>ERZ1673730.2-NODE-2-length-911285-cov-192.219727_pt1 | contig 911285 bp, 757 predicted proteins | sample MGYA00580200_ERZ1673730 | MGnify/ENA primary metagenome ERZ1673730 (study PRJEB41218, sample SAMN15661761) | gut metagenome | host: Homo sapiens | place: Canada: London | collected 2015-08-20/2019-03-30 | study: EMG produced TPA metagenomics assembly of... | reverse complement strand
AGTACTGGCCCTTGACCGGAGGCACGAACTCGCCGCCGATGTAGTTGCCGTAGCGGGCCTTGAAGGAAACGATGGCGCCTTCGCTACCGGGATGGGCGTAACGCATGATGGTATCTCCTGGCTCTTGTGCTTATTAGGGGAGGACGCGCTGTCGCGCTTGTCGTAAGCCTGGAGCAAGGGCCGGGCCAGAGTGGCGAAAGGCCCGGAGTAGAGCGTCCTGGAGGTTTCGCAGGGGAGCTTGCGAACGCTCCCTGTCACGCGGGCGGGACGCTCGTGAGTGACACTCTGTACCGTTTTCGGCGCAGCGCATGACTCATCGGTCAGTCCGTCGTTGCATTGCGCCCCGGCCTGTTGGATGCTGCACCGATAGCCGTCCGGAGAGTCGCGGACCGATCCACCGCGCCCAGGCAAGAGACGGCCCGTCCCTCGCGGAGAACCATAACAATGCCTGCCAGTTCCATGAGCCGCCACGCGCGGCAAGTGCTGACCGTCGCCCAGGGCAAGATCCCGCCGGGCGGCCCTGCGACCGATCCGTCCATCGCCCGCTCCTGGCTGCGCTGCCTGGAACAGCACCATCTCGATCCCGGCCAGCCGATGGCGCCGATGGTGCTGGAGCACGCGCGCATGCTCGAACGCCGCGAGCGCCTGCAACAGGTGCTGGAGATCGCCGATGGCGAGATGCACAGCCTCTACCAGCAGCTTTCCGGCAACGACCACGCGGTACTGCTCACCGATGCCCGCGGGGTGATCCTCAATTGCGTCAACGCCGACGCCCAGCGCCAGACCTTCGAACACGCCGGCCTCTGGCTCGGTGCCGACTGGAGCGAGCCCTGCGAAGGCACCAACGGCATCGGCACCTGCGTGGTCGAGCGGCAGGCCCTGACCATCCAGCAGGAAGAGCACTTCCGTAGCCGCCATACCGGCCTGACCTGCTCGGCGAGCCCGGTGTTCGATCCGCAGGGCGAGCTGATGGCGGTGCTCGACGTGTCTTCGGCGCGCCAGGAAGTCTCGCGGCAGAGCCAGTTCCACACCATGGCGCTGGTCAACCTGTCGGCGAAGATCATCGAGGGCTGCTATTTCCTCCGTCGCTTCGAGGGCTCCTGGCTGCTGCGCTTCCATGTCCAGGGCGACTATGTCGGCCTGTTCAGCGAAGGGCTGCTGGCCTTCGAGGAAGACGGGCGGATCCGCGCGGTGAACCAGAGCGCGCTGAACCTGCTCGGTTGTCCGCGCCAGCGCCTGCTCGGCCAGCCGGTGGAGACCTTCTTCGATTGCCGTCTCGACGACCTGCTCGGTCGCGCCTCGCCGCAACCCAGCGCCAGCTGGCCGCTGCGCACCCGCGAGGGACGGACCCTGTACGCCATGCTGCGCGGCGCGCCGCGGGCGATACCCCAGGCCCTGGCGGTGCCCACGGCAGCGAAGCCGGCGCCTGCCGCGCCCGGCCTGTGCCTGGGCGACGCCGAGCTGGCCGCCGATTTCCGCCGGGCGCTGAAGGTCTACGCGCGCGACGTGCCGCTGCTGCTCAACGGCGAGACCGGTTCCGGCAAGGAGGCCTTCGCCAAGGCCGTGCACCTGGCCGGCCCGCGCGCGGAACAGGCGTTCGTCGCGCTGAACTGCGCGGCGATCCCGGAAACCCTGATCGAGAGCGAACTGTTCGGTTATCGCGGCGGCAGCTTCACCGGCGCGCGCAAGGAGGGCATGCGCGGCAAGTTGCAGCAGGCCGACGGCGGCACCCTGTTCCTCGACGAGATCGGCGACATGCCGCTGGCCTTGCAGACCCGCCTGCTGCGGGTGCTGGAAGAGCGCCGGGTAGTACCGCTGGGCGGCGAGCCGGAGGATGTCGACGTGCGCCTGATCAGCGCTACCCACCGCGACCTGGCCGGGCTGGTTGCCGATGGACGCTTCCGCGAGGATCTCTACTACCGCCTCAATGGCATGGTCGTGAGCCTGCCGCCGCTGCGCGAGCGCAGCGACCGCGAGGAGCTGCTGGACTACCTGCTGGCCGAGGAGGCCAGGGGCCAGCGCATCCAGCTCGACGGCGAGGTTCGCCAGGGCCTGCTGGCCTACCGCTGGCCGGGCAACGTCCGGCAGATGCGCACGGTGCTGCGGACCCTGGTGGCACTCTGCGAGGACGGCCGGGTCGGCCTGCGCGACCTGCCCGCGGATATCCGCCAGGCCCTGGCGGCGCTGCCGCCCGCCGCAGCGGCGCCCGCCCCGGCCGCGGGCAACAGCCTGGACGACGCCGAGCGAGCCGCGTTGCTGGCGGCGCTGGACGGCCAGCGCTGGCACGTGAGCCGGGTGGCCGAGCAACTGGGGATCAGCCGCAACACCCTGTATCGCAAGCTGCGCCGGCACGGCCTGGTGCGCGGCCAGGCCTGACGGGCGGGACGGCTCCAGGCGGGCCGCCGCGAGGCCGGCGGGAACCCCGCCGACGCCGCGTCGTCTGATGCCGCGACGCCGGGCGGCCGGCGCCTCCGCTGTGCTAATCTGCCGCCCATTCACAGCGCCTTCGACGGCTTGATCTGCAGGAGTCTGCATGCACATCCACGTACTCGGCATCTGCGGGACCTTCATGGGCTCGCTGGCCGTGCTGGCCAAGGAACTGGGCCACCGGGTGACCGGTTCCGACGCCAACGTCTACCCCCCCATGAGCACCCAACTGCAAGCCCAGGGCATCGAGTTGATGCAGGGCTACGATCCGGCCCACCTGGAGCCGGCGCCGGACCTGGTAGTGATCGGCAACGCCCTGTCGCGCGGCAATCCGGCGGTGGAGCATGTCCTGAACAAGGGCCTGCCCTACGTTTCCGGCCCGCAGTGGCTGGCCGACCACGTGCTGCAAGGACGCTGGGTGCTGGCGGTGGCCGGTACCCACGGCAAGACCACCACCACCAGCATGCTCGCCTGGGTCCTGGAGCACGCCGGCATGAGCCCGGGCTTCCTGATCGGCGGGGTGCCGCAGAACTTCGGGGTTTCGGCGCGCCTGGGCGGTACGCCGTTCTTCGTGGTCGAGGCCGACGAGTACGACAGCGCCTTCTTCGACAAGCGCTCGAAGTTCGTCCATTACCGCCCGCGCACGGCGATCCTGAACAACCTGGAATTCGACCACGCGGATATCTTCCCCGACCTCGCGGCCATCGAGCGGCAGTTCCACCATCTGGTGCGCACCGTGCCGGGCGAGGGCCTGATCATTCGCCCGAGCGCCGAGAAAGCCCTGGAGCGCGTACTCGGGATGGGCTGCTGGACCCCGGTGCAGACCACCGGCGAAGGCGGCCAGTGGCAGGCGCGCCTGCTCGCCGAGGACGGCTCGCGCTTCGAGGTGCTGTTCGACGGCATCGTCCAGGGCGAGGTGGACTGGCCGCTGACCGGCCTGCACAACGTCGCCAACGCCCTCGCCAGCCTGGCGGCGGCGCGCCATGTCGGTGTGGTGCCCAGCCAGGGCGCGGTAGCGCTCAGCGAGTTCCGCAACGTCAAGCGGCGCATGGAGAAGGTCGCGGAGGTCCGGGGCGTGACCCTCTACGACGACTTCGCCCACCATCCGACCGCCATCGCCACCACCCTCGACGGCCTGCGCAAGCAGGTTGGCGCCGATACCCAGGTGATCGCCATCGTCGAGCCGCGTTCCAACTCGATGAAGCTCGGCGCTCATCGCGACGGCCTGCCGGACAGCGTGCGCCAGGCCGACCAGGTGCTCTGGTACGCGCCGCCGAACCTGGGCTGGGACCTGGCCGCCACCGCCGCGCAATGCGCGATACCGTCGCAGGTCTGCGATACCCTGGAGGCGATCATCGAGCAGGTGCGCCAGCAGGCCAGGCCCGGCGCGCAAGTGGTGATCATGAGCAACGGCGGCTTCGGCGGCTTGCACGGCAAGCTGGCCGCGGCGCTGGCCGAGTGAGGGGCGCGATGAGCGGTCCGGAACGCATTACCCTGGCGATGACCGGCGCCTCCGGCGCCCAGTACGGCCTGCGCTTGCTCGATTGCCTGGTGCAGGAAGAGCGCGAGGTGCACTTCCTGATCTCCAAGGCCGCGCAACTGGTGATGGCCACCGAGACCGACGTGGCCTTGCCGGCCAAGCCGCAGGCGATGCAGGCCTTCCTCACCGAATATTGCGGTGCCGCCGCCGGACAGATCCGCGTGTTCGGCCAGAACGACTGGATGGCGCCGCCGGCCTCCGGCTCCAGCGCGCCCAATGCCATGGTGATCTGCCCTTGTTCCACCGGCACCCTGTCGGCGGTCGCCACGGGGGCCTGCAACAACCTCATCGAGCGCGCCGCCGATGTCGCCCTGAAGGAGCGCCGGCCGCTGGTGCTGGTGCCGCGCGAGGCGCCGTTCTCCAGTATCCACCTGGAAAACATGCTCAAGCTGTCCAACCTCGGCGCGGTGATCCTGCCGGCGGCGCCGGGCTTCTACCACCAGCCGCAATCGGTGGAGGACCTGGTGGACTTCGTCGTCGCGCGAATCCTCAACACCCTGGGGATTCCCCAGGACATGCTGCCGCGCTGGGGGGAACAGCACCTTGTCAGCGACGAGTAGGGTGCTGCTGCTGGTCCTGGCGGTGCAGATGGGCGGTTGCGCCACCGTGCGCACCCTGGATGCGGCCAAGCCAGGGGCGCCGGTGGTCTACGCCGGCACCCGGCTGGATTGGTACAGCCTGCACGGCGGCTGCTGCCCGATGGAACGCTTCGGCGCGGAGGCGCCGGCCCATCCGGGGCTCGACCTGCCGGGCAGCGCGCTGCTGGACACCCTGTTGCTGCCGTTCTCGCTGGCCACCGCCATCGGCCTCAACCTCGGCGTCAGCGGCGGCATGTAGGGCGAGACCCGCCCCAGGCTCATTTCCCCAGCTTGCGCAGTTCGTCGGACTCGACGAAGCGCACGCCCTTGCCTTCCTCCAGCGCCAGGCGCCAGAGCGCGCGGGCCAGGTCGCAGGCCTCGATGCCGTGGTACTTGCCGGGAAGGATGCGGGCGATCGGCGCAGCGAGGATCTCGGCCAGGCGGAATTCCTCGCGCGGGCCGAACAGCAGCGATGGCCGGGCGATGGTCAGTTGTGGCCAGCCCTGTTCCTGCAGGGCCTGCTCCAGTTCGCCCTTGACCCGGTTGTAGAAGATCGACGACTTGGCGTCGGCGCCCAGGGCGCTGACCACCAGGTAATGCCGGGCGCCCATCTCCAGCGCGCGCTTGCCCACCGCCAGCGGCAGGTCGAAATCGACCGCGCGGAAGGCCTCCTCCGAGCCGGCTTCCTTGATCGTGGTGCCGAGGCAGCAGAAGGCGGTATCGATGCTGCCGTCGAGTTGCGGCAGCAGCTCGGCCAGCGGGCCGACCGGGTTGTCCAGCCGCGGATGCTCGGCCAGCGCCTTGCGGGCAGGGGCGATGACCTTGGCCAGGGTCGGCTCGCTCAATATCCGATCCAACAGGTGCTCGCCGGTAAGACCGGTCGCGCCGGCGAGCAGAACGCGCTTGGGCGTCGAGTGCATGTGTGTTTCTCCCCTTCCACACCAATGAGCGTAGTGCGCGGCGTATCTATTTGCCCGCCGCGCCCTCGCCGGTTTTTCCTTCCCGGAACGCGAGCGCGCGCTCGGCTTGCTGCCCCCGCAGCGTCCGCCAGTGCGCGAGCACGCGTTCCGGTAACCAGGCTTGCGGTTCCGAAGCTTCGAAACCTTCCTCCTTCTCCCTTTGACGCACTTCCTCTTTCGCCAGTTCGAACGCTTTGGACAGATCGTCGGTGCGGTTCAGCGCATTGGCCAGCAAGGCGCGGCCGAAATAGGTGAAGTCGGCGTCGTCGGAACAGCCGAACGAGACCCGGTCGGCACGCGCGGCGGTCAGGATCAGGGTACGTTCGTCTTTCAGCGGCGGGATGAAGCCCCCGCTGTAGCAGGCCGATACCACCAGCACCTTGTCGCGCTGGCGCAGCGGCGCGAGCAGTTCGGCCAGTTCCGCGGCCGGCAGGTCGCCGAGGTTCAGGCCGGGCATGTCCAGGGCCAACTGGTGGTCGCTGGAGCCGTGGCTGGTCAGGTAGATGAAGACCAGGTCTTCCGGCCCGCTGCGTTCGGCCAGGGTGCGCACGGCGCGGGACAGGCTTTCCCGGGTAGCCAGCGGGCGGTCGCCGAAGTGGTCGCGGTGGTTGACCAGGCGAATCACGCCACGAGCGGCGAAACGCTGGCCGAGCAGGTCGCCGGCGTAATCGGCCTCGCGCAGGAACACGCCCTGGCGGCCATCGCCGCCCAGGCTCAGGGCATAGAGTTCGCTGGCCGGCGTCGAGGCCGGGATCTTGCGCAGTTCTTCGTCGAGCAGGCGACCCTGGGCCAACAGGCCGATTTCCAGGGTGTCGGGCAGGGCCTTGCCGGCGGCGTCGCGGATGCGCTTGCCGTCGGCCCAGAGTCCCTGCTCACGGCTGCCGTCGGCGCGGTCCAGGGTGCCTTGGCCGGCATAGGCGCCGGCGGCGAAGCCGCCTTCGTAGCGGGTGCCGTCCAGTTGTTCGAGCAGGCCCTGGCCATGGAAGCGCCAGAACTGGAAACCGCCGCGGTAGCGGCTGCCGTCGGCGCCGAGAAGCTCGCCGGGGCCGTTCAGCGCGCCTTCGCTGAAGCGGCCGATCCAGACATCGCCGCTGGCGCTTTCGTAGCGCCCCTGGCCATGGAACTGGTTGTCCTTGAACTGGCCGACGTAGCGGTCGCCATCGGGCCCGCTCCAGCGCCCCTTGCCGTTCAGTTGCCCGTCGCGGAAGGTACCGGCGTACTGGTTGCCCTGGCTGTCGCTGAAGCTGCCTTCGCCTTCCAGGCGGCCCTGGCGGAAGCTGCCCTGGTAGCGGCTGCCATCGCTGCCGTCCAGCGTGCCCTGGCCGCTGTACAGGCCCTTGCGGAAACCGCCGCGGTAGCGAGTGCCCTGTTGTTCCAGGCTGCCTTCGCCATCGAACAGGCCCTGGCGGAAACCGCCCTGGTAGACGCTGCCATCGGCCATCGCCAGGCGTCCCTGACCGTCGAACAGGCCGGCCGCGAAGCCACCGCTGTAGCGGCTGCCGTCGGCGCCCTGCCAGGTGCCATGGCCGTGCAGCAGGCCATGCTCGAAGCGGCCGGCGTACCAGGCGCCGTTGTCGTAGTCCAGCCGGCCCTGGCCTTCCAGGCGCCCGTCCACCAGCTCGCCGCGATAGCGCGCGCCGTCAGGCAGGCGCGCATCGGCCGGGAGCAGCGGTTCGCCCTCGCCACAGGCGGCGAGCAGGATGACCAGGGCGGAGCAGAGCGAGAGAGACCTGGCGGGGCGAAGCATGCGGCGTTCCCGATGAGTGGTTCGGTCCGAGGGTGGAGGGGAGACAGTGTGGCGGAAAAATCGTTGCCTGGCAGTAGGGTATTTCCCTGCCGGCCCAGAGCGCCCCCGCGAGCGGGGGCTTTTGGAAGGGGGGAGAGGGGCGCGAAGGCGCCTGGCCGTCAAGCGAACGGCAGCGCTCGCTGGGGCGGGCTCAGACGAAGCAGAGGCTGAGGGTCTCGGCGATGTAGGCGGGTTTCTCCTGGCCTTCGATCTCCAGGGTGGCGCGCGCCTTGATCAGCCACTGGCCGGGATTCTTCTCGTTGACGTCGAGCAGGGTCAGGCCCAGGCGGACCCGCGAGCCGACCCGCACCGGCTGGATGAAGCGCACCGTATCGAGGCCGTAGTTGACCGCCATCTTCAGTCCTTCGGGAAGCACCAGCAGGCCTTCCATCAGCTTCGGGATCAGCGACAGGGACAGGAAACCGTGGGCGATGGTGCCGCCGAAGGGCGTCTTCGCCGCCTTCTCCGGATCGACGTGGATGAACTGGTGGTCGCCGGTGCATTCGGCGAACTGGTCGACCCGCTCCTGGTCGATGGTGAGCCATTCGGAATGGCCGAGATCCTTGCCGACATAGTCCTTGAGCGCTGCTACGGGTACGAATGGCATAAGTCCTCCGGGAGGATGGCTGTTGTTCTCATGGTGCAGGAAGATCAGCACGCGTTGGCGACCGGGTCAAGAAACCATCGGCCTGGCGAATATCGCGTCATGCGGTGCCGCGACTGCGACTGATGGATAGGCGAGGAGCGTGCCAATGTCCCGGCGGGCTGGGCATAATGGTCGGCCCTTGCTGGAGGTGCCCATGTTGCTTCGTGGTCTGACCTGGCTGGTGCTGTTCCAGTTGCTCGGCACAGGTCTGAACGTTCTGTTGTTGCCCATGCTGCCCGGTCCGATCATCGGCCTGGTGCTGCTGTTCGGTTATTTCCTGGCGCGTGGCGAGGTCGGCAAGCCGGTCAACGAGGCGGCCGGCTCGTTGCTGCGCTACCTGCCGCTGCTGCTGGTGCCGGCGGCGGTCGGGGTGATGGCCTATGCGCGGGAGATCGCCGCCGACTTCTGGGCCATCGTCGGCGCGCTGGTACTGTCGCTGGTGCTGTCGTTCCTGTTCGCCGGCTGGATGATGCAGAAGCTCATCGATCGCCAGCAACGTCGCCGGGAGGAGTCCTGATGGCCTGGCAGGCCGCCCTCGAGGCGGTGATCCACCATCCGCTGTTCGGCGTCGGCGTGACCCTGGGCGCCTACCAGTTGGCCCTGGCCGCCTATGAACGGACCCGCTGGGTGTTCCTGCAGCCGGTGCTGGTATCGATGCTGGTGGTGATCGGCGTGCTGCTGCTTTGCGGCATCGACTACGACGAATACAGTGCCAGCGCCAAGGTCCTGACCATTCTCCTCGGCCCCGCCACGGTGGCCCTGGCGGTGCCGCTGTTCCTCAACCTGCGGCGTATCCGCCAATTGTTCTGGCCGACCCTGCTGACCCTGGTGGTCGCCGGTACGCTGGCGACGGTGCTGGGCATCGCATTCGGCTGGTTGTTCGGTGCCGAGCCGCGGATGCTGATGAGCATGGCGCCGAAGTCGGTGACCTCGCCGATCGCCATGCTGGTGGCCAGCCAGATCGGCGGCGTGGCGGCGCTGGCCGCCGTGTTCGTACTGATCACCGGGGTACTCGGGGCGATCCTCGGGCCGGAGCTGCTGCGCGCCATCGGCGTCCGGCACCCCGCCGCGCAGGGCATGGCGCTGGGCATGACGGCCCACGCGGTAGGCACTTCGCGGGCCTTGCAGGAAGGCGAGGAGTGCGGCGCCTTCGCCGCCCTGGCGATGAGCCTGATGGGCGTTGCCACCGCAGTGCTGCTACCGTTGGCGGTAGCGCTGGTTGCCTGACGATGCCCGAGGAGTCGCGATGAAGTTGCCGTTGTTTCCCCTCAACGCCGTGCTGTTCCCCGGTTGCCGCCTGGACCTGCAGATCTTCGAGGCGCGCTACCTGGACATGATCAGCCGCTGCATGAAGCAGGGCACCGGTTTCGGCGTGGTGACCATCGGCGAAGGGCGGGAGGTCGGCGAAGCGCCGAGCCGCCTGGCGATGGTCGGCTGCGAGGCCTCGGTCCGCGACTGGCAGCAGCGCCCGAACGGCCTGCTGGGCATCCGCGTGGAGGGCGGTCGGCGTTTCCAGGTGCTGTCGGTGGAGGTCCAGGCCGACCAGCTCAGCGTTGGCGAGATCGAGTGGTTCGAAGACCTGCCGGAGCAACCCCTGACCTACGAACACAACGATCTCGCCGCGTTGCTCAGCGTGCTGGCCGAGCATCCGATGGTGGCCGCGCTGGAGATGGGCGGCGAGCCCGGCGGCCAGCAGGACCTGGCCAACCAGTTGGCCTACCTGCTGCCGTTCGATACCGAACGCAAGCTCGAACTGCTCGCCCTGCCCGACGCGCAGATGCAACTGGCGCGGATCCAGGTGCTGCTGGAGCACCTGCAGGGCGAGTTGGGTATCGACTGAGCGCCAACCCTCACAGCGGCCGGTAGCGCGCAATGGCTTCCGGCAGGGCCCAGCCGGCGGCGATCGCCAGGGTCGCCACGCAGACCGGCAACAGCAGCCACCAGACCCGTTGCGGCAGCGCCGGCAGCGACTCGCGGCGCTGGCTCAGCCACAGGCTGGCGGCGCAGACCGTAGTGGCGAGCAGGGCGCCGGCGACGATGTCCGACGGCCAGTGCACGCCAAGGTAGACCCGCGACAGGGCGATGCTCAGCGACGGGATCACCGCCAGCAGTACCCAGGTCAGGCGCCAGCGCGGCGGTTGCTGGCGGCTGGCGAGGACGCCCAGGGTGAGGAAGAAGGCGAAGGACGCCGAGCTGTGTCCGCTGGGGAAGCTGAAGCTGCTCAGCGGTTCGGCCAGCACTTCCGGGCGGGCGCGGGCGAACAGGGTCTTCAGGGTCTGGTTGGCCAGCGCGGTACCCACCAGGGTGCCGATGGCGAAGATGGCCGGACGCCATTGCCGGGTCAGCAGGAGGATACCGCCGAGCAGCGCGCCGGCGATGAACTGGGTGCGGAAATCGCCGAGCCGGGTGACCACCACCATCACCGGGTTCAGGTCGGCGTTGCGATGCTCCTGGACCAGCGTCATCAGGCCCTGGTCGAGGTCCTGGAGGTACGGCCAGGCGACGGTCATCGCCAGCAGCAGGACCAGGCTCAGCGCGGCCGCCACAGCGGTTGCCCAGCGTTTGCGCCGCAGGCTGGCCTGGACTACCACGCCGACCAGCACCGCCAGGCAGGCCGCGACGATCCCGGCTTCGCTCCAGAAGCCTTCCGGCAACGGCAGGCGCAGGGCTGCGCCGGTGGCCCAGCCGGGCAACAGGTAGGCGACCGCCCAGCCGGCGGCGGCGATCAGCGAAACGCCGAGAAAACGGCCGAACGGCATGTCGAGCATGCCGGCGACCATCGGCAGCATCGGTCGCAGGGCGCCGATGAAGCGGCCGACCAGCAGGCTGGCGATACCGTAGCGTTCGAAGTACACCTCGGCGGCGGTGATCCACTGCGGATGGCTGCGCAGGCCGGGCAGGCGGCGGATGTTCTGGTGGAAGCGGCGGCCGATCCAGTACGAGCTGAGGTCGCCCAGCACCCCGCCGGCGTAGGCCAGCAGCAGGGTTTCGCCGAGGCCGAGGGCGCCGCTGCCGGCGATCACCGCGACGCCGAACAGCAGCACCACGCCGGGGAGGACGATACCGACGATGGCCGCACATTCGAGGAAGGCGATGAGGAAGATGGCCAGCCCCAGCCACTCGGGGTTAGCGGCCATCCAGGCGTTGAAGCTGTCGAGACTCATTGCAGGTGCGGGTCCTGATGTCCGAGTAGATGATAGTCGCGCCCGGCGACCTGGCCGCGGCGCAGTGGGTTGCGGGTGCAGAAGGCGGCGAAGGCGGCATCGACGAAACGGTACGGCAGGTGTTCGTCGCGCCCCTTCGGAATGCCCAGCCGAGCGGCCTGGATCACCTGGCTGGGGCGCTCGCCGACATCGTCGACGAACAGTCGCTGCGGGTCGAAGCGCTGCGCGTCCCACTCCGGCACCTTCAGCCCCATGGCCTTGCACAGCAGGGTCTGGCCGGCGCACAGGCGGCCGATCTCGCGGGGCCGGCCCTGGCTGTCCGGGTTCAGGCTCTGCATCCGCTCCAGCGCCGTGTGGTCGCTGATGCGATCCAGCCAGGGATGGCCGGACTTGATCAGCACCGCATTGCCCGGCCCGCCGGCGCTGAAGTTCAGCGAGTCGCCGCCGCGCGCGTAATACATATAGATGTGCCCGCCGTCGAGGAACAGTGCCTTGCGCTTCTCGGTGTAGCCGAGCGAGGCATGGCTGCCTTTCTCCTCCAGGTAGTAGGCCTCGGTCTCGATGATTCGCGCCGCCAGCCAGAGATTGCCCTGGCGATGGCGGATCACCTTGCCCAGCAACTCGCGGGCGACCAGCAACGCATCGCGGTCGAAGAAGGTGTCGGGGAGCGGCCGGGCGTCGGGCCAGGGCAAACTAAGGATGGGATCGCGGGACATGGGATTGTCGCTGGGACCATGGCAGTCATAGGCTGGCGAATGATAACAACAAGAGCCTGAATCATGGTTGAACGAGAGCGTGTCGACAGTGCCCACATCACGCCCAGCGCCCATTACACCGGGTACGTCTGGTTCCGCCATCGACTCGCCGAACCGGCCTTCGCCACCGTCTTCGGCCGCTGGGTACACGGCTTCGTCGCGCCGATCAACTGGGGCGCGCAGCTCGGTTTCGGACTGAACATCGAGGATTTCCTGTTACAAAGACACCTCATGATCGACGCGCGCCTGACCCAGGCCGTCGAACGCGAGGGAGTGGTCCAGGTGGTGGAAATGGCCTGCGGACTCTCGCCGCGGGGGCGACGCTTCCGGCAACGCTATCCACAGTTGCGCTACCTGGAGGCCGACCTGCCGCCGATGGCCGCGCGCAAGGCGGCGTTGCTCCGCGAGCAGGGTTGGCTGGGCCCGAAGCACGCGGTGGCGGCTGTGGATATCCTTGCCGAGGACGGCGAGCGCAGCCTTGCCGCGCTGTTCGCCGGGCTCGATCGCGAGCGCCCGCTGGTGGTGATCACCGAGGGGTTGGTGAACTATTTCCAGCGCCCGGTGATCGAGGCCTTCTGGAGTCGCCTGGCGACCGAACTTAAACGCTTCCCCCAGGGCACCTACCTGACCGACCTCTATCCCGATCTCCGCGAGCACCCGCGCTACCGGCAGATCCGCTGGGGAGTGGGGATCATCGGGCGGCTGACGCGGGGAAGCTATCCGTTGCATTACCGCAATGCCGCGGAAATCGAGGCGGCCTTCGCCCGCTGCGGCTTCGCCTCCACCCTGGTGCTCGACCCGCAGCGCGAAGGCGCCGCCCTGGGCTTGCCGCAGGGACGCCTGCCGAGCCTGGTGCGGGTAATCGAAAGCCGCACGGCATAGCCGCCTCTCAGGCGACCTCCGCTCGCTCCCAGGCGGCGAGGAGGTCGGCCAGTCCGGCGCTGGCCGCCGGATCGGAGTGCGGGAAGATGAAGGCGAAGCCGTCGGCGGTCGAGCGCAGGGGCAGGATGTCCAAGTCCGCCAGGCCGTCGCAGCACAACCGCCAGCCGCGTTGCGGGCGGGATTCGGGCAGCTCGGCGTGCAGCCGCCCGCCGAAATAGCCGAGTTCCATCAGTTCCGCCGCATAGACGCCGAACTGCGGATGTTCCAGCCGAGCGTGCCCTTGGGCTGGCCGATGGCGGACCTCGAAGCGTCGCTCCAGGTCGAGCAGGCGCGTGCGCGGGATCCGCGTGCTGCCCTCGGCGCGCTCCGGCAGTGCCTCGCCGCGCAGGAACGGGCCGTAGAGCCGGGCGCAGGCCTCGCGTCGTTCGAACTGGGCAAGATGGTCGGCGTCGTGGATCAGGGCGAACTCGGCGTTCCCGCAGGCATGGGCGAACACCGCATGTTCCCAGGGCTGGGTGAAATGGTCGTACTCGCCGGCGAGCACCAGGGTCGGGCAGGTCGGGTGCCGCTCGAAGCCGCCGAAGGCCAGCAGGCGCCGGCTATTCTGCCGGTAGCGTTCGATCTCCGCCGCGGTCAGGCGTTGCAACTGGCGCAGCATGGCCTTGCGAAATACCGGGGAGACGCCGGTACGTTCCAGCTGTAGCGGGTTGATCAGGCCGGTCAGTACGCCGTGGGCGAAGGCGCTCTGGTCGCCCTCGTCGAGCCGGGCCAGGGCTTCTTCCAGCAGCAGCCGCGCACCGGGGCGGCCGAATGCGGTGATGCCGGCCAGTAGCAGGCGCGCGCAGCGGCGCGGATGGCGGGCGGCGAACAGCGCGGCCAGGGCCGAGCCGTAGGACAGGCCGATGGGCATCAACGGCGGCAGGCCGAGCTGTTCGGCGAAGGCCGCGATCAGGTCGGCGAGGTCTTCCAGGCTCAGTTCCGCCGCCAGTTGCAGGTTGCCGCCCTGGCTCGGCAGGTCGAGCAGGATCACCGGGTGCTCGGCGAGCAGTTCGCTGACCTCGCCGGTGAACGAGCGGAAGCTCTGGAAGGCGCCGCCCAGCAGGAGCACCGGCGGGCGCGGGTCGTCGGCGCGGGCGGCGAAGGCCTGGTAGCGCAGTTGCCAGCCGTCTAGGAAGAGGATATCCGGTTCGCTGCTCAGCGACTGTGCGCTGTAGTCGGTACGGTAGCGCATGGCGAGGCCCCGCGGTGTGTGCGTCGTTATTGTTGTTCTGCCGAGCGGGTGCCGGTGGGTGGCAGTGGCCAGGCTCGCCTCGAAGGTAAACAGAGGTAGCAATTTTGTTTACCTATCCTTCGGCCGGCGCCTGCGCCCGGGTGTCACCGTCTCGCGCACAGCCCCAGGCGCAGCGGGGCTGCCGCGTTACCGCCGGGGGCGATGGAACGCACTGTCTACCGACCGGCTGTTGCGGCTGGGCGCGCCGGGGCTGGCTCGCTATAATCGCGCATTTCCCTGACGCCAGATGCCGAGACCATGACCGAGTCCGTCCTCGATTATATGAGCCGCCTTGGCCGCGATGCCCGCGCCGCCTCGCGGTTGCTCGCGCGCGCCGCCACCGCGCAGAAGAACCGCGCCCTGCTGGCCGCGGCCGATGCGCTGGACGCCGCCCGCGCGGAGTTGTCCCACGCCAACGAGCAGGACCTCGCCGCCGGCCGCGCCAATGGCCTGGAGCCAGCGATGCTGGACCGCCTGGCGCTGACCCCGGCGCGCATCGACGACATGATCGAGGGCCTGCGCCAGGTCGCCACGCTGCCCGACCCGATCGGCGAGATCCGCGACATGCGCTATGTGCCCTCGGGTATCCAGATCGGCAAGATGCGCGTGCCGCTGGGCGTGGTCGGGATCATCTACGAATCGCGGCCGAACGTGACCATCGACGCCGCCAGCCTGTGCCTGAAGTCCGGCAACGCGACCATCCTGCGCGGCGGCTCCGAGGCGATCCACTCCAACCAGGCGATCGCCCGCTGCATCCAGCAGGGCCTGGCCGAGGCCGGCCTGCCGGCCGCCGCCGTGCAGGTGGTGGAAACCACCGACCGCGCCGCGGTCGGTGCGCTGATCAGCATGCCCGAATACGTCGACGTGATCGTCCCGCGCGGCGGCAAGGGCCTGATCGAGCGCATCAGCCGCGAGGCCAAGGTGCCGGTGATCAAGCACCTGGACGGCATCTGCCACGTCTACATCGATGTCGCCGCCGACCTGGACAAGGCGATTCGCGTCGCCGACAACGCCAAGACCCAGCGCTACGCGCCGTGCAACACCATGGAGACGCTGCTGGTGCATGCCGGTGTCGCCGAGCGGGCGCTGCCGCCCCTGGCCACGATCTACCGCGAGAAGGGCGTGGAACTGCGCGGCGACGCCGCGACCCGCGCGCTGCTCGGCGCAGAGGTGCTGGAGGCTACCGAGGAGGACTGGCGTACCGAGTACAACGCGCCGATCCTGTCGATCCGCATCGTCGACGGGCTGGACGCGGCGATCGAGCACATCAACACCTACGGCTCGCAGCACACCGACGCGATCATTACCGAGAACTTCAGCGATGCGCGGCGTTTCCTCGCCGAAGTGGATTCCGCTTCGGTGATGGTCAACGCCTCGACCCGCTTCGCCGACGGCTTCGAGTACGGCCTCGGCGCCGAGATCGGGATTTCCACCGACAAGCTGCACGCCCGCGGCCCGGTCGGCCTGGAAGGCCTGACCAGCGAGAAGTACGTCGTCTTCGGCGACGGTCACGTGCGCACCTGATGGGCAAACGTATCGGCCTGTTCGGCGGCACTTTCGACCCCGTGCATATCGGACATATGCGCAGCGCCGTGGAAATGGCCGAGCAGTTCGCCCTCGACGAACTGCGCCTGCTGCCCAATGCGCGGCCGCCGCACCGGGAAACCCCGCAGGTGTCGGCCGCGCAGCGGTTGGCGATGGTCGAGCGGGCGGTGGCGGGAGTCGAGCGATTGACGGTCGATCCCCGCGAACTGCAGCGCGACAAGCCGTCCTACACCATCGACACCCTGGAGTCGGTGCGGGCGGAACTGGCGGCCGACGACCAGTTGTTCATGCTGATCGGCTGGGATGCCTTCTGCGGCTTGCCGACGTGGCACCGCTGGGAGGCGTTGCTGGATCACTGCCACATCGTCGTGTTGCAGCGTCCGGATGCCGACAGCGAGCCGCCGGAGTCGCTGCGCGACCTGCTGGCGGCGCGGAGCGTGGCCGACCCGCAGGCCCTGAAAGGGCCGGGCGGACAGATCACCTTCGTCTGGCAGACGCCGCTGGCGGTGTCCGCCACCCAGATCCGCGCGCTGCTGGGTGCCGGGCGCTCCGTGCGTTTCCTGGTGCCGGACGCGGTATTGAACTACATCGAGGCGCACCACCTGTATCGTGCGCCACACTGATAAAGAAACAGAGACCGACTCAATGCAAACCGAACAACTCGTCCAAGTGGCCATCGATGCCCTGGAAGACCTCAAGGCCCAGGACATCGTGACCCTCGATGTGCGGGACAAGACCAGCGTCACCGACTACATGGTGATCGCCTGCGGCAGTTCCAGCCGCCAGGTCAAGTCGCTGGCCGACAACGTCCTGACCAAGGCCAAGGAAAACGGCGTCAAGCCCCTGGGCAGCGAAGGCCTGGAGTCCGGCGAATGGGCGCTGCTCGACCTGGGCGACGTGGTGGTCCACGTGATGCTCCCGGCGACCCGCCAGTTCTACGACCTGGAGCGCCTGTGGCAGGGCGCCGAGCAGAGCCGCGCCCAGCACCAGCCGGAAGAGTGACGCCGGCATGCGGTTGCGCCTGATCGCGGTTGGCTCGCGCATGCCTCGCTGGGTCGAGGAAGGCTGGCAGGAATACGTCAAGCGCCTGCCGGCCGAGCTGTCTCTCGAACTGGTGGAGATCCCGCTCAACACCCGCGGCAAGAACGCCGACGTGGCGCGCCTGATCCGTCAGGAAGGCGAGGCCATGCTGGCGCGCGTCCAGCCGGGGGAACGGGTGGTGACCCTGGAGGTCGAAGGTCGGCCCTGGAGCACCGAGCAACTGGCTCGCGAACTGGATCGCTGGCGTCTCGACGCACGCACCGTGAATCTCATGGTCGGCGGCCCGGAAGGGCTGGCGCCGGAGGTCTGCGCGCGCAGCGAGCAGCGCTGGTCGCTGTCGCCGTTGACGCTGCCGCACCCGTTGGTGCGGATCCTGGTCGGCGAGCAGATCTACCGGGCCTGGACCGTATTGTCCGGGCACCCCTACCACAAATAGTCCCCAGTCCCGATGCCGCAGCCGATCCACCTGAAAGACCACGAGAAAGACGCCCGCCTGGTGCGTCGGCGCGTCATCGTCGGGGCGGTGGCGGTGGTCTTGCTGACCCTGGTGCTGGTGGCGCGCATGTACCACCTGCAGGTGACCCAGTACGAGTACCATTCGACGCTGTCGGAGAACAACCGGGTCCATGTGCAGCCGATCCCGCCGACCCGCGGGATCATCTTCGACCGCAACGGCGTGATCATCGCCGACAACCGGCCGAGCTTCAGCCTGACCATCACCCGCGAACGCACCGAGGACCTGCAGAAGACCCTCGACACGCTGGTGGAGATCCTCGGCCTGACCGAGGACGACCGGGCCATCTTCGAGAAGCGCATGAAGCAGGGGCGGCGTCCGTTCGAGCCGGTTCCCATCATGTTCGAACTCAACGAGGAACAGATCGCCCGCATCGCGGTGAACCAGTTCCGCTTGCCGGGCGTCGACGTGGCGACCCAGTTCGTCCGCCACTACCCGCTGAAGGAGCACTTTGCCCATTCGGTCGGGTACGTCGGGCGGATCAACGAGCAGGAACTGAAGAACCTCGACCCGATCAACTACAGCGGCACCCACCATATCGGCAAGACCGGCATCGAGCGCTTCTACGAGAGCGAGTTGCACGGCACGGTTGGCTACGAGGAAGTCGAGACCAACGCCCGCGGGCGGGTGCTGCGGGTGCTCAAGCGCACCGACCCGATTCCCGGCAAGGACATCGTCCTGAGCATCGACAGCCGCCTGCAGGAGGCCGCCGAGAACGCCCTGGCCGGGCGGCGGGGCGCCATCGTGGCGATCCAGCCGTCCACCGGCGACGTGCTGGCGATGGTCAGCCAGCCGAGCTACGACCCTAACCTGTTCGTCACCGGCATCAGCTTCAAGGCCTATGCCGAGCTGCGTGACTCCATCGACCGGCCGCTGTACAACCGCGTCCTGCGCGGGCTCTATCCGCCGGGCTCGACGGTGAAGCCGGCGGTGGCGCTGGCCGGCCTCGACGCCGGGGTGGTCACGCCGACCTCGCGGGTCTTCGACCCCGGCTACTACCAGTTGCCCAACTACGACCACAAGTACCGTAACTGGAACCGCTACGGCGATGGCTGGGTGAGCCTGGAGTCGGCGATCTACCGGTCCAACGACACCTATTTCTACGACCTCGCGCACAAGCTGGGGATCGACCGCCTGCACGCCTTCATGAGTCGCTTCGGTTTCGGCCAGAAAGTCGCCCTGGACATGTTCGGCGAAGCCGACGGGCTGATGCCCTCGCGCGAATGGAAGCGCAAGACCCGCCGCCAGGTCTGGTACCCGGGGGAGACCCTGATCCTCGGCATCGGCCAGGGCTACATGCAGGCGACGCCGATCCAGTTGGCGCAGATGACCGCGCTGCTGGCCAACAAGGGCCACTGGATCCGCCCGCACCTGGCCAAGACCATCGACGGCCAGCCGCCGGTCGACCCCGACCCGATGCCCGACATCGTGCTGCGCGACCCGGCCAACTGGGACCGCGTCGACTACGGCATGCAGCAGGTGGTGCATGGCGCCCGCGGCACGGCGCGCAAGGTCGGCGCCACCTCGGCCTACCTGATCGCCGGCAAGAGCGGTACCGCCCAGGTGGTGGCGATCAAGCAGAACGAGCGCTACGACCGCTCCAAGCTGCTCGAGCGGCACCGCGACCACGCCCTGTTCGTCGGCTTCGCGCCGGCCAACAACCCGCAGATCGCGGTGGCGGTGATGGTGGAGAACGGCGAGTCCGGCTCCGGCGTCGCCGCCCCGGTGGTCAAGCAGGTGATGGACGCCTGGCTGCTCGACGAGCACGGCAAGCTCAAGGCCGAATACGCGGAACCCGTCGCGCCGCTCGCGGCGGCGGTGGCCAAGCCCGAACCCACGGCAGCCGAGCCGGAGGCGCCCGCCCTTGAACAGTAACTTCGACCGCACCCTGTCCAACGAAGACGTGATGCGCCGGCGCGCCAGCCTGCTGCAGCGCCTGCACATCGACGGGATTCTCCTGCTGCTGTTGCTGATCCTCGGCGCCACCGGCCTGTTCGTCCTCTATTCGGCGAGCGGCAAGAGCTGGGACATGCTGATGAAGCAGGCCACCTCGTTCGGCCTGGGACTGGGCATGATGGTGGTCATCGCCCAGATCGAGCCGCGCTTCATGGCCCGCTGGGTGCCGCTGGGCTACCTGGTGGGGGTCGCGCTGCTGGTGGTGGTCGACGTGATCGGCCACGACGCCAAGGGGGCGACGCGCTGGATCAACATCCCCGGGGTGATCCGCTTCCAGCCCTCGGAGTTCATGAAGCTGCTGATGCCGATGACGGTGGCCTGGTACCTGTCCAAGCGCAACCTGCCGCCGGGGCTCAAGCACATGGTGATCAGCCTGGCGATCATCATCACCCCGTTCGTGCTGATCCTGAAACAGCCCGACCTCGGCACCGCCATGCTGATCCTCGCTTCCGGCGGCTTCGTGCTGTTCGTCGGCGGCCTGCGCTGGCGCTGGATCGTCGGCGCGGTGTCGGCGGCGGTGCCGATCGCAGTGGCGATGTGGTTCTTCATCATGCACGACTACCAGAAACAGCGGGTGCTGACCTTCCTCGACCCGGAAAGCGACCCGCTGGGCACCGGCTGGAACATCATCCAGTCTAAGGCGGCCATCGGTTCCGGCGGGGTATTCGGCAAGGGCTGGCTGCTGGGCACCCAGTCGCACCTGGATTTTTTGCCGGAAAGCCACACCGACTTTATCATTGCGGTCCTCGGCGAGGAGTTCGGCCTGGTCGGCGTCTGCCTGCTGCTGGTGCTCTACCTGCTGCTGATCAGTCGTGGCCTGGTGATCACCGCCCAGGCGCAGACGCTCTACGGCAAACTGCTGGCCGGTGGCATCACCATGACGTTTTTCGTTTATGTCTTCGTGAATATCGGTATGGTGAGCGGGTTGTTGCCGGTGGTGGGGGTACCGCTGCCTTTCATTAGTTATGGCGGAACTTCGCTGGTTACCCTGTTGTCAGGGTTCGGGGTTCTGATGTCGATCCATACCCATCGGAAGTGGATCGCCCAGGTTTGAGACCAAGAGTGAAGAACGCAATGCAAGTACTGCGTACATGGGCGGCCAGGGGCGTCCAATGGGTCGGCGTAGCCGGCGTCATTGGCCTGTCCGGGGCGGCCCAGGCGGGGGACTACGACGGCTCGCCGCAAGTGGCCGAGTTCGTCAGCGAAATGACCCGCGACTACGGCTTCGCCGGAGAGCAGCTGATGGGGCTGTTCCGCGACGTGAACCGCAAGCAGTCGATCCTCGATGCGATCTCGCGCCCGGCCGAGCGGGTCAAGCAGTGGAAGGAATACCGGCCGATCTTCATCAGCGACGCGCGCATCAGTCGTGGCGTCGACTTCTGGAACAAGCATGCCGAAGACCTGGCGCGGGCGGAGAAGGAATACGGCGTGCCGGCCGAGATCATCGTCTCGATCATCGGCGTGGAAACCTTCTTCGGCCGCAACACCGGCAGCTACCGGGTGATGGACGCGCTGTCCACCCTCGGCTTCGACTACCCGCCGCGAGCCGACTTCTTCCGCAAGGAGTTGCGCGAGTTCCTCCTGCTCGCCCGCGAACAGCAGGTCGACCCGCTCAGCCTGACCGGCTCCTACGCCGGCGCCATGGGCCTGCCGCAATTCATGCCGAGCAGCTTCCGCGCCTACGCGGTGGACTTCGACGGCGATGGCCACATCAATATCTGGAGCGACCCGACCGACGCCATCGGTAGCGTCGCCAGCTACTTCAAGCAGCACGGCTGGGTCACCGGCGAGCCGGTGGTCTCGGTGGCCGAGATCAACGACGAGAGCGCCGAGAGCGCGGTGACCAGGGGCGTCGACCCGACCATGAGCCTGGGTGAGCTGCGTGCCCGCGGCTGGCGCACCCACGATGCGCTGCGCGACGACCAGAAGGTCACGGCGATGCGTTTCGTCGGCGACAAGGGCATCGAGTATTGGGTCGGTTTGCCGAACTTCTACGTGATCACCCGCTATAATCGCAGCGCCATGTATGCCATGGCGGTTTATCAGCTGGCGGGCGAGATTGCCCGCGCGCGAGGTGCCCATTGAGCAAGCGTGTCCGCTCCTCCCTGATCCTGCCCGCCGTCTGCGGCCTCGGGCTGGCGGCCGTGCTGTTGAGCAGTTGCTCCAGCAAGGCGCCCCAGCAGCCGGCCAGGCAGGCGGGCATTTCCGGGCCGGGCGACTATTCCCGTCCGCATCGCGACGGCGCCCCCTGGTGGGACGTCGACGTGTCGCGGATACCCGATGCGGTACCGATGCCGCACAACGGTTCGGTGAAGGCCAACCCCTACACCGTGCTGGGCAAGACCTACTACCCGATGAACGATGCGCGGGCCTACCGGATGGTCGGCACCGCGTCCTGGTACGGCACCAAGTTCCACGGCCAGGCCACCGCCAACGGCGAGACCTACGACCTCTACGGCATGACCGCCGCGCACAAGACCCTGCCGTTGCCGAGCTATGTGCGGGTGACCAACCTGGACAACGGCAAGAGCGTGATCGTCCGCGTCAACGACCGCGGCCCGTTCTATTCCGACCGGGTCATCGACCTGTCCTTCGCCGCGGCGAAGAAGCTCGGCTATGCCGAGACCGGCACCGCGCGGGTCAAGGTCGAAGGCATCGACCCGGTGCAGTGGTGGGCCCAGCGCGGCCGGCCGGCACCGATGGTCCTGGCGCAGCCCAAGCAGGCGGTGGCCCAGGCCGCTCCCGCCGCGGCGCAGGCGGTGGCGATGGCCCAGCCGATCGAGACCTACACTCCGCCGCCGGCGCAGCACGCGGCCGCCGTGCTGCCGGTGCAGATCGACTCAAAAAAAAACGCTTCATTACCAGCCGATGGCCTGTATCTCCAGGTGGGCGCCTTCGCCAACCCGGATGCGGCGGAGCTGCTGAAGGCCAAGCTGAGCGGCGTGACGGCTGCGCCGGTGTTTATCAGCTCGGTCGTACGCAACCAGCAGATTCTGCACCGGGTGCGGCTGGGACCGATCGGTTCGGCGGACGAGGTTAGCCGCACCCAGGACAGCATCCGCGTGGCCAACCTTGGCCAGCCGACGCTGGTACGCCCCGACTGAGCGCCTACTCACGCAGGGAATTCCCGCAAGGGATTGTTTGACCATTGGTAGAACCAGAGAGACGGATGAACATCACCACTATCGCGAAACGCTTGTCACTGCTTGTCCTGTTCATCGCCCCTACGGCTGGCTGGGCTGCTGAATCCATGGTTCCGGCGCCGCCGCAACTGGCCGCCAAGTCGTACGTCCTGATGGACGGCGAGAGCGGCCAGGTTCTGGTCGAGAACAACGGCGACCAGCGCCTGCCGCCGGCCAGCCTGACCAAACTGATGACCGCCTACATCGCCACCAAGGAGATCGAGGCCGGCCGCATCGGCGAGAACGACCTGGTCACCGTCAGCGAACATGCCTGGCGCACCGGCGGTTCGCGGATGTTCATCAAGGTCGGCAGCCAGGTCTCGGTGAGCGACCTGCTGCATGGCATCATCATCCAGTCCGGCAACGACGCCAGCGTCGCCCTGGCCGAGCATATCGCCGGCAGCGAAGACGCCTTCGCCGACATGATGAACACCACCGCGCAGAAGCTGGGCCTGACCAACTCCCACTTCATGGACGCCACCGGCCTGCCCAACCCGGACCACTATTCCTCCGCCCGCGACATGGCGGTGCTGGCCCGCGCGATCATCTACGGCGAGCCGAGCCACTACGCGATCTACGCGCAGAAGGAATTCCTCTGGAACAACATCAAGCAGCCGAACCGCAACCTGCTGCTGTGGCGCGACAAGACCGTCGACGGCCTGAAGACCGGCCACACCGACGAAGCCGGCTACTGCCTGGTGGCTTCCGCGGTACGCGACGGCCAGCGCATGATCGCCGTGGTGTTCGGCACCAACAGCGAGCAGGCCCGCGCCGCCGAGACCCAGAAGCTGCTGACCTATGGCTTCCGCTTCTTCGAAAGCCGCAACTTCTACAAGAAGGGCACCGAGCTGACCAAGGGCCTGGTCTGGAAGGGTTCCGAGCATGAAGTGAAAGCCGGCCTCGCCGAAGACCTGACCATGACCCTGCCGCGCGGCCAGATGCAGAAGCTGCAGGCCAGCATGGTCCTGGAGCCGCAACTGATGGCGCCGATCCAGCAGGGCCAGGTGATCGGCAAGGTGGAAGTGAAGCTGGACGACAAGGTCATCCGCAGCGCCGACCTGGTCGCCCTCAACGCCGTCGAGGAGGGTGGTTTCTTCCGCCGCCTGTGGGATAGCATCCGCCTGTTCTTCTACGGTTTGTTCAACTGACCGACCGGCGCCCGCCCGCTCACGAGGCCAGCGGGCGCCCGTCCCCGCGGACCACGGGTCCGCCGCCGCCATGACCGATACCCCTGACGTTCAACCCCCGAAAATCGAATTCCCCTGCGAGCGTTATCCGATCAAGGTGATCGGCGACGCCGGCGAAGGTTTCTCCGACCTGGTCGTGGAAATCATCCAGCGCCACGCGCCGGATCTCGACGTCGAGACCCTGGTGGTCCGTGACAGCAGCAAGGGGCGATTCCTCTCGGTGCAGGTGCTGATCACCGCCACCGATGTCGACCAACTGCAAGCCATCCATAACGACCTGCGCGCGACCGGACGCGTGCACATGGTGCTCTGATGGGACTCGAGCTGGGCTTCCGTGAGCTCGGCGAGGTTCCCTACGAACCGACCTGGCATGCCATGCAGCGCTTCGTTGCCGAACGCGACAAATCGGTAATGGACGAAGCCTGGCTGTTGCAGCACCCTGCGGTCTTCACCCAGGGGCAGGCCGGCAAGGCGGAGCATGTGCTGTTCCCCGGCGACATCCCGGTGATCCAGGTAGATCGCGGCGGCCAGGTGACCTACCACGGCCCCGGCCAGTTGGTCACCTACCTGCTGCTCGATGTCCGCCGCCTGGGACTGGGCGTGCGCGAGCTGGTCAGCCGGATCGAGCAGAGCCTGATCGGCCTGCTGGCGTCCTATGACGTGCAGGCCGTGGCCAAGCCGGACGCGCCGGGTGTCTACGTCGACGGGGCGAAGATCGCCTCCCTCGGCCTGCGCATCCGCAACGGCTGTTCCTTCCATGGCCTGGCGCTGAACCTGGACATGGACCTGCGACCGTTCCAACGAATCAATCCCTGCGGCTACGCCGGGATGCCCATGACCCAACTGCGCGACCTGGTTGGGCCGGTGGATTTTGCCGAGGTGTGTACCCGATTGCGCGCTGAGCTCGTCTCACGCCTTGGCTACGCTGAACAGAAGACCCTTACGGGCGGGATCGAACTGACATGAGCACTGTTGTGGAGAAGTCCGGAGAAGCCAAGCCGGGCAAGGTGGAAGTCGGCGTGAAGCTGCGCGGCGCGGAAAAGGTCGCGCGGATTCCGGTGAAGATCATTCCCACCGAGGAACTGCCGAAGAAACCCGACTGGATCCGCGTGCGCATCCCGGTTTCCCCCGAGGTCGACCGCATCAAGCAACTGCTGCGCAAGCACAAGCTGCACAGCGTCTGCGAAGAGGCGTCCTGCCCGAACCTGGGCGAGTGCTTCTCCGGCGGCACCGCGACCTTCATGATCATGGGCGATATCTGCACCCGACGCTGCCCGTTCTGCGACGTCGGCCATGGCCGGCCGAAGCCGCTGGACGTCGACGAGCCGACCAACCTGGCCATCGCCATCGCCGACCTGCGGCTGAAGTACGTGGTGATCACCTCGGTGGACCGCGACGACCTGCGCGACGGCGGTGCCCAGCACTTCGCCGACTGCCTGCGCGAGATCCGCAAGCTGTCGCCGGGGATCCAGCTGGAAACCCTGGTGCCCGACTATCGCGGTCGCATGGACATCGCCCTGGAGATCACCGCCAACGAGCCGCCGGACGTGTTCAACCACAACCTGGAGACGGTGCCGCGCCTGTACCGCTCCTCGCGGCCGGGCTCGGACTTCGAGTGGTCGCTGGACCTGCTGCAGAAGTTCAAGCAGATGGTTCCGCACGTACCGACCAAGTCCGGTCTGATGCTCGGCCTGGGCGAGACCGACGACGAGGTCATCGAGGTCATGCAGCGGATGCGCGAGCACGACATCGACATGCTGACCCTCGGCCAGTACCTGCAGCCGTCGCGCAACCACCTGCCGGTGCAGCGCTTCGTGCATCCGGACACCTTCGCCTGGTTCGCCGAGGAAGGCGAGAAGATGGGCTTCAAGAACGTCGCGTCCGGCCCGCTGGTGCGTTCGTCCTACCATGCCGACCAGCAGGCGCACGGCAACAAGATCGGCTGATCGACGCCGCGCCAATGCCTTCCGACGCCGCGTCCCTGCACAGGGACGCGGCGTTTTTCATTGGGCAGCCACGAAGCCTCTTCGGACGTAGGACGAACAACCGCTTGCGGTTATCCGCCGGCGCGTAGGTGAGTACCGTTTGCTCTCATCCCTGTGCGGTAACGAAGCGACTGCGCTGGCCGAGCTGCCGCACCGCCTCGATCAGTGCATCGGCCGCCAGGCTGGGTTGGCGCGAGAAGGCGTAGAAACGCGCCTCCGGCAGCGTCGGAAAACCCTGTTCCGGGCCCAGTTCGCGCAGCCCCTCGCGCATCTGGCTGCGCGCCACCACCGTCACGGCGAAACCGGCCAGCGCGGCGGACAGGCAGCCGGCCATGCTGGCGCTCTCGAACACCAGGCGCCAGGGACGCGCAGCGGCGCCGAGGGCTGTAATCGCCGCTTCGCGGTAGACGCAGGGTTCGGGGAACAGCGCCAGCGGCAGCGGTTCGCCCGCGGGCAGCTCGATCGCGGTCGCCGCGGCCCAGACCAGCGGTTCCTCCCAGAGCAGTTCGCCGTCGTCTCCTACCCGCCGGCACTGCTTGCCGAACACCACGTCGGTGCGCCCCTGGGCCTGCTGGCGGAGCAGGTCGGTGGTGATACCGACCTTGAGTTCGATGGATGCTTCGGGGTGCCAGCGGCGAAAGCGTTGCAGGACGCGTGGCAGCCAGGCGCTGGCGAAGTCCTCCGAAGCGCCGATGCGCAGGCGGTCGCGGATCGGCGTGCCGTGCAGCCTGGCGCGGGCCTCGCGCTCCAGCTCGACGATGTTGCGGGCATAGGCGTAGAGCGTCTCGCCCGCCTGGGTCAGCTCCAGGCGGCGAGTGGTGCGGCTGAGCAGGCTGACGCCGGCTGTCTGTTCCAGGCGCTTGATATGCCCGCTGACTGCGGAGGGGGTGAGCGCGAGATTGTCCGCGGCGAGGGCGAAACCGCCGCTGTCGACCACTTCGAGAAAGGTACGCAACAACACGATATCCAGGGATTGGGAGGTGGGGACGGCAAGCTCCATGAGGTCTTCCATTCATCTCGTTTCATGAATAGTAGACGCTAACTATTCATGAATCACCCTTGGCAAGCGTCCTAGGATGTCCCTTCTTTCTCTTGGAGAGGTCCGATGAGCCGCTATGCCTTCGTTTCCGCCGATGTCCTGGATATCGCCTACCTGGAGTGGAATCCGCAGGGGGCGCGCAGCGCCGTCTTGTTGCACGGTTGGCCGGACAGCCCGCATGCCTGGAAAGACCTGGCGGAGTCCCTGGCGGACGCCGGCTATCGGGTGCTGGCACCAGCCCTCCGGGGATTCGCCCCGACCCGCTTCCGCGATGCGTCTACTCCGCGCAGCGGGCAACTGGCGGCTCTGGCTTGCGATCTGCTGGCATTCGTCGACAGCCTGGCATTGCAACGTCCCCTGCTGGTCGGCCATGACTGGGGGGCTCGCGCGGTGGCTAGTGCCTGCGGACTGCGCGAGGGCGTAGCCTCGCACCTGGTGATGCTCTCGGTGGGGTACGCCAGCAACGATCCGCAGCAAGTTCTTTCCCTGCCGCAGGCCCGTAGCTTCTGGTACCAGTGGTTCATGGCTACGCCACGCGGAGAGCGCGCGCTGCGCGAGGAGGGCGAGGCATTCGCCCGGCAGATGTGGGACACCTGGTCGCCGCCGGGATGGTATGCCGAGCGCGATTTCCAGGAGGCCGCCCAGGCCTTCTCCGGGCCGGACTGGGTCGCCGTGGTGCTGCACTATTACCGGCATCGCTGGGGCTTCGTCGCGGGGGAGCCGCGCTACGGGGCGGCGGAACAGCGCTTGCTCCCGGCACCGCGCCTGGCGCTGCCGACCCTGGTGCTGCACGGCGGCGCGGATGCCTGCACCCACCCCGACGGCTCTCGCGGACGCGAGCACTACTTCAGCGGGCGCTACCAGCGGCTGGTGCTGGAGAGCGTCGGCCATTTTCCGCAGCGCGAGGCGGCCGCCCAGGTGGCGGACGCTATCCTGCGGTTCTGCGCGGATGACTAGGTCCTGGACACCGCAGCGGCGGATAACGCCCATGGCGTTATCCGCCCTACGAACCGGTGTGCCGCGAGCGGTCGCGGCGGACGTGGGGTCGTAAGCTCCGCCGGTGGCCCTATGGCGTCCGCAGGCGGTCGAGCAGCGCCGGGGTCGGATAGCCGTCCGCCGGCCAGCCGAACTCCTGCTGGCAGGCGCGGATCGCCTTGCGCGTATTGGCGCCGATGATGCCATCCACCGCGCCCGGATCGTGTCCGCGGGCGGCCAGTTGCCGTTGCAGCTCGATGCGCTGCGAGCGGCTCAGCGGAACATCCTCCAGCGGCCAGGCGCCGACTATCCGGCCGCCGCCCTTGAAGCTGTCGGCGAGCAGGCCGACGGCCAGGGCGTAGGCGCTGGAGTTGTTGTACTTGAGGATGGCGCGGAAGTTGTGCAGCACCAGGAAGGCCGGGCCGCGGTGCCCGGCCGGCAGCAGCAGCGAGGCCTGTTCGCCGGAGAGTCCGGAGGGCAGGGGGCCGCCGTTGACGCCTTGTACGCCCATCCCTTGCCATTCGCCCAGGGGCTTGCGGATGGTGAGTTCCGCCAGGGAATAGTCGAAGCCTGCCGGCAGGCGGACTTCGAAACCCCAGGGTTGTCCGGCGATCCAGCCGGAGGCTTTCAGGTAGTTGGCGGTGGAGGCCAGGGCGTCGCCGGGCGAGCCCCAGATGTCACGCTTGCCGTCGCCGTCGAAGTCCACGGCATACTGGTTGTAGGTGGTCGGGATGAACTGGGTCTGGCCCATGGCGCCGGCCCAGGAGCCGATCATGAAGGAGGCCGGAACGTCGCCGTGCTGGAGAATCTTCAGGGCGGCGAGCAACTGGGCGTGGGCGAATTCCGGGCGGCGTCCTTCATAGGCGAGGGTCGCCAGGGAGCGGATCACGTTCTTGTTGCCCATGTGCGAACCGTAGTTGCTCTCCATGCCCCAGATCGCCACCACCGCATCCGCATCCACCGCATAGCGCGCGTCGACTTCGCCGAGGATGCGCGCATGCTGCGCCAGGCGCGCCTGGCCCTGGCGAACGCGCAGCGGATCGAGGGCGCCTTCCAGGTACTTCCATACCGGTCGGGTGAATTCCGGCTGGCTGCGGTCGGCTTCGACCACGGCGGGATCGGGCTGGACGCCGGCGAAGGCGCGATCGAAGGTCTGCGCATCGATTCCACCGGCCAGCGCCTGTTGACGGAAGGCGTCACGCCACTGTTCGAAGCTTTGCCCAGGCTGGGCCTCGTTCGGCGCGCCAGCGGGCACCGAGGCGGCCGGGCCGGCGCCGGAGAAGGGCGCCTTGGTCTGCAGGGGAGCGGCAGGCTGGTTGTATTCGACTGTCGGATTCTTCTGCGCGCAGGCGCTGGAGAGGCCAAGCCCCATGGCGACGACGGTGCTGCCCAGCAGCCCGCTCACCTTCAGCAGGGCGGATCGTTCGGGGTTACGCATTGCTCTCCTCAGCAGGGTCCTCGGGACGGGCCACCTTAGCACGCCGGCCAGGACGCGTCTGCCGTCGTTGGACGCGCCGGCAGGGCCCCGGGTTCGCCAATACGGTTCCATCGGCTTCGACATAGGTTCGGTCACTGTCGGGCGGCCAATGGTTTCGTCCGTACCGCTCCGCCGCCTGTCGAAGCCTCGCGGCGCACCCGAGTCGGGATCGGCGACGGGCCGCGCGGCATGCTCGAGGCCTTCGACTTCTTCTTCCTGGCCTTCGTTCTGCGCGACATGGCTACCCGCTTCGGCGTCGGCATCGAACGCCCGAGCCTGGTTGGTGCGCTGCAATGGCCAGAGGGTTGCCAGTCGGCCGCGCGGGATGTCGAGGCCGCGGATCATGATGGAGGAACCATTGGCTTTTCGCCCAACCCGATGGGGCCAGGGCTTGCGCGCCGACGATAGTGTGCCCATGGGCGGCAGGCTGGCGGTGGGGTTGGTCTTGTCGACGGGCTTCGGGCGGGGTAGGCGGGGCGCGTGGGTGAGGAGGGCGTTGCGGGAGGATGGACCAGCGGCTGTTTCAGGCCGCCATAACGAAAGAAGCCTCCCAGTTACGGGAGGCTTCGCGGCGGTAGCTGCCTTTGCCTTTCTTCGCCTGTTCCTGGCGGCTGCGGAACAGTGGCTGGGCGACCAGGGATTTGGCCTTGTTCGGCCGCTTGCTTTTCTTTGCCATGGCATAGGTCCTCGAAGGTGATCGGGCTGGCGCTCGCCAGCGCGCGCATCATCTGCCTGTCGCCGCGGATTGTCCAGTGCCGGTTGCGCCTTCAGGCTGCCGGCAGGCCGAGACGCTGGCCGGCGAGGCTCAGGGCGAGAAGCGAGAGACCGCTCCAGGGGCTGCCGGGTGCCTGTCCCTTGATCTGCGCGTCGATCAACTGGGCATCCCGCAGCATCTGGTTCCAGCGGCTGCTGGAGTGGCGTTGCAGGGCACGGGTCAGCAGCGGACGGCGCTTGTCCCAGACCGGCGGACGCGCCTGGGCGAAGGCTTTCTCCAGCGGGATGCCCTGGCCGTATTGCTGGGACAGACCAGCCAGCAGGCGGATCTCGCGGGCCAGGCCCCAGAGGATCACCGGCGGCTCGATGCCTTCGCCGCGCAGTCCTTCCAGGATGCGCAGGGCGTGGGCCGCTTCACCGCCAAGGGCAGCGTCGATCAGGCCGAAGACATCGAAGCGTGCGCTGTCGGCGACCGCGGCCTGTACGGTGGCGGCGTCGATCTGGTTGCCCTCGGCGAGCAGCTTGAGCTTTTCGATTTCCTGGGCGGCGGCGAGCAGGTTGCCTTCCACGCGCGCGGCGATCAGCTCCAGGGCTTCGGGGCTGGCGGACAGGCCGGCCTGGGACAGGCGCTGGCGAATCCACTGCGGCAACTGGTGGACGTCGACCGGCCAGACCTGGATGAACTGCGCGGCGTTGCCATCGATCAGGGCCTTGGCCCACTTGGTCTTCTGCGTGCTGCCATCGAGCTTGGGCAGACTGAGCAGGAGCACGGTGTCTTCCGGCGGCCGTTGCAGGTATTCCTGGAGAATCGCCGCGCCTTTGTCGCCGGGCTTGCCGGAGGGCAGGCGCAGTTCGATCAGGCGCTTCTCGGCGAACAGCGACAGGCTGGCGCCGGCCTCCAGCAGCAAGCCCCAATCGAAGTTGGCTTCGGCATTGAATACCTGGCGCTCGCCGAAGTCGCGCTCGCGGCAGGCCTGGCGAATGGCATCGCAGGCTTCCTGGCAGAGCAGCGGTTCATCGCCGCTGACGACATAGACGGGCGCCAGGGGGCCCTGGAGGTGCTTGGCGAGTTGCGCGGGAGTCAGCTTCATAGGAGAAGACGGGGCCGGCGAAACCGGCCCCGGGGCATCACGGGTTGGGGAACTCGATCGGCGACTGCTGCGGCTCGGCGGCGCGGCGCTGGCGCTCCGCCTCGTCGGCGGCGCGCAGGGCTTCGGCTTCCGCCTTGGCCTTGGCTTCTGCCTGGCGCTGGGCTTCGTCGAGTTGCGCCGGGGTCAGCGCCTGGAGGCGCATGGACAACTGCTGGATCAGGTCGCGCCGCATCTCGCTGCGCAGCTGCGCGGCTTCCTGGTCGGAACCGATCAGGTTGTTTTCGTCGTGCACGTAGACCTTCTGCACCTGTACCTGGTTGCTCATCAGGACCAGGTCGTTGGCGCCGACGATCTCGTAGTTGATCGTGTTGGTCAGCTCGAACTCCGCGCCGCGCGCGGAACCGGTGTAGCTGACGGTGCGCTGCTGGTTGTCCTCGCGGACCAGCACCAGGTGGTAGGGCGCGTTGCTGGTGACCTTCACGCCGCTGTTTTCCAGGGTTTCCTTCAGTTCGCGCACGGTCGGGCCGTAGGCGTTGCGCGCGGACACGTCGATTTCCTTGAGCGCGAATTGCGCATCGCCCAGGCCGCGCAGTTGGAAGCCGCAGGCGGCCAGCAGGGTGGTCATACCGATCAGCGCGGCGCTGGTCAGGATACGTTTCATCAAGCTTCCCTCACTCCTGTTGATCAGCGCCCCCGGATGGCCGGGGGCGTCCAATGGAATCGCGTATCAGTTGGCGACGATGTTGACCAGTTTGCCCGGTACCACGATGACCTTGCGGATGCTCAGGCCTTCGGTGAAACGCAGCACGTTCTCGTTGGCGCGCGCGGCGGCCTCGACATCCTCGCGGCTGGCGCTGGCGGCCACGTCGATGTGTCCGCGCAGCTTGCCGTTGACCTGCACCACCAGTTGCAGGGTGTCCTGCACCAGTGCGCTCTCGTCGACGCTCGGCCAGCGCGCATCGATCACCGCTTCGGCATGGCCGAGCTGGCCCCAGAGCACGTGGCAGATGTGCGGAGTGATGGGCGCCAGCAGCAGGACCACGGTTTCCAGGCCTTCCTGGATCAGGGCGCGGTCCTGGGCGTCCTGGTTAGGCGCCTTCTCCAGCACGTTCATCAGGGTCATCACCGCGGCGATGGCGGTGTTGAACTTGTGGTGCTGGCCGACATCCTGGCTGGCCTGCCTGATCGCCAGGTGGATGGCGCGGCGGACCTGCTTCTGCGCGTCGCTCAGGGCGGCGACGTCCAGCGCGCCGGGGAGGCCGGCGCTGACGTGGGCGTGAGCCAGGCGCCAGACGCGGCGGAGGAAGCGGTTGGCGCCCTCGACGCCGGTGTCCGACCACTCCAGGCTCATGTCCGGCGGCGAGGCGAACATCATGAACAGGCGGCAGGTATCGGCACCGTACTGGTCGATCATCGATTGCGGGTCGACGCCGTTGTTCTTCGACTTCGACATCTTCTCGGTGCCGCCGATCTCGACCGGCTGGCCGTCGCTCTTCAGCCGCGCGCCGACGACCTTGGCCTTGGCGTCACGCTCGACCTCGATGTCGGCCGGGTTGAACCAGTCCTTGCCGCCGTTGGCGGTGGTCCGGTAGTAGGTATCGGCGACCACCATGCCCTGGGTCAGCAGGTTCTTGAACGGTTCGTCGCTGCCGACCAGGCCTTCGTCGCGCATCAGCTTGTGGAAGAAGCGCGCATAGAGCAGGTGCAGGATGGCGTGCTCGATGCCGCCGATGTACTGGTCGACCGGCAGCCAGTAGTCGGCCGCCTTCCTGTCCAGCATGCCGCCTTCGAACTGCGGGCAGGCGTAGCGGGCGAAATACCAGGACGACTCGACGAAGGTGTCCATGGTGTCGGTTTCGCGCTTGGCCGGCTGGCCGCATTTCGGGCAGTTGCATTCGTAGAATTCCGGCATCTTCGCCAGCGGCGAACCGGAGCCGTCCGGTACCACGTCTTCCGGCAGCACCACCGGCAACTGGTCGGCCGGCACCGGGACGTCGCCGCAAGCCTCGCAGTGGATGATCGGGATCGGGCAGCCCCAGTAGCGCTGGCGGCTGATGCCCCAGTCGCGCAGGCGGAACTGGGTGCGCGCCTGGCCCAGGCCCTTGGCCTCGAGGTCGGCGCCGATGGCGTCGAAGGCGGCCTGGTAGCCGAGGTTGTCGTACTTGCCGGAGTTGACGGTGAGCACGGACTCGTCCTTGGCGCCGTACCACTCCTTCCAGACGCTGGACTCGAAGTCGTTGTCGCCCTCGACCTTGGCGATCACCTGGCGGATCGGCAGGCCGTACTTGTTGGCGAACTCGAAGTCGCGCTCGTCATGGCCGGGCACCGCCATCACCGCGCCTTCGCCGTAGTTCATCAGCACGTAGTTGGCGACCCATACCGGCAGCTTGTCGCCGGTCAGCGGGTGTTCGACGAACAGGGAAGTGGCCATGCCTTTCTTCTCCTGGGTGGCGATGTCGGCCTCGGCGACGCCGCCGCGCTTGCATTCGTCGATGAACGCCTGCAACTGCGGGTCGTTCTGCGCTGCCTGGGTGGCCAGCGGGTGTTCGGCGGCGACGGCGACGTAGGTGGCGCCCATCAGGGTGTCCGGACGGGTGGTGAACACCTTCAGTTGGCCGGCGTGGCCGATGGAGGCCTGGTCGTAGGGGAAGCCGATCTCCATCCCGCGCGACTTGCCGATCCAGTTGCGCTGCATGGTCTTCACCTGCTCCGGCCAGCCGGGCAGGTTGTCGAGGCTCTCCAGCAGTTCCTCGGCGTAGGCGGTGATCTTGAAGTAGTACATCGGGATCTCGCGCTTCTCGATCAGCGCGCCGGAGCGCCAGCCGCGCCCGTCGATCACCTGCTCGTTGGCGAGTACGGTCTGGTCGACCGGATCCCAATTGACCGTGCCGTTCTTGCGGTAGATCACCCCTTTTTCGAACAGGCGGGTGAACAGCCACTGCTCCCAGCGGTAGTAGTCCGGCTTGCAGGTGGTGACCTCGCGGCTCCAGTCGATCGCCAGGCCGAGGCTGTCCAGCTGCGACTTCATGTAGGCGATGTTGTCGTAGGTCCAGGCCGCCGGGGCGACGTTGTTCTTCATCGCGGCGTTTTCCGCCGGCATGCCGAACGCGTCCCAGCCCATCGGCTGCAGCACGTTGCGGCCCTGCATGCGGTGGTAGCGGCTGATCACGTCGCCGATGGTGTAGTTGCGCACGTGGCCCATGTGCAGCTTGCCGCTCGGATACGGGAACATCGACAGGCAGTAGAACTTCTCCTTGTCGGGTAGCTCCCTGACGAGGAAGGACTGGTGTTCTTTCCAGTAGTTCTGGGCCTGGGTTTCGATCTCGAGTGGCTGATATTGCTCGTGCATGGCGCTACTTAGACGTGACTGTTCGAAAGCCTCGTAGCATACATGACCCCCACTCCTGTCGATAGCCCGCGCCGTTTGTCGCCGGGGGCGGTTCAGCCGAACGGGAACGCTAAGCTTGCCCTATGGGCCGTCGATGGCTGGCTGCCCAGTGGTACCTTCAGAGGTGTTCGATGGCTGAGCTGCAACGCGCGAGTGTGACGGGAGGTGGGCTGTACGAGAGGCTGCTGCAGCGTCTCGCCCTGGCTCTGGATGAAGCGGATACGGCCGAGCGCCTGCGTGACGAGCATCCCACGGAGCTTGAGTTGCGTGGTTTGAGCGAAGCGGAGATGGGGCTGATACGCGCCTATCTCGACCAGGACCTGCACTGGTTGCGCGGCTGGCATGCGGCCGCCGAGGAGCTGGCGCTGCTCGAGCGCCAGCCCGGCAGGACACCCCGGCCGCCCCGGCCGCAACCGCCGGCGCCGCGTCGCCACGTCTCGTTGAAACAGCGGCAACTGCTCTGTGCGCTCTGCGGTGCGCCGGTGCAGTGGAGCAAGGGGCATGGCGTGTTGCCGTGCGGCCATTGCGGCTCGCAACTGTTCCGTTCGGGCAACGGCCGCTAGGGTCTCTTTCCGGGAAGTTTCGCCAGGCGTCGCGCAATCCTTTAGATTGCCTCTTCCGACAGGGAGGGGGCGATGCCGATCCGTTATTTCTTCAAGCAACTTCTGCTGCCGCCGGGCGGCCTGTTGCTGCTGCTGTTTTTCGCTTTCTGGTGGCGCACCAGCCGACCGAGGCTGGCGCGGCTGTGCGGTGTCTGCGGGTTCTTCGGTCTGTGGCTGATGAGCATGCCGCTCAGCGTGGAGTGGATGGCGCGCTGGCTCGAAAGCGAACCGGCCCTGCTGGCGGAGGATCTACCGGGCCTGGCGCAGCGCGCCGACGCCATCGTCATCCTCGGTGCCGGCCGGCAGACCAACGACCCGGCCTGGGGCGACGATGCGCCGAGCCTGCTGGCGGCCGAGCGGCTGCGCTATGCCGCGCGGCTGGCCAAGACCTCGGCGCTGCCGGTACTGATCAGCGGCGGGTTGCATTACGGACGCCCGCCCAGCGAGGCGGCGCTGATGGCCAATGCCCTGTTGCAGGACTTCGGCGTGCCGACGCGCTGGCAGGAAGGTCTCAGCCGTACCACCTGGGAAAACGCCACCCTGAGCGCCCCGCAGTTGCGCGAGGCCGGCGTGCGCCGGGTGGTGCTGGTGACCCAGGCCTGGCACATGCAGCGGGCACGCTGGAGCTTCGAGCGCCAGGGGTTCGAGGTGATCCCGGCGCCGGTCGGCTTCCTCGGCGGGGCCAACCTGCGGCCCTTCGGCGGCTGGCTGCCGGAAGCGCAGGCCTTCTGGCAGAGCGGCATGCTGCTGAACGAGGCGATCGGCCTGGTCGGCTATCGCCTGTTCTACCGCTGAGACGCAACCGGCGCCGCAGGGGCGCCGGTCTTTCCAGGAGGGGCTGGTTTCAGCCGAACAGGCGTCGCTCCTGCGGACGCAACTGGCGGCCGAGCAGAGCCCATAGCAGCAGCACGCCGGCCAACCCGGCCAGCGGCCAGACGCGGTATTGCAGATAGGGCGTCAGGCCCTGCATGGGTATCACCTCGCCGCGCAGGATGCCCTGCTGGAACTGCGGGATCTGCCGGACGATCCGGCCATAGGGATCGATCAGGCCGGTGACGCCGTTGTTGGTCGCGCGGATCATCCAGCGACCGCTTTCCAGGGCGCGCATCTGTGCCATCTGCAGGTGCTGCAACGGGCCTATGGAAGTGCCGAACCAGGTGTCGTTGCTCACTGTCAGCAACACCTGGCTCTGCGCCGCGAGCGCGGCGGCGAACTCCGGGTAGACCACTTCGTAGCAGATGTACGGGGCGATCTGGTAGCCCTTGGCCTTGAGCAGCGGCTGGTCGGCCGGACCGCGAGCGAAGTCGGACATCGGCAGGTCGAAGAAGGCGATCAGGCCGCGCAGCAGGTCCTGCAGCGGCACGTACTCGCCGAACGGCACCAGCTTCTGCTTGAGGTAGGTGCCCGCGCCTTCGCCGACCACGGTGATGCCGTTGAAGTAGCGACTCTTGCCGTCGGCGAGACGTTCACGCACCGGGACCCCGGTGATCAGCGCGGCGTTCTTCTCGTCGGCGACCTGGCCCATGGCGCCGAGGTAGCCGCTGGCCATGTCCTGGAGAATCGGCACCGCGGTTTCCGGCCAGACGATCAGGTCGACGTCCTGCTGCGGCAGGCTCAGGTCGCGGTAGAGGTCGAGTTGCGCGCGGACCTGATTCGGGTCCCATTTCAGCTCCTGGGCGATGTTGCCCTGGATCGCCACTACCCTCAGCGGTTCGCCGGCCGAATGGGTCCAGGCGTGGCCCTTGAGATAGAGGCCGGCCGCCCACGGGCCGAGCAGCAGGACCAGCCCCAGAAGCAGGCTGGCACCGTGCGGGAAGAGGCGCGGCAGGTTCACCAGCAGGGCCGCGCTGAGGGCGATGACGAAGGAGGACAGCCATACGCCGCCCACCGGTACCAGCCCGGCCAGCGGTCCCTGCAACTGGCTATAGCCGGCGTAGAGCCAGGGGAAACCGGTAAGGAACCAACTGCGGAACAGCTCCAGTGCCAGCCACAGGGCGGCGAACGCCAGGGCGTCGCCCAGCGGCGCGTTGTCGCGGCGCAGGCAGCGCGCCCACAGCCAGGCCGGCAGGGCGAAGAAGAAGGCGACGCCGGCGGTGAAGCCGAGCATGAGGAGGCTTGCCAGCGGCACCGAGGCGGCGCCGTAGTCATGGATACTGACGTAGATCCAGCTGGTGCCGGCGCCGAACGCGCCGAAACCGTACCACCAGCCGCGCCACAGGGCGGACTTGCCGGGAAGGCCGCGCAAGCCGAGATAGAGCAGGGCGATCGAGAGGATCGCCAGCGGCCAGTAGTCGAAGGGCGCCAGGGCCAGGGGTGTGAGCGCGCCTGCGGCGAGTGCCAGCAGGTGTCCGGGCCAGCCGGGACGAGAAATCCAACGCATCGAATGTCCTTAGAGCCTGTTCAATGTCCGACTGCGCAGACCGGGGCCGCCTTCGACTGCCGGACGGCAACGTCCGCGGCGACAGGGGAGTCTGGCGCAAGGCGCAAGAGTAAAGGAGGGGCTGGCGAGACGCCAGAAGGACGGCGCGGGAAGATGCCCCCTCCGCCGCGGCGGAGGGGGCGCGCTCAGTTCTGCAGGGGAGACAGGCGCAGCAGATGGACGCGGCGGCTGTCGGCGTTGAGTACGCGGAAACGGAACTCGCCCAGCTCGACCACTTCGTTGCGCTTGGGCAGGTGGCCGAAGGCGCTCATCACCAGGCCGCCCACGGTATCGAATTCCTCGTCAGAGAATTCCGAGCCGAAGAAGTCGTTGAAGGCGTCCACGGGGGTCAGCGCCTTGACGATGAAATCGCCGCTGGGCAGCGGCTTGATGTAGCTGTCCTCCTCGACGTCGTGCTCGTCCTCGATATCACCGACGATCTGTTCCAGCACGTCCTCGATGGTCACCAGGCCGGCCACGCCGCCGTATTCGTCGATGACGATGGCCATGTGGTTGCGGTTGGCGCGGAATTCGCGGAGCAGCACGTTGAGGCGCTTGGATTCGGGGACGAAGGTAGCCGGACGCAGCAGTTCCTTGATGTCGAAGGGACGCTCGTCGTTGTGCAGGATCAGTGGCAGGAGGTCCTTGGCCAGCAGTACGCCCATGACGTCGTCGAGGCTTTCGCCGACCACCGGGTAGCGCGAGTGGGCGGCTTCGATGATGGCCGGAAGGAATTCCTTCGGCGTCTGGGTCGAGCGGATGCTCATCATCTGCGAGCGCGGCACCATGATGTCGCGCACCTGCAGGTCGGCGACCTGGATCGCCCCCTCGACGATGGACAGCGCCTCGCTGTCCAGCAGCTTGTTGTCGTGGGCATCGCGCAGCAGCTCGAGGAGCTCCTGGCGGTTTCTCGGCTCGTGGGCAAAAGCCTGGGTGATCTTGTCCAGCCAGGACTTGTGCCCGTTGCTCGATCGGTCTTCGCTCATTTTTCCTTGCTCGGTGGCTCTTCGTCGTCGCAGGCGTACGGATCGGGATGACCCAGTTCCGCCAGCAATTCACGTTCCAGTGTTTCCATTTCTTCCGCTTCGGCGTCGTCGATGTGGTCGTAGCCGAGCAGGTGCAGGCAGCCGTGGATCACCAGGTGGGCCCAGTGGGCCTGCAACGGCTTGCGCTGTTCCAGGGCTTCGCGGGCGACCACCGGGGCGCAGATCACCAGGTCGCCGAGCAGCGGGATATCGAGAAGCTCGTCCGGGACATCGGCGGGGAAGGACAGCACGTTGGTCGCGTAGTCCTTGTGCCGGTAGGTGCTGTTCAGTTCCAGGCCTTCGGCCTCGTCCACCAGGCGGATGGTCAGCTCCGACTCCGGACGCTGGCGCAGGGCCAGTTCGCACCAGGCGCGGAACTGCGCTTCGGAGGGCAGGTCCGGGGCGGCGCTGGCGACCTGCAGGTCGAGCTCAAGCGGCATCGTGACCGCCCTTGCCCGTTCCCTCGACCGGCCGCACCTGGCCTTGCTGGCGGCTCTCGTGACGCTCGTAGGCTTCGACGATACGCTGCACCAGCGGGTGGCGGACCACATCCTTGGGCTTGAAATGGGTGAAGCTGATGCCGGGGACGTCCTGCAGGACCTCGATCACGTGCTTGAGGCCGGAGCGGGTGCCGCGGGGCAGGTCGACCTGGGTGACGTCGCCGGTGATCACCGCGGTGGAGCCGAAGCCGATCCGGGTGAGGAACATCTTCATCTGCTCGACTGTGGTGTTCTGGCTCTCGTCGAGGATGATGAAGCTGTTGTTCAGCGTGCGCCCGCGCATGTAGGCCAGCGGCGCGACCTCGATGACGTTGCGCTCGATCAGCTTGGCCACGTGTTCGAAGCCGAGCATCTCGTAGAGCGCGTCGTAGAGCGGGCGCAGGTAGGGGTCGATCTTCTGCGACAGATCGCCGGGAAGGAAACCGAGCTTCTCGCCGGCCTCGACCGCCGGGCGCACCAGCAGGATGCGGCGGATCTGCTCGCGCTCCAGGGCGTCGACGGCGCAGGCCACGGCGAGATAGGTCTTGCCGGTGCCGGCCGGGCCGATGCCGAAGTTGATGTCGTGGTCGAGGATCGCCTTGACGTAGCGCTGCTGGTTGGCGCCGCGCGGGCGGATGTGCGCCTTGCGCGACTTCAGGGTGACCTGCGGCGCGCTCTGCAATTCCTCGAGGTCTTCCAGGCCGGACTCCTGCAGGTACAGGTGCACGGTGTCGGGGGTGAGATCGGTGCCGTTCTGCGCCTCGCGGTAGAGACGCTGCAGCAGGCGTTCGGCGACCTTGGTCCGGCGCGGTTCGCCGGCCAGTTCGAACTGGTTGCCGCGGTTGCGGATCTCGATGTCGAGGCGTTTCTCGATCTGGTGGAGATGCTCGTCGAACTGCCCGCAAAGTGTCGCGAAGCTGCGGGCGTCGAACGGCTCGAGGATAAAGCGATGAAGTTCCTGGGGGGCGTTCAAGGTGTTCTGTCGTACTCGCCAGTGGCTGATTGATAGGGAAGAGAATAACCGCTGGATATCGTCGCGCAAAGTTGCCGTATCGCGGCGGCGCTTTCCCGGTTCCCGCTGAAACGTTGGTGCACCGTGGCGGCGGGAAGGTTCAGCGAGCCCGCCGTACGGTCGTCGGCCTCAATGCAGGGTGCTGTCGATCAGGGTGCCGCGCAGCGAGTGCGGCAGCGCGTCGTCGATGTGCACCTGGGCGAACTGGCCGATCAGGCGTGGATTGTCGCAGCGGAAGTTGACGATCCGGTTGTTCTCGGTGCGCCCCTGGAGCATGCCCGGGTCCTTCTTCGAGAAGTCGGTGACCAGGATCCGCTGGGTGCTGCCGACCATGCGCCGGCTGATCTCGTAGCCTTGCTGGTGGATGCGGCTCTGGAGGATCTGCAGGCGCTGTTTCTTCACTTCTTCCGGCAGGTCGTCGGCGAGGTCGGCGGCGGGCGTGCCGGGCCGCGCGCTGTAGATGAAGGAGAAGGAGAAGTCGAAGCCGACGTCCTCCACCAGCTTCATGGTCTGCTCGAAGTCCTTCTCGGTTTCGCCGGGGAAACCGACGATGAAGTCGGAGCTGATGCAGATGTCCGGTACCGCGGCCTTCAGCTTGCGGATACGCGACTTGTATTCCAGCACGGTATGGTTGCGCTTCATCGCCGCCAGCACGCGGTCGGAGCCCGACTGCACCGGCAGGTGGATGAATTTCACCAGCTCCGGCACCTCGGCGTGGGCCTGGATCAGCGCGTCGGAGAATTCCAGCGGGTGCGAGGTGGTATAGCGGATGCGCTCGATACCGTCGACGGCGGCGACCACCCGCAGCAGTTCGGCGAAGTCGGCCAGGCGGCCATCGTGGGTCAGGCCGCGGAAGCCGTTGACGTTCTGTCCCAGTAGGGTGACTTCGCGGACGCCGTTCTCGGCCAGGTGGATCACTTCGGCGATCACGTCGTCGAATGGTCGGCTGACTTCCTCGCCGCGGGTGTAGGGCACCACGCAGAAGCTGCAGTACTTGCTGCAGCCTTCCATCACCGAGACGAAGGCGGTGGGGCCATCGACCCGCGGTTCCGGCAGGCGGTCGAATTTCTCGATTTCCGGGAAGGACACGTCGACCTGCGGCTTGCGCGTGCTGCGCGCGGCGTCGATCATTTCCGGCAGGCGGTGCAGGGTCTGCGGGCCGAAGACCACGTCGACATAGGGCGCGCGCTCACGGATCGCGGCGCCTTCCTGGCTGGCCACGCAGCCGCCGACGCCGATCACCAGGTCGGGATTCTGCTGCTTCAGCTCGCGCCACATGCCGAGCTTGGAAAACACCTTTTCCTGGGCCTTCTCGCGGATCGAGCAGGTATTGAGCAGGATGACGTCGGCCTCGGCGGCGTTTTCGGTCACCTCGAGGGCTTGGTGTTCACCGAGCAGGTCCGCCATTCGCGACGAGTCGTACTCGTTCATCTGGCAGCCGTGGGTTTCGATGAAAAGCTTCTTGGCCATGCGCTTCGTCGGACAGTTCGAAAAGGACCGCGCATTATAGAGGGCGGGGCCCCCGGTTCCTAGCGTTGCTGGCCGAAAGGCTGTGCTATGATTCGCGCCCTTCATTTTCCGGCATTGCTTTCCCCGCCATGAACAAGCGCGAAAACCCCATCTACAAGGTGATTTTCCTCAACCAGGGCCAGGTCTTCGAGATGTATGCCAAGCAGATCTACCAGAGCGATCTGTGGGGCTTCCTGGAAATCGAGGAGTTCGTCTTCGGCGAGCGCACCCAGGTGGTGGTGGACCCCAGCGAGGAGAAGCTCAAGGCGCAGTTCGAAGGCGTTCTGCGCAGCTTCGTGCCGATGCACGCGATCGTCCGCATCGACGAGGTCGAGCGCCTGGGTACGCCGAAGATCAGCGAGGCCAAGGGCGCGGGCAACGTCATGCCGTTCCCCATGCCGATGCCCGGCAAGAGCGACTGATTCGCGAAAGGGACGTCAGGGCAGCGGCGCGAAGGGCGTGACGCCGCCGGCAGTCTGCAGTTCGATCAGGTAGTTGCGGAAGATCTGCCCCAGCACCCGGGTGGCGATGTCCAGTTCGTCGCGGTTCATCTGCTCGGCTACCAGGTCGGCGCTGTCCAGGGCGTCCTCGGCGCCGTTCACCGCTGCCATCTTCAGCACGATGTAGGCCTGTACGTTGTTCGCCGGAACCCCTTCGCCACGGAAGAACATGGTGCCGAGGTGGTACTGGGCCTGGGCATGGCCCTGTAGAGAAGCTTTCTCGAACCAGTTGAGGGCGGCCTGGAGGTCGCGCGGGATGCGCTCGCCGTCGTAGAAGAATTCGCCCAGTTCGTATTGCGCCTCGGCGTCGCCGCCATTGGCGACCTGCTGGCAGGCGGCGAGCGCCTGCTGCAATTCTTCGGGAACGGTGTTCAGCGCGCAGCGGCCGGTCGCTGGAATCAGCAACGAGTTGCCTCCCGCCTGCGCGAGCAGCGGCTGGAGGATCAACAGGCAACCCAGGGCGAGGGTGCGGCCGGTACGGAACATGAGGGGAAGACACCTCCTGGATCGGGGCGGGCAAGGGCTGCCCGGCCAACGAAATGCGCTGACCCTCACATTATGAAATAAGCCGACGCCTCCTTACAAAGTCTTTACTGTCTTTTCGGGAACTTTGTCGGCGCGTTTATGCATTTCGGCTAGGAAGGCGTTCCGGCGGGGAGGAGGGCGGCGCCCGGGAAGGGCGCCGCGAAGAGGATCATTTCAGCGCGGCGAAGGCTTTTTCGGCGGCGTTCAGCGTGATTTCCAGCTCCTTGTCGCCATGGGCGATGGAGGTGAAGCCGGCCTCGAAGGCGCTAGGCGCAAGGTACACGCCACCGTCGAGCATCAGGTGGAAGAAGTGCTTGAAGCGTTCGACGTCGCTGGCCATCACGTCCTCGAAGGTGACGATGGCGTCGGCGCCGCTGAAGTACAGGCCGAACATGCCGCCCGCCTGGGTGGTGACGAAGGGGATGCCGGCGGCATCCGCGCGCTGTTGCAGGCCGTCGAGCATGCGCGTGGTGTAGGCGGTCAGTTCGTCGTGGAAACCGGGGCGGCTGATCAGGCGCAGGGTGGTCAGGCCGGCGGCCATTGCCAGCGGGTTGCCCGAGAGCGTGCCGGCCTGGTAGACCGGGCCCAGCGGGGAAATCTGCTGCATGATCTCGCGCTTGCCGCCGAAGGCGCCCACCGGCATGCCGCCGCCGATGATCTTGCCGAAGGTCGACAGGTCCGGGGTGACCCCGTAGTAGGCCTGGGCGCCGCCGAGGGCGACACGGAAGCCGGTCATCACTTCGTCGAAGATCAGCACCACGCCGTGTTCGTCGCAGGCTTCGCGCAGGCCTTCGAGGAAGCCCGGCGCCGGCGGCACACAGTTCATGTTGCCGGCAACCGGCTCGACGATGATGCAGGCGACCTCCTTGCCGACTTCGCCCAGGGTCTTGCGCACCGCCTCGATGTCGTTGAACGGCAGGGTCAGGGTGTGCTTGGCGAAGGCCGCCGGAACGCCCGGGGAGTTCGGCACGCCGAAGGTCAGGGCGCCGGAGCCGGCCTTCACCAGCAGGCTGTCGGAGTGACCGTGGTAGCAGCCTTCGAACTTGATGATGCTGTCGCGCCCGGTGTAGCCGCGGGCCAGGCGGATGGCGCTCATGGTCGCCTCGGTGCCGGAGCTGACCATGCGCACCATCTCCATCGACGGCACCATGGAGCAGACCAGGTCGGCCATTTCCACTTCCAGCGCGGTCGGCGCGCCATAGGACAGGCCGTGGTCGAGTTGCCGGCGCACCGCGTCGAGCACGTCCGGATGGCTGTGGCCGAGGATCATCGGGCCCCAGGAGCCGACATAGTCCACGTAGCGCTTGTCGTCCTCGTCCAGTACATAGGCGCCTTCGGCGTGCTTGAAGAACAGCGGGGTGCCGCCGACGCTCTTGAAGGCGCGCACCGGGGAGTTGACCCCGCCGGGAATGTGTTTCTGGGCGTTGTTGAACAGCGTTTCGGAACGGGACATGGCTAGCTCTCTATCTCTCGGGCGAGGCGCGGAGGCGTCAGGCAGGTTCGAACAGGGCGCTGAAGGCGCGGGCGCGGCGTTCCACCTCGGCGGCGGACGCGGCGGCGAACAGCGCATGGATCACGGCGACCAGATCGACGCCGCGGGCGATCAGGCCGGGCGCGGTGTCGAGGCTGATGCCGCCGATGGCGGTGATCGGCAGGTGCAGGCGCGGCCGGGCCTGGTCGAGCAGTTCGACGCTGGCGGCGGGGGCGCCGGGTTTGGTGCTGGAATTGAAGAAGCGGCCGAAGGCGACGTAGCTGGCGCCCTCGGCCACCGCTTGCTCGGCCAGTTCCAGTTGGGCGTGGCAGGTGGCGCCGATGATCGCCTGGCGGCCGAGCAGGGCGCGCGCCGCCGACAGCGAACCGTCGGTCTGGCCGAGGTGCAGGCCGACGCCCAGGCGCGCGGCGAGTTCGGCGTCGTCGTTGACGATCAACTGCGCGCCGTGGCGTTCGCAGAGTTCGCGCAGGCTTTCCGCCTCGCGCAGGCGCCGCGCCTGGTCGCTGGATTTGTCGCGGTATTGCAGCAGGCGCGCGCCGCCGCGGAGCGCGGCTTCGACGTAGGGCAGCAGGCGGCCGTCGTCCAGTAGCTGGCTATCGGTGATGGCGTACAGGCCGCGCAGTTTCATCGGCTGGCTCTCAGTGACAGAAGTCGGTGGGCAGGCGGCGCGGCACGTATTGGCCGTGGCCCGGACTCTCGGCGTCGCGCAGGGTCCGCCAGGTGTAGTCGAGGGCGCTCTGCACGGCGCCGTGCAGCGCTTCGCCGAGGGCGATGCGACCGGCCAGGGCGCTGGCCAGGGTGCAGCCGGAGCCATGGTAGCTGCCGGGCAGGCGCTGGCAGGTGAAGGTGCGGCGGCTGCCGTCGCGGCTGTACAGGCGATTGTGCACTTCGCTTTCGTCGCCGTGTCCGCCGGTGATCAACAGGTGCTCGCAGTGTTCCAGCAGGCGCTCGGCGCACTGGTCGGCGCTGCCCTCGGGCAGGTCGGCGAGCAGGCGCGCTTCCGGCAGGTTCGGCGTGGCGATGGTGGCGCGCGGCAGCAGCCGCTCGCGCATGGCGAAGCCGACGTCGCCCTTGCCCAATGCACCGCCGCCGCCGGCGCGCAGCACCGGATCGCAGACCACCGGCAAGTGCGGGTGGGCGGCGAGGATCTCGGCCACCGTGTCGACCATCTCCAGCGAACCGAGCATACCCAGCTTGACCGCCGCGACGGGCAGGTCGGCGAGTACGGCGTTGGCCTGGGCCAGCACCCACTCGCGGTCGAGGACGCGGAAGTCGCTGACGTTGACGGTGTCCTGCACGGTCAGCGCGGTGACCGCCGGGGCGGCGTGGCAGCCCTGGGCGAGCAGGGCTTCGATGTCGGCTTGCAGTCCGGCGCCACCACTGGGGTCGTGACCGGACAGGCAGAGCACTACGGGGCGGGAAGTCGGTGTTTTCATGGCGCGTGAGCTTACCACTAAAAGCGCTTCGTGGCGGCTGCGCGGACGACCTTTCGGGCGCCGCGCCCGGGCCCTGCGTGACACGTCCCGGGCCTGACGTGGCGTGGCGTGTGCTAAAGTTCGGCGAATATTCATACAACGCTCGCCAAGGGCGGACCATGACGAGGGAGGTGGGGCTCCCGGTCCGTTCGAGGAGCACTGCGGGGCATCATGCGGCACTGGCTGATTCTCTTTCTTCTTGCGTTGCCGTGCCTGGCGGGTGCGGTGAGCTTCAACGAGCAGGTCGAGCGCCTGCCGCTGGGGCAGTCCATCGACGTGTTCGAGGACGTGCGCGGTAGCGCCGATATCAACGACATCACCTCGCGGGCCATCGACAGCAGCTTCCGCCGCCATGACAAGGACGTGCTCAATGCCGGCTATTCGCGCTCGGTGTTCTGGTTGCGCCTGGACCTGGACTACCGGCCGGTCGCCTCCAGCGATCCGCGCACCTGGCTGCTGGAGCTGGCCTATCCGCCGCTGGACAAGCTCGACCTCTACCTGCCCGATGGCCAGGGCGGCTACCGCCTCGCCCAGCGCACCGGCGACACATTGCCGTTCGCCAGTCGGCCGATCCGGCAGAACAACTACCTGTTCGAACTCGGCCTCGAGCCGAACAAGCCGCAGCGTGTCTACCTGCGGCTGGAAAGCCAGGGGTCGATCCAGGCGCCGCTGACCCTGTGGTCGCCCAAGGCCTACCTGGAGGAGCAGCCCGAACGCATCTATGTGCTCGGCATCATCTATGGCGTGCTGCTGGTGATGCTGATCTACAACCTGTTCATCTTCCTCAGCGTCCGCGATACCAGCTATCTCTACTACATCCTCTATATCGCTTCGTTCGGGCTCTACCAGGTCTCGGTGAACGGCGCCGGCATCGAGTACTTCTGGCCCGACAGCCCCTGGTGGGCGAACGCCGCCACGCCATTCCTGATCGGTTCGGCGGCGCTGTTCGGCTGCCAGTTCGCGCGCAGCTTCCTGCATACCCGCGACCACAGCGTGTGGGTCGACCGCGGCCTGCTGGCGCTGATGGCGGTCGGCGCGCTGGTCATGCTGATGGCGCTGACCATGAGCTACGCCGTGGCCCTGCGCCTGGCCACCTACCTGGCGCTGGCCTTCACCGGCCTGATCTTCGCCGCCGGCATCCTCGCCTGGCTGCGCGGCATGCGCGTGGCGCGCTATTTCATCATCGCCTGGACCGCCTTCCTTCTCGGCGGCATCGTCAACACCCTGATGGTCCTCGGCTACCTGCCGAACATGTTCCTCACCATGTATGCCAGCCAGATCGGTTCGGCGCTGGAGGTGGGCTTGCTGTCGCTGGCACTGGCCGACCGGATCAACGCAATGAAGGAGGAGCGCGCGCGAATCCTCCAGGAGTCCAGCCGCAAGCTGGAAGCGCTGAACCAGGAACTGGCCAACAGCAACCGCCTGAAGGACGAGTTCCTCGCCACCGTCACCCACGAACTGCGCACCCCGATGAGCGGGGTGATCGGTTCGCTGGAGCTGATGCAGACGGTGCCGATGGACGTCGAACTCGCCGAGTACCAGCGCACCGCCGCCGGTTCGGCGCGGGACATGATGCGGATGGTCAACGACATCCTCGCCCTCATCGAACTGCAGGCCGGCAAGCTCTACCCGCGCCGCGAGCCGTTCAGCCTGCGCGGCCTGTTCGACAGCCTGCGCGCGCAGTACGCGCCGCGCGCCGAGGAGAAGGGCCTGCGCTTCGCCCTGCAACTGGACGACAGCCTGCCGGACACCCTCGAAGGCGATGCCGGCAAGCTGGCCCAGGCGCTGGGCTACCTGGTCGACAACGCGATCAAGTTCACCGCCAGGGGCAGCGTGACCCTGCGCGTCGCCGCCGGGCGTACCCATGACGGGGTGGCGCTGCGGGTGGAAGTGATCGACACCGGCATCGGTTTCGACATGGCCGCCGGCAGCGACCTCTACCAGCGTTTCGTCCAGGCCGACAGCTCGTTGACCCGTGGCTACGGAGGCCTCGGCATCGGCCTGGCTCTGTGCCGCAAGCTGGTGGAGCTGCTTGGCGGCGAGCTGACCCACGAGTCCCGGCCGGGACAGGGCAGCCGCTTCCTCCTGCGCCTGCAACTGACCCAGCCGGCCCAGGGCCTGGCGCCGCCGCCGCGGCGCGCCGGCGGGCAGGCGGTGCGGCGTCCCGAGGAGTGCACGGTGCTGGTGGTGGAGGACAACGCCATCAACCAGTTGGTGACTCGCGGCATGCTGCTCAAGCTCGGCTACCGGGTGCGCACCGCCGACAACGGTAGCGAAGCCCTGGAGTTGCTGGCGCGCGAGCGGCCGGACGGCGTACTGCTCGACTGCCAGATGCCGGTGATGGACGGCTTCGCCACCTGTCGGGCGATCCGCGCGCTGCCCGGCTGCGCGGAACTGCCGGTGCTGGCGTTGACCGCCCACAGCCACAGCGGCGATCGCGAGCGCTGCCTGGCGGCGGGCATGAGCGACTACATGGCCAAGCCGGTCAAGTTCGAAGAGTTGCAGACCCTGCTGCACGATTGGCTGCTGTGCCAGCCGATCGTCACCAAGTCCGCCTGAAGCCGTTCCGCGGCTGGCTGAAATGCCGGCCTGCGCGACCTGTATGTCTCTTTAGGCAAAGCCTGAAGCGTGATTCACTGGGAAAAAGTGAATCCGGATTCAGTCATGGTCTATCGTGTCACCGAACGCCGCCTGCAACGCGATTCCGCGCTGCGCGAGCGCATCCTCCAGCTAGGCCTGCGGCGTGTCGCGGAGGGCGGTTTCGCCGCGCTGACCATGCAGGCCCTGGCCGACGACGCGGGGATCGCCACCGGCAGCCTGTACCGCCACTTCCGGGGCAAGGGCGAGCTGGCGGCGGAAATCTTCCGCCGCGCCAGCCAGCGTGAGGTCGATGCCCTGGCCGTGGTCCTGCGCGGTCCCGGCGCGCCCGCCTGGCGCCTGGCCGAGGGCTTGCGGCGCTTCGCCGCGCGCGCCTGGAGCAGCCAGCGGCTGGCCTTCGCCCTGATCGCCGAGCCGGTGGATCCTGAAGTCGACGAGCAGCGCCTGCGCTATCGCGAGGCCTACGCCGCACTGTTCGTCGAACTGCTCGAGGAGGGCCGGCGCAGTGGCGCATTCCAGCTTTCCCTGGTGCCGCTTGCCGCGGCCTGCCTGGTCGGGGCCATCGCCGAGGCGCTGGTCGGCCCCTTGTCTCCCCCGGCGCGCGCCGCTCGCGACAGCGGCCAGCCGGAACCGAGTCTGGAGCCGGTGAGTACGGCTCTGGTGAACTTCTGCCTGCGCGCGGTGGGCGCGCCTGTCTGCGAGGAACCCTCATGAACCTGCACCAGTACGCCGAAACCCACGAAGTGACCAACCAGGTACCGTCGCTGGATGGCGCCAACCTCTACCGCCTCGACCTGCCTCTCCAGGAGTGGGTGCGTCGCTACCAGGGCGGCTGGGCCGAGGAGCGCCTGCAGCGCTACGGTGAGCTGGCCGGCGGCCCGCTGATGGCGGCCGGCTTCCTGGCCAACCAGCACAAGCCGGAGTTCCATAGCCACGACCGCTACGGCAACCGCGTCGACCTGGTGGAGTTCCATCCCGCCTACCACGAGCTGATGCGCGCCGCCATCGAGCACGAACTGCCCTCGCTGCCCTGGACCGACCCGCGCCCCGGCGCCCAGGTGGCGCGGGCCGGGCTGTCCTACCTGCACAGCCAGGCGGAGGCCGGCACCGGTTGCCCGTTGACCATGACCTACGCCAGCGTGCCGGCGATTCGCCTGCAGGCGGACCTGGCCGAGAAATGGCTGCCGAAGATCCTCTCCCGCGAGTACGACCCGCGTAACGTGCCGATGGAGCAGAAGGCGGGCGTCACCATCGGCATGGCGATGACCGAGAAGCAGGGCGGCACCGACGTCCGGGCCAATACCACGCGGGCCTACCCGGTGGGGATTCCCGGACCGGGGCAGGCCTACGAACTGGTCGGGCACAAGTGGTTCTGCTCGGCGCCGATGTGCGACGCCTTCCTCACCCTGGCCTACACCGACAAGGGCCTGACCTGCTTCCTGCTGCCGCGCCACCGGCCGGACGGCAGCCGCAACCAGTTCTACATCCAGCGCCTGAAGGACAAGCTGGGCAACTGGTCGAACGCCTCCAGCGAAATCGAGTATCGCGGCGCCCTGGCCTGGATGGTCGGCGAAGAGGGCCGTGGCGTGCCGACCATCATCGAGATGGTCGCCATGACCCGCTTCGACTGCATGATCGGCTCCAGCGCACTGATGCGTCAGGCGTTGACCCAGGCCGCCCACCACTGTGCCTACCGCAAGGTCGGCGGGCGGGTGCTGGCCGAGCAACCGCTGATGCAGAACGTGCTCGCCGACCTGGCCCTGGAAAGCGAGGCGGCGCTGGCCCTGACCCTGCGCATGGGGCATGCCCTGGACCGTGCCCACGACGAGCAGGAGGAGAAGTTCGCCCGCCTGGTCACCGCGGTGGGCAAGTACTGGATCTGCAAGCGTGCCCCGGCGATGATCAACGAAGCCTCCGAATGCATGGGCGGTGCCGGCTACGTCGAGGAAACCATCCTGCCGCGGCTGTACCGCGAGGCCCCGGTGAACTCGATCTGGGAAGGTTCCGGCAACGTGCAGTGCCTGGACGTGCTGCGTGCTCTGTCGAAGGAGCCGGGGGTGCTCGACGCGTTGTTCGCCGAACTGGGCGACGGCCATGGCGACGCCCGTCTCGCCGCGCACATCGGCAACCTCAAGGCGGCCTTCGCCGACACCGCCGACATCCAGTATCGCGCCCGCCAGCTCACCGAGGACGTGGCGATCGCCCTGCAGGCCAAGCTGTTGCTGGAAGCCGGCAACTCCGCGGTGTCCGACGCCTTCATCGGCAGTCGCCTGGGGGACGGCGGGCGGGTCTACGGCACCCTCCCGCGCGGCGTCGAGGTCGAGGCGCTGTTGGCTCGCGCCACCCCGCACCTGACCTGAGGCGCGTCGCGATGCAGGCGCATCCGCGCTACCGGGAGCTGGTCGAGCAGGGCTTCGCCGCGGCCAGTTTCGTCGGCGACCTCGGCATCCGTCCGCTGGACTGCGGGCCGGGTTGGGTCGAAGCGGGGCTGGACATCCTGCCCCGCCACGCCCAGCAGAACGGCTTCATCCATGCCGGGGTCCAGGCGACCCTGGCCGACCATGCCGCCGGGGCCGCCGCCGCGACCCTGGTGGAGGAGGGGCAGACGGTGCTGACCCTGGAGTTCAAGCTCAACCTGTTGCGCCCGGCGCTTTGCCAGCGCCTGTTGTGTCGCGCCGAGGTGCTCAAGGCCGGGCGCCAGGTGACGGTGGTCGAGGCCGAGGTGTTCGCCGAGCGGGACGGTCGGCGGCACCTGTTCAGCAAGGCCACCGTGACCATGGCGGTGGTGGCGCTGGCCGAATGAGGTAACGGGAGAAAAGCGCTGTGTTTTCCTGTCGGTACAGGCAAGATGTTTTCCATGCGAACCGACAGGAAGCCCACCATGAGTATCGATTCCGACGACGGGTTCGTCGTCGCCCGCACGGCCGAGGAGGCCGTCGACCGTCTTGCCGAGCTGCACCGCCAGGCCACCGCGGCGCTGAGCCAGGCGCTCAAGCGCTACATCAAGGAGCGCATCGAGCCGAGCGAGGCCGAGCGGCAGAACTTCCACTACCCGCAACTGCGCATCGGCTACCGCTGCCAGGGCGAGGTGCCGTCCACCACCCGCGCCTACGCCAAGGTCCAGGTGCCGGGCGAATACAGCGTCACCGTCACCCACCCCGACGCCTTCCGCAAGTACCTGCTGGAACAGTTGCGTCCGCTGATGGACGATTTCACCGTGCAGGTGCAGGTCGGCCCGAGCCAACAGGACATCCCCTATCCCTACGTGGTCGAGCAGGGCGACGAGCTGGCCGGCTCCGGGGTGACCGCCGCCGAGCTGGCGCGGGTGTTCCCCAGCACCGACCTGTCCGCCGCTTCCGACGACATCGCCGACGGCCTCTACGAATGGGAACGCGCCGACCAGTTGCCGCTGGCGCTGTTCGACGCCGCGCGGGTGGACTTCTCCCTGCGCCGCCTGGTGCACTACACCGGCAGCGACTGGCGCCACGTGCAGCCGTGGATCCTGCTGACCAACTACCACCGCTACGTCGACCAGTTCATCCGCCTCGGCCTGACCCGCCTGCGCGAGGACCCGCGCTTCGTGCGCATGGTCCTGCCGGGCAACGTGATCATCGAACGCGGGATGGACGAAGGCGAGGCCAACGCCATCGTCGCCGGGGTGGTCTGGCACCGCTACCAGATGCCGGCCTACCACCTGATCGCCGCCGATGGCGACGGCATCACCCTGGTCAACATCGGGGTCGGCCCGTCCAACGCGAAGAACATCACCGACCACCTGGCGGTGTTGCGTCCGCATTGCTGGCTGATGATCGGCCACTGCGGCGGCCTGCGGCAGTCGCAGACCATCGGCGACTACGTACTGGCGCACGCCTACATGCGCCGCGACGGCATCCTCGACCGCGCGCTGCCGCCGCACATCCCGATCCCGGCGCTGGCCGAAGTCCAGGTCGCCTTGCAGGAAGCCGCCGCCGAAGTCACCGGCGAGCGCGGCGAGTCGCTCAAGCGACGCTTGCGCACCGGCACCGTGCTCACCTACGACGACCGCAACTGGGAGCTGCGCTGGGCCCAGGAGCGGCCACTGATCAACCTGGCGCGGGCCATCGCGGTGGACATGGAGAGCGGCACCATCGCCGCCCAGGGCTACCGCCTGCGGGTGCCCTACGGCACGTTGCTGTGCGTCTCGGACAAGCCGCTGCACAGCGAGATCAAGCTGCCCGGCTCGGCCAACGCCTTCTACGAGCGCGCGGTGAACCAGCACCTGCGGATCGGCATCGCCGCCCTCGACCTGTTGCGCAGCCAGCTCAACTCGCTGCACTCGCGCAAGCTGCGGAGTTTCGACGAGCCGCCGTTCCGTTGATCGGACGCGCCGCGGTTTCCGTGCGGAAACCGCGGCGCGCTTCTACGCCTTGCGGCGCCGAGGCCCTACAATGATGGCCCTTCGCCCTGCGTGGAACCGCGGCGCCCTCTGCCGGTCGGAACGACCACGCCTGCCATCGATGTGAGCCCCATGCCGTTCAGCGTCCCCACTCATCTCAGCAACCCGCTCCGTCGCTTCGCCCGCCGCCTGGTGCCCGATGCCGCGCCGGAAGTGGCAGCGCCGTTGCCGATGCCGGAAAGCCTGGCCGGCGAACCGTGGTTCTCGGTCGGGCGGGCGGTCGAGGCCCTCGGCGGCGAGCGGGTCGATGGCTGGATCCTGGAAGAATGGCGTGGCTTGGCCCTGCGCGCGCGTTTCAGCGCTTGCTGGCGCGATCCGCGCGGCAACCTGTGGAATGTCCTGCCGCAGGCGGGCGCCATCGCTTTCCTGGCCGACCCGCAGCGGCGCTACGAAGGCGTGCCGCTGGCCGACCAGTACCAGGCGCTCAGCCGCGATGTCCTGCTGGAAGACTATCTCGGCCTGCGGCGCCAACTGGCCCGCGCCGGCCTGGACGACGAGGCCCGTGAGCGCCTGGCCGGGATGGCCGCGCGCCTGGAAAGCTGGCTGGCCCTGGGCGGCCGTGGCGACCAGGCTTGTCCGTGCGGCAGCGGCAAGCGCTACCGCAACTGCTGCTCCCGCCTGGTGGCCTCGGCCTCCTGAGCGACGTTGCGCGGTGCGACGCGCCACTGCTCGCCGGGTTTCGGCGTGCCGAAGGTCGCCGGGTCCACGCCTTGGCTGCGCAGTGCCGCCTGGAGCGCCTTGGGCGGGTCGTCCTGCTGTTCGTCGGTGAGATTGAAGGTACCGAAGTGGATGGCCATGCTGGTCTGCGCCTGCAGCGTGCGATGGGCCTGCACCGCGTCGTCGGGATTCATGTGGTGGTCGCGCATGAACCAGCGCGGCTCGTAGGCGCCGATCGGCAGGGCGGCGAAACGCATCGCCCCGAAGCGCTGGTTGATCAGCCCGAACTCCGGGCCGAGCCCGGTATCGCCGGGAAACAGCAGCGGGCCGTCCGGCGAGTCGATGACGAAGCCGAGCCAGAGCGTGCGGTTGGTGTCGCTGCGGGTGCGCGACGACCAGTGCTGCACCGGTACGCCATGCAGCGTCAGGCCAGCGCCCAGCGGCACGGCCTGCCACCAGTCGATCTCCACGACGTCGGCGAAACCTGTCTGGCGGATCAGCCCGGCGTTGCCCAGGCCGCTGACCACCTTGGCCGTCGGCCAGCGCCGGTGGAGCTGGCGCAGGGTTTCCAGGTCGAGGTGGTCGTAGTGGTTGTGGCTCACCAGCACCAGGTCGATCGGTGGCAACTGGTCGAGCGTCAACCCGGGCGGATGGTGGCGCTTCGGGCCGATGAAGGCGAGCGGGCTGACCCGTTGCGACCAGACCGGGTCGGTGAGGATGTTCAGGCCGCGGTGCTGGATCAGCAGGGTGGCGTGGTTGATGTAGGTGACCCGCAGTTCTTCGCCGCGGGCGCGCTCGTTCACCCTTGGCGGCGTTGCCGTCGGCGGCAGGGCGACCCACGGGCGTTGCGGCGGGCGGTTCCACTGCCACTTGAGCAGGTCGCGCAGGCTCTTGTGCGCGGTCGGCTGGATATTGCGGAAACGTTCGCCGTCGAAATGGTCCGAAGGCGGACCCTGATAGGCGCTGCCAGCGCAGCCGGCCAGGGTCAGCAGGCTGATCAGCCAGGTGGGACGCAGGGAGGGCATGAGGGGATGCTCTTGCGGTCAGGCTCTCGGACAACCTAGCATGCCGCCCGGTACCCCGATCAAGCCAACTCGTTTCCAGTCATGTCCCGTCCCCCGCGTCCTTCCCCGCGTCATCCCGTCCGCCCTGCGCCACGCCGGGTGGCCAAGGCGCCGCCGAGCGAGCCGAAGCTGCTGCTGTTCAACAAGCCGTTCGACGTACTGACCCAGTTCAACGACGAGCAAGGGCGTTCGACCCTCAAGGACTTCATCCCGTTACCGGGCGTGTATCCGGCCGGGCGCCTGGACCGCGACAGCGAGGGCCTGTTGCTGCTGACCAACGACGGTCGCCTGCAGGCGCGCATCGCCGACCCCGGCACAAGCTGCCGAAGACCTACTGGGTGCAGGTCGAAGGTACGCCGGACGAGGAGCAATTGCGGCGCCTGCGCGAGGGCGTGACGCTCAACGACGGCCCGACGCTGCCCGCCGAGGCGCGTCTGCTGGATGAGCCGACGTTGTGGGAGCGGGTGCCGCCGGTGCGTTTTCGCAAGTCGGTGCCGACCCACTGGCTGGAACTGGTGATCCGCGAGGGGCGCAATCGCCAGGTGCGGCGGATGACGGCGGCGGTGGGCTTGCCGACGCTGCGGCTGGTGCGGGTGCGGATCGGCCCCTGGAGCCTGGATGGCCTGGGCCTCGGGGAATGGCGGGAAGTGCCGGCGCGGCTGGACTGACGAGAGGGGCGTCGTCCAGCGGGCGCGGAACGATCAGTAGTACGACTTGATCACGGCGATGCCACGACCCATCACGTCGCGCCAGGCGTCGCGGGTCTCGGCGTCGCAGTCGCGGTCGTGCTCGGCGACCGCCATCAGCAGGGCGTCCAGCCACAGGTCGTAGAGTTCCGGGCGGATATCCAGCGCGGCGCGCGAATGGCTGGCGCCGAGGGCGCGCAGCTTGCTGTCGGACATGCCGCGGGCGTACATCACCAGGTTCATGATTCCGGCACGCAGCAGGTGTTTCTGCGCAGTCATGTCGGTGGTGGCGAACTTGGCGCGAATCTGCGGGGAACTGGCAAGGAAATGCCGGTAGAAATCATCGAAGAATCCGGTGCTGGCACAGCAGCGTCCATAACTCTGCATGACGCGGTCGGCGGCGTTCATGGCGACTCCCTTGTTCTAGGCAATGGCAAGGCGAGCCGGCCCCGTTGGCCGGGGCCGGCGGATGATTACGAGTGGTTGGATGACGCGCGTGGCGCCGGGGTTACATGCCCGCGCCTTCGAGGCTGCCGATGACCAGGCCCTTGATGATGAAGCCCAGTACGCCCAGGCCGAGGGCGAAGAACAGGATCAGGGTTCCGAACTTGCCGGCTTTCGACTTCTTCGCCAGGTCCCACACGATGAAAGCCATGAACAGGATAAGCACGGTCACCAGACCGGTCATCATCCACTCTTCGAACAGTTCGGGATCCATTGGCAACCTCCGGATTTTCAAGCAAACGAAGTCCGGCTCGCGGTCGGACGGAGCGTGCCATGGGGGGCGGGCAAGGCGTTTATCGTTCTACGAGCAGGCTGCTCTTTATATGCGGGGGCCACGCGGGCATGACAACTGAAACAGGTTGCCGATTATACGGCATGCCGCCTGTTCCGTGTCATGTCCCAGGTCTCGCTACGATCAATCGCGCAGGTGCTCCAGCGGCAGTTCGGTACTCGCCAGCACCTGGTTGAGGACGAAGCTGGAGCGCACGCTGGAAACCCCCTCGATGCGCGTCAGGGTACCCAGCAGGAGCTTCTGGTAATGGTCCATGTCCGGCACCACGACCTTCAACTGGTAGTCCGCGTCCATCCCGGTGACCAGGCTGCACTCCAGCACTTCCGGGCATTTGCCGATGACTTCCTGAAAATGTTCGAAGCGTTCCGGGGTGTGTCGGTCCATGCCTATGAGGACGAAGGCGGTGAGGCTCAGGCCGAGCTTCTTGCGGTCCAGCAAGGCTACCTGGCGGACGATGTAGCCGTCGTCCTCGAGCTGCTTGACCCGTCGCGAACAGGGCGATGGCGACAGGCCTATCCGTTCTGCCAGTTCCTGGTTGGAGATGCGTGCGTCGCGCTGGAGTTCTTCGAGGATACGCAGGTCGTAGCGATCGAGTTTGTTCATGGCGAGGATTTCTTTCAGGTTGATTGCCATTGGCAAGGTGAATTTGAGTGATTTATTGCGCAATCAAGGTTCTGGTGAGCAATATTAGCAATCATTGGTCGCGCCTGGCGACGTATTCTTTTACCCAGATTCACGGCCCGGACATCTCGTCCATCACGGCTCGCCCAATCAGGCCAGCCGTGGCCGCCGACCCTACAGGGTTGCGCCGGCCTCCGGGTTGCACACCGCCCAGAAGGTGGAGTGAGGTGAGCCGTCGCCAACAGCGCCGAGCCAGGACAGTTACCCCAGAAGGGAGGTCGACGGGCCTCCCTTTTTCTTTGCCCGCGATCCGGCCCGTGCCGCGCTTTTACCCATTCTTTACCCGGCGTTTACCCACCCTTGGCGGAAAACGGCGGAAAGTCGTTCCCGGGATCATTCGAACATGGCCGGGCGACCATGCCCGGGGCGAGGCAGACGATGAACGGTGGATGGTGGCGAATGCTCGGGGTGGGTGCTCTCTCGCTGAGCCTGTGCGTCCAGGCGCAGGCCGACGACGGCCGAGGGGGACGCGGCGGACCCGGCGGCGAGCGCGGTGTTGCCCACGGACAACCGGGACCTGGCCGCGGCGAAGCGTACGGCGGCAGTTGGGGACCGCATCCCGACTGGCGTCCGGGCCGGGTGGTGGAGGCCTTGCCGCGCGGACACCTGCGGGTGCCCTATCGCGGCGGCGAGTATTTCTTCCACGACGGCTACTGGTACCGACCCGACGGCCCGCGCTATGTGCTGGTCGTGCCGCCCCGCGGGGTGCGCGTCCGCAGCCTGCCACCCTATGCGGAGCAGGTCTGGCTGGGCAGCGTGCTGTACTTCCTTGCCGCCGGTACTTACTACCTGTGGCATGCCGACACCCGTGAGTACGAAGTGGTCAGCCCGCCGCCGCGGGCAGCGGGGCCCGGTTATCCGGTCAGCGTGCCGGCCACCGGCTACGACGTGGTGGCCTACCCCGCGCGCGGCCAGGGGCCCGACCAGCAGAGCCGCGACCGCTACGAGTGCCACCGCTGGGCGGTGGGCGAGAGCGGCTTCGACCCGGCGGGGGCGACCTACGCGCCGGCCACCGAGGTCGCCAACGGCTACCGCCGGGCCATGGCCGCCTGCCTGAGCGGGCGCGGCTACAGCGTCAACTGACGGTTTCCTTGCCGACCACTTCCTGCGGGTCGGCATGGATCAGCACCTCGGCCTTCGGGTATTCGCGCTTGATCGCCAGCACTGCGCGGTCGGTCAGGGCGTGGGCCACCGACAGGCTCAGCTCGCCGGGCAGCTCGAGGTGCAACTGGACGAACCAGTGGTTGCCGGAGATCCGCGTGCGCACGTCGTGCGCGCCGAGCACTCCCGGCACGCTGCAGGCGAGTTCGCGCATGCGCTCGCTGATGTCGGTAGGCAGTTCCCGGTCCATCAGGATCGACACCGACTCGCGAGCGATCTGCAGGGCGCTCCAGAGGATGTACAGGGCGATGCCCAGGCCGAACAGGCCGTCGCTCTGTGGCCAGCCGTAGCGGGCCAGGAGCAGTGCCACGAGGATGCTGGCGTTGAGCAGCAGGTCCGAGCGGTAGTGCAGCGAGTCGGCGCGTATCGCGGTGGAACCGGTGCGGCGGATGACGTGGGTCTGGAAGGCCAGGAGAAGGGCCGTGAGCAGCAGCGACAGCAGCATCACCGCGATGCCCCAGGTGGCCGCGCCGAGGGGCTGCGGGTCGCGCAATTGCTCGACCGCCTGGATAGCCACCAGCACCGCGCTGGCACCGATGAACATGGCCTGGGCCAGGCCGGCCAGGGCCTCGGCCTTGCCGTGGCCGTAGCGGTGGTCGTCGTCGGCCGGGCGTAGCGAATAGTGCACCGCCAGCAGGTTGAGCAGCGAGGCGGCACTGTCCAGCAGGGAGTCGGTGAGGCCGGCGAGCAGGCTCACCGAACCGCTCAGCCACCAGGCAATGGCCTTGCCGATGACCAGGGTGACGGCGACACCGAGCGAGGCCAGGGTGGCCAGGCGCAGCAGGCGGGCGTGGGGGGAATCGGGACTCATGGGGCGCTTCTGTCAGGAGGGACGGCGCCACTGTAAACCAACCGGGCGGCGACCGGGCACTGACGCACGGTCGCGCTCGGAGGGCGGATCAGGCGGCCGGCTTCAGGCCATAGGCCGCCAGTTGCTCGACGCTGCCGCTGTGGCGGATCAGGCGCGGGTCGTCGAGCGGCAGTTCACGGCCGATCTCGCGTTCGAGGATGGCCTTGAGCTTGCGGTTGTCGACCTTGCCGTCCGCGCCGACGGCATCCTTGAGCACTTCCGGGGCGACCGAGTACTTGGCGTCGGGCAGGTAGATGGCGCCGGTGGCGAAGTCGACGCCGAAGGCGATCAGGCCGGGGATGATATAGAACAGCAGGCCGATGGCGTCGAAGGCGACGATGGCCGGATCGATGCGACCGTCGATCTGGCCGCGTCGCTCGGGGTAGAACAGCGTACCGCAGGCCGACAACTGGCTCAGCAGGGCTGCACTGAGAACGGCACAGGAAACGCGGGTGGCAAGGCGCATGTATGACCTCCGGGTGAACATGACGGCGAACTATAGCAATCGACCAGCGTTCGGCAATCTTCTGCCGCGACGATGACGATAAGACCGTCGAAAGCGCCTGCCGGTTCGCCGGTATACTTCGTCGGTCAGTCCGGAGCCAGCATGATTTCCCTACCCATCGACGCCGTTGTTCCCGCCCTGCGCCAGGCCCTTGGCGCACAACACCAGGCCGTCCTGGAAGCCCCGCCGGGTGCCGGCAAGACCACCCGGGTGCCGCTGGCCCTGCTCGACGAGCCCTGGCTCGCCGGCCAACGCATCCTCATGCTCGAACCGCGACGCCTGGCGGCGCGGGCCGCGGCCGAGCGGCTGGCCGCCGAGCTGGGCGAAAAGGTCGGCGAGACCGTCGGCTACCGGATCCGCCTGGAGAGCAGGGTTGGCCCGAAGACCCGCATCGAAGTGGTCACCGAGGGTATCCTTGCCCGTCGCCTGCAAGACGACCCGGCGCTGGACGGTGTCGGCCTGGTGATCTTCGACGAATTCCACGAGCGCAGCCTGGATGCCGACCTGGCCCTGGCGCTGACTCTCAATGGCCGCGAACTGTTGCGCGACGAGCCGCCGCTGAAAGTGCTGGTGATGTCGGCGACCCTGGAGGGCGAGCGTCTTGCGGCGCTGCTCGGCGAAGCGCCGGTGGTGCGCAGCGAGGGCCGCATGTTCCCGGTGGATATCCGCTGGGGACGGGCGGCGCAACCCGGCGAGTTCATCGAGCCGCGGGTGCAGCAGGCGGTGCTCCAGGCGCTGGCGGAGGAAAGCGGCAGCGTGCTGGTCTTTCTTCCCGGCCAGGCCGAGATCCGCCGCGTTCACGAAGGCTTGCGCGAGGCCCTTGGCGGTCGCCCCGAGGTGCTGCTCTGCCCGCTGCATGGCGAGCTCGACCTCGCCGCCCAGCGCGCCGCCATCGAGCCGGCGTCGCGGGGCACGCGCAAGGTGGTGCTGGCGACCAACATCGCCGAGACCAGCCTGACCATCGACGGCGTACGGGTGGTGATCGACGCCGGCCTGGCGCGGGTGCCGCGCTTCGATCCGGGTAGCGGCATGACCCGCCTGGAGACCCAGCGCATCTCCCGCGCCTCCGCTACCCAGCGTGCCGGCCGCGCAGGGCGCCTGGAGCCGGGCGTATGCTACCGCTTGTGGTCGGAGAGCCAGCATGAGCAGTTGCCTGCCTACGGCACGGCGGAAATCCTCCAGGCCGATCTGGCCGGGCTGGCCCTGCAACTGGCGCGCTGGGGCGTGGCGCCGGAGGAGCTGGCCTGGCTCGACGCGCCGCCCGCGGCGGCCTACGCCCAGGCCCGCGAGCTGCTCGGGCGGCTGGGGGCGCTGAACGCCAGCGGCGCGTTGAGTGCCCATGGCCAGGCGATGGCCGAATTGCCGACCCATCCGCGCATTGCCCACCTGCTGCTGCGCGGCCAGGCCCTCGGCCTTGGCGAACTGGCTTGCGACGTAGCGGCGCTGCTCGGCGAACGTGACATACAGCGTGGCGGCGGCGCCGACCTGCACAGCCGTCTCGCCCTGCTCGCCGGCGAGGCCCGCGCTGGCGCCTCGCGCGGCGCGGTACAGCGCGCCCGGCAACTGGCCCGGCAGTTCCGCGGTTACCTGCGCGGCGCCGCCAGCGAGGCGGTCGTCGATCCCGGCCATCCGCGCTGGCTGGGTTGCCTGCTGGCCTTCGCCTATCCCGACCGCATCGCTCGCCAGCGCCGCGCCGGCGGCGGCGACTACCGGCTGGCCAATGGACGCGCTGCGCAGTTCGGCGAACCGGACAGCCTGATGAAGCTGCCCTGGCTGGTGATCGCCGATCTGGGCAGCCGCCAGGGCCAGCGCGAAGAGCGGATCTACCTGGCCGCCGAACTCGATCCGAGGTTGTTCGATACGGTCCTGGCGGAGCAGGTCAGCCAGCGCGACGAGCTGCAGTGGGACGAGCGCGAAGGCGTGCTGCGCGCCGAGCGCCAGCGCCGGGTCGGCGAACTGGTGCTGTCCAGCGAGGCGCTACCCGGCCTCGACGAAGCGGCGCGCAGCCAGGCGCTGCTCGGCCTGGTCCGGCGCAAGGGCCTGGAGTTGTTGCCCTGGACCCCGGAACTGCGCCAGTGGCAGGCGCGCATCGGCTTGCTGCGCCGGCTGGACCTGGAAGACAAGGGCGAGAGCGAGTGGCCGGACGTCAGCGACGCCGCGTTGCTGGAACGGTTGGAGGAATGGTTGCCGGCCTATCTCGGCAAGGTCACCCGCCTGGCTCACTTCGCCAACCTCGACCTGGCTTCGATCCTCGCCGGGCTGTTGCCCTGGCCATTACCGCAGCGTCTCGACGAGTGGGCACCGAAAACCCTGGAAGTCCCCTCCGGCTCGCGCATCCGCCTGGACTACAGCGAAACCCCGCCGATCCTCGCGGTGCGCCTGCAGGAACTGTTCGGCCTCGGCGACACTCCGCGCATCGCCCAGGGCCGCCTGGCAGTGAAGCTGCACTTGCTGTCTCCCGCGCATCGCCCGGTGCAGGTGACCCAGGACCTGGCGAACTTCTGGCGCAGCACCTATGCGGAAGTCAGGAAGGACCTGAAGGGACGCTATCCGAAGCATTATTGGCCGGACGACCCGCTGGTGGCCGAGGCCACTGCCCGGGCCAAGCCACGCAAGTAGTCGACGGCGCTCAGAGCACCCGGGTCAGGTCGTCGTCGAGGAAGTGCCGGAAACTCAGGCGCTGGCCGTCGGCGAAGTCGAAGTGGCTGTCCAGGGTCGGGCCGTTGAGGACGAACTCCAGGGCCAGCAGGCGCACACCGACCAGGCCGCGCTGCCGGCCGAGGTCGTGCAGGCGGTACTCGCCCGGGCCTTCGTCGTTCTCGCAGGGCCGCGGCGCTTCGCCGCTGCGCCAGAACACCGTCTCGCCCTCGAAGTAGAGGCGATACCAGCGTTGCTCGAACTGCAGGTAGACCACGTTCACCGGATCGGCCGGACGGCCTTCCCACCACCATTCCTGGATCAGCAGCGACTGGCAGACCTGTCCGCGCAGGGCGGGCTGTTCGCCGTTGATCGTGCAGCAGGGGATGGCGGTATGCATCGGGCTCCTCCTCCGGGGTCGGTTCACAGCAGGGACAGGTCGGCGCCGTCGCTCCGCAACTGGTCGTAGGCCTGGTCCAGGCGGTCGCGCAGCGCTTCGGCGCCGGGAATGTGGCGCGAGACGATCATCCGCAGCGGCAGGCGGTACAGTTCCTGGCTTGCCAACGCCTGGCGGCTGGCCGCTTCCACCGGCGCCTGGTAGTCGAGCAGGTAGTCGCCGCGCCCGAGTTCGAGCATGCGCAAGGCGGCGTGGTGGGTGCCGGTGCGGTACAGGCGCAGGTGCAGGTTGGGGTCCTGGATGAAGTCGGTGACCGGTTTCCAGTAGCTGTAGCCGCTGATCAGGATCAGCCGGCGTCCGGCCAGGTCCTGGGGAACCCGCGGTGCCGGCTGGTGCGCCGGGTAGTACAGGTTCAGGCTGACGTGGCCGAGCACGCGCCGCGCCTGGAGGGTGTCGGCGGCCAGCTCCGGCTTGGCCGCGCCGGCCCACAGCGCCACGCTGCCATCCTGCAGCCCCAGGTACAGGCGCGCGCTGGGCAGGGCGCGGAACGCCGGACGATAGCCGGCCCGCTCCAGCAGCAGGCGGACCAGGCGGGCGCCGGAACCGGCGGCGTGGCCATCCCGGGCGGTATAGATGTAGGGGGGGAATTCGTAGTAGCCGACGTTCAACGACGGCCTTGCGTCCTGCGCATGGAGCTGCGGGGCGGCCAGCAGGGCGAACGCCAGCAGCGCGAGCAGGGGCGTTGTGGTGCGTAGGGGCATGGTGTGCGGCCTTGCCGTTTTTTGTTGTTATGAATGGGGGCGAAGCATGCGGCGCGCCGGGCCGCTTGTCCAGCCCGGCGCGCGCCCGGTCAATGGGGCAGCAGGAAGCGCGCGGCGAGCGGCAGGTGGTTGGAGATCTGCAGCGTATCGCTGCGCCGGACCCGGGCATCGAGACGGGTCAGCGAGGGGCTGTGGAACAGGTAGTCGAGGGTCCGATCCGGCCCCTGGACCCGTGGGTCGTTGGGGAAGTGCGTGTACCAGCAAACCTGGTCGACGCCACTGGCCTCTTCCAGCGACGGCACCATCGGGAAGCGCCCGCTCAGGATGGCCAGTTCGCTGTCTTCCCGGTAGGGCGCGCGCAGCGGCGCCAGCAGGTAGGGATACTGGCCGGGCGGCAGCAGGTTGAGGTCGCCGCCGAGCAGCCAGGGCGTGCGCCTGGCCTGCAGTTCGTCGAGCAGCGTACGGGTGGTCCCGACCTGGCGCTCGAGGGTGTCGTCGTTCGCCTGCGGGCGGTCGAAACGGGCGTTGAGCACGGCCAGCTCGCCGCCGCCGTCGATCGGCAGGTGGCTGACCAGGATCGCCGGGCGCGGCCCGAACAGGCGGTCGAACAGCCCGCCATCGCGTGGCGGCAACTGGCGCCGCTCGGCGCTATCGATGCGATAGCGGCTCAGGGTGGCCTGCTTGCGGCCGACGCTGCCGAAGATGTGCGGCGTCGGCACGAAGGCCGACTTCCACTCGTAGGCCTGGGCGCTGCAATGGTAGAGATCGTTGATGCGCTCCTGGATCAGCGCCAGTTGGTCCTGATCGTCGGTGGCGCTGGAGCCGTCGTCGATCTCCTGGAGCAGGACCAGGTCCGGCTGCTCGTCACGGATCACCCGGACCACCTCGTCGAGGGTGAACGCCAGGTCTTCGGCGGTGGGGCGCTGGTCCGGGCCGGTGGCATCCGGCAGGTCGTCCCAGAAGACGTAGCGCTTGCCGGCCAGGTACTGGATGTTCCAGGTCATCACCTTCAGGGCCTGCCCCGGCTTCAGCGCCGGCGCGGCGCCCTGGCAATGCAGGGGCGCGGCTTCGCGATCGGCGGGTTGCCAGCTCAGCAGGTAGCTGGCGAGCAGGGCACCGCCGACCAGCAGGAGCAGGCCGACGAACAGCAGGTTGCGTAGACGGGGCAGTGACATCGCAATCGAGACTATGCTGGAAAGGACCAGAGCATAGAGCTTGCCGCCGCGCATTTCATCCTTGCAGGTCGAATTGACGCAAGGGTTCGCGTTTTTTCGAGCGGGAGGGTACCGCATGCTGCGCAAGGTATTCAGCAGCCAGGCCTACCGCCACAAGGTGGTGCTGGTCAGCGGCGGCTGTTCCGGCATCGGTCGCGCGCTGGCGCTGCGTTTCGCCCGGGCCGGTGCGCGACTGGCGATCCTCGACCTCGACCAGGCGGCGCTGGACAGTTTGGTCCAGCACCTGCGCGACCATCTCGGCGGCGAGGCGCTCGGCCTGCGCTGCGACGTCGCCGACGCCGATGCGGTGGAGCGTGCCGTGGCGCTGGCGGTGGAGCGCTTCGGCGGCATCGACGTGCTGGTCAACAACGCCGGCATCACCCACCGCGGTACCTTCGCCGAAACCGGCCTGGGGGTTTTCCGCAAGGTCATGGCGGTGAACTTCTTCGGCGCCGTGCATTGCACCCGCGCGGCGCTGCCGAGCCTGCTCGAACGGCGCGGGCAGATCGTCGTGCTCGGTTCGCTGACCGGCTTCGCCCCGTTGCTCTACCGCAGCGCCTACAACGCCAGCAAGCATGCCTTGCACGGTCTGTTCGATACCCTGCGGATGGAGCTGGAAGGCACCGGCGTCAGCGTGACCCTGGCCTGCCCGGGATTCACCGCCGCCGACCTGCGCAAGAACGCGCTGGTCGGCGATGGCTCGGTGACTCGCCAGCCGGTGCAAGTGCTGGGCAGCCAGGTGGCATCGCCGGTGGAGGTCGCCGAGGCGATCTTCCAGGGCGCCGCGCGGCGCCGGCGCCTGCTGGTGCTGTCCAACGTCAACTGGCGGGCGCGGCTGCTGGCGCGCTTCTTTCCGCGTCTCTTCGAAAAGCTGCTGGTGCCGCGCCTGTCGGGACTCAAGCCGCAACCCTGACGGTGCTCAGTGGGCGTGGTCGTGGGCGTCGAAGCCCTGGCTCATGTCCCAGTAGGAGGCCTCGACCTTGTGCCCGTCGAGGTCGCGGATGAAACACCCGTAGTAGGGCTCGCCGTACAGCGGACGCGGGCCCGGCGCGCCCTCGTCGCGTGCGCCGGCGGCCAGGGCCGCGGCGTGGAAGGCGTCGACCTGGGCCTTGCTGTCGGCGAAGAAGCCGACGTGGCTGCCGTTGCCGACGCTGGCGGGACGGCCGTCGATCGGCGCCTGCACCCAGAACTCCGGATAGAGCTTGCCGTAGGCTACGGCGCCGGGGTATTCGAGGATCACCTTGCAGCCGAGGGCGGCCATCACCGCGTCGTAGAAGGCTCGGGCACGGGGAAAGTCGTTGGTGCCGATGGACAGGTGGGAAATGCAGCTGGGGTTGGCCGATTCGTCGCTCATGGTCCGTTCCTCGAGGCAGGGCTCGTCAAGCATAGGCCAGCGCGGCGAATCGGCGCGCGGCGCCGTTCACATCCCGTTGCGTGGCGCCGGACCGAGGCTGTAGATGCGGAAGGCGACGATGGTCAACAGCAGCTGGAAGAACCCGCTGAGCGCATGCAGGGCGACCCGCAGCACGACGGCGTCGCCGGCCGAATCGGCGAGCCAGGCTTCCAGGCTCCAGACCGGCAGCAGGATCACCAGCGAACAGGCGAGGATCAGGAAGAATCGCCCACGGGTGAACTCGAAGCTTTCCCGCAGCGCCTGCAGCGGACTACGGCCGCGCAGCACCAGGCAGAATTCGGCGAAGGACAGCTTCACCATGACGAAGATGCCCGGCAGGATCAGCAGCGACAGGCCGAGCACGATCAGCAGCGAAGTCAGCGCCGCGAGTAGCGCGAAGGCTGGCCACAGTCGCAGCGCGGCGCTCCACAGCTGGCCGACGCGAGGCCGCTCGTCGCGCCCGCGCGCGTCCATGAACAGGATCAGGGCTGCGGTGTAGAGCGGGTAGAAGAGCAGTCCGGCGACCAGGCTCCAGGCGCCCATCTGCTGGGGGCCGACGGCTTCGTCGATCTGCTGCTGGAGCAGGCTTTCGAGGAATATCCAGGGCAGGCAGAGCGGCACCAGGGTGGTCAGGTGGCGGGTGAAGAAGAACCAGGCGTCACGCAGCGGCAGCAGAGGATTCATCGCGGGTCGGCAGATCGGATACGAGCCCGCGACTCTAACCCAGCCGGCCGCCGAGGCCAACGCCTGGCGGCCGCCGTTGCCGTTCAGGCCGCTTCGCGAGCCTGGGCCTGCTCCAGTTCGCGGACCAGCGGCAACACGTGCTTGCCGAAATACTCCACTTCTTCGTGGAAGTGCAGGAAGGCCGACAGCACCAGGTCGACCCCGGCCGCCTTCAGCGCGACGATGCGCTCGGCGATCTGCCGTGGCGTGCCGATCAGGTTGGTCTTGAAGCCGTCGTTGTATTGCACCAGGTCTTCGAAGGTGGATTTGGCCCAGTTGCCATCGCCCTCCGGCGAGGCCTTGCCGGCCTGTTTCACCGCGTCGCCGAAGGCGTTCACCGCCTCGTAGTCGGCCTTGGCGATGATCTCGTCGAGCACCGCCCGCGCTTCCTCCTCGGTGTCGCGGGCAATGATGAAGGCGTTCACTCCGACCTTGACCGAATGGCCGTTGGCCGCCGCCTTGGCGCGGATGTCCTCGACCTGGGCGCGGATGCCGTCGATGCTGTTGCCGTTGGTGAAGTACCAGTCGGACACGCGCGAGGCCATGTCCCGCGCCGCCCGCGAGCTGCCGCCCTGGAAGATTTCCGGGTGCGGCTGCTGGATCGGCTTGGGTTTCAGGGTGTAGTCGTGGAAACGATAGAAATCGCCCTTGAAGGTGAAGTTTTCCTCGGTCCAGATGCCTTTCAGCACGCGGATGAACTCCTCGGAGCGCCGATAGCGTTCGTCGTGCTCCAGCCAGGGTTCGCCGATGCCGGTGAACTCTCCCTTGAACCAGCCGCTGACGATGTTCACCGCGACCCGGCCATTGGTCAGTTGGTCGATCGTCGCCAGTTGCTTGGCCACCACCGCCGGATGCCAGGGGCCAGGCAGGATCGCCGCGATCACCTTGAGCTTCTCGGTGGCCGCCAGCAGGGCGTGGCTGATGGCCACCGACTCGTGCTGGTACTCGGCGCCGTAGCCGGCGGTGAAGCGGATCTGCGAGAGGGCGTAGTCGAAGCCGTTGCGTTCCGCCAACTGGGCCAGCTTGCGGTTGTAGTCGATGTCCCAGCTGGTGCGTTGCTCGATCTTGCTCACCACCAGGCCGCCGCTGACGTTGGGGACCCAGTAGGCGAAGCGGATCGGCTGTTGCTCTTGGCTCATCGGGGGTATCTCCGGGTAGGGGCGTGGTCCGGTGTCTATGAAGGAACCGTGCCATCCCGGATTCATGTTTTCGAATCAATGGCTTATGGGGGATATGGCGGAACCGGCCTGTCTTCTGCCGGACAGCCCTGTTGTCCCGCTGTTGCCCGGCAGACAGTCAGGCCGGCAAGCGCTGCAACAGTTCGGCGGCGCGCAGAACCACGGCGTACTCGCCGTGCAGGTTGGCCAACGCCATCGCATGCACCTCGTCGGCGCTGCGCGGGGTGCCGTGGAAATCGGGCTTGGCGAAGGTGAAGCAGGCGTCGGCCACTACCCAGGTCTGGAAGCCGAGGTTGCCGGCGCTGCGTGCGCTGGCTTCCACCGAGTTCTCCGTGGCTACCCCGACGAGCGCCACCTGGCGGATGTCGCGGACATGGAGCCAGCGTTGCAGGCCGCTGTTGATGAAGGCGTCGGGAACGTTCTTCTCGAACACCGCCTCGTCGTCGCGCGGCGCCAGCGCTGGCTGGAACTCCACGCCAGGCTGGCCGGGCGCGAAGGGCGAGCCGGGCTGCCGGGATACGTGCCGGACGTGCACCACCGGCCAGCCGGCGGCGCGCCAGGCGGCAAGCAGTTCGACGATGCGCGCCTCGGCGCCGGGATTGTTGCGCGGCGGCAGGTCGTGGCGCTGCATGCCGCGTTGCAGGTCGACGATCAGCAGGGCGACCTGGGACCGTGCGGAGCGCTGGGCATCGTCATTCATCGGGAATTCACCGGAGGAACTTGAGATCGTGCAGGGTGCTCCAATATTTCCCTTTGGTGCAATACATCCTTCCTTCTCGAAATGCAGTCGAGGCGTGCGATGAAATCCGATGAGAAAACCCTGATCGACGGCCTGTTCAGCCGCCTGCGCGAGGCCGAGGGGCAGTCCGCTCCGCGTGACGCCGAGGCCGAGGCGCAGATCAACCAGCACCTGGTGCGGCAGCCGGCGGCGCCGTACTACATGGCGCAGGTGGTGCTGATCCAGGAAGCCGCGCTGAAGCGCCTCGACCAACGGGTGAAGGAGCTCGAGGCGCAGGTCGCCCAGTTGCAGCAGAGCCGTCCGAGCAGCGGCGGCTTCCTCTCCGGCCTGTTCGGCGGCGGCGCGCGCGACGAGCCGGCGCCGAGCCAATCGGGGCGCCCGGCGGGCTGGGGCGAGACGCGTTTCTCCAATCCGGCGGCGGCCGGCGACATGCGTCCGGGTATGGCGCCCGCCGCGGCGGCCGCGCCTTCGCGGGCCAGCGGCTTTCTCGGCGGTGCGCTGCAGACGGCCGCCGGGGTCGCTGGCGGGATGCTGGTGGCCGACCTGCTCACCGGCATGTTCCGCCACAGCCAGCCGCAGGAAATCGTCGAGGTGATCCAGGACGTCCCGGTGGATAACCTCGACGCCAGCCAGTTTGCCGATCCCGAGCCGGCGACCGAGCGCTTCGCCGATAGCGACTATCCCGCCGACGGCGGTTTCGCCGATGGCGATTTCAGCGACAGCGACTTCAACGACGACTCCAGCTTCCTCGGCGACGACGATTTGTTCACCTGACCGTTAGGGTTGCGGGCCGTGGGCTGCGATAATGGTGGCCCACTGCCGTCGTTCCGGAGTTCCCCTTGAGTCGTCCCGAGTCGCCCGCGGCGAAGAAGATCGCTGTCTTCGCCGATGTGCAGAACCTCTACTACACCGTGCGCCAGGCCTACGGCTGCCATCTCAACTACGCCGCCCTGTGGGCAGACATCGCTCGCGGCGGGAGCATCGTCGAGGCCTATGCCTACGCCATCGACCGCGGCGACCCGCGTCAGCAGCAGTTCCAGCAGATTCTGCGCAACCTCGGTTTCACGGTGAAGCTGAAGCCCTACATCCAGCGTGCCGACGGCTCGGCCAAGGGTGACTGGGATGTCGGCATCACCATCGACGTACTGGATGCCGCGCCACGGGTGGACGAAGTGGTGCTGCTGTCCGGTGACGGCGACTTCGATCTGCTGCTGGAGAAGGTCATCCGCGCCCACGGCGTCGTGGCTACGGCCTACGGGGTGCCTGGCCTGACCGCCAACGCGCTGATCCGAGCGGCGTCGCGCTACGTGCCGATCGAGGGCGGATTGCTACTCAAGGGCTGACCGGCCGCGCTCCAGAGGACGATGGGAGACGGCGAATCCGCTAGAATGCCGTCCGTTTCCTTTTTTCCGAGTCGCTCATGACGTTCGCTTCCCTCGGTCTGCTCGACCCCCTGCTCAAGGCCCTCGAAGGGCTCGGCCACGGCACGCCTACGCCGATCCAGGCCCAAGCCATACCCCCGGCGCTCAAGGGCCGCGACCTGCTCGCCGCAGCACAGACCGGCACCGGCAAGACCGCCGGTTTCGCCCTGCCGTTGCTGCAGCGGCTGACCCTGGAGGGGCCGCAGGTCGCTGCGAACTCGGTGCGTGCACTGGTCCTGGTTCCGACCCGCGAACTGGCCGAGCAGGTTCACGCCAGCGTCCGCGACTACGGCCAGCACCTGCCGTTGCGTACCGCGGTGGCCTACGGTGGGGTCAGCATCAACCCGCAGATGATGAAGCTGCGCAAGGGAGTGGATATCCTCGTCGCCACTCCCGGGCGGCTGCTCGACCTGTATCGGCAGAACGCGGTGAAGTTCGCCCAGCTCCAGGCGTTGGTGCTGGACGAAGCCGATCGCATGCTCGACCTCGGTTTCGCCCGCGAGCTGGACGAACTGTTCGCCGCGCTGCCGCGCAAGCGCCAGACCCTGCTGTTTTCCGCGACCTTCTCCGACGCCATCCGCACGCTGGCCCGTGAACTGCTGCGCGACCCGCTGTCCATCGAGGTCAGTCCGCGCAATACCGCGGCGAAGAGCGTCAGGCAATGGCTGGTGCCGGTGGACAAGAAGCGCAAGGCCGAGCTGTTCTGCCACCTGTTGCAGGCCAATCGCTGGCGCCAGGCGCTGGTCTTCGCCAAGACCCGCAAGAGCGTCGAGGAACTGGTCGGACTGTTGCAGCGGCAGGGTATCGCCGCCGACTCGATCCATGGCGACAAGCCGCAGCCGGCGCGGCTGCGCGCCTTGCAGCGGTTCAAGGCCGGCGAGGTAGACCTGCTGGTAGCCACCGACGTGGCCGCGCGTGGCCTGGATATCGAGGAAATGCCGCTGGTGGTCAACTTCGACCTGCCGATCGTCGCCGAGGACTACGTGCATCGCATCGGCCGTACCGGCCGTGCCGGTGCCTCCGGCCAGGCGGTGTCGCTGGTCTGCGCCGACGAAGTGGAGCTGCTGGCGGCGATCGAAACACTGATCGGGCAGACCCTGCAACGCCGCGAGGAGCCCGACTTCGAGCCGGAGCACCGGGTGCCGCAGACCGCACCGGGCGGCGTGGTGCTGAAGAAACCGAAGAAGCCGAAGAAACCCAAGGCCGCGGAGAGCGTCGGCAAGCCCGGCAAGATCCACTTGGGCAGTTGGTTCGACAGCAGCGCGCCGACGGTCAAGGCGGTGCGCAAGGCACCGGGCTTCGGCGCGGGTGCGGCGGGCAAGCCGAAGAAGCGGCCGTCCGGCAAATAGCGAGGCGCTGGCGTACCGGTCTCTAGCGCCTGCCGCGCAACCAGGCCAGCGCGCCGAGTCCGGCCACGCGCCCGCTGGCGAAGCAGGCGGTCAACAGGTAGCCGCCGGTGGGCGCCTCCCAGTCGAGCATTTCCCCAGCGCAGAACACGCCGGGCAGGCCATCGAGCATCAGGTTGTGGTCGAGCGCCTCGAAGCGTACGCCGCCGGCGCTGCTGATCGCTTCGTCCAGCGGACGCGGGCGCAGCAGCGTCAGCGGCAGGCGCTTGATCGCCGCCGCCAGGCGGGCCGGCTCGGTATAGGTGGCGGCGGGGGTGAGTTCACGCAGGAGGCTGGCCCGAACCCCATCGATGCCCAACTGGCTGCGCAGGTGATTGGCCATCGACCTGGAACCGCGCGGGCGAGCCAGGGCTGCCTCGATCTGCTCGCGACGCCTGTTCGGCAACAGGTCCAGCCATACTTCGGCCGAGCCCCGTGCCTCGATCCGTTCGCGGATGGCGGCGGAGAGGGCATAGACCAGGCTGCCCTCGATACCGTCGCGGGTCACGACGAATTCGCCCTGGCGCGGCGTTTCGCCCGCCAGTCCCATGGCCACCGGTTTGACCGGAGCGCCGGAGAACTTGTCGCGAAACAGCTCGCTCCAGCCGTCGATCTCGAAACCGCAATTGCTTGGCCGCAGGGGCTCGACCTCGATGCCACGGGCGCGCAGCAGGGGCACCCAGGCGCCGTTGGAGCCCAGGCGCTGCCAACTGCCGCCACCGAGCGCCAGGATCACGGCGTCGGCGCGTATCGACAGGCGCTCGGCGGCGCTCTGGATGTCCAGCGTACCGTCCGCGTTCCAGCCCAGCCAACGGCAGCGGGTGTGGATGAGCACGCCTTGCTCGCGCAGGCGCTTGAGCCAGGCACGGAGCAACGGGGCGGCCTTCATGTCGGAGGGGAACACCCGGCCGGAACTGCCGACGAAGGTGTCGATACCCAGGCCGTGGATCCAGGCGCGCAACGCATCCGCGTCGAATTCGCCGAGCAGTGCGGCGATTTCCTTCTGGCGCCTGCCATAGCGGCCGAGGAATTGTTCCCTGGCCTCGGCATGGGTGATGTTCATGCCGCCGACGCCCGCGAGGAGGAATTTCCGGCCGACCGAGGGCATGGCGTCGAACACTTCCGTGCGTACGCCCGCCTGGCTCAGGACCTCCGCGGCCATCAGACCTGCGGGACCGCCGCCGACGATGGCGACCTGGGGGGAAGGGGAGGATGCTTGACTGGGCATGTGGACGACGAGCGAGACCTGGGGAAACCGGCGTGCAGTGTAACCGAGGCGAAGACCGCCTCCGAGCCTTGTCGATGCCACCTGGTCCGCTCGCCGTGCGCCTGGTCAGGAACTGATCAACCGTCGCAAGGCCAGGCACGATGCGCTGCGCGAAGCGTTTTTCGCACCTTATCCACAGGCGGTTCCACACGCTTTGTGGAAATCCGCCGACGCTCGTCGCGTGGCAGGAACGGCTTCCGGTCGCGCTTGCCCGAAGGTGCGCTAGGCCTTGGCTTCGACAGCCAAGCGCCAGGTCAGTGGATCAGCGAATTGCGCTTGGCGAACTCTGCGAGGTCGACCAGCGAACCCAGGCCGAGCTTCTGCAGCAGGCGGGTCTTGTAGGTGCTGACGGTCTTGTTGCTGAGGAACAGCTTCTCGCCGATGGCCTTGTTCGAATAGCCCATGGCGAGATGCTGGAGGACGATCATCTCGCGGTCGGAGAGCAGGCCGATAAGCTCGCTTTCGGAAATGCGCTCCGGCGGGGTGCCGAGGGTATCGAACGTGAGCGAAGGAAAGAACGTGTAGCCAGCGATCACGGCGTTCAGGGCGTTGATCAGGTTGTTCAGGTCTTCTTCCTTGTTGACGAACCCACGGGCGCCGACCTGGATACAGCGCTTGCAGAACGCCTCTGCGGATTGCGAAGTGAGTACCAGCACCTGGCTGCGCAGTTCCAGGGACTTGATCCGCGAGATCACGGTCAGGCCATCGAGTTTGGGAATGCCGATGTCGAGAATCACCACGTCCGGTTCGTGCTCCCGGACCAACTGGATGGCATCCACGCCATTGTCCGTCTCGGCCACCACCTGCAAACCATGCTTTTCCAGCAGGACGCGCACGGCGAGGCGGATGACGGGGTGGTCGTCGACGATCAGGACGGTATGCATAAATTCGATTTACCTTGAGGGACCGGGGCAGGGGCGGGATTCGATTTCCCGGGCGTTGCCGCCGGTGGTCATCCATGTTGGGCGCTAGGCCGAGATCGCCGTCCAGAATAGCCTGTTGAGGCGGGGCGATTCGGTTTTTCATGTGGAACCATGCTAATCCAACCGAACCTCCAAATCAGTAGGAAAATTCCCACAAAACATGGGGACTTGTCCCATAGGTCTAGTAAGGGAAACACAGCAGTATATCGCCGGTATTTCTTGGAAACCCTGTGTGGACCGTGATGAATGATTTGAATGTTCTGGTGTTGGAGGATGAGCCTTTTCAGCGCCTGGTAGCCGTCACAGCCCTGAAGAAAGTGGTGCCCGGATCGATCCTCGAGGCGGCGGACGGCAAGGAGGCGGTGGCGATCCTGGAGTCCTGCGGACACGTCGACATCGCCATCTGCGACCTGCAGATGAGCGGCATGGACGGCCTGGCGTTCCTTCGCCACGCAAGCCTGAGCGGCAAGGTCCATTCGGTGATCCTCAGCAGCGAGGTGGATCCCATCCTGCGCCAGGCCACCATTTCGATGATCGAGTGCCTGGGCCTCAATTTTCTCGGCGACCTCGGCAAGCCATTCAGCCTGGAGCGGATCACCGCCCTGTTGACCCGCTACAACGCTCGTCGCCAGGACCTGCCGCGACAGATCGAAGTCGCCGAGCTGCCCTCCGTGGCGGACGTGGTGCGCGGCCTCGACAACGGCGAGTTCGAAGCCTACTACCAGCCCAAGGTGGCCCTGGATGGCGGCGGCCTGATCGGCGCCGAGGTCCTGGCACGCTGGAACCACCCGCATCTCGGCGTATTGCCGCCGTCGCATTTCCTCTATGTGATGGAAACCTACAACCTGGTCGACAAGCTGTTCTGGCAACTGTTCAGCCAGGGGCTGGCGACGCGCAGGAAGCTGGCGCAGTTGGGGCAGCCGATCAACCTGGCGTTCAACGTCCATCCTTCGCAACTGGGTTCGCGTGCCCTGGCCGAGAACATCTCGGCGTTGCTGACCGAGTTCCACCTGCCGCCCAGTTCGGTGATGTTCGAGATCACCGAGACCGGGTTGATCAGCGCTCCTGCCAGCAGCCTGGAGAACCTCGTGCGTCTGCGGATCATGGGCTGCGGCCTGGCGATGGACGATTTCGGCGCCGGCTATTCGTCCCTCGACCGGCTCTGCGAGTTTCCCTTCAGCCAGATCAAGCTGGACAGAACCTTCGTCCAGAAGATGAAGACCCAGCCCAGGAGTTGCGCCGTCATCAGCAGTGTCGTGGCGTTGGCGCAGGCGCTGGGAATTTCCCTGGTGGTGGAAGGGGTGGAGAGCGACGAACAACGGGTACGCCTGATCGAACTCGGTTGCTCCATAGCCCAGGGCTACCTGTTCGCCCGGCCGATGCCGGAACAGCACTTTCTCGACTATTGCTCCGGATCCTGACGCCGCCGCCCTGGCCTCGGCTGCCTCTAGCCGAACGCCGGGCCTCGCGCCGGACGCGTTTCCTTTCCATACAACTGCCGGCCCTGCCGCACAGACCTTTCATGCGATCAAAACTATTCCTGCTGTTCTTCTGCCTGCTGCTGTCGGGCGGACGCCTGTTCGCCGTCGAAGCGCATCCGTCCCTGACGCTGTTCAGCCAGTTGCGCATCGAGCACGAGGACATGGCGATCGCCGAGGACGACTGGGCCTGGCTGCGTCACAAGGGTCACCTGAGGCTCGGCGCGGCGCTGGACGAGACCTCGCCCTTCAACGTCCGGCTCGACGACGAGAACTACGAAGGCATAACGGCGGACGTCGCCACGCTGGTCGGGCAGTTGCTCGGCATGCGCATCAAGGTCGTGAGCTTCGATACCCATGCGGATGCCGTGGCGGCGCTCGCTGCCGGAAAGATCGACCTGCTTGGCAGCCATTACAGCTCGGCGGGTGATTCCTCCCTGGTGCTCAGCCAACCCTATGCCCGTGATCGATTGGCGGTGTTCAAGCGGATGGGGGAAAAGCGCAACTCGCCGGAGGATCTCGCCGGACTCAGCGTGGCGGTGGCCCGGGAGCATGTCGGGGAATTGCGCCAGCGTTTCCCGCGGGCGCGTTTCGTGGTCTTCGGCAGCCATGACGAGGCCGTTGCCGCGGTGGCTTTCGGACATACCGACCTGTATCTCGACGATGTGCTCAGCGCCTACCACCGGATCAATCGGTCCTATTACGGCTACGTGAGGTTCGAGCGGTTTGCCGATGCCCGCCTGGAAGGGGGCTACGGCTTCCTCCTTCGTCGCGGCGACACGAACCTGTTGCGCGTCGTCAACTCGGCCATCGGCGCGATCAACCAGGACCGTCTCGAAAGCATCGCCAGGCGCTGGGTCGGCAGCGGTTCCCTGCCAACGGGCCAGCGTATCGCGCTGACGCCGCAGGAGAGTCGCTGGATCGCTCGCCACCCGGTGGTGCGGTTGGTCATCAACGACGACCTGGCGCCGCTGGCCTTCTTCAATTCCGACGAGACCTTCTCGGGCATCGCCTCCGACCTGCTGGACATGATTTCCCGCCGCACCGGCCTGCATTTCCAGGTCACGCCTCGCAGTGGCGGCTTCCCCGAGCAGATCGGCGTATTGGCCAGGAAGGAGGCGGACCTGGCGATCATGAGCCGCAGCAGCAAGCGCGAGGAAATGCTGCGTTTCACCCGCTCGTTCCTGTCCACCTCGTACGTCCTCGTCACCCGGGCGGACGACAAGGGACGCGCGGAGAGCCCCGGGAGCCTCGACGGCAAGCGCATAGCGATTCCCGCCGGCCATGTGGGCATGCAACAGGTGCGCGAGCGCTATCCGCAGGCCTCGATGGTGGAGGTCGGCGTCGCGCTGGATGCCATGAACCTGGTCTACGAAGGACGGGCCGACGCGGCGGTGGTGCCGCTGGTCACCGCTCGCTACTACATCGTCCGGTTGTTCCGCGAGAGGCTGGCGATCGCCGACCTGGTTCCCATCGGTGCGGCCACCGCCCACTTCGCCGTTCGCCGAGGCGACGCCGAACTCCAGTCGATTCTCGACAAGGCCTTGCTGAGCATCTCGCCGGACGACCTGAGCGATATCGTCAATCGCTGGCGCTCGCCGCCGGGAATGAGCGGCCAGACCTGGGTCGACTACATCCTGGTGATCACCGAGATCCTGGCGATCGCAGCGGCCTTGCTGCTGCTCTGCCTGGGCTGGGTCACTTATCAGCGCCGGCAGATCAGGGTGCGCGCGCGGGTCGAACAGGCGCTCAGCGACCAGTTGCGGTTCGTCGAGGCCCTGACCGACTGCATGCCTCCGCCGCTGTATGTGCGCGATGTCAACGGACGGATGCTGTCCTGCAACCGCAGCTACCTGCAGAGCGTCGGCTTGAGTTCCGAGGAGGTGATGAACCGCACCGTGCTCGAACTGCCCATGGAAAACTTCGAGACCGCTCCGGAGTTCCATCGCAGCTACCTGATGGCCATGCGCGAGGGCAGGACCATCGAGGCGGTCTACCCGGTGGCGCTGGGCGGTCGGGAGCGCTGGATCGACCACTGGATCCAGCCGTTCCGCGATTCCAGCGGGACCATCCGCGGTGTCATCTGTGGCTGGCTGGACATCACCGAGCACCGCCAGTTGATCGATGAGCTGGAAGAGGCAAAGAATCTGGCCGACGAAGCGAGCCGGGCCAAGACCACCTTCCTGGCGACCATGAGCCACGAGATCCGCACGCCGATGAACGCGGTGATTGGTATCCTCGAACTGGCGCTCAAGCGTGCCGAGACCGGTCGGGTGGACCGTTCCAGCATCGAGATCGCCTATGCCTCGGCGAAGAGCCTGCTGGAGCTGATCGGCGATATTCTCGACATCGCCCGCATCGAGTCAGGTCGCCTCAGCCTGTCGCCGAAACGGGCCAACCTGCGCGAGCTGGTGGAATCGGTGGCACGGGTATTCGAAGGCCTGGCCCGGCAAAAGCGCCTGAGCCTGGTGCTGGAGATCGATTCGAGCATCAACGGCGACGTACTGCTGGATGCCATGCGCTTCAAGCAGATCCTCTCCAACCTGGTCAGCAACGCGATCAAGTTCACCGACGAGGGCTCGATCCGCATCCGCATCGATGGCCGCCAGGTGGAGCCGTCGCTGTTGCAGGTCAATCTCTGTGTGGAAGACACCGGCATCGGTATTTCCCTGGGCGACCAGCAGCAGTTGTTCCGGCCTTTCGCCCAGGTCAACCGCAACCTGCAGAACACCGAGGGCACCGGGCTCGGCCTGGTGATCTCGCGCTCGCTGTGCGAAATGATGGGAGGGCGCCTGGTGATGAGCAGCGAGCTGGGGCAGGGTACGCGGATCGACGTCGAGCTGCGCCTGCAGGTGCTGGAAACGATCGTCGAGAACGTGCGGGCGATCCCGCTCGGCAGTCGCCAGGCGCGGCGGTTGCAGGTGCTGGTGGTGGACGATCATGCGGTCAACCGGCAGATCCTCCATCAACAGCTGAGCTTCCTCGGTCATGACGTGGAGGAAGCGGAGAACGGCCTGAGCGCTCTCAACCTGTGGCATGGGCAACCGTTCGACATGGTCATCACCGACTGCCACATGCCGCTGATGAGCGGCTCCGACCTTGCCCGCTCGATCCGCCAGGAGGAGCGCGAGAATGGCGAGGAGCCGGTGGTCATCATCGGCCTCACCGCGGACGCCCAGCCGGAGGAGATCGAGCGCTGCATCCAGGCTGGAATGAACGAGTGCCTGATCAAGCCCATCGGCCTCGATGTCCTCGAGGAGCGCCTGCTGGCCCTGGGCTTCGCCGCCGACGAGCTGCCCGTCACCATCGATGCCGAACCCGTCGCCATACCGACGGCCCCCCGTCTCTACGACCTGGATTCCCTGCATGCGCTGACCGGCGGCGAGCCGACGATGCTCAGGCGGCTGCTCGACGAACTGCTGACCAGCAACCGCAAGGACCTGGAGACCCTCGAGGGACTGGTGCAACGCCAGGAGACCGGCGAACTGGCCGAGCTGGCGCATCGGATCAAGGGCGCGGCGAGGGTGGTGCGTGGCGAGCAACTGGTGGAAAGCTGCCGGCGCCTCGAGGATGCCTGCCTCAGCCCGAACGCCTCGTTCGCCTGGGTGGAAGAGTGCGCCGTTGGGGTGAAACTGGCGATCCTCGCCCTGGACGAAAGCCTGGTGGAAGAGTGCACGGATTGACGTGGCTTGCGCCCGTTGCCCGGGCGGTAAACCAATCGTCATCGCTTTGCCCGAGGATCGGGCATGTCCAGGCGCGGAAAAGACTACACTCCGGTTGGGTAGCCTTTTCCGCGAAGCCTGACCAAAGATCGGAATACCGCCCTCGCGGGCACCCCAGCCGATTCCTGCGGTCAGATAGTCCTTCTGGAGTGCGTTGAACGAAAGGAACCAAGCGATGGCCGACCTGACCAGCCTGAGCATCGAGCATCTGCGCTCGCCACGGCTGTATACCCACCGTCTGATCCTGCGGCCCTGGCTGGTGCAGGACCGAGCCAGGTTCGCCGAGCTGAATGCCGACCCGCGGGTGATGGAGTTCTTTCCGTCCTGCCTGGATCGCGCCCAGAGCGACGCGTTGCTGCGCCGCATCGACGCGCACTTCGCCGAGCACGGTTTTGGCTGGTGGGCGCTGCAGGTCAAGGGCGGCGATCCTTTCATCGGCTACGTGGGGCTGGAGGTCGTGGACTTCGATGCGCCCTTCGTACCCGCGGTGGCCATCGGCTGGCGTCTCGCCGCCGAGCATTGGGCGGAGGGCTTCGCCCACGAGGCGGCCGAGGCGGCGCTGAGCTACGCCTTCGATACCCTTGGCCTGGATCAGGTGGTGGCTTTCACCGTACCGGCCAACGAGAACTCCCTGGGACTGATGGAGCGCCTGGGGATGCATCGCGATCCCACCGACGACTTCGAGCATCCCGACCTGCCCCCCGGCCACCGCTTGCGGCATCATGTGCTGTACCGGTTGACGCGCGAGGACTGGCTTTGCAGATGAGTCGGCCGTTTCCGAAAAGGCCTCCCATGAACGCGAACCTTCCCCCTTCCGCCATTTCCGAACTGCATGGCCCGCGCCTGCTGCTGCGCGCCTGGCGCGACAGCGACCGCGAGGCGTTCGCCGAGATGTGCGCCGACCCGCAGGTAATGGAGTTCTTCCCCAGTGTGCTCGACCGCGCGCAGAGCGACGCCTTGGTCGATCGCGTCCAGGCGCATTTTGCCGAGCGTGGCTACGGGCCCTGGGCTCTGGAGCTGCCGGGTGAGGCGGCGTTCATCGGATTCACCGGCCTGTTCGACGTGACCATGGACGTGCACTTCGCCCCGACCGTGGAGATCGGCTGGCGCCTGGCGCCCGCCTACTGGGGCCGTGGATTCGCCCGCGAAGCGGCGGAAACCGCCTTGGACTTCGCCTTCGAGCGGCTGCGCCTGCCCGAGGTGGTGGCCTTCACCACGCCGCCCAACCGCCGCTCCTGGGGCTTGATGGAGCGCCTGGGCATGCGTCGCGATCCGGCCGAGGATTTCGACCACCCACTCCTGGCAGCGGATCACCCGATGCGCCGGCATATCCTCTATCGCGTCGACGCGGCCCGCTGGGCGGAGCGGTGAACATGGGCGACGGCGGCGGCGAGGTACTCTCCTACCATCGCCTCAGTATGCATCGCCCGGAGCGCTACGCACCCGGTCCCGGCGGACTGGACTGGGCGACCCAGCCGGCGCCGTTCCGCCAGTACCGGGGCTGCCGGCAAATCGAACTGCTGCATCGGCCGCTGGAGGAGTCGCCACCCTACGACGGGGTGTTTTCCGGGCCGGCGGCCGCGCCCTCTCGGCTCGATCGCCGCAGCCTCTCGCAGATGCTCTACGACGGATTGGCGCTGTCGGCCTGGAAGGAGGCCGGCGGCACTCGCTGGGCGCTGCGGGTCAATCCGTCGAGCGGCAACCTGCATCCCACCGAAGCCTACCTGCTGCTTCCCGGCGGTACCCTGGAGCCGGCGCCGCTGCTCGCCCATTACCGTCCCGACAAGCATGCCCTGGAGGTGCGCGGCGAACTGCCGGCGCCGCTGGCTTCGCTGCTGGATGACTGCTTGCCGGCCGGCGGCTGCCTCCTGGCATTGACCAGCCTGCCCTGGCGCGAGGCCTGGAAATACGGTGAGCGAGCCTATCGCTACTGCCAGCATGACCTCGGCCACGCGCTGGCCTGCCTCTCGATCGCCGCGGCGATCCAGGGCTGGGAGATGCGCCTGCTGCGCGGCGTCGCCGAAAGCGCACTGGACGGCCTGTTCGGCCTTGACCGGGACGGCTTCGCCGAGTGCGAGAGCGTCGACGCACTGTTCTGGATCGGGCCGGCGCTCACGCAGGAGCCTTCCCTTTCGCCGCGCCTGTGCGAAGGGCTGGCGGCCCTGCCATTGGCCGGCGCACCGAACCGGCTGTCGCGGGAGTACCGGGACTGGCCGGAGTTGCAGCGGATACATGGGCTATGCCGGGCGCCGCGCCTGCCGGCACGCCCGTGGAGGGTCGCACCGGGCGAGCCCGGCAACGACAACCCCGGCCTGCCGCTGCGACCGCTGCTGCATCGGCGGCGTAGCGCGCAGCGCATGGACGGGCGCGCCGGCATCGATGTCGAACTGCTGCGGGCCTGGCTGCGCAGGCTGCTGCCGGAGCGCTCGCCGGTGCCTTTCGCGGTCACCGGCGAGGCCGCGCGGGTCGATCTACTGCTGTTCGTCCATCGCGTCCGGGGCCTGGTGCCGGGGTTGTACTGGCTGGACCGCAGCGGCCTGCGGCGGCCGCCGATGCGCGAGGACTTCCTCTGGCAGCACGTCGATCCGGAGTTGCCGCTGTACCTGTTGCAGGAAGGCGATGCACGCGCGCTGTCGGCGTATCTCTCCTGCCAGCAGGACATCGCCGGCGACGGCTGCGTCGCGCTCGCCATGCTCGCCCATCTCGGCGCGGCGCTCGAAGAAGGTCCCTGGTGCTATCCGCGGCTGTACTGGGAATGCGGGCAGGTCGGCCAGTTGCTCTACCTCGAGGCGGAGGCCGCCGGGCTGTCTGGGACGGGTATCGGCTGCTACTACGACCCCCTGGTGCATGAGCTGCTTGGACTAACGGATGAGTCCATGGCCAGTCTCTACCATTTCACCCTCGGCCGCGCGGTGTGGGACACTCGTCTTTGCAACATGCCCGCGTACCCGGCCATGCGCCGCGACTAGCCCGTCGACAGCCCGAATTCGAGGAAACACCCCATGACCCAGATACTGGACAACCTGGTGGCTTTGCTGAGCCTGGAACCCATCGAGGAGAACCTGTTCCGGGGCATGAGCCAGGATCTCGGCTTCCGCCAGCTCTATGGCGGCCAGGTCCTGGGGCAGGCGCTGTCGGCGGCCAGCCAGACGGTGGAGGACGATCGCCACGTACACTCCATGCACGGCTACTTCCTGCGTCCCGGCGACGCCAGCATGCCGGTGGTGTACCAGGTGGACCGGGTGCGCGACGGCGGCAGCTTCAGCACCCGCCGGGTCACCGCGATCCAGAAAGGCCAGCCGATCTTCACCCTGAGCAGCTCCTTCCAGTACGACGAGGAAGGTTTCCACCACCAGATCGAGATGCCCGAGGTGGTTGGCCCGGATAATCTGCCTTCGGAACTGGAGCTGACCCGCCAGCGCGCCGAGCGGATTCCCGAGCGCATCCGCGACAAGCTGCTGTATCCGAAGCCCATCGAGATTCGTCCGGTCACCCAGCACGACCCCTACGACCCGCAGCCCGACGAACCGGTGAAGTACCTCTGGTTCCGTGCCGACGGCAAGCTGCCGGACGTCCCGGCGCTGCACAAGTACCTGCTGGCCTACGCCTCGGATTTCGGTTTCCTTACCACCTCGATGCAGCCCCATGCCGTTTCGGTGTGGCAGAAGACCATGCAGGTCGCCAGCCTCGACCACGCCCTGTGGTTCCACCGCGACCTGCGCGCGGACGAGTGGCTGCTCTACGCCATCGACAGCCCCTGGGCCGGCAACGCACGCGGTTTCGTGCGCGGCAGCATCTTCAACCAGAGCGGCCAGCTGGTCGCCTCGTCGAGCCAGGAAGGCCTGATCCGCAAGCGTGAGGACTGGGCGTGAGGCTGGCCGACATCCGCCACTGGGTGTTCGACATGGACGGCACCCTGACCCGGGCCGTGCACGACTTCCCGGCGATCCGCCGAGCGCTGGACATCCCCGAGCAGGACGACATCCTGCTGCACCTCGCCGCCCTGCCCGAGGCCGAGGCGGCGGCCAAGCACGCCTGGCTGCTCGAACACGAGCGCGCCCTGGCCGAGGCCGCGCGGCCGGCGCCGGGCGCACTGGAACTGGTGCGCGAGTTGCAGCGGCGCGGCGTGCGCCTGGGCATCCTGACCCGCAACGACCACCAGTTGGCGCTGATCACCCTCGAAGCAATCGGCCTGGGCGGCTGCTTCCCCACCGAGCACATCCTCGGGCGCGGCGAGGCGCGGCCCAAGCCGGACCCTGATGGCTTGCTGCGCATCGCCCGACGCTGGAACGTGACGCCGGCGGAGCTGGTGATGGTCGGCGACTACCGTTTCGACCTCGACTGCGGACGCGCCGCGGGTAGTCGCACGGTGCTGGTCAACCTGCCGGAAAACCCCTGGCCGGAGCTGGCCGACTGGCACGCTGCCGATTGCCATGCGTTGCTCGAGCAACTGCAAACGCCGTAGGAATATCCGGCGGAAAACCTCGAGGGCGGCAGCGCCAGCGGCTCCCCGAAAACGAAAAAAGCGCAGGAAGCCAGGCTCCTGCGCTTTTTTCCTGCGCATCCGTGCGGGATGCGGCGGCCGTTATCAGCCGTTGATCGCGTCGGTCAGTGCCTTGGCCGGAACGAACTTGGCTACACGCTTGGCAGCGATCTCGATCGCCTTGCCGGTCTGCGGGTTGCGGCCGGTGCGCGCGGGACGCTCGGAGACCTTCAGCTTGCCGATACCCGGCAGGGTGATTTCGCCATCGTTCTCCAGGGCGTCCTTGACGATCTCGGCGAGCTGGTCGAGCGCGCTGCGAACGGTGGTCTTCTGCGCGTCGATGGCTTCGGCGATGTCCTGGATCAGTTGGTCTTTGGTCAGTGCCATGGTGGTGTAGCTCCTTGGTAAAAGACTGCGCGAGGGGCCTCGCACAGAAACGGGCGTGATTTTAAACAGCTTGGCGCGAATAAGGTTCCCTTTTCTCCGCTTATTTGTTTCCTCGCACGACGCGCATGACAGAGCCGTTACAGAGGTTTTCGCGGCTGTCCGGAATGATGCCGGCGTCGGTTGCCCGACGCATCCTCATGGTTCTGCCAGGGGCGCATGCCTCCGGTTCTTAGTTAAGGATTATTGGTTATTTATAGGTTAGGGTTTCATCCATTAGGGTTATAAGCAGGACATCCCGTCCCTTTCCATCACCGGAGCCTGCTTACCTCGCGCCAACGCCTGGCCCTCGCTCCCCGTTCGAGGTGCCGCATGAGCGAAGCCCGGCTCCACTCGCCCGACCCCAGGACACCGCGACCCATGGCCGGTTGGGCGGCAAGCCTGCGCGACAGTGGACTGCTGGCGCTGGCAGTGCCGCGCGTGTTCGCCGGCATGGAGCGGGACTGGGGGGAAATCTTCGCTGGCGTCCGCCACCTGGCCGAGCAGGAACTCGAGCTGGCACGGCGCCTGGCCCTGCATCATCTGCAGATCGCTTCCATTCGCCTGCTGGGTAGTCCTGAACAGCAGCGCCGCCTGTTGCCGGCCAGCGTCGAGCGCCGCTGGCTGTGGAGCGAGGCGGTCGATCTGCGGCGCGCCCAGCCCGAAGCGCAGGAGCACTGGCGGGGCGGTTTCCTGGTGGGTGGACGGGGTAGCGATTGCTTCGCCGTGGAAGACGTGGATCGCTTGCTGATCTCAGCCTGGCACGCGCCCTCCCGCGCTCACCTGATCGCTGTCGCCGAAACGGGACGGGCAGGCATCGACATCTCCGGCCTCGCCGATGGCTCGGGGCTGTTCTTGCCCGCCGGGCAGCGGCTGCATTACCAGCGGCTGCGGCTGCATCCCGAGGACATCCTGGTGCCGCCCGGCCTGCCGCCGACCCCGTGCGGGCAACTGCGCGAAGGCTTGACCCGATTGGCCCAGGCCAACCTCGACCTGGGCCAGGCTGCGCGGGTGCCGGGCGACGTGGCGGGGCAGGGAGAGGCGCCGCGTCTCCTCGCCCTCGCGCTGCGTCTTGTCGAACTGGCGGCGGAGTCCTTCCAGGCGGCATTCGCCCGCGGCGGCGCGCTGACATTCCGCGAAAGCGCGGCGGCGTCGCTGCTGGCGAGCGAGGCGGAGGCGGTGGCCCGCGCCGGGCTGCTCGCCTGCCTGCGCCGACAGGCCCTGGAAGCCCGTTTGCTGGGCGCGGCCCTGTAGGGACGGGGGCATGGAGCAAGGGCGGAAGGGCATCCGGGGGCGCATTCGCGCTCATAAACTAATTCCAAAATATTATTTATATCGCGTTTTTTATATCTGTAATCTGCATCGCACCGGACCACCGGACTCGCTGTCGCCACCCATTGCCCGTCCCTGGTCCGTTCTCCTCCGGAGCGCGGCACCGTTGCCTCCGAGGTTCGCCCGATGAAACGCCCGAATTCCCTGCACCGCCTGGTGGCAGCCCTGGCCTTTGCCAGCCTTTCTGTCGCCGCCCAGGCCGCCGACATCACGGTCGGCTACCAGACCGGCATCGACCCGACCAAGGTGCCCCAGGCCGATGGCCTGTACGAGAAAGCCATCGGCGAGAAGATCGACTGGCGCCGCTTCAACAGCGGTCCGGAAGTGATCGCCGCGCTCGCCTCCGGAGACCTGCAACTCGGCAACATCGGGTCCAGCCCACTGGCAGCGGCGACCTCGCGGAAGCTGCCGATCGTCGCCTTCATCGTTTCCGCGCAGATCAACGCCGCCGAGGCGCTGGTGGTGCGCAATGGAAGCGGGATCGGGAAACCCGAGGACCTGGTCGGCAAGACTATCGCTACCCCGTTCGTTTCAACCTCCCACTACAGCCTGCTCGGCGCCCTCAAGCACTGGCAGATCGATCCGTCCAAGGTGAAGATCGTCAACCTCAACCCGGCCGAGATCGCTGCCGCCTGGCGTCGCGGCGACATCGACGGGGCCTTCGTCTGGTCGCCGGCGCTGGGCGAGATCAAGAAAAGCGGCAAGGTCCTCACCGACGCCGCCGAAGTCGGCCAGTGGGGTGCGCCGACATTCGAGGTGTGGGTGGCGCGCAAGGACTTCGCCGAGAAGCATCCTGAAATCGTCGCCCGCTTCGCCCGCGTCAGCCTCGATTCCTTCGCCGACTACAACGCGCACAAGGCCGAATGGACCGCCGACTCCGAGCCGGTGAAGAAGATCGCCCGGCTGACCGGCGCCGATCCCAGGGACGTCCCCGAACTGCTGGCCGGCTCGACCTTCCCGGAAAGCCAGGCGCAACTGTCCGCCGACCTGCTCGGCGGCGGCACCGCCAAGGCTATCGCCGGCACTGCCGAATTCCTCAAGGAACAGAAGCGCGTGCCGGCCGTCCTCGGCGACTACTCGCCCTACGTCAGCGCCGACTTCGTGCGCCAGGCGGAGCAGGTCCAGGTTGGCCAGCGCTGAATTCCGCGACTCCGCTCCGGCCTGTCGAAGCGGAGGCTTTCTTACCCTACGGAGGGCAGAACACATGAGCCGTCTGACGGCCGAGGCGATCAGCCTCTCATTCGAACAGCGCGGCCAGCGCCGCGCCATCCTCCGCGATCTCAGCCTGGGCCTGGCCAAGGGCGAGTCGCTGGTGGTGCTGGGTCCTTCGGGCTGCGGCAAGTCGACACTGCTGAACATCCTCGCCGGTTTCCAGAAGCCGGACCAGGGACGCGTGCAGATCGACGGCCGGACACTCGAAGGGCCCGGCGGCGAGCGCGGCGTGGTGTTCCAGGACGACGCCCTGATGCCCTGGCTCAACGCCCTCGAAAACGTCGCCCTGGGCCTGCGCATCCGTGGCCTGGGCAAGGCCGAGCGCAGCGCGCGGGCGCGCCAGGTCCTGCAACTGGTGGGCCTCCAGGAGTACGCCGAGCAGTCCGTCGCCCAGCTCTCCGGCGGCCAGCGGCAACGCCTCGGGCTGGCACGCGCGCTGGCGGTCGAGCCGGACTTCCTGCTGCTCGACGAGCCGTTCGGCGCGCTCGACGCGCTGACCCGCGAGCGCATGCAGGTGCTCCTGCTGGACCTGTGGAAGCAGACCGGCAAGGGCCTCTTCCTGATCACCCACAGCGTCGACGAAGCCCTGTTCCTGGCTACCGACCTAGTGGTGATGGACGGCCCGCCGGCGCGCATCGTCAAGCGCCTGCCGGTGGACTTCGCGCGGCGTTACGCCGCCGGCGAAACGGTGCGTTCGATCAAGGCTGATCCCGAGTTCGGCCGTTTGCGCCAGGCGTTGCTGGACGAATTCCTCGATGTCGCGGAGGCCGAACATGCCCACTGATACCCTCGGACTCGCCGTTGCCAATCCTGTCCCGCGCAAGCGCCGTCTGCCCGGCGACCGTCGGCGCTGGGCCGCCGGTGCCAGCGTGCTGGCCCTGGCCCTGCTGTGGTGGGCGGCGACCCGTTTCGGCTGGGTCGACGTGCTGTTCCTGCCGGCGCCCGAACAGCTCTTCGAAGCCCTGCAACGGCTATGGCAGGAGGGCTACCTCGATGCCAGCCTGCTGCAACACGTCGGCACCAGCCTGCTGCGGGTGCTCCTGGCGCTCGGCGCGGCGGTGCTGACGGCGATCCCGCTGGGCGTGCTGATGGGCCTCAATCCCTTGGCCGGAGCGGCCCTCGATCCGCTGGTGGAGTTCTACCGGCCGATCCCGCCGTTGGCCTACCTGCCGTTGATCGTCATCTGGTTCGGCATCGGCGAGCTGAGCAAGGTGCTGCTGATCTACCTGGCGCTGTTCGCGCCGCTGCTCATCGCTACCGCCGCCGGCGTGCGTCGCGTAGACCGATCGCGGGTGCAGGCGGTGCGCTGCCTGGGGGCCAGCCGCTGGCAGGTGGTGCGCTACGTGATCCTGCCGAGTGCCTTGCCGGAGGTCCTCACCGGCCTGCGCATCGCCCTCGGCGTCGGCTGGTCGACCCTGGTCGCCGCCGAGCTGATCGCGGCCAACCGAGGCCTCGGCTTCATGGTCCAGTCCGCCGCGCAATTCCTCGCCACCGACGTGGTGGTGGTCGGCATCCTGCTGATCGCCGCCATCGCCCTGGCCTTCGAACTGGGGCTGCGCTGGGTCCAGCGGCGCTTCGCCGCCTGGGGTTGAGCGCGAGAGTCCCGAGTCATTTCCGAACCGGCCTTCACCCACGCGGCGAAGGCCGGAGCGAGGGCGCGCAGGGCGCGCCCGCAACCTGCCCGACGAGTAGCACGACATGAGCCTGACCATCCAACCCATCAGCCCGGCCCTGGGCGCCATCGTTTCCGGCATCGACCTCGGCGCGCCGCTGGACGACACCGGCCAGCGGGCCATCGAGCAGGCCCTGCTCGAACACCAGGTGCTGTTCTTCCGCGACCAGTCGCTGGAACCCAGGAGCCAGGCGCGCTTCGCCGCCCGCTTCGGCGACCTGCACATCCATCCGATCTACCCCAGCGTGCCGGAGCAGCCGGAGGTCATCGTCCTCGACACCGCGGTCACCGACGTGCGCGACAATGCCATCTGGCACACCGACGTGACCTTCCTCGAGACCCCGGCGCTGGGAGCCGTTCTCGCCGCCAAGCAATTGCCGCCGTACGGCGGCGACACCCTCTGGGCGAGCAGCACGGCGGCCTACGAGGCGCTGTCGGCGCCGCTGCGGCGTCTGCTGGACGGCCTCACGGCGACCCACGACATCGGCAAGTCCTTCCCCCGCGAGCGCTTCGGCGTCACCGAGGCCGACCTGGCGCGCCTGGAGGAGGCCCGCCTGAAGAATCCGCCGCGCTCGCATCCGGTGGTGCGCACCCATCCGGTCACCGGGCGCAAGGGCCTGTTCGTCAGCGATGGCTTCACCACCCGCATCAACGAACTGGAGCCGGCCGAGAGCGATGCGCTGCTGAAGTTCCTCTTCGCCCATGCCACGCGACCTGAATTCACCGTGCGCTGGCGCTGGCAGGAAAACGACGTGGCGTTCTGGGACAACCGCGTGACGCAGCACTACGCGGTGGACGATTACCGGCCACAGCGGCGGGTCATGCATCGCGCCACCATCCTCGGCGACAAGCCCTTCTGACGACGCCGCGCGCGGGCTTCCTCCGGCGGCCCGCGCCGGCAACTGTCCGTTCCGCCAGCTTTTGCTCTCGAAAAGGTCGCCTCTGCGACATTCGCTGTCGTGTCCCGGCGTGCCGCTCTCGCCTAAGCTTGGCGGGTCCAATTGTTTCGAGAGTTTTCATCCATGCAAGAACGCATCCCGGATGAGCTGACCCTGCCAGAGCTCACCCTGCGTGGCCTGATCCTCGGTGCGCTGATCACCGTGGTCTTCACCGCCTCCAACGTCTACCTCGGTCTGAAGGTCGGCCTGACCTTCGCCTCGTCGATCCCGGCGGCGGTGATCTCGATGGCCGTCCTGCGCTACTTCTCCGGCGCCAACATCCTCGAGAACAACATGGTGCAGACCCAGGCCTCGGCGGCCGGCACTCTGTCCTCGATCATCTTCATCCTTCCCGGCCTGCTGATGATCGGCTACTGGAGTGGCTTCCCGTTCTGGCAGACCGCGGCGATCTGCTCCATCGGCGGCATTCTCGGGGTGCTCTATACCATTCCGCTGCGCCGGGTGATGGTGGTGCAGAGCGAACTGCCGTATCCGGAAGGGGTGGCGGCGGCGGAAATCCTCCGGGTCGGCAGCGACGGCGCCGAGGACGAGGAAGACGCCCGCGCGCCGCGTGCCGCCGGTAACGCGCCGGGGCTCTACGACATCCTCGGCGGCGGCCTGGTGGCGGCGCTGTTCAGCCTCTGGAGCAGCGGCTTCAAGGTTCTCGCCGAAGGCTTCAGCGTCTGGCTCAGTGCCGGGCAGGCGGCGTTCCGCCTTTCCACCGGTTTTTCCCTGGCGCTGGTCGGTGCCGGCTACCTGATGGGCATCACCGCCGGCATCGCGATCCTCATCGGCGTGGTGATCTCCTGGGGCGTCGCGGTGCCGCTGCTGACCGTCAACAGCGTGCCGGCCGACGGCCAGAGCCTGTCGGACCTGGCCACCCAACTGTGGAGTTCGCAGGTGCGCTTCCTCGGCGCCGGCACCATCGGCGTGGCCGCGCTGTGGACCCTGGCGACCCTGTTCAAGCCGATGGTGCGGGGCGTCTGGGCCTCCCTCGGGGCAGTGCGCGGCAATAGCCAGGCGAACAGCCTGCGCACCGAGCTGGACATGCCGGCCAAGTGGATCCTGCTGATCGCCGGGATACTGCTGGTCTCGCTGTTCGTGGTCTTCAGCCACTTCCTCGGTGCCGCCGCGCCGGACATGGCCAGCCCGCAGTTCTGGAGTCTGGTGGCGGTATGCGTGGTGTTCGCCTTCTTCTTCGGCTTCCTGATCGCCGCCGCCTGCGGCTACATGGCCGGCCTGGTCGGTTCGTCGAGCAGTCCGATCTCGGGGATCGGAATCATCGCGGTCATCCTGGTGTCGTTGCTGATACTCGGCTTCGGCAGCATCGAGGGCGGCCTGCTGGACCGCCAGAACGGCAAGCTGGCGATCGCCCTGGCGCTGTTTACCACCTCGGTGGTGCTGGCCATCGCGGCGATCTCCAACGACAACCTGCAGGACCTCAAGACCGGCTACCTGGTCGGCGCCACGCCCTGGCGCCAGCAGGTCGCGCTGATCGTCGGCTGCATCGTCGGCGCGCTGGTGATCCCCCCGGTGCTGGAACTGCTCTACAGCGCCTACGGCTTCACCGGGGCCCTGCCGCGCGAGGGAATGGACCCCGGCCAGGCCCTGGCCGCGCCGCAGGCGACCCTGATGACGGCGATCGCCAGCGGGATTTTCCACGACGCGCTGAACTGGAACATGATCCTCATCGGCGTCGCCCTGGGCATCGCCCTGATCCTCGTCGACCTGCTCCTGCGCCGTACCGGCAAGGCCTGCCTGCCGGTGCTGGCGGTGGGCCTGGGGATCTACCTGCCGCCGACCATCGGCATGACCCTGGTGGTCGGTGCGCTGATTTCCTGGCTGCTGGAAAATGCCCTGAAGAAGCGTGCGGCGGCGGCCGGGGTCGACGAAGAGGCTTATGCCGAAGAGCCGAAGCGACGCGGCGTGCTGCTGGCTTCGGGGCTGATCGTCGGCGAGAGCCTGATGGGCATCCTGCTCGCCGGGGTGATCGGCGCCACCGGCGAGGACGCGCCGTTGGCGCTGGCCGGCGCCGGCTTCGCGGGCATCGCCCAGTGGCTGGGACTGGTGGTATTCGTCGCGATCTGCGTGCTGTTCTACCGGCGAGTGCTGGCGCGCTGAGGGATTCGCAGCTGCACGGGGATGGGATGTTGCCGCTAGCGTCATTCCCCGCGGTCAGGGACGGAGGATGAGGGAAGGGGCGCCCTGCGCGCCCCCTTTTCCTGCGCTCAACGCACCAGGTGCAGGAACTGCAGGTGCCGCTCGTACTGGTCGAGCATGTCGTTGATGATCTGCTCCTTGGTGTAGCCCATCAGATCGTAGTCCTGGCTACCTTCGGCGAGATGCACCTCGGCGCGGAAGTAGCGGCGGTTCTTCAGGTGCAGGCCGCCCATGCCGGCACGCGCGAAGGACGGCGTGAAGTAGCCGCGCATCAGCACCTGGTAGAGGAACCGATGCTGCTCGCCATGACCGATCTCCAGGCTCAGCGAGGCGTTGCCCGGGTCGAGCTGGGCGTCCACCGCCAGGCCCTTCTCGCGGAACACCTCGGAAACCTCGCTGATCGCCGGGCGCACCACGTCGTTCATGAAGCGGTACACCTCGTCCCGCGAGGGGAAGTGCACGGCCTGCGACAGGCGTCGCTTCCAGCCGCCGGAGCGCTTGCCGTTGCCGCTCATCAGCGGCGCCAGGGAGTGGCTCCGCGCCCGCTGGCGCTGCGACTCCATGTAGAAGGCCTTGTGCAGGCCCCACATCATCAATAGCAGGATCAGCGAGAAGGGCAGGGAGGTCAGCACCACCGCCGACTTCAGCGCGTCGATGCTGCCGGCGAACAGCAGCCCGCCGGTGACCAGCGCGGTGACCGAGCCCCAGAACACCCGCAGCCACTTCGGTCCGTCGTCGTCGGCGCTGCCGCCGTGGGCGGAGAGGGTGGAGAGGACCACGGTGCCGGAGTCCGCCGAGGTGACGAAGAAGACGAAGCTCACCAGCACCGTGACGGTGATCACCGCGCGGCTCCAGGGGTAGTTCTGGAGCATCTGGTAGAGGGCCATCGACGGCTGCTCGATGGCCACCCGGCCGAGTTCGCTGGCGCCGCCGAGGGCCTGCTCCAGGGCGCTGTTGCCGAAGATCGACATCCACGCCAGGGTGAAGCCGAGCGGGATGAACAGCACGCCGAAGACGAATTCGCGGATCGTCCGGCCGCGCGAGATGCGCGCGATGAACAGGCCGACGAAGGGCGCCCAGGCGATCCACCAGGCCCAGTAGAACACCGTCCACGAGCCCAGCCAGTCGCTGGGGCCGCCGTAGGCGTAGAGGTCGAAGCTCTTGCCCGGCAGGTGGCCGAGGTAGTCGCCGACGTTCTGCACCAGGGTGTTGAGCAGGTGCTGGGTCGGACCGGCGAACAGCACGAACAGCAACAGGCTGCAAGCCAGCAGCATGTTGATGTCGGAGAGGATGCGGATGCCCTTGTCGACCCCTGAGACCGCCACCGAGATCGCCGCGCCCATCATCAGCACGATGAGCACCATCTGCACCGCATGGGTATGCGGTATGGCGTACAGGTAGTCCAGCCCGGAATTGAGCTGGAGCACGCCGAAGCCCATGTCGGCGCCGAGGCCGAACACCGTGGCGATGATGCCGAAGCAGTCCACCGTGTAGCCGATCGGCCCGTTGATACGCTTGCCGATCAACGGGTAGAGCGCCGAACGCAGGGCCAGCGGCAGGTTGTGGCGGTAGGCGAAGTAGGCCAGCGCCATCGCCACCAGGGCGAATACGCCCCAGCCGTGCAGGCCCCAGTGCAGGAACAGCAGTTCCATGGCCTGCCGCGCGGCTTCCTGGGTACCGGCCTCGCCTTGCGGCGGCTGGAGGAAGTGGGTCAGCGGTTCGGATACGCAGAAGAAGAACAGGGTGATGCTGATGCCGGCGGCGAACAGCATGCCGGCCCAGGACAGGTAGCTGAATTCCGGCTCGTCGTGGTCGGCACCGAGCTTGATCTTGCCGTAGCCGGAAAGCGCGGTGACCACCACGAAGATCAGGTACAGCGTCATCGCCAGCAGGTAGTACCAGCCGACGGTCTGCGAGGCCCAGGTCTGCGCGGCCAGCAGCCATTCGCCGGCGCGCTGGGGGAAGCCGATGACCACTGCGGCGAACAGCAGGATCAGGATCGCCGCACCGTAGAACACCGGCGGATTCATGCGGATGGGCGTGGGGGTGGAGGGGGTGGCGGAGGGCGATTGTGCGTCAGTCAAAACAGGCTGGTCTCCTCGTCCTTAATTTGATCAAGCGTTCAATATAAACACGATCAAGGGCCCGGGAGCCAATCCTTCGGACGTATGGAAGCCTTCGGCGCCGCGCTTTTCCCGCACGTTCGCCGAAGGATTCCTTCAGTTCGCCGCCAGTCCCAAGCGCCGCCTTCCCGCCTCCTCGTCGCCGCCTGCCTGCTCGGTGGCCAGTTGCAGGAGCAGGGCCTGTATCTGCTCCAGCGACGGCGCTCCGGCTTGGCCGAGCAGGCGCCGCAGACCGGCCAGCGATGGGTCTGGCGTTGCCCCGCCAAAATTCAGATGCTGCGGCAGGATTTCTTCCTTGTCGCTGACCAGCAGGGCGAAGTGGACGACGTTTTCCAGCTCGCGGATGTTGCCTGGCCAGGGATAGCTCTCGAGGATCCGCTGGGTTTCCACGCCGATGGCCGGCACCGGCAGGTCCAGGCGCTGGGCATAGACGCCGACGAAGTATTCCGCCAGCGGCAGGATGTCTCCCGGACGTTCGCGCAATGGCGGCAGGCTCAGGCGGCCGTCGTGCAGGTATTGTTGCAGGCCGGCCAGGAACTTGCCGGCGCGCACCGCCTGGTCCAGGTCGACGCTGGTGGCGGTGACCAGGCGCACGTCATGGGGAATCGGCTGCTGCGCGCCGACCCGCAGCACCTCGCGTTCCTCCAGCGTCTGTAGCAGCCTGGCCTGCAGCGTCAGCGGCAGGTCGGCGATCTCGTCCAGGTACAGGGTGCCGCCATTGGCCGAACCGAACCAGCCGGCGCGGCTGCCGACCGGGCCGTTATGGGCGCCGGGAGCGTAGCCGAACAGCTCGGCTTCGGCATGGTTGCGACTGAGGGCGCTGCAACTGACCGCGACGAACAGACCGGCGCGTTCGCTGTGGCGGTGGATCTGCCTGGCGAGCAGCTCCTTGCCGGTGCCGGTCTCGCCTTCGATCAGCACCGGCTGGCCCTGTGGCGCGAGGCGCTCGAGTTCTTCGCGGACCCGGTGCGAGCGTGGGTCGAAGAACACCAGGGCCTTGGCGCGGATGCTCAGCGGACTGCGGTCGGCGTCGGGGAAGGTCAGCGGCGCGGGGCGTGGTTTCTCGCTCATGGGTAACTCCTTGGCGGCACGGGGCGCCTCCAGCGCCTGCGCCGTGACGACGGCCGGAACGGCTGCGGGCGGGGGCCGTTGCGGAAAAAGAAACGCCGGTGCAAGCCATGCGACACCGGCGTGAACAAGGGGCGCTGCAACGGCGCCCAGCGTGGGAGTCGGGACGGGCTGGGGTCAGAAGGCCGGGACCACCGCGCCGGCATATTTCTTCTCGATGAAGGCTTTCACTTCCGGGCTGGTCAGCGCGGCGGAAAGCTTCTTCAGGGCGTCGCTGTCCTTGTTGTCCGGACGCGCCACCAGGTAGTTCACATAGGGCGAGTCGCGGTCTTCCAGGACCAGCGCGTCCTTGGCCGGGTTGAGCTTGGCCTCCAGCGCGTAGTTGGTGTTGATCAGGTCCAGGTCGACCTGGTCCAGCACGCGCGGCAACAGGGCCGATTCGAGTTCCTTGAATTTCAGGTTCTTCGGGTTCTCGGCGATGTCCTTGGGCGTGGCCAGGGCGTTGTTCGGATCCTTCAACTTGAGCAGGCCGGCCTTCTGCAACAGCAGCAGGGCGCGCCCGCTGTTGCTGCCTTCGTTGGGGATGGCGACGGTGGCGCCGTCGGGCAGCTCGGCCAGCGACTTGTATTTCCTCGAATAACCACCGAAGGGCTCGACGTGTACGCCGACCACGGTGACCAGGTTGGTGCCCTTGCCTTTGTTGAAGTTCTCCAGGTACGGCAGGGTCTGGAAGTAGTTGGCGTCCAGGCGCTTCTCGGCGACCTGCACGTTGGGCTGCACGTAGTCGGTGAACACCTTGATCTGCAGGTCGACGCCTTCCTTCGCCAGGGTCGGCTTGATCAGCTCGAGGATTTCCGCGTGGGGGATCGGCGTGGCGGCGACGAGGAGCTTTTCCGCTGCGTTGGCGGAAACGCTGATGACGGAGGCCAGGGCAGTCAGCAGGAGCAGTTTTTTCATTCTTCGATCCTTGTAGGGCGATGTCCGCCGCTGCGTTCAGGGCGGTGAAGGAGGGGCGCCAACACGCGAGGGGCGGCTTGAAGGGGAGAGTAGCGACTCTTTTTATTCCATAAAAATATTATTTGTTTATTTTTATATTCTATTAATGAATATGAGAGAGCTGAGGCAATTTGTCTCGCGACAACCGACCACAGCAGGACGGTCTAGGCTAACGGGTAAGATTTTCGTACCGAATTGCTCTGCATCAAGGCGGGCGGTCCGGGAATCTGCTTGCGACCCTTCCCGCATTCCTGCCATCCAGGGCTGCGGTCGCTTTCCAATGACAAGAACGATAGCTGAAGGATGTGTTCCAAAACCTTGCGTAGCGTTGCGCGTGAGGAAGCACGGCCGAATCCGCACGTAAGCCGGAAGGGCCGAGAACCTGAAGAGGAGTTGCCATGTTCGGATTGGAGGCTATCGACCTTGCCCGCATCCAGTTCGCGTTCACCGTGTCCTTCCACATCATCTTCCCGGCGATCACCATCGGGTTGGCCAGCTACCTGGCCGTACTGGAAGGCCTCTGGCTGAAAACGAACGAAGAGGTCTACCGCGACCTCTATCATTTCTGGTCGAAGATTTTCGCGGTCAACTTCGGCATGGGCGTGGTGTCCGGGCTGGTCATGGCGTACCAGTTCGGCACCAACTGGAGCCATTTCTCCGACTTCGCCGGGTCCATCACCGGTCCGCTGCTGACCTACGAGGTGCTCACCGCGTTCTTCCTCGAGGCCGGTTTCCTCGGCGTCATGCTGTTCGGCTGGAACCGCGTGGGACCGGGCCTGCATTTCTTCGCCACGGTGATGGTGGCGATCGGCACGCTGATCTCGACGTTCTGGATCCTCGCTTCCAACAGCTGGATGCAGACCCCGCAGGGCTTCGAGATCGTCGACGGCCGGGTGATCCCGGTGGACTGGCTGGCGGTGATCTTCAACCCGTCGTTCCCCTACCGCCTGCTGCACATGTCGGTCGCCGCGTTCCTCGCCACCGCCTTCTTCGTCGGCGCCTCGGCCGCCTGGCACCTGCTGCGCGGGCGCGACAACCCGGCGATCCGCAAGATGCTCTCGATGGCCATGTGGATGGCGCTGATCGTCGCCCCGGTACAGGCGCTGATCGGCGACGCCCATGGCCTCAATACCCTGGAGCACCAGCCGGCGAAGATCGCCGCGATGGAAGGCCACTGGGACAACAGCAGCGGCGAGCCGACCCCGCTGATCCTGTTCGGCTGGCCGGACATGCAGCGCGAGGAAACCCGCTTCAAGGTGGAGATCCCGGTGCTCGGCAGCCTGATCCTCAAGCACAGCCTGACCGAGCCGATCCCGGCGCTGAAGGACTTCCCGCCGGAAGACCGGCCGAACTCCACCGTGGTGTTCTGGTCGTTCCGGATCATGGCCGGCCTCGGCATGCTGATGATCCTGGTCGGCGTCTGGAGCCTGTGGCTGCGCTGGCGCGGCCAGGACAAGCTGTTCAACTCGAAGGCCTTCCTGCGCCTGACCCTGCTGATGGGACCGTCCGGCCTGATCGCGATCCTCGCCGGCTGGTTCACCACTGAGATGGGCCGCCAGCCCTGGGTGGTCTACGGACTGATGCGCACCGCCGACGCCTCCTCGGCGCAGAGCGTGACGCAGATGAGCCTGACCCTGCTGACCTTCGTGGTGGTGTACTTCTCGCTGTTCGGCGTCGGTATCGGCTACATGATGCGCCTGGTGCGCAAGGGCCCGGTCACCCATGAGGGACGCGAGACCAACCCGGGAGGCGCCGGGCAGAAGCGCACGCCGGCACGGCCGTTGTCGGCCGCCGGCGAAGGTTTCGACGAAGAGCACGACGGCCACGCGCAGGCGGCCGACCGCGACCAGGACAAGAGGAACTGAGACATGGGTATCGATCTTCCCCTCATCTGGGCGGTCATCATCATCTTCGGCATCATGATGTACGTGGTGATGGACGGCTTCGACCTGGGCATCGGCATGCTCTATCCGTTCTTCAAGGACAGCGGCGACCGCGATGTGATGATGAACACCGTGGCGCCGGTCTGGGACGGCAACGAGACCTGGCTGGTGCTGGGCGGCGCGGCGTTGTTCGGGGCCTTCCCGCTGGCCTACGCGGTGGTCCTGTCGGCGCTCTACCTGCCGTTGATCTTCATGCTCGTCGGGCTGATCTTCCGCGGCGTCGCCTTCGAGTTCCGCTTCAAGGCCAAGCCGGCCAAGCAGCACATCTGGGACAAGGCGTTCATCGGCGGTTCGCTGGTGGCGACCTTCTTCCAGGGCGTGGCGCTGGGCGCCTTCATCGAAGGCATCCCGGTGGAGAACCGCAGCTTCGCCGGCGGTTCGCTGGACTGGATCGCGCCGTTCCCGCTGTTCTGCGGCCTGGCCCTGATCGTCGCCTACACCCTGCTCGGCTGCACCTGGCTGATCATGAAGACCGAAGGCCGCCTGCAGGAGCGCATGCACGACCTGGCGCGCCCGCTGGCGTTGGTGCTGCTGGCGATCATCGGGGTGGTCAGCCTGTGGACGCCGCTGGCCCATGCCGAGATCGCCGCACGCTGGTTCAGCCTGCCGAACCTGTTCTGGTTCCTGCCGGTGCCGATCCTGGTCCTGGTGACCTTCTATGCGCTGCTGCGCTCGGTGGCCAACAACGACCACGTGAAGCCGTTCGTGCTCACCCTGGTGTTGATCTTCCTCGGCTACAGCGGCCTGGGGATCAGCCTGTGGCCGAACATCATCCCGCCGGCGGTGAGCATCTGGGAGGCCTCGGCGCCGCCGCAGAGCCAGGGCTTCATGCTGGTCGGCGCGCTGTTCATCATTCCCTTCATCCTCGGCTACACCGCCTGGAGCTACTACGTGTTCCGCGGCAAGGTGAAGCACGGCGATGGCTATCACTGAGGAGGCGCCGCATATGGTCCGTACGCCGAGTCATCCCGAACGAGATAGCGCGGCCAAGCCAGCGCTCTGGCGACGCCTGGCCTGGCTGGCGGGTATCTGGACCGCCAGCGTGCTGGCCCTGGGCGTCGCCGCCTGGCTGATGCGCCTGTTCATGAGCGCGGCGGGGCTGGGCGTCCCGCACTGATCGACGATCCCATCCGGGCGCTCCGGCGCCCTTTTCCGAGAGCCCTCCGCTGGAGGGCTTCTTTTTGTCCGCCGATCCGCCAGTGCTCGGTGTTGCGCCCTAGGGCGTCAATCCTCGCGTTCCCGCCTTGCACCATCCAGGCCGGTTCGGCGGATAGCCGCGCTGCGGTTATGCGCCCTACGGGAGCGGCGGATGCGCCCTACTGAAGCCTTGGTAGGGCGAATAACGCCGCAGGCGTTATCCGCCGATTCGCCATTGCTTGGCGTTGCGCCGTGGGGCATCAGTCCTCGCGGCCCCTGACCCGTGCCAGTTGCTCCAGTCGCCCCAGGTAGTCGCGCGGGGTTTCGCCGAGCAGGCGGCGGAACATGCTGCTGAAGGCCCGCGTACTGCCGTAGCCGAGGTCGCGGGCGACCACCTGCACGCTGTCGCCGGCCAGCAGGCGCGGCAGGGCTTCGGTCAGGCGCAGTTGCTGGCGCCACTCATGGAAGCTCATCTGCAGTTCCTGGGCGAACAGCCGCGCCAGGGTGCGCGAGCTGGCGCCGACCCGCAGGCCCCAGTCATCGAGGGTCAGCCCCAGTTCCGGCTGTTTCAGCAATGCCTGGCAGATCGCCTGCAAGCGGCGGTCGCGGGGCATCGGCAGGTACAGCGGCATCCGTTCGAGGTTGGCGATCTCGCTGAGGATCAGCCCTTGCAGGCGCTGGCGGAAGTCGTCCAGGCGCGGCTGGCTCTCGAGGTGGATGGCGCGCAGGATCATTTCCCGCAGCAGCGGCGTCACCGCCAGTACGCAACAGTCGCTTAGCGGTGTCGGCGTTTCGGGTTGCTCGATGAACAGGGTGCGCATGTGCACCTCGCCGGACATGAATATCTCGTGCTCCACCCGGGGCGGAATCCATACCGCGCGGGTCGGCGGGATCACCCAGGCGCCGTGGTGGGTGGCCAGGCGCATCAGGCCGCGAGCGGCGTAGAGGAACTGCGCCTGCGGGTGGAAATGCCGCCCCAGGTGATGGCCGTCGGGGAAGTCGAGGGAGATGGCGGCCAGCAGGCCGTCCGGGCGGTGCTCGATCAGCATGTCCGTTTCGATGACCTCGCTGTCCTGTCTGCGCTTTTCGGTCAACCTATCATGCCCGGGTCATGACGCCCATTCCTCACCGACCATTCAGGCCGCACGCCATGAACCGACCTCGAACCGTTATCCGCTTCATCAACGCCGCGCATGTCATCGACCACATGTTCATGCTGATCTTCCCCGCCGCCGTGCTCGGCATGGCCGGCAGCTTCGACCTCGACTACGCCGGTCTGATCGGCCTGTCGCTGGGCGGTTTCATCGCCTTCGGCGCCTGTTCGCTGCCGGCCGGCTGGCTGGGCGATACCTGGAGCCGGCGGCGGATGATGCTGCTGTTCTTCTTCGGTATCGGCGCCGCCGCACTGCTCACCGGGCTGGCCGGCAGCGTACCGATGCTGGTGACCGGGCTGACCCTGATCGGGGTATTCGCCGCGATCTACCACCCGGTCGGCACCGCGATGCTGGTGGCACACGCGGAGAACCGCGGCCGCGAGATCGGCATCAACGGCATGTGGGGTAACCTCGGGGTCGCCTTCGCCGCGCTGCTTACCGGCTTTCTCACCGCGCACTTCGGTTGGCGTGCGGCGTTCATCCTGCCCGGCGGGGTGGCCATCCTGCTCGGCATCGGCTTTTTCTTCTGCGTGCGCGAGGAGCCATCGCCGCACCTGTCGGCCAAGGCCGCGGCGCGTGGCGAGGACAGCGAGGGCCTGTCGATGCGCCGGGTGTTCGGCGTGCTGGCGCTGGTCACCGCCACCGGCGGGGTGGTGTTCAACGCCAGCACCGTGACCTACCCGAAGCTGTTCCAGGAGCGCCTGAGCGACTTGCTGGCGTCGCCGCAGACCCTCGGCGTGGTGGTCAGCCTGGCCTATGCCTTCGGCGCGGTGGCGCAACTGATCATGGGGCGCCTGATCGATCGCCTGAACCTGAAGTTGCCGTTCGTCTTCCTCACCTTCTGCCAGGTGCCGCTGCTGCTGGCCCTGGCCTACGGCCACGGCAGCGCAGTGGTGCTGTTCGGCGCGCTGTTCATGTTCGCGGTGTTCGGCCAGGTGACGGTGAACGATGCGATGGTCGCCCACTTCGTCGCGCCGCAGTGGCAGGCGCGGGTCTTCGCCCTGCGCTATTTCCTGTCGTTCGGCGCCAGCGCGGCGGCGATCCCGATGATTGCCTACCTGGAACCACGGCAGGGGCTGCTGGGGTTGTACCTGGTACTGGCGGGCTTCGCCGCGCTGACCTTCGCCGCGGCGCTGGTGTTTCCGCGTCCGGCGCGCAGCGCCGCGGTGGGCACCTGAGGAAGAGGGCGCCCGGACAGCGCGAGCCGGCCGGGCGCCGATGGCTCAACGCCGTATCAGAGCAGTTCGAGCGCCACGGCGGTGGCTTCGCCGCCGCCGATGCACAGCGAGGCGACGCCGCGCTTGCCGCCTTTCTGGCGCAGGGCGTTGATCAGGGTGAGGATGATCCGCGAGCCGGTGGAGCCGACCGGATGGCCCTGGGCGCAGGCGCCGCCATAGACATTGACCTTGGCATGATCGAGGCCGTGTTCGCGCATGGCGAGCATGGTGACCATGGCGAAGGCTTCGTTGATCTCGAACAGGTCGACGTCGTCCTTGCTCCAGCCGGTCCTGGCGAACAGGTTGGTCATCGCGCCGATCGGCGCCAGGGTGAACTCGCTCGGGTCCTGGCTCTGGGTGGCATGGCCGACGATTCGCGCCAGCGGCTTCAGGCCACGGCGCTGGGCTTCCTCGGCGGTCATCAGGACCAGCGCGGAGGCGCCGTCGGAGATCGAGCTGGCATTGGCGGCGGTGATGGTACCGTCCTTGCGGAACGCCGGCCTGAGGCTCGGGATCTTCTCCAGGTTGGCGGTCAGCGGTTGCTCGTCGTCCTTCACCACGCTCTCGCCCTTGCGGCTGGTGACGGTGACCGGGACGATTTCCGCCGCCAGCGAGCCATCGGCGATGGCGGCCTGGGCGCGCTTGAGCGATTCGATGGCATAGGCGTCCATCTCCTCGCGGGTCACGCCGTACTTGTCGGCGGTCTCCTGGGCGAACGAACCCATCAAACGGCCGGTACGGGCGTCCTCCAGGCCGTCGAGGAACATGTGGTCCTTGATCTCGCCGTGGCCCATGCGCAGGCCGCTGCGGGCTTTCTCCAGGACATAGGGCGCGTTGGACATGCTTTCCATGCCACCGGCGACCATCACCTGGTTGGTGCCAGCCTTGAGCAGGTCGTGGGCCAGCATCACCGCCTTCATCCCCGAGCCGCACAGCTTGTTGATGGTGGTGCAGCCGGTGGCGGCGGGCAGGCCGGCCGCCAGCGCGGCCTGGCGGGCCGGGCCCTGCTTCAGGCCGGCGGGCAGGACGCAACCCATGATCACTTCCTGTACGTCCTCGGCGGCGATGCCGGCGCGCTGCACCGCTTCGCGGATCACGACGGCACCCAGGTCGACCGCGGAAACGCCGGCCAGGCTGCCCTGGAAGCCGCCCATGGGAGTACGGGCGCCGGCGACGATGACGATATCGGACATGGAACGTTACCTCTTGTTCTGGATAGGGTCTGAACGATTCAGTGGGCGGATTCTATCTTGTGACCGGGAGGCTCCGAAAGGTCACGGGGCAAATCACTCTTTTGACTGATGAACAAAGCCCGCCGACGGCTCTAGAGTCGGCCTCATCCTGACAACGAACCCGCTCCCAGGTGTACGCCCCATGCTGAAGACCCGTCTCATCCCGGCCGCCGCCGGCGCTTATCAGTATCCGTTGCTGATCAAGAGCCTGATGCTTTCCGGCCGTCGTTACGAAAAGAGTCATGAAATCGTCTACCGCGACCAGGTGCGCTACAGCTACGCCACCTTCAACGAGCGCGTCGCGCGCCTGGCCAACGTACTCAGCGAGGCCGGGGTGAAGGCCGGCGACACGGTGGCGGTGATGGACTGGGACAGCCATCGCTACCTGGAATGCATGTTCGCCATCCCGATGATCGGGGCGGTGCTGCATACCATCAACATCCGCCTCTCCCCGGAACAGATCCTCTACACCATGAACCACGCCGAGGATCGCTTCGTGCTGGTGAACAGCGAGTTCGTCCCGCTCTACCAGGCGGTGGCGGGGCAGCTGGCCACGGTGGAGCGGACCATCCTGCTCACCGACGGCGCGGAGAAGAGCGCCGAACTGCCCGGCCTGGTCGGCGAATACGAGTCGCTGCTGGCCGCGGCCAGCCCGCGCTACGACTTCCCCGATTTCGACGAGAACTCCATCGCCACCACCTTCTACACCACCGGCACCACCGGCAATCCGAAAGGTGTGTATTTCAGCCACCGGCAACTGGTCCTGCACACCCTGGCGATGGCTTCGACCATCGGCAGCCTGGACAGCATCCGCCTGCTCGGTACCAGCGACGTGTACATGCCGATCACCCCGATGTTCCATGTCCACGCCTGGGGCACTCCGTACGTGGCGACCATGCTCGGGGTCAAGCAGGTCTATCCCGGGCGTTACGATCCGGAACTGCTGGTCGAACTGTGGAAGCGCGAGAAGGTCACCTTCTCCCACTGCGTGCCGACCATCCTGCAGATGGTGATGAACGCCAGGGCTGCCCAGGGCGTGGACTTCAAGGGCTGGAAGGTGATCATCGGCGGGAGCGCGCTGAACCGCTCGCTCTACGAGGCGGCCAAGGCGCGCGGCATCCAGCTGACCGCCGCCTACGGCATGTCGGAGACCTGTCCGCTGATTTCCTGCGCCTACCTCAACGACGAACTGCTGGCCGGAAGCGAGGACGAGCGCACCACCTACCGGATCAAGGCCGGCGTGCCGGTGCCGCTGGTGGATGCGGCGATCATGGACGAACAGGGCCGCTTCCTCCCGGCCGACGGCGAGTCCCAGGGCGAGCTGGTGTTGCGCTCGCCATGGCTGACCCAGGGGTATTTCCGCGAACCCGAGCGCGGCGAGGAGTTGTGGCGCGGCGGCTGGATGCACACCGGCGACGTGGCGACCCTGGACGGCATGGGCTTCATCGAGATCCGCGACCGCATCAAGGACGTGATCAAGACCGGCGGCGAGTGGCTGTCCTCCCTGGAGCTGGAAGACCTGATCAGCCGCCATCCGGCGGTACGCGAAGTGGCGGTGGTCGGGGTGCCCGATCCGCAATGGGGCGAGCGCCCGTTCGCCCTGCTGGTGGTGCGCGAGGGCCAGCAACTGGACGCCCGTGGCCTGAAGGAGCACCTCAAGCCTTTCGTCGAGCAGGGCAACATCAACAAGTGGGCGATCCCCTCGCAGATCGCGGTTGTTACCGATATTCCCAAGACCAGCGTCGGCAAGCTGGACAAGAAGCGCATCCGTATCGAGATCGCCCAGTGGCAGGAAGCCGGCAGCGCCTTCCTGTCGACCGTCTGACGGGGCTTTCCTACACCGCCGAAACGCCCGGAGGCCAAGCAAACGCTTGGTCTCCGCGTTTTCGCGACCGCCCGGTCATTCTCCATCCGCCGCAAAGGCGCGAGCCAGAGTGGTTGCGCCGCGCAAATCACACTTTCGAGGGATCAAGCGGCAGGCAGCGCTAGCTATAGTCCACGCACTCATAACAAAAAACACACATGGAGTAGCGTCGATGACAACCCGTAATCCGTTCTCGCGTCGGGCCCGGTTGCCGTTGGCCGTCAGCCTGGCTTCCTCGCTGGCGGCTCCGGCCTTTGGGGTGACCTTCAACATCGGGGAAATCGAAGGTTCCTTCGATTCGGCGTTGTCGGTCGGGGCCAGTTGGTCGACCGCCAAGCCGAACAAGAACCTGATCGGTGTGAACAACGGCGGCAAGGGACTTTCCCAGACCTCCGACGACAGCCACTTGAACTTCAAGCGTGGGGAAACGTTCTCGAAGGTCTTCAAGGGCATCCATGACCTCGAACTGAAGTACGGCGATACCGGTGTGTTCCTGCGCGGCAAGTACTGGTACGACTTCGAGCTGAAGGACGAGCACCGCGAGTTCAAGGACATCGACGACAGCGGCCGCAAGACCCTGGCCAAGTCCTCCGGCGCCGAACTGCTCGACGCCTTCATCTACCACAACTATGCCATCGGCGACCTGCCGGGCAGCGTGCGCCTGGGCAAGCAGGTGGTGAACTGGGGCGAGAGCACCTTCATCCAGAACGGCATCAGCGCCATCAACCCGATCGACGTCACCGCCTTCCGCCGGCCCGGCTCGGAGATCAAGGAAGGCCTGATCCCGGTGAACATGTTCTACCTGTCGCAGAACCTCACCGACAACCTGTCCGCCGAAGGCTTCTACCAGATCGAGTGGGACCAGACGGTGGTCGACAACTGTGGCACCTTCTTCTCCCAGCCGGACGTGGTGGCCGATGGCTGCGACCAGAACCTGGCGGTGCTGACCAACAACAAGGCGTCCATCAACCTGCTCAACAACGTGCTCGCCGGGGCTGGCCTGAGCGTTACCCCGTCGCCCTGGGACGAGGGCATCCTGGTCCGCCGCGGGCCGGACCGCGACGCTCGCGACAGCGGCCAGTACGGCTTCGCCCTGCGCTACTTCGCCGACGAACTGAACACCGAGTTCGGCGCCTACTACATGAACTACCACAGCCGCCTGCCGATCTTCAGCGGCCAGGGCGCCTCGGCCAGCACCATGGCGGCGATCAACGACCTCGCCACCCGCCTCGCCGCGATCAACCCGGCACTGGCCGCCCAGGCTGCGGCGGCGGCCACCGCCGGCAACTCCAGCTACTTCATCGAGTACCCGGAAGATATCCGCATGTTCGGCCTGAGCTTCTCCACCACGTTGCCCAACGGCACCGCGTGGAGCGGCGAAGTCAGCTACCGGCCCAACGCGCCGGTGCAGTTGAACACCACCGACATCCTCTTCGCCGGCCTCGACCCGGTGAGCATCGGGGGCAACCGCCCCTACGACAACGCCTCGGTGCTGAACGGCCAGGCCGGGCAGGACCTGCACGGCTATCGGCGCAAGGAGATCACCCAACTGCAGACCACCCTGACGCACTTCTTCGACCAGGTGATGGGCGCCGAGCGGCTGACCCTGGTGGGCGAGATCGGCTGGACCCACGTCGGCGGCCTGGAAAGCACCTCCAAGGCACGCTACGGGCGTGACCCGGTCTTCGGACCGGGGCCGCTGCCGGGGACCATCTCCGGCCTGGCCAGCTGCCAGGCGCTGAACGTCAGCACGCTGGGCACCGCCGAAGCGAACAACGTCAGCCGCTACTGCGAGAACGATGGCTATACCACCTCGGACGCCTGGGGTTATCGCGCCCGTGCGATCTGGGACTACAACGACGTGTTCATGGGCGTAAACCTCAAGCCCAGCGTGGCCTGGTCGCACGACGTCGATGGCTATTCGCCCGGCCCCGGCGCCAACTTCGAGGAAGGCCGCAAGGCGGTCAGCCTGGGGGTGGACGCGGAGTACCAGAACACCTACACCGCGAGCCTCTCCTACACCAACTTCTTCGACGGCAAGTACACCACCGTGGACGATCGCGACTTCGTCGCGCTCAGCTTCGGCATGAACTTCTGATGTACGCCGGCCCGGTGCGAACCGGGCCGGCGAGCAGGACTTAACGAGGACGACGAGCGAATGAAAACAACGAAGATTCTTCTGCATACCGGTGTACTGGCCCTGAGCCTGCTGGCCACCCAGGTGATGGCGGCGGTATCCGCCGACGAAGCGGCCAAGCTCGGCACCAGCCTGACTCCGTTGGGGGCGGAGAAGGCCGGCAACGCCGACGGCAGCATCCCCGCCTGGGACGGCGGCCTGGCGACCAACGCCGGCAGCGTCGACAGCCGTGGCTTCCTCGCCAACCCCTATGCCAGCGAGCAACCGCTGTTCACCATCACCGCGCAGAACGTCGACCAGTACAAGGACAAGCTGACTCCCGGCCAACTGGCCATGTTCAAGCGCTACCCGGATACCTACAAGATCCCGGTATACAAGACCCACCGCAGCGCCACCGTCCCGGCGGCGGTGCAGGAGGCGGCCAAGCGCAACGCCACCACCACCAAGCTGGTGGAAGGCGGCAACGGCCTGGAGAACTTCGATACCGCCAACCCGTTCCCGATCCCGCAGAACGGCCTGGAGGTGATCTGGAACCACATCACCCGCTATCGCGGCGGCAGCGTCCGGCGCCTGGTGACCCAGGCCACTCCGCAGGTCAACGGCTCCTACCAGCTGGTCTACTTCCAGGATGCCTTCACCTTCCGTACCAACCTGAAGGACTACAACCCGAACAAGCCGAGCAACGTGCTGTTCTACTTCAAGCAGCGGGTCACCGCGCCCTCGCGCCTGGCCGGTAACGTGCTGCTGGTCCACGAGACCCTCAACCAGGTCAAGGAGCCGCGCCTGGCGTGGCTCTACAACGCCGGCCAGCGCCGCGTGCGGCGGGCTCCGCAGGTGTCCTACGACGGTCCCGGCACCGCCGCCGACGGCCTGCGCACCTCGGACAACTTCGACATGTACAACGGTGCGCCGGACCGCTACGACTGGAAGCTGGAAGGCAAGAAGGAAATCTACATTCCCTACAACAGCTACAAGCTCGACGATCCGAAGATCAAGTACAGCGAAATCGTCAAGGCCGGCCACATCAACCAGGACCTGACCCGCTACGAGCTGCACCGCGTCTGGCATGTGGTCGCGACCCTGAAGCCGGGCGAGCGGCACATCTACGCCAAGCGTGACTTCTACATCGACGAGGACACCTGGCAGGCCGCCGAGATCGACCATTACGACGGTCGCGGCACCCTGTGGCGCGTGGCCGAGGCGCATGCCGAGCAGTACTACGACAAGCAGGTGCCCTGGTACGCGGTGGAAACCCTCTACGACCTGCTCTCCGGCCGCTACCTGGCGCTTGGCATGAAGAACGAGGAGAAACAGGCCTACGACTTCAACTACAGCGCTTCGGAAAGCGACTACACCCCGGCGGCGCTGCGCCAGGAAGGGGTACGCTGAGAAACGGCGTTCCTAGCCACGAAGAAACCGGCCTTGTGCCGGTTTCTTCGTTTTCGCGGGCGGCGTGCCGCTCCGGCCGTCAATTCATTACAAAGTGTTTTCCCGCCTCGCCCGCGGATTCCGTCGTCGCCATCCTCCCGGCGGGCACCTGTGTGGCCGGGAAACGTTTGCCGCGCCTGGACCGCGCCGGGAAACCGGTCTTTCCTTGGTTATCGAGCTGAAGCGCCGGTGCGCTATTTCGTCCGAGCCGATGGATAGTGCTTCAAATAGCCATCACTTGTGGTTAGTCTCCGGAGCGTTCACGCCCCATACATAAACCAAGAAACCGGGTGATGACTGACTTCTCGCGCACCTTCTCGGGCACTCCATCCGCCGTTCTGCCGACGGCCAACCGCTTTTTCCGCCCCCCGCTGCCGTCGGCCCATGTGGCGCGCCCGCGTCTTTGCCGTCGACTGCGCGACGGACTGGACGGTCGCCTGCTGCTGATCGCCGCGCCCGCCGGATTCGGCAAGAGTTCCCTGGCCATCGAGTTCTGCGAAAGCCTCGATCCGCGCTGGCAGAGCCTCTGGCTGGGACTGAGCAGCCGCGAGAGCGATCCCGGACGTTTCCTCGAACGCCTGCTCGATGGCTTGCGACAGTACCACCCGACCCTGGGCGAAGAGGCCCTCGGCCTGCTGAAGATGCGCCAGCGTCACCAGCCGTTCGCCTTCGAGACCTGGCTCGACGACCTGCTCGACGAACTCTGCCCCTGCCTGGACCCGCAGCGTCCCCTGCTACTGGTGCTGGACGATTACCACCTGGCCCAGGGCGCGGTGCTCGACCGTTGCCTGCAATTCCTCCTCAATCACCTGCCCGAGGGCCTGGTGCTGCTGGTCACCAGCCGGCAGCGGCCGGACTGGCACCTGGCGCGCCTGCGCCTGTCGCGGCAATTGCTCGAACTCAGCGAACAGGACCTGCGCCTGACCGCCGAGGAGAGCGGGGCGCTGATGGCCGCCAGCGGCCTCGAACTCGACGAGGACGCGCTGGACGCGCTGCTCGAGCGCAGCGAAGGCTGGGTCGCCGGGCTGCGCCTCTGGCTGCTGGCGCGCGGCGATCCAGAGGAGCAGGTCAGCCCCGGGGTACACGGCGCCGACGAACTGATCCGCGACTACCTGCTGGAGGAGGTGATCGAGCGGCAGCCGCCCGAGGTCCAGGCGTTCCTCGCCCAGACCGCGCGCTTCGAGCGCTTCTGCGCCGAGCTCTGCGATACCGTGCGCGAGGCCGGCGACAGCGCGGCGATCCTCGACCACCTGCAGCAGCACCAGGTCTTCCTCGTGCCGCTGGACGAAAACGGCCAGTGGTTCCGCTACCACCACCTGTTCTCCGACCTGCTGCTGGCGCGTCCCTTGCCCGACTTCGGTCCGTCCGCCGGCTCCCTGCACCTGCGCGCCTGCGGCTGGTTCAGCCGCCATGGCCTGCTCGACCAGGCGGTGGAGCAGGCGCTGCGCGCCGGCCAGCCGGACGTGGCGGCGAGCCTGGTGCAGAACCTGTCGGAAGAGCAACTGCTGGCGGAGCAGAACATCGCCACCCTGCTGCGCTGGAAGATGGACCTGCCGGACAGCCTCCTGGCGAGCACGCCGCGCCTGATCCTGCTGTACGGCTGGGCGCTGGCGCTGGCCTGCCAGCTGGATGCCGCGGAAGAACTGGCCGGCCAACTGGCGCGTTTCCTGCCGGCGCCGGACGAGTCCGCGCAGCGCGACCTGCTGGCCCAGTGGCAGGCCCTGAGCGGGGTGATCGCGCGCGGCCGCGGCGATATCGACAAGGCCGAGGCGCACTGCCGCGAGGCCTTGCAGGACCTCGCCGGGGAGCGCTATGGCACCCGCCTGCAATGCCTGTCGACGCTGAGCAACCTGGCGGTGACCCGTGGCGACTTCTGGCAGGCGCGCAACTACAACCGCGACGCCCTGGAGTTCGCCCAGCGCTACGGCAACCCGCTGTTCGAGGCACTGGTCCATTACGACCGCGCCCGCGTCCTCCAGGCGCGCGGCGAGGTGGCGCGCGCCGAGGAGGAGGTGCGCCAGGGCCTGGAACGCCTCCAGCACCTGCCGGCGCAACGCCGCTACGCGGTGCGCGGGCGGCTCCTGCTGTACCGCGGCTACCTGCGCAGCCTGGCGCTGCAGCCGGACGAAGCGCGCAAGTGGATCAAGCAGGGAATCGAGGAAACCCGCAGCTGCCGGGATGTCAGCCTGGTGATCGGCTATTGCGTCCTGGCCAGCCTGGAAGGGCGCCTGGGCAACTACGCGGCGGCGTTCGCCCGGCTTGGCGACGTCGAGCGGTTGATGCATGCCTGGGATATCCCGCCGATCTACTACCTGGCGGCGATCACCCTGATCAAGTGCGAACTCTGGCTGGCCCAGGGCCAGACCGAACTGGCCGGCGTCTGGCTACAGCGCCTGGGCGGCACCTACGGCGGGCAGGCGGCCACGCCGCCGGAATGCAGTCCGCTGCTGCCGCTGCATGTGGAGTTGCTCCAGGCCGGCCTGGAGCGCCGCGAAGGACGCCCGGAGGAAGCCGCCCGGCGCCTGGACCGGCTGGCCCGCTCGACGCGGGAGAACGGCGCGTTGCTGCCGGCTCGCCTGGCCCTCGGCCAACTGGCCGCGCTGCACCTGGAGCAGGGCCGCGAGCGCGAGGCGCTGGCGACCCTGCAACAGGCCATGGAGGGCGCAGTCGGCGGAGCCTTGCTGCCGCTCCACGAATTGCTCGTGCAGCAGCCGGAATGGTTGCGCGAACAGTTGCAGCGCTTCCCTGCCTGTCCCGGCGCCCAGCGCATGCGCGCGCTGTTGCCGGAGCCGCCCGCCGAGCCCGCGGGCGGTGCGGGCGAGGTGCTCAGCGGGCGCGAACTGGCGGTGCTGGAGCTGATCGCTCAGGGGTTGTCCAACCAGGAGATCAGCGAGCGGCTGTTCATCTCGCTGCATACGGTGAAGAGCCACGCCCGCCATATCAACGACAAGCTCGGCGTCGAGCGTCGCACCCAGGCGGTGGCGCGGGCCAAGCACATGGGGTTGTTGCGCTAGGCGCGCCACCCCATGTGCCTGGCGTGCTGGCTCAGGGCTTCCAGCGTCGCAGGAGCAGGGCGTTGCCGACCACGCTGACGCTGGAGAAGGCCATCGCTGCGCCCGCCACCATCGGGTTGAGCAGGCCGAAGGCCGCCAGCGGGATGCCGATCACGTTGTAGATGAAGGCCCAGAACAGGTTCTGGCGGATCTTCGCGTAGGTCCGCCGCGAGATGTCCAGCGCCGCCGGCACCAGGCACGGGTCGCCGCGCATCAGGGTGATGCCGGCGGCGTGCATGGCCACGTCGGTGCCGCCACCCATGGCGATGCCTACGTCGGCAGCGGCCAGCGCCGGGGCGTCGTTGATGCCGTCGCCGACCATCGCCACCACCCGGCCCCGGCCTTTCAGCTCGGCGACCGTGGCGGCCTTGTCCGCCGGCAGCACTTCCGCGTGTACGTCGTCGATGCCCAGGGCCTTGGCCACCACCGCCGCGCTGCCGCGGTTGTCGCCGGTGATCAGGTGGCTGTGGATATCCCGTCCGCGCAGGGCCTCCACCGCTTCGGCGGCGCCGTCCTTGAGGCTGTCGCCGAAGGCGAACAGGCCGAGCACGCGTTTCTCCGGAGCCAGTTCCAGCAGCCAGGACAGGGTGCGGCCCTCGGCCTCCCAGTCCGCGGCGGCACTCGCCAGCGCGCCGGGCTTGAGTTCCTGCTCGTCGAGCAGGCGGCGGTTGCCCAGGGCCAGCCGGCGACCCTCGACCTCGCCCTGGATGCCGCGACCGCTGAGGGCCTGGCTGGCGTTCACCGGCGGAACCTCCAGGTCGCGCTCGGCGCAGCGCTCGAGCACGGCCTTGGCCAGCGGGTGCTCGCTGCCGCGTTGCAGAGCGCCGGCGAGCCTGAGCAGTTGCTCCTGGTCGTCGCCGCCGAGGTGGATGATCTGCGGCCGCCCGGAGGTCAGGGTGCCGGTCTTGTCGAAGGCCACGCTGGTGACCGCATGGGCGACTTCCAGGGACTCGGCGTCCTTGATCAGGATGCCGTGGCGCGCGGCCACGCCGGTGCCGGCCATGATCGCGGTCGGGGTGGCCAGGCCGAGGGCGCAGGGGCAGGCGATCACCAGCACCGCCACGGCGTTCACCAGGGCCTGCTCCAGGCCGACCCCGGCGACCAGCCAGGCGCCGAGGGTGACCAGTGCGATGAGGATCACCACCGGGACGAAGACCTGGCTGACCTTGTCCACCAGCTTCTGGATCGGCGCCTTGGCGGCCTGGGCGTCTTCCACCAGGCGGATGATCTTCGCCAGCACCGTTTCCCCGCCGAGCGCGGTGGTGCGCAGGAGCAGGCGGCCTTCGCCGTTGATCGCGCCGCCGGTGACCTTGTCGCCGGGAGCCTTGGGCACCGGCAGGCTCTCGCCGGTGATCAGCGCCTCGTCGGCGTGGCTGCTGCCGTCGAGCACCTCGCCGTCCACCGGGAAGCGTTCGCCGGGACGCACCACCACCTCGTCGCCGAGGCGCAACTCGGCGATCGCCACCTCTTCCTCGCGACCGTCGCGCAGGCGCACCGCGCGCTCCGGGCGCAACGCCTCGAGGGCGCGGATGGCGCTGGCGGTCTGGCGCTTGGCGCGGCTTTCCAGGTACTTGCCGAGGAGGATCAGGGCGATCACCACGGTCGAGGCTTCGAAGTAGAGGTGCGGCATGTGGCCGGGCGGGGCGGTCAGCCAGAGGTAGACGCTGAGGCCGTAGCCGGCGCTGGTGCCGAGGGCGACCAGCAGGTCCATGTTGCCGGCACCGGCTTTCACCGCGCGCCAGGCGGAGACATAGAAGCGCGCGCCGATGACGAACTGCACCGGGGTCGCCAGGAGGAACTGCGCCCACGGCGGCAGCATCCAGTGCAGGCCGGCCCATTCCACCAGCATCGGCAGCACCAGCGGCAACGCCAGCAACAGCGCGGCGATCACCCACCAGCGTTCGCGGCGCAGGCGGCGCTCGGCATCGTCCTGGCGTGGTTGCCCCGCGTCGAGCAGGCGGGCCTTGTAGCCGGCCTGTTCCACCGCCTGCAGCAAGGCCTGGCTGTCCACGGCGCCGAGCAGGTCGAGGTGGGCGCGCTCGCTGGCCAGGTTGACGCTGACCTCGCGTACGCCGGGCACCTTCTTCAGCGCCCGCTCGACCCGGCCGACGCAACTGGCGCAGGTCATGCCCTCGATGGACAGTTCCAGGCTGCGCGCCGGAACCTGGTAGCCGGCCTGCTCGACCGCCGCCACCAGGGCCGGCAGGCTGTCCGCCGGGGCCTGTACGCGGGCCTGCTCGCTGGCCAGGTTGACCGAGGCGGCCGCGACCCCGGGCACTTTCTTCAGGGCTCGTTCGACACGGCCGGCGCAGGACGCGCAAGTCATGCCGCTGACCGGCAGATCGAGCTCGGTTAGCGTGGCGCTGTTCATGAGTCCTCCTTGGAATGGACAGAAGTGGCACCGCAGGCGCCCTGGGAGGCGCCGGTGAGATCTGTCGCCAGGTTCAGCCTTGACATCGTGTCAAGGTCAAGCCCCGGATTCATACAGGAAGGCGGCGCAGGGCGCAGTGGCGGCTTTATGTCGCAGGGGCAGGGGGGAGGGGGAATGGCGCTGGAAAACCGTTGCGGCACGGAAAAGCGGAGGGTTTTCACAGAGGTGGGACCGATAACACTAGACCTCGCGAAGGGCTGCGCCAAGGTATTTCGTCGCTTGCGGAAAAAAAACCTGCTGATGACGAAAAGTACTTTTTACCGTCATATTTTTTGCGGTATTTGTGGAACCGTAGACCGCCGAACCCTGCAGCACAGGTGGCGGCCCCGGCCCTCACCTCTGCTGTCAGGCTCTCCCCACCGGAAGAGAGAAGGCGGCTCGCCCCCCGGCGGAGCGCCGACCCGGCATTCCGTCGCCAGGCCCTTAGCAGAAGGTGATCGCGTATGGATGACCACGGACGTTCCCGCCCCACCCAGCCCACCCTGTACGTCCTCGATACCAATGTCCTGATCCACGATCCGAATGCCCTGTTGAACTTCCAGGAACACCGCGTCGCGATCCCGATGACGGTGCTCGAAGAGCTGGACAAGCTGAAGACCGGAAAGCACACCATCGCCGCCGAGTGCCGCCAGGCCATCCGCCTGATCGACCAGGTACTCGGCGAGGCCACGCCCGAGCAGGTAGAGGGAGGGGTACCGATCCAGCGTGGCAAGAACGGCCCCAGCGGCAGCCTGTCGATCCTCATGAGCAAGCGTGCCGAGCCCATCACCTGGCTGCCGGAGCACCTCAACGACAACAAGATCATCAACCAGTTGGTCGAGCTGAAGAGCCGCCACAGCGGCGTGCGCGTGGTGCTGGTGACCAAGGACATCAACATGCGCCTGAAGGCGCGCGCCTGCGGGGTGGACGCGGAGGACTACCACACCGACCAGTTGATCGACGACGTGGCCCTGCTGTCGCGCGGCTACCATTCCCTCGCCGGCTCTTTCTGGGACCGCGTGAGCAAGGTCGAGACCCGCCAGGACCACGGCCGTACCTGGCATCGCGTGCAGCTCACCGACAACCTGCCGGCGGTGCACATCAACGAGTTCATCGTCGACGAACAGGGCTTCGTCGGCTGGATCAAGGGCATCCAGCAGGACGAGCTGACCATCCTCGACCTGCACCAGGAGCCGCTCCTGCACCAGGAAGCCTGGGGCCTGCGGCCACGCGACGTGTACCAGTCGCTGGCGCTGTACGCGCTGCTCGACCCGGACATCCACCTGGTCAACCTGTCCGGTGCCGCCGGTTCCGGCAAGACCATCCTGGCGCTCGCCGCGGCCATCGAGCAGACCATGGTCAGCAAGCGCTACCGGCGCATCATCGCCACCCGCAGCGTGCAGGGCCTGGACGAGGACATCGGCTTCCTGCCCGGCACCGAGGCGGAAAAGATGGAGCCCTGGCTCGGCGCCATCACCGACAACCTCGAAGCGCTGCACATGGACGACGAATGCACCCATGGCAGCGTCGACTACATCCTCAGCAAGGTGCCGTTGCAGTTCAAGTCGCTGAACTACATCCGCGGGCGCAGCTTCCAGCAGAGCCTGATCCTCATCGACGAATGCCAGAACCTCACGCCGCACCAGATGAAGACCATCATCACCCGCGCCGGCAGCGGTTCGAAGGTGATCTGCCTGGGCAACCTGGCGCAGATCGACACGCCCTACCTGTCCGCCACCAGCTCCGGCCTGACCTACCTCACCGAACGCTTCAAGGACTTCCCCCACGGCGTGCACGTGACCCTGCAAGGGGTGCCGCGCTCGGTGCTGGCGGAGTACGCCGAGGCGCACATGTGAAGTAGCCGGCGGCAATCGCCGGCCGATATCCCGCCCGGTTGAAAAAGCCGGGCGGGATATACATCCTGCCAGGCCCGGTCCGGGGACCGGGCCCGCATCGTTACCCGATCGGGATGAGGCGCCTTGCGCCGGCCTGCCCTACCTCTTTATGTATACAATCATCCCCCTTCCGAACCTCCCCCAGGCATCGCGTCATGCCCTCCAGGGCTTACAATGACTGGCCAGTATCCTCTTCCAGGAGCACCCACGTGCTGACCCATCTCGATTCCCAGGGCCGCGCCAACATGGTCGACGTCACGGAAAAGGCCGTGACCTCCCGTGAAGCCACGGCCGAGGCCGTGGTGCGCATGCGCCCGGAAACCCTGCAACTGATCCAGGACGGCGGCCATCCCAAGGGCGACGTCTTCGCCGTGGCGCGGATCGCCGGCATCCAGGCGGCCAAGCGCACCCACGAACTGATCCCGCTGTGCCATCCGTTGTTGCTCACCAGCGTCAAGCTCGAACTGCAGGCCGAGGCGCCGGACGCCGTGCGCATCCGCGCGCGTTGCCGGCTGGCCGGGCAGACCGGCGTGGAGATGGAGGCGCTCACCGCCGCCAGCGTCGCGGCCCTGACCATCTACGACATGTGCAAGGCGGTGGACCGCGGGATGGTCATCGAGCAGGTCCAGTTGCTGGAGAAGCTCGGCGGCAAGAGCGGCCACTACCGCAAAGAGGAGGAAGGGCAGGCATGATCCGCGTGCAGTATTTCGCCCGTTACCGCGAAGCCCTAGGCATCGACGGCGAGCAGTTGAACTGGGACGCCGGGCTGGCGACCCTCGGCGCCTTGCGCCAGCTCTTGGTGGAGCGCGGCGGGGCCTGGGAGCGTACCCTCGGCGAGCAGAACCTGATGTGTGCGCGCAATCAGGAACTGTGCGGCCTCGACGAGCCGTTGCAGGACGGCGACGAAGTCGCCTTCTTCCCCACCGTCACCGGAGGTTGAACCCATGGCCATCCGCGTCCAGCAGGCAGCTTTCGATCCGGGGCAGGAGCTTAACGCCCTGCATGCGCAGAACGTCGGCATCGGCGCGGTGGTCGGCTTCGTCGGCTACGTGCGCGACTTCAACGACGGTCGCGAGGTCGGCGGGATGTTCCTCGAACATTATCCGGGCATGACCGAGAAGGCCCTCGGCAAGATCGCCGCCGAGGCCGGGCAGCGCTGGCCGCTGCTGCGCCTGGAGATCCTCCACCGCATCGGCCGCCTGGAGCCGGGCGAGCCGATCGTCTTCGTCGGTTGCGCCAGCGCCCACCGGCAGGCGGCGTTCGACGCCTGCAACTTCGTCATGGACTACCTGAAGACCCGCGCGCCGTTCTGGAAGAAGGAAGACACCGCCGAAGGCCCGCGCTGGGTCGAAGGCCGCTGCAGCGACCAGGCCGCCGCGCAGCGCTGGGAGGAGTGACGTCTACCTCCTCGCGCCGCCGGCTTACCTCTTCGGAGGAATAGCCAGCCGGGGGCCCGCGGTTCAGGCTGAGGCATCGCCCGTTCCTAGGACCCCTTCCATGAGCCACCTGGCCACCTCCACCTTCCAGCCGCTGAACATCGCCATCCTCACCGTCAGCGACACCCGTACCCTGGAAACCGATACTTCCGGCCAGACCCTCGCCGACGCGCTGCTGGCCGCCGGTCATCGCCTGCACCAGCGGAGCCTGAAGACCGATGACATCTACCAGATCCGCGCGGTGGTCTCGGCCTGGATCGCCGACCCCGAGGTACAGGTCGGCCTGATCACCGGCGGCACCGGCTTCACCGCGCGGGACAACACCCCGCAGGCGGTCGGGCCGCTGTTCGAGCGCGATGTCGAGGGCTTCGGCGAACTGTTCCGCCAGGTCTCGCAGCGCGAGATCGGCACTTCCACCATCCAGTCGCGGGCGCTGGCCGGGCTCAGCAACGGTACCCTGGTGTGCTGCCTGCCCGGCTCGCCGGGCGCCTGTCGCACCGCCTGGAACGAGATTCTCCTGGCGCAACTGGACAGCCGCACCCGCCCGTGCAATTTCGTCCCGCACCTGAAGACCCCGCCAGCCGTGGCGCCGGTGGCCGGCTGCGGGTGCCGCTCGTGAGCGCTTGCGCCTGCGATGGCGGCCAACTGCGCCCGCTCGACGAGGCGCTGGCCGAACTGCTGGCGCGCGCGCCGCGCCCGCCAGCCTGCGAGAGCCTGGCCCTGGAGCGGGCGCTGGGACGAGTGCTCGGCGAGGACCTGCTGGCGCCGATGGACCTGCCGCATTGGGACAACAGCGCGATGGACGGCTACGCCTTGTGCTCCGCCGACCTGCCGCGCAGCGGCGGCAGCCTGACGGTCGGCGCGCGGATCGCCGCCGGCGACACCCGCGGCATGAGCCTGCCGCTGGGCCAGGCGGCGCGGATCTTCACCGGCGCGCCGCTGCCGACCGGCGCCGACTGCGTGGTGCCGCAGGAACTCTGCGTGGTCGACGGCGAGCGCGTGCAGTTGCCGCCGGTGAGCGCCGGCCAGCATGTGCGCCGGCGCGGCGAGGAGTTGCGTCGTGGCGCGCCGGTGCTGCGTGCCGGACAGCGCTTGCGCCCGCAGGAACTCGGCCTGCTGGCGAGTCTCGGCGTCGCCACGGTCTCGGTGCGTCGGCGCTTGCGCATCGGCCTGCTGAGCAGCGGCGACGAATTGCGCGAGCCCGGCCAGACACTGTTGGCCGGGCAGATCTACAACGCCAACCGTTACTGCATCGGCGCCTTGCTGCGCGGTCTGGGCTTCGAGGTGCACGACGAGGAAGTGCTCGCCGACGAACTGGTGGCCAGCCGCGATGCGCTCAGCCTGGCGGCCTCCGAATGGGACGCGCTGGTCACCAGCGGCGGTGTCTCGGTAGGCGAGGAAGACCACCTCAAGCGCGCCATCGCCGAGCTTGGCGAGGTCAACCTGTGGCGCCTGGCGATCCAGCCGGGCAAGCCGTTCGCCTTCGGCTCCGTGGCCGGCAAGCCCTGGCTGGGGCTGCCCGGCAACCCTGCGGCGGCGCTGGTCACCGCATTACTGGTGGCGCGTCCGTTCCTGCTTCGCCAGCAGGGACTGTTCGACGTAGTGCCGCGGCCGCTGGCGTTGCCGGCGGCCTTCGACTGGCCGCAACCGCGGGCGCGTCGCCAGTACCTGCGGGCGCGGCTCGATGAACGGGGGCGGGTGGAAATCCACCCGCAGCAGGGCTCGGCGATGCTGCTTGCCGCCAGTTGGGCGGACGGGCTGGCGGTGATCGAGCGCGGCGCCACCCTGGGCGTGGGTGATGCGATCGACTTTCTGCCGTTCTCCGCACTGATGGCCTGAGGCCTTCTTGATCCCGGTCAAGCGCCGACCGGGAGCGTCTTTCTAGAGTGTGGCGCCTGTGCCCCGGGGTTGCCCACTGCCGCGGAGCGCGTTTTTCGCCAGAGGAGCAACCCCATGCAACTGGTCTGTCCGGCGGGCAGCCTGCCCGCCTTGAAGTCGGCCCTGCGACAGGGCGCCGATGCCATCTACGTCGGTTTCCGCGACGACACCAACGCCCGCCATTTCGCCGGCCTCAACCTTGACGAACGCCAGTTGCAGGAAGGCCTGCGGCGAGTCCACGAGGCCGGGCGGCAGCTCTACGTAGCGGTCAACACCTATTCCAGCGCGCAGGGCTGGGAGCGCTGGCAGCGCGCGGTGGACCAGGCCGCCGACCTCGGCGTCGATGCGTTGATCGCCGCCGACGTGGCGGTGCTCGGCTATGCCGCGAAGCGTCATCCGCGGCTCAACCTGCATCTGTCGGTGCAGGGCTCGGCAACCAATGCCGCGGCCCTGGCCCTCTATCACGAACGCTACGGCATCCGTCGCGCAGTCCTGCCCCGCGTGCTATCGCTGGCGCAGGTACGCCAGGTGGCGGCCGGTAGCCCGGTGCCGGTGGAGGTGTTCGCCTTCGGCAGCCTGTGCATCATGGCCGAGGGCCGCTGCCACCTGTCCTCCTACGTTACCGGCGAGTCGCCGAACCTCTGCGGCGTCTGTTCGCCGGCCAGGGCGGTGCGCTGGAGCGAGGAACCGGAGGGGTTGACCTCGCGCCTCAACGAAGTGCTCATCGACCGCTACGCCGCCGGCGAGGCGGCCGGCTACCCGACCCTCTGCAAGGGCCGTTTCCTGGTCAATGGCCAGCGCTTCCATGCGCTGGAGGAACCGACCAGCCTGAACACCCTGGACCTGGTCCCGCAACTGGCGGAAATCGGCGTGGCGGCGGTGAAGATTGAAGGCCGCCAGCGCAGCCCGGCCTACGTCGAGCAGGTCACCCGGGTCTGGCGCCAGGCGCTGGACAGCTACGCCAGCGCGCCGGGCGCCTATAGCGTGCAGCCGCAATGGCAGCGCGCGCTGGCCGGACTTTCCGAAGGGCACCAGACCACCCTGGGCGCCTATCACCGTTCCTGGCAGTGAGGACCGCCGCGATGAAACTGAGCCTGGGACCGCTGCTGTTCTACTGGGACAAGCGGCAGATATTCGATTTCTACGCCGAGATGGCCAGCCAGCCGCTCGACGTCATCTACCTCGGCGAGACCGTCTGCGCCAAGCGCCGGGCGCTGTCCCTGAATGACTGGCAGGCGCTGGCCCGCGAGCTGGCGCAGGCGACCCGTGCCGAGCTGGTGCTCTCCGGGCTGGCGCTGATCGAGGCCGCTTCGGAGCTGTCCAGCCTGCGCCGGCTATGCGAGAACGGCGAACTCCGGGTCGAGGCCAACGACATGGCCGCCGTCTATTACCTCAGCCAGCGCGGCGTGCCCTTTGTCGGCGGTCCGGCGCTGAACCTCTACAACGGTCATGCCCTGGCCGAACTGTATTCCTGGGGCATGCGCCGCTGGATTCCGCCGGTGGAAGTCTCCGGCAAGCTGCTGCGCGGGGTGCTCGACCAGGCTGCGCAGCTGGGCCTGGAGCAATTGCAGACCGAGGTCTTCGCCTACGGTCACCTGCCGCTGGCCTACTCGGCGCGCTGCTTCACCGCGCGGGCGGAGAACCGGCCCAAGGACGACTGCCAGTTCTGCTGCCAGCAGTATCCCGAAGGTATCCCGCTGCTCAGCCAGGAGGGCGAGGTGCTGTTCACCCTCAACGGCATCCAGACCATGTCCGGCAAGGTCAGCAACCTGCTGGCCGACTACCGCTCGCTGGAACATAGCGGCGCTGACCTGCTACGCCTGAGTCCTCGGGCGCAGGGCATGGCCGAGGTGATCGCGGCCTTCGACCGGGTACGCAAGGGTGCCGCTCCGCCGCTCGCTGTGGAAGGCTGCAACGGCTACTGGCACGGCCGGCCGGGGATGCTGCGGGCAGAGGAGGCAGGGCTATGCTGAACCGCCAACGCCTGCTCCTCGGCGTCGCCGGACGCCTGTTGCCGCTGGCGGCGAAGGTTCCGCGCGGGCTCCAGCACCTGGTCCTGCAACGGGTCGCCAACCGGCTGTTCGCCCAGCCGCTGGAGGAGGGCGCCTTCGACCTGCTGGAAGGTCGCTGGCTGCGCCTGGAAGTCAGGGACCTCGGCGTCGGCTGGTGCGTCACCCGGGTGCCCGGCGGCCTGCGCCTGGTCGAACGGCCACGGGCCAGCGTGACCATCCGCGGCGACTGGCGCGACTTCCTGCTGCTGGCCAGCCGGCATGAGGACCCGGATACCCTGTTCTTCCGCCGCCGCCTGGTGATCGAGGGCGACACCGAGCTGGGCCTGGCGGTCAAGAACCTCCTCGACAGCCTCGACCCGGAGCACCTGCCGCCCTGGTTGTGGAACGCCGTGGAACGGGCCGGGCAGGCAGTGCAGGAGGAGCGCGGCGAGGCGCCCCAGGGGCCGGTCCAGGGGGCGCGGGGCGGCTGAGGTCGGTGGAAAGGGGCGTATAGCGACGCCAATGTCGCTGGGCGCGCCCCTCCGATTGGGTGTATTCCCTGAAGCCTGAAACTCACTGAGGCTCTTTTCAGCGAGGCAACGCCCGGTTCGTTGCCGCATGGGCGGCGCGGAGCGAATGGGCGTTTCCCCTGACCAAACGGATAGCCTGTCTGTCCCCGTAACGCCCCTGTCAACTTGCCCCGGTAAACCGGACCTTCGTGAAGCCTGCGGAGAACTCCGGTATGAGTGGGATGGACCTCAAGCGCCGCCGCGTCGTGCAAGGCCTGGGCGCTGGACTGCTGTTGCCGGCGCTGGGCGCGCCGGCGGTGATCGCCTCGCCCAGGGCGCGGCCGAAGCTGACCGATGGCGTGCAATCCGGCGATGTGCAGGGCGACCGCGCGCTGGTCTGGAGCCGCACCGACCGCCCGGCGCGGATGATCGTCGAATGGGACACCCGTAGCGTCTTCAGCGAGCCGCGTCGGCTGGTCTCGCCGGTCACCGACGAGCGCCTCGACTACACCGCGCGCATCGACCTGCGTGGCCTGCCGGCCGACCAGTCGATCTTCTACCGGGTGCGCTTCGAGGATGCCCGCGACGGCAGCCTGAGCAAGCCCTGGTTCGGCCACCTGCGCAGTGCGCCGAGCGAGGCGCGCAATATCCGTTTCGTCTGGAGCGGCGACACCTGCGGGCAAGGTTTCGGGATCAATCCGGATATCGGCGGCATGCGTATCTACGAAGCCATGCGCCGGCGCCAGCCGGATTTCTTCCTGCACAGCGGCGACACCATCTATGCCGATGGGCCGATCCCCGAACGCATCGAGACCGAGAGCGGGCGCATCTGGCGCAACCGGGTGACCGAGGCCAAGAGCAAGGTCGCCGAGACCCTCGACGAGTTCCGCGGCAACTACCGCTACAACCTGCTCGACGACAACCTGCGCCGCTTCAACGCCGAGGTGCCGCAGATCTGGCAATGGGACGACCACGAGACCACCAACAACTGGTCCTCCGGCAAGCAGCTCGACGAGCGCTACCAGGTGAAGGACATCGACGTGCTGGCGGCCCGCGCACGCCAGGCGTTCCTCGAATACGCGCCGCTGCGCTTCCAGCGCCAGGGGCGCGACGGGCGGATCTACCGCAAGGTCGCCTACGGCCCTTTGCTCGACGTGTTCGTCCTCGACATGCGCAGCTACCGCGGCGGCAACAGCGCCAACCTGCAGGCGCGGCGCAGCGCCGCCACCGATTTCCTCGGCCGTGAGCAGTTGCAATGGCTCAAGCGCGAGTTGCGCGGTTCGCGTGCGCAGTGGAAGGTGATCGCCGCCGACATGCCGATCGGCCTCTGCGTGCCCGATGGCAAGGACGCCCAGGGTCGCGACCGCTGGGAGGCCATCGCCAACGGCAACGACGGCGCCGCCCTCGGCCGCGAGCTGGAGATCGCCGACCTGCTGCGCTTCGTCCAGCGCGCCGAGGTGCGCAACACCGTCTGGCTGACCGCTGACGTGCATTACTGCGCAGCCCACCACTACAGCCCGGAGCGTGCCGCGTTCAAGGACTTCGCGCCGTTCTGGGAGTTCGTCGCCGGGCCTCTCAATGCCGGTAGTTTCGGACCCAACGCGCTGGATGGCACGTTCGGCCCGCAGGTGATGTTCCAGAAGGCCCCGCTGGTCCAGAACAGTTCCCCCTTCGCCGGCTACCAGTTCTTCGGCGAGGTGGAGATCGATGCGCAAAGCCGCGCGCTCACCGTCACCCTGCGCGACCTCGACGGCGAGCCGGTGTTTTCCCAGGAACTGCAGCCCGACGGCGCCTGAGCCGCGGCGACCCCATTCCGATAAAGGAGTATCCCGATGCACCCCTTGCGTAACGCCGCCCTGCTGGGCGGCCTGGCCCTGCTGGGCCTGCCGGTGGCCAACGCCGCCGAGCTGATCATCTCCGAGTATGTCGAAGGCAGCGGCAACAACAAGGCGCTGGAGTTCTACAACAGCGGCAGCCAGGTCCTCGACCTCTCCGCCTACCGCGTCGAGTTCTATTTCAACGGCGCCAGCGCGGCGGGCCGCAGCATCGACCTGAGCGGCAGCCTGGCGCCGGGCAAGACCTTCGTCCTCGCCAACGGCGTGGCCGACCCGGCGTTGCTGGCGCTGGCCAGCCAGCGGGTGGAAGGCAGCTGGTTCAATGGCAACGATGCGGTGCTGCTGCGCCGGCGCAGCGGCGAGATCCTCGACAGCCTCGGCCAGGTCGGTTTCAACCCCGGCACGACCTGGGGCAGCGGCGATGTGCAGACCCTCGACCGGAGCCTGGTGCGCAAGGCCGACATCCGCGACGGCGACAGCGATCCCAGCGACGCCTTCGACCCGGCGGCGCAATGGCTGGGCTACCCGCGCGACACCTTCGCCAACCTCGGCCAGCATGGCGCTGGCGAGCCCGGCGGCGGCGAGGAGGCCGGCCTGCGACCGATCCACGAGGTGCAGGGCGCCGGCGCCGAAAGTCCGCTGGTGAACCAGCGGGTCGCCATCGAGGGCGTGGTGGTCGGCGACTTCCAGAACGCCAGCGAGCTGAAGGGCTTCTACGTGCAGCAGGAAGATGCCACGGTGGACGGCGACCCGGCGACCTCCGAAGGCATCTTCGTCTACGACGGCGGCAACGGCAGCGACGTCAAGCTCGGCGACCGCGTCCGGGTGACAGGCCAGGTCCGCGAGTTCAACGGCCTCACCGAACTGGTCGGGCCGCTGCAGGTCAGCGTCCTGGCGAGCGGCGTGGCCTTGCCGACGCCGGCCGGCATCAGCCTGCCGCTGGCCAGCGCCGATGCGCTGGAGCGCTACGAAGGCATGCGCGTGCAGCTCCGCCAGACGCTGACCGTCAACGAGGTCTACAACCTCGGCCGCTACGGCGAGGTCCTGCTGTCCTCCGGCGGCCGCCAGATGACTCCGACCAACGTGGTGGCTCCCGGCGAACAGGCCAAGGCCATGCAGGCGCGCAACGACCTCGACCGGATTCTCCTCGACGACGGCCGCAGCGGGCAGAACCCCGACCCGATCCGCTACCCGGCACCGGAACTGAGCGCCTACAACAGCCTGCGCGTCGGCGACCGTACCAGCGCCATCGACGGCGTGCTCGACTACTCGGCCGGCAGCTACCGTATCCAGCCGTTGCAGACGCCGACCTTCGAGGCGGCCAATCCGCGTCCGGCCCAGCCGGCGGTGGAAGGGCGCCTGCGGGTGGCCAGCTTCAACGTGCTCAACTACTTCAACGGCGATGGCAAGGGCGGCGGTTTCCCCACCTCGCGCGGAGCCAACACGGCCGAGGAGTTCCAACGGCAGAAAGCGAAGATCGTCGCGGCGATCCTCGCCTCGAAGGCGGACATCGTCGGCCTGATGGAGATCGAGAACGACGGCTACGGCGAGTTCAGCGCCATCGCCGACCTGGTCAACGGCCTCAACGCCAGCCTGCCCCAGGGCCAGCGCTATGCCTTCGTCAACCCGAACCGGGCGAAGCTGGGCAGCGACGAAATTGCCGTGGGGCTGATCTATCGCGGCGACAAGGTCCGCACCTATCGATCCGCGGCGGTGCTCGACAGTTCGGTGAACCCGGAGTTCGACGACACCCGCAACCGTCCGACCCTGGCCCAGACCTTCCAGGAGATCAATGGCGGCGAACGCCTGACCATCGCGGTGAACCACCTGAAGTCGAAGGGCTCGGCCTGCGACGGCGACCCGGACACCGGCGACGGCCAGGGCAACTGCAACCTGACCCGGGCGCGCGCCGCCCAGGCCCTGGTGGACTGGCTGGCGGGCGATCCGACGGGCGCCAAGGAGCCTGACCGCCTGATCATCGGCGACCTCAATTCCTATGCCAAGGAAGACCCGGTGAACGTCATCCGCGGCGCCGGCTACACCGACCTGGTGGCGCGTCAGGCGGGCGCAGGAAAGGGCTACTCCTACGTGTTCTCCGGGCAGTCCGGCTACCTCGACCACGCCCTCGCCAACGCCAGCCTGGCGCGCCAGGTACGCGGCGCGGTGGAGTGGCACATCAACGCCGACGAGCCCCGGGTGCTGGACTACAACGTCGAGTTCAAGACCCCTCGGCAGCAGGACAGCCTGTACAACGCCGAGCCGTACCGGGCCTCCGACCACGACCCGGTGGTGATCGGTATCGACCTGCGCCGGGTGGCGATGAAGAAGCACCGCAGGTAGACAGCGGATAGCGCCCGTGGCGTTGGTCGCCATGCAGAAAGGCCACCCGAGGGTGGCCTTTCTGCATGGCACATGGGCCTGGTAGGGCGAATAACCGCTTGCGGTTATCCGCCGTTGTGGTGGGATCTCGGCGGATAACACCGGTGGCGTTATTCGCCCCACGGAACGGAGCCCCCTTCAGGGTGGCCTTCCAGTGTGGCACGTGGGCCTGGTAGGGCGAATAACCGCTTGCGGTTATCCGCCGTTGCGGCGGATGCCGGCGGATAACGCCGGTGGCGTATTCGCCCTACGGAACGCAGGCGGCTTTTGCTTCGTACGTCGTCAACCGCGCAGCGGCGGCAGGTAGCCCAGTTCCATCAGCTTGATGTCCGCTTCGCCGACGCGCTCGAAATGTTCGCGACGGGTTTCGTCCATCGGTTCGCGGCCGTTCAGCAGCAGGGTGCCACGGCCGGGAATGTCGACCAGCTCCGTAGCCGCCGGGAAGTCCGTGGCCCTTAGCGGATGCGGGCAGAAGCCGATCCAGCCGATGCTGCGGCGGTCCGGGAAGGTCCGCTGGTGTACGAAATACGTATACGGAGCGAGCATGCCCCAGGTCGTTTCGGGCCAGATTTCCAGCGCCGCGAGGAAGATCGCGACGAAGGAGGAAGCCGGTGCGTCGAACACCTGCAGCAGGCTGCCGGCATCTTCCAACTGGAGCCTGGACGAGACGGCCCTGCCGCTGGCCTCGTAGTCCAGCGACAACCCGCCCTTGAGCGGATCCTCCTCGCCGTTCCATAGCACCAGTTCCACCGCCCGGGTGCGCCGGTCACGCGACAGGGCCTTGGCGAGATCCTGGCGGTGCTCGGTGACGTTGTGGCTGAGGGCGTCGCGCAGGGAGTCGCCGCACAGGTACCAGTTCTCCAGCACCGGATGGAGGGGCGCGAGGGCATCGAGGAAGCGCTCTATCCGTTGCAGGTGCTGGTCGTCGTCCAGTTCGAGGAGCCGTGCCGGATCGAAGTACAGCTCGAATATGTAGCGCCTGAAAGCCTTGGCGTCCGTCATGCGCAATACCCCGGGTTCTCTTCGCAAAACCTTTTCATCTCTTCCTGTTCCTTCGCGCGGGTTTCCTGGTAGTCGTCGTGCTCGTCCGTTCCCGGCATCGGATTCCAGAATGCCTTCAGGTTGGCCAGTCCCATGCGCAGGTACTCCGCGGCGCAGTACTCGTAGACGATCCGCTGCAGGAAGTGCCATTCGACGAACACCGGCGGGGTCGGTCGGGCCTTGTCGCTGTGGACCTCGGCCTTCTGCAGCAGGTCCGACTTCACCTTGGCCCGCGCCCAGGGCCTGGGCACGCCGAGCAGCGGGACGAACAGGAAGGCGTAGTTGGCCTTCGCCTCCAGCAGGGTGCAGCGCGGCTCGTCGAAGCCGTCCCACCAGGTGCCGCTCCAGAACCATTCGTGGGGAAACGGGAAATTGGTCACCCACTGCTGGTAGCGCGCGGACAGGTCCGACATGCTGTGGCCCTTGCCGTTATTGGCGATGGCCATTTCGCCCCGGGACGGCGGGCACTCCACGCAGTCCTTGTCGCGGCCCTGGCTCTTGCTGCAATCGCGCTCGGCTTCCCGGATTCGGTCGCGGCTCAGCGTGCCGGTCTCGGTCCTGGGCAGGGTCTGCGGAACCGGCATCGGACGCGGTACCGGCCTGGGCAGCGCGCCGGGGGCCGGTCGCGGCAGCGGGCGCGGCGCCGGCATCGGCAAGTGCGGCCGGGGCGGCGCGGGTAGTTCGAAGGGCAGCCGCGGACCCATGCGGGGCAGCGGTCGGAAAAGCGCGCCTATGCCGCTCATGCCGGTCTCCCCGAGGTTTCGTACGCGCGCCATTTCTGGCTGGCCAGGCGAAACTCGACGATCCGTTCGTAGTCCTGGAAGCGTTGTTCCGGGCTGTCCGCCAGCGGCCGGCGCATGTGTGCGAGAAACGCCGGCGTGTCCTGGAAAGCGGGGAAGGCCAGGCCGTGCAGAAGAAAGCGTTCGATCGTCCCGGGCTCTTCGATACCCAGTTCCAGCGCCGTCGCGCGCAGCTCGCCGAGTTGCCGGATGGCGGGCAGCAGGCCGCGTCGTTCGAGCCAGGCGGGAGCCTCCCGGCGTACCTCCAGCAGGACCCGCTCGATGACTTCGTCGTCGCGGACCCGCTGCAGGCGATCCAGTTGGCCGGCATCCAGTTCAAGCATCGGCGGTCCGCTCCGTTTCCCGGTCATAGACGAGGTAGCCGCCCTGCAGGGGCTGCCAGACCTGCCAACGCTCCAGCGGCGCCATCACTTGCGTCCATTGCCGCGCGGTCATGACCTGTTCCAGCGCCCGGCGCACTTCCGGGCTGTAGTAGCGCAACAGCGCCCGGCGGCCGTCGGGCATGCGGGTGAAGAGCAGCCCGGCGAAGTGTTTCGCGAGGTTTTCGAAGGACGCCCGGCTCCACAGCCAGGAGGCCATGGGCGAGCGGCGGTCCCAGTCGCGCAGCCAGCCGAGGAACTCGCCCGATGACGAAAGCGGGGCGCTGTCCATGAATTCGATCAGGACCGGCCCGGCATGGGCGATATCGTCCAGCTCGCTCCCGGCCAGCAGCCAGCGCGAGCGGATTTCCCCCGCGGCCTTTTCCAGGCGGGTGTCCAGGGTCAGGTAGCGGGCGCCGTCCGCCAGGGCGAACAGGCGGCTGTCCGGCGTAGGCGCCGCGAGCGCCGGCTGGAGCCGGCTCACGGTGCGCCGCCGAGGCTTTCCAGGGGCACCAGGGCCTGGTTGCGGCGTGCCGCCAGCAGCAGGCATTGCAGGCACAGCTTCGGTGGGGCGAGGGCGAGAGCGGGTGCGCCGCCGCCGCTGTTGCCGATCAGCACCGTGCCCGCGCCGCCGACCACCAGGTTGCCGTGGGTGCCGACGCTACCTACCACGGTGGCGGGCTTGCCGTTGATCAGTACGTTGGCGATGACGTTGGCGCTGAGGGTGGCGCCGCAGGCGGTGGCGTCGCCCTGGCGGGCAGCGGACAGATGGTCGAAGAAGACGTCGGGCGAGCCGCCGACGATCGGGTTGCTGCCGTGGCCCGGCAGCGGACACGCGGTCGGATCGCCCAGGCGCGCAGCGGGTTTGCCGCTCATGCTCAAGTCCCTATGAGATAAACCCTGGCACTCTGCCGTGCCACTCGGGGTCGGACAACCTATCTGAACTGCTCAGGAGGCACCTTCGGAAACGGCTTGGGCAACCGCGTCCTTGCCTGGTTGCGCTTGAAGGGATTTCCTACCTGGAAGTCTCGTCACCCGCCTGTGAAAGGCGCAGGCGTACGGAGCGATGGCGCGATGGGGAGGGGGAGCCTGGGAGGAGGGAAGGAGGCGTTTCGCGCAGCGTCGCGTTCGCTTTGCCTGCGCAGGGGCTGTCCGCCGATATCGCGCTGGAGCGACGGATAGCCGCGATACGGTTATCCGCCCTGCGCCGAGACCGCCGCGGGAGGAGACAGGTAGGCTGTTCCTGGCTCCTCCCGTGCGATCAGTGATGCTCGCGCGTCGCGCGGAAGCGGATGTCCGGCCAGCGTTCTTCCATCAGGCTGAGGTTGACGCGGGTCGGCGCCAGGTAGGTGAGGTGCCCGCCGCCGTCCACGGAGAGGTTCTCGAAGGCCTTGTCCTTGAACTCCTTGAGCTTCTTCTCGTCATCGCACTCGATCCAGCGTGCCGACCAGACGTTGATCGCCTCGTAGGCGCACTCGACCTTGTATTCCTCCTTCAGGCGGCTGGCGACCACGTCGAACTGCAGCACGCCCACCGCACCGAGGATGATGTCGTTGTTGCGCTCGGGGAAGAACACCTGGGTCGCACCTTCCTCGGCCAGTTCCTGCAGGCCCTGGCGCAACTGCTTGGACTTCAGCGGGTCTTTCAGGCGCACGCGGCGGAACAGTTCCGGGGCGAAGTGCGGGATGCCGGTGAAACCGAAGTTCTCGCCTTCGCTGAAGGTGTCGCCGATCTGGATGGTGCCGTGGTTGTGCAGGCCGATGATGTCGCCGGCATAGGCCTCTTCCAGTTGCTCGCGCTCGGAGGAGAAGAAGGTCAGCGCGTCGGCGATCTTCACGTCCTTGCCCAGGCGCACGTGGCGCATCTTCATGCCTTTCTCGTACTTGCCCGAGCAGATGCGCATGAAGGCGATGCGGTCGCGGTGCTTGGGATCCATGTTCGCCTGGATCTTGAACACGAAGCCGGAGAACTTCTCCTCGGTCGGCTCCACGCTGCGTTCGTGGGTGGCGCGCGACAGCGGCTGCGGCGCCCAGTCGACGATGCAGTCGAGGACCTGGTCGACGCCGAAGTTGCCCAGCGCGGTGCCGAAGAACACCGGGGTCATCTCGCCCTTGAGGAAGGCGTCCTTGTCGAATTCGTGGCAGGCGCCCTGCACCAGCTCCAGCTCCTCGACGAAATTGTCGTAGAGATCGCCGAGGTGGGCGCGGGCTTCGTCGGAGTCGAGCTTTTCGATGACCTTGGTCTCGATGCGCTCGTGGCCGTGGCCCGGGACGTAGACGATGATCCTGTCGTCGGCCAGGTGGTAGACGCCCTTGAAGTCCTTGTAGCAGCCGATCGGCCAGGTGATCGGCGCGGCCTTGATCTTCAGCACCGCCTCGATCTCGTCGAGCAGCTCGATGGGGTCGCGGATGTCGCGGTCGAGCTTGTTGATGAAGCTGACGATGGGCGTGTCGCGCAGCCGGCAGACTTCCATCAGGGCGATGGTCCGCGGTTCGACGCCCTTGCCGCCGTCGAGCACCATCAGCGCCGAGTCCACCGCGGTCAGGGTGCGGTAGGTGTCTTCGGAGAAGTCTTCGTGGCCGGGGGTGTCGAGCAGGTTGATCATGTGCTCGCGGTAGGGGAACTGCATCACCGAGGTGGTGATGGAGATGCCGCGCTGCTTTTCCATCTCCATCCAGTCGGACGTGGCGTGGCGGTCGGACTTGCGCGACTTCACGGTACCGGCGACGGCGATCGCCTTGCCCATCAGCAGGAGCTTCTCGGTGATGGTGGTCTTACCGGCGTCGGGGTGGGAAATGATCGCGAAGGTACGGCGCTTCGCGACTTCGGCGGCCTGAGTGGTCATGGATGCGTGCCTGCTGGAATCCGTTGGCGTGGGCGCGGGACGGCCCGGAAAAACGCGGGATTATAGCGGTAAAACGCGGCGCGTCGGGATGCCTGTCATCCGGCGATCGATGGAATTGCCGGTGGACAGCGAACTTGTCGCAGTCGTGCCGTTCCAAGCAGCCAGCGGCGGCCACCGCCGGATAGACTGCTTTCATTTCACCCGATCGAAGGAAATCACCATGAACGGAGTATCCAGACTGCTCTCCCTGGCGTTGCTGGGCGCGGCGCTGCACTGGGCGCCGGCGCAGGCCGAGGAGCAGCCGCGGCTGTTCGAACTGCTCGGCCAGCCCGGCTACAAGGCCACCTGGCACGCCATGTTCAAGGGCGAGAGCGACGTGCCGAAATGGGTTTCCGACGCCAGCGGCCCGAGTTCCCCGTCCACCAGCCTGAGCCTGGAGGGCCAGCCCTACGTCCTGGCCAACAGTTGCAAACCCCACGATTGCGGCAACAACCGCCTGCTGGTGGCGTTCCGCGGCGACAAGAGTGCCGCCTACGGGCTGCAGGTGAGCCTGCCGGACGAGCCCGCCGAAGTCATGCAGACGCCGAGCAAGTACGCCACCTATCGCTGGTACGGCGAACCCTCCAGGCAGGTCCGCGAGCTGCTGATGAAACAGTTGGAGAGCGATCCGAACTGGAAGTGACGCCGGGCCTGAGGGTAACCAGGCCCGGCGGCGGGGAGGGCGGATGATCGCTGGCGATCGTCCGCCGTTGCGCCATGCGCTCCCGCGGTCTTTCTTCAGAAACCGACCGAGGCCTGTACGTACAGGGTGCGCGGCTGGCCGACGTAGAGGCCCTTGTTGTTGTCGTCGAACGAGCGGGTGTAGTAGCGGCGATCGAACAGGTTCTTCACCCCCAGGCCGAGCTTGAGGTCGTTCAGTTGCGGGCCGAAGTCGTAGGTGCCGCGCGCGCTCCAGACCATCCAGCCGGCGATCCGCCCGGTGCTGCCGTCGGCGCTTTCGCTCTCGGTGTTGGCGTTGTCGGCGTACTGGCTGGTCTGGAAGCTGCCGTCGAGGTTGTAGCTCCAGGCGCCGGTGCGGTAGTTGGCGCCAAGGGTGCCCTTGTGCTTCGAGGAGAACGGCACCTGGTTGCCCTTGTTCGGCCCGTCTTCGCGAATGCTCGCGTCGACGTAGGCGTAGCTGGCATAGATGTCGAAGCCGGAGAGCAGCGGGTCGAGATCGGCCAGGTCGTAGGCGATCGCCGCCTCGATGCCCTTGTGCCGGGTCTTGCCGCGGGCGGTCACGCTGTCGGTCTGCTGGTTGCTCTCGTACTGGTTGTCGAAGTTGATCAGGAAGGCGCCCAGTTCGGCGCGCAGGATGCCGTCGTCGTAGCGGCTGCCGAGTTCCCAGGTGCGGGCCTTCTCCGGCTCGATGTCGCCGCTGCGCACCGCCTTGCCCATCTGGCTGTACTGCACGGTGCCGAACGAGCCCTCGGTGTTGGCGTAGAGGTTCCAGCTCGGCGTGAGGTGGTAGATCACGTTGAGCGCCGGCAGCGAGGCGTTGTAGCGGCCGCTGTCCTTGCTGTTCTTCAGCAGGTTCTTCTGTTCGGAATCGATCTTCTCGTAGCGGATGCCGGGGGTGATGGTCCAGTTGCCGATGTCGATGCGATCGTCGATGTAGAACGCGTTGGCTTCGGTGCTGCCGCGGGTGTCGCGGTCGTTGCGGCTGCCGGTGCTGGGTAGCTGGCCGCTGTCGGCGCGGGTCCAGTAGCGCAGCTCGTGGCTGGCTTCGTTGACGTAGCGGTGGCCGATGCCCACTTCGTGGCGACTTTCGCCCAGCTCGAAGCCCTGGCTGAAGCGGGTTTCCAGGCCTCGCACCCAGTATTCGCGCGGCGACAGGGTGAGGTTGCGGCCCTGGTCGAGGTAGCCGCTGCGCAGGGTCTTGGTGAAGAAGCCGGTGACGTTGAGCTTCTGGCTGGCGTTGGGGGTGTATTCGTAGCTGGCGCTGGCCAGGGTACGGCGGCCCCAGAACTTGTCGTAGGGACGGGTCGACTGGTACGGGTCGTCGCGGTAGGCCGCGGTGCCGAGGCCGCCGGGCATGTCGGCCTCGCCGTCGTAGTACTGGGTCATCGCCGAAAACGCGTGTTCGTCGCTGGGCTGGAAGCGGCCCTTGAGGATCAGGTCGTCGATTCGCGTATCGCTGTGCTCGCGCCAATCGCCGCCGCGGGTGCCGGAGTAGAGCAGGGCGCCGCCGAGGCCGTTGGCGCCGGTGCCGCCGATCAGCACGTTGTGGGTGGTCTTCAGGCCGTCCTGGCTGGAGCTGGGGCTGAGTTCGCTGTGCACGTCGAGCTTGGTGGCGAAGTCCTCGGGGATCGCCCGGGTCACGAAGTTGACGATGCCGCCGACGTTTTGCGGCCCGTAGCGCACCGCGCCGCCGCCGCGGACCACGTCCACCGCGTCCATGTTGCCGATGGACACCGGCGCCAGCGACAACTGTGGCTGGCCGTAGGGGGCGAAGGGCACCGGTATGCCGTCCATCAGCACCGTCGAGCGCGACGCCAGGCGCGGGTTGAGGCCGCGAATGCCGAAGTTCAATGCCAGGTCGTGGCTGCCGGTGCCGTTGTTGAGCGGCGCGCTGACCCCGGGAATGCGCTCCAGCACTTCGCGGGTGCTGGACGCGCCTTGGGCCTGGAACTGCTCGCGGCGGACCACGTCGCGCGCACCGGGATGCTCGAAGACGTCGGCGGCGCTGGCGTCGGCCAGCCAGTCGCCGACCACGGTGAGCGCCTGCAGGTTGGCCGGGTCTTCCACCGGCAGCGCTTCCAGGGTGTAGGCGCCGTCGCCGCGGGCGCGCGCCTCCAGGCCGGAGCCGGCGAGCAGGGCGGCCAGGGCTTCCTCCAGGGTGTACTCGCCGTCCAGCGCCTGGCTGCGTCGCGCGGCGGTCTGTTCCGGGCTGAAGGCGATCAGCACGCCGGCCTGGCGGCCTAGGTGGTTCAACGCCTGCTCCAGCGGCTCGGCAGGCAGGCGGTAGTACTGGCGGGCATCGGTGCGGATCTCGGCGGCGCAGGCGCTGCCGGCGGAAACCAGGACGGGACCGCCGAGGCAGGCGAGGAGCAGGGCGCGGCTGAGCGGCGACAGGGCGCGTGACGGGGACATGAGGGACACTCCAGTGGATCTTTCGAGGTTGGCTTTCCTCCTCTGTCACGCGAGGTGGGGAAAAAGGCTCAGGTGCGCGGAAATATCTTTCCGCTCATTCGCGCGGGTGCACGCCGACCCAGTAGCGGGTGACGCGCCGTACCTCCACAGGTAGCACCGCCGGCAGGGTGGCGAGGATCCGCTCGCTATCGTCCAGCGGATAGCTGCCGGAAATCCGCAGGCCGCCGATGCGCGGGTCGCAGCCCAGCCGGCCGGGGCGGTAGCGCGCGACTTCGGCGAGGAATTCGTCCAGGCGCATGCCGGCGGCCACCAGCATGCCGTCGGTCCAGGCGCCGCTGCCGACCGGCAGCGGCTGCGGAGCGCCGAGTCGCTCGCGGTCGAAGTCCAGTTGCCGGCCGCTGGGCAACAGCAGGCCCTGGCCGGCGCGGTTCTCCACCTGTACCGCGCCTTCGTGGACGGCGACGCGGGTGCGTCCGGCGAACTGGCGCACGTCGAACCGGGTGCCCACCGGTCGCAGCCGGCCTTCCGCGCTGTACACGTGCAGCGGGCGCGGGTCGTGGCCGGTGCTGAGCTGGATTTCCCCGCGCAGCAGGAGCAGGCGCCGTTCGCCGGCATCGAAGCGGACATCCACCGCCGTGTCGCTGTTCAGCTCGAGGCGACTGCCGTCGGCCAGGGCCAGGCGCCGGCGTTCGCCGACGCCGGTGGCATAGTCGGCGCTCCAGCGCTGCAGGCTGCCGCTCTCGCGCAGGCCCCAGGCGCTGCCGCCGGCGGCCAGGACCAGCAGCAGGGTCTTCAGCGCGCGCCGGCGTTGCGGCGAATGCGGTGCGTTGATGGCGGCCAGGGCCAGTGGCGTGCCTATCCCGGCCAGGCGCTGGTTGACCGCCTCGATGTGGCGCCAGGCCTGCTCGTGTTCCGGGGCCGCCTGGCGCCAGCGCTGCCAGGCCTGGCGCAGGCGTTCGTCGTCGGCGCCGCCCTGCAGCTCGACCAGCCAGCGCACGGCCTGTTCAGCCACCTGCGGCGGCACCTTGGGTGCGGTGGGCAGGCTCATGGCTGCTCGGCGAAGTAGCAGCGTTGCGCAGCCTTGAGCATGTAGCGCTTGACGCTGCTCAGGGAGATGCCCAGCTGCGTGGCGATCTCGGCGTAGCCCAGGCCGTCGAGTTGGGCCAGCAGGAAGGTCTCCTTGGCCAGCGGCGGCAGACCGTCGAGCAGACGGTCCAGCTCGACCAGGGTCTCCAGGACGATGGCGCGGGTCTCTTCGCTGGGGACTTCCCGCTCGGGCAGGCTGGCCAGGGCTTCCAGGTAGGCGCGCTCGACGTCCTGGCGGCGGTAGTGGTTGCACAGCACGCGGCGGGCGATGGTGGTGAGGAAGGCGCGCGGTTCGTCGATGCGCGCGGCCTGGCGCGAAACCAGAACCTTGACGAAGGTGTCCTGGGCCAGGTCGGCGGCGTTCTGCGGGCAGCCGAGGCGGCGCCGCAGCCAGCCCGTGAGCCAGTGGTGGTGGTCGCTGTAGAGGGTATGCAACGCGGCCGCATGGGCGAGGTCGGCGCTCGACACCTGGACATTCCCGGAGCAGAAGGATTAACGAATGATAATAGTTATCATTTTATGCTGTGGGAATGCCTGCCTACAACCGCAGGCTGTCGGCGCCTGGCTTTCAGGAGGCTTTCAGGGCGGCGCGATACTGCCCCGGGGTGGCGCCATGGGCTTCGCGGAAGCGCCGGTTGAAATGGCTCGGACTGGCGAAGCCGCAGGCCAGCGAGACCTCCTGGAGCGACTGCGCGGAGTACGCCAGCAGGTCGCGGGCCCGCGCCAGGCGTCGTTCCAGCACGTAGCGGTGCGGCGGCAGGCCGAAGGAGACGCGGAACATGCGCGCGAAGTGGTACTCGGAGAGCGCCGCCAGCTCCGCCAGCGACCCCAGTTCCAGCGGCTGCTCCAGGTGGCTTTCGATGTAGTCGGCCAGGCGCCGCCGCACGTGCGCGGCCAGCCCGCCCTGCCAGCGTACGTCGGTACGCCTGCCGCACCCGGTGAGCAGCAGGTGGTCCACCGCCTGGTGGGCGAGGCTGGTGCATAGCAGGCGCTCGCCGGGTTCGTTCCAGTCCTGTCGTTCCAGGGTCCGGCACAGGGCGGCCAGCGGCTCGTCCTGGATGTAGGTGCGCTCCTCCAGTTGCAGGCTGCGTGGTTCGCAATCGAGGGTGCGTACCGCCGCGCCGGCCAGGCGTTCCGGGCTTATGTACAGGTGCATGAAGCCCAGGCCGCGTGTCACCGCCCAGTCGGAGTGGTGTTCGGCCGGCATCACGCAGAAGCGGTCGGGGCCGCCATAGAGCCCGGGACGATCGCGGCGGAAGGTCTGCCAGCCGCCCTGCAGGTAGAGCGACAGGGTGTGATGGCCGGGGTCGCTGTAGCCGAGGATCTCCGCTTCGTCGCGGTACCAATGGGCGAGCGCCAGGCCGTCGCTGAGCGTGCTGCTGCGCAGCAGGCGCGCATTGGAGGTCCGGTCGAGGGTGCGGAATACCTGGAAATCGCTGGGTTGGTGCATGCCGGCCATGCTACCCGCGCCCGGACGCTGCCGCGAGAGGCGGCGGATGAAAAGCGCAAGAATGGACAATGGTCGCGCCCGGCCTCGCCCGCAGACTGACGGCATCCTGTCGTTGCGGAGTCGCCATGAATCTTTCGCTGTACCTGCTCACCGTGCTCATCTGGGGCACCACCTGGATCGCCATCAAGCTGCAGATGGGCCCGGTGGCGATCACCCTGTCGATCGCCTACCGCTTCGCCCTGGCGGCGCTGGTGCTGTTCGCCGTGCTGCTGCTCGGCCGCCGCCTGCAAAGGCTGGACGCACGGGGCCAACGCCTGTGCATGGCCCAGGGCGTATGCCTGTTCTGCCTGAATTTCATCTGCTTCTATACCGCCAGCCAGTGGATTCCCAGCGGCCTGGTGGCCGTGGTGTTCTCCACCGCCACCCTGTGGAATGCGCTGAACGCCCGCCTGTGGTTCGGCCAGCGCATCGCGTCGAACGTGATGGCCGGTGGCGGTCTCGGCCTGCTCGGCCTGGGGCTGCTGTTCTGGCCGGAATTGGTGGGTCACCAGGCCACCCCGGAAACCTTCTACGGCCTCGGCCTGGCCCTGCTAGGCACGCTGTGCTTCTCCACCGGCAACATGCTTTCCAGCCTGCAACAGAAGGCCGGCATCCGCCCGCTCACCGGCAATGCCTGGAGCATGCTCTATGGCACCCTGATCCTCCTGGCGCTGTGCCTGTTCCAGGGCGTGCCGCTGAATTTCGACTGGAGCGCGCGCTACGTCGGCTCGCTGCTGTACCTGGCGATCCCCGGCTCGGTGATCGGCTTCACCGCCTACCTGACCCTGGTCGGGCGCATGGGCCCGGATCGCGCCGCCTACTGCACCGTGCTGTTCCCGGTGGTGGCGCTGAACATCTCGGCCTTCGCCGAGGGCTACCGCTGGACCGCACCGGCGCTGGCCGGGCTGGTCCTGGTGATGCTCGGCAACGTCTTGGTGTTCCGCAAGCCGAAGGCGCCGGCGCTGGCCGGGCCGGCGCGCTCGACCTAGCGGAGAGGGAGGCGCGCTCAGCCGCGTCGCCACACCTGCGGATTGACCAGGTCCAGCGGCCGCTCGCCGCGCAAGGCCGCCTCGAAGTTCTGCAGCGCCCGCTCGGCCATGGCCCGGCGGGTCTCGTGGGTGGCCGAGCCGATGTGCGGCAGGGTCACCACGTTGTCCAGGGCGAACAGCGGCGATTCGGCCAGCGGTTCCTTCTCGTAGACATCCAGGCCGGCGCCGAGGATGCGTTTCTCCCGCAGGGCGGCGACCAGCGCGGCCTCATCGACCACCTGGCCGCGGGCGACGTTGACCAGGATCGCCGAGGGTTTCATCAGGCCCAGTTCGCGCGCACCGATCAACTGCCGGGTCTGCGCTCCCAGCGGCACCACCACGCAGACGAAGTCGGCCTCGCCGAGCAGTTCGTCGAAGCCGAGGAAGCGCGCGCCGAGTTCCTGTTCCAGTTCCGGCTTGCGGTTGTTGCCGTGGTAGAGCACCTGCATGCCGAAGCCGAAACGGCCGCGCCGGGCGATGGCCGCGCCGATCCGGCCGAGGCCGAGGATGCCGAGTTTCTTGCCATGCACGTCGGTGCCGAACTGCGGGGCGTCGACGGTGCGCTTCCAGTTCCCGGCCTTGACCCAGGCGTCCAGCTCGGCGACCCGTCGCGCGGCACTGATCAGCAGGGCGAAGCCGAGGTCGGCGGTGGTCTCGGTGAGGACGTCGGGCGTGTTGGTGAGAGCGATGCCGCGGCGGTTCAGGTAGTCCAGGTCATAGTTGTCGTAGCCGACCGAGACGCTGGAGATGACTTCCAGCTGCATCGCCTGTTCCAGTTGCCTGGCGCCGAGCGGCCGGCCGACGCCGATCATGCCGTGGGTATCGGGCAGGGCGGCGGCGTACTGGGCGTCGATGTCGCCCTGTTTCGGTTCGAGCACGCGGACGTTGAACTGGCATTGCAGGCGTTCGAGATGCTCGGGGGCGAGGCGACTGAAGACGAAGACGTTCTTTTTCATGACGGGACTCTGCAAGCGGGAGCGAAAGCGCCGACCATACCACCGCCATCGAAGCGGCGGGCAGGGGCCCGCCACTGGGCGGGCGATTATCGGCTCAGGAGGGTCTTCCGAGTTCCAGGCCCAGCTCCACCAGCGCCGCTTCGTCGCGCTGGAGCAGGCCGGGCAGGCTTTCCTTGAGGTATTCCACCCAGGTCTTGATCTTCGCGTCGAGATACTGCCGCGAAGGGTACAGCGCATAGACGTTGAGCTGTTGCAGGCGGTGTTGCGGCAGGACCCGCACCAGGGTGCCCTTGCCCAGGTCCTCGATGGCCGAATACACCGGCAGGATACCGATGCCCAGCCCGGAGCGGATTGCCTCGGTCATGGCGTCGCCGACATTGACCTGGAACGGCGAGGCGCCGATGGAGACCATTTCCTGGCCGTTGGGACCGTCGAACAGCCAGCGATCCAGCGGCACCACCGGGCTGACCAGGCGCAGGCAGTCGTGGCTGGCCAGCTCCGAAGGCTCGCTCGGCGTGCCGTTCAGGCGCAGGTACTCCGGCGAGGCGCAAAGAATGCTGTAGGTCTCGCCGATGCGCTGGGAAATGAAGCCGGAATCGGGCAGCTCGGAGGCCACCACGATGGCCACGTCGAAGCCCTCGTCGAGCAGGTCCGGCACGCGGTTGGCCATGGTCAGGTCGAAGGTCACGTCGCGGTACTGCTGGCGGTAGCCGGCGATGGCGCGGATCACGTAGTGCTGGCCGATGCCGGTCATCGAATGCAGCTTCAGCTTGCCGGCGGGACGGGCATGGGCATCGCTGGCTTCGGCCTCGGCTTCCTCGACGTAGGCGAGGATCTGCTCGCAGCGCAGCAGGTAGCGCTGGCCGGCCTCGGTGAGGGCGATGCGACGAGTGGTACGGTTGAGCAGGCGGGTGCGCAGGTGCGTCTCGAGGTTGGCCACCGCCCGCGAAACATAGGCGGTGGTGGTGTTGAGCTGCTGGGACGCCGCGGTGAAGCTTCCGGTTTCCGCCACGCAGACGAAGGCTCGCATGTTTTGCAGGGTGTCCATCGACGGGGCCTCCTAGGCACGCGCAGAAGTGTGTCAGATTGTTGCGAGGGCGGATTATTTCACATTACGCAATAAACAATCGCACTTGAGCCAGCTTATCAGCAGCCGCCAGCCTCTTAAAATTCATCGGCCCCCGAGCGCACGAACGCTCGAGCGGGTTGAACGGCGCCCGTACCGTTCAAATTCCGTGCTTCGCCCCTCCAGGATCAGACAACGTGCCGCGTGCTCTCAGGAAGGAACTGACCTTGGTCGGCTCCTTCGTCGGTTTTCTCGTCGTTTTCTCCGCAATATCCGGTTGTGTCAGTACAGGCGATATCGCCCCCGAGGCCGCCACGCTCGACGCCAACGCCCTGGCCACCGACCATGCGATCCAGGCTGCCGCCCGCGAGGCCGGCTGGCCGCAGGCGCAGTGGTGGAAGGTGTATGCCGATCCGCAGCTGGACGCCTGGATCGAGAAGGCGCTGGACGGCAATCCAGGCCTGGCGGTAGCCCATGCGCGGGTACGCCAGGCGAAGTCCATGGCCGGGCTGGTGGAGTCCATCGAGTCGCCGCAGATCGAGGGCAAGGGCTCGCTGGTCCGCCACCGCTGGCCGGACGACTATTTCTACGGCCCCGGCGACCTGGCGCGGACCACTTCCTGGAACAACTCCACCGAGATCGGCCTGAACTACAAGCTCGATCTCTGGGGGCGCGACCGCAGCGACAGCGAGCGCGCCGTCGACCTGGCCCACATGGCCGCCGCCGAGGCGCGCCAGGCGCAGCTCGAGCTGGAGGGCAACATCGTCCGCGCCTACGTCCAGCTCTCGTTGCAGTACGCCGAGATGGACATCGCCAAGGCCATGCTGCAACAGCAGCGCGACATCCTCGCCCTGGCCCAGCGTCGCCTGCGCGGCGGCATCGGCACGCATTTCGAGGTCAGCCAGGCGGAAGTGCCGCTGCCCGAGACCGAGCGCCGCATCGAGGTGATCGACGAAGAAATCCAGCTCACCCGCAACCTGCTCGCCGCCCTGGCCGGCAAGGGCCCGGGCGAGGGCCGCACGATCCGCCGGCCAAGCCTGAACCTGGCGGCGCAGCCGAGCCTGCCCAGCGCCTTGCCGGCCGAACTGCTCGGTCGCCGCCCGGATGTGGTCGCCCGCCGCTGGCAGGTCGCCGCCCTGGCCAAGGGCGTGGACGTGGCGCGCGCCGACTTCTACCCCAACGTCGACCTGATGGCCTCGGTCGGCTTCAGTGCCGTCGGCGGCGGCATGCTGGAGTTCTTCCGCAGCGCCAAGTACACCTACAGCGCCGGCCCGGCGGTGACCCTGCCGATCTTCGACGGCGGCCGCCTGCGTTCGCAGTTGGGCGAGGCGGCGGCCGGCTACGACGCGGCGGTGGAGCAATACAACCAGACCCTGGTGGATGCGCTGAAGAACATTTCCGACCAGTTGATCCGCCTGCATTCGGTGGACATCCAGAAGGACTTCGCCGCGCAATCGGTGGCTTCCGCGCAGAAGACCTACGATATCGCCACCCTGGCCTACCAGCGCGGCCTCACCGATTATCTCAACGTGCTCAACGCGCAGACCCGGCTGTTCCAGCAGCAACTGGTCCAGGAGCAGGTGCAGGCCGCCCGGCTGGCCGCCCACGCCAGCCTGCTCACCGCCCTCGGCGGCGGCGTCGGGGCCGGCGCCGATACGCCGGCGCAGCGGAAGCTGGCGCCGGAGAACGTCCCGGTCAGAGCGGTGTCTTCGCGATGAGTGGCCGCTCCGCTGGTTTCGCCCTGCCCAGCCGCGACGAGTGGCGGCGCGCGCTGGCCGAGTGGGCGCGCAGCGACGGGGCGACCTGGATCTACGTGTTCAAGGTGCTCTGCGCGGCCTTCCTGACCCTCTGGCTGGCGATGCGTCTGGAATTGCCGCAGCCGAGCACGGCGACCATCACCGTGTTCATCGTCATGCAGCCGCAGAGCGGCCAGGTGTTCGCCAAGAGCTTCTACCGCATCCTCGGCACCCTGGTCGGCCTCAGCGTGATGGTCACCCTGATCGCCCTGTTCGCCCAGGAGCGAGTGCTGTTCCTGCTCAGCTCGGCGATCTGGATCGGCCTCTGCACCGCCGGGGCCGCCCGCTACCGTGACTTCCGCTCCTACGCCTGCGTGCTCGCCGGCTACACCGCGACGCTGATCGGCATTCCCGCCACCAGCCATCCGGAAGGCGCCTTCATGCAGGCGATCTGGCGGGTCCTGGAAATCAGCCTGGCGATCCTCTGCTCGGGGGTGGTCAGCGCGGTGATCATGCCGCAGACCACCAGCGCGGCGATGCGCAATGCGCTGTACGTGCGCTTCGGCCTGTTCGCCGCGTTCGTCCTCGACAGCCTGCGCGGGGTCGGCGGGCGCGAGCGCTTCGAAAGCAGCAACGTGGCCTTCGCCGCCCAGGCGGTGGGCCTGGAGACGATGCGCGCGGCGAGCGCCTTCGAGGATCCGCACATGCGCCTGCGCAATGGCCGGCTGATTCGCCTGAGCAGCGAGTTCATGGCCATGAATACCCGTTTCCACGCCCTCCACCAGTTGCTCGAACGCTTGCGCGCGCAGGGCTCCACCCAGGTGCTGGATGCGTTCGAGCCGTGCCTGGAGGAAATCACCGGGCTGCTCGAGGAGATCCGTGGCCGCGCCGTCACCGACCATGACGCCGAGCGCTTCGCCCAGCGCCTCGCCGACTGCCGCGAACGCCTGATGGCGCGCATCCGCCAGGCGCGCGGCGAGCTGCTGGCGCGGGAGCCGGGCGAAGAGGCGCGGCTGGACTTCAATACCGCCGCCGAGCTGCTCTACCGTTTCGCCGAGGAAATGCACGACTACGCCCTGACCCATGCCTCGCTGGCCGCCCACCGCCACGAGCGCGAGCAGTGGAAGGACGCCTTCACCGCCAAGGCCAACGCGGTGGCGGCGGCAGTGGCGGGGATGCGCACCGGGTTGATGATCCTGCTGTTCGGCTGTTTCTGGATCTACAGCACCTGGCCCAGCGGCGGCACCTTCGCCCTCAACGCGGTGGCGGTCTCGGCGCTGGCCTCGGCGGCGCCGAACCCGAAGAAGGTCGCCATGCAGATGGCCATCGGCACCATGGCGGCGGCGCTGCTCGGCTTCAGCGAGATGTTCTTCGTCTACCCGCATATCGACGGTTTCCCGCTGCTATGCCTGGTACTGGCGCCGGTGTTCGCCCTCGGCGCGTTCATCTCCTCGCGGCCGCAGTGGGCCGGCTACGGTCTCGGCCTGCTGGTGTTCTTCTGCTTCGGTTCGGTGCCGGCGAACCTGACCGTCTACGACCCGGCCCACGTGATCAACGAGTACATCGCCCTGATCCTCTCGATGCTGCTCTCGGCCGCGGCCGCTGCGGTCATTCTGCCGCCCAACAGCGCCTGGCTGTGGAAGCGCCTCGAGCGCGACCTGCGGATGCGCGTGGTGTTCGCCATCAGCGGCAGGAGCAGGGGGCTTGGCTCGGCCTTCGAAAGCGGTACCCGCGACCTGCTGAACCAGGCCTATGGCGTCGCCGCCGGGCGCCCGGACGTGCAGCGCGGGCTGCTGCGCTGGATGTTCCTGGTGCTCGAGGTCGGCCACGCGATCATCGAGCTGCGTCGCGAGCAGGAGCGCCTGCCGGACGAACCCTGCTACGCCGAGGCCATGCCCTGGCGCCAGGCGATCCGCGCCATGGGGCGGGCCCTGATCCGGCTGTTCGTGCGACCCGGTGCGGAGAACCTGGAGCGCGCCCTGGCGGCTGTCGACCAGGCCATCCACGCGGCCAGGCACACCGACGAACCCTGCGCGCCGCACTTCGACAGCTCGCCGCTACGGCGGGTGCGCAGCTACCTGCACTTCATCCGTTCTTCCCTGCTCGCGCCGACCTCGCCACTGACCGAACTGGCCGGCCGGACGAGCGGCCAAGGTACCGTCCATGCCTCGTGAAATCGCCATCCATGGGGTCTACATGCCGACCCTGACGCTGTTGTTCGTGATCGCCGCGGCGCTCACCTGGGGGCTCGACCGGATCTTCGCCTCGGTTGGCCTGTATCGCTTCACCTGGCACCCGGCGCTGTTCCGGGTCAGCCTGTTCGCCTGCCTGTACGGCGGCCTGTCCCTGACCATCTACCGCTGAGGCGGTAGCGCACCTCTTCGTTATCGTGAGCCGACCATGACCTTGAAATCCGTAATCAGCCTGCTGGCGACCCTGCTGATCCTGCTGGTCGCCGTATTCATCGGGCGGACCCTGTGGGTCAACTACATGGACACCCCCTGGACCCGTGACGGTCGCGTGCGCGCCGACGTGATCAATGTCGCCGCCGACGTTTCCGGGATCGTCGTCGACGTCCCGGTGCGCGACAACCAGTTGGTGAAGAAAGGCGACCTGCTGATGCAGATCGACCCCGACCACTACCGTATTGCGGTGAAGCAGGCCGAGTCGCTGGTTGCCTCGCGCAAGGCGACCCTGGAGATGCGCCAGTTGAACGCCCGGCGGCGCGCGGAAATGGATGAGATGGTGGTCTCCCGCGAAAGCCGCGACGACGCCCACAACACCGCCGCCGCGGCGATGGCCGACTACGAGCAGGCCAAGGCCCAGCTCGACGCCGCGCGCCTGAACCTGGAGCGCACCCGGGTGGTGGCGCAGGTCGACGGCTACGTCACCAACCTCAACGTGCACCGTGGCGACTACGCGCGGGTCGGCGAGGCGAAGATGGCGGTGATCGACAAGAACTCCTACTGGGTCTACGGCTACTTCGAGGAAACCAAGCTGCCGTACATCCGCGAAGGCGACCCGGTGGACATGCAGCTGATGAGCGGCGAACACCTCAAGGGCCACGTGGAAAGCATCGCCCGCGGCATCTACGACCGCGACAACCCGGAAAGCCGCGAGCTGACCGCCGACGTCAACCCCACTTTCAACTGGGTGCGCCTGGCCCAGCGCGTGCCGGTGCGGGTACACATCGACGAAGTGCCGGACGGCGTGCTGCTCTCGGCGGGGATCACCTGCACGGTGATCGTCAAGCCGCAAGGGCGCGACGACCAGGCCTCGGCGGCGCAGGCGCCGGGGCGGGCCGGTTGAGTGGAAGAGGTAGGGAGAAGCCCGGCGGATGCCGGGCTTTTTCGTTTCGGCGGGGCGGAAGAGGGCGCCACTCGCCAGGAATACGCTGCGGTTGGCGGCTGCCGGCGGTGAATATCCACCCGGCGGCCTAGGCCCCGACCTGTTCGGCCGGCGACACGATCAGGCCCTTGCCGCCGCGCGAGCGGCCGGAGCTGAGGTAGTCGGCGATGGATTCCTGGGTGACCTCGCCGAGGAACTGCTGGTCGGGGTCGAGCACCGGCAGCCAGGAGCTGTTGAACTCGTACATCCGCGACAACAGGATGCGCAGGTGCTCGTCGTGGCTGGCGGTGACCCGGAACGGGGTGACGAACGGCGCGCAGGTGCCCTCCTGGCGGCGCAGGTCCTTGCGTCGCACGTAGCCCAGGCCCTTGCCCTGGTCATCCACCACGATCAGGTAGCGCCGGTCGTTCTCGTCCATCAGTTCCAGCGCCTCGGCCACCGGGGTCTGCGGCCGGGCGGTGACCAGGCTGCTGTCGGCGGCGTCTTCGGCGCGCACCAGGAGCAGGCGCTTGAGCGTGCTGTCCTGGCCGGTGAAGGCGCTGACGAACTCGTCCGCCGGGTGCGCCAGCAGGGTGTCCGGGTGGTCGTACTGGAGCAGCCGGCCGCTCTTGAACACCGCCACCTTGTCACCCAGCTTGATGGCTTCGTCGATGTCGTGGCTGACCATGATCACGGTCATGCCGAGCTTGCGCTGCATTTCGAAGAACTCGTTCTGGATCGACTCGCGGTTGATCGGATCGACCGCGCCGAACGGCTCGTCCATCAGCAGCAGCGGCGCGTCCGCCGCCAGCGCGCGGATTACCCCGACGCGCTGCTGCTGGCCGCCGGAGAGTTCGCGCGGGTAGCGTTGCAGGTACTGCTTGGGCTCCAGCTTGACCATGCTCATCAGCTCGCGGGCCTTCTCCTTGCAGCGCGCCTTGTCCCAGCCGAGCAGGCGCGGCACGACCATGATGTTTTCCTCGATGGTCATGTTCGGGAACAGGCCGATCTGCTGGATCACGTAGCCGATGTGGCGGCGCAGGGTGACTTCGTCGAGGTCCGCGGTGTCCTGGCCGTCGATCAGCACGCGGCCGGAGGTCGGCGGGATGATCCGGTTGATCATCTTCAGGGTGGTGGTCTTGCCGCAGCCGGAGGGGCCGAGGAAGACGCAGATCTCGCCTTTCTCCACGGTCAGGCTGACGGAATCGACGGCGCGGAACTCCTTGCCGTTCTTCTGGGTGAAGGTCTTGCTGAGCTTGTCCAGTTCGATCATGTTCGGCTCCTGTCAGTGCGCGCTGGCGCGCAGTCCCTTGGGGGTGAGGATGCGTTGCAGCCATTGCAGCAGCAGGTCGGCGACGATGGCCAGGAGGCTGACCAGTACCGCGCCGACCACCAGCATCGGCATGTTGCTCTGGCTGATGGAAGTGAGGATCAGCACGCCCAGGCCGCCGGCGCCGATCACCGCGGCGATGGTCATCACGCCGATGTTCATCACCACGGCGGTGCGTACGCCGGCGAGGATCACCGGCACCGCGAGGGGAATGTCGACCATCCGCAGGCGTTGCCAGAAGGTCATGCCGATGCCCTTGCCGGCCTCGCGGATGCCCGCTTCGACGCCGGTCAGGGCGAGGTAGGTGTTGCGCAGGATCGGCAGCAGCGAATAGAGGAACACCGCGGTGATCGCCGGCAGCGGCCCGAGGCCCTGGCCGAATACCGAGTAGACCGGCATCAGCAGGCCGAACAGGGCGATCGAGGGGATGGTCAGCATCACCGTGGCGGCGCCCTGCAACGGGCCGGCCAGCCACGTGAAGCGGGTCATCAGCACGCCCAGCGGCACGCCGACGAGGATCGCCAGGCCTACGGCGACCAGTACCAGCAGCAGGTGCTGGAGGGTGAGCTGGCCGACCTGGGACCAGTCGAGATGGGAAAGCACGCTGAAGAAGTCCATTACTGGCTACCTCCCTGGCCGGCCTGGCCGTCGTCGAGCAGGTGGTGTTCGCGGAGGAAGTCGGCGGCGACCTTCTGTGGCGTCTGCTGCTCGATATCGACCCGCGCGTTGAGCGCCTGCATGGTGGCGTCGTCGAGCCGCTCGATGATCGGATCGAACAGCGTGGCGAACTCCGGATGGCGCTGCATGACCTCCTTACGCACCACCGGGGCGGCGTTGTAGAAGGGGAAGTACTGCTTGTCGTCCTTCAGCACGCGCAGCTTGAAATCCTTCAGGCGGCCGTCGGTGGTGTAGACGAGGCCGAGGAACACCTGGCGGTTCTTCAGCGCGGTGTAGACCAGCCCGGCGTCCATCTGGCGGATGTCGTTGCGGGTGAAGTGCAGGCCGTACAGCTCGCTCATGGGGCCGAGGCCGTCGGGGCGGCCGGCGAACTCCGGGTCCATGGCGAACAGGTGGGTGCTCCCGGGCTCGGCCTCCTGCTGTTCGGCGAGCACCCGCGCGAGATCGCTGACGCTCTGGATGCCCAGGTGCTCGGCCTGTTCCTCGGGCATGGCCAGGGCATAGGTGTTGTTGAAGCGGGTCGGCTTCAGCCAGACCAGGCCCTGGGCTTCGTCGAGTTGCTTGACCCGGCGGTAGGAAGCCGCGGCGTCGAGCTTCTCGTCGATGTGGTTGTAGACGATCAGCGACGAGCCGGTGTACTCCCAGACGATATCCAGTTGGCCGCTTTCCTGGGCGGCGCGGGCCAGGGTGCTGCCCAGGCCGGTGGTGACCGTCACGTCGTAGCCGCGCTTCTGCAGGAACTGCGCGGTGATGGCGGTGAGGATGCGCTGCTCGGTGAAGGTCTTGCCGCCGATGCGCAGGGTTTCCGCCTGCGCCAGGCCGGCGGCGAACAGGCCGGCGCAGGCCAGGCAGAGTGAGCGGATCAGTCGGTTCATCAGGCCTCCTTGGCGGTCAGGCCGCGTTCCAGGAACATGCGGCTGAACAGCACCACCAGGGCGTCCAGCAGCAGGGCGAGGAGCGCCGTGCAGGCGGCGCCGAGCAGCAGTTGCTGGTGGTTGTTCAGGTAGATGCCGGGGAAGATCAGGCTGCCCAGGCTGTTGGCGCCGATCAGGAACGCCAGCGGCGCGGAGCCGACGTTCAGTGCCAGGGCCACGCGCACGCCGCCGACGATGATCGGCACCGCGTTCGGCAGTTCCACCCGCAGCAGCACCTGGTTGGGCGTCATGCCGATGCCGGTGGCGGCTTCCTTCAGCGCCGGCGAGACATTGCGCAGGCCCTCGTAGGTGTTGCGCACGATCGGCAGCAGCGAGGCGAGGAACAGGGCGAGGATTGCCGGGCCGTTGCCGATGCCGATGATCGCCAGGGCGATGGCCAGCACCGCCAGCGGCGGGATGGTGTTGCCGACGTTGAACACCTGCATCAGGCGTTCGGCCTGGGCCTGCATGCCGGGACGGCTGAGCAGGATGCCGGCCGGCACGCCGACCAGCAGGGCGGCCGCCATCGAACTGAAGACCAGCACCAGGTGGGCCTGCAAGTAGAACAGCAGGTCCTCGCGGTAGTGGAGGATGGTCGCGGGGGTGATCCAGTGGATCAGCAAGGCCAGTACGGCGGCTGCGGCGCAGAGGCCGAGCAGGGCCTTGCCACAGGTTTTCACCATGGTCGGGACTCCCTTCGGAATGAGCGTTGGCTACGCTGTCGGGCGCTTCGTCGAAGCGCGGAAACAGGCCGGAAATCAAAGGCTTCGGATGGGCACCGAATTCCCGACCCTGAAAGGGTTGACCGTTCGTCGTTCGCGGAGGTTCAACGAAACGGCCATGCTTGTGCCATGACCGGGCCTGGGCAAGCGGCCGCAGCCGCCGTCTCGCCTGGGCTGGCGGCGAACGAAGAAATCTTCCCCGGGGAAGCGGTCGATAATGGCGCTGCCGCGTCGGCGGCGCGCCATGCACCGTATCGGTGCGCTGGACGTCCAGGGCTTTTCTGCGGTTATGATGCGGGTTCCGAAATTTTCTCGGGCTTTTCCAGACATTCGCACCCCACGGTTCACGGATCGGCCTTTTGGGGTAGGTGTTTTACCTTCTGCTAAGGGAGTACCCCGCGTCATGCTCGATCTCGTCGCGGCATTCATTGCCTTGACCACCTTGCTCACCTACGTGAACTACCGCTTCATCCGCCTGCCGCCGACCATCGGCGTGATGGCCACGGCGCTGGTGTTCTCGCTGATCGTCCAGGGGCTGTCGGAACTGGGCTATCCGATCCTCGAGGTGGAGATGCAGGAAATCATCCGCCGCATCGACTTCTCCGAAGTGCTGATGACCTGGTTCCTGCCCGCGCTGCTGTTCGCCGGCGCACTGCACGTCGACCTCTCCGACCTGCGCAGCTACAAGTGGCCGATCGGCCTGCTGGCCACCGCCGGGGTGCTGATCGCCACCTTCGTCATCGGTGGCCTGGCCTACTACACCTTCCCGCTGTTCGGCTGGCAGGTGGATTTCATCTACTGCCTGCTGTTCGGCGCGCTGATCTCGCCGACCGACCCCATTGCCGTGCTCGGCATCCTCAAGTCCGCCGGCGCGCCGAAACCGCTGGCGACCACCATCGTCGGCGAGTCGCTGTTCAACGACGGCACCGCGGTGGTGGTGTTCGCCATCATCCTCGGCATCCTCCAGCTCGGCGAGGCGCCCACGGTCAGCGCCACGGCGATCCTCTTCGTCCAGGAAGCCATCGGCGGCGTGGTCTTCGGTGCGGTGCTCGGCTACGGCGTGTTCGTGATGATGCGCGGCATCGACCAGTACCAGGTGGAGGTCATGCTGACCCTCGCCCTGGTCATCGGCGGTGCCGCGCTGGCCGCGCGCCTGCACGTATCGGCGCCGATCGCGATGGTGGTGGCCGGGCTGATCATCGGCAACCACGGACGCCACTACGCGATGTCGGACGAGACCCGGCGCTACGTGGACAAGTTCTGGGAACTGATCGACGAGATCCTCAACGCCCTGCTGTTCGCCCTGATCGGCCTGGAGCTGCTGCTGTTGCCGTTCTCCTGGCTGCACGTGGCGGCGGCCTTCGCCCTAGGCGGCGCGGTGCTGGTCTCGCGCCTGCTCACGGTGGGCCCGGCGATCCTGGTCCTGCGCCGTTTCCGTGGCGCCAACCGGCAGGTACCGGCGGGCACCATCCGCATCCTGGTCTGGGGTGGGCTGCGCGGCGGCGTCTCGGTGGCGCTGGCGCTGTCCCTGCCGTTGGGGCCGGAGCGCGACCTGATCCTCAGCCTGACCTACATCGTGGTGCTGGTATCGATCCTGCTCCAGGGGCTTTCCATCGGCCCGCTGGTGCGTCGTATCTACGCCGGCCAGCCGCTGGAGAAAAGCGAGGGGGCGCACTGAGCGCAGCCTTCGCAAAGCGAGCGCCCGCCGTCATGGCGGGCGTTTTCGTTGGCGGCCATCAGGCGCTGTCCTGTGGCGCTTCGTTGCGATGGGTGCCGCGCAGGTTCATCGCCGCCAGGCAGACCTGCAGCAGGATCAGCGCATAGGCCTGGGCGTACAGGCCCCAGGCGATCCACAGCAGGTTGCTGGCGAGGAACACCCAGAAGCCGACCTTGCGTCTTCGCCGATGCGCCGACGCCACCAGCCAGGCGGCCACCACCGTGACCAGCATGGCGGGCCATTGCAGGTAGTCCAGCCAGTGCATGCGTGCATCCTTTTTCCGACCTTTGAGGGTCAGACCAGCCCTGGCGCGGCAAAGTGCGGTCGGATCGGATAGCCGTGCAGCAGCGACCTGACCCGCTCCTCGTCGAGTGCTCCGTTGAACTCGGCGCCCAGGGCTTCGCGGTGGATGCCGGTGGCGCCCAGCCAGAGCGTATCGATGCGCGCGGCGAGGGCGCCGGGGACGTCGGTCACCAGCGAGTCGCCGACGAACAGGATGTGCCGCGCGCCGCGCGCTTCCAGTTGCCGCTGGGCGATGCGGAAGGCCGCCGGGTCGGGCTTGCCGTACCAGCTGACCTGGCCGCCTTCCTCGCTGAACAGCTCGGCGAGCATGCCCGCGCCGTATACCGTGCGGCCGCCGGAAACCACCACGCGGTCCGGGTTGGCGCAGAGGAACGGTAGGTCGGTGGCGCCGCGCAGGGGCGCGAAGCGCTGTTCCAGTTCATCCTGGGGAAAGCTGCCGACGCCGACGATCAGCGCCGCCTGGGCGATGTCCTCGACGAAGCGCTCGCGGATTTCCGCCGGCCAGCTCTGCTGGGCCAGGCCGACGCCGGCCAGGTAGATACCGCCACGCCGGTATTCGGCGGTTTGCAGCAGGGCGTCGATGGTCAACTGGCCGGACGTGGTGATGCCGGCGAACCAGTCGCGCCGGATGCCCAGGCGCTCGAGCCCGGCGCTCATTTCCGCCACGCTGCTGGACGAGTTGCTGAGGAACCAGACCGGGCGGCCTTCGGCGTGCCGCCGGGCGAGCCAGGCAAGGGCGCCGGGGAACGCCTCGGCGCCGTCCATCACTACGCCCCAGAGATCGAGAAGGAAGCCGTCATAGTCGGCGCAGAGCACCTCCAGTTGCGCATGGTCGAGCAGGCGGGTGCTGGTGGCGGCGCTGAAGCGCGGGGAGGTCGGGGCATCGCTCATGGGAGTCTCGTCGCGGCTGTCGAAGTGGGCCGCCGCGTGCGGCGGCGAGTCCCAAGGGTGCCAAACTTGCGTGACGGGACCAAGCCTTTCGGCCCTGCGCGTGTTTACGGCCGGTCGAGCGCCTGGGCCATCCACTCGCGCACATGGCAGACGGCGAAGCGCGACGGGCTGCATTCGCCGTTGGCCATCGCCAGGCGCAGGCCGTCGACGTCGGCGCCGCGCACATAGGCGCTGGCGTCGCGCATGTCGTCCTCGTCGCCGAAACCGCCGTGCTGCATTTCCTCCAGCGCGGCCTGCTTGTCCCAGCCCTGCACGACGATGCGGTACATGGCGGCGAACAGTCCGGTGCGGTTGTTGCCGTGCTTGCAGTGCATCAGTACCGGGCCTTCGCGCTCGGCGGCCTGCAACTGGCGGAGGACGCTGAGCACCTCGGCGTCGTCGACCCGGTCGGCGTGGGTCGGCAGGCTGAGCACCCGCACCGGAGCCTGGCCCAGCCAGGCGCGGTCGTCGTCCTTGATGAAGCTGACCACCGTCTTCACCTGCAGGCGTTGCAGCAGCGCGACGCTCTGTGCGTTGGGCAGCGCGCTGCGATAGAGGGTGGGGCTCATGCGGTAGAGGTTGATCGACGGGTCGACCGCTTGCGCCCAGGCTGGCGAACGCGTGGCGGCAGTCTCGGCGGCATGCAGCGGGCCGCCGAGCAGGAAGGCGCCGAGCACGGCGGCGAGGAGCAGGCGGAGCCAGGCGAGCGGTGAACGGTGCATGTCGGCCTCGTGCGGTGGGTGGCCAACACTAGGCGAGGGCGGGTCAAGCCGAGCTGAAGAGAATGTGAAGAATTCGTTGAGGCAGCCTCACCTGTCAGCGCAGGAAGAATCCATAGACCCTGCCGGAGAAGAACACCAGCAACAGCGCCGGATAGCACAGGTAGTGCAGCACCACGATGAGCAGTGCCGCCGGGCTGGGATCGCCTTTCAGCGAGGCGAGGCCGACCAGCAGCAGGTAAAGGACCCCGAGCACTCCGCCATACAGGGCGACCAGGCGCAAGCGCTCGCCCCAGGTCGGCCAGCGCCGCTGCGCGCGGGCGAACCACCAGGCCAGGCCGCCGGCGACCAGCGCGGCGATCAGCAGGCTGGCCGGCAGGCCGCCGAAGCGGACCACCCCGCGCAGCAGCACGTTGAGCAGGATCGCCGCGGCGATCCCGGCCAGGGCGTAGTAGCGGATGGGTACGGCAAGGCGGTCGCCCATGGCGGTATCTCCTGGCGGTTTCAGAGGCGCGTGTCGAGACCGAAGCGCTTCTTCAGCAGCCGCTCCAGCAGGCCGCGCGGTAGCCAGCGGGCCAGCGCCGGCAGGGCCCGGCTGCCATTGCCGATGCGCACCAGCGGCGGGCGCGGACGGCGCTGCACGGCGGCTAGCAACTGGCGGGCGAAGTCTTCGGCGGACGTGGGATTGTCCTGGGATGCCGCGGCGCGCGCCTGGATCTGCCGGCGCAACGGCCACCAGGGCGAGCGTTCGTCGACCACGCTGTCCAGCTCGCGGCTGGCGCTGGCGCCGAAGTTCGAGGCGATGGCGCCCGGCTGCACTTCCAGCACCTCGACGCCGAACGGTGCCAGCTCCAGGCGCAGGGCATCGCTCAGCGCATGCACCGCGGCCTTGGAGGCGCAGTAGGCGCCGGCGAAGGGCGTGACCAGCACGCCGGAGACGCTGCCGACGTTCACCACCAGGCCGGACTTGCGCCTCAGTAGCGGGAACAGCGCGCGGGTCACGCCGACCACGGCGAACACGTTGGTCTCGAACTGCCGGCGCATGGCTTCGACGCCGCCGTCCAGCAGCGGACCCATGGCGCCGTAGCCGGCGTTGTTGACCAGCACGTCGAGGCCGGCGGCTTCGACTCCCAGTTCCTCGGCCAGACGGGCCAGCGCGGCGGCGTCGTTGACGTCCAGTTGCACCGCCTGGAAGCCGGCCTCGGCCAGGGCACGCACGTCGTCCTCCTTGCGCGCGCTGGCCCAGACCCGGTAGCCGGCGCGCTGGAAGGCGTCGGCGAGGGCGCGGCCGATGCCGCTGGAGCAGCCGGTGACGAAGGCGACGGGTTGGCTCATGGGCAGCGTTCCTTGGCTGGGAGTTGGAAGGAGGGCGGCCTACCGTACTGGATTCGCCGGCCGCGGAAAACCGCTCGAAGGCTCGGTCAGGCGTCCTTGCGCGCGATCCGTAGCGCCAGCGGCATGCGAACCCTGCGTGTCGAGGTCGGCTCGCCCCAGAGCGCGGCGACCCGTTGCAGGGCCTGGCGCACGAAAGCGTTGCCCTGCGCCTCGCGGCACAGGCGGCTGGCCGACCAGGTGGCCATGTAGTCGAACAACCGGGCCAGGCTCCATTGTTGCTCGATGACGAAGGCCGGCGCGGGGAGTTCGCCCAGCGGCAGCTCGACATCCCGGTAGGCGTTCCACAGCAGGCGGTTCTGTTGCGCCCAGTACGGGCCGATCGGGCGCAGGTATTCCTCGTCGATGGCGGCATCGATCTGCGCGTCGATGCTGAACCAGCCGTAGCCCCAGGCGGCGAACACGCCGCCGGGACGCAGCACGCGCAGCAGCTCGCGGTTGAAGCGCGAATGGTCGAACCAGTGCCAGGCCTGGGCTACGCAGACCAGGTCGAAGGCGGCGTCGGGATAGTCGGTGGCTTCGGCGTCCTGCACGCTGTAGCGGATACCCGGATGGACAACGGCGTGTTCGATCTGCTGCGTGCTGGTGTCGCTGGCGAGGACTTCGCCGAAGTACTGCGCCAGGCCGAGCGCGGCCTGGCCGGTACCGGTGGCGCAGTCCCAGGCGCGCCGGCGCTGGCCGCAGAGCCCGGCGAGATGGCGGTAGAGCGCATCGGGATAACGCGGGCGGGCGCTGGCGTAGGCAGCGGAGCCCTGGTCGAACAGACGGCGGGTTTCCATCGGGTCCTCCCTCGGTCAGTTGCCGAAACGCCCGTCCAGGCGTTCGGCGCGGAATTCCAGGGTGCTGGCGCGATAGCCCGGACGCAGCGGCGGCAGCGGCAGGCAATCGTGCCAGCTGTCGCCGCCGAGCAGGGCGTTCGGCGCCCGGTAGCGCGGGCTGTCGAAGCTGGTGTCGGCCAGGTTGACGCTGTCGCCGGGGCGGTAGGCGGCGATCCTCCAGCGTAGCTCCAGCAACGGACGGTCGCTGCCGTTCTTCAGTTCGACCGCCAGCGGCCGGTCCACCGGACAGCGTTCCGGCGCATAGCTCAGGCGCAGTTCCTGGCGTTGCAGGTGGCGGCTTTCGTCGTTGTCCTGCCAGATCACCCAGGCCGCCACCAGGCCCAGCCCGGCGAGAGCCGCCAGGGAGACCGGCAGGGCCTTGGCCGGGTATCGGACGAGGAGGATGACCCAGGTGAGAACCAGCAGCGCACCGATCAGCATTGAAATGTCCTTTCTTCGAAGCCGAGGGGACATCCTAGCGCACTGCTGCGTATCGCAGGCGGTACGGGCACGCTTACGCGGCGGAGGCGCCGCGATATGCGCAAGGGAGGCCGAAAGTCGGGGATGCGGGTTTCGGCAGGCTGGGGATAGCCGCCGCCCCCGGCCGCGCCGTCATTCGCAGCGGCGCTTGCCGCCCGGCGTCAGCAGACGCTCCAGCTCGACGAACAGGCGCTCGGCGTCCTGCGCCTCGCAGTCCTCGCCGTAGCGCTTCTTCAGGCCGTGTTCGCTGAGGGTCAGGTGCAGGGTTGGGACTACCTCGTGGCGCGCCAGGCAGCCTTTCACGCAATGCAGCGGGCAACCGTCGAGGGCCAGGATCGGTCGCCCGGAGCGGGCCCGGCGGACCAGCAGCGGGACGTCGCCGCCGACTCCGGCGATGCAGGACATCTCCGCCAGCCGGGCGCGATCCAGGCGCAGCGCGAGATCGTTGGCCAGTTGCGCCACGTTGGAGCAGCCGGAGCAGGCGTAGACCAGGGGAAGGGGATCGTCGGGGCTGCGTTCGAACATCATGACGGGCGCCTCGTGGAAGGAAGCCGCCAGTATCGACGCAGCGCCGCGGTGGATTTCTTGACCGGAATCAAGCCCGCGCGCGGCTCACACCAGGTCGTTCTCCACCGCCCACACCGCGGCCTCGACCCGCGAACGCATGCCGAGCTTGTGCAGCACCCGCTTGACATGGACCTTCACCGTGCCTTCGGTGATGTCCAGCTTTCGCGCGATCATCTTGTTGCTGTAGCCGTGGGCGATCTGGCGGAGGATCTGCCGTTCGCGCTCGGTCAGCTCGTCGAGGCTCTTCGAGCGGTCGTCGCCCCGCAGGGCCTGGGCGAGGATCTGGGTCAACTGCGGGCTGAGGGTCATCTGTCCGGTGGCGGCCTGGCGGATGTGCTCGAGCAGGCGCTCCGGCTCCATGTCCTTGAGCAGGTAGCCGTCGGCGCCGGCGCGCAGGACGTTGACCACGTCGCCCTTGTCGTCGGACACGGTGAACACCACGATGCGCGCGTCGACTCCGGCCTCGCGCAACGCGCGCAGGGTATCCAGGCCGTTCATGCCCTTCATGTTCAGGTCCAGCAGGATCATGTCCGGGTCCAGCTCGGCGGCCAGGCGCAGGGCTTCCTCGCCGCTGCCGGCCTCGCCGACCACGCTGAGGTCGTCTTCCAGTTCGAGCAACTGGGCGACGCCCTTGCGCATCATCGGATGGTCGTCCACCAGCAGCAGGCGAACCGGCTCGTCGGCGGTGGCTGGCATGTCCGTCATGGGGTCGGCTCCTTGGCGGCGGAGGGTTGCAGGGCGGTCGGCACGAAGCTGAAGAGCACTCGCGTGCCGTGGGGCGCGCGCGCTTCGAAGCGCAACTGGCTGCCGAGGGTCTGGCCGCGCTCCTGCATGATGGTAAGCCCATAATGGCCGCTACGGTTCTGCTGCGGATCAAAGCCGACGCCATCGTCCTCGACGGCGATGCTCACCTGGCCGTTGGCCTGGCTGCTCAGGCGCACCCAGGCCCGTTGCGCCTGCGAATGGCGAACCACGTTGGAGAGCGCCTCGCGGACGATCTGCAGGACGTGGATTTCCTCGTTGGGGCTCAGCGGCACGTGTTGCAGGCGGTTGTCCAGTTCGATCGTCACCTCGCCGCGCTCGCCGAACTCGGCCACGGCGTTCCCCAGCGCGGCTTCCAGGCTCGGCTCGTCGAGGCTGAGGCGGAAGGTGGTGAGCAGTTCGCGCAGTTGCCGGTAGGCGCCGTTGAGGCCTTCGCGCAGTTCGTCGAGGGTGTCCTCGATCTTCTCCGCCGGCGCCTCGCGCTTGAGCAGGGTGCCCAGGCGGCTGACCTGGATCTTCAGGTAGGACAGCGACTGTGCCAGCGAGTCGTGCAGTTCGCGGGCGATGGTGCCGCGCTCGGCGAACAGGGCCAGGCGGCTTTCCTGTTCCTGTTGCAGGGACAGGGCGAAGGTGCGGGCGATGTTGTCGCAGAAGGTCTCGATCAGTTGCTGCTGCCAGTTCTCCAGGCGGCCGCTGCGGCTTTCGATGAACAGTTCGCCGAAACGGTGGCCGGCGATGGACAGGGGCTGCATCAGCAATGGCTGGGCCAGGGACGAGGGTTGGTCGCAGGCGCTGGCCTGCTCGCGGCAGCTACCGCAGTCGCCCTGCAGGCAGAAGTCCGCCGGGCGCTCGGTGGTGGTCAGCGAACTGTAGGCGCGCTCGACCCCGTCCTTGTTCAGGCAGAGGGTCACGCGGCCGGCGTCGAGCACTTTCTCCAACTGGTTCAGCAGCGGTTGCAGGGTGCGGCTGTCGTAGGGGTTCTCGCCCAGCCGGCGGGCGCTGGCGTAGAGCAGTTCGAGGCGCTGGTGGCTCTGCGAGAGGGCGCGGGTCTTGTCCTCCACGCGCTCTTCCAGGTCGCCGTAGATGCTCTTCAGCTCGCCGGCCATCTGGTTGAAGCGCTCGCCCAGTTGCGCCAGTTCGTCCTCGCCGCTGTAGGTGACCCGCGCGTCCAGCTCGCCGCGGCCCAGGCGGCGGGCGGTGCTGGTGAGTTCGCGCAGCGGGCCGATGACGTGATAGCTGAGGTCGTAGAGGGTGACGAACACCACCAGCAGGCTGAGGAACAGGCACAGGCCCTGCACCGTGCTGAGCAGTTGCGAGCGGCGCTCGGCCTTGGCCTGGAGGATGCCGACGAAACGGTCGATGTCGCCGACGTAGGCGTCCAGCACGGCGCGTCCGGGCAGCGCGCGCGGGTCCAGGCGCGCGAGGCCCTCGCGCAGCTCCTGGTGCAACTGGCGGATCGGGTCGTCGGCGTCCTGGCGTTGCAGCAGGCGGCGGATGTCGCCGCTGTCGAGGCGTTCGCCGAGGGTCCCGAGCAGCGCCTGGCGGCCTTCCAGGCTGGGCTCCAGGGCGACCCGGTAGGTGAGCATGCGCAACGAGCCGGCGTGGTTGATCACCGCGGCGTCCTGGTGCGTGTAGTCGGCGAAGAGCAGGGCGCTGAACATCCCGATCAGCGCCAGCGATACCAGCAGGGTGAGGTAGCAGCCGAAGCGGACTACCAGGGAGCGGCGCAGGATCGGCTTTCCGGCCCTGTCACTACCTCCAAAGAATCTGTCCCGCTGGTCAGCGTCCGGTGCGGTCGCCTTGTTCATGAGAAAAGCCTTTTAAAACAGTTAGTTGCGCAATAATTTCAGCCGTACCTCTTTCGAGGTAGGGGCGCGCATCTAGGCACGGAACGGCCGGTATTTCATTGATTCCTATCAAATTTGCATAGGAACACCTTCCCTAGGCTCTCGCTGAACGCTGTCCGTGCAGAGAGTTTAGCCATGGCTTCCCTACGTCAGAAACAGTACTCCGTCCTCGGCATGAGTACCTTGTCCTTCGCGGTGAATTTCGCCGTGTGGACGATGTTTTCGATCATCGGCATCCGCATCAAGGACGAGCTCGGCCTGAGCGAATCCCAGTTCGGCCTGATGGTCGCCCTGCCGATCCTCACCGGCTCCCTGGTGCGCCTGCCGCTGGGCCTGATCACCGACCGCTTCGGCGGCCGCATCGTGTTCTTCATCCACATGCTGCTGGTGGCCATCCCGATCTACGGCCTGGCCTTCGCCAGCCAGTACTGGCACTACCTGGTGCTCGGCCTGTTCGTCGGCCTGGCCGGCGGCTCCTTCGCGGTCGGCATCGCCTACACCTCGGCCTGGTTCGAGAAGGAGCGCCAGGGCACCGCGATGGGCATCTTCGGTGCTGGCAATGCCGGCGCGGCGATCACCAACCTGGTGGCGCCGATGATCGTGGTCGCCTTCGGCTGGCGCATGGTGCCGCAGGTCTACTCGGTGGCCATGCTGGTCACCGCCGTGCTGTTCTGGCTGTTCACCTGGACCGATCCGGCGCACCTCAAGGGTGCCGCCGAGGCCAGCCAGCGGCCGACCCTGGCCAAGCAACTGGCGCCGCTCGCCGAGCTGCGCGTCTGGCGCTTCGGCCTGTACTACTTCTTCGTCTTCGGCGGCTTCGTCGCCCTGGCCCTGTGGCTGCCGAAGTACTACATCGCCGAATACGGCCTGGACCTGAAGACCGCGTCCTTCATCACCATGCTGTTCACCCTGCCGTCCGGCCTGATCCGCGCCCTCGGTGGCTGGTTCAGCGACCACTACGGCGCGCGCTCGGTGAATTGGGGCGTGTTCTGGGTCTGCCTGGTGTGCCTGTTCTTCCTCTCCTACCCGCAGACCACCATGACCATCCACGGCATCCAGGGCGACCTCAGCCTGGGCATCGGCCTGAACGTCTGGCTGTTCACCTTCCTGGTGTTCGTCGTCGGCATCGCCCAGGGCTTCGGCAAGGCCAGCGTGTACCGGATCATCCACGACTACTACCCGAGCAACATGGGCACCGTCGGCGGCATGGTCGGGGTGATCGGCGGCCTCGGCGGCTTCTGCCTGCCGATCCTGTTCGGCTACGCCGCCGACCACATCGGCGTGCGCTCCTCCTGCTTCATGTTGCTGTTCGGCCTGACCGTGGTCTGCATGGTCTGGATGCACTACGCGATCAAGCAGCAACGCCGCATCGACGGCCAGGCCGCCTCGGCCGACGTCGACCTTCCTCCCACCCTTCCCACCCACTCCTGAGGTAATGCCGTCATGGGCATGATCGCCAATACCCAACTGAAAGCCGCACGGGGACCGCTGCTGCTCGACTGGCGCCCCGAGGACCCCGAGTTCTGGGCGCGCAACGGCAAGCGCATCGCCAGCCGCAACCTGTGGATCTCGATCCCCGCGCTGCTGCTCGCCTTCGCCGTGTGGATGATCTGGAGCACAGTGACCGTGCGCCTGAACAGCGCCGGCTTCGCCTTCAGCAACGACCAGTTGTTCCTGCTCGCGGCGCTGCCGTCGATCTCCGGCGCCACCCTGCGGGTGTTCTATTCGTTCATGGTGCCGATCTTCGGCGGTCGTCGCTGGACCGCCCTGAGCACCGCCTCGATGCTGATCCCGTGCATCTGGCTGGGCTTCGCCGTGCAGGACCCGAGCACCCCGTACTGGGTGTTCGCCCTGATCGCGCTGCTCTGCGGCTTCGGCGGCGGCAACTTCGCCTCGAGCATGTCCAACATCAGCTTCTTCTATCCGAAGAGCCAGCAGGGCACCGCCCTCGGCCTGAATGCCGGGCTCGGCAACCTCGGCGTCTCGGTGATGCAGTTCGCCGTGCCGCTGGCGGTGGCCGGCGGCCTGTTCGGCGCCTTCGGTGGTGAGCCGCAGCAGCTCGGCGACGGCGGTCGCCTGTGGCTGCAGAACGCCGGCTGGATCTGGGTGCCGTTCATCGCCGTGGTATCGGTCGCGGCCTGGTTCGGGATGAACGACATCGCCGACGCCAAGGCCTCGTTCCGCGACCAGGCGGTGATCTTCAAGCGCAAGCACAACTGGCTGATGTGCTGGCTGTACGTGGCCACCTTCGGCTCGTTCATCGGCTTCTCGGCCGGCTTCGCGATGCTCAGCAAGACCCAGTTCCCCGACGTCAACCCGCTGCAATACGCCTTCCTCGGTCCGCTGGTGGGCGCCCTCAGCCGGCCCCTGGGCGGCTGGCTGGCGGACAAGTTCGGCGGCGCGCGGATCACCCTGTGGAACTACGCGCTGATGATCGGCGGGGTGTTCGCGGTGATCGCCTTCCTGCCGGGCGACGGCGGCCAGGGCAACTTCTTCGGCTTCCTTGGCGCCTTCATCCTGCTGTTCTTCTTCGCCGGCATCGGCAACGGCTCAACCTTCCGCATGATCCCGGTGATCTTCCGCAACGAGTGGGCCCGGCGGGTGCGCGACGGCCAGGCCGACGAAGCCGGCGCGGCGCGCAACGCGAGCATGGAGTCGGCCGCGGTGATCGGCTTCTCCGCCGCCATCGGCGCCTTCGGCGGGTTCTTCATCCCGAAGGCGTTCGGCACCTCGCTGCACATGACCGGCAGCGCCGAGGGCGCCCTCTACGTGTTCATCGCCTACTACCTGAGCTGCATCGTCGCCACCTGGTGGTGGTACGCGCGCAAGGGTGCGGAGAGTCCCTGTTGAGTCCGTCGGCAGCAGCCCGCGGCAACCCCTGATTAGCGTTGTAACGCCCGGCACAGACCGGGTGAGGAGATCAAGATGAGTCACCTGCTCGACCGCCTGCAGTTCTTCAAGAAGAAGCAGGGCGAATTCGCCGATGGCCACGGCGAGACCAGCAACGAGAGCCGCGCCTGGGAAGGTGCCTACCGGCAGCGCTGGCAGCACGACAAGATCGTGCGCTCCACCCACGGGGTGAACTGCACCGGCTCCTGCTCCTGGAAGATCTACGTGAAGAACGGCCTGATCACCTGGGAAACCCAGCAGACCGACTACCCGCGCACCCGTCCGGACCTGCCCAACCACGAGCCGCGCGGCTGCCCGCGCGGGGCCAGCTATTCCTGGTACATCTACAGCGCCAACCGCCTGAAGTACCCGAAGGTGCGCAAGCCGTTGCTCAAGCTCTGGCGCGAGGCGCGGGCGCAGCACGGCGACCCGGTGAACGCCTGGGCCAGCATCGTCGAGGACGCCGCCAAGGCGAAGAGCTACAAGAGCCAGCGCGGCCTGGGCGGCTTCGTCCGTTCCAGCTGGGACGAGGTCACCGAGATCATCGCCGCGGCCAACGTCTACACCGCCAAGACCTACGGTCCGGACCGGGTGATCGGCTTCTCGCCGATCCCGGCCATGTCGATGGTCAGCTACGCCGCCGGCGCCCGCTACCTGTCGCTGATCGGCGGGGTCTGCCTGAGCTTCTACGACTGGTACTGCGACCTGCCGCCGGCCAGCCCGCAGATCTGGGGCGAGCAGACCGACGTGCCGGAGTCGGCCGACTGGTACAACTCCAGCTACATCATCGCCTGGGGCTCCAACGTGCCGCAGACGCGGACCCCGGACGCGCACTTCTTCACCGAGGTGCGCTACAAGGGCACCAAGACCGTCTCCATCACCCCGGACTATTCCGAGGTGGCCAAGCTCACCGACCTCTGGCTCAACCCCAAGCAGGGCACCGACGCCGCGCTGGGCATGGCCTTCGGTCACGTGATCCTGAAGGAGTTCCACCTCGACCGGCCGAGCGCCTACTTCGTCGACTACTGCCGCCAGTACACCGACATGCCGATGCTGGTGTTGCTGGAAGAACACGCCGGCGGCGCGTTCAAGCCGACCCGCTACCTGCGCGCCGCCGACCTGGCGGACAACCTCGGCCAGGACAACAACCCCGAGTGGAAGACCATCGCCTACGACGAGCGCAGCGGCGGGCTGGTCTCGCCCACCGGCGCCATCGGCTACCGCTGGGGCGAGTCTGGCAAGTGGAACATCGCCGAGCTGGACGGCAGGAGCGGTGACCAGACGCGCCTGCAACTGTCGCTGCTCGATGGCCCGGAACATGCCTGCGAGGTGGCCTTCCCGTACTTCGCCGGGCAGGAGCACCCGCACTTCAAGGGCGTCGCCAACGACGAGGTACTGCTGCGCCGGGTGCCGTTCCGCGAGATCGTCGCGGCGGACGGCAAGCGCCTGCGGGTGGCCACCGTCTATGACCTGCAGATGGCCAACTACAGCATCGACCGCGGCCTGGGCGGCGACAACGTGGCGACCTCCTACGAGGACGCCGACACGCCCTATACCCCGGCCTGGCAGGAGCGCATCACCGGCGTCCCGGCGGCGCGCGCGACGCAGGTCGCCCGCGAGTTCGCCGACAGCGCCGACAAGACCCGCGGCAAGGCGATGGTGATCATCGGCGCGGCGATGAACCACTGGTACCACATGGACATGAACTACCGCGCGGTCATCAACATGCTGATGATGTGCGGCTGCATCGGCCAGAGCGGCGGCGGCTGGGCGCACTATGTCGGCCAGGAGAAGCTGCGCCCGCAGACCGGCTGGGCGCCGCTGGCCTTCGGCCTGGACTGGAGCCGGCCGCCGCGGCAGATGAACGGCACCAGCTTCTTCTACCTGCACAGCTCGCAATGGCGCCACGAGAAGCTGTCGATGCACGAGGTGCTGTCGCCGCTGGCCGACGCCAGCCGCTTCGCCGAACACGCCCTGGACTACAACATCCAGGCCGAACGCCTCGGCTGGCTGCCGTCGGCGCCGCAACTGAACCGCAACCCGCTGCGCATCGCCGCCGAGGCCGAGGCCGCCGGCCTGCCGGTCGCCGACTATGTGGTGCGCGAACTGAAGAGCGGCGGCCTGCGCTTCGCCAGCGAATCGCCGGACGATCCGCAGAACTTCCCGCGCAACATGTTCATCTGGCGCTCCAACCTGCTGGGCTCCTCCGGCAAGGGGCACGAGTACATGCTCAAGTACCTGCTCGGGGCGAAGAACGGGGTGATGAACGATGACCTCGGCAAGGCCGGCGGTCCGCGTCCCACCGAGGTCGACTGGGTCAACGACGGTGCCGAGGGCAAGCTCGACCTGGTCACCACCCTGGACTTCCGCATGTCCTCCACCTGCATGTACTCGGACATCGTCCTGCCGACCGCTACCTGGTACGAGAAGGACGACCTCAACACCTCCGACATGCACCCCTTCATCCATCCGCTGTCGGCGGCCACCGATCCGGCCTGGGAAGCCAAGAGCGACTGGGAGATTTACAAGGCCATCGCCAAGAAGTTCTCCGCCGTCGCCGAAGGCCACCTCGGCGTGGAGCAGGACCTGGTCACGGTGCCGCTGCTGCATGACACCCCCACCGAGCTGGCGCAGCCGTTCGGCGGCGACGGCCATGACTGGAAGAAGGGCGAGTGCGAGCCGATGCCGGGACGCAACCTGCCGACGCTGCACCTGATCGAGCGCGACTACCCGAACGTCTACCGCAAGTTCACCTCGCTCGGTCCGCTGCTGGACAAGCTGGGCAACGGCGGCAAGGGCATCGGCTGGAACACCGAGAAGGAAGTGAAGCTGGTCGGCGACCTCAACCATCGCGTCGTCGAGAGCGGCGTCAGCCAGGGCCGGCCGCGCATCGACAGCGCCATCGACGCCGCCGAGGTGGTCCTCGCCCTGGCTCCGGAAACCAACGGCCAGGTCGCGGTCAAGGCCTGGGAAGCGCTGTCGAAGATCACCGGCCGCGAGCACGCCCACCTGGCGCTGCCCAAGGAAGACGAGAAGATCCGCTTCCGCGACATCCAGGTGCAGCCGCGCAAGATCATCTCCAGCCCGACCTGGTCCGGCCTCGAGGACGAGCACGTCAGCTACAACGCCGGCTACACCAACGTCCACGAGCTGATCCCGTGGCGCACCATCACCGGTCGCCAGCAGTTCTACCAGGACCACCCGTGGATGCAGGCGTTCGGCGAAGGCTTCGTCAGCTACCGGCCGCCGGTCAACACCCGGACCACCGAGAAGCTGTTGAACAGGAAGCCCAACGGCAACCCGGAGATCACCCTGAACTGGATCACCCCGCACCAGAAATGGGGCATCCACTCCACCTACAGCGACAACCTGCTGATGCTCACCCTGTCGCGCGGCGGTCCGATCATCTGGCTCAGCGAGCACGACGCGGCCAAGGCCGGGATCGTCGATAACGACTGGGTCGAGGTGTTCAACGCCAACGGCGCGGCGACCTGCCGCGCGGTGGTCAGCCAGCGGGTCAAGGACGGCATGGTGATGATGTACCACGCCCAGGAACGCATCGTGAACGTACCCGGCAGCGAGACCACCGGCACCCGTGGCGGCCACCACAACTCGGTGACCCGCGTGGTGCTCAAGCCGACCCACATGATCGGCGGCTACGCCCAGCAGGCCTGGGGCTTCAACTACTACGGCACGGTCGGCTGCAACCGCGACGAGTTCGTCGTGGTGCGCAAGATGAGCAAGGTCGACTGGCTGGACGAACCCCGCCACGGCGGACTCGGCGGCGACGCCCTGCCGCAACCGCTGCCCCAGGACATTTGAGGAGAGACGCCATGAAAATTCGTTCGCAAGTCGGCATGGTGCTGAACCTCGACAAGTGCATTGGTTGCCACACCTGCTCGATCACCTGCAAGAACGTCTGGACCAGCCGCGAAGGCATGGAGTACGCCTGGTTCAACAACGTCGAGACCAAGCCCGGGATCGGCTACCCGAAGGAATGGGAAAACCAGGAGAAGTGGAAGGGCGGCTGGGTGCGCGCGGCGGACGGTTCGATCCGCCCGCGCATCGGCGGCAAGTTCCGCGTGCTGGCGAACATCTTCGCCAACCCGGACCTGCCCGAGATCGACGACTACTACGAACCGTTCGACTTCGACTACCAGCACCTGCATACCGCGCCCAAGGCCGAGCACCAGCCGGTGGCGCGCCCGCGCTCGCTGGTCTCCGGGCAGCGCATGGAGAAGATCGAGTGGGGCCCGAACTGGGAGGAGATCCTCGGCACCGAGTTCGCCAAGCGGCGCAAGGACAAGAACTTCGACCAGGTCCAGGCGGACATCTACGGTGAGTACGAGAACACCTTCATGATGTACCTGCCGCGCCTCTGCGAGCACTGCCTGAACCCGGCGTGCGTGGCGTCCTGCCCGAGCGGGGCGATCTACAAGCGCGAGGAGGACGGCATCGTCCTGATCGACCAGGACAAGTGCCGCGGCTGGCGGATGTGCATCTCCGGCTGCCCGTACAAGAAGATCTACTTCAACTGGAAGAGCGGCAAGTCCGAGAAGTGCATCTTCTGCTACCCGCGCATCGAGGCCGGCCAGCCCACCGTCTGCTCGGAGACCTGCGTCGGGCGCATCCGCTACCTCGGCGTGCTGCTCTACGACGCCGACCGCATCCACGAAGTGGCCAGTTGCGAGAACGAGCGCGAGCTGTACGAGAAGCAACTGGAGATCTTCCTCGATCCGTTCGACCCGGCGGTGATCGCCCAGGCGCGCAAGGACGGGGTGGCCGACAGCGTCATCGAGGCGGCGCAGAAGTCGCCGGTGTACAAGCTGGCGATGGACTGGAAGCTGGCCCTGCCGCTGCACCCGGAATACCGCACGCTGCCGATGGTCTGGTACGTGCCGCCGCTGTCGCCGATCCAGAACGCCGCCGCCGAGGGGCACATCGGCAGCGACGGGGTGATCCCGGACGTCGAGTCGCTGCGCATCCCCGTGCAGTACCTGGCCAACCTGCTCACCGCCGGCGACACCGCGCCGGTGCTGCTGGCGCTCAAGCGCCTGCTGGCGATGCGCGCCTACAAGCGCGCCGAGCACGTCGAAGGCCGCCAGGACCTGGAGGTACTGGCCAAGGTCGGGTTGAGCGTGGAGCAGGTGGAGGAGATGTACCGCTACCTGGCCATCGCCAACTACGAGGATCGCTTCGTGATCCCCAGCGCGCACCGCGAGGAAGCGCTTTCCGATGCCTTCGCCGAGCGTTCCGGCTGCGGCTTCAGCTTCGGCAACGGCTGTTCCGGCGGCAGCAACTCCGCCGTCAACCTGTTCGGCGGCAAGCCGACCAACCGCCGCGACGTGATCCAGGTCGTGCAGATCCAGGAGTGAGCGCCATGAACGATCACAGCCAACTGTTCCGCCTGCTCGCCCTGCTGCTCGACTATCCACGCGCCGAGCTGCGCGAGGAGAGCCTCGGCCTGCATGCGCTGATCCGCACCTGCGAACTGCCGGAAGCGCTGCGCGACGGCCTCGCGGCGCTGCTCAACGAGCTCTGCCAGGGCGACCTGCTGGACGTCCAGGCGCGCTACGACGGTCTCTTCGAGCGCGGCCGCTCGGTCTCGCTGCTGCTCTTCGAGCACGTCCACGGCGAGAGCCGCGACCGTGGCCAGGCGATGGTCGACCTGCTCGACCGCTATACCGGGGCCGGCCTGCAGATCGACGTACCGGAGCTGCCGGACTACCTGCCGCTGTACCTCGAATACCTGTCGCTGCTGCCGTTCGCGGCGGCCAGCGAAGGGCTCGCCGAAGTGGCGCACATCCTCGGCCTGCTGGCGCTGCGCCTGGAGGAACGTGGCAGCGCCTACGCGGCGATTTTCGAGGCGTTGCTGGAACTCGGCGGCGAGCGCCCGGACCTCGGCGCGTTGCGTCGCGACCAGGCCCAGGAACAGCGCGACGACAGCCTGGAGGCCATCGACCGGGCCTGGGAGGAAACCCCGGTGAGCTTCACCGACCCTGCCGGCGGTTGCCCGTCGAGCAGCGGCCGCCGTCCGACGGCGTCCACCGAACAACCATTGCAATGGGTCGCCCAGCCGGTACCGCAGATGCAGTACCGCGCGGCCCGCGAAGGAGTCTGAGCATGTCGACCAATCTTCTGTTCTTCGGGATCTATCCCTATGTCGCGCTGCTGATCTGCCTGGTCGGCAGCTGGGCGCGCTTCGACCTCTCGCAGTACACCTGGAAGGCCGGTTCCAGCCAGATGCTCAGCAAGAAGGGCATGCGGGTATACAGCAACCTGTTCCACGTCGGCGTGCTGTTCATCCTCGCCGGCCACTTCGTCGGCCTGCTGACCCCGGCCTCGGTCTACCACCACCTGATCAGCACCGAGAACAAGCAACTGCTGGCGATGGTCTCCGGCGGCTTCTTCGGCGTGCTCTGCTTCATCGGCCTGAGCGGACTGATCCTGCGCCGCCTGACCGACGCGCGGGTGCGCGCCACCGGCAACGCCTCCGACCTGATGATCCTGCTGGTGCTCTACGCCCAGCTGATCCTCGGCCTCTCCACCATCGTCGCCTCGACCCATCACATGGACGGCTCGGTGATGGTGATGCTCGCCGACTGGGCCCAGGCCATCGTCACCCTGCGTCCGCTGGCGGCGGCCGAAGCCATCGCGCCGGTGGGCCTGGTCTACAAGCTGCACGTCGGCCTGGGCCTGACCCTGTTCGTGCTGTTCCCCTTCACCCGCCTGGTGCACATCGTCAGCGCGCCGGTGTGGTACCTGGGCCGGCGCTACCAGATCGTGCGTCAGAAACGTCCTGCCTGAACCCTGGGCGGCCGGCGCATCCGGCGCCGGCCCGCCGAACCGAGGTGATCGATCATGAGTTGCTCCCACTACGAAGAACGCGTCGAGAAGGTCGAACTGCCGCAACTGAAGGTCAACGGCGTGGCCATCGGCGAAGACCTGCTGGCCCGCGAACTGCAATACCACCCGGCGGACAGCTACGCGCTGGCGCTGGAGGCCGCCTGCCGTGCGCTGATCGTCCGCCAGTTGCTCCTGCAACGGGCCGACGCGCTGGGCATCGAGGCCCGCTGCGAAGACGGCGAGACGCCGGAGGAAGCGCGCATCCGCCAATTGCTGGAGGAAGAGGTGCAGGTCCCGGAAGCCGACGAAGACGCCTGCCGGACCTGGTACGCGGCCAATCCGGGACGCCTGCTCGGCCCCTGGCGCCTGCAATTGCGCCATGTGCTGCTGGCCTGCGCGCCGGACGACCTGGAAGGCCGCGAGACGGCGCGCAAGCAGGCCGCGGAGCTGCTCGACGAGTTGCGCGGGCATCCCGAGCGCTTCGTCGACCTGGCCCGGCGTTTCTCCGCCTGTCCGTCGAAGGAGGCGGGCGGCGACCTCGGCTGGATCGAGCCGGGGCAGACCGTCCCCGAATTCGAGAAGCGCCTGCTGCGCCGCGCGCCCGGGCTGCTCGAGCATCCGCTGGAAAGCCGCTATGGCCTGCATGTGGTGGAACTGCTGGCGCGCGAGGGCGGCGAGCCGCTCGACTTCGACGCGGCCCGCGCGCAAATCGCCGCGCACCTGCAAGCGCAAGTGTTGCAGCGGGCCGTGGGGCAGTACATCGGCGTGCTGGCGGGAGACGCCTGCATCGAGGGCTTCGCCTTCGAGGGCGCGGATGGGGCGCTGGTGCAATAGGTTTCGGCGCCGTTGTTTCCCTCTTCCTCCCGCACATCAATCGGAGTACCCAGGACATGACCGACTGGATCGATGGCCAAGGCCGACAGATCGACTACCTGCGCCTGTCGGTCACCGACCGTTGCGACTTCCGCTGTGTCTACTGCATGGCCGAGGACATGCGCTTCCTGCCGCGCCAGCAGGTGCTGACCCTGGAGGAGATCGAGCGGGTCGCCCGGCTGTTCGTCGCCGGCGGCGTGCGCAAGCTGCGCCTGACCGGCGGCGAGCCGCTGGTGCGGCCCGGCATCGTCGGCCTGTGCGAGCGCCTGGCGGCACTGCCGGGGTTGCGCGAACTGTGCATGACCAGCAACGGCTCGCAACTGGTGCGCTACGCCCGGCCGTTGTACGACGCCGGCCTGTCGCGTCTCAACATCAGCCTCGACACCCTCGATCCGCTGCGCTTCCGGGCGATCACCCGCAACGGCGAGCTGGACAAGGTGCTGGCCGGCATCGACGCCGCCCAGGCCGCCGGTTTCCGCCGGATCAAGCTGAACGCGGTGGTGATGAAGGGGCGCAACGCCGATGAGGTGCCGGCGCTGGTGGACTTCGCCATCGCCCGCGGCCTGGATATCAGCTTCATCGAGGAGATGCCACTTGGCCAGGTCGGCCGCGAACGTGGCGAGAGCTTCTGCTCCAGCGACGAAGTACGCGCGCTGATCGCCCAGCGCCACGCCTTGCTCGACAGCGCCGAGCAGAGCGGCGGGCCGGCGCGCTACGTGCGCCTGGTCGAGCATCCGCAGATACGCATCGGCTTCATCTCGCCGCACTCGCACAACTTCTGCGCCACCTGCAACCGCCTGCGCCTGACCGTCGAGGGCCGCCTGCTGCTGTGCCTCGGCCACGAGCATTCGCTCGACCTGCGCGCGCTGCTGCGCCGCCACCCGCTGCACGACGGGCCGTTGCTGGAAGCGATCGGCGAGGCGCTCCAGCGCAAGCCGGCGCGCCATGAATTCAGCGCCGCCGGCGAGGTGCAGGTGCTGCGCTTCATGAACATGAGCGGCGGCTGAGGCGACTCGGGGCGCCTCCAGCGGGCCTTCGCCAGCGGCCAGGGCGAGGCCGCTCTTCTGGTAGGCCAGCAGGGTCTCGTCGCCGGTCTCGCTGCTGTACAGCTCGCCCCCGGAAAACATCACGGCATAACCGTCGCAGGAACTGCGTGCGATCACCTAGCTGCGCCGCGCGTCCGGGTGGCCGGGCATGTCCAGCCCGGCCTAGTCCCGTACGTCGCTCAGGCACCCTTCGGTACTCGCGCTCGGCGCCGACCTGGGCGCGCTAGCTGGCGGAGCGCGGCTTGCGACGGGTAGCGAAGCCTCTCAAGGGCGTTGACGAAACGAAAAAATCCCCGCGGCATGAGCGTGACGCGGGGATCCAGGCGTAAATAGAGCCTTAACCGTGATAGCTGAAATGGAGCAAGGGGTGATGTCTGCGTAGCGGAACACCTCGCGGGGTGGCTGTGTATGGCTCAAGACTAAGTCCCGCGGGCCGGCGGGCCTATTCCTCGAAGGAGGTAAGGAGGGGTAGCGGAGGAGGGACGGCGATTGACGATGTATACTTTTTGGTCCAGATTGGACGAAAAGTATAAAGACGGATCACCGTCTGTTTCCCGCCCGGGCCGCGGGCGCACCTTCGTCACCCCTGGAGTCGTCCATGATCAAGTCGCTGAACACCAAGAACCTGCTGGGAGGCCTGCTGCTCGGCGTGCTCGCCAGCGGATCCGCCGTCGCCGCCGATGGCAACCTGCGAATCGGCATCGAGGCCGCTTACCCGCCGTTTTCCTTCAAGACCGCCGAAGGCGAACTGGCCGGCTTCGACTACGACATCGGCAACGCGCTGTGCGCGCAGATGCAGGTGAAGTGCCAGTGGATCGAGCAGGAGTACGACGGCCTGATTCCCTCGCTGAAAGTTCGCAAGATAGACGCCGCGCTGTCCTCCATCACCATCACCGAGGAGCGCCGGCGCTCGGTGGACTTCACCCACAAGTACTACTTCACGCCGGGCCGCCTGGTGATGAAGGAAGGCGCCCAGCTCGACGACAGCTTCAGCCAGTTGGCCGGCAAGCGCATCGGCGTGCAGCGCGGCGCTACCGCCGACCGCTTCGCCAGTGCGGTGCTGGCCAAGGCCGGTGCCGAAGTGGTGCGCTACACCAGCCAGGACGAGATCTACCTGGACCTGGTGGCCGGCCGCCTCGACGCCACCTTCGCCGACTCCATCCCGCTGCAGACCGGCTTCCTCGATACCCCGCGCGGCAAGGGCTACGCCTTCGTCGGGCCGGAGTTCAAGGACCCGAAATACTTCGGCGAGGGCGCCGGGATCGCGGTGCGCAAGGGGGACGCCGAGCTGGTCGGCAAGCTCAACGCGGCGATCGACGCGATTCGTGCCGACGGGACCTACAAGCGCATCGAGGGCAAGTACTTCAAGAGCGACATCTACGGCGACTGACCGCTCGCCGGCGGCGGCTGCCGTCAGTCGCCGCCTTCCTTCAGCTCCTTGAGGTGCTTGTAGACCGTCGCCCGGCCCATGTTCAGCACGTTGGCCACATAGTTGGCGGCGCTCTTGCCCTTGAACGCGCCCTCGGCGTGCAGGGCCAGGACCAGTTCGCGCTTGTGCTCGCGGGTCAGCAGGTTCAAGCCGAGCTGGCGCTGCCGCAGCCAGCCGTGCAGGAAGGTGTTGATGCGCTCCTGCCAGTCGTCGCGGAACAGCGCGTCCGGTTGCGGGATCAGCTTGCTCGGCGAGAGGAACAGGTCGAGTGCCGCCTTGGCGCTCTCGAACAGGCTGATATTCAGGTTGATGCACAGCACCGCCAGCGGCTGGCCGGCGGCGTCGCGCAGCACGGTGCTGACCGAGCGGATCTTCTGCCCGTCCCAGTTGAGCTTCTCGTAGGGACCGATGTTGCGCTCGTCGCTATCGCCTTCGAGCATGTCTTCCAGCGCCGAGTCGTCGCCGACCTCGCGCTTGGACAGGTTGTTGGCGATGTAGTCGACCCGCTGGCTGCGCAGGTCGTGCAGGACCACTTCGGCGTGGGGGAAGAACAGGGTGGCGATGCCGTCGGCGATCGCCCGGTAGTTCTCCAGGCTGGGGTCTTGGCTCGGGCTCATGCGCAGGAACTCTCGTGGGACGGCGGGCGAGGCGAGTGTGCCGCAAACCCGCCGCCGGGTCATCAGGGGGACAGGCGGCGCGGCGACAGCATCGCCTCGTCCAGGCCGTGCTCGCGCAGGTGCGCCGGCAGCGGCTGGTGGCGGATCAGCGCGGCGCTGGCCTCGCCCATCGCCGCCGAGGTCTGGATACCGTAGCCGCCCTGGGCGGCGACCCAGAAGAAGCCTTCCGCATCGGCGGCGTAGCCGGCCACCAGGTCGCCGTCGGCGACGAACGAGCGCAGCCCTGCCCAGGTGTGTTCCGGGCGGCGAATGGTGAGGGTGGTGGCTTCTTCGATCAGGTACATGCCGGTGGCGATGTCCAGTTGCTCGGGCTGCACGTCGTGGGCCTCGACCGGATCGGCGTTGGCCGGCGAGCCGAGCAACATGCCGGCGTCCGGCTTCAGGTAGAAGGATTCGTCGAGGCTGACCAGCATCGGCCAGTCGTGGCAGTCGATGCCCGGCGGCGGGGCGAAGATGAAGGCCGAGCGGCGCTTGGGCTGCAGGCCCAGTGGGCGGACGCCGGCCAGCCCGGCGATGGCGTCGCACCAGGCGCCTGCGGCGTTGACCAGCACCGCCGCGCGGTAGCTGCCGGCGTCGCAGCGGACTTCCCAGGCGCCGTCGACCCGGCGGATCTCCAGCGCTTCGTGGTTGCACAGGACCTGCCCCTGGTTGCGGCGGATGCCGCGCAGGTAGCCCTGGTGCAGGGCGTCGGTATCGATGTCGGCGCCGGTGGGGTCGTAGGTGGCGCCGAAGACCTTGTCGCGACGCAGCACCGGCACGATCGAGCAGGCCTGTTCCGCGTCCAGCAGGCGCATCTGCGGCACCAGCGCCTTGCCGCTTTCGTATTGACGGCGGAGTTCTTCCGGATCGTCGCTGAAGTCGACCACCATTTCCGGACGCGGGCTGAGCAGCGGATGCTCGCAGAAGCCGGCCGGCGGGTTGTCGAAGAAGGCCCGGCTGGCGGCGGTGAGCGCGCGCACCTGGGGTGTGCCGTAGGCCACCGTGTAGTGCGCGGCGGAGCGGCCGGTGGAGTGGTAGCCGGGCTGCGCCTCGCGCTCCAGCACCACGACCCGGCCGTGGGCCGACAGCCAGTAGCCGGTGGATGCGCCGGCGATGCCGGCACCGATGACGAGGTAATCCGCTTCGATCATGCTGCTCTCCTGCATCGCGCGATCAGCCTGCCTGGCGCAGGCGGTAGAGGGCGTTGGCCAGGGCTACGTCTTCCAGGCCCAGGCCGATCGAGCGGAAGAACGCCGGGCGCCGGTATTCCGGACGTGGCGCCTGGCCGCTGAGCAGTTCGGCGAGGTCGCCGCGGATCGCCTCGGGGCTCCAGCCATGCTGTTCGGCGGCGATCAGCATCTCGCCGGCGGAGCCTGGGGTGGTGTGCCGGTAGTCGCAATAGACGTCCATGGCCGCCAGGCTTTCCGCCGGTACCTCATGGGCGCGGGGCGCGTTGGTGCTGATCGAGGTGACCAGCGCCGGGCGCTTGAGTTGGCGCGGGTCGATCACTGCTCGGGCCGAGGAGGTGCAGAGCAGGATCACATCGGCTTCGTCCAGCGCTTCCTCCAGGCTGCCGGCGGCTTCGGCGCGCGGGTCGATGGCGCGCAGGCTTTGCAGGCGGCGCTCGTCCAGGCACGGCGAATGGACTCGCACGCCCTGCCAGTCACGCAGGCCCTTCACGTATTGCAGGTGGGCATGGGCTACCGGTCCGCTGCCGATCAGCGCCAGGCGGCCGGCTTCGGCCGGAGCCAGGGCATCCACCGCCACGGCGGTGGTGGCGGCGGTGCGCGCGGTGGTCAGCCGGGCGGCATCGCAGAGCAGCAAGGGCTGGCCGGTCTGCATCGACATCAGCAGGGTCCAGGCGGTGACCAACGGGCCCTGTTCGCGAACGATGTAGGGCGAAGTCTTGACTCCGTAGACCTGTTCCTGGGCGAGCACGCCGAGGTAGTTGATGAAGTCGCCGCGACCGGCGGGGAACTCCACCAGTTGCTGGGCCGGCTGGAGCGCCTGGCCGGCGGCCAGGTCGAGGAACAGCTGGCGCATGGCCTGGAGGACGTCGATACGGGCGAGCAGTTGCTCGGCTTCGGCCTGCTGGACGATCAGGGGAGTGGCGGCGCTCATGCGATCTCCGGAATGGATGTAAACAATTTGTCCATTCTGGACTTTAAGGTATTGCCGGGCAAGCGCCGACCCGCCTCGATGACCGACGGCGGCACCTGCGTGTCGCAGAAACGAAAAAGGCGAAGCCGGATGGCTTCGCCTTTTTTCTCCACGCCTGCGTTCAGTGCTTGCGCGGTACCGGCTTGAGCAGTTCGGCCGGCGGCATCTCGCAGGTGATCTTGCGGCCCAGCAGTTCTTCGATCGGCGGCAGGGCGAAGGCATCGTCCTCGCCGGCGAAGCTGATCGAGGTGCCCGAGGCGCCGGCGCGGCCGGTACGACCGATACGGTGCACGTAGTCGTCCGGGTCTTCCGGCAGGGTGAAGTTGATCACATGGCTGATGCCGTCGATGTGGATGCCGCGGCCGGCCACGTCGGTTGCCACCAGGACGCGGATCTTGCCTTCGCGGAAGCCTTCCAGGGTGCGGATGCGCTTGTGCTGCGGCACGTCGCCGGACATCTGGGCGGCGCTGATGCCGTCCTTGGTCAGGCGTTCCTCGATGCGGCGGACTTCGTCCTTGCGGTTGGCGAAGACCATCACCCGTTCCCAGTTGTTCTGCGCCACCAGGTTGTACAGCAGCTTGTACTTGTCGCTGCCGGCCACGGCGTAGACATGCTGCTCGACGGTGTCGCTGGCGACGTTCTCCGGCTCGATCTCGACGATCGCCGGATCGACGGTCCACTGCTTGGCGAGGTTCATCACGTCGTCGGTGAAGGTCGCCGAGAACAGCAGGGTCTGGCGTTCGCCCTTGTGCGGGGTCTGCCGGATGATCTGCCGGACCTGCGGGATGAAACCCATGTCGAGCATGCGGTCGGCTTCGTCGAGGACCATCACCTCGACCATGTCCAGGTGCACCTCGCCGCGCTGGTTGAAGTCCAGCAGACGGCCTGGGGTGGCTACCAGGATGTCGCAGAAGCGCGCTTCCAGCTGCTTGAGTTGCTTGTCGAAGTCCATGCCGCCGACGAAGGTCATCACGTTCAGCCCGGTGTACTTGGTCAGCGCCGCGGCGTCCTTGGCGATCTGTACCACCAGTTCGCGGGTCGGGGCGATGATCAGCGCGCGCGGCTCGCCCATGTAGCGCTCTTTCGGCGGCGGGGTCTGCAGCAATTGGGTGATGATCGAGATGAGGAACGCGGCGGTCTTGCCGGTGCCGGTCTGTGCGCGGCCGATGGCGTCCTGGCCGCGCAGGGTGAAGCCCAGTACCTGCGCCTGGATCGGGGTGCAGTAGGGGAAGCCGAGGTCATGGATGGCGTGCATCAGGCTCGGGGCGAGGTTGAAGTCGTGGAAGCGGGTCTTGCCTTCCTGCGGTTCGACCACGAAGTCTTCCAGCTTCCAGTTGTCCACCGGCTTCGGCTTGCGTTCGCGGCGCGGCTTGTCGCTGCGCGGCTTGGCGTCCCGGCCTTCTTTGGCGGCGGGTTTGGCGGGCTTTTCGCCTTTCTCGGCCTTTTCAGCGGCGCGCGGGGCGCCGGACTCGTTGTCGGCGCGCGGGGGGCGCGGTTTGCGTGGGCGTTTCTCGGTCGGCTTTTCGCCGGTGGGGGCGGTACCTTTCGCGGTAGCGCCGGCAGGGCCTTGCGGGACCGGGGAGGAACCGCTCTGCGGCTGGGTTCCGTCGGCCTTGCCGAAGATTTTCTTGAGTGCTTTGAGCACGGCGATCTCGTAGTGGTTAAGGAATGAACGGGCGCCAGTGTAAAGCATGTTGCCAGCGGGGAGAAATCCATGCTTGGCCGGCGCCCTCCAGCCCTGGCCGGACGGGGCCTGGAGGGGGCTGCGCGAAGCTCCCGGGGCAGCCTTCGGGAGGACTCGTGCGCGCGACCGGTGGCGCGCTACAAAAAGACAACGGTAGGGCGACGACGGGGGTGGCATCTTCGGGACGGTGCCGGAGCGATCCGGCGAGTGTCCGCCCACTCACCAACGGAAGAACAAGAAAACCATGAATCCGTCCCCATCGATCGTCGGGCTGAGCGATATCGAAGCCCTGGAACGCGTGCCGCTGGAACAGCGCGACCTGCCGTCCAGCACCTACGAACTGTTGCAACGCTCGGCCCAGCGCCACGGCCAGCGTATCGCCCTGAGCTGCCTGCTGCATGGCAGCGCCGCCGAAGAACCGCTGCGGATCAGCTATGCCGAGCTGTTCGCCCGCGTCACCCAGACCGCCAACGCCTTGCACCGGCTGGGCCTGGAAAGCCACCAGGCGGTGTCCTTCCTGCTGCCCAACCTGCCGCAGACCCACTACGTGATCTGGGGCGGCGAGGCTGCTGGGATCGTCAATGCGATCAACCCGCTGCTGGAGCCGGAGCACATCGCCGAGCTGATCCGCGCCTCCAACACCCGGGTGCTGGTGACCCTGGCGCCGTTCCCCGGCACCGACCTGTGGCAGAAGGTCGCCGGCCTGCGCGCGCAGCTGCCGGAGCTGTACGCGATCGTCGTGGTCGATCCGGCCAACCTGTTGCCGGCGCCGCAGCGCGAGGCGCTCAAGGCCCAGCGCGGGCCGCTGCCGGAGGGCGTGCTGGACTTCGATACGCTGATCGCCGACTGCCCGGCAGACCGCCTGGAGAGCGGACGGGCGATCCATCCGGACGACGTCGCTTCCTATTTCCACACCGGCGGCACCACCGGCACGCCGAAGCTGGCGCCGCACAGCCACTTCAACGAGGTGGCGATGGCCGAGATCATGGGCCTGAACGCCGACTACGGGGTGGACGACGTGCTGCTCTGCGGCCTGCCGCTGTTCCACGTCAACGGCGTGATGGTTACCGGCCTGGCGCCCTTCCATCGCGGCGCCCAGGTGCTCCTGGCCGGGCCCCAGGGCTACCGCAATCCGACCCTGATCCAGGACTTCTGGAAGCTGGTGGAACGCTACCGGGTCACCAGCTTCAGTGGCGTGCCGACCATCTACGCGGCGTTGCTGCAGGTCCCCAGCGATGGCCGCGACCTGTCCAGCCTGCGTTTCGCCCTGTGCGGCGCGGCGCCGATGCCGGTGGAGCTGATCCGCCAGTTCGAGGCGCGTACCGGGCTCAAGGTGATCGAGGGCTACGGCCTCACCGAAGGTACCTGCGGCACCAGTTGCAACCCGCGTGGCGGCGAGCGCCGGCCGGGTTCGATCGGCCTGCGCCTGCCGTACTGCCAGGTGAAGGTCGCGGTGCTCGACGGCGAGGGCAATTACCTGCGCGATGCCGCGCCGAACGAGGTGGGCAACCTCTGCCTGAAGGGCCCGACGGTGTTCAAGGGCTACCTGCAACAGGACCGGAACCGCGATATCTGGATCGGCGATGGCTGGTTCAATACCGGCGACCTCGGTCGTATCGACGAGGACGGCTACATCTGGCTCACCGGGCGCAGCAAGGACCTGATCATTCGCGGTGGCCACAACATCGACCCACAGATGATCGAAGAAGCGCTGCACCGGCATCCGGCCGTGGCCCTGGCGGCGGCGGTGGGCAAGCCGGACGCCAAGGCCGGCGAGCTGCCGGTGGCGTATATCCAGCTCAAGCCCGGCGCCAGCGCCAGCGAGGAAGAGCTGCTGGAGCACGCCAGCCGCCACGTACCGGAGCGCGCGGCGGTGCCCAAGGATATCTGGCTGATCGAGAGCATGCCGGTCACCGCGGTGGGCAAGACCTTCAAGCCGGCGCTGCGCCTGGACGCGATCCGCCGGGTGCTGGAGGAGGAAAGCCGGAGGATCGCCGAGGATATCCGCGTGGAGGTGGTCGCCGACGAGCGCCACGGCCAGCTCGCCCACCTGCACGTTCCCGCGCTCGACGAAAGACGCCGGGCGGCGCTGGAAGAGCTGCTCGGCGGCTACGCGCTGAACTACCGGCTGCACGCCGTCTGAGAGAAGCTCCGGGCGTCAGAGGCGCTTGCGCAGCCAGGCGCCGATGTCGTGGATTTCCTCCAGGGACACCTCGTGGCCCATCGGGTAGTCGTGCCAGCCCACCTCCACGCCCTGCGCCTGCAAGGCGTCATGGGCCGCGCGGCCGAGCGCCGGGTCGACCACGTCGTCCTGGCTGCCGTGCAGGTGCAGGACCGGAATCCGCTTGTGGCGCTCGTCCAGCGCCAGGTCGTCGAAGGTCGGCGCGTAGGTGGATAGCGCCAGCACCCCGCCGAGCGGCTGGGCGTAGCGGCGGAAGGCGGTATGCAGGACCACCGCGCCGCCCTGCGAGAAACCGGCGAGGATGATCCGCTCGGCGGCGATGCCCTTGGCGCGCTGTTCATCGATGAGAGCGATGACCTGGTCGGCGGAGGCGTTCAACTGGTCTTCGTCGATGGCCCGCGCCGGACTGAAGGCAAGGATGTCGTACCAGCTCGGCATGACCCAGCCGCCATTGACCGTCACCGCCTGGCTCGGCGCCTGGGGGAGGATGAAGCGGGTGCTCGGCAGGACCATCTGCAGGGCTTCGGCCACCGGTTTGAAGTCGGTACGGTCGGCGCCCAGGCCGTGCAGCCAGATGATACAGGCGTCGGCATTCGGGGCATCGAGGATCAGGGGTTCGCTCATGACGGCTCCAGGCAGGGGGCATATGCGTTCGGAATGGGAGGACCATTCGACAACAGGCGCTTTCCCGCTCGCAAGTCGGCCAGATTGTCGCAGATCATGCATTCGCCAATTTCCCGCGGATGCGCTTTGCTAAGGGAAGTGCGCCGGGTACGCCGTTCGTCGCCCGCCGCGGTCGCGCCGCCGGCTGCCTCTGCCGGTGCCGCGGCGCTTGCGGTTACAGTGCGGCGACCGGCCCGGGAAGCGACCGGCGCGGGGCCGGCGGTTCACCCAGGGGCGGCGAAGGGAGTGGCGAACAGATGACAATAATGAAAGGTACCTGGCTGCTGCTGGCCGCTGTCTGCCTCGGCGCCAGCGCCACGGCCGAGGCCGGTGCGACGCTGGATGCGGTGAAGCGCAAGGGCTACGTGCAGTGCGGCGTCAGCGACGGCCTGCCGGGGTTCTCCTACGCCGACGCCAAGGGCCGTTTCAAGGGGCTCGACGTCGACATCTGCCGGGCGCTGGCCGCCGCGCTGTTCGGCGATGCCGAGAAGGTGCGCTTCACCCCGCTGTCCGCCACCGAGCGGTTTTCGGCGTTGCAGTCCGGCACGGTCGATCTGCTGTCGCGCAACACCTCATGGACCAGCTCGCGGGATACCGCGCTGGGCATCCACTTCACCGGCGTCACCTATTTCGACGGCCAGGGCTTCCTGGTCAATCGCAAGCTCGGCGTGTCCAGCGCCCGCGAACTGAAGGACGCGACGGTGTGCATCCAGTCCGGCACCACCAACGAGCTGAACGTGGCGGACTACTTCCGGGCCCACGGCATCCGCTACAAGGCGGTGCTCGACGACAGCTACGAGAAGAGCGCCCGTGCACTGGAGGCGGGGCAGTGCGACGTGCTCAGCTCCGACCAGTCGCAGCTCTACGCCCAGCGCCTGAAGCTGGCCAAGCCGGAGCAGTACGTGGTGCTGCCGGAAGTGATCTCCAAGGAGCCGCTCGGCCCGGCCGTGCGGCAGGGCGACGAAGCCTGGTTCAACATCGTCCGCTGGACCCTGTACGGCCTGCTCAACGCGGAGGAGCTGGGGGTCACCTCGAGCAACGTCGAGCGCCAGGCCAGGGACAGCCGCAACCCGGACGTCGCCCGCCTGCTCGGCAGCGAGGGCGACGCCGGCAAGGACTTGCAACTGCCGCGCGACTGGGTGGTGCAGATGGTGCGCCAGGTCGGCAACTATGGCGAGATCTTCGCCCGCAACGTCGGCGACGGCAGCCCGCTGAAGATGCCGCGCGGCCTCAACGCGCAATGGAATCTCGGCGGCCTGCACTATGCGCCGCCGATTCGCTGACCGGCGGGGCTGGCTGAACTCTCGCCAGCACCGACAATCCGATAACAGACAGACGCACCGGTGCCGGTGCACTATAGAGCGACGCGTCATGCCGAACACCGAACAAGAGAAATGCCCGTGAACCTATCGATGACTCCCATCAACAAAGCCAAGGCCTGGGGCGTCCACGCCGTCACCGCCAGCGGCGTGATCCTGGCCTTGCTGGCCCTGCTCGCGCTGGTCGACAACAAACCCCAGGCCTGCCTGCTCTGGCTCGGCCTGGCCCTGCTGGTGGACGGCCTCGACGGCACCCTGGCGCGCAAGTACGAAGTCAAGGAAATGCTGCCGCATTTCGACGGCTCGGTGCTCGACCTGGTGATCGACTACCTGACCTACGTGTTCATCCCGGCCATCTTCATCTACCGCTACATCCCCCTGCCGGAGCATTTCGAGCTGCTGGCGGTAGGCGTGATCCTGGTTTCATCGCTGTTCTGCTTCTGCAACGTCAACATGAAGAGCACCGATAACTACTTCGTCGGCTTCCCGGCCGCCTGGAACGTGGTGGCGGTGTACTTCTACGTGCTCGACCTGCACCCCTGGGTCAACCTCGCCACGGTGCTGGTGCTGGCTGCCCTGACCCTGACCCGGATGAAGTTCCTCCACCCGTTCCGCGTGCGCCAGTTCATGCCGCTGAACATCGCCGTGACTTTCGTCTGGCTGATCAGCAGCGGTCTGCTGATCGTTCAGCAGCCGGCCGACCTGCCGATCCTGCTCGGCCTGTGGTTCGCCGCCTCGGCCTATTTCGTCGGTATCTGCCTCTGGCGCAGCGCCCGCGAGTGGTTCGGCTGAAACGACCCGGCACGACGGCGTTCCCGCCTGGGGACGCCTGGCAAGTCCCTATCATCGCAAGGAACCCCGCATGGCCCACCCCAACGCCGAACTGATCGAGCGCTTCTACCAGGCCTTCCAGCGCCTCGACGGCGAGGCCATGGCGGCCTGCTACGCTCCCCAGGCGACCTTCCACGACCCGGCCTTCGGCGAACTGCGCGGGCGCGAGGTGGGCGACATGTGGCGCATGCTGACCAGCCGGGCGCGGGACTTCCGCCTGGACTACGCGAACGTCCGCGCCGACGAGAACGAGGGGCGTGCGCAATGGGTGGCCCACTACCTGTTCACCCAGACCGGGCGCAGGGTGGAGAATCGCATCGAGGCCCGTTTCCGCTTCGCCGGCGGTTTGATCGTCGAGCATCGCGACCAGTTCGACCTGTGGCGCTGGAGCCGCCAGGCGCTTGGCGCCAAGGGCCTGCTGCTGGGCTGGGCGCCGCCGGTGCAGCGGGCGATCCGCGGGCAGGCGCGCAAGGGCCTGGCCGCCTACCAGGCTGCCCATCCGGCGGCCGGCTGAGGCTGTCGGTGGCCGAAGCGCGGATAATCTCCTAAGCTCGCCGCGGACAACCCGCAGGACGCCGCGATGATCACGCTCTTCCAGTTTCCCGCCGCATTCAACGTACCCAATGCCAGTCCCTACTGCCTGAAACTGGAAACCTGGTTGCGCCTGGCCGGCCTGGAGTATCAGGTGAAGGTCGTCAGCGACCCGCGCAAGGCGCCCAAGGGCAAGCTGCCCTACGTGCGTATCGAGGGCGAGGCGATCGGTGACAGCGAGATCGTCATCCGTACCCTCGGCGAGCGCTACGGGGTCACTCTCGACGCAGGCCTGGATGCCCGGGGCAAGGGCTGGGCACGGGCGATCACGCGCCTGTGCGACGAACACCTGTACTACCTGATGCTGTATTTCCGCTGGTTCGACGAGGACAGCTGGCGCGTGCTCAAGCCGGTATTCTTCGGCTCGCTGCCATTCGGCGTGCGCGACGCGGTGGCCTGGGCCATGCGCCGCAAGGTCCGCGCTACCCTCAGGGCGCAGGGACTCGGGGTCCACGGCAGGGACGAACTGCTGGCCTTCGCCCGCGACGACCTCGATGCCCTCGACGGCCTGCTTGGCCAGGTCCCGTACTACGGCGGCGAACATCCGTGCAGCGCCGATGCCGCCGCTTACGGTATCCTCGCCAACCTCATCGAGGCGACCCTGGATACCCCACTCAGCCATGTGGCGCGAGGCTATCCGCGCCTGGTGGCGTATTGCGAGCGGATGCGGGAGCGGGTCTGGAGTGAGTGAGGCGACGGCCGCCACGGCGGCGATCGGGAAGTGTTGGTCGGTCTACCTGGTGAGGGCGGAAAACGGCGCGTTGTACTGCGGCATCAGCGACGATCCGCTGCGCCGCTTCGACACTCATTGCAGCGGCAAGGGCGCGCGGTTCTTCCATTCCAGCCCCGCCCGCGCGCTGGTCTACGTCGAGGCCTGCGCCAGCAAGGGCGACGCCCTGCGCCGCGAGCGGGCGATCAAGGCCCTGAGCAAGCGCGCCAAGGAGCGCCTGTTGGTCGGCGTACCGGTGTTGCGCGAGGTCGGCGAGCCGGCAATCTAGGACGTTCATCTGCGGTCATGGGGTATTCGTGGGTTACCTGAAGAATCATTGGTGGAAACGCTGGATCCGCCGCCGCGGCTGCAAGCTGGCCGGCGGCCCGGCCAGTGTCGGCAAGCGCACCACGCTGGTGCTCGAGGAGCGGGTCGAACTCGGCCACCTGCGCATCGTCCCGCCGAGGCTGGAGATCGGCGCCTACAGCTATGTGCGCAGCGGCACCGACCTGTCCCTGGTGGCGTCCATCGGGCGTTTCTGCTCGATCGGCTCGGACTGCTTCATCGGCCAGGAAAAGCACACCCATCCCAGCGACTGGGTGAGCAGCCACCCCTTCCAGCACACCGGCACCGCGCTGCGCTACGAGCCGGCGCTGAGCTACGCGGAAATCGGCCACGACGTCTGGATCGGGCACAGCGCGATGGTGATGGAAGGTGTCAAGGTCGGGACTGGGGCGATCATCGCCACGCGCGCCGTGGTCACTCGCGACGTGCCGCCCTATGCCATCGTCGCCGGGACTCCGGCGCAGGTGATCCGCTACCGGCATCCGCCGGAGATCATCGAGGGCCTGCTCGCCTCACGCTGGTGGGAGCTGGATAGCGCCTTCCTCACCGGCCTGCCGCTGGACCGACCCCGGGAGTTCCTCGCCGCCCTGGAGGCGCGCGAGGCGCCGCGTGCGGCGTACCGGCGGATGACCATCACCCGCCAGGGGTGCCGGCTGGATTGAGCGCGCCCATCGCCAGGCCCATCGGGCCAGGCGATGGGGCGCCCTTCATGTCCCGGATTGTCATAGGCGTGTTTTCCCAGCCGCGCTAAGCTGGTGCCTCACATCCGCCCGGAGGCGCCCATGTCAGAGCTGATCCTGCATCACTATCCCACTTCGCCCTTCGCCGAGAAGGCGCGCCTGCTGCTCGGTTTCAAGCAACTGTCCTGGCGTTCGGTGATGATCCCGCCGGTGATGCCCAAGCCGGACCTGGTGGCGCTGACCGGCGGCTATCGGAAGACCCCGGTGTTGCAGGTCGGCGCCGATGTGTATTGCGATACCGCGTTGATCGCCCGTCGCCTGGAGCAGGAAAAGGCGGTTCCGGCGCTGTTTCCCGAAGGCCAGGAGATGGTCGCCGCGAGCTTCGCCCAGTGGGCCGACGCGGTGCTGTTCCAGCACGCGGTAAGCCTGGCGTTCGCCCCGGAGTCCATCGCCGTGCGTTTCGGCAAGCTGCCGCCGGAATTCCTCAAGGCCTTCATGGCCGATCGCAGCCAGCTGTTCAGCGGCGGCAGCGCCGGCCGCCTGCCGCTGGAACAGGCGCGCCACCAGTGGCCGGCATTCATGGCGCGACTGGAGCGCCAGTTGTCGCGCGAGGACGGCGATTTCCTGTTCGGCGAAGCGTCCGTCGCCGACTTCGCCGTGGCGCACTGCCTGTGGTTCCTCAAGGGCACGCCGGTCACCGCGCCGCTGGTCGACGATTACCCGCAGGTGCAGGCCTGGTTGGGACGGGTGCTCGGCTTCGGCCATGGCGCGCCAGCCGAGATGAGTGCGGAGGAAGCCCTGGAGGTGGCTCGCGGCAGCCAGCCCGCGGCATTGCCGGACGAATCCTTCAGCGACCCCAACGGTTTCCTGCCCGGCCAGGCGGTCGCCATCGCCGCCACCGACTACGGTGTCGACGCGGTACAGGGCGAACTGCTCTTCGCCGGCAGCGAGGAACTCATCCTGCGCCGCGAAGACCCGCGGGCGGGTACCGTGCATGTGCATTTCCCGCGCCTGGGCTTTCGCATCGAGGCGCGTTGAGGCATGCCGGCGGAGACCCCGCCGCTGCGGCCGGACGCCGATCCGCCGCAGTGCGCGTTGCCCGAGGCGAGGCCGGACCGCGACGCCGGCACCAAGCTGCGCGCCGCAGTGCTCGGTGCCAACGATGGCCTGGTGTCGAACCTGTGCCTGGTGATGGGCGTGGCGGGTGCGAGCATGGCGCATTCGTCCATCGTCCTCACCGGGATGGCCGGACTGGTGTCCGGGGCCTGTTCGATGGCCCTCGGCGAGTGGCTGTCGGTGACCAACGCCCGCGAGATGGCGAGCAAGCGCATCGCCGAGGAAGAACGCCTGCTCAGGCTCTGCCCGAACACCGAGACCCAGGAACTGATCGATATCTTCACCGCCAAGGGGCTGAGCGAGGTGTCCGCCCGGCGCGTGGCCCTGCAACTGATGAACGACGGTCGTGGCGCGCTGGACACCTTGTCCCGCGAGGCCCTCGGCATCGATCCGACGGAGTTGGGCGGCAACCCGTGGAACGCGGCGGGCACGTCGTTCCTGCTGTTTTCCCTTGGCGCCCTGGTGCCGGTGGCGCCGTTCCTGTTCCTCGACGGTGCCGCGGCGCTGGTCGCAAGCCTGCTGTTCAGCCTGCTTGCGCTGCTGTTCAGCGGCGCGGTCACCGCCCGTTTCACCGGGCGGCCGCTGGCGTTCTCGGCGTTGCGCCAGGTGCTGGTCGGTACCCTTGCCGCGGCCTTCACCTATGGGTTGGGTACCGCGCTCGGCGTGGGCCTGGGCTGAAAGTCCTTCGCCTGCGGGGGACTCCGTTTTACACTGCGACACCCGGCCGGCGTGGCCGGGAACAGGAAAAACCGACCAGGGAGTGGCCATGAACGCCTACGACATCGAAATCGTCAACGACGCCGCGCACGCCGGCGAAGCCAACCACGGCTGGTGCTTCGGCCTGCCGCCGGGCATCCGTCCGGAGCAGTGGCCGCTGGATCCGGACACCGGCTATCCGCTGATGCACGGCTTCACCCTGCTGCTGCCGGAGGACTACCGGGTGCATGGCCCGGAGATCGTCGCGCTGAGCTTCTTCTCCCTCGCCCCGGACCAGAACGACGGTGGACCGACCAGCGTCGACGGCATTCGCGAGATGCTCATCGATCCGCCCGCGCAACCGCCGGCCGACGCGGAACTGCGGCCGTTCTGGGAGGCCGGGCGCAATAGCCATCCGCGTCTGCATCGGATGGAGGACATCCTTGGCGGCGCCTATGCGTTGATCCTGCTCGACGCCGCTGAATTCAGCGGCGCGCCCTGCCAGCCGCCGGCGCTGCCGGCGGGCAACCCGCTGTTGGCGCAGACCGAGCCGCCGCAGTGGCTGGAGGCTGGTTCGGCGGCCAGCTTCGTGCCGGACTGGGCGGAGGACGACTACTACCTGCTGCGCGCCCTCGGTGGCCGCCCGGCGGCCGGCCACCAGCAGCGCTACCCGCTGCGCTGGACGGCGCGGGCGCAAGACCCCAACGCCGGGGTGGTGCCCAGCGAATACGGCGACGGCGGCTACCAACTGCCGCACTACTGGCTGGACGGCAAGATCGAGCGCGATAACTACCGCGAGCATCCCTGGGTGGAAGGGCACCTGCCGAACCATATCGGCGGCACCATGCGTCCGGTGCAGGGCGTGCCGGAGATGAGTCCCTTCTACGTAGAGTTCGAGGAATACCTGGGCGGCTACAACTTCGGCGGCGGCAACGCCCAGCTCGATTTCCGCGACATGCGCTTCGACTGGGCCTGCGGCTGAGGAGGGAAAGGGAGCGCCGGCGGCGCTCCGGCGCGGCGCGGGTCAGTCCTTGCGCCGCTTGAGCTGGTCCTTCAACTGGGTCGGCAACTGGCGGATGATCAGCATGTCGCGCTCTTCGTCGTATTCCACCTTGGAGCCCAGCAGGTGCGCCTCGAAGCTGATCGACAGGCCTTCGGCGCGGCCGGTGAAGCGGCGGAACTGGTTGAGGGTGCGCTTGTCCGCCGGGATTTCCGGCGACAGGCCGTAGTCCTTGTTACGGATGTAGTCGTAGAACGCCCGCGGTTGCTGGTCGTCCATCAGTTCCGAAAGCGCGTCGAGGGTCATCGGCTCGCCGATGCGCGCCTGGGAGGTGGCGTAGTCGACCAGCGTCTCGGTCTTCTCGCGGGCCTGTTCCTCGGCCATGTCCTCGCTTTCCACGAAATCGCTGAAGGCTTTCAGCAGGGTGCGCGTCTCGCTCGGCGAATCCACCCCTTCCTGGCAGCCGATGAAGTCGCGGAAATAGTCGGAGACCTTCTTCCCGCCCTTGCCCTTGATGAACGAGATGTACTGCTTCGACTGCTTGTTGTTGCGCCATTCGGAGATATTGATCCGCGCGGCCAGGTGCAACTGGCCGAGGTCCAGGTGGCGCGACGGGGTGACCTCCAGCGACTCGTTCACCGCCACGCCTTCGCTGTGGTGCAGCAGGGCGATCGCCAGGTAGTCGGTCATGCCTTGCTGGTAGTGGGCGAACAGGATGTGGCCGCCGGTGGAGAGATTGGACTCCTCCATCAGCTTCTGCAGGTGCTCGACCGCTTCGCGGCTGAAGCCGACGAAGTCGCGATCGCCCTCCAGGTACTCACCGAGCCAGCCGCTGAATGGGTAGGCCCCGGACTCGCCCTGGAAGAAGCCCCAGGCCTTGTTCTTGGCGTTGTAGCTTTCGTTGAGGTCGGCCAGCAGGTTCTCGATGGCCTGGGAGTCGCCCAGCTCGGCGTCGCGCGCGTGGAGCACGGCCGGGGTGCCGTCGGGCTTCTTCTCGATCAGGTGGACGATGGCGTGATGGATCGGCATGTCAGGTTCGACCTTTCAGGTAATCGGCGGCGCCGCGCAGGTTTCCGCGACGCTGCGGGACACGCCGCTGGCGCGCCCGCGGATCGGCCAGTTTACCCGAGGTTGCCGGCTTCTGCCTGCGTCGCCTGGCGTTCCTGCAGACCGTGCAGGCGCTTGATCACGAAGTTCAGGTGCAGGTGCAGCTCGTACAGCTCGTGGTAGTAGGAGAGCGGCACCTCCACGGTGTTCAGCTCGCTCTCCAGTTTCTCCAGCCGCTCGATCTCGCTTCTCAGTTGCTCGGCGTCGGTACCGCTGTCGAGCTTGCGGTCGATGTCGCGGATGTAGCGGTACCAGCGGTAGATGCGCGCGCGGATGCGCCAGCGATACAGCGGGCCGATGGACTTCATCAGCGGGATGAGGATGGCGATGAACGGGATCAGCAGGATGATGTAGCGGTCCGCCAGGGAGGCGATGCGGAACGGCAGGTAGCGCTGCAGCAGCGGCAGGCCGCTCTTGTAGTAGCGCTCGGCGTCCTCGTGCAGGCGCAGGGTGCGCGGCTCGGCGCTGGGGAAGGCGCCGGGCTTGTCGAGCAGGCTGCCGTCCTTCATCACCTCGCGCGCGGCTTCCAGCACCAGCGGGATCAGCGCCGGGTGGAAGCGCTCGTTGATCACCAGGGTGGCCACCGGCGACAGGGTGCTGATGTTTCGTTCCGGCACGTTGCGCGGCAGGTTGAGCAGGCCTTCGCCGACCTCGACCCGCTTGAGGAACGGCAGGCGCGCCTCGTAGGCGGCGCTGCGGCGGAAGTTGACCAGGCGAAGCTGGTCGTTGTCGGCCAATTTCTGGATCGCCGGGTTCTCCGCCGGGCCGACGATGAACGCCGCGTCCAGCTTGCCGGCCAGCAGGTCGTCGACCACCGCGTTGCCGCCGCGGGCTTCCCAGGTGATCGGATAGTGTCCCGGGGCGATGTCGTTGGCCTGCAGGATCGCCTCGGTGGCGGCGCGGGTGCCGCTGCCGTCGCTGCCGATGGCCAGGCGCAGGTGCAGCAGGTCGCTGAGCTGGTCGATGTGCACGTTGCTGCGGTGGAACAGCCAGAGCGGTTCCTGGTAGACCGCGCCGAGGGTCTGCAACTGGCGCGCCTGCCCGGCTTCGAGCTGGCGCTCCTGGCCGCTCTGGACCAGGGCGATGTCGACCTCGCCGGTGCCGAGCAGGCGCTCCAGGTTGTCGCGCGAGCCGGCGCTGGGCACCAGCTTCAGTTCGAAGCCCTGCTCCTTGAGCTTTTCCCGGAGCTTGCCGGCGAACACGGCGTAGCCGCCGCCCTCGGCGCCGGTGGCCATGGTCGCGCTCATCGGCGGCGGTGGGGCGACGAAATAGAACACCGCGGCGACCAGGGCGGCGATCACCGGGATCAGCCAGAGGTTGGCGCGGATCAGGATGGCGAGGTCCTTGAGCAGGTGCTTGATGCGATTCATGAGCGGTCCTTGTGCTGCTCTCCAGAAGGGTATGACGGATGCGGGCGGGCGCACTCCTCAGCGTAGCCGAGGGTCACCGGCGGTCCGTGCGGAACTGCCGGCAGAGCACCCGGTGGCGATGCCGGAAGATGCGGGTGAGGAACCAGCGTACCAGTCCGGCGGCGAATAGCGGGCGCACGGTCAACTGGTCGACCAGCAGGCATTCCCCGGCCTCGCCCGGTGTCGGCAGGATGCGTCGCTCGTGGCGCCAGAGGCGCATGCCGGTCATCGGCGACTGTTCGATGAAGCCGTGGCCGGGCGTCAGCTCCAGCAGGGTCAGTTGCGAAGTGCCCAGCGGCAGCAAGCCGAACAGGCGCATGTGGCTGCGGAACAGCGGGCGCCGGGGCACTACCTCCAGGTCTTCGAGGCTGCGGATACCGGGCGGTACGCTCATGCTCAGCAACGGGCGTATCTCGCGGAGTATCCCGTCCACCGAGGTGATCCACCGCCAGAGCTGTTCGGGGCTGGCCTGCAGGCGCGATTCGAAATGCAGGCTGATATTCATCGCAGGCTCCTGCTAGGGTTGTGGGAGGACGCGCTGTCCATGGCGCCCGTGCCGTGCAAGCCTAAGCCAGACGAACCGAGACGTCGAACCGAAGGAGGACGCCATGCTGATCCGCGCCGCAACCTCGACCCTGCTGGTGGTCGATATCCAGGAACGCCTGCTGCCGGCCATCGACGACGGTCCGGCGCTGGTCGAGTACAGCCAGTGGTTGTTGCGCGTGGCCCGCGCACTGGACGTGCCGGTGCTGGCCAGCGAGCAGTACAGCAAGGGCCTGGGGCCGACGGTGGCGGCCCTGCGCGATGAGCTGGAGCCCACGCAGATCCTCGAGAAGCTGGACTTCTCGGCCGCCGCCGACGGCGCCCTGCTGCGCGCGCCCGGCGGCGACCGCCGGCAGTTCGTGGTTTGCGGCAGCGAGGCGCACGTCTGCGTGCTGCAGACCGTGCTCGACCTGCTTGGCCGTGGTCGCGAAGTGTTCGTCGTGGAGGAGGCGATCGGCTCGCGGCGGCCGAGCGACAAGGCGCTGGCCGTGGAGCGGATGCGCCAGGCCGGGGCGATGATCGTGTCGCGGGAGATGGTCGCCTTCGAATGGATGGAACGCGCCGGCAGCGACCGCTTCCGCGAGATCAGCCGCAACTTCATTCGCTGAGCGGCGGTTGCTCGGCCTGGTAGCGCCGGGCCTCCTCGCGCAGCCAGTCGGCGAAGGCCTGGTGGCGGTCGCTCGGCGGCTCGCGCTGCGGCCAGACCAGCCAGTAGGGATAGGGGTAGGGCACGCGGATGTCGCCCAGTTGCACCAGGAGGCCCTCGGCGAGGGCGCCGGCGACCAGGCTGCGACGCTCCAGGGCGATGCCCTGGCCCAGGCGCACGGCTTCCAGCAGCAGGTTCGAGTCATTGATCAGCAGTCCGTGCTGCGGTTCCGCCACGCCGGCGCGCTGGCACCAGAGCGCCCAGGATTCGGTGGAGCGCAGTGTAGGGCAGGCGACGATCTCGCTCGGCGTGCGCGGCAGGCGGCCGCCGTTGAAGTCGGGCGCGGCGACCATCAGCAACTCGTCGTCGAACAGGCGTTCCCGACCGACCCCTTCCCAGTCGCCCTTGCCGATGCGTACGCCGAGGTCGGCCAGGCCCTGGCGCAGGTTCTGCACGTCAAGACTGGCCACCAGCCGCACGCGACAGTGCGGATGGCGCTCGCGAAAGCGCGGCAGGCGCGGCAGCAGCCAGTTCAGGCCGAAGGACGGCATCACCGTGACCACCAGCTCACCCTCCCGTGGACGCGCCCGCACCACCCGCGTGGCGTCGGCGATCTCGCCCAGAGAGGCGCGTACCTGCAGGGCGTAGAACCGGCCGTTCTCGCTCAGGCGCAGGCCGCGCCCCTCGCGGACGAACAGGGCCAGGCCGAGGAGGTTTTCCAGCAGCTTGATCTGCTGGCTGATCGCTGAGTGGGTGACGTGCAGCTCGCTGGCGGCCTGGCTGATGCTGCCGAGCCGGGCGACCGCTTCGAAGCTGCGCAGGGCGGTGAGGGGAGGGAGGTCGCTCATGTAAGTTTTTCTAAAGGATTCGCTGAATTTATCTCGATATTTTTCGCGTTGTGCAACGACTAGAGTGATTTTCCCAGGCGTCGCCCTCTTAGCGGCGCTTAATCATCGACAAAGGATGCCGCGATGCAACTGATCGGTATGCTGGATTCGCCTTTTGTGCGCCGGGTCGCCATCGCCCTGCGCCTGCTGGACCTGCCCTACGAGCACCGGCCGCTGTCGGTGTTCCGCAATTTCCAGGCGTTCAGCCTGTTCAACCCGATGGTCAAGGCGCCCACGCTGGTGCTGGACGATGGCACCGTGCTGATGGACTCCAGCCTGATCCTCGATTACCTGGAGTGCCTGGCCGGCCGCGAACGCAGTCTGCTGCCGCAACGGCCGCAGGCCCGTGCACGGGCGTTGAGTCTGATCGGCGCGGCGCTGGTGGCCTGCGAGAAATCCGTGCAGATCTACTACGAACTGAACCTGCGTCCCGAGGAACGCCGCCACGGCCCCTGGCTGGAGCGGGTGGAGGGGCAGTTGCTGGCGGCCTACGACTGGCTGGAGGCAGCGCTGCGCCAGGAGCCGCTGGCACGCGACGGTGGCATCGAGCTGGTCGGGGTGACCGTCGCGGTGGCCTGGCGCTTCAGCCAACTGGTGGTCGCGGAGCGGGTCGCCGCCAGCGAATACCCGGAACTGGCAAGCTATTCGGATTATGCGGAGGGGTTGCCGGTGTTCCTCGAGACGCCGCCGGTCTGAGCCCGCGAGGCGCCAGGCTGGCGCCCCTCGAACGGCTCGATTCCGCCTGCGCCCGGCCTCGGTTCGCTGTAGGTCGCTGCCGTCGTCACGGCCCGGACCGGTTGTTGCGAACTGCTGTTCGGCGCCGGCCTGGAGGCGGCCCGGCCCTGGCTCAGCCTGGTCCTGAGCGCGGCCCTCGGCTTGCTCTTCGGCATGCTGCTGGGCGGGCTCTGGTTCGGCTACTGGATCCGCCAGGAGGGATTGCAACTGACCCACCTGCTGCTGGTGGTCTGGGTGCTGGCGAACTTCTTCGTGCTCAACGTCCGCTGGAACTGATGGGGACTGCCGGTACGAGGAGCAGGACGCGAGGACGGCGACAGTGGAGCGAGCCGGACGCCCGTCGATAGCGCGAAGTCGCATCTCGCTCCTGCCACCCGATCCCTCGGCTCCCCTCTGTTCGCACGCGCTGCATGGGCTGACGCAGTTGGAACTGCCCCCGGGCAGTGGCAGCCGGCTGCCTCGAGGGCAGGTGCTCCGGCTGGCTCGGCATGGTCACTGGAGTTCAGCCCCGGGGTTCTTCGAGGAAAGCAGAACCTGCGGCATCGGCTCCTTTCGCCCGACTGGGCTCAGCGCAGCTCTTCGGCGGCGGCGACCAGTTGTTCGAGTTGATGGTGGATCTGGGCCCTGTCCAGCAACTGCAAGGGCTGGCGGTTCCAGAGCAGCCGTTCGCCGCTTTCGGGGTCGCGGCCCAGGATCGGCTTGCAAGGGTCCTGGCTGAACAGGTTCTGCTCGCTGGCCGTAGCGTCTCCTTGTCCTTCCAGGCGGGTGAACATCAACAGGTGATCGGTCGGATGTTCTGCCAGATGGCAGAGATGCGGGCCCACCTGCAGGCTGAGTACGCTCTCCTCGTCATTGGGCGTCGGGAGATCGAGAGCGAGAAAAAGCTGGTGGATGGCGGCGCGGTAGAGTGGATTCATGGCGTGTTCCGAGTCACTGGAGGCGGCCATTAGAGCAGTGCCAGCCCGGAGAGACTGTTAATCGTGGTTCTCTTTTTTTAGGTTTTTCCGCTGCCGATTCCAGTGAAAAAACGGCGGCCAATCCTGATAGGCGATGGGGTTTCCCGTTCCTAGACTGGCGGAGAAACATCAGGAGAAGGCAACCATCATGCATATTCAATCGCTTCAGCAGAGTCCGTCTTTCGCCGTCGAATTGCACCAGGCCGCCAGTGGGCGTTTGGGACAGATTGAGGCCCGCCAGGTCGCCACCCCCAGTGAAGCGCAGCAGTTGGCCCAGCGCCAGGACGCGCCGAAGGGTGAGGGGCTGCTCGCTCGCCTGGGCGCGGCGCTCGTGCGTCCCTTCGTGGCGATCATGGACTGGCTGGGCAAACTGTTGGGCTCCCACGCCCGCACCGGGCCGCAGCCCAGTCAGGACGCGCAGCCTGCGGTCATGTCCTCGGCCGTCGTGTTCAAGCAGATGGTGCTGCAGCAGGCATTGCCCATGACCTTGAAGGGACTCGACAAGGCGAGCGAGCTGGCGACCCTGACACCGGAAGGACTGGCCCGGGAGCACTCCCGCCTGGCCAGCGGAGATGGGGCGCTGCGTTCGCTGAGCACCGCCTTGGCCGGCATTCGTGCCGGCAGCCAGGTCGAGGAGTCCCGTATCCAGGCTGGCCGCCTGCTCGAACGGAGCATCGGCGGGATCGCGCTGCAGCAGTGGGGCACCACCGGCGGTGCCGCGAGTCAACTGGTGCTCGACGCAAGCCCGGAACTGCGGCGCGAAATCACCGACCAGTTGCATCAGGTAATGAGCGAGGTCGCACTGTTGCGCCAAGCGGTAGAGAGCGAGGTCAGCAGAGTATCGGCCGACAAGGCGCTGGCGGATGGCCTGGTGAAGCGGTTCGGGGCGGATGCGGAAAAGTACCTGGGCAGACAGCCTGGTGGCATCCACAGTGACGCCGAAGTGATGGCGCTTGGTCTCTACACCGGCATTCACTACGCGGACCTGAATCGCGCTCTGCGTCAGGGGCAGGAGCTGGATGCGGGACAAAAGCTGATCGACCAAGGTATGTCCGCGGCCTTCGAGAAGAGCGGACAGGCTGAACAGGTAGTGAAGACTTTCCGTGGCACCCGTGGCGGGGATGCCTTCAACGCAGTGGAAGAGGGCAAGGTTGGCCACGACGACGGCTATCTCTCCACCTCCCTGAACCCCGGTGTCGCGAGGAGCTTCGGGCAGGGCACGATATCCACCGTGTTCGGCAGGTCCGGAATCGATGTCAGCGGGATATCGAACTACAAGAATGAAAAAGAGATTCTCTATAACAAAGAAACCGACATGCGCGTGCTGCTGAGCGCCAGCGATGAGCAGGGAGTGACCCGCCGGGTTCTCGAAGAGGCGGCCCTGGGGGAGCAGAGTGGCCATAGCCAGGGACTGCTCGATGCTCTCGACCTGGCAAGCAAACCGGAACGTTCAGGTGAGGTCCAGGAACAGGATGTACGCCTGAGGATGCGTGGCCTCGATCTGGCCTGACCGGTTCGTAGAAGAAAGACGTCACGAACGGACACCTTGGGGTGTCCGATTCTTGGCTCGGCAGCGGATCCGGGTGGAGAGGCGTGCTGGCTATTCGCCCAGTGGTTCCAGGAGGGCTGCTGTCCAACGCTCCTTGCGCCAGGCCCGGCGCTGCTTCTTGTCGAGGTAGGTCCAGGCGACGAAGCGGCTCTGCTTCTGTCCCTGGGCCATGTCCACCACGCGGATATCGCTGGCGCCCAACGTCTTCAGGCGCTCCTGGAGGTTCGGCAGGTTGCTCGCCTTGGATACCAGGGTGGTGAACCAGAACACCTGCGTGGCGAACGCCCGGCTTTCCTCGGCCATGCCGGCCAGGAAGGCCGCTTCGCCGCCCTCGCAGTACAGCTCGGCGCCCTGGCCGCCAAAGTTCAGTAGCGGCAGGGTACGGGTCGGGTCGAGCTTGCCGAGGTTCTTCCACTTGCGCCGGCTGCCGCGCGTGGCTTCGTCCAGCGAGGCGTGGAAGGGCGGGTTGCAGAGGGTCATGTCGAAGCGCTCATCGACGCCGATCAGGCCCTGGAATATCTGCCTGCGATCAGGCTGCCGGCGCAACTCGATGGCAGCGGCGAAGCGTGGGTTGGCGGCGAGGATCGCAGCGGCCGAAGCCAGCGATTGCGGGTCGATGTCGGCGCCGACGAAGCGCCAGCCGTATTCGTGGTGGCCGAGCAGCGGGTAGATGCAGTTGGCTCCGGTTCCGACGTCCAGCGCACGCAGGCCGGGACCGCGTGGAATCAGGCCATCGTGGCTGGCGCCGAGCAGGTCGGCCAGGTAGTGCAGGTAGTCGGCGCGACCGGGAATGGGCGGGCACAGGTAACCATCGGGTATATCCCACTCGCGTACGTCGTAGAACTGTTGCAGCAGCGCGCGGTTGAAGGCTTTCACCGCCGCCGGATCAGCGAAGTCGATGCTCTGCCTGCCGTACGGATTGAGGATGACGAAGCGCTCCAGTTCCGGGCTGCCGGCGATCAGGCGCGGAAAGTCGTAGCGTCCCAGGTGGCGATTGCGCGGGTGCAGCGGGCTGGCGCTCTTGCGCTCGGCGTCGGGATGCGGGCTGGTCGGGCGGGGCATGTTCTCGGTTTCCGTGACGGCGAGGCGGGCATTATTCACATCCGCCGGAGGCTGGCCAGTGTTTCTGCCGAGCGGCGCGCTCCTGGCCCGGTCACAATGGAAACAGCCACGGAATCACCAGCACGCAGACGAACATCACCAGCAGGGTAAATGGCACGCCGATCCGGACGAAGTCGCCGAAGCGGTATTGGCCAGGGCCCAGCACCAGGGTGTTCACCGGCGAGGAAATCGGCGTCATGAAGGCTGCCGAGGCCGCCACCGCCACCACCATGGCGAAGGGGTAGGGCGAGGCGCCGATCTGCTTGGCGGTGGCGATGGCGATCGGCGCCATCAGCACCGCGGTAGCGGTGTTGGAGATGAACAGGCCGATGGCCGCGGTGAGCAGGAACAGGCTGGCCAGCAGCACGCGCGGGCCGGCGTCGCCGAGGGCGTCGACCAGCAGCGAGACCACCAGGTCGATACCGCCGGTCTTCTGCAGGGCCAGGGCGAAGGGCAGCATGCCGACGATCAGGACCAGGCTTTGCCAATGGATGGCGCGGTAGGCGCCGTCCATGTCGATGCAACGGAACAGGCCCATCAACAGGCAGCCGACCAGTGCCGCGACCACGTTGGGCACCACCCCGCTGACCATCAGCGCCACCATCACGGCCAGGCTGAGCAGGGCGTGCGGCGCCTTGCTCAGGGCCGGCGCCACCTCGTCGATCTCCGCCGGCAGGCTGAGCACCAGGAAATCGCGGTTGCGTCCCTGCAACTGGCGGATCGCCTTCCAGGCGCCGATCACCAGCAGGGTATCGCCCAGGCGCAGCTTCTCTTCCAGCATGCCGTCGGTGAGCGCTTCGTGGTCGCGACGCAGGCCGACCACGTTGAGCCCGTACTGCGAACGGAAGCCCAGTTCCAGGACGCTCTTGCCGAGCAGGGTGGAGTCCGGCGGCAGAGTCACCTCGGCCATGCCGACCTCCCGCGACTGGTCGATGAAGTAGCTGGCGCGGAACGGCAGGCGCACCAGGTTCAGCTCGGCGCAGCGCCGGTCCATGTCCTCCGGAGGGGCGAAGACGTCCAGCAGCAACACGTCGCCCGCCTTCAGCTCGGTGCTGCCGCCGACCTTGACCACCTCGCTGTGGAACTTGCGTACCCGCTCCAGGCCGACCACGTTGGCGCCCAGGCGGGTGCGCAGTTGCAGTTCTTCCAGGGTGCTGCCGATCAACGGCGAGCCGAGCTGGACCTGCAGGCGCCGTTCGCGGCCGGCCAGGCGATAGTCGCGGATCAGGTCGCGCAGGGTCCGCCGTGCCTTCGGCGCGCCGACTTCCGCCGGGCTGGCGGCGTTCAGCCAGTTGCGCGTGAGCAGCATGTAGGCCACGCCGATGGCGAGCACCATGAGGCCTATCGGGGTGAAGGCGAAGAAGCCGAAGCCGGCATGACCCTCGCGCGCCAGCTCGCTGTTGACCACCATGTTCGGTGGCGTGGCGACCAGGGTCATCATGCCGCTGATCAGTCCGGCGAAGGCCAGCGGCATCATCAGCCGGCCCGGAGGGATCTTCAGCTTGGCGGCGATGCTCAGGACCACCGGGATGAAGATCGCCACCACCCCGGTGGAACTCATCACCGAGCCCAACCCGGCCACCGCCAGCATCAGCAGTACCAGCAGGCGCGCTTCGCTGCTGCCGGCGCGGGCGATCAGCCAGTCGCCGACCTGGTAGGCCACCCCGGTACGCACCAGGCCTTCGCCGATCACGAACAGCGCGGCGATCAGTATCACGCTGGGATCGCTGAAGCCGGCCAGGGCTTCGTTGAGGGTAAGGGTTCCGCTGACGCTGAAGGCCATGATCACCAGCAGGGCGATCACGTCCAGGCGCAGGCGGTTGTGGATGAAGAGGGCGACGGTGGTGGCGAGCAGGCCGACCACCCAGAGCAGTTCGAGGTTCATGCGGGCATCTGAGCGGGAGGATGCCTGCGAGTGTGGCAGACGGACGCGGATCGCGCCTTGATCTGCTGCAGGTCGACGGCGCCTCCCCGCTTCGCCGCGGAGAGGCGCCGCGGCCCTGTCAGCCGAGGAGGAGGGCGTCGTCGGCGAGCTTCTCGCCGCGCACCTTCTCGAACATCGCCAGCAGGTCCGGTACGTCGAGGCCCTTGCGTTGCTCGCCGGAGACGTCCAGCACCACCTGGCCCTGGTGCAGCATCACCGTGCGCTCGCCCACGTCCAGCGCCTGGCGCATGCTGTGGGTGACCATCATGGTGGTGAGTTTCTTCTCGGCGACGATCCGTGCGGTGAGATGCAGGACGAAGTCGGCGGTGCGCGGGTCGAGCGCCGCGGTGTGTTCGTCGAGCAACAGGATACGCGACGGCTGCAGCGCCGCCATCAGCAGGCTGACGGCCTGGCGCTGGCCGCCGGAGAGCAGGCCGATGCGGTCGCCGAGGCGGTTCTCCAGGCCGAGGCCGAGGGTCGCCAGGCTTTCCCGGAAACCGTCGCGCATCGATGCCTGCACCGCCCTGCCGAGGCCGCGACCGGCACCGCGACGCTGCGCCAGGGCCATGTTCTCCTCGATGGTGAGGTCCTCGCAGGTACCCGCCATGGGGTCCTGGAACACCCGCGCGACGCGGTTGGCGCGGGCCCAGACCGGCTTGCGGGTGACGTCTTCGTCGTCGATCAGGATCTGCCCGCTGTCGATCGGCAGGTCGCCGGAGACTGCGTTGAGGAAGGTCGACTTGCCGGCGCCGTTGGAGCCGATCACGGTGACGAACTGGCCGGCCGGGATGTCCAGCGACAGGCCGCGCAGGGCGCGGGTCTCGATGGGGGTGCCGGGGTTGAAGGTGATCTTCAGGTTCTTCGCGCTGAGCATGGTCAGGCTCCCTTCTTGCCGAGCAGGCGTTTCTTCATCATCGGAATCACCAGGGCGACGGTGACCAGCACCGCGGTGACCAGGTTCAGGTCCTGGGCCTGCAAGCCGATGAAATCGCTGTTCAGCGCCAGGGCGATGAAGAAGCGGTAGACGATGGCACCGAGGATCACCGCGAGGGTCGCCAGGATCAGCCGGCGCGAGGGCAGGATGCTCTCGCCGACGATCACCGCGGCCAGGCCGATGACGATGGTGCCGATACCCATGGAGATATCGGCGCCGCCCTGGGTCTGCGCGAACAGCGCGCCGGCCAACGCCACCAGCGCGTTGGAGATGGCCATGCCGAGCAGGATCATGCCGCCGGTGTTGACCCCCTGGGCACGGGCCATCCGCGGGTTGGAGCCGGTGGCGCGGATCGCCAGGCCTTTCTGGGTGGTGAAGAACCAGTCCAGCAGCAGCTTCGCGGCGATCACGATGAACACCAGCAGCAGCGGCCGGAACACGTAGTCGCTGAGCCATTCCGGCTGCAGCAGGGTGAACAATGTCGGCTCGGCGATCAGCGGTACGTTGGGCTTGCCCATGATGCGCAGGTTGATCGAGTAGAGCGCGATCATCATCAGGATGCTGGCGAGCAGGTCCATGATCTTCAGCTTGACGTTGAGCAGGCCGGTGGCCAGCCCGGCCAGTGCACCGGCGGCGGTGGCCGCCAGGGTCGCGCTGTACGGGTCCCAGCCAAGGGCGATGAGGGTCGCGCAGACCGCGCCGCCGAGCGGGAAGCTGCCGTCCACCGTGAGGTCGGGGAAGCGCAGCAGGCGGAAGGAGATGAACACGCCGAGTGCCACGAGGCTGAAGATCAGGCCGATCTCCAGGGCACCGAACAGGGAAAACAGAGACATGACTTCGTAACCGAGTGCGTGAAGGCAGGATTATCGTGCCGTCCGGCCACGGGCGGAACGCCCGCGGCCGGCGGCCGCTTTTTTTACTTGATGACTTCCGCGGCCGACTTGAGCAGTTCGTCGGACAGGGTCACGCCTTGCTTCTGCGCGGCCCCGGGATTGACGAACAGCTGCAGGTTGTCGCTGGTCTCCGGCTTGATCTCGCCCGGCTTCTCGCCCTTGAGGATGCGCACCACCATGCGGCCGGTCTGCTTGCCCATCTCCTTGTAGTTAATGCCGAGGGCGGCGATGGCGCCGCGCTTGACGCTGTCGGTGTCGGAGGCGATCAGCGGGATCTTCGCGTCGTTGCCGACCTTGACCAGCGCCTCGTAGGCGGACACCACGTTGTTGTCGGTGTTGGTGTAGATCGCGTCGACCTTGCCGACCAGGCTGCGCGCCGCCGAGCTGACGTCCACCGAACGCGGTGCCGAGGCTTCGACCAGGCTCAGGCCCATCTTCGGCAGCAGTTCCTTCAGCTCCTTGACCACCACCACGGAGTTGGCTTCGCCCGGGTTGTAGACCATGCCGATGCGCTTGGCGCCCGGCACCACTTTCTTGATCAGCTCGATCTGCTTGTCCAGCGCGAGCATGTCGGAAACCCCGGTGACGTTGGTGCCGGAGGCTTCCCAGCTCGGCGTCAGGTGCGCGCCGACCGGGTCGGTGACGGTGCTGAAGACGATCGGGATGCTCTTGGTCGCGGCCACCAGCGCCTGGGCCGACGGAGTGGCGATGCCGACGATCACGTCGGGCTTGTCGCCGATGAACTTGCGGGCGATCTGCGCGGCGGTGCCGGTGTTGCCCTGGGCGCTCTGGTACTGCCACTTGAGGTTCTTGCCGTCTTCGTAGCCGGCCTCCTGGAGGGCCTCCTTGACCCCGTCGCGAGCGGCGTCCAGCGCCGGGTGCTCGACGATGGCGGTCACGGCCACCGACTTCTGCTCTTCGGCGTTGGCGCCGAAGGACAGGGCCATGCCAAGGGCCAGGGCACTGAGGGGCAACCATTTATTCTTATAGGCCTGCATCATGCGGCGATCTCCTGATTGTATTGGCGCGCTGTAGCGAATTGTTCTGATTGGGCGGTGCGGGTACAGCGTGGCCGAAACATCGCATTTTTCGCGCAAGTCGTCAGCAGGTTTGATGTTTTTTCTTGCGGTGGGATTACCGCTGGGGGGGGCAAGGGGGAGTGCCTGCCTTTGCGAAAATTCGATGAGGGCCCGCGTGGCCTCCGAACAGAAGGTCATCGGTTTCGAGCCCAACCAAAGATATGTGGCCAATTGATGGCCTTGTGGTACACGTCTCCCGAGTTGCAAGGACGCGTACCGCACCGCCTGCCTGGGAGCGGTGCTTTGCGCCCGGTCTGCGTGCCTGCCATGGGGGTGGGCTCTGGGGGATGCATGGTGGGGCGTTGGAGTGCGTGGATCGTCGCCGTGGCGATCTGTCTCATGGTCGGGGACGCGACCGCCGCTGGCTGGCGTTCGGCAAACTTCCGTGTCTATAGCGGCGCAGGCCTACAACCGTTACTCCTATGGCTGGAATAATCCGATCGCCAGTGTGGATCCGACAGGGTATGCGTTGGAGGAGATTTCTTCGTCCAAAAGTTGGTACTCGCCAGTTATTGATAATAGTTGGTTGTTCTTGAGCAACTTGTGGATGGGGAATGGTCCGGAAAGTGGCTTCGAATTTAGCCTGGGCATTTTAAAAGGAGGGCTATCCTTTTCTCAGTCTATGTCATGGGTCAATCCAGTTGCCGCAGGTGTTCAATATCTTTCGAATAACTGGGCTTCTCAAGCTATTTGGGGTGAAGGGGTTAGTGAGTTAATATCTTATAAAAATATCGATCAGTGCTGGCGGTGGCTTGTTTGATGTTGGCAGTGTCTTTCTTCCTGTCGGGCGCGCAATAGTTTCTGTAGGTTTTGACTTTATGTTCGGGGCCGTCTCGGGAGCGGAGCGCGGTCTAGGAGGGCGTGGTGGCCATAAATATGCTGCTGGTATACTTTCTGGGGGTAGTGGGAAAGCGTTCGCAGGGCACGGTAAATATGTTTTCGGTAGCGGGGATTTTGGGGTGCCTGATGGGACGTACATAACTCTTCCAAGGCCTGGAATTAATATTCTGGATGAAACCGGTCGATTTATTGAATTGGGTGATTGGGCTGGTTTGGCGCAGGCTGCAAAAATTAATCCGAGACTTGCAGGTGATATTGAAGGCATGGCTACTTATTTGCCGCGTGCTGAGATTTCTAACTATACTCTAAGTGCTCCAGCTGCTAGAGGTCCAGCATTGCATATCGATGGAAACTCAACGACTGTTGAGTTCAGTACCCCCTTGGAAAAACTATTACAGCTTGGGATGGGATGCGTGCAGTGGGCTGCTTGTACAACATTTGCGAGGTAGGTGATTTATGTATTTCCCAGACATGTCTTTTTATTCGTATTTTCTTTTGAGGCCGTTAGGTAGTGTAAGAAACATAGGTTGGTTAGGAAGAGGGCAGCAGTACTCCAGGGGGCGGGTAAGTTCTGGATTGCTTGATAAATTGAAGTTGATAATTATGTCGGAGGGGGCGGTTGATTTCCACGTTAATAGAGTAATGAGCGCACATGAGTGTGTAGTCGCTGGATGTCGGGATTTGTTCGTGGGAGATGTTGGTTTGGGTTTTTCTGAAATATGGATTCCTGGAGTTGAGAAAGGAGCATATTTTGCATCTCCTTCGTTGATACTTCATTATATTGAAGAGCATGATTATTGCCCTCCACAGATGTATTCGGAGGCGGTGATGGCTGTTGATTTGGAAGTTGGCTATAAAGCCCAGGAGGTATATGTGGGGCTTGTGGCTGGCCATTTTTAGATTTATCGAGTCTTGCGGTTATTAGGTCTGTTCCAACCTATTGATAAGATTCTTCTGAAAGTTTTTCAGGCTTTAAGGGCCAAGCTAGGGTTCTTTGTCAATGAGGGGCTGGAAGGTTATGGGGAGGTAGGTCAGAAAAAGCATAAGTTTTTTTGGTTCAGTCAGGAAGTATGACGTGAAGGTTGAGCACCAGAGAGGGATGTGATGGCTGATTTTGAATATTATATTAAAGGTGATATGGCGCTACGGTGTAATTCAGAAGGGTTGTGGTATTTGTCCGTGGGGGATCAGGTTTTTTTCTCCAGGAGGAAGAGAGTTTTTGGAGGGTTCTGGTTTTATTGGAGAAACCTTACGAAGAGGTTAGGGAAAAGCTTGGGCGGGGATTTTGTTACTTAAATGTTGTTTTGGCGGGACTAGATAGTGAGTCTGACTACTGGATTGGTTTGGCACTTTCTTGGATAGAGCAAGGAGGAGCAGAAGCCAGTGATGTACTACTAGCACGCTTGAAGGGGGTGGTTGAGGGGCGGAGCGCCAATCAAAAAAACAGGCATAAAGCTTTTTCAGTATTGAGAAAAATAGGTGGGTAACTACTTGGGTATTGGTTTTTCTAAAAGCATAGTTGCTTTAGTTGGTTGATAGAGCGGGTTTTTAAGTTTTTGCAGTGAGTGTTGTTATTGTGTTTTTTTGTTATGGCTGGTTTGAAACTTTTTGTTGGTGTTTTCTGTTTCTAGATTTAAGACGGTTTCTATGGCCAGGATACTGATTTTTTAGTGGGGTGGTGAAGAAATGCTTTGTATATCGTTGAAAAATGGCATTTAGGAGGTTATATGGGCAAGAGAGTGGTTGTATTGCTATGGCTGCTATTCACATCAATGTCAGCCCACGCCATCGATAAAAAAGTCAACAACGTTACCATCATGCGCGTGGGCTTCATGGTGGACGCGAATTCTCCGGGTGGAGGCTGGGGCTGCATCGTCAGCAAGCCGGGAGCGGCGGATTGCGGCTTTGGCCTGATGCGCCTGCCGCCGATGAATACCGATGCCGGCAAGGCCATGCTGTCGCTGATGCTGAGCGCCCAGGCCACACAGAACAAACTGCCGGAGATCGCCTATTCGGCCAGCGCCACGGTGAACGCGGTATGCCAGATCACTTCGGCGCAGATAGACAGCGGCGCCTGAGGGGAGAAAGGTACGAGGCCGCAGCCCCGTACCTTGGCGAGAGTGCTTAGAGCGCGGCGATCTTCTGCCGTTGCTCGGCCAGCTTGGCCAGGGCCTGTTCGGCCTCGGCTAGCTTGGCGCGCTCCTTCTCGATCACGTCGGCCGGGGCTTTGGCGACGAAGCCTTCGTTGGACAGCTTGCCGCCGACGCGCTTGACCTCGCCTTCCAGGCGCTGGATCTCCTTGTCCAGGCGCCCCAGTTCGGCGCTCTTGTCGATCAGGCCGGCCATCGGCACCAATACTTCCATGTCGCCGACCAGGGCGGTGGCGGACATCGGCGCTTCCTCGCCGGCTTCCAGCACGCGGATGCTTTCCAGCTTGGCCAGTTTCATCAGCAGCGGCTCGTTGTCGGCCAGGCGGCGGTGGTCGCTGGGCGAGGCGTTCCTGAGGATGATGTCGATGCGCTTGGCCATGGAGATGTTCATCTCGCCGCGGATCTGCCGCACGCCTAGCATCAGCGCCTTGACCCACTCGATGTCGCCTTCGGCGGCGGCGTCGATCCTGCCTTCGTCGGCCACCGGCCAGGGTTGCAGCATCAGGGTCGGACCTTCCTTGCCGGCCTGGCCCTTGATGCGCTGCCAGATTTCCTCGGTGATGAACGGCATGAACGGGTGCGCCAGGCGCAGGGCCGTCTCCAGCACGCGGATCAGGGTGCGACGAGTGCCGCGCTGGCGCTCGATAGGGGCGTTCTCGTCCCACAGCACCGGCTTGACCAGCTCCAGGTACCAGGCGCAGTACTCGTCCCAGATGAACTCATAGAGGGCCTGGGCGGCCAGGTCGAAGCGGAAGGCGTCGAGCTGGCGGGTGACTTCCTGCTCGGTGCGCTGCAACTGGGAGATGATCCAGCGGTCGACCGAGGAGAGCTCGACCGGCTCGCCGTTGACCCCGGTGTCCTGGCCATCGGTGTTCTCGATGACGAAGTTGGCGGCGTTCCAGATCTTGTTGCAGAAGTTGCGGAAGCCTTCGACGCGGCCCATGTCGAACTTGATGTCGCGGCCGGTGGAGGCCAGCGAGCAGAAGGTGAAGCGCAGGGCATCGGTGCCGTAGCTGGCGATGCCTTCGGGGAATTCGGCGCGGGTCTGCTTGGCGATTTTCTCCGCCAGCTTCGGCTGCATCATGCCGCTGGTGCGCTTTTGCAGCAGGGTATCGAGGTCGATGCCGTCGACGATGTCCAGCGGGTCGAGTACGTTGCCCTTGGACTTGGACATCTTCTGGCCCTGGCCGTCGCGCACCAGGCCGTGGACATAGACGGTCTTGAACGGGATCTGCGGGGTGCCGTCGGGGTTCTTCACCAGGTGCATGGTGAGCATGATCATCCGCGCGACCCAGAAGAAGATGATGTCGAAGCCGGTGACCAGTACGTCGGTGGGGTGGAAGGTCTTGAGGAACTCGGTCTGCTGCGGCCAGCCGAGGGTGGAGAAGGTCCACAGGCCGGAGCTGAACCAGGTGTCGAGAACGTCTTCGTCCTGGCGCAACTCGACCTCGTTGCCGAGCTTGTGCTTGGTGCGCACCTCGACCTCGTCGCGGCCGACGTAGACGTTGCCGGCCTCGTCGTACCAGGCCGGGATGCGGTGGCCCCACCAGAGCTGGCGGCTGATGCACCAGTCCTGGATGTCGCGCATCCAGGAGAAGTACATGTTCTCGTACTGCTTGGGCACGAACTGGATACGGCCGTCTTCCACGGCGGCGATGGCGTCTTCGGCCAGCGGCTTGGTGCTGACGTACCACTGGTCGGTCAGCCAGGGCTCGATGACGGTGCCGGAGCGGTCGCCCTTCGGTACTTTCAGCGCGTGGTCGTCGACCTTCTCGAGCAAGCCCATGGCCTCGAACTCGGCGACGATGGCCTTGCGCGCGGCGAAGCGGTCCATGCCGGCGTAGCTCTGCGGCAGGCTGGGGTCGAGGTTCGGGTTGACGCTGCCGTCGAGGTGGAACACCTGGGCCTGGGCCAGCACCGCGGCGTTCTTGTCGAAGATGTTGATCAGCGGCAGGTCGTGGCGCTTGCCCACTTCGTAGTCGTTGAAGTCGTGGGCCGGGGTGATCTTCACGCAGCCGGTGCCGAATTCGCGGTCGACGTACTCGTCGGCGATGATCGGGATGTGCCGGCCGACGATCGGCAGTTCGGCGAACTGGCCGATCAGCTTGGCGTAGCGCTCGTCTTCCGGGTGCACCGCGACCGCGGCGTCGCCCAGCAGGGTTTCCGGACGGGTGGTGGCGACCACCAGGTAATCCAGGCCTTCGCTGGTCTTCGCGCCGTTCACCAGCGGGTAGCGCAGGTGCCAGAGGTGGCCCTTCTCGTCGTGGTTTTCCACTTCCAGGTCGGAAATCGCGGTGTGCAGCTTGGTGTCCCAGTTCACCAGGCGTTTGCCGCGGTAGATCAGGCCGTCTTCATGCAGGCGCACGAAGGCTTCCTTGACCGCTTCGGAGAGGCCGTCGTCCATGGTGAAGCGCTCGCGCGACCAGTCCACCGAGGAGCCCAGGCGACGAATCTGCCGGGTGATGTTGCCGCCGGACTGTTCCTTCCATTCCCAGACTTTCTCCAGGAACTTCTCCCGGCCGAGGTCGTGGCGGCTCACGCCCTGGGCGCCGAGCTGGCGCTCGACCACCATCTGGGTGGCGATGCCGGCGTGATCGGTGCCCGGCTGCCACAGGGTGTTGCGGCCCTGCATGCGGCGGTAGCGGATCAGCGCGTCCATGATCGCGTTGTTGAAGCCATGGCCCATGTGCAGGCTGCCGGTCACGTTCGGCGGCGGGATCATGATGGTGTAGGGCTGGCCTTCGCCGCTCGGAGCGAAGTAGTCGTTGGACTCCCAGGTCTCGTACCAGGAAGTCTCGATGGCGTGCGGCTGGTAAGTCTTGTCCATGCGAAAGGGGACCAAAGCTGAATATGGCTGGGGAAAATGCGAAGAAAGTCCGGGAGTATAGCGGGGATGGCAGCCCGGGGGTAAGGCCGCGGGCCGCGGCGGGCGCCCGCCGCGTCCGGATCAGCCGTTGCGTTGGCCGAGCAGGCGACCCAGGCGGGCTTGCAGGCGGCGGCGCAGTTCGGCTTCGATCTGCGGGGCGAAGTCGTCGATGACTTCCTGCAGGATCAGTTCGGCGGACGCTCGCAACTCGTCGTCCAGGCGCTCCTGTTCGGCGGGCGCCAGCCCTGCCGTGGTGGCTGCCGCGGTCTGCGGCTCTGGCGCGCGCGGGGCGGTACCGGGGGAGACGACGTCGGAGAGCAGGGGAATGTTGTCCGGCTCGAAGGATTCGGTCAGCAAGGGCGGCTCGTTCCGTTCGTAGAGCAGGTCGTGGATCGACTCCAGGTCATCGAGCAACTGCTCCGGGGGTTGTGTCGGTTTGTGGCTGTCCATGGTCGTGCACTTCAGATACGCGGCAGGCGATGGTCCTGTAGAGGATAGCCCTGCTCCCGGTAGAAGCGGAATTTATCCCGTGCCGCCTGGCGGATCGCCGGCTCCTCGACCACCAGTTCGGCCACCCGCGAAAAGTTCGGGACGAAGCCGGGGGCCTCGAGGGTCAGGTTGATCAGCAGGTCGCGATGGTTCCCCGGGGGCTCGCCCAGGCCCAGGGCGACGGGCGCCTCGGCGTCTTCCTCGGCCAGGCTGTGAGGAATGAAGGCCTCGCCGCGGAAGCTCCACAGGCGGCCGTCCAACTCGCTGCGCTGCGCCTCGTCGGCGCAATGCAGGTAGACCTGCATGCCCTGCCGCCAGGCCTTCTCGGCCAGGCGGCAGGCGACCTGCAGGCGCGCCGACGGATCGGCGCTGGGGATCACGTAGAAATCGACCCGGGTCACTTGGCCCGTTCCAGCAGGTACTGGGTCAACAACGGAACCGGGCGGCCGGTGGCGCCTTTGTCCTTGCCGCCGCTGATCCAGGCGGTGCCGGCGATGTCCAGGTGCGCCCAGTGGTATTTCTTGGCGAAGCGCGAGAGGAAGCAGCCGGCGGTGATGGTGCCGGCCTTCGGCCCGCCGATGTTGGCGATGTCGGCGAACGGGCTGTCCAGCTGTTCCTGGTATTCGTCGAACAGCGGCAATTGCCAGGCGCGGTCGTCGGCGAACTCGCCGGCCTTGAGCAGTTGCCTGACCAGCGCTTCGTTGTTGCCCATAAGGCCCGAGGTGTTGCTGCCCAGGGCGACGATGCAGGCGCCGGTGAGGGTGGCGATGTCGATCACCGACTGCGGCTTGAAGCGCTCGGCGTAGGTCAGTGCGTCGCACAGCACCAGGCGCCCTTCGGCGTCGGTGTTGAGGATCTCGACGGTCTGCCCGCTCATGGTGGTGACGATGTCGCCCGGACGGGTGGCTCCGCCGCTGGGCATGTTCTCGGCGCAGGCGAGCAGGCCGACCAGGTTGATCGGCAACTGCAGTTCGAGCACCGCGCGGAAGGTGCCGAAGACGCTGGCGGCGCCGCACATGTCGAACTTCATCTCGTCCATGCCCTGGCCCGGCTTGAGGCTGATGCCGCCGGTGTCGAAGGTGATGCCCTTGCCGACCAGCACGTGCGGGGCCTGGTCCTTCTTCGCGCCGTTGTATTGCAGGACGATCAGCCGCGGCGGCTGGTCGCTGCCCTGGGCGACTGCGAGGAACGAGCCCATGCCCAGCTCGCGCAGTTTCTTCTCGTCGAGGACCTCGACCTTCAGGCCCTTGAACTCCTTGGCCAGGCCCTTGGCCTGCTCGCCGAGGAACGTCGGATGGCAGACGTTCGGCGGCAGGTTGCCGAGATCACGGGTCAGGGCCATGCCATTGGCGATGGCCTGGGCTTCCTTGCTGCCTTGCTCGACGGCGGCGCTGTCGGCCTTGTCGGCGAGCAGGGTCAGCTTCTTCAGTTTCAGCGGCTCGGCTTTCTGGCTCTTGTAGCGATCGAACACGTACAGGCCATCGGCCAGGGTTTCCACCAGCAGACGCGCCTTCGCGTGGGCATCGCGGCCTTTCACCGCGAGATCGCCGAGGGCCAGCGCGGCATCGGCGCCGGCCAGGCCCTTGAGGGTCGACAGCACGGCGGAGGCCAGCTTGCGGTACTGGCGGTCGCCCAGTTCGCGCTCCTTGCCGGCGCCGACCAGCAGCACGCGCTCGGCCTTGAGATTGGGCAGGCTCTGCAGGAGCAGGGTCTGGCCGACCTTGCCGGCCAGGTCGCCACGCTTGAGCACTGCGCTGATGGCGCCGCCGGTGGCGTCGTCGACCGCCTTGGCGCTGGCGCCGAGCTTGCGGCCTTCGCCTACGGCGAGCACCAGGGTGGCGGTTTTCAGGGTTTCCGGGCGTACGCTTTTAACAAGGAATTCCATGGAAGAGGTCCCCAATACAGACAGTCGGGATGGCGCAAGGGGCGGCATCCGTTAGCGGTAAGCGATTGTTCCGAGCACGATTCGTCCCGAGGACTGACGGTCGCCGCCGGGGCGGTGACGCAGGCAGCGACAGCTTAGTCGTTGCGGCGGGGGTCGTTCCATGCCGAGGATGGCAACCGAGGTTCTACAGCGCCGGAGCCGGGTTGGCGGTGCTTCCCGGCCGTTGCCGCACATGGTCGCACAACTGCGGCGTGTCTGGCACGACTGTGTACGCATGGGAACCCGCGGCCATGCCGCGTCCCTATAATGAACGTTTCGTTCCGCAGGAGTCGCACCGTGCCCGCCAGCAAACCAGTCGCGGATCCCGCTCGGAGTACCGACCCACGCGATTACCAGCGAGTCGGCCGGCCGCTCGGGGTCATGGCCAAGACCTTCCCGGCGGGTTTCGTGGTCGCCGAGCACCGGCACGAGCGGGCGCAGTTGATCCATGCCCTGTCGGGCGTGATCGAACTGCATGTCGGTCGCACGCTATGGCTGGTCCCGCCGCAGCGCGCGGTATGGATGCCGGCGGGGATGGCGCACGCGATGCTGGCGCGCGGCGAGGTCCGCTTGCACACCGTCTATGTCCGGCCGCAGTCCTGCCCGCCAGAATTCCCCCGGGTGCCGCGCGGAGTGATGGTCAGCCCATTGTTGCGCGAGTTGATCGTGCGCGCCGCCGGCCTGCCGTTGTTGTACGACGAGCGCGGCCGGGAGGGGCGGTTGATGGCGGTGCTGCTGGACGAACTGGAGTGGTCGCGGGAACAGCCCCTGGCCTTGCCCGACCCCGCGGACCGACGCCTGGGAAGAATCTGCCAGGCGCTGCTGGAGGACCCCGCCGACCCTCGCGGGCTGGAGGAGTGGGCGCGCTGCGTGGGGGCGTCCTCGCGGACCCTGGCACGGCTGTTTCTCTCCGAACTGGGAGTGACCTTCGTCCATTGGCGCCACCAGGTGCGCCTGGCCGCCGCCCTGCCACGCCTGGCGGCTGGCGAAGCGGTGGCGCGGATCGCCGTGGATCTCGGCTACCAGACGCCCAGCGCATTCAGTGCCATGTTCCGACGCCTGACCGGGAGCACGCCGAGCCGCTACTTCGCCTTGTCCGATTCGGCGTAGCCTTCGTCCGTTGGCGGGCGGCGCCGACGCGGCAGGATTCCTATGCTGGGCCCGTTTCCAGACGACTGCCCCGGGAGGCAAGCATGCAACGACTGAACGTGGAATTCCGCTCCGAGGGTGTCGCCCTGCGCGGCTGGCTGTATTTGCCGGAGGCGCGTGCCGAGCGGCCGGCGATCGTCATGACGCACGGTTTTTCCGGGGTGAAGGAGCAGTACCTGGACCGTTACGCCGAGGTATTCGCCGCCGCCGGCTTCGTCGTGCTCCTCTACGATCATCCGAACTTCGGCGACAGCGACGGCGAACCGCGTCAGGAAATCGATCCGGTGATGCAGCGCCGCGGCTATCGCGACGCGATCACCTGGTTGGGCGCCCAGGCCCGGGTCGACGCCAGCCGCATCGGCATCTGGGGAACCAGCTACAGCGGCGGACATGTGCTGGAAGTGGCCGCACTGGATCGGCGGGTGAAATGCGTGGTGGCGCAGGTGCCGACCGTCAGCGGCCATGCCTCGGCGTTGCGCCGGACCCGCGCCGAGCAGTTGCCGGCATTGCTGGCAAGCTTCGACGCGGACCGCCAGCGGCGCTTCGAGGGCTTGCCGCCAGCGCTGTTGCCGGCGGTCGCCGCGGGCCCCGACGAGCCTTGCGCGATGGCCGGCGCGGACGCCCACCGGTTCTTCACCGACAGCGCGGCGCTGGCGCCGAGCTGGTGCAACCGGGTGACCCTGCGTAGCGCCGAGCTGGCGCGAGAGAACGAGCCGGGCATTCACATCGGGCGGATCAGCCCCACGCCGCTGCTGATGATCGTCGCCGACCGGGACCTGCTCACGCCCACGGACCTTTGCCTGGAGGCCTACCAGCGGGCATTGCCGCCCAAGCGGCTGCTGATGCTCGCCGGCGGCCATTTCACGCCGTACATCGAGCATTTCGACGCCACCAGCCAGGCCGCGGCAGACTGGTTCGTCCGTCATCTCGGAGAGGGCGGCGAGCAATCAGCGACGGTCGTCGAATAAATCGGCAAGCGCTGAACGAGCGTTCGCCTCGACGGTCTATCGGGCTCTTGGTTCGGCCTGCGCAGTGACAGGCCCGCCGAATCGCAGGATAATGCCGGCTATTTTCTCCGCGCCATGCCGCCATGGCCGGAAACGCGTGATGACGGGGCCGACGGGCCCCGTCAGAGCCTGGCAACCCAGGAGTGTCCGGATTGATCGTTTTCCGTTATTTGTCCCGTGAAGTGCTGGTCACCATGAGCGCCGTCAGCGCCGTGCTGCTGGTGATCATCATGAGTGGCCGTTTCATCAAGTACCTGGCGCAAGCGGCGCAGGGGTTGCTCGACCCCGGTTCGCTGTTCCTGATCATGGCGTTCCGGATTCCCGGCTTCCTGCAGCTGATCCTGCCGCTTGGCCTGTTCCTCGGCATCCTGCTGGCCTACGGGCGGCTCTATCTGGAAAGCGAGATGACCGTGCTCTCGGCGACCGGCATGAGCCAGAAGCGCCTGCTCGGCTATACCATGGCGCCGGCGCTGCTGGTGGCGATCCTGGTGGCCTGGCTGAGCCTGTTCCTGGCGCCCCAGGGCATCAACCAGTTCGCCCTGCTGCTGAACAAGCAGGATACCCTGACCGAGTTCGACACCCTGGTCCCGGGCCGTTTCCAGGCAATGCGCGACGGTACCCGGGTGACCTATACCGAGGAACTGTCGAAGGATCGCGGCGAACTGGCCGGCATCTTCATCTCGCAGAAGGACCTCAATAGCAGCAACCAGGAACGCGGCATCTCCATCCTGGTGGCGGAGAAGGGCACCCAGAACATCCAGGCGGATGGCAGCCGTTACCTGATCCTGCACAATGGCTACCGCTACGACGGTAATCCCGGGCAGGCCAACTACCGGGCGATCCAGTACGACACCTATGGCGTGATGCTGCCCAAGCCCGAGGCCAGCAGCGAGGTGAGCGAGCGCGACGCGGTGCCCACCGCCGACCTGTTCGGCAGCGACAACCCACGCTACCAGGCCGAATTGCAGTGGCGCCTGTCGACACCGCTGCTGGTATTCGTGGTGACCCTGCTGGCGGTGCCGCTGTCGCGGGTCAACCCACGCCAGGGGCGCTTCCTCAAGCTGCTGCCGGCGATCCTCCTTTATATGGGCTACCTGGCTCTGCTGATCGCTGTCCGTGGCCAGTTGGACAAAGGCAAGATCCCCATGGCCATCGGCCTGTGGTGGGTCCACGGACTATTCCTGGCGATCGGTCTTCTTCTGTTCTATTGGGAACCCTTGCGCCTGAAGCTGGCGTCCTCCCGTGCCGGTCGCGAGGTGGCGCATGGTTAAGCTCGATCGTTACATCGGTGTCACCGTCTTCGTCGCGATCCTCGCGGTGCTCGGGGTGATCCTCGGCCTGGCGCTGCTGTTCGCCTTCATCGACGAACTCAACGACATCAGCGCCAGCTACGGCATCGGCGACGCCCTGCGCTTCATCTTCCTCACCGCGCCACGGCGCGCCTACGACATGCTGCCGATGGCGGCGCTGATCGGCTGCCTGGTCGGCCTCGGCACCCTGGCCAGCAACAGCGAACTGACCATCATGCGCGCGGCCGGGGTATCCCTGTCGCGGATCGTCTGGGCGGTGATGAAACCGATGCTGGTGCTGATGCTGGCCGGCATCCTGGTTGGCGAGTACGTCGCGCCCTGGACCGAGAACATCGCCCAGAGCGGCCGCGCCCTGGCCCAGGGCGGCGGCGATTCGCAAAGCTCCAAGCGCGGTCTGTGGCATCGCCAGGGGCGCGAGTACATCCACATCAACGCGGTGCAGCCCAATGGCGTGCTGTACGGCGTGACCCGCTACCGCTTCGACGAGCAGCGTGGCCTGGAATCGGCCAGTTTCGCCAAGCGCGCGCGCTTCGAGACCGATCACTGGCAACTGGAAGAGGTCACCACCACCTTGCTGCATCCGAGGGAAAAGCGTTCCGAGGTGGTCAAGCTGCCGACCGAACGCTGGGATGCCCAGCTCAGCCCGCAACTGCTGAACACTGTGGTGATGGAGCCCGAGGCGCTGTCTATCAGCGGTCTCTGGCAGTACATCCACTATCTCGCCGACCAGGGCCTGAACAACAACCGCTACTGGCTGGCGTTCTGGACCAAGGTCCTGCAACCGCTGGTGACCGCCGCGCTGGTGCTGATGGCGATTTCCTTCATCTTCGGTCCGTTGCGCTCGGTGACCCTGGGCCAGCGGATCTTCACCGGCGTGCTGGTGGGCTTCGTCTTCCGCATCGCCCAGGACCTGCTCGGACCCTCCAGCCTGGTGTTCGACTTCCCGCCGCTGCTGGCGGTGGTGATCCCCGCCTCGATCTGCGCACTGGCGGGTGTCTGGCTGCTACGCCGGGCGGGCTGACAGGCCCGGCAGGCCGGGTATGAAAAAAGGCCACCCACGGGTGGCCTTTGTGCTTCCTTGTCGCGTCGGGCTGGAGCCTGGCCGCCGGCGCGACAAAGGCCAAAACAGCGCGTTCTGCGGACCTGTTTCGCTCACTTCTTGTGAGTGTTCTTCGGCAGCCTGACCACCTGGCTCTCCGAATAGCGGTCGTGCCAGGTACGCTTGTCCTTGTCCCAGAGCATCCAGAGGAAGCCGAGGCCGAGGCACAGCCAGGAGGCGATGGCGATCATGAAGCGCAGCAGCGCCTGGAGCAGGCTGATGGCGCTGCCGTCGCGGTTCTGCACGCGCAGTCCCCAGACCTGCATGCCCAGGGTCTGGCCGTTGTGGGTCCAGAATTTGGCGAAGAAGCCGAACAGGGCGAACACCAGCAAGGTCGAGAGCAGCGGGTCGCCGATCAGCGCGCCGCGGTCGGCCAGTTCGCGCAGATGGTCGCTGCCGTAGATCAGTCGAAGGATGCCTTGCTGGTAGACCAGGGTGACCACCATCATCAGCGCCACGCAGAGCAGGAAGTCATAGAACATCGCCGCCAGGCGGCGGACCAGACCGGCAGGGGCATAGTCGCCCTGGGGAGAAAGCATGTGTTTCGGCATCGGCGTGTTCCGTGCGGGGCAAAGCCGGGGATTATACGTCCATCCGCAGCTTGCGCCGCCCACCCGGGCAACGCTTTTCCCCGGCTGTTCTAGTCTTTGCGCAGACCCCAATCATTACGAGTCTTTTCTATGCCGATTCCGGTGAAGCGAGCCAGGAGAAAGGCGCTCCGGCTGTCGTTGTCCGTGCTGGTCGGGGTGATGCCGATCGTCCTGGGGCTGCTCATCCTCTACTGGCAGGCCGAGCGAAGCCTCCAGGAGACGTCCGAGCAGGCAGCCGGGAATGCGGTGCGGCAGTTCGAACGGATGCTCGACAACGCTGCGTTGGCGGCGCGCAAGGTCATGCCGGTGGCGGGGCGTCCTTGTCCCGAGGCCGAGCTGGCGCTGCGCGAGCAAGTGGCGATCATGCCGTTCGTGCGCTCGGTCAATTTGACGCGCGACAATACGATCTATTGCACGTCGTTGTTCGGCGGCTTCGACGAGCCGGTGCGGATCGAGAACTATGTCGACGGACGCCTCCTGCTGATGCCCGGCAACCAGGTCACGCCGGACGCCGCGCTGCTGGTCCTGCGGGACTCCGACGGCAAGCGCGGGGTATTGGCGGCGATCGACGGGCGCTACTTGAGCTACGTGCTGGACCTCGTCGACCGACGTAGCCGCCAGGTGCTGGTGGTCGGTCCCAATTGGCTGGATGCCGAGGGCCGCACTCACCGCGACGCGCCGCCCACCTATGAGGTCGCCGCCGTATCGCTCGCTTCGCAGCGTTATCCGTTGCGGGTGCTGTCGGGCTTCCCCGAGGGCGAGGAATGGCGATCGATCCGCTCGCAGAACCCGGCGATGTTCGGCCTGCTACTGTTCTTCGGACTGCTGGCCGGCACTCTGTGCTACTGGCTATCCAGGCGGGTCGCCTCGCCCAGCAGCGAACTGCGCCGGGCCCTGGAGGCCAACGAGTTCATTCCCTACTACCAGCCGCTGAGTCCCGGCCAGGGCGGACGCTGGATAGGCGTCGAGGTGCTCATGCGCTGGCGTCATCCGCGTGAGGGACTGATCCGGCCCGACCTGTTCATACCTTTCGCCGAGCGCTCGGGACTGATCGTACCGATGACGCGCGCGCTGATGCGCCAGGTCGTGGAAGACCTGGGCGGGCATGCCGGGAAGCTGGAGCCAGGCTTCCACATCGGTTTCAACATCAGTGCCACCCATTGCCACGAACTGGCCTTGGTGGACGACTGTCGCGAGCTGTTGGCGGCGTTTCCGCCCGGGCACATCACCCTGGTCCTAGAACTGACCGAGCGCGAGCTGATCGAGTCGAGCGAAGTCACCGACCGCCTGTTCGACGAATTGCATGCCCTGGGAGTGAAGATCGCCATCGACGATTTCGGCACCGGACATTCCAGCCTGGCCTACCTGCGCAAGTTCCAGGTGGACTGCCTGAAGATCGACCAGAGCTTCATCGCCCGCATCGGCATCGATACCCTTTCCGGGCATATTCTCGACAGCATCGTCGAGCTGTCCGCCAAGCTCGACCTGGATATCGTCGCCGAAGGCGTGGAGACCCCCGAGCAGCGTGACTACCTGGCCGCCCGCGGGGTGGATTACCTGCAGGGCTACCTGATCGGCCGGCCGATGCCGCTGGAGAGTCTGCTTTCCAGTTTGGCAGGGGGGCGGTCAGCGTGCGATAGCGAGTGCAGTGCCGGGCGCTAGCGATGCAACGGTTGCCGGAAATGCGGGTTTTGAATCTCGTCTGGTGTGGGCGTGGGCAGGCTGCCTGTTCTTGAATGGCAAGTGTCTGAAGGGCGCTCGACGCAGGCTCCGCGATGGACGTGCTTGTGTTACCCACTTATTACAGTGTATTGGCCGTACATTGAAGAAGTCTCATTGAGAAGTCCGCTGGCGAGCGCGAAAGTAAGCGCATCCGACGTAGCCTGGATGTTACGCAAATGCTGAAAGACTTTCGTTGTGGTAACTGCAAGCGACTTCTAGCCCGAATGGGCCTTTTCACGGAACTCCAGATTAAGTGCTCTCGCTGCGGTGCACTGAATCATGCGAAGGCTACGAGCCTCGAGCTATCGCCATTGAGCGACACCCATGCGGAATTTTCCGCCCCTGTTATGCGACTCAAAAGGTGAAGCTATGTATGCTGAAAAAATTGGCAAGCACTTTCGTTCTCTGTTCCCGAATGGTCAGGTAGTACAACTGGTGGATCCGGCCGAGAACACCGATGGGCTGTACGTTCGGTATGCCAACGCGGCTGCGGGTAACGGTTATGTGAACCTGTATGCCTCTCCTACGGCACCGTCTGGCCCCGGCGACATCAATACCCGGATCATCTTCTGTGGCAACAACTCTGGCAGGGCCGGAGAGCAAGCCCAGGTGTTTCTGCCCTATCCTTTGTTCATTCCAGCTGGGCACGGTATCTGGGCGAGCAGTGGTAGCTTCCAGGCTGGCGCTGCGCCTACCGGTGGCCTTGGTCTGTCATGGGACTTCCTTGGCTAGACCGAGAAGAGCGAGGAGCGCCTCAGCGTCATGCTGAGGCGTTTTTTATCGGAGATATGCCATCTGCCCACGCGTCAGACAGCGCGTTTTCTGTCTGTGCTGAGGGTGTCGAGCGTTGGTTGTCCGGTAGCTTTCTGTGGCGTTCTGCAAGCACTGCTGGTGAGTCGCAGACAACAAAAAACCGGCGCGAAGGCCGGTTTCTCTGCTGTCCTGTGCTCCCCCTGGAAACGCTTGGGAAGTCAGGATGGTGCCTCGGGAGAGACTCGAACTCTCACTCTGTCGCCAGAAACGGATTTTGAATCCGCCGCGTCTACCGATTCCGCCACCGAGGCAATGGCGGCGCAGTATAGGGAGGCGCCTACCGTTGGTCAATCGGGTTCGTGGCGGGGAAAACACATTTCCGGTAAGCTACGCGGCCTTTCGAGAGTCTCCCCATGCGTGTCGCCGATTTTCATTTCGACTTGCCCGAGGCCCTGATCGCCCGTCATCCCCTGCCTGAACGCCGCGCAAGCCGCCTGTTGGCGCTGGATGGCCCGACGGGAACCCTCGCCCACAGACAATTCGCCGATCTCCTGGACTACCTGCGTCCGGGCGACCTGATGGTGTTCAACAATACCCGGGTGATCCCGGCGCGCCTGTTCGGCCAGAAGGAGTCCGGTGGCAAGCTGGAAGTCCTGGTCGAGCGCGTGCTCGACCAGCACCGGGTGCTTGCCCACATACGCGCCAGCAAGGCGCCCAAGCCCGGTACGCGGATCCTCGTCGAAGGCGGTGGCAGCGCGGAGATGCTGCAACGCCACGACGCCCTGTTCGAACTCGCGTTCGCCGAGCCTGTGCTGCCTTTGCTGGAGCGGGTCGGGCACATGCCGTTGCCTCCCTATATCGACCGACCGGACGATGCGGCCGACCGCGAGCGCTACCAGACCGTCTACGCCCAGCGCGCCGGTGCGGTGGCGGCCCCGACCGCCGGCCTGCACTTCGACGAGGCGCTGCTCGAGGCGATCCGCGCGAAGGGGGTGGATACCGCCTTCGTTACCCTGCATGTCGGCGCCGGTACCTTCCAGCCGGTGCGTGTCGAGCGTATCGAGGACCATGTGATGCACCGCGAATGGCTGGAGGTCGGCCAGGACGTGGTGGACGCGGTTTCCGTCTGCCGGGCCCGCGGCGGCCGGGTAGTCGCCGTCGGCACCACCAGCGTGCGCTCGCTGGAAAGCGCGGCACGCGACGGTGAGCTGAAGCCCTTCAGCGGCGACACCGACATCTTCATCTACCCGGGCCGGCCGTTCCATGTGGTCGATGCCCTGGTCACCAACTTCCACCTGCCCGAATCCACCCTGCTGATGCTGGTCTCGGCCTTCGCCGGCTACCCGGAGACCATGGCCGCCTACGCCGCGGCGGTGGCGCAGGGCTATCGCTTCTTCAGTTACGGTGATGCCATGTTCATCACCCGCAATCCCGCGCCCCGCGGACCCGAGGACTGATCCATGAGCTTCATGAACTTCGAGCTGCTGGCGACCGACGGCAAGGCCCGTCGCGGCCGCCTGACCTTCCCCCGCGGCGTGGTCGAGACCCCGGCCTTCATGCCGGTGGGCACCTACGGCACGGTGAAGGGCATGTTGCCGCGCGACATCGAGGACATCGGCGCGCAGATCATCCTCGGCAACACCTTCCATCTCTGGTTGCGCCCGGGCACCGAGGTGATCCAGCGCCACGGCGACCTGCACGACTTCATGCAGTGGAAAGGCCCGATCCTCACCGATTCCGGCGGTTTCCAGGTGTTCAGCCTGGGAGCCATGCGCAAGATCAAGGAGGAGGGCGTGACCTTCGCCTCGCCGGTGGACGGCGCCAAGGTCTTCATGGGGCCGGAGGAGTCCATGGCGGTGCAACGCGCCCTGGGCTCGGACATCGTGATGATCTTCGACGAATGCACGCCGTACCCGGCCGACCATGACGTCGCCAAGCGCTCCATGGAGCTGTCGCTGCGCTGGGCCAAGCGCTCGAAGATCGCCCATGGCGATAGCCCGTCGGCGCTGTTCGGCATCGTCCAGGGCGGTATGCACGAGGACCTGCGCCTGCGCTCGCTGGATGGCTTGCAGGAGATCGGCTTCGACGGCCTGGCCATCGGTGGTTTGTCGGTGGGCGAGCCGAAGGAAGAGATGATCCGCGTGCTCGATTTCCTGCCGCCGCAGATGCCGGCCGACAAGCCGCGCTACCTGATGGGCGTGGGCAAGCCGGAAGACCTGGTGGAAGGCGTGCGCCGCGGCGTGGACATGTTCGACTGCGTGATGCCGACGCGCAATGCGCGCAACGGCCACCTGTTCGTCGACAGCGGGGTGATCAAGATCCGCAACTCGGTACACAAGCACGACGACTCCACGCTCGACCCGACCTGCGACTGTTACACCTGCAAACATTTTTCCCGCGCCTATCTGCACCACTTGGACAAGTGCGGGGAAATGCTCGGTAGCATGCTCAATACCATCCACAACTTGCGGCATTATCAGCGGGTTATGGCTGGTTTGCGCGAGGCAATCCAACAGGGTACATTGGCCGCCTTTGTCGATGCCTTCTATGCCAAGCGCGGCCTTCCCACGCCGCCGCTGGATGCCTGACTTTCCTTTATCCAACTCTATTGCTTTGTGACAGGAGTGCTACATGAGCTTTCTAATTCCCGCTGCCTACGCCGACGCAGCCGCTCCGGCAGCCGCTGGCCCGGCCGGCACCGGTTTCGAGTGGGTCTTCCTGGTTGGTTTCCTGGTCATCTTCTACCTGATGATCTGGCGTCCCCAGGCCAAGCGCGCCAAGGAACACAAGAACCTGCTGGGCAACCTGCAAAAAGGTGACGAAGTCGTCACTTCCGGCGGTATCGCCGGCAAGGTGACCAAGGTCGCCGACGATTTCGTCGTCGTCGAGGTTTCCGACAACGTCGAGCTGAAGTTCCAGAAGGCCGCGATTGCCGCGACCCTGCCGAAAGGCACCCTGAAAGCGATCTGATTTTCACCTAAACACATGACGGGGCGCGCAAGGCGCCCCGCGTCATAACGGGCGGTGTCATGCTCAACAAGTATCCTCTGTGGAAATATCTGCTGATCCTGGCGGTCCTCGCCGTCGGGTTCATCTATTCCGCACCCAACCTCTACCCGGACGACCCGGCGGTGCAGATCAGCGGCACCAGCACGGCGCTGCAGGTCACCCAGGCCGATGTCGACCGCGCTGCCAAGGCGCTGACCGACGCCGGTATCGCGGTGAAGGCCGACAGCCTGTCGAAGAAGGGCGGCCTGATCCGCCTGGTCAAGCAGGACGACCAGCTTCCCGCCAAGGAAGTGGTGCGCCGGACCCTGGGCGACGACTACGTGGTGGCGCTGAACCTGGCCCAGACCACTCCCGAGTGGCTGCGCAAGCTGGGCGGCAGCCCGATGAAGCTCGGCCTGGATCTGTCCGGCGGTGTGCACTTCCTGCTGGAAGTGGACATGGACAAGGCGGTCGATGCCCGCCTGAAGGTCTATGAAAGCGAAGTGAAGAGCCTGCTGCGCAAGGAGCGCGTGCGCTACCGCAGCCTGCCGATCCAGGATCGCGCGATCCAGCTCGGTTTCACCGACAGCGAATCCCTGGACAAGGCGCGCAGCCTGATCGCCAAGGACTTCCGCGATTTCGAGGTCGTGCCCGAAGAGCGCAACGGCCTGCAGGTCCTGCGCGTCGCCCTGACCCAGGCCAAACTGGCGGAAATCCGCGAATACTCCATCAAGCAGAACCTCACCACCGTCCGCAACCGGGTCAACGAGCTGGGCGTATCCGAGCCGCTGGTTCAGCGCCAGGGCGCCAATCGCATCGTGGTCGAGCTGCCGGGCGTGCAGGACACCGCGGAAGCCAAGCGGATCCTCGGCAAGACCGCCAACCTAGAATTCCGCCTGGCCGCCGAGCCGGACGCCCTGAAGTCCGCCACCGAGACCTTCGAGTTCCGCGAGCCGCGCCGGCCGCCGGTGCCGCTGGAGCGCGGGGTGATCATCACCGGCGACCAGGTCACCGACGCCAGCGCCAGTTTCGACGAGAACGGCCGCCCGCAGGTGAACATCCGCCTGGATGGCCATGGCGGCGAGCTGATGAACCGCGCCACCCGCAACAACGTCGGCCGCAGCATGGCGGTGGTGTTCATCGAGCAGAAGCCGGTGACCCGCTACACCAAGCAGATGGTCGATGGCGTCGAGAAGGAGGTCGCGGTTCCGGCGTTCAAGGAAGAGAAGCAGATCATCAGCCTGGCGACCATCCAGTCGCCGCTGGGCAACCAGTTCCGTATCACCGGCCTCGATGGCCCGGGCGAGTCCTCCGAGCTGGCCCTGCTGCTGCGTGCCGGCGGCCTGGCTGCGCCGATGTACTTCGCCGAAGAACGCACCATCGGCCCGAGCCTGGGGGCGGACAACATCGCCAAGGGTATCGATGCGTCGCTCTGGGGCATGCTCTTCGTATCGCTGTTCATCATCGTCATCTACCGTTTCTTCGGCGTGATCGCCACCGTTGCGCTGGCCTTCAACATGGTCATGCTGGTGGCGCTGATGTCGATCCTCGGCGCGACCCTGACCCTGCCGGGCATCGCCGGTATCGTGCTGACCATGGGCATGGCGGTGGACGCCAACGTGCTGATCTTCTCGCGGATACGCGAGGAACTGGCCAATGGCATGTCGGTCCAGAGGGCGATCCACGAAGGCTTCAACCGTGCCTTCACCGCGATCCTCGACGCCAACCTGACCTCGCTGCTGGTCGGCGGCATCCTCTACGCCATGGGCACCGGCCCGGTGAAAGGATTTGCCGTGACCATGTCGCTCGGCATCATCACCTCGATGTTCACGGCCATCATGGTCACCCGCGCAATGGTCAACCTGATCTTCGGCGGGCGTGACTTCAAGAAGCTGTGGATCTAAGGGGACTGAGATGAATATCAAGATCGGTACCATCAACTTCATGGGCATCCGCAACGTCGCGTTTGCCGTCACCCTGATCCTGACCGTCATCGCCCTGGGCAGCTGGTTCACCAAGGGCATCAACTTCGGCCTCGACTTCACCGGCGGTACGCTGATCGAGCTGACCTACGAACAACCGGCCGATCTCGGCAAGGTGCGTGGTCAACTGGTCGGCGCCGGCTATGAGGACGCCGTGGTGCAGAGCTTCGGCGACGCCCGCGACGTGCTGGTGCGGATGCCCAGCGAGGACCCGGAACTGGGCAAGAAGGTCGCTACCGCCTTGCAGCAGGCCGATGCCGGCAACCCGGCGAACCTGAAGCGGGTCGAGTACGTCGGCCCGCAGGTGGGTGAAGAACTGCGCGACCAGGGCGGCCTCGGCATGCTCCTGGCGCTGGGCGGCATCCTGCTGTACGTCGGCTTCCGCTTCCAGTGGAAGTTCGCCCTCGGTGCGATCCTCTCGCTGGTGCACGATGCGATCATCGTGATGGGCGTGCTGTCGTTCTTCCAGGTGACCTTCGATCTGACCGTCCTCGCCGCTGTGCTGGCGGTGGTCGGTTACTCGCTGAACGACACCATCGTGATCTTCGACCGGGTGCGCGAGAACTTCCGCGTGCTGCGCAAGGCCGATCTGGTCGAGAACCTGAACATCTCCACCAGCCAGACCCTGTTGCGTACCATCGCCACCTCGGTTTCCACGCTGCTGGCTATCGCCGCGCTGCTGTTCTTCGGCGGCGACAATCTGTTCGGTTTCTCCATCGCCCTGTTCGTCGGTGTAATGGCGGGTACCTACTCGTCGATCTACATCGCCAACGTGGTATTGATCTGGCTGAACCTGACCAGCGAGGACCTGATCCCGCCGCAGGCCAAGGACACCGTCGACGATCGCCCCTGAGGCGCTCTGGTTCGGCACTCCGGCGCCTGCCGGTCACTCGAGGACTCCCGCTTTTGGCGGGAGTTTTCGTATCTGCGCCAACGAAACGTTTGTCGGGAGCCTGGAACTTGGTGGTTTTTGCCCAGTCCTAGGCAAGGCAAAGGGCGAACATAGCCCGCATTGGATGAAAGCCAGGAGGTACATGTGAACAAGTCGATGCTCGTCGGGGCCGTTCTGGGTGCCGTAGGCGTGACCGCAGGTGGCGCGGTAGCCACCTATAGCCTGGTGGATCGCGGTCCCGACTACGCCGAGGTCGTCGCTGTCCAGCCGGTCAAGGAAACCATCAAGACGCCGCGCCAGGTCTGCAAGGACGTGGCCGTGACCCGCCAGCGTCCGGTCAAGGACCAGCACCAGATCGCCGGTACCGCCATCGGTGCGGTGGTCGGCGGCTTGCTGGGCAACCAGATCGGCGGCGGTACCGGCAAGAAGATCGCCACCGTGGCCGGCGCCGTCGGCGGCGGCTACGCCGGCAACAAGGTGCAGGAAGGCATGCAGGAGCGTGACACCTACACCACCACCGAAACCCGCTGCAGCACCGTGCACGACAGCAGCGAGAAGGTCGTCGGCTATGACGTGAAGTACATGCTCGACGGCAAGGCCGGGCAGATCCGCATGGAGCGCGATCCGGGCAGCCAGATCCCGGTCGACAAGAATGGCCGGCTGATCCTCAGCCAGGGCGAAACGCTGCGCTGAGCCTGACTGTCGCAATGATGCACAAGGGCGCCCGCGGGCGCCCTTGTGCATTTTCATGGAGATGAAAAACCCGGCGCCAGGCCGGGTTCTTCGTCAGCGGCGGATCAGCGCTTCAGCGACGGCGGCAGGTGCGGCTGGATGGTGGTCAGCAGTGCCTTGAAGCATTTGGTGTTGCCGGCGACGATGTGACCCTTCTCGAGGAATTCGTGGCTGCCGGTGAAGTCGCTCACCAGGCCGCCGGCTTCCTGTACCAGCAGGGCGCCTGCCGCCATGTCCCATTCGGACAGGCCGAATTCCCAGAAGGCGTCGTAGCGTCCGGCGGCGACGTAGGCCAGGTCCAGACTGGCGGCGCCGGCGCGGCGGATGCCGGCGGTCTGGCCGACCAGGCTGCGGAACATGTTCAGGTAGTTGTCGAGATTGTCGATCTGGTTGTCGCGGAACGGGAACCCGGTGCCGAGCAGGGCGCCTTCCAGGCTCTTGCGGCCGCTGACGCGCAGGCGGCGACCGTTGAGGGCGGCGCCGCGACCGCGGCTGGCGGTGAATTCTTCCTGGCGTACCGGGTCGAGGACCACGGCGTGCTCCAGGCGGCCCTTGTACTTGCAGGCGATGCTCACGGCGAAGTGCGGTACGCCATGGATGAAGTTGGTGGTGCCGTCCAGCGGATCGATCACCCAGAGGTAATCGGCGCCCTCGCCGCTGCCTTCGATGAAGCCGCCTTCCTCGCCCATGATCGCGTGAGTCGGATAGGCCTTGCGCAGCGCGGCGACGATGGTCTGCTCGGCGGCGCGATCGACTTCGGTGACGTAGTCCTTGGCATCCTTCTCGTTGACCGAGATGACATCCAGGCGTTCGATGGAGCGGAAAATCAGTTCACCGGCGCTGCGAGCGGCGCGCAGGGCGATATTCAGCATAGGCTGCATGGAGAGGTCACCTGGGTCGTTAAAGAAAGCCGGCCATTCTAGCAGAAACCGATGGCGTTTGAAGGGCGACCTGTCGGCCGCATGGTATAAAGCTGACCTCTGCTGTAGGATTTCACACCCTTCAGTAACTTGGCGTTGGAGAGCATCGGCGTTGCTCGACCGTATTCGTGTGGTGTTGGTCAACACCAGTCATCCCGGCAACATCGGCGGGGCGGCCCGTGCCATGAAGAACATGGGCCTGTCGCAACTGGTGCTGGTGCAGCCGGAAAGCTTTCCCCACGGCGACGCGGTGGCGCGGGCTTCCGGCGCCACCGACATCCTCGACGCCGCAAGGGTGGTGGACACCCTGGAAGAGGCCCTGAGCGGCTGCAGCGTGGTGCTCGGCACCAGCGCCCGCGACCGGCGGATTCCCTGGCCGCTGCTGGATCCGCGCGAGTGCGCGACGACCTGCCTGGAGCACCTGGAGGCGAATGGCGAGGTGGCCCTGGTATTCGGGCGCGAATATGCGGGTTTGACCAACGAAGAATTGCAGCGCTGCCAGTTCCATGTGCATATCCCCTCCGATCCCGAGTTCGGCTCGCTGAACCTGGCGGCCGCGGTCCAGGTGCTCACCTACGAGGTGCGCATGGCGTGGCTGGCGGCCCAGGGCAAGCCGACCAAGATGGAAAAGTTCGAGTCCACCTCGATGCTCAACACCGAGCTGGTGACGGCCGACGAGCTGGAACTCTATTACGCGCATCTGGAGAGGACGCTGATCGATATCGGCTTCCTCGATCCGGAGAAGCCGCGCCACCTGATGTCGCGGTTGCGGCGCCTGTATGGGCGCAGCGCGATCAGCAAGCTGGAAATGAATATCCTGCGCGGGATCCTGACCGAAACCCAGAAGGTGGCCCGAGGCCTGTCCTACAAGCGGAGTGACGACTGATGTTCGAACGTGTGCGTGAAGATATCCAAAGCGTATTCCACCGTGATCCGGCGGCTCGCAACGCACTCGAGGTCCTCACCTGTTATCCGGGCCTGCACGCCGTCTGGCTGCATCGGCTGGCCCACGGCTTGTGGACGTCCGGCTGGAAGTGGCTGGCGCGCCTGGTGTCCAATTTCGGCCGCTGGATGACCGGCATCGAGATCCACCCGGGGGCCAGGATCGGCCGGCGCTTCTTCATCGACCACGGCATGGGCATCGTCATCGGCGAAACCGCCGAGATCGGCGACGACGTCACCCTCTATCAGGGTGTTACCCTGGGCGGCACCACCTGGAACAAGGGCAAGCGCCACCCCACCCTCGGCAACAACGTAGTGGTCGGTGCCGGTGCCAAGGTGCTCGGCCCGTTCACCGTCGGCGAGGGCGCCAAGGTCGGCTCCAACGCCGTGGTGACCAAGGAAGTCCCGCCGGGTGCCACCGTGGTCGGCATTCCCGGGCGGATCATCATGCGCGAGGACTCCGAGCAGCAGGCCAAGCGCCAGGCGATGGCGGAGAAGCTCGGCTTCGATGCCTATGGGGTCAGCCAGGACATGCCGGACCCGGTGGCGCGTGCCATTGGTCAGTTGCTCGATCACCTGCAGGCCGTCGACGGCCGGCTCGAGGGCATGTGCCAGGCGCTCACCGCCCTGGGTAGCGACTACTGCGCGAAGGACCTGCCGGTATTGCGCGAGGAAGATTTCGCCGGAGTCAAGGATGAGGACGGCAATCCGGCCGCGTAATGCGCGGCCGGCGGCTTTCTGCTAGCATGTAGCGCCCTGAATTTGCCTAATCCTGAGTAATTTGATCGGTCTTATAGTTGACCTAATTACTCGGATAAGAGCATAATCCGCGTCAACCCCGAATGATCCCGATGGGAAAAGCCCATGCGTCTGACCACCAAAGGCCGCTACGCCGTAACCGCCATGCTCGACCTGGCGCTGCATGCTCAGCAAGGTCCGGTCTCGCTGGCCGATATCTCCGAACGCCAAGGCATTTCCCTGTCCTATCTCGAACAGCTGTTCGCCAAGTTGCGCCGTGGCAACCTGGTGACCAGCGTGCGCGGCCCGGGCGGCGGCTACCAGCTGTCCCGCCATATGTCGGGCATCCATGTGGCGCAGGTGATCGACGCGGTCAACGAATCCGTCGATGCGACCCGCTGCCAGGGGCAGGGCGATTGCCACTCCGGCGATACCTGTCTGACCCACCACCTGTGGTGCGACCTCAGTTTGCAGATCCATGAGTTCCTCAGCGGCATCAGCCTGGCCGATCTGGTCAGCCGCCAGGAGGTCCAGGAGGTCGCGCTGCGCCAGGACGAACGCCGTTGCTCAGGCAAGACGCCTCGTCTCGACAAGATTGAAGCGTCCGCCATCGACTGAGCAGGGCGCCAGCCTGTAGGAGTTACCTGATGAAATTGCCGATCTACCTCGATTACTCCGCGACCACTCCCGTCGATCCCCGCGTCGCCCAGAAAATGAGCGAATGCCTGCTGATGGACGGCAACTTCGGCAACCCGGCTTCGCGTTCCCACGTGTTCGGCTGGAAAGCCGAAGAAGCCGTGGAAAACGCCCGTCGCCAGGTGGCCGAACTGGTCAACGCCGATCCCCGCGAGATCGTCTGGACCTCCGGCGCCACCGAGTCCGACAACCTGGCGATCAAGGGCGTCGCGCACTTCTACTCGGGCAAGGGCAAGCACATCATCACCTCGAAGATCGAGCACAAGGCGGTCCTCGACACCTGCCGCCAGCTGGAGCGCGAAGGTTTCGAAGTGACTTACCTGGAGCCGGGCGAAGATGGCCTGATCACTCCTGCTCTGGTCGAGGCGGCGCTGCGTGACGACACCATCCTGGTCTCGGTCATGCACGTGAACAACGAGATCGGCACCGTCAACGACATCGCCGCCATCGGCGAGCTGACCCGCTCCCGCGGCGTGCTGTTCCACGTCGACGCCGCACAGTCGACCGGCAAGGTCGAGATCGACCTGGACAAGCTCAAGGTCGACCTGATGTCCTTCTCCGCGCACAAGACCTACGGCCCGAAAGGCATTGGCGCGCTCTACGTCCGGCGCAAGCCGCGCGTCCGCATCGAGGGTCAGATGCACGGTGGCGGCCATGAGCGCGGCATGCGTTCCGGCACCCTGGCCACCCACCAGATCGTCGGCATGGGCGAGGCGTTCCGCATCGCCAAGGAAGAAATGGCCCAGGAGAACGCCCGCGTGCTGGCGCTCCGCGACCGCTTCTTCGCGCAGATCGACGGCCTGGAAGAGCTCTACATCAACGGCAGCATGACCTCCCGCGTCCCGCACAACCTCAACGTCAGCTTCAACTACGTCGAGGGCGAGTCGCTGATCATGGCGCTCAAGGACCTCGCGGTCTCCTCCGGTTCGGCCTGTACCTCGGCGTCCCTGGAACCGTCCTACGTATTGCGCGCCCTGGGCCGCAACGACGAACTGGCGCATAGCTCTATCCGCTTCACCTTCGGTCGCTTCACCACCGAGGAAGAGATCGACTATGCCGCGAAGAAGGTGGTCGAGGCCGTTTCCAAGCTGCGCGAACTGTCGCCGCTGTGGGATATGTACAAAGAGGGCGTCGACCTGTCCCAGGTCGAATGGCAGGCGCACTGAGCGCCTCGTGCCCCGGAAAAACGTGAGGATTAGCCATGGCATATAGCGAAAAGGTCATCGACCACTACGAAAACCCGCGCAACGTCGGCAAGCTCGACGCTGCCGATCCCAACGTCGGCACCGGCATGGTCGGCGCGCCGGCCTGCGGCGACGTGATGCGCCTGCAGATCAAGGTCAACGAGCAGGGCGTGATCGAAGACGCCAAGTTCAAGACCTACGGTTGCGGTTCCGCGATCGCCTCCAGCTCCCTCGCCACCGAGTGGATGAAGGGCAAGACCCTGGACGAGGCGGAAACCATCAAGAACACCACCATCGCCGAAGAGCTGGCCCTGCCGCCGGTGAAGATCCACTGCTCCGTTCTCGCCGAAGACGCCATCAAGGCCGCCGTTCGCGACTACAAGCAGAAGAAGGGTTTGCTCTAAGCCGCTCGTGACGAGTAAGGAGTTGCAATGGCCATCAGCATGACCGAAGCCGCCGCCAAACACGTGCAGCGCTCCCTCGAGGGGCGCGGCAAGGGCGAGGGTATCCGTCTTGGCGTGCGCACCACTGGCTGTTCCGGGCTTGCCTATGTCCTCGAATTCGTCGATGAACTGGCGGCCGAGGACTTGGTCTTCGAGAGCCATGGCGTGAAGGTCATCATCGACCCGAAAAGCCTGGTCTATCTCGATGGCACCGAGCTGGACTTCACTCGCGAAGGGCTCAACGAAGGCTTCAAGTTCAACAATCCCAACGTTCGTGGCGAATGCGGCTGCGGCGAAAGCTTCAACGTCTGAGGCCGGCGTGGGTAAACCCTGTCATTTCGCCCAGTTCGACCTGCAACCGGCTTTCCTGGTCGATCTCGACGAGCTCGGCCAGCGCTATCGCGAGTTGGTGCGCAGCGTCCATCCTGACCGTTTCGCCGACGCTCCCGAGCGCGAGCAGCGTCTCGCCCTGGAACGCGCGGCGCAACTGAACGAGGCCTACCAGACCCTGAAGAGCGCTCCGCGCCGGGCCCTGTACCTGTTGACCCTGAGTGGTCACGAGTTGCCCTTGGAGGCTACGGTGCAGGATCCGGAGTTTCTCCTGCAGCAGATGCAGCTGCGCGAGGAACTGGAGGAGTTGCAGGACAGCGCCGACCTGGCCGGCGTGGCGACTTTCAAGCGTCGGCTCAAGGCCGCCCAGGCCGAGCTGGAGTGTGAGTTCGCCGCGTGCTGGGACGATGCGCAGCGCCGCGAAGAGGCCGAACGCCTGGTCCGTCGCATGCAGTTCCTCGACAAGCTCGCGCAGGAAGTGCGCCAGCTGGAAGAGCGACTCGACGATTAATCCCTGCGGCCCCCGGGCCGCACCCCATAGTTAAGACAGAGCATGGCCCTACTGCAGATCGCCGAGCCCGGTCAGAGTCCCAAGCCCCATGAGCGTCGCCTGGCGGTTGGGATCGACCTGGGTACCACCAATTCGCTGGTCGCCGCGGTGCGTAGCGGCGTCGCCGAGCCCTTGCCGGATGCGCAGGGACGCCTGATCCTGCCTTCCGCGGTGCGTTATCACGCCGAGCGGGCGGAAGTGGGCGAGAGCGCCCGCGCGGCCGCCGCGGAGGATCCCTTCAATACCGTCATTTCGGTCAAGCGCCTGATGGGGCGCGGCCTGGAGGACGTCAAGCAACTGGGCGAGCAATTGCCCTACCGCTTCCGCCAGGGCGAGTCGCACATGCCCTTCATCGAGACCGTACAGGGGTTGAAGAGTCCTGTGGAAGTCTCGGCGGACATCCTGCGTGAGCTGCGCCAGCGCGCCGAAACCACCCTCGGTGGCGAGCTGGTGGGTGCGGTGATCACTGTGCCGGCCTATTTCGACGACGCCCAGCGCCAGGCTACCAAGGATGCCGCGCGCCTGGCCGGACTGAACGTCCTGCGCCTGCTCAACGAGCCGACCGCCGCCGCCGTGGCCTACGGCCTGGACAAGGGCGCGGAAGGCCTGGTGGCCATCTATGACCTGGGTGGCGGAACCTTCGACATTTCCATCCTGCGCCTGACCCGCGGTGTCTTCGAAGTCCTGGCCACCGGCGGCGATACGGCCCTGGGTGGCGACGACTTCGACCATGCCATCGCTGGCTGGGTGATCGAGCAGGCTGGCCTTTCTGCCGATCTGGACCCGGGCAGCCAGCGGCAGTTGCTGCAAATCGCCTGTGCGGCCAAGGAGCGTCTTACCGACGAGGCGTCGGTCCGGGTCGCCTACGGCGACTGGAGCGGCGAGCTGAGCCGGGCGACGCTCGACGAGTTGATCGAGCCGTTCGTCGCTCGCAGCCTGAAGTCCTGCCGCCGAGCGGTGCGCGACTCCGGTGTCGATCTGGAAGAAATCCGCTCGGTGGTGATGGTCGGTGGCTCGACCCGCGTGCCCCGTGTGCGCACGGCGGTTGGCGAGTTGTTCGGCTGCGAGCCGCTGACCGATATCGATCCGGACCAGGTGGTCGCCATCGGCGCGGCCATCCAGGCCGATGCCCTGGCCGGCAACAAGCGCGGCGAGGAATTGCTGCTGCTGGACGTCATTCCGCTGTCGCTCGGCCTGGAAACCATGGGCGGGCTGATGGAGAAGGTGATTCCGCGCAATACCACCATCCCGGTGGCGCGCGCCCAGGAGTTCACCACCTACAAGGACGGCCAGACGGCCATGATGATCCACGTGCTGCAGGGCGAGCGCGAGCTGGTGAAGGATTGTCGTTCGCTGGCGCGCTTCGAGCTGCGCGGCATTCCGCCGATGGTGGCGGGCGCGGCGAAAATCCGGGTGACCTTCCAGGTCGACGCCGACGGCTTGCTCGGCGTGTCCGCACGCGAACTGAGTTCCGGCGTCGAGGCCAGCATCCAGGTCAAGCCGTCCTATGGGCTGACCGACGGCGAGATCGCGCGGATGCTCAAGGACTCCTTCGACTACGCCGGCGACGACAAGGCTGCCCGCGCCCTGCGCGAACAGCAGGTCGAGGCGCAGCGGCTGCTGGAGGCCGTGCAATCGGCGCTGGACGTCGACGGCGAGCGGCTCCTGGACGAAGAGGAGCGCCTGGCCATCGCGGCGCAGATGGACACCTTGCGTGAACTGGCCGGTGGTAGCGACACCGCGGCCATCGAGAACCAGATCAAGCGCCTGTCCCAGGTGACCGACGCTTTCGCCGCACGGCGGATGGACGCGACCGTCAAGGCCGCGCTCTCCGGCCGCCGGCTCAACGAAATCGAGGAATAAGCGAAGATGCCGCAGATCGTGATTCTGCCCCATGCCGACCACTGCCCCGAGGGGGCGGTATTCGAGGCGAAGCCCGGCGAAACCATCCTGGATGCCGCGTTGCGCAATGGCATCGAGATCGAGCATGCCTGTGAGAAATCCTGCGCCTGCACGACCTGCCACGTAATCGTCCGCGAAGGCCTCGACTCCATGGAGCCGTCCGACGAACTCGAAGACGACATGCTGGACAAGGCCTGGGGCCTGGAGCCTGATTCGCGGCTATCCTGCCAGGCAGTGGTGGCCGACGAGGACCTGGTGGTCGAGATTCCCAAGTACACCATCAACCAGGTGTCGGAAGGCCACTGAGCCCGGCGGTAGAGAGGAGCGTGCAATGAGCCTGAAATGGACCGATGTGCTGGAAATCGCCATCCAGCTCGACGAAAGCAAGCCGGAGGTCGATCCGCGATACGTCAACTTCGTCGATCTGCGGCGCTGGGTGGTGGAACTTCCAGAGTTCTCCGACGATCCTCAGCGTAGCGGGGAGAAAGTCCTGGAGGCCATCCAGGCCGCCTGGATCGAGGAACGGGACTAGCCATAGGCCCGCCCTACGCATTTGCTGGGAACCCGCGTATAATTCGCGGGTTTTATTTTAGGTAAGGCCTGAAATCGTCCGCGGGCGCATTCCAGGCTAGGCGCGCCGGGCCCGATGCCAGGCGCAGCCACGCTGATTCCGGCCCTTTCGGGCCGTTTTCGTCAGCGTCCTGAACGAATCACGGCGTCCCGCCCCGCTGGCGGGGCCGCCCATGCTAGACAACCTTGTTTCGGAGTTTTACCAATGGCACTGCAACGCACCCTGTCCATCATCAAGCCGGACGCCGTTTCCAAGAACGTGATCGGCGAAATCCTGACCCGCTTCGAGAAAGCCGGCCTGCGCGTCGTCGCCGCTAAAATGGTTCAGCTGTCCGAGCGTGAAGCCGGTGGCTTCTATGCCGAGCACAAAGAGCGTCCGTTCTTCAAGGACCTGGTTTCCTTCATGACTTCCGGTCCGGTTGTAGTCCAGGTCCTGGAAGGCGAGGACGCCATCGCCAAGAACCGCGAGCTGATGGGCGCCACCGATCCGAAGAAAGCCGACGCCGGTACCATCCGCGCCGACTTCGCCGTCTCCATCGACGAGAACGCCGTCCACGGTTCCGATTCCGAAGCTTCCGCCGCTCGCGAGATCGCCTATTTCTTCGCGGCTACCGAAGTCTGCGAGCGCATTCGCTGATCGAGCGTGGGTGAGGGTGAAACCATGACAACGACCACCGCCGGCAAGGTGAATCTGCTGGGCCTGACCCAGCCGCAGCTGGAACAGTTCTTCGAGTCCATCGGCGAGAAGCGTTTCCGGGCCGGCCAGGTCATGAAGTGGATTCACCACTTTGGCGTCGACGATTTCGACGCCATGACCAACGTCGGCAAGGCCTTGCGCGAAAAGCTCAAGGCCTCAGCCGAGATACGCGGTCCCGAGATCGTCAGCCAGGACATCTCCGCCGACGGCACCCGCAAGTGGGTGGTCCGGGTGGCGTCCGGCAGTTGCGTCGAGACCGTGTACATCCCCCAGGGCGGACGCGGCACCCTGTGCGTGTCCTCCCAGGCGGGCTGCGCCCTGGATTGCAGTTTCTGCTCCACCGGCAAGCAGGGTTTCAACAGCGACCTCACCGCCGCCGAGGTGATCGGCCAGGTGTGGATCGCCAACAAGTCGTTCGGTACCGTTCCGGCCAAGATCGACCGCGCCATCACCAATGTCGTGATGATGGGCATGGGCGAGCCGCTGCTGAACTTCGACAACGTGGTCGCCGCCATGAACATCATGATGGACGACCTCGGCTACGGTATTTCCAAGCGCAAGGTGACCCTGTCCACCTCCGGCGTGGTGCCGATGATCGACAAGCTCGGCGAGGTGATCGACGTGTCCCTGGCCCTGTCGCTGCACGCACCGAACGACGAGTTGCGCAACAAGCTGGTGCCGATCAACAAGAAGTATCCGCTGGGCATGCTGCTGGATGCCTGCCGCCGGTATATTTCCCGGCTCGGCGAGAAGCGCGTGCTGACCGTCGAGTACACCCTGCTCAAGGATGTCAACGATCAGCCCGAGCATGCTGAGCAGATGATCGCATTGCTGAAAGACACGCCTTGCAAGATCAACCTGATTCCGTTTAATCCATTCCCGCACTCCGGCTACGAGCGCCCGAGCAACAATGCCATCCGGCGTTTCCAGGACATGTTGCACAAGGGCGGCTTCAACGTGACCGTGCGTACCACCCGCGGCGACGACATCGACGCAGCCTGTGGCCAGCTGGTCGGCCAGGTCATGGATCGTACCCGCCGGAGCGAACGTTATATTGCCGTGCGCCAACTGGCCGAGTCCGAGTCGGCGGCGAATCGAAATTGAGTGAGAGGAGGGTTCCGATGACTGTACGCGCCGCGCTGGTGTTCCTGTTGGCAGTTGGGCTGACAGGCTGCGTGACGAGCGGAGATCAGAATCCCCTGAAAACCGACAAGGGCCGTGACGAGGCGCGCGATGCCTATATCCAGCTCGGCCTCGGCTATCTCCAGCGGGGGAACACCGAGCAGGCCAAGGTGCCGCTGCGCAAGGCCCTCGAGATCGACCCTTCCAGCGCCGACGCGCATGCCGCGCTGGCGGTGGTGTTCCAGACCGAGATGGAGCCCAAGCTGGCCGACGAGGAGTACCGCAAGGCGCTCGCCAGCGATAGCCGCAATGCCCGGGTACTGAACAACTACGGCGGTTTCCTCTACGAGCAGAAGCGCTACGAGGAGGCCTACCAGCGTCTCCTGGAGGCCAGCCAGGACACCCTCTATCCCGAGCGCTCGCGGGTCTTCGAGAACCTCGGCCTGGTTTCGCTGCAAATGAAGAAACCGGCCCAGGCCAAGGAGTACTTCGAGAAATCCCTGCGTCTGAACCGTAACCAGCCCAGCGTCGCGCTGGAGATGGCCGACCTGCTCTACAAGGAGCGCGAGTACGTGCCGGCTCGCCAGTACTATGATCTCTTTGCCCAGGGCGGCGGGCAGAACGCCCGCAGCCTGTTGCTGGGCATTCGTCTCGCGAAGGTCTTCGAGGACCGCGACACGGCCGCCAGCTATGGCCTGCAGTTGAAACGCCTGTACCCAGGCTCTCCCGAATATCAGGAATTCCAGGCGGAAAAATGATGAAAGCGCCGCAGCCCGAAGTCGTAGCCACCGCTTCCCGTCAGAACCCCGGGGAAACCCTGCGCCAGGCGCGCGAGCAGAAGGGCTTGTCGTTGTCGCAGGTGGCCGGGCAACTGAACCTGACCGAGAATTCGCTGCGTCAGCTGGAAAACGGCGCGTTCGACAAGCTGCCGGGGCACACCTTCTCGCGCGGCTACATCCGCGCCTACGCCAAGCTCATGGGCCTCGACCAGGCCGAGCTGGTCAACAGCTTCGACCATTTCACCGGCACCAATGCCAGCGGCAGCACCGTACAGAGCCTGGGACGGGTCGCCGAGCCGGTGCGCCTGTCGCGCAACGTGCTGCGTATCGTCAGTCTGTTACTGCTCGCCCTGCTGATCGGCTTCGGCTACTTCTGGTGGCAGGAGCATTCCGCGCGCACGCCGGAAACCGCCGGTCTGAGCCTTGAGCATGTCGAAGTGGAAAGCGCCGACGGCACCACCGAGATCCATACCCTGGACGAGCCTGAAGACCAGGCGGTGATCGAAGCGCAGAAGGAAGGTGAGCAAGCGCCCGCCGAGGTTTCTCCGGAAGTCGCTGCCCAGGCCGAGGGAGCGCCGCCGGTGGCGAGCGAGGGCGCGCAGGTTCCCGCCGCTCCGGCCCAGGGCACCCCCGCCGCACCCCAGCAGCCCGTTACCGCCGCGCCTGCCGGCACGGCTCCCGCTCCCGGTACTGCTCCAGCCGTTCCAGCGACGGCCAGTCCGGCCGCCCCGCCAGCGCCGAGCGAACCTGCCGCCGCGCCCGTGGTGGCCGGCGAGGGCCAGGGGGTGGTCAAGGTACAGTTCGTCGCCGATTGCTGGACCCAGGTCACCGACGCCAACGGCAAGGTCCTGGTCAGCGCGCTGAAGCGCAAGGGCGACAGCCTGGAACTGGCCGGCAAGGCCCCGCTGGAGCTGCGCCTCGGTTTCGCTCGCGGCGCCCAGGTCAGCTACAACGGCCAGCCGGTGGACGTGACCCCCTTCGTCCGCGGCGAAACGGCCCGTCTGAAGGTAGGACAATGAGCATTCATAGCGCTTCTCCGATCATTCGCCGCAAGTCTCGGAAAATCTGGGTCGGCAACGTCCCGGTGGGCGGCGATGCGCCGATTGCCGTGCAGAGCATGACCAACACCGAGACCTGCGACGTCGCTGCCACCGTCGCGCAGATCCGCCGCCTGGAAGATGCCGGCGCGGACATCGTGCGGGTTTCCGTCCCCGACATGGACGCCGCCGAGGCATTCGGCAAGATCAAGCAGCAGGTCAACGTGCCGCTGGTCGCCGACATCCACTTCGACTATCGCATCGCCCTGCGCGTCGCCGAGCTGGGAGTGGACTGCCTGCGCATCAATCCGGGCAACATCGGTCGCGAGGACCGGGTCAAGGCCGTGGTCGATGCCGCGCGCGAGCGCAACATCCCGATCCGTATCGGCGTCAATGCCGGTTCGCTGGAAAAGGACCTGCAGAAGAAATACGGCGAACCGACCCCGGAAGCCCTGCTCGAATCGGCCATGCGCCACGTCGATCATCTCGACAAGCTGGACTTCCAGAACTTCAAGGTCAGCGTCAAGGCCTCCGACGTCTTCATGGCCGTCGCCGCCTATCGCCTGCTGGCCAGGCAGATCGAGCAACCCCTGCACCTGGGCATCACCGAGGCCGGCGGCCTGCGCTCCGGCACGGTGAAGTCGGCGGTGGGGCTGGGCATGCTCCTGGCCGAGGGAATCGGCGACACCATCCGGATTTCCCTGGCTGCCGATCCGGTCGAGGAGATCAAGGTCGGTTTCGACATCCTCAAGTCCCTGCACCTGCGCTCCCGTGGCATCAACTTCATCGCCTGCCCGAGCTGTTCGCGGCAGAACTTCGACGTGGTGAAGACCATGAACGAGCTGGAAGGGCGCCTGGAGGACCTGCTGGTGCCGATGGACGTGGCCGTGATCGGTTGCGTCGTCAACGGTCCGGGCGAAGCCAAGGAGGCCCATGTCGGCCTCACCGGCGGCACTCCGAACCTGGTGTATATCGACGGCAAGCCGTCGCAGAAACTGACCAACGACAACCTGGTGGACGAGCTGGAACGGCTGATCCGCCAGAAGGCGGCCGAGAAGGCCGAGGCCGATGCGAGCCTGATCGCCCGCGGCTGACCCGTTTAAGGACCCTACGTGAGCAAGTCCCTGCAAGCCATTCGTGGCATGAACGACATCCTGCCGGAACAGACTCCGGCCTGGCGCTATCTGGAACGCACCTTCGCCGGCCTGCTGGACGGTTACGGCTACAGCGAGATCCGCCTGCCCATCCTCGAGTTCACCGAACTCTTCGCCCGCGGCATCGGCGAAGGCACCGATGTGGTCGACAAGGAGATGTACACCTTCCTCGACCGCAACGGCGAATCCCTGACCATGCGTCCGGAAGGTACCGCCGGTTGCGTGCGCGCCGTGCTGGAGCACGGCCTGAGCGGCGGTGGCCAGGTGCAGAAGCTCTGGTACACCGGGCCGATGTTCCGTTACGAGAAACCGCAGAAAGGTCGCTACCGGCAGTTCCACCAGATCGGCGTGGAAGTCTTCAACCTGCCCGGTCCGGACATCGACGCCGAGTTGATCATCCTCACCTGGCGCCTGTGGCAGAAGCTCGGCATGGCCGACGCGGTGACCCTGCAGCTCAACACCCTCGGCTCCAGCGAGGCCCGCGCACGCTATCGCGAGGCCCTGGTGGCCTATCTGCAGGAGCGCTTCGAGCAACTCGACGAAGACAGCCAGCGGCGCATGACCACCAATCCGCTGCGAATCCTCGACAGCAAGGTGGAGAGCACCCAGGCGTTGCTGGTTGGCGCGCCGACCCTGCACGACTATCTCGACGAAGAATCGATCGCCCACTTCGAGGGTCTCAAGGCCCGCCTGGATGCTGTCGGACTGCGCTACGAAATCAACCAGAAGCTGGTGCGCGGCCTGGACTATTACTGCCGCACGGCTTTCGAGTGGGTCACCGACAAGCTTGGCGCCCAGGGCACCGTTTGCGGCGGTGGCCGCTACGACGGGCTGGTCAGCCAGTTCGGCGGCAAGCCGACCCCGGGTGTCGGTTTCGCCATGGGCGTGGAACGCCTGGTGCTGCTGCTGGAAACCTTGGGGGTGATCCCCGCCGAACTGAACCGTCCGGCCGACCTCTACGTCTGCGCCTTCGGCGAACCGGCCGAGCTGGCCGCCCTGACCCTGGCCGAACAGTTGCGCAGCGCCATTCCCGGCATACGCCTGCTGGTCAACGCCGGCGCCGGTAGCTTCAAGAGCCAGTTCAAGAAGGCCGACAAGAGCGGCGCGCGCTTTGCCCTGATCCTCGGGGAGGACGAGGTGGCCAATCGCGTGGTAGGTTTCAAGCCCCTGCGTGACGAGGGCGAGCAACAAAGCATTGCCTGGGATGCTCTGCCCGAGCACCTGGCAGCCTGTCTGGCACAGGCTTGAGAACATAAAGAATAGGAGTGATTGGGGTGACATCGCGTACCGAAGACGAAGACCTGGCGCAGATCAAGGACTGGTGGCAGCGCAACGGCAAGCCCCTGGTCACCGGCGGCATCCTCGCGCTGGCAGTGGTATTCGGCTGGCAGGCCTGGCAGAAGTACCAGACCAACCAGGCGCAGGGCGCCTCGATCGTCTACCAGCAACTGATCGAAACCGCGCTGAATCCGGCCGGCCAGCCGGATCCGGCGAAGGTGGCGGAGCTGGCTGGCAAGCTGAAGAGCGAGTTCGGCGGCACCCATTATGCCCAGTACGGCAGCCTGTTCGTGGCCAAGGTCGCGGTCGACAGCGGCAAGCTGGATGACGCCGTTGCCGAGCTGAAGGCGGTCATGGACAAGCCGGCCGACGCCACCCTCGGCGAACTGGCGCGGCAGCGCCTGGCCCGGGTCCTGGCGGCCCAGGGCAAGGTCGAGGAAGGCCTGAAGCTGCTCGATGGCGATGCCGACAAGGCCTACGTCTCGACCCGCGAGGAGCTCAGGGGCGACCTGCTGGTGCAGCTCAAGCGCACCGACGAGGCGCGCGCGGCCTACGAGAAAGCCAAGCAGTCGCTGCCCGAAGACGGTGCCGGCGATGCCCTGCAGATCAAGCTCGACGACCTGTCCAAGGGAGAGGCCTGAGATGGTGCAATGGAAACACGCGGCGCTGCTCGCCCTGGCCCTGGCGGTCGTGGGTTGCAGCAGCAACAGCAAGAAGGAACTCCCGCCCGCCGAACTGACCGACTTCAAAGAGGAAGTCGTGTTGAGCAAGCAGTGGAGCCGCTCGGTCGGTGATGGCCAGGGTGACCTGTACAACCTGCTCGAACCGGCCGTCGATGGTTCCACCATCTACGCCGCGTCCGCCGAAGGGCGGGTGATGGCGATCCAGCGCGAGACCGGCGACGTGCTCTGGAAGAAGGACCTCGAGCGTCCGGTTTCCGGCGGTGTCGGCGTTGGCTACGGCCTGGTGCTGGTGGGTACCCTGCGCGGTGACGTGATCGCCCTCGACGAAGCCACCGGCAAGAAGAAGTGGACCAAGCGAGTCAACAGCGAAGTGCTGTCGGCGCCGGCCACCAACGGCGACGTGGTGGTGGTGCAGACCCAGGACGACAAGCTGATCGGCCTCGATGCGGCCAGCGGCGACCAGCGCTGGATCTACGAAAGCACCGTGCCGGTGCTGACCCTGCGCGGCACCGGCGCGCCGCTGATCGCCGGCAACATGGCCCTGGCCGGCCTGGCCAGCGGCAAGGTGGTGGCGGTCGACGTACAGCGCGGCCTGCCGATCTGGGAGCAGCGGGTAGCGATTCCCCAGGGGCGTTCCGAACTGGATCGCGTGGTGGACATCGACGGCGGCCTCCTGCTGTCCGGCGACACCCTCTACGTGGTCAGCTACCAGGGCCGTGCCGCGGCGCTGGACGTGAACAGCGGCCGCCTGCTCTGGCAGCGCGAAGCGTCGAGCTACGTCGGCGTCGCCGAAGGCTTCGGCAATATCTACGTCAGCCAGGCCAGCGGTTCGGTGGAAGGCCTGGACTCGCGCGGTGCCTCTTCGCTGTGGAACAACGACGCCCTGGCGCGTCGCCAACTGTCGGCTCCGGCGGTGTTCTCCAGCAACGTGGTGGTCGGCGACCTGGAAGGCTACGTGCATCTGCTGAGCCAGGTGGACGGTCGCTTCGTCGGTCGCGAGCGGGTCGACAGCGATGGCGTGCGGGTTCGTCCGCTGGTGGTCGGGAGCTGGATGTACGTGTTCGGCAACGGTGGCAAGCTCGTCGCCTACACCATCCGCTAGACTGGGTTTCAAGTGTCCGGCCGCTGCCGTCCGACGTCAGCGGCCTTTGTGTTTTCTGAATTCTCGTGGAGAGCCGCATGGTTCCCGTTATTGCCCTGGTGGGTCGCCCGAACGTCGGCAAGTCCACTCTGTTCAACCGCCTGACCAAGTCGCGCGACGCCATCGTGGCGGAGTACGCAGGCCTGACTCGCGATCGCCAGTACGGCGAGGCGCGCTGGCAGGGCCGCACCTATATCGTCATCGATACCGGAGGCATCTCCGGCGATGAGGAAGGCATTGATGCGAAAATGGCCGAGCAATCGTTGCAGGCCATCGAGGAGGCGGATGCCGTCCTGTTCCTGGTCGATTCGCGCGCCGGCATGACCGCCGCCGACCAGATGATCGCCGAGCACCTGCGCAAGCGGAACAAGCGCAGCTTCCTGATCGCCAACAAGGTCGACACCATCGATCCCGATCTCGCTCGCGCCGAGTTCAGCCTGCTGGGCCTGGGCGATGCGCTGCCGATCGCCGCCGCCCACGGTCGCGGCATCAACCATATGCTGCAGGAAGCCCTGGGGATCTTCCCCAAGGACAACGCGGAGGAAGAGGGCGAGGGCGAGCCGGCCAGCGAAGAGGTCGCCGAAGGCGAGGAACCGACCCGGATTCCCGGTCCCAGCGAGAAGGACGGGATCAAGATTGCCATCATCGGCCGGCCCAACGTGGGCAAGTCGACCCTGGTCAACCGCATGCTCGGCGAAGAGCGGGTGATCGTCTACGACCAGGCCGGCACCACCCGCGACAGCATCTACATCCCGTTCGAGCGCAACGAGGAGAAGTACACCCTGATCGACACCGCTGGCGTGCGGCGTCGCGGCAAGATCTTCGAGGCGGTGGAAAAGTTCTCGGTGGTGAAGACCCTCCAGGCGATCCAGGACGCCAACGTGGTGATCTTCGTCATGGACGCCCGCGAAGGGGTGGTCGAGCACGACCTCAACCTGCTCGGCTTCGTCCTCGAGACCGGCCGTGCCCTGGTCATCGCCCTGAACAAGTGGGATGGCATGGAGGCGGCCGAGCGTGACTACGTGAAGACCGAACTGGAGCGGCGCCTGCTGTTCGTCGACTTCGCCGACATCCATTTCATTTCGGCCCTGCATGGCACCGGCGTCGGCCATCTCTACAAGTCGGTCCAGGAGTCCTTCCGTTCGGCGGTGACCCGCTGGCCGACCAGCCGCCTGACCAGCATCCTCGAGGACGCCGTGCAGGTGCACCAGCCGCCGATGGTCAACGGTCGCCGGATCAAGCTGCGCTACGCCCACCTGGGCGGCGCCAATCCGCCGCTGATCGTGATCCACGGCAACCAGGTGGACGCGGTGCCGAAGGCCTATACCCGCTACCTGGAGAAGACCTACCGGCGGGTATTGAAGCTGGTCGGTACGCCGATCCGCATCGAGTACAAGGGCGGCGAGAACCCCTACGAGGGCAAGAAGAACTCGCTCACCGCGCGCCAGGTCAACAAGAAGCGCCGGCTGATGTCGCACCACAAGAAAGCCGAGAAGAAGAAGAAGGACAAGCGCCGCTGAGGGTGGCGTTTCCTTCGTCGAAAGGCCCGGCAGGTATCCCTGTCGGGCCTTTTTCATTGGCCGCGGCTGTAGCCCGCGGGACGAACCAGGCCGCCGGCGTTGACCGCCGATTCCCTGTCGTGGCGACGAATGATCGCGAGGTGGTTATTCGTCCTGCGCCATCGCCTGGCGCATATTCCCCTCTGATCTGAAGCGGTCACGGTTTTTTCTAAGGCGTGCCCCTGCAGCGTCGCTCCCGGATCGGCTATCCTGCCCTGCCACCCGTCTGGCCGGGCTGTCGTCCGGCGAGTCTCTGCAGGAAGTCCCGATGATTCAGAGCAAGCTGCCGAATGTCGGCACCACCATCTTCACCCGCATGTCGCAACTGGCCGCCGAGTGTGGCGCGATCAACCTCTCCCAGGGCTTTCCCGATTTCGACGGCCCGCCGGAGTTGCGCGAGGCGGTAGGCAGGCATATCGCCGCCGGGCACAACCAGTACGCGCCGATGACCGGCTTGCCGGCCCTGCGCGAGCAGGTGGCGAAGAAGATCGAGCAGTTCTATGGACGCCGGGTGAGCGCCGACAGCGAGGTGACCATCACGCCGGGGGCGACCGAGGCGATCTTCAGCGCGATCCAGGCGCTGGTCCATCCGGGCGACGAAGTGGTGGTGCTCGACCCGTCCTACGACAGCTACGAACCCTCCGTGCAACTCGCCGGCGGGCGTTGCGTGCACGTGCCGCTGGCGCTGCCGGACTTCTCCATCGACTGGCAGCGCATGGCCGAGGCCATCGGGCCGCGTACCCGGCTGGTCATCATCAATACCCCGCACAACCCCAGCGGCGCGCTGATCAGCCGCGAGGAACTGGACCGCCTGGCCGCGCTGATCCGCGACCGGGATATCTATCTGATCAGCGACGAGGTCTACGAGCACCTGGTGTTCGACGGTGTCGCCCATACCAGCGTGCTGTCCCACGACGAGTTGTATCCGCGTTCCTTCGTGGTCAGTTCGTTCGGCAAGACCTACCACGTCACCGGCTGGAAGACCGGCTACGTGGTCGCGCCGCCGGCGCTCAGCGCGGAGCTGCGCAAGGTTCACCAGTACGTCAACTTCTGTGGCGTCACGCCGCTGCAATGGGCATTGGCGGACTACATGGCCGGCCATCCGGAGCACTTGCGGCAATTGCCCGGCTTCTACCAGGCCAAGCGCGACCTGTTCTGCGACCTGCTGCTGGACTCTCGCTTCCGTTTTACCCGTGCGCCGGGCACCTACTTCCAGTGCGTGGACTATTCGGCTATCCGTCCGGACCTGGACGACGTGGCCATGGCCGAGTGGCTGACCCGCGAACACGGAGTGGCGGCGATCCCGGTTTCGGTGTTTTATGAAAAGGCTCCGGACGCCATGCGGCTGGTCCGGTTCTGTTACGCCAAACGCGAGGAGACGCTGCGTCAGGCAGCGGAAAAGCTATGCGCGATCTGACGGTTCTGCCGGACCTGGACATCGCCCTGGTCCAATCCTCCCTGGTCTGGCACGACGCCCAGGCCAACCGCGAGCATTTCGCCGCCCTGCTGGAGAGCGCCGCCGGTGCCGACCTGGTGGTCCTCCCGGAGATGTTCACCACGGGTTTCAGCATGGCTTCGGCCGAGCAGGCCGAGCCCGAACTGGGGCCGACCCATGCCTGGCTGCTGGAGCAGGCCCGGCGCCTTGGCGCGGTGGTCACCGGCAGCCTGATCGTCCAGCTCGCCGACGGCAGCCATCGCAACCGCCTGCTCTGGGCGCGTCCGGACGGCGAGATGCTGCACTACGACAAGCGCCATCTGTTCCGCATGGCCGGCGAACACGAGCACTACAGTCCCGGCGAACGCCAGGAACTGTTCGAACTCAAGGGCTGGCGGGTGCGCCCGCTGATCTGCTACGACCTGCGTTTCCCGGTGTGGAGCCGCGACCCGCACGACACCGACCTGTTGCTCTACACCGCCAACTGGCCCGCGCCTCGTCGACAGCACTGGAACCGCCTGCTGCCGGCGCGGGCGATCGAGAACCTTTGCTACGTGGTGGCGGTGAACCGTATCGGCGAAGACGGCAACGCCTTGCGCTACGCTGGGGATAGCCAGGTCCTGGACTTCCAGGGCGACAGCCTGTTCAACGCGGCGGACGCCGACGGCGTGTTCCGCGTCCGGCTGGACGCGGCGGCACTGGCGGCCTATCGCCAGCGTTTCCCGGCCTACATGGACGCGGATCGCTTCGAAATCCATCCTTGAGTGCCGGAACGTCCGCTTCCGGTCGATGTCCGAGGCCATGACCCGGCGCTGCACATGATGGCGCAGTGCCGGGAATGGAGTTACCCGTATCCCGCGGCGCCGCGCCGTGGGCATCAGATCAGGAGGAAGACCAATGGGACTGCTCGATTCGATTCTCGGTTCGGCGCTGGGTGGCTCTGAAGGACAGGGAGGTGCTCGCGATCCGAAAGTGGCCCTGTTGATCGGGCTGGTGACCATGCTGATGTCGCGCCAGGGCGGTGCGGCACAGGGCGGTGGCGATGGCGGTGGTCTGCTCGGTTCGCTGGGCAGCATCCTTGGTGGTGCCGGCGGCGGGGCCGCGAGCGGCGGGCTGGGTGGCGTCCTCGGCGATCTGCTCGGTGGCGCCGCGGGCGGTGCCGGGCAGGCGGCGCCGGGCGTGGAGGCCGGCTCACTGGGCGGACTCGGCGGGTTGTTCCAGATGCTCCAGAACGCAGGCCTGGGCGATGCCCTGAATTCCTGGATCGGCGGTGGGCCGAACCAGTCGGTGTCGGCGGCGGACATTTCCCGGGTCTTCGGCGACGGTCAATTGCAGCAACTGGCGGACTCCGCCGGAGTCAGCCAGGGCGAGGCGGCCGAACACCTGAGCAGCCTGCTGCCGGAACTGGTCAACAAGCTGACGCCGGACGGCCAGGCGCCGCAGGGCGACCTGGACATCGGTTCGCTGCTGGCGCGCTTCAGCTAAGGCTTTCCCGTCGATGCGGAGCGGATACCCGCGATACGGTTATCCGCTCCACTCAACGGGGCGAGGCCGCCCTCGACGGCAGGTCGGTCAATAGGCGCTGGCGCTGTCCAGGCGGTGGATCGCCTGTTCGTCGAGCTTCAGGTGGGTGGCGGCGATCAGGTCGTCGAGCTGTTCCAGGCTGGTGGCGCTGGCGATCGGCGCGGTCACCGTCGGACGAGCGATGAGCCAGGCCAGGGCGACCTGGGTCGGGTTGGCGTTGTACTGCTCGGCCACTTCGTCGAGCGCCGCGAGGATGGCCACGCCGCGCTCGTTGAGATAACCCTTCACCTTCTCTCCCCGGGCTCGCCCGGCGGTGTCGGCCTGGTTGCGGTACTTGCCGCTGAGGAAGCCGCTGGCCAGCGAGTAGTAGCTGATCACCCCGATACCGAGTTCTTCCACCGTCGGCTCCAGGTTGGTCTCGTAGTCGGCGCGATCGTACAGGTTGTATTCGGGTTGCAGGCTCTGGTAGCTCGGCAGGTTAAGCCGGGCGCTGACCTGGCGTGCTTCGAGGAGGCGCCGGGCGTCGTAGTTGGAGGCGCCGATGACCCGTACCTTGCCTTTCTTGATCAGTTCGCCATAGGTGGAAAGGGTTTCCTCCAGGTCGGTGTGGGGATCGTCGGTGTGCGACTGGTAGAGGTCCAGGTAGTCGGTCTGCAGGCGTCGTAGCGAGCGCTCCAGGGCCTGCTCGATATAGGCGGCGGAGAGACCTTTGTGGCCATTGCCCATGTCCATCCCGACCTTGCTGGCGATCACCATGCGGTCGCGTTTGCCGGTGCGTTTCAGCCACTTGCCGATGAGGGTTTCCGACTCGCCGCCCTGGTGCCCGGGAACCCAGCGCGAATAGACGTCGGCGGTGTCGATGCAGTTCAGGCCGGCGTCGAGCAGGGCGTCCAGCAGCCTGAAGGAGGTGCTTTCGTCGGCAGTCCAGCCGAAGACGTTGCCGCCGAATACCAGTGCCGGTATCTCCAGGCCGGAGTTGCCGAGTTTGCGTGTGGTCATGCGTCATCCCTCCTGAGTGCGGTCCTGTGTGGGCGCTTTCGTTCGCACGTCTTGCTGTGACTCCCGGCGGGCGCGGAATGTTCAGCCGGCGCGCTGCGTCCTATAGACTCTGCCGGTTGCCGGGATTTTCCAATGCCGGCCCTGGTAAAGCTTCAGTAAATATCCGCAGGGAGCACACGCATGAACAGCGACACCGAGAATCCGTTCCGCCCACCGGAGGCCCGCCTGGACGAGCCTGACGCCACCCATGGCGAGCCGCTGTACAGGCTTTCCGCGATCGGTCTGGGTACCTTCATCGGCACGCCCCTGGCCGGTGCCTTCCTCGCGGCGGTGAATCTCCGTCGCCTGGGACGGGCGCAGGAAGTCGGGAAAACCTGGCTGGTCGGCCTCTGCCTGTTTGTCCTGCTGCCAGTTCTGGGCGCGATACTGCCGGAGAACATCCCCTCGATCGGCTTCACGGTGGCGCAGATATTCGGCATGGTCTACTACGCCAAATCAGCCTTCGGTCCGGCCCTGGACAGCCACAAGGCAGCGGGCGGAGCGTTCATTTCCAACTGGCGGGCGGCGGGGATCGGCCTGCTGTTCATGTTGGTGGTCCTGTCGGTAGCGATCCCGGTGGTGATGCTGGTGGTGTGAGGGGCAGCCCGCGCTTTGCCTTATCATGAGTTCTTTATCCGCGATGACTGGCCATGACTACACAACGCTACCTGCTCGATGAACTGGAAACCGCCGACATGCTCGAGATCGACGGTCTGCACGCCTGGCGCTTCGAACTCAACGAGAACCTGCTGGACCAGGCGGACCTGGCGGCGGAAGCCGACCAGCCGTTCGCCAGCGAAGACTGGGTGCTGGCGGTGGAAAGCCTGGATGGACGCACCCGTCGCGAGTGGCGTTTTTCCTACAACGCGGTGATGGAAGCCGAGCCCCAGGCCGATGGCGAGTCCTGGCGCCTGACCACAGGGGAGGGGGCGTACCAGCTCCGTTGCCTGGGAGCGGTCAGCGCCAGCGGCGAGGATGAGTGAAGCGACTCAGCTGAAAGATGCCCATGAAAAAAGGGAGCCGCCTGGCTCCCTTTTTTCCCTTCCGTGCCGGTCAGGCCGCCTTGGCCTCGGCCTGGGTCACCGCGCGGTTCAGCGCGCTGAACAGGGCGCGGAAGCTGGCGGTGGTGATGTTCTCGTCGATGCCGATGCCGTGCAGCGGGCGCTGGCCCTCCAGGCGGATCTCGATATAGGCCGCGGCCTTGGCATTGGCGCCGGCGCCGATGGCGTGCTCATGGTAGTCCATGATTTCCGCCTTGACCGGCAGGGCGGCCACCAAGGCTTCCAGCGGTCCCTTGCCGATCCCGCGCCAGTGCTGCTTCTCGCCGTCGAAGGAGACTTCCAGGTCGACGGCGCTGGTGCCGTTCTCTTCCTGCAGGCGATGGCTGGCGAGGACGTAGGGCGAGGTCGCCTTGAGGTATTCGTTTTCCAGCAGCGAGTAGATCTGTTGTGCGGTCATTTCCAGGCCGAGACGGTCGGTCTCGCCTTGCACTACCTGGCTGAACTCGATCTGCATGCGCCGCGGCAGGCTGATGCCGTACTCCTGTTCGAGCAGGAAGGTGATGCCGCCCTTGCCGGACTGGCTGTTGACCCGGATCACCGCTTCGTAGTCGCGGCCGATGTCGGCCGGATCGATCGGCAGGTACGGCACTTCCCAGATCGCGTCTTCCTTCTGCTGGGCGAAGCCCTTGCGAATGGCATCCTGGTGCGAGCCGGAGAAAGCGGTATGGACCAGGTCGCCGACATATGGATGGCGCGGGTGGACCGGCAACTGGTTGCACTCTTCGACCACCTTGCGCACCGCGTCGATGTCGGAGAAGTCCAGTTGCGGATGCAGGCCCTGGGTGTACATGTTCAAGGCCAGGGTCACCAGGTCGACGTTGCCGGTGCGCTCGCCGTTGCCGAACAGGCAACCTTCGACGCGGTCGGCGCCGGCCATCAGGCCCAGCTCGGTGGCGGCCACGCCGGTGCCACGGTCGTTGTGGGTGTGCAGGCTGATGATCACGCTGTCACGCTTGTCGACGTGGCGGCCGAACCATTCGATCTGGTCGGCGTAGACGTTCGGCGTGGCGCACTCCACGGTGGCCGGCAGGTTGAGGATGATCTTGTTGTCCGGGGTCGGTTGCCAGACGTCGATCACCGCGTTGCAGACCTCCACCGAGAACTCCAGCTCGGTAGAGCTGAAGATTTCCGGCGAGTACTGGAACGACCACTGGGTATCCGGTTGCTCGGCGGCCAGCTTCTTGATCAGTTTCGCGGCGTTGGTGGCGATGTCCACGACGCCCTGCTTGTCCTGGTTGAAGACGATGCGGCGGAACGACGGGGCGGTGGCGTTGTAGACGTGGACGATGGCCTTCTTCGCCCCGCGCAGGGATTCGAAGGTGCGGGTGATCAGGTCTTCGCGGGCCTGGGTCAGCACCTGGATGGTGACGTCGTCCGGGATGTGGTTGCCTTCGATCAACTCGCGGACGAAGTTGAAGTCGGTATCGGAAGCCGACGGGAAGGCCACTTCGATCTGCTTCAGGCCGACCTGCACCAGGGTCTTGAAGAATCGCATCTTCTTCGCCGCGTCCATCGGTTCGATCAGCGACTGGTTGCCGTCGCGCAGGTCGGAACTGCACCAGATCGGCACCTCGGTGATGGTCTTCGACGGCCAGGTGCGGTCGGGCAGATTGATGGCCGGGAATGGGCGGTATTTCTGCGAAGGGTCTTTCAACATGCTCATGGGGCTAATCCTTTGGAGTCGGTTCCTGGGCCGGCGGGGCCAGGCGAACGCAGTGACGAGATGAAGAGAAGCGTCGCTCAGCCACGCAGTCGCGGGCTGACCAGGCACAGGCAGGCGTGTTGGCGGAGCAGGATGAGGGTGTGTGGTGTTTTCATGCGTACCACACTAGTGAGACTGCATTTGAATGGCAAGCATTAAAGGAAAATTAGTAGAATTTCCCATTTGTGCGGCTTTTGTGGGTTTTTATTCTTTCTCTGCGGTGAAAGCTTGTCCCCGATTGCGCCGCCGGCACGCTCTCCGCAACGGAAAATTCTGCGGCCCCATGCCGCAGAAGAGCCAGCCGCCCTTGTGCGATCATTTCGTTCCCCGTGCCTGGGGCGTATAACGACAGGCGCATTCTTCTTTTCGGCATGACCCGGCGCGAGCGGCCATCCGGCCCGCTACGCGGTGGTCTTCATTCAAGACGGCGGGAGTCGCAGGTGGCGACCACTCTGAAACGACAAGGCATCGGTGCATGGCTGGCTCTGTTCGCCATGCTGATGATCTTCGTCGGGCCGCTGATCTCCCAGTCGATGCCGATGGACCACCCGATGCCGATGGGCGTGGGGATGGGCCACGAAGGCATGTCCCACGAGAACATGGACCATGGCGACATGGCCCATGCCGGCTGTTCCGATGCCCAGCGCTCCGTCGTCCATGCCGGCATGCCGGGGATGGGCGGCGAGGAAGGCAATCGCCTGGCCAGCGACGTGCTCTGGGAGAAGTGCGGTTATTGCAGCCTGTTGTTCCACAGCCCGCCGCTCACCGAAGACGCCTGCCTGGCGCTGTTCTCCGTTCCCTTCGCGACGGCGCCCGCCGTCGCTTTCCTGAACGAGGCGTTCGTCGCCTCGCCGGTGTTTCCCGGCGCCCGTACCCGTGCGCCGCCGTTCCTGATCGCCTGACCTCTTTCAATCCGATAGCCGCCGCTTCCTGGGGGCACCGGCGCGTCTTCGCCGCGCCGGTGACGCGAGCCTGGCCGCGTGCCTGCTCGCCGTGGGGGCGGGGCGGAAGTCACATAGATCATGGAAAAACGTATGTCTACTCAACAACGAGCGGCCGGCAACGCCTGCCCGACCGCCGCTTTCAGCTTCGACCCTGCCCGTCTCGCACAACGCCGCCGCTGGGCGGGAGCCTTCGCCGCTCTGTGCGGCCTGGCCCTGTCTCCGTCGGCGCTCCTGGCCGAGGAACACTCACAGTACCAGGATCACGCCGTGGAGCTGGCGCCGAGCGTGGTCACCGGAGTCGCCCAGAGTTCGCCGCTGACCATCGTCACCAATCCCAAGGAGCCGCGCCAACCGGTGCCGGCCAGCGATGGGGCCGACTACCTGAAGACCATTCCCGGCTTCGCGGTGATCCGCAACGGCGGCAGCAACGGCGACCCGGTGCTGCGCGGGATGTTCGGTTCGCGCCTGAACATCCTCACCAACGGCGGCATGATGCTCGGTGCCTGTCCGAACCGGATGGACGCGCCGACCTCCTACATCTCGCCGGAAACCTACGACAAGCTCACCGTGATCAAGGGCCCGCAGACGGTGCTCTGGGGGCCGGGCGCGTCGGCCGGGACGATCCTCTTCGAGCGTGAGCCGGAGCGCTTCGGCGAACTCGGCTCGCGGGTCAACGCCAGCCTGCTGGCCGGCTCCAATGGCCGCTTCGACAAGGTGCTGGACGCCGCCGCCGGCAACCGGCTCGGCTACCTGCGCTTCACCGGCAACCACGCGCAGTCCGACGATTACGAGGACGGCGCCGGGAATACCGTGCCGTCGCGCTGGAAGAAGTGGAACGGCGACGTCGCGGTCGGCTGGACCCCCGACGAGGACACCCTGATCGAACTCACCGCCGGCAAGGGCGACGGCGAGGCACGTTACGCCGGGCGCGGCATGGACGGCTCGCAGTTCAAGCGCGAGAGCCTGGGCCTGCGCTTCGTCAAATCGAACGTCAGCGATGTGCTGGAGAAGGTCGAGGCACAGGTCTACTACAACTACGCCGACCACATCATGGACAACTTCCGCCTGCGCACTCCCGACCCATCCAGCATGATGCCCATGCCGATGGCGTCCCAGGTGGACCGACGCACCCTCGGCGGTCGCCTGGCGGCCACCTGGCGCTGGGACGACTTCAAGCTGGTCACCGGGGTCGACGCCATGCGCAACGAGCACCGCGCGCGCGGCTCCAAGTACGACATGATGACCGACTACTACACCGACGCCGACCAGTTCCCCTGGAACAAGGACGCGGTGTTCCACAACTACGGGGCCTTCGGCGAACTGACCTGGTTCGCCGCCGAGCGCGACCGGCTGATCGGCGGGTTGCGCCTGGACCGCGCCTCGGTCAAGGACTACCGGCAGACCCTGAAGTCCGGGCACATGGGCCACGCCATGGCCAACCCGACGGCCAACGACACCCGCGCCGATACCCTGCCCAGCGGCTTCGTGCGCTACGAGCACGACCTCGCCGACTCGCCGACCACCCTCTACGCCGGCCTCGGCCATGCCGAGCGCTTCCCCGACTACTGGGAGCTGTTCTCGCCCAAGCGCGGGCCGAACGGGTCGGTCAACGCCTTCGACAAGATCAAGCCGGAAAAGACCACCCAGCTCGACTTCGGCCTCCAGTACAACGGCGACAAGCTGCAGGCCTGGGCCTCCGGCTACGTCGGGGTGGTCCAGGACTTCATCCTGTTCAGCTATCGCGAGGGCATGATGGGTTCCTCGACCCAGGCGACCAACGTTGACGCGCGGATCATGGGCGGCGAGCTGGGCGCTTCCTACCAGCTCACCGGCAACTGGAAGACCGACGCCAGCCTGGCCTATGCCTGGGGCAAGAACAGCTCGGACGACCGCGCGCTGCCGCAGATCCCGCCGCTGGAAGCGCGCTTCGGCCTGACCTACGAGGAAGGCGACTGGAGTGCCGGCAGCCTGTGGCGGGTGGTCGCGCCGCAGAATCGCATCGCCAGGGACCAGGGCAACGTGGTCGGCAAGGACTTCGACAAGAGCGCCGGCTTCGGCGTCTTCTCGCTCAACGGCGCCTACCGGGTGACTCGCAACGTCAAGCTGAGCGCCGGTGTCGATAACCTGTTCGACAAGGATTACACCGAGCACCTGAACAAGGCCGGCGACGCCGGCTTCGGTTTCTCCGCCAACGAAACGGTTCCAGAGCCGGGCCGGACCTTCTGGACCAAGGTCGACTTCAGCTTCTGAACCTTCAACGAGGCCCCGTCCAGCGGGGCCCGCCTTGCCTGTGTGCGCTCCGATGAGGTGATCCATGCAATCGAACGAAAAGAACGGCCGTGACTTCTACGCGCTGGCCTGGCGCTGGCATTTCTACGCTGGCCTGTTCGTCGCGCCCTTCATGATCCTGCTGGCGCTGACCGGAATCGTCTACCTGTTCAAGCCGCAACTGGATGCGCTGCTCTATCCGCAACTGCTGCGGGTCGAGGCCGGTGCGCAGATGCGCAGCGCCGACCAGTTGCTCGCCGGGGTGCGCCAGGCGCACCCGCAGGCCGCCGTCAGCCAGTACCTGCCGCCGAGCGAGGCGGGGCGCAGCGCGCAATTCGTGATTGGCGAAGAGGGCAGGCAATGGAACCTCTTCGTCGATCCCTACAGCGGACGCGAACTCGGCCGCCAGGATGCGCAGCTGAATCTCCAGGCGGTGGCCCGGGCACTGCATGGCGAGCTGATGGTCGGGACCGTCGGCGACCGGCTGATCGAGCTGGCCGCCGGCTGGGGCATCGTCCTGGTGGTCTCCGGTCTCTATCTGTGGTGGCCGCGCGGGCGGGCGGCGAGCGCGCTGTTCTGGCCGCGCCTGCACCTGCGCGGACGACCGCTGTGGCGCGAGCTACATGTGCTCGCCGGTTTCTGGGGCAGCCTGCTGTTGCTCTTCATGCTGCTCAGCGGGATGACTTGGACCGGCTACTGGGGCAAGCAGTTCGCCGATGTCTGGAACCGCTTCCCGGCGGCGATGTGGAACGATGTGCCGACCTCCGACATGCAGGCCGGTAGCCTCAACAGCGCGTCGCGCCAGCAGGTGCCCTGGCCGCTGGAGAACACTCCGCTGCCGCGCTCGCAGCCGCCGGCGGCCGACGCCCATGCCGAGCATCGCGGGCATTCCGCCCAGGCCGGGCACGCGATGCCGATGGACATGCCGATGCCGGCGGGCATCCCTCTGCAAAGGGTGGTGGATATCGCCCGCGAGCGCGGCGTGGCGGCGGGCTACGGGATCGCCCTGCCGAGCGGGATGGAGGGGGTCTACACGATTTCCGTGTTCCCCGACGATCCGCGCCACGACGCCACCCTGCACATCGACCAGTACAGCGGCAAGGTTCTCGCCGACGTGCGTTGGCAGGACTACAACGCGGTGGCGAGGAGCGTGCAGATGGGCGTCGTGCTGCACGAAGGCAAGCTCTTCGGCCTCGGCAACCAGTTGCTGATGCTCGCGGTCTGCCTGGCGATCCTGCTCAGCTCGGCGAGCGGCCTGTGGATCTGGTGGAAGCGCAAGCCGGCCGGACGCCTTGGCGTGCCGCCGCTGCGCCACGAGCTGCCGCGCTGGAAGAGTGGCATCGCCATCATGCTGGCGCTGGGCGTGGCCTTCCCGTTGGTGGGGGCCTCGCTCCTGCTGGTCTGGGCGCTGGACTGGTTGGTGCTGTCGCGGCTGCCGGCGGTTCGCCGGGTCCTGGCTTGAGACCTGCTGCCCGGCGCTCAGTCGAGGTCGAGCTGGCGGGTCTTCCAGAGTGCCGCCAGCAACAGCACGCAGAGCAGCGCCTCGGCGCCGAGCCAGAGGAAGGTGGTTAGCGCCGGCGAGGCGTCGATCAGCACACCGTAGAGGCGCGCCGCGCCGCCGCTGGCGATCACCGCCAGGGCGGCGAGCAGGCCGAGCACCAGGTAGCGGGGGCGCAGGGCGGCATAGCCGAGCAGCAGCCCGATGCCGAAGCTGGTGCCGCCGTAGCTGGCGCGCAGGTCGGTGAGGGCGGCGGGGGTGAGCGGTTCGCCGCTGGTGAGCAGGGAGGCGAGCGGGCCGGGGAAGAAGACGAAGCCCAGGCCGAGGACCACGAACAGTGCCGAGCACAGCCAGAGCAGGCGAAGCGGGTGAGTCATGCGGTGTCTCCCTTGGTCATGAAAGGGGCGCATCGACGCGCCCCCTGTTCCTTCTGACCTCAGCCGGTGCCGCGTTGCTCACTTCTCAGGGCTGGAAGGCACCGATGAAGATTGCCGGGTCGACTCGCGCGTCGTTCAGGCTGACGTTCCAGTGCATGTGCGGTCCGGTGGCCCTGCCGGTGGCGCCGACCTTGCCGAGTACGCCGCCGCGCGGCACCTGCTGGCCGAGCTTCACGTCGATCTTCGACAGGTGGCAGAACATGCTGATGAAGCCCTGGCCATGGTCGACGAACACCGTCTTGCCATTGAAGAAGTAGTCGCCGATGAGGATCACCTTGCCGGCCGCCGGCGCCTTGATCGGCGTACCGGCCGGTACCGCGAAGTCTAGACCGGAATGCGGGTTGCGCTCTTCGCCGTTGAAGAAGCGGCGCAGGCCGAAGGGGCTGGAGAGCGGACCGTCGACCGGCTTGTCGAGCATCAGGTTGCTGGGCAGGCCGGGACTGAAGCGGCGGTAGGCGGCGGTCTGCTCGGCGAGTTCGCGTTCGATGCGCTTGAGGTCTTCCGGCAGCGGATTGACCTGGCGCTTGTTCTTCAGGGTGATGCGCTGCTCGCGGTAGTGCTTGCTGCCGACGCTGAAGCGTTCCTCGTGGTTGCCGGTCGCCGCCCGCACTTCCAGCTTCTGCGGGCCGGGCTTGGTGCTCAGCGGGATGCCGACCACGGCGATCCAGCGGCGGCCCTCCTCGCGCACCACCAGCACCGGCTTGCCCTGGTAGAAGGCCCGCGGCGGCGGGCCTTCCTCGCCGAGGTCGACCACCGCCACCCCGCCGGGCACCGGCTTGTTCAGCAGGCGCATGATGAAGCTGTCGGCCTGGGCGGGCAGGGCGCAGAAAGCGGCGAGCAACAGCGTGGAAACGAAGGCTAGGGTGCGGGGCATCGGCTTCTCGACTCGTCGGGCGTCAAAGCCGTCTATGCTGGCGGAAGAGCGCGGCGGGGGAAAGCCCGCAAGGGTTGCAAACGTTTTCACCTGCGGCACTCTGTCGCGCCCGGCGTTTTTACTTTTGCCCCGCGCTCAGGCATAAAGGGCCCATTCTCCGGAGAACCGACGATGCCCCTGTCACGGCGCCCCGTGGCCTGGCTGGCCAGCCTGGCCGTGCTGATGAACCTGTTCGTGGTGCCGCTTTCGCAGGCGCTGACGACGCAGGAGCGCGCCTCGTTGCTGCTCGGCGGCTTCTGCAGCACCTCGTCCGATTCGCTGCTGCGCCTGAAGCTGGGTGCCGCGCTCAAGGACATCGATCTTCCCGACGACCACGAAAGCCTGGCCCCGCACCTCTGCTGCTGCGCCGGCGCCGCCGGCACGCCCGGACTGGTCGCCTCCTGGCCGGCATTGCCGCTGGCGCCGCTGGCCAGCCCGGCCCGTAACGCCTTCTCCGCCACCGACCTGCCTCCCCTGCGCTATTGGCGCCTCGCCAATCCGCGCGCTTCTCCTGTCGCCTGACTCCTCCCCCGCGCCTTCGACAACCTGGACCTTCGGGTCGGGGCAGGTCGCGGCGCAATACCCTAGCTTCCCCCCTGGAATCGCCGGTCCGACGGAAAAAGACCGGTCATACGCTACTGGAGAGTCACCATGCGCACATCCTTCTTTGCTGCCGCGGCCCTGCTGGCCGTTTCCGCTTTCGCCCAGGCCCACGAGTACAACGCCGGCCAGTTGCACATCGAGCATCCCTGGGCGCTGGCCCTGCCGCCGACCTCGCCGAACGGCGCGGCCTACTTCGTGGTGCAGAACCATGGCAAGGAAAACGACACCCTGCTTGGCGCCGACACGCCGCGCGCGGCTTCCGCCGAGGTGCACGAGCATGTGCACAAGAACGGCATGATGAGCATGCAGAAAGTCGACAGCGTCGACGTCGCACCAGGCAAGGACCTGCGCTTCGCTCCCGGCGGCTACCACCTGATGCTGATGGGCCTGAAGCAGCCACTGGTGGCCGGCGAGCGCTTCCCGCTGACGCTGCATTTCCGCAAGGCCGGCGACGTGCCGGTGGAAATCGTCGTCGAGTCCAAGGCGCCGGCCGAACAGGGCGGGCACGAGCAGCACGGCCACTGAGCGCCGTGTCGAGCAGGGGCGCCCGGCGCCCCGCCTTTGCGTGCGAGGTTCAGAGCATGAACAGCAACAGATATCCCTTGCCGGCGCAGACCGGCCTGGTGGTGGCTCCCAGCCTGCCGCCGAAGAACTCCACCCTGCGTCCGGACCAGCTCAACAAGCGCCTGAGCAGCGCCTGGCACCATCTCTACGACCTTTGCCCGGAACTGCTGAAGATCGATCCGCCGGATGGCCTGACCATCCTCCGCGGTTTCCTGCAATGGGCGGCCGAGCAGAAGGCCGCCTGGAACTGGGCGATGCACCTGCGCCTGTACTGCTGGCTTTTGCAGTCGCCGTTCGGCGCCAAGGTGACCGACGAGCATCTGGAGGTGCTGATGGACGCCTCCGCCGCGCGTTGGACGGTGGACGACACCAGCGCCAACCGCGGCATCCTCCTGGCCAGCCAGGGCGGTGCGCACATCACCCAGGACTGGAAGGCGCCGCAGGCCGGCGCCGGCACGCGCGTGCCGCTGGAGCGCCTGGACCTGCCGGCGCCGAACTGGACATTCGCCTATTGCGCGGTGCCTGACCCGCGGCTGCGCGAGTTTCCGGGCTGGAAGCCGTTGCCGGCGCGCGGCTCGCTGGTCGGTTGAGCGCTCGCCGCCCCGCGTACGGGGCGGCGCCGTTTCAGCGGTTGGCCAGGGCCCGCTGGTTGGAGTCGTAGATGTTGTCGCGTTCCGGAACGTGCCGGCCGGCGAGGCTTTCCAGCCATTCCTCGGTGCTGAGCACGGCGGCGAAGGAGGACTGCAGGACGATGCCGAAGATCCGGTGGATCTCTTCCGCGCTGGCCTGGCCGGCGCGGTTGCGGTAGGGCACCGAGCCGCTGGCGTCGTGCAGGTATTCCACCTGCCAGCCTTCGTGGATCGCCTGGCGGATGGTCGAGTCGTCGCAGTGCTGGGTCATGTAGCCGACCACGGCGAGGGTGTCGATGTCGCGCTCGCGCAGCCAGTCGGCCAGCCCGGTACCGACGAAGGAACTGGCCAGTTGCTTTTCCACCTTGTGCTGGTAGGGCCGCGAGGCGACCACCTCGTGCAGCTCGGCCTGCCGGCTGCCGCGCGCGAACAACGGCGAGTCCGCCGGTGCCAGGTGCTGCACCACGACGATCGGGATGCCCGCCGCGTGGGCGGCATCCATGGCGGCGCCGATGCGTTCCAGCGACGATTGGATGGCGGGAAATTCGATACGCAGGTTGCCGCTGACGTATTCGTTCTGTACGTCGATGACCAGCAAGGCGCGTTTGGGTTGACGTGCGGACATGGCGTTTCCTCCTGAGTGGGTGAGGCAGATTCTGGTCCCGGCGCGGCGTAGCGAGTGAGTGGCCTGAGAGACAACTTTCGCTAGAATCGGGCCAACCCGCTCATACCCACCGAGGTGCGCATGTCCCGCCAGTCCGTGGCCGTGGTGGCCTTCGACCGCATCAGTCCGTTCCACCTGTCGGTGCCCTGCCTGGTGTTCGGCCAGGAGTGCTACGACCCCTGCGCGCAGGCCTTCGACCTGCGTGTCTGCGCCGCCGAGCCGGGCCGGCTGCGAACCACGGTGGGGTTCACCATCGAGGCCGAGGCCGGGCTGGAAGCGCTGGCCGAGGCGCAGACCGTGATCGTGCCGAGCTGGCGCGATCCACACGAGCGTCCGCCACAAGCGCTGCTGGATGCGTTGATCGCGGCCCGTGCACGCGGAGCGCAACTGGTGGGCTTGTGCCTGGGGGCCTTCGTGCTGGCCGAGGCCGGGTTGCTCGACGGTCGCCGCGCCACCACCCACTGGATGTGGGCGGAGGATTTCGCCGGGCGCTTCCCTGCGGTGCGGGTGGAGCCCGACGTGCTGTACATCGAGGACGACGGCCTGCTGACCTCGGCAGGCACCGTCGCCGGCATCGACTGCTGTCTGCACCTGGTCCGCCAGCGGCTCGGTGCGCAGACTACCAATCACCTGGCCCGGCGCCTGGTGGTGGCGCCGCATCGACAGGGCGGCCAGGCCCAGTTCATCGAGCAGCCGCTGCCGGACAGTGCCCAGGACGGCCGTCTCGGCGAGCTGCTGGTGTGGCTGCGGCAGAACCTCGACCAGGCGCACAGCCTGGACAGCCTGGCACAGCGGGTGCTGATGAGCCGGCGGACCTTCACCCGGCATTTCCGCCAGCTCACCGGCACCACCGTCAGCCAGTGGCTGCAGGCCGAACGCCTGGCCCTGGCCCAGCGCCTGCTGGAAACCACCGAGCATTCGGTGCAGGCGATCGCCGGGCTGGCCGGCTTCGGTTCGGCGGTGTCGTTGCGCCAGCAGTTCTCCGCCGCGTTCGGCCTGCCGCCGCTGGGCTACCGGCGCGCCTTCGCCTCCTAGTCCGCCGGAGGGCGCTTCTGCAACTGCTGGCGCCAGAGCGCGTCCATCGCCTGCAACTGCACCGGGCCGAACAGCGCCTGCGTCGCGCCGGTGTGCCAGGCCCAGAGCTGGTCGCCGAAATCGTAGTGCCACCATTCGCTGGGCAGGTTGCTGAAACCGGCGTCGAGCATCGCGTGATAGAGCAGACGACGGTGATCGCGGACGCGTCGCTGGCGCGCGTCGGGCTCCGCCAGGCGTTCGAAGTAGGCGGTGTAGGAGGCCGGAACGGCTTCGTCGAAGGCGCTGCCCATGTCCAGCCAGCGGCCCTGGGCGTCGCACAGGGTGACGTCCACCGCGCCGCCGGTGAGATGCGGGCTGGGCGCCTCGCGGCTGCTGCTCGGCGGCGAGACGAACTGGCGGGTGAGCCGTTCCAGCTCGGCCTCGCCGGCCCGTGGGTAGTGCGCGGCCAGGGCGCTGGACAGGCTGTCGTAGAGATACTGCTGCACGGCGAACGGCCGCCAGGCGTCCAGCACCACCAGGCGCACGCCGCCGGGGAGGGCGGCGGCGACCCGCAGGAGACGCTCGAAGACCTCGCCGCGAGCGTGGCACTCCGGGATCGCGTGAGGAATGCCGAGCTTGTGGTAGGCCGGCCAGACGCTGAACTCGCGGCTCAGCCCGAGCGCCTCCAGCGGCGTGCCGGCATCGACGATGGGGATGCCGGCCACGGCGTGCCAGTCGGGCTCCGGGAGAACGGGGATGGCTTGGGTGAAGTCGGTCATGGTGTCAATTGAGCAGGCGTGGCAGCCACAGGGTCAGGGACGGGAACAGGATCAGCAGCGACAGCACCCCCAGGGCCACGAGGATGAACGGCCAGATACCCTTGAACATTTCCAGGATATCGAGGCGGCTGATGGTCGCCACGATGAACAGGCAGGCGCCCATTGGCGGGGTGATCAGGGCGATGGTGATGTTCAGGGTGAAGATCAGCCCCAGGTGCACCGGATCCACGCCGGCGGCCAGCGCCACCGGAGCGACTATCGGCGTCAGCAGCATCAGTACCGAGACTTCTTCCATGAGCATGCCGCAGACGAAGATCACTGCGCTGATGATGAACAGCATCAGGGTCGGCGAGTGGCCGAACGGCTCCAGCAACTGGGCGAACTCGCTGGCGACCTGGGCGTAGTTGAGCAACCAGTTGACCACCGAAGCGGCGGCGATGATCACGTAGATGCTGGCGGTCAGGCGTACCGTCTCGCGCAGCGAGTTCCACAGCCCGACCAGGCTCAGTTGGCGCTGGAGCATACCGACCAGCGCCACGTAGAGAGCGATCAGGGCGCCCGACTCGGTGGGCGTGACCAGGCCCAGGACGATTCCGGCGACGATGATCACCGGCGCGATCAGCGCGGTCAGGGCGCCGGACAGCGCCGCCAGGATCTCGCCCCAGGCCGGAGCCGCATGGCGCGCCTGCAGCCCGTTGCGGTAGGCGTACACCGCGTTCAGCAGCATGAAGGCGGCGGCCAGCAGCAGGCCGGGAATCACCCCGGCGAGGAACAGCTCGCCCACCGAGGTGTTGGTCAGCGAGGAGTAGAGGATCATGAAGATGCTCGGCGGGATGATCGGACCGATCAGCGAGCTGCCCGCGGTCAGCCCGGCGGCGAAGCGCCGCGAGTAGCCTTCCTTTTCCATGGCCGGCACCAGCAGGGTGCTGAGTGCCGAAGCGTCGGCCGCGGCGGACCCGTTGACCCCGGCGAAGAACACCCCGGCGACCACGTTGACGTGGCCGAGGCCGCCGCGGAAGTGGCCGACCAGGGCGTTGGCCAGACGCATCAGGCGCGGGGTCATGCCGGAATGGTTCATCAGGTTGCCGGCCAGCACGAACAGCGGGATCGCCATCAGCGAGAAGATGTCCATGCCGCCGAAGAAGCGCTGCGGCAGGGTGTTGGCGAACAGCGCCGGGTCGACGAAGAGGAACCCCACCAGCGCGGTGAGCAGCAGGCAGAGGAACAGCGGCAGGCCGAGCAGGAGGTTGACCACGAAGGCTGCGATCATGGCGATGGCCATCATGCCTGCGACCCTCCCTCGACGGTGGTGCTGGCCGGCTGCCGCGGCCAGGGCCCCTGGAGCAACAGCATGAGGGTCAGCAGGCCGAAGCCGAGCGGCAGGCTGAGCAACGGCCAGGTGCGGCTGACGCCCAGGCCGAGGCTGCGGAAGCGCCCGGCGTTCAGCGCGTAGCGGGTGCTGACCCAGGCGGCGAAGGCGAAGAAGGCCAGCGCCAGCAGCCACTGGTAGAGCCTGAGGGCCTGCGCCAGGCGCGGCGGCAGGCGTTGTTCCAACAGGTTGACGCGCATGTGCCCGCCTTCCATCCATACCGCGCCGAGCGCCAGCATTACTGCGCCGATGATGAGGTAGCGGGCCAGTTCGTCCATCCAGATCGGCGAGCTGCCGAGCAGGTAGCGGGCGAACACGCCGTAGATGAGCAGGACCAGGTCGAGCAGCAACAGCAGCGTGGCGAAGTTCAGCAACGCGGCGCGCATGCCCTTGAGCAATGACGGCATGGGAGGTACTCCGGAAAGTCGGACAGGCGCGCCCGGCCGACGGCAGCGGCCGTCGGGGGGCAACGCGCGAAGGTCAGGGGGCGGTGGCGAGACCGGCGTCGCGGAAGGCCATCTCGGTCCAGCGCGGCTCGATGTCCTGGGTCTTCAGCCAGGCCAGGTAGGACGGCTGGCCTTTCTCGCGGAAGGCGGCGAGGTCATCGGCGGACGGCTGGATGATCTGCATGCCCTTTTCCTTGAGGAACGCCAGGTCGCGCTCCTGCTGGGCGGCGACCGCTTCGCGGTTCAGCCGGGTGGCTTCGGCGGCGGCGTCGAGCAGGGCCTGGCGCTCCTTTGCCGGGAGGCTGGCGAGCAGATCGCCGTTGGCCACCAGGAACTGGTCGGAGTACTGGATGTTGGCCAGGGTCAGGTACTTCTGCACCTGGTAGAGGCTGCCGAGGATGATGTAGGAGGTCGGGTTCATCTGGCCGTCGGCGACGCCGGTGCGCAGGCCCATGTACAACTCGGTCCAGGGGATCGGCGTGCCGGAGGCGCCGAAGGCTTCGTAGAGCGCCACCTGGCTGGGATCCATGGCGCGGAAGCGCAGGCCCTGGAAGTCCGCCGGGCCGTGGATCGGCTTCTTGCCGTTGGTGAAGTTGAGGAAGCCGCCTTCCTCGACCACCGCCAGCAGCTCGGTGCCGGTGCGCTCGCGGAAGGCCTCGCGGGCGGCCTGCCAGTAGCTGCCGCTGTCGAAGAAGGCGTGGGCCGCGGCGGCGTCCTTGAACATGAAGGGCGTGGCGCTGACGTAGATCTCCGGGAACAGCGGGGCGATCCCGGCGAAGGAGGCGATGTTCAGGCCGGGGCCGGTCATCACCTGTTCCATGCGCTGCTCCTCTTCGCCGAGCATGCTGTTGGGGTAGAGCTTGAACTGCAGTTCGCCGCCGCTCTTTTCCTCGGCCAGGCGCTTGAGGTTGCTGGCGAACAGGTGCACCAGGTTCTTCTCGCTGTCGGCGGCGCCGTTATAGCTCAGGTTGAGGGTGGTGGCGGCCTGGGCGAGGCTGCCGCCCAGGCCCAGGGCGGCGGCCAGCAGTCCGGCGGCGAAGCGGCGGGCGAGGCCGTGGCGCGGATTCGTGTGCATGTTGTTTTCCTTATGGCAGTCCGAACGGTCGGGGGATCGGCGGCACTTCTTGTCGGGGCGCGGGGCCGGGTGCTCGCACGAAAGCGAAGCAACGCTAGCCGTTGTCTCGTTGACTATTCAAGTCCGGACGTGATGCGAAAAAGACAACGCCTCAGCGCTGCGAGAGCCCGGGCGCGTCGCCACTGAAGAAGCGCATGCCGCGGCGCAGGTGTTCCAGGCAGGCGATCGCCGCCACGGTCAGCTCGCGGCCCTTGTGGCTGACGATCCGCGCGCGGGCGTCGCGCAGCGCCGGGTGGGCCAGCGGCAGGCAACGGATATGCCCGGCCTCGATCTCGTGGCTGACCGTCAACTCCGGCATGAAGGCCACGCCGATGCCGGACTTGACGAAATTGGTCAGCACCGCCACCGAGTTGGTGCGCAGCTTCGGCCTTAGCTCGATGCGCTCCAGTTGGGCGGCGATCACCGCCAGTTGGCCCATGCCGGTGCTGTTGTGGATCAACGCCAGCGACTCGTTGCGCAGCGCGCGCATCGGCACCGCGCTGCGGTGTCCGGCGAGGGCATGGTTGGCGGGGATGATCAGGTCGAGGGGCTGGCGGGTGTCGACGTGCACGTCCAGTTCGCCGTCCTCGACCGGGGCGTAGACCAGGGCCAGGTCGACGGCGTCTTCCTTGACCAGCGCCACGCCTTCGTTGGCCCCGGCCATGCGGACCTCCAGCTCGATGCCGGGGTAGCGCAGGATGAAACTCTGCAATGGCTGGGAGATCAGGTCGGCGATGAAGCCCTCGCCGACCGCCAGGCGCACCTTGCCCTGGCGCAGCCCCTGCAGGGCCGACAGACGCGACAGCACGCCCTCTTCGTTGGCCCGTTGCTGGCGGTAGTGCGCCACCAGCAGTTCGCCGGCCTCGGTAGGCGCCACGCCTTGCGGGGTGCGTTGCAGGAGGCGCACGCCGAGATGTTCCTCCAGGCTGGCGAGCTGCCGGCTGATGGCCGAGGGGTCGATGTTCAGGTGCTGGGCGGCGCGGCGAAGAGAACCGTGGTGGATCACCTCGTTGAGGTAGGCCAGGGCGCGCTGGCTGAGGCGGATCATCGCGGCTCAGTCCAGCAGCGACAGGGTCACCGGCGTCCGGTGGTTGTCCTCGACCCGCACCTCCAGTTCGCCTTCCGCCAGGCGCGCCTTCAGGCGCTGTCCCGGCTGGGTCTGGCCGGCATCGCGGATCGCCCGGCCACGCTCGTCGAGGAGGATGCTGTAGCCGCGGCCCAGGGTCGCCAGCGGGCTGACCACGTTGAGCGTCTGCGCCAGTCCTTCGAGGCGCTGACGACGATCCTTCAGTACCTCGCGGGCGGCGCGCGGCAGGCGCGCGGCGAGGCTGTCGAGCTTCTGCCGGAGCAGCGCCAGGGTGCGGCCCGGATGCTGTGCGGCGAGACGCGTCTCCAGGCGGACCAGGCGTTCGTGGCGGACCGCCAGCTGGCGCTCGAAGGCACGGCGCAGGCGCATGTCCAGGTCGTCCAGGCGCTGTGCCTGCTGGCGCAGGCGTTCGCCGGGATGGCGCAGGCGGCGGGCGACGCCTTCCAGGCGCAGGCGTTCGCGCAGCAACTGGTCGCGCATGCGCAGCACCAGGCGCCGGCGCAGGCCGTCGAGACGCTGCTGCAGGTCGCCGGCGTTGGGCGCCAGCAGTTCGGCGGCGGCCGAAGGCGTCGGCGCGCGCACGTCGGCGACGAAGTCGCTGATCGATACGTCGGTCTCGTGGCCGACCGCGCTGACGATCGGCGTGGCGCAGGCCGCCACGGCGCGCGCCACCGCTTCTTCGTTGAAGCACCAGAGGTCTTCCAGGGAACCGCCGCCACGGGCCAGGATCAGCGCGTCGAAGCCCTGCCGGTCGGCCAGTTGTAGCGCGCGGACGATCTGTGCGACGGCCTCGCGGCCCTGCACTGCGGTGGGCACCAGGGTCAGCTCGACCTGCGGTGCGCGGCGGCGAAACACGCTGATGATGTCGCGGATCACCGCCCCGCTGGGCGAACTGACGATACCGATGCGGCGCGGATGGGCGGGCAGCGGACGCTTGCGTTCGCTGGCGAACAGGCCTTCGCCGGCGAGTTTTTCCTTCAATGCCTCGAAGGCCAGGCGCAGGGCGCCGTCGCCGGCCGGCTCGACGGTATCGGCGATCAACTGGTAGTCGCCGCGTCCCTCGAACAGCGAGATCTTTCCGCGCACCTTTACCGCCAGCCCGTCGCGCAAGGCCTGGCGTACGCGCAGGGCGTTCTGCCGGAACAGCGCGCAGCGGATCTGCGCGTTGCTGTCCTTGAGGGTGAAGTAGACATGTCCGGAGGCCGGCCGGGCGAGGTTGGACAGCTCGCCCTCGACCCATACCTGCGGGAACACGTCTTCCAGCAGCAGGCGGGCGCGCTGGTTCAGTTGGCTGACGGTCAGCACCTCGCGATCGAGGCCGAGCCGTTGGAAGGGATCGTTACGCATGGGCGGCATGATAAGGCGGCGCACCGGGATGTGCGATCAATCCTTGGCTTCGTTCGGCAGATTCTCCAGGAAATATTCGACGAAGCCTTCCACCAGGGGGCTATCGTCGCGTCGCCAGGCCAACGCCACCTCGCTGTACGCCTCGGCCTCGGCCAGAGGCAGGAAGCGCACGGCGGGCGGTGCGATGGCGCGCATCGAGGCGGGCACCAGGGCGACGCCGAAGCCGGCCTCGATCAGTTGCAACTGGCTGGTCTTGCGCGACAGCGCGCGCGCCGGGCGTGGGTAGAAACCGGCGCCGAGGCAGAGTTCGGCGGCGCGATAGCTGAGGCCGCCGCGTTGCAGGTGGGGAATGGAGACGAAGGTTTCTCCGGCCAGGGCGGCCAGGGCCACGGGGGCTTCACGGCGGGCCAGCGGATGGTCGGCGGCGAGAGCCAGGAGCAACGGCTCGCGGTACAGGGCGCGCAGGTGCAGCCGGGGATGCTGGCGCAGCACCGGCAGGCGCAGCAGGCCAAGGTCCAGGCGTCCTTCGGCGAGATCGGCGAGTTGCTGCTCGGAGGATTGCTGGGTCAGTTCCAGGCGGACGCCGCTCTGCGCCGCGAGGTAGCCGCGCAGCGCCGCTTGCAGGCCGCCCACCAGCGGCACCGAGCTGGAGTGCCCCAGGCGCAGCAGGCCATGGCCGCCTTCGCCGACCTCGCGAGCCAGGCGCCGGGCGGCCTCCAGGTCGCCGAGCAGGCGCTGCGCGCGTGGCAGGAAGGCGCGACCGGCCGGCGTCAGCTCGACCTGGCGCGGACCGCGGCGGAGCAGTGGGGTGCCGATGCTGTCCTCCAGTTCGCGCACCTGCCGGCTGAGCGCCGACTGGGCGACGAACAGGCGTTCGGCGGCACGGCTGAAGCCGCCGGACTCGACGATTTCGACGAAGTAATGGAGTTGCCGCAAAGAGATCATCGGAAGATTACCCATGCCTTTTCGAGATGGCTACAGGGCTCGGATTGTATTGGCTGGCGCGCCGTTGCGCTCGCTAGAGTGCGCAGGTCGTCGTTCCGGGAGTCGCCATGTCCTCGCTCGATCCGTCAGTCCTGTTCGCCGCCCTGCCGTTCAGCCTATGGCAATGGCTGCTGGTCGAACTGGCCATCGTCCTCGCCTATGTGGTGTTCGGCATCGCCGGCTTCGGCACCGCGCTGGTCGCCGGCCCGTTGCTGGCCGGGGTGCTGCCGCTGTCGCAGATCATTCCGCTGCTGGTCCTGCTGGATTTCAGCGCGTCGTTCGGCAACTGGCTGCCGGCGCGGCGGCAGATCGCCATCACTGAGCTCAAGCGTCTGCTGCCCTGCATGTTGCTGGGCTGTGCGCTCGGGGCGTACGGACTTCTGGCGCTACGCGCGGAGCTGCTGATGCTGGCCCTCGGCGTGTTCGTCAGTTTCTATGCGCTCTACGCGCTGTTCCTCCAGCCACGCGGCCAGCCGCGCTGGCGGGCGACCTGGGCGTTGCCCTTCGGTGTCTTCGGCGGGCTGTTCGGCGCGTTGTTCGGCAGCGGCGGCTTCCTTTATTCGCTGTACCTGAACGGACGCCTGGCGAGCAAGGAGCAGATGCGTGCCACCCAGAGCGCGCTGATCGGTTGTAGCACCTTCGTCCGCCTGGGGCTGTTCCTGCTCGCCGGGCTGTATGCCGCGCGCGAGCCCTGGCTGCTCGCCGCCTGCCTGCTGCCGGGCATGGCGCTGGGCCTGTGGATCGGCCGTCGGGTGACCCTGCGTCTGTCGCGTGAAGCCTTCGTCCGCCTGGTCACCTGGCTGGTGCTGTGCAGCGGCCTGGCGCTGGTCGGGCGCTACCTGGCCGCTTGAAGCGGCTGCGCCGGGCACAGGCCGAACTGTGCGGCCAGCTCTTCGAGGCGCTGGCGCTGGAAGTCGCGGAACGCCGCGTTGGGCTGCTGCAACTCGATGAAGTCGCGCAGCGGGTCGCGCACCGCGCTGCGCACGCCGCTGAGTTCTTCGATCACAGCCAAGCCGCAGAACGGCACGTAGGCTTCCGAGTAGCCGCCTTCGTGGACCACCACCAGGCGTCCGCCGGCATGCCGCTCGGCCGCGTCGCGGACCATCGCGGTCATCGCCCGGAAGCTGTCGCTGTGCAGTTGCATGCGTGCCAGCGGGTCCACCGCGTTGGCGTCGAAGCCACTGGCGACCACGATCAATTGCGGGCGGAAGCGCTCCAGCGCTGGCAACACGATGCGTTGCATGGCCTGCATGTAGGCGTCGTGACCGCCGCCGGGAAGCAGCGGCACGTTGAGGTTGAAGCCACGACCGCGATCCTCGCCGATGTCTTCGGCGCCGCTGTAGCCAGGCGGGAAGCAGCCGTCCTGATGCAGGGAAATGCTCAGCACGTCGTCGCGCCGGTAGTAGATCGCCTGGGTGCCATTGCCGTGGTGGACGTCCCAGTCCAGCACCGCGACCCGCTCGACGCCGTGGCGCGCCTTGGCCGCCTCGATGGCCACGGCGATGTTGGCGAAGAAACAGAAGCCCATCGCCTGGTCCGGCAGGCAGTGATGACCTGGCGGCCGCGACAGCGAGTAGGCGTTGTCCGCCTCGCCGGCGAGCACCGCGTCCAGCGCGGCGATGGCCAGGCCGGCGGAGAGCCGGGCGATCTCGTAGCTGCCCGGGCCGATCGGCGCGTCCTGGCCGAGGCTGCCGCCGCCGGCGTCGCTCAACGCCTTGAAGCGTTCCAGATAGTGCGCCGGATGCACGCGCAGCAGGTCCTCGTCGCTCGCCGGCGGTGCGCTGCGCAGTTGCAGGCGGGCGGTCAGGCCGGACACGTCGAGCAGGCTTTTCAGCCGGCGCTTGGTTTCCGGTGATTCGGCGTGTCCGGCGGCGGCAGGCGGTTGCACCCAGCCGCCGACCGGCAGGGTCAGCGCGTGCGGGCCGGCGGCGTGCCAGAGGCAGAGTTCGTCGAAGAAGAAAGCGGTACGTCGGGTCATGGCGGGTATCCGTGGTTCGGGAAAGGGTTTCAGCGTGGCCGGCAGGCCAGGGCCAGCAGCAGCGAGAGGGCGGCCAGGCCGGCGGCGATCGGCAGCAGCGGGAGGAAACCGCCGCTGCCTTCGATGAGTCGTCCTGCCAGCGCCGGGCCGATGGCCAGCCCGCCGCCGATGACCAGGTTGGAGGCGTTCATCAGGCGGCCGGAGCGGTCCAGGTCGGCGAGGCAGGCGAGGATGAACGGCAGGGCGAAGGTCCAGGTGAACTTGAACAGCAGCGCGGCCAGGGCGAAGCGCGCCAGCGGCGGCTGGCCGATCAGCAGGAGGATCGCCGCGGCCATCGCCAGGTAGCCGCCGAGCAGCATCAGGTCGCGCGGCAGGCGGTTGCCGATGAAGGAGGCGCAGGCCGCCCCGGCGACGCCCATCAGGGTGGCGACGGCGAGTACCTCGCCGCTGGCGCCGGCACCGATCCCCGCGCCTTCGGCGATGGCGCCGATGAAGGTCCAGACGCCGCTGAGGCTGATATAGAAGGTGAGCACGGCGAGGATACCCAGCCCGACCCGCAGTCGCGAGTGAACCGCGCCGGTACTGGCGCGGGCTTCCGCTGGCGGGCTGCCACTGGGGAAGGCCCGCGACAACGGCAGGGCGAGGCCCATCAGGCCGGCCAGCAACAGGTAGCAGGCGGCCAGGCCGAAGCGTTCGAACAGCGCCGGCAGCAGTGCCAGGCCGACGGCGCCGACCACCAGTTGGCCCATCACCCAGAGCCCGTAGACCCGGCTCGGGGTGGCGGTGCTGGCGGCGCTGGACAGGCAGAGGATCATCAGCGAGCCGCCGGCGAGGGCGCTGCAGAAACGCAGGGCGAGCAGCAGCGGGTAGCTGCCGGCCAGCGCCGAGGCCAGGTTGGCGGCGATGAACAGCAGGCCGGCGAGCAGCGCCGCGTGGCGCCAATCGACGCGTTTCAGCCAATGGAAGGCCGGCAGCGTCGCCAGGCTCATGGCGCCCAGCTCCACCGAAAACAGGTCGCCGACCCGCGCCGGGCTCAGTTGCCACTGGGTCGCCAGTTGCGCGGCGACGGCGGGGGCGGTCATCAGGATGGTCGGGGTGATCGCGGCGAACACCACGATGGCCGCGAGCAGCGCGAGGTTGCCGGACGCCGGAGAGGCGCTGGCGAGAGTCTTGTCGGAAGCGCTCATGGCTGCGCCTCCTCAGAACACATGGACCAGGCGCAACAGGGCCTGGCTGCCATGGAAAGCATTGTCGGTGGCGACGTTGCGCGAGAGACCGAACATCAGGCTGTTGCGCCGGTCCAGCCAGTGGCCTAGCTCGAAGCCGAGTTGGGTGTAGCGCTGGTGGGTGTCGTCTAGGGTATGGCCCTGCAGCTTCAGTTCGCCGCCATCGGCGTGCACCAGCTTGAGGGCGCCGTAGGTGCTCTGGCTGAAGTCGTAGGAGGCGAAGGCTTGCAGGCGATAGAGCGGTTTCTGTTCCAGGTCGCTGCCGAAGTAGTCGTCGTTCTTCGCGTAGAACTGCGCTTCCAGGTTGGCTTCCAGCACCCAGTCGCGGCCGATGCCCTGGGTGTAGTTGTAGACGAAGGTGGCGCCCCAGCGGTTGGCGCCGGGCGAGACATCGGGGTTCTTCGCGTGGTACTCGCCCAGCGGCAGGGTGATCAGGGTCAGCAGGCCGCTGTAGCGGCGCCGTTCCGGGTCGTTGATGAAGAACAGGGTGCCGCCGACCTGGGGATCGCCGAAACCGGTCTCGCCGGTATGCCCGGCGCTGCCGGGCAGGCGCGCATCGATGTCGACGAAGGGAATGATGAACTGCGGCGTGCAGAGAGTGCCGCAGATGTCGCTGAAGAACACCTGGCGGTAGGCCATCGCGTTGGTCTTGAGTTCGGCCTTGCCGTTGCGATCGGCCGGTCCGTGGAACTCATGGGCGCGGGTCGCCGGCAGGTAGAGCACGCCGAGCGTGGTGCCCGCCGGGGCGCCGAAGAAATCGCGGGCGTTGAGGTCGGCGGCGCCGGCCTCGGCGCCCAGCAGGAGCTGGATGCCGAGCAGCGCGAGGGCGCTGGCGGTCGGTGCGGCCATCGAGGCGGTGCGGTGGGTCATGTGTCGGTCTCCCCGGTCGTTGTGTGCCCGGCGTTCGTCGCGCCGGTGGTGGTTGCGCCTTTTCGCAGGCGAAAGGGCGCCCATGCCGCCCATGGCGGGGCGGGCGAAGCGGTGATGGCAGGGGTGGAGGGCTGTCAGCCAGGCGGGAACTGGTGCAGCAGGTGGGCGATGCTCGCCTTGTCGTTGACGCCCAGCTTGGAATAGATGGTGCGTATGTGATGGCGCACGGTGTTCGGCGCCAGGCCGAGGTCGCGGGCGATCTGCTTGTAGGTCTTGCCTTCGCTGAACAGCAGGGCGACGTCGCCTTCGCGATTGCTCAACTGTTCGATCGCGCTCGGTTGCCGCGCGGTGAGCAGGTAGAGGTCGCCGACCTGCCGCGAGTCGATCACCAGGCGCGCATCGCGATAGCCCTGCGGGCTGGTTTCCTCCGGCAACTGCGGACCGGTCCAGCCCGGCCAGGCGCCGAGCAGCAGGTCGACGAAGCCGCGTTCGGCGCAATGCAGCACGCCGTAGCGATCGCATACCGCCATGGCCAGAGCCTGGCGTTCGAGGGATTCGCGCAGGGCCACCAGGGTACGGATCTGGTTGGCCGAGACGGCCGCGGCCAGGTGCGCCGAGAGTTGCCCGAGGAGCAGCTTCTCCTGGTCCGCGAAGGGCGGGCCGCCAGGCGTGCGATAGAGGGCGACATGGTCGCTGAGGCGGGTGATCGGATCGACGTGGATCACGCAGAGCAGCTCACCGATGTCGTGACGTGCGCCAAGCCAGCGCAGCCCGGCGGTGGCCTGCATGTCGACGGCCACGGCGGTGCCCGGGCGGGCGTGTACCAGTCCGACGGTGATGTCGTCGTGGCTGATCGATTTCCAGTCCTCGACATAGTGCTCTTCGAGGTTGAACAGGTGTGCGCTGTGCTCCACCGGCACGCCGTCGATCAGCGCCGCGCGGCCCCACCAGGCACGCTGGAACGGTACCAGTTGCTGCAGACGTTCCAGCGCGGTGCGATGGAAACGCTCCAGGGTCTTGTCGCGCGCCAGCCGGTTGATGTCCAGCACGGCGGCGCCGAACGCCGCGAGCAAGGCTGCGGATGACGAATGCGGGTCAGTGCTCCCTTTCATTCTCTCCCCCGTCCCACTTTTATAGTTCTTGGAATCGGCGTCCCGCCGCCTGGGCGGTCGCTGGGTGACGTACGCAGTATCCGGCCATCCGCTGCCGCGCTGCCATCCTGCAAATGCGGGATAGGACAGGCGGAACGGGGCCTGGCGGGCGCCTTGCAAGATATTTGCCCATTCGCCGTTTTCGGCGATCAACTGCGTTGAGCGGAAGCGCGTGGCTGGGTATAATGTCGCGCTTCCATTTTTCCCGTCTGGGAGCGCCCGCCATGCTGCGAATCAGTCAAGAAGCCCTGACTTTCGACGACGTCCTTCTGATCCCCGGTTATTCCGAAGTCCTGCCCAAGGACGTGAGTTTGAAAACTCGCCTGACCCGCGGCATCGAACTGAACATTCCGCTGGTATCCGCCGCGATGGATACCGTGACCGAAGCCCGCCTGGCCATCGCCATGGCCCAGGAAGGCGGCATCGGCATCATCCACAAGAACATGGGCATCGAGCAGCAGGCCGCGGAAGTCCGCAAGGTCAAGAAGCACGAAACGGCCATCGTCCGCGACCCGGTCACCGTGACCCCCTCGACCAAGATCATCGAACTGCTGCAGATGGCCCGCGAGTACGGCTTCTCCGGTTTCCCGGTGGTGGAGCAGGGCGAGCTGGTCGGTATCGTCACCGGTCGCGACCTGCGGGTGAAGCCGAACGCCGGCGATACCGTCGCCGCGATCATGACCCCGAAGGACAAGCTGGTCACCGCCCGCGAAGGCACCCCGCTGGAAGAGATGAAGGCCAAGCTCTACGAGAACCGCATCGAGAAGATGCTGGTAGTCGACGAGAACTTCTACCTGCGTGGCCTGGTGACCTTCCGTGACATCGAGAAGGCCAAGACCTACCCGCTGGCGTCCAAGGACGAGCAGGGCCGCCTGCGCGTCGGCGCCGCCGTCGGCACCGGCGCCGATACCGGCGAGCGCGTTGCCGCGCTGGTCGCCGCCGGGGTCGACGTGGTGGTGGTGGACACCGCCCACGGCCACTCCAAGGGCGTGATCGAGCGTGTGCGCTGGGTCAAGCAGACCTTCCCGGACGTCCAGGTGATCGGCGGCAACATCGCCACCGCCGAGGCCGCCAAGGCCCTCGCCGAGGCTGGCGCCGACGCGGTCAAGGTCGGCATCGGCCCGGGCTCGATCTGCACCACCCGCATCGTCGCCGGTGTCGGCGTGCCGCAGATCTCCGCCATCGCCAACGTTGCCGCCGCCCTCGAAGGCACCGGCGTACCGCTGATCGCCGACGGCGGCATCCGCTTCTCCGGCGACCTGGCCAAGGCCATGGTCGCCGGCGCCTACTGTGTGATGATGGGCTCGATGTTCGCCGGTACCGAGGAAGCGCCGGGCGAGATCGAGCTGTTCCAGGGCCGTTCCTACAAGTCCTACCGCGGCATGGGTTCGCTGGGCGCCATGTCCGGCTCCCAGGGCTCGTCCGACCGCTACTTCCAGGACGCCTCCGCCGGCGCCGAGAAGCTGGTGCCGGAAGGCATCGAGGGTCGCGTGCCGTACAAGGGCGCCCTGTCCGCCATCGTCCACCAGCTGATGGGCGGCCTGCGCGCCGCCATGGGCTACACCGGCAGCGCCGACATCCAGCAGATGCGCACGCAGCCGCAGTTCGTCCGGATCACCGGCGCGGGCATGGCCGAGTCCCATGTCCACGACGTCCAGATCACCAAGGAAGCCCCTAACTACCGGGTTGGTTGAGGCTGATTGAAATGAGTGCTGCACGGGGCTGTTCGATTCAGCCCCGTGTCGTTTTCGAATTCCGTAGCGAGAGATGGCCATGTCCCAAGACATTCACGCCCACCGTATCCTGATCCTCGATTTCGGCTCCCAGTACACCCAACTGATCGCCCGCCGCGTGCGCGAGATCGGCGTGTATTGCGAAATCCATCCCTTCGACATGAGCAACGAGGCGATCATCGCCTTCGCGCCGCGCGGCATCATCCTCGCCGGTGGCCCCGAGTCGGTACACGAAGCCGACAGCCCGCGCGCGCCGCAGGCGGTGTTCGACCTGAAGGTGCCGCTGTTCGGCATCTGCTACGGCATGCAGACCATGGCCGAGCAGATGGGCGGCAAGGTGCAGGGCTCCGACCTGCGCGAGTTCGGCTACGCCCGCGTCGACGTGGTCGGCAAGGCGCGCCTGCTGGACGGCATCGAGGACCACGTGGACGACGACGGCGTGCTCGGCCTCGACGTGTGGATGAGCCACGGCGACAAGGTCACCGAGATGCCGGCCGGCTTCCACATCCTGGCCAGCACCCCGAGCTGCCCGATCGCCGCCATGGCCGACGATGCCCGCGCCTACTACGGCGTGCAATTCCACCCGGAAGTCACCCACACCAAGCAGGGCCTGCGCATTCTCTCGCGCTTCGTCCTCGACATCTGCGGTTGCGCCGCGCTGTGGACCCCCTCGAACATCGTCGACGACGCCATCGCCACCGTGCGCGCCCAGGTCGGTTCCTCCAAGGTCCTGCTAGGCCTCTCCGGCGGCGTGGACTCCTCGGTGGTCGCCGCGCTGCTGCACAAGGCCATCGGCGACCAACTGACCTGCGTGTTCGTCGACAACGGCCTGCTGCGCCTGCACGAAGGCGACCAGGTGATGGCCATGTTCGCCGAGAACATGGGCGTGAAGGTGATCCGCGCCAACGCCGAGGACAAGTTCCTCGGCCGCCTGGCCGGCGTCGCCGACCCGGAAGAGAAGCGCAAGATCATCGGCCGCACCTTCATCGAAGTTTTCGACGAAGAAGCCACCAAGCTGCAGGACGTGAAGTTCCTCGCCCAGGGCACCATCTACCCCGACGTGATCGAGTCGGCCGGCGCCAAGACCGGCAAGGCCCACGTGATCAAGTCGCACCACAACGTCGGCGGCCTGCCGGAGGACATGCAGTTCGAACTGGTCGAGCCGCTGCGCGAACTGTTCAAGGACGAAGTGCGCAAGATCGGCCTGGAGCTGGGCCTGCCCTACGACATGGTCTACCGCCACCCGTTCCCCGGCCCGGGCCTGGGCGTGCGCATCCTCGGCGAGGTGAAGAAGGAGTACGCCGACCTGCTGCGCCAGGCCGACCACATCTTCATCGAGGAACTGCGCGCCTTCGACTGGTACCACAAGACCAGCCAGGCGTTCGTGGTGTTCCAGCCAGTGAAATCGGTCGGCGTGGTCGGCGACGGCCGTCGCTACGCCTGGGTCGTCGCCCTGCGCGCGGTGGAGACCATCGACTTCATGACCGCGCGCTGGGCGCACCTGCCCTACGAACTGCTGGAGAAGGTCTCGAACCGCATCATCAACGAGATCGCCGGTATCTCCCGGGTCACCTACGACGTGTCGAGCAAGCCGCCGGCGACTATCGAGTGGGAGTGAAGCCACTTCTTCCCTGGTGATTCATCCGAAAGACAACGGCCGTAAGGCCGTTGTCTTTTATGGCTCCGCCAAATGATGTCTGTATAGCGTTGGCTGGTGGTCCGGCAACTGTTTAACGGCCGTTTTACGGTTGAATCGGCCCGTCGATCATGAGATATACTGCTTCGCTTTAATGATGCTTTGCTAATTGTCATGGCAGCTTTTCAGTGAAAAGTGTCGGTTTCTCGGGGCTGTCGAAATTTCGCAGCATTTTTGGGGTTTCATTGTTTCAGAGGCGAGTTTCGGGATGAAAATAAAGGCCGCGTTGATTGTTGATGATCTTTCATTGAGTGAGTGGCAAAAGCGGGCGATTGAAGACTCTTCTGAGTATCTTGATATTCAATTGGTTCTCAGTTGTCGTAATAGCGCGACCAAGAAAAGTGTCATCAAGCATTGCGGGTATTATTTTCTCAATATTCTTTCCCTGAAGAATGATATGACTCGTCGAGTGCAGTTAGACTCTCGTGGCTCAGAAGTCATTCATTTCGATTCTGATTACGAAGGGGCCTGGCAGCGCATCCCGGAAGATGTCTGCGCCCGAATTCTGGATAAGGGAATAAAGCTGGTCATCAAGTTTGGCATGTCTCTGCTCCGCATCGATGGAGGATTGCAGAGGCTGGACATTCTTTCCTACCACCATGGCGATCCAGAGTACTACAGGGGGCGGCCCGCGGGCTTTTATGAGATCTATGAAAATGCAGACAGCGTCGGGATCATAGTCCAGAAGCTCTCCAACAAACTGGACGCCGGCGAGGTCTTGGTGCGCGGGTACTCCAAGGTTCATCACCACTCCTACAAGAAAACCTCAAGAAACTTTTATCTGAATTCGGTCGTGCTGCTTCGCAAGGCGCTTGTCAATTACTCTCGGGGAGAGCAGGTGGTATTAGAAAAGCTGGGCAAAAACTACCGTCTGCCCAGCAATTTCACCGTCTTCAAGTTTTTCTGCAAGACTATCTTCCGGGGGCTTGCCCGGCTATCGTACGGGGCGTTTTTCGAAAAAAAATGGAATGTCGTTGCGCTTCCTTACAACGATATTCCTTCGTTGCAAGAATTGTCCGTCTCAGCAGGAAAGATTCCGAAGGTGGAGAAGGGGTATACTTTCTACGCCGATCCTTTCTTTAGTGCGGACGGTAAGCTGATACGTCTCGAAGCCTTGAATGCTAGCAACGGTCTGGGTGAAATCATTGAATTGAAGGCCCAGAGTCTTGACTTTTCACGTGTGATCTTGAAGGGGAATCATTTTTCCTATCCCTATTCGTTCGAGGCGTCTGGTGTCGAATATCTGATACCGGAAGTCGCCTCTCATTCCGCTCCCTGTCTTCTGCCTCCTCCTTTCGCTCTGGAGAGCAAGAAGCTATTCCAGGGAATGGAGGGTGAGCGGATTCTGGATGGCACGCTTTTCGAACACGGGGGCAGGTACTACCTGTTCTGCGGCCAGGCGGTATCAGGTTCGGACAACCTTTATCTTTATGTCGGCGAGAGCCTGGAAGGACCCTACACTTCCCATCCCTGTAACCCTGTGGTGATGAATCCCGGCTCCGCACGAATGGGCGGGCGTATCTTCAAGGAGGGAGGAAAGCTTTACCGGTTCGGTCAGAACAACTCCTATGGTTATGGAAGCAGTCTGGCCGTAAACGAAATCGAGGTGCTCGATCCAGAGCATTATTCGGAGAAGCGTGTAGCAAACCTGGCGTTCCAGGACGCACGCGGTCCGCATACCATCGACATTCATGGGCAAACCATGATCCTCGATTTCTACCAGGACAGATTTTCGCTTCTGGCGGGGTATCGCCGTTTGGTGGCCAGGCTGCTCAGCAAGGGCTGAGCCATTTCCGCGTCGCCAGCAAGTTACCCACGAACTGGGCGGAGCGACTACTGGTCGTAGAGACGCACATGGGGCAGGGTGGCCGACAGGTCGCCGTCTTCTATGTATGCGTCTTGGCAGGCCGGCGAATTTGTGATGTTAGCCATCGATTTTCTTCGCTCGGCGGCGGAAGCTTCTGTGGTTTTACCTATTCCCGAGCAAGCGAGGGAGCGGCTTCAACAAGCAAGTACAAGTCAGGCTCATGTCGAACGGTTATCCACCAAAGTATCGCTCTGATATTGATGACTTGCGCGCAGTGGCGGTGCTTTCCGTCATTGTGTTCCATGCCTTCCCGGAAGTGTTCGGTGGAGTGACCTGCCCCCAGTTTTAGTACAGCTGCTTAGTTAGTAGGCCCTGGGGTTGATATCAATTTTTCCTGCTTCAGCTGCTGTTGGCGAGTTCGCCAACGTACAGCAAATTCTGCGCCGTCCCGTGCTTTTCTTGCAGCGGTGATGAAACAGCTGCTTACGGGATCGGACGATCTCGATAGGAAACTGGATTCCGCTGCATTCGGAATCCAGTTTTCCACTTCGATAATGACCCTCGTCCCAAGAGCGAGCGCTATCCGCCTGGCCGCTTCCGCATGCGAGGAGAGTTCTCATGGCTATCAGGCAAACCCCCATCAATTCGGGATTCGGAGCGAAAACGCAGGCCAGCGAGGTGATGGCGGGGCGAGACCTCTCCGGAAAGACCGCCATCGTGACCGGCGGCTACTCCGGTCTTGGCCTGGAAACCACGAAGGCGCTGGCCGACGCGGGCGCGCGGGTCATTGTTACGGCGCGCAGACCGGATGTGGCAAGGGAGGCGCTGCTCGGGCTCGACGAAGTCGAGGTGCAGGCGCTCGACCTGGCCGAGTTGGCCAGCGTGCGTCGGTTCGCCGAGGCCTTCTCCGCCTCGCGCCGTCGTGCCGATATCGTCATCAACAACGCCGGTGTGATGGCCTGTCCCGAGACCCGCGTAGGCCCGGGCTGGGAAGCGCAGTTCGCGACCAATCACCTTGGCCACTACGCCCTGGTGAACCTCTTGTGGCCGTCGCTCGCGGATGACGCGCGAGTGGTCGCCGTGTCCTCCGCCGGGCACCACTACTCGGCGATCCGCTGGGACGACGTGCAGTTCGAACGGGGCTACGACAAGTGGCTGGCTTATGCGCAGTCGAAGACTGCCAACGCCCTGTTCGCCATCCAGTTGGATGCGCTGGGTCGCGAGAGGGGTGTGCATGCCTTCGCATTGCATCCGGGCAGCATCGCCACACCGTTGCAACGCCATGTTCCACGGGCGGAGATGATCGCCCTGGGCTGGATGGACGAAGCCGGCAATCCGGCCAGCCCCGACACGCTCAAGACCCCGCAGCAGGGGGCTGCCACCCAGCTGTGGGCTGCGACCTCTCCGCTGCTGGCGGGGATGGGCGGGCTCTACTGCGAGGATTGCGACATCGCAGGCATCGCGCCGGACGACTCGCGCACCCTGGCCGGCGTACGCGAGCATGCGATCGATCCGGAGCAGGCCCGCCGCCTCTGGAGGCTTTCGGCGACGCTCACCGGGATCGACGCATTCGCGTCCTAGTCGAGCACACGGAAGACGTCGCGGATACCGCGCTTTCTGTCCATCAAACAAGCACCGGGATCGATCGAATGACCTCCAGCAGCGTAGGGAAAGGTATTGCCATCTCCGGCATGTTCTTCATGCTCGGATTGTGTTTCGGGAGCCTCAGCTCCCGGATGGCCACGATAAAAGACGGACTCCAGCTTTCCGACGGGGTGTTCGGCAGTGCGCTTTTCGCCATGTCGGCCGGGGTGGTGCTCTCGTTGCCGGTATCCGGCTGGATGATCGCGAAGCTCGGCAGCAGAAACGTTGGAGTAACGGCGATTCTCGCGAACGCCGTTCTGCTGTTGTTGGTTCCCTTGGCTTCTAGCGTCTACCAGCTTGCTGCTCTGTTGTTCGTATCGGGGTTCTCCTATAGCGAATACCCAGGCAAGCCTGTCGGAGGCGCTCATCGGAAAGACCGAGTTACCGTTTTTCCACGGTATATGGGGGTTGGCGGGATTCGTCGGCGCCGGGTTCGGGGCGTTGATGATCGGGCAGGACTTTGCCTTGTCCACGCATTTCGGCGTGATATCGGTGATCGCCTTCCTGGCCGCCCTGGCCTGCTGGCGCTTTCTCCACGACCAGCCTGGCGCGGAGCGGGTCGGGCGGGCCTTCGCGATGCCGGACAGGAGGCTTTTCAACTACGGGCTGATCGTTTTTTTCTCGATGGCCTGCGAAGGCATCATGTACGACTGGAGCGTCGTCTATTTCCAGGACGTGGTATCGGCCGAGCGGCAACTGGTCGGAGTCGGCTTCATGGTATTCATGGGCGCCATGACTGTCGGCCGGCTTCTGCTGAACCGGGTCGCCGACCGTTTCGGTACGCGCAGCACCTTGCAGTGGAGCGGGGGGCTCGCCTTGATCGGCATGGTCACGACGATTGCCTATCCGAGCCTGCCGGCGTCGATCATTGGCTTCTGCCTTGTCGGTCTCGGCATCTGTACCGTCATTCCGCTGGTGGCGGGGGCCGCCGCCCGCTCCTCGAGCATGGCGCCGAGTTCGGCTATCGCAGCCGTTCTGACGATCGGATTCCTGGGCACGTTGATCGGCCCGCCGCTGATCGGCTTTCTCTCCGAAGCGTTCGGCCTGCGTTATGCCTTCGGCGCGTGCGTGGTCCTGGCCATCGGGATCATCCTTCGGGCGGGAAAAATACCGCGGCAAGCTCCGTCGGTCGTTTGACCATGCGCTCGACCGCTCGGGGAACCTGCCGCATGGGCGGTTCGCCGAGCGCTATGCCCTGCTGGCCTGCCGGCTGCGATAGTCTCTGGGCGAGCATTTCATGATGCGTTTGAAGGCGTTGCTGAAGGCGCTGTCCGAGCCGTAGCCCAGGGTTTGCGAGATCGAGGAAATCGTCGCTTTGCTGTCGCGCAGGGCGCGAGCGGCCAATTGCATACGCCAGTGCGATACATATTCCAGCGGCGCCAGTCCCGCGGTTTGCTTGAAACGCAGGGCCAGCGTGGAGCGCGAGGTGCCTGCTACGTCGGCCAGGCGCTCGACCGTCCAGACTTTGGCCGGCTCGGCGTGGATCGCCCGGATCGCCGCACCTATGCGCGGATCGGACAACGCCAGCAGCCAACTGGGCGTGTCGCTGCCCTCGCCGGCGAGATAGAGCCGCAGCACCTGCGCCAGCATGATGTGGCCCAGGTGGTGAGCGATCAGCGCGCTACCGGGTGACGGGCAGGAAAACTCATGGGCCAGTCGGTGCAGCGCCCAGCTCAGTACGGATGCCTGGTCCGAATCGCTTTTCACGACGGTCACCGGAGGCAGCCCGTCGAACAGCAGGTTGGCTTCTTCGCCAAAGGCGAAGCGACCGCCGATCAGGAAACAATCCTCGCTTTCCCCATAGTGCGCGACGCCGTCAGGGGCATCTCGGTAGAGCAGCGTGGCGTCGGCGGCGGGAAGGGATAGATCGCTGCCGACCAGCAGCGGACTGCGGCAGGACACCAGAAAGCAGTCGCCCGCTTCCAGTCGGATCGGCTCTTCCATGCCGTCGGTGGCCAGCAGGCAAGCGCCACGGACTACCACGTTGAACTTCACACCTTCCGGTGCCGGAAAGCGGAGTGCCCAATCGCCGCCGGTCTTCAGGGCGCCGAAGGAGGAGTCCTGGCTGTTGACCAGGGAAAGGACTTCGGAGAGAGGATCCATTGATGCTGGACGATCGCGATAGAAGATAGGGGTTTTTTGCATTCTAAGTCTGGAGATGTTTTCTCACAATGAGATTGCATCAGGTTGCCATCGACTCGGAGAACAGCATGCACGACAGACAGTTTCACATGCCTCCCGCTTTCGGCGGTGAGGCCAGCGACAGTGTCGCTCTCGCGGCGGGAGAGAAGCGATGATCAACCGTCAGATCGTTCTGAGCGAGCTTCCCCGGACTGCGCTCGCTGTCCGGCATTTTCAGGGGCGGGAGGTGCGTTGTCCGGTTCCGGCCGACGGTGAGCTGTTGCTTCGTGTCCTGTACATATCGCTGGACGCCGCCAGCCGGGCCTGGATGCAAGGCGCGACCTATCGCCCCGGCCTCGTGGCCGGGGAGGTGATGGCGGGGTTGGGGCTGGCCGAGGTGGTGGAATCGTGCTCGGCGTCGTTCCAGCCCGGCGACCTGGTCTGTGCCGAGACCGGCTGGCAGACTTTCGCGGTCGTGCCGGCGGCCGGGCTCATCAGGCTGCCGCGCCTCGAGCCCCTCACGCACCTGCTCAGCGTCTACGGCGTAGCAGGCCTGACGGCCTATTTCGGCCTTCTCGAATGCGTGAGGCCGATGCAGGGCGAAACGCTGGCAGTGTCTGCTGCCGCCGGTGCCGTCGGCTCTATCGTCGGGCAGATCGCCAGGATCAGGGGCTGCCGTACTGTCGGCATTGCGGGAGGCGCCAGCAAATGCGCCTGGCTGGTTCGTGAACTGGGTTTCGACGCGGCACTCGACTACAAGACGGGGACGCTGGCCGATGACTTGCGGCGGACCTGTTCGGACGGGATCGACGCGTATTTCGACAACACCGGCGGTGCAATCCTCGATGCCTGTCTGCCGAACATGGCGGAGCATGGACGGGTCGCCTGTTGCGGCGCGATTTCGCAATACAACCTGGACCGACCCGCCGCCGGTCCTGCCGGGATCCCCGGGCTGCTCATCATCAAGCGCCTGACGTTGCGCGGATTCCTTCTTGGCGACTTTCTCGAGAGCAGAGAGCGGGCGCTCTCCGATCTCAAGGCATGGGTCGACTCCGGGCAGATCAAGGTATACGAGGATGTGCTCTACGGACTGGAAAGCCTGCCGGCGGCTCTGGTCGGCCTGTTGAATGGCGAGAACTTCGGCAAGCGCATCGTGAAGGTAGCCTGAGCGCAGTCCGCGACCTAGCGATCCGCCGCTGGCGCTGGGGAGCTCTTTTGCTTGCTGCAGGTCAGCGGGAGTGTATTTGTTCCGAGCGAGAACTCGCCTTGTGGGCGTGGAAATGAGAAAATCTATCATTTCCCAGCCGCAGTACCGCGAAGGTGAAGGCTCCATGACATTTACCCGTAGACAAGTGCTCGGCGGTCTCGCCGGGCTGGCGGTGGTCGGCCTCGGCGCCGGCGGCGCGCGCTTCTGGCTGGCGCGTCCGCAGGTGGCGCAGGAGTACGACTACGAACTGATCGCCGCGCCGCTGGACCTGGAGATCGTCCCGGGCTTCAGCAGTCCGGCGCTGGCCTATGGCGGCCAGTGCCCCGGCGTGGAGTTGCGGGCGAAGCAGGGCGAGTGGCTGCGGGTGCGCTTCACCAACAGGCTGGACGAACCGACCACCATCCACTGGCACGGCATCCGCCTGCCGATCGAGATGGACGGCGTGCCGTACATTTCCCAGCCGCCGGTGCAGCCGGGCGAGAGCTTCATCTACCAGTTCAAGACCCAGGACGCCGGCAGCTACTGGTACCACCCGCACCTGATGAGCAGCGAGCAGCTCGGCCGCGGGCTGGTCGGCCCGCTGATCATCGAGGAGCGCGAACCCACCGGGTTCCGCCACGAGAAGGTTCTCTGCCTGAAGACCTGGCACGTGGACGAGCAGGGCGCCTTCACCCCCTTCAGCGTGCCGCGCCAGGCCGCGCGAGAAGGCACCCGCGGGCGCTATTCGACGATCAACGGCAAGCATGTGCCGACCATCGACCTGCCGGCCGGGCAGATCGTCCGGGTGCGCCTGCTGAACGTCGACAACACCGTCACCTACCGTATCAACCTGCCCAACGGCGAGGCGAGGATCTATGCCATCGATGGCCATCCGGTGGAACCACGCGGCTTCGAGGGGCAGTACTGGATCGGTCCCGGGATGCGCCTGGAGCTGGCGCTGAAGGTGCCGGAAGCGGGCACCGAGCTGTCCCTGCGCGACGGGCCGGTACGCCTGGCGACGATCCGCAGCGTGGCCAGCGCCGAGGCCCCTGCCGGCGACTGGCCGAAGCCGTTGCCGGCGAATCCGGTGAGCGAACCGGACCTGGCCAATGCCGAGAAGATCGGTTTCCGTTTCGAGTGGGTCGGGGCCATGTCCGATACCAGCGGCAAGAATCCCTATCCGTCGTTCTGGCAGATCAACGGCAAGGCCTGGGAAGGCGGCGAGGAACACAAGCACAACGCGCCGCCGCTGGCCAAGCTCAAGGAAGGCCAGAGCTACATCTTCGAGCTGCGCAACATGGCGCAGTACCAGCACCCGATCCACCTGCATGGGATGGCCTTCAAGGTACTGGATTCGGATCGCCGGGAGATCATCCCGTACTTCACCGACACCTACCTGCTGGGCAAGAACGAGACCGCCCGCGTCGCGCTGGTGGCGGACAATCCGGGCCTGTGGATGTTCCACTGCCACGTCATCGACCATATGGAGACCGGCCTGATGGGGACCATCGCGGTCGGCGAGGCCTGGTGCGGGTGACTAAGCTGATCAGCAACGGCAAGGGCTACCCGACGGTAAAAGGCGTGCGTCCGATCATCGATCGCAGCCGGGACCCGCATTTCATGCGCGAGGCCCTGGCAGAGGCGGAAAAGGCCGCGGCCCTCGGCGAAGTGCCGGTGGGCGCGGTCCTGGTGCGCGAGGGCGAGATCATCGGGCGGGGCTTCAACCGGCCGATCAGTAGCCACGATCCCAGTGCCCACGCCGAAATGCTGGCGATCCGCATGGCAGCGGCGGAGGCGGGCAACTACCGGCTGCCAGGCAGCACCCTGTATGTGACCCTGGAACCCTGCAGCATGTGTTCCGGACTGCTGGTGCACGCACGCATCCAGCGCCTGGTGTACGGCACGGTCGAGCCCAAGTCGGGCGCAGTGGAAAGCCGTGGGCGATTCTTCGAGCAGGAGCATCTCAACCATAGGGTCATGGTCGAGGGTGGCGTGCTGGCGGAAGAATGCAGCCAGGCGCTCTCGGCGTTCTTCCGCGCGCGGCGCGAAGCGGCGAAGAAGCCTCGCGAAGACTGACGGATGTTTCTCTTTTCGAACGCTCCGGCTGAAACGTTAAAGCACGTCCTAGCCCCTTCCTCTCCTTCAAAAGCCATCTGCATCAATTATTTATCCGGATATTTCGGACGATCGGCATAGGCGTAAAGTCGTAGTCGCCGCGCGCTTCCTTCGTCGAATTGTGTGATATTTTGCACGGCCGCTTGAGCAAGCGGCCCGCAGGCAATGGCTTCAGGTGAGAGCGAGCCCGCCTGCGGATACCCCCGCCGGACCGCGCAGCCGAAAAGCGCGGCCGGTCCGGAGGCGTCCGCGATTCCCGGCCCTGCATTGTCCTCGAAGAAGGCCATCGGTACGGCGGTCCTGGCCGCCTCCCGCACAATGCCAATTCGAAATGCAGGGAGTTGTTGTCATGAGTGATACCCGGGTCCAGCAGTATCAGGATCACGCCGGGGCGGAAGCCGTCGATTCCTCGGGACTGGAGGTCAAGCGCCTGACGTTCCTCGAGGCGGTGGCGATGATCGTCGGAACCAACATCGGCGCAGGCGTGCTGTCCATGGCCTACGCCAGCCGCAAGGCCGGCTTCATGCCATTGCTGCTCTGGCTGGCGGTGGCCGGCCTGTTCACCACCATTTCCATGCTCTACGTCTCGGAAACCGCCCTGCGCACGCGCACCCACAACCAGTTGAGCGGCCTTGCCCAGCGCTATGTCGGCTCCTTCGGCGCCTGGGCGATCTTCCTGTCCGTGGCGGTCAACAGCATCGGCGCGCTGATCGCCTACATGAGCGGCAGCGGCAAGATCCTCAGCGCCTTCTTCGGCATCAGCCCGGCCCTGGGCAGCGTGCTGTTCTTCATTCCGGCCGCCGGCGTGCTGTACCTGGGGCTGAGCGCCATCGGCAAGGGCGAGAAGTTCATCAGCATCGGCATGGTCAGCATGATCCTGATCCTGGTGGCGGCCACCCTGCTCAACGACAATACCGAGTTCGCCCGTCTGCTCGACGGCGACTGGATCTACATGGTGCCGGTATTCAACATCGCGGTGTTCTGCTTCTCCGCCCAGTACATCGTCCCGGAGATGGCCCGTGGTTTCAGCCACGCCCCGGAGCGCCTGCCGAAGGCGGTGATCACCGGGATGCTGACCACCTTCGTCCTGCTCAGCATCGTGCCGCTCTCGGTGATCGCCCTGACCGGCCTGGAGAACCAGTCCGAAGTCGCCACCCTGGCCTGGGGCAAGGCGCTCGGCGAATGGGCCTTCTTCACCGCCAACACCTTCGCCCTGTGCGCCATGCTGACGTCCTACTGGGGCCTGGGCGGTAGCTTCCTGACCAACATCTTCGACAAGTTCCACAAGCTCGGTCCGGAGAACCGGCCGAAGACCCGCCTGCTGGTGCTGGCGATCGTCGCGCTGCCGCCGTTCGTCCTGGCCTACAGCGGGCTGGTCGGCTTCGTCAACGCGTTGTACTTCGCCGGGGCCTTCAGCGGGGTGATTCTCTCGATCATGCCGATCCTGATGCTGCGCTCGGCGCGTAGGAACGGCGACTTCGAGCCGGCCTGGAAATGCGGCTGGATCGCCCATCCGGCGATCCAGGCGGTGATCGTGACGATCTACCTGGCCAGCGCCGCCTACGCCATTTGTAGCGCCATGAACCTGCTGCCGGCCGGCTGGTAGGTCATCGCTGCCGGAAGAGGCCGCCATAGGGCGGCCTTTTTCATGGGATTTATTTTATCCGGATAATATTGTCGCTCTATTTATATCCGGGTATTATTCGGGCGTTCCATCCATGGGAGCCTGTCATGGCCAATGATCCATACATCCAATCCTTCACCTGCTTCGACGGCACGCGCCGGCTGCTGACGGCGGCGCTGCCGGAGGTCGCGCTGGCCTTGAAGCAAGCGGTCGCCGGCGGTGCAGCCGGACCGCTGCTGGTATTCGACAATGCCACTGGGCGCTCCGTCGATCTCGATATCCGTGGTTCCAGCGAGGACCTGCTGGCGCGCCTGGTCGTCGCAGGCGAGCGGCAACCGGCGGAGGAGGCCGCGCCGCGCGGGCGCGGGCGGCCGAAGCTGGGCGTGGTGGCGCGCGAGGTGACCTTGTTGCCGCGCCACTGGGAATGGCTCGCCGCGCAGCCCGGGGGCGCCTCGGTGGCGCTGCGCAAGCTGGTCGAGGAGGCGCGCCGCAGCCAGTCCGGGCGTGCGCGGCAGGCGCAGGAGCGCGCCTACCATTTCATGAATGCGATGGCCGGCGACCTGCCGGGCTTCGAGGAGGCGACGCGGGCGCTGTTCGCCGGGGATCGCGAGGGCTTCGCCGAGCGGATCGCCGGCTGGCCGACCGATGTGCGCGAGCACGCCGCCTGGCTGGCAAGCGACGGAGAATCCTGAGGGGAGGGGGCGGCTAGAGTTTCTCGTCGCCGCTGTCTTCTTCCGGGCGCGTCTTGTTCACGCCGGGCAGGTGCAACCCGCTCTCGGCGATCTGGCTGCCTTCCATCTGCGGCTGGGTCACCCAGGTGAGGATGTCGTAGTAGCGCCGCACGTTCTGTACGAAGTGCACGGTCTCGCCGCCGCGCGCATAGCCGTAGCGGGTCTTGGCGTACCACTGCTTCTGCGCCAGGCGCGGCAGCATCTTCTTCACGTCCAGCCACTTGTTCGGGTTGAGGCCTTCCTTCTCGGCCATCTTGCGCGCGTCTTCCAGGTGCGCGCCGCCGATGTTGTAGGCGGCCAGGGCGAACCAGCTGCGGTCCGGTTCCTTGATGCTCTCGGGCAGTTCGCTGCGGATCTGCACGAAATACTTGCTGCCGCCCTGGATGCTCTGCTTCGGGTCGAGCCGGTTGGACACGCCCATCGCCTGGGCGGTGCGGTTGGTCAGCATCATCAGGCCGCGCACGCCGGTCTTGGAGGTAGCGCCGGGCTGCCACAGCGATTCCTGGTAGCCGATGGCGGCGAGCAGGCGCCAGTCGGTATCCAGCTGCTTGCCGCTCTGCTTGAAGTGGCTTTCGTAGCGCGGCAGGCGTTGCTGCAGGTGCTGGGCGAAGGTGTAGGCGCCGACGTAGCCGAGTACGTCGACATGCCCGTAGTAACGGTCCTTCAGGCGTTGCAGCAGGCCTTCCTTCTTGGCCTGGTCGAGGAACGCGTTGACCTCGTTCATCAGGCTGTCGTCGTCGCCCCCCGGCAAGGCCCAGGCCAGCCCGCGGGCTTCGCCGAAGTCGAAGGCGACGCGGACGTTGGGGAAGTACACCTGGTTCATCGCCAGTTCGTTGGAGTCGACCAGGGTCAGGTCGATGTCGCCGACGTCGACCATGCGCAACAGGTCGACCACTTCGACAGCATCGGATTCTTCGTACTTCAGTTCGGGATACTGCTTCTTCAGCTCGGCGAGCTGCTCCGCGTGGCTGCTGCCCTTGAGCACCATGATGCGCTTGCCGACCAGGTCTTCCGGGCGGGTCGGGCGCTGCTGGCCGTTGCGGTAGATGATCTGCGGGGTTACGTCGAGGTAGGTGTGCGAGTAGCGCACGCTGGCGTCGTCTTCGCGTCCCGGGGTCAGGCCGGCCGCGGCGAGTGCCGGGCCGCCCTCGCGGGAAAGCTGGGCATAGAGGTCGTCGAGGTTGTCGGCGGTCTCGATCTTCAGCTCGACGCCGAGACGCTCGGCGAAGCGCTTGGCCAGTTCGTATTCGAAGCCGGTTTCGCCGTTGCGGTCCTGGAAGTAGGTGGCCGGGCTGTTGCGGGTGATCACGCGCAGTACGCCCTCCTTCTGCACGCGCTCCAGGGCGGTAGGGGCTTTCGCCTCGCTACAGCCCGCAAGCAGCAGAAAGATGCCGGTCGCCAACAGCCAGGCGGCGCAACGTAAGCGGTACGCGGTCAGGGCAAACATCGGCGCAGTATACGCAAAGGCGAGACGGCGCCATATCTCGACAGCCGGGACCTTCTCTGCTATCGCCGGGATACCGTTCGTCCGCCGTTTCGCTTGCCCCGTCGCAGAGCGCTGCGGCGCCGTTCTCGAAGTGTTTCGAAGCGGGCCACCGCGGATCCGATGGAGGGCTATGCGATAGCCATCGGCGCGGGTGCCGCCGGACGGTGCTTTACGGTAGAATGCACGGCCTCTGCGGGCCGGCCCGGCCGGCCCCCACACCTTCCCGTCTCCAGAGGCTGTTCCGACAATGCTGATCCTGCGCGGCGCTCCCGCCCTTTCCGCTTTCCGCCACGGCAAACTGCTCGAGCAACTGACCCAGCACGTACCTGCCGTTACCGGGCTGTACGCTGAGTTCGCGCATTTCGCCGACGTCACCGGCGCGCTCACCGCCGACGAGGAGCAGGTGCTGGCGCGGCTGCTGAAATACGGCCCGAGCGTGCCGGTGCAGGAGCCCAGCGGACGGCTGTTCCTGGTGGTGCCGCGCTTCGGCACCATCTCGCCGTGGTCGAGCAAGGCCTCCGACATCGCCCGCAACTGCGGCCTGGCGAAGATCGACCGGCTGGAGCGCGGCATTGCCTACTATGTGCAGGGCGAACTGTCCGAGAGCGACGCCCAGCAGGTCGCCGCCCGCCTGCATGACCGCATGACCCAACTGGTGCTGGACCGCCTGGAAGGCGCCGCCGAGCTGTTCAGCCATGCGCAGCCCCGCCCGCTCACCGCCGTCGACGTGCTTGGCGGCGGTCGCGCCGCGCTGGAGAAGGCCAACGTCGAGTTGGGCCTGGCCCTGGCCGAGGACGAGATCGACTACCTGCTGAAGAGCTTCGGCGAACTGGGGCGCAACCCGCACGACGTCGAGCTGATGATGTTCGCCCAGGCCAACTCCGAGCATTGCCGGCACAAGATCTTCAATGCCAGTTGGGACATCGACGGGCAGGCCCAGGACAAGAGCCTGTTCGGCATGATCAAGAACACCTACGAGATGAACCGCGAAGGCGTGCTGTCCGCATACAAGGACAACGCCGCGGTCATCGTCGGCCATGTCGCCGGGCGTTTCTTCCCCGATCCGCAGACCCGCGAATACGCCGCCAGCCGCGAGCCGGTGCAGATCCTGATGAAGGTGGAGACCCACAACCACCCGACCGCCATCGCGCCGTTCCCCGGTGCCTCCACCGGTTCCGGCGGCGAGATCCGCGACGAGGGCGCCACCGGCCGCGGCGCCAAGCCGAAGGCCGGCCTGACCGGCTTCACCGTGTCCAACCTGCAGATCCCCGGTTTCGAACAGCCCTGGGAAGTGCCCTACGGCAAGCCCGAGCGCATCGTCACCGCGCTGGACATCATGGTCGAGGGCCCGCTGGGCGGCGCCGCGTTCAACAACGAGTTCGGCCGTCCGGCGCTGACCGGCTACTTCCGTACCTTCGAGCAGAAGATCGCTACCCCTCACGGCGAGGAAGTGCGCGGCTACCACAAGCCGATCATGCTCGCCGGCGGCATGGGCAACATTCGCGACGAACACGTGCAGAAGGGCGAGATCAGCGTCGGCGCCAAGCTCATCGTCCTTGGCGGCCCGGCCATGCTGATCGGCCTGGGCGGCGGCGCCGCCTCTTCGATGGCCACCGGCGCCAGCTCCGCCGACCTCGACTTCGCCTCGGTGCAGCGCGACAACCCGGAAATGGAGCGACGTTGCCAGGAAGTGATCGACCGCTGCTGGCAGCTCGGCGAGCGCAACCCGATCAGCTTCATCCATGACGTCGGTGCCGGCGGCCTGTCCAACGCCCTGCCGGAACTGATCAACGACGGCGGCCGCGGCGGTCGCTTCGAGCTGCGCGCGGTGCCCAACGACGAGCCGGGCATGAGCCCGCTGGAAATCTGGTGCAACGAGTCGCAGGAGCGCTACGTGCTGTCGGTGGACGCCGCCGACTTCGAGACCTTCAAGGCCATCTGCGAGCGCGAGCGCTGCCCGTTCGCGGTGGTCGGCGAGGCCATCGAGCAGCGCCAGCTGACCGTCGCCGACAGCCATTTCGACAACAAGCCGGTGGACATGCCGCTGGAAGTCCTGCTCGGCAAGGCGCCGCGCATGCACCGCGCGGTTACCCGCGAGGCCGAGCTGGGCGACGATTTCGACGCCGCCGGGCTGGAGCTGCAGGAAAGCGTCGAGCGCGTCCTGCGCCATCCCGCCGTGGCCAGCAAGAGCTTCCTGATCACCATCGGCGACCGCACCATCACCGGGCTGGTGGCCCGCGACCAGATGGTCGGGCCCTGGCAGGTGCCGGTGGCCGACTGCGCCGTCACCGCCACCAGCTTCGACGTCTACACCGGCGAGGCCATGGCGATGGGCGAACGTACCCCGCTGGCGCTGCTGGACGCCCCGGCTTCCGGACGCATGGCCATCGGCGAGACGGTCACCAACCTGGCTGCCGCGCGTATCGGCAAGCTGTCCGACATCAAGCTTTCCGCCAACTGGATGGCCGCCGCCGGCCACCCCGGCGAGGACGCGCGCCTGTATGACACGGTCAAGGCCGTGGGCATGGAACTGTGCCCGGAACTGGGCATCACCATCCCGGTGGGCAAGGACTCGATGTCCATGAAGACCCGCTGGCAGGACAATGGCGAGGACAAGAGCGTCACTTCTCCGGTCTCGCTGATCGTCACCGGCTTCGCCCCGGTCGCCGACGTGCGCCAGAGCCTGACCCCGCAACTGCGCCTGGACAAGGGCGAGACCGACCTGATCCTGATCGATCTCGGCCGCGGCAAGAACCGTCTCGGCGGCTCGATCCTGGCCCAGGTCCACGGCAAGCTCGGCCGCGCCGTGCCGGACGTCGACGACGCCGAGGACCTGAAAGCCTTCTTCGCGGTGATCCAGGGACTCAATGCCGACGGCCATATCCTCGCCTACCACGACCGTTCCGACGGCGGCCTGATCACCAGCGTGCTGGAGATGGCCTTCGCCGGTCACTGCGGCGTCGAGCTGAACCTCGATGCCCTGGCCGATAGCCGCGAAGAGCTGGCGGCCGTGTTGTTCAGCGAGGAACTGGGCGCGGTGATCCAGGTTCGCGAGGGCGCCACTCCGGAAGTCCTCGCGCAGTTCAGCGCCGCCGGTCTCGACGACTGCGTGGCGGTGATCGGCCAGCCGGTCAACGGCTACGAGATCAACCTGAACTACAACGGCGAGACCGTCTACAGCGCCCAGCGCCGCATCCTGCAACGCATTTGGAGCGAGACCAGCTACCAGATCCAGCGTCTGCGCGACAACGCCGACTGCGCCGAGCAGGAGTTCGACGCGCTGCTGGACGAAGACAACCCCGGGCTGTCGATCAAGCTCAGCTACGACGTCAACGACGACATCGCCGCGCCCTACATCAAGAAGGGCGTGCGGCCGAAAGTGGCGATCCTCCGCGAGCAGGGCGTCAACGGCCAGGTGGAGATGGCCGCGGCGTTCGACCGCGCCGGCTTCGCCGCGATCGACGTGCACATGAGCGACATCCTCGCCGGGCGGGTCGACCTGGACGCCTTCAAGGGCCTGGTGGCCTGCGGTGGCTTCTCCTACGGCGACGTGCTCGGCGCCGGCGAGGGCTGGGCCAAGTCGATCCTCTTCAACGCCCGCGCCCGCGACGGCTTCCAGGCGTTCTTCGCGCGCAAGGACAGCTTCGCCCTCGGCGTCTGCAACGGCTGCCAGATGATGTCCAACCTGCACGAGCTGATTCCCGGCACCGAGTTCTGGCCGCACTTCGTGCGCAACCGTTCCGAGCAGTTCGAGGCGCGGGTGGCGATGGTCCAGGTGCAGGAGTCGTCGTCGATCTTCCTGCAGGGCATGGCCGGTTCGCGCCTGCCGATCGCCATCGCCCATGGCGAAGGCCATGCGGAGTTCGAGTCGGAGGAAGCGTTGCTCGAGGCCGACCTTTCCGGCTGCGTGTCGCTGCGTTTCGTCGACAACCACGGCAAGGTCACCGAAGCCTACCCGGCCAACCCCAACGGGTCGCCGCGCGGCATCACCGGGCTGAGCAGCCGCGACGGCCGGGTCACCATCATGATGCCGCACCCCGAGCGGGTGTTCCGCGCCGTGCAGAATTCCTGGCGTCCGGACGACTGGCAGGAAGACGGCGGCTGGCTGCGCATGTTCCGCAACGCCCGGGTCTGGGTGGACTGATCCGGCATGGCGGGCGATGCGGACTCCAACTCGTCGCCCGACCTTCTTCCCGAGGTTCGCCGGGTCTCTCCCGGCGACACCTTGCGGCTCTGTACCTGCGGGGCTTCGGCTTCGCTTCCCGATTGTCCCGCCGACTGCCGCAACGGCCTGACGCTCCACGCGACCCGCGAGCGCCTGTTGCTGTTGTGCCGCTGCGGGCGCTCCGCCGACCTGCCGTATTGCGACGGCAGCCATGCGCCTTCCGCCTCCGGGCTGAAGGCCAGGTGGCGGCGTTTCCGCGGCTGAACGTAAATCTGTGAACGCCCGCACGAAGGTGTTGTGACGAGCGAACAAATGTTGCGCTTATCTGTCGTAAAGGCAGCGTCAAATATTCATCATGTCAAGGCAAAGTGCCATTATTTGGCGTCGGCAGTCGCACAACCACCGACCGCCTCGTGCAGCATTCGATTCGTGCGGAGAAAACGATGTACAAGCTGTGTTTCTATGTGCCTGAGAGCCATCTGGATGTCGTCAAGCAAGCGGTGTTCGCCGCGGGTGGCGGGCGCATCGGGGCGTACGACAGTTGCTGCTGGCAGTCCCTTGGCCAGGGCCAGTTCCGGCCCCTGGACGGTAGCCAACCCTACCTGGGCCAGGTCGGCCAGGTCGAGCACGTGGCGGAGTGGAAAGTGGAGCTGGTGGTGGCCGACGAGCTCATCCACGCCAGCGTCAAGGCGCTGAAGGCGGCGCATCCCTATGAGACCCCGGCCTACGAAGTCTGGCGCCTGACCGACATGGTCTTCTGAGTTTTCCTCGGACAAGCAAGAAGGGCGGCCAGTTGCCGCCCTTTTCGTTATCCGCCTCACGGGGAGAGCCCGACCCGGGGCTGTGGCGTGGCGCGAACAACCGCTTCGCGATTATCGAACCCGAACGGGGGAGCTGTGGCGTAGGGCGAATAACCGCTTGGCGGTTATCCGCCGATTGGCCGAGGTCCAGCCCTCCTGCCGTCAGCGCCGCAGCAGCGGTTGCAGGGCCTGGCTCAGGGCCGCGGCGCGGGGGCCCACCAGGATATGGCAGATGCCGCCGGCGAGGGAGCTGACGCCCTGTCCGCCGAGACGACGCAGTTGCTCGGTGGCCAGCTTGCGTTCGTCCGCCACGCTGACCCGCAGGCGGGTCAGTGCGACGTCCCGTACCTCGCGCAGGTTGCCGGCGCCGCCGAGGGCGCCGAGCCAGGCCTGGGCTTCGGCGGCGTCGACGGTGGCCTGCATCGACACCACCTCTTCGGCTGCGTTCGGACTGCCCAGCGGCGGTACGGCTTCGCCCGGTTGCGTATCGAAGGGCAGGGCGCGGCGGATCTCGTCGGCGATGCTGTCGGCCTGTGGGCCGACCACCACCTGCAGGCTGCCGGCCTTGCCCGGACGTACCACGGCCATCGCACCGAGGGCCTTGAGCTGGGCGTCCGAGGCCTTGTCGCGGTCGACCAGGCGCAGACGCAGGCGCGTGGTGCAGGCGTCCACCACTTCGAGGTTGGTTGCGCCACCCAGGGCGCGGATGAATGCCGGGGCGCGCTCGGCTTCGGCGTTGTCGCCCGATTCGCTGCTCGCGTCGTCTTCCCGGCCCGGGGTCTTCAGGTTGAAGCGGCGGATGCAGAAGTCGAACACCAGGTAATAGATGCCGGCATAGAGCAGGCCCAGCGGCCAGAGCATCCAGCCGTGGGTGGAACGGCCCCAGCCCAGGGCGAGGTCGATGGCGCCACCGGAGAAGGTGAAGCCGAGGCGGATGTCGAGCAGGTCGGTGAGGGCCATGGACAGGCCGGTGAGCAGCGCATGCAGCAGGTAGAGCAGCGGCGCGAGGAACATGAAGGCGAACTCCACCGGCTCGGTGACGCCGGTGAGGAAGGCGGTCAAGGCCATCGACAGGAGCAGCCCGCCGATCAGCTTGCGCCGCTCCGGACGGGCGTTGCGGTACATCGCCAGGCAGGCGGCGGGCAGGCCGAACATCATCACCGGGAACATCCCGGCCATGAACTGGCCGCCCTTCGGGTCGCCGGCGAAATAGCGCGCCAGGTCACCGGTGACGACGCGCCCGGTTTCCGGGTCGGTGAAGCTGCCGAAGACGAACCACACCAGGTTGTTGAGGATGTGGTGCAACCCGGTGACGATCAGCAGGCGGTTCAGCACGCCGAAGGCGAAGGCGCCGAAGCTGCCGCTTTCCAGCATGAGTTGGCCGAGGCCGTTGATGCCCTGTTGCAGCGGTGGCCAGATCACCCCGAACAGCAGGCCCAGGCAGACCGCGCTGATCCCGGTGGCGATCGGCACGAAGCGGCGGCCGCCGAAGAACGCCAGGTATTCCGGCAGCTTCACGTCCTTGAAGCGGTTATACAGGGCGCCAGCCACCAGGCCGCTGATGATGCCGGAGAGCACGCCCATGTCGATGCCCGGATCGATCACCTTGAGCACCGAGATCATCACCAGGTAGCCGATGGCGCCGGCGAGGCCGGCGGTGCCATTGTTGTCGCGAGCGAAACCGACGGCGATGCCGATGGCGAAGATCAGCGCCAGGTTGGCGAAGATCGCCTTGCCGGCGTCGTGGACCAGCGGAATGTCGAGCAGGTCGACGTCGCCCAGGCGCAGCAGCAGGCCGGCGATCGGCAGGATCGCGATCGGCAGCATCAGGGCGCGGCCCAGGCGTTGCAGGCTTTCGATCAGGAACGGGGGCATGGCGGTGGTCTCCGATTGTTCTTGTCAGGCCAGCGGCCAGTGTTGCAGGCAGGCGTCGCGCACCGCCCGGGCGCTGCCCAGGTCCAGTAGCGCCTGGGCGTGGCGGCGGCATTCAGCGGCGTCGAGCTGGCGCACCCGGGTCTTGATCTCGCCGACCAGGTTCGGCCCGACGGACAATTCCTCGACCCCGAGGCCGACCAGTACCGGTGTCGCCAGCGGGTCCGAGGCCAGCGCACCGCAGACGCCGACCCAGCGGCCGTGGCGGGCTGCTCCGGCGCAGGTCTGGGCGATCAGCCGCAGCAGCGCCGGGTGCAGGGCGTCGATGCGGTCGGCCAGGCCGGCGTGGCAACGGTCCATGGCCAGGGCGTACTGCGACAGGTCGTTGGTGCCGATGGAGAGGAAGTCGGCGTGTTCGGCCAGTTGATCGGCGAGCAGGGCGGCGGAAGGCACCTCGATCATCACCCCGAGTTCGGGCAGGCGCTCGATCCCCAACTGCGTGGCCAGCTCGCCGAGGCGGCGACGGATGGCGCGCAGTTCGTCGACCTCGCTGACCATCGGCAGCAGTATCCGGCAGCGTTCCAGTGGTTCGACCCTCAGCAGCGCGCGCAACTGCTGGTCGAGCAGCTCCGGGCGCGCCTGGCCGAGGCGGATGCCGCGCAGGCCCAGTGCTGGGTTTTCTTCCACCGGCAGCGGCAGGTAGTCGAGGTGCTTGTCGCCGCCGACATCGATGGTGCGGATGATCACCTTGCGCTGGCCCATGGCGTCCAGGACCTCCTGGTAGGCGTTGCGCTGCTCCTCTTCGTCGGGCGCGGCGCGGCGCTCGAGGAAGAGAAACTCGGTGCGTAGCAGGCCGACCCCGTCGGCGCCGTTGGCGAAGGCTTCGGCGGCCTCGCGCGGCGAGGCGACGTTGGCGCCGATCTCGATGCGCCGGCCGTCGCGGGTGAGTGCCTCGCGCTGCGCATCGGCCTGCTGGCGGCGGCGTTGTTCCTCGCGCTGCGCCACTTGCAAGGCGACCTGCTCCAGGCGTCGAGCGTCGGGGCTGAGTTCCAGCCGGCCCTGGCCGGCGTCCAGTACTACCTGCCGGCCTTCCTCCAGCTCCAGCAGCCCGGCGCCGAGCGCCACCAGGCACGGCAGGCCCTTGCTACGGGCGAGGATGGCCACGTGGGAGGTGGCGCCGCTTTCGGCCATGCACAGGCCAGCCGCGCCGGCATCCACCAGCGGCGCGAGGTCGGAGGGGGTGATCTCCCGGGCGGCGACGATGGCCCCAGCAGGCACCCGCAACGGTGCGGTGTCGCCGAGCAGCACCCGCAGCACGCGTTTTTCCAGGTCGCGCAGGTCGTTGGCGCGCTCGGCCAGCAGCAGGTTGCCCAGCGCCTGGAGAATCTCGCACTGGGCCTGGATCGCCCGGTGCCAGGCGTGGGCGGCGCCGACGCCCTGGTCGATCAGCATGTCGGCGGCGTCCAGCAGACCCGGGTCTTCCAGCAGCGCGAGATGCGCGGAAAAGATCGCCGCTTCGTTCTCGTCGCCGCCGAGCCTGGCCTGCTGCAGGCTCCCCTGTACGTCGTCGCGCACCCGTTGCAGGGCCTGGTCCAGGGCGAGGTGCTGTTCCTCGGGACGATGCCGGCCGTCATCCGCCGGCAGGCTGATGGCGCCGAGCCGCGCCAGGGGACCGCTGGCCAGGCCGGGCGAAGCGCAGACGCCGGTCAGGGTACCGGCGACAGCCGCAGGTCGCGCCGCCTCGCCCGGGGCGATGGCGCGCGGAGCCTCCTTCGGAGCCCCCGCGGTGGCGCTGGCGAGGGCCGCGAGCAGGGCGCCGAGGGCCGCCTCGCTGTCTTCGCCGCGACAGATCACCTCTACCTCGTCCTGTTCGGCGACCCCCAGGCCCATGATGCCGACCAGGCTGTCGACGCTGGCCACCTGCCCGGCGAAGTGCAGTTCGGCCTGGCTGGAAAAGCCCTGCGCGGTCTTCCGTAGCAGCGCTGCCGGGCGTGCGTGCAGACCGCCATGATGGGCGACCCGCGCCCGCCCGCGGACCTGGCGCTGCGCGGAGCCTTCGCCAGGCGCGGGATTGGCCGGACGTTGCTCGGCCTTCTCTGGACTCAGTTGCAGGAGCGGCGCGCCGACCTCCACCGGGTTGGTGGTCAGCGGGCGTACCTGGAAGCCGTCGCCGTTGGTCAGGATCATCACCGTGATCAGACTGCGGCTGCCGCGGGCGACGCGGTCCAGGTCGAAGCGCAGCAGCGGCTGGCCCTCGATCACCCGCGCACCTTCCTCGACCAGCGCCTCGAAGCCTTCGCCTTGCAGCTGTACGGTATCGAGGCCGACGTGCAGCAGCAGCTCGGCACCGTTGTCGGCGCGCAGGCTGAGCGCGTGGCGGGTTCGCGCCAGGTGGCTGACCAGCCCGGCGCAGGGCGCGTGCAGGCAGTCGTTGAGTGGGTCGATGGCGATGCCTTCGCCCAGGGTGCCGCTGGAAAACACCGGGTCGGGTACTCGGTTGAGCGGCATCACGGGGCCGCTCAGGGGCGCTTTGAGGGCGAGATTCTTGTTGTTCATGGGCGCGCGCTCAGGCTCAGTGGGTTCGGGTGACTTTGCTCAGGTGCCGTGGCTGGTCCGGGTCCATGCCGCGGGCTTCGGCCAGGCCGGCGGCCATGACGTAGAAACTCTGGATCGCCAGGATCGGATCGAGCGCCGGATGCGCGGCGCGCTGCAGCGGCAGGTCGCGTTCGGCGATGTCGTCCGGGGCGGCGAGCAATACCTGCGCACCGCGCTGGCGCATATCCTCGGCGAGCGCCAGCAGGCCTTCCTGCTCCGGGCCGCGGGGAGCGAATACCAGCAGCGGATAGCGCTCCTCGACCAGCGCCATCGGTCCATGGCGGACCTCGGCGCTGCTGAAGGCCTCGGCCTGGATCGCCGAGGTTTCCTTGAATTTCAGCGCGGCCTCCTGGGCGATGGCGTAGCCGGCGCCGCGACCGATCACCATCAGCCGCTGGCAGTCGCGCAGGGCCTCGATGGCCGGCGACCAGTCGAGCCTGGCGGCCTGCTCCAGCCCGGCCGCCAGGCCCTGGCCGGCGGCCAGCAGGGCATTGTCGCGCTGCCAGTGGGCGAGCAGGCGGGCGCTGGCGCTGAGCGTGGCGATGAAGCTCTTGGTCGCTGCGACGCTGCGCTCGGTGCCGGCGCAGAGCGGCACGACGAATTCGCTGGCGGCTTCCAGCGGCGAATCTTCGGCATTCACCAGGGCGATGCCCAGGGCGCCGCGTTCGCGCAGGATGCGCAGGCTGTCCACGAGATCGGGGCTCTGTCCTGACTGCGAGAAAGCGAAGACGGCCTGCCCGGCGACACGCAGCGGCGAGCGGTTCAGGGTCACTACCGACATGGGCAGCGAGGCCACCGGCAAGCCGGCGTGCTGCATGGCCAGGTAGGCGAAGTAGCTGGCGGCATGGTCGGAGCTGCCGCGCGCGACGGTCAGCGCCAGGTTCGGATCGACCTCCCGCAGGCGCTGGCCAAGCGCCGGCAGGCAAGCGTCGAGCACGGCCAGTTGACGGCTCGCCACCGCGGCGGCGGAGAGCGCTTCCTCGAGCATCAGCGAAGTCATTCGAGTTCTCCTTCCACCATCACGGCGTCGAGTTCCAGGGAGCGATCCAGGCGCACCACATCGGCCCAGGCTGCGGGCGCCAGGCGGCCGCGCTCGGCGAGGCCGAGGTAATCGGCGGGGAATTGCGAAAGGCGTTGCGAGGCTTCGGCCAGGGGCAGGCCGATCTTCACCAGGTTGCGCAGCGCCTGGTCCATGGTCAGGGTGCTGCCGGCCAGGGTGCCGTCGGGCAGGCGCACGCCGCCCAGGCACTTGGTCACCGTGTGGCTGCCGAGCTTGTACTGGCCGTCGGGCATGCCGGCGGCGGCGGTGGAGTCGGTCACGCAGTACAGGCACGGGATCGAACGCAGGGCCACCCTGATGGCGCCGGGATGGACATGCAGCAGGTCGGGGATCAGCTCGGCGTAGCGTGCGTGGGCCAGGGCCGCGCCGACGATACCCGGTTCGCGGTGGTGCAGGCCAGTCATCGCGTTGTAGAGGTGGGTGAAGCTGCTGGCGCCGGCTTCCAGTGCGGCCACGCCGTCCTCGTAGCTGCCCAGGGTATGGCCGATCTGCAGGCGTACGCCGCGCTCGGCGAGGGCGCGGATCAGCGGCCGGTGTCCGGCGATCTCGGGGGCGATGGTGATCACCCGGATCGGCGCGCGGCGCAGGTAGTCCTCGACTTCCTCGAGCACCGCGGCATGGGCGAAGTTGGGCTGCGCGCCGAGCTTGCCGGAGTTGATGTAGGGGCCTTCCAGGTGCACGCCGAGTATCCGTGAACCGCCCTCCAGCGAGCGGCGGCAGTAAGCGCCGAGCTGGCTGAGGATGTCGGCGATCTCCTCGCGCGGTGCGGTCATGGTGGTGGCCAGCAGCGAGGTCGTGCCGAAGCGCCGGTGGGTGCGGGCGATGGTGGCGAAGGCGTCGCCGCCTTCCATGATGTCGCGGCCGCCGCCGCCGTGCACATGCAGGTCGATGAAGCCTGGCAGCAGGTACGGATCGGCGTTGCCGGCCGGATCGCAGGGCTCGCCTTCGATCCGCTGGATACGCCCGTCCTGGATGTGTAGGCGGCCGAGGACCCAGCCTTGCGGGGTGAGAATGTTGCCTTCGAGCATGGCGGCTCCGTGTCGGTCAGCGTCGCAGTTCGGCGACGAAGTCGTAGTAGTCGTTGCGGCAGTAGGTGTCGGTCAGCTCGATCGGGGTGTTGTCCTCGAGGTAGCCGATCCGGGTCATCAGCAGCATCGCGGTGCCCGGCGCGATGCCGACCAGCGCGGCATCGGACGCGGACGCGTTGATCGCGCGCACGTGCTGGAGGGCGCGGACCACCGGGCGACCGATGCCGTCCAGGTATTCGTAGAGGGAATCGCCGACCGCTGTCGGGTCCGGCAGCAGGCGCGCCGGCAGGGTGCTGTTCTCGATCGCCATCACTGTGCCGTCGGCCTTGCGCAGGCGCTTCATGCGCGTGACCTTCTCGGTCGGCGAGAGGCCGAGGCGGATCAGTTCGTCGTGGGTGGGCAGGGCGATGCCGCGCTCCAGCCAGGTGGAGCCGGGGGTGAAGCCTTTCAGGCGGAGCATCTCGCTGAAGCTGGAGAGACGCGACAACGGTTGTTCGAGACGCGGCGTAATGAAGGTGCCGGAGCCCTGGTTGCGGCGGATCAGGCCCTGCTCGAAGAGTACTTCGAGGGCCTTGCGCGCGGTGACGCGGGAAATGTTCAGGGTTTCGCTGAGGTTGCGTTCGGAGGGCAGCGCTTCCTCCGCTTTCCACTGGCCGGCATGGATCGCGCTCTCGAGATTGCGCGCCAGCTGCAGATAGAGGGGGGTGGGTTGCGCCTCGTCGGGACGCAGGGCCAGGAGCAGGTCGTGGGCTGTCTTCATGAGAGGTTCCGATGCGGATTGTGTTGTTGTCGCCCGGTAATGCTGGGAAAGCTAATACCACTTGAATACCACGTCAATGCCAGTTGTGCGTCGCGCACGCGTCAGCCAGCCGTCCCGTCGATTGACTCGGCCTGAGTAAGGGATGCAAGGGTTTGACGGATAAAAGAAAACGCCGCCGGAAAATCTCGCGGCGGCGTTCCTGGTGTGGCTGACGGCTGACGAGTGGTATCAGCCTGGTTCTGTCAGGGGCGGATCTCGATCAGCGTGCCGTCTTTCACCACGCTCCAGACTTCGCGCATGTCGGTGTTGTTCATGGCGATACAGCCATTGGTCCAGTCCAGGGTGGAGAAGTACCACTCCGGGTATTCGTCATCCAGCGGGGTGCCGTGGATCATGATCATGCCACCGGCCGGCAGGCCCTTTTCCCGGGCCTTGGCCACGTCGCGGGCGTTGGGGTAGGAAATGTGCATGGAGAGGTTGTAGTTGTTGCTGGTCTTGCGCCAGTCGATCCAGTAGAAGCCTTCCGGGGTGCGGTTGTCGCCTTCGGCCAGCTTCGGGCCGGTCGGGCGCTTGCCCAGCGAGACACGGTAGCTTTTCAGGACGTTGCCTTTGTTGAGGAGCAGCAGTTTTCGCTCGGACTTGAGCACCAGGACCTTGTCCACCTTGCCTTCCAGGCTCGGCGCGGCATTGGCCTGGGTCAGACTGGCGAAGGTCAAGCACAGCAAAGCAAGCAACCAGCGCATGGAAGTGAAATCCCCGATGTTCCCTTGAGCCGCAACGGCGGCGGTGTTCGAGTGTTTGGCGTTCAGTCTTTCTTATAGGAAGCCAGCATAGGTGCAATGGCTTCGTTGCGCACCGGGAAGCAGCCTTCGCGGCGGTCGCTGAAGTAGCATTCTAAGGTACGGCCGATGGTCGGAAAAGCCAGCTCCGACCAGGGAATCTTCGCTTCGTCGAAAAGCCGCACCTCCAGGCTTTCATCGCCGGCGGAGAAATCCAGGTCGAGCAGCTCGGCGCGGAAGAACAGGTAGACCTGGCTGATGTGCGGCAGGGCGAAAAGGGTATAGAGCTGCAGGTCGCCGATCCGCGCGTTGGCTTCTTCCTCTGTCTCGCGGGCCGCCGCCTGGGCGAGGGTCTCGCCGTTCTCCATGAAGCCGGCCGGCAGCGTCCAGTAGCCCAGGCGCGGCGCAATGGCGCGACGGCAGAGCAGGACCTGGCCGTCCCACACCGGCAGGCTGCCGGCGACGATACGCGGGTTCTGGTAGTGCACGGTGTGGCAGGCGTCGCAGACGTAGCGCAGGCGGTTGTCGCCGTCCGGGATGCGCTGGACCACCGTGGCGCCGCACAGGCTGCAGAATTTCATGCCAGGTTCTTCTTCGGGGAAAGGCCTATCTTGCTCGGCTGGCCGGGAGGCGACAAGGCCCCGTGCGGGAGGGGTGGGCTGGCCGGGGCTTTCGTGCCATGATCTCGGGGAAACGACAAGACCTCGGAAACCCCGGCAGTATGAACTGCACGCTCGACGAGCTGCGCCAACGCATCGAGGCGCACCGCCCCCGCCAACTGGATACCGACCAGCGCTTCCCCCAAGCGGCCGTGCTGGTGCCCATCACCCGCAGCGACGATCCGGAGCTGGTGCTGACCCTGCGCGCCGCCGGTTTGTCCACCCATGGCGGCGAGGTCGCCTTCCCCGGCGGGCGGCGCGACCCGGAAGATGCCGACCTGGTGCGCACCGCCCTGCGCGAGGCGGAGGAGGAGATCGCCTTGCCGCCGGGCCTGGTGGAAGTGGTCGGGCCGCTGAGCACCCTGGTCTCGCGGCATGGCATCGAGGTCACTCCCTATGTCGCCTTCATTCCCGACTTCGTCGAGTACCAGCCCAACGACGGTGAGATCGCCGCGGTGTTCAACGTGCCGCTGAGTTTCTTTCGCGACGACCCGCGCGAGGTCACCCACCGTATCGACTACTTCGGCCGCAGCTGGTACGTGCCCAGCTATCGCTTCGGCGAGTTCAAGATCTGGGGCCTGACGGCCATCATGGTGGTGGAGCTGGTCAACCTGCTGTACGACGACCCCATCGACCTGCACACGCCGCCGGCTTCGTTCATCAAACTGAGTTGACCGACGGGGCGCAGACCCCGGCCATGAGGAGATCGCGATGAAATACCGCCTGGGCGATGCCCGCGTCGAAGCCCATCCCGACAGCTGGATCGCGCCCAGCGCAGCGGTGATCGGCAAGGTTCGCCTGGATGCCGGCGCCAGCGTCTGGTTTGGCGCGGTGCTGCGCGGCGACAACGAGCTGATCCATATCGGCGAGCACAGCAACGTCCAGGACGGCTCGGTGATGCACACCGACATGGGCTATCCGCTGACCCTCGGCAAGGGCGTCACCGTCGGCCACAACGCCATGCTGCATGGTTGCAGCGTGGGCGACTACAGCCTGGTGGGGATCAACGCGGTGATCCTCAATGGGGCGAAGATCGGCAAGTACTGCATCATCGGCGCCAACGCGCTGATTCCCGAGGGCAAGGAGATTCCCGACGGCTCGCTGGTGATGGGCTCGCCGGGCAAGGTAGTGCGCGAGCTGAGCGAGCCGCAGAAGAAGATGCTCGAGGCCAGCGCCGCCCACTATGTGCACAATGCCCGCCGTTACGCCCGCGACCTCGTCGAGGACCCGGCGTGAACGAGCGACCGGTGGCTTCGCCCTGCGTGCATGTCTGCGCGCTGGACGAGCAGGACATCTGTATCGGCTGCCAGCGCACGGCGGCCGAGATCACCCGCTGGGGCCTGATGAGCAACGACGAGCGCCGCGAGGTGCTCGGTCGCTGTTTCGAGCGCGCCAAGGCGCAAGGGCTGGTCAGCGGTTCCGCCTGAAGCGGATTCCGTTTTCTTTCATTTCCGAGGTTCTTCCATGACCCGTATCGGTACCCCCCTGTCGCCGAGCGCGACCCGCGTCCTTCTCTGTGGCTCCGGCGAGCTGGGCAAGGAAGTCGCCATCGAGCTGCAACGCCTGGGTTGCGAAGTGATCGCCGTCGATCGCTATGGCAACGCGCCGGCCATGCAGGTGGCACATCGCAGCCACGTGATCAGCATGCTCGACGGCGCCGCCCTGCGCGCGGTGATCGAGCAGGAGAAGCCGCACTACATCGTGCCGGAGATCGAGGCCATCGCCACCGCGACCCTGGTCGAGCTGGAGGCCGAAGGCTACACCGTGGTGCCCACCGCCCGCGCCGCGCAACTGACCATGAACCGCGAGGGTATCCGCCGGCTGGCTGCCGAGGAGCTCGGCTTGCCGACCTCGCCCTATCACTTCGCCGATACCTTCGAGGACTACCGCCGTGGCGTCGAGCGCGTCGGCTACCCCTGCGTGGTGAAGCCGATCATGAGTTCGTCGGGCAAGGGCCAGAGCGTCCTGAAAGGCCCCGACGACCTGCAGGCGGCCTGGGACTATGCCCAGGAAGGCGGGCGCGCCGGCAAGGGCCGGGTGATCGTCGAGGGCTTCATCGATTTCGACTACGAAATCACCCTGCTCACCGTGCGCCACGTCGACGGCACCACTTTCTGCGCGCCGATCGGTCACCGCCAGGTCAAGGGCGACTACCACGAGTCCTGGCAGCCGCAGGCGATGAGCGCGCAGGCTCTGGCCGAGTCCGAGCGGGTCGCCCGGGCAGTGACCGAGGCCCTCGGCGGACGCGGGCTGTTCGGCGTCGAACTGTTCGTCAAGGGCGACCAGGTGTGGTTCAGCGAGGTGTCGCCGCGCCCGCACGATACCGGCCTGGTGACCCTGATTTCCCAGGATCTTTCCGAGTTCGCGCTGCACGCGCGGGCGATCCTCGGCCTGCCGATCCCGGTGATCCGCCAGCTCGGCCCGTCGGCCTCGGCGGTGATCCTGGTGGAAGGCAAGTCCCGGCAGGTCGCTTTCGCCAACCTCGGTGCCGCGCTGAGCGAGGCGGATACGGCGCTACGCCTGTTCGGCAAGCCGGAAGTGGATGGCCAGCGGCGGATGGGCGTGGCCCTGGCGCGCGACGAGTCGATCGACGCCGCCCGCGCCAAGGCGACCCGGGCCGCCCAGGCGGTTCGCGTCGAACTCTGAGATGCGCCGGCTGGCAACGCTGGCCTGGTGGGCGGCGGCTCTGCCGTTGCTGCCGCTGGCGGTGCCGCTGGCTATCCGCACCCGCCGCCGAGCCTTGCGCCTGGCGCCCGCGGCGGGACCTCGCGAAGGGCTGGTCGGTGGGTCCGGTGCCGAAGAGCCGCTGCGCTTGCTGTTGTTCGGTGAGTCGACAGTGGCCGGGGTCGGCGCCAGTTGCCTGGACTACGCCCTGGCCGGCCGCCTGGCCGCGGCGCTGGGCGAGCGTCTGCGGCGCCCGGTGGCCTGGCAGGCGCTGGGCGAGAACGGTATCACCAGCGGCGAGGCGCGCGAACGCTTGCTACCGCAGGTGGCGGGACGTTTCTTCGACCAGGTGATCCTGGTCTTCGGCGTCAATGACACCACCAGCCTGCGCTCCCTCGAACGCTGGCGCGCCGACTGCGCGGCCCTGATCGACGGCTTCCAGGCGGCCGGCGCGCAGGTGACCTGCACCGCGGTGCCGCCGCTGCAGCATTTTTCCGCCTTGCCCGGGTTGCTGCGGGCCCTGCTGGGGTGGCGCGGGCGGCTGCTCGACGAGGCGCTGTGCGATCTCGCTGGCGCGACCGGCGCCGGCTACTGCCCGATCTCGCTGGACCTGCTTCCGGGCTACCTGGCCATCGACGGCTTTCATCCGTCGCAGCTGGGCTACCAGGTCTGGGCCGGGGCCCTCGCCGACTGGTTGGCGGCGAGGGAGAAGGGCGGCGTCGCGGTAGTCTGAGCGAGACTCAGGACACTGCGCCGAGGTCGTTGTCGCGGGTTTCCTTCAGGCACAGCACCGCCAGCAGGCTGAGCAGCGCCGCTGCGGAGACGTAGCCGCCGACCCAGCCCAGGCCGCCGATGCCGACCAGCTTCTGGGCGATATAGGGCGCCACCGAGGCGCCGAGAATGCCGCCCAGGTTGTAGGCCGCCGACGCGCCGGTGTAGCGCACGTGGGTGGGGAATATTTCCGGCAGCAGCGCGCCCATCGGGGCGAAGGTGACCCCCATCAGGAACAGCTCGATGCAGAGGAACAGGGCGACGCTGAACGTCGAGCCCTGGCTGAGCAGCGGCTCCATGGCGAAGCCGGAGGCGATCGCCGCCAGGCTGCCGAGCAGCAGTACCGGCTTGCGTCCGAAGCGGTCGCTGAGCCAGGCCGACAGCGGCGTGGCGGCGGCCATGAAGAGCACCGCGAGGCACAGCAGACCAAGGAACTCCTCGCGGCTGAAGCCGAGGCTGGCCACCCCGTAGCTCAGCGAGAACACCGTGGAGATATAGAACAGCGCATAACACACCACCATCGCCAGGGCGCCGAGCAGGGTCGGCCGCCAGTGCTGGGCGAACAGCTCGGCGATCGGCAGGCGGACCCTCTCGTGCTTGGCCATGGCCTTGGCGAACACCGGGGTTTCCGCCAGCTTCAGGCGTACGTAGAGGCCGACCACGACCAGCGCCGCGCTGAGCAGGAACGGGATCCGCCAGCCCCACTCACGGAACTGCTCCTCGCTGAGCAGCATCGCCAGGGCCAGGAACAGGCCGTTGGCGGCGAGGAAGCCGATCGACGGGCCGAGCTGGGGAAACATGCCGAACCAGGCGCGCTTGCCGGCCGGCGCGTTCTCCGTGGCCAGCAGCGCGGCGCCGCCCCACTCGCCGCCGAGGCCGAGGCCCTGGCCGAAGCGCAGCACGCAGAGCAGCAACGGCGCCCAGTAGCCGATGCTGTCGTAGCCGGGGAGGACGCCGATCAGGGTGGTGGATACCCCCATCAGCAGCAGCGAGGCGACCAGGGTCGACTTGCGCCCGATGCGGTCGCCGAAGTGGCCGAACAGCGCCGAGCCCAGCGGACGGGCGAGGAAGGCGATGCCGAAGGTGAGGAAGGCGCTGAGCATCTGCGCGGTGCCGGATGTCTGCGGGAAGAATACCGGACCGATCACCAGGGCGGCGGCAGTGGCATAGACGTAGAAATCGTAGAACTCGATGGCGGTGCCGATGAAGCTGGCGACTGCGACCCGGGTGGTCGAGTTGGCCGGTTCCGGAGCGGCGTCGGCGGCGAGGGTGGCGGCGGTCATGGTGGGAAGGTCCCTGGCAGTCGGGGCACGACGGAGTGCTTCCGTGCGGCCGGATGGTTATGGCCAGTGCGCCGATGCGGCGGCGCGGCGCCCGGGTGGGGCGGACGAGATCGGTCGCGCAGGGAGGATGGGGCTGCGCGCCGTGCGCCGGCTGGTACCGTCGGCATCGGGGCCGGGCGGGCAGGCGGGACTGGCGGGTGACTGGCCGGGGCTCGGGCTGCGGGTAGCGGCGGAACCGGCGGCAGGGCTGGATAAGCTGGGGTCGATTATAGAGCGCCGCGGGGCCGGTTCGGCAATCCCGGATCAGACGCTGGCGTCGCTTTCGACCAGCGGGGTCAGCGCGCGGGGATGCCAGGCGCGCACGCTTTTCACACGGTTTTCCGCCGACTGCTGGATTTCCAGGCAGTAGGGGCCGATGCGCAGGCACACCGCGCAATCGGGGATCTGCTCCAGGGCTTCGGTGACCAGGCCGTTGAGGGTCTTCGGGCCGTCGCAGGGCAATTGCCAGCCAAGCGACTTGTTCAGCTCGCGCAGGTTGGCGCTGCCGTCGATGACGAAGCTGCCGTCCTCCTGGGCCTGGATATCCGGGTTGTCGAGGCTGTCGAGGTCGTTGAAGTCGCCGACGATCTCTTCGAGGATGTCCTCCAGCGTGACGATGCCGATCACCTCGCCATATTCGTCGACCACCACGCCGATACGGCGCTTCTCCTTCTGGAAGTTCACCAACTGGGTCGACAGCGGCGTGCTTTCCGGCACGAAATACGGCTCCATGCAGGCCTGGCGGAGATTCTCCTTGGTCAGGCGGCCCTGGGTCAGCAGGCGCGCGATCTGGCGCATGTGCACGACCCCTTCGATCTGGTTGACGTCGTCGCGGTAGACCGGCAGGCGGGTGTGGCTGGTGGTGCGCAACTGCTCGACGATGACCTCGAGTTCGTCGTCGAGGTCGATGCCTTCGATTTCGTTGCGCGGGATCATCAGGTCGTTGACCGTGACCTTCTCCAGGTCCAGCAGGCCGAGCAGCATGTCATGCCGGTTGACCTCGCTGGCCTGGGGGTTGTCGGCCGGATGCAGGGCCTCTTCGTCGCGGCTGCGTCCGCTGTCGTCCTGTTCCGCCGCAGCGACGCCGAGCAGGCGCAGCAGCGCGTTGCTCAGCAGGGTCAGTAGCCACAGCAGGGGCCAGCACAGGCGCTGCAGGATCAGGAGCGGCAGGCTGAGCGGCAGGGCGACGCGTTCCGAGCGAAGGGCGCCGTAGCGGCGCGGCAGCAGGGCGCCGAACAGCAGCAGGAGCAGGGTCATGCCGGGGATGGCGACGGCCAGGCCGATGACGCCCCAGTGGCGCAGCGCGGCCCAACTGGCCAGGGCGGCGGCGCTGACGTTGACCAGGGTGCGGCCGAACAACAGGGTGCCGCGCAGGCGGTCGTCGTGCAGCAGCAGCCAACTGCTGCGCCGGGCCCCGCGCAGGCCTTGCTTGGCCTGCAGGCGCAGGCGGTAACGGTCGAGGTTGAGCAGGGCGGTCTCGACGCAGGAGAAGAACGCCGAGCAGGCGACCAGGAGAACCAGCAGGCCGACCAGGTACCCGGGGTGCAGCTCATCCATGAAGGAGGCCCATCAGATGTGCAGGATGAATTCCCGCACCAGCTTGCTGCCGAAGTACGCCAACATCAACAGGCAGAAACCGGCCAGGGTCCAGCGGATCGCCTTGTGGCCCCGCCAGCCGAGCTGGTGGCGACCCCAGAGGAGCACGGCGAAGACCACCCAGGCGAAGCAGGACAGGATGGTCTTGTGCGCCAGGTGCTGGGCGAACAGGTTGTCGACGAACAGCCATCCGGACAGCAGCGACAGCGAAAGCAGCGACCAGCCGCCCCAGAGGAAGCCGAACAGCAGGCTTTCCATGGTTTGCAGGGGCGGGAAGTTGCGGATCAGCCCGGACGGATGCTTGTGCTTGAGGCGGTAGTCCTGGAGCAGCAGCAAGAGCGCCTGGAACACCGCGATGGTGAGCAGGCCGTAGGCCAGGATCGAGAGCAGGATGTGGGCCAGGATGCCTGGCTGTTCGTTGATCGGCTCGACGGTGCCGTGGGGGATGAGTACCGCCAGCAGGGTGGTGAGGGCGCCCAGCGGGAATAGAAGGAGGAGCAGGTTCTCCACCGGTATCCGCAAGGTCGCCAGCAGGGTCAGGAGGATTACCGCGGCGGCGATCAGGCTGGCGGCGTTGAAGAAGTCCAGCACCAGGCCGGCCGGGGTCAGCAATTGCTGGTAGAGGCTGAAGGCGTGGGCGACCAGTGCCAGGAGTCCGAACAGGAGCAGCAGGGGTTTGCCCGGCGCGGTGCGCTTGGACACACAGGCACCCTGGTAGGCGGCGGTGCCGAGATAGAGAACAGCAGCGATGAGGCTGGGCAGCAGGGGATGCATAAGTCCTTGTAATCGCGGGCCCGAAAGGATGGGAGTTTGGCATAGATCGAGCGTCGCGAGAAAGCCGTTGCGAACAGTTCTCTCGTACCTGTGGCCGGGTTGGCGGACCGCCTGCCGCGGGCGCCGCGACCTCATGGTCCGGCGGTCGCTTCGGCAAAGACGGAACGCATCGGCAAATCAAGGACTTGAGGCTGGCCTCCGGTCGTCGCCGGACACACACTCCGTCTTTCATCGCGTGTCCCGCGACGCGCTCTTGGTTATAATCCGCCGCTTGCCGCAACCCCCGTGGAAGGATCGCGCATGTTCGAAAACCTTACAGACCGCCTCTCGCAGACGCTTCGCCATGTCACCGGCAAGGCCAAGCTGACCGAGGACAACATCAAGGACACTCTGCGCGAAGTGCGCATGGCCCTGCTCGAGGCCGACGTGGCCCTGCCGGTGGTCAAGGACTTCGTCAACAAGGTCAAGGAGCGCGCCGTCGGTACCGAGGTCTCGAAGAGCCTGACCCCGGGACAGGCGTTCGTGAAGATCGTCCGCGCCGAGCTCGAGGAGCTGATGGGGGCGGCCAACGAGGACCTGGCGCTGAGCGTCGCGCCGCCGGCGGTGATCCTGATGGCCGGCCTGCAGGGCGCGGGCAAGACCACCACCGCGGGCAAGCTGGCGCGCTTCCTTAAGGAACGCAAGAAGAAGTCGGTGATGGTGGTTTCCGCCGACGTCTACCGACCCGCCGCGATCAAGCAGCTGGAAACCCTGGCGGGCGAGGTCGGCGTAACCTTCTTCCCTTCCGACGTCAGCCAGAAGCCGGTGGCCATCGCCGAGGCGGCGATCCGCGAGGCGAGACTGAAGTTCATCGACGTGGTGATCGTCGATACCGCAGGCCGCCTGCACATCGATGCCGACATGATGGACGAGATCAAGCAGGTGCACGCGGCGATCAAGCCGGCGGAAACCCTGTTCGTGGTCGATGCCATGACCGGCCAGGACGCCGCCAACACCGCCAAGGCCTTCAATGACGCCTTGCCGCTGACCGGCGTGGTCCTGACCAAGGTCGACGGCGACGCGCGTGGTGGTGCCGCGCTCTCGGTGCGGGCGATCACCGGCAAGCCGATCAAGTTCCTCGGCATGGGCGAAAAGAGCGAAGCGCTCGATCCGTTCCATCCCGACCGCGTGGCCTCGCGCATCCTCGGCATGGGCGACGTGCTCAGCCTGATCGAACAGGCCGAGCAGAACCTCGACCGCGACAAGGCCGAGAAGCTGGCGAAGAAGATCAAGAAGGGCAAGGGCTTCGACCTGGAAGACTTCCGCGACCAGTTGCAACAGATGAAGAACATGGGCGGCCTCGGCGGGCTCATGGACAAGCTGCCGATGCTCGGCGGGGTCAACCTGGCGCAGATGGGCAATGCCCAGGGTGCTGCGGAGAAACAGTTCAAGCAGATGGAGGCGATCATCAACTCGATGACGCCCGGCGAACGGCGCGATCCGGAAATGATCAGCGGCTCGCGCAAGCGCCGCATCGCCCTTGGCTCCGGTACCCAGGTGCAGGACGTCGGCCGGCTGATCAAGCAGCACAAGCAGATGCAGAAGATGATGAAGAAGGTCACCGCCAAGGGCGGCATGGCCAAGATGATGCGAGGCATGGGCAGCATGTTCCCGGGGGGCATGCCCAAGCTTTGATCGGACGCGCGGCCGCTGGCCACGCCGACGGTTTCGCGCCGTCGGCCGGCGGGCGGACCGTGTGCTTCCCGCGCTCTCCGCGCCGGCCGATGGGTGGCCGAAAAAGAGATTTGCAAATTCCCCGATAATCCTTAGAATATGCGGCCTTTCGGGCCGTGGGCCCAGCGTGCATTCATTTTGCAAGCACCGACTACAGGAACGAAGTTCACATGGTAACCATCCGTCTTGCTCGTGGCGGCTCCAAAAAGCGCCCCTTCTACCACCTGACCGTGACCAACAGCCGCAATGCGCGCGATGGTCGCTTCGTCGAGCGCATCGGTTTCTTCAACCCGGTTGCGACTGGTGGCGAAGTGCGTCTGTCCGTCGACCAGGAGCGTGCTACCTACTGGCTCGGCCAGGGTGCACAGCCGTCTGAGCGCGTTGCTCAGCTGCTCAAGGACGCTGCCAAGGCAAACGCCTAAGCCGTCATGAGTGAAATGCCGACACCCGCCGACGACCTGGTCGTGATCGGCAAGATCGTTTCGGTGTACGGCATCCGCGGTGAGGTGAAGGTGTATTCCTTTACCGACCCGTTGGACAACCTGCTGGACTATCGCCGCTGGACGCTCCGGCGCGACGGCGAGATTCGGCAGGCCGAGCTGGTCAGGGGGCGCCTGCATGGCAAGGTCCTGGCCGCCAAGCTCAAGGGGCTCGACGATCGCGAAGAGGCCCGCACCTTCACCGGTTACGAGATCTGCATCCCGCGTAGCGAGTTGCCCTCTCTCGAGGAAGGTGAGTACTACTGGCACCAGCTGGAAGGCCTGAAGGTGATCGACCAGGGCGGGCAGTTGCTCGGCGTGATCGACCATCTGCTGGAAACCGGTGCCAACGATGTCATGGTGGTCAAGCCCTGCGCGGGCAGCCTGGACGACCGCGAGCGCCTGTTGCCCTACACCGGGCAGTGCGTGCTGTCGATCGACCTGGCCGCTGGCGAGATGCGGGTGGACTGGGACGCGGACTTCTGATCATCCATGGACAAGCGTTTGTGGGTGGGCGTCGTCAGCATCTTTCCGGAGATGTTCCGCGCGATCAGTGACTATGGCATCACCAGCCGTGCGGTAAAGCAGGGGTTGCTCACGCTGACCTGCTGGAATCCACGGGACTACACCGAGGACCGCCACCAGACGGTGGACGACCGGCCCTTCGGCGGTGGCCCTGGCATGGTGATGAAGATCAAGCCTCTGGAGGGCGCGCTGGCGGATGCCAGGCAAGCCGCCGGGGGCAGGAAGGCGAAGGTGATCTACCTTTCGCCGCAAGGCCGCCAGCTGACGCAGGCGGGCGTACGCGAACTGGCCGAAGAGGAAGCGTTGATCCTCATCGCCGGGCGCTACGAAGGCATCGACGAGCGCTTCATCGAAGAGCACGTCGATGAAGAATGGTCGATCGGCGATTATGTCCTGTCCGGCGGTGAGTTGCCGGCCATGGTGCTGGTCGATGCAGTGACGCGGTTGCTGCCCGGTGCATTGGGTCATGCAGATTCCGCCGAGGAGGACTCCTTCACGGATGGCCTGCTCGACTGCCCGCACTACACCCGACCCGAGGTGTACGCGGACAAACGTGTTCCTGAAGTGTTGCTCAGTGGCAACCATGAACACATCCGGCGTTGGCGTTTGCAGCAGGCCCTTGGGCGGACCTGGGAACGACGCGCCGATCTTCTGGATAGCCGCTCGCTTTCTGGAGAAGAGCAGAAGCTGCTGGCGGAATATATCCGTCAGCGGGACGATAGTTAACGTATCGATGGCTGGCCGATTGCCGGTCTTAGGAGCACAGCATGACCAACAAGATCATTCAGCAGATCGAAGCTGAACAGATGAACAAAGAGATCCCGGCGTTCGCCCCCGGCGATACCGTGATCGTCCAGGTCAAGGTGAAGGAAGGCGACCGTCAGCGTCTGCAGGCCTTCGAAGGCGTCGTTATCGCCAAGCGCAACCGTGGCCTGAACAGCGCCTTCACCGTGCGCAAGATCTCCAACGGCGTGGGCGTGGAACGTACCTTCCAGACCTACAGCCCGATCGTCGACAGCCTGAGCGTCAAGCGTCGCGGCGACGTGCGCAAGGCCAAGCTGTACTACCTCCGCGCCCTGTCCGGCAAGGCCGCGCGCATCAAGGAAAAACTGGTCTAATCCGGTTCTTCTCCGAGAAAAGCAGCCCGAGGGCTGCTTTTTTCATGTCTGGCGTTCGCCTTTCCGGCGGCGCTTCCTACTGCCCACGGCAGCGCATAACCAGTACAACATCCGCGGCACCCAGGCAGCCACTCCATCCGGTATTCGTGGCATGACCCCCAGAGAGCAAGAAATCCTGCGTCGCACCGAGCTTTCCGAAACCCGTGTGACCAAGGCGGTATTCCCGCCCACCACCAATCACCACAACACCCTGTTCGGCGGGACTGCGCTGGCCTGGATGGACGAGGTCTCGTTCATCACCGCGACCCGTTTCTGCCGCCTGCCGCTGGTGACCGTTTCCACCGATCGCATCGACTTCAACCACCCGATCCCGGCGGGCTCGATCGTCGAACTGGTCGGACGGGTGGTCAAGGTCGGCAACACCAGCCTCAAGGTGGAGGTCGAGGTGTACCTGGAAAGCATGTACGCCGACGGTCGCGAGAAGGCCATACACGGCCTGTTCAGCTTCGTTGCCATCGACGACGAAAAGCGGCCGGTTCCGGTCCTGCCGGGGTTCCCGGCCAGCCAGGCGGCTTGAGACAGGCAGAAAGAAGGCACCCACGGGTGCCTTTTCCATATCCCCGGACGATCCGGCCCTGGGTTGGGATCAGGGCCGCAGGCTGATCTTCAGGGAGGCCTGGGACAGGTCGATCTGTTGCAGGCTGACGCTGCCGAACGTCTGCTCGCGCGGCGCGCCGGCAATGCGGATATTGTCGAAGCGCACCTCGCCGATACTGCTCGGCAGGCGCAGGTTGACCGAGCCGTCGGGGTTGAGCGTGCTTTGCGTCTTGCCGGTTTCGTAGCGAACGTCGCTCATCGAGGTTTCCGCCTCCAGGCTGTCGAGCATCGGCATCACCAGCTTCGCCAGTTGCTTCACCGCGGCCAGTCCGTCGCCGCCCTCGGCCTTCAGGAACAGGCCCTCGAGGCTTTCGTTGAGGCCCTGGGCGTTGACGTTGCTCATCTCGACGTCGGTCAGCGGACGCAGGTTCTTCGGCAGTTCCTGGCGGCTCATGGCCGCTGGCGGCTGCATACGCTGGATGTCGGCGCTGGCCATCTGGAACGGACTGAGCAGGGCGGCGACCAGGGTCGCGGCCAGGCGCAGGTTGGTCTGCTTCTTCAGCGCCTTCTTCAGTTGCCGTTCGCTCAGCAGGCCCTGCTCGATCAGGGTTTCGCCCAGGCGCTTGTGGTTGCTCAACTGCGCCTGGATCGCGGCGTCCAGTTGGGCGGCGCTAATCAGCCCCTTGTTGATCAGGATCTGGCCCAGGCGGGAATGTTGTTGATTGGACATGGTCATGGCCTGATGAAAAAAGAGGATGATGGCTAGATGCAATCATCCTCTTCGTGGGCTTCGTTTGTCACCCAACCTTGGATAGGGTGACGACGGTCTTTCGTCGGTTCGTTGAAGTCTAGTCGGCGATTTCCGTAGCCTGCGACTTGCTGACTGACGGTTCCGCGTCGATCAGCGACAGCAGCGTCCAGCCGGTGCCCGGCGCCAGCGTGGACTGTGGCGTGGCGACGTGCATCCTGCCGTTCGGATCGCGGGCGAACAGCAGGATCGCGGACTCGCCGTGCAGCGCCTGGTAGTCGTTCCAGCCGAAGGTGTCGGTGAGCAGGGTGGTGCGGATTTCGGCGCCGCGCGACAGCAGGCTGGCGAACTGCGCGTAGGTCAGCGGTCGCTGGCCAAGTGGGCGGCCACGGTGTTCGTCGCTGGAGCGGTGCTTGTCGGTACGCTTGGCTTCCTGGCTGGTCGGCAGGCCGAACAGCTGGCGATGGCCGAACTCGTGGCGGAAGCGCATGGCCGCCAGGGTATTCAGCTCGCCGGCTGGAGAAACCCCCAGCAAATGCCCGATGCCGACCAGGTCGAGGTGGGCTTCGGCGTGCTGCGAGGTGGGATTGCCGAAATAGGTGGGCAGGTTGTCCATGCGGGCGGCGCGGATGTTTTCCCAGCTCGAATCAGTCAGCAGCACGCGGCTGCCGAGGCTCTTCAGGGCCTTGCCGATGGCGCGCCCAACCGGATTGGCGCCGACGATCAGGTAGCCGCTGGGCGAGGGCTCGGCGACCTTCAGCAGGCGCGCCAGGGGGCGGGCGGTGGCGCTTTGCAGGACCACCGTGCCGATGATCACCAGAAAGGTCAGCGGCACCAGCAGCGCCGCCTGGGCATGGCCTTCGGCGCTCAGGCGGATGGCGAAGATCGCCGAGACCGCCGCGGCGACGATCCCGCGCGGGGCGATCCAGCTGAGCAGGGCGCGCTCGCGCCAGCTCAGCGGCGAACCCCAGGTCGACAGCGCCACGTTCAGCGGCCGGGCGACGAACTGGATCAGCAGCAGCACCAGCAGCGCCGCCGGGCCCAGGCCGAGCAGGGCATTGATGTCCAGGCGCGCGGCCAGGAGGATGAACAGGCCGGAAATCAGCAGGACGCTGAGGTTTTCCTTGAAGTGCAGGATCTGCCGTACGTCGACGCCCTTCATGTTGGCCAGGCCCATGCCCATCAGGGTGACGGCGAGCAGTCCGGATTCGTGCATCACCCGGTTCGAGGCGATGAATACGCCCAGCACCGCGGCCAGCGTCGCCAGGTTGTGCAGGTAGTCCGGCAGCCAGTGGCGGCGCAGGACGATGCCCAGCGCCCAGCCGCCGAGGATGCCGAACAGGCTGCCGCAGAGGATCACCCCGCCGAAGGTCTGCAGGCTGTGCAGCCAGCCGTCGCCTTCGCCGCTGGAGATGATGAAGCTGTACACCACTACCGCCAGCAGGGCGCCGATGGGATCGATGACGATGCCTTCCCAGCGCAGGATGTTCGCCACCGCGGCCTTGGGCCGGACCACCCGCAGCATCGGAACGATCACCGTGGGCCCGGTGACCAGGGTCAGGGTGCCGAACAGCAGGGCCATTTCCCAGCTGAAGTCGAGCAGGTAGTGGGCGGCCAGGGCGATCACGCCCCAGGTCGAGAGCGCGCCGATGGTCACCATCCGGTGCACCACGGTGCCGATTTCCTTCCATTCGCTGAAATGCAGGGTCAGGCTGCCCTCGAAGAGGATCAGCGCCACCGCCAGGGATACCAGCGGGAACAGCAGGGGGCCGAACATCTCGTCCGGATCGAGCCAGCCGAGCAGGGGGCCGGCGACGATCCCGGACAGCAGCAGGAAAAGAATGGCTGGCAGGCGCAGGCGCCAGGCCAGCCATTGACTGAGCAGGGCGGCGGCACCGATGCCGCCGAGGGCGAGCAGGATAGCGTTCTGGTCCATCGAGGATTCCTTGTCAGCGTCGCTCCGCTCGTCCTGAGCCGGGGCGAACCATCGAGCCACATGGCTCCGCTTTTTCCCGCGGGCACGGGAAGCCGGCCGACCTCCTGTCGACCGGCCTGACTAACCATTACGTGGCGATGACGGCCAACGCTCGCGATAGCGCCCAGGCTATGAAAGACTAGCCGCGCTTTCATTTGGTTCGCAGCCTTCATCCATGAGTACCCTCGAACATCCCCTGATCGACCGTTTCCTCGATGCCCTGTGGCTGGAAAAAGGCCTTGCCGACAACACCCGCGAGGCTTATCGCAACGACCTCCAGCAGTTCAACGCCTGGCTCGATGGCCGCGGGCTGCGCCTGGAGGGCATCGGCCGCGACGCGATCCTCGATCACCTGGCCTGGCGCCTGGAACAGGGCTACAAGGCCCGCTCGACCGCGCGCTTCCTCTCCGGCCTGCGTGGCTTCTATCGCTATTGCCTGCGCGACGGCCTGATCGCCGAGGATCCCACCTTGCAGGTGGACCTGCCGCAACTGGGCAAGCCGTTGCCGAAATCCCTCTCCGAAGCGGACGTCGAGGCATTGCTGGCGGCGCCGGAAGTCGACGACCCGCTGGGCCTGCGCGATCGCACCATGCTCGAAGTGCTGTATGCCTGCGGCCTGCGGGTCAGCGAACTGGTCGGCCTGACCCTGGAGCAGGTCAACCTGCGCCAGGGCGTGGTCAAGGTGTTCGGCAAGGGCAGCAAGGAGCGCCTGGTGCCGCTCGGCGAGGAAGCCATCGGCTGGCTCGAACGCTACCTGCGCGAGGCCCGCGGCGACCTGCTCGGCGGGCGGCCCAGCGACGTGCTGTTCCCCAGCCTGCGCGGCGAACAGATGACCCGCCAGACCTTCTGGCATCGCATCAAGCATCACGCGCAGGTGGCGGCGATCGGCACGTCGATTTCGCCGCACACCCTGCGCCACGCCTTCGCCACCCACCTGCTCAACCATGGCGCCGACCTGCGGGTGGTGCAGATGCTGCTCGGCCACAGCGACCTGTCGACCACCCAGATCTATACCCATATCGCCCGGGCCCGCCTCCAGGATCTGCACGCACGCCACCACCCGCGAGGCTGACGCTTTGTCCGAAAAATCCGTACCTACCCGAAAAGAGGCGCTTTCGTAGCGTTCTGCGACAAGCGTCGGGCCCGTCGGGATAGTGGTCTATGGTAGGCTTCGCCGACCGCACGACAGGAGTGACACATGCGCGTGACCCGTTTTCTGGCTGCTGCCGCCCTCGGCCTGATGAGTACCCTGGCCCTGGCAGACAATGCCGATCAGAACATCCGCAAGACCCTGCAGGCCCTGCAACCGGACCTGCCCATCGACTCCATCGCCAGCAGCCCGCTGCAGGGGCTCTACCAGGTGCAGCTGAAGGGCGGCCGGGTGCTCTACGCCAGCGCCGACGGCCAGTTCGTCATGCAGGGCTACCTCTACCAGGTGAAGGACGGCAAGCCGGTCAACCTGACCGAGAAGGCCGAGAGCCAGGCGATCGCCAAGGCGATCAACGGCGTGCCCGCCAGCGAGATGGTGGTGTATCCGGCCAAGGGCCAGGCCAAGGCGCACATCACGGTGTTCACCGATACCACCTGCCCGTACTGCCAGAAGCTGCATGCCGAGGTGCCGGACCTGACCGAGCAGGGGATCGAGGTGCGCTACATGGCGTTCCCGCGCCAGGGGCCGCAGTCGGCGGGCGACAAGCAACTGCAGGCGGTCTGGTGTGCGAAGGAGCCGACCAAGGCGATGGACGCCATGATGAACGGCAAGGAGATCAAGTCTTCCGAGTGCAAGAACCCGGTCGACAAGCAGTTCCAGATGGGCCAGATGGTCGGGGTGCAGGGAACGCCGGCGATCGTCCTTGCCAATGGCCAGTTGCTCCCCGGCTACCAGCCGGCCAAGCAGTTGGCCAAGCTGGCGCTGGAGGCCAAATAGCGCCGGGTCTGCCGAACAATTGACTAATAAAGAGCCGCTTCGTAATGTGCGGCTCTTTTGTTTTCATCATTGGCGATTTCCGCCGCCCGCTGGCGGAATCCATCGCCAGGATGTGTCGTGGCCCGTACAGTGGTCGCGTCAACCTCGATTCGCTCGGGGAACCATAGCAGGCCGGCGCGTCCGGCCGTCGTAGGTGAGATGGGGAGTTCCAGCGTGAAACCGGTCAAAGTAGGCATCTGTGGGTTGGGGACCGTCGGTGGCGGTACCTTCAATGTACTCGAACGCAACGCCGAGGAGATTGCCCGCCGTGCCGGGCGCGGTATCGAGGTTGCGCAGATCGCCGCCCGCCGGCCGAACCCGAAGTGCGATACCGGTGCGACCCCCATCACCGCCGATATCTTCGACGTAGCGTGCAATCCCGAGATCGACGTGGTCGTCGAGTTGATCGGCGGCTACACCCTGGCCCACGAGCTGGTGCTCAAGGCCATCGAGAACGGCAAGCACGTGGTCACCGCGAACAAGGCGCTGATCGCCGTGCACGGCAACGAGATCTTCGCCAAGGCCCGCGAGAAGGGCGTGATCGTCGCCTTCGAGGCCGCTGTCGCCGGCGGCATCCCGGTGATCAAGGCGATCCGCGAGGGGCTGTCGGCCAACCGCATCAACTGGCTGGCCGGGATCATCAACGGTACCGGCAACTTCATCCTCAGCGAAATGCGCGAGAAGGGCCGTACCTTCCCCGACGTGCTCGCCGAGGCCCAGGCCCTGGGCTATGCCGAGGCCGACCCGACCTTCGACGTGGAAGGCATCGACGCCGCCCACAAGCTGACCATCCTCGCCTCGATCGCCTTCGGCATTCCGCTGCAGTTCGACAAGGCCTACACCGAAGGCATCTCGAAGCTGACCAGCGCCGACGTCAACTACGCCGACGCCCTCGGCTATCGCATCAAGCACCTGGGCGTGGCGCGTCGCACCGAGAGCGGCTTCGAGCTGCGCGTGCACCCGACCCTGATTCCCTCGGATCGCCTGATCGCCAACGTCAACGGCGTGATGAACGCGGTGATGGTCAACGGCGACGCCGTCGGCTCGACCCTCTACTACGGCGCCGGTGCCGGCATGGAACCGACCGCTTCCTCGGTGGTGGCCGACCTCGTCGACGTGGTCCGCGCCATGACCTCCGATCCGGAGAACCGCGTACCGCACCTGGCGTTCCAGCCGGACGCGCTGTCCGACCACCCGATCCTGCCGATCGAAGCCTGCGAAAGCGCCTACTATCTGCGCATCCAGGCCAAGGACCACCCGGGCGTACTGGCCCAGGTGGCCACCATCCTGTCCGAGCGCGGCATCAACATCGAATCGATCATGCAGAAGGAGGCCGAGGAACAGGACGGCCTGGTGCCGATGATCCTGGTTACCCACCGGGTCATCGAACAACGCATCAACGATGCCATCGCCGCCCTGGAAGCGCTGGAAGGCGTGTCCGGGCCGGTGGTCCGTATCCGTGTCGAACAACTGAATTGATCGAACGCCGGGCGCCGCTCGCGGGCCCGCGTCAACAGCGAAGGTTTTGAACATGCGTTACATCAGCACCCGCGGCCAAGCGCCCGCCCTGAACTTCGAAGATGTCCTCCTCGCCGGCCTGGCCAGCGACGGCGGCCTCTACGTCCCGGAAAACCTGCCACGCTTCACCCTCGAGGAGATCGCCTCCTGGGTCGGCCTGCCCTACCACGAGCTGGCCTTCCGGGTGATGCGCCCGTTCGTCGCCGGCAGCATCGCCGATGCCGACTTCAAGAAGATCCTCGAGGAAACCTATGGCGTCTTCGCCCATGACGCAGTGGCGCCGCTGCGCCAGTTGAACGGCAACGAATGGGTACTGGAGCTGTTCCACGGCCCGACCCTGGCCTTCAAGGACTTCGCCCTGCAACTGCTCGGCCGCCTGCTCGACCATGTGCTGGCCAAGCGCGGCGAGCGCGTGGTGATCATGGGTGCCACCTCCGGCGATACCGGCTCCGCGGCCATCGAAGGCTGCCGCCGTTGCGACAACGTCGACATCTTCATCATGCACCCGCACAACCGCGTGTCCGAGGTGCAGCGCCGGCAGATGACCACCATCCTCGGCGACAACATCCACAACATCGCCATCGAAGGCAACTTCGACGACTGCCAGGAGATGGTCAAGGCCAGCTTCGCCGACCAGGGCTTCCTCAAGGGTACCCGCCTGGTAGCGGTGAACTCGATCAACTGGGCGCGGATCATGGCCCAGATCGTCTACTACTTCCATGCCGCGCTGCAGCTCGGCGCGCCGCATCGCTCGGTGGCGTTCTCGGTGCCGACCGGCAACTTCGGCGACATCTTCGCCGGCTACCTGGCGCGCAACATGGGCCTGCCGGTCAGCCAACTGATCGTCGCGACCAACCGCAACGACATCCTGCACCGCTTCATGAGCGGCAACCGCTACGACAAGGACACCCTGCATCCCTCGCTGTCGCCGTCGATGGATATCATGGTCTCGTCCAACTTCGAACGCCTGCTGTTCGACCTGCACGGCCGCAACGGCAAGGCCGTCGCCGAACTGCTGGATGCCTTCAAGGCCAGCGGCAAGCTGTCGGTGGAAGACCAGCGCTGGACCGAGGCGCGCAAGCTGTTCGACTCCCTGGCGGTCAGCGACGAGCAGACCTGCGAGACCATCGCCGAGGTATACCGCTCCTGTGGCGAGTTGCTCGACCCGCACACCGCCATCGGCGTGCGTGCCGCCCGCGAATGCCGGCGCAGCCTGAGCGTGCCGATGGTGACCCTGGGCACTGCGCACCCGGTCAAGTTCCCCGAAGCGGTGGAGAAGGCCGGCATCGGCCAGGCGCCGGCGCTGCCTGCGCACCTCGCCGACCTGTTCGAGCGCGAGGAGCGCTGCACCGTATTGCCGAACGAGCTGGCCAAGGTGCAGGCCTTCGTCAGCCAGCACGGCAATCGCGGCAAGCCGCTCTGAGCCTGTCGTGAAAGGAAGAAGCCCGCCTTGATGGCGGGCTTTTTCATGTCTTCTCAAAGGGCGGCGGCGAGTTTGTTGCGCGAGGGGCGGAGCAGTCTCAGCGGGTCGTTGAACTGGATGTCGCTGGCCAGCTTGTAGTAGCGCCCGACGAAATAGTCGCGGGCCTGGGCATCGTTCTTTCCCTGGTACAGCGCCCAGGCGACGCTGATGCCGGCGAACTCGTTGTACTCGATCTGTCGCAGCGGGCTGAAGTGGGTCGCCGTGGTGGCCGTGGCGCCCCAGGCGGGCACGTCGCGGATCAACGGGCCCTGCCAGAGGATCGGCCAACTGAGCGGCGGTACGACCACATCGGCCAGTCCGGTCAGCAGCAGGGTCGGGGTCTTTACCGTGGAGCCGATGGCCAGGGGGCCTGGCTCGATCGGCAGGGCGCCGACCAGCTTCAACCGTGGCTCGATGAGTTGCAGGGCTTGTGCAGAGAGGCTGGCGCTTTGCAGCGTGGCCTGGCCGCCGGCGGAGTGCCCGGCGACCAGCGTCCGGGAAAAGTCGGCCCGGTCATGCAGGGCCGAGCCCGGGTCCCTGTCCAGTTTCGCGACCTCAAGGATGCCGAGGGCGTGCATCAGCGGGAAGGAATTGATGAAGTCGGAGGAGATCACCACGATGAAGCCGTGGCTGGCCCACAGTTTCATCAGTTCGTGATAGTTGCCGGCGTTGGAAAGTATGCCGCCGACGAAAGTGATGACCGGAAGCTTGGCGTCGGACGCGGCGATGTCCGCCGGATAGTAGACGCTGGTACTGATCGGGCTGGCGAAGCCATAGGGAAAAGCCTCGTTGCAGCGGATCGAGCCGTCCAGCAGGACGATCCTGGCGATGGTCCCGACGAAGCCACGACAATCGGCGAGCACGGCGGTGCTGGCGATCTCGGTGTCGGCGACCGGACGCGCGTACTGGTCGTTGGCCAGGCCGACGGCGCCGAACAGCAGCGAGCCCTGTGCCGTGCCGGCGGCGAATGCCAGCGCGAGGATGAAGGCGCGCCAGGCGCCGCGGGGGGATGCGAAGGCAGTCATGAGATCCTCGCTGTTCGATGCGCAGGGGGAAGTCTCGTTGTTACTGCCTGACGGACGCGCCGGATACTGCAATTTCAAGCAGGTGAAGGTGTTGCGCGAGGGTGGGATGGTTGGAGTTTTTCCCGGTGCTTCCCTTATAGCGGGCTGATCGTTGCGTTGGCCTGGTTCGGCTCGAATGGCTATTTGCGCCGGCACGTGGCCTTTCGCCAGATGCTGCCGTTAGTCCGGTAAATGCTTGCATCGACGAACCCTATTCGCGTTTTTTCGGTCTTTGACGAGTCTTATTCGTCGAAACAGGAGACCTGATTTGGACAGCCTGAAGCAACGACTGGCCGATGCCTTCGCTCCCCATCCCTTCACCCTCAGCCAGCCCCGGCCCGATGGCGGACGGGTGGTCACGCTGGTCGATCCGCAGGGGGAAACCCTGTTGCAGCGGGTCATCGCCAAGGTGCAGTTGAACGACGAAAGCTATCTCGAGGATGCCGTGCAGACCATTCGCCGGGAATTGCAGGTGCTGGTCGGGCGGATGGAGGAAGACGTGCTGGCGACCTTCCGCGAGCGGGATCACGTGCTGCTGTATTCGTCGCGCTAGCACCGTCTCGTTCGAGGGCGCGTTGCGCATCGGGCGGTCAGGCCGAAGGCGCGCGCCGGTGCAGCGGCTCTTGCCGGATGGCGCCATGCTCGTGGAAGCGTGCGGATAACCCCCTCTCCCTGGCTGGATAGGGGAGAGGGGCCGCCCTGTCCGCGGAGCACCGATGAAGGGCTCCGCGTACCGTTCAGATGGCGCCTTCCCGGCGCAGGGCGGCGATGCCCTCGCTGTCGTAGCCCAGCTCGGCGAGCAGGGCATCGGTATGCTCGCCCAGTTCCGGGCCTACCCAATCCGCCGAGCCTGGCGTGGCGGACAGCTTGGGCACGATGCCAGGCATGTGGAATGGCTTGCCGTCCGGCAAGCGTGCCGAGAGGAACATCTCGCGGGCAAGGAATTGCGGATCGCGGAACATGTCTTCGGCGGAGTAGATGCGGCTGGCCGGGACTTCGGCTCGCGCCAGCACCGCCAGCACTTCCTCCAGGGACTGCGAGGCGACCCAGCGGTCGATAACCCCATAGAGTTCGTCGCGGCGCGCATCGCGCCCGTCGTTGCTGGCCAGTTGCGGGTCGCTGGCCAGGTCGTCGCGGCCGATGGCCTGCATGAAGCGGCGGAAGATCGCGTCGCCGTTGGCGCCGATCTGTACGTGGCGGCCATCGGCGCTGGTGTGGATGGAGGAGGGGGTGATGCCCGGCATGATGTTGCCGGTGCGCTCGCGGATGAAACCGAACACGTCGAATTCCGGAACCATGCTTTCCATCATGGCGAAGATCGCCTCGTAGAGGGCGACGTCGACCATCTGTCCCTCGCCGCCGTTGACCTCGCGGTGTCGCAGCGCCATCAGCGCGCCGATCACGCCCCACAGGGCGGCGATCGAGTCGCCGATGGAAATCCCGGTGCGAACCGGCGGGCGGTCCTCGAAGCCGGTAATGTAGCGCAGTCCGCCCATCGACTCGCCGACCGCGCCGAAGCCCGGCTGGTCCTTGTAGGGGCCGGTCTGGCCGAAGCCCGACAGGCGCACCATCACCAGGCGCGGGTTCAGCGCGTGGAGGACATCCCAGCCCAGGCCGAGCTTTTCCAGTACGCCGGGGCGGAAGTTCTCGATCAGGATGTCGGCATCGCCGAGCAGGCGTTTCAGGATCGCCTGGCCTTCGGCGTGCTTGAGATTGAGGGTCAGGGATTTCTTGTTGCGTGCCTGAACGAACCACCACAGCGAGGTGCCTTCGTAGAGCTTGCGCCACTTGCGCAGTGGATCGCCGCCGTCGGGCGACTCGATCTTGATCACTTCGGCGCCGAACTCGGCGCAGATCCGCGAGGCGAAAGGGCCGGCGATCAGGGTGCCGAGCTCGACCACCTTCAGGCCGGCCAGCGGTTTGGGCGAATGTTCCATGCGGTGTCCGTCAGGCTGCAGTGTGCGCATAGCCTAGAGCATTTGCCGGCGGTGCGGGCGGGTGCCGCGGTAGGGTGAGACGTTTCCCGTTTTTTCCCGATATGCCCGGCGGTCCTTCAATTCCTTTTGCATAGAGGGTTTAATGCGGGAGTCGATACAGGATGTAGCGCGCCAGACACCGAGCCAGGGAGGCCCCTCGTGCCATTTCTTTCTCTCTTTCCTCCCCGTGTTTCTTTTCCATGCTCCGGCCGGCCCGGCGTAGATATGCGCGTGCGTTGGTTTTTATTACATGTGATCTGTTGAAATCTTACATGTGATCTCGTAGTGTGAGTCCATGCAACGGAAATCATCAGCCCATTATCAGCGTGTCTTTCGCCAGCGCCTGCGCGAGCAGGGCCTGGTGAAGAAGGAAGTCTGGATCTTGCCGGAGAACGCCGCGGCGCTCGCCGGCATCGAGCGGATGCTGCGTCGCCCGGCTGCCGGAGCGGCTCATTTGGAGAAGGAGGAAGACATGACGGAAGCCCGGGTATGGAACGCTCGCTCGCTGGCCGAGGCCCTGAGCGGCACCGAGCTGTTCAGCAGCGGCGAGGCCCAGATCGAGCTGATCGAGGGGGCGGAAGCGAGTCTCTACGTGATCATGCGCGAATACGGCGACCTGCCGGTGTTCGTCGCGCCCCAGGGCGAGCAGATCATCGTCGAGGCGCTGCTCTGGCCGGAAAGCGACGTTACCGACGCGACCGCCTTCAACGAAGAGGTCCTGCTCAGCCGGCAACTGTTCCCGCTGTCGAGCATCGGCCTGCTCAACCTGCCGGGCGAGGAGCGCTGCTACAGCATGTTCGGCGCGTTGAGCACGACTTCGTCGCTGGCCAGCGTGCTGCACGAAATCGAAACCCTGGCCGGCAACGTGATCCGCGCCACGGAAGTCTACGCCGGCTACCTGAAAGCCCGGGCCTGAGGGAGGACACCATCATGACGGTATGGAGCAAGCTGCTGAGCGCCCTGCGCGGCGGAGCCAACGAGGTTGGCGAGGCGATCGTCGACAGCCAGGCGCTGCGCATCCTCGACCAGGAGATCCGCGACGCCGACGTCGAACTGCGCAAGTCGCGGGAAGCGCTGGCCTCGATCATGGCCCGCCACCGCCTGGCCCAGGAGCGCGTCGAGAAGGGCGCGGCCCAGGTCGCCGAGTACGAGCAATACGCGATCAAGGCACTGGAGGCCGGCAACGAGGAGCTGGCCCGGGAGGTCGCGGAGAAGATCGCGACCCTGGAGAACCAGCTCGAGGGCGAGCGTGCCCAGGTCGCGGAATTCGCCGCCAGCGTAGCCCAGTTGCGCAAGTCGGTGAGCCAGGCCGAGGGCAACATCCGCCAGCTCAAGCAACAGGTGGATACGGTCAAGGCCACCGAGAGCGTGCAGAAGGCGCAGATGGCCGTTGCCCAGCGCTACGGCAACTCGAAGAGCAAGCTGCAGACCGCGGTGGACTCCCTGGAGCGGATCAAGCAGCGCCAGGCCGAACGCGCGGCGACCATGGATGCCGCGGCCGAACTGGCCAGCGCGGCGGCGCCGGACGATGCGCTGGACGCCAAGCTGCGCGCGGCTGGGATCAAGGCCTCGGGCAACAGCGTGGATGGCGTGCTGGCGCGCCTGAAGGAAAAGGGCAAGGCCTGATAGGCCCGCGGCCCGGCGAAGGCGTCCGGGCCCGTTTTTCAGGGATAGAGCGACAATGGAAGGTTTCCTGCAGACGGCGCTGTCGTTCCCGACCGTGCTGTTCAGCTTTCTTCTGATCCTAGCGATCATCTACTGGGGCATCGTCGCCCTGGGCATGGTCGAGATCGATGTGCTCGATCTCGACGCCGAGTCGGTCGTCGATGGCGCCGGCCAGGCCGAAGGCCTCGCCGCGCTGCTGGCGAAGCTGAAACTCAACGGCGTACCGGTCACCCTGGTGCTGACCCTGCTGTCCTTCTTCGCCTGGTTCCTCTGCTACTTCGTCCAGCTGTGGCTGCTCAGCGCATTGCCGCTCGGCTGGCTGCGCTACCCGTTGGGCGCCGTGGTGGCGGTGGGCGCGCTGTTCCTGGCGGCGCCGCTGGCGGCCACGCTGTGCCGGCCGTTGCGGCCGCTGTTCCGCAAGCTGGAAAGCACCAGCAGCAAGTCGGTGCTGGGCCAGGTCGCGGTGGTGCGCAGCGGGCGGGTCACCCTGCAACATGGCGAGGCGTTGCTGGAAGACGGCGGCGCCGGGCTGATCCTGAAAGTTCGTGCGGAAGAAAACAAAGGCTTCAAGCGCGGCGATCGCGTCGTGCTGCTGGAGTACCTGGAGGCGGAGCACGCCTATCGGGTCGTTACCGAGGAAGAGTTCCGCGGTATCTGACCCGGGCTCGGTGAGAATCAAGGAGAACTGCTGCTATGGATATGACGTCGCTGATGCCCCTCCTGCTGGGAGTGGGCCTGGTCGTTCTGCTGGTCGTGGGCCTGCTGGCCCTGTTCAAGGCCTTCTACATCAAGGTCCCGCAAGGCACCGCGCTGATCGTCAACGACATGTCGTCGACGCCCAAGGTGCATTTCACCGGTGCGCTGGTCTATCCGGTGATCCACCTGAAGGAGTTCATGCGCATCTCGCTGATCACCCTGGAGGTCGACCGGCGCGGCAAGGACGGCCTGATCTGCCGCGACAACATGCGCGCGGACATCACCGTTGCCTTCTACCTGCGGGTCAACGAGACCCAGGACGACGTGCTCAAGGTGGCCAAGGCCATCGGCGTCGACCGTGCTTCCGACCGTTCGGCGGTGAACGAGCTGTTCAATGCCAAGTTCTCCGAGGCGCTGAAGACCGTCGGCAAGCAGTTCGACTTCGTCCAGCTGTTCGAGAATCGCCAGGACTTCCGTGACCGCATCATCGAGGTGATCGGCAACGACCTGAACGGCTACGTCCTGGAAGACGTCGCCATCGACTACCTGGAGCAGACCGCGAAGAACTCGCTGGACCCGAGCAACATCCTCGATGCCGAGGGCATCCGCAAGATCACCGAGCTGACCGCCACCCAGAACGTCATCACCAACGAACTGGAGCGCAACGAAGAGCTGGCGATCAAGAAGAAGAACGTCGAGACCCGCGAGGCGGCCCTGGCCCTGGAGCGCCAGCAGGCTGACGCCGAGGCCCGGCAGAAGCGCGAGATCGAGACCATCCGTGCCCGCGAGGAAGCGGAAACCGCGCGGGTCAAGGAAGAGGAGCGGCTGAAGGCCGAGCAGGCGCGGATCCAGGCGCAGCAGGAAATCGACGTGCGCACCGAGAACCACCAGCGCGAGGTCGAGGTGGCGCAGCAGAACCGCCAGCGCGCGGTGGTCATCGAGGTGGAGAAGGTCACCCGCGCCAAGGACCTGGAGATCGTCGCCCGCGAGCGTGAGGTGGAGCTGCAGAAGATCGAGAAGGAAAAGGCGCTGGAAGAGCAGCGCAAGAACATTGCCAATGTGATTCGCGAGCGCGTCGCGGTGGAAAAGACCGTGGCCCAGGAGGAGGAGCGGATCAAGGAGGTGCGCGAGGTTTCCGAGGCCGAGCGGGTCAAGCAGGTGATACTGCTGCAGGCCCAGGCGGAAGCCGAGCAGGAGCTGGTACGCCAGGTCAAGCAGGCGGAAGCCGACGAGGCCCGCTCCAAGCACAAGGCGGTGGAAATCAACACCATGGCGCAGGCCGAGCTGGAGGCGGCGTCGAAGCAGGCCGAGGCGAAGAAGCGTCTGGCCGAGGGCATCGAGGCCGAGCGCGCAGCGCCGGGCCTGGCCGATGCGCGGGTGCTGGAAGTCACCGCCGCGGCGAAGGAAAAGGATGGCTTGGCAGCGGCGCGGGTACGTGCCGAACAACTGATCGCCGAAGCCAGGGGCGACGAAGAGCGCGGCCTGGCCGACGCCCGGGTGCTCGAGGCGCAGGCCGCGGCCAAGGAGAAGGACGGCCTGGCCGAAGCCAAGGTGCTGGCCGAGAAGCTCGGCGCCCAGGCGCGCGGCGAGGAGCAGCTCGGCGCGGCCAAGGCCAAGGCCACCAAGGACCAGGGCAGCGCGGAAGCGGAAGTACTGCTGCAGCGCCTGAATGCCGAGGCCGAGGGGCTTGGCAAGAAGTTCGGCGCCCTGGATGCCCTCAGCGACAGCGCTCGCCAGCACGAAGAGTTCCGCATGCAGCTGGAGAAGAGCTTCGAGGAGGCCATGGCGGCCATCGCCGCGAACAAGGACATCGCCAAGGACCAGGCCGAGGTGCTCGCCACCGCGCTGGGCAAGGCGAACATCGAGATCGTCGGCGGCGAGGGCGACTTCTTCAACTCCTTCGCCAAGTCGCTGTCGGTGGGCAAGGCCATCGAAGGTGTGGTCGGCAAGAGCCCGGTGGTGCAGGACGTCCTCGCCCGCCTGCTCAACGGCCGTGGCGCAGCCGCTGCGGTGATGCCGGAACGCAAGAGCGGCCACGAGAACGAGCCGGCGGCGGAAGTCTGAGTCGACCCGCAGCCTCCTCCGCCAACTGCGGAGGCGTTCCGCCCGCGCCCTGAGCGGCGCAGCCCCTGGCGTGGCCTGTTGGCTGCGCCCGGGGCAGGCCGCTCGGGCCGGTTTCCATCGATGACCGCCGTAGACCCAGGAAGACCAGGATGTCGGACACTCAAGCCGCAACTCCCGCGCAGGACGTATTGGACAAGGCCGTTGCCGAGGGCGGCGCCTACGAGGTGCTGCACAAGCGCCTGCTGGAGCAGGGCCAGCGCCTGCGGCAGACCGCCGAAAGGCTCAACGCCAGTCGCCTGGAGGAGTTCGGCGACAGCCAGATGGATGTGATCGGCCGGGTCCGCATCCGTACCGAGAACAACTGCATCGCCCGCGATATCGTCCAGGTCGGCGATTGCCTGCTGTTCGGCTACAACGTGTTCATCGGCCTGCGCAAGGAAACCGGCGTGGCCGACGTGTTCTCCCTCTACCGCCTGGTGGAGGGTAGCGAAGGCTACGAGGCGGAGCCTGTGCCACTGGGGGACAGCTTTCTCGCCGCGCCGGGCTTCGTCAACGACTTCAACGAGCTTTACACCTACTACAAGAACACCCGCCTGCTGCAACTGGCGATCCGCGACGGCAAGCTGCTGGCCAGCTTCCAGATCGGCGAGCGGATCACCGACATCCGCGTGTTCCGCTGGTCGATCTCCAGCGACGGCAGCGAAGTCCGCTACATCGACAACCGCGGCGAGCGCGACATCGCCTTGCCGGCACCGTTCGACTTCGAATGGCAGCGGGCTACCCGCGAGATGGTGGTGGAGGGCCGCTTCCCGCATCTGAACATCCTCGACACCCTGTTCGTCGAGACCATTGGCGGCGACCTGACCATCAAGGTCGAGAACAACACCGAGGTCGGCCTGGGCATCTATCGCGAAGAGGTGATGGACAAGACCCAGTCGCTGGACGACGCGCAGGTTGAGTTCGCCCGCCTCGGCAGCCTGCTGCTGCTCAAGGTCCTGCCCTATCGCGAGGAGCAGTGGCGCTACCTGGTGTTCAACAGCCTGACCGGCAAGGTCGAGCGCATCGACGCCATCGGCCTGGCCTGCATCCAGTTGCCGGAGGACCACGGGATCATCTTCCCCGGCGGCTACTACCTGCAGAACGGCGAGTACCGCACCTTCGAGCAATCCATGGAAGGCATGCGCTTCAAGCGCTCGGTACGCTCGCCCAACGGCGAGGACGTGCAGTACGTTTTCTACCATCCCGAGCAGGGGCGGAACGTGCTGCTCACCTACAACCTGATCAACCGCCAGTTGCAGAATCCGCTGTTCGGCCACGGCTACGCGCGCCTGGAGGACGGGCGCATGGTGATCTTCGCCGCCGAAGGCGAGGAACCGACCCGCATCCATCCGATGCAGGTCTGGCAGACGCCGTTCTGCACCGAGGAGTACGCGGCCCGCCAACCGGCGCGTAGCGGTTTTCTCGGGCGGATCGGCAATGCCGAGCTGGTGCGCGGCGTCTCCGACCTCTACGACCTGTGCCGGGAGATCGAGACCCCGGCGGTTTCGATCCAGCGCTACTCGCTGCTGTGCCAGAACACCCAGCGCCTGTTCGACGTCTACCACTGGCTCGGCAGCGACCAACTGGACGGCTTGGCGCCGCTGTTGCGCGAAGTGGCGGCGACCGCCGAGCTGGTGCTCGACGAGTACGAGAAGGTCGAAAGTATCCGCCGCCAGTCGGCCCAGGCGATGATCGACGCGGAGGAGCGGCACAAGGCGCTGCTCTCCGGCTTGCTGCCCGACGGCTGGGACCGGGTGCAGCAGTTCGTCGACGGGCTCAATGGCATCACCGCCCAGCGTGGGTTGCTGCTGACCATCCGCGAGTACCGCTACATCGACGTGGCGCGACTCGACGCCATGGAGGCCGAACTGCTCGCGGCCCACGAGCGGGTGGCCGCCGCCACCGCGACCTTCCTCGCCAGCGAACAGGCCCTGCAGCCCTTGCTGGAGCGCCTGCAGAGCCTCGATGGCGAGGCGCAGAAAGCCGAGACCGTGGCCCAGCTCGGCGAGCCGCTGGCGGCCCTGGAGGCGATGGCCGGCGACCTCGACATGCTGTCCTCGCTGATGGCTTCGCTGCGCATCGACGACGCGACCCAGCGGACCCGCATCATCGAGTCGATCTCGGAGATCTACGCCCGCCTGAACCAGGCCAAGGCGCGCGCCGAGCAGCGGCGCAAGGGACTCGGTTCGAGCGAGACCGTGGCCCAGTTCGGCGCCCAGTTCAAACTGTTCGGCCAGGGCATCACCAACGCCCTGGCCCAGGCCCAGGACCCCGAGCGCTGCGACGAGCAACTGTCGCGCCTGCTGGTGCAACTGGAGGAACTGGAAAGCCAGTTCGGCGACCATGAGCAGTTCCTCGGCGACATCCTGGCCAAGCGCGAGGAGCTGCTGGAAACCTTCGAAGCGCACAAGCAGACCCTGCTCGACGAGCGCCAGCGCAAGGCCCAGGGACTGCTCGACGCCGCCCGGCGAATTCTCGACAGCCTGCAACGACGCACCGCGCGCTTCACCCAGGCGGAGGAACTGAACGCGTTCTTCGCCGCCGACCCGCTGATCCTCAAGTTGCGCGAACTGGCCGAACGTCTTCGCGAATTGAAGGACAGCGTCAAGGCCGACGACGTCGAGGCGCGCCTGAAGGCCGCGCGCGACCAGGCGGTCCGCGCATTGCGCGACAAGAGCGAGCTGTTCGAGGAGGGCGGCGACGTCATCCGCCTGGGCCCGCGCCACCGCTTCAGCGTCAACACCCAGGAACTCGACCTGACCCTGATGCCGCGCGGCGACGCGCTGTACCTGCACCTGACCGGCACCGATTTCCTCGAACCGCTGCAGGACCCGCGGCTCGATGAGTTGCGCGAGTTCTGGCAGGTGAACCTGGAATCCGAATCGGAGACGCTGTACCGCGCCGAATATCTCGCCGGCGAAGTGCTCGCCGCCGCCGACGCGGGCCGCGATGGCTTCAGCCTGGAGCGCTTGCAGGCGCTGCTGGCGCAGCCGGACGAGCTGGCGCGGGCGATCCGCGATTTCGCCGCACCGCGCTACAAGGAGGGCTACGAGAAAGGCATTCACGACCACGATGCGGCGGCGATCCTGGTTCGCCTGCTGCCGTTGCGCGAGAGCGCCGGACTGCTACGCTACGCACCCTCGGCGCGGGCCTTCGCCAGCCTGTTCTGGAGCCGCCGGCGCGAGGAGCGGGAAGTCGCCGGCTGGCCCGAGCGGGCACGCAGCAGCCGCAGCATCCAGCAGATGTTCGGTCGTGACGACGGCCTGCTCGCCCTTCGCGGCGAAGTGGCCGCGGCGATGCGTGCGCTGCTCGCCGAACAGCCCATCGCGCTGGACCCGCAGCATATCGACGAGGCGGCCGAGTACCTGGTCTGGGAATTGTCCGCCGAGCGTCCCGAATTCACCTTCAGCAAATATGCCCGGCAATTGCAGGAAGGACTCAAGCTGCGCCTGCAAGGCGCGCGTCTATGGGACGACTACCGGCAGACCCTGGAGCGTCTCGGCGAGCGGCCCGCCGCCCAGTGGGAATTGGCCGGCAACTGGCTGCGCGGACTATGTGGCGACGCCGAGTTCCAGCCGCTGGCGGCCTACCTGGACGAGGCGGTGGCGCTCTCGTTGCTGGACGAGGAGATGCCACGACGGATCACCGAGGTCGACCTGCGCTTCCAGGTCGACGGCCTGATGGGCGAGCATCCGCGCATCGTCGAACGCGGCCTGGCGCTGGCGGTGGACGACTTCTTCGGCCGCCTGCGTCGCCATCGCCAGCAATTCCTGCCGGGGCTGCGGCGCTACCAGGCGCTGCGCCAGGAGATCGTCGAACACGAGCGCGAGGCATTGCGCCTGGCCGAGTTCAAGCCGCGACCGCTGTCCTCGTTCGTTCGCAACAAGCTGATCAATGACGTCTACCTGGGTGTCATCGGCGACAACCTGGCCAAGCAGATGGGGACGGTGGGCGAGAACAAGCGCACCGACCTGATGGGCCTGCTGATGCTGATCTCCCCGCCAGGCTACGGCAAGACCACCCTGATGGAGTACGTGGCGCACCGCCTGGGGCTGATCTTCATGAAGATCAACGGTCCTGCCCTCGGCCACGAGGTGCGCTCGCTCGACCCCGGGCAGGCGCCGGACGCGACTTCGCGGCAGGAACTGGAGAAGCTCAACCTGGCGCTGGAGATGGGCAACAACGTGATGCTCTATGTCGACGACATCCAGCACACCCATCCGGAGTTCCTGCAGAAGTTCATCTCCCTCTGCGACGGCACGCGCCGGGTGGAAGGGGTGTGGAAGGGCCGGACCAAGACCTACGACATGCGTGGGCGGAAGTTCTGCGTGGTGATGGCGGGCAACCCCTACACCGAGTCCGGCGAGGTCTTCCGCATTCCCGACATGCTCGCCAACCGCGCCGACATCTACAACCTCGGCGACACCCTCAGCGGCATGCAGGAGGCGTTCTCCCTCAGCTACATCGAGAACGCCCTGACCTCCAACCCGGTTCTCGCGCCGCTGGCCACCCGCGACATGGCCGACGTCTATCGCTTCGTCGCCAAGGCCGAGGGCAAGCCGTTCTCCAGCAACGAGCTGGCCCACGGCTACAGCGGTGCCGAGATCAACGAGATCAGCAGCACCCTGCAACGCCTCATGCAGGTGCGCGACGTGGTGCTCAAGGTCAACCAGCAGTACATCGCCAGCGCCGCCCAGGCCGACCAGTACCGCAGCGAGCCGCCGTTCAAGCTGCAGGGCAGCTACCGCAACATGAACAAGATGGCGGAGAAGATCTCCGCGGTGATGAACGATGCCGAGCTGCTGCAACTGATCGCCGACCACTACCAGGGCGAGTCGCAACTGCTGACCACCGGAGCCGAGGAGAACCTGCTGAAGCTCGCCGAACTGCGCGGCAACCAGAGCCCCGAGCAGGCCGAGCGCTGGGCGCAGATCAAGCGTGACTTCCTGCGCAACAAGTCCATGGGCGGCAGCGACGCCGACGTCGGCGGACGGCTGGTTGCGCAGCTCAACGACCTTGTGGAAAGCGTCCGTGGCCTGGCTCGCGAACCCCAGCCGGTACAACCGGCGCCCTGGGACGAGTTGTTGGCTGGATTGCGCCAGCTCGGCCAGGGTGCGCCGGCGCTGAACGTCGAGGTGACGGCGCCTGCGCAGCCGGGCGTGCAGCAGGTGCTGGAGAGCCTTGCCGCCTGCCTGCAGGACAGTTTCCTGCCGCTGATCAAGGTGATGGACCGCAAGATCGACGTCGACCTGCGCACGCACAACCGCATCAACGAGATATCCAGCCGCCTCGACGAACTGGGCCGGTTGCTGGGCGGCGAGCAGAGGCCGCTGGAGAACGATCAACCCTGAGGACACGAGGAGCGGGAAATGGACTTCGACGGATTGGACCGCCAGCTGCGCGACAGCCTGGCCGATCTGAAGCTGAGCAACGAGGAGCGGGACGAACTGCGCCAACTGGGCAGCGAGCTGGCACCCGACCAGGTGCGTTTCCTGCGCAACCGTGCCTTCGACCTGGTGCGTGAGCTGGTCCTCCTGGAGGAGCAGGGCGAACGGATAGCCGCCCTGAAGTGGCTGGAGCAGGTGGTGCGCACCCTGGAGGTTACCGCGGCGCCGCCGCGCAGCCGCGCCAGCGCCTATTTCAGTCCCGGCGAGGAGTGTCGGCGGAAGATCCGCGAACTGTGCCGGCAGGCCAGGCAGAGCCTGGACATCTGCGTGTTCACCATCTCCGACGACCAGCTCAGTGCGGAAATCCTGGCCTGCCATCGGCGCGGCGTTCCGGTGCGGATCATCAGCGACGATGACAAGCAGTTCGACGAAGGCAGCGACATCCATGCGCTGCGCGAGGCCGGCGTACCGCTGCGAATCGACGACAGTCCCTTCCACATGCACCACAAGTTCGCCCTGGTGGATGGCGCCTGGCTGCTCAACGGCAGTTTCAACTGGACCCGCAGCGCCAGCGTCAACAACGAAGAGAACCTGCTGGTAACCGACGACGCCGTGCTGATCGGCGCCTATCGGCGCGAGTTCGAGGAACTCTGGGGCCGCTACGCCCCGCGCTGAGCGGCAGCGACGCGAGAAAGGCAGGGCAGGCGGTCGGCCGGCGGACCGCACGCGGGCGGGTTTCAGGTTAGACTTGCGCCCTTTCGCTTCCCACGCCGGTATTCCCATGGCCCTGCAATCCACGCCCTATAAAGCCGATATTTCCCTCACCGACCTGGACCGCGGGGTCTACGAGACGTTGCGCCTGACCGTGGCCCGGCACCCCTCCGAGACCGAGGAGCGCCTGGCCGTGCGCTTGCTGGCCTACGTGCTGTGGTACGGCGAGCAGATCGCCTTCGGGCGTGGCCTGTCGGACGTGGACGAACCGGCGCTCTGGGAAAAGAGCCTGGACGGCCGGGTCCTGCACTGGATCGAAGTCGGCCAGCCGGACGCCGAGCGCATCACCTGGTGCTCGCGTCGCTGCGAGCGCTTCAGCCTGCTCGCCTATGGCAACCTGCGGGTCTGGCAGACCAAGGTGCTGGACAGCGTGCGCAGCCTGAAGAACATCAACGTCGCGGCAGTGCCCCAGGAACCCCTGGAGAGCCTGTCCCGCGACCTGCCGCGTTCGATCAACTGGACCGTGATGATCAGCGAGGGCACCCTGTTCGTCACCGACGAGAACGGCCAGCACGAGTTGCAGCTGGAGTGGCTGCAGGGCGAGCGTTGATCGCCGCCGCCGTTTCCTTCCGTCGAGCCGAACGAGTGACCTGATGCGTATCGAACCCCGCCCCCTGCCCGAAACCCTGCCCGATCTCGGCGACCTTCCGCCATTGCTGGCGCGCCTGTACGCGGCTCGTGGCGTGCGTTGCGCCGAGGAGCTGGACAAGGGCCTGGCGCGGCTGATTCCCTACCAGCGGCTGAAAGGCATCGAGGAGGGCGTGGCGCTGCTGGTGGACGCCCTGGAGGGCGGCCAGCGGATTCTCATCGTCGGCGACTTCGACGCCGACGGCGCCACCGCCAGCAGCGTCGGCGTGCTGGCCCTGCGCATGCTCGGCGCGGCCTGGGTCGATTACCTGGTGCCGAACCGCTTCGAGTACGGCTACGGCCTGACCCCGGAGATCGTCGGCGTGGCCCTGGAGAAGCGTCCCGACCTGCTGGTGACGGTGGACAACGGCATCTCCAGCGTGGACGGCGTCCAGGCGGCGAAAGCCGCGGGGCTCAAGGTGCTGGTCACCGACCACCACCTGCCTGGCCCGGAACTGCCGGCGGCGGATGCGATCATCAACCCCAACCAGCCGGGCTGCGAATTCCCCAGCAAGGCCATGGCCGGGGTCGGGGTGATCTTCTATGTGATGCTGGCGTTGCGGGCGCGCCTGCGCGAGCTGGACTGGTTCGCCCGGCGCGGGCTGAAGGAACCGAACCTCGCCGAGCTGCTCGACCTGGTGGCGCTGGGCAGCGTCGCCGATGTGGTGCCGCTCGATGCCAACAACCGCATCCTGGTCCACCAGGGCCTCGCGCGCATCCGCGCCGGCCGCGCCCGGCCGGGCTTGCGCGCGCTGCTGGAGGTGGCCGGGCGGCCTCCGGTACGGATCACCTCCACCGACCTGGGTTTTATCCTCGGTCCGCGCCTGAACGCGGCGGGTCGGCTCGACGACATGTCCCTCGGCATCGAATGCCTGCTCTGCGACGACGAAGCGCTGGCCCGCGACATGGCGGTGCAGCTCGACCAGTTGAACCAGGACCGCAAGGCCATCGAGCAGGGTATGCAGCGCGAGGCGCTGGCGCAGCTCAAGGAGCTGAGCCTGGAGCAACTGCCGTTCGGCTTGTGCCTGTTCGACGCCGACTGGCACCAGGGCGTGATCGGAATCCTCGCCTCGCGCCTGAAGGAGCGTTACCACCGGCCGACCATCGCCTTCGCCGACGCCGGCGACGGCAGCCTGAAAGGCTCGGCACGGTCGATTCCCGGCTTCCACATCCGCGACGCGCTGGACGCGGTAGCCGCCCGTCATCCCGGGCTGATCAGCAAGTTCGGCGGCCACGCGATGGCTGCCGGACTATCGTTGCCGCAGGAAAACTTCGGCGCTTTCTCCGCCGCCTTCGATGCCGAAGTACGCCGCCAACTGGCCGAGGAGGACCTGGCCGGGCGCCTGCTCTCCGATGGCCAGTTGAGCATCCAGGAGTTCCACCTGGAGCTGGCGCGCGCGTTGCGCCAGGCCGGTCCCTGGGGCCAGCACTTTCCCGAGCCGATGTTCCACGGGGTGTTCCAGCTGGTGCAGCAGCGGATCGTCGGCGAGCGTCACCTGAAGCTGGTGCTGAAAAGCGAATGCGGCTCGCTGCAACTGGATGGCATTGCCTTCAACATCGACCGCGAGCAGTGGCCCAACCCCACCGTGCGCTGGGCCGAACTGGCCTACAAACTCGACGTCAACGAATTCCGCGGCCAGGAAAGCGTGCAGTTGATGATCGTCCACATGGCTCCTCGCTGAACGCGCCACGGGGCCACGGGCAACCTAGCTGCCCCCTGCTTTTCTGTTAGCTATTCCAGCGAAAACATACAGATTTCCGGCGAAATCAAGGCTACCTGCCAGTTCTGGCAGGTTTGGCCGCGGGTTCTTTTTGGTACACGAAAGCACCGTCGAAAACGGGACCGAGCCAGGGGAGTGCAGTTCCTTCTACCCGAAGGACTGATACGGCTGTTCCGATCAGCCCACAAGGCGGCGGTAAGCGTCGGCCGAGTACTTCGGCCTGAAAAAACCAGGAGAACTGAACAAGATGAAGAAGGTTTCTACGCTTGACCTGTTGTTCGTTGCGATCATGGGTGTTTCGCCGGCCGCTTTTGCCGCCGACCTGATCGACGTGTCCAAACTCCCCAGCAAGGCTGCCCAGGGCGCGCCCGGCCCGGTCACCTTGCAAGCCGCGGTCGGCGCTGGCGGTGCCGACGAACTGAAAGCGATCCGCAGCACGACCCTGCCCAACGGCAAGCAGGTCACCCGCTACGAGCAATTCCACAACGGCGTACGGGTGGTCGGCGAAGCCATCACCGAAGTCAAGGGTCCCGGCAAGAGCGTGGCGGCGCAGCGCAGCGGCCATTTCGTCGCCAACATCGCCGCCGACCTGCCGGGCAGCACCACCGCGGCGGTATCCGCCGAGCAGGTGCTGGCCCAGGCCAAGAGCCTGAAGGCCCAGGGCCGCAAGACCGAGAATGACAAAGTGGAACTGGTGATCCGCCTGGGCGAGAACAACATCGCCCAACTGGTCTACAACGTCTCCTACCTGATTCCCGGCGAGGGACTGTCGCGGCCGCATTTCGTCATCGACGCCAAGACCGGCGAAGTGCTCGATCAGTGGGAAGGCCTGGCCCACGCCGAGGCGGGCGGCCCCGGCGGCAACCAGAAGATCGGCAAGTACACCTACGGTAGCGACTACGGTCCGCTGATCGTCAACGACCGCTGCGAGATGGACGACGGCAACGTCATCACCGTCGACATGAACAGCAGCACCGACGACAGCAAGACCACGCCGTTCCGCTTCGCCTGCCCGACCAACACCTACAAGCAGGTCAACGGCGCCTATTCGCCGCTGAACGACGCGCATTTCTTCGGCGGCGTGGTGTTCAAACTGTACCGGGACTGGTTCGGCACCAGCCCGCTGACCCACAAGCTGTACATGAAGGTGCACTACGGGCGCAGCGTGGAGAACGCCTACTGGGACGGCACGGCGATGCTCTTCGGCGACGGCGCCACCATGTTCTATCCGCTGGTGTCGCTGGACGTGGCGGCCCACGAGGTCAGCCACGGCTTTACCGAGCAGAACTCCGGGCTGATCTACCGCGGGCAATCAGGCGGAATGAACGAAGCGTTCTCCGACATGGCCGGCGAGGCAGCCGAGTTCTACATGCGCGGCAAGAACGACTTCCTGATCGGCTACGACATCAAGAAGGGCAGCGGTGCGCTGCGCTACATGGACCAGCCCAGCCGCGACGGGCGATCCATCGACAACGCGTCGCAGTACTACAACGGCATCGACGTGCACCACTCCAGCGGCGTGTACAACCGTGCGTTCTACCTGTTGGCCAATTCGCCGGGCTGGGATACCCGCAAGGCCTTCGAGGTGTTCGTCGACGCCAACCGCTACTACTGGACCGCCACCAGCAACTACAACAGCGGCGCCTGCGGGGTGATTCGCTCGGCGCAGAACCGCAACTACTCGGCGGCTGACGTCACCCGGGCGTTCAGCACCGTCGGCGTGACCTGCCCGAGCGCGTTGTAAGCTCGGTGGTCCCGGCCGGCACTCCAGGAAGGAATGCCGGTCGGGGTCGCTCAAGCCGTCTTCCGCCAGGAGGGCGGCTGCTTTATGTCGCTTGGGCCGTTGGCCTCCGCGAACCCGGTCTAAAGTTCAGGTGTGAGCACTTATTCCAAGACCGACCGGGAGTCCTGCCATGAGTCTGCTGTTCGAGCCTCTTAGCCTGCGTCAAATCACCTTGCCCAACCGCATCGCCGTATCGCCCATGTGCCAGTACTCGGCGCAGGAGGGCCTGGCCAACGACTGGCATCTCGTGCACCTGGGCAGCCGCGCGGTGGGCGGCGCCGGCCTGGTGATAGTCGAAGCCACCGCGGTGTTGCCCGAGGGGCGCATCACCGCTGACGACCTCGGCATCTGGAGCGACGCGCATGTCGAGCCGTTGCATCGCATCACCCGTTTCATCGAATCCCAGGGCGCGGTCGCCGGGGTCCAGCTGGCCCACGCCGGGCGCAAGGCGAGTACCTGGCGGCCGTGGCTGGGCAAGCACGGCAGCGTGCCGATCGGCGACGGCGGCTGGATACCGGTGGCGCCGTCGGCGATCCCGTTCGATCCCCAGCACACGACCCCCGAGGCCCTGAGCGAGGCGCAGATCGAGGCGCTGGTGCAGGCCTTCGTACGCGCCGCCGAGCGCTCCCTGGCTGCCGGCTTCAAGGTCGCGGAGGTGCATGCGGCCCACGGCTACCTGTTGCATCAGTTCCTCTCGCCGCTGTCGAACCAGCGTCGCGACCAGTACGGCGGCTGCTTCGAGAACCGCATCCGCCTGCTTCTGCAGGTCACCGCCGCGGTGCGCAAGGCCTGGCCGCAAGAGTTGCCGCTATTCGTGCGGCTGTCCGCCACCGACTGGGTGGAGGATGGCTGGAACTCCGACGAGACCGTGGAACTGGCCCGGCGCCTGAAGGACCTGGGCGTGGACCTGATCGACGTGTCTTCCGGCGGTACCGCGGCGAATGCGGAAATCCCGGTAGGACCGGGCTACCAGACCGAGTTCGCCGAACGGGTGAAGAAGGAGGCCGGCATCGCCAGCGGCACGGTGGGCATGATCACCGAGCCTGTGCAGGCCGAGCATATCCTGCGCACCGGTCAGGCCGACCTGATCCTGCTTGCCCGTGAACTGCTGCGCGATCCGTACTGGCCGTTGCACGCCGCCGACGAACTGCGCAACGAGCAGATGCCCTGGCCGCCGCAGTACCTGCGAGCCGCTCATCGCAGCACGCCGCCGCGCAAATCCCTGGAAATGCAGTGAGCCGTCGGGGCCGTCGGCGCGGCGAGGCGCTGGCGGCCCACCTGATGGAAACCTTTGCCGACCTTGGCGGTCTGCCTGGCATCAGGAAATCAACCTGAGCGTTTCGTGGGAGATATTGCGTAATGGCAATATGATGTTATTCTCCCGCGACGTTCGCTCCGGACCGCACTTCGAGAAAGGATGCTCGCATGCACGCCAACGCCGGTTCTCCCCACGCCTCCCTGCCTGACAGCGATGTCGCCCTGCTGGCCAATATCCTGGTCCTGGCGACACGCAACATGAACAACATGACCACCATGCTGGCGCACCTTTCGGTGGAGCTCAGCCAGAGCGAAGAGCCACGCCTGCAACGGGTCGGTCATCGGGTCCTGAACGAACTCTCGGAGCTGGGGGCCGCCCTGGAGACCCAGTGGGACCTGATCGGCGCGCTGGCGCGTTTCTCACCCCTGCTCGAACGTACCCTGCCGCGCCAGGAACCCCTGGTCACCGAGATCCACCTCACCGAACTGCCGGGCCAGGCGCTGCCGCCCTCCGCCTGATCGGCGCGTCGCTCAGCCCTGCGCGGGGCGCTGCGACAGGTGTTCCAGGTAGCAGGCGATGATGTCCACCGACAGCTTGAGGCGGGTTTCCAGCAGCGCCATGGTCGGCTGGAAGTCGGCCACGCTGAGGGCCTTGAGGAACAGGTCGGCCTTGAGCATCTCGAGAAACTGGCAGGCCACCGCGTAGAGCGTTTCCTCGTCCATGTGAGGAGCGACCGCGGCCAGTCGCTCGCTGAGCAGCAGATAGCTCTGCTGCGGCCCCTGCTCGTAGAAGGACTTGCCGATCGCCGGAAACCGCGGGGATTCCGCCACCACCAGGCGATAGAGGCTCTGGCAGCGGGGATCGAGCAGGCTGGTGAGAAAGCGCCGGCCGAAATGCTCGAGGGTGGCGCTCAGCGTGGCGGCGGGGCGCGGCTGATCGGCGCTGTCGTCGAAGATTTCCTCGATCATGTGGGCGATCACCGCGGCGAACAGGCCCTCCTTGCCGCCGAAGGAGCTGTACAGGGTCCCCCGTGAACCACCGGCCCGTTCTATCACCATGTCCAGGGTGGTGCCTTCGAAACCGTGTTCGAGAAAGGCCTGGGTAGCGGCGTCGAGCATGGCGCGGCGGCGTTGCCTGCCGCGTTCGGTCAGACGGGGAGAAGCATCGTTCATGAGCGGTATCGGGCCTCGCGGGGTGGCGGTCGGAAGGTGCGCATGGTGGGCCGTCGGGACGGTCCGTTCAAGCCTCCAGGCGGTTTGCTGAGAGCGTTTCTCGTTAGGGTTGACGCTGGTCATTTAAGAACTGTATCGTACAGTACTGTTTTGGCAAGCACTTCCGCTCATTCCTCCGCCTTGCCTCCCCGCAGGAGTCCCCCCATGAATGCCCCCGCTAAGAGCCTGTTGGATATCGATGCCTTTCCCTTGGTCCAGGTCCGCGAGATGCCCCGCGAGCTGGCCGATGTCGAGCGCTGGTTGGAGGAGGTCGAGGCGCTGCTGGCCGTCGAGCGCGATTTCGCCCTGGTCTATCCGCCGCTCCCGCAGGAAACAGCTGAAGGCGACCAGCAGGCGCGCAAGCGCCTGGTGTTGTGGCTCAAGGAAAATCGCCAGCGCTTCGTCGAGCATTGCCGGGGCATCCTGCTCAGTGCCAACGGCCAGCCGGACAACCTCGCCGACCTGCAGCAACTGGCGCCGGTGCTGCAGGCTGTCTACGGCCCGCCGGTGAGCGTGGCGCCGGACCTGGCGTCCGCCCGCGGCATGGCGAAGGCACTGCTGAGCGGGCCGGCGACGGGGATGAACTGGTGACGCCGCCATGTCCCTGAACACTCCGCGCAACAAACCGTCCCGCACCGAGACCGAAGCTGTCGCTGCCAGCTCGGGACGATCCGCCGTCGGCCGGCGGGATTACACCGAGCAGCTGCGCCGGGCAGCCCGGCGCAATGCCTGGGACCTCTACGGCGAGCACTTCTACTGAGCGGGCGTGCCGGATTGCCATTGGTGCGGGCGATGGAACACATCGTTTGATTCCTGGGCTCTTTACCTCAAGTTAACTTGAGCTATCAGAATCCGCGCAGAGCGTCTGGCGATCTTGCCGGGCGCCACTCCATGCCCGGAGGCAACGATGGATAGCCCGTCCACTCTCGCTCGTCCGCACCCCCAGGCCAGCCCGCGATGGCTGGCAGTTGCCAATGTGATCTTCGCCGGCATCGCCGCTGCCCTGCATGTCGGCAAGGCGACCATCGCCCTGCCGTCGCTGCAACGGAGCTTCGGCGGCGACCTCGCCGCGCTGAGCTGGATCATGTCCGCCTTTCCGTTCGTCGGCGTATTCGGCGGCATCGCCGCCGGCCTCCTGGTGCGTCGTTGGGGAGATCGCCGGCTGCTGACCGTTGGGCTGGCGATTCTCGGCGGGGCGAGCCTGCTCGGTGCGTCGATGCAGGACTTCGCCTGGTTGCTTGCCACTCGCTTCGTCGAGGGGCTCGGTTTCCTCATCGTGGTAGTGGCGGCGCCCGCCGTGTTGCACAGGATCACCAGCGAGACGCGGCGCAGCGTGGTGTTCGGTCTGTGGAGCACCTTCATGGCAGGCGGAATCGCCCTCTCGATGCTGTTCGGGCCGCTGCTCGCGGACTGGCGTGCCGACTGGCAACTGAGCGCACTGCTGGTACTGGTCGCGGCGCTGCTGCTGCCGCTCAGCGTCCCTGCCGACGATGGGTGCAGGGCGGCAGGCGTGAGGCCGGCCGGTCTTGGCACGTTGCTCAAGGTTCCGGCGATCACCCTGCTGGCGCTCGGCTTCACCACCTACAACCTGCAGTTCTTCGCCCTGATGACGTTCCTCCCCGTGTTCCTCATGCAGCGCCTGGGCGTCGCCCTGGAGACTGCGGGACTCATCGGCGCGGCCATCGTCGCGGCGAACGCCCTGGGCAATGTCGCGGCGGGCTTCATCCTTTCCCGCGGCATACGTCCCGGCGCCTTGCTGGCGAGCACCGCGATCCTGATGGGACTCACCGGTGCGGCGTTCTTCCATGCCGCGACGCCGGGACTCCTGGCGATTGCGCTGGGGTTCGTCTTCTCGGCGGTCGCCGGCATGCTCCCCACCACCGTGCTGGCGACCGCGCCGCTGGCCTCGCCCGCGCCTTCGCTGACGCCACTGGCCATCGGCTGGGTAATGCAGGGCAACTACCTGGGGCAGGTGATCGGCCCCTTGCTGATCGGCCTGATCGTCAGCCGTTTCGACTGGTCGGGCGCGATCGGCCTGATGCTGGTCGCGGGCGCGGCGGGGGCCGTCCTGGGGTTCTGCCTGCTGCGTGCGCTGGACGGCCTGCCTCGCGCCATTGCCACGGGTCCCGCGGCTCGCCCCGCGGATTAGAAGAGAAACCGGCTTCGTGCAGGGCGGGTAGCCGAGCGACTATTCGTCCTGCGCATTGGTTCGGCACGGGCGGCCAGAGGCCGCCGCCGTCCCTCGGCTCAGTCGTCGCGGGTGAGCACTTCCAGCAGTTCGATCTCGAACAGCAGGTTGGAGTGGGGCTTGATGTGCGCGCCGACCTGCCGTTCGCCGTAGGCCAGGTGGGAAGGGACGAACAGCCGTCGCTTGCCACCGACCTTCATGCCCATCAGGCCCTGGTCCCAACCCTTGATCACTCGTCCGGTGCCGATCACGCACTGGAATGGCCGGCCGCGCTCGTAGGAGGAGTCGAACAGCGTGCCGTCTTCCAGGGTGCCCTTGTACTGGGTGGTGATCAGCGCACCCTTCACTACCTCCTTGCCGTCGCCCAGGAGGAGGTCTTCGATCTGCAGTCGGTCGTTCATGGGGCGGTACCTGCGCGGTTTGCGGAAAGCCGCGATTCTGCCAGCAAGCGCGCCGCCTGTCGCCGAGCCGACGGATCAGGGCATTGCCAGGCGGTCCGCGGCACGGGCATCATGCCCGCGCCTTTCCGTCGGGAAGGCTACCGCGTTCCGCGATGTCGCGCGCATCGCGGCTGGACACATATCTCAGGGATCATACGAGAACATATCCGCATGCAAAGACTGTCGCGTATCGGCCGCAACACCCTCGCCGTCTCCGTTTCCACCTTGCTCCTCAGCGCCTGCAACCAGGGCGACGATGCGCCGAAGCCTGCGGCGGTCGCGCCGCAACCGGCCGCACCGAGCATGGCTGCACTGAGCATCCCGCTATGCCTCAACGGCCAGTGCGCGGTGATCGACCAGGACGCCAAGCTGCTCGTGCCGTTCGACAACGACTACGACAATATCGTCGCCAGCGCCTACCAGGGCACCCTGATGGCGGCGCGCGAGGAGCGCTGGAACCTGATCCAGGCGAAGGACGGCAAGGTGTTGCGCGACGATATCGGCGAAGCCCTGTCGCTGCTCACCCCCAACCTCTATGGCTTCGTCCGCGATGGCAAGTACGGCGTGGTCGACGGCCAGGGCAAGGAAGTCCAGGCGCCGCGTTTCGACGACATCTACCCCAACAGTGCCAACGAATTCATCATCTACGAGATCGATGGCAAGCGCGGCATCCTCGATGCCAAGGGCAAGCAGCTCACCGAGGCGCTCTACGACACCACCCTGGTCAACGGCAGCGTCGCCGAACACGGCGGCTTGATCAGCGCCGAGCGTGGCGAGGAGAAGTGGATCATCAACCTCGCTACCGGCGAACAGAAGGCCGTGGCCTACGAGAGCCTGGGCGACCTCCACGACGGCGTGATGAGCGCCAGCGTCATCGGCAAGGGCTCCCAACTGGTGGATGCCAAGGGCGACGTGGTCGGTGACGGCAAGAGCTACGATTACCTGGGCACCCCGGCCAACGGCCTGGTCGCGTTCCGCGAGAAGTACGACAGCCCCTGTGGCTACCTCGACTACCAGGGCAAGGTGGCGATCGCCGCCCAGTTCGCCGGTTGCGGCGCCTTCGGCAAGCAGGGCGGGCTGGCCCAGCAGCGCATGGAAGATGGCTCGTCGGGCAAGTACGGCCTGATCGATCGCAGCGGCGCCTGGAAGGTGCAGCCGCAGTACGATTCGGCCGACAGCGCCGGCCTCACCGCGCTTGGCTACACCGTCGACGTGCCCGGCCTGGCTGCCGTCGGCGTGAGCACCGGCCTGTTCAGCGCCGACTTCGGCATCTTCAACCTCGACGAAGGCAGCGAGTGGGTGAAGCCGGGTTATGCGCAGATCGGCGCGCTGGGCAACGACCTGTTCGTCGTGGCGAAGAAGGGCGGGCCGCAGAAGACCGTCAGCTTCATGGGTTCGGAAAGCCAGGTGCCGGTGGTGGGCCTGATGGACCGCAGCGGCAAGATGCTGCTGGAGCCGGGCGAACTGATCAGCATCCAGTCTGCGTATGACGGTCGTTTCCTGGAAGGTCTCGACGGTATGGACAACGCTGCCCACACCGTGTTGCTCGATCGCCAGGGACGCACGCTGGTTCCAGCGCTCTGGCAGAAGCTGGAGGTGAATCCGCAGCAGGGTTACATCCTGGGCTACGAAGTCAGCGGCACTGGCGACGAGGCGACGGAAACCTTGCGCGCACTGTACGACCTGAACGGCAAGCCGCGCTTCACCGTGGCCACCACCGATTGCGGCGCCGAACAGTTGCTCGACGGCAATGGCAAGGCGATCTGGCCGCAGGACCCGACCCCGTATTGCCAGTCGGACGACGAGCAGGACGACGAAGGCGAGCCGGAGCAGGAGCCGGCGCCCGTCGAAGAGAGCGAGGAAACCAGCGAGAGCTGAGTTCCCCGGGCGCGTCCGTCCCTTGCGGCGGGCGCGCGGTTCCGCTGTTTCGCCGTGGCTGCTGGCCACGGTCTCCCCTCACTGGCGGTGCCAGAAGTCCGAATACTCCTCGAACGGGTAGCGCTCGCCGTCATAGCGCAGCGTGCGCTTCACCGTGCGCAAGGGTTTGCCGTTCTCCGTTTCGCCGTCGCTGACCCGCGAGGTGATGACCAGGTCGGCAAAGCCGTTGGAGCGTCCGCGGCCGAGTTCCAGGGTCAGGTGCGAGACTTCCTGTTCGAACCCGGGCTCGGCGGAGCAGACCGAGCCTTTCAGCGTCCTCCACTGGTCCAGGTAGGTATTGAGCACCGGCCGCAGCTTGCCTTCGCCGGCCGGCACCACCAGGGTCAGCAGGTTGTCGAAGCCGGCATCCGGACAACTGGCGCCACGCGCCACGCTATGGAATACCACGCCGAAGGCGCGCACCGTCGGGCTCAGGCGATAGCGCGCGGTGTCCAGCCAGAGGCTGTCGCTGCCGACGGCGACGGAGGCGTCTTCTTCGAAGTCGCTGTCGTAGCGTTCGAGCAGCCTGCCGCTGCGGCTGTCGGCCTTGGCCAATAGCAGATGCGGGTGGCGTTCGCCTTCCACGGCGGTGTCGCCCGGATCCAGGTAGGCCATGGCGATCACCGTCTGCGCGGGGTCGTCCGGCCAGGGCTTGCAGGCCACGGCGAGGAACGGACCGGAAGATTCGTACGAAGGGGCTATCCAGCCATCGTGGCCGACCTGCCTGGCTACGGCGTCAAGCAGTCGGGACGCGCAGGGCTGCGGTTCGCGGGCTTCGGCCTGGCTGGCGAGTCCCAGCAGCAGGAGGCAGAGTCGGGCGGAGAGGCGGCGGTTACGGTCCATGTGAAAAGAGTCCTTTGGCGGAGGCGGGCACGGAAGACGCCCGGCGCTGCGGGACATTCTAGCGGCTGCGCGGACCTTGCGAAGCGGGCTGGCGGGGCGGACATATCGCGGCCGCGCTGCTCAGGCCAGGCCGTTTTCCCGGATGTAGATAAAGAGTCCGGCATTGCTGTCCAGGCCAAGCTTGCGCATGGCGCTGCTCTTTTGCGCGCTGATGGTCTGCTTGCTGCGGCACAGTCGGATGGCGATTTCCCCGACCGCCAGGCCGCTGCCGTACAGGCGCAGCACTTCCACTTCGCGCGGGGTGAGTTGTTCGAGGCTGGCCAGCGGCTTGCCGTGCTCGGCTTCGCCCACTTCCAGCAGGTGTGCGATGGAGCGCGAGATGAATGGTCGACGGCCGGCGTGGCGGATCGCCTTGGGTAGATCGTCGAGCATGCCGCGTTTGCTCACCAGGCCGTGAATGCCCAGCTTGAGCAGGGATGAAACGAGTGCCGGGTTGCCGAGCATGGTGACGACGATGATCGGCAGGTCCGGATAGCGCCGCCGGACCTTCTGCACCAGGCGCAAGCCGTCGGCCTGCTGGCTGCCGGGCATCATCAGGTCGGTGATCAGCAGGTCGCAGGGGTGCGCTTCGAGCTGCGCCAGCAAGCCATCGGCGTCCTGGGCCTGGGCGACGATCCGCAGGTCGTCGTACGCACTCAGCAGATAGCGCATGCCGATCAGGGTGAGGGCGTGGTCGTCGACGAGGATGACGCGTGTTTTCATGAAATCGAACCCGATCGAGGTGGAGGTTTCCGCAGCGGCTACCGGCAACGCCGGCAGGCGGATAATCCGCCAGGAGGCAGCTCCGGACGGGCTCGAATTCTAGCGATGGTGTCTGTCGGTTTAATCAGGACTTTTCTGAATGCTAGTAGGAAATTTCCTATGTGTTTTCCCTAGGTTATTTCGAGGGGAGGCCGAGAAACATAGGGTCTTTGAACGGCTTTCGTGGAGTAGGGGTTGAAATAGCTGTCAGTACATTTCTGTCAGTCTTGCTGGACATCGGAAGGGCGCGACGGCAGCGCGGGTTCCGCTGCCGTCGCCGTCCTTCAACCCAGTTCGCGGACTGCCCGCACCGCCTGGTCGATGGCGGCATGGGCGTAGGCATCCCAGGCCGCATCCGAGTTGGCGATGGCGACATTGCCGACCTTGCTTCGCGCCAGTTCCATCAGCGCTTCGCTTTCCGCCTCGTCGTCGTAGAGGGTATTCATGAAGTAGGAGTAGCCGTGCGACCAGCGGTTCACGGTGATGCCGGTGATGTCGCGGCGGTGGTCGAAGCCCGCCGGGCCGAGCATGGCCTGGAGCTGGTCGCGGATGTCCTTTTCCAGTTGCTCGAAGCTCATCGCGTAGAGCTTGCTGCGGCCTACGCGAGCCTGGGTGCGGGCGTCCATGCCGGCGTTCGGGGTGGTCGGCACGTAGACCATGTGCACGCCGATCGGCTGCCGCGGGTCGCGTGGATGCCGGTAGCTGCCGAGGTCGACCGGGAAGTCCAGCTTGATCCGCGAGTAGGGCAGGGTCGGCGCGTAGATCTCGTGGATGCCGAGGGTCTTCCAGGCCTGCCAGTTGCGCAGCAATACCTTGGTGTACACCAGCGGGAACTTGACGTTCTGGCTCAGCGCGTGGGCCTGCTCCTCGGAGAGGTCGCGCAGCAGGTACGGCACCATCATGTTGTAGCAGGCCATCACGCAGTGCTTGCCGCGTACCCGGTGCAGGCGGCCGGCGCGGCTGTAGCCGACATCGACGCCGCCGGCGCGGTTGCGCACGCTGACGGCGGTGCTGTTCAGGCGCAGGCGCACCGGGTGCCCGGCGAGGTCCAGCTTCGAGTAGTCGAAGCGGGCCATGACGATGTCCTCCATGCCTCGGCCCGGCGCCACCGCGGGGATCAGGTCGCGCACCATGAGCCGAGCCAGCGAGGCGTTGCCGTCGGGGAAATGGTAGATGTACGGCTCGTCCATTTCCGCCTGGGCCTCCTCGCTGGGTTGCGGCAGGCCGAGGGCGTCGAAGCCGGGGAAGCCGGCGGCGTATGCGTCGGCCGCCGGCAGGGCGTCGGCGCCGAGGGCAGAGAAGTCGTTGCTGCGGCCCTGGAAGTACTTCACCGAGGTTTCCGAGAGCCCGACGTTCTTGAGCAGGTAGTCGCGGTAGCTGGTCTTCGCCAGGTAGGTTTCCTTCTCTTCCACGCTCTTGCCGGCAAGATAGTCGCGAGGTGACTCGTACAGCGCGATGAGCGCCTCCCGGTCTTCGCGGCTCAGCGGGAAGTCGCCGATGAAGGCGCGCCAGGAGCGGGCATTGAGACGATCGCGGGGGACCTCGTCGGCAACCATCGGCGTCGGGTCGCCGCTGACCAGCTTGTCCACGCCGAAGCTGGCCTTGTCGAAGAACACCGCGCGGGACAGGCCCAGGCCGGGGTAGAAGTCGGTGTCGAAGGCTGTCTCGAAGCGCTTGAGCTCGACGCCCAGGCGTTTCAGCAGGTGTTTGGCGTCTTCGCTATAGAGGGCGTTCGGCGATTGCAGCGACTCGCTGCCGCCGTAGCCGAGGATAGTGCGCCCGCCGGCCTGGAATTCGTTGCGCTTGGCATGGCCGCCGAAGTCGTCGTGGTTCTCGATGACCAGGATGCGCGCCGCGGGGTGCCGTTCGCGATAGAACCAGGCGGCGGCGAGGCCGCTGATGCCGCCGCCGACCACCACCAGGTCGTATTCCTCTTCGATCGGCAGGTGGTCGACATCGAAGGTCTTCTTCTCCCAGCCCATCTGGTGTGCGACTTCGAAGGCGCCCGGATGGCTACCGCGCAGGCCGGTGAGCGCGGGCGGATAGTAGCGGCCGCCGGGGGCGGCGCGGAGGATCTCGGCGGGGGTCAGGCCTGCGGCGATGGTCAGGGCTACGCCGTTCAGGAAGTCGCGGCGGGAGATGGTCATGGGAAGTCCTTTGCGAGGCAGTGGGTGGCTCGGGGGAGCCATGTTCACAGATTGCTGTTGCGAATGCGCGCGGAGCGGCTGGCGTCGGACGCCGACCCGCAGTCGCGGGCGGGCGCGGAGTTTAGAGGGCCATGCCGGCGCGTCGAAGGGCTTTCTGCTGGCACTAGGCCTCTATCTGGAGAAATGTGACATGTGTCGCGCTTTGCCACGGTGTCCGGGGAGGCCGGCAATATCTCGAAGCAAACTCCCGGCGGGCAGCGCGGACGCGAAGGGCTAGAGTCGGTCGAATCCGGTTGTTACCGAACGTCCTGGAGGTTCCTCATGAATACCCGTGGTTTGCTCGACCAATTGCTCAAGTCCGGGCAGGAAATGTTGCAGAACAAGTCCGGCGGCAAGCCCGGCGCCAGCGGCGGCGGACAGCTCGGCAGCCTGCTTTCCGGCGCCGGCGGCGGAGCCCTGGCGGCCGGCGCCATCGGCCTGCTGCTGGGAAACAAGAAGGCGCGCAAGTTCGGCGGCAAGGCGATCACCTACGGCGGCCTCGCCGCGCTCGGGGTGATCGCCTACAAGGCCTACAACAACTGGCAGCAGCAACAGAACGGCGCCGCGCCGCAGGCGCAGCCGCAGACCGTCGACCGCCTGCCGGAAGCCCAGGCCGAAGTGCATAGCCACGCGATCCTCCAGGCCATCGTCGGTGCGGCCAAGGCCGACGGCCACATCGACGAGCGCGAACGGCAGATGATCGAAGGCGAGGTGGCCAAGCTGACCAGCGACCGCGAGGTGCAGGGCTGGCTGGAGCGCGAGCTGAACAAGCCGCTGGACCCGGCCGAGATCGCCCGTGCCGCGAGCACCCCGGAGATCGCCGCCGAGATGTACCTGGCCAGCCTGCTGATGGTCGACGAGGAAAGCTTCATGGAGCGCTCCTACCTCGAGGAGCTGGCGCGGCAGCTGCGCCTGGAACCCTCGTTCAAGCTGGAGCTGGAGAACCAGGCCAGACAGGCGCTGCAACGCCTGGCCTGAGACGGCGGAGCGTCGTTCCGCGGATAACCGCCGCCATCATGGCGGCGGCGTTGCCGAAGGGCCTAGCAGAACCTCTCGCTCGCGCTGGCACAGCTCCAGCAGGAAGTCCCAGACCACCCGCAGGCGCACCGAGCGGTGCAGCTCCCGCCGGGTGCTCATCCAGTACTCGCGCTGGATGCTTTCCTCGGGCAGCACCGATACCAGCAACGGATCGCGGCTACCCATGAAGTGCGGCAGGATCGCCAGGCCGATGCCGGCCTGTGCCGCCTGCTGCTGGGCGACCACGCTGGTGCTGCGGAACACGACCTGCGGGTGGCGGCAGAAACTGTGGTGGAACATCAGTTCCTGGCTGAACAGCAGGTCGTCGACGTAGCCGATCCACTGGTGCCTGCCGAGGTCGTCGCGGTCGCGCAGCGGCGGCGCCTGTTCCAGGTAGGCGGGGCTGGCGAACAACGCCAGGCGATAGCGGGTCAACAGGCGGGTGATCACCAGGTCGGCGCTCGGCCGGTCGAGGGAGATGGCGATGTCCGCTTCGCGGTTGGTGATGCTGACGAAGCGCGGCACCGAGACCAGCTCGACCTCCAGGCCCGGGTAGTGGCGCATCAATTGCGCCAGGCGCGGAGCGAGGAAGACGCTGCCGAGGCCTTCGGTGACGCCGATGCGGATCTGCCCCAGCGGCGAGATGCTCTGGCTCATTTCTTCCTGGGCGAGCAGCGCGGTGTTCTCCATCGCCTCGGCGTGCTTGAGCAGCGCCTGGCCGGCCGGAGTCAACTGGTAGCCGCCGGTGTGCTGGGCGAACAGTTGGGTGCCGAGGTCGCGCTCGATGTTCTCGATGTGCCGGGCCACCGTGGCGTGAGTGGTGCCGAGACGCTTGGCGGCGGTCAGCAGGCGACCGCTGCGCTGCAACTCGAGGAAGAAACGCAGGTCATTCCAGTCGAACATGGGGAGCGCCTTCTGCCGGGCCGAGGGGGGGGCTGTTAGAAAACGAACAATAGCTGCCCCGAAACGTTTGTTTTTTTATCGCGAATGAACGACTAGCCTCAAGCCGTTCGAGACTTGCCGGTCATCCGCAGGTCCGACGGCCCATCACAAGAATGACAAGACGAGGCTCGCCATGCCCGAGGTACTGGATACCTACGACTACCTCATCGTTGGCGCCGGACCTGCCGGCTGCCTGCTGGCCAACCGGCTTTCCGCCGACCCTGCCAACCGTGTCCTGCTGCTGGAAGCCGGCGGCCCGGACAACTATCCCTGGATCCACATTCCCGTCGGCTACCTCTACTGCATCGGCAACCCGCGTACCGACTGGTGCTTCGACACCGACGAGGTCCCCGGGCTCAACGGTCGTTCCCTGAAGTACCCGCGCGGCAAGGTGCTCGGAGGATGCTCCTCGATCAATGGCATGATCTACATGCGTGGCCAGGCCCGCGACTACGACCAGTGGGTGGCCGAAGGCAATCCGGGCTGGAGCTGGAGAGAGCTGCTGCCGCTGTTCCGCAGGATGGAGGACCATTTCGCCGGGACCAGCGAAATGCACGGCGCCGGCGGCGAATGGCGGGTAGAACGCCAGCGGCTCTCCTGGAAGCTGCTCGATGCCTTCCAGCAGGCGGCGGCGCAGACCGGCATCGCCAGCGTCGAGGATTTCAACGGTGGCGACAACGAAGGCTGCGGCTACTTCCAGGTCAACCAGCGCGGCGGGGTGCGCTGGAATGCCTCGAAAGGCTTCCTGCGCGGCATCGCCCAGCGCGCCAACCTGACGGTTCTGACCCATGCCGAAGTCCAGCGAGTGCTCCTCGAGGACGGCCGCGCCAGGGCCCTGTCGGTCTGTTGGCAGGGCCGCGAGCAGCGCTTCGAGGCGCGCCGCGAGATCGTCCTGAGCGCCGGCGCGATCGGTTCGCCGTGCCTGCTGCAACGCTCCGGGATCGGCCCGCGGGACCTGCTGGAGCGGCTCGGCGCCGGGGTCGTCCACGAGTTGCCCGGGGTCGGTGGCAATCTCCAGGATCACCTGCAGCTGCGCATGATCTACAAGGTCGACGGCGTTCCCACCCTCAACCAGATCGCCGGCAGCCTATGGGGCAAGCTGGGCATGGGCCTGCGCTACCTGGCGAGCCGCAGCGGGCCGTTGTCGATGGCGCCGAGCCAACTGGGCGCCTTCGCCCGCTCCGATCCGCAGCAGCCCTCGGCCAACCTCGAATACCATGTCCAGCCGCTCTCGCTGGATCGCTTCGGCGAGCCGCTGCATGCCTTCCCTGCGTTCACCGCGTCGGTCTGCGACCTGCGCCCGCACAGCCGGGGGACGGTGCGCATCCGCTCGCTCGACCCGGGCGAGGCGCCGTCGATCCAGCCCAACTACCTGAGCGATCCGCGCGACCTGAAGGTCGCCGCCGACGCCATACGCCTGACCCGCCGCATCGCCGCCGCACCGGCGCTGGCCGCCTTCCGTCCGCAGGAATACAAGCCCGGCCCGGAATACCGCAGCGAAGAGGATCTGCAGCGCGCTGCGGCGGAGATCGGCACCACCATCTTCCACCCTGCCGGCACCTGCCGCATGGGCCAGGGGCCGCAAGCGGTGGTGGATGCGCAATTGAGGGTGCACGGAATCCCCGGCCTGCGCATCGCCGATGCCTCGATCATGCCCAGCCTGACCTCCGGCAACACCTGTTCGCCGGTGCTGGTGATCGCCGAGAAGGCGGCGCAGATGATTCTCGCCGAGCGCCGCCGCGAGGCCGCGCCGCAGGTCGTCGAAAGCGCCATGGCGGCCGGCGGCAAGGAGGCGGTGGAGGCCTGAGGATCGCTACACCCCGTATCGCGTGGCGCCCGGCGCCGCAGCGGTCGACGCTGAAAACGGAAATGGCAGACAACAATAAGAGCCCCCACAAGGGGCGGGAGAGCCGCAATGACCGAGTACGCAACGACCCCTTCCTACACAGTGCCTGCGACCACGCCCCAGGAGGAGCGCAAGGTGATCTTCGCCTCCTCGCTGGGCACGGTCTTCGAGTGGTACGACTTCTTCCTCTACGGCGCCCTGGCGGCGGTGATCAGCAAGCAGTTCTTCGCCGGCGTCAACGACACCACGGCCTTCATCTTCGCCCTGATGGCCTTCGCCGCCGGCTTCCTGGTGCGGCCCTTCGGCGCGCTGGTGTTCGGCCGCCTGGGCGACATGATCGGGCGCAAGTACACCTTCCTGGTGACCATCCTGTTGATGGGGTTGTCGACCTTCGCCGTCGGCCTGCTGCCCACCTATGCCTCGATCGGGGTCGCCGCGCCGATCATCCTGGTCACCTTGCGCATGCTCCAGGGCCTGGCCCTGGGCGGCGAGTACGGCGGCGCGGCGATCTATGTCGCCGAGCACGCCCCGGCGAACAAGCGCGGTAGCTACACCAGTTGGATCCAGTCCACCGCGACCCTCGGCCTGTTGCTCTCGCTGCTGGTGATCCTGGCCTGTCGCCAGTTGACCGGCGACGAGTTCGAGACCTGGGGCTGGCGCCTGCCATTCCTGCTGTCCATCGTCCTGCTGGGCATCTCCACCTGGATCCGCCTGTCCATGCGCGAGTCGCCAGCGTTCCTCAAGATGAAGGCCGAGGGCAAGGTCAGCAAGGCGCCGCTGCGCGAGTCCTTCACCCAGTGGGGCAACCTGAAGGTGGTGCTGACCGCGCTGTTCAGCATCAATGCCGGCCAGGCGGTGACCTTCTACACGGCGCAGTTCTACGTGCTGTTCTTCCTTACCCAGGTGCTCAAGGTCGATGGCGGCACCGCCAACGGTCTGCTGATCGTCGCCCTGGTGCTTGGCGCGCCGTTCTTCATCGTCGCCGGCTGGCTGTCCGACCGCATCGGCCGCAAGCCGGTGCTGCTGGCCGGCCTGTTGCTCGCCACGCTGTTCTACTTCCCGCTGTTCAAGGGCCTGACCCACTACGCCAACCCGGCCATCGACCAGGCCAGCCGGCAGTCGCCGATCAGCGTGGTGGCCGACCCGGCGACCTGCACTTTCCAGTTCGACCCGGTAGGCAAGGCGACCTTCGACAGCCCCTGCGACAAGGTCAAGACCTTCCTGGTCAAGGCCGGCCTGCCCTACTCGACGGTGGCGGCGCCCGCCGGCAGCGACGTCAGGGTGCGGATCGGCGAGACCGAGATCGCCGGCTTCGACGCCGAAGCGATGGCGGCCGCGGTGAAGACGGCAGGCTATCCGCAGCAGGCCGACGGCAGCCAGGTGAACAAGCCGATGGTGATCGCCATCATCTTCGCCCTGGTACTGATCTCCACCCTCTGCTACGGCCCGCTGGCGGCGCTGATGGTCGAACTGTTCCCGACCCGCATCCGCTATTCCTCGCTGTCCCTGCCGTACCACATCGGCAATGGCTGGTTCGGCGGCTTCCTGCCCACGGTCTCGTTCGCCCTGGTGGTGTACACCGGCGACATCTTCTACGGCCTCTGGTATCCGGTGCTGATCACCGGCGGTAGCCTGGTCTGCGCCTTGCTGTTCCTCCGCGAAACCCGCCATACCGACATCCACCGGTGAAATCGCGCCCCGTTCCCGGCATGGGGACGGGGCGCACATTCCCTCCGTGATGAGCCTGTCTTCTCAGAAAAGTCTGGCATGCCAGTTTTCTTTCTTTCTCTTTCTGCCACACTTCTGGCGTCAAAAAACGCCTTTCCAGCGCCTACAATAGCGGGAAAACCCTATGGCGCTGCTTGCCGGTGCCGGGGACGGCCTATACAGTCCGCGCGATTGACGGGCCGTTGTGGCGGCAGGAACGAATCCGGACTCGAGTCTTGGGGAAAAATGTGAAGAACTGGACTGTTCGCCAGCGAATCCTGGCAAGTTTCGCCGTGATCATCGCGATCATGCTGCTGATGGCCGCTACTGCGTACGTGAAGATGTTGACGGTGGAAAAGGGCGCCTACCGTGTCCAGGACGACGCCATGCCGGGGATGTACTTCATCACGCTGGTACGCAGTTCGTGGACCGACAACTACTTGCAGACCCAGGAACTGTTCGGCATCACCGACGACCACGAGCTGAGCAAGGCCGAGGCCGACAGTATCCTCGCCAGCGAGGAGCGCCTGGACCAGCAGATCGCCTCCTACCAGAAGACCATGAACCCGGACGAGGCCCGCGACCACGAGTTGCTCGCCGGTTTCCAGGCCGTGCGCAAGAACTACCTGGAGCAGCACGACAAGGTGCTCGAGCTTTACCGCGAGAAGCGCTTCGAGGAAGCCGGCAAGCTCGTCGCCGGCCCGTTGACCGAGCACTGGCGCGAGGGCCGCAAGTACCTCAACGAGATGATCGAGCTGAACAAGGACATCGCCGATCGCGCCTCGGACAACATCGTAAACGCGGTGGACGATGCCGAACTGAGCATGCTGGTGACCCTGCTGCTGGCGGTGGTGGTAGCCGGCATCTGCGGGTTCCTGCTGTTGCGGGCGATCACCCAGCCGATCCAGAAGATCGTCCGCAGCCTCGACCTGATGGCCGGTGGCGACCTCACCGCACGCCTGAACCTCGGCCGGCGTGACGAATTCGGCGCCATCGAGACCGGTTTCAACGGCATGGCCGAAGAGCTCAAGGGCCTGGTGTCGCAGGCCCAGCGTTCTTCGGTGCAGGTCACCACCTCAGTCACCGAGATCGCCGCGACCTCCAAGCAGCAGCAGGCCACCGCCACCGAAACCGCCGCGACCACCACGGAGATCGGCGCCACTTCTCGCGAGATCGCCGCCACCTCGCGCGACCTGGTGCGGACCATGAGCGAAGTCTCCGGCGCCGCCGAGCAGACGTCGACCCTGGCCGGTTCCGGCCAGTTGGGCCTGGCGCGCATGGAGGAAACCATGCACCACGTGATGGGCGCGGCCGACCTGGTCAACGCCAAGCTGGCGATCCTCAACGAGAAGGCCGGCAACATCAACCAGGTGGTCACCACCATCGTCAAGGTCGCCGACCAGACCAACCTGCTCTCGCTGAACGCCGCCATCGAGGCGGAGAAAGCCGGCGAGTACGGCCGCGGGTTCGCCGTGGTGGCCACCGAGGTGCGCCGGCTGGCGGACCAGACCGCGGTCGCCACCTACGACATCGAGCAGATGGTGCGCGAGATCCAGTCGGCGGTATCGGCCGGGGTGATGGGCATGGACAAGTTCTCCGAGGAGGTCCGCCGCGGTATCGCCGAGGTCGGCCAGGTCGGCGAGCAACTGTCGCAGATCATCCAGCAGGTGCAGGCGCTGGCGCCGCGGGTGCAGATGGTCAACGAGGGTATGCAGGCCCAGGCTACCGGTGCCGAGCAGATCAACCAGGCGCTGGTGCAACTGGGCGAGGCCACCGGGCAGACCGTGGAGTCGCTGCGCCAGGCCAGCTTCGCCATCGATGAGCTGAACCTGGTGGCGAACGGGCTGCGCAACGGCGTATCCCGCTTCAAAGTCTGAGGCTGTGACCGTGTCCCGCTCCACCGGCGATCATCGACGCACCAGCAAGCTGTTCCTGCTGTTCCGTATGGAAGGCGACCGCTATGCCCTGGATGCCCGCGAAGTGGTCGAAGTGCTGCCGCTGCTGCGCCTGAAGCGCATTCCGGAGGCGCCGGAATGGGTCGCCGGGGTGTTCTCCCATCGCGGCGTCCTGGTCCCGGTGCTCGACCTCTGCGCAATGGCCTTCGGCCGCGCGGCGCTGGCCCGCACCAGCACGCGCATCGTGCTGGTCGAATACCGCGCCCGCCAGGACCGGGAGCCGGTCTGGCTCGGACTGATCCTCGAACAGGCCACCGATACCCTGCGCTGCGAACCGTCTGCGTTCCGCGACTATGGCCTGGACAACGGCGGGGCCCGCTATCTCGGTCCGGTCTATGAAGGACCACGGGGACTGGTGCAATGGGTGCGGGTCGAGGCATTGCTGCCCGACGAAGTGCGCGCCCTGCTGTTCCCGCCGGAGTGCGGCGAGGGGACGGCATGAACGATCGCTTCGAACGCCTGCTCAAGAGCAGGATCGGCCTGGATGCCAGCTCGGTGGGCAGCGCGGTGATCGAGCGCGCGGTACGCCAGCGCATGAGCGGCCTCGCGCTGCACGACGAGGACGAATACTGGATGCGCCTGAACGGCTCTCCGGGCGAGGTGCAGGCGCTGATCGAAGCGGTGGTGGTGCCGGAGACCTGGTTCTTCCGCTACCCGGAGTCGTTCACCACCCTCGCCAGGCTGGCCTTCGAGCGCCTGCCGAGCCTGGGCGGCGGACGCGCGCTAAGGATCCTCAGCCTGCCCTGTTCCACCGGCGAGGAGCCGTATTCCATCGTCATGGCCTTGCTCGATGCCGGGCTCTCCGAGTACCTGTTCGAGGTCGACGCCCTGGACGTCAGCGCTCGGGTGATCGAGCGCGCCAGCCTCGGGGTGTACGGCAGGAATTCCTTTCGCGGCGACGAACTGGGGTTTCGCGACCGCCATTTCAGCGAGGTTGCCGAGGGCTACCAGTTGGCCGAGCAGGTTCGCCGCAAGGTGCGCTTCCGCTGCGGCAATTTGCTCGATCCCGGGCTACTGGCGGGCGAGGCACCCTACGATTTCGTGTTCTGTCGCAATCTGCTGATCTATTTCGACCGCCCGACCCAGAGCGAGGTGGTCGAGGTGCTCAAGCGCCTGTTGCGGTCGGACGGCGCGATGTTCATCGGTCCGGCCGAGGCGAGCCTGCTCAGCCAGCACGGCATGCAGCCGATCGGCGTGCCGCTGTCTTTCGTGTTCCGCCGGACCAGCGAGGCGCCCCGCGGCGCGCGGCCCAAGGCGGTGAGCGACGGAGCGCGCCCGGTCGTTGCCGCCGCCGTGGAGCGTGCGAGTATTCGGCCTTCGCCGCCGCCACCGGCGAAACCGCGCCAGCGGCTGTCCAGCCTGGTTCCGCCAGCCAGCGGCCAGCCCCTCGCCAGTCCCGTCGGCGAGTTCGACGAAATCGCCCGCCTGGCGGATGCCGGCCAGCACCGCGAGGCGCGCGCCGCCTGCGAGCGCCAACTGGCCGCGCGTGGGCCGTCGGCCACGGTCTTCTACTGGCTCGGGCTGCTCAGCGATGTCGCCGGGCAGGAGCAGGAAGCCCAGGATTTCTACCGCAAGGCCCTGTACCTGGAGCCGCAGCACGCCGAGGCGCTGGCGCACCTGGCGGCGCTGCTCGCCGCTCGCGGCGACCATGCCGGCGCCCGGCGCCTGCAGCAACGTGCGGCCCGTGGAGTGAACAAAGATGGTTGAGGCGAGCCTGACCTTGCTCGATACCCAACAGGTGGATGACTGCTGGAACCGCATCGGCGTGCATGGCGACAAGTCCTGCGAACGCCTGGCCGAGCATGTCCATTGCCGCAACTGCGAGGTTTACGCTGCCGCGGCGACCTACTTGCTGGACCGCATCGCCCTGCGCCAGGACCAGCTCGACAGCGCCGAAACGATGGACAGCCAGCGCGAACAGAGCGACCTCGGCGAGACGCGTTCGATCCTGGTGTTCCGCCTGGGCGAAGAGTGGTTCGGCCTGGCCACCGGCAGCCTGGTGGAAGTGGCGCCGATGAATCCTATCCATTCCCTGCCGCACCAGCGCTCGCGCGCCCTGCAAGGGGTGACCAACGTGCGCGGCGCGCTGGTCGCCTGCCTTTCCCTCGGCGAACTGCTGGATCTCGAACCCGGCGCCGCGCCGGTCAGCGAGCGCCGGGTGGTTCCGCGCATGCTGATCATTTCCGCCGCCGGCGGTCCGGTGGTGGCGCCGGTGGAGGAAGTCGACGGCATCCATGCGATTCCGCTGGCGCGGATACTGCCGCCCAACCACGCCGACGGCCAGGCCTCGCGCCGGCACGTGGCCGGCGTGCTGCAATGGCGTGAGCGGAGCATCACCCTGCTCGACGAAGGCCCTCTCCTGCAAGCCGTAGCGCGGAGCCTGGCATGACCCCGGACCAGATGAGAGACGCGTCGCTGCTCGAGCTGTTCCGGCTCGAGGCGGAGGCCCAGACCCAGGTGCTCAACGCCGGCCTGATGGCGCTGGAGCGCAGCCCGACCCAGGCCGACCAACTGGAAGCCTGCATGCGCGCCGCGCACTCGCTGAAAGGCGCGGCGCGGATCGTCGGGCTGGACGCCGGCGTGCGCGTGGCGCACGTCATGGAGGATTGCCTGGTGGAGGCGCAGGACGGACGCCTGCTCCTGCAATCGGAACATATCGATGCGTTGCTCCAGGGCTGCGACCTGTTGCTGCGTATCGGCACCCCGCCCGCCGGCGACGCAGGCTGGGCCGAAGGCGCCGGGCGGGAAGAGATCGACGGTCTGGTGCAGCGCCTCGAAGGCCTGGTGCGCAGCGGCCTGCCGCTGGCCCGCGCGGAGCTGCCGGCGACGACTCCCGGCCTGCCGGAAGCGGCCCCCGAGGCGCCGCCAGCGGCGTCAGCGGCCGCCAGCGACGACAGCGACGAGGAGCCCGCCGGGCAGGCGGGCGGCGAACAGGCCGAGGAGCGCCGCAGCCGGGTCCTGCGGGTCACCGCCGAGCGCCTGGACCGGCTGCTGGATATCTCCAGCAAGTCGCTGGTGGAGTTCCAGCGCATCAAGCCGCTGGCCGATTCCCTGCAACGCCTGCGTCGCCTGCAGTCCAGCGCCAGCCGCGCGCTCGACGTGGTACGCGAGACGGTCCAGGAAACCGCCCTCGACCCGCAGGCCCAGGCCATGCTCGGCGAGGCGCGGCAACTGATCGGCGAATGCCAGCAGATGCTGGTGCAGCACATCGCCGATCTCGACGAGTTCGCCTGGCAGGGCGGCCAGCGCGCCCAGGTGCTCTACGACGCGGCGCTGGCCTCGCGGATGCGACCGTTCGCTGACGTCCTTAGCGGCCAGGCGCGGATGGTTCGCGACCTGGGCCGCTCGCTGGGCAAGCAGGTGCGCCTGCTGGTCGAGGGCGAAAGCACCCAGGTCGACCGGGATGTCCTGGAAAAACTCGAAGCGCCGCTCACCCACCTGCTGCGCAATGCCGTCGATCACGGTATCGAGGCGCCGGAAACCCGCCTCGCCGCCGGCAAGCCGGCCGAGGGCAGGATCACCATCCGCGCCCGCCACCACGCCGGCATGCTGGTCCTGGAACTGAGCGACGACGGCGGCGGCATCGATCTGCAGCGCCTGCGCGAGACCGTGCTCAATCGCCAGTTCGCCACCGCCGAGACCGCGGCGCAATTGAGCGAGGAGGAACTCCTGGCGTTTCTCTTCCTGCCCGGCTTCAGCATGCGCGAGCAGGTCACCGAGGTGTCCGGTCGCGGCGTCGGACTGGACGCCGTGCAGCACATGGTCCGCCAGTTGCGTGGCGGCGTGCGCATGGAGCAACGCCAGGGGCAGGGCACGCTGTTCCACGTCGAGGTGCCGCTGACCCTGTCCGTGGTGCGCAGCCTGGTGGTGGAGATCGGCGAGGAGGCCTACGCCTTCCCGCTGGCGCATATCGAGCGCATGTGCGAGCTGGAAGCGGAGGAGATCGTCCAGCTCGAAGGTCGCCAGCACTTCTGGTACGAGGGTCGCCATGTCGGCCTGGTCTCGGCTGCGCAACTGCTGCAGCGGCCCGAGAGCAGCCGCACCGAAGGGGCCATCCCGGTAGTGGTGGTGCGCGACCGCGATGCGGTCTACGGCGTCGCCGTGGAGCGTTTCGTCGGCGAGCGTACCCTGGTGGTGATGCCTCTCGATCCGCGCCTGGGCAAGGTGCGCGACGTTTCCGCCGGCGCCTTGCTGGACGACGGTTCGCCGGTGCTGATCCTGGACGTCGAGGACCTCCTGCATTCGGTCGGCAAGCTGCTCAGCAGCGGCCGCCTGGAGCGCATCGATCGCAGCCGGCGGCAGGCCGGCGGGGCGCAACGCAAGCGCATCCTGGTGGTCGACGACTCGCTCACGGTGCGTGAGCTGGAACGCAAGCTCCTGCTCGGTCGCGGCTACGACGTGGCAGTGGCGGTGGATGGCATGGACGGCTGGAACGCCCTGCGCTCGGAGCATTTCGACCTGCTCATCACCGATATCGACATGCCGCGTATGGACGGTATCGAACTGGTCACCCTGGTGCGTCGCGACAGCCGCCTGCAGTCGCTGCCGGTGATGGTGGTGTCCTACAAGGATCGTGAGGAGGACCGTCGGCGCGGTCTCGACGCCGGCGCCGACTATTATCTGGCGAAGGCCAGTTTCCACGATGAGGCCTTGCTGGATGCCGTCGTCGTCCTGATCGGAGAAGCACAGGGTTGAGGATCGGAATCGTCAATGACATGCCGTTGGCCGTCGAGGCGCTGCGCCGCGCGCTGGCCTTCGAGCCGCAGCACCAGATCGTCTGGGTCGCCAGCAACGGTGCCGAGGCGGTGACCCAGTGCGCCGCCGATACGCCCGACGTGGTGCTGATGGACCTGCTCATGCCGGTGATGGACGGCGTCGAGGCAACTCGTCGGATCATGGCGGAAAGTCCTTGCGCGATCGTGATTGTTACCGTCGATATCGAGCAGAATGTGCACCGGGTTTTCGAAGCGATGGGATATGGGGCGCTCGATGCGGTGAACACGCCGGCGCTGGGCATCGGCAACCCGCAAACGGCGGCGGCGCCGTTGTTGCGCAAGATTCAGAACGTCGGCTGGCTGATCGGCCAGCGCGATAACCGTGGCAAGGTCCAAGTGGTGCCGCCGAAGGCCGGCGGGGCGCGCCAGCGTCTGGTGGCGATCGGCGCTTCGGCTGGCGGTCCGGCGTCGCTCGCGGTGTTGCTCAAGCAACTGCCGGCCAGTTTCAATGCCGCAGTGGTGCTGGTGCAGCATGTCGACGAGGTCTTCGCCGCCGGCATGGCCGAATGGCTGGCCAGCGAATCGAAGCTGCCGGTGCGCCTGGCGCGCGATGGCGAGCCGCCGATACCGGGGCAGATCCTGCTGGCGGGGACCAACAATCACATCCGCCTGCTGCGCAACGGTTCGCTGGTGTACACCGCCGAACCGCGTTCTTTCGTCTACCGGCCGTCCATCGACGTGTTTTTCGAGAGCGTGGCGAATTATTGGCGTGGCGATGCCGTGGGCGTGCTGCTGACCGGCATGGGCCGCGACGGCGCCCAGGGCCTCAAGCAGATGCGCGAGCGCGGTTTCCTCACCATCGCCCAGGACCAGGCCAGTTGCGCAGTCTACGGGATGCCGAAGGCCGCGGCGGCGATCGATGCCGCGGTGCAGATCCTTTCCCTGGAAAAGATCGCCCCGCGCCTGGCGGAGGTATTCGATTAGCCGGGTTCGACTCCGGCCAGGCGCCAGGGTAGGCGCCGGCGCCCGCCGCGGCGGTGCGTGGAACAGCATTCAATTTGATACGAGGGGCCCCGGTCCCGGAGAGAAACATGCACAACCCTCATGAGAGCAAGACCGACCTGGGCGCCCCTCTGGACGGCGCGGTCATGGTACTGCTTGTCGATGATCAGGCCATGATCGGAGAGGCTGTGCGTCGCTCACTGGCGAGCGAGGCGGGCATCGACTTCCATTTCTGTTCCGATCCGCAGCAGGCGGTGGCGGTGGCCAACCAGATCAAGCCGACGGTGATCCTCCAGGACCTGGTGATGCCCGGCGTCGACGGCCTCACGCTGCTCGCTGCCTACCGCGGCAACCCGGCGACCCGCGACATCCCGATCATCGTCCTGTCGACCAAGGAAGAGCCGACGGTGAAGAGCGCGGCGTTCGCCGCCGGCGCCAACGACTACCTGGTCAAGCTGCCTGACGCCATCGAGCTGGTGGCGCGGATCCGCTACCACTCGCGTTCGTACATCGCCCTGCAGCAACGCGACGAGGCCTATCGGGCGCTGCGCGAGAGCCAGCAGCAGTTGCTGGAGACCAACCTGGTGCTGCAGCGGCTGATGAACTCCGACGGCCTGACCGGGCTCTCCAACCGTCGTCACTTCGACGAATACCTGGAGATGGAGTGGCGCCGCTCGCTGCGCGAGCAGTCGCAACTGTCGCTGCTGATGATCGACGTGGACTATTTCAAGAGCTACAACGACACCTTCGGCCACGTCGCCGGCGACGAGGCCCTGCGCCAGGTCGCCGGGGCCATCCGCGAGGGCTGCAGTCGCTCCTCGGACCTGGCGGCTCGGTACGGCGGCGAGGAGTTCGCCATGGTCCTCCCGGGCACCTCGCCGGGCGGCGCACGGTTGCTGGCGGAGAAGGTCCGGCGCACGGTGGAGAGCCTGCAGATCAGCCACGACCAGCCACGCCCGGGCTCGCACCTGACCGTCAGCATCGGCGTCAGCACCCTGGTGCCGGGCGGCGGCGGGCAAACCTTCCGGGTTCTCATCGAGATGGCCGACCAGGCGCTCTACCAGGCCAAGAACAATGGCCGCAACCAGGTCGGCCTGATGGAACAGCCGGTGCCGCCGGCCCCGGCGGGCTGAGCGGCGCGCGGCGGCCATGCGTCGCCGGCCGGCATTAAATAGAGGCCGGCGTACTGCCTGTGGGGCGCAAGTGCAGTATACTTCGCAGCTTTTCGACGTTTTCCCGCGAGTGAGCGCCAGCCATGGAAATCAACCCGATCCTCAACAGCATCAAGGACCTCTCCGAGCGCACCCAGACCATTCGGGGGTATCTTTGACTACGATCAGAAGCATGATCGCCTGGTCGAAGTAAACCGCGAGCTCGAAGACCCCAACGTCTGGAACAACCCCGAATACGCCCAGAACCTCGGCCGCGAGCGCGCCCAGCTGGCGCAGGTGGTGGAAACCCTGGACGACCTGACCAGCGGCCTGGCCGACTCCCGCGACCTGCTGGACATGGCGGTCGAGGAAGACGACGAGGGTGCCGTCGACGACGTTGCCAACGAAGTCGAGCGTCTGCGCGAGATCCTCGAGAAGCTGGAGTTCCGCCGCATGTTCAGCGGCGAGATGGACCCGAACAACGCCTACCTGGACATCCAGGCCGGCTCCGGTGGCACCGAGGCCCAGGACTGGGCCAACATGCTGCTGCGCATGTACCTGCGCTGGGCCGACAAGCACGGCTTCGACGCCACTATCATCGAGCTGTCCGAGGGCGAGGTCGCCGGCATCAAGGGCGCCACCGTGCACATCAAGGGCGAGTACGCCTTCGGCTGGCTGCGCACCGAGATCGGCGTGCACCGCCTGGTGCGCAAGAGTCCGTTCGACTCCGGCAACCGTCGCCACACCTCGTTCACCGCGGTGTTCGTATCGCCGGAAATCGACGACAACATCGAGATCGAGATCAACCCGGCCGACCTGCGCATCGATACCTACCGCTCCTCCGGCGCGGGCGGTCAGCACGTGAACACCACCGATTCGGCGGTGCGGATCACCCACGTGCCGACCAATACCGTGGTGGCGTGCCAGAACGAACGCTCCCAGCACGCCAACAAGGACACCGCGATGAAGATGCTGCGGGCCAAGTTGTACGAGCTGGAAATGCAGAAGCGTACCGCTGCGTCCCAGGCCCTGGAGGACTCCAAGTCCGACATCGGCTGGGGCCACCAGATCCGCTCCTACGTGCTCGACCAGTCGCGGATCAAGGACCTGCGTACCGGTATCGAGCGCAGCGACTGCGACAAGGTGCTCGACGGCGATCTAGACGAATACCTCGAAGCCAGCCTCAAACAGGGGCTGTAAAGCTGCTGCGCCTGGCCAGGCCGCGTTGGAAAATGGTTCGGACTGCTCGTTTACGATCGTGAACGCCGCGTCCTCGCCATTTCCCGCCTTGCCTGGCCGGCGTTCGCTACGCTTTTCGCCCCTGTTGCGCAATCCGTTTCCACAGGCAAGAGAGCCTAACCAGGAACCACCAAGACCATGAGCGACCAACAACTCGACCAGCACGAACTGCAACAGGAAGAAAACAAGCTGATCGCCCAGCGCAAGGAAAAACTTGCCGCCGTGCGCGAAGCCCGGGCCATCGCCTTCCCCAACGACTTCCGCCGCGACGCCTACTTCGCGGACCTGCAGAAACAGTACGCCGACAAGACCAAGGAAGAGCTGGAAGCCGCAGCGATCCCGGTCAAGGTGGCCGGTCGGATCATGCTCAACCGCGGTTCCTTCATCGTCCTCCAGGACAGCAGCGAGCGCCTGCAGGTCTACGTCAACCGCAAGACCCTGCCGGAAGAAACCCTGGCCGAGATCAAGACCTGGGACCTGGGCGACATCATCGGCGCCGAAGGCGTGCTGGCCCGCTCGGGCAAGGGCGACCTGTACGTCGACATGACCAGCGTGCGCCTGCTGACCAAGTCGCTGCGTCCGCTGCCGGACAAGCACCATGGCCTGACCGACACCGAGCAGCGCTACCGCCAGCGCTACGTCGACCTGATGGTCAACGAGGAAACCCGCCACACCTTCCGCGTGCGCTCCCAGGTCATCGCCCACATCCGCCGTTTCCTCAGCGAGCGCGGTTTCCTCGAAGTGGAGACCCCGATGCTGCAGACCATCCCCGGCGGCGCCGCGGCCAAGCCGTTCGAGACCCATCACAACGCGCTGGACATGGCCATGTTCCTGCGCATCGCCCCGGAGCTGTACCTCAAGCGCCTGGTGGTCGGCGGTTTCGAGAAGGTCTTCGAGATCAACCGCAACTTCCGTAACGAAGGCGTCTCGACCCGGCACAACCCCGAGTTCACCATGCTCGAGTTCTACCAGGCCTACGCCGACTACGAAGACAACATGGACCTGACCGAGGAACTGTTCCGCGAACTGGCCCAGGCGGTACTCGGTACCACCGACGTGCCCTACGGCGACAAGGTCTTCCACTTCGGCGAGCCGTTCGTGCGCCTGTCGGTGTTCGATTCGATCCTCAAGTACAACCCGGAGATCACCGCCGCCGACCTCAACGACGTCGAGAAGGCGCGGGCCATCGCCAAGAAGGCCGGCGCCAAGGTCCTCGGCCACGAAGGCCTGGGCAAGCTGCAGGTGATGATTTTCGAGGAACTGGTGGAGCACAAGCTGGAGCAGCCGCACTTCATCACCCGCTACCCCTTCGAGGTTTCGCCGCTGGCCCGCCGCAACGACGAAGACCCGAGCGTCACCGACCGCTTCGAGCTGTTCATCGGCGGCCGCGAGATCGCCAATGCCTATTCCGAGCTGAACGACGCCGAGGACCAGGCCGAGCGCTTCATGTTGCAGGTCAAGGAGAAGGACGCCGGCGACGACGAGGCGATGCACTACGACGCCGACTTCATCAATGCCCTGGAATACGGCATGCCGCCGACCGCCGGCGAAGGCATCGGCATCGACCGCCTGGTGATGCTGCTGACCAACTCGCCGTCGATCCGCGACGTGATCCTGTTCCCGCACATGCGCCCGCAGGCCTGAGCGCCGCAACAGTCCATGGAAAAGCCGCCTTCGGGCGGTTTTTTCATGGCCGCGCGGTGTCCCGGCCGCCGGGCCAGGGGCCGATAGCCGCCGATCCGCCGGCTGACCACGGAAGGTGCGGGTGGGATCGGAGCTTCCCCGATAGCGGCCGATTGATTCCACGCGAAAAAGTCCGAACAATGCCCCATCGTCCGCGAGCGGAGGAAACACCGTGTCCCGAGTAGCTCCCAGAGACAGCGCCGCGCAGGCCGCCAGCGCGGTAGCCGAAAGCGTTCGTTACCAGGGCCGCAAGGCCAGCCGCCAGGGCAGCGAGCAGCGGCGCCAGGCGATTCTCGATGCCGCCATGCGCCTGATCGTCCGCGACGGCGTACGGGCCGTGCGCCACCGCGCGGTGGCCGCCGAGGCCCAGGTGCCGTTGTCGGCCACCACCTACTACTTCAAGGACATCGACGATCTCATCACCGACACCTTCGCCCTCTTCGTCGAGCGCAACGCAGAGGCGCTGTCGGCGTTCTGGAGCAGCGTGGAGGGCGACCTCCAGGAGATGGCCGCGGTGCTGGCCGACGACCCCGGCGCCCGTGGCTCGCTGGTGGAACGGATCGTCGAGCTTGCCGTGCAGTATGTCCAGGTCCAGCTCACCGAGCGCCGCGAGCACCTGCTGGCCGAGCAGGCCTTCCGCCAGGAGGCGTTGCTCAACCCGCGCCTGCGCGAACTGGCCGATGCCCACCAGCGGATTCTCTCCCTCGGCGCCGTGCATTTCTTCCAGGTGCTCGGTTCCGGGCAGCCCGAGCAGGACGCCAAGGTGTTGACGTCGATTATTCTGCAGATGGAATATCAGGGCCTCGTGGACGGGGTCGAGCAACTGGCCGTGGACGAAATGCGCGCCATACTCAGACGGTACCTGAATCTGGTCATGGGCCTGTGACCTGAGCGTCAACCCCGCCATGGCGGGGTTTTTCATACCCGAACCTTCCCTCGGCCAGCCGGTCGCAGGTTGCGGAGGGTTCCTAAGGAGCGTGTGATGAAAGCCTGGCGTTGCCTGGTGGTCCTGAGTTTCCTGCTGTTGGGCGGTTGCCTGGTCACCTTCAAGGAGCCGATACCGCCGCGCGAGGCGGCGCCGAGCCATCTGCTCGGGACCTGGAGCCGCGAGAACGAGTGGAAGGAAGAACAATTCCTGGAGATCACCCGTTCCGGCAGCAATGTCTACCGTGCGCTCAGCTACGTGGACAGCAAGGACAATACCGAGAGCCTGGAAGACTACGGCTTCACCGTCTCCCACCAGGGCAAGCGCTGGTACCTGTCGGCCGGCCTGCCGAAGAGCCTGGGCGGCAACTTCATCATCGCCGGCTTCGAGATCACCGACGGTGACGAGCTGGTGATCTACAACCTCGACGTCGAGCGCATCGTCGAGGACCTCGGCGCCGGCCAGCTCGACGGCGAGACCGTCGACAGCGATCAGGGCAAGGGCGCGCTGGTGCGCAGCCCGTTGGCGAAGGTCTTCGCCTACCTGAACGATCCCGCCAATTCCGACGTGTTCGTCGAGGCCGCCCGCTTCCAGCGGGTCACCCAATGAGATTGCCGATGAGCCAGCGCAAGGCGCAGAACGACTACCAGAAGATCATCCGCTCCCTGTCCGATCGCATCGTCGAGGCGCAGACGCCGATCCGCGTGCTGGATGCGATCAAATGGGACGACGGGATCCGCCAGGACTTCCTCAAGGGCCGCGGCAAGCATGCGCCGAAGGTCGACCGCGGCTACTACGACAGCCGCCCGCTGGCCTTCGACGCCAGCGCCAAGAAGCAGGAATTCCAGAACATCGAGCGCGACATCACCCGCCAGTTGGGCCAGTTCAACCCGGTCGGGCAGATCATGCGGCGGATGTGCAAGGAATACCGGATGGTCATTCGCATGCTCGAGGCGCGCGGCACCCCGGACCTCGGGCTGATCTCCCAGGAACTCTACGGCTCGGCCTCGGACGCCTTCCATGCCGGCGATCCGACCCTGGCCGACCTCGGCCTGATGCTCTCCGACTACCTGAACAACATCGCCGACCGCGGCGATCTCAAGGATGAACCCAAGACCCTGACCGCCAAGGAGGTCGTACCGATCCTCCAGGCGCGGCTGAACACCGTGTTCGGCGAGGAGGAGGGCACCATCCGCGTGTTCGAGTCCGACGGCATCGTCGCCGACGCGGCGGCCGGCGCCGACTACATCAAGGTACGCGCCGACGCCCTGTTCAACGAGCGCGACGTGCGCGCGCTGGAGGTCCACGAGGGCCTGGTGCACGTCGGCACCACCCTGAACGGCCTGAGCCAGCCGATCTGCACCTTCCTCGCCAAGGGACCGCCGTCCTCCACCGTGACCCAGGAAGGCCTGGCGATCCTGATGGAGGTGATCGCCTTCGCCTCCTACCCGACCCGCCTGCGCAAGCTGACCAATCGCACCCGGGCGATCCACATGGCCGAGGAGGGCGCCGATTTCCTCGACGTGTTCCACTTCTACCGCGAGCAGGGCTACAGCCTGGAGGACAGCTACCAGAACGCCAGCCGGGTCTTCCGCGGCTCGACCCCGGATGGCCTGCCGTTCACCAAGGACCTGTCCTACCTGAAGGGCTTCATCCTCATCTACAACTACATCCAGCTCGCCGTGCGCAAGGGCAAGCTCGAACAGATCCCCCTGCTGTTCTGCGGCAAGACCACCCTGGAAGACATGCGCACCCTGCGCCAACTGGTGGACGAGGGCCTGGTGGCGCCGCCGAAGTACCTGCCGCCGCAGTTCCGCGACCTCAACGCGCTGTCGGCCTGGATGTGCTTCTCGAACTTCCTCAACCACCTCAGCCTGGACCGCATCGAAGCGGACTACGCGAACATCCTCTGACCGTTCCCCGCCGTGCCGGTCTTTCCCGGTGCGCGCGGGCGGTCGGCCGGCAAGCAAGGAGAACGGCGATGGCCAGCCACGAACTCGACTACCGCATCCTCGGCGAATCCATGCAGACCGTGGAGATCGAACTCGACCCCGGGGAAACCGTGATCGCCGAGGCCGGGGCGATGAACTACATGACCGGCGACATCCGCTTCACCGCGCGGATGGGCGACGGCTCCGACGGCAGCCTGCTGGGCAAGCTGTGGAGCGCCGGCAAGCGCAAGCTCGGTGGCGAGTCGGTGTTCATGACCCACTTCACCAACGAAGGCCAGGGCAAGCAGCACGTGGCCTTTGCCGCGCCCTATCCGGGCAGCGTGGTGGCGGTGGACCTGGACGATGTCGGCGGGCGCCTGTTCTGCCAGAAGGACTCGTTCCTCTGCGCAGCCTATGGCACCCGGGTCGGCATCGCCTTCACCAAGCGCCTGGGCGCCGGTTTCTTCGGCGGCGAGGGCTTCATCCTGCAGAAGCTCGAGGGCGATGGCCTGGTCTTCGTCCACGCCGGCGGCACGCTGATCCGCCGCCAGTTGAATGGCGAGACGCTGCGGGTCGACACCGGTTGCCTGGTGGCCTTCACCGACGGCATCGACTACGACGTGCAACTGGCCGGCGGCCTGAAGAGCATGCTGTTCGGCGGCGAAGGATTGCTGCTGACCACCCTCAAGGGCAGCGGCACCGTCTGGCTGCAGAGCCTGCCGTTCTCGCGCCTGGCTGGGCGCATCTACGACGCCACCTTTCGCGCCCGCGAAGAGGTAAGGACCAACAACGGATGAAGCGCCTGCTGATCCCGCTGCTGGTACTCGGCGCGCTGTTCCTCGGTGGCTGCAGTTCGCTGCTGTTCTATCCCGAGCCGGTGGTGCAGATCACTCCGGCGCGCGCCGGGCTGGAGTACCGCGACGTCACCCTGACCACCGCCGACGGCGTGCGCCTGCGCGCCTGGTGGCTGCCGGCGAAGAAAGGCGTGCCGGTGAAAGGCACCGTGCTCTACCTGCACGGCAACGGCGGCAACCTGTCCTGGCACCTCGGCGGCACGTGGTGGCTGCCCGCCGAGGGCTACCAGGTGCTGATGCTCGACTATCGCGGCTACGGCCAGTCGGAGGGCCAGCCGGGACTGCCGGAGGTCTACCGCGACATCGACGCGGCGTTCGCCTGGCTCGACCAGGCGCCGGAGGTGAAGGGCACCGAGCGCGTGCTGCTGGGGCAGAGTCTCGGCGGCGCGCTGGCGATCCACTACCTGGCCGAGCATCCGCAGCGCCAGGGCCAGTTCAAGGCGCTGGTGTTCGACGGGGTACCGGCGAGCTACCGCGGCATCGCCCGGCACATGCTGGACGGTTCCTGGCTGACCTGGCCACTGCAGGTGCCGCTGTCCTGGCTGGTGCCCGACGACGACAGCGCCATCCATTCGGTGGCGCGGCTTTCTGGCGCACCCATGCTGTTCTTTCACAGCATCGACGATACCATTGTGCCCCTCGAGAACGGCATCGCCCTGTACCGCCAGGCGCGGCCGCCGAAGGTCCTGCAACTGACCCGAGGCGGCCACGTGCAGACCTTCGCCGAAGCGACCTGGCAGGAAGTGATGCTGCGCTTCCTCGACGATCCCCATGGCTTCACCGGCCTGCGCCGGCTGGCCGAAATCCCGAACCGCGAATCCGCGAAACCCGAAGGCAATCCATGAGCGACCGTAACGTACTCCCCTGCATCCTGACCGGCATCGGTACCATCTTCGTCACCGTCGGCGTGCTCTGGTACTACGGCTACCTGCATTTCGCCAAGCCGCAGGACGCCCTGTTGCTGGCCGACTTCACCATGCTGAAGAGCCTGCCCGGCGAAGATGTGAAGCTGTCCCTGGAGCCGGCCAAGCAGGTCGCGCAGTGCATCGATGGCGTCCTGGTGCTGTTCGACACCGAGCAGAAGGGCCTTTCCGGCGTGCTGGTGGACAACAGGAAGCACGCCGTGCGCTGCGCCGGACAGGAAGTCCCGCAGGAAGTGAAATGACCGAGGTCCGCGTCTGGCAGGGAGACATCACCCGTCTTGCGGTGGATGCCATCGTCAACGCGGCGAACTCCTCGCTGCTCGGTGGGGGCGGTGTCGACGGCGCCATCCACCGCGCCGCCGGTGCCGAACTGGTGGCGGCCTGCCGCCTGCTGCACGGTTGCAAGACCGGCGAGGCGAAGATCACCCGTGGGTTCCGTCTGTCGGCGGCCCACGTGATCCACACCGTCGGCCCGGTCTGGCGCGGCGGCGACAACGGCGAAGCGGAGCTGCTGGCCAGCTGCTACCGGCGCAGCCTGGCGCTGGCCGAGCAGGCCGGGGCGGCCAGCGTCGCGTTCCCCGCCATCAGCTGCGGCATCTACGGCTATCCCTTGGAGCAGGCCGCGGCCATTGCCGTCGAAGAGGTCTGCCGGCAACGCCCGGCGCACAGCAGCCTGGAGGAAATCGTCCTGGTTGCCTTCGATAGCTCGATGGCCGAGCGCTACCAGCGCTTGCTCGGCGAGCGGCCTGTGGCCCGCTGATACCTGGAAAGCTCAAGCCCCGCCCATGAAAAAGCCCCGCCGGATGGCGGGGCTTTTGGGCTTCCGTAGGGCTTATCAGCCGCTGACGGAGGAGCGTGGCGCGACCGGCTTGGCGTCGTTGGAAATGGTGACTTCCACCCGACGGTTCATGGCACGGCCGGAGCTGGTGCCGTTGCTGGCCACCGGATATTCCTTGCCGTAGCCACGGGTGGCTACGCGTTCCGGGCTGATGCCGCGGCTGAGCAGGGCCATGCGCACCGAGTCGGCACGACGCTCGGACAGGCGCTGGTTGTAGTTGGCGGAACCGGTGCTATCGGTGTAGCCCTCTACGATCACCTGGCGCTCCGGGTTCTGCTGGAGGAACTCGGCCAGTTGCTGGATGTTGCGCATGGCGCCGGGCTTCAGGTCGGACTTGTCGAGATCGAACAGAACGTCGCCGAAGGTCACCATGGTGCCGCGCGAGGTCTGCTTGGCATTCAGTTGGCTACGCAGCTTGTCCAGTTGCGCGGTGCGCGCGTCGAGGCGGGCCTGGGCGCGCTGGGCGGAGGCGTTCTGCAACTGCGCCTCGGCATTGCGCAGGACGATGGTCTGCTTGGCCAGTTCGATGCGCTGGTTGGTCAGGTAGGCCAGTTGGTCCACGTCGCGCTGGTCTTCGCCATCCTGGTAGGCCTTGTCGGCCTTGGCCAGCCAGTCGCCGGCGTCCTTGGTTTCCAGGGCCGCGACCTTGGTCGCGTCGGGCTGCGACTGCAGCGCGGAGAAGTTGCTGCGGGCCTGTTCCAGGTTGGCGTTCGGCGGCGTGGAGCAGGCGGCCAGCGCCAGGGCCAGCAGGGATACGGCGGGGAGGGCAATGTACTTACGCATAGGGGTCATCCTTAATCACGAATCGACGAAAGAAGGGCGGAATCCGGCTTAGTGCTGCGTATCGCGCATGCCTTCCTCACGCAGTTCCATGACGCCCTGCTGGGCATCCTTCACGGCTTTCTGCGCCTTGGCGGCCTGGGTCTTGCGCTCGGCGACCCGGGCGTCCCACTCGGCCTGCTGCGCCAGGCGCTTGGCCTGGTCGTATTCCTTGTCGTTCATGGCGATGCGCGCCTGGCTCAGCTTGTCCTGAGCGGACTTCATCTCGACCGGGGCATATTCCGGGCCGCCGGCGCTCACCGCGTTATTCACCGCGGATTCGGTCACGGCGAACTGCTCGGTCGGCGGGTTGCCGGCGCAGCCGGCCAGGACCAGGCTGCTGCCTACGGCCAGCAGGGCCAGCTTGAGGCCACGCAGGGAACCGGTGTGTTGCTTGCTCATCGCTTTTTGCTCCATGGGAAATTTCCTCTGACAGGGATGCTGATTCCTTGGCTTTCATCTCTGGCCATTACCGTGGGCGCGTTTCCGGCCCTCCGGTCTTTTCTTCCTGCTCACTGAGCAAGCCTCTGCCAGGCCTCTGTTTCAGGGGCTTGGCGATTGGCCATGTACTTTTAGTGACTCCCCCGCTGGTTCAGGGGTTCAAAAAAAAATCTGAAATTTTCTGACTGAACAGTCGGCTTCCGGCGTGGTCGCAGAACGCCACCTCTGCTCACTAAAGCCCGTCCTACAGGGCTCTAGTCCACGAAACGCACAACTGCCGCAGCGCTCCAGGACGGAACACTCGGGCAGAAAAAAGCCCCACCTGAGTGGGGCTGGAGGAGGCCAGTGGGGCCTTTTAGAAACGCTTGCGCAACAGTCGCAGACCGTTGAACACCACCAGCAGGCTGGCGCCCATGTCGGCGAATACCGCCATCCATAGGGTGCCTTCGCCTGCCAGGGTAAGGGCGAGGAACACCGCCTTGATGCCCAGGGCCAGGGTGATGTTCTGGACCAGGATCGCGTGGGTGGTGCGCGACAGCCGGACGAATTGCGGCAACTTGCGCAGGTCGTCGTCCATCAGCGCGACGCCGGCGGTCTCGATGGCCGTGTCGGTGCCCGCCGCGCCCATGGCGAAGCCGATGTCGGCGCGGGCCAGGGCCGGCGCGTCGTTGATCCCGTCGCCGACCATGCCGACCCGCGAGCCGTCGGCCTGGCGCGCTTCCACTTCACGCAGCTTGTCCTCCGGCAGGAGGTTGCCGCGAGCTGCGTCGATGCCTACCTGGGCAGCGATGGCGGCTGCGGTGTGCGGGTTGTCGCCGGTGAGCATCAGGGTCTTCACGTCCAGCGCGTGCAGCTCGCGGATCGCCTCGCGGCTGCTGTCCTTGACCCCGTCGGCGACGGCGAAGAGGGCCCGCACGCGCTGCGGATCACACAGCGCGATGACCGTCTTGCCCTGGCGCTCCAGGGCGTCCAGGCGCTCTTCCAGGGCCGGCGAGCAGAGGCCCAGTTCCTCCACCAGGCGATGGTTGCCGAGGTGGTAGAGGACGCCGTCGATGCGTCCGCTGACGCCTCGTCCCGGCAAGGCAGCGAGGTCCTCGACCACGCCCAGGGCAAGGCCGTCCTCTTCCGCTGCGTTGGCCACGGCGCGCGATACCGGGTGGTCGGAACGCGCGGCCAGGCTGGCGGCGAGCAGGCGCGCATCCGTCCCGTCAGCCTCCGCGATCGGCAGGTAGTCGGTCTGTTGCGGTTTGCCATGGGTGATGGTGCCGGTCTTGTCGAGGGCGACCCAGGACAGCTTGCGCCCGAGTTCGAGGAACACCCCGCCCTTGATCAGGATGCCCAGGCGCGCCGCGGCGGAAAGGCCGCTGACGATGGTCACCGGGGTGGAGATCACCAGCGCGCAGGGACAGGCGATCACCAGCAGCACCAGGGCGCGGTAGATCCAGTCCAGCCAGGCGCCGCCGAACAGCAGCGGCGGCAGCACCGCGGTGGCGAGGGCGATGAGGAATACCACCGGGGTGTAGACGCGGGCGAAACTGTCGACGAAACGCTGGGTCGGTGCGCGGGAACCCTGGGCTTCCTCCACGGCGTGGATGATCCGGGCCAGGGTGCTGTCGTCGGCGCGGCGGGTGACGCGGTACTCCAGCGCGCCCTCGCCGTTGATGCTGCCGGCGAACACCGGCTCGCCGACCTCCTTCTCCACTGGCAGGCTTTCGCCGGTGATCGGCGCCTGGTTGACGCTGGAGCGGCCGCTGGTCACCTCGCCGTCGAGGGCGATGCGTTCGCCGGGCTTCACGCGCACGGTGGCTTCCAGTTCCACTTGCTTGGCCGGCAGCTCCTTCCATTCGCCGCCGACCAGCACGGTGGCCTGTTCCGGAGCCAGTTGCAGCAGGCCGCGGATGGCGTTGCGCGCGCGATCCAGGGACTTCGCCTCGATCAACTCGGCGATGGCGAACAGCACGCTGACCATCGCCGCTTCCGGCCACTGGCCGATGAGCACGGCGCCGGTCACGGCGATACTCATCAGGGCGTTGATGTTCAGGTTGCGGTTCTTCAGTGCGATCCAGCCCTTGCGGTAGGTCGGCAGGCCGGCGCCGAGGATGGCCAGCAGGGCGAGGCCGGCGACCACCCAGTCCGGCGCCAGGCCGAACCATTCGACGATCTCCGAGGCCAGCGCCATCGCGCCGGCCAGGGCCAGCGGCCACCAGGGCTTCGCCGGCGCTTGCGAGGGGCCGTCGGTATTTTCGCCGGCATCCAGCGGCACCGCCTGCATGCCGAGGCCGGCGATCAGCTTCTGCAGCGGCTCGACGCTGTCGAAGCGATGCTGGACGCGCAGCAGGCGCTGCATCAGGTTGAATTCCAGCGACTCCACTGCCGGCTGGCGACCGAGGGCGTCGCGGATCAGGCGTTCCTCGGTCGGGCAGTCCATCGCTTCGATGCGTAGGTCGCTCCAGCGCAACTCGGCGTTGCCGGCCAGGGTTCCGATGGCGGCCACTGCCGGGCGAGGCGCGTGGCGGTGCCCATGATCATGTCCGTGACCGTGACAGCAAGTGTCGGCGTGTTCGTGGCTCATGGAAACAATTCCCGTTTGACGTGTTGGGTGCGATTGCACACCCTGTAGCAACTACAGAGTCAAGCGGTACTGCCAATTCGGGTAGCCGCGTCGGCGATTGGAGGAGGGTTGGCATGAAGATCGGTGAGCTGGCGAAGAGAACCGGTTGCCCGGTGGAGACCATCCGCTACTACGAGCGCGAAGGCCTGTTGCCCGAGCCCGCGCGTAGCGAAGGCAACTATCGGCAATACACCCTGGCGCATGTCGAGCGCCTGTCGTTCATCCGTCACTGCCGCTCGCTGGACATGACCCAGGAGGAAATCCGTACCCTGCTGGCGTTGCGCGACCGTCCCGAGGCGGATTGCGGCACCGCCAACCGGTTGATCGACGAGCACCTGCATCACGTCGAGGTGCGCATCGCCGAACTCCAGGCATTGCGCGAGCAACTGCGGGATCTCGGCTCACGCTGTACGGTCGCCGGCAACAGCCAGGCCTGCGGCATCCTCCGCGAACTGGAGCAGCCCGCGCCGCTGTCGCCAATCGCCGAGGAATGCGCCGAGGCCGGGCACATGCACGTCCCCGGCGTGCACCGCCGGCATGGCTGAAGCCGCGCTCAGTGACTGGAGGTGTTCTGTTGCGCGACCAGTTCGTGCAGGTACTTGCGCGAGAGCGACAGGAAGCGTGGGGTAGGGCCGACATCCTCATAGAGCGGATCGCCCTGTTCGTCGGTGGCCACCACCTGACTCCCCTTCACGTAGGGAAAGCTCGCCTCCAGTTCTTCCAGGGCGGCGCCGACCAGCTCGCCCAGTAGTTCCTCGACGCTGCGCCGCGGATACATCTCGTGCAGCGCGGCGAGGCGCGCGGCGCTTTCGACGTCCAGCGGGATGCTGTAGTGGTTGCGGGCCATGCGGCCCTTGGCGGTGTGTTCCCAATGGCGGACAAGCTCACGGATCTTCATGCTGACCTCTTCAGCCCGGTCGTGGCGGGCGTGCTGGGGGGCCCTCGTGGGGCCGTGCCTCGGTGCGGGCACTTCCTTCAGACTAGACCCGATCGGCGCCGGCAGCCTCGCTTCCGGCCCGGCGGCGCCGTACTGGCACCCTGCGGGCTTGTAAGCGCGGGGGCGCCTGAGCCAAGCTGGTTTCCCACCCGCAGTGGAGACAGGTCATGCCGGAGATCGATGCGCGCCTGCGCGAGGACGTCCACCAACTGGGCGAATTGCTCGGCGACACCATCCGCGAGCAGTACGGCCCGCGGTTCCTCGACAAGATCGAGCTGATCCGCAAGGGCGCCAAGGCTGCCCGCCGCGGTTCCGCGGAGGGCGCCCAGCAGCTCACCGCCACCCTCGACGGGCTCGAGGAAGACGAACTGCTGCCGGTGGCGCGGGCCTTCAACCAGTTCCTCAACCTGGCCAATATCGCCGAGCAATACCACCGTATCCGCCGGCGCCGGCCGAACGAGCCGGAACCCTTCGAGAACCTGGTGCTGGAAGAGCTGCTGGGGCGTCTCAAGGACGCCGGGCATGCCCCCGGGCAACTGGCTCGCCAGCTCGCCGGGCTGGAGATCGAACTGGTGCTGACCGCCCATCCCACCGAGGTGGCGCGGCGCACGCTGATCCAGAAATACGATGCGATCACCGCGCAGCTGGCGGCCAAGGACCATGCCGACCTGCTGCCGGAGGAGCGCAGTCGCATCCAGCAGCGCCTGCAGCGGCTGGTGGCCGAGGCCTGGCATACCGACGAGATCCGCAAGGTCCGGCCGACCCCGGTGGACGAGGCGAAATGGGGCTTCGCGGTGATCGAACATTCTCTCTGGCAGGCCTTGCCGAACGTCCTTCGGCACGTCGACGAGGTACTCCTGCGCAGCACCGGCGAACGCCTGCCGTTGACCGCCGCGCCGCTGCGCTTCGCGTCCTGGATGGGGGGCGACCGCGACGGCAATCCCAACGTCACCGCCAGCGTGACCCGCGAGGTCCTGCTGCTGGCGCGCTGGATGGCCGCCGACCTGTACCTGCGCGATATCGACCGACTGGCCGCCGAGCTGTCCATGCAGCAGGCCTCGCCGCAGCTGCTGGCGCGGGTCGGCGATAGCGCCGAGCCCTATCGCGCCCTGCTCAAGCAATTGCGCGAGCGCCTGCGCGTGACCCGCAACTGGACCCACCAGGCCCTGGCCGGCGAGGTGCCGGCCGCGGAGGGCGTCCTGGAGCACAACCGCGACCTGGTCGAGCCGCTGCAACTGTGCCACGAGTCGCTGCACGCCTGCGGCATGGGCGTGATCGCCGATGGCGCGTTGCTCGACTGCCTGCGCCGCGCCGCCACCTTCGGCCTGTTCCTGGTACGCCTGGACGTGCGCCAGGACTCGGCCCGCCATGCCGCCGCGCTGAGCGAGATCACCGAGTACCTGGAGCTGGGCAGCTACGACGAGTGGGACGAGAAGACCCGCCTGGAATTCCTTCTCGAGGAACTGAACAGCCGCCGCCCCCTGCTGCCGGCGCACTACCAGCCTTCGGCGGATACCGCCGAGGTGCTCGCCACCTGCCGGGCGATCGCCGCCGCACCACCGGCGTCGCTGGGGTCCTACGTGATCTCGATGGCCGGCCAGCCGTCCGACGTGCTGGCGGTGCAACTGCTGCTAAAGGAAAGCGGCGTCGACTGGCCGATGCGCGTGGTGCCGCTGTTCGAGACCCTCGACGACCTGGACAACGCCGGCCCCTGCATGGAGCGCCTGCTGACGCTGCCGGGCTACCGTTCGCGGCTGTCCGGGGTGCAGGAAGTGATGATCGGCTACTCCGATTCGGCCAAGGACGCCGGTACCCTCACGGCGGCCTGGGCGCAGTACCGGGCGCAGGAGAAACTGGTGGAGATCTGCCGCCAGCACGAGGTCGAGTTGCTGCTCTTCCACGGCCGCGGCGGTACCGTCGGTCGCGGCGGCGGGCCGGCCCACGCGGCGATCCTGTCGCAGCCGCCGGGTTCGGTGGCCGGGCGCTTCCGGGTCACCGAACAGGGCGAGATGATCCGCTTCAAGTTCGGTCTGCCGGACATCGCCGAACAGAACCTCAATCTCTACCTCGCCGCGGTGCTGGAAGCGACCCTGATGCCGCCGCCGGCTCCGGAGCCGGCCTGGCGCGCGCAGATGGACCGCCTGGCGAAGGACGCGCTGCTGGCCTACCGCAGGGTGGTGCGCGACGATCCGCAGTTCGTCGAGTATTTCCGCCTGGCCACGCCCGAGCAGGAACTGGGTCGCCTGCCGCTGGGCAGCCGCCCGGCCAAGCGCCGCGAAGGCGGGGTGGAGAGCCTGCGGGCGATTCCCTGGATCTTCGCCTGGACCCAGACGCGCCTGATGCTGCCGGCATGGCTTGGCTGGGAGACCGCCTTGCTGAACGCCATCGAGCGTGGCGAGGGCGCGCTGCTCGGGCAGATGCGCGAGCGATGGCCGTTCTTCACCACCCGCATCGACATGCTGGAAATGGTCCTGGCCAAGGCCGACGCGGATATCGCGCGGCTCTACGACGAACGTCTAGTGCCGCTCGAGCTGCGTCCGCTGGGGCGTCGTTTACGCGACCTATTGTCGCAGGCGGTGCGCGTGGTGCTGGGACTGACCGGGCAGTCGCTGCTGCTCGCCCACGCCAGCGAGACCCGCGAGTCGATCAGCGTGCGCAACAGCTATCTAGACCCGCTGCACCTGCTCCAGGCTGAGCTTCTGGCCCGTTCGCGGCGCTGCCGGGGCGACGCCTGCGGCGGCCTGGAGCAGGCGCTGCTGGTGACGGTCGCGGGGGTCGCCGCCGGACTGCGCAACACCGGATGAGGGAAGGCGGGGGGCAACTTTCGGTGTCTTGTGCGGTGGGGGGGCGCTGTGTATCTTGGACAGCCTTTTCGGCGCCATACAGTGCCGTTTCCTGCAAATACGAGATTGGCCCCACGAGGCGGATCCAGACTTTCGCTTACCAATTCTAAGGAGCATATCGATGCGTGTGATTCTGCTCGGGGCACCCGGTGCCGGCAAAGGCACCCAGGCACGGTTCATCACCGAGAAGTTCGGCATTCCGCAGATCTCCACCGGCGACATGCTGCGCGCCGCAGTCAAGGCCGGCAGCCCGCTCGGCCAGCAGGTGAAAGGCGTGATGGACAGCGGCGGCCTGGTATCCGACGACATCATCATCGCCCTGATCAAGGAACGCATCACCGAGGCCGATTGCGCCAAGGGCTTCCTGTTCGACGGCTTCCCGCGGACCATCCCGCAGGCCGAAGCGCTGAAGGACGCCGGTGTGACCATCGACCACGTGGTCGAGATCGCCGTCGACGACGAGGAGATCGTGTCGCGTATCGCCGGTCGTCGCGTGCATCCGGCCTCCGGCCGCGTGTACCACACCGAGCACAACCCGCCGAAGGTCGCCGGCAAGGACGACGTTACCGGCGAAGAGCTGATCCAGCGCGAGGACGACAAGGAAGAGACCGTGCGTCACCGCCTGTCGGTCTATCATTCGCAGACCAAGCCGCTGGTCGACTTCTACCAGAAGCTGTCGGCCGCCGAAGGCACCCCGAAATACCACAGCATCGCCGGCGTCGGCTCGGTCGAGCAGATCACCGCGAAAGTGCTTTCGGCCCTGAGCTGATCCGCAGCGCTGTAGCACCGACGGCCCGCTTGCGGGCCGTCGGCGTTTCCGGGGCGGCGAAGGCTGGTACAATCGGCGTCTTTTTCACCACGCGGAACCGTCGATGTCCACTCTGTTGGCCCTGGATACCTCCACCGAAGCCTGCTCCGTCGCCCTGCTCCACGAGGGGCGGGCGCTCAGTCACTACGAGGTGATCCCGCGCCTGCACGCCCAGCGCCTGCTGCCGATGGTCCGCAACCTGCTCGACGAGGCCGGCGTCGCCCTGTCCGCGGTGGACGCCATCGCCTTCGGGCGCGGTCCGGGCGCCTTCACCGGCGTGCGCATCGCCATCGGCGTGGTCCAGGGCCTGGCCTTCGCCCTGCAGCGCCCGGTACTGGCGGTCTCCGACCTGGCGATCCTGGCCCAGCGGGCCTACCGCGAGCAGGGTGCGGAGTGGGTCGCCGCGGCCATCGACGCGCGGATGGACGAGGTCTACTGGGGTTGCTACCAGTTGCAACAGGGCGAGATGCGCCTGGCCGGCAGCGAAGCGGTACTGCCGCCCGAGCGGGTCGCCGTACCGTGGGACGCCGCTGCCGCGGACTGGTTCGGCGCCGGCACCGGCTGGGGCTACGTCGAGCGCATGCCGCAGCGCCCGGCCGCGCTGGACGCGAGCCTGCTGCCGCATGCCGAGGACTTGCTCAGCCTGGCCGGCTTCGCCTGGGCGCGCGGCGAAGGCGTGGAGGCGGAACAGGCGCTGCCGGTGTACCTGCGCGACAACGTGGCGACGCCGAAAAAAGCGCCCTGAAAATGCCGCGCAGCGGTAATTGCCAAGCCTTTCGGGGCTGGCTAGAGTGTGGAGACTTCCCCGGGTTTTGATCATGCGTATCGACGGACTTTCTTCCTCTTCGTTGCCGCTGGAGCGCAGCGCCCGACCGGGCTCCGCGGTCACGCCGTATCGCGACGTGCAGCGCGAGGTCGAGGCGCGGCGCGAGCAGCCGGCGCCGGTTTCCGGCAGCCAGGGCTTCGAGCAGGCGCCGCAGGCGCGCAAGGTCCAGGCCAGTTCGGCGGGCGGCGACAGCCTGCCGGTCAGCGCCCGCGACCTGCTGGCGTTCCAGCGCCCGGTAAGCAGCCATGCGGCGATGGCCCTGGCCAGCTACAACTCCACCGCCAGCCTCAACATCGACGCCGGCGCCGAGGATGTCCTCGGCCTCGACCTCTACGCCTGAGCGGTTCCCTGCGCTCCCGTGGTTTCCCTTCCTTATTTCCTCGGTTGTCCATCCTGGAACGAGGCGGCCTGGCGCGGCAGCTTCTATCCGCGCGAATTGCGTTCCGCCGACTACCTCGGACACTACGGCGGCATCTTCAACGCGGTCGAGGGCAATACCACCTTCTATGCCCGGCCTTCGGCGGAAACCGTGCGGCGCTGGGCCGAGACGATGCCGGCGGGGTTCCGCTTCTGCGCCAAGTTTCCCCGCGATATCAGTCACGAAGGCGACCTGCGCGAACGGCTCGAGGCCGCCGGCGACTTCCTCGAACTGCTGGCGCCGCTTGGCGAAAGGGTCAGCCCGCTGTGGCTGCAACTGTCGGCGGCGTTCACCCCGCAGCGCCTGGGCGAACTGCTGTATTTCCTCGATGAGCTGAGTCCGCGACGGATTGCCGTGGAAGTACGCCACCCGGCGTTCTTCGACAAAGGCGAGGACGAGCGCCTGCTCAACCGCCACCTGCGCGAGCGTGGCGTGGAGCGCATCTGCCTGGATTCGCGGGCGCTGTTCAGTTGCCGTTCGGACGATCCGGCGGTGCTCCACGCCCAGTCGAAGAAGCCGCGCCTGCCGATCCGTCCGGCGGCCTTCAGCGATACGCCACAGGTGCGTTTCATCGGCGGTCCCGACCTGCCGGCCAACGAGGTGTTCCTTTTGCCCTGGGTCGACAAGGTGGCCGACTGGATCGAGGCCGGCCTGACTCCATACGTATTCCTGCATACCCCCGACAATCACCTGGCGGCCCAGCAGGCCCAGCGTTTCCATGCGCTGCTGGGCCAGCGCCTGCCAGGCTTGCCGGCGCTACCCGAGCCGATCCCGGCCCCGGAAGTGGAGCAACTGGGCCTGCTCTGAGCGCGGCGCTCGACGCTCCACCGGCCTGCGCCTAGGCTAGGGAGTCCTTTCCCCGCCACGGAGCCCGCCGCCATGACCAGCCAACGCCAACGCGCCGAACGTTTCCGCGACCTGCACCAGGGGCCCGGCATGCTGGTCCTGCCCAATCCCTGGGATGCAGGTTCGGCGAAGATGCTCGCCAGCCTCGGCTTCGACGCCCTTGCCACCACCAGCGCAGGCCTGGCGTTCTCCCTGGGCCGGCGCGATGCGGAAGGCGCGGTGAGCCGGACTGAGGCGCTGGAAAACGCCCGAGCGATCGTCGCCGCCACCGATCTGCCGGTCGCCGCCGACCTGGAAAACGGCTACGGCGATGCTCCGCAAGACTGCGCCACGACCATCCGCCTGGCCGCCGAGGCCGGTCTGGTCGGTGGTTCCATCGAGGATGCCAGCGGGCGCGCCGGACAGCCCATCTATGAGTTCTCCGCCGCGCTGGAACGGGTCGCTGCCGCGGTCGAGGCGGCCCGTGCGTTGCCATTTCCGTTCACCCTCTGCGCCCGCGCGGAGAACTTCCTGCATGGTCGCGAGGATCTCGACGACACCCTGCGGCGTCTGCGCGCCTACGCCGATGCCGGCGCCGATGTGCTCTACGCGCCCGGTTTGAACCGCCGCGAACAGATCGTCGCGGTGCTCGAAGCGGTGGCGCCGAAGCCGGTCAACGTGCTGGTCGGTTCGCCGCGCCTGGAGCTGTCGCTGGACGAGCTGGAAGCCCTCGGCGTCAAGCGCGTGAGCCTGGGCTCGAATCTTGCCCGGGTCGCCTTCGGCGCTTTCCATCAGGCGGCGCAGGCGCTGGCGCGGCGCGACCTGGAAGCGACCCGTGCGGCGATGCCTTTCGACCGTATCAACGACCTGTTCCGCTGAACCCGTGCGCCGCCTGGCCTGGTTGCTGCCATTGCTGCTGCTGGCGGGGGCCGTCGGCGCCCTGCGCTACCAGTGGCTCGATCTGCCGGCGCGCTGGAATCCCTGGCTGCCGCTGGACGTGCGCGAACCGCCGAACCTGCTGACCCGCTACAAGCTATGGCGGCTGGCCGACGACCGGAGCCTCTGTGACGCCACCCTGGCCACCTCGCAACTGCGCTACCAGCGGGTCGCCGACGATCCGCCATCGGCTACCTGCCCGTTGAGCAACAGCCTGCGCGTACGTGGGGCGGCATTGGAGTTGAGCAGCAGCTTCCTCGCCAGTTGCCCGTTGGCAGTGAGCTATGCATTGTTCGAGCGCCACGTGCTGCAACCGGCAGCCCTGGATATCTATGGCCAGCCGCTGACGCGGGTCGAGCATATCGGCAGCTTCGCCTGCCGCAACGTCTACAACCGCGAGAACGGCCGGCGCAGCCAGCATGCTTCGGCCAATGCCCTGGACATCAGCGGCTTCCGCCTGGCCGGCGGGAGGCGAATCCGCCTGGCCACGGACTGGGCCGACCAGGGCGCCGACGGGCGCTTCCTGCGCCGCGTGCGGGACGGCGCCTGCGCCAGTTTCAATGCGGTGCTGGGGCCCGACTACAATGCCGCCCACCGGGATCACTTCCACCTCGACATGGGCCTATGGAAGGTCTGCCGGTGAGCGCGCGCGGGCCAACTCTGGCAAAATCCGCGCTTTCCACGACGATTGCCCGACCATGACCGATTCCACCGCTCCTCGCCTGCATGTCCAAGCCCTGTCCGCCGATTGCGCCGAGGCTGCGCGGCGCTGGGCGGAGCGACTTGGCCTGCCGTTGGCGGCGGACGACGAGGCGGAGTTCGCCGTGCAGGTCGGCGAGCAGGGCTTGCAGGTCTTGCAACTGGGGGCGGACTCCCCCGGTCCGGTGCGGGTCGATTTCGTCGAAGGCGCCAGCGCCCACCGGCGCAAGTTCGGCGGCGGCAGCGGGCAGATGATCGCCAAGGCGGTCGGCGTCCAGCCAGGCATCCGCCCGCGCGTCCTGGATGCCACGGCCGGCCTGGGCCGGGATGGGTTCGTCCTCGCCAGCCTGGGCTGCGAGGTAACCCTGGTCGAGCGCCAGCCGCTGATCGCCGCCCTGCTCGAGGATGGCCTGGAGCGCGCCGGGCGCGATCCCGACGTGGCGCCGATCGCCGCGCGGATGCGTCTGCTCGGCGGCAACTCGGCGGACCTGATGCGCGCCTGGGACGGCGAGGCGCCGCAGGTGGTCTACCTCGACCCGATGTTTCCCCATCGCGACAAGAGCGCATTGGTGAAGAAGGAAATGCGTCTGTTCCGGCCGCTGGTGGGCGACGATCTCGACGCTCCGGCGCTGTTGCAGGCGGCCCTGGCCCTGGCCAGCCACCGGGTGGTGGTGAAGCGCCCGCGCAAGGCGCCGATCATCGAAGGGCCCAAGCCCGGCTATAGCCTGGAAGGCAAGTCCAGCCGCTACGACATCTACCCGAAGAAGGCCCTGGGCAAGGGCTGAGTGTCGACACCGCAGGGAGGCGGCGAGCATGCAGCAGACCATCGATTGTCCGATTCGCCGGCGCCTGGCGCACCTGCCCTGGGCCAACGACGGGCGTGCCGGCGCCCGCCACTGGCTGGAGATGCAGCGCGATCCGCTGGCCTGGTTGCAGAAGATGCACGTCGCGCAGCCGGACCTCGCGGTCGCCCGCATGGGCCCGCAGCGCCTCTGGTGCCTGTTCCATCCGCAGGCGGTGCAGGAATTGATGGTCGATCGCCGCGATGACCTGCAACGCTGGCAGCCGGCGCTGTGCATGCTGAAACAGTGGAACGGGCGCAGCTTCATGATGCGCGAGGGCGCCCCCGCCCAGGCCCGGCGCAAGGAGGTACGGCCGCACCTGGCGCCGCCGCCGGCCAGCGAGGTTCGCCGCCTGGCCGCGGAGTGGGGCGAGCGGGTGGAGGAGGGGCGCGAATACGACCTCGACCTGGAAATGGCTGCGTTCAGCGTCACCCTCAGCGGTCACGCGCTGTTCGACGTCGACCTGCAACCGTCGGCCTATCGGATCGCCAAGGCGGTGCGCCTGCTGTCGCGGGTGGCATTGCTGGAAATGAGCACCGGCCTGCCGCTGGGCCACTGGTTCCCGAGCAAACTGTGCCCGCGCAAGCGCTGGGCGCTGGGCCAGTTGCGCGAGGCGGTGGGCGAGGTGGCGGAGCGCTCGCCGCGGCCGCTGGCGGACCTGCGCGATGAACTCTGCACCCTGCTCATGGCGTCCCACCAGTCCACCGGCGTGACCCTGACCTGGAGCCTGTTGCTGCTGGCCCAGCGTCCCGAGTTGCTCGCGCGGCTACGCGCCGAGCTGGCGCGAGTGAATTGGACGGCGATCCGCTCGGTCGCCGACCTGCGCGATTGCGCGCTGCTCAGGGCGGTCCTGCAGGAGTGCCTGCGCCTGTACCCGCCGGCCTACGGCCTGGCGCCGCGGCAGGTGACGGCGGACATCGAGGTGTTCGGCCAGCGGCTGAAGCGCGGCGACGTGACCATGGTCTCGAGCTGGATCACCCAGCGCGATCCCCGTTGGTTCGAGGCGCCGCTGGAGTTCCGTCCCGAGCGCTTCCTCGAACCGGCGCGCTGGCCGCGCGGCGCCTACTTCCCCTTCGGCCTCGGCGACCGCGCCTGCCCCGGCACCGCGATGGCGATGATCGATCTGGCGGCGGCGCTGGCCTACTGGGTCGAGCACTGGGACATCATGCACGACGGCGACCTGGCGCCGCGCGGCTGGTTTTCCCTGCGTCCGCAGCGAGCGCGGGTGCGTTTCCGCCGTCGCGCCTGAGCTGCCTCAGCCGCCCGCGGCGAAGGCGCGCAGGAACAGCGCCACCACTTCTTCCACGTGCCGCTCGCCTTCGGCCTCGTCCAGCGGTTCGGCGCAGCCGATCAACAGACGGTAATTGGCGCAGCCCTTGACCAGCATGAAGAAGTGTTCGGCGGCGTGGCGCGCGTCCGGGAACGCCAGCTTGCCGCTGCGGCGGGCCTGCTCGAGGAGGCGTTCCATCTCGTCGATCACCTGCTTCGGCCCGGCCTCGAAGAACAGCTCGGAAAGCTTGGGGTTCTGCCCGGCCTGCGCGGCCATCAGGCGGGTCAGGGCGATCGCCTCGTGGCTGTTGATCAGCCGGTGGAAGCCGCGGGCGATATTCAGCAGGACCTTTTCCAGTGGCGCGCCTTCGGCCAGCTGGAAGTACAGGGCGGGAAGCTGCTCGGCGCACTTGGCCTTCACCGCTTCGCTGAACAGGGTTTCCTTGTCGGTGAAGTGGCTGTAGACGGTGAGCTTGGAAACGCCGGCTTCCGAGGCGATGGCTTCCATGCTGCTGCCGTCGTAGCCGTTGCAGAGGAACAGGCGCTTGGCCGCCTCGAGAATGGCTTCCCGTTTGGCCGGGTCCTTGGGCCGGCCGGGACCGACGGAGGAGGTGGATTCTGACATGCGCTTATACAATTGAAATACTGGACTGATGGGTTCTGTATTTTTACTATACCGCCCAGTATAAGAACTCGAACGCAGTTTGCGGAAGGTGTCACATGTACCGCCATATCCCGCTCGTCGCCCTGTCCCTGTTTTCCTCCCTGTTCCTCGCCGCCTGCGGCAACGGCACGCCGCCGCCAGCCGCGGCGCGTCCGGCGATCGTCGTCCAGCCCCAGCCGGCGGGGGAGGTGAGCCAGGCCTTTCCCGGCGAGATCCGCGCCCGCCACGAGCCGGAGCTGGCCTTCCGCATCGGCGGCAAGGTCATCCGCCGGCTGGTGGAAGTCGGCGAGCGGGTAAAGAAGGACCAGCCCCTGGCCGAACTCGATCCCCAGGACGTGCGCCTGCAACTGGAGGCGGCGCGGGCCCAGGTCAGTGCCGCCGAGGCCAACTTGCAGACCGTGCGCGCCGAGTACCGGCGCTACCGCACCTTGCTCGACCGCAACCTGGTCAGCCATTCCCAGTTCGAGAACATCCAGAACAGCTACCGCGCCGGCGAGGCGCGGCTGAAGCAGATCCGCGCCGAATTCAACGTCGCCGACAACCAGGCCGGCTACGCCGTGCTGCGCTCGCCCCAGGATGGCGTGATCGCCAGCCGGCGCGTCGAGGTGGGCCAGGTGGTGGCGGCCGGACAGACGGTCTTCAGCCTGGCCGCCGACGGCGAACGCGAGGTGCTGATCGGCCTGCCGGAACACAGCTTCGAACGTTTCCGCATCGGCCAGCCGGTGTCGGTCGAACTCTGGTCGCAACGCGACAGACGCTTCGCCGGGCATATCCGCGAGCTCTCGCCCGCGGCCGATCCGCAATCGCGTACCTTCGCCGCCCGGGTGGCCTTCGACGACCGCGCGACTCCGGCCGAACTGGGCCAGAGCGCGCGGGTCTACGTCGCCGCCGCCGAGGCGGTGCCGTTATCGGTTCCCTTGTCGGCGCTGACCGCAGAGGCCGGCCAGGCGTTCGTCTGGGTGGTCGAGCCGGGCAGCTCGACCCTGCGCCGGCAGGCGGTGCGCACCGGTCCCTATGCCGAGGACCGGGTGCCGGTGCTCGAAGGCCTGAAGGCTGGCGACTGGGTGGTGGCCACCGGGGTCCAGGTGCTTCGCGAAGGGCAGCAGGTGCGTCCGATCGACCGGGCCAACCGCACGGTGAAACTGGCGGCCAAGGAGTAGTCGCATGTCCTTCAACCTTTCCGCCTGGGCGTTGCAGAATCGCCAGATCGTCCTGTACCTGATGATCCTGCTTGGCGCGGTCGGCGCGCTGTCCTACAGCAAGCTGGGGCAGAGCGAAGACCCGCCGTTCACCTTCAAGGCCATGGTGGTGCAGACCAACTGGCCGGGCGCCAGCGCCGAAGAGGTGGCCCGGCAGGTCACCGAGCGTATCGAGAAGAAGCTGATGGAAACCGGCGACTACGATCGCATCGTGTCCTTCTCCCGCCCCGGCGTCTCGCAGGTGACCTTCATGGCCCGCGAGGACATCCATTCCAGCGAGATCCCCGAACTCTGGTACCAGATCCGCAAGAAGATCAGCGACATTCGCGCCACCTTGCCGCAAAGCATCCAGGGCCCGTTCTTCAACGACGAGTTCGGCACCACCTACGGCAACATCTATGCGCTCACCGGCAAGGGCTTCGACTACGCGGTGATGAAGGACTATGCCGACCGCCTGCAACTGCAATTGCAGCGGATCAGGAACGTCGGCAAGGTCGAGCTGATCGGCCTGCAGGACGAGAAGATCTGGATCGACCTGTCCAACACCAAGCTGGCCACCCTCGGCCTGCCCCTGGCGGCGGTACAGAAGGCGCTGGAGGAACAGAACGCGGTGGCCTCCTCCGGGTTCTTCGAGACCGCCAGCGACCGCGTGCAGTTGCGCGTTTCCGGGCGTTTCGATTCGGTGGAGGAGATCCGCGACTTCCCCATCCGCGTCGGCGACCGCACCTTCCGCATCGGCGACGTGGCCGAGGTTCGCCGCGGCTTCAACGATCCGCCGGCGCCGCGCATGCGCTTCATGGGCGAGGACGCCATCGGCCTGGCGGTAGCGATGAAGCCGGGCGGCGACATCCTGGTGCTGGGCAAGGCCCTGGAAACCGAGTTCGCCCGCCTGCAGCAGTCGCTGCCGGCCGGACTGGAACTGCGCAAGGTGTCCGACCAGCCGGCGGCGGTACGTACCGGGGTCGGCGAGTTCATCCGGGTGCTGGCCGAGGCGCTGGTGATCGTCCTGCTGGTGAGCTTCTTCTCCCTCGGCCTGCGCACCGGCCTGGTGGTGGCGCTGTCGATCCCGCTGGTGCTGGCGATGACCTTCGCCGCCATGCATTACTTCGGCATCGGCCTGCACAAGATCTCCCTCGGCGCCCTGGTGCTGGCGCTGGGATTGCTGGTGGACGACGCGATCATCGCGGTGGAGATGATGGCGGTGAAGATGGAGCAGGGCTACGACCGTCTCAAGGCGGCCGCCTTCGCCTGGACCAGTACCGCCTTCCCGATGCTCACCGGCACCCTGATCACCGCCGCCGGCTTCCTGCCGATCGCCACCGCGCAGTCCGGCACCGGCGAATACACCCGCTCGCTGTTCCAGGTGGTGACCATCGCCCTGGTGGTCTCCTGGTTCGCCGCGGTGGTCTTCGTTCCCTACCTGGGGGCCAAGCTGCTGCCGGACCTGGCCAGGCTGCACGCGCAGAAGCACGGCGGCAGCGCCGATGGCTACGATCCCTATGCTACGGCCTTCTACCAGCGCTTCCGGCGTCTGGTGGAGTGGTGCGTGCGCTACCGCAAGACGGTGATCGTCCTGACCCTCGCGGCCTTCGTCGGCGCGCTGCTGCTGTTCCGCCTGGTGCCGCAGCAGTTCTTCCCGCCCTCGGCGCGTCTGGAGCTGCTGCTGGACATCAAGCTGGCGGAGGGCGCCTCACTGCGCTCTACCGGCGAGGAAGTCCAGCGCCTGGAAAAAATGCTGCAGGGCCATGACGGCATCGACAACTACGTGGCCTACGTCGGCACTGGCTCGCCCCGCTTCTACCTGCCGCTGGACCAGCAATTGCCGGCGGCCAGCTTCGCCCAGGTGGTGGTGCTGGCCAAGGACCTGGAGAGCCGCGAGGCGCTGCGCAAGTGGCTGATCGAGCGGATGAACGAGGACTTCCCGCACCTGCGCAGCCGCATCAGTCGCCTGGAGAACGGGCCGCCGGTGGGCTATCCGGTGCAGTTCCGGGTTTCCGGCGAGGACATCCCGCAGGTTCGCGAACTGGCGCGCAAGGTCGCCGACAAGATGCGCGAGAACCCGCACGTGGTGAATGTGCACCTGGATTGGGAAGAGCCGAGCAAGGTGGTGTACCTGAGCATCGACCAGGAGCGCGCCCGTGCCCTGGGGGTGAGCACCGCCAGCCTGTCGCAGTTCCTGCAGAGCGCGCTGACCGGTTCGCACGTGAGCTTCTTCCGCGAAGACAACGAGCTGATCGAGATCCTCCTGCGCGGCACCGAGCAGGAGCGTCGTGACCTGTCGTTGCTGCCGAGCCTGGCGGTGCCGACCGAGAATGGCCGGAGCGTGGCGCTGTCGCAGATCGCTACGCTCGAATACGGCTTCGAAGAGGGCATCATCTGGCACCGCAACCGCCTGCCGACGGTCACCGTGCGCGCCGATATCTACGACGATTCGCTGCCGGCGACCCTGGTCGCGCAGATCGCCCCGACCCTGGAACCGATCCGCGCCGAGCTGCCGGACGGCTACCTGCTGGAGGTGGGCGGCACGGTGGAGGACGCGGCGAAGGGCCAGAGTTCGGTGAACGCCGGCGTGCCGCTGTTCATCGTGGTGGTGTTGAGCCTGCTGATGGTGCAGTTGCGCAGCTTCTCGCGGATGGCGATGGTATTCCTCACCGCACCGCTGGGCCTGATCGGCGTGACCCTGTTCCTGCTGCTGTTCCGCCAGCCGTTCGGCTTCGTGGCGATGCTCGGGACCATCGCCCTGGCCGGCATGATCATGCGCAACTCGGTGATCCTGGTGGACCAGATCGAACAGGACATCAGCCATGGACTGGATCGCTGGCACGCCATCATCGAGGCTACCGTGCGGCGTTTCAGGCCCATCGTGCTGACCGCGCTGGCGGCGGTGCTGGCGATGATCCCGCTGTCGCGCAGCGTGTTCTTCGGGCCGATGGCGGTGGCGATCATGGGCGGGCTGATCGTCGCCACCGTGCTCACCCTGCTGTTCCTGCCGGCGCTCTATGCCGCCTGGTTCCGCGTGAAGAAGGACGAGGCGCGGGCCTGACGGGAGAAGGGACGGGGCGATCGCGCCCCGTCCGTCGACTCACCTGGCCGCGCCGAAGACCTTCTTGGCCAGGCCGGTGGCGGCAGCCGCCGGGTTCTGGCGGATGCTCTTCTCCTGCCTGGCGATCATCTCGAAGAGCCCGTCGAGGGCCTGCTCGGTGACATAGCCCTCGACGTTGGCGCTCTTCGCATCGACCACCCCAAGGGTCGCCGCCTGGCTGGCGAAGGCGTTGTACTGCTTGACCAGGCCGACCTCGTCGGTGGCCTGCTTGACGATCGGCAGGAACTTCGCGCGCAGCTGTTCGCGGCTGGACTTGTCCAGGTATTCGGTGGCGGCGTCGTCACCGCCCTTGAGGATGCCCTTGGCGTCGGCCACGGTCATCTTCTTCACCGCCTCCACCAGCAGGCCCTGGGCCTGCGGCACGGCAGCCTCGGCGGCGCGGTTCATGCTCGCCTCGAGCTGGTCGACCTGGGCGCCCATGCCGAACTGCTTCATCAGCTTCGCCGCCTTGCCCAGCTTGCCGGGCAGTTCGATGCGCACGTCCGGGTTGTTGTTGAAGCCGCCCGGCTGGCCAAGCTGGCGGACGGCGATCTGCGCGCCCTGGGTCAGGGCGTCCTTCAGGCCGCTGGAGGCGTCGTTCTGCGACAGGTCGGCGAGGGACAGGGCGAGGGCGTTGGCCGAGAGTAGCAGGCCGGCGCAGAGGGCAGTGAGTCGGAACATGACAGCGTCCTTGATGTGGAACGTACGGGGTATCCGGCCGCTCGTCGTGAGGTGGATCGGCAACCGGTAGCGAATAGGAGGTGGAGTGTACTGGAGGGAACCGCCGGTTCGCACCGGCGGCATGCCGCGGTGTGCTTCAGCGCGCCGATTCGACCTGCACGCGATAGGGCTGCGGGTCGCTGCCGTCGAGTTTCACCGAGTGGCGGGTGGTGTTGATGAACAGCAACTGGCCGTTCAGCTCGATGCGCGCGCTCACCGCATAGCTGTGGCCCGGCTTGACCTGCTTCGGGTCGTACTCCAGGTGGAACGCCAGCGGCACCTGGCTGGTGATCTCGCGGGTCTGGCTGGCCAACTGCACCGAGGGGGCGTCGGCCAGGGACACGTCTTCCAGGCTCACGCTCAGGCGCGCCGAGGGCGGCAGGGCGATACGCTCGCGGTAGAAGACCTCACCATCGAAGCTGGCGTTCGAAGTCGATTGCTGGGTACCGCAGCCGGCGAGAATGCTGGCGGCGAGCAGCAATGGCAGTTTTTTCATGGGAGCCTCCTTTCAGACGGAACAAAAAAACGAGCGGGCCTCTGACCCGGGAAACCAGCATAGGTTGCCGGGCCGGAACAGGGAAAGGTCGCAGGATATTTCAGCGGAGCGACGCCCGTCCCTCGCGGGGCGGGCGCCGGGCTTCAGTTGGCGGCCGCGTCGTTGCTTTCGGTGGCGGCTTCCTCGGCGGGGCGCTCCAGCGCCACCTGGCGGATCGACAGACGGATCTCCGCCGGCAGCACGCGCTTGGCGGCGCCTTCGGCCAGTTCGCCGAGCAGTTCGTGGTAGCTCAGCTTGCCGGCCTCGTCCTTGCGCAGCACGCGCAGGTCGAGAAGGGTCTGGATGAAGTGGCGGAACAGGCTCTTGTCGAAGAACTCCGGGGCGTTCAGGCCATGCAGGATCGACAGGCGCTGGGCCATCACGGTGCAGAGGTTCTCCAGTTCCTCGGCGGTCAGGGCGTTCTGCCCGGCGTTGAGCAGCAGGGCGATGGCCATGTAGAAGCGCTGCAGGGTCTGGGTCACCGAACGAGCGAGGAGGATCAGCAGCACATATTGCCGCGAGCTTGGCGCCGGGCGGATGAAGGTGTCGTTCTCCTGGCGCAGCAGGTCCTGTTCCACCAGGGCCGCCAGCCACTGGTCGATCACCGCGTCGAGTTCGTCCAGGCTCCAGCGGATGAACAGTTCCGCCTGCAGGTAGGGATAGAGCGCGCGGGCGAAGCGCAGCAACTGTTCGCGGCTGATCCGCGAGTTGCTCTGGAAGAAGCTGGCGATCAGCGCCGGCAGGGCGAAGACGTGGAGGACGTTGTTGCGGTAGTAGGTCGCCAGCACCGCGTTCTGTTCGTCGAGATAGAGGATGCGGCCCAACGCGTCCTTCTGCTCGGCCAGCAGGTTCATGCTCTTCACGTACTCGATCAGGGCCTGGCCGTCGCCGTCCGGCAGGGTCGCGCTGGGCGAGTAGGGCACCTTGCGCAGCAGCGCCAGGTAGAGGTCGAGGATTCGCGCCAGGGCGCTTTCGTCGAGGGCCTGGCGACTGGTGGATAGCAGCGCCAGGGCGACCAGGTTGACCGGGTTGATCGCCGCCGCGTCGTTGAGGTGGCGGGCGACGTCCTTGGCCAGCAGGTTGGTGGTCTGCGGCAGCCAGTCGGGGCGGTATGCCGGGCCGAGGTCCTGGTCCTGCCAGTCGGGCTGGTGGCGGTCGAGGAACTGGTCGAGATGGATCGGCTCGCCGAAGTTCACCCAGACCTGGCCAAAACGCTGCTTCAGGGCGCCGACCACCTTGAACAGGTCGAAGATCGACTCCTTCTTCTTGGTCGCGCCGCGCAGTTCGCCGAGGTAGGTGCGGCCTTCCAGCACGCGCTCGTAGCCGATGTAGACCGGCACGAAGACGATCGGCCGGCGCGAGTCACGGAGGAAGCTGCGCAGGGTGATGGCGAGCATGCCGGTGCGTGGGTGGAGCATGCGCCCGGTGCGCGAACGGCCGCCCTCGACGAAGTACTCGGTGGAGAAGCCGCGGGAGAACAGGGTGTGCAGGTACTCGTTGAACACCGCGGTGTAGAGCTGGTTGCCCTTGAAGCTGCGGCGCATGAAGAAGGCCCCGCCGCGGCGCAGGATCGAGCCGATCACCGGCATGTTCAGGTTGATCCCGGCGGCGATGTGCGGCGGGGTCAGGCCGTTGCGGAACAACAGGTAGGAGAGCAGCAGGTAGTCGATGTGGCTGCGGTGGCAGGGCACGTAGACGATCTCGTTGCCCTGGGCCACGTCCTGCACCCGCTCGATGTGGTTGACCTTGACCCCTTCGTACAGCTTGTTCCAGAACCAACTGAGGATGACTTCGAGGAAGCGGATCACCGGATAGGAGAAGTCCGAGGCGATTTCATTGGCGTAGCGCAGTGCGATGCCTTCGGCCTTTTCCTGGGATATCCGTTCGCTCTCGCATTCCTCGCTGATCGCCTGGCGTACCAGCGGCGCGCGCAGCAGGCCTTTGACCAGGTTGCGGCGGTGCGACAGGTCGGGACCAATCACCGCGGTCTTCAGGTTGCGGAAGTGCACCCGGAGGATACGGTTGACCATGCGCAGCGTGCGTTCGTGGCCCTTGCCCTGTTCCACCAGCTCGCGCAGGTGGATCGGCGCGGAGAACTGCACGCGGGTCTTGCGTCCGAGGATCAGGATGCGCGCCAGCTTGCGCAGGCGCCCGGTGACCGCCCAGTTGTCGGCGAACAGCAGCTTCCAGGGGCTCGATTCGCTGTCCGGCGATTGTCCCCAGAACACGCTGACCGGAATGATCTGCGCGTCGTCGAGACCGTTCTGGCCGACCGCGGCGAGCATGCGCACCAGGGTCGGCGAGGCGCCGCGCTTATCCTGGCGGCCGAGCCAGTCGGGTTCGGGCGTCAGGTAGAAGAACGCCGCCGGCTCGATGGCGTCGCCTACCGCTACCGGCATCACCGGACGCGGCAGCCCGGCCTTGCGGCATTCGGTATCCACTACCGCGAGATCGCTGACCGAAGGCTGTTGCAGCACGTAGAGCACCGGCTTGCTGCGGTCGATCTTCAGGGTGAAGGCCGATTGGTTGATGGTTTCCGAGCGTACCCAGAGGTACAGCAGGCGGCGCAGGGCGCCAAAACCAAAGCGGCGGAAAGGGTAGCGGGGCATACGGTGTCTACTGGCAGTTGATCGGGACCCGGCGTGACGGGCGCGGCTAGTTTGCCGCAATCCCCGGAGGGCCGCAAAAGAACGCAACGCGTCCTACGGCGAACGGCGGCGAACAGGTTGCGAATGTAGAACCTTCGGCAGGCGTTCGGGTTCTGTCACGTTTTGCCAAGGTTCTCCCGATGCCCCGTATTGCCAGGCGGCGGGGCGCTTCGGCTATAGTCCCTGCGCGTTTTTCGCGGCCCTGGCCGGACATGGCGGCGGCCGCCGGAACAGGTAGGGGACCATGATCGAAACAAGAAACCTCGGCAAACGCTTCGGCTCGCGGGTGGCGGTGGACGACCTGTCCTTCCAGGTGGAGACGGGGGAGGTACTGGGCTTCCTCGGTCCGAACGGCGCCGGCAAGTCCACCACCATGAAGATGCTCACCGGCTTCCTGGCGCCCAGCGCCGGCACCGCGAGCATCTTCGGCTTCGACATCCGCAACCGCACGCTGCAGGCGCAGCGGCTGATCGGCTACCTCCCGGAAGGTTCGCCCTGCTACGCGGAAATGACCGTGCAGGGCTTCCTCGATTTCATCGCCGAGATCCGTGGCTACCGTGGTGCCGGCAAGTGCGAGCGGGTCGCCCGGGCACTGGGGCTGCTGGAACTGGACGAGGTGCGCCGGCAGACCATCGAAACCCTCTCCAAGGGCTTCCGCCGGCGTGTCGGCCTGGCCCAGGCGATCCTCCACGAACCGCGGGCGCTGGTGCTCGACGAGCCCACCGACGGGCTCGATCCGAACCAGAAGCACCAGGTCCGCGAACTGATCCGCGGCCTCGCGCAGGAGCGCATCGTGATCATCTCCACCCATATCCTCGAGGAAGTCTCGGCGCTGTGCAGCCGCGCCCTGGTGATCGGCGGCGGGCGGCTGCTGGCGGACAGCACGCCGCTGGAGCTGGCCAGCCGCTCGCGCTACCACCAGGCGGTGACGCTCTACAGCGACGAGCCCCTGGATGCCGTGGCGCTGGCGGTGCTGCCGGGCGTGGCGGGCATCGAGGAGAACCCCGCCGAAGGCAGCCTGACCGTCCTGGCGCAGCCGGGCGCGGTGATCTTCCCCCAGGTCAGTGGGCTGGTCGCCGAGCGCGGCTGGCGGATCCGCGAACTGGACGTGGAGCGCGGCCGGCTCGACGAGGTATTCCGCAACCTGACCCGGGGGACGGAGGCATGAAGCAACTGCCGGTGATCTTCAAGCGCGAGCTGGCGAGTTATTTCGCCACGCCGCTGGCCTATGTGTTCATCGTGATCTTCCTGGTCCTGGCGGGCGTGTTCACCTTCTACCTGGGCAACTTCTACGAACGCAACCAGGCCGACCTGGCCTCCTTCTTCGCCTTCCATCCCTGGCTCTACCTGTTCCTGGTTCCCGCGCTGGCCATGCGCCTGTGGGCGGAGGAGCGCAAGTCCGGCTCGATCGAGCTGCTGATGACCCTGCCGCTGACCCGCTTCGAAGCCGTGGCCGGCAAGTTCCTGGCCGCCTGGGCGTTCGCCGGAATCGCGTTGCTGCTGACCTTCCCCATGGTGCTCACGGTGAACTACCTGGGCGAGCCGGACAACGGTGCGATTCTCGCCGGCTACCTGGGCAGTTGGCTGCTGGCCGGCGGCTACCTGGCCATCGGTTCGTGCATGTCGGCCCTGGCGAAGAACCAGGTGATCGCTTTCATCCTCGCCGTGGCCGCCTGCTTCCTGTTCATGCTCAGCGGCTTTCCGCTGGTGCTCGATGCGTTCAGCCAGTGGGCGCCGCAGTGGTTGCTCGATGCGGTGGCCTCGCTGAGCCTGCTGACCCGCTTCGATGCCGTCAGCAAGGGCGTCATCGACCTGCGCGACCTGCTGTATTTCGTCAGCCTGATCGTCGCCTGGCTGGCCGCCACGGCGGTGGCGGTCGAGCTGAAGAAAGCCGAATGAGGGGGAGTCGATGAAACGCGTGTTGTCCTCTGGCGCCGGGCTGTTGCTGATCGCGCTGGCGTTCCTGGCCTTCAACATGGTCTCCGGCCTGCTGTTCAACGGCGCGCGGCTCGACCTGACCGAGCAGAAGCTCTACACCATCAGCCCCGGCACCAAGCGGATCCTGGCCGGCCTCGACGAGCCGATCAACCTGTACTTCTTCTATTCGGATAGCGGTGCCCGGGAACTGGTGCCGCTGCGCAACTACGCCAGGCGCGTCGAGGAACTGCTGCGCGCCTACGAGCGCGAGGCGAACGGCAGGATTCGCCTGCAGGTGATCGATCCCGAGCCGTTCTCCGAGAACGAGGACAAGGCCACCGAGTTCGGCCTGCAAGGAATTCCCCTGCAGCAGGGCGGCGACAACCTGTACTTCGGCCTGGCCGGCAGCAACGCCCTGGACGGAGTCCAGGTCATACCCTTCTTCCCGCTCGATCAGGAGGAGTTCCTCGAATACGACATCAGTCGCCTGGTGCAGACCCTGGCCCAGCCGCAGCGGCCGGTGGTCGGCCTGATGTCGTCGCTGCCGCTCAATGGCGGCTTCGACATGGCCAGCCGGCAGCCGACCTCGCCGTGGATGGTCATGGAGGAAATCCGCCAGCAATTCGACCTGCGCAGCCTCAAGAGCGATGCCACGGAAATCCCGCCGGAGGTCTCGGTGCTGCTGCTGGTGCATCCCAAGCAGTTACCCGAGCAGACGCTATACGCCATCGACCAGTTCGTCCTGCGCGGGGGCAAGCTGCTGGCGTTCGTCGACCCCTTCAGCGAGGCCGACAGCGGCAGCGATTTCGCCGCTACGCTGGATGGCGACAAGTCGTCCGACCTCGCGCCGCTGTTCGAGGCCTGGGGGCTGCGGCTGCTGCCGGGCAAGGTGCTCGGCGACGGCGCCTATGCGATGTCCATCAGTCTTGGCCGGGACCAGCGTCCGGCCCGGCATCCGGCCTGGCTCAGCTTGCCGCGCGAGGCGCTGGACCAGGACGACATCGCCACTGCCGGCCTGGAAAGCCTGACCCTGGCGACGCCCGGTATCCTCGAAAGGCTCCCCGGAGCGAGCACCAGCTTCACCCCTTTGCTGCAAAGCTCGACCCAGGCGATGCCATTCGACGCCTCGCGCTTCGGCCTGCTGCGCGACCCCGGCGATCTGATGCGCGAGCTGCGCCCGAGCGGCCGACGGCATACTCTCGCCGCCCGTATCCAGGGGCCGGCGAAGAGTGCCTTCGCGGAGGGCATCGAGGGGCATCGGGAAGGCCTGAAGGAGGCGCGCAACATCAATGTCATCGTCGTGGCCGATACCGACCTGCTCAGCGATCGCATGTGGGTCCAGGTGCAGGACTTCTTCGGCCAGCGCGTGCCGCAGCCCTGGGCCGACAACGGCGCACTGGTGGTCAACGCGCTGGACAACCTGTCGGGCACCGACGCGCTGATCAGCGTGCGCTCCCGCGGCCGGTTCAGCCGGCCGTTCGTGGTGGTCGAGCGCCTGCAGCGCGAGGCCGAGACGAGCTTCCGGCAGAAGGAGGAGCAGCTCAAGCAGCGCCTCGCCGATACCGAGCAGCAACTCGCCGCCCTCCAGCAGGGTGCCGACCCGGAGAAGGCCGTCGAACTGACGCCCGAACAGCAGGCCACGGTGCGCCAGTACATGCAGGAGAAGCTGCGCATCCGCAAGGAGCTGCGCGAGGTGCAGTACCAGTTGAACGCCGATATCGACGCACTGGGCCGCACCCTGAAGCTGGTCAATATCGCCCTGGTTCCCTCGTTGCTCACGGTCGGCGTGCTGCTCGGCTGGCTCTGGCGGCGCCGGCGCATGGCCCGGGGAGGGCATTGACGCATGCGGCGCAATACGCTGATCGTCCTGCTGGCGCTGGTGGCGGCGCTGGCCGGAACCTTCGCCTGGCTGCAGCGCGAGCGCGCAGCCGAGGTACCTGCCTTGCCGGCGGCAGAGCGCTGGCTGCCGGAGCTGGACAGCGCGACGCTGAGTGGCCTGCACATGCAGTTTGCCGACGGTTCGCCGGATATCCGGGTCGAGCGGCGTGCGGGCGCGTGGGTCCTGCCGGCCAAGGCCGACTATCCGGCCGACCGGCTACGCTTGTCGGCGCTGCTCGAGGCACTGGCAGAGGCGCGCAAGGTCGAGGCGAAGAGCGCCAACCCGAAGAACCACGCGCTGCTTGGCCTGGCGGAGCGTGGCGAGGGGCAGGCGCTACGCCTGAGCCTGCATTGGCAGTCCGGCGAGCCTCTGGTGCTGCTGGTGGGCAAGGATGCGCAGCATGGCGGTAGCTTCGTACGACGACTGGGCGACCCGCAGGCCTGGCTGATCGACAAGCGCCTGCCGTTGCCGAACAACGAGCTGGAGTGGCTCGACCGGCGGATCGCCACGCTGCCCTTCGCCCGGGTGCGCGAACTGCAACTGCGCTATCCGAAGGGCGAGCGCCTGGATCTCTATCGCGACGACGCCGGGCAGCCGAACCTGCAGGTTCGGCAATTGCCCACAGGGCGCAAGCTGGCCTATGAGGCAGCGGCCAACGGCGCGGCGGCGCTGTTCGCCGACCTGCGTTTCGCCGATGTAGCGCCGCTGGCGCAGGTGGGATTCAGGCAGGCGCCATTGCTCCTGGCGTTCAGCCTGCGGACGTTTTCCGGCGCGCGCCTGGATGGCGAGATTCGGCGCCAGGGCGAGCAATACTGGTTGTTGCCGAAGAGCGTCGAGGGCTTCGCCGAGGGCGAGGTCGCCGCCCATCCTGACTGGGCCTATCGGATCGAAGAGGATCGCTACCGCGCCCTGGCCCGGCACCTGCCGGAGCTGCTGGCGCGCTGAGCGGGCTCAGCCGGCGGTCTGGCCGGCCAGTTCGCGCATGCGTTGCAGCACGGCGTTCAGGCCGTTGCTGCGCGAGGGCGACAGTTGGCGGGAAAGACCCAGGCAGGTGAACCAGTCGTTGAGGTCCAGGCGCGCCAGTTCGCGGGTCTCGATGCCGTCGACCCGTGCCAGCAGCACCGCCAGCAGGCCGCGGATCAGGCGCGCGTCGCTGTCGGCACGGAAGCGCCAGTGGCCGTCGCGCTGCTCGCCGAGCAGCCAGACCAGGCTTTCGCAACCGTGCACGCGATGCTCTTCCTGGCGTTCGTGTTCCGCGAGCGGCGCCAGGCGCTCGCCCCATTGCAGCAGCAGACGCGCACGCTGTTCCCAACTGGCGGTGTGACCGAAGGCGTCCAGTGCCTCCTGGGCCTGTTCGGGGAGAACCGGGTTCATCGCAGCAACTCCAGTGAGCGGTCGAGGGCCAGGAAGAAGCGCTCCAGGTCGTCGGCATCGTTGTACAAGCCCAGCGAGACACGCAGGGCGCCGGGTACCTCGAGGCGTTGCAGCAGCGGCATCGCGCAATGGTGGCCGGCGCGCACCGCGATGCCCTGTTCGCCGAGCAGGTGGGCGAGATCGGCGACGTGCACGCCGTCGACGCAGAAGCTGGCCAGCGCCGCCTGTGGTTCGCCGAGCAGGCTGACGCCGTCGCGCGCCAGCAGGCCGGCGAGCAGGCGGGCGTGGAGGGCGCCTTCGTGGGCGGCGACTTCGGCTTCGTCCAGGGTGGCCAGCCAGTCGATGGTCGCGCCTAGGCCGATCGCCGCGGAAACCGCCGGGGTGCCCGCCTCGAAGCCGAGCGGAGCGGCATGGAAGCTGGCTTCGTGGAAGCCGGTGTGGCGTACCATCTCGCCGCCGAACTGCCAGTGCGCCAGTTGCTCCAGGGCCTGTGGGCGACCCCAGAGCACGCCGATGCCGTCGGGGCCGTAGAGCTTGTGGCCGGAGAATGCGTAGAAGTCGCAGCCCAGGCCCGGCAGGTCGTGGCGTCCGTGGACGCTGCCCTGGGCGCCGTCGACCAGGGTCCAGGCACCGCGCTCGCGGGCCAGCTGGATCAACTCCACCACCGGTTGCCAGGTGCCGAGAACGTTGGACAACTGGCTGATCGCCAGCAGGCGGGTACGCTCGCCGATGATATGGCGGGCCTGCTCCAGGTCGATCACCCCGCGCTCGTCCAGCGGCAACACGCGCAGGACCAGGCCGCGGCGCAGGGCCAACTGCTGCCAGGGAAGCAGGTTGGCATGGTGTTCCAGGGCACTGACCAGCAGTTCGTCGCCAGGCCGGAAATGCCGCTCCAGGCCATAGGCCACCAGGTTGATCGCCTCTGTGGTGCCGCGGGTGAACAGTACCTCGGCCGGGTTGCCGGCGTGCAGCCAGTGGGCGACGCGGCTGCGCGCGGCCTCGAAGGCCCGGGTGGCACGCTCGCCGGGGACATGTTGGGCGCGGTGGACGTTGGCGGCGCCGCCGAGGTAGTAGCCGTTCAGGGCGTCGAGTACGGCCTGTGGCTTCTGGGCGGTGGCGGCGCTGTCGAGGTAGGTCAGGCCTTCCGCGGCGAAGGCGGAAAAGGCCGGAAAGTCGGCGCGCCAGGGAGACGGCAGGGACATGGCGGACACTGTGCGAGGACGGTTACAGGGGAAAGGGTAGCGCACCCGGCGGCGCTGGCGAGCACCGTCGGGCGAGCGGGGAGGCGAGCTGGGCTCAGTTGTGCGCGTGCAGCGCTTCGTTCAGCTCGATGGCGGTCTTGTTGGTCTTGCACTCCACCGCACCGTTCTGCGAGTTGCGGCGGAACAGCAGGTCGGGCTGACCGGCCAGGTCGCGGGCCTTGACCACTTTCACCAGGGCGTTCTGCTCGTCGAGCAGGGCGACCTTGGTGCCGGCGGTGATGTACAGGCCGGCCTCGACGATGTTGCGATCGCCCAGCGGGATGCCGATGCCGGCGTTGGCGCCGATCAGGCAGCCTTCGCCGACGCTGATGACGATGTTGCCGCCACCGGAAAGGGTGCCCATGGTCGAGCAGCCGCCGCCCAGGTCCGACCCCTTGCCGACGAACACGCCGGCGGATACGCGGCCTTCGATCATGCCCGGGCCTTCGGTGCCGGCGTTGAAGTTGACGAAACCTTCGTGCATCACCGTGGTGCCTTCACCGATGTAGGCGCCCAGGCGCACGCGGGCGGTGTCGGCGATGCGTACGCCGGCCGGGACCACGTAGTCGGTCATCTTCGGGAACTTGTCGACGGAGAAGACTTCCAGCAGCTTGCCCTTCAGTCGCGCTTCCAGTTGCAGTTCGGCCAGTTCGGCCAGGTCCACCGCGCCGATGTTGGTCCAGGCCACGTTCGGCAGGAGCGGGAAGATGCCGCTCAGGTTCACAGCGTGCGGCTTGACCAGGCGGTGGGAGAGCAGGTGCAGCTTGAGGTAGGCCTCCGGGGTGGAGGACGGCGCGGCGTCTTCCGCCAACAGGGTGGCGACCAGCGGCTTCTGGCTTTCCGCCAGGCGCGAGAGCAGGGCCGACTGAGCGGCGTCGATACCCTTCAGGGCGTCGGCCAACTGGTAGGCCTGCTGCGAAGTGAAGGTCAGCGCCTGGTTGCCGGCTGCGTAGCCAAGGATCGGTGCGACGGCGGCGACGATTTCGCTCGAAGGCTTGAGCAGCGGCAGCGCGTAGAACACTTCCAGCCAGGCTTCCTGGCGGTTCTGGGTGCCGACGCCGAAGGCCAGGCTGAACAGGGATTGCGACATGTGGGTTTCCTCGAAACGGAGTGGAACGGTCAGGCCGGACGGCGGCTGAGCAGCAGGCCCAGTCCCGCGCTGCCGAGCAGCGCGGCGCAACCGCGGTTGAACAGACGCCGGGCCCGCTGGCCGGCGAGCAGCCGGCCGAGGTGGAGCCCGGCATAGGAATAAAGAGCGATGGCCAGCCATTCGAGCAGCAGGAATGCCGCTCCGAGCTGGGCGAACTGGGCGCCCAGCGGTTGGCCGGGATCGACGAACTGCGGCAGGAAGGCGGTGAAAATCAGGATCGCCTTCGGGTTGCCCGCCGCCACCAGGAACTCCTGGCGCCCCAGGCGCCAGAGGCTGGGACGCGCCGGGCTGGCTTCGTTCGCCAGTGGCTGCGCATCGGTCCGCCACAATTGCACCGCAAGCCACAACAGGTAGGCAGCGCCGAGCACCTTGATCGCCAGGAACAGCCAGGCCGAGGTGTGCAGCACCAGCGCCAGCCCGGAGGCGGCCAGGGCGAGCATGCCGGCGAATGCCAGCAGGCGCCCGCCGCCGGCCAGCGAGGCGGTGGCGAAACCGTGCCGGGCGGCGTTGTTCAGCGACAGCAGGTTGTTCGGCCCCGGCGCCAGGTTGAGGGCGAAGCAGGCGGGTACGAACAGGGCCCAGGCGACACTCATGCGGCCTCCCGCTCAGGCCAGGGCGGCGGCGTAGGCGTCGGGCTTGAAGCCGACCAGCGTCCTGCCGCCCAGCTCCAGCACCGGGCGCTTGATCATCGACGGCTGGGCCAGCATCAGCTCGATCGCCTTGGCTTCGTCGAGATCGGCCTTCTGCGCTTCGTCGAGCTTGCGGAAGGTGGTGCCGGCGCGGTTGAGGACGGTCTGCCAGCCGTGCTCCGCGCACCAGCGCCGCAGGTGTTCGCGGTCGATGCCGACGGCCTTGTAGTCGTGGAAGTCGTAGGCGACCTTGTGCTCGTCGAGCCAGGTCCGAGCCTTCTTCATGGTGTCGCAGGCTTTGATGCCGTAGAGAACGTAGGTCATTGCTTCTCCCGAGGCCCGGGTCTTCCCGGGCCCTGCCGATAGGTCGCCGAAAGGTGATCGCTGGATTATGCCACGTCGTTCCGCCCCTGTGCGGTCTCGGGGCTACCGCGCTCGGGAGCGGCGTGACGGCAGATAGCCGTGGACGGGCGGGCGGACAGGGAGCCGGGCTGTTTCCCTGGCCGGGAACGGAGAGAGCGCAGGTTGAACAGGTCGATTCGGCTCGCTGGAGAGCATCCTTACCGGTACTTTCGGAATGCTCCGGTCCGCGCTGTACAATCCTTCCCCCGCCGAGGAGATTTCCCATGAGTTGCATCGGTCGCCAGATAGACCAATTACGCCTGCAGATACCGGGCTTCGCCTGCAAGCCCGGCTGCCACGATTGCTGCGGGCCGGTTACCGCCTCGTCGGAAGAGATGGCCCGCCTGCCGGTGAAGAGCGAGGCCGAACACGACGCCGCCCTGGCCGAGTGGAACTGCGTCCATCTCGGACCGAACGGCTGCGAGGCCTATGAGGAACGTCCGCTGATCTGCCGGCTGTTCGGCACCACGCCGAACCTGCCCTGCCCGGAGGGGCGGGGGCCCGAAGTGCCGGTGGCGGAGCAGGTGGAGCGACAGGTGCATGCGCTGATCGCCAGCACTCGCCAGGTGCTGGTGTAGCGGCCTGCCCGCCGCTAGGTTTCCGCGGTCTCGGTGGCGCGGGACTGCAGGGCCGGTTCGAAGGCTGGTTCGGGCGGCGTTTCCTCTAGGGGCATCGGCTCGTCCGCAGAGAGTTTCTGGAGAACCGCGGCGATCCGCTCGATGCTCTCTTCGAGCTCGAGCACCCGGTTGACCATGTACAGGATCATCTCCGGCGAACTCAGGTGCGCCAGCCGCATGGTCGCCTGCAAGTCGTCGTGGCGGTTGTCCCGGTCGGCCATCAGTGTCTCAGCCAGGCTCTTCAGCAACAGCATCTCGGCGCGCCTCATGGGCCGCTGCTCCGCGATTCCGCGGTAGGGGAAAAAGCTCGTTCCATCTCGCGACCTACCCGAAACGACTACATCCAAAGGTGTAATTCTACATTGCCATCACTTCGATCGTCGGACAATAGTCGCGTTCCAGACGCCTTGCACAGGTGACGAACGGGACTCGAAGCGGCCTGGTCTGCATGGCCGGGTGATGGGCGAGTTCCTTGATGCGGGGCGGCGGCTGTTTGGCGCAGGACAAAAAAAGCCCCGCCGGGTAGGCGAGGCTCAGGGGGAGAACAGCGTGCGGGGGCTCGCTGTCCGGGATGAATCGTCGTGGTGCGCTTAGCCGCAGGGCTGCTGCGGACCGCCGGTCATGCTCTCGACGCTGTCCAGTACGGCATGGCCCTTGCCGACCTTCTGCACGTCGTCGACGTCGCGCATGATGCTGCCGCCGTCGCTCATCTGGTTGCGGGTCTTGATCAGGTTGGTGGTGATGTCCAGCAGGCTGCGACCGGTAGCGATCAGGTCATTGGTGGCGCTGGGGGTGCAAGGGGTGTTGGCGGAGGCGACCTGAGCCTGGCCGGGTTGCCCGGGCTGGGTGGTGCGGTAGCCCTGGGTCAGTGCGTTCTGCTGGAGGCAGCCGGAGGTGGCGGCGAACATCGAGGCGAGCAGCAGTGCGGAAGTAAGTCCCTTGCTTGTCATGGCGGCATTCCTTTGTCTGAGTGGGCGCTGCACCCCGTACTCCTTCGGGGCGTCGTCCTGGCCGACGCTACGGCGGGCCTGGACTGAAGGGGAGTGTAGGAGCGTCTCGCACCGCTATGAAATAGCTCGGATGTACTAGTGCGGGAACCTTGGCCGGGCGCCCCGGTCGTCGCCGCGGAGGGGGCGGACGCGCGGGGTAGAGCGGCGGGGCTAGGAAAGACCGTACGGATTGTGCGAATGTCGGATAGCTGCCTACCGATCGCGATGGTGCAATCGGCGCAGTCGCATCGTCCAGGGACGAAGCCGGAGATCCCCGCCCTCATGCAAACCGTGTACACCGTTCTGACCCTGCTGCTGGTCGTCGGCGCCACCCGCCTGGCTGCCCAGTTGCTGCCCTTGCCGCTACCATTGATCCAGATCGCCGCCGGGGCCCTGCTGGCCTTGCCCTCCCTCGGGCTGCACATTGCCCTCGACCCGGAGCTGTTCCTCTTCCTGTTCATTCCGCCGCTGCTGTTCGTCGATGGCTGGCGTATTCCCAAGCGGGAAGTCTGGCGGATGCGCTGGCCGATCCTGATGATGGCGTTCGGCCTGGTGTTCTTCACCGTGGTCGGCGCCGGCTATTTCATCCATCTGCTGATCCCGGAAATTCCCCTGGCGGCTTCCTTCGCCCTCGCCGCCGTGCTGTCGCCCACGGACGCCCTGGCGGTCTCGGCGATCACCCAGGGGCGGCTGCCCAAGCGCCTGATGCACCTGCTGGAGGGCGAGGCGCTGATGAACGATGCCTCTGGCCTGGTGGCATTCAAGTTCGCCATCGCCGCGGCGATGACCGGCGTGTTCTCGCTGGTGGACGCCAGCCTCAACTTCCTCCTGGTCGCGGTCGGCGGCCTGGCCATCGGGGTGTTCCTCAGCTGGTCGCTGGGCCGCATCCGCGCCTGGATGATCTCCCGTGGCTGGGACGACCCGGCGACCCACGTGGTACTGATGCTGTTGCTGCCGTTCGCCTCCTACATGGTGGCGGAACACCTGGGCGTCTCCGGGATTCTCTCGGCGGTGGCGGCCGGCATGATGCAGAGCTGGGTCGACCTGCTGCCGCGGCAGACTTCCACGCGCCTGCTCAACCGCAGCGTCTGGTCGATGCTGGAGTTCGCCTTCAACGGCGTGGTGTTCCTGCTGCTCGGCCTGCAGTTGCCGGACATCATGAAGTCGGTGGCCAACCACCACGGCGACCTGCTCTGGCGTTCCTCGCTGCTGCTGGCCTACGTGGCGGCGATCACCGCCGTGCTGATGCTGATCCGCTACGGCTGGGTCTATGGCTACTGGAAGCTGTCGCTGCGCATCGATCGCTGGCGCGGCAAAAGCCCGCCCGGGCTGAGCGGCATCTCCCTGCGCCGTCTCTCCGCCCTCAGTGCATTGAGCGGCGTGCGTGGTGCGGTGACCCTGGCGGCGGTGCTGTCGGTACCGATGAGCCTGATGGATGGCAGCGCCTTCCCGCAGCGCGACCTGATCATCTTCATCGCCACCAGCGTGATCCTGATTTCCCTGATCGGCGCGACCATCGGCCTGCCGCTGCTGCTGCGCGGGCTGCCGGCGAGCAACAATGGCGCCCACGAGCGCGAGCGGCGCGAGGCCTGGCGCAAGACCGCGGAGGCGGCGATCCGGGCCCTGGAGAGCGAGGAACTGCCGCAGGTGGAAGGCAACGATGCGGCGAATACTTCGCGGGTCGCCGAGGCGCGTGCGCAGATCATGGCCGAATACCGCCAGTCGCTGGATACCGCACCGACCACCGATGAGGCCCGCGACCAGGCCCAAGCCCTGGAGATCGCCGACAAGGCCTTGCGCCTGAAGGCGTTGCGCGCGCAGCGCCTGGAACTGTACCGGCAGCGGCGTAACAACGAGATCGACGACGAGACCCTGGGCGACATCCTGCGCGAGCTGGACCAGCAGGAAAGCTGGCTGACCAATCGCTTCGCCCGCTGGGTGTGAACGAAAAGGGATCGCCGCGGCGATCCCTTTTCGTTTCTCCGCGCAGGCTTCAGCGCGCCCGCAGGTAGTCGCGGATGCGCTCGGCGGCTTCGACGCACTCGGCCAGTGGTGCCACCAGGGCCATGCGCACGCGGTTGGCGCCGGGGTTCTCGCCGTCCACCTCGCGCGACAGGTAGGAACCCGGCACCACCGTCACGTGCTGCTGCTCGAACAGTTCGCGGGTGAATACGGTGTCGTCCACCGGGGTACGTGCCCACAGGTAGAAACTGCCGTCCGGGCGCTGTACGTCGAGCACGCCGTCGAGGATCGCCAGCACGGCGTCGAATTTCTCGCGGTAGAGGCTGCGGTTGGCGCGCACATGGACCTCGTCGTTCCAGGCGGCGATGCTCGCCAACTGGGTCTGCACCGGCATGGCGCAGCCGTGGTAGGTGCGGTAGAGGAGGAATTTCTTCAGGATCTCCGCGTCGCCGGCGACGAAGCCCGAGCGCAGGCCGGGCAGGTTGGAGCGCTTGGACAGGCTGTGGAACACCACGCAGCGGCTGAAGTCCGTGCGGCCCAGCTCGGCGCAAGCGTTGAGCAGGCCGGGCGGCGGGGCGTTTTCGTCGAAGTAGAGTTCGCTGTAGCACTCGTCGGCGGCGATCACGAAGTCGTAGCGGTCGGCCAGGGCGATCAGCTTCTTCAGGGTCTCCAGCGGTACCAGGGCCCCGGTGGGGTTGCCTGGCGAGCAGAGGAAGAGAATCTGGCAGCGCTGCCAGGTCGCCTCGTCGACCGCGTCGAAGTCGGGGTTGAAGCCGTTTTCCTCGCGGCAGGGCAGGTAGTGCGGCACGGCTCCGGCGAGCAGCGCCGCGCCTTCGTAGATCTGGTAGAACGGGTTCGGGCTGACCACCAGGCCGGGCGCCTCGCCGGGCTCGCTGCGGCGGACCACGGTCTGGGTGAAGGCGAACAGCGCCTCGCGGGTACCGTTCACCGGCAGTACGTGGCGCGCCGCATCCAGCCAGCCGGCCGGCACCGAGAAGCGCCGCTCGCACCAGCGCGCGATGGCTTCGCGCAGGGCTGGCAGGCCGAGGGTGGTCGGGTAGACCGCGAGTTGGTCCAGGTTCTCCGCCAGGGTTTCGGCGACGAAGCTCGGCGAGCGGTGCTTGGGCTCGCCGATGGACAGTGCGATCGGCTTCAGCGTCGCAGGCGGCCGGGCGCCGCCGAGCAGGGCGCGGAGCTTCTCGAAGGGGTAGGGTTGGAGGTTGTCGAGTGCGGTATTCATGGCGTTGGCAAGGCTTCTCAGAAGTTTATCCGGGTAGGCAGGGTGTCCCGTCCGTTGTCTTGTGACAGCTGCTCGACCAGGGCGGCCTGCAGGCGTTTGCACAGGTCGGGGTCGGCGAGTGGCTGGTTGCGCGCATCGGTGATGTAGAAGACGTCCTCCACGCGCTCGCCGAGGGTGGCGATCTTGGCGTTCTGCACCGACAGGTCGAAATCCAGGAAGATGCCGCCGATCCGCGCCAGCAGGCCGGGGCGGTCGGGGGCGATGACTTCGAGCACCGAGACCTGGCGCAGCGCGTCGGTGGAGATGGTCACCTGCGGGGCGAAGGCGAAGTGCTTGAGCTGGCGCGGCACCCGGCGCTGGATGATGGTCGGGTAGTCGTCGGGGTTCTTCAATGCGTCGATAAGCCCCTCGCGGATCTCGGCGATGCGCTCCGGGTTGTTGCCGATGGAGTCGCCGTCGGCGTCGAGCACGATATAGGTATCGAGGGTGAACTGGCTGGTGGAGGTGATGATCCGCGCGTCCTGGATGCTCAGGTTGAGCTGGTCCATGGCGGCCACGGTGACCGCGAAGAAATCGTGCTGGTCGGCGGCGTAGATGAAGATCTGCGAACCGCTCTCGAACTCGCGCTGGGTGGTTTCCTTGATCAGCACCAGCGGCGTGCCGTCGTCCGGGTGCTGGAGGATCGCCTCGGTGTGCCAGGCCACGTCGCCGGCGGTGTGGCGCAGGAAGTAGTCGTCGCCGAGCTGGCTCCATAACTGCTCGGCATCGTCCTGGTCGATGCCGTTGCGTACCAGTTGGTCGAGGGCCGCGGTCTGCGTCTGGCGGATCTGCTCCTCGCGGTCCACCGGGTTCTCCAGGCCGCGGCGCAGGGCGCGCTTGGTCTCGGTGTAGAGCTGCCGGAGCAGGCTGGCGCGCCAGGAGTTCCAGAGCGTCGGGTTGGTGGCGTTGATGTCGGCCACGGTGAGCACGTACAGGTAGTCGAGGTGGGTCTGGTCGCCGACCAGTTGGGCGAAATCGAAGATCACCTGCGGGTCGGAGAGGTCCTTGCGTTGCGCGGTGGTCGACATCACCAGGTGGTTCTGCACCAGCCAGGACACCAGTTGGGTGTCCCAGAGCGGCAACTGGTGGCTCTGGCAGAAGGCCTCGGCGTCCACCGCGCCGAGTTCCGAGTGGTCGCCGCCACGGCCCTTGGCGATGTCATGGTAGAGACCGGCGATGTAGATCAGTTCCGGCTTGGGCAGACGATCGATGATCTTGCTCGCCAGCGGATATTTCTCGGCCATCTCCGGCCGATTCAGCTTGCGCAGGTGCTTGATCAGGTTGAGGGTGTGGGCGTCCACCGTATAGATATGGAACAGGTCGTGCTGCATCTGCCCGATGATATGGCCGAACTCCGGCAGGTAGCGGCCGAGGATGCCGTAGCGGTTCATCCGCCGCAGGTTGCGGTGGATACCCTGGCTGCTCTTGAACAGCTCGATGAACAGGCTGGTGTTGCGGATGTCGTGGCGGAACTCGTCGTCGATCAGGTGTCGGCTGTCGCGCAGCAGGCGAATGGTGTCGGCGCGCACGCCCTTGATTTCCGGGTGCTGGGCCATCAGCACGAAGATTTCCAGGAGGGCGAACGGGGTGCGCTTGAAGACGTTCGGGTGCGTCACCTCGATGTAGCCGTCGCGCAACTGGAAGCGACTGTTCAGCGGTTGGATCTGCACCGGCTGCTCGCAGGGCAGGATGACTTCCTCGAAGTGCTGGATGATCAGGTCGTTCAGCTCGGAGATCGCCATCACCACCCGGTAGTACTTCTGCATGAAGCGTTCGACCGCCAGCTTGACGTCGTTGTCTTCGTAGCCGAACAGACGGGCGATGCTGCGCTGGTGATCGAACAGCAGGCGATCCTCGGCGCGCCCGGCGAGCATGTGCAGGGCATAGCGGACCCGCCAGAGGAACTCCTGGCTGGAAGCCAGCATGCTGCACTCGCTTTCCACCAGGAAGCCTTCGCGCACCAGGGCGTGCAGGTTGAGGCTGCCGAACTGGCGGCGGGCCATCCAGAGGATGGTCTGGATGTCGCGCAGGCCGCCGGGGGAGCCCTTGACGTTGGGCTCGAGGTTGTACTCGGTGTCGTTGTACTTGGCGTGGCGGCGCTGCTGTTCGTGGCGTTTGGCCAGGAAGAACTCCTTGCTCGGCCACATGTGCGCGCTGCCGGTAACCCGCAGCATGCGCTGGCGCAGGCTGTCAGGGCCGCAGATGGTGCGGCATTCCATGAGGGTGGTGATCACCGTCAGGTCGGCGCGTGCTTCCTCCGCGCACTGCTGCACCGAGCGCACGCTCTGGCCGACTTCCAGGCCGATGTCCCAGAGCAGGGTGAGGAAGCCTTCGATCGGCTCGCGGAAGCTCTCCTGGTCCTCGCTGTCGAGGAGGATCAGCAGGTCGACGTCGGAGTAGGGGTGGAGTTCGCCGCGGCCGTAGCCGCCCACGGCGACCAGGGCGATGTCGGCGTCGTCTCCCCAGTCGAAGCGCTGCCAGGCTTGTTGCAGGATCTGGTCGACGCACCAGGCGCGATCTTCGATCAGGCGGCGGATGTTGCGGCCGCTGTTGAAGCGGTTGTCGAGCACTTCGCGGAATTGCCGGATGGCCTTCTTGAAGGCGGCGATCGGGCTGGACTTCAAGGCCAGTTCCGCCTGGAACTGCCCGCGATCGAACAATTCGGGATCCACCTGCGGCATGCGGCCTTCCTTTATCTGCTAGCGTTTGGGTTCGATACGCGAGCGCCCCGTCTTGGTGCGTTTTTGCGCTGTATTGGTGCGCGCGTTGCGCCGAATCGGGGCGTCGGCCCCGCCGGAATGGGGCGGGGCGTCGAGGCGCACGGCTGGCAGCAAAAGCCGGGCCGGATCAGGCTGCCGAGGTGCGCGGGAAGGTTTCGTCGTTGCGCAGGGTGAGGATCTCGTAGCCATCGGCGGTGACCAGCACGGTGTGCTCCCATTGCGCGGACAGCTTGCGGTCCTTGGTGATCGCGGTCCAGCCGTCGCCGAGCAGGCGGGTCTCCGGGCGGCCCTGGTTGATCATCGGCTCGATGGTGAAGATCATGCCTTCCTTCAGCTCGATGCCGGTACCCGCACGACCGTAGTGGAGGACCTGCGGCTCCTCGTGGAACACCTTGCCGATGCCATGGCCGCAGTATTCGCGGACCACCGAGAAGCCGTTCTTTTCCGCGTGCTTCTGGATGATTTCGCCGATATCGCCCAGGTGCGCGCCCGGACGCACCACGGAAATGCCCTTGTACATGCATTCCTGGGTGATCTGGCAGAGGCGGTCGGCCCATTCCGGGGTCTTGCCGACCAGGAACATCTTGCTGGTGTCGCCGTGGTAGCCGTCCTTGATGACGGTGATGTCGACGTTGAGGATGTCGCCTTCCTTCAGCGGCTTCTCGTTGGGGATGCCATGGCAGACCACATGGTTGATCGAGGTGCAGATCGACTTGGGAAAGCCCTTGTAGTTCAGCGGGGCGGGAATCGCCTTCTGCTCGTTGACGATATAGTCGTGGCAGATGCGATCCAGCTCCTCGGTGGTCACGCCGGGCTTGATGTGTTCGCCGATCATTTCCAGCACTTCGGCGGCCAGGCGGCCGGCGATGCGCATCTTCTCGATATCGTCGGGCGTCTTGATGGTGACGGTCATGCGAATTCTCTTCGGGCGTGCAAGCACGCATGAATAATAAGGAATACGCGATTCTAGCAGACCTGACCGACCGATCTACTCCCGCCCGGCCATCCGCGGCGGGTTTCACTGCGTCCACGGTTATGGTATAAAGCGCCCCGCTCCGAGGCTGCGGCCTTTTCCGGAGCACAAACCCACACATGCATCGACACGATGGCCTGGGTGCCCGCAAGGGTTGGTCATTGGGATGCGTGGAGGCCTAACCCGACTTATCGAGGAACTATCATGTCCCAAGTCAACATGCGCGATATGCTGAAGGCCGGTGTGCACTTCGGCCACCAGACCCGTTACTGGAACCCGAAAATGGGCAAGTTCATTTTCGGCGCGCGCAACAAGATCCATATCATCAACCTCGAAAAGACCCTGCCGATGTTCAACGAGGCCCTGACCTTCGTTGAGCGCCTGGCCGCTGGCAAGAACAAGATCCTGTTCGTCGGCACCAAGCGTTCCGCCGGCAAGATCGTTCGCGAGGAAGCCGCTCGTTGCGGCATGCCGTACGTCGACCATCGCTGGCTGGGCGGCATGCTCACCAACTACAAGACCATCCGTCAGTCGATCAAGCGCCTGCGCGACCTGGAAACCCAGTCCCAGGACGGCACCTTCGACAAGCTGACCAAGAAAGAAGCCCTGATGCGCAGTCGTGACCTCGAGAAGCTCGAGCGCAGCCTGGGCGGCATCAAGGACATGGGCGGCCTGCCGGACGCTCTGTTCGTGATCGACGTCGACCACGAGCGCATCGCCATCACCGAAGCCAACAAGCTGGGCATCCCGGTCATCGGCGTTGTCGATACCAACAGCAGCCCGGAAGGCGTCGACTATGTAATTCCCGGTAACGATGATGCCATCCGCGCCGTGCAACTCTACCTGAACTCGATGGCCGAAGCGGTAATCCGCGGCAAGCAGGGCGCTGCCACCAGCGCCGACGAGTTCGTCGAGGAAGCGCCGGCCGAATCCGCCGAAGGCTGATTCCGGGACGTTCAGACGTCCGACGGTGCGCAGGAAGGGGGCTAGGCCCCCTTTTTGCCACTTTTGAGTTTCTGTCCGGCAGGCCGGGCACAAAGGTTTTTTGAGAGCTACCACTCAAGAGGATTTCGAAATGGCAGAAATTACTGCAGCCATGGTTAAAGAACTGCGCGAGCGTACCGGCTTGGGCATGATGGAGTGCAAGAAGGCGCTGACCGCCGCTGGCGGCGACATCGAGAAGGCCATCGACGACATGCGCGCTGCCGGTGCGATCAAGGCTGCCAAGAAGGCCGGCAACATTGCCGCCGAAGGCTCGATCGCCGTCAAGATCGCTGCCGACAACAAGGCCGCCGTGATCATCGAAGTCAACTCCCAGACCGACTTCCTGGCCCTCCAGGACGACTTCAAGGGCTTCGTCGCCGAGAGCCTGGAAAAGGCCTTCAACGAGAAGCTGACCGACGCCGCTCCGCTGGTCGAAGCACGTGAGGAAGCTCGTCTGGCCCTGGTCGCCAAGACCGGCGAGAACGTCAACATCCGCCGCCTGACCCGCGTCGAGGGCGACGTGGTCGGCGCCTACCTGCACGGCCACCGCATCGGTGTCGTGGTCAACCTGAAAGGCGGCAACCCGGAACTGGCCAAGGACATCGCCATGCATGTCGCCGCCAGCAACCCGCAGTTCCTGAGCGCTTCGGAAGTTTCCGAAGAAGCGATCGCGAAAGAGAAGGAAATCTTCCTGGCGCTGAACGCCGACAAGATCGCCGGCAAGCCGGAGAACATCGTCGAGAACATGGTCAAGGGCCGCATCAGCAAGTTCCTCGCCGAAGCGAGCCTGGTCGAGCAGCCTTTCGTGAAGAACCCGGAAGTGAAGGTCGGCGACCTGGCCAAGCAGGCCGGCGCCGAAATCGTTTCCTTCGTTCGTTACGAAGTGGGTGAAGGCATCGAGAAGGCCGAAGTGGACTTCGCTGCCGAAGTTGCCGCTCAAGTAGCCGCCACCAAGCAGTAACAAAGACGGTTTCGACTGTCGCCCCGGAAGAGGCTGCCCGCTGATGCGTGCGGCCTCTTCGTCAAATGGGGAAGCGTTCGGGGCAGCTTCCGCGTTGCCGGCCCGCTCGGCGGGCTTGCACGCAACGCAGGCGCAAAGTCGTCTCCGCCCACGACGGCCCGGCCGTCACGTATTTTTATCGCCGCAGGAGAAAAGGTCATGGCTCAGCAACTGAGCGCTCGTCAACCTCGCTATAAACGCATTCTTCTAAAGTTGAGCGGCGAAGCCCTGATGGGCTCGGAGGAGTTCGGCATCGATCCCAAGGTGCTGGACCGCATGGCGCTGGAAATCGGCCAGTTGGTCGGGATCGGCGTGCAGGTCGGCCTGGTCATCGGCGGCGGCAACCTGTTCCGCGGCGCGGCCCTGTCCGCGGCCGGCATGGACCGGGTGACCGGCGACCACATGGGGATGCTGGCCACCGTGATGAACGGCCTGGCGATGCGCGATGCGCTGGAGCGCTCGAACATCCCCGCGCTGGTGATGTCGGCGATCTCCATGGTCGGTGTGACCGACCACTACGACCGCCGCAAGGCCATGCGCCACCTCGGCGGTGGCGAGGTGGTGATCTTCTCCGCCGGTACCGGCAACCCGTTCTTCACCACCGACTCGGCGGCTTGCCTGCGCGCCATCGAGATCGACGCCGACGTGGTCCTTAAGGCTACCAAGGTCGATGGCGTGTACACTGCCGACCCGTTCAAGGACCCGAATGCCGAGAAGTTCGAGCGCCTGACCTATGATGAAGTGCTCGACCGCAAGCTCGGCGTGATGGACCTGACCGCCATCTGCCTGTGCCGTGACCAGAACATGCCGCTGCGGGTGTTCAACATGAACAAGCCGGGCGCATTGCTGAATATTGTTGTTGGTGGTGCCGAAGGCACCCTGATCGAGGAGGGTTGAGAATGATCAACGAGATCAAGAAGGAAGCGCAGGAGCGCATGGGCAAGACCCTGGAAGCGCTGGGCCATGCCTTCGCGAAGATTCGTACCGGTCGCGCGCATCCGAGCATCCTGGATAGCGTGATGGTTTCCTATTACGGGGCCGATACGCCGCTGCGCCAGGTCGCCAACGTCACCGTGGAAGACTCCCGTACCCTGGCCCTGGCCGTGTTCGACAAGAGCATGATCCAGGCGGTCGAGAAGGCCATCATGACCTCCGACCTGGGGCTCAACCCGGCCACCGCCGGCACCACCATCCGCGTACCGATGCCGGCCCTGACCGAGGAGACCCGCAAGGGCTACACCAAGCAGGCGCGTGCCGAGGCCGAGCAGGCGCGGGTTTCCGTGCGCAACATCCGTCGCGATGCGCTGGCCCAGTTGAAGGACCTGCAGAAGGAAAAGGAAATCAGCGAGGACGAAGAGCGCCGCGCCGGCGACGACGTGCAGAAGCTGACCGACAAGTTCATCGGTGAGATCGAGAAGGCACTGGAAGCCAAAGAAGCGGACCTCATGGCTGTCTGAGGCCGGGCTGACGTCATGGAAAAGACCCGGAAGGATGTGTGCGTGCCACGCCACGTGGCCATTATCATGGACGGTAACAATCGCTGGGCGAAGAAGCGTCTTCTGCCCGGCGTCGCCGGCCACAAGGCCGGTGTCGATGCCGTCAGGGCGGTGATCGAGGTCTGCGCCGAGGCAGGGGTCGAGGTCCTCACCCTGTTCGCGTTCTCCAGCGAGAACTGGCAGCGTCCGGCGGACGAAGTCAGCGCGCTGATGGAGCTGTTTCTCGTGGCCCTGCGCCGCGAGGTGCGCAAGCTCGACGAGAACGGCATCCGCCTGCGCATCATCGGCGATCGCACGCGTTTCCATCCGGAGTTGCAGGCGGCCATGCGCGAAGCGGAAGCCGCCACTGCCGGCAATACCCGTTTCCTCCTCCAGGTCGCCGCCAACTACGGCGGCCAGTGGGACATCGTCCAGGCCGCACAGCGCCTGGCGCGCGAGGTCCAGGGCGGGCACCTGGCGGCGGACGATATCTCCGCCGAGCTGCTCCAGGGCTGCCTGGTGACCGGCGACCAGCCGCTGCCCGACCTGTGCATCCGCACTGGCGGCGAGCATCGCATCAGCAATTTCCTTCTCTGGCAGCTGGCCTACGCCGAGCTGTATTTCTCCGACCTGTTCTGGCCCGACTTCAAGCACGCGGCGATGCGGGCTGCCCTGGCGGATTTCTCCAAGCGCCAGCGCCGCTTCGGCAAGACCAGCGAGCAAGTCGAGGCCGAGGCCCGTCCGTCATGCTGAAACAACGGATCATCACGGCGCTGGTGCTTTTGCCCATCGCGCTGGGTGGTTTTTTCCTTCTCGAAGGGGCGTTCTTCGCCCTGTTCATCGGCGCGGTGGTGAGCCTGGGGGCCTGGGAATGGGCGCGCCTGGCCGGCTATGAACAACAGTTCGGCCGCGTTGCCTACGCGGCGACGGTCGCCGTGCTGATGGTCGCTCTCTACCATCTGCCGCAGCTTGCCGGAGCCGTGCTGCTGCTGGCGCTGGTCTGGTGGACGCTGGCCACCGTGCTGGTGCTCACCTACCCGGAAAGCGTCGGCTACTGGGGCGGCCGCTGGCGCCGCCTGGGCATGGGCCTGCTGATCCTGTTGCCGGCCTGGCAGGGGCTGGTCCTGCTCAAGCAGTGGCCGCTGGCCAATGGCCTGATCATCGCCGTGATGGTGCTGGTCTGGGGCGCGGATATCGGCGCCTACTTCTCCGGCAAGGCCTTCGGCAAGCGCAAGCTGGCGCCGCGGGTCAGCCCCGGCAAGAGCTGGGAAGGCGTTTACGGCGGCCTGGCGGCCAGCCTGGCGATCACCCTGGCGGTCGGCCTCTACCGCGGCTGGTCCCTCGGCGCGCTGCTCCTGGCCCTGCTCGGCGCGGCGCTGGTGGTGTTCGTCTCGATCGTCGGCGACCTCACCGAAAGCATGTTCAAGCGCCAGTCCGGAATCAAGGACAGCAGCAACCTGCTGCCCGGCCACGGTGGCGTGCTGGATCGCATCGACAGCCTGACGGCAGCCATCCCGGTATTCGCGGCCCTGCTCTGGGCCGCCGGCTGGGGTGCGCCATGAGTCGACCGCAGCGGATCAGCGTGCTCGGCGCGACCGGCTCGATCGGCCTGAGCACCCTGGACGTCGTCCAGCGTCATCCCGATCGTTACGAAGCCTTCGCCCTGACTGGCTTCAGCCGCCTGGCCGAACTCGAGGCGCTGTGCCTCAGGCACCGCCCCGTCTATGCGGTGGTGCCGGAGCAGGCCGCGGCGATTGCCTTGCAGGGCTCGCTCGCCGCGGCGGGTATCCGTACCCGGGTGCTGTTCGGCGAGCAGGCGTTGTGCGAAGTGGCCAGCGCGCCCGAAGTGGACATGGTAATGGCGGCCATCGTCGGCGCCGCCGGGCTGCCGTCGACCCTGGCGGCCGTCGAGGCCGGCAAGCGCGTACTGCTGGCCAACAAGGAAGCGCTGGTGATGTCCGGCGCGCTGTTCATGCAGGCGGTCAAGCGCAGCGGCGCGGTGCTCCTGCCGATCGACAGCGAGCACAACGCGATCTTCCAGTCGCTGCCGCGCAATTATGCCGATGGCCTGGAGCGGGTCGGCGTGCGCCGGATCCTCTTGACCGCCTCCGGCGGCCCGTTCCGTGAGACGCCGCTGGAGCAGCTCGCTTCGGTGACGCCGGAGCAGGCTTGTGCGCACCCGAACTGGTCGATGGGGCGGAAGATTTCCGTCGATTCCGCCAGCATGATGAACAAGGGGCTCGAACTGATCGAGGCGTGCTGGCTGTTCGACGCCCAGCCGAGCCAGGTCGAGGTGGTGATCCACCCGCAGAGCGTGATCCACTCGATGGTGGACTACGTCGACGGTTCGGTGATCGCCCAGCTCGGCAATCCGGACATGCGCACGCCGATTTCCTATGCCATGGCCTGGCCGGAGCGAATCGATTCCGGCGTTTCGCCGCTGGATATGTTCGCCGTCGGTCGCCTGGATTTCCAGCGCCCCGACGAGCAGCGCTTCCCCTGCCTGCGCCTGGCGAGCCAGGCCGCGGAAACCGGCGGCAGCGCCCCGGCCATGCTGAATGCCGCGAACGAGGTGGCCGTGGCCGCATTTCTCGAGCGGCACATCCGCTTCAGCGACATCGCGGTTATCATCGAGGACGTGCTGAACCGCGAGGCGGTGACCGCAGTCGAATCGCTCGATCAGGTCCTGGCTGCCGATCGCCGCGCGCGTTCGGTCGCCGGGCAATGGTTGACCCGGCACGCCGGCTAGTCTTCGGACGGCCTGGAGGTAGGAGATGAGTGCGCTTTACATGATCGTCGGCACCCTGGTAGCCCTGGGTGTGCTGGTGACGTTCCACGAATTCGGCCACTTCTGGGTCGCGCGACGCTGCGGGGTGAAGGTCCTGCGCTTCTCCGTCGGCTTCGGCACGCCGCTGGTGCGCTGGCACGACCGGCACGGCACCGAGTTCGTGGTGGCGGCCATTCCGCTGGGCGGCTACGTCAAGATGCTCGACGAGCGCGAGGCGGAAGTACCGGCCCATCTGCTCGAACAGTCCTTCAATCGCAAGACGGTCCGTCAGCGGATCGCCATCGTCGCGGCTGGTCCCATCGCCAATTTCCTACTGGCGATTCTGTTCTTCTGGGTCGTCGCCCTGCTCGGTAGCCAGCAGGTACGCCCGGTCATCGGTTCCGTGGCGCCGGAGAGCCTGGCCGCCCAGGCCGGCCTGGAGGCCGGGCAGGAGCTGCTGGCGGTGGATGGCGAGCCCGTCACCGGCTGGAACGGGGTCAACCTGCAGCTGGTTCGCCGTCTCGGCGAGAGCGGTACGCTGGAAGTGCGGGTGCAGGAAAAAGGCTCGAATGTCGATTCCACCCACCAGGTGCGTCTGGATGGCTGGCTGAAGGGCGAGGACAATCCCGATCCCATCGCCTCGCTGGGCATCCGGCCCTGGCGGCCGGCCTTGCCGCCGGTGCTGGCCGAACTCGACCCCAAGGGGCCGGCGCAGGCCGCCGGACTGAAGCTCGGCGACCGCTTGCAGAGCATCGATGGCATCGCCGTCGACGACTGGCAGCAGGTGGTGGACAGCGTCCGTGCCCGTCCCGGGCAGCGCGTCCAGCTCAAGGTGCTGCGCGACGGCGAAGTGCTGGATGTTGCCCTGGAGCTGGCGGTGCGCGGCGAGGGCAAGGCCCGGAGCGGCTACATGGGGGCGGGGGTCGCCGGTACCGAATGGCCGGCGGAAATGCTCCGCGAAGTGAGCTACGGACCGCTGGAGGCGGTGGGTCAGGCGCTTTCCCGAACCTGGACCATGAGCCTGCTAACGCTCGACTCCATAAAGAAAATGTTGCTCGGCGAGCTCTCGGTAAAAAACTTGAGCGGGCCGATAACCATTGCTAAAGTGGCGGGCGCTTCAGCCCAGTCTGGCGTGGGGGATTTTCTCAATTTCCTGGCCTATCTGAGCATTAGCTTGGGGGTTCTCAACCTGCTGCCGATCCCTGTCCTCGATGGCGGGCATCTGCTGTTCTATCTGGTTGAGTGGGTGCGCGGGCGCCCATTATCCGAACGGGTACAGGCTTGGGGGATGCAGATCGGCATCAGTCTGGTCGTTGGCGTGATGTTGCTCGCTCTGGTCAACGATCTGAGTCGTCTGTAGTCATGTTGAATTCGAATCTGCCGCCCTTTGCGGCAGATTCTCTATTTGTCAGTTGGAAAAAAAGGACTCCATGAAACGCTTTCTGCTACCCGCGCTGCTGTCAGCGCTGATGATCGCCGAGGTTCACGCCGAGTCCTTCACTGTTTCCGATATCCGGGTCAATGGCCTGCAGCGCGTGTCCGCCGGTAGCGTGTTCGCCGCCCTGCCGCTGAACGTCGGCGAGACCATCGACGACCAGGCCCTGGTCCAGGCCACCCGCTCCCTGTTCAAGACCGGCTTCTTCCAGGACATCCAGCTCGGCCGTGATGGCAACGTGCTGGTAGTCACTGTAGTCGAGCGCCCGTCGATCTCCAGCATCGAGATCGAGGGCAACAAGGCGATCTCCAAGGAAGACCTGCTCAAGGGCCTGAAACAGTCCGGCCTGGCCGAGGGCGAGATCTTCCAGCGCGCCACCCTCGAAGGCGTGCGCAACGAGCTGCAACGCCAGTACGTGGCCCAGGGCCGCTACTCGGCCGAGATCAACGCGGAAGTGATCCCGCAGCCGCGCAACCGCGTCGCGCTGAAGATCAACATCAACGAAGGCACGGTCGCCGCGATTTCCCACATCAACGTGGTGGGCAACACCGTCTTCTCCGAAGAAGACCTGACCGACCTGTTCGAACTGAAGACCACCAACTGGCTGTCGTTCTTCAAGAACGACGACAAGTACGCCCGCGAAAAGCTCTCCGGCGACCTCGAGCGCCTGCGCTCCTATTACCTGGACCGCGGCTACATCAACATGGATATCGCCTCCACCCAGGTATCCATCACCCCGGACAAGAAGCACGTCTACATCACCGTCAACATCAACGAGGGTGAGAAGTACACCATCCGCGACGTGAAGCTGACCGGCGACCTGAAGGTGCCGGAAGAGGAAGTGAAGCGCCTGCTGCTGGTACAGAAGGGCCAGGTGTTCTCGCGCAAGGTGATGACCACCACCTCCGACCTGATCACCCGTCGCCTGGGCAACGAGGGCTACACCTTCGCCAACGTCAACGGCGTGCCGGAAGCCCATGACGACGACAAGACCGTCTCGGTGACCTTCGTCGTCGACCCGGGCAAGCGCGCCTACGTCAACCGCATCAACTTCCGCGGCAACACCAAGACCGAAGACGAAGTGCTGCGCCGCGAAATGCGCCAGATGGAAGGCGGCTGGGCCTCCACCTACCTGATCGACCAGTCCAAGGCCCGTCTGGAGCGCCTCGGCTACTTCAAGGAAGTCAACGTCGAGACCCCGGCGGTTCCCGGCACCGACGACCAGGTCGACGTCAACTACAGCGTCGAAGAGCAACCGTCCGGCTCGATCACCGCCAGCGTCGGCTTCGCCCAGAGCGCCGGCCTGATCCTCGGCGGCTCGATCAGCCAGAACAACTTCCTGGGTACCGGCAACAAGGTCAGCATCGGCCTGACCCGCAGCGAATACCAGACCCGCTACAACTTCGGCTTCGTCGACCCCTACTGGACCGTCGACGGCGTCAGCCTCGGCTACAATGCCTTCTACCGGAAGACCGACTACGACGAACTCGACGTCGACGTCGCCAGCTACTCGGTGAACAGCCTGGGCGCCGGCATGAGCATCGGCTACCCGATCAGCGAGACCTCGCGCCTGACCTATGGCCTGAGCGTGCAGCGCGACCAGATCGACACCGGCCGCTACACCGTGGACGAGATCTACGACTTCCTCGACAAGGAAGGCGACAACTTCACCAACTTCAAGGCTTCCATCGGCTGGTCCGAATCGACCCTGAACAAGGGCGTACTGGCCACCCGTGGTCACTCGCAGAGCCTGACCCTGGAAACCACCCTGCCGGGCAGCGACCTGTCGTTCTACAAGATCGACTACCGTGGCCAGGTCTTCGCCCCGCTGACCGACAACTACACCATGCGCTTCCACACCGAGCTGGGCTATGGCGACGGCTACGGATCCACCGAGCGCCTGCCGTTCTACGAGAACTACTACGCCGGCGGCTTCAACTCGGTGCGGGGCTTCAAGGACAGCACGCTGGGGCCGCGCAGCACGCCATCAGTTGCGCGTGATGGCAAAGGTAACCAGATCGTTGGCCCTGACAGCAAAGGCCGCTACACCGACCCGGACCAGGATCCCGAAGCCTTCGGTGGTAACATCCTGATCACCGGCGGCGCCGAGCTGCTGTTCCCGCTGCCGTTCGTCAAGGACCAGCGCCAGTTGCGTACCGTGCTGTTCTGGGACGTGGGTAGCACCTTCGATACCGACTGCCCGACCAAGACCACCACCAACTGCGACGGCATCAAGACCGACAACCTCGCCAGTTCCGTGGGCGTCGGCCTGACCTGGATCACCGCGCTGGGCCCGCTGAGCTTCAGCCTGGCGACGCCGATCAAGAAGCCGGACAACGCGGAAACCCAGGTCTTCCAGTTCTCCCTGGGCCAGACCTTCTGATTTGTACGTAGTACCGAGTAACGAAACCATGCTTTGTGCAGGAGTGCATCGTGCGTAAGTTCACCCAGTTCGTCCTGATCACCGCAGCCATCATGGCGGCTCCTTCGGCGTTCGCTGAAATGAAGATCGCGGTGCTCAACTACCAGATGGCGCTGCTCGAGTCCGATGCCGCCAAGCAATACGCCGTGGATGCCGAGAAGAAGTTCGGCCCCCAGCTGAACAAGCTGAAGAACCTCGAGCGCGACGCCAAGGCGCTGCAGGACAAGCTGGTTTCCAACGGCAGCAAGATGTCCCAGGGCGATCGCGAGAAGGCCGAGCTGGACTTCAAGCAGAAGGCCCGTGACTTCCAGTTCCAGTCCAAGGAATTGAACGAGTCGAAGGCCGCCGCCGACCGCGACATGCTGAAGAAACTCAAGCCGAAGCTGGACCAGGCCGTCGAGGAGACCATCAAGAAAGGTGGTTACGACATGGTCATCGAACGTGGCGCCGTGGTCGACGTCAAGCCGCAATACGACATCACCCGCCAGGTGATCGAGCGGATGAACCAGCTGCGTTGATGATGAGTACCTTGTCCTACACCCTGGGCCAGCTGGCCGCGCATGTCGGCGCGGAAGTCCGTGGCGACGCGGACCTGCCGATCCAGGGCCTGGCGACCTTGCAGGAGGCCGGACCGGCTCAGCTGAGCTTCCTGGCCAACCCGCAGTATCGCAAGTACCTGCCCGAAAGCCGTGCCGGCGCCGTCCTGCTGACGGCTGCCGACGCCGACGGGTTCGCCGGTACCGCGCTGGTGGTGGCCAACCCCTACCTGGCCTATGCCAGCCTGTCGCACCTGTTCGATCGCAAACCGAAGGCGGCTGCCGGTATCCATCCTACCGCCATCGTCGCGGCGGACGCCGAGGTCGATCCGAGCGCCAGCGTCGGCGCCTATGCGGTGATCGAGAGTGGCGCCCGTATCGGCGCTGGCGTCAGCATCGGCGCGCACTGCGTGATCGGAGCCCGTAGCGTGATCGGCGAAGGCGGCTGGCTGGCGCCGCGGGTCACGCTCTACCACGACGTCACCATCGGCGCGCGGGTGAGTATCCAGTCGGGCGCGGTGATCGGCGGCGAAGGTTTCGGTTTCGCCAACGAGAAGGGCGTCTGGCAGAAGATCGCCCAGATCGGCGGGGTGACCATCGGTGACGACGTCGAGATCGGCGCGAACACCACCATCGACCGTGGAGCACTGTCCGATACGCTGATCGGCAACGGTGTGAAGCTGGACAACCAGATCATGATCGCGCACAACGTGCAGATCGGCGATCATACCGCCATGGCCGCTTGCGTCGGCATTTCCGGCAGCGCCAAGATCGGCAGGCATTGCATGCTCGCCGGCGGCGTTGGCCTGGTCGGCCATATCGAGATCTGCGACAACGTTTTCGTGACCGGCATGACCATGGTGACCCGCTCGATCACCGAGCCGGGATCGTATTCCTCCGGTACCGCCATGCAACCGGCGGCCGAATGGAAAAAAAGCGCCGCGCGCATTCGTCAACTGGACGACATGGCGCGTCGACTTCAGCAGCTGGAAAAACGCCTGGCTGCCGTGACCTCAAGCGGTGACGCTTCATCTGATGCGTAATTGACGTTTTTTGCGTCACCCTTTTCTGAACAGGCTCCCCCTAACATGATGGACATCAACGAGATTCGCGAATACCTGCCTCATCGCTATCCTTTCCTGCTGGTGGATCGGGTGGTAGAGCTGGACATCGAGGGCAAGCGCATTCGCGCCTACAAGAATGTCAGTATCAATGAGCCGTTCTTCAACGGACATTTCCCCGAGCACCCGATCATGCCGGGCGTGCTGATCATCGAGGCGATGGCCCAGGCGGCCGGTATCCTCGGTTTCAAGATGCTCGACGTGAAGCCCGCCGACGGCACCCTTTACTACTTCGTCGGTTCGGACAAGCTGCGCTTCCGCCAGCCGGTCCTGCCGGGCGACCAACTGCAACTGCACGCCAAGTTCATCAGCGTGAAGCGCAGCATCTGGAAATTCGACTGCCACGCTACCGTCGACGACAAGCCGGTATGCTCGGCTGAAATCATCTGTGCGGAACGCAAACTATGAGTTTGATCGATCCTCGCGCCATCATCGATCCGAGCGCCAGGCTGGCGGCTGACGTCCAGGTGGGCCCGTGGTCCATCGTCGGGGCGGAAGTGGAGATCGGTGAAGGGACGGTGATCGGTCCGCACGTGGTGCTCAAGGGCCCCACGAAGATCGGCAAGCACAACCGCATCTACCAGTTTTCCAGCGTCGGCGAGGATACTCCCGACCTGAAATACAAGGGCGAGCCGACGCGCCTGGTGATCGGTGACCACAACGTGATCCGCGAAGGCGTGACCATCCATCGCGGAACCGTCCAGGATCGCGCGGAAACCACCATTGGCGACCACAACCTGATCATGGCCTATGCGCACATCGGCCATGACAGCGTGATCGGCAACCATTGCATCCTGGTGAACAACACGGCGCTGGCCGGGCATGTCCACGTGGACGACTGGGCGATCCTGTCCGGCTACACCCTGGTGCACCAGTACTGCCGGATCGGCGCGCACAGCTTTTCCGGCATGGGCAGCGCCATCGGCAAGGACGTCCCGGCCTACGTGACGGTCTTCGGCAACCCGGCCGAAGCCCGCAGCATGAACTTCGAAGGCATGCGTCGGCGCGGCTTCAGCAGCGAGGCCATCCATGCCCTGCGGCGTGCCTACAAGGTGGTCTATCGCCAGGGACATACCGTCGAGGAAGCCCTGGCCGAGCTGGCCGAAAGCGCTGCCCAGTTCCCCGAGGTCGCGGTGTTCCGTGATTCCATCCAGAGCGCAACCCGCGGCATCACCCGCTGAGCCATGGCTGACGGATTACGCGTAGCCCTGGTCGCCGGCGAGGCCTCCGGCGACATCCTCGGGTCCGGACTGATGCAGGCGCTGCGGGCGCGGCACCCGGATATCGAGTTCATCGGCGTCGGTGGGCCGCGCATGGAGGCCGAAGGGCTGTCCAGCTATTTCCCCATGGAGCGCCTGTCGGTGATGGGCCTGGTCGAAGTGCTGGGCAGGCTGCCGGAGTTGTTGCGACGGCGCAAGCGCCTGATCCGCACGCTCATCGAGGCCCGGCCGGATGTGATGATCGGCATCGATGCTCCCGACTTCACCCTCGGCGTCGAACACAAGCTGCGCCAGGCTGGCCTGCGCACCGTGCATTACGTCAGCCCTTCGGTATGGGCCTGGCGGCAGAAACGGGTGCTGAAGATTCGCGAAGCCTGCGACCTGATGCTGGCATTGTTCCCCTTCGAAGCACGTTTCTACGAAGAGCATGGGGTGCCCGTGCGTTTCGTCGGCCACCCCCTGGCCAACACCATTCCCCTGCAGGCGGATCGCGCTGCGGCCCGCGCGCGGCTCGGATTGCCGGCGGACGGACAGGTGCTGGCGCTGATGCCGGGCAGTCGCGGCGGCGAGGTCGGCAAGCTCGGCGCCTTGTTCCTCGACACCGCCCAGCGTCTGCTCGTCGAACGGCCGGGCTTGCGTTTCGTGCTGCCCTGCGCCAGCGCTGCACGGCGCGAACAGATCGAGCAGATGCTCCAGGGCCGCGAGCCTCTGCCGCTGACGCTGCTCGACGGTGCGTCCCATGAAGCGCTTGCCGCCTGCGATGCGGTGCTGATCGCCTCCGGTACCGCGACCCTCGAGGCGCTGCTCTACAAGCGGCCCATGGTGGTGGCTTATCGGGTCGCCGGGCTGACGTACCGGATTCTCAAGCGCCTGGTGAAAAGCCCGTACATCTCCCTGCCGAACCTGTTGGCCGGACGCCTGTTGGTGCCGGAACTGATCCAGGACGCCGCCACCCCGCAAGCGCTAGCCGCAACCCTCTCGCCGCTGCTGGACGACGGCTCGCAGCAGGTGGAATTCTTCGATGCCATCCATCGGGCCTTGCGCCAGGATGCCTCGGCACAGGCGGCGGAAGCCGTCCTGCAACTGGTGGAGCGCCGCTGATGCAACTGGGTCTGGATTTCAATCTGGTGGAGGATCTGGTCGCGGGCGTCGACGAGGTCGGTCGCGGTCCGTTGTGCGGCCCGGTGGTCACCGCCGCGGTGATTCTCGACCCGAGCCGCCCGATCCTCGGCCTGAACGACTCGAAGAAGCTCAGCGAAGCCCGCCGCGAGGCGCTGTTCGAAGAGATCCGCGAGAAGGCCCTGGCCTGGTGCATCGCCCGCGCCGAGGTCGAGGAGATCGACCGGCTGAACATTCTGCATGCCACCATGCTCGCCATGCAGCGCGCGGTCGAAGGCCTCAGCGTGACTCCGCGGCTGGCCCTGATCGACGGCAATCGTTGTCCGAAACTGGCGGTGCCCTGCGCGCCGGTGGTCAAGGGCGACAGCCAGGTGCCGGCGATCGCTGCGGCGTCGATCCTGGCCAAGGTCAGTCGCGACCGGGAAATGGTCGAGCTGGACCGGGTCTATCCGGGCTATGGCATGGCCGGGCACAAGGGATATCCGACCGCGGTCCATCTCGAGGCGCTTTCCCGCCTCGGCCCGACGCCGATCCATCGACGCTCGTTTGCGCCGGTTCGCGAATTGCTGGACGTCTCTGTTCAATAATTGAACGGATGTCGCGTGACTGACCGTATCTGTCGCCTGGTGACAAGCGGCGAGCGACGTCAATAGCGGAAAGTCCTGCCCCTTCCTGCCAAGTGCCATTCACAGCGAAATTTCCTTCGGCTCGCACGTCATTCCGTGTGTGTCCGAAACACGCGGCCTTCTACCCGGGAGGTCGGCTGACAACAATCCGCCACAAGCGGAACAGGGGAGTTATCCATGCAAGAATTCGCCACTCAGGTCGTCGACCTGCTCAACGGCCTTATCTGGGGCAAGATCCTCATCTGGCTGCTGGTCGGTTGCGGCCTGTACTTCACCGTGCGCCTGGGGCTGATCCAGTTCCGCCACTTCGGTCATACCTTCAGCGTGCTCAAGGGCAGCCGCCAGTCGGACGACTCGGGAATCTCCTCGTTCCAGGCGCTCTGCACCTCTCTGGCGGCGCGGGTCGGTACCGGCAACGTCGCCGGCGTGGCGGTAGCGATCACGCTCGGCGGTCCCGGCGCAGTGTTCTGGATGTGGGCGATCGCCCTGGTGGGGATGGCGACCGGCTTCGTCGAGGCGACCCTGGCCCAGTTGTTCAAGATTCGCGACGACAAGGGCCAGTTCCGTGGCGGCCCGGCCTACTACATGGAGAAGGGCCTGGGCGCGCGCTGGATGGGCATCCTGTTCTCGATCTTCCTGATCATCGCCTTCGGTTTCGTCTTCAACTCGGTGCAGGCCAATACCATCACCGGTGCCATGCAGGGCGCCTTCGGCGTGCCGACCTGGATCAGCGGCATCGCCGTGGTGATCCTCACCGCGTTGATCATCTTCGGCGGCCTGCGTTCCATCGCGCGCTTCTCCGAACTGGCGGTACCCTTCATGGCGGTGGCCTACCTGCTGCTGGCGGTGGGCATCATCCTGTTCAACCTCAGCGAACTGCCGGGCGTCCTGGCGATGGTGGTGAAGAGTGCCTTCGGCTGGCACGAGGCCGCCGCCGGCGGCATCGGCGCGGCGATCCTCAACGGCTTCAAGCGCGGCCTGTTCTCCAACGAAGCAGGCATGGGCTCGGCGCCCAACGCCGCCGCCTCGGCCACGCCCTATCCGCCGCACCCGGCGTCCCAGGGCTACGTGCAGATGGCCGGCGTGTTCATCGATACCCTGCTGATCTGTACCGCTTCCGCCGCCATCATCCTGCTGGCCGGACCGCAGGAAGGCGAGGGCATCATGCTGGTGCAGAATGCCCTGACCAGCCAGGTCGGCGACTGGGGCCGCTATTTCCTGGCGGTGATCATCCTGTTCTTCGCCTTCACCTCGATCGTCGCCAACTACTTCTATGCCGAGAACTGCCTGGTATTCCTCGAGCACAACCACCTGGCGGGCCTGTTGATCTTCCGTCTGATCGTGCTGGCGATGGTGATGTTCGGCGCGCTGGCTTCGCTGCCGTTCGTCTGGAACCTTGCCGACGTGTCGATGGGCCTGATGGCGATCACCAACCTGATCGCCATCCTGCTGCTGTCCAACCTCGCGATCAAGCTGGCCAAGGACTACAACGCCCAGCGCAAGGCCGGCAAGCTGCCGACCTTCGACGCCAGCCAGTTCCCGGAAGTCCAGCAGAAGCTCGAGCCGGGCATCTGGGACGACCGCCGCGCCTGAGCGCGGGGCGGGCGAGGCTTCTCGGCGCAGCCGAGGCGCATCGTCCGCTCTTGAACCTGTAGCTTTGCCACCGGGCCCGGTACAATCCGGGCCTTGTCGTTTTTGCGTTATTTCTGCTCCGGGGCCTTCATGACCGTATCCTTCGTTCACCTGCGTCTGCATACCGAATTCTCCCTGGTCGACGGCCTGGTCCGGGTCAAGCCCCTGGCCAAGGCAGTGGCAGGGCTGGGCATGCCGGCGGTGGCGGTCACCGACCAGAGCAACATGTGCTCGCTGGTGAAGTTCTACAAGACCGCCATGGGCGCCGGCATCAAGCCGATCTGCGGGGCCGACATCTGGCTCGCCAGCCGCGAGGAAGATGGCCCGCTCAGTCGCCTGAGCCTGCTGGCGATGAACGCGAAGGGCTATCGCAACCTCACCGAGCTGATTTCCCGCGGTTGGAGCGAAGGCCAGCGCAACGGCGAGATCATCATCGAGCGCGACTGGGTCAAGGAGGCGGCGGAAGGCCTGATCGCGCTGTCCGCGGCCAAGGAGGGCGAGATCGGCCACGCGCTGCTCGACGGCGAGGAAGCCAAGGCCGAGGCGCTGTTGCGCGAGTGGATGGAGGTGTTCCCCGAGCGCTTCTACGTGGAAGTGCAACGTACCAGCCGGGTCAACGACGAGGAGCACCTCCACGCGGCGGTGGCTTTGGCGTCACGCTGCAACGCGCCGCTGGTGGCGACCAACGACGTGCGCTTCATCAAGCAGGAAGACTTCGAGGCCCACGAGACCCGCGTCTGCATCGGCGAGGGGCGGACCCTCGACGATCCGCGGCGGCCGCGTACCTATTCGGACCAGCAATACCTGAAGTCGCCGGCGGAAATGGCCGAGCTGTTCAGCGACCTGCCGGAAGCGTTGGAAAACACCGTCGAGATCGCCAAACGCTGCAACATCGAGGTGCAGCTGGGCAAGTACTTCCTGCCGGACTTCCCCACGCCCAATGGCATGGGCATCGACGACTACCTGCGGCACGCCTCCTTCGAAGGTCTCGAGGAGCGCCTGGAGGTGCTGTTGCCGAAGGACACCCCGGACTACGAGGCCAAGCGCCAGGTCTATGTCGATCGCCTGAACTTCGAACTCGATATCATCATCCAGATGGGTTTCCCCGGTTACTTCCTCATCGTGATGGACTTCATCAAGTGGGCGAAGAACAACGGCGTACCGGTAGGCCCCGGGCGGGGCTCGGGCGCCGGCTCGCTGGTGGCCTACGTGCTGAAGATCACCGACCTCGATCCGCTGGCCTATGACCTGCTGTTCGAACGTTTCCTCAACCCGGAACGGATCTCCATGCCCGACTTCGACGTCGACTTCTGCATGGAGGGCCGCGACCGGGTGATCGACTACGTGGCCGACGCCTACGGGCGCAACGCGGTGAGCCAGATCATCACCTTCGGCACCATGGCGGCGAAGGCGGTGGTACGCGACGTGGCGCGGGTCCAGGGCAAGTCCTACGGTCTCGCCGACCGGCTGTCGAAGATGATCCCGTTCGAAGTCGGCATGACCCTGGATAAGGCCTACGAGCAGGAAGAAATGCTCCGCGACTTCCTCAAGAGCGACGAGGAAGCCGCCGAGATCTGGGAGATGGCCCTCAAGCTGGAAGGCATCACTCGCGGTACCGGCAAGCACGCCGGTGGCGTGGTGATCGCGCCGACCAAGCTGACCGACTTCTCGCCGATCGCCTGCGACGAGGAAGGCGGCGGCCTGGTGACCCAGTTCGACAAGGACGACGTGGAGGCGGCCGGCCTGGTGAAGTTCGACTTCCTCGGCCTGCGGACCCTGACCATCATCAAGTGGGCGATGGAGATCATCAACCGCGAGCAGGCCAAGAAGGGCCTGGAGCCGGTGAACATCGACTTCATCCCGCTGGACGACAAGCCGACCTATTCGCTGCTGCAGAAGGCCGAGACCACTGCGGTGTTCCAGCTCGAATCGCGCGGCATGAAGGAGCTGATCAAGAAGCTCAAGCCGGACTGCCTGGAAGACCTCATCGCACTGGTGGCGCTGTTCCGCCCGGGTCCTCTGCAGTCGGGCATGGTGGACGACTTCATCAACCGCAAGCACGGTCGCGCCGAGCTGTCCTATCCGCACCCCGATTACCAGTACGCCGGCCTGGAGCCGGTGCTCAAGCCCACCTACGGCATCATCCTGTACCAGGAACAGGTGATGCAGATCGCCCAGGTCATGGCCGGCTATACCCTCGGTGGCGCGGACATGCTGCGCCGGGCGATGGGCAAGAAGAAGCCCGAGGAAATGGCCAAGCAGCGCGGCGGTTTCATCGAGGGTTGCAAGAACAACGGCATCGATGCCGACCTCGCGGGCAACATCTTCGACCTGGTGGAAAAATTCGCCGGCTACGGCTTCAACAAGTCGCACTCGGCAGCCTACGGCCTGGTCTCCTACCAGACCGCCTGGCTGAAGACCCACTTCCCGGCGCCGTTCATGGCCGCGGTACTCACCGCGGATATGCAGAACACCGACAAGGTGGTGACGCTGATCGAAGAATGCCGGCACATGAAGCTGCGCATCGTGGCGCCGGACGTGAACAACTCCGAGTTCCGCTTCACCGTCGACGACGATGGCCGGATCGTCTATGGCCTGGGCGCGATCAAGGGCGTCGGCGAGGGGCCGGTGGAGGCGATCACCGAGTGCCGCGCCGAAGGCGGGCCGTTCAACACCCTGTTCGACTTCTGCGACCGCGTCGACCTGAAACGCATCAACAAGCGCACCCTGGAAGCGCTGATCCGCGCCGGTGCGCTGGATCGCCTGGGGCCGCACTACCACGACGAGCTAAAGGCCTACCAGGCTACTGTCGACCTCAACCGCGCCGTGCTGCTGGCGGCGATGGAGGAAGCGATCCAGGCCGCCGAGCAGACCGCGCGCAGCCACGACAGCGGGCACATGGACCTGTTCGGCGGAGTCTTCGCCGAGCCGGAGGCGGATGTCTACGCCAACCACCGCAAGGTCAAGGAGCTGACCCTCAAGGAACGCCTGAAGGGCGAGAAGGACACCCTCGGCCTGTACCTGACCGGCCATCCGATCGACGAGTACGAAGGCGAGGTGCGGCGCTTCGCCCGCCAGCGCATCGTCGAGCTGAAGCCGGCGCGCGATACCCAGACGGTGGCCGGGCTGATCGTCAACCTGCGGGTGATGAAGAACAAGAAGGGCGACAAGATGGGCTTCGTCACCCTCGACGACCGCTCCGGACGGATCGAGGCCTCGCTGTTCTCCGAAGCCTTCGCCGCGGCCCAGTCGCTGCTGCAGACCGACGCGCTGGTGGTGGTCGAGGGCGAGGTCAGCCAGGACGACTTCTCCGGCGGACTGCGCCTGCGCGCCAAGCGCGTGATGAGCCTGGAGGAGGCGCGTACCGGCCTGGCGGAGAGCCTGCGGATGAAGCTGCACGCCGACCTGTTGAAGGGCGATCGCCTGCGCTGGCTGGGCGAGCTGTTCAACCGCCATCGCGGTTCCTGCCCGATCACCCTGGACTACACCAGCGCCGACGCCAAGGCCCTGCTGCAGTTCGGCGAGAGCTGGCGGGTGGATCCGGCGGACGATCTGATCCAGGCATTGCGTGACCAGTTCGGGCGCGACAACGTCTTCCTCAATTATCGTTAATCGCGATGGGCGATAACGCCGTTGTTCCGCGCTCTGCGGCGGGAAAACGCGGATCGCCCTTGCTCCCGGCTCGACCCCTGGCGCCCGATCCCGTAAGGTAGGGCGCCAAACGGAAACGGCCCACTAGAATCTGCGCACGACGGAAGCCTATGAACCCGAACTTTCTTGATTTCGAACAGCCGATCGCCGACCTGCAAGCCAAGATCGAAGAGCTGCGCCTGGTGGGCAACGACAATGCGCTGAACATCAGCGACGAAATCTCGCGTCTGCAGGACAAGAGCAAGGCGCTCACCGAAAACATCTTCGGCAATCTGTCCAGTTGGCAGATCGCCCAGCTCGCGCGCCATCCCAAGCGTCCCTATACCCTCGACTACATCGGCTACCTGTTCAGCGATTTCGAGGAACTGCACGGCGACCGGCATTTCGCCGACGACCCGGCGATCGTCGGTGGCGTTGCCCGCCTCGACGGTTCCCCGGTGATGGTCATCGGCCACCAGAAAGGCCGCGAAGTCCGTGAGAAGGTCCGGCGCAACTTCGGCATGCCGCGTCCGGAAGGCTATCGCAAGGCCTGCCGCCTGATGGAAATGGCCGAACGCTTCAAGATGCCGATCCTCACCTTCATCGACACGCCCGGCGCCTACCCGGGCATCGATGCCGAGGAACGCGGCCAGAGCGAGGCGATCGCCTGGAACCTGCGGGTGATGGCGCGACTGAAGACGCCGATCATCGCCACCGTGATCGGCGAGGGCGGTTCCGGCGGCGCGCTGGCCATCGGTGTCTGCGACCAGTTGAACATGCTGCAATACTCCACCTATTCGGTGATCTCGCCGGAAGGCTGCGCCTCCATCCTCTGGAAGACCGCCGAGAAGGCGCCGGAAGCCGCCGAGGCCATGGGCATCACCGCCGAGCGCCTGAAAGGCCTGGGCATCGTCGACAAGGTCATCGACGAACCGCTGGGCGGCGCCCATCGCGATCCGGCGAGCATGGCCGAATCGATCCGTGGCGAACTGCTGACGCAACTGAAGATGCTCCAGGGCCTGGAAATGGGTGAGTTGCTGGAGCGTCGTTACGACCGCCTGATGAGCTACGGCGCGCCGTAAGCCATCCGGCGCACTGGTACGATCGACAAGCCCGGCATTCGCCGGGCTTGTCGCATGAGGAGCGCAAGCATGCCGGCGGTGCCGCTCGAATCCCGTCTGTTACAGGCCCTGGCGCCCTGGCGCGAAGCGGGGGGCTGGTGCGTGGCGTTTTCCGGCGGGCTGGATTCCACGGTGTTGCTGCATCTGCTCGCCCAACTGGCCCGGAGCGAAGCCTTGCCGGCGCTGTCGGCGCTGCATGTCCACCATGGCTTGCAGGCTGCGGCGGACGGTTGGCCGGCGCACTGCCAGGTGGTCTGCCGGTCGCTGGGTATCCCGCTGCGGGTCGAGCGGGTGCAGGTCGCCGTTGGCGGCAGCATCGAGCAGGCGGCGCGCGACGCCCGCTATCGCGCATTCCAGGCGAACCTGGGCGAGGGACAGGTGCTGCTCACCGCGCAGCACCTCGACGACCAGGCCGAGACCCTGCTGTTCCGCCTGTTGCGTGGAGCGGGCCTGCGCGGCCTGGCGGCGATGCCGGCGAGCCGGTCGCTGGGCGGCGGCCGCCTGTGCCGACCCTTGCTCGGGGTTTCCCGCGCCGAACTGGAAGCCTATGCGCAGACGCACCGGCTGGACTGGGTGGAGGATCCTTCCAACCAGGATCCGCGCTTCTCGCGCAACTACCTGCGCCGGGAGATCATGCCGCGTCTCGCCTCCCACTGGCCGCAGGCCGTCGCCGGCATGGCGCGCTGCGCGGCGCATCTGCGCGAGGCCGAAGACCTGCTGGCTGAACTGGCCGCCATCGACCTCCGGGCCTGCCGCCAACCCTCGGAACTGGATTGGCCGGACTGGCTGGATCTGCCCCGGATCGCCCTGGAGCCTCTGCGCCGCCTCAGCGCTGCGCGCCAGCGCAACCTGCTGCGGGCCTGGCTGGGGCAGCTGACGCGGTTGCCGGACAGTGACCACTGGGCCGGCTGGGAGTCGTTGCGCGATGCCGGCGACGATGCCGACCCGATCTGGCGCCTGGAGAGCGGCGAGCTGCGTCGCGGCGCGGGGCGGATCTGGTGGTTGCCGGCGGACTGGCGGGCGGCGGCGGGACCGTTCGTCTGGGAGCGTCCCGCTCATCCATTGCTTCTTCCCGGCAATGGTCGGCTGGCGTTGCTCGGCGAGGTTCCGGCGGGGCCGTTGCGCGTCGACTACCGGCGGGGTGGGGAGGTGCTGGCCCTGGCCGGGCGCGGTCGCCGCGACCTCAAGCGATTGCTCAACGAAGCGGGCGTACCGAGCTTCCTGCGCGGTCGTTTGCCGCTGCTCTTCCGAGCCGACGAACTGCTCGCGGTGGCCAACATTCCTGGCCTGGACAGTCCCCGCGAGGGGGGCTGGCGACTGTCCTGGAGCCCGCCGACGAACGACCCGGGTTTGAGCTAGTAAGCCGTTTCCAGTAGACTACGCTCCCGTCTTGTACTGCTCCCGCCGATTCCCTCCGGAATCAGCAGGAGTTTGCTTTGCCCACGGATTTGTCCGTGGCGGGAGCTGGCCTCCCTTCTCCGAATCCCCGGCGGTTGATCCCGCCTAAACGCTGACTTCTAGGGTTTTTCATGACGCGCTACATCTTCGTCACGGGTGGTGTTGTTTCTTCATTGGGGAAAGGCATCGCTTCGGCTTCTCTGGCTGCGATCTTGGAAGCGCGTGGCCTGAAGATCACGATGCTCAAGCTGGACCCTTACATCAACGTGGACCCGGGCACCATGAGCCCGTTCCAGCACGGTGAGGTCTTCGTGACCCAGGACGGCGCCGAGACCGACCTGGACCTGGGCCATTACGAGCGCTTCGTTCGTACCACCATGACCCAGAACAACAACTTCACCACCGGCCGCGTCTACATGGACGTGTTGCGCAAGGAACGCCGCGGCGACTACCTGGGCGCCACCGTGCAGGTGATCCCGCACATCACCGACGAGATCAAGCGGCGCATCATCAAGGGCGCCGGCGATGCCGACGTCGCCCTGGTGGAGATCGGTGGCACCGTCGGCGACATCGAGTCGCAGCCGTTCCTCGAGGCGATCCGCCAACTGCGCGTCGAGATCGGCGCCAAGCGCGCGATGCTGATGCACCTGACCCTGGTCCCGTACATCGCCACCGCCGGCGAGACCAAGACCAAGCCGACCCAGCACTCGGTCAAGGAGCTGCGCTCCATCGGCCTGCAACCGGACGTGCTGGTCTGCCGTTCCGACCACCCGATCGACGTCTCCTCGCGGCGCAAGATCGCGCTCTTCACCAACGTCGAGGAGCGCGCGGTGATCGCCCTGGAAGACGTCGACACCATCTACCGCATCCCGTCGGTGCTGCATGCCCAGGGCCTGGACGACATCGTCGTCGAGCGCTTCGGCCTGGAGTGCGGGCAGGCCGACCTGTCCGAATGGGACCGGGTGGTCGATGCCAAGCTCAACCCCGAGCGTGAAGTCACCATCGCCATGGTCGGCAAGTACATGGAACTGCTGGACGCGTACAAGTCGCTGATCGAGGCGATGACCCACGCCGGCATCCAGAGCCGCACCAAGGTCAACCTGCGCTACATCGACTCCGAAGACATCGAGCAGCAGGGCACCAGCCTGCTGGAAGGCGTCGACGCCATCCTGGTCCCGGGCGGCTTCGGCCTGCGCGGCGTGGAAGGCAAGATCAGCACCGTGCAGTACGCCCGCGAGAACAAGATCCCCTACCTGGGCATCTGCCTGGGCATGCAGGTCGCGGTCATCGAATACGCCCGCAACGTGCTCGGCTGGAGCGACGCCAACTCCACCGAGTTCGACAAGTCCAGCGGCCACCCGGTGGTCGGCCTGATCACCGAATGGCAGGACGCGACCGGCGCCACCGAGATCCGCACCGAAGCTTCCGACCTGGGCGGCACCATGCGCCTGGGCGCCCAGGAGTGCCAGCTGCAGACCGGCACCCTGGTGCACGATTGCTATGCCAAGGACGTGATCGTCGAGCGCCATCGCCATCGCTACGAAGTGAACAACAACCTGCTGCCGCAACTGGAACAGGCCGGCCTGAAGATTTCCGGCCGCTCCGGCGACGGCGCCCTGGTGGAAGTGGTCGAGGCCCCGGAGCATCCGTGGTTCGTTGCCTGCCAGTTCCACCCGGAATTCACCTCCACACCGCGTGATGGCCACCCGCTGTTCAGCGGTTTCGTCAACGCCGCGCTGAAATATTCCGGGAAGGCCTGAGCATGGCACAGAAGATCGTTCGCGTCGGCGATATCCAGATCGGCAACGACCTGCCGTTCGTGCTGTTCGGCGGCATGAACGTGCTGGAGTCGCGCGACCTGGCCATGCAGGTCTGCGAAGAATACGTACGGGTTACCGAGAAACTCGGTATCCCCTATGTGTTCAAGGCCAGCTTCGACAAGGCCAACCGTTCCTCGATCCACTCGTTCCGTGGCCCGGGCCTGGAAGAGGGAATGAAGATCTTCGAAGAGATCAAGAAGACCTTCAAGGTACCGGTCATCACCGATGTCCACGAGCCGTTCCAGGCCCAGCCGGTGGCCGAGGTCTGCGACATCATCCAGCTGCCGGCCTTCCTCTCGCGGCAGACCGACCTGGTGGTGGCGATGGCCAGGACCAACGCGGTGATCAATATCAAGAAGGCCCAGTTCCTCGCGCCCCAGGAGATGAAGCATATCCTGACCAAGTGCGAGGAAGCCGGTAACGACCGCCTGATCCTCTGCGAGCGCGGCTCCTCCTTCGGTTACAACAACCTGGTGGTCGACATGCTCGGCTTCGGCATCATGAAGCAGTTCGAGTACCCGGTATTCTTCGACGTCACCCACGCCCTGCAGATGCCTGGCGGTCGCGCGGACTCCGCCGGCGGCCGGCGCGCCCAGGTCACCGACCTGGCCAAGGCCGGGCTCAGCCAGAAGCTCGCCGGGCTGTTCCTCGAGGCCCATCCGGACCCCGAGCACGCCAAGTGCGACGGTCCGTGCGCGCTGCGCCTGAACAAACTCGAAGCCTTCCTGTCCCAGCTCAAGCAACTGGACGAGCTGATCAAGAGCTTTCCTGCAATCGAGACTGCCTAGTCTCCTCAGACCGCCCCGTTCATTCACTTCGGAGTGTTAACAAGAATGGCAAAGATCGTCGACATCAAGGGCCGTGAGGTCCTGGACTCCCGCGGCAACCCTACCGTTGAAGCGGACGTGATCCTGGACAACGGCATCGTCGGCAGCGCCTGCGCGCCTTCCGGTGCTTCCACCGGTTCCCGCGAGGCCCTCGAGCTGCGCGATGGCGACAAGAGCCGTTACCTGGGCAAGGGCGTGCTGAAAGCCGTGGCCAACATCAACGGCCCGATCCGCGACCTGCTGCTGGGCAAGGACGCGGCCGACCAGAAAGCCCTCGACCACGCGATGATCGAGCTGGACGGCACCGAGAACAAGGCCAAGCTGGGCGCCAACGCGATCCTCGCGGTGTCCCTGGCTGCCGCCAAGGCCGCCGCACAGGCCAAGGGCGTACCGCTGTACGCGCACATCGCCGACCTCAACGGCACTCCCGGCCAGTACTCCATGCCGGTGCCGATGATGAACATCATCAACGGCGGCGAGCATGCGGACAACAACGTCGATATCCAGGAATTCATGGTCCAGCCGGTCGGCGCGAAGAACTTCGCCGAGGCGCTGCGCATGGGCGCCGAGATCTTCCATCACCTCAAGGCCGTGCTGAAGGCCCGTGGCCTGAACACCGCCGTCGGTGACGAAGGCGGCTTCGCGCCGAACCTGTCGTCCAACGAAGACGCCCTGGCCGCCATCGCCGAGGCCGTCGAGAAGGCCGGCTACAAGCTGGGCGACGACGTGACCCTGGCCCTGGACTGCGCCTCCAGCGAGTTCTTCAAGGACGGCAAGTACGACCTGGAAGGCGAAGGCAAGGTATTCGACGCCGCCGGTTTCGCCGACTACCTGGCCGGCCTGACCCAGCGCTACCCGATCATCTCCATCGAGGACGGCATGGACGAGTCCGACTGGGCCGGCTGGAAAGGCCTGACCGACAAGATCGGCGCCAAGGTCCAACTGGTCGGCGACGACCTGTTCGTGACCAACACCAAGATCCTCAAGGAAGGCATCGAGAAGGGCATCGGCAATTCGATCCTGATCAAGTTCAACCAGATCGGTTCGCTCACCGAGACCCTGGAGGCCATCCAGATGGCCAAGGCCGCCGGCTATACCGCGGTGATCTCGCACCGCTCCGGCGAAACCGAGGACTCGACCATCGCCGACCTGGCCGTGGGTACCGCCGCCGGTCAGATCAAGACCGGTTCGCTGTGCCGCTCCGACCGCGTGTCCAAGTACAACCAGTTGCTGCGCATCGAAGAGCAACTGGGCGCCAAGGCGCCGTACCGTGGTCGCGCGGAATTCCGCGGCTGAGCCTAGTCTGGTACGGTGAAGGGGTGGCAAGAGCCACCCCTTTTCTTCTCAAGGAGTTCGAGGCTTGAGGTTACGTAGCCCCTACTGGCTGTTCGTGGTGCTGATCCTGGCGCTGGCGGGCCTGCAATATCGCCTGTGGGTCGGCGATGGCAGCCTGGCGCAGGTGCGCGACCTGCAGAAGCAGATCGCCGACCAGCATGGCGAGAACGAGCGCCTGCTGGAGCGCAACCGGATTCTCGAAGCCGAAGTCGCCGAGCTGAAGAAAGGCACCGAGACCGTCGAGGAGCGTGCGCGGCACGAGCTCGGCATGGTCAAGGACGGCGAAACCCTCTACCAGCTCGCCAAGTGAGCTGACGACCCTTCTCCCGATGACGACTTCCGACCTTCCCGCCTTCTGGACGGTGATCCCCGCCGCCGGCGTGGGTTCGCGCATGCGCGCCGACCGCCCGAAGCAATATCTCGATCTTGCCGGTCGCACCGTGATCGAGCGCACCCTCGATTGTTTCCTCGAACACCCGATGCTCAGGGGCCTGGTGGTCTGCCTGGCCGAGGACGATCCCTACTGGCCCGGGCTGGACTGCGCCGCCAGCCGGCATGTGCAGCGCGCCGCCGGGGGCGCCGAGCGCGCCGGCTCGGTGTTGAACGGCTTGCTGCGCCTGCTGGAGTTGGGGGCACAGGCCGACGACTGGGTGCTGGTGCATGACGCCGCGCGGCCGAACCTGACCCGCGGCGACCTCGACCGCCTGCTCGAAGAACTCGCCGAAGATCCGGTCGGCGGGCTGCTGGCGGTGCCGGCGAGGGACACTCTCAAGCGCTCCGACCGCGACGGCCGGGTCAGCGAAACCATCGACCGCTCGGTGGTCTGGCTGGCCTATACGCCGCAGATGTTCCGCCTCGGCGCCCTGCACCGGGCGCTGGCCGATGCGTTGGTGGCCGGCGTGGCGATCACCGACGAGGCTTCGGCGATGGAGTGGGCCGGCTATGCGCCGAAGCTGGTGGAAGGGCGCGCCGACAACCTGAAGATCACCACCCCGGAAGACCTGCTGCGCCTGCAGCGCAGTTTTCCGCACTGAACCCTGGCACAAGAAAGCCGACCCGAGGGTCGGCTTTCTTGTCGTTGCAGGCTCGCTCGTTCAGCTTTCCAGCGGCACCTCTATGAGGAAGCGGAACAGCGCGCCATGCTGCTCCACCGCCAGGCATTTGTAGCCCTGGCGCTGGGTATCTTCGGGAATCCCGTGGACCGATTGCGAGCAGTCGGTGACCACTTCCAGGCGTTCGCCCGGCTGCATGGTCGCCAGGGTTTCCAGGGTGGCGATGGCGTTGTACGGGCAATGTTCGCCGCGCAGGTCAAGCGACAGGGTCGGTTTGTCGGTCTGGCTCATGGTTCGGTTTCCGCGGTCGGGTGAATCGGGAGGCGTTCAGTTGCACCAGCAGCAGGCACAGGGCCAGGCCGGCGAAGGTCAATAGCAGGCCGTTGCCGGGCCCGAAGCTTTCCAGCAGGTTGAGCTTGGGATAGGGCAGGGCGAGGCGGGTGCCCAACTGGTCCCAAAAGATCGCCACCAGGGTTCCGCCGATGACGTTGCCGATGCCGACCACCCAGAAGTGCACCTGGCCCTCCATCGAGCGGTACATCCAGCCGGTCTCGCAACCGCCGGCGAGGACGATGCCGATGCCGAAGAGAATGCCGCCGATGATCGCATTCGGGCCCATCCAGAAGATCTTCGGCGCGACGCCCAGGCGGATCGCGGCGAAGGTACCGATGCAGGCGGCCGCCATGCCGAGCAGGATGCCGAAGGCGGCGCGGGTCCGGCCGGTGGTCCAGAGGTCCCGTGCGGCGCTGGTGAAGCAGATCTGCGCGCGCTCGATCAGGCCGCCGAACAGCAGGCCGAACAGGCAGGCCATGCCCAGCACCAGCGATACCTCGAAGCGCCAGGCGGCGAACAGCGCGGCGAGCGCCAGCACCGCCAGGCCCAGGCGGGCCTGCAGGCGTGCGCGTCGGGCCAGGCTTTCGGCGCTGGGCAGGGCGCTGGCCGTGGCGCCGACTTTCAGCGGTGTGCGCAGGAACGGCAGCAGGCTGATCTTCACGCCGATCCAGGCGCCGCCGACGGTGGCGAACATGAAGGCCCAGGCGTGCAGGGAAAACATCGGGATACCGGTGAAGAACGCCGCCAGGTTGCAGCCCATCGCCAGGCGCGCGCCGAAGCCGGCGACGATACCGCCGACCAGGCCCTGCAGCAGGCGACGTTTGCTGGTCGGCCAGCGCAGGCTGACGTTGCCGGCCCAGAGGGCGCAGCACAGGGCGCCGAGGAACATGCCGATGATCATCACTCCGTCGATCCGGTCCAGCGGCGTGCCTTGAAGGCCGATCAGCCTGAAGTAGCTCCAGTCCTGTGGCTGGTAGCCGAACCAGGACAGCACGTGGCCGCCCCAGCGGGTGAATTCGCCGGTCACCGCCCAGAAGGTGCCGGTGAGCGCGAAGTAGTAGGCGGAGGCGACGCCGAGGGCGACCAGCGCCGGCAGCGGCGACCAGAACCTCACCAGGTAGCGTTGGCGAAACGCATTGAAGGCAGACATGCGACTTCCTTGAATCGATAGCGGGTGGAACGGGAAACCGCCAAGTCTATCGCAGCGGTGAATCGCCTTACTGCTTCAGCGCAGGTTTTTCTCCCCGGCGAGTCCCGGATGGGATTGCGCCAGGCCTTCCTTGAGATAGTCCACCAGTTGCCTGACTTTCGGCGACAGGTGCCGCTGCTGCGGGTACAGCGCCCATACCGCGGTATTCGGCGGCTGGTGGCCTTCCAGCAGGGAGACCAGGCGGCCGCTGCGCAGATGCTCGATCACATAGTAGTCGGGCAGCTGGCACAGGCCGAAGCCGCGCAGGGCGGCGTCGAGCACCGCCTGGCCGCTGTTGCAGCGCCAGTTGCCCTGGACCCGGTGCTGGGTTTCCCGGCCGTCCTCGAGGAAGCTCCACAGGTCGCTGCTGCCGATCAGGCAGTTGAACTGGCCGAGTTCCGCCGGCGACTGCGGAGTGCCGTGGCGGCGCAGGTATTCCGGGGTGGCGCAGAGGTACATGACGCGTGGTGCCAACCGTGTGGCGACCAATCGCGAATCGCTCAGGCGGCCGAGGCGGATGGCCAGGTCGAAGCCCTCGTGGAGCAGGTCCAACTGGCGGTTGGACAGCTCGATGTCGACCCGCAGTTGCGGATAGTCGGCCATGAAGGCATTCACCAGCGGCACGATGAAACGTTCGCCGTAGGCTACCGCGCAGGTCATGCGCAGCAGGCCCTTGGGCTCCGCGGAGAGGTCGCTGACCGCGCGCAGGGCTTCGTCGCGGGCGTCCTGCAGGCGCTGGCAATGTTGCAGGAAGGTCTGTCCGGCTTCGCTCAGCGATACTCGCCGGGTGCTGCGGTAGAGCAGGCGGGTCTGCAGGCGCTCCTCCAGGCGGGCGACCTGGCGGCTGATGTGCGACGAGGAAACGCCCATGCGTTCGGCTGCCGCGGTGAACTGCCCGGTTTCGGCGACAGCGACGAATTCGTCGAGTCCTTCCCAGCGATTCATCTGGATTGTCCCTGTATGGCAATAATGTTTTGATTATTGCCTGATTATTCCTTGAAACGCGGTTTTCTACACTTTCCGTTTCAGTGGGTCGCTTAGCGGCCCGCCGGCTTCCATCGTTCAGGAGTTCCCAGATGATCAAGTCCCGTGCCGCCGTCGCCTTCGCCCCCAACAAGCCGTTGGAAATCGTCGAGGTGGATGTGGCGCCGCCGCAGAAGGGCGAGGTACTGGTGCGCATCGTCGCCACCGGCGTCTGCCATACCGACGCGTACACCCTGTCCGGCCAGGATTCCGAGGGGGTGTTCCCGTGCATCCTGGGCCACGAAGGTGGCGGTATCGTCGAAGCGGTGGGCGAGGGCGTGACCTCCCTGCAGGTGGGCGACCATGTCATCCCGCTCTACACCGCCGAGTGCGGCAAGTGCAAATTCTGCCTGTCCGGCAAGACCAACCTCTGCCAGGCCGTACGCGCCACCCAGGGCAAGGGCCTGATGCCCGACGGCACCAGCCGTTTCTCCTACAAGGGCGAGCCGGTCTTCCACTACATGGGCTGCTCGACCTTCTCCGAATACACCGTGCTGCCGGAAATCTCCCTGGCGAAGATTCCCAAGGATGCCCCGCTGGAGAAGGTCTGCCTGCTTGGCTGCGGCGTCACCACCGGGATCGGCGCCGTGCTGAATACCGCCAAGGTGGAAGAGGGCGCTACCGTTGCCATCTTCGGCCTGGGCGGCATCGGCCTGGCAGCGATCATCGGGGCGAAGATGGCCAAGGCCGCGCGCATCATCGCGGTCGACATCAACCCGGGCAAGTTCGATATCGCCAGGGAACTGGGCGCCACCGACTTCATCAATCCGAAGGACTACGACAAGCCGATCCAGGACGTCATCGTCGAACTGACCGATGGCGGCGTCGACTACTCCTTCGAGTGCGTCGGCAACGTGCAGTTGATGCGCGCCGCGCTGGAATGCTGCCACAAGGGCTGGGGCGAGTCGGTGATCATCGGTGTCGCCGGCGCCGGCCAGGAAATCAGCACCCGGCCGTTCCAACTGGTCACCGGCCGCGTCTGGCGCGGTTCGGCGTTCGGCGGGGTGCGCGGGCGCAGCGAGTTGCCGAGCTATGTCGAGAAGGCGCAGAAGGGCGAGATCCCGCTGGATACCTTCATCACCCACACCATGGGGCTGGAGGACATCAACGAGGCCTTCGAGCTGATGCACGAAGGCAAGAGCATCCGCACCGTCATTCATTACTGACAAGCCGTCGCGGCGGGCCCTGCGGCTCGCCACGACCGTTTCACGGAGGTCACGTGAAGGATTCCTTCGAACTGATCGGCAGCCAGAAGTCCTTCGGCGGCTGGCACCAGCGTTACCGTCATTTTTCCCGGACCCTGAACTGCGAGATGGTCTTCGCCATCTACCTGCCGCCCCAGGCCGAGCCGGAGGCGGCGCTGCCGGCCCTGTACTGGCTGTCCGGGCTGACCTGTACCGACGAGAACTTCATGCAGAAGGCCGGCGCCCAGCGGGTCGCCGCCGAACTGGGATTGGTACTGGTGGCGCCGGATACCAGCCCGCGCGGCAGCGGTGTCCCCGGCGATCCCGACGGCGCCTGGGACTTCGGCCTGGGCGCAGGCTTCTACCTGAACGCCACGCAGGAGCCCTGGGCCGCGCACTACCGCATGCACGACTACGTGGTGCACGAGTTGCCGGCGCTGATCGAGGCGCATTTCCCGGTGTCCCGGCGGCGCGGCATCAGCGGGCACTCGATGGGTGGGCATGGCGCGCTGGTCTGCGCGCTGCGCAACCCGGGGCGCTACCTGTCGCTGTCGGCCTTCGCGCCGATCTGCCATCCGAGCGATTGCCCCTGGGGCCAGAAGGCGTTCTCCCGCTACCTGGGCGAGGACCCGGCGGCCTGGCGCGAGTGGGATGCCTGTGCGTTGCTCGAGGGTGCGTCCGAACGCTTGCCGATCCTGGTCGACCAGGGCGAGCGCGACGACTTCCTCGCCGTCCAGCTCAAGCCGGAAGCGCTACGCAATGCGGCGGACAAGGCCGGCCACCCGCTGGAGCTGCGTCTGCAACCAGGCTACGACCACAGCTACTACTTCATCGCCAGTTTCATCGAGGATCACCTGCGCCATCATGCCGGGGTTCTCAACGGTTGATCCGCGATACCTGAAGCCTGTCCCGATCCGGGGTAGAATCACGCCCTGATTCCAACCAGGGCGTTTTTTCATGCGAATTGGCCATGGCTACGACGTGCATCGCTTCGGCGAGGGCGACTTCATCACCCTCGGCGGCGTGCGCATTCCCCACAAACATGGGCTGGTCGCCCACTCCGACGGCGACGTGCTGCTGCACGCCTTGTCCGATGCGCTACTCGGCGCGGCGGCGCTGGGCGACATCGGCAAGCACTTCCCGGACACCGACCCGCGGTTCAAGGGCGCCGACAGTCGCGCGCTGCTGCGACACGTGGTCGCCATCGTCGCCGAGAAGGGCTGGAAGGTCGGCAACGTCGACGCCACCATCGTCGCCCAGGCGCCGAAGATGGCGCCGCACATCGAGACCATGCGCGGGTTGATCGCCGAGGACCTCGGCGTCGCGGTCGACCAGGTCAACGTCAAGGCCACCACTACCGAGCGGCTAGGTTTCACCGGACGCGAAGAGGGCATTGCTGTACATGCGGTCGCTTTGCTGATGGCCCGATGAGCGTTCTCGGCGAACTCGACCTGCTCGGGCCGCGCGCCCATGGGGCAGCCTGCGGCGAGGCGGTGCTCAAGGCCGTGGCCGAGGACTTCCAGGTCGACGAGGTGCTGGACATTCCCCTCAGCGGTGAAGGCGAGCACCTCTGGTTGTGGGTGGAAAAGCGCGGATTGAACACCGAGGAGGCGGCCCGTCGCCTCGGCCGCGCCGCCGGCGTGCAGCAGAAGAACGTCAGCTACGCCGGGTTGAAGGACCGCCAGGCCCTGACCCGGCAATGGTTCAGCCTGCACCTGCCGGGCAAGGCCGATCCCGACCTGGGCGCAGCCGAGGGCGCGGACCTGCGGATTCTTCGCCGCACCCGTCATTCGCGCAAGTTGCAGCGAGGCGCGCATGCCGCCAACGGCTTCACCCTGCGTCTGACCGGGCTGCGGGCGGAGCGTGCCGTTCTCGACGCGCGCTTGGAACGTATCGCCGCGGACGGCGTGCCCAACTATTTCGGCCTGCAACGCTTCGGCCACGGCGGCGGCAACCTGGTCGACGCGCGCAGTTGCGCGGAACAGGACCTGCTGCCGGCAAACCGCAACCTGCGTTCGCGCTTCCTTTCCGCCGGGCGCAGCTACCTGTTCAATCGCCTGCTCGCCGAGCGGGTCGCGGAGGGTAGCTGGAACCGGGCAGCGGTCGGCGACCTGCTGGCCTTCACCGACAGCCGCAGCTTTTTCCTCGCTGGCGAGGAAGAATGCCGCGATGCCCGTCTGGCCGCCCTCGACCTGCACCCCACCGGACCGCTCTGGGGCGAGGGCGATCCGCCGAGCGGCGCCGGCGTCCTCGAACGCGAGCTGGCCCTGGCCGGGAGCGAGCCGGCGCTCTGCCGCTGGCTGGCGAAGGCGGGCATGGCGCACGAACGGCGCATCCTGCGGCTCCCCATCCAGGGGCTGGCGTGGCATTATCCCGAACCTGATGTTCTGCAACTGGAATTCGTCCTGCCGGCCGGTTGTTTCGCCACCGTAGTGGTGCGTGAAATCCTCGACCTGGTACCGACAGGGCAGACGGAAAACCCATGCGCATACTGATTGCCAACGACGACGGGGTGAGCGCACCCGGTATCGCCGCGCTTTACGACGCGCTGGCGGATCATGCCGATTGCGTAGTGATCGCCCCCGACCAGGACAAGAGCGGCGCCAGCAGTTCCCTGACGCTGGACCGCCCGCTGCACCCGCAGCGCCTGGACAACGGATTCATCAGCCTCAACGGCACGCCGACCGACTGCGTGCACCTGGGCCTGAACGGCTTGCTGGAGGAATTGCCGGACATGGTGGTCTCGGGTATCAACCTGGGCGCCAACCTCGGCGATGACGTCCTCTATTCCGGTACCGTGGCGGCGGCCATCGAAGGGCGCTTCCTGAAGGGGCCGGCCTTCGCCTTCTCGCTGGTCTCGCGGTTGACGGACAACCTGCCCACCGCCATGCACTTCGCCCGCCTGCTGGTCTCCGCCCACGAGCGCCTGGCCGTGCCGCCGCGTACCGTGCTCAACGTCAATATCCCGAACCTGCCGCTGGATCGCGTACGTGGTATCCAACTGACCCGCCTCGGGCACCGCGCCCGTGCCGCCGCACCGGTGAAGGTGGTCAATCCGCGCGGCAAGGAAGGCTACTGGATCGCCGCGGCCGGCGATGCCGAGGATGGCGGGCCGGGGACGGATTTCCACGCGGTCATGCAAGGCTACGTGTCGATCACTCCGTTGCAGCTGGACCGTACCTTCCACGAAGCCTTCGGCGGCCTCGACGAGTGGCTGGGAGGACTGACGTGATGTCCGAAGACCTGCATCGCCGGGGTATCGGCATGACCTCCCAGCGTACCCGAGAGCGCCTGATCCAGCGCCTGTACGAAGAAGGCCTGTCCAACGCCCACGTGCTCGAGGTGATCCGCCGCACGCCGCGTCATCTGTTCGTCGACGAGGCGCTCTCGCATCGCGCCTACGAAGACACCGCCCTGCCGATCGGCCACAACCAGACCATTTCCCAGCCATTCATGGTGGCGCGGATGACCGAGTTGCTGCTGGCGGCCGGCCCGCTGGACAAGGTCATGGAGATCGGTACCGGGTCCGGCTACCAGACCGCGGTGCTGGCGCAACTGGTCGAGCGGGTCTTCTCCGTCGAGCGGATCCAGGCGTTGCAGGACAAGGCCAAGGAGCGTCTTGCGGAGCTAAACCTGCGTAATGTTGTCTTTCGTTGGGGCGATGGCTGGGAGGGCTGGTCGGCGTTGGCTCCCTACAATGGAATCATCGTCACCGCGGCGGCCACGGAAGTCCCGCAGTCGTTGCTGGACCAGTTGGCCCCGGGGGGCCGTCTGGTGATCCCGGTCGGTGGCGGCGAGGTCCAGCAACTGATGCTGATCGTCCGCACCGAGGACGGGTTCAGCCGCCAGGTACTCGACTCGGTACGTTTCGTCCCGCTGCTCAACGGCCCGATCGCCTGAGCCGGCGGCCGGCGTCGCCGGCCCGATTGAACGAAAGCGAAGAAGATGGATAAGGGGGAAGGATTGAGGCTAGCAGCGACCCTGCGGCAATGGACTCGGCTCTACGGTGGCTGCCACCTGTTGCTCGGGGCCGTCGTCTGTTCCCTTCTCGCCGCCTGTTCGTCGTCGCCTCCCGGCGGGGTCAAGGTCGTCGATCGCAACGGTTCCGCGCCTGCCGCTGCGCGGCGTACGCCGGTCACCAGCGGGCAGTACATCGTGCGCCGCGGCGACACCCTGTATTCCATTGCCTTCCGCTTCGGCTGGGACTGGAAAGCCCTGGCCGCGCGCAATGGCATCGCGCCGCCCTATACCATCCAGGTCGGTCAAGCTATCCAATTTGGTGGGCGGGCATCGACGCAACCGTCCGTCGCGAAAAACACGCCGGTCGTCGCTGCGCCCGTGGCGACCAAGCCTACCCCGGTTCCACCCGCAGTTAGTACGTCGGTACCTGCCAAGCCCGCACCGGCTCCGGCCTCGACCACGACCCCACCCAGCAGCGGCGCGACTCCCGTCGTCGCGGGGCCTGCGGTGGGGGGGTGGGCATGGCCCGCGAGCGGTACTCTGATCGGCCGTTTTGCCTCAAACGGAAGTTTGAATAAAGGGATTGATATAGCCGGTCAATTGGGCCAGCCTGTCCTGGCTGCGTCTGGTGGGACCGTTGTATACGCCGGTAGTGGTTTGCGGGGCTACGGCGAGTTGGTCATCATCAAACACAACGAGACCTACGTGAGTGCCTACGGTCACAACCGCAGGCTGCTGGTGCGGGAAGGGCAACAGGTCAAGGTAGGGCAATCGATTGCCGAGATGGGCTCCACAGGAACCGATCGGGTGAAGCTGCACTTCGAGATTCGCCGCCAGGGTAAGCCTGTCGATCCACTGCAATATTTGCCACGTCGCTGACCGGGAGTTCGCCCGCCCACATCATGTAGGTGAGCGGGTCCGGGCGTGTCCAGCGGGAAAGGAATCGCCCGGGCTTGAGTCGAACTCATGCAAGGGATAACGACATGGCACTCAAAAAAGAAGGGCCGGAGTTTGACCACGATGATGAAGTGCTCCTCCTGGAGCCCGGCATCATGCTGGACGAGTCGTCTGCCGACGAGCAGCCTTCTCCCCGGGCAACTCCAAAAGCCACCACTTCCTTCTCTTCCAAACAACACAAGCACATCGACTACACGCGCGCGTTGGACGCAACGCAGCTGTATCTCAACGAAATCGGTTTCTCGCCCCTGTTGACGCCCGAAGAGGAAGTCCACTTCGCTCGTCTGGCGCAGAAGGGCGATCCCGCTGGTCGGAAGCGGATGATCGAGAGCAACCTGCGGTTGGTGGTGAAGATCGCCCGGCGCTATGTCAATCGCGGACTGTCCCTGCTCGACCTGATCGAGGAAGGCAACCTAGGCCTGATCCGCGCCGTGGAGAAGTTCGATCCGGAGCGCGGATTCCGGTTCTCGACCTACGCCACCTGGTGGATCCGCCAGACCATCGAGCGGGCCATCATGAACCAGACCCGGACCATTCGCTTGCCGATCCATGTGGTCAAGGAGCTCAACGTCTACCTGCGTGCGGCGCGGGAACTGACCCACAAGCTCGACCACGAACCTTCACCCGAAGAAATCGCCAACCTGCTGGAGAAGCCGGTCGCCGAGGTCAAGCGCATGCTCGGCCTGAACGAACGGGTGACTTCGGTAGACGTCTCTCTTGGTCCGGACTCGGACAAGACCCTGCTGGATACGCTCACCGACGATCGCCCCACCGACCCGTGCGAGCTGCTGCAGGATGACGATCTCAGCGAAAGCATCGACCAGTGGCTGACGGAACTCACCGACAAGCAGCGTGAGGTGGTGATTCGCCGCTTCGGCTTGCGCGGGCACGAAAGCAGCACGCTGGAAGAGGTCGGCCAGGAAATCGGCCTGACCCGCGAGCGGGTTCGTCAGATCCAGGTCGAGGCGCTGAAGCGCCTGCGGGAGATCCTGGAGAAGAATGGCCTGTCGAGTGACGCGCTGTTCCAGTGACGGAAAACCTTAGACCCACTGAAGACCCGGCGTTCGCCGGGTTTTTTGTGTCTGCTCTTGTAAGCATTAACTTACACGGCGTGTGAGCCTAAGTAGATAAATGCCCGGGAGGTTTGCCAAAAACGCTCGGTGAATTTAAGTAACTTATTGAAATTAAAGGAATATATTTTTCTAAAATGGCTGCCGAAGAAGCTTCGCTGGGTTTTCTGGCAGGTTGCGGGAGCACTAGGAATCGCTAATATCACTCCTGCGTACAGGGAACACGCAACCCCGAAGGATCGGGGAAGGGACGTCGCCAGGGAGGCGATTCATCAGGATGATGACGAGGGACTGAAGAGTGGGCGGGGTAATACCCCGCCCCTTTTTTTTGCCTGCCGTTTTACTCGTCGCCAAAGAAAAGGCCCGCTGTTTGCGGGCCTTGGCGTATCAGCGCTCCAGATGCTGGAGCTTGCCGGCGACGCCGTCCCATTCCTCGGCGTCGGGCAGGGCATCCTTCTTCTCGGTGATGTTCGGCCAGATTTCCGCCAGCTCGCTGTTCAGTTCGATGAATTCCTGCATGTTCTCCGGCACTTCGTCTTCGGAGAAAATCGCCTGGGCCGGACATTCGGGCTCGCACAGGGCGCAGTCGATGCACTCGTCCGGATGGATGACCAGGAAGTTGGGTCCTTCGTAGAAGCAGTCTACCGGGCAGACTTCCACGCAGTCGGTGTATTTGCACTTGATGCAGTTGTCGGTGACGACGAAGGTCATTTTCTAGTTCTCTCCTCAGGCGGGCGGCTAAGCGCGCGCGATTCTAGCAGCTTGTGCGGTAGTCCGTCAGACCCGCATCTTCCATGCATATAACAGATCGAGAGCTTGCCGCGGGCTGATATCGTCGGGATTGATCCTCGACAATTCATCGATCACCGGGTGCGGCAGGCTGGCGAACAGGTCGCTCTGCATCGGCGAGGCGGGCTTGCCGCTCTGCTGGCTCGGCATCTCGTGCGGCAGGCTGGTGGTTTCCAGGCGCTTGAGGTGTTCGCGGGCGCGCTGGATTACCGGGGCCGGCACGCCGGCCAACTGGGCCACCGCGAGGCCGTAGCTCTGGCTCGCCGGTCCCGGCAGTACATGGTGCAGGAACACGATGCGTTCATTGTGCTCGGTCGCGTTCAGGTGCACGTTGGCTACCGCGGGCTGGCTTTCCGGCAGTACGGTCAGTTCGAAATAGTGGGTGGCGAACAGGGTGAAGGCGCGAGTCCGGGCCAGGTCCTCGGCCGCTGCCCAGGCCAGCGACAGGCCGTCGAAGGTGCTGGTGCCGCGGCCGACCTCATCCATCAGCACCAGGCTCTTGTCGGTGGCGTTGTGCAGGATGTTGGCGGTTTCGCTCATCTCCACCATGAAGGTCGAGCGGCCGCCGGCAAGGTCGTCGGACGAGCCGATGCGGGTGAAGATGCGGTCCACCAGGGACAGCTCGCAGCGTGCAGCCGGAACGAAGCTGCCGATGTGCGCAAGCAGCACGATCAGCGCGGTTTGCCGCATGTAGGTGGATTTACCGCCCATGTTCGGACCGGTGATCACCAGCATCCGGGTGTCGGCATCCAGCGCCAGGTCGTTGGCCACGAACGGTGTCTCCAGCACCTGCTCGACCACCGGATGGCGGCCCTGCTCGATGTGCAGGCAGGTGTGTTCGACGAACCGTGGGCGATTCAGGTCGAGGTTCAGCGCGCGTTCGGCGAGATTCGCCAGCACGTCCAGTTCCGCCAGCGCCGAGGCGCTGTCCTGGAGCGGAGCGAGGTGGCCGATCAGGCGTTCCAGCAGCTCTTCGTAGAGCGCCTTCTCGCGGGCCAGGGCGCGGCTCTGGGCCGACAGCGCCTTGTCCTCGAAGGCCTTCAGTTCCGGCGTGATGAAGCGCTCGGCGCCTTTCAGGGTCTGCCGGCGGATGTAGTCGGCCGGAGCCTGTTCGGCCTGTACCCGTGGCAGCTCGATGAAGTAGCCATGGATGCGGTTGTAGCCGACCTTCAGGTTGGGCAGGCCGGTGCGGGCCTTCTCGCGCGCTTCCAGGTCCATCAGGAATTGCCCGGCGTTTTCGCTCAGCGCCTGCAGCTCGTCCAGCTCCGCGTCATAGCCGGTCTTGATCACGCCACCGTCGCGGATCACCGCTGGCGGGTTGTCGATGATCGCCTTGGCCAGCAGTTCGGCGAGTTCGGGATAGGTGCCGATGGTGGTGGCCAGCGCCTGCAGGTGCGGCGCTTCCAGTTCGGTCATGGCGTTCTGCAGGTCCGGCAGCGCCGCCAGCGCGTCGCGCAGGCGCGCCAGGTCGCGAGGGCGGGCGTTGCGCAGGCCGATGCGGGCGAGGATGCGTTCGAGGTCGCCGATTTCCTTGAGCTGCGGTTGCAGGTTCTCGAAGCGGTAGCGTTCCAGCAGGCAGGCGATGGACTCCTGGCGGGCTTCCAGTACCGCGCGGTCACGCAGCGGACGGTTCAGCCAGCGGCTCATCAGGCGGCTGGCCATGGCGGTCTGGCAGCGGTCGACCACCGATTGCAGAGTGTTCTCGCGGCCACCGCTGAGGTTGATATCCAGCTCCAGGTTGCGGCGGCTGGCACCGTCGAGGATCACCGTGTCATCGAGGCGGTCGTGGCGCAGGCTGCGCAGGTGCGGCAGGGCGGTACGCTGGGTTTCCTTGGCGTAGGCGAGCAGGCAGCCGGCGGCGCCGATGGCCAGGGTCAGGTTCTGGCAGCCGAAGCCTTTCAGGTCCTGGGTGCCGAATTGCTGGCAGAGGCTCTTGTGCGCCGAGTCGCGATCGAAGTCCCATGGCGCGCGGCGACGTACGCCGCGGCGCTTCTCCGCCGGCAGGCCCTGTGGCCAGTCGTCTGGAATCAGCAGCTCGGCCGGGTTGAGGCGCTCCAGTTCGGCCAGCAGGGTTTCCCAGCCTTTTATCTCCTGGACGCTGAAGCGGCCGCTGGTGATGTCCAGCACGGCGAGGCCGAACAGGCGCTCGTCGCCGAGGATCGCCGCCAGCAGGTTGTCGCGGCGTTCGTCGAGCAGCGCCTCGTCGCTCACCGTGCCGGGGGTGATGATCCGCACCACCTGGCGCTCCACCGGCCCCTTGCTGGTGGCCGGGTCGCCGATCTGCTCGCAGATCGCCACCGACTCGCCGAGCTTGACCAGCTTGGCCAGGTAGCCCTCCGCCGAATGGAAGGGAATGCCTGCCATCGGGATCGCCTTGCCGCCGGACTGGCCGCGCGCGGTCAGGGTGATGTCGAGCAGCTTGGCGGCCTTCTTCGCGTCCTCGTAGAACAGCTCGTAGAAGTCGCCCATGCGATAGAACATCAATTGGTCGGGGTGCTGATGCTTCAGTTTGAAGTACTGCTGCATCATTGGCGTGTGCTGAGAGAGGTCGGTCATACGGGCCTTCGGAAGCGGGCTTTGGACGGTGCAAAAGAGGGCAATGTTAACCCGATTCACCGGCCTGTGTCGGGTCCGTTCGGAACCGGCGCGGACCCTCAGGTCCGCGCCTGTGCGGGCTGCTTTCAGCGTGCCGCGGTATAGCTGGCGCCGAGCTTCTGCCGACCGTCGGGCAGGTTGATCTGCGCCGGGTCGAGACGCCAGACCCGCGCCGCGGCGATGTCGCCGAGGAGCAGGCTGTAGGTCGGGTCGAACGAAGTGCTGGAGAAGATCAGGTAGTCCTCGTTCACCGGCGCGGCGTCGGAATTGTCGCCCTGGCAGTGGTTGAGCGGCAGGATCGCCGGGGTGCCGGGCGGGCTGTTGGGTACGACCATGGCCAACTGGTCGTTGCCGGCCGGCTGGGTACGCGAGAGGAAGTAGGCGGTGTAGTCGCGTACCACCGGGTAATAGTCGCGGCCCCCCGCGGCCGGGGTGGCGAGGGCGCTGACCTGGCCGTTCTCCAGGTTCCTGCGCACCACCCGCAGGCTGTCGCCGGCTCCTGTCGCGTAGACCACGTACTTGCCTGAGGGTGTGAGGAACGGCATCGACTCCTCGGTGCTCCAGCCGTCGCCGGTCACGGCTTTCCAGGCGCTCACGCCGACGCTGCCATCGCCATTGAAGACCAGGGTGGCGAGGCGGATGTCGCCCTCGTGCTTGAGCACGACCTGGCGGCCGTCGAAGGAGAACTTCGGATCCTCGTTGCGACCGCCGATGGCCGCGGTCAGGTTGCTCGGCGCCTGGGTACCGCCGATGGCCCAGGCGAACACGTGCCAGGCGCCATTCTGGCGGCCCATGAAGGTCAGGTAGCGGCCGTCCGGGGAGAAATGCGCATTCATCGGGTCCTCGATGTTCCAGCCGGGCTGGTTGAGCTGGCGGGTGCTCTTGCTCTTGAAATCGTGCAGGTAGAGGTTCGAGGAGCCGTCCCCGTACTCCATATAGCTGTGGTAGACCAGGCGCCCCCCGAGCGCGGGCAGGCTGCTGGCGGGTTGCAGGGCCAGGTTGGCGGTGCAGGCCGCATGGGCGGGGAGGCTGGCAACGGGGGAGAGGAGCAGGGCGAGGGAGAGCAGAGAGACCTTGAGTGGCGCGATGTTCATGGGGTGCCTTTCCTTGGACGGTGATGGAACACGCATGTTCGCGCATTCGCTGCCTTCGCGCGGTTGCGCTTGTCCGAAAGCTGCTTCTGAATGGAAAAGCCGATGGTGTAGGGTAGTCCCTTTCCGTTTCTACCCTGGAGAACAGTGATGACCCTGATGGAGTCCGACCTGACCGCACTGGCCGCCCGCCTCGGCGAAAGCCTTCGTTACCTGGGCGAGCAGGTCAGCACGGCGGAATCCTGCACCGGTGGCGGCATCGCCGAGGCGATCACCCGCATCCCGGGGAGTTCGGGCTGGTTCGAGGCTGGCTACGTGACCTACTCGAACCGCCAGAAGACCCTCCAGCTGGAGGTGCCCGAGTCGCTGTTCCCGGCAGTCGGCGCGGTCAGCCGGGAAGTGGTCGAGGCCATGGTGCGCGGCGCCCAGCGGCACAGCGGGGCGCGTTTCGCGGTGGCGGTGAGCGGTGTCGCCGGGCCCGACGGCGGCTCGCCGGAAAAGCCGGTAGGCACGGTCTGGCTGGCCTGGGCCGACGGCGAGCGGCTGGTCAGTGAGCGCTGCCAGTTCAACGGCGACCGCGACGCCGTGCGCCGGCAGACGGTGGCGACCGCGCTGACCGGCCTGCTGCGCATGAGCAACGGCGAGAACCCGGGCTAGCCGCGCCTGCGGGCAACCGTTCGGAACATTCTTCCCGTCGGGGGTAGGCGAGCGACTTGCCCTGTGGAATAATACTGTCTACTTATACAGTTGTTCGTGGCCGTCCGGCCGCCCTGACTTCGCGAGGACTTCAATGGACGAGAACAAGAAGCGCGCCCTGGCCGCGGCCCTGGGACAGATCGAACGCCAATTCGGCAAAGGCGCGGTCATGCGCATGGGCGACCATGAGCGCCAGGCGATCCCGGCCATCTCCACCGGCTCCCTGGGTCTGGACATCGCCCTCGGCATCGGCGGCCTGCCCAAGGGCCGGATCGTCGAGATCTACGGTCCGGAATCCTCGGGCAAGACCACCCTGACCCTCTCGGTGATCGCCGAGGCCCAGAAACAGGGCGCCACCTGTGCCTTCGTCGACGCCGAGCACGCGCTCGATCCCGACTATGCCGGCAAGCTGGGCGTCAACGTCGACGACCTGCTGGTCTCCCAGCCGGACACCGGCGAGCAGGCCCTGGAAATCACCGACATGCTGGTGCGCTCCAACGCGGTCGACGTGATCATCGTCGACTCCGTGGCCGCGCTGGTACCCAAGGCCGAGATCGAAGGCGAGATGGGCGACGCCCACGTCGGCCTGCAGGCACGCCTGATGTCCCAGGCGCTGCGCAAGATCACCGGCAATATCAAGAACGCCAACTGCCTGGTCATCTTCATCAACCAGATCCGCATGAAGATCGGCGTCATGTTCGGCAACCCGGAAACCACCACCGGCGGTAACGCACTGAAGTTCTACGCCTCGGTCCGCCTGGACATCCGTCGTACCGGCGCGGTGAAGGAAGGCGACGAGGTGGTGGGTAGCGAAACCCGCGTCAAGGTGGTGAAGAACAAGGTTTCCCCGCCGTTCCGCCAGGCCGAGTTCCAGATCCTCTACGGTAAGGGCATCTACCGTACCGGCGAGATCATCGATCTGGGCGTGCAATTGGGCCTGGTCGAGAAGTCCGGCGCCTGGTACAGCTACCAGGGCAGCAAGATCGGCCAGGGCAAGGCGAACGCCGCCAAGTACCTGGAAGACAATCCGGAAATCGGTTCGGTACTGGAGAAGACCATTCGCGACCAGTTACTGGCCAAGAGCGGCCCGGTGAAGGCCGACGCCGAAGAAGTGGCTGACGCCGAAGCCGATTGAGGCCAATGGCGATCGTGCTCGATACGCCCGTCGCCGTGCGGCGGGCGGCCATGGATCTGCTGGCGCGCCGTGAGCACGGGCGCGCCGAGCTTTCCCGCAAGTTGCGCCAGCGTGGCGCGTCTGCCGAGTTGATCGATCCTGCCCTCGACCGCCTGGCCGAGGAAGGTCTGCTCGACGAATCCCGCTATCTCGAAAGCTTCATCGCCAGTCGCGCCCGTAGCGGCCATGGGCCGTTGCGCATCCGTGAGGAACTGGCGCAACGCGGTCTGCCGCGCGCCGATATCGAAAGGGCGCTGGGTGCCTGCGAGGTCGACTGGAGTGCGCAATTGCGTGAGGTCTGGCGCCGCAAGTTCGCCCGCCTGCCGCAGGACGCCAGGGAAAAGGCCCAGCAGGGCCGCTTCCTGGCGTACCGGGGTTACTCCATGGAGTCGATCAGCCGCCTGTTGAACGGCCGCAGCGACGATTGAGCGCGTGCCGGAGCGGCAGCTTCAGTCCCAGTTTTCCGGCAGGTTGATGTAGTCCAGCAATTCCCGCAGCCGCCCCTGGTCGCGCCCGTTGAACACGAAGGCGAGGCGGGTCAGGTTGCGGAACTCCGGTTCGTCCTGTTCCTGCTCGCTGTAGGCCTGCTGCTGGAAGCCGCCGCTCAGGCAGAGGCTGGCGAAGTGTTCGTGCAGGTGCGCCAGCGCGGCTTCGTTCAGGGCGTGGTTCAGGCGAATCACGAAAGTGCCTTTCAGCCAGCGGCTGGAGTGGAAATTGCGGTAGAACTGGGCGATTTCCTTCACCGCGTCTTCGGCCGAATGCACCAGGCGCATCAGGCGCATGTCGGCCGGCAAGATATAGTGATTCTCCAGCAACTGTTCCTGCATGAACTCCAGGGCGTGTTCCCAGTAGCGGCCGCCCGGCTGGTCGAGCAGCACGATCGGCACCAGCGGACTCTTGCCGGTCTGTACCAGGGTCAGCACTTCCAGTGCCTCGTCTAGGGTGCCGAAGCCGCCGGGGCAGAGCACCAGGCCGTCGGCTTCCTTGACGAAGAACAGCTTGCGCAGGAAGAAAAAGTGGAACGACAGCAGGTTGCCGCTGCCGTCCACCGTATGGTTGGCGTGCTGCTCGAAGGGCAGGGTGATGTTGAAGCCCAGGCTGTTCTCCAGCCCGGCGCCTTCGTGGGCGGCGGCCATGATGCCGCCGCCGGCGCCGGTGATCACCATCAGGTCGTAGCGGGCCAGTTCCTCGCCCAGCTTGCGCGCCAGGGCATAGACCGGATGTTCGACCGGCGTGCGCGCCGAGCCGAACACGGTGACCTTGCGTCGCCGCTTGAACTGCTCGAGGACGCTGAAGGCATGCTCCATCTCGCGCAGGGTCTGCAGCATGATCTTGGCGTCCCAGCGGTTGCGGTCGGCCTGGGCCATGCGCGTCACGGTGAAGAGCATCTCGCGGTAGAGCGCGAGATTGGGGCTGTCGCCGGGAGCCGCAAGGGCCGCCAGTTCGTCGACCTTCCGCGCCAGGTCGGTGCCGCTGGTCTGGAAGTGCCGGGAAAGATAGTCATCGGCTTCGTAGGGCATTCGCATACTCCTTCTACAACCACCCTGGACAGGCGGTCATCCGCATACTGCCACGGACTGCGTGACAGTTGCGGACGGCGGCTCAGATCTCGATGCGTTCGCCGGGTTCCGGTATCTCGGCATCCCAGTCGAGACGCTCGCGGATCGCGCCCTGCAGCGCTTCCATCTTTTCCCGCTCGCCATGTATCAGGTATAGCGCTGGACGGTGGGCGAAGTGACCGACCCAGTCGAGCAGCTGCGATTGCCCGGCGTGGGCGGAGAAGCCGCCGAGGGTATGGATCTGCGCCTTGACCGCGATGCGCTGGTGGAACACGCGAACCGCGCTGGCGCCGTCGACGATGTTGCGGCCCAGGGTGCCGCGCGCCTGGAAGCCGGGGAATACCACATGGCATTCCGGGCGCCAGAGGTTGTGCTTGAAGTGATGGACGATACGGCCGCCGGTGCACATGCCGCTGCCGGCGATGATGACCGCGCCGCTCTTGATCCGGTTGATCGCCATCGACTCGTCGGCGCTGCGGGTGACGCGCAGCACCGGCAGCCATTCCTCCAGGCGGGTGGTGCCGGTGCCGCGAATGTACTCGCGGTCGCGGTCGTCGAACTCGTTGCTGTGGCGCAGGTAGATGCCATTGGCACGGGCGGCCATCGGGCTGTCGAGGAATACCGCCTGTTGCGGCAGGCGGCCCTCCTGGTAGAAGCGGCCGAGGTAGTAGAGCAGGTCCTGGGTGCGACCGACGGCGAACGACGGGATCAGCACGTTGCCGCCGTCGCGATGCGCCTGGTCGAGAATCGCCGCCAGTTCCTCCAGGGTGTCGTTGCTGTCGCGGTGATCGCGATCGCCGTAGGTGGATTCGAGCATCACCACGTCGGCCCGGCTCAGCGGCGAGGGCGCTCGCATCAACGGCGAGCAGGTGTTGCCGAGGTCGCCGGAAAACACCAGGCGGCGCGGTTGCACCTGGTCGTGGAATTGCACTTCGACGATCGACGAGCCGAGGATGTGCCCGGCGTTGTGAAAGGTCACCCGCACGCCACGAGCGACCGCCACGGTGCTGCCGAGGCTGATCGGCCGGCGCAGCTTGAGCGCGCGTTCGGTGTCGGCCTGGGTATACAGCGGCTTGATGCTCGGCTTGCCGATCCGGTTGCGCCAGCGGTTCTCCCACTCGGCGTCCTTTTCCTGGATGTGCGCGGAGTCCAGCAGCATGAGTTCCAGCAGTTCGCAGGTGGCCTCGGTGGCGAAGATCGGGCCCTTGAAGCCCTCGGCCGCCAGGCGCGGCAGCAGGCCGCTGTGGTCCAGGTGGGCGTGGGAGATGACCACCGCGTCGATGCTCGCGGGATCGAAGGGGAAGGGCGCGCGGTTGCCGTTGTCGGCTTCGCGGCGCCCCTGGCGCATGCCGCATTCGAGCAGGACCTTCACGCCATCGAGGGTTTCCAGCAGATAACAGGAGCCAGTGACCTCCTGGGCGGCGCCTAGAAACGTCAGTGATGCCATCGAGCCTCCTCCGTCAGAGCTCTGTCGACACCCCGATACCTTTCGGGGATCGTGGAATGCCATGGAACCTTCGTACAGGGCCAGGGTGAACGAATCGGGGGCGGGGAGCTTGATGCAGGTCAGCGCCCTTTGCCGTGTGCTGCCTAGACTGCAAGGCACCACTAGGGAGGCTACCCACCATGAGTCAGATTCTGCCCAGTCAGGACGAGTTGCTTGCCCATGCGGCGGCCGAGCCGGCGTTTGCCGCGTGGCTGCAAGGCCATGGTCCGCTCCAGCATAGCGCAGAGACCCGCGCCGCCGTGTTCCGCACCGCTCATCAATTGGTCCAAGCCGGGCTGCAACCGGACCTGGCCAGCGTCTACCAGCTGTTCCGCGCCCTCGACCGGCTGACCGCCAGCGCCCTGCGCATCGTCGTGCACATGACCTACGCCCGGCGCATCCGCCTGGACGGCCAGCCGTTGCAGGCCGAGGATTTCAAGACACAGCCCGAGGGCCACACCGGCGGAGCCCTGAACATGGTCCCGGCCTACGCCGGCTATCTGGCACTCAACGTCCTGACCGGCAAGACTCGCGCCTGGCTGATGGGCCAGGGCCATTGCGTGGCCGCCATCGACGCGCTGAACGTCCTCACCGGCAACCTGCACCCGGAGCAGGAGCGCGCCTATGCCGACGGCGAGGAAGGGCTGAACCGCTTGCTGCAGGACTTCTACGGCTACGCCCAGGCCCCCAACGGCGCACCGGCGGCGCCACTGGGCAGCCACGTGAATCCGCATACCGCCGGCGGTATCGCCGAGGGCGGCTACCTCGGCTTCGCCGAATTGCAGTACGCGCACATGCCGCTGCCCGGCGAGACCCTGGTGGCGTTCCTCTCCGATGGTGCCGCCGAGGAACAGCGCGGCAGCGACTGGATTCCGCGCTGGTGGCGAGCCGAGGATTGCGGGGCGGCGCTGCCGGTGATGATCGCCAATGGCCGGCGCATCGAGCAGCGCACCGAACTGGGCACCCATGAGGGGCTGGAGGGCTTCAAGCTGCATCTGCGCCGATGCGGCTTCGATCCGATCAGCTTCGATGGGCGCGACCCGGCCGCCTTCGTCTGTACGCTCTGGGAGATGGAGCAGCGCCTGGAGCGGCGCGTGCAGGAGAAGAACAGCGGCATCCTCCGCTACCCGCTGCCGATTCCCTACGGCATCGCCGAGACGGTCAAGGGCTTCGGCTTCTATGGCGCCGGCAGCAACGCCGCGCACAACCTGCCGCTGCCGGGCAATCCGCATAACGACGAACAGGCCCGGCAACTGTTCAACCAGCATGCAAACGAACTCTGGGTCGAGCCTGAGGCTCTCGAATTGGCCCGCCGGCTGTTCGCCGAGCAGCGCGGCGAGCGTCCCCTCGAACGGGACAACCCGCTGGCCCTGCGCCATCCCATCGAACCGATCATCCCGCCGCTGCGCTATCGCGACGACGCCTGCTCGCCGATGGCCGCGCTGGACCGCTTCTATACCGAACTGGTGGAGGCCAACCCCGACCTGCGCGCCCGGGTCGGCAATCCCGACGAATTGGCCAGCAACCGCCTCGGCGGCGTGCTCAAGGCGCTCAAGCATCGGGTCAGCGAGCCGGAGAGCGAACTGGAATCGGTGAGCGGTCGGGTCATCACCGCGCTCAACGAGGAGGCGGTGGTGTCCGCCTGCCTGGCCAACCAGGGCGGACTCAACCTGGTTGCCAGCTACGAGGCGTTCTGCGTGAAGATGCTCGGCGCGGTGCGCCAGACCCTGATCTTCGCCCGCCAGCAGAAGGAAGTCGGGCGTCCGGCCGGCTGGCTGGGCTGGCCGCTGGTCGCTACTTCGCATACCTGGGAGAACGGCAAGAACCAGCAGTCGCACCAGGACACCACCTTCTGCGAGGCCCTGCTTGGCGAGATGAGCGACATGGTCCGGGTGCTCTTCCCGGCCGATCACAACAGCGCCCTGGCGCTGCTACCGACGATCTACCGCAGCCGGGGGCAACTGGCCTGCCTGGTGATCCCCAAGCGCGACCGGCCGATGGTGTTCGACGCCATCCAGGCCGAGCGCCTGGCCCGCGACGGCGCGATCCTGGTCGAGGAGCGCTGCGGCTCCGATCCGCTGCTGCTGATCGCCAACGGCAGCTACCAGCTCGAACAGATGCGCCGCGCCGCGCAGCGCCTGGCCGAGGCCGGGCAGGCCTACCGGCTGGTCTACCTGCAGGAGCCGGGACGCTTCCGCGCGCCGCGCGATCGCTGGGAGGTCGAGGCGGTGGCCGACGAGGCGTTGGTGGAACGACTGTTCCCGGATAGCCATGAGCGCCGCGTGCTACTCACCCATATGCGCGCGGAAGTGGCGCGCGGTCATCTTTGGCCAATCCTGCCGGATGCCCGGCGCACCTCGGTACTCGGCTATCGCAACCGCGGCGGCACCCTCGACGAGGCGGGCATGCAGTTCGCCAACCGCGCCTGCTGGGGCAACGTGCTGGCGGCTTGCGCCCGCTTGATGGAGGTGCCGCGCACCGCGCTGCTGACCCCGGAGGAAGCGGCGGCGGTGGCCGGCAAGGGCGATCCGGCGTTGTTGCGCTGAGTTCGGCTGCGTATCGGCGGATAGCGTCTGTGGCGTTATTCGCCCTGCCGAACGGGGGCGGGTGTCTGGCGAAGGCAGGGTGTGGGCGGGGTATCGGCGGATAGCGTCGGCGACGTCATTCGCCTACGGAGCGGGGGGACGAAGCGGCTTGAGCAGCCCGTCCAGCCCGTCGATCTTCAGCTCCAGGGTCAACTGCATCAGCCGCCCGAGTTCACCGGGCGGGAAGCCTTTCTTGTAGAACCACAGCAGGTACTCCTCCGGCAGGTCGACCAGCATCCGTCCCTGGTACTTGCCGAACGGCATCGGCGTTCTGGCGATCTTCAGCAGATGCTGCTTGTCCAGCATGGCGACCGCGCGGCGCGCTTACTTCTTGCCCTGGATGCGGCAACTGCCGGCATCGAAGCGTTCGGTGGCGACCGGCTGGTTGGTCTTGTACTCGGTGAAGCTGTAGGTGAGGATCGCGCCGCGGGCGAGCAACTGGCGATAGCCGGTGTTGCTGCACACGCTATCGCCGAGCTGGCTGCGCACGCTGTCCGGGTTGGAGCGCATGCGCTCGGCGTGGCTGGCGCGTACGCTGAGGTGATTGATCAATTGGTTGCCTTCGACGGTGTAGCCCTGGTCGAGGATGTCTTCGTTGATGGCGCGGGGAGTGCCTACGCTGCTTTCCTTGGCCACTTTCTCCAGCATCTTGCTCAGTTCGAAATCCTTGAGCGAGGCGGCATGGGCGGCGGTGGGCAGGACGAAACAAAGGGCAAGGGCCATGAAGCGCGACATCGAAGATCTCCTGGGGCAATAAGCGGATTCGACCGATGGAGGGGGCGAATTGTTTCCGTCGGCCCATTCCCGGGACGGACGGTGGCGAATGGGCGCCATGTTACCGCGTTCGGGGCGGGGCACGGAAACGCAAAAGGGCGACCGAGGGTCGCCCTTTCGTCGATAGCGGTGCGGATCAGCGCAGCTTGATCTCTGTCCAGAGCTTGTTCAGGGCGCGTCGTTGGCGCGAGTTCAGGTCCTTCAGCGGCTCCAGCCTGGCCTGGGTGGTGGCGTCCGGGAACAGGGCGGCGAGCGTCTTGATTTCCGGCTTGATGAAGGGCAGGGCGGCGGCGTTGGGCGTGCCGGTACCGATCTGGTTGGTCAGCTCGGAAGCGTTCCGACCGTCGAGCATGAAGTCGATGAAGCGGTAGGCCAGGTCAGGGTTCTTCGAGCCCTTGTGGATCACCATGTTGTCGATGGCCAGCACCGCACCTTGGCGGGGCAGGGCGAAGTCGACCTTGAAGGCGCGGCCGGCAGCCTCCGCGTCGGCCCTGGCCTGGTACATGTCGCTGGAGTAGCCATGGGCGACCCAGATGTTGCCCAGGGTCAGCTCCTTGATATAGCTCGACGAGTTGAACGCGGCCCAGTACGGCTTGGCCGCGAGGATCAGCGCCTGGGCTTCCTTCCAGTGCTGCGGGTCGGTGTCGTTGGCGGAGTGACCGAGGTACTTCAGGGCGGCGCCGAACAGTTCCTGCGGGTCGTCCATCACCGTGACCCTGCCCTTGATCTTCTCCAGGACCGCCGGGTCGAAGATCACCGACCAGTCGGCGGGGTCGATGCCCAGCTTGTCCAGCTCGGTCTTGTTGTAGCCGACCAGGGTGGTGGTGAAGGCGTAGGGCAGGGAATAGCGGTTGCCCTTGTCGAAATCCTTGTCGAGGTAGCCCGCGGCCTCGTTGCTCAGGTTCGCCAGGCGACTCTTGTCCAGCTCCAGCAGGTCGCCCTTGCGGATCAGCGCCTCGACTGCGTTCTGGGTCGGGATGATCACGTCGTAGCCGCTGGCCCCGGCGGCCAGCTTGGCCATCATTTCCTCGGTGCCGGAATAGAACTCCTGCACCAGCTCGCAGCCACATTGCTGCTCGAAGCGTTTCAGCGTGTCCTCGGCGATGTAGTCGTTCCAGTTGAACAGATACAGCTTCTCGGCGGCGGTGGCCTGGGCGGCTCCTGCCATGAGGGTTGCGACGAGCAACAGCTTTTTCATCATGGTTCCTTGTTACGGGGTGGCAGGGCTCCGGAAACCGGAGCAGGGCAAGGCCGCGGGCCTCTCCGGGAGGCACGCGGGTTTCGGCGGATCAATGGCCCTTGATGGCGCTGGGGGAGAGTTTCGAGGCGATCACGATCAGCACCAGGGTGAGCAGCATCAGCAGGGTGGAGACGGCGTTCACTTCGGGCGTCACGGCGATCTTGATCATGGTGTAGATCTGCGTCGGCAGGGTGGCGAAGCCGCCGCCGGCGGTGAAGAAGGTGATCACGAAGTCGTCGATGGACAGGGTGAAGGCCATCAGCGCGCCGGCGACGATGCCCGGCATGATCAGCGGCAGGGTCACCAGGTGGAAGCTCTGCCAGGGCGTGGCACCGAGGTCGCGGGCCGCCTCGGTGAGGCTTTCGTCCATGCCCGACATGCGCGCCTGCACCACCAGGGCGACGAAGCCGACCGAGAAGGTGATGTGCGCGAGGGTCACCGAGAGCATGCCCAGGCTCATGTTCAGGCCGATGAAGAAGATCACCAGCGAGACCCCCATCAGGAGTTCCGGAATGGCGATCGGGGTCAGCACCAGCAGGGGCAGCACGCGCAGCTTGAAGCGATGCAGGGCGACCCCGGCGAGGGTGCCGAGCAGGGTCGCCACGCTGGCCGAAACCAGCGCGATGACCAGCGAGTTGGCGGCGGCCTGGAGCATGTCGCGGTTGCCGAACAGCTTGCGGTACCAGTCCAGGGTGAAGCCCACCCACTCGGCGTTCAGCCGCGAGTCGTTGAAGGAGTACAGCACCACGATCACCAGCGGTACGTAGAGGAACAGGTACACCAGCGCGGTGGCGCTCCAGAGCAGGTAGGGCCTACGCATGGGCGCCTCCCTTGCGGGCGCGCGCGGCGCCCATGCCGAGGGCGACCAGCAGCAGGATGCAGCCGGTCAGGGCGATCGACAGCGCGCTGCCGAACGGCCAGTCGCGGGAGTCGAGGAACTGGCTCTTGATCAGGTTGCCGATCATGATGCCGTCGGTACCGCCGACCAGGTCGGGGATGGCGAACATTCCCAGCACCGGGATGAATACCAGTGCCGCGCCGGCGGCCACGCCCGGCAGCGAGAGCGGGAAGGTCACCCGCCAGAAGCGTTGCCAACGACCGGCGCCGAGGTCCTGGGCGGCGTCCAGCAGGGCCGGGTCGTGTTTCTCCAGGTTGGCGTAGAGCGGCAGGATCATGAACGGCAGGTGCACGTAGACCATGCACAGGATCACCGCGAACGGGGTGAACATCAGGCTGATCGGCTGCGCGCCGAACAGGTCCAGCGCGGCGTTGATCCCGCGGGTCAGGGCACCGGACGGCGAGAGGATGATCATCCAGGCGTAGACGCGTACCAGCAGGTTGCTCCAGAACGGCAGGATCACCAGCAGGATCAGCAGGTTGCGCCACTTCGCCGGGGCCCGGGCGAGGGTGGTCGCCACCGGGTAGGCGAGCAGCAGGCAGGCCAGGGTGGTGACCAGGGCGTAGCCGAAGGATTTGACGAACAGTTGCAGGTACACCCAGCTCTCGGTGAGCCGGGTGTAGTTCTCCACGCTGAGGTCGTAGACGGTCTGCCCGTCCTCGCTGTACATCCAGGGCGCCAGGCCGCCGTAGTCGCCGGGAAAGCGGAACGAGGCGAACAGCATGATCAGCGCCGGAACCAGGAAGAAGAACAGCAGATACGCTTGCGGCGGCCAGACCAGCAGCCACTTGCCGAGGTTCTTTCTCATCGTGTCAGGCCCTGACCAGATGGCCGGCATCGAAGCGCCAGGCGGCTTCCACCGCGTCGCCCACCTCGAAGAACTTGGCTCGGCCGGGCGTGGCGTTGGGCAGCAGGGTTTCCAGGCGCTCGCCGTTCTCCAGTTCGACGATGTACAGGGTCACGTCGCCCAGGTAGAGCAGTTCGGCGACGCGACCGCGGAAGTGCACCTCGTCGCTGTCGGCGGTGACGCTCTGCGCCAGGCGGATCTTCTCCGGCCGCAGGGTCAGCACGCAGGCCTCGCCGGGCTGGGCGTCGAAGGATTTCAGCGCCTGGACCTCGCCCAGGCCCCGGAGGTCGATGCGCACGCGTTCGCCGTCGACCGCCTCGACCGTGGCGTCGAGCAGGTTGCACTGGCCGATGAAGTCGGCGACGAAACGACTGCGCGGGAAGCTGTAGATGGTTTCCGGGGCGTCCAGTTGCTCCACCCGGCCCTGGTTCATCACCGCGATGCGGTGCGACAGCGCCAGGGCTTCGCCCTGATCGTGGGTGACATAGACGAAGGTGATGCCGACGTCCTTCTGCAGGTTGATCAGTTCGATCTGCATTTCTTCGCGCAGCTTGGCGTCCAGCGCCGACAGCGGTTCGTCGAGCAGCAGCAGGCGCGGCCGGTTGACCAGCGCGCGGGCGATCGCCACGCGCTGGCGCTGGCCGCCGGAAAGCTGTGTCGGCATGCGCCCGCCCTTGTCCGCCAGGCGCACGTCCTTCAGGGCCTGTTCGACGCGGGCGTCGATCTCGCTCTTCGCCACTCCGGCCATCTTCAGCGGGAAGGCGATGTTCTGCGCCACGCTCATGTGCGGGAACAGCGCGTAGCTCTGGAACACCGTATGCACCGGGCGCTTCTCCGGCTCGACGCCGGCGAGGTCCTGGCCGTTGAGGCGGATCTCGCCGCTGTCCGGCTGGTCGAAGCCGGCGAGCATGCGCAGGAGGGTGGTCTTGCCGCACCCGGAAGGGCCGAGGAGGGTGAAGAATTCGCCGGTGTTGATCGTCAGGCTGACATTGTCGACGGCGGTGAAGTCGCCGAAGCGGCGGGTCACGTTGCGGATCTCGAGCAAGGGGGGCGTCACTCGTCTGGAGAGGCAGTAAGGTCAGCGGGCGGAGCCGGCTGCCCGGTGTCGAAAAAGGGGGCGGATTATAGGGATCGCATCCCGCTCTAACTAGACGTCTGAGGCCCCTGTGAAGAATTTTTTTTCGCGGCCTCGGAAGTTGTCCGACAAAGCAGGAGCCACGCGGGCTCTGATAGAATTTCGCGGTCGCTTTCCAGCCCGTATCCTCGAGTCTTCGATGTTCCTTCGCCCGTCCTTTCCGTATCGGGAGCCTGCCCGATGAGCCATGCCGTTTCCCGCTTGCGCCAGGAGCGCCTGGCGCGCAGCCTGAAACCCTTCGTCGCGCGCGGTTCGCGCATGCCGCGCTGCGAAGGCTGTCGGCTGCTGCCGAGCTATTGCATGTGCGCCTGGCGGCCGCGGGTCGAGGCGCGCGCCGGCATGTGCCTGGTCATGCACGACATCGAGGCGCTGAAACCGACCAACACCGGCTGGCTGATCGCCGATACCGTGGCCGACACCTTCGCCTTCGGCTGGTCGCGCACCGAGGTCGACCCGCGCTTGCTGGAGTTGCTGGCCGACCCGCAGTGGCAGCCATACCTGGTGTTCCCCGGCGAATACGTGGCGGCGGAGCGGGTGGTGAACGAGGTCGCCCCGCTGGTGGAAGGCAAGCGACCGCTGTTCATCCTGCTCGACGCGACCTGGACCGAGGCGCGCAAGATGTTCCGCAAGAGTCCCTACCTGGAGCCGTTCCCGGTGCTCAGCCTGCTGCCCGAGCAGCTCTCGCGCTATCGCCTGCGTCGCTCGACCCGTGGCGAGCACCTGTGCACCGCCGAAGTGGCGGCGCTGTGCCTGGAGCTGGCTGGCGACGAGGCCGCGGGCGAGGCGCTCGGCGCCTACCTGGAGGTGTTCAGCGAGCGCTACCTGGGCGCCAAGCGGCACATTCCGCTGGACGAGGCCAGCCCGGCGCACCGTGCCCTGGCGCCGTTCCGTGGCTGAGTGTCAGGCCGGGCGCGCTTCGGCGGCGAGCTTGCGCGGCCACAACTGCGCCACCAGCATGCCCGCCAGCATCAGCGCGCAACCGAAATAGCCGCGCAGGTGCAGGGTCTCGGCGAGGAACAGGGCGCCGGCGATGGCGGCGAACACCGCTTCCAGGGACAGGATGATCGCCGCATGGGAAGCGATGGCGTGCTTCTGCGCCACCACCTGCAGGGTGAAGCCGGTGCCGACGCCGAGCAGGCCGCCGTATAGCAGGGCGGGACCGGCCTGGACGATGGCGTCCCAGTGGATTTCCTCGAAGACCAGTGCCAGCAGCAGGCTGACCGCCGCGCAGGTGGCGAACTGCAGGAAGGCCAGGCGGATCGGGTCGTAGCGGCTGGCGAACAGGCCTACCAGCAGGACGTGCGCGCCCCAGACCACCGCGCCGGCCAGTTGCAGCCAGTCGCCGGAGGCGACCTGGAAGCCCGGGCCGATGCTCAGCAGGGCCATGCCGAGCACCGCCAGCGACGCCCCCAGCCAGGTGCCCGCGCCGGTGCGCTGGCCGAACAGCAGGCCGAGCAACGGCACGACGATCACGTAGAGCCCGGTGATGAAGCCGGAGTTGGTCACGCTGGTGAACAGCAGGCCGACCTGCTGCAGGTTGATCCCGGTGGTCAGGGCGACGCCGAGGATCACACCGGCGAGCAACTGTCCGCGATGGAAGGGTTGCGCGCCGTCGCGTCGCGAGCGCAGCATCAGCAGTGGCACCAGCACCAGGGCACCGAGGACGAAGCGCAGGCCGGTATAGAGGAACGGCCCGATGGCGTCCATCCCCAGGCGCTGGGCGACGAACGACACCCCCCAGATCATGGCGGTGATCAGCATCAGGACATCGGCACGCAGGGCTTGGCTTCGCATGACTCGCTCGACGGGGCGGGGAGGGTCCGCCACTCTGCCAGCAAGCCGGGGTGTTTGAAAAGACGAACGCGGTGTACGAGGTATCCCTCATTCGGCTTGACCGGTCCGCCCTCGGTCGGCATCCTGAGCGCCGCCTCGGCTGGGCCGAACAAACTAGGACATGTCATGGCTTCTTACGAGATCCTGATCGCCGACGATCACCCCCTGTTTCGCAGCGCTTTGCACCAGGCCCTCACCCTCGGGCTGGGCCCCGACGTGCGCCTGGTGGAAGCCGCCAGCATCGCCGAACTGGAAGCGCGGCTGAACGAGAAGGCCGATTGGGATCTGGTCCTGCTGGACCTCAACATGCCGGGGGCCTATGGCTTCTCCGGCCTGGTGCTGTTGCGCGGGCAATACCCGCAGGTGCCGGTGGTGATGATCTCGGCACAGGAGGAGGCCGCGGTGGTGCAGCGCTCCCGCGAGTTCGGTGCCAGCGGCTTCATACCCAAGTCCAGTCCGCTGGAAACCCTGCAGCAGGCGGTGCGCGCGGTGCTCGACGGGGACACCTGGTGGCCGCCGCAGGATGCCGCCGCCGAAGCCCTCAGCGAGGAGGCCAAGGCCGCCAGCGCCGGGCTCGCCAGCCTCACCCCGCAACAGTTCAGGGTACTCACCATGGTCTGCGAAGGGTTGCTGAACAAGCAGATCGCCTACGACCTGAACGTTTCCGAGGCGACGGTGAAGGCCCACGTCACGGCGATCTTCCGCAAGCTCAACGTGCGCACCCGGACCCAGGCCGCGCTGCTGCTGCAACAAATGGAGACGGTTCCCGCTTCTCATTGAGAGACGGCTTAACGCTTTTTTGACCAGCCGGCGGCTAGACTGCCGGCCTTCCGAATCGATGAGAACCCGACGTGTCGCCTTCCCCCTTCAAAGGCCAGACCGGCCTCAAGCGTATCCTCAACGCCACCGGCTATTCCCTCGCAGGTTTCCTCGCCGCCTTCCGCGGTGAAGCCGCCTTCCGCCAACTGGTGCTGCTCAACGTGGTGCTGATCCCGGTGGCCTTCCTCCTCGACGTCAGTCGCGGCGAACGCGCGCTGATGATCGCGGTGTGCCTGCTGGCGCTGATCGTCGAGCTGCTCAACTCGGCGATCGAGGCCACCGTCGACCGCGTCTCGCTGGAACGCCACCCTCTGTCGAAGAATGCCAAGGACATGGGCAGCGCCGCGCAGTTCGTGGCCCTCACCGTGATCACCGTGACCTGGGCGACCATCCTGCTGGGCTGATCTACGCGGACATGAAGAAGCCGGAGGCAGCGATGCCTCCGGCTTTTTCTTGCGTGCGATGGCGGCGGCTCAGGCCGCCGCGTCGAAGCTGTCGGCCCGCGCCATGTTCCACATGCGCTCGTAGAACTCGCCCTCGATCTTGCCGGAAAGCAGTTCGCCCGGCTTGAGGAAGTAGTGCAGCTGCGAGAACAGGCGGATCTCGGTGTCGGTGATGCGTCGCACCAGGTGCTTGGCTTCGAGCTGCGAGGGATGTTCCAGGCCCGCCGCGGCGAGCATCTCGGCCAGGCCCTTGAGGGTGTTGCGATGGAAGTTGCGCACCCGCTCGGCCTTGTCCGGCACCACCAGCGCGCGCTGGCGCAGCGGGTCCTGGGTGGCGACGCCGGTCGGGCACTTGTTGGTATGGCAGCTCTGCGACTGGATGCAGCCGATGGCGAACATGAAGCCGCGCGCCGAGTTGGCCCAATCCGCGCCGGTGGCCAGGACGCTGGCGATATCGAAGGCGCTGACGATCTTGCCGCTGGCGCCGACCTTGATCTTGTCGCGCAGGTTGAGGCCGACCAGGGTGTTGTGGACGAACAGCAGGCCTTCGCGCAGCGGCACGCCGATATGGTCGGTGAACTCCAGCGGCGCCGCGCCGGTGCCGCCTTCCTTGCCGTCGACGACGATGAAGTCGGGGAGGATGCCGGTCTCCAGCATGGCCTTGGCGATGCCCATGAACTCCCATGGATGGCCCAGGCAGAACTTGAAGCCGACCGGCTTGCCGCCGGACAGTTCGCGCAGCTGGGCGATGAACTGCATCAGCTCGATCGGCGTGGAGAAGGCGCTGTGGCGCGACGGCGAAACGCAATCCTCACCCATCGGCACGCCACGGGTGGCGGCGATCTCGGGGGTGACCTTGTGCTTGGGCAGGATACCGCCGTGTCCCGGCTTGGCGCCCTGGCTGAGCTTGATCTCGATCATCTTCACCTGCGGGTCGAGGGCCTGGGCGGCGAAGCGCTCAGGGTCGAACTTGCCATCGCGGGTGCGGCACCCGAAGTAGCCGCTGCCCAGTTCCCAGACCAGGTCGCCGCCGTTCTCGCGGTGATAGGGACTGATGCTGCCCTCGCCGGTGTCGTGGTAGAAGTTGCCCATCTGCGCGCCACGGTTCAGCGAGCGAATGGCGTTGGCGCTGAGGGCGCCGAAACTCATCGCCGAGACGTTGAACAGCGAAGCGGAGTACGGCTTGCTGCATTGTGGCCCGCCGATGTCGACGCGGAACTCGCAGGGATCGCTGAGCGGCGCCGGACGCATCGAGTGGCTGATGAATTCGTAGCCGGCGGTGTACACGTCGATCAGGGTGCCGAAGGGCTTCTCCGAGCTTTCGTTCTTCGCCCGCGAGTAGACCAGCGAGCGCTGGGCGCGGGAGAAGGGCAGGGCGTCGCCGTCGGCTTCCAGCAGGTACTGGCGGATCTCCGGGCGGATGCCTTCCACCAGATAGCGGATGTTGCCCAGGATCGGATAGTTGCGGCGCACCGCGTGGGGCGTCTGGATCAGGTCGAACAGGCCGAGCAGGCTCAGGGCCACGCCCAGGAGGGTGAACGGCCAGAGCCATTCGGTGCTGCCGAGGAACGGCAGGCTGAGCAAGGTGAACAGGGCGATACAGGCGAAAAACGCATAGCGACTGAGTAGCGACAGATTCATCATGTCTCCAATCTTCAGGCTTCGGTTCAAAATGGTAGTCACCTTCTTCGAGGCGTCTACGACGGGTTCCCCCCGCGCTAACCAAGCGCTGATTATGGGAAACAAACGGGGATAGAAAGCAAGCTAATAATTGTGTCTGGATGGTCGAGCAGCCGAATGGTCGCCGGGAACTCTTTCCGGAGTTGCGAATTATTCTTATCGGAGTAATATGTAACTATATAACATTCTGTAGGAGGCATCCCCATGAAACCCGGCATCCATCCCGAATACCGTCCCGTCCTGTTCCATGACACCTCGGCGGACGTGTACTTCCTGATCGGCTCCACCGCGGAGACCGACAAGACCCATACCCATACCGACGGCAAGACCTATCCCTACGTGACGCTGGACGTTTCCAGCGCCTCGCACCCGGTCTACACCGGCGAACAGCGCAAGACCAAGAGCGAAGGCCGCGTGGCCGGGTTCAACAAGCGTTTCGCCGGCTTCGTCGGCGGCAAGGGGGCCTGATGAAAGTCCTCGCCTCGCTGAAACAGGCCAAGCTGCGCCATCGCGATTGCCAGGTGGTGAAGCGCCGTGGCCGGCTCTACGTGATCTGCAAGTCGAATCCGCGCTTCAAGTGCGTGCAGGGCCGGCCGAAGCCGAAGATCAAGCGCCGCTGAGCGGCGACGGGACGGTCGCCCGTCCCGTCAGCCCTGGGCCTGGAGGAACAGGCCGAACAGCTCGGACTGCGACTTGATGCCGAGCTTGCCGTACATGTGCTTGCGGTGGACCTTCACGGTTTCCGCCGAGATCGCCAGCTTGCGGGCGATCTCCTTGCTCGAGCAGCCGCTGAGCATCAGCCTGCCGACCTCCAGTTCGCGCGCCGTCAGTGGCGTGCCCATCTGCTCCGCGACCTTCTCCAGCGAACCCTGCCAGCCCGGCTCCGGCGCCGCGGGGCTGTTCAACACTTCGTCCTCGAAGGCCAGGCGCTGGCGCATCAGCCCGGCCACCCAGGGCCGCACCAGGCCGAGCACGGCGAGTTGCTCGGGGGTGAAGCGGCGCCGCGAGCCGAGCGACAGGCAGAGGGTGCGTTCGCCGGAGAGCTGGACGTTGATCTGGATTTCATCGGCCACCACGTTGAGGCGGAAGTAACGCTGGTAGTAATCGGTCTGCTCGAAGCATTCCGGTGCCACGTCGGCCAGACGGAACAGGCCGCTGCACGGGTTCTCGCGGCTGGCGATGTAGAACGGGTCGAGCAGGTAGAGGCCTCGCAGGTAGTCCTGGAACAGCGGGTCCGGCCCGCCGTCGGCGCCCGGGCATTCGGCGAACACCTGTGGCCGGCCCTGGCTGAACAGCAGGGCCACCCAGCTGTCGAACGGAACGTACTGTTCGAGCAGGCGTACCAGGCGAATCCAGAAGTCCGGCGCATCCAGCGCCTCGACCAGTTGCCCGACGGAGCGGTGCCAGGCGATGTCCTGCAAGGTGAAACTCATCTTCTACCCCTGTTGGGTTAACCCTCGGACGTAATTATCGGCGCGGGGAACGCCAAGCATACTGTGCCGACTCCTGCATACGAACAGCGCGCGTGCCGAACAGCGCCGAGAACAACAAGGAATTCCGATGAAAGTCGAACTCGTCCAGATCGCCGGTCGCGATGGCGACACCGCGCACAACCTGGAGCGCGCCCTGGCGGCCATCGCCGACTGTGCGGCGGACACCGAACTGGTGGTGTTCCCGGAAACCCACCTGACCGGCTTCCCCAGCGAAGACAACATCGCCGCCCTCGCCGAGCCGCTCGACGGCCCGACGGTCAGCGCGGTGCAGCGCGTCGCCCGTGAACGTAACGTTTCGGTGGCGATCGGCATCGCCGAGGCGGACGCCGGCCGCTATTACAACACCACCCTGCTGATCGCTCCCGACGGCATCGCCCTGAAATACCGCAAGACCCACCTGTGGGCCTCCGACCGCGGCATCTTCACGCCTGGCGACCGCTACGCCACCGCCCTGTGGAACGGCATCCGGGTCGGCCTGCTGGTGTGCTTCGACATCGAGTTCCCGGAAAGCGCGCGGGCCCTCGGCCAACTGGGTGCGGAACTGATCATCGTGACCAATGGCAACATGGACCCCTATGGCCCGACCCATCGCACCGCGATCATGGCACGGGCCATGGAAAACCAGGCCTACGCGGTGATGGTCAACCGCGTTGGGCATGGCGACGGCGGGCTGGTCTTCGCCGGCGGCAGCGCGGTGGTCGATCCCTATGGCCAGTTGCTCTGCGAGGCCGGGCGCGAAGAATGCCGGCAGATCGTCGAACTGGACCTCGGCCGGTTGCAGGATGCGCGTCGGGATTACCGTTACCTCGAAGAGCGTCGCCTGGTCCTGCCCGGCGAGCGCCGCGAGCACCCGGATGGCCTGCGCGAACTGCTGATTCCCTGATTCACCGCGGCGCGACAGGAGCGTCGCGTCGTCCTCCGTCCGCCAGCGAGCGGGCGAGGATGGGCCCGGAAAGCCGTAGCACAACGATGGGCGCCCGAGCGTCCGCCGGTCTCCCGGGTGAGGGGAGGCCCCTGCGCCCCGCGGCCCGGCCGGCTGCGGGCCACTGCCATAACAAACGATAATTCCGGAGTAAGCAGTAATGGCCAGACTCAAGCGCACCCTGTCGCTGGGTTCCGTGGTGCTGTTCGGCATCGCCTACATGACCCCCATCATCGTCCTCGGGACTTTCGGCATCCTCGCCGAGACCACCCAGGGACACGTCCCCGCCGCCTACATCGCCGCTTCCCTGGCGATGCTCTTCACCGCCCTCAGCTACGGGCGCATGGCCGCGGCCTTCCCCGTGGCCGGCTCGGCCTATACCTACGTGCGCAAGGCCATCGATTCCCGGCTCGGCTTCATCGCCGGCTGGGCGGTGCTGCTCGACTACCTGTTCCTGCCGATGGCGATCTGGCTGATCGGCGCCGCCTACCTGCACTCGGCCTTTCCCGCGGTACCCAACGCGGTCTGGGTGCTGGCGTTCATCGGCGTGACCACGACGATCAACATCGTCGGCCTGCGCCTGGCGAAGAACGTCAATGGCCTGCTGATGCTGGTGCAGTTCCTGGTCCTCGGCGCCTTCGTCGCACTCTGCGTGCACTACGTGCTGGGCGACCCGGGCAAGCCGTTATGGTCACTGCAACCGTTGCTCGGTGGCGACCTGCAGGTGCCGCTGGTGATGAGCGGTGCGGCGATCGCCTGCTACTCGTTCCTCGGTTTCGACGCGGTCAGTACCCTGACCGAGGAAACCCGCGACCCGCGGCGCAACATCCCGCGGGCGATCCTGCTGATCACCCTGCTGGGCGGGTTGATCTTCATCGTCACCTCGTACTTCGTGCAACTGGCGCACCCGTCGTTCGCCTTCGACAGCGCGGACTCGGCGGCCTACGAGATCGCCCGCAACATCGGTGGCGACCTGTTCGTGACCTTCTTCCTGGTCGGCCTGATCGTCGGCCAGTTCACCTCCGGTCTCTCGGCCCAGGCCAGCGCCTCGCGCCTGCTCTTCGCCATGGGCCGCGACGGCGTCCTTCCGCGGCCGTTCTTCGGTCGTCTCGGCAAGCGCTTCGAGACGCCGGCGAACAGCATCATCCTGTGCGGTGTGGTGGCCTTGCTGGCGCTACAGATGGACGTGACCACCTCCACGTCGTTCATCAACTTCGGCGCCTTCCTCGCCTTCAGCCTGGTCAACCTGTCGGTGGTCTTCCACTACTACCTTGGCGCCGAGCGCCGCGGTCCACGGGAAACCCTGTTGTTCCTGGTATTCCCTGGCATCGGCCTGGTCGCCGACCTGTGGTTGATGGCCAGCCTCGACCATCTGGCGATCATCCTCGGCCTCTGCTGGCTGGCGCTGGGCGCGGTGTACCTGGCGGCGATCACCCACGGTTTCCGCGAGCCGCCGCCGGAGATGCGTTTCGAGGAGGGCTGAGAAAGAATCGACGCCTGTTTCGCGGCGGCAAGGCGCAGGCTCCTGGCCTAGAGTGGCTATCCATCGCCTCCCTGGTTCCGGAGCCGGCCATGTCCCATGCAGCGTTGTTCCTTCCCCTTCCCGATGACGACACCCTGTATGCCGCGCTGTTGGCGCGCGACCCCGCCTACGATGGCTTCGCCTTCGTCGGGGTGAAGAGCACCGGGGTGTTCTGCCGCCTGACCTGCCCGGCGCGCAAGCCGAAGCGCGAGAACACCCTGTTCTTCGATTCGATCAAGGGTTGCGTCGAGGCCGGCTTCCGGCCCTGCCTGCGTTGCCGGCCGCTGGAACGGCTCGGCACGCAGGGGCCGCTGGTCAGCGACCTGCTCCAGCGCCTCGGTCGGCAACCGCAGCGGCGCTGGTTCGAAGACGACCTGGCGGCGCTGGGCTATGACCCGTCCACCGTGCGCCGTGCCTTCAAGCGCGAGTTCGGCGTGACCTTTCTGGAAATGGCTCGCCTGCGCCGTCTTGGCCAGGTCGCCGAGCGGCTGTCCTCGGGCGCGCGGGTGATCGACGCGCAACTGGATGCCAGCTTCGACTCCGACAGCGGCTTCCGTAGCGCCTTCGCGCGCCTGCTGGGCGAGCCGCCGTCGCAGTTGCGCGGGCGCGAGCTGCTCAAGGCGGACTGGCTGCAGACCCCGCTCGGCGCCATGCTCGCGGTGGCCGATGCGCAGGCCCTGCACCTGCTGGAGTTCTTCGACCGCCCGGCGTTGAGCGGGGAGCTGAAACGCCTGCAGAAGAGCAGCGGATCAAGCATCGGTTTCGGCCGTTTCGCCTCCATCGACAGGATCGAGGCGGAACTCGCCGACTTCTTCGGCGGTACTCCAGTGCGCTTCCAGACCCCGTTGGCGCTGAACGCCTCGGCCTTCACCCGCACGGTCTGGCAGGCGCTGCGCGAGGTACCGTGCGGCAGCACGCAGAGCTACGCCGGGCTGGCCAGGTCCATCGGCTCGCCGTCGTCGGTGCGCGCCGTGGCCCGCGCCAACGGAGCCAACCAGATCGCCATCGTGATTCCCTGCCACCGCGTCATCGGTTCGGACGGTTCCCTGACCGGCTATGGCGGTGGCCTGTGGCGCAAGCGCTGGTTGCTGGAGCACGAGCGGCGCATGGGCGCTGCCGGCTAGCCGGGATCGCCGCCCAGAAGCCGGGCGGGGGCGCGCAACACCGGTTCCCGCTCGACCGCTGCGGGCCGCTGCAAGTCCTCGGCGTCGGCGCGCTCGGCGGTCGACAGGTCGCTGGCGTGGAACCCGGTGATCCGCAACAGGGCCAGGGTACAGGCCAGCGAGACCAGCGCGTAGCAGGCCGAGGCCAGGGCCACGCCGACGATGCTACCGGTACTGTTGAGAATCCACTGGGCCAGTACCGGTGTACCGCCGCCGACCAGCAGCGAGCAGAGCTGGTAGGCCAGCGACAGGCCGGTGTAGCGCACCCGCGCCGGGAAGGCTCGGGCGAGGATACCGCCCACCGCGCCGTAGAACATCGCGTGCGGCACCGTGGCCAGGCACATGCCGACCGCGGCGATCCAGTAGACCTTGGTTTCCACGGCGAAGAACATCGCCGGCATCAGGATAAACTCCGGCAGCACCATCAGGCATGCCGCCTTGCGCATGTCGATGCGCGAAGTGAGCAGCGCCCCCAGTGGCTGGCTGAGGAACTGCACCACCAGCGCGACCACGATGATGCTGAGGAAGGTGCCCTGGCTGTAGCCGAGGGTCTTGGTCGCCCAGGAGAGGGCGAAGGTGCTCTTGAAGTAGGTGACGTGGATGATCGGCAGCACGCCGGCGCCGAGCAGGACGATCTTCCAGTGCTTGCCCAGCACCTCGGCGAGCGGCAGCTTCACCGTGCGCTTCTGCGCCAGCACGCGCTTCATGTCTTCCGACTCCTCCAGCTTCAGGCGGATCACCATGCCGACGATGACCAGCACTGCGGAGAGCAGGAACGGCGCGCGCCAGCCCCAGAGAATGAAGTCCGAGGCGGGCAGGGCGCTGAGGGCGAAGAACGCCAGGGTCGCCAGCAGGTTGCCGGTGGGCGAGCCCTGCTGGGCGAAGGCGGCGTACAGGATGCCTTTGCCCTTGGGCGCGCTTTCGCTGGCGATCAGGATCGCGCCGCCCCACTCGCCGCCGACCGCGATGCCCTGGACGATACGCAGCGCCACCAGGGAGATCGGCGCCCAGATGCCGATCTGCGTATAGACCGGCAACAGGCCGATGCAGGTCGTGGCGATGCCCATCATGATCAGGGTGATCACCAGGGTGGTCTTGCGGCCGATGCGGTCGCCGAGATGGCCGAAGATGATCCCGCCCAGCGGGCGAGCGATGAAGCCCGACCAGAGGGTGACGAAGGACAGCAGGGTGGCCAGGCCCGGATCCATGTCGGCGGGGAAGAATACCTTGCCGAACACCAGGGCGGCGGCCAGGCCGTAGATGTAGAAGTCGTACCACTCGATGGTGGTGCCGATGAAGGAGGCGATACCGGCCCTGCGGGCCTTCTTGTGCAGGTCGGCGTCTTCGGGAGAGGGCGTGCGCGGCATGGGTCGAGTCCTGTTTATTGTTGTTCTCGCCGACACGCCGCGCCCTACCGCCCTTCGCTGAAAGGCGGGGCGGAAACGCTGGTTTCCGTGGAGGGAGAGCGTGCGTCGGTGTTGACCCGGGTGCCTCGGAGTCTAGGTGGCACCCCCGCAAATCAATAGTCTTTTAATCTTATGGCTCGATAAGGGATTCCATATCGACGTTTTCCGTCAGCCCTCGCTCAGGCGTCGTCCAGGCCGCTCTTCAGCGTCGCCAGGAACGCCTGCGCCGCCCGGGAAGGTTCGCTGGCCGGAAGGATCGCGTGGATCTCCGAACGCGCGCCGGCCGGCTCGATTTCCAGGTAGCGCACCTCGTTCCGCCAGGCCAGGCAGAGGGTCTCCGGGATCAGCGCGACGCCCATGCCGAGACCGACCATGGCGGCGACGGTCTGCCACAGGCGCGCCTCGTGGCGGATGCGCGGGCTGAAGCCGGCGTCCACGCAGCGGGCGATGATCAGGTCGTGGTAGTGCGGGGAGACATGGCGCGGGAAGAGGATGAAGTCTTCGTCGCGCAGTTCGGCGAGGTCCAGACGCGCCTGGCCAGCCAGGCGGTGCCCGGCGGGCAGGCAGCAGAGGAACGGGTCGCTGATCAAGGGTTCGGAGACGATTTCCGCCGGCAGCCTGCCCCAGTGCACGAAGCCCAGGTCGATCTGCCCGCGCTGCAACGCCTGGGCCTGCTCCGCGCTGTTCATTTCGCCGAGCACCACCTCCATGTTCGGGTGCTCCCGTTCGAAGCGGGACATGGCCCTGGGCAGGCCGCGGTAGAGCATGGAGTTGACGAAGCCGACGCGCAGTTGGCCGACGTCGCCCTCGGCGGATAGCTGGGTCAGGCGTTTCACCTTCTCTGCCTGCAGCAGCAGGTTGCGCGCTTCCACCAGCAGGACCTGGCCGGCGCCGGTGAGCTTCACCGACTTGTTGTTGCGCAGCAGCAATTGGGTTCCGAGCTGTTCCTCCAGCTTCTTGATGTCGAAGCTCAGCGCCGGCTGGGAGATGAACAGGCGAGCCGCGGCGCGACCGAAATGCAGTTCCTCGGCGACCGCGATGAAGTAGCGAAGCTGTCTGAGATCCATGGCAGGCACCTGGTTCTACGATCTGTTTTTCTTATCGTCGATGATTTTTTTTGTATTGGATGCTTATCGAAGCACTCGCCTAGTCTCGGCGCAAGACAAGCAGGAGCCGCGCCATGACCGCCATGCCCGAAGTACTTCGCGAAGATACGCTGAACATCCCCGACAGCCGTGGGCTGAATCTCTACACCTGCGATCCGGCCCTGGAGCGGCTGCTGGAGGTATACCTGCCGCCGGCGTTGCTCGCCGAATGGCGGCCGCTCCTCGAACGGCTCGGCGCCCGTGCCGGCGGCGAGCTGGACGTGCTGGCGCTGGCGGCGGACAAGAATCCGCCGGTGCTGGCGCCGCGCACCCGCCGCGGCGAGGATTTGCAGAGCATTCGCAAGCATCCGGACTACGTCGCCCTCGAACAGGTGGCCTATGCCGAACTTGGCCTGGCTTCCATGAGCCATCGCCCGGACGGCCCGCCGCCGCTGGTGAAGTATGCGCTCACCCACCTGTTCGTACAGGCCGAGTTCGGCCTTTGCTGCCCGGTCAGCATGACCGACTCGCTGACCCGCACCCTGCGCAGGTTCGGCGCGCCAGAACTGGTCGAGCGCTACCTGCCGTCCCTCGCCTCGCGGGATTTCGACGAGCTGTTCCAGGGCGCCATGTTCATGACCGAGCAGGCCGCCGGCTCCGATGTGGCGCGGACCCGTACCGTGGCGCGGGAGCAGGGCGGCGAGTGGAAGCTCTACGGCGACAAGTGGTTCTGCTCCAACCCGGACGCCGACCTGGCGATGGTCCTGGCCCGCCCCGAAGGCGCGCCGGAAGGAATGAAGGGCGTGACCCTGTTCCTGTTGCCGAAGGTCCGCGAGGACGGCACGCGCAACGCCTATCGCATCGTCCGCCTGAAGGACAAGCTGGGCAGCCGCTCCATGGCCAGCGGCGAAGTCCGCCTGGAAGGCGCCAGCGCCTACCTGATCGGCGAGATCGGCCGCGGCTTCCAGCAGATGGCCGACATGGTCAACATGTCGCGCCTGTCCAACGGCGTGCGCGCCGCCGGGCTGATGCGCCGGGCGCTTAGCGAGGCGCTGTTCGTCGCCCGCCATCGGCGCGCCTTCGGCAAGCACCTGATCGACATGCCGCTGATGCAGAAGCAGTTGCTGAAGATGATGCTGCCCACCGAACAGGCGCGCTCGATGTTCATGCAGATCGCCACGCTGCTGCCGCGCGCCGATGGCGGCGAGGTCGAGGCGCAGAAATGCGTGCGGATCCTCACCCCGCTGATCAAGTTCCGCGCCTGCCGCGATGCGCGACGGGTCACCGGCGACGCCATGGAGGTGCGCGGCGGGGTCGGCTACATCGAGGAGTGGAGCGACCCGCGGCTGGTGCGTGACGCCCACCTGGGGTCGATCTGGGAGGGCACCAGCAACATCGTGGCGCTGGACGTCGCCCGTGCGGTGAGCCGCGAACAGGCGCTCGAACCCTTGCAGCGCCACCTGCGCCGGCTGCTGGATGACAGCGACCTGCCAGGGGACGCCCGCGACCTCTTCGACGAACTGCTGGTGCGAGTGGTCGCGACCATGGCCGACGTCGCCGAGCGCCGCCAGGATGAACAGGTGCGCCAGGCCGGCAGCGCCCTCTACCACCTGTGCACGGCGATCTTCATGGCCTGGGAAGCCAGCCGCCAGGCACCCGACCAGCGCCGCCTGGCCCTGGCCTTCCTGGTCGCCCGGCACAAGCTGCTGCCGCGCGACCCGCTGCACCTGGAGGGCTGGACCGACCAGGCCGAACTGCTGGCCAGGGTGGTCGGCGAGGTGCCGCTGAGCCAGGCCGAAGCCATGCAATTGCTGCCGGCCTGACTGCCCGCATTCCCGCTCACAACAACCAGAGAGTCGCCATGACCAATCAGACGGGCGCCCTGCGTGGCCTGAAAATCATCGATCTCAGCCGGGTCCTCGGCGGACCCTACTGCTCCCAGGCGCTGGCCGACCACGGCGCCGAGGTGATCAAGCTGGAACCCCTCGGCGGCGACGAGACCCGTGGCTGGGGGCCGCCCTTCGAGGGCGACACGGCGTCCTACTTCAAGGGCGTGAACCGCAACAAGAAGGGCATCGCCGTCGACCTGGCGACGGCGGAGGGCATCGAGCTGCTGCTGCGCTTGCTGGAGGACGCCGACGTACTGCTGGAGAACTTCAAGCCCGGCACCCTGGCGCGCTGGGGGATCGGCTACGAGGAGGTGCTTCGCCAGCGCTTCCCGCGGCTGGTCCACTGCGCGGTATCGGGCTTCGGCGCCGACGGCCCGCTCGGCGGCCTGCCCGGCTACGACGCGGCGATCCAGGCGATGGCCGGACTGATGAGCGTGAACGGCGAGGCCGGCGGCGAGGCGTTGCGCATCGGCCTGCCGATCGTCGACATGGTCACCGGGCTGAACGCCATGGCCGGCATCCTCCTCGCCCTCCACGAGCGCCAGGTCAGCGGGCGCGGGCAGTCGGTGGACATCGCCCTGTACGACTGCGGTATCTCCCTGCTGCACCCGCACCTGCCGAACTACTTCGCTTCCGGACGTACGCCCCGGCGTAGCGGCAACGCCCACCCGAACATCGCGCCCTACGACAGCTACCGCACCGGTACCGAGCCGATCTTCCTCGCCGTCGGCAACGACCGCCAGTTCGCCCGCCTGTGCGAGTACCTGGGAGCGGATGAACTGCCGGGGGACCCGCGCTTCGCCGACAACGGCAAGCGCTCGGTCAACCGCGAGGCGCTGAAGCGCGCCCTGGAGGACTACCTGGCGGCCCACGACGGCCGCGAGCTGGCCGAGCGGCTGATCCGTCTCGGCGTGCCCTGCGGAGCCATCGCCACGGTGGAGCGGGTGGTGGAGCACCCGCACACCCGCCATCGCGGGATGGTCGTCGAACTCGAGGGCTATCGCGGCATCGCCTCGCCGGTGAAGCTTTCGCGCACCCCGGCCAGCTACCGCGCCGCGCCGCCGGTGCTGGGCGGAGACACCCGGGAAGTCCTGGCGGAACTGGGATTGAGCGCCGAGGCGATCGACGCGCTGGTCCGGCGCGGCATCGTCCGCGCCTGAAACCCCTCACGGCACGGCCTGCGCCGTGCAACTCAATCCCCGGGCAATTGGAGATGGCCATGGATTCCTCCCCTGGGGCGGTGCGCCCCGAACTCGTGCTGCTGGAGCGGCCGGAGCAGGGCGTGGCCCTGTTGCGACTGAACCGCCCGGCAGTGCTCAACGCCCTGAACATGCGCCTGCGCGAGGCTCTGGCGGAGCACGTACGGCGCCTCGACGAGTGCGCCGATACCCGGGTCATCGTCCTCACCGGAAATGGCGCGGCGTTCGCCGCCGGCGCCGATCTCAACGAACTGGCGGAGGCGTCCGCGCTGGAGATCCAGCAGCGCGGGGTGGAGCGCCACTGGCAGGCCCTCGCCGCCTGCCGCAAACCGCTGATCGCCGCCGTGGAGGGCCATGCCCTGGGCGGAGGCTGCGAGTTGGCGATGCACTGCGACCTGATCGTCGCCGGTGCCTCGGCGCGCTTCGCCCAGCCGGAAATCCGTGTCGGCGTGATGCCCGGCGCCGGCGGCACCCAGCGCCTGGTGCGAGCGGTGGGCAAGTTCCAGGCGCTGCGCATGCTGTTTACCGGTTGCACGGTACGGGCGTCGGAGGCCCTGGCCATAGGGTTGGTCAGCGAGGTGGCGGCGGATGGCCAGGCATTGGATCGCGCCCTCGAACTGGCTCGCCAGATCGCCGGCCTGCCGCCGCTGGCGCTGGCGCAGATCAAGGAAGTGGTCCTGGCCGGCGCCGACCTGCCGCTGGACCAGGCCCTGGCGCTGGAGCGCAAGGCCTTCCAGTTGCTGTTCGACAGCCACGACCAGAAGGAGGGCATGCGTGCCTTCCTGGAAAAACGCACAGCGGAGTACCTGGGAAAATGAGCGAGCCATCGATCGTTCTCATCGGTATCGTCGGTACCGGTGCCATGGGCCAGGGCATCGCCCAGCTCGCTGCCTGTGCCGGGCTGTCGGTGCTGCTCTACGACAGCCGCCAGGGGGTGGCGCTGCAAGCGCGCGAGCAGATCGCCACGGTCCTTGCCCGGCAGGTGGAGCGGGGCCGGCTGGAGGCGGAGGCTGTCGAGCGCGCGATGGGCAATCTGCGGGTGGTCGAGGACTTGCGGGTCCTAGGCGGCTGCCAGTTGGTGATCGAGGCGATCGTCGAGAACCTGGAGGCCAAGCAGGCGTTGTTCCGCCAATTGGAAGAGGTGGTCGGCGACGAAGCGATCCTCGCCAGCAATACCTCCTCGCTGTCGGTTACCGCGATCGCCTCGGCCTGTCGCGATCCCGGCCGGGTCGCCGGTCTGCACTTCTTCAATCCGGTGCCGCTGATGCGTCTGGTGGAGGTGATCGACGGTCTCGCCACCCGCACCGGCATCGCCGAGCGACTGTGCGCCCTGGTGGCGACCTTCGGCCACCAGGCGGTGCGTGCCACGGACAGCCCCGGCTTCATCGTCAACCATGCCGGACGGGCCTTCGGCACCGAGGCGCTGCGTATCCTCGGCGAGGGCGTGGCGCCGGTGGCGGCGATCGACGAAGTCCTGCGCGAGGGCGCCGGCTTCCGCATGGGCCCGTTCGAGCTGTTCGACCTGGTCGGGTTGGACGTCAGCCTGCCGGTGATGGAGTCGATCTACCGGCAGTACTACGAGGAGCCGCGTTATCGTCCGCATCCCTTGCTGCGCCAGATGCTCGCCGCCGGCCGCCTGGGGCGCAAGAGCGGCCAGGGCTTCTACCGCTACGACGGCGCTGGGCAGGTGCCCGTCGCCGCCCCGGCGGTTGCGCCAGGCGCGGCGTTGCCGCCGGTGTGGCTGGGCGTCGACGACGAACATGACCGCGCGCCATTGCTGATGTTGCTACAACGTCTGGGCGCCGAGGTGGAGAGCGGCGAGCGTCCTTCCGGGGCGGCGTTGTGCCTGCTTGCGCCACTGGGCGCCGACGTCAGCGCCGCAGCGCGGCGGTTCGCCGTCGATCCGACGCGCAGCCTGGCCATCGACGTGCTGTCGGACCTGGAGCGACACCGCTGCCTGATGGCCTGCCCGGCGACCCGAGCGGAGCTGCAGCAGGCCGCTCGCACCCTGTTCGCTCGGGACGGCGCGAGCGTCACGCTGATCCGCGACAGTGCCGGGTTCATCGTCCAGCGCACCCTCGCCTCGATCGTCAATCTCGCCTGCGACATCGCCCAGCAGGGTATCGCTTCGGTGGAGCACATCGACCTGGCGGTGCGCCTCGGTCTCGGCTATCCGCTGGGGCCGCTGGAGTGGGGCGACCGACTGGGCGCCGGGCGCGTGCTGCGCATCCTCGAACGCCTGCATGCACTCAGCGGCGACCCGCGCTATCGCCCCAGCCCCTGGCTGCGCCGGCGCGCCCAACTGGGCCTTTCCCTGCGCCAGCCGGACAGCCCGTTGGCCTCCTGATCCCTTCGCGGAGAAACACACCATGCTCGATGCCTATATCTACGCCGGCCTGCGTACGCCTTTCGGCCGGCATGCCGGCGCACTCTCGACGGTGCGTCCGGACGACCTGGCCGGCCTGCTGCTGGCGCGCCTCGCGGAAACCTCCGGGTTCGCCGTCGACGACCTGGAGGATGTGATCCTCGGTTGCACCAACCAGGCCGGCGAAGACAGCCGCAACCTGGCGCGCAACGCGCTGCTCGCAGCCGGCCTGCCGGCGCGGCTGCCCGGGCAGACGGTCAACCGCTTGTGTGCCAGCGGACTGTCGGCGGTGGCCGACGCGGCGCGCGCGATCAGTTGCGGCGAGGGCCGGCTGTACCTGGCCGGCGGCGCCGAAAGCATGTCCCGGGCGCCGTTCGTCATGGGCAAGGCGGAGAGCGCCTTCAGCCGCACGCTGGAGGTCTTCGACAGCACCATCGGCGCGCGCTTCGCCAACCCCAGGCTGGTCGAGCGCTATGGCAACGACAGCATGCCGGAGACCGGCGACAACGTGGCCCGCGCCTTCGGCATCGCCCGCGAAGACGCCGATCGTTTCGCCGCTTCTTCCCAGGCGCGCTACCAGGCTGCGCTGGAGGAGGGCTTTTTCCTCGGCGAGATCCTTCCGGTGGAGGTGCGTGCCGGACGCAAGGGCGAGACGCGGCTGGTGGAGCGCGACGAGCATCCGCGGCCGCAGGCCGACCTGGCGGCCCTGGCGCGCTTGCCGGCGTTGTTCGCCGGCGGGGTAGTGACCGCCGGCAATGCCTCGGGGATCAACGACGGGGCGGCGGTAGTGCTGCTGGGCGACCGCGCGATCGGCGAGCGCGAGGGCATCCGGCCGCTGGCGCGGATCCTCGCCAGCGCCAGCGTCGGCGTCGAGCCCCGGTTGATGGGCATCGGCCCGCAGCAGGCGATCCTCCGCGCGCTGCAACGCGCCGGCATCGACCTGGACGAGGTCGGCCTGATCGAGATCAACGAAGCCTTCGCGCCGCAGGTCCTGGCCTGCCTGAAGTTGCTCGGCCTGGACTACGAGGACCCGCGGGTCAATCCCCATGGCGGCGCCATTGCCCTCGGCCATCCGCTCGGCGCCTCCGGTGCGCGCCTGGTGCTCACCGCCGCCCGCGGGCTGCAACGCATCGAGCGGCGCTACGCGGTGGTCAGCCTGTGCGTCGGGCTCGGCCAGGGCGTGGCGATGGTGATCGAGCGCTGCCGATGAGACACCGTTCCCCCTAGAAAAAGAGGCGCCCAGGCGCCCGTTCGGAGTGCGTATGAACAACAACAAGAAATGCGCGTTTTTCCTGCTGCCGATCCTTGCCGGCGATAGCGTTCCCGCCTTGGCCGAGGGCTTCCTCGAAGACTCGCGGGCCAGCCTGGCCTTGCGCAACTTCTACATGAACCGCGACTTCCGCGATGGCGCGGGACGTGCGAAAAGCGAGGAGTGGGCCCAGGGCTTTCTCTTCGACTACCGCTCGGGCTATACCGAGGGCACCCTCGGCGTGGGTCTCGACCTGCTGGGCAAGCTCGGCGTCCGGCTCGATTCCGGCGCGGGGCGTAGCGGCACCGGCCTGCTTCCGCTTCGCGACGATGGCAGCGCGGCGGGCGACTACGCGCGGCTGGACGCGACCGCCAAGCTGCGCCTGTCGCGCAGCGAACTGAAGGTCGGCGGCCTGGTACCGAAGCTACCGACCATCCAGCCCAACTACGGGCGGCTATTCCCCCAGGTGTTCCAGGGCGCGCTGCTGACTTCCGGTGAACTGAGCGGACTGAGCCTGAACCTGGGACGGCTGACCGAGGTCAGCCAGCGCAACGAGGCGGGCACCAGCGACCTGGCGCTGTTCAACCGCAACCGGCGGTTCGCCGGCGCGGCGCAGGCGGACCGTTTCGACCTGGCCGGCCTGGACTACCGTATCGCCCCGGACTGGACCGGCAGCTACCACTATGGCGAACTGGAGCAGGTCTACGCCCAGCATTTCCTCGGTCTCAAGGGGCGCATCGGCGTCGCTGCGGACAGCCTGGAGAGCGACTTGCGCCTGGCGCTCAGCCGGGATACCGGCGGCGCTCGCGGCGGGCGCATCGACAACCGTTCCTTCAGCGGGTCGCTCACCTACCGCCTGCGCAACGGCCAGGCCTTCGGCCTGGGCTACCAGCGGATGAGCGGCGACCACGGTTTCCCCTACCTGGAGGGGACCGATCCGTACCTGGTCAATTTCGGCCAGTACAACGACTTCGCCGAGGCTGGCGAATCCTCCTGGCAACTGCGCTACGACTGCGACTTCGCGCCGCTCGGGGTGCCCGGCCTGAGCCTGATGACGCGCTATTTCAGCGGCCACGGCGCGAAACCGAAGGGCGTCGACGGCAGTCGCGAGTGGGAACGCGACAGCGACCTACGCTACGTGTTGCAGGGCGGTGCGCTGAAGGGACTGGGGCTGGTCTGGCGCAACGCTACCTACCGTTCGGCCTTCAGCCGCGACATCGACGAGAACCGCCTGTACCTGACCTATGAGCTGCCGCTGTTCTGAGCCGTTCAGCCCTTGGCGGCGCTGACCCCTTCGAGGGTGGCGAAGGAGGTGTCCTTGGCGGTGAGCAGGAAGTCGCGCATGAATGGCGCATCGAACATGTCCGTGCGGATGGCGGCGAAGAGCGTGCAGTACAGGCCCTTTTCACCGAGGCGCCGGGCCGTCACGTAGCCGCGCGAGCTGTACTCGTGCAGGGCCCAGTTCGGCAGGCAGCAGACGCCGCGACCGGAGGCCACCAGCTGCATCATCATCACGGTCAGCTCGGCTATGCGCACCTGCGCCGGCTCCACGTCGGCGGGGTCGAGGAAGCGGGTGAAGACGTCGAGACGATCGCGTTCCACCGGATAGGTGATCAGGGTTTCCCGCTCCAGGTCCTCCGGGACGACGTACGGTCGACCAGCCAGGGCATGCTGGTTGGCCACCGCCAGCAGCGCTTCGTAGGTGAACAGTGGCACGTAGGTGATGCCGGGCAACTCGACCGGGTCGGCGGTCACCACCAGGTCGAGGTCGCCGCGGGCCAGGGCCGGCAGCGGCGCGAAGGAGAAGCCCGAGGCCAGGTCCAGTTCGACTTCCGGCCAGGCGTCGCGGAACTGGTCGATGGTCGGCATCAGCCACTGGAAGCAACTGTGGCATTCGATGGCCATGTGCAGGCGTCCGGCGGTACCGCCGGCGAGCCGCGCCAGGTCGCGCTCGGCGGTGCGCAGCTGGGGCAGCAGCGAGTCGGCCAGTTGCAGCAGGCGCAGCCCGGCGCTGGTGAAGCGTACCGGCTTGGTCTTGCGCACGAACAGCTGCATGCCCAGGCGCTCTTCCAGTTCCTTGAACTGGTGCGACAGCGCCGACTGGGTAAGGTGCAGGCGCTCGGCGGCTTCCACCAGGCTGTCGGCTTCGCGCAGCGCGTGCAGGGTCTTGAGGTGGCGAAGTTCGAGCATGGCGGCCTCTGTATGAGCAAAACTTGATAGCGGTGCGGATTCGTTGAGTTTGTCTCATACGCCAGGGGCTGTCGACAAGCGATGGCCTCGATCCCGCAGAGCGTGCGATCGTGGAGCGACGGGGAGAAGAGCCCGGCACACGGGACGGCGGCACGGAGCAGCGGCGCAACGCCGCAGAGCCACAACGCCACGACCGCCTGGCGGCATTCATCAAACTGTCACGCTACTGTGGCAGCGCGCTGGACGAAATTTAATCAGAATCGCGCTCCACTGGGGTTTTGCGTTCTGGGTTTTCTTCATGCGTGCTTTCATCTTCCTGGCCGCCTTGTTGTGCAGCCTCTCCTCCTTTGCGGCGTCGCGTTGCGACGCACGCGTACCTACCGAGACGGTCGAACTGGGCGACGTGCGCCTGGCCTACCAGAGCATCGGCCGCGACAGCGATCCGGCCCTGCTGCTGGTGATGGGCCTGGGCGGGCAACTGATCCACTGGCCGGACGAGGTGGTCAGCGCCCTGTGCGAGCAAGGCTTCCGGGTGATCCGCTACGACAACCGTGACGTCGGCCTGTCGGCCTGGAACGTGCCGGTGCCCAGCTCGCGGCTGACCTACGAAGTGGTGCGTTATCGCCTCGGCCTGCCGGTCAGCGCGCCCTATACCCTCACCGACATGGCCGGCGATGCCCTGCATCTGCTCGACGCGCTGGATATCCCCCAGGCCCATGTGCTCGGCGCCAGCATGGGCGGGATGATCGCCCAGCACATCGCCGACATGGCGCCGCAGCGCCTGCTCAGCCTGACCCTGGTGATGACCAGCTCCGGCGCCGAAGGCCTGCCGGCGCCCAGCGAGTCGCTGCTGCGCCTGCTGGCGCGGCGCGAGGCGGCCAGCCGCGAGCAGGCGGTCGAGCAGCAGGCCGACCTGCTGGCGGCGCTGGGCAGCCCGGAAGTGCGCGACGATCGCCAGCAACTTCTGTTGCAGGCCGCACGTTCCTACGACCGCGCGTTCAACCCGGAAGGCGTGCAGCGGCAATTGCTGGCGATCCTCGCCGAACCCAGCCGGGTGCCGCTGCTGAACCGTCTGCAGGTGCCGACCCTGGTGATCCATGGCACCGCCGATCCGCTGCTACCGGTGATGCACGGCGTGCACGTGGCGGCGCATATCCGTGGCTCGGAGCTGAAGCTGATCCCCGGTCTCGCCCATCGCTTCCAGGAGGCCTTCAAGGAGCCGTTGCTGGCGGCGGTGGTGCCTTACCTGAAGGCCCATCGGCAGGCCAGCGTCGTCCAGCTCTGAAGCCGCGCTCGCGGTCTCAGGCGTGCAGGCGTACCCAGAGGCCCACCAGCACGCTTGCCGCCACCAGCCAGGCCAGCGCCGCCAGGGCCAGCGAGGTCTCCAGGCGGAAGCGCTCGACCAGCAGGTAGAGCGCGGCGAGATAGACGAAGTAGGGGATGATCGACCACATGCCGAAGACGATGGTGGTCTTCAGGTCGTCCAGCGAACGGCCCTTGCCGACGATGTAGTGGGCAATCAGGGCGAAGGTGGGAAACAGCGGCACCAGGCCGGCGATGTAGTAGTTGCGGGTCTTCGACAGGACGGCGAGGAGCACGACCACGGCGGCGCCGATCAGCGCCTTGAACATCAGGTCCACGGGATTCTCGACTGCGGCGGCGCCACCGGCTTGGTGGCGTCGCGCATTATGCCCGGATCGTCCCGTACCCTTCCATAACGAACGAGGCCCGCAAAAGCGGGCCTCGACGTTTCTGGCTGGCGATCAGGCCGCATGCACCCGCGGGCGATGCGGATGCTCGCTCTGCAGGTACTGGCCGAGGCGCACCTGCTGGCTCGGCGAGAGGAACAGGCCGAGCTTGCTGCGGCGCCAGAGGATGTCCTCGGCGTCCTGGGCCCACTCGTGCTTGCACAGGTAGTCCACTTCGCGGGCATACAGGCCGCCGCCCAGGTGCTCGCCGAGATCGGCTTCGCCATTGACCCCGTCCAGCAGGCGCCACACCCGGGTGCCGTAGGTGCGCGCCCAGCGCAGCGCCAGTTCGCGGTCGAGCCAGGCGTAGCGGTTGGCCAGTTGCTCGGTGAGCGCCTCGACGCTCTGCATCTGCTCGCCGCCCGGCAGCGGTGCCTTGGCGGTCCAGGCCGGGCCGAGATTGGCGAAGAACGGCTGGAGCTGCGTCAGCGCCGATTCGGCCAGCTTGCGGTAGGTGGTCAGCTTGCCGCCGAACACCGAGAGCAGCGGCGGCTCGCCGTTGCCGGCGGAGAGCGACAGGGTGTAGTCGCGGGTGATCGCCGAAGGCTCGTCGGACTCGTCGTCGCACAGCGGACGCACGCCGGCGAAGCTGTGCAGGATGTCGGCGGCCGCGAGTTGCTGCTTGAAATGGGCGTTCACCACTTGCAGCAGGTAGGCGGTTTCCTCTTCGCTGATCGCCACCTTGGCCGGGTCGCCCTGGTACTCGCGATCGGTGGTGCCGATCATGGTGAAACGGTCCAGATAGGGGATGGCGAAGACGATGCGGCGGTCTTCGTTCTGCAGGATGTAGGCGTGCTCGCCTTCGTACAGCTTCGGCACGATGATGTGGCTGCCCTGGATCAGGCGGATACCGTAGGGCGACTTCTGTTTCAGGTCGTCCTGGATGAAGCGCGCTACCCAGGGGCCGGCGGCGTTCACCAGGGCGCGGGCGCGGATCGAATACAGGCTGCCGTCGCTGCGCTCCAGGTGCAGGTGCCAGAGTCCCTTGCTGCGACGGGCGCTGACGCAGCGGGTGCGGGTATGGACGTGGGCGCCGTGCTCGCGGGCGGAGATCGCGTTGAGCACCACCAGGCGCGCATCGTCCACCGCGCAGTCGGAGTACTCGAAGCCACGGCGGATCTCGGCCTTCAGCGGGCTGCTGCCGGTGAAGCGCAGGCCGCGCGAGGCGGGCAGCTTCTCGCGCTTGCCGAGGTGATCGTAGAGGAACAGGCCGGCGCGGATCATCCAGGCCGGGCGCAGGTGCGGACGGTGCGGCAGGACGAAGCGCAGCGGCTTGACGATGTGCGGCGCCTTGGCCAGCAGGACCTCGCGCTCGGCCAGGGCTTCGCGGACCAGGCGGAATTCGTAGTGTTCGAGGTAGCGCAGGCCGCCGTGGATCAGCTTGCTGCTGGCCGAGGAGGTGTGCTGGGCCAGGTCGTGCTGTTCGCAAAGGAACACGGACAGGCCGCGCCCGGCTGCGTCGGCGGTGATCCCTACACCGTTGATGCCACCGCCGACCACGGCGACATCGTAGACTTCGGCGAGTGGAGCGGAGGGGGTGTGCGCTTGACTCATGTGAAAGGCCCTGAAGTCGAAAGTGAACGTAGTTTTGTTCGAATTCGAAAATAGCTTAGTCGATTGCGCAGTTATTGACCAGCCCGATTCACCAGGCTTTTTCAATTTCGAAGGGTTGCCCGGGCGCTACCGGTTTGCCCGTCCGCGCTGGAACAGCCCCTCTTCCGCGTGCGGGAAAGCGGCCGCCGAGGGTCGTGGCGCATGGGCAGGGGGCGGCAGGTGGCTTTTCTGAAACGAACATTCACGGCGCCGAACGGCGCCGTGGCAGGGAAATGCCTCAGACCAGGTCCAGGTGAACCTTGTGCTGTGCCATCAGGCGGGCGATGGCGGCGGGCGGCGGGCTGTCGCTGATGACCCGGTTGACCAGCGAGATCGGTCCCAGGCGGACCACCGCGTTGCGCCCGAACTTGCTCGAGTCGGCGGCCAGGAACACTTGCCGCGCGTTGTCGATGATCGCCTGGGATACGCGCACTTCCTGGTAGTCGAAGTCGAGCAGGCTGCCATCCTCGTCGATGCCGCTGATGCCGACCAGGGCGAAGTCGACGCGGAACTGCTGGATGAAATCCACCGCGGCCTGGCCGACGATGCCGCCGTCGCTGCGTACGGTGCCGCCGGCGACCAGCACTTCGAAGTCTTCCTTGGCGCTGAGGGTGGCGGCCACGTGCAGGTTGTTGGTGATGATCTTCAGGTTGCGGTGGTTGAGCAGGGCGCGGGCGATGGCCTCGGTGGTGGTGCCGATGTTGATGAACAGCGAGGCGTTGTCCGGCACCAGGCTGGCCACGGCTTCGGCGATGCGCTGCTTCTCGTCGCGCATCTGGTCGGCGCGCATGGTGTAGGCGGTGTTCTCGATGCTCGAATCGTAGGCCGCACCGCCGTGGTAGCGGCGCAGCAGTCCCTGTTCGGCGAGCTGGTTGATGTCGCGGCGGATGGTCTGCGGGGTGACCGCGAACATCTGCGCCATCTCCTCGATGCTCAGGTAACCGCGCTCGCGGACCTCCTCGATGATGCTTTGCTGTCGGGGGGGCAGGTTCATGGGTTGTTCTCGTGCTGCCGGGCCGGGACCCTGGAAAGTCGCCAAGAATGCCGCACGCGGGGGGCCGTTGTCAGCCGTGCATGAGTCGTAGAGGGCGCCGCGGCGGCACCCGGCCGCCGCGCGCAAACGTTACCCAGGGCATGCCAGAGCGGCGCCCGGGAACACGCCATTCGCCGCATTGCGGCGTACGAATGGCGCCAGCTCGTCACAGTTCGCCGTCGTCCCAGCCGCGAGTGCGCTCCACCGCTTTCTTCCAGCCGGCATAGAGCTTTTCGCGCCGGGGCTCGTCGCACTCCGGCTCGAACACCCGCTCGATCACCGCCTTGCTCTTCAGCTCGTCGAGGCTGCTCCAGAAGCCGCAAGCCAGGCCGGCCAGGTAGGCGGCGCCGAGGGCGGTGGTCTCGCGCATCACCGGACGTTCCACGCGGGTGCCGAGGATGTCGGCCTGGAACTGCATGAGGAAGTTGTTGGCCACCGCCCCGCCGTCGACGCGCAGGGCGCGCAGGCGTTCGCCGGCATCGCGCTGCATGGCGTCGAGCACGTCGCGGGTCTGGTAGGCGATGGATTCCAGGGTAGCGCGGATCAGGTGGTCGGCCTTGACTCCACGGGTCAGGCCGAACACCGCGCCGCGCGCATAGGGGTCCCAATAGGGCGCGCCGAGTCCGGTGAAGGCCGGTACCAGGTAGACGCCGTTGCTGTCCTTGACCTTGGTGGCGAAGTATTCGGAATCGAAGGAGTCGTTGATCACCTTCAGTTCGTCGCGCAACCACTGCACCGTGGAGCCGCCGTTGAACACCGCGCCCTCCAGGGCGTAGCCGACCTCGCCGCGCGGGCCGCAGGCGATGGTGGTGAGCAGGCCATGGGTGGACTTCACCGCCTTGTCGCCGGTGTGCATCAGCAGGAAGCAGCCGGTGCCGTAGGTGTTCTTCGCCTGGCCCGGTTCCACGCACATCTGGCCGAACAGGGCGGCCTGCTGGTCGCCGGCGATCCCGGCGATCGGCAGCTCGCCGCCGCCGACCCCGCCGATCCGGGCGTTGCCGTAGACCTCCGAAGAGTTGCGCACCTCGGGCAGCATCGAGCGGGGAATGTCGAGCACCTCGAGCATCCGTGCGTCCCAGTCGAGGCTGTGGATGTTGAACAGCATGGTCCGCGAGGCATTGGTGTAGTCGGTGACGTGGACCTTGCCTTCGGTGAGCTTCCAGATCAGCCAGGTGTCGATGGTGCCGAACAACAGGTCGCCGTTGCGCGCGCGTTCGCGGGCGCCTTCGACGTTGTCGAGGATCCACTTCAGCTTGGTCCCGGAGAAGTACGGGTCGGTGACCAGCCCGGTGGTTTCGCGGATGTAGTCTTCCAGCCCGTCGCGCTTGAGCTGCGCGCAGATCGCCGCGCTGCGCCGGCACTGCCAGACGATGGCGTTGTGGATCGGCCGACCGCTGTGACGGTCCCAGACCACCGTGGTCTCGCGCTGGTTGGTGATACCGATGGCGGCCACCTGGTCGTGCTCGATGCTGGCCTGGGCGAGGGCCTCGACCAGGGTCGAACTCTGCGTGGCCCAGATTTCCATCGGGTCGTGCTCGACCCAGCCGGCCTGCGGATAGAACTGGGCGAACTCGCGCTGGGCCTGGCTGACCACGTTGGCATCGCGGTCGAAGACGATGGCGCGGGAGCTGGTGGTGCCCTGGTCCAGGGCGACGACGTATTTCTTGTTGTGCTTGTCGGTCATGGCTGTGGCCTTGTGGCTATGGCAGGAAAGAACGGGCGGTCAGGAAGCGCGAACCTTCTCCGGCTCGGCTTCGGCGGGCGCTGCGGCGCTCGGCAGATGGCGCGCGATCAGTACACGATAGCCGCCGGCGCCGAGGCAGGCACCGAGGATCGGGGCGAAGATCGGCACCAGGAAATAGGGAATCTCGCGGCCGCCGGTGAAGGCGATGGGCCCCCAGCCGGCCAGGTAGGTCATTAGCTTGGGGCCGAAGTCGCGCGCCGGGTTCATCGCGAAACCGGTCAGCGGGCCCATGGCGCTACCGATCACGGCGATCAGCAGGCCGATCAGCAGCGGCGCCAACGGACCGCGCGGCAGGCCGTTGCCGTCGTCGGTAAGGGCCATGATCACCGCCATGAGGATGGCCGTGATCACCACTTCGACGAGGAACGCCTGGCCGACCGACAGCGCCGGGTGCGGATAGGTGGAGAACACCGAGGCCAGGGCCAGGCTGTCCTGGCTGCCGCGGACGATGTTCTGCGCCTGTTCGAACTCGATGAACAGGCTGCTGTAGAGGGTGTACACCAGCGCTGCGGCGCAGAACGCACCGGCCACCTGGGCGGTGATGTAGAACGGCAGCTTGCGCCCCTCGAAGCCGGCGAACAGCCACAGCGCGATGCTCACCGCCGGGTTCAGGTGGGCGCCGGAGACGCCGGCGCTGAGGTAGATCGCCATGCTCACGCCGACCCCCCAGATGATGCTGATTTCCCACAGGCCGAAGCTGGCGCCGGCGACCTTCAGGGCCGCGACGCAACCGGTGCCGAAGAAGATGAGGAGGGCGGTGCCGAGGAACTCGGCCAGGCATTGGCCGAACAGGGACGGGGTCGGGGCGGCGGTGGTCATGGGGCCTCTCTTGTCTGTTCTTGTAATTATGGCGGGCAGCCGTGAAAATTGTTCAGTTTCGAAAAAATATATTCACAAAGGAATGCTGTCAAAGCGCGAAGATGAACGTTTGTCCGAAAAACGACCCTCCGGTTTCGTTTTCGCGGCCAATCGAATATCGCTACCGAGGCACGCGGGCCGCGGCATCGGCGCCCGTGCAGCAGGGGCGGCGATGGCTTAAGGTAGGCGCCGGTTTTCAGCCAACGTTCTTCTCCGGGAGTGACCATGACCCCTGCCATCGACCTGCTGAAAAAGGCCCGCGCCGCGCACAAGGTGCTCAGCTACAGCCACGACCCCAAGGCACCTTCCTATGGCCTGGAGGCCGCGGAAAAGCTCGGCCTGGACCCGCAGCGGGTGTTCAAGACGCTGCTCGCCGCCACGGAGAAGGGCGAGTTGCTGGTGGCGGTGGTGCCGGTGATCGGCAGTCTCGACCTGAAGGCCCTGGCCCATGCGGCGGGGGCGAAGAAGGCCGACATGGCCGATCCGCAGGCGGCGCAGCGGGCCACCGGCTACCTGGTGGGCGGGATCAGCCCGCTGGGGCAGAAGAAGCGCCTGCGTACCTTCATCGATGAAAGCGCGCGGCAGTACCCGAGCATCCATGTCAGCGCAGGACGGCGCGGGCTGGAAGTGGAGCTGGCGGCCGAGGTGCTGGCCCAGTTGACCCAGGGTTCGTTCGCCGCCATCGGCCGCGAATGAGCCGCTAATCTCCCGCCGGCCTAGCGGTCGGCATTCGTCTTACTTTTCAATCTGTCAGGTTTTCCATGTCCCACTATCTCCTCGCCATCGACCAGGGCACCACCAGCTCCCGCGCCATCGTGTTCAGTGCCCAGGGCTTGCCGGTGGCGAGCTGCCAGCAGGAATTCAAGCAGTACTTCCCGAAGGACGGCTGGGTGGAGCACGACGGCGAGGAAATCTGGCTGACCACCCTCCAGGTCTGTCGCGACGCGCTCGCCCGCAAGGGCTTGCGCGCGGCCGACATCGCCGCCATCGGCATCACCAACCAGCGCGAGACCACGCTGGTCTGGGACGCCGCCAGCGGCGACCTGATCCACCCGGCCATCGTCTGGCAGGATCGTCGTACCGCCGACTACTGTGCCGAACTCAAGGCCGCCGGCCACGAGGCGAACGTCAGCGCGCGCACCGGGCTGCTGATCGATCCGTATTTCTCCGCCACCAAGCTGCGCTGGATCCTCGACAACGTGCCCGGCGCCCGCCAGCGCGCCGAACGCGGCGAGCTGCGCTTCGGCACCGTCGACTGCTTCCTGCTCTGGCGCCTGACCGGCGGCCGCTCCCATCGCACCGACGCGACCAACGCTTCGCGCACCCTGCTGTTCAACATCCACAGCCAGGACTGGGACGAGGAATTGCTGGCGCTGTTCGAGATCCCGCGCAGCCTGCTGCCGGAGGTACTCGACTGCGCGGCGGAGTTCGGCGTCAGCGAGCCGTCGCTGCTTGGCGCGGCGATCCCGGTGCTGGGCATGGCCGGCGACCAGCAGGCCGCGCTGATCGGCCAGGCCTGCTTCCAGCCGGGCATGGTGAAGAGCACCTACGGCACCGGCTGCTTCATGATCCAGAACACCGGCGAGCAGCCGGTGACCTCGAAGAACCGCCTGCTCACCACGGTCGGCTACCGTCTGGACGGCAAGGTCAGCTACGCGGTGGAGGGCAGCATCTTCGTCGCCGGCGCCGCGGTGCAATGGCTGCGCGACGGCATCAAGCTGATCGACCACGCCCACGAAAGCGAAGCCCTGGCGATCCAGGCCGGCGACTCCAACGGCGTCTACCTGGTGCCGGCCTTCACCGGCCTCGGCGCGCCCTACTGGGACCCGAAGGCGCGCGGCGCGATCTTCGGCCTGACCCGTGACACCGGAATCAAGGAGATCGTCACCGCCGGTCTGCAATCGGTCTGCTACCAGACCCGCGACCTGCTCGAAGCGATGCGCCAGGACGGCACGCCGCCCAGCGCGCTGCGGGTGGACGGCGGGATGGTGGTGAACAACTGGGTGATGCAATTCCTCACCGACATCCTTGGTGTTACCGTGGAGCGCCCGGAAGTCACCGAGACCACCGCCCTCGGCGTGGCCTACATGGCCGGGCTGAAGGCCGGCTTCTATCGCGACCTGGACGACATCGCCAGCCACTGGCACCTGCAGCGCCGCTTCGCCGCACACATGGCCGAGGAGCGCCGCGGCGAACTCTACGCCGGCTGGCAGAACGCGGTGCGACGGGTGCGCAGCGAGGCCTGAGCGGCGTTTCGCGGAAAAAGGCGGCGTTTTTGCCGGCGGCTTCACAACGCCGGCAGGTCGCCGCAAACGCCCGCTCGGGCAATGGGTCGAAGGCAGGGCGAAGTCCCACTGTTACGATCGGAAAAGATCGCACTGTATCGCCCATCCCGGAGCCTGCGGCGGCATGCTGTGGCGATCGTTCCCAGGAGGTCTGCCATGCAGCTCGAGTTCCACCAGGTCGACGCGTTTTCTTCCCGCCCGTTCAGTGGCAATCCCGCCGTGGTCTATCGCCTCGACGCCTGGCTGGCGGACGAGCTGATGCAGATGATCGCGACCGAGCACAACCTCTCCGAGACCGCCTTCGTCGTTCGCGAAGGAGAGGCCTGGCGGATCCGCTGGTTCACCCCGAGCGTCGAGGTGGCGCTCTGCGGCCACGCCACACTGGCTGCGGCCCACGTACTGTTCGAGGTCTACGACGAGCCGGGCGAGCGCCTGGAATTCATCTCGCGCTCCGGTGCGCTGCGGGTCAACCGCGAGGACGAGCGGCTGGTCCTGGATTTCCCCGCGCAGTATCCGAGCGAGGTCGGTAGCACCGTCGAGCTGGAGCAGGCCCTGGGCCTGCCGCCGGTGGACGTGCTGGGCTCCACCGACAAGCTGCTGGTGCTGCTCGAGTCCGAAGAGGCGGTGCGCGCCTGTCGCCCCGACTTCGCGGCCCTAGCGCGGCTGCCCTGGCGTGGAGTGATCGTCACCGCGCGGGGCCTGCAGAAGGATTTCGTCTCGCGCTTCTTCGCCCCGGCGATGGGCGTCGACGAAGACCCGGTCACAGGCTCCGCGCATTGCAGCCTGATTCCCTACTGGGCCCAGCGCTTGAACAAACTGTCGCTGACCGCCCAGCAGTGCTCGGCGCGCGGCGGCGAGCTGTGGTGCCGGTTGGAGGGCGAGCGGGTGAGTATCGCCGGGCATGCGGTGCTGGTGGCGAGCGGAAGGATTCGATTGGGCTGAGGGGCGCTTCAGGAGGGGGATGCCTCGTGCATGCCAGACCTCCACATACCGAAGCCCTGATCCGTAGGGTGAATAACCGCTTGCGGTTATCCGCCGCTTATCCGGGGTATTCGCCCTACAGGCCCTGGAAACGCCGGACAGCTCCCCCGGACATTTCCGCAGGCTCTCTCAGAAGCCCGGGAATTGGATAAAAACCCAGTAGGAGGATGATGGAGGGGCCGGCAAATCCGTCCCGCAGGGACAGGACCGAACGGCACTGCCCTCTATTTTCTGAGGGCAAAAAAGACGCGGGCCGCAGGTGGTGGAACACCTACGACCCGCTAACCACAAACCAGCTTATGAAGGAGCTGACCCATGGCTAAGCCGAATGATACGTCCAACCCCGAGGTAACAGAATCGTCCCCCCGCTTCGTCCCGCTGCTACCCACCTCCCAGGCCGACATGTGTCCGCGTAGCGCCACCCTGTACGTGGACACCCATGCACTCCCCACGCACTTGTTCGACAACGCGAAAGTGCGCTTGAGGTCGGCGATCAACATCCTGGCCATGACCCGTTTGCTCGATGAGAAAGAAGAGCCCGGCGGCACCCTGGCCTACATCAACGGTGCGTTGCTGTCGCTGCTCAGCGATGCCTTGTCCGAAATCGAGGCGGGCCACCCGAGCCTGTAGCGCCGCTCCCTGGCGCGACGCCCCCGGCCTGGCCGGGGGCTTTGCGGCATCGCTCATCACAAGACCTTTTGCCCTCGAACGGCATGGTTGATCGCCGTCCCGGTCCTCGCGAAACGGCCTCCAATTGCCCGAAGCTTCCGACCCTTTTTTCGGACGATTTCTTACGCCCTTATAAATCAGCAAGTTACGAGACCTCGAAAAAAGAGGGTTTCTGGCGGGAAAAACTCGGTATTTCTTTTTCCTTCAAATGGTTATAGGTTTTCGGGGCTAGTTCACTGCCGTATAGGCAGCTAAGAAACAGCCGGGCAGCCGTGCATCGCTACGGCCAGAGTTCACTGCCGTATAGGCAGCTAAGAAATGGACGAGCACCAGGACGCGCGAAAAGGTACCGTTCACTGCCGTATAGGCAGCTAAGAAATATGATCATGCCCCGTCCTCCGGCTCCAATACGTTCACTGCCGTATAGGCAGCTAAGAAAAGGTTCGTGGCGGACCGGAAAGACCTCAACCGGTTCACTGCCGTATAGGCAGCTAAGAAACTGGACGCAAGCAAGATCGTAGGGCGCTGCCCGTTCACTGCCGTATAGGCAGCTAAGAAAATTCAGCCTTGGCGATGCACTTCTCCGCAGGCGTTCACTGCCGTATAGGCAGCTAAGAAATTGATGGGTTCGTACTCAGGCCCGGAAAACTCGTTCACTGCCGTATAGGCAGCTAAGAAAATCAAGGTCAACCTGGGCTCCGGCGCCGGCGGGTTCACTGCCGTATAGGCAGCTAAGAAAAGGTCTTCGAACTCGAACAGCTTCGCGAACTGGTTCACTGCCGTATAGGCAGCTAAGAAATCCAATGCGGCGCGTACTGCTCGCGCCTGCTTGTTCACTGCCGTATAGGCAGCTAAGAAAAACCAGCGTGTCGACGCCGAGGCCCAGGCACGGTTCACTGCCGTATAGGCAGCTAAGAAACTCAAGAAAGAGCAGAACGGCCAGCCTGCGCCGTTCATTGCCGTGTAGTCCCGTAGGGCGAATGCCGCCATAGGCGGTATCCGCCCTACGGATCGGGTTCCTGGCATGCACGAAGTGAGGTTTGCCCTCCAAGTGGTGGGGCGGCAAACCCGCCCCGTCAGGAGGCCGAGCGGAATCGTTGCGGAGGGGGACGAGTGGCAGGATGCCGCGAGAGCCGCCTCGGTCCACGAAGGACCGTGGCGGCGTGCCGCCGGGAGCAACGATGCAGCGAGGGCACCCCAGCCGAGAAGCGGCTGGGGCCGGATGCCGGGGCGAGTCTTTTGGTTCCTTTTGGACGCTTGCAAAAGGAACTCGCCTGGGAAGGCGAAACAAGAGGCCAAGGCAGGCACAGAAAACAGCTTGAGCAGCAAACATGAAGCCCGCTCGAACGTCCCGTAGGGCGAATACCGCCACAGGCGGTATCCGCCGATGCCCTGGAGAGCCGGCGGATAACCGCAAGCGGTTATTCGCCCTACGGATCGGGCTCCTGGCTTGCCCTCCGAGTGGTGGGCGAGTCTTTTGGACGCTTGCAGAAGGAACTCGCCTGGAAAGGCGAAACAAGAGGCCAAGGCAAGCACGACGCCCGCTCAAGCGCTAAGCAACAGCTTCCCCCCTTAGTGCCGTGCAGGTAGCGACGGGAGCTGGGGGCCAGTCACGCATTCACGGCCCGCCAGGCAGTCCCCGTGCACCCGGTGCCGAAACGCCACCTTCGTGCCCTGAGTCATGGCCAATGCTCCACGGCAAGTCGCTACCCCTCAGTACCCATCCGCCACCGGTGCCAGGTAGAGCCCGCCCGCACCGAGGGTAATGCGCAGGTTGCGGATCTCTCCGGCGCGCAGGGTCAGGGTCTGTCCGGCGAGGATGGTCATGCCGTTCCGGCAGGCGTCGCCAGGACCGTTCGGCGCAAGACGCACGTCCACCGCGCCGGGTTGCAGGTTCAGGGCCAGGCTGGCGCCCGGTTGCAGGTTGCCGACCAGTTCGTCGTGGACGTACAGGCCGACATCGCAGGCAGTGCCGGACTCGACCCGCTCGCGGGAAACGTTCAGCACCGCATAGCCGATCGGCGCCGGGTCGGGTTGCGCCCAGCCACCGCTGGCCGGTTGCGGGTCCGCGGCGAGCGCCGGGAGGGCGCAGGCCAGGGCAGCGGTATGGAGCAGCGGGCGAAGGATGGGGAACATGGCGGGCCTCGGCGGCGGGGGGCGTAAGGAAAAGCTTGGCCGAAGCCGGGGCCCGGGACAAGTCGGGACGGGCATCCGCGTGCCCGTCCGTCGCTGGGGTCAGGCGCCGCGTTGCGGCAGCATGGCGCGCAGTACGTCGTCCTTCTGCACGCGGTGGTGCCAGATGGCCGCGGCGGCGTGGCCGAGGATCAGCGCGAAAAGCAGGTACTGGACGGTGACGTGGGTGCCGCCGGCGAACGCCTTGAAGGCTTCCGGCAGGTCGAACGGGCCGATCTGCACCAGCCAGAACAGGTCCAGCGGACGCTTGCCGGCGAGCATGCCGGAGAGCGGCATGACGATCAGCACCGCGTACAGCAGGAAATGCCCGGCCTTGGCGGCCGCGCGCTGCCAGTCCGGGTTCCCCTCCAGGGTATCCGGGACACCCTGGACGCGGCGCAGCGCCAGGCGTGTCAGGGTCAGCAGGAGTACCGCCACGCCCAGCGACTTGTGCAGGGTGAAGACGTTGCCCTTGCCGCCGAGCAGGCCGGCGAAGAAGTCGGCGCCGTAGGGCAGGGCGATGATCAGCAGGACCGCGACGGCGCTGAGCCAGTGCAGGGCGATCTGTGACGGGGAATAGCGGCGGATGGACATGGTTCTACCTCGTGAAGAACAAGGTGAACATGTTAACCATGTGCTTTGTAGGGTTTAAGCCTCTTTACTCCGCCTTTACCCGTTCTTGACGCTTTGTCGGTTACCGGATATTTCGAGGATTGACCTTGACACCATGTCAAGGTCGAAAATCGCCCCATCGATGACCAACAGGAGGCAATACCATGCAAGTCTTCAAGGTTCAGGGCATGACCTGCGGCCACTGCGTACGGGCGATCACCCATGCGGTGCAGGCGAAGGATTCGGCGGCGGACGTCCAGGTGGATCTTGGCGCCGGCGAAGTCCGGGTCGCCAGCCGGCTCGACAGCACCCAGGTACTCGAGGCGATCCGCGAGGAGGGCTACGGCGCCGAGCTGGCCTGACCCCAGTCGCGCACCAGGCCACGGAACATCGGCTCCAGCAGGTGTTCCGCGTCCGTATCCGGATCGAACAGGCGCGGGTCGCGCAACCAGTCGTTGAACAGGCCCAGGATCAGCGCGTGCAAGGCGCGCGAGGCGATCCTCGGGGTCATGCCCGGATGCAGCCGCACACGGCATTCGTCGCGGGCGAACAACTGCTCGCAGAGTTCGATGAACATCTGCACGAAGGCGTTGTTGCGTTCCTGCGCCTCGCGCAGTTCCTCGGTGAATTCGCAACGTTGCATCAGGATGGTCAGGATGCGGCGCTTCTTCTCCTGCGTCAGCAACGATTGCACGGCCTCCAGGCAGAGGTCGTAGAGCGAGCGCAGCGGGTCGCTGCCATCGCAGCCGGACAGGCGCTCGGTGAGTTGCTCCGGCGGCAGGCGTACCTGGTTGAGCATCTCGTTGAACAGGTGGGCCTTGTTCTGGAAGTGCCAGTAGACGGCGCCACGGGTCACCCCGGCGGCCCTGGCGATCTGTTCCAGGCTGGTATGGGACACGCCCTTTTCCAGGAACAGTTCCTCGGCGGCCAGGAGGATGGCCGTACGGGTTTTTTCAGAATCTTCCTTTGTGCGTCGCATGCTGTGCTGGGTAGTCGAATCGGTCTCGGCAACGGGGCGGGGAGTGTACCGATTTTAGCCGCGCTCGGGCGGACTCGAAGTATTTCGACACCACCTTTGTCTAATGCTGCTCATTCATGAGTCGTGGATTCCGCGGTTCCACGGTCTCCGGCCATGATCGGCGGGCGTCTTCGGTGTTATGCTGCGCGCTGCTTTTTCGGCGACTCCCCGGCTGTCCGTAGCATCTTCCCGCCAGTACCGGCCTTCAGGCCTGGAGCCGCCCGCCCTCACAGACGATTCAATGATAGGCGTCGTCGTCCCGCTTGCCGGGAGCCGCGCAGGGAAGTGCCTTGCCTGCCACCGACGCGCCCCGTGCCGAGCGATCCATGAACCTGCGCATCCTGCTGATACTGGGAGCCCTGAGCGCCTTCGGGCCACTGGCCATCGATTTCTACCTGCCGAGCTTCCCGACCCTGGCCAAGGCCTTCGCCACCGACGTCGAGCACGTCCAGCTGAGCCTGGCCGCCTACTTCGCCGGCCTGTCCATCGGCCAGTTGCTCTACGGCCCGGTGGCCGACCGCTATGGCCGGCGCCTGCCGCTGCTGGTGGGGGTGAGTATCTTCACCCTGGCCTCGGCCGCCTGCGCCCTGGCGCCGAGCCTGGAGTGGCTGATCGCCGCGCGCTTCGTCCAGGCCCTCGGCGGCTGCGCCGGGATGGTCATCTCGCGGGCAGTGGTGCGTGACCTGTGCGATCCGATCGGCGCCGCCAAGGCGTTTTCCCAGTTGATGCTGGTGATGGGCCTGGCGCCGATCCTCGCCCCCGTGGCCGGCGGCCTGCTGCTGGACTGGCAGGGCTGGCAATCGATCTTCGTCTGCCTGACCCTGTTCGCCGCCCTGGCCGGCCTCGGCGTGGCGTTGTGGCTGCCGGAAACCATCCCGGCCGACGGCGAGCGACCGCCGCTGTCCGGCGCGCTGGGGCAGTACCGGCGGCTGTTCGCCGACCGCCTGTTTCTCGCCTATGGCCTTTCCGGCGGGGTGGCGATGGCCGGGATGTTCGCCTACATCGCCGGTTCGCCCTACGTGTTCATCCAGCTCTACGGGATTCCCGCCGAGCACTATGGCTGGCTGTTCGGCAGCAATGCCGCGGGCTTCATCGTCATGGCACAGGTCAACGCGCGGCTGCTGCGCTATCGCGGGCCGGCGTTCTGGCTGCGGCGGATCATCTGGGGCTACCTGGTGTGCGGCCTGGCCCTGCTGGGCATCGCTTCGCTGCAACCGGCCACGCTGTGGCCGCTGCTGGTTCCGCTGTTCGGATGCGTGGCCAGCCTCGGCTGCATCATTCCCAACGCTTCCGCCTGCGCCATGGCCGGACAGGGACAGCACGCCGGCAGCGCCTCGGCGCTGATGGGCAGCCTGCAGTTCAGCGTGGCGGCGGGCGCTTCGGCGCTGGTCGGCGTGCTCCACGACGGCACGGCGATCCCCATGACTCTGGTGATCGCCGTCTGCGGCGCGGTCGCGACCCTGCTCGCCTGGCAGACCGGGCGCCTGGAGCGCCAGGCCGCCTGAGCGCGGATCAGGCCGTTCGCTGTTTCAGTTCGGGCAGCACATGGGGCGCGCGCAGGCGCGCCTCGAGGCGGTCGACGAAACGCCGGGCCTCGCTTTCGCTACGGAAGTTGACGGCCTGCTGGTCGAGGCAGACTTGCCAGCATTGGCCTTTCGGGGTTTGCGACGGGCGGACGAGGATGTTCATGGCGATTCATCCATCGGGGCTGGAAAGGGAGCTTCAGTCTAGTCCTGTCGGCCCGGAAAACACTGACCGGGATCAGTTTGCCGACAACTGGTCGCCGCTTCGTTTACAGCCCCGCCGCAGAGCGCTTCAGGCTCCTCCCTCGCCCTGCCTTACCCGCTGCCGGTAGGCGCTCGGCGACAAACCCATGACCTTGCTGAACAGGCGCGAGAAGTAGTAGCTGTCGTCGTAGCCGACCGCCTGGCCGACCCGGGCCACGCTCTGGTCGCTGCTGTCCAGCAACTGGCAGGCGTACTCGATCTTCAGGTGCAGGAAGTGCTGGATAGGCGTACGGCCGGTGATCGCCTTGTAGCGACTGACGAAATGGAACTTCGACAGGTTGCAGAAGGCCGCCAGGCGTTCCAGTTCGAGGCGCGCATGCAGGTGTTCGCGCATGTAGGCGTGCAGCCCGTCGAGGTCCAGGCTGCCCTCGCGCAGCGGGCGCAGCAGCGGTAGCTGGCAGAGCAGGCTGCGCAGGCGGCTGGCGGCGAGCAGGAAGTGCTGGAAGCGGTAGCCGCTGTGGCGCACCTCCAGCAGTTGCTCGAAGCCGCCGAGCAGGGCGTGTTGCAGGCCCCAATGGCGCAGCGGGGTGTCGCGGTAGCCGGCGCTGTGTTGCAGCCAGGTGGCGCTGTCGCCGCGCAGGTGGGTCCAAAAGATGGTCCAGGGTTGGCGGTCGTCGGCGGCGTAGTCGTGGGCCATGCCCGGCGGCAGCCAGAGCAGGTCGCCGCTGCCGACCCGGTATTCGCGCCAGGCGTCGCCCTCGCGCACGCGCAACAGGCCCTGGCCTTCGCTGCAATAGATCAGCAGGTGCTCGTCATGGCGCTCGCGGCTCATGCGGTGGTCGCGGGCGCGCCGGTAGTGGCCCAGGGAGGTGGGGTAGAGGTCGCGGCTGAGCGGGTGGACCGCCAGTTTCTCCAGCAGCGCCGCCGGGATCGGCAAGCGCAGGCTGTCGGCCGGCAGGGGCCAGTCGGAGGTGTGCGACATGTCGGTAGCCGGCTCCGCAATATAGTCCATGAACAACACAATTTAGTCGATCTCGCGACCTTCCGCCCAGTGATAGCTTCTTGGCCAAAGCGAGGTCCGAATCGACCTCGTACCAGTCCGCCACAACAATAAAAGCCGGCCTGGCCGGTGCAGGAGGGTTCATGTCAGTCCCAGTCCGCCACCTCATCGCGGGAGCCTTCGTCGAAGGTCTCGGCGCCCAGCGCATCCCGGTCAGCAATCCCCTCGACAACAGCACCCTGGCGGAGATCGCCTGCGCCAGCGCGGAGCAGGTCGAGCAGGCGGTGGCCAGTGCCCGCGAAACCTTCGCCAGCTGGAAGGAAACCCCGGTTTCCGAGCGCGCGCGGGTGATGTTGCGTTACCAGGCGCTGCTCAAGGAACACCACGACGAACTGGCGAAGATCGTCTCCAGCGAGCTGGGCAAGACTTTCGAGGACGCCAAGGGCGACGTCTGGCGCGGTATCGAGGTGGTCGAGCACGCCTGCAACGTGCCCTCGCTGCTGATGGGCGAGACGGTGGAGAACGTCGCCCGCAACATCGACACCTACAGCATCACCCAGCCGCTGGGCGTGTGCGTTGGCATCACCCCGTTCAACTTCCCGGCGATGATCCCGCTGTGGATGTTCCCGCTGGCCATCGCCTGCGGCAACGCCTTCATCCTCAAGCCTTCCGAGCAGGTGCCGCTGACCAGCGTGCGGCTCGCCGAGCTGTTCCTCGAGGCCGGTGCGCCGAAGGGCGTGCTGCAGGTGGTGCATGGCGGCAAGGAACAGGTCGACCAGTTGCTCAAGCACCCGCAGGTGAAGGCGGTGTCCTTCGTCGGCTCGGTCGCCGTCGGCCAGTACGTCTACCACACCGGCACCGCGCACAATAAGCGCGTGCAGAGCTTCGCCGGGGCGAAGAACCACATGGTGATCATGCCCGACGCGGACAAGGCACAGGTCATCAGCAACCTGGTCGGTGCCTCGGTGGGCGCGGCCGGGCAGCGCTGCATGGCGATCTCGGTGGCGGTGCTGGTGGGGGCCGCCCGCGAGTGGATTCCGGAAATCCGCGACGCGCTGGCCAAGGTCCGCCCCGGCCCATGGGACGACAGCGGCGCCAGCTACGGCCCGGTGATCAACCCGCAGGCCAAGGCGCGCATCGAGCGCCTGATCGGCCAGGGCGTGGAGGAGGGCGCGCAACTGCTGCTGGATGGCCGCGGCTACAAGGTCGAGGGATACCCGGACGGCAACTGGGTCGGCCCGACGCTGTTCGCCGGGGTGCGCCCGGATATGGCGATCTACCGCGAAGAGGTGTTCGGCCCGGTGCTCTGCCTGGCCGAGGTCGACAGCCTGGAGCAGGCGATCCGCCTGATCAACGAAAGCCCCTACGGCAACGGCACCTCGATCTTCACCAGCTCCGGCGCCGCGGCGCGGACCTTCCAGCACCACATCGAGGTCGGCCAGGTCGGCATCAACATCCCGATTCCGGTACCGCTGCCGTTCTTCTCTTTCACCGGTTGGAAGGGCTCGTTCTACGGCGACCTGCACGCCTACGGCAAGCAGGGCGTGCGCTTCTACACCGAGACCAAGACCGTGACCGCGCGCTGGTTCGACAGCGATAGCGTGGCCGGGACCAACTTCTCGATCCAGATGCGCTGAAAGGGAGACGGACCGATGACCGACATCGCATTCCTCGGCCTGGGCAACATGGGTGGGCCGATGGCCGCCAACCTGCTCAAGGCCGGCCACCGGGTGAATGTCTTCGACTTGCAGCCCAAGGCCGTGCTGAGCCTGGTCGAGCAGGGCGCGCAGGGTGCCGATAGCGCCTTGCAGTGCTGCGAAAGCGCCGAAGTGGTGATCAGCATGCTGCCGGCCGGGCAGCACGTGGAAAGCCTGTATCTCGGCGACGACGGCCTGCTCGCGCGGGTCGCCGGCAAGCCCCTGCTGATCGACTGCTCGACCATCGCCCCGGAGACCGCGCGCAAGGTCGCCGAGGCCGCCGCGGCGAAGGGCCTGACCCTGCTCGACGCGCCGGTTTCCGGCGGCGTCGGCGGCGCCCGCGCCGGCACCCTGAGCTTCATCGTCGGCGGCCCCGCCGAAGGCTTCGCGCGGGCCCGGCCGATCCTCGAGAACATGGGCCGGAACATCTTCCACGCCGGCGATCACGGCGCCGGCCAGGTGGCGAAGATCTGCAACAACATGCTCCTCGGCATCCTCATGGCCGGCACCGCCGAGGCCCTGGCGCTGGGGGTGAAGAACGGCCTCGATCCGGCGGTGCTGTCCGAGGTGATGAAGCAGAGTTCCGGCGGCAACTGGGCGCTGAACCTCTACAACCCCTGGCCCGGGGTGATGCCGCAGGCGCCGGCGAGCAACGGCTATGCCGGCGGTTTCCAGGTGCGCCTGATGAACAAGGACCTCGGCCTGGCGCTGGCCAACGCCCAGGCGGTGCAGGCCTCGACGCCACTCGGCGCGCTGGCGCGAAACCTGTTCAGCCTGCACGCCCAGGCCGATGCCGAGCACGACGGGCTGGACTTCTCCAGCATCCAGAAGCTCTACCGCGGCAAGGACTGACCCCTACGACCAAAGGTTGATGGCGGGTGCCCGGCGCCCGCCCATACTCCAAGGCTCACTCACTGCTTCATCCCTAATAAGAACAATCAGAGGGCTGGAACATGACGTACCTGCAGCAGCACGCCCGCTCGATCGCCGAGCCGGCCGCGTTCTGGGCCGAACAGGCCCGTTCCTTGGCCTGGTACCAGGCGCCCGCGAACATCCTCGAAAGCCTGCCCGACGGCACCCATCGCTGGTTCGCCGATGGCCGTCTGAACAGCGCCTACCTGGCCCTCGACCGGCAGATCGAGGAGGGGCGCGGCGAACAGACCGCACTGATCTACGACTCGCCGGTGACCGGCACCCAGGACCGCTACAGCTACCTGCGGCTGCGCGACGAAGTGGCGCGCCTGGCCGGCGCCCTGCGGGCCCTCGGAGTCGGCAAGGGCGACCGGGTGATCATCTACATGCCGATGGTGCCGCAGGCGGCCATGGCCATGCTCGCCTGCGCGCGCCTGGGCGCGGTGCATTCGGTGGTGTTCGGTGGCTTCGCTCCCTACGAGCTGGCCCTGCGCATCGACGACGCCACGCCGAAGCTGGTGCTCACCGCTTCCTGCGGGCTGGAGTTCGACCGGGTGATCGAATACAAGCCGCTGGTGGACAAGGCCCTCGAACTGGCGATCCACCAGCCTGCCCACGTCATGGTCTGGCAACGCCCGCAGGCGCCCGCGCGCCTGCACCCGGGCCGCGACCTGGACTGGCAGGACTGCCTCGCCGCCGCCGAGCCGGCCGATCCGCTGCCGGTGGCCAGCGGCGATCCGCTGTACATCATGTACACCTCGGGCACCACCGGTAAGCCCAAGGGTATCGTCCGCGACAACGGTGGCCACGCGGTCGCGGTGCGCTACGCGGTCCGCACTATCTACGGCATGCAGGCCGGCGACGTCTGGTGGGGGATCTCCGACGTCGGCTGGGTGGTCGGCCACTCGCTGATCGTCTACGGCCCGCTGATGTGCGGCTGTACCACGGTGTTCTACGAAGGCAAGCCGGTGCGCACGCCGGACGCCGGCGCCTACTGGCGGGTGATCGAAGAGCACAGGGTGAACAGCCTGTTCTGCGCGCCGACGGCGATCCGCGCGATCCGCAAGGAAGACCCGCATGGCGAACGGGTGAAGCGCTACGACCTGGGTTCGCTGCGCCACCTGTTCCTGGCCGGCGAGAAGCTCGACAGCAGCACCCAGCACTGGCTGGAGGAGCACACCGGGCGGCCGGTCCACGACCATTGGTGGCAGACCGAGACCGGCTGGCCGGTGACCGCGCCCTGCATCGGGATCGCCGGCCACGACCTGCGGGCCGGCTCGACCAACCGCGCGGTGCCCGGCTACCACGTGCAGGTGCTGGACGACGAAGGCCGGCCGCTGGGAGCGAACCGCCAGGGCGCGATCGTCATCGCCCTGCCGTTGCCGCCGGGCTGCGCGCAGACCCTCTGGGGCGACCACCCGCGCTACCTGCAGGCCTACCTGGGCAACTATCCCGGCTACTACCACACCGGCGACGGCGGTTATCTCGACGAGGACGGCTTCGTCTACATCATGGGGCGCACCGACGACGTGATAAACGTTTCCGGGCATCGCCTCTCCACCGGCGAGATGGAGGAACGCGTGGCGCAGCACCAGGCGGTTGCCGAGTGCGCGGTGATCGGCGTGCGGGACGAACTCAAGGGCCACGTGCCGCTGGGCCTGGTGGTGCTCAAGGACGATGCCGGGATCGCCGCCGAGCAACTGCAGCGCGAGCTGGTGGCGCTGGTCCGCGAACAGATCGGCGCGCTGGCCTGCTTCCAGCGGGTGGTGGTGGTCAAGCGGCTGCCGAAGACCCGCTCCGGGAAGATCCTCCGCGCGGTGCTGCGCAAGATCGCCGATGGCGAGGACTACGCGGCGCCATCGACCATCGACGACCCGACGATCCTTGGCGAGATCGAGGCTGCGCTGAGGGTGCGCAAGGCGGGATAGCAAAGGCCAGGGGCACGGCGGTAGGGTGGAAAACGCCGCGCCCCGTGGTCCTGCCGTTCAGAACCCTTCGAGAACGATCTTGCCCTTGGCCCGGCCGCTCTCCAGCAGCGCGTGGGCGCGGCGCAGGTTGGCCGCGTCGATGCGGCCGAAATGCTCGCCGACGGTGGTCTTCAACACGCCTTCGTCGATCAGCCCGGCGACCCGCTCCAGCAGCCGGTGCTGCTCGATCATGTCGTCGGTCTGGAACATCGAGCGGGTGTACATGAACTCCCAGTGCAGCGACAGGCTCTTCTGCTTCAGCTTGCCGATGTCCAGCGACGCCGGGTCGTCGATCAGCGCCAGGCGGCCTTGCGGGCGCAGCGCGGCGACGATCTGTTCGAGGTGCTGGTCGGTGTGGGTCAGGCTGGCGACGTGGCTGACCTCGGCGACACCGATCCGCTTCAGCTCTTCGGCCAGCGGCTTGCCGTGGTCGATCACATGGTGCGCGCCGAGGTCGCGGACCCAGGCCTGGGTCTCTGCGCGCGAAGCGGTGCCGATCACGTTCAGGCCGGTCAGTTGCCGGGCCAGTTGGACCAGGATCGAACCGACCCCGCCGGCGGCACCGACCACCAGCAGGCTCTGGCCCTGGTCGGCCTTGCCTTCGGCGATCTGCAAGCGCTCGAAGAGCAGTTCCCAGGCAGTGATGGTGGTCAGCGGCAGGGCCGCGGCCTGGGCGAAGTCGAGGCTTTTCGGCAGGTGCCCGGCAATGCGCTCGTCGACCCGATGCAGCTCGCTGTTGCTACCGGGGCGGGTGATGTCCCCGGCGTACCAGACCCGATCGCCAGGACGGAACAGGCTGACCTCGCTGCCGACCGCGCGCACCACGCCCGCCGCGTCCCAGCCCAGCACCTTGGCCTGGCCGGCTTCCGGCTGGGCGCGCTGGCGGACCTTGGTATCCACCGGGTTGACCGAGATGGCGCGGACCTCCACCAGCAGGTCGCGCGGGCCCGGCGTGGGCTCGGGCAGTTCGAGGTCGAGCAGGGCGTCGGGATGGTCGATGGGCAGGGATTGGTAGTAACCGACAGCTTTCATGGGAACTCCGGGAAACGGGCCTCAGGCGAGGCGATAGAGTTGGTCGATCTTCACGTTCTGCAGCAGGGCTTCGTTGCCGCGGCTGAAGCGCAGGAAGTGTTCGGTGTTCTGGTGCCGCTCCAGGGCGGCGTCGTCGCGCCACTGCTCGATCATGTAGAACAGGTGGGAGTCGTGGCGGTCCTGGTGCAGGTCGTACTGCAGGCAACCAGCCTCGGCGCGCGACGGGGCGACCAGGGCGCGCAATTCGCGTTCCAGGGCCTCGGCGTGGCCGGGGGCGGCGGTGATGGTGGCGATCAGGGTGAGGGGTGTGCTCATGGTGGGTTCCTTCGATGGGGCGGAGTCAGGATGGGCTATTTCAAATCGCTGAAAAACAGGCTATCAGGGAAGACTCTTTCAAAGGAATCTTGAAAATGCTGCGTTACGACGACCTCCAGGTGTTCGTCCACACCAGCGACAGCGGCTCGTTGTCCGCCGCCGCGCGCCAGTTGGAGATTTCCCCGGCGGTGGCCAGCGCGGCGCTGAAGCGCCTGGAAAGCGAGCTGGAGGTACGCCTGTTCGCCCGCTCCACCCGCAGCCTGCGCCTGACTCCCGAGGGCGACGCGTTCCTCCTGCATGCCCGCGCCTCGTTGCGCAGCCTGGAGGAGGGGCGCCGGTTGCTGCAGGGCGGCAAGGACCAGATCGCCGGGGTACTGCAGCTTTCCGCGCCCTCCGACTTCGGCCGCAACCTGCTGCTGCCCTGGCTCGACGAGTTCCAGGCGCGCTATCCGCAACTGAGCCTGCGCCTGCTGCTCGGCGACCGGGTGACCGATCTCTACCGGCAACCGGTGGACGTGGCGATCCGCTACGGCGCGCCGGCCGACTCCAGCCTGGTCGCCCTGCCGCTGGCACCGGACAACCGGCGAGTGCTCTGCGCCGCACCGGCCTACCTGGCCGAGCGCGGCGAGCCGCGCCAGCCGGACGACCTGCGCGAGCACAATTGCCTGCTCTACCAACTCGGCGGCCGGGTACACGACCGCTGGGCGTTCCAGCGGGGCCGCCGCAGCCTGACCCTGACGGTCGCCGGCGACCGGGTCTGCGACGACGCCGACGTGGTGCGGCGCTGGGCCCTGGCCGGCAAGGGGCTGGTCTACAAGTCCTGGCTGGACGTGACCGAGGACGTGCGAGTCGGGCGCCTGCGCCTGCTGCTGCCGGAGTGGCAGGGCGAGGCGACGCCGATGAATCTGTTGTGTACCCACCGCGCCCAGTTGACCCGCCCGGTGACCCTCTTGCGCGCGTTCGTGCGCGAGCGTTGCGACGCATTGCTGGCGGAGGCTCCATGGACGAGGAACTGAACCGGGCGGCGAGCCTGGCCATCGAGCTGGCGGACGTGGACAGCGCCGCGCGGTTGCACGAGGGGAAACCGCAGAATTCGGAAAAATCCTACGCTAAGGTTTCTGTGAGCCTGAGAATATGCTCTTCAATGACTCAGCCTGGGGCGCAAGCCGAAACCGCCGAAAACTCTGCAAGCCAATTAAATGGACTTGTCAGGGCTAGAGTGAGTAGCGTCCAGAAAAATAAGGAAAGTCTCTCAAAAAACAAGCCCCGCCGGAACGGGGCTTGTTGGTGGCTAATTAGCCAGCCTTGAAGCCAGGGAGGCCGTTGGCGGCACGCCACTCTTTGACTTCTTTCACTATGCCTTCGGGCGTTTCAAAGCCAGGTTTCGGATGGAAAATTACCCCACTCTTTCGTGGGTGAGAAGTAACTTCCTCGAAGTGCTTGACCAGTTTATCCATTCTCTTCTCTAGCTCACTACCCTTTAGTCCTGATTTGTTCTTGAAGAACTCTTCAATGATCTCCAGGAACTCGCTTTCAGTATAATCGGAAAGGTTGTTTTTAATATCCATTATTATTTCTCCTTACGTTTAAGTTTCAGTTCTTTATGAATTTCGCTGTGGCGTTTCGGAGTGACGATAACAAGATTGTCTATATTGTAAAGAGCGCCGCCGCTTTCCAGAGGGACTACATGGTGAATCTCAAACTTTTCTTTGCTACCCAGATGCTCCTCTGGCACAGCATAAGGAGCAAGGCCCTGACTGACAAAGTACCTATTACTGGGGGAGAGGTTTTCGAGAGCTGATGGGTCTTTGCTAACGGCCATCCAAAACTGCTCCCGAAAGTCTCGCCAACTCTTGAATTCCTTACCGCGTAACTGATCGGCGATTTGGCTCGGAATCGGCACTCCGTCACCTTGCGAGGCGCCGGCCAGCCAGTTCCCAGTGACCGGCTGGCCATTACCGGTAGCAACGCCCGGCTCATCTCGCGGATCTCGATAAACAATATAGAGTGGCGGAATACCGCTGTCTTCCGGGTAGACGTAGATGCCGTCGTTGAACTCCCGTTGGTCGAGTTCTGGATAGGACTCGATCTGCGGTTCCTTCGGAATCAGCAGTGTGCCGGGCATGATCAGCGGGCCACGGGGCACTGCGGGTGTCGAAGACGACGGATCGATCTGGCCAGGTGGAGTATCCGGGGTGACTAGGATGGTGCCGCCGCCAGGGCCGGTAGTCGTGTATTTGTAGGTCCCCGAGGCGGAGTCCAGAGTCAGCGCCCTGACGGGGACCGCCGCACTACCCGGCTCGGTCGGTACGGCGATGATTTGAATCGACCCATCGACATTGAGGGTTTTCAGCCGGTAAGGTAGGTCCACCGTTCCTTTGGCGGCGGCAATGGCTTGCCAGTCAACCGCCAGGGGCGGAGACAGTTCCGCAACCGGAATGGCAAAGGAGGCCTGCCGTTCACCATTGTTCAGTTTCGGCCAGAAGGAACTGACCGCCATAGTGGCGATGACAGCGGCTACCTGACCCAACATTGCACCAGGGGGCTTGCGAGCCACCGAAAGCAAATCCACTGCGGTCTTGAGAGTCCTGGAAACGCTGGCGGCACCACCCCCTGCCGGGGCCAGAGGTTTGGGCGCTACCGGTACGCCGACGCCTGGAAAACTAGGGAAGGTGGGGAAGTCGGGAAAAGTAGGAACCAACGCGCCAAGATCCCTCCTTGGCTGGTCGGGAATTTTCGGGTCACGCCGGTCAGGGATTGAAACACTGCCGACATCGACCGGGCGCGCCGTGATGCCTCCTTGTCCAGTACCCGTATCAACATCCCGACCGGAACCGCCCGTTGCTCCAGTTTCTCCTCCAGAGGTCACACGGGTTCCGGTATGGGTGAGTGCGTCATCGACCCGAGAGCCGGCATCGACTGCGGGAGGTGTAGTGACGGTGGGGTTGCTGATTTTGTCCTGTTCTTCCAGACGCTTGTAGATTTCCTCGATGCGCTTGGCCTCACTTTCCGATACGACAATGGCCTGAAGCCGCGCATTGATTTCGTCTTGACGCTTTTTCTCCGCCTCTGCGACTCGCTTGGCCTCTGCTTCGGCCAAGCGTTGCAGTTCGGCTTGTTGCTGAGCCTCGGCCTGGCGACGAGCCTCTTCGGCCTGCCGTCGGGCTTCAGCTTGACGTTGCTCTTGCGCTAAGCGCTCCGCTTCCGTCTGCCGGGCGGCCTCTGCGGCGCGCTGTGCGTCCTCCAGCCGCTGAAGCCGGGTCAGTTCGGCGACCTTGCCATCCAGGGCGGAGGAGCGGCTATTGAGGACGCTGATTTCCGCTTCGATCAAGCGGATCTTTTGTGCGGCTGAATAAGACTTCGACCAGTTGTCGAAACTAAAATCTTTATCTTCGCGGCGGCCGTAGATTTCATTCATTACATTGACATAATTGACCGTGAGAGGGTCATAGCCAAAGAATGCATTTGCAATGGTTCGTGCGTCAGCCAGTTCCTTCTGTTTGGACGCAAGCAGTTCCACCGCCGCGGCCTTTTCAGCAGTGGCCATCTGCAAGGGTGTCGCCTCGGCAGGATTTAATTTTTCCTTTTTCTGGCTAGCAAGATACGCCAGTTCGCCATGGACAATCGATCCCACATTGGCCAAGGCAGTGTTCGTGGATTTTTTGATCTCTTCCTGTACACCACGAATCATGATCGCAGCGGGGACTTGAGACCTTTCATATTGGTATCGCTTGATAAGATCCTTGATTTTCGCCCCTTCAGGAAGATCAAATTTATTTATGCCGGGACGGGCGATATAGGTAAGGTATGGGATAGGGGTGGGTGGCGGAGGTGTGTAGAAAGAGTACTGACCAGTAGCGGTTGCTACTGTGGTCATGCTTCCAAGGTCAAAAACGTCGCTCATGATATTTTCCTTAAGAATCCCCGTAAAGAGAACTTGCTTTTACTACCTGCCTGGTAGGCAATTGGGATTCTTCGGGTTTGCTGCGGAGCATTAAAGATAGTGACCATGAATAAGCTTTAATGCACGAGCGATACACGAAAATAAACTACAATATCTCCTCTTGCTGTCGCAGTAGCCGTGTATTCGCTTTCATCGTTACCGAGTTAGCTTGGCGCTGCCGCATCCTAAGTTCTCGCGATGTCAAATTGGGCTACGCCCTAACTGGGCGTCAGAGCGGCTGGGCAATGTCAGGGTAGGGTTTATCCATGCATTTTCTGACGCCTCGCCTGCTACCTCTAGGGCCTCACTGGCAGGCTGCACGCTTAGCGTACGATCTTGTCTTTGCTAGCTATCGTCCCCCACGAGCGCCTGTGCGAGGCCCTGGCGCTGCAGCAATGGTAAGGGCGCAACTGGGATGTTTAACTCCTGCGCGACGCTTGATCAGTCCCAGCCGAACAGCTCGGCGGCGTTGCGGCTGCTGCTCGCCGCCAGTTCCTCGGCGTCGACCCCGCGCAGCTCGGCGAGGGCGCGGCAGATGTCCGGCAGGTGCTCCGGACTGTTGCGCTGGCCGGGATGCATCGATGGCGCCATGTCCGGCGCATCGGTTTCCAGCACGATGGCCTCGGCCGGCAGCTCCGCCGCCACCTTGCGCAGGCGGTTGGCCTGCGGCCAGGTCGGCGCGCCGCCGAGGCCGAGGCGGAAGCCGAGCTTGAGGTACTCGCGGGCTTCCTCGCGGCTGCCGGCGAAGGCATGGATGATGCCACGGCGCTCCAGGCGGATGCGCTTGAGGGTGGCGATGGTCGCCGCGTGGGCGCGGCGCACGTGGATCAGCGCCGGCAGGCGGAATTCCGCGGCCAGCCGCAGTTGGGCCTCGAACAGCGCCTGCTGGGCGTCGCGGTCGAGGTGTTCCAGGTAGTAGTCCAGGCCGATCTCGCCGACCGCGCAGAGCTTCGTCTCGCCGCGCAGGCGTTGCAGCCACTGGCGCAGGTCGTCCAGGTGCTGCGGGCGGTGCCGCGCCAGGTAGACGGGGTGCAGGCCGAGCGCCGCGTACAGGCCATCCTCGGCCTGCGCCAGGTCCCAGACCCGTTGCCAGTTCTCGCGGTAGACGCCGAGCACCACCTGGCGCTCGACCCCCAGCGCGCGGCTGCGTTGCAGCAGCGCGGCGCGGTCGGCGTCGAAGTCCGGGAAGTCGAGGTGGTTGTGGGTGTCGACCAGGCGCATGGCGGCCGGCTCAGTCGCGCAGCTTGAGTTGCCGGGGGACGGCGTGCAGGCCCGGCCGGTAGTCGTTCTCCTCGACCGCGCGGAGCGCCAGTTCGAGGGCGTTGGCGGCGATCAGCGCGTGCTGCTGGTAGATCGAGTTGACCTTCAGCGGCACGAAGTCGAGCAACTGGGTGTCGCCGAAGGTCGCCACCCGCAAGCCTTCGGGCCAACCGTCGGCGCGCGCCTGGAACACATCGAAGACGCCTTCGAGGAGTACATAGGCAGTGGTCACCAGGGCGTCGGGCAGGTAGCCCAGGCGCTCGAGCAATTGCTCCATCAGGCGGCGTCCGCACTCGCGGCTGAACACCTCGGCATGCTCGACGATGACCTCGCCGCGGAAGTCCTTCAGCGCCTGGCGGAAGCCGGCGGCGCGGTCGTGGCTGATGATCAGGTCCGCCCGCGCGCCGAGCAGGGCGATATGGCGCGGCGCCGGTTGCAACAGGGTTTCGGTGAGGCGGCGCGCGGCGTCCTGGTCGTCGCTGATCACCGAGGCGAAGCGCTGCGGGTCGAGCTGGCGGTCGATGGCCACCACCGGCAGGCCTTCGGCGACCAGCCGGGCATGGGTATCATCCCCGGCCGGCAGGCAACTGGCGACGATCAGCGCGTCGCAGCGGCGCGCGCGGAACAGGTTGACCACCTGGCGCTCGGTCTCCGGCTCGTCGTCGGAGCAGGCGATCAGCAACTGGTAGCCGCGCGCCCGGGCGCCTTGTTCGAGTTGCTTGGCGAGGCGGGCGTAGCTGGGGTTTTCCAGGTCCGGGAGGATGAAGCCGAGGGTGCGGGTCTGCCCGCGGCGCAGGCCGGCGGCCTGCTGGTCCGGCTGGTAGCCGTGTTCCTCGACCACGGCAAGCACGCGCTCGACGGTGGCGGCGCTGATGCGCCGCTGGGCGGCCTTGCCATTGATGACGTAGCTGGCGGTGGTCACCGAGACCCCGGCCAGGCGGGCGATATCACTGAGTTTCAAACCGATCTCTACTGGAGGCGACGACAAGTTGGGCTTCAAGGATCAATCATTATCGGGTAACGTGCCAATTTAATTAAGTGAATCGATTCAGCAAAAGATTCCGGCGAAGCCGGCGCCCCCTGCCCCAGGCTGCCTCGCGCAGCCCGAACGCGGCGCCGCCTACGCTATGGCAGGTCAATGACAACAAGCGGATCACCGCCCCTGGCTGTACGGAAGGCTCCCGCGAGCCGCTTTCCGCTACCGCCGGCACATCCCGCGCCCGCGCCTCGGCGCGGCGGGACGATCCGGACGTGAGACGGGGAGCCGTTCGCTCCTGAGGAGGTTTCCATGCTCGAACTCGATACCCGGCAGATCCGCATGGGCCAGCGCGCCGCGGACAAGGCCGAAGCCCTGCGCCTGCTCGGCGCGGCGCTGGTCGCCGACGGCCTGGCCGCGCCCGGCTATGCCGAGGGCCTGAAGGCGCGCGAGGCACAAGGCTCCACCTACCTCGGCCAGGGCATCGCCATACCCCATGGGACCCCGGATACCCGCGAGCTGGTCTTCAGCACCGGTGTGCGCCTGCTGCAATTCCCCGAGGGAGTGGACTGGGGCGATGGCCAGCAGGTCTACCTGGCCATCGGCATCGCGGCGAAGTCCGACGAACACCTGCAGCTCCTGCAATTGCTCACCCGCGCCCTCGGCGAGGCCGACCTGGGACCGGCGCTGAGCGCGGCCGCCAGCGCCGAGGAAGTCCTCGGCCTGTTGCAGGGCGCGCCGCAGGAACTGGCGCTGGACGCACAACTGGTCGGCCTCGGCCAGAACGCCGAGGACCTCGACGAACTGGCCTGGCTCGGCGCGCGCCTGTTGAAGAAGGCCGGCTGCGTGGAGAACGGCTTCGCCGCCGTGCTCCAGCAGACCGAACCGTTGCCGCTGGGCGACGGGCTGTGCTGGTTGCACAGCGAACAATTGGTGAAGCGCCCCGGGCTGGCCTTCGTCACTCCGGCGCAACCGTTGCAGCACCAGGGGCAACCGGTCACCGGGCTGTTCTGCCTGGCCAGCCTGGGCGAAGCGCACCAGGCGCTGCTCGAACGCCTGTGCGACCTGTTGCTGGAAGGGCGTGGCGCCGAGCTGGTGCGCGCCACCAGCAGCCGCAGCGTACTCGCGGCGCTCGGTGGCGAGCTGCCACCGGACTGGCCCAGCGCGCGAGCGGTCCTGGCCAACCCGCATGGCCTGCATGCCCGCCCGGCGCAGGCGCTGGCGCAGCTGGCCAAGGGTTTCGCCGGCGAGATCCGGGTACGCCTGGCCGACAGTGAGGCGGCCCCCGTCTCGGCGAAGAGCCTGAGCAAGTTGCTCGCCCTCGGCGCGCGACGCGGCCAGACGCTGGAGTTCAGCGCCGAGCCGGCGATCGCCGAGGACGCGCTGCCAGCCTTGCTGGCCGCGGTGCGCGAGGGGCTCGGCGAGGAGGTCGAAGCGCTGGCGGAGGAGGCCTTGCCCGATGCCGTCGGCGAGGCGGAAGAGGATGCCCGGCCGGCGCCGCTGCGCGCCGGCGAGCGCCTGCAGGCAATCGCCGCGTCGCCGGGCATCGCCAGTGGTCCGGCGCATGTCCAGGTGGCGCAGCGCTTCGAGTTCCAGCCGCGCGGCGAGTCACCGGCCCATGAACGCGAGCGCCTGCTGCGGGCCAAGCGGGCGGTGGACGAGGAGATCGTCGGCCTGGTCGAACGCAGCACGGTGAAGGCGATCCGCGAGATTTTCGTCACCCACCGGGAGATGCTCGACGATCCGGAACTGGCCGAGCAGGTGCAACTGCGCCTGAATCGCGGCGAAAGCGCCGAAGCGGCCTGGAGTCGGGTGGTGGAAGACAGCGCGGCGCAACAGGAGGCGCTGCACGACGCGCTGCTCGCCGAGCGCGCCGCCGACCTCCGCGACCTCGGCCGGCGGGTGCTGGCCAGGCTCTGCGGGGTGGAGGCGCCGCGCGAGCCGGAGCAGCCGTACATCCTGGTGATGGACGAGGTCGGCCCCTCCGATGTCGCCCGCCTCGACGCCCAGCGGGTCGCCGGCATCCTCACGGCGCGCGGCGGCGCCACTTCGCACAGCGCGATCATCGCCCGCGCCCTCGGCATTCCGGCATTGGTCGGCGCCGGCGCGGCGGTGCTCGGCCTGGAGCCTGGCACGGCACTGCTGCTGGATGGCGAGCACGGCTGGCTGCAGGTGGCGCCGAGCACCGAACAGTTGCAGCAGGCCGCCGCCGAGCGCGACGCCCGCCAGCAGCGCCAGGCCCGCGCCGACGCGCAGCGGCTGGAGCCTGCGCGGACCCGCGATGGCCACGCGGTGGAAGTCTGCGCCAACCTTGGCGACACCGCCGGCGCCGCGCGCGCGGTGGAGCTGGGCGCCGAGGGCGTTGGCCTGCTGCGCACCGAGTTCGTCTTCATGAACAACGCCCGCGCGCCGGACCTGGCGACCCAGGAAGCGGAATACCGTCGGGTGCTCGACGCCCTCGACGGACGTCCGCTGGTGGCGCGGACCCTGGATGTCGGCGGGGACAAGCCGCTGCCGTACTGGCCGATTCCCCACGAAGAGAATCCCTATCTGGGCCTGCGCGGTATCCGCTTGACCCTGCAGCGACCGCAGATCCTCGAGACCCAGTTGCGCGCGCTGTTCCGCGCCGCCGGGGAGCGGCCGCTGCGGGTGATGTTCCCGATGGTCGGCAGCCTCGACGAATGGCGCCAGGCGCGTGACCTGGCGCTGCGCCTGCGCGAGGAAATCCCGCTGGCCGACCTGCAACTGGGGATCATGGTCGAGGTGCCCTCGGCGGCGTTGCTCGCGCCGGTGCTGGCCCGCGAGGTGGACTTCTTCAGCGTCGGCACCAACGACCTGACCCAGTACACCCTGGCTATCGATCGCGGCCACCCGAGTCTTTCGGCCCAGGCCGACGGTCTGCATCCGGCGGTGCTGCAACTGATCGACATGACCGTCCGCGCCGCCCACGCCGAGGGCAAGTGGGTCGGCGTCTGCGGCGAACTGGCGGCCGACCCGCTGGCGTTGCCGCTGCTGGTCGGCCTGGGAGTGGACGAGCTGAGCGTCTCGGCGCGCAGCATCGCCCTGGTCAAGGCCGGCGTGCGCGAACTGCAGCTGGTCGCTGCGCGCGGCCTGGCCCGCAAAGCCCTGGGCCTGGCGAGCGCCGCCGAGGTCCGGGCCCTGGTGGAAGCGGAGGTGCAGTAATGGCGCGGATCCTGACGATTACCCTGAACCCGGCGCTGGACCTCACCGTGCGCCTGCGCCAGCTGGAACTGGGGGCGGTTAACCGCAGCGAGGCGGTGCTGACCCAGGCCGCCGGCAAGGGTCTGAACGTCGCCCAGGTGCTTGCCGATCTCGGCCATCGGTTGACGGTCAGCGGCTTCCTCGGCGAAGACAACCAGCCGCCGTTCACCGCCATGTTCCAGCGTCGTGGCTTCGCCGATGCGTTCGTCCGGGTGCCGGGCGAAACCCGCAGCAACATCAAGCTGGCCGAGCGCGGCGGGCGCGTCAGCGACCTCAACGGGCCGGGCCCGGAGGCCGACGAGCGAGCCCAGGCGGCGTTGCTCGAACGCCTCGACCGGCTTGCCGGGGAGCACGAGCTGGCGGTGGTCGCCGGCAGCCTGCCGCGCGGGGTCGAGCCGGAATGGCTGGGCGAACTGCTGCGGCGCTTGCGGCGCCTCGGCCTGAAGGTCGCCTTCGACAGCAGCGGCGCGGCCCTGCGCGAAGGTGTGAAGGCTGCGCCGTGGATGATCAAGCCGAACGTCGAGGAACTGGCCGATCTCTGCTCGGCGCCGATGGATGACCTGGTCGCACAGCGCCAGGCGGCCGAACGTCTGCGCCATGACGGGGTAGGCCAGGTGGTGATTTCCCAGGGCGCCGCGGGGGTCAACTGGTTCGCCGCCGAGGGTGCCTGGCAGGCGCGGCCGCCGGCGGTGGAAGTGGCCAGCACGGTGGGCGCCGGCGATTCCCTGCTGGCCGGCATGCTGCACGGGCTGGCCAGCGGCTGGCCGGCCGAGCGGGTGCTGCGTCAGGCCACCGCCATCGCCAGCCTGGCGGTGACCCAGTTCGAGTTCGGCATCGGCGATCCGCAGCGCCTGGCGCGGATCGAAGCGGGCGTCGTGGTACAGCCATTGGTCGAGGAGGCCTGAGATGAAACTAGCGATCGTCACCGCCTGCCCTGGCGGACAGGTCACCAGCGTGCTCGCCGCGCGCCTGCTGCGGGGCGCCGCCGAGCGCCTGGGCTGGGAAACCTGCGTCGAGGCGAATGCCGGGTCGAGGCCCGAGGGCGAACTGAGCGCCGAACAGATCGCCGAAGCCGACTGGGTCCTGCTGGTCGGCGTCGAGCCGCTGGCGGCGGCGCGTTTCGTCGGCAAGCCGGTGTATCGCGCGCGTCCCGCCGAGGCGCTGGCCGATCCGCGCGCCTTCCTCCAGCGGGCCGCCGCCCTGGCGAGCGTGGAGGTCGCCGGGGACGAGGCCGGCCTGGTTGCGCCGGAGGCCGGAGCGGCACCGCGGATCGTCGCGGTGACCGCCTGTCCGACCGGCGTGGCGCACACCTTCATGGCCGCCGAGGCGTTGCAGCTCGCGGCGGGGCAACTGGGCTTCGCGTTGCAGGTCGAGACCCAGGGCTCGGTCGGCGCGCGCAACCCGCTCGACCCGGCGGACATCGCCGCCGCCGACGTGGTCCTGCTGGCCGCCGACATCGACGTGGACACGGCCCGTTTCGCCGGCAAGAAGATCTACCGTTGCGGCACCGGCGTGGCCCTCAAGCAGGCCCGCGCGACGCTCGAGCGGGCGCTGGCGGAAGGGCAGGTCGAGAGCGCGGGCGCAGCCAGCGCGGTGGTCGCCAGGGACGAGAAGCGCGGGGTGTACAAGCACCTGCTGACCGGGGTGTCGTTCATGTTGCCGATGGTGGTCGCGGGCGGCCTGCTGATCGCCCTGTCGCTGGCCTTCGGCATCGATGCCTACAAGCAGCCGGGCAGCCTGGCGGCGGTGCTGAGGACGGTCGGCGACACGGCTTTCGTCCTGATGGTGCCGATGCTCGCCGGCTACATCGCCTATTCCATCGCCGACCGCCCGGGCCTGGCGCCGGGCATGCTCGGCGGCCTGCTCGCCGGGACCCTCGGCGCCGGGTTCATCGGCGGGATAGTCGCCGGCTTCATCGCCGGCTATGCGGCGCGGGCCATCAGCCACGGGCTGAGGCTGCCGGCGAGCCTGGAAGCGCTGAAGCCGATCCTGGTCATCCCGTTGCTGGCCAGCCTGGTCACCGGCCTGCTGATGCTCTACGTGGTCGGCAAGCCGGTGGCCGGGATGCTCGCGGCACTGACCGGGTTCCTCGACGGCATGGGTACCTCCAATGCCATCCTCCTCGGCCTGCTGCTCGGCGGGATGATGTGCGTCGACCTCGGCGGACCGGTCAACAAGGCCGCCTACGCCTTTTCCGTCGGCCTGCTCTCGTCGCACAGCTACGCGCCGATGGCAGCGGTGATGGCGGCGGGCATGGTGCCGCCGATCGGCATGGGCCTGGCGACCCTGCTGGCGCGGCGCAAGTTCGCCGAGAGCGAGCGGCAGGCCGGCAAGGCAGCCTCGGTGCTGGGGCTGTGCTTCATCTCCGAAGGCGCCATCCCGTTCGCCGCCAAGGACCCGTTGCGGGTGATCCCGGCGAGCATCGCCGGCGGCGCGCTGACCGGCGCCCTGTCGATGTATTTCGGCTGCAAGTTGCAGGCGCCTCACGGCGGGTTGTTCGTGATGCTGGTGCCCAACGCGATCAACCACGCCCTGGCGTACCTGCTGGCGATCGTCGCCGGCAGCCTGCTTACCGGGCTGCTCTACGCCGTGCTCAAGCGCGGCGCCGAGCCGGGACTGGCGTTGGGGACCTCGTCCTCGCGGGAGCCGGCGGCTGGCGGATAGCCGCGAGGCGGTCATGCGCCCTACGCCACCTGAGCGACGTGGCAGGGGGTAGGGCGAATAACGCCGCAGGCGTTATCCGCCGAGACTCCGGAGAACCGGCGGATAACCGCAAGCGGTTATTCGCCCCAGCGGTCGATCCGACCTGGGGCGGCCTCAGGCCTGGCGCAACAGGCGCATGCCATCTTCCTGTGCGAGGCTGGCCTCGTTGATCGGCAACGAGCAGGACTGCCCGCGTCCCATCGGGTAGTAGTGGAAGCCGTGGCGGGCCATGCGCTCGGGGTCGTAGAGGTTGCGCCCGTCGAAGATCACCGGGGCCTTCAGGCGCTCCTTGAGCAGCTCGAAATCCGGTGCCTTGAATTGCTGCCACTCGGTGCAGATGACCAGCGCATCGGCGCCTCCCAGGGTCGCCTCGGGGGTGCCCATCAGGCTCAGGCGTTCGTCGTGGCCATAGAGCCGCTGGGTTTCCTGCATGGCTTCGGGATCGTAGGCGCGCACCTGCGCGCCGTGGCGCCAGAGCGCTTCCATCAGTTCGCGGCTGGGCGCGTCGCGCATGTCGTCGGTGTTCGGCTTGAAGGCCAGGCCCCAGAGGGCGAAGGTCTTGCCGCGCAGGTCGCCGTCGTAGAACACCCGGATGCGTTCGAACAGCTTGTGCTTCTGCCGCCGGTTGATCGCTTCCACTGCCTGCAACAGGTCGCTGGAGCAATGCGCCTGCTCGGCGCTGTGGATCAGCGCGCGCATGTCCTTGGGGAAGCAGGAGCCGCCGTAGCCGCAGCCGGGGTAGATGAAGTGGTAGCCGATCCGCGGGTCGGCGCCGATGCCCTGGCGCACCGCCTCGATATCGGCACCGAGGTGTTCGGCCAGTTCGGCGATCTGGTTGATGAAGCTGATCTTGGTCGCCAGCATGCCGTTCGCCGCGTACTTGGTCAGTTCGGCGCTGCGCAGGCCCATGAACAGCATGCGGTCGTGGTTGCGGTTGAACGGCTCGTAGAGTTCGCGCATCACCTGGCGCACCTCTTCGTTGTCGCAGCCGACCACGATGCGGTCCGGGCGCCGGCAGTCGGCGACGGCGGAGCCTTCCTTGAGGAATTCCGGGTTGGAGACGATCTCGAATTCCAGCTCGCGTCCGTCGGCTTCCAGGCGCCGCTCGATGTGCGCGCGCAGGCGGTCGCCGGTGCCTACCGGGACGGTCGATTTCTCCACCACGATGACGGGCTTGCGGCGGTGCTCGGCGATGGCATCGGCCACCGCGAAGACCGCGCCGAGATCGGCCGCGCCGTCCTCGCCAGGCGGGGTGCCGACCGCGATGAACTGCACCCGGCCGTGTTCCACGGCCAGGCGCGCATCGCTGCTGAAACGCAGGCGGCCGCTGTCCAGGCCTTCGCGCAGCAAGGCGTCGAGCCCGGGTTCGTAGATGCTGGCGAGGCCCTGCGCGAGGCGTTCGACCTTGTTCCGGTCGATGTCCATGCACAGTACATCGTGGCCCACTTCGGCGAGGACGGCGGCCTGCACCAGTCCTACATAGCCACTGCCGAATACGCTGATCTTCATGGTGCTTTCCTCGACGGATGATGCGCGGGCGCGGCAGCGGTGCGGCGGGCGTTGACGGTCAACACGCCGAGCACCACCAGGCCTACGCCCAGGATCTTGCTGGTACTGAAGGTTTCATCGAACGCCGGCAGGCTCGCCGCCAGCAGGTAGACCAGCGCGTAGCTGGCGCTCAACAGGCTGTAGGCGCGGCCCAGCGGCAGGTGGCGCAGGGCGGCCAGCCAGCACAGCAGGGAGGCGGCGTAGGCCGCCACCGCCAGGGCTACCGCGAGCAACGCGGCGCGCTCCGGCGTTTGCCCGGCCCAGGCTTCAGGCAGCGGCAGGCGGCTCATGCCCCAGCGCATGCCGAGCTGGGCGGCGCTGGCCAGCAGCACGCTGCCCAGCGCCGCCAGCCAGCCGCGTAGCGCGTTCATGCGCTCCTCCCGAGCAGGGCCACGCCGGCGACGATCAGCAACAGGCCGGCGAGGTGGCGGCGATCCACCGGCTCATCGAAGACGAAGCGTGCCGCCAGGGTGACCAGGACGAAGTTCAGCGCCAGCATCGGATAGGCGCTGCCGACTTCCACCCGTTGCAGGAGCAGCAGCCAGCAGAGCAGGCCGAGCCCGAGGGCGAGCAGCGCCAGCCACGGCCACGGACTGCGCAGGCGCGCTGTCCAGCCGTCGGCGGCGACCAGGCGCCAGTGCTCCACGGTGAGCTTCTGCGCAACCTGGCCGAGGCCGGTCATGAGCAGGGTGGCGAGCAGCAGCGCGGTGCTCATGGGCGCACCTGCGGCAGGATCGCCAGGACCAGGTTGCCGTTCCGGTAGCGTTCGCCGTCGCCCGGCAACAGCGCCAGCTGGTAGCGGTCGCTGGCGCTGTTGATCCGCAGCAGCACGGCAATCGAGCCGTCCTGGCGTGCCCGCCAGAGCCACTGGCGGATGTCTGCCAAGGGCACGCTGCGCTGGCTGTGCTCGGGGTAGGAGAGGCCGTACTTCAGCTCGCCGCGCGTGTCGTAGAGCGTCACGTCGCTACGACGCAGGCGCCAGGCGAGGGCCGAGGCGGCGCCGAGGTCGTTGCTCAGCAGATGGCGGGCGCCGGTCAGTTCATCGAGGTGTTCGGCGACGAACAGGTCGGGGGTCTTGTTCTGCACCACATGGTTGGGCATCGCTGCCGGCAGCAGCGCGATCAGCACCCAGCTCGCCAGCAGCGGCGCGGCCCAGGCGCGTAGCGGGTAGCGCCACTGGGCGAGGCCGGCGGCGGCCCAGGCGCCGATCACCAGCAGGACCAGGAACAGCTCGAAGGGTTCTTCCTGGTACACCGGCTTGCGCAGTTGCAGGTAGGCCAGGGCCGCCAGCGCGAGGAGCGCCAGGCCCAGGTTGAGCAGCCCGTTGCCGCGCAGCGCGACGCTGTTCCCCAGGCGCAGCCGCTGCACCAGGGCGTGGCCCATGAGCAGTGCCAGCGGCAGCAGGCAGGGCATGATGTAGGTCGGCAGCTTGCCCCGGCTCAGGCTGAAGAACGCTAGCGGCAACAGCAGCCATAGCGCCAGGAAGACCACCGGCGCTTGGCGCCGCTCGTGCCAGGCCTGGCGCAGCGCGCTCGGCAGCAGGCCGCTCCAGGGCAGGCAGGCGACCGCCAGCAACGGCAGGTAGAACCACCACGGGCGAGAGTGCTGGGCGTCTTCGCCGGCGAAGCGGCGGATGTGTTCGTGCCAGAAGAAGAACCGCCAGTAGTCCGCTTCCCGCGCATGCACGGCGAGCGCCCAGGGCAGGCAGACGAGCAGCGCCGCCAGCACCGCCAGCGCGCCGTAGCCAAGCAGCTCGCGCCAGCGCCGCTGCCAGAGCATGTAGGGCAGGGCGACCAGCACCGGCAGCAGCCAGGCGAGGAAGCCCTTGGTCAGGAAGCCCATGCCGCAGGCGAGGCCGAGCAGGGTCCAGCCGAGCAGGCGCGCGCGGCGGCTCCCCGCCTCGAGGGCATGCCACAGCGCCACCAGGCTCAGGTTGACCCAGAAGGTGAATTGCGGGTCGAGGTTGGCATAGCCGGACTGCCCGGCGATCAAGCCGAAGCTGGCGTAGAGCAGCGCGCACGCCAGGCTGGTGCGCGGGTCGCGCCACAGGCGGCGGGCCAGCAGGTAGGCGAGCAGGACGCTGAGGGCGGTGGCGACGACCGAGGCGATGCGCACGCCGAACAGGTTTTCGCCGAAGACCGCCTGGCCGAGGGCGATCATCCAGTAGCCGGCGACCGGCTTCTCGAAGTAGCGCAGGCCGAGGAAGTGCGGCGACACCCAGTCGCCGCCCAGCAGCATCGCCTGGCTGATCTGCGCGTAGCGGGTCTCGTCGGGAATCCACAGGCCATGGTTGCTCAATGGAACCAGGTAGAACAGGCCGAAGGCGATCAGCAGCAGCGAACAGGTCTGGCGGCGGCTCATGGCTGGCGCACTCCCAGCCAGCCCTCGCGGCCGGCCAGGCGGCCGCGCACCAGTTCGGCCAGCGGCAGGCTGCGCGGATCGTCCGGCAGCAGTTCGCCCAACGGGCGGAAGCGGATGCCGCGCCGTTCGGCGCGCCGCAGCAGTTCGCGGAACGCCGGGGCGAGGAGCAGCCCCTCGACCTCGGCGTGGATGGTGTAGACGTTGTCGCGGCCAGCGGCGAAGCGTTCCAGAATGAAGTCGTTGTAGGCCTCGCGCGGCAGGCCGGGACCGACCACCTCGTCGAAGGTCGGCAGGTTCACCGGCACCTGCGGGATGCCGGGGCTGCCGTCGGCCAGGCGCGGGCGGAACGCGCCGCGTCCGCGGCAGTCGCTGTTGTAGCGGAAGCCGAAGGGCTGCTTGGCCTCGACCACCCGGCCGTCGGCGCGCCAGCCGGCGGCGGCGGAACAACGCACCGGCTGGCCGAGGATGTCCGCCAGGCAATCGCTGCCGCGGCGGATCTGCTCGCCGAGCTGCTGCACGCTCCAGACGCCGGCGTGGGTCTGCCAGGCATGGTGGTCCCAGGCGTGCAGGCCGACCTCGTGGCCGGCGGCCTGGGTCCGCCGCATCAGCGGGCCGAGTTCGCGGCCGATCGGCTTGCCCGGCCAGGCGGTGCCGGCCAGCAGGATGTCCCAGCCATACAGGCTGGCGGCGCGCGAGCGGAGCATCTTCCAGAGGAACGCCGGGCGCGCCAGGCGCCAGAGGTGGCGGCCCATGTTGTCCGGGCCGACGCTGAAGAAGAAAGTCGCCTTCAGCCCGGCTTCGTCGAGCAGCTCGAGCAGCCGCGGCACCCCGTCGCGGGTGCCGCGGAAGGTGTCGACGTCGATGCGCAGGCCGGCCTGGATCACGCCTGTGCCTCGCGCTCGCGGAGCGCTTCGTGGAGGAAGAAGTCGAGGGTCTTGCCGATGGTCTCGCGCAGTTCGATGGTGGGCTGCCAGTCGAGCAGGCGCCGGGCGTTGTCGATGCTCGGCTTGCGGTGGGCCACGTCCTGGTAGCCGTCGCCGTAGAAGCTGCGGCTCTCCACCTCGCGGAAGCCGGCGAAGGGCGGGAACTGCGCGCGCAGCGGGTGGGCCTCGAACTGGCGCAGCAGTTCCTCGCCGAGCTGGCGGATGCTCGCCTCGTTGTCCGGGTTGCCGATGTTGACGATCTGCCCGTCGCAGCGGCCGTCGCGGTTGTCGATGATCCGCGCGAGGGCCTCGATGCCGTCGTCGACGTCGGTGAAGCAGCGCTTCTGCGCGCCGCCGTCGACCAGGCGGATCGGCGTGCCTTCGACCAGGTGCAGGATGAGCTGGGTGATCGCCCGCGAGCTGCCGATCCGCGCCGAATCCAGGCGGTCCAGGCGCGGGCCCATCCAGTTGAACGGACGGAACAGGGTGAAGCGCAGGCCCTGCTGGCCGTAGGCCCAGATCACCCGGTCGAGCAACTGCTTGGACACCGAGTAGATCCAGCGCTGCTTGTTGATCGGCCCGACCACCAGGTTCGAGCGGTCTTCGTCGAAGTCCGGGTCCTGGCACATGCCGTAGACCTCGGAGGTGGAAGGGAACACCACGCGTTTGCCGTATTTCACGCAGTAGCGGACGATCCGCAGGTTTTCCTCGAAGTCCAGTTCGAACACCCGCAGCGGGTTGCGCGTGTACTCGATGGGCGTGGCGATGGCCACCAGCGGCAGGATCACGTCGCATTTCTTCACATGGTATTCGAGCCACTCCGAATGGATGCCGATGTCGCCTTCGACGAAGTGGAAATGCGGGTCGGCCTTGAGCCGTTCGATGGCGTCGGAGCCGATGTCCATGCCGTGGACCTCGTAGCGCCCGTCGCGCAGCAGGCGTTCGGACAGGTGGTTGCCGATGAAGCCGTTGACCCCGAGGATCAGCACCCGCGTGCGGCGCTGCGGGCCGGACGCCGCGCCACGCAGGCGCGCGCCCTCGACCAGGCCCAGCTCGGTGGCCAGTTGCGTGCCGGCCAGGTACAGGCCGCGCTCGCCGCGCTGGCCGAAGCGCAGCACCAGCGAGTCCTCGCCGCAGGCGATCCGCAGCGGGTCGCAGGACAGTACGCTGCCCGGCTCGCGACCGTGGTTGCCGGCGACCACCTCGGCGCTCCAGACGATCAGCTTCTGTTCGCCGACCTGGCAGAAGGCGCCAGGGTAGGGCTGGGTCACCGCGCGCACCAGGTCGTACAACTGCCGTGCCGGCCTGTGCCAGTCGAGCAGGCCGTCCGCCGGGGTGCGCCGGCCGAAGTGGCTGGCCTGGCTCTCGTCCTGCTCGACTTCCGGCAGCACGCCGAGGGCTAGCAGCGGCAGGCTGTCGCGCAGCAGGGCACCGGCGGCCTTGCGCAGCTTGCCGTGCAGGCTCAGGGCGGTGTCCTCGGGGTCGATGGCGACGGCCTGCTGGGCGAGGATCGGCCCGGCGTCGGCGCGCTCGATCATGCGATGCAGGGTCACCCCGGTCTGCGTTTCGCCGTTGACCAGCACCCAGTTCGCCGGGGCGCGTCCGCGGTAGCGCGGCAGCAGCGAACCGTGCAGGTTGTAGGCGCCGCGTGCGGCGCAGGCGAGCAGCTCGGCGCCGAGCAGGCGGCGGTAGTAGAAGGAGAACAGGAAGTCCGGGCGCAGTTGGCGGATGCGCTCCAGCCACAGCGGATGGTTCACGTCCTCGGGCGCGTGCAGCGGAATGCCGCGCTCGGCACAGAGACGTGCGACCGAGGCGTAGAAGGTGTTTTCCCGTGGGTCGTCGGCATGGGTGAAGACGGCGGCGATCTCGTAGCCGGCATTGAGCAGGGCTTCGATACCGGTGCAACCGATGTCGTGGTAGGCGAAGACGACGGCTTTCGAGGTCATGGCGTGGAAGGCTCGCTGGATGAAGAGGTGAAACCGGCCCGCTGCAGGGCCGAGGGAAGCGCGGAGGGCGTTGCGCGGACCACGCGCTCGATGAAGAAGCGCGGCCGCGCGCGCACGTCGCTGTACATGCGCCCGAGGTACTCGCCGAGCAGGCCCATGCCGAGCAACTGCACGCCGCTGAACATGAACAGCACGGCGAACAGCACGAACAGGCCGTTGCCGGCCCAGGCGGCGCCGAAGGCCAGGCGCAGCACGAGGAGGAACAGGGCGAAGAGGAAGCCGGCCAGGGCCATGCCGCCGCCGACCAGGCTGAGCAGGCGCAGCGGCGTGGTGGTCATGCAGGTGACCAGGTCGAACATCAGGTTGAGCAGGCGCATCGCGCTGTATTTCGATTCGCCGTGGGCGCGCTCGGCGTGGGCGACGCGGATCTCGCAGGTATGCCGGGCGAAGCCGTTGGCCAGGATCGGGATGAAGGTACTGCGTTCGCGGCAGGCCAGCATCGCTTCGACGATGCTGCGCCGGTAGGCGCGCAGCATGCAGCCGTAGTCGTGCATGGCGACCCCGGTGGAGCGCTGCACCGCCAGATTCACCAGGCGCGAAGGCCAGCGCCGCCAGGCCGAGTCCTGGCGCTCGGCGCGGATGCTGCCGACCACGTCATAGCCCTGCGCGGCGCGCTCCACCAGGCGCGGGATTTCCTCCGGCGGGTTCTGCAGGTCGGCATCGAGGGTGATCACCAGGTCGCCACGGGACTGTTCGAAGCCGGCGAGGATCGCCGCGTGCTGGCCGTAGTTGCGGTTGAGGATCACCGCCACCACGGCGCTGCCGTCGCGTTCGGCGGCGGCCTGCAAGAGTTCCGCGGAGCGGTCGCGGCTGCCGTCGTCGACCAGCACGATCTCGAAGGCGCGGCCCAGCTCCAGGCAGGCGGCCTCGGTGCGGCGCAGCAGTTCGGGCAGGCTGGCTTCCTCGTTGTAGACCGGGATCACCACCGAGACCAGGTCGATCGGATAGGGCTTCATCGACGTTTCTCCAGGATCTCCTCGATGGCGCGGGCGACGCGCTCGATGTCGTCGTCGCGCATGTCGGGGAACAGCGGGATGGAGCACAGGCGGGCCGAGTTCCACTCGCTGTTGGGCAGGCTCAGGCGCGGCTGGCGCTGGCGGTAGTAGTGGTGCAGGTGACTGGCGATGAAATGGATGCCGCTACCGATGCCGCGCGCCTTCAGGGCTTCCATGAAGGCGTCGCGGCCCAGGCCGCAGGCCTCGGCGTCGATGCGCAGGATGAACAGGTGCCAGGCGTGGCGCTGCTTGTGCGCGGGCAGGCCGAGCGGCGCCAGCGGCAGGCCGGCGAGGCGCTCCAGGTAGCGTTCGGCGAGGGCCTGGCGGCGCGCGTTGAGCGCGTCCAGGCGCTTGAGCTGGACCAGCGCGAGGGCGGCGTTGAGGTCGGCCAGGTTGTATTTGAAACCGGGCTCGATCACTTCCGCCTGCGGCTTGCGTCCATGGCTCAGGCGGTCGTAGGCATCGACCCCGAGGCCGTGGAACTTGAGGCGGCGGACCCGTTCGGCGAGGGCGCTGTCGTCGCTGACGAACATCGCGCCTTCGGCGCAGGTCAGGTTCTTGATCGCGTGGAAGGAAAAGATCGCCGTGCCGCGGGAGCCTACCGGGCGCCCGCGGTATTCGCTGCCGACCGCGTGGGCGGCGTCCTCGACCAGGGCGATGCCGTGGCGCCCGGCGACCGTGCGCAGGCCTTCGAGATCCAGGGTGGAGCCGGCGTAGTGCACCGGCACGATGGCGCGGGTGCGCGGGCCGATGGCGGCTTCCACTGCCTGCGCCGAACACATCAGGGTGTCGCGGTCGACGTCGACGAACACCGGGGTGGCGCCGAGCAGGGTGATGACGTTGGCGGTGGAGACCCAGGTCAGCGACGGCGTGATCACTTCGTCGCCGGGGCCGATGCCCAGCGCCAGCAGGGTGACGTGCAGGGCGCCGGTGGCCGAGGATAGCGCCACCGCGTGGCGGCAGCCGAGGCGTTCGGCGAAGCGCTGTTCGAGCTCCTGGTTCTTCGGCCCGGTGGTGATCCAGCCGGAACGCAGGACCTGCTCCACGGCGGCGATTTCGTCCTCGCCGATGCTTGGCCGGGAGAATGGCAGAAAGTCCAGTGACATGTAATGAAGCCTCGGTACTGGGAGGGCGGTACGAAGAGGTTATTTATATGTCGCTGAATGCTGCCTGAACGTTTGTTAAGACTCGCTTAACAACGGCTGAATGAAGACTGAACGAACTCGAAGAAACTGGAGGATAAAGCCGGAAGCCGCGTTTTCAGGGGCTTGCAGGGTTGGTTGGAATGGATCTCGGGTGTTTTCTGAGTGGCCTTTATTAATAACCCGAGTCCTGTTTCTTTAAGGGTTCATTAATACTTGATGTCCGCTCCCCGTGAATATTCCGGAAACTTTATGGAAATATGGGGAGGGCCAGGGAAAGTCAATCCCGTAGGTTGTCGGAAAAAAACAACCCCCTGGCGGATCGCTCCGCCAGGGGGCCGGGTCGACGCTTCAGCGGCTGCCGGCGACCACTTGCAGGGCCGGTTCGGCGGTGCGCCCGTAGACGTCTTCCAGGCGCTCGATATCGTCCTCGCCGAGGTAGCTGCCGGACTGCACCTCGATGATCTCCAGCGGGATCTTGCCGGGGTTGGCCAGGCGGTGCACGGAGGCGATCGGGATGTAGGTCGACTGGTTCTCGGTGAGCAGGAAGGTCTTGTCGTCGCAGGTCACCTGGGCGGTCCCGGAAACCACGATCCAGTGCTCGGCGCGGTGGTGGTGCATCTGCAGCGAGAGGCGCGCGCCGGGCTTCACGGTGATGTGCTTGACCTGGAAGCGGCCGCCCATGTCCACCGAGTCGTAGGAGCCCCACGGACGGTAGACCTCGCAGTGGTTCTGGGTCTCGCTGCGGCCCTGGGCGTCGAGGTCCTTGACCACGTGCTTGACGTCCTGCACCCGGTCCTTGTGGGCGATCATCATGGCGTCCTTGGTTTCCACCACCACGATGTCCTCCAGGCCGATCACCGAGACCAGCTTGCCGTTGCCGTGCACCAGGCAGTTGTGGCTGTCGTGGACCAGCACGTCGCCCTTGGTGACGTTGCCGTTGGCGTCCTTGGCGTGCACGTCCCAGATCGACGACCAGCTGCCGACATCGTTCCAGCCGGCGGACAGCGGCACCACGCAGGCGCGTGAGGTCTTCTCCATCACCGCGTAGTCGATGGAGTTGTCCGGGCAGCATTCGAAGGTGGCGGCGTCGATGTTCACCAGGTCGCCGTCGTGCTGGCTGCGCTCCAGGGCCAGCAGGCAGGTGTCGTAGATGTCGGCGTCGTGCTTCTTCAGTTCTTCCAGGTAGCGGCTGGCGCGGAACAGGAACATGCCGCTGTTCCAGTAGTAGCCGCCGGCGGCGACGAACTCGCGGGCGCGGGCTTCGTCGGGCTTCTCGACGAAGCTCTGCACCCGGCTGACGCCTTCCGGCAGTTGCGCATCGGCGCTCGCGCGGATGTAGCCGTAGCCGGTCTCGGGGCGGCTGGCGGGAATGCCGAAGAGCACCATCTCGCCCTTTTCGGCGGCGTTGGTGGCCAGCGCCAGGGCCTGCTGGAAGGCGCGCTGGTCCTCGATCACGTGGTCGGCGGGAAGGATCAGCAGCAGTTCGTCGCGGCCTTCGGCGACCAGTTTCATCGCGGCGATGGCCACCGCCGGCGCCGTGTTGCGGCCGAAGGGTTCGAGGAGGATCGCCTGGCTCGCCAGGTTCTGTGCCTCCAGCTGTTCCTGGACGATGAAGCGGTGCTCCTTGTTGCACACCAGCAGCGGTGCCTGCATGCCGTCGAAGGCCAGGCGCTTGATGGTCTGCTGGAACAGGGTGTCGTCGCCGGTGAGGGCGAGGAACTGCTTGGGGTACTGCTTGCGGGAAAGAGGCCAGAGTCGCGAGCCGCTGCCACCGGAAAGGATTACTGGGATCATGTTGTTTCTCCTTGAAGCGATGCGTCTGTCTAGGGATCCCGCCGCGCGGCGGGATATCTCGTTACCGGGCTCCACGGAGCCCCGGGTGACCTCTCCAGTGCGCTCCTTCTGCGGGAGCGCTGACGGTTGGTGCGCCGGTGTCGGGCCGGTCTTGTTGTGTGGAATGCCGGGAGGGGCGAGCCTCTCCCGGTCGGTCTCAGTCCGCCTTCACCGGGCGCTTGACCCAGACCGGCGCGAGCTTGCCGCCGCTGCCGGTGACGTACAGGCAGACCACCTCGCCGCGGGCCAGGGTGACTGGCTTCAGGTCGCTGACCTTCTTGCTGCCGTCGAACAGCGCCAGGTTCACCTTCACCGGGTTGATCTCGCGGTCGCCGTGGCTTTGCGGGCCGACGTCCTTGACCACGTCGGTCTTGCCGTCGGCGGTCTTCAGGGTCAGCTTCGAGCCGCTGAGGTTCTGCACCCGTACCAGCGCCTTCTGCTTGTTCTTGAACGGCGGCTCGGCCACCAGCTGCGGCTTGCCGCCGGGCTGGCTGACCAGGGTGTAGTAGCTGTCCGGGTCGAGCTTGACCGGCAGGCTCTGCTGGCCGACCTGGGCGGTGTAGCTGCCGGGGGGGAGGAACTTGAAGTCGCTGGAACCGAGCGGCGCAACGTCGTTCAGGCTGGTGCTGCCGACCGACACGTCGAGTTCGCTGTTGCCGGCGTTGTAGGCGCGGACGAAGGCCGAGCCCTTGGGTGCCTGGGGCCCGTACAGGGCGCCCTCGTCGGCCTGCGCGGCGAATGCGGCGACGCCGAGGGAAAGTGCGCAGGCCAGGCGGGTCCAGGTGTGGCGGCGGGTCATCGGGTTCATGGGTATTCCTCCGTTGCTTCTTCTTCAGCGGGGCGCTCGGCCCCGTGGGTAAACAGCCTTGGCTGTGTTCGTTCAATCGTTGCGGCTGGCGGCCAGGCGCTCATCGCGGCCGCCGCTGGCCTTCAGCTGGGCGACCCAGTCGGCGTCGAACTGGCTGAGGTCGCTGGCCATCGGCAGGTAGCGCTCGGGAAACTCCCAGACCAGCAGTTGCGGCGGGTCCTTGCGGAAGCCTTCGTCCTGCAGCAGTTCCAGCATCGGTTCGAGGGGGCCCTTGCCTTCCTTCGCGTAATTGATCAGGTCGGCGGACAGCGCCTGTTTCAGCGCGCCCTCGAAGTTCCACCTGGGGTTGGCGCTGTAGCTGGTGCCGACCAGCGCCAGGCGCGGTTGCTGGCTATCGCCGAAGAGGTCGTCGCCCGCGCCGGACTGCTGGCCGCCCGGCAGTGCCGGCGCGGCTTCGGTGGTGCGTTGCTGCAACTGCTCCGGACGCGGCAGCAGTTCGTCGAACAGCGGGTCGAGCGGCAGGAAGCTGAGCAGGTCGCCCTTGTGCGTGCGTTCTTCGCCGACGCGGGTGACGAAGTTCTGCGCCGGCACATCCAGCAGGTGCGTCTCGCGGATCTCCGCGCCGAGGCGCTGGGCCACGGTTTCCGCGCCGAGCGGCGACCAGTGGGTGTCGGTGCGCAGGAACACCGCGCCGTTGTCCTTGGCCTGGCGCAGGCTGCCGAGCAGGTCGGGACTGTCGATGCCGGCGGCGCGGGCGCGGGCCAGGAAGTCCTGGTAGAGGCTGTCGTGCAGCGCGGCCGGCTGCTCGCGGCCGATGTGCTCGGGATACAGGCGGGCCTTGGCCGGGATCACCGCGAGCACCAGCTTGACGCCGCGCCGGTTCAGCTCCCGCTGCACGCCGCGTACCAATGCCCAGTTGTCTTCCAGTTGCTGGCCGCTCGGTGCCGGCTTGAACTCTTCGTCGGTGAACAGCCAGCCGTCCTTGCCGATCACCACGCCGGGGCGGCCTTCGTGGAACAGCGTGTAGTCGAGTGCGGCCCAGAGGTTGGTGCCCAGGCGCTTGATCGGGAATTCCTTGTCGTAGTGGGCTTCGAAGGCGTGCGCCAGCTTGCCGTTGAGCAGTGGCGTATCGGCCGCGGCGGAGAAGCCCGGCACGCTCTTCAGCGACCATCCGGCGAGCCCCAGCAGCAGCCCGCCGAAGGCGGCGATATAGGCGTATTGCAGGGGGCGGGAAATGCTCTGTGTCATGGCGTGGGCCTCGCTCAGAACTGGAAGTAGAGGAATGGCGAGTAGCTCTGCGCGGAGAGCTTCAGCACCGAGGCGGCGAACAGCAGGAGCAGCGCCAGGCGGGTGGCCAGGACGGGCAACTGGCTGAGCCAGCTCGTCTGGTAGACCAGCGCGCCGCTCGGCGAGTAGGCGATCGCCGCCGGGTCGCCGGCGGCCTCGCGCGGGGCGCGCGGCTGGGCACTGGCCGGGCCGTCGGCGGCCACTTCGTCGCTGTTCGCCGCGGCCTTGGGCGCCTTGGTCTGCAATGGCTGGTTGTAGAACTGGCGCAGGCCGAAGAACGCCAGCACCAGGTAGGCCAGGACCAGGGTGCCGACCTGCAGGCCGGTGAGGCTGGCGCGGTTCAGTTCGGAGAGCTGCCAGGTGCCGAAGCTGAACATGGCTTCGTACATGCGCCAGGCGACCTGCAGGTTCTCGGCGCGGAAGATCACCCAGCCGATCACCACCAGGAGGAAGGTGAACGCCCACTTCAACGGGTTGAGCACGCGCGGCGCGGCGTTCACCCCGAGGGCCCGCTCGATCGCCAGCCACATGCCGTGCCAGGCGCCCCAGATGATGTAGGTGAAGTTGGCGCCGTGCCACAGGCCGCCGAGGAGCATGGTCAGGAACAGGTTGCGGTAGGTCTGGAAGGTGCTGCCGCGGTTGCCGCCCAGGCTGATGTAGAGGTAGTCGCGCAGCCAGGTCGACAGGCTGATGTGCCAGCGCCGCCAGAACTCGGTGATCGACTGGCTGATGTAGGGCTGGTTGAAGTTCTCCATGAAGCGGAAGCCCATCATCAGGCCGAGGCCGATGGCCATGTCGCTGTAGCCGGAGAAGTCGAAGTAGAGCTGCGCGGTGTAGGCCAGGGCGCCGAGCCAGGCGTCGCCGGTGGTCGGGTTCTGTAGGGCGAAGCAGTGGTCGGCGAGGGCGGCCAGGGTGTCGGCGATGAACACCTTCTTGACGAAGCCCTGCATGAAGCGGGTACAGCCTTCGGCGAACTTGTCGACGGTGTGGGTGCGGTGGTTGAACTGGTCGACCAGGTCCTTGAAGCGCAGCACCGGGCCGGCGATCAGGTGCGGGAAGATCGCGACGAAGGCGGCGAAGTCGATCAGGTTGTGGGTCGCCGGGGTATCGCCGCGGTAGACGTCGATGATGTAGCTGATCGACTCGAAGGTGTAGAAGGAGATGCCGATCGGCAGCAGGATGTGGGTCAGCACGAACGGCTGCATGCCGAACGAGGTGATGATCTCGTTGAGGCTGTCGACGCCGAAGTTGGCGTACTTGAAGTAGCCGAGCACGCAGAGGTCGACCACCACGCCGAGGATCAGCCAGCGTTGCGCGGCCCTGGTGCGTACGCCGGCGGCGCCGATGCGCAGGCCGATCCAGTAGTTGAAGACGGTGACCCCGGCGAACAGCAGGAGGAAGTCCACCCGCCACCAGGCGTAGAACAGGTAGCTGGCGATCAGCAGCAGCAGGTTCCGGTAACGTTCGCCGCTCAGGTAGTACAGGCCGAGAAAGACCGGCAGGAACAGGAACAGGAACACGTTTGAAGAAAAGACCATGCCGTCTCTCTCTCTAGAGCGTCAACCATTCAGGTCGGCCCTGCCTTTCCGCGCCCTGGAGCGCTCGAGGAAAGGCGGGACGACCCGCCGTTTTCCTCCCCGTGGTGTTGCCTAAGGTGTTGCGCCCGCCCGCGTCTGTCGCGCATGGGTCGGGGTGTGGCGCCTGGTGGGACGCCTGGTCGGCGAGCGGGGTAGAGGGGCGCGTGGCCCCCGGCCTGTGCGCCCGCTTCCCGCCACGCCCTCAACTTCCCCCTTCGCGGCTGAACACCCGCGTCACTTCGCCGCCGAGGCGGAAACTGTTGAACGGCTCGCGGTCCTTCTTCGCCTCGAGCATCTTCGGCTCGCAGCGGTAGAGGGCGCAGTAGGGCTCCAGCCAGGCGTACTTGTTGTCGACCTTGAGGTCGGTCATGTCCTGGTCCTCGCCGGTCTTCTCCTCGAAGGTTTCCTCGTCGTCGACTCCCTTCATCACCCGCTCGGCCAGGCGCTGCAGGGCGCCGTGGTTCTCCTGGCGCAGGTCGACGCCGTTGACCTGGGCGAACGCGGCGATCATCGCCAGCGGCGGCAGCGCATAGTTGTGGTAGGCGAGGGCGCGCTGGCGGCGCTTGAGTTCGTTGGGCAGGAAGCCCTGCTCGTCGACCTGGTTGGCGGCGACCTTGAACTCGCTCACCGCCCAGTCGAAGAGGTCGCGGCGGTTGGTCACCACCGCGGTGGACATCACCGACCAGGCCGCCCAGTAGGAATGGTTGTTGATCTTCTTCAGCGGCAGGCCGCTCCAGTCGCGGACTACCTGGGTGCCGAGCCGGGTGAACCAGTCCTCGATTTCCCGGCTCTGCTCGGCGTGGGCCGCGAGAGGCCGCGAGCTGGAGAACTTCAGGCGCATGTAGGCGCCGGAGAGGCTGCCCAGCGCCCATTTGCGCATGGACTTGCCGGTGTGGTTGAAGTCGTCGCTCTGCAGGGCGCCGGCGCGGGCCCAGGCGCTCATCCAGTTCAGTGCGCAGGCCAGGTCGCCGTCGCGGCCGCTGCGCATGTACTGGGTGACCAGCTTGGTGGCGCCGCGCTCCATGTCGGTGATGTCCTTGATCTGCGAGCGGAAGGTCTTCTCCGCCTTGACGTTGAGGGTCGCCCGCGCCGAATCGGAGCCTTCGTACTTGCTGGTGAAGACCAGGCTGCCGGTATACGGCGGCGGCACCGCGGGGCAACTGCCGGCGCTGCCCTTGCGCTCGCCGACCGCCGCGTAGTAGCCGGGCGGGGGTACCAGGTCGGCGGCCTGGCTGACCTGGCTGGCGAGCAATGCCGCGGCGAGGGCGCCGGGCAGGGCGATACGGATCAGGTGGGACGTTTTCATCGTTTACCTCCCGGCCACCGACTGGCTGGCCTTGGCGGGCGCCGCCTGGCAGATGCTGGCCTGGACCTCCAGGCCCTGGGGCATGTCCTCCGGCGCTTCGATTTCCAGGGAAAGGAACTGCTGGTCGGCCCAGTCGCTGTCGTTGCGTAGCTGGAAGACGTAGCGGCCGCCGGTATCGACGGCTTTCGACTGCTCGATCTTCAACTGCTCGCGGCGGCCGTTCATGTACCAGATGGTGTTCTTCAACTCGTGTACCGAAGGGTCGCTGTAGGTCACGTCGGCGACGTAGCTGCCGCTGCGGATCGGTAGCGCGGCGCTGTTCAGCAGCACCTCGTTGCGGCCCTGGCGCAGCTTGACCTTGCGGCTGAGCACGGTCTTCCGGCCGGAGCAGCCGTTGTCCACCAGCGGCATGGCCTGGCGGTAGAAGCTCTTCTGCGCCATGTCGTAGTGGGTGGCGAATTCCCAGATGAGGATCTTCGGCGGGTTCTTGTGGAATTCCTCGCTGGTCATGTACGCCAGCAGCGAACTGTCGAAGCCGCCGCCGGACACCGCGTTGTTGAGGATGTCGGCGCCGCTGAACTCCTCCAGGAAGCCGGCGAAGTTGTAGGCCGGGCCGCTGTTGGAGGTGCCGACCAGGGCGATCTGCGGGTTGCCGCCGTCGCCGAACAGGTCGCCGCTGTCGCTGGCGCCCACCGGCTCGGTCTCGAAGCGGTCGACGTACTGGGTGGCGTAGCTGTTGCCGCAGAGTTGCGCGGCGGCCTTGTGGAAGGTGCCGAGCTTGGACAGCAGGCCGACGCGCTTGCTTTCGAACTGCTTCTTCGGGATATCCTCGAAGCCGGGCACCTGCTTCAGCGTCTCGGCCACGATCTTCGCGCTGCGCCGGGCGCCATGGGGAGTCCAGTGGTGGTCGCCCTTGAAGTAGTAGGCGTGCTCCTCCTTCTCGTCGAACAGCGGCGAGAAGTCCGGGGTCCAGATGCCGGCCTGGCGGAAGCGGGCGATGGTCGCCAGGTAGTTCTTCTTCGCCAGCTCGTAGTCGAAGCCGGCCTTTTCCGCCGGGCTGAGCTTCTCGCGGTTCACCAGGCCGCGGGTCGGCTGGTAGACCACCACCAGCTCGATGCCCTTGCGCTTGAGTTCGTCGCGCAGTGCGCGGAGTTCGCGCCAGCCTTCGGCGCTGGTGCCGAAGTCGGTACGCAGGTCGTAGGTGGTGCGGAACAGCCAGTCATCCTGGGCCTGCACCAGGTGGGTGAAGAAGCCCAGGTACTTGGTGTTGTAGCGCGAGTCGTCGGCGGCGGCCGGGCACAGGTTGCCGGCCGGCAGCGCCTGGTAGCTCGGCGCCGCGCCGGGGTCGGCGGCGAGGGCTGCCTGGGCCAGGCAGAGGCCGGCGGCCAGGGCGCTCAGGCGGAACAGTCGGGAAGTGCGGGTTTTCATGCGTCTGGGTCCTCAGTCCTGGAGTTCGGCCTGGCTTTCCACGGGGTCGATCAGCACCGCCTTGTCCTGGCGCACCAGCAGGTCGAGGATCTGGTCCTGCTTCTCGCCGAGAACGCCGGGCAGGCTGATGCCGGAGGATTTGGTCGGGGCGAGCATCGCCACCCGGTACAGTTCGAGGCTCAGCGGCGAATCCACCGAGAGCGGGCCGGAGCCGTTGCCGGCGAGCTTGCCGCCGACCACGATCAGCGAGACCTTGGTGTCGAACGGGTCGAGGGCGATGTTGCGGTCGGTGTTGGTGAGGTCCTTGATGTGGCCGTACACGCCGATCAACTGGTTGCCCGCCGCGAGGTTCTCGTAGAGGCGGATGTTCACGCTGTTGCGCACGCGGATGCCGTGGCGGCGGTTGGCCAGGACCTGGTTGCCCCAGAGCAGATTGTCGCCGCTCTCGTAGAGGGTGATGCCGTCGGAATGGTTGCGATAGACCTCGTTGTAGGCCACCAGGTTGCCCTCGCTGTTACGGTCGAGGACGATCCCGGAAAGCTTGTTCTCGTAGCTGCGGTTGTTGAAGATGAAGCTGTCGTTGACTTCCCGCGAGACGATGATGCCGTGCTTCTTCCTGGTCCCGTGGACGGTGTTGTCGGCGATGATCAGGCGGTGCGAACGGTCGTGCGGGTCGATGCCGTAGACGATGTTGTCGCGGTAGGTGTTGCCCTTCACCACCAGGTCGTCGGCCTCGTAGCAATAGAAGCCGTACCAGCTGTCGACGATGGTCGAGTCGATCACCCAGCCCTTGGGGCGCGGGCGCTTCATCTGCTTGTCCATGCCCGGGCTGTACTGCGAGATGGAGATGCCGTAGGCCTTGGAGGCGTTGTAGCCGAAGCTGGTGAAGGTGCTGTTGCTCAGGTACACCTCGGCGCCGCCCCAGGAGATCAGGAACGGACGGAACTCGTTGGGCGTCTTGAACCAGGCCGGCTCCTTCTTCGATTCGCTCCAGCCGGTGACCTTGCTGTCGCGGACGAACAGCATGCCGTCGTTGACCAGGAACGCGCCGCGCTCCTGGGACAGGCGCAGTTCCTTGACCTGCTTGTCGATGTCGAGGGTCGCGCCCTGGCTGACCACGATCGGCAGGCGGGCGACGAACACCCCCGGCTCGACCTGTTCCAGCGCGCTGGCGGGAAGCTTGCCGGCGAGCTGGGCGAGGTTCACGTAGCCGCCTTCGATGAAGATCGCCTGGGGCATCTGGCGCTGGCGCTTGACCCATTCGGCGAGGCGGTTGCTGCCACCGGTGAACTCCTTCAGCGGCTGCTGCTGGACCATCCGCTGCACGCTGGCGCGGCCACCCGGCTTGCGCACGATCTTGGCTTCCACCGCGGCGGCGGTGTAGCCGGAGAGGTCGGGCAGTTTCGGCGGGTCCAGGTGCAACGGTTCGGCCGGCGCGGTGGTCACCGTGTAGTTGCCGGTTTCCTTCAGGCCCTGGGTCAGGCCCGGCTCGTTGCCGGCCTGCGCCGGGACCGGCTGCGGTTTCTCCACCGGCTGCGCCGCCCACGCCTGGCCGTGCAGCAGCACCGCGCCGAGCACTGCCGCGGCCAGCGGGCGCAGGCGCGGGAGCCGGCGGCGGGGGATCGAAAGGGAAATGTCGGGCATGTCCGGTTTCCTCGCGGGGCTCAGAAGCGCCAGATGAAGTCGACGAAGGCGCGGTGCATGGTCGAGTCGGTGCCCGGCCCGTAGGCGTCGCCCGGCTTGAACAGGCCGCCGCGGAAGCGGATCAGCGCCGAGGGCTCGTCGACGTACTGGCTCATCGAGGCCGGCAGCAGGCCTTGCTTGAAGTACTTGGTCACCACCAGGTCGAGTTCCTGGCCGATGTCCTTCTCGCCCGGTTGCAGGGCGGCGTTGATGCCGCTGGTGCCGATGTCGGAGTCGTCGTCGACGCGCCAGAACTTGTGGTAGACCAGGCTCGCGTCGTAGTCCTCGCGCAGTTGCCAGGAGCCGAACAGGGTGGCTGCCTGGAGGTTGCTCAGTTCGCCGCGGAAGGCTTCGCCGAAGCGGTGCACGCGCGAGCGGGTGCCGGTGAAGTTGGAGCGATTGCTCTCCAGCCCGGTCTGCTGGAACTGCTCCTCGCCGTCCTTGCCACCGCCGCTGCCGCGGGCGTAGCCGACGCCGGCCTTCCATTGCTCGTCGATGTTCCAGCGCAGGCCGAGGTCGACGCCGAAGGCATTGACGTCGCCGCTCTGCTTGCCGGTGGCGATGCGCCGGTCGTCGACCGTGGTGGTGGTCAGGTTGTCGCGGTCACCGGTCAGCCAGGTGGCGCTGGCCCAGTAGTTCAGCGGCATGCTCGAACGATAGTTGTAGGCATCGCCGGTAGCCTCGATGCCGAGCCAGGTGAGCTGGCCGGTATAGGTCTTGTCGAGGTTGTCGACTTCCTCGCCGGGGCGGCGCAGGTGGCCGCTGTCGTCGGCGTGGTGGATGCGCACGCCGATGCGGTGGTGCGGCGCCCACTGGGTGGAGATGTCGCCGAACACATGGGTGCGGTCCTTGTCCTCCGGAGCCAGTTCGTCGAGGTCGGTGCGGTATTCGCTGAAACGCTGGGCGACCCCGGCATGGGCGTTGAGCAGGGTGGTCTCGAAGCTCCAGTTCAGCGCCTCGATGTTGGTGTCCTGCCACTGGCCGCTGTCTTCCCGCAGGCGCTGGCGGCCGAAGCGCAGGTGCTCGCCGGGGTAGGCGGTGAGGCCGGCGTAGTCGACCCAGAATTCGCGTGCGGCGAGGTAGCTCTTGTCCGGCTCGCGACCGTCGTTGCGGCTGTTGTTGCCGTCGTCGGTGTCCGATTGCAGGGTGTCGGTCTCGATGGTGTCGGTGGCGGCCACCGCCTGGCCCATGAAGTAGGCGCTCCAGTCGCCCCACTGGCCGAAGGCCCAGGGCCGCAGGTCGATACCGATGTCGTTGAGGGTGCCGCCGGGAGCGGTGCCGAGGTCGCGATCGTTTTCCGATTCGCCGGTGATCTTCACGTCCAGGCCGAAGTTCTTCGGCGCCTCGCCGCTGTTGGCGGCGAACGCCGGCGCGCCGAGCAGCAGGGCGATGGCCAGGGACAGGGCGCGCGGCGCGAAGGACGGCCGCGGGTTGACGGAACGGGAGCTGTTCATAGGCTTTCTGGCTCTTCTTCGTTGATCGGCGAGTCCTGGCTCTGCAGCAGGCTGACGGTGGCCTGCCAGTTGTTGCCGCGGCTCTGTTGTTCGCGCTTGAGCAATTGCTGCGCCTGGCTGCGTTCGGCCGGCGGCAGTTGCGCTTCGATCTGCCCGAGCAGGTCGCTGGCCTGCGGTACCTGCTGCTGCACGGCGAGCTGGCCGAAGACGTAGGCGTTGACCCGGTTCGGCTGGATGCCGCGGCCCTGCGACCAGAGCTGGGCCAGGGCCATGTCGGCGCTGGCCTGGCCGGCGCGGGCGGCGAGGATCAGGTGGTCGACGGCCTTCTGCGGATAGACCTTGCCGAGGAAGCCGCGGCGGTAGATCTGCCCCAGGTAGTAGTTGGCCTGGGGTTCGCTGGCGGCGGCCTTGAGCAGGTGCCGCTCGGCCTTGCGCGGGTCCTGCGGCGCCCACTTGCCGTCGTAGTAGAGGCGCCCGAGGAGCAGTTCGGCGCGTGGCTGGGCGGCGTCCTGGGCGTTCTTCAGGTAGCCGAGCATCTTTTCCAGGTCGCCCTGGTCGGGATAGTCGTAGAGCAGCTTGGCCAGGCTGACCCAGGCCGCGGGGTAGCTCGGCGCGATCTCTTCCAGCAGCGCCTGGGCGGTCTGCGGGTCGGGCTGGCCGAGTTCGCCGTCGGCGAGCACCCCGGCCACCGAGTCGACCCGCTCGCCGGGGACCCGGCCGGCCTTGTAGGCGGCGCGCAGCTGTTCGAGCAGGACCTTCTGCTTTTCCGCGTTGCCCTGCATCTGGTAGACCGTGGCCAGTTCGTACCAGCACACGTCCATGCGCCGCAGCCAGCGCTGGCAGACCTGCTCGATCTCGCCCAGGTGCTGGGCGTAGGTGCCCTGGGTGCGGTAGAGGATGATCTGCGCCAGGTCGGCCTGCGGCAGTCCGCGCGCGCGCCACTGGTCGATGCGCTGCTGCGGGTCGATTTCCGGCCAGGACTGCGGGTACTGCAGGTAGAGCACGATGAGCGGCACCAGGGCACTGTCCTCGCCCTGTTCGAAGGCCTGGCTGAGCAGGCGCTCGGCCTCGCGGTGCTCGGCGTCGCTGGCGCCGGGCTTGGCCGCCAGCCACTTGCCAAGGCGCGCGCGGGCCCGCGGCGAGGTCTGCGCGGCCTCGCGGTAGAGCTTTTCGGCCTTGGCCTGCTGGGCGCTGTCGCCGCTGGCGACCTGCATGTCGGCGAGGCCGACCTGGGCGTCGGCGTAACCCATCGCGGCCAGGGCCTGGTAGTTGCTCTGGGCGGTGGCGAGGTCGCCGCGCTCCAGGGCCTCCTGGGCCAGGCGCTGGTCGGGCAGTCCGGCGCAGCCGGCGGCCAGGGCGATGGCCGAGGCCAGCAGCAGGTGCCGGGACGCCAGGGGCAGGGGAGGGAGGATGGGCATCTTCATGGTCGGGTACCGGTCAGCGAGCGGTGGCCAGGGTCACGGCCTTGTTCAGCAGGGTGCGGCCGGGCAGGCCGCCGATGCTGACCTCGGCCGGGCGGCCGGCGTACTGGGCGTCGAGCGGCTGGTCGGGCTGGATCTGCACGCGGATTTCCGAGGACAGGTCGCCGTCCACCGGCGCGGTGTTGACGATGCGGCCGCTGCGGTTGACGCCGTCGCCGGCGACCTGGAAGTTCACCCGGGTGCCCGGCGCCAGCTCGGCGGCGTTGCGGTAGGGGAAGCGCGCCTCGATGCTGGCCACGCTGTCGCGCGGCGCGAGGGTGAAGATCACCTGGCCCTTGTTGGCGTATTGCCCGTCGGCTACCAGTTGCTGGACCACGCGGCAGTCGCAGGGGCTGGTCAGGGTCCCTTTCATCTGGTGGCCGAAGAGCTTCTCGATGTTGCCCGGGTTGAGCTGCTCCTCGGTCAGGTTGCCCTTGAGCATGTCCAGCAGGTTGGCCGAGAAGGTAGCGATCGGCGCGCCTTTGGCGACTTCCGCGTTGGGCCCGAGAAGGCTCTGCACGGTGCCCTCGCGGGGCATGGTGATCTGCTGGTTGGGGACGCTGACCACGCCGGAATCGGCATGGGTGACGAAGTACAGGTTGTACATCTGGTTGAGGATGAAGGCGAAGGCGCCGACCCCGACGACGAAGATCGCGGTGCTCAGGGTCACCGCCCGGACCCGGCCGAAGAAGCCCATCCCGCCGTTGCCGCCGCCCTGCTTGCGGGCCTTGGTGAAGTTCTCGCGCTGGAGGGTATTGAGCATGTCGCCGACGCCGATCACCTCGCCGGCCAGGTAGGAGGTGATCAGGTAGCGCAGGGCCGCCACCTCGCGCGGCTTGAGGTTCTGGAACTCGCAGCCGACGCGGCGGCTGGCGGGGTCCACCGAGCGCACCTGGAACTCCACTTCGAGGGAAAAGCTGATGCTGTCGACCTGGAACAGCAGCTTGCCCTTGTACAGGTCGCCGGGCTGGATCGGCGCGCCGCTCGCGGTGAAGGCGAAGCCGCCGGCGGAGAGATCCAGCAGGCGTGCGTCGACGCCTTCGCGGTTGGCGCCGATGTAGCGGATGCGCGCCGGCAGCTTGACCCGGGCGAACTGGCGCTGGGCTTCGGATTCGTGCACGACGTTGACGTTGACGGCTGTATTCATGGTGTCGGGTCCTGTTCGGTCCAATCTGGGTCGATTTGCGCGCGGGCCGCGGCCCTGGCGTTGTCCGTAGTCGATTCGGTGGTCATACGATGGTCAGCAGCACGGCGACGAAGATGCTGGCGGCAGAGAAGGTCATGGCCCGCGACGACCAGGCGTTGAACCAGCGCTGGAAGCTGGCCAGGCCGCGCTCCAGCTTGGTCGGCTGGCGGGTCCAGGACTGCCGGTCGAGGCGGAAGAACACGTAGATCTTCACCAGCGCGCCGACGATCTGGTTGTAATAGAGGATCAGCGGATAGGCCGGGCCGATGCGGTGCCCGGAGAGCGAGAGGAGCAGGGTCAGCACCAGGCGGGTGAGACCGATCCAGAGCAGGTACACCAGCAGGAAGGCGATGCTGTACTTGAGGCTGGCGAGGATCGCCACCACCAGGCCGAGCAGGCTGGTCCACATCGAGACGCGCTGGTCGAACAGCACCAGCATGGTGAACCAGCCCAGGCGCCGCGCGCCGAGCTTGAGCGCGCGCGAGTTCTGCCGCAGGTTGTTGCCGTACCAGCGGTACATCAGCTTGCGACTGGCCTTGATGAAGCTCTTCTCCGGCGGGTGCTCGACCGTGTTGATCGCCGCGTCGGGCACGTAGAAGGTGTCGTAGCCCAGGCGCATCAGGCTGAACCAGCTGGACTTGTCGTCGCCGGTGAGGAACTTGAAGCGACCCAGGCGCCAGTGCTCCAGGTGGTCGTTCTCGACGTCGGTGATGAACTCGGGGTTGGTCACCACCCGGGCGCGGAACACCGACATCCGTCCGGTCATGGTCAGCACGCGCTTGGACAGGGCCATCGAGCACATGTTGATGTGGCGCTGGGCGAAGCGCAGCTTGTGCCACTCGCTCATCACGTAGCCGCCCTGCACTTCGCAGAATTCATTGGTGGTGAGGCCGCCGACGTTGGGGAAGAGCTTGAACCAGGGCACGGTCTTCTTCACCACTCCGTGGTCGAGCACGGTGTCGCCGTCGATCACCGCGACCACCGCGTCGTCGTCCGGCAGGTGCCGGGAAATCGCGCGGAAGCCATAGGCCAGGCCGTCGCGCTTGCCGGTGCCGGGAATCCGCACGAAGTCGAGGCTGACCCGGTCCGGCGGGTTCATCTTCTCCCACAGAGAACGGACCAGGACCTCGTCGGACATCTCGACGATGGAGCAGACCACGGTGGTCGGGTAGCCGCTGTCGATGGCTTCGCGGATCACCGAGCGATAGACCATGGCAGTGGTCAGGGCGTCGATGCGGAAACTGGTGACCATCAGGAACACGTGCGACGGGTCGGCCGCGCTGCCCAACTGGCGCACGCGCCGGCGGTAGTACGGGTAGACCACGTGGAGGAACAGCATGCCGCGCAGGAAGTGCACGCCGCCCATGGAGTAGCGCCAGATGCCGACGGCGCCGATAAGCAGGATGAAATCCTTGGAGTCGGCGTCGAACACGGTCTTCGGCACTGCCAGCGCGAGCACCATCAGCAGGCTGAGGAACACCAGCCAGCCGGTGGCTTCGGCGAGGCCACGTTTGTAAGTTTCCATCATCAGTTCCATCGGGCTGGGGACCTTGGCCTCGACGCCGGCGTGCGCTTGTTGTTGTTATGGCGCACGCCGCGGAGACGGCCTTCGGTCCGAGGGCGATAAAGAGGTTCTTTACCGGCTCACGGGGCCAGGGGGCGGCCCGCTACCAGCAGATGCCCTCGGCCTGGGCAGTGGTGGTGTGCGGCATGAAGCCCACCAGGTCGACCAGCTTCTTGCCGCTCGGGGTCTTGTTCACCAGGTCGACGAACAGCTCGTCGCCATTGCCCAGCACCAGCACATCGGAACTCGCCACCACTTCGTCGAGGTCGGAGACCAGCAGCGAGGAGACGTGCGGGATCTTCGACTCGATGTATTCCTTGTTGGCCCCGTGGACACGCGCGTATTCGACGTTGCGGTCGAAGATGCGCAACTCGTAGCCCTTGCCGATGAGCATCTCGGCCAGCTCCACCAGCGGGCTTTCGCGCAAATCGTCGGTGCCGGCCTTGAACGACAGGCCGAGCAGGCCGACCTTGCGGGTGTCGTGGCTGGTGATGAGATCGAAGGCCTTCTGCACCTGGTTGGAGTTGCTGCGCATCAACGAACCGAGCATCGGGTGCTCGACGTCCAGCTGGCTGGCGCGATAGGTGAGGGCGCGTACATCCTTGGGCAGGCAGGAGCCGCCGAAGGCGAAGCCGGGACGCATGTAGTAGCGCGACAGGTTGAGCTTGTGGTCCTGGCAGATCACGTCCATCACCTCGCGGCCGTCGACGCCGACCGCCTTGGCGATGTTGCCGATCTCGTTGGCGAAGGTGACCTTGGCGGCGTGCCAGACGTTGCAGGTGTACTTGATCATCTCGGCGACCTCGACGGTCTTGCGGATGATCGGCGCGTCCAGCTCGCGGTAGATTTCCTCGAGAAGGTCGCCGGTCTGCTTGTCCAGTTCGCCGATCACGGTCATCGGCGGGAAGTCGTAGTCCTTGATCGCGGTGCTCTCGCGGAGGAATTCGGGGTTGGTGCCGACGCCGAAGTCGACCCCGGCCTTCTTGCCCGAGCAGTCCTCGATCAGCGGGATCACCACGTTGTTGACGGTGCCCGGCAGTACGGTGCTGCGCACCACCACGGTGTGGCGTTCGGACTTCTCGCGGATGGCGAAGCCGATCTCGCGGCAGACGGTCTCGATGTAGCCCAGGTCCAGGTCGCCGTTCTTCTTGCTCGGCGTGCCGACGCAGATGAACGATACGTCGGAGTCCAGCACGGCCTTCTTGAAGTCGGTGGTGCCCGACAGCCGTCCGGTCTGCCGGCCTTGCTGCAACAACGCTTCCAGGCCCGGTTCGACGATGGGCGACTTGCCCTGGTTGATCAGGTCGATCTTGGTGCTGGAGACATCCACACCAATGACTTCATGACCGCGTGCCGACAGGCAGCCAGCACATACTGCACCGACATAGCCCAAACCAAAGATGCTGATTCGCATCGCATTCACCTCGATTGTTTGTCGCGCCGTTAATGAGGTGGCCGTATGGCCACTTCCCTATCTGGCGAGCCGTTACTACGAGCCCCGATCCAGAGCCCTTGATCCGCCTTCAGGCAGTTTCGAATAGAGTGCTTAGTTGTTCGGCACTCTAATAGGGCAAGTTATAAGTTCATGCCCTTTAATGTTTCAGGTGGGTTTCAATAACGGTGCATAACCCGACCTTGGATGCTTCGTTTTAGTTCGGTCCATAGAATTCAAGTTTCTAAAGGCCTTTAATTTCAATAGGTTGAGTTTGTCCCTCGGAGCGGAGTCCGATTATTCGAGACGGTTTCAAGTTGCTCTGCCCATAACTATCGATAGGCATCGCGGTGATAGGATGTTTTCTCTGCGAGGGAAGTTCCGGCCGTTTGTCCCGCTCGCGAAATATTTGGAAATATCCGTTTGATATCACTTGATACCAACTTGATGGCCTTTCCGTTAAATGCCTGCCAATGGCCACTAGTTGCAGAATGCATGGCGGCTGAAAGTTCCGCGTCACCGGAATGAAACAGAAGCCGCTTTTACCGCCTTAAGCAAACCTTAAGGATTCCTTAATCTTCGACCCATGCACTTTGCAATCGTAATTTGCATGTAATGGCGGGAGGCTGGTAATGGCCAATGGATTACGCCGGAGATGGCATTTCCGCCTTGAATTGGGGAAAAGTCTGTGGGCTGGGCGTGAAAAAATGTGATGCAGTTCCGCATGACTTGCAGACGAACGGTTGAGTAGGCCTATTCGCCACAAGGGCTTTTCCGGGGAGAAAGGCGACGCAGCAGGGGTGTCGGAGGGACGAACGGTAGCGCCAGGAGGCGTCGGCGTGCCGAAAGAGGAGCGGCCCGCCAGGACGGCGGGCCGGGGAGATCAGTCTTGCGGGGCGTCCCTGAGGAATACCAGCTGATCCGGGCCGGATTGCTCGGCGCTGAAGTAATAGCCGTGGGCATTGAAGTCCTTCAGCCCGGCCGGGTCGCGCAGGCGCTCGCGGATCACGTAGCGAGCCATCATGCCGCGAGCCTTCTTGGCGTAGAAGCTGATGATCTTGTACTGGCCGTTCTTCAGGTCCTTGAACTCGGTGTCGATGACCCGCGCTTGCAGCGCCTTGCGCTTCACCGCGCCGAAGTACTCGTTGGAGGCCAGGTTGAGCAGCACGTCGTCGCCCTGGGCGGCCAGCGCTTCGTTCAGCCACTGGCTGATACGCTCGCCCCAGAAGGCGTAGAGATCCTTGCCACGGGCGTTGGCCAGGCGGGTGCCCATTTCCAGTCGATAGGGCTGCATGAGGTCGAGCGGGCGCAGCACGCCGTAGAGACCGGAGAGCATGCGCAGGTGATCCTGGGCGAAGGCGAAATCGTCCTCGCCGAAGTCTTCCGCGTTGAGGCCGGTGTAGACATCGCCCTTGAAGGCGAGCAACGCCTGCTTGGCGTTCTCCGGGGTGAACTCCGGATGCCAGCTGGCGTAGCGAGCGGCATTCAGGCCGGCGAGCTTGTCGGAAAGCTTCATCAGTTCGCTGATCTGCAGTGGCGTGAGCTGGCGCAGTTGCTGGATCAGTTCCTGGGCGTGGTCCAGGTATTGCGGCTGGGTGAAGCGGTGGGTGACCGGCGGGGTCTCGTAGTCCAGGGTCTTGGCGGGGGAAATCACCATCAGCATCGTTCAGGCTCCTCGAATCGTCGGGCGATTGTAGGGGCTGGAGACGTCCGGCTCCACCTATGCGGTCGATAGGGAAAGGCGCCGCCGACCGAACGGCGCCGAGGTATCAGGCCTGGACGGGAGCGAGGTGCGCGGCGACGCTGCCCCGGGCGGCGAACACCACCAGGTGGTCGGCGGCGACGCGGATACCGACGTCATCGCCCGGCTGGTGGTCGGCATGGCTGGGGAAGATCGATTCCAGCTGGGTACCGGTGGGCAATTGCAGGCGGTACAGGGTGGCGGCGCCGAGGAAGGTCTTGCCGACGATCCGCGCCTTCAGCTCGCCCTGCGGCGCGTGCACCAGGTCGTCCGGGCGCAGCAGGACGTCTACCGCGCTGCCGGAAGGCAGGCTGTAGGCGCGATTGCCGCGGATCACGCCGAGTTCGGTCTGCACCGTATCGGGGCTGAGCAACTGGCCGCGAATGAAGTAGCCCTGGCCGACGAAGCTGGCGACGAAGGGCGTCAGCGGCTCGTGGTAGAGGTTGTAGGGGGTGTCCCACTGTTCCAGGTGACCTTCCTTGAACACGCCGATGTGGTCGCAGACGGCGAAGGCTTCTTCCTGGTCGTGGGTCACCAGGATCGCGCTGGTGCCGCGTGCCTTGAGGATCTCGCGAACCTCCTGGCTGAGGCTGCGGCGCAGTTCCACGTCGAGGTTGGAGAAGGGTTCGTCGAGCAGCAGCAACAGCGGTTCGGGCGCCAGCGCGCGGGCCAGGGCCACCCGTTGTTGCTGGCCGCCGGAGAGTTCGTGGGGGTGGCGCGCGGCGAGGTGGTCGAGCTTGACCAGCTCCAGAAGCTCGCGCACCAGGCGTTCGCGTTGTGGATGCTTGCGGATGCCGAAGCCGACATTGTCGGCCACGCTGAGATGGGGGAACAGCGCGTAGTCCTGGAACACCATGCCGATCCGGCGTTTCTCCGGCGCCAGGGTGAAGCCGGGACGCGAGATGACTTCGCCGCCCAGCTCGATCTGCCCGGCCAGCACCGGTTCGAAGCCGGCGATGGCGCGCAGGGTGGTGGTCTTGCCGCATCCCGAAGGACCCAGCAGGCAGCCGATGTCTCCGGCATTGAGGTGCAGGTCGAGGTCCTGCACCACTTTCTGCGAGGCGTAGCCGCAGGCGAGATCTTTCAGGTTCAGCAGCAGGTCGTGGCTCATGGGCTCAGGCGTAATGGGCGTGTTCGATCAGCAATTCGAGGAGGGCCTTCTGCGCGTGCAGACGGTTCTCTGCCTGGTCCCAGGCTACCGAGCGCGGGTCGTCCAGCAACTCTTCGCTGATTTCCTCGCCGCGGTGGGCCGGCAGGCAGTGCATGAATAGTACATCGTCGGCGGCCCCATCGAGCAACGCGGCGTTCACCTGGTAGGGACGGAACAGGGCGATGCGCGCGGCGGCTTCGTCTTCCTGGCCCATCGAGGCCCACACGTCGGTGCTCACCAGGTGCGCGCCGGCCACCGCCTCGCGCGGGTCGCGGACGACGCGCAGGCGGTCGCCGGCAAGGGCGACGAACTCGGCCTTCGGCTCGTAGCCCTCGGGGCAGGCCACGCGCAGCTGGAAGTCGAACTTCAGCGCCGCTTCTATATAGCTGTTGCACATGTTGTTGCCGTCGCCGATCCAGGCCACGGTCTTGCCCTGGATGCTGCCGCGGTGCTCGTGGAAGGTCTGCATGTCGGCGAGCAACTGGCAGGGGTGCAGGTCGTCCGACAGGCCGTTGATCACCGGCACCTTCGAGTGCGCGGCGAATTCCGTCAGGGTGGCGTGGGCGAAGGTGCGGATCATCACGCCGTCGAGCATCCGCGACATGACCCGGGCGCTGTCGCCGATCGGCTCGCCGCGGCCGAGCTGGGTGTCGCGCGGGGAGAGGAAGATCGCCTGGCCGCCGAGCTGGATCATCCCGGCTTCGAAGGACAGGCGGGTACGGGTCGAAGCCTTCTCGAAGACCATGCCCAGGACCCGGCTCTTCAGCGGCTCGTAGAGCACGCCTCGGTTGCGCAGGTCCTTCAGCTCGCTGCCGCGGCGGATCAGACCGATCAGCTCTTCGGGGCTGTAATCCATAAACGAGAGAAAGTGCCGTACGCTCATCGCTGACTACCTTTTATTTTTACTGCTGGCCGAGGCACTGGCCGGCTTTCGCGAGAGAAAACGGGACTGGACCTGCGGCGGGACCGCAACGTGCGGGAAAATAGGGGAAGGCGCGATCTTATAAGGAAATGTCGCGGAAACACAAGGAGGGGCTTGGAAGGCGCGGGTTACGGGGCTTTTCCCGGGTCTTCGCGGTTGTCCCGCCGCCAAAGTCCCGCCTCGTCGATCTATCGGTTGGGCGGGGCGACGCTTTATGCTGTGCGCGCCCGAATGCCTTCATGGAGGAGGCGGGTTTCGGACCAGGGAGGTCGAACATGCACACGGGAGAAACACTCGCCGCCGCGCCGCCGGCACGGCCATTGCGCCAATCGCGGCTGGGCGGCCTGTCGCTGTTCCTCGCCCTGGCCGGGGTCGCCATCGCGCTGGCGGTGATGGCGCTGGCGCTCGGCGAGCGGATCGACCTCAGCGACGAGAACCATCTGCTCGGCCTGTTCGCCGCCTTGCTGGCGGTCTTCGCGGTATCGACCTGCGGCCTGGTGCTGGGCCTGGCCGGCCTGCTCAGGCGCAGCCGCAAGCGTCACCTGGCCCTGGCCGGCATCGTCCTCAACCTGTCGTGCCTGCTCTGGGGCTGGCATGCGCTGAGCACGGCGGCGGCCGCGATCCTGATGGTCCTGGGGCAAACCGGGTTGTCGTTCCTCAGCGCCCTGGCGGTGCTGTTCGGCATGATCTTCTTCCGCCAGGCCTGACCCGTTCAGCGACTGTGCGCAGGCAGCCTGGGCACCCGCCGTTCGGCCGCTCGTTCATCGGATTGCCGGATTGCGGCCATTCGTCGCGGATTTGCAGGGGGAGGGGGCTCAGCCGGGGAAGGAGGGTGCGAGAGGAGCAAAAGGTGAGCCCCGGAGGTGCGGATCTCCGGGGCTCGTGCGGCACGGTGGTGCGGGCACCGGGTCGCGATCAGCGCTGGAAGGGATAGTACAGCGCTGGATGGACAGTATAGCGCTATGCATTTCGCATGAATCCTTTAGTTAGGTCTTTTTCTCATATTTGCAGCGGTTTCGTGACCGAGGGCAATGAAGTGGCTTTCTCCCCTTGCCGCCCGCCGGAACCCATCCAACGGCTGGCATGCCCTCGTAACCGAAGTCAGAAACGCCAGTCGACGGCCAGTCCGACGCCATGGTCCTTCTCGCGGCTGCCCAGCAGGCCGTTGTAGCCCAGCCGCACGCTCACTTCGCGATTCACCGCGAGGCTGGCGTCGACGCCGAGCAGCGCGGCGTCGCGGGACAGGGCCACGCTTTCCACGCTGAATGGCTGGCTGCCGCTGGCGAACGCCAGGTGGCGTTGCGGGGTGGTGTCGCTCAGGTTGTGGCGCCAGCCGAGGGTGCCGGAGAGCGCCAGGCGGCGTTCGGCATCCAGCTCGAAATGCCGTTTCGCGCGCAGGCCCAGGGTGGTGAAGGCGGCGTCCAGGTTGTCGTTGCCACCCTCCAGGGCCGCGGCGCTACCGCGTTCGCGGAAGTCATCGCTGGCGACGTGCACGTAGGCCAGCCCGGCGAAGGGTTCCAGCTCCAGGCTGCGCCAACCCAGCGCGTAGGCGGCCTCGGCGAACAACTGGCTGCTCTGTGCGTCGAGCTTGGCCTTCTGCTTGCCGGCCACGGCGCCGTATTGCAGGTCGCGCTTGACCTCGGCGCGGTGCCAGGCGTGCGCTGCGCCGAGGCTCAGGCGCCATTGCTGCAATTGCCGGCCGAGGTAGGCGCCGAGGTGGTAGCTGTCGATGCTGGCGGAGGATTGCAGGCTGCTGTCCATGTTCAGCGAGCTGTTGCTGTAGCCGGCCACCAGGCCGAGGCGCGTGTCGCTGGCGACCTGGCTGTCGACGCCGAGCAGGAAGCCGCCGACCGAATGCCGGTAGCCTTCGCTACCGTGGCTGCCATCGGCGCTCTTGCCCCAGGAGCCGAGCGCCTTGAACCAGCCTTCGGGAGTCTCCCCGCCGGCCTCGCCGTCGCTGGTCTGGCGCAGGCGTTCGCCGACGCTGTCGCGCAGATAGCGGCTGTCGTTGAGCAACAGGCCGGCGAGCGCCGGGTAGATTTCCCCGGACAATTGCTGGAAGGCCCGTTGGGCGGTTGCGGCGTTTTCCGACAGGAGCAGGCTTTCGTAGACCGGGTTGCCGGCGCCGAGCGTTTCCACGGCCCCAGCGACCGCCGCCTGGTTGGGCGTCTGCGCGACGCTGGCGAGGGTCGTGCCGTTGCGTCCGATATCCAGGCGGATGGCGTTGGCCGCGTAGTCCAGGGTGCCGCCGAGGAACAGGTAGTTCGGCAATACCGCGTCGAAGCGCCCGTCGATGCCGCCGGCGGCGTCGAGGATGTCGTAGCGGCGGCCGACCAGGCTCTCGACCTGGGACTGGCTGAGCAGGTCGGGGCTGTTTTCCATGGCCAGGGTGACGTTGCCGCCCGCGATGCTCGCCTTGCCGCTGGCGACGATCCGGTCGCTGGCGCTTTCCGAAAGCTCCACCGCGTAGGTCGAGCCGGATTCGAAGCGCAGGTCCCCGGCGACCTCCAGGGTGCCGATGGAGTTGCCCGCGGCCACCGTGCCGCCGGAGCGCGCCAGCAGGCCGCCGATCCTGCCGCTGCCGCCGAGGGTGCCGCCGGCATTGACTTCGACGGCGGACAGCAGCGAACCGTCGACGCTGAGTAGCCCGCCATCGACCAGGGTCGGCCCGCGATAGGTGCTGTCGCCGCTCAGGACCAGGCTGCCGGCACCGGCCTTGACCAGGCTGCCCTGGTACTGGCGCTGGGCGGCGGCCTGGTCGCGGGCCATGCCGATGGCATAGTCGGTGCGTTCCTGCTGGCTGGCACCGGCCGGCAAGCCGTTTTCCCAGCCCTTGTCCTTCAGCGTCCGCTGCCAGGCCGCGTGCTCGGCGGCGTCCTCGGCCTGGCGCTGGAGCAGGGCGCTATCGGAAATCGGGTTGCTCCATTCGTCGCGCAGGCCGGCCGGGAGGTTGGCCTCGAAGCGGCCGAGCAATTGTCCAGGCCCATGCATCGCCCGACCGAGATCCGGCACGCCCCAGCCGACGGTGTCGGTGGGGGCGCCGGTCGGCGTGCCGTCGAGCTGGGTGGCGGTGGTCAGCAGAACCTGCAGCGCCTGCTCGTTGTTCAGGTACGGATAGCGCTGCATGACCAGGGCCAGCGCGCCGGTGGCGTGGGGCGCGGCCATCGAGGTACCGGACTTGTTGGCGTAGCCGCCGCCGGGCATGGTGCTGTTGATCAGGCGGCCGGGCGTGGTGATGCACCAGTACTTGGCGATGCCGCAGCGGTTGTAGCGCTGGCCGTTCTGTTGGTCGAGGCCGGACACGGCCAGCCAGTGGCCTTCCAGGTCCGGCTGGAAGTAGGGCAGGGCGGAGCGCACGCTGGCGTTGGCGTAGCCGCTGTTGCCGGCGCTGAAGACGTTGATCACGCCCTGGCGGGAGACGCCGGCGGCGGCGTCCAGCCAGGTGGAGCGCCCGTAGTGCTGGGCATAGGCGGCGTGCAGGCCGTCGAGGGTCTCGTAGCTGACGTCCTTGGGCTGGCTGCCCCAACTGTTGTTGATCGCCCGCACCCCGGCGTCGGCCAGCGCCTGGTAGGCGGCCTTGAAATAGTTCGGGTCGGGCGTCGGGCCGAACAGGAAGCTGTCGTTCTGGTTGGTGTTGGCGACATATACCTGTGCCGCGTAGGCCACCCCGTGCATGCCGACGCCGTCGCGCGAGGCGCCGAGGGTGCCGCCGACGTGGGTACCGTGGGAGTCGTTGTTGCCGTTCATCGCGCCGCTGACGCTGAACGGCGTGCCGTCGACATAGGTGCCGCTGGCCGTCACCGGCTGGTAGCGCGAGGCGGGAGTATCCGGATGGCTCGGGTCGAAACCGGAGTCCATCTCGCCGATCTTCACGCCCTGGCCGTCGATGCCGGCGGCATAGGCCTGGTCGGCCCGCATCCGTTCCAGGCCCCAGTCCTGCTGGTATTCGGCGGAGCGCCAACTGGCCGGATCGCCGGGCCGACCGGCTTCGACATAGGCGGCCGTGGCCGGCTGTGCGATCCAGGCGCCCAGCAGCAGGGCGGCTGACAACGAGGTGGGGCGAGGGCGGAAGGAGTGGTCGTCGGTCATGCGGTCTCCACGCTTTATTGGTCTTGTCGGACAGGGGTGGACTCGAAGAGACAAGGTTTAGCACCGGCTTTCGCCGCGCCGGAATTCCCAGGTGGATAGTTGACAGCCGGACAAACGGCACGCCTCCCCTCTACCGCGCCCATCGGCCAGCCTGATGCCTGGCGATTCAGCCGACTGACGCTGCTGGCGCGGCGGCGGAAGGCGCCGCATAGTGCCGATTCGACGACTAGACCGGTCGTCTGGTCCTCGCGTACGCGCCGGGCCGCGACGGCCGGCGACGACAATGAAGAGGCGAGCCATGAGCAAGACCCTCCACTACCGTGCGTGCCATCTCTGCGAGGCCATCTGCGGGCTCGCCATCGAGACCGAGAGCGACGAGGGCGGCGTGCCGCGGATCCGCTCGATCAAGGGCGACCCGCAGGACAGCTTCAGCCGCGGCCATGTCTGTCCCAAGGCGGTGGCCCTGCAGGACATCCAGGACGACCCCGACCGCCTGCGCCAGCCGTTGCGCCGGGTCGGCAGCGAGTGGCAGCCGATCGGCTGGGACGAGGCCTTCGCGCTGGTGGCCAGCCGCCTCGGCGAGATCCGCGAGCGCCATGGCAACGATGCGGTGGCGGTCTACCAGGGCAATCCGAGCGTGCACAACTACGGCCTGATGACCCATAGCAACTACTTCCTCGGCCTGCTGAAAACGCGCAACCGCTTCTCCGCGACTTCCGTCGACCAGTTGCCGCATCACCTGGTCAGCCAGCAGATGTACGGCCATGGTTTGTTGATCCCGATCCCCGACATCGACCACACCGACTTCATGCTGGTGCTCGGCGGCAACCCGCTGGCGTCCAACGGCAGCATCATGACCGTGCCGGACGTGGAGAAGCGCCTGAAGGCGCTGAAGGCACGCGGCGGCCGGTTGGTGGTGGTCGATCCCCGGCGCAGCGAGACCGCGGCTATCGCCGACCGGCACCTGTTCATTCGTCCCGGCCAGGATGCGGCGCTGTTGCTCGGGATACTCAACACCCTGTTCGAGGAGAACCTCGGTCGCCCCACGCCGCTGCCGGTCGACGGGCTGGAGCGGGTGCGCGAGGCGGTCGCGGCCTTCGACGCCGAGTCCATGAGCGCGCGCTGTGGCGTGCCGGCCGAAAGCATTCGCCAACTGGCGCGGGATTTCGCCGCCGCCGAACGGGCGGTCTGCTATGGCCGGATGGGCGTTTCCACCCAGGCCTTCGGCACGCTCTGCCAGTGGCTGGTGCAACTGATCAACATGGTCACCGGCAACCTCGACCGGGTCGGTGGCGCGCTGTGCACCTCGCCGGCCCTGGACCTGGTGGCGAGTACCTCGGGTGGCCACTTCGGCCGTTGGCGCAGCCGCGTCTCGGGGCTGCCGGAATATGGCGGCGAACTGCCGGTGGCGGCATTGGCGGAAGAAATCCTCGGTGAAGGCGAGGGGCAGGTGCGCGCGCTGGTCACGGTAGCCGGCAACCCGGTGCTGTCCACGCCCAACGGGAGGCGGCTCGAACAGGCCCTGGACGGCCTGGAGTTCATGCTCAGCATCGACCTCTACATCAACGAGACGACCCGCTACGCCGATCTCATCCTGCCGCCCACCGCGCCGCTGGAGCACGATCACTACGACACCACCTTCAACGTCTTCGCCGTGCGTAACGTGACCCGTTTCAACGAGGCCGTGCTGCCGCGTCCCGAGGGTGCGCTGCACGACTGGGAGATCTTCGTCGGCCTGGCGCGGGCCTTCGCCGCGCGCAACGGCCTGGAGCTGAAACCGACCCTGGAGCCGCAGCAGATGATCGACCTCGGCCTGCGCGCTGGCGCCTACGGCGACCGTTCCGAGCACAGGCTGAGCCTGGCCACTCTGCGCGAACATCCCCACGGCATCGACCTTGGGCCGCTGCGGCCGAACCTGGCGCCGCGCCTGAAGACCGCCGACCAGCGCATCCAGGCCGCGCCGCCGCTGTTCGTCGACGACCTGCAACGCTTCGCCGCACAGCCGCTGCCTGCGTCCGACCAGTTGCTGCTGATCGGACGACGCCACGTGCGCAGCAACAATTCCTGGATGCACAACTACCATCGCCTGGTGAAGGGCAAGCCGCGTCACCAGTTGCTGATGCACCCGCGGGACCTGGAGGGTCGCGGCCTGGTCGACGGGCAACGGGTGCGGGTGCGCTCGCGGGTCGGCAGCGTGGAGGTGGAGGTGGCGGCGAGCAGCGAGATGATGCCCGGGGTGGTCAGCCTGCCGCACGGCTGGGGCCACGCGCGGCCCGGCGTGCAACTGGCGATCGCCCGCGCCCAGGCCGGCGTCAGCGCCAACGACCTGACCGACGAGCGTCATCTCGACCTGCTGTCGGGTAACGCCGCGCTCAACGGCCTGCCGGTGGAGGTGGAAGCGGCCTGAGCGGGTCGACGGAACGCGAGAGTAAAGCCGAGCGTCGCGCTAGGCTTTCCGATACAATACCGGTCATTATTTGCCGAGTTACCGTGTCGAAACGTTCCTGTTGAGGTAAGCCATGGACATCATCGAAACCATTAAAGAGCAGATCGCCAACAACCCCATCCTGCTGTACATGAAGGGTTCGCCGAACGCCCCGCAGTGCGGTTTCTCCTCGCGCGCGGCCCAGGTGCTGATGGCCTGTGGCGAGAAGTTCGCCTACGTCGACATCCTGCAGAACCCGGAAATCCGCGCCAACCTGCCGAAGTACGCGAACTGGCCGACCTTCCCGCAGCTGTGGGTCAATGGCGAACTGGTCGGCGGCAGCGACATCCTCGCCGAGATGTTCGAGAAGGGCGAACTGCAGACCCTGGTCAAGGACGCGGCGGCCAAAGCCAACGCCTGATCCGCGCATCCGACGAAGAGCCCCGCCTTGTGCGGGGTTTCTTTTTTGTCCGGAGAAACCAGCAAGGAAACCGGGAGCCTCCATGTCGGAAGTCAATCCTCGCCAGGGTCGCCTGGCTTGCATCTATTTCTTCGCCATGGCCGGGCTGGTCATCGGCAACCTGATGGGACGCATCCCGGCGCTCAAGGAGCAGACCCAGCTGGACGAGCGCGCGCTCGGCCAGGCCCTGCTCGGCGTCGGGGTCGGCGCGCTCACGGCGTTCCCGTTGAGCGGTTTCCTGGTCCAGCGCATCGGCAGCCGCAGCGTAGTGATCGGCGGTTGCCTGATCATGCTGCTGGTGTTTCCGCTGCTCGGCCTGAGCCAGGGCTGGTGGCAACTGGCGTTGGCCTTCTACGTGCTGGGCGTGAGCTTCGCCGGGATGGACGTGGCGATGAACATCCAGGCGGTGGATGTCGAGCGCCTGCTCGGCAAGCCCTGCATGTCCATGCTGCATGGCATGTACAGCCTCGGTTGCCTGGTCGGTGCGTTGAGCGCCGCGGCCCTGGCCGGACTGACGCCGTTCTGGCACTTCCTCATTCTCACCGCACTCGGCCTGCTGAGCCTGCCATTCTTCGTACGCGCGTTGCTTCCGCCGGACCCGAGCAAGGCGGGCGCGCGCAAGGGCGGCGGCTTCACCTTGCCGCCGCGGGCCTTGCTCGGCCTGGGCCTGCTGATTCTCTGCGCGTTCGTTTCCGAGGGCGGCGTGGCTGACTGGAGCGCGCTGTTCCTGCACAGCGTTCTGGATGCTTCCGAGCGGGTGGCGGCGCTGGGCTTCGCGGCGTTTTCCGCGGCGATGGTGGTGGGGCGGCTGTTCGGCGACCGCCTGCGCGGACGCATCGACGATGCGCCGTTGCTGCGCGGCCTGGGTTCGCTGGCCACGCTGGGCATGCTGGTGGCGCTGTTCAGCCCCTGGCCGGCGCTGAGCATCGCCGGTTTCGGGGTGGTTGGCCTGGGACTGTCGGTGATGGTGCCGATCGTGATCAGCGCTGCTGGCAACCAGCCGGGCATCGATCCGGTGATCGGGGTCGCCGCCGTCTCTACCGTGGGGTATGGCGGACTGCTGATGGGACCGCCGCTGATCGGCCTGCTGGCCCACGAGATCGGCCTGCGCTGGGCATTGCTGGTACTGGTCGGTCTTTGCCTGTTGCTGGCCCTGCGCGCCGATCTGGTCCGGCGCAGGCCGCGCAGCGCCTGAGGCTTTCTGGCGGCAAGAAAAAAGCGCCGGCGGGGCAGGCCGCCGGCGCTTCGTCGTGGTTCCCGATCAGTCGTCTTCGTGCATGTGCGACTGCAGGTAGTTCTCCAGGCCGACTTTCTGGATCAGGCCCAGCTGGGTTTCCAAGTAGTCGATGTGCTCTTCTTCCGACTCCAGGATGTCCTTCAGCAGGTCGCGGCTGACGTAGTCGTGCACCTGCTCGCAATGCACGATGGCTTCGCGCAGGTCCTTGGTCGCCTTCAGCTCCAGGTTCAGGTCGCACTGCAGCATTTCCTGGGTGTTCTCGCCGATCAGCAGCTTGCCGAGGTCCTGCAGGTTGGGCAGGCCTTCGAGGAAGAGGATGCGCTCGATGAGCTTGTCGGCATGCTTCATCTCGTCGATCGACTCGTGGTACTCGTGGGCGCCGAGGCGCTTCAGGCCCCAGTCGTTCCACATGCGCGAGTGGAGGAAGTACTGGTTGATCGCGATCAGCTCGTTGCCGAGGATCTTGTTGAGGTGCTGGATGACTTTCTTGTCGCCTTTCATGCCGAATCCTGCCGTCGTAGTGGGTGTGATTCGCCAAGTTTGGCCGCGACGAAGCAGGGTGTCAAACCTAAGTTATTGAAATATAAGGGAAAAAGAATATGAATACGAATGTTTTCTTTCCGCGTTCTGCCGCTAAGTCATTGAATTGAAGGCATAAAAAAACCGGGCGTCAGGCCCGGTTCTTCTGAAAGAGGGATAAAAAATATTTTTCAGGCAGCGACGAACGCCGTAGTCCCGAACGCCGGTACCGGCTGGGCACTCTGCAGGTCGTTGAGCGTTTCGCGTACCACCTGCTTGGCCAGGCATGCGCACTTGCCGCACTGGGTACCGACGCCGGTGGCTTCGCGAACCTCACGATAGCTGCAGCAGCCTTCGTAGATGGCATCGCGGATCTGGTTGTCGGTAACACCTTGGCAGAGGCAGACGTACATGGCGATCTGGCTACTGGGAAGTTGAGTTGGAAAAGATACTAATAATAATGAGAATGATTGTCAAAGTTCCCTGGAGCGTTTTAGTCGGGTTTTTTTCGCCCCCCGACAAATGGCTTTGTCGGACAAAGACTTAGCGCCGGCTGGGGCGGGGTGTATGATGGTTGTTTCCCGGGGAACGGCGCCCCTGCCATCGAGGCTTCACGAGGAGCCGGCAGGCTGCGGTGCCGTCCTTCAACCTTCCGCTTAAAGGAGACATGGAATGAGCGTACTCGTAGGTAAGAAAGCGCCTGACTTCAACGTTGCCGCGGTACTGGGCAATGGCGAGATCGTCGAGAGCTTCACCCTGTCCGAGGCCATCAAGGGCAAGTACGGCCTGGTGTTCTTCTATCCGCTGGACTTCACCTTCGTCTGCCCGTCCGAGCTGATCGCCCTGGACCACCGCATCCCGGAATTCCAGGCGCGCAACGTCGAGGTGATCGGCGTTTCCATCGACTCCCACTTCACCCACAACGCCTGGCGCAACACCCCGGTGGACAAGGGCGGCATCGGTGCCGTCAAGTACACCCTGGCGGCCGACACCAAGCACGAGATCGCCAAGGCCTATGACGTCGAGTCCGACGGTGGCGTGGCCTTCCGTGGCGCGTTCCTGATCGACAAGGAAGGCGTAGTGCGCTCGCAGATCGTCAACGACCTGCCGCTGGGCCGCAACATGGACGAGCTGCTGCGTCTGGTCGATGCCCTGCAGTTCCATGAGGAGCACGGCGAAGTCTGCCCGGCCAACTGGAAGAAGGGCGACAAGGGCATGACCGCATCGCCCGAAGGCGTGGCCAAGTACCTGGCCGAGAACGCCAGCAAGCTGTAAGAAGAGCCTGCTTCGCGCGTTGGAAAAAGCCCCGCTTCGGCGGGGCTTTTTCATGGGTTCGCGGGGGCCGGCAGCCCCATCCCAGGTCACGCGCCTCGCTCCGAAGAGGGGGAGATTGCCTGACCGGTCGCGTAGGACGGATAACGTCCTGGCGTTATCCGCCTAGGTGGGCCGAGGCTCAGTCGTCGTCATCCATCCAGCCGCCCATTTCCTTCCAGCGGTTGACGATGCCGCAGAACAGCTCGGCGGTCTTCTCGGTGTCGTAGCGTGCCGAGTGCGCCTCGCGGTTGTCGAACTCCATGCCGGCGGCCTGGCAGGCCTTGGCCAGGACCGTCTGGCCGTAGGCGAGGCCAGCCAGGGTGGCGGTGTCGAAGCTGGAGAAGGGATGGAACGGATTGCGCTTGATCCCGGTACGCGCCACGGCGGCATTGAGGAAACCGAGGTCGAAGCTGCTGTTGTGGCCGACCAGGATCGCCCGCTTGCAGCCATTGGCCTTCAGCGCCTTGCGGATGCCGCGGAAGATCTCGGTGAGTGCCGCTTCCTCCTGCACCGCCATGCGCAGCGGGTGGTCAAGCTTGATGCCGGTGAATTCCAGCGCGGCCGGCTCGATGTTGGCGCCTTCGAAGGGCTCGATGCGGAAGAAGTAGGTGTGTTCCGGGAACAGGAAGCCTTTCTCGTCCATGCCGACAGTGGTCGCGGCGATTTCCAGCAGCGCGTCGGTGGCCGAGTTGAAGCCGCCGGTCTCGACGTCCACCACTACCGGCAGGTAGCCGCGGAAGCGGCGCGCCATCGGATGGCGCGGGCTGCTGGGGAGGCTGCCGTCGAATTCGTCGTCGAAGTTGTCTTCGCTCATGCCCCGGCCTCCAGCAGTTTCCAGCGGAGTGTCTCGCCGGCGCGCAGCGGCACCACGTCGAAGTCGCCGAAGGGGAGGCTGGCGGGCGCCTGCCATTCCTCGCGGACCAGGGTGATCCGGTCGGTGTTGCGCGGCAGGCCATAGAAGTCCGGGCCGTGCAGGCTGGCGAAGCCTTCCAGCTTGTCCAGCGCATTGCGCTGTTCGAAGGCCTCGGCATACAGCTCGATGGCGGCGTAGGCGCTGTAGCACCCGGCGCAACCGCAGGCGGCTTCCTTGGCGTGGCGGGCGTGCGGCGCCGAGTCGGTGCCGAGGAAGAATTTCGGATTGCCGCTCACCGCGGCGTCCAGCAGGGCTTCCTGGTGGGTGTTGCGCTTGAGGATCGGCAGGCAATAGAAGTGCGGACGGATACCGCCGACCAGCATGTGGTTGCGGTTGTACAGCAGGTGATGGGCGGTAATGGTCGCGCCGACGTTGGCCGGGGCTTCCCGGACGAACTGGGCGGCGTCGCCGGTGGTGATGTGCTCGAAGACCACCTTCAGGGTCGGGAAGCGCTCGACCACCCGGCGCAGGTGCTCGTCGATGAACTGCTTCTCACGATCGAATACGTCGACCTCGGCGCGGGTCACCTCGCCATGCACCAGCAGCGGCATGCCGACCTCGGCCATCGCCTCGAGCGCTTCGAAGATATTGTCGATGCGGGTCACGCCAGAATCCGAGTTGGTGGTGGCGCCTGCCGGATAGAGCTTGGCGGCATGCACGAAGCCGCTGGCCTTGGCGGTACGGATTTCCTCGGCGCTGGTGCGGTCGGTGAGGTACAGCACCATCAGCGGCTCGAAGCGGCTGGCGGCGGGGCGGGCGGCGAGGATGCGCTGCCGGTAGGCGTCGGCTTCGGCGGCGTTGCGCACCGGCGGCACCAGGTTCGGCATGACGATGGCGCGGCCGAAGGTGCGGGCGGCGTCGCCGACGGTATTGGCCAGCGCGGCACCGTCACGCAGGTGAATGTGCCAGTCGTCGGGGCGCAGGAGGGTGAGACGGTCGGACATGGGGCTTCCAGGACGGGATTTCGTGGGGGGAAATGCTACCGGAAAAGGGGGGGCGGGGCACTCGCTATCAAGTTTTGTCCGGGCCGTCCGATACATCCTTCGTATTTGGACGCTTTCCCGGAGCCCGCCGTCGTGCAGCCGCGCCTTCTTCTATTGCCTTTCCTGCTCAGCAGCCTGCCGGCGCTGGCGGTGACCTTCCAGACGCGGCTGGAGAGCGTCGAGTGGAAGGTCGAAGGCGACCAGTTCGAATGCCGCCTGTCGCAGCCGGTGGCGAATTTCGGAGTCGGCGAGTTCGTCCGGCGTGCCGGCGAGCAGGCGACCTTCCGCCTGAAGCCCGAGGCCCAGTGGCTGGGGCGCGGGTCGGCGACCCTGCTGGCTGCCGCGCCGCCCTGGCGACCGGGGCAGGGCGACATCAACCTTGGCCAGGTCAGCATCGGTAGCGGCGAGGTGCCGTTCAACAGCAGCCAGCAACAGGCCGGTCGGTTGCTCACCGGCCTGCTCGAGGGGCGCAGCCCGCTGGTCCGCCATCGCACCTGGCAGGGCGATCGCCTGGAGGTGCGCCTGCTGCCGGCGCGCTTCGCCAGCGTCTACAGCCAGTACCAGGCCTGCATCGCCAAGCTGCTGCCGGTGAACTTCGACCAGGTCAAGCTGGCCCAGGTCGGCTTCCCCGACGGCGGCACGGCGCTGAACGACGTGGCGCGAGCCAAGCTGGACATCATCCTGCAACTGCTCAAGGCCGATCCGAGCATCAACCGGATCGAACTCGACGGGCACTCCGACAACAGCGGCAACCGCCTGACCAACCGCGACCTGTCGCGCCGCCGCGCGCTGGCGGTGCAGGAGTACCTGAAGAGCAACGGGGTGCCGGAAAGCCAGATCAACGTGCGCTTCTACGGCGAGCGCTACCCGCTGGTGGCCAACAACAGCGCCGCCAACCGTGCGCGCAACCGCCGGGTCACCGTGCACCTGTCGCGCGAGGCGGTGGTCGAGCCGGCGACGGAAGCGCCGAAGGCCGAGGACAAGCCGGCGCCGCCCGCGGCAGAACCTGCCGCACCGAAGCCTCCGGCCGCCTCGCTTCAGGGAAAACCCACGGTTTGAGTCGCGCAAACGATAGAATCTGTCGCTTTTGCGTCTAAAGCTGTCGCCCCTCTGTAATTTCCCGAATGCCCTGCGTAGAATTGTCGCTTTTCGTGACGACCCCCGTGGAGTGATGGCATGGCGGATGTGAAGAAGGTAGTCCTGGCGTATTCCGGCGGCCTGGATACCTCGGTAATTCTGAAGTGGTTGCAAGATACCTATAACTGCGAAGTGGTGACCTTCACCGCCGACCTCGGCCAGGGCGAGGAAGTCGAACCGGCTCGCGCCAAGGCCCGCGCGATGGGCGTCAAGGAAATCTACATCGACGACCTGCGCGAAGAATTCGTCCGCGACTTCGTCTACCCGATGTTCCGCGCCAACACCGTCTACGAAGGCGAGTACCTGCTGGGCACCTCCATCGCTCGTCCGCTGATCGCCAAGCGCCTGATCGAGATCGCCAACGAGACCGGCGCCGACGCCATCTCCCACGGCGCCACCGGCAAGGGCAACGACCAGGTCCGCTTCGAGCTGGGCGCCTACGCGCTGAAGCCCGGCGTCAAGGTGATCGCGCCCTGGCGCGAGTGGGACCTGCTGTCCCGCGAGAAGCTGATGGACTATGCCGAGAAGCACGGCATCCCGATCGAGCGCCACGGCAAGAAGAAGTCGCCGTACTCGATGGACGCCAACCTCCTGCATATCTCCTACGAAGGCGGCGTGCTGGAAGATACCTGGACCGAGCACGAAGAAGACATGTGGAAGTGGACCGCTTCCCCGGAAAACGCGCCGGACACCCCGACCTACATCGAGCTGACCTACCGCAAGGGCGACATCGTCGCCATCGACGGCAAGGACATGACCCCGGCCGAGGTGCTCACCGAGCTGAACCGCGTCGGCGGGATCAACGGTATCGGCCGCCTCGACATCGTCGAGAACCGCTATGTCGGCATGAAGTCCCGTGGCTGCTACGAGACCCCCGGCGGCACCATCATGCTCAAGGCCCACCGCGCCATCGAGTCGATCACCCTGGACCGCGAAGTGGCCCACCTGAAAGACGAGCTGATGCCCAAGTACGCCAGCCTGATCTACACCGGCTACTGGTGGAGCCCGGAGCGCCTGATGCTGCAGCAGATGATCGACGCCTCGCAGGTCAACGTGAACGGCGTAGTGCGTCTGAAGCTGTACAAGGGCAACGTCGTGGTGGTGGGCCGCAAGTCCGACGACTCGCTGTTCGACGCCAACATCGCGACCTTCGAGGAAGACGGCGGCGCCTACAACCAGGCCGATGCCGCGGGCTTCATCAAGCTCAACGCGCTGCGCATGCGCATCGCCGCGAACAAGGGCCGCACGCTGTCCTGACCGACGCGCGCCGCCTGCGATGGAACGAAGAACCCCGGCCATGAGCCGGGGTTCTTCGTTACGGATTGCTGAAAGCGATAGCCGGGGCCGTTCAGGAAGACTTCTGGATCAGTTCGATCTTGTAGCCGTCCGGGTCGGTCACGAAGGCGATCACGGTGGTGCCGTGCTTCATCGGCCCGGCTTCGCGGGTGACCTGGCCGCCGTTGTTGCGGATGTCGTCGCAGGCCTGGTAGGCGTCGTCGACCTCGATGGCGATATGGCCGTAGCCGGTGCCGATCTCGTAGGCATCCACGCCCCAGTTGTGGGTAAGCTCGATCACCGCGGAATCCGCCTCGTTGCCATAGCCGACGAAGGCGAGGGTGAACTGGCCGTCGGGATAGTCGTTCTTCCTGAGCAGGGTCATGCCTAGCACCCGGGTATAGAAATCGATCGAGCGATCGATGTTTCCGACCCGGATCATGGTATGGAGAATGCGCATTTTCAGTGCCTCGAGCTTCACGGTCAAAGGCGGATTTTACCATGCGGCCGGCAACCGGCTGCGAGCTCGGGATCGTCCCCGTCCCGGCGACCGGCCCTTTGCCGGACTTCCCTTCCTACAGGGTTTTTCGCCTCTTCCCTGAGCTGGCCGTCGATAGCCGGTCGGCCTGCCTCCGCCACCCTCCCGAGCTGCCCGCTGCGTCTCCGAGCGTGCCAGGCGTCCCGCCCCCGGTGACCGGCCGAAAGCTCGCTGCGCCTTCGCCATGAGGTCGGAAAAAAGGGGGGTTGACCTTGCCAAGGTGTCAAGGTCGATAACCGGCCACGGAAGCGGTTTCGTCCAGCCAGGCCACGCAGGCTCAGACCAGGAAGGCACAACAATGAATCTCAGACACTTCATCCGCATCACCGCGACGCTAGGTGTCGCGGCCCTTATCGCTGGCTGCGGGGAATCGGCGCCGCCGGGGGCGGCGAGCGCCCCGCCAAGCGTTCCCGTCGCCGAGGTGGTGGTTCGCTCGGTGACACCCTACGCCGAGTTCACCGGCTCGCTGACCGCTGTCGAGCAGGTAGAACTGCGGCCGCGCGTCGCCGGCTACATCCAGGACGTTACGGTGCCGGAAGGCCGCCTGGTAGAGAAGGGCCAGCAACTGTTCCTCATCGACCCGCGCGTGTTCAAGGCGGCGCAGGATGCCGCCAGGGCACGCCTGCGCGAGGCCGAGGCCGCGGCGTTGCTGGCGCGCACCGAACACGAGCGAGCCGAGCTGCTGTATGCGCGGAAGGTCGTCGCCCGGGAGCGGCTCGACAGCGCCATCGCCTCGCGCAATGCCAGCAAGGCCCAGGTCGATGCGGCCAGGGCCGCCCTCGACGCGGCGCAACTGGATCTCGGCTTCACGCGGGTGACGGCACCGATCGGCGGGCGTGTCGGGCATATCCAGGTCACCGAGGGCAACTACGTCACCAATGGCGTCACCGCGCTGACCAGCATCGTTTCGGTCGATCCGCTGTACGTGTACTTCGATGTCGACGAGCGCACCTACCTGCAGGCCCTGGCGCCGACCCGCGGCAGGGAAGGCGAGCAGGCCCCCAGGGTCAAGGTGGCGCTGCTCACCGACGAGTCCTATGGACGAAGCAGTCGCCTCGATTTCCTCGCCAACGCCGCCGACCGCGGGACCGGCACGGTCCGGGTTCGGGCGGTGGTGGACAACCCGGACGGGCAACTGACGCCGGGGCTGTTCGCCAAGGTCAGGCTGGAGACCGGCAAGCCTCGCGCGCAGGTGCTGGTCGCCGACCATTCCATCGGCACCGACCAGGGCAGGCGCTATGTGCTGGTCGTCGACGAAGGCAACAAGACCCAGTACCGGCCGGTGGAACTCGGCCCGATGGTCGACGGCCTGCGGGTCGTCCGCCAGGGCCTGCAGCCGGGCGAGCGCATCGTCGTCAAGGGCCTGGTCCGGCCGGACATGCAGATCACACCGCGCCTTGCGGAAATCGATGGCACGCCCGTCGACCTGTCGAAGACCGTGGGGGCCGCACAATGACATTCCCACGCTTCTTCATCGATAGGCCGATCTTCGCCATCGTTCTTTCGGTGCTGATGATGATCGGAGGCATCGTTTCGTTCTTCCAGTTGCCGCTGAGCGAATACCCGGCGGTGACGCCGCCGACCGTGCAGGTGACTACCGCCTATCCCGGCGCCAACCCCGACGTGATCGCGCAGACGGTGGCGACACCGCTGGAGCAGGCGATCACCGGGGTCGAGGGGATGCTGTACATGTCCTCGCAGTCGGCCACCGACGGGCGAATGATCCTGACCATCACCTTCGACCAGCACATCGATCCCGACATGGCCCAGATCCAGGTGCAGAACCGGGTCTCGCGGGTGCTCTCGCGCCTGCCCGACGAGGTGCAGCGGCAGGGCGTGGTCACCCAGAAGACCTCGCCGGACATCCTCATGGTGGTGCACCTGCTGTCGCCGGAGCAACGCTACGACCCGCTGTACATCTCGAACTACGCCTACCTCCAGGTGCGCGACGAACTGCTGCGCCTGCCGGGGATCAGCGATGTGGTGGTGTGGGGCGCCGGCGAGTACAGCATGCGCCTGTGGCTCGACCCCGACCTGATCGCCGCGCGCGGGCTGACGGCGGGCGAAGTGATCGCCGCGGTACGCGAACAGAACGTCCAGGTGGCGGCCGGCGCCGTCGGCCAGGCGCCGGACTCCACCGCGGCCTTCCAGGTCACGGTGAATACCCTCGGGCGGCTGAGCGACGAAGAGCAGTTCGGCGACATCATCGTCCGCACCGGCGCCGACGGCCAGGTGACGCGCCTGCGCGACGTCGCGCGGATCGAGATGGGCGGCGATGCCTATGCGCTGCGCAGCCTGCTGGACGGCGAGCCGGCGGTGGCCTTGCAGATCATCCAGAGCCCCGGAGCCAACGCGCTGGATACCGCCGAAGCGGTGCGTGCCACCGTGGCGAGGCTCGAAGGCAACTTCCCGGCCGGCCTGAGCGCGCGCATCGCCTACGACCCGACGGTGTTCGTCCGCGCTTCGTTGCAGACCGTGGCCACCACCCTGCTGGAGGCGATCCTGCTGGTCGTGGTGGTGGTGGTGCTGTTCCTGCGTAGCTGGCGTGCTTCGCTGATTCCGCTGATGGCCGTGCCGGTCTCGCTGGTCGGCACCTTCGCCGTCATGCACCTGATGGGTTTCTCGCTGAATACCCTGTCGTTGTTCGGCCTGGTGTTGTCGATCGGCATCGTCGTCGATGACGCCATCGTGGTGGTGGAAAACGTCGAGCGCCACATCGAGAACGGCGAGCCGCCGCTCCAGGCCGCGCGGCGTGCGATGGACGAGGTCACCGGGCCGATCATGGCGATCACCTCGGTGCTGGCGGCGGTGTTCATCCCCACGGCCTTTCTCAGTGGCCTGCAGGGCGAGTTCTATCGTCAGTTCGCCCTGACCATCGCCATCTCCACCATCCTGTCGGCGCTCAACTCGCTGACCCTCAGCCCGGCCCTGGCGGGCCTGCTGTTGCGTCCGCGGCCGGCCGGAGGTGCGGTGGCGGGGCGCTTCCAGCGACTGCTCCAGGTCCTCGGCCGACCGTTGCGAAATGCCCCCGAGGCCTACGGCAACGCGGTGCGCAAGGTGGTGCGGGTGAGCGGCCTGGCCCTGGTGGTGTATGGGGGCCTGCTTGGCCTGACCTGGGTCGGTTTCCAGGCGGTGCCGCCGGGCTTCGTGCCGATGCAGGACAAGTACTATCTGGTCGGCATCGCCCAGTTGCCGAACGGAGCGTCGCTGGAGCGTACCGATGCGGTGGTCAGGCAGATGTCCCGGATCGGCCTCGACGAGCCGGGGGTGGAGAGCGTCGTGGCCTTTCCGGGCCTGTCGGTGAACGGTTTCGTCAACGTGCCGAACGCCGCGGTCATGTTCTTCATGCTCGATCCGTTCGAATCGCGCACCTCCGCCGATCTCGGCGCGCTGGCCATCGCCGGGCGCCTGCAAGCCAGGTTCGCCAGCATTCCCGACGGCTTCCTCGGGGTCTTCCCGCCGCCGCCGGTACCGGGGCTGGGAACCATCGGCGGCTTCAAGATGCAGGTCGAGGATCGCGGCGGCGCCGGGCTGGAAGCCCTGGCCAGGCAGACCCAGGTGCTGATGATGAAGGCCACTGAGTCCGGCCAGCTCGGGGGCTTGATGACCAGCTTCGATATCAATGCCCCGCAGCTCGAGGTGGTGGTCGACCGCACCAAGGTGAAGAGCCAGGGCGTTCGCCTGGCCGATGTGTTCGAGGCATTGCAGGTCTACCTCGGCTCGCTGTACATCAACGACTTCAACCGCTTCGGTCGCACCTACAAGGTCACTGCCCAGGCCGATGCGCCGCACCGCATGCAGGCCGAAGCCATCGGGCGCCTGCAGGTACGCAATGCCGCCGGGGCGATGTTGCCGCTGTCCTCGTTCGTCACCGTGACGCCCAGCTCCGGTCCCGACCGGGTGATCCACTACAACGGCTATCCGTCGGCGGATATCAGCGGCGGCGCGCTTCCCGGCGTCAGTTCGGGACAGGCGGTGGCGTTGATGGAGCGCCTGGCCGGCGAAGTGCTGCCCGAGGGCATGACCTTCGAATGGACCGACCTGACCTACCAGCAGAAGCTGGCCGGCAACAGCGCGCTGTTCATCTTCCCGCTGTGCGTGCTGCTGGCCTACCTGATCCTCGCCGCGCAGTACAACAGCTGGCTGTTGCCGCTGGCGGTCCTGCTGATCGTGCCGATGTGCCTGCTCAGCGCGATCGCCGGGGTGTGGCTGGTGGGCGGCGACAACAACGTGTTCGTCCAGATCGGGCTGGTGGTGCTGGTCGGCCTGGCGGCGAAGAACGCGATCCTGATCGTCGAGTTCGCCCGCACGCTGGAGGCCGAGGGCGCCCGTGCGCTGGAGGCGGTGGTCGAGGCTTGCCGCCTGCGCCTGCGGCCGATCCTGATGACCTCGCTGGCGTTCATCGCCGGCGTGGTGCCGTTGGTCATGGCCAGCGGCGCCGGAGCGGAAATGCGCCAGGCGATGGGCGTCGCGGTATTCGCCGGGATGCTCGGGGTGACGCTGTTCGGCCTGTTCCTCACGCCGGTGTTCTACGTACTGGTACGGGCACTGGCGGCGCGCCTGGAGCGACGCGCCGGCGGCAGCCTGGCGCATCTGGAGGGAGGCCGTCCATGAAGCCATACCTGCGGTCTTCGTTGAGCGCGCTGATCCTGCTGGGCGGCTGTGCCGCGGTGGGGCCCGACTATGCGCCGCCGAGCGCGTCCGCACCGGCCAGCTTCGGCGCGATGCCGGCGGGTATCGATGGCGGTGGCGTGGAGATCGAGTGGTGGCGCGGGTTCGACGAGCCAGACCTGGAGTCTCTGATCCAGCGGGCGCTCGCGGCGAACCTCGACATCGCCCTTGCCGGCGCGCGCCTGGACGAAGCGAAGGCGCTACTGCGCGAGAACCGCGAAGAGTTCCTGCCGCGCGGCGGCCCGGCGTTCGATTACCAGGCCCGGCGGCGCGGCGAGGTGGAAACACCGGCCGGCCAGCAGCGCGACATCGAGACCTATCGCGGCGCGCTGGATGCTTCCTGGGAAATCGACCTGTTCGGCCGGGTGCGGCGCTCGGTGGAGGCCGCCGAGGCGCAGGCGGGCTCGCGCGAGGCCCTGCTGCGCAACGTGCAGGCGAGCGTCGCGGCTACGGTTGCCATGACCTGGTTCCAGCTACAGGGCATCGAGGCCGAACTTGCGGTGGTCCATGACATCGCCGGCAACCAGCGCGACAGCCTGGAGATGGTCGAACGCCTGGTCAGCGCCGGCTCCGCCCACGAGTTCGACCGGTTGCGCGCCGAAGCGTTATTGCACAACGTCGAGGCGGCCGTGCCCGACCTCGAACGGCGCCGCGCCGCCACCCGCAATGCGCTGGCCGTTCTCCTCGCGGAAGCCCCGCAGGCCTTCAGCCCGCCGGTCGCCCGTGCCTCCGGGGAAAGGCTGACGCTCCGCACCCTCGGGGTCGGCGATCCGGCGGGACTGCTGGCGCGTCGCGCCGACATCGCCGCGGCCGAACGCAACCTGGCGGCCGCGACCGCACGTATCGGCGTCGAGACCGCGGGGCTGTATCCGCAGGTCGAGGTACGCGGCTCGATCGGCCTGGTCGCCGGCAATCTCGATGCTTTGGACGAGAGTGGTACGTCCTTCAACGTCCTGAACCCGGTGATTCGCTGGGCGTTACTCGACCGCGGTCGCGTGCGGGCGCGGATCGCCGCCAGCGAGGCCCGTGCGCAGGAGGCATTGATCCTCTACGACCGGACGGTGCTGCGCGCCCTGCAGGAGACCGATGATGCCTTCAACGGCTATGGCGCTGCCGCTGACAGGCTCCGCCTGCGCCTGCTCGAGGCGACGGCCAATCGCGAGGCGGCGCGCCTGGCCCGGGAGCGCTTCGTCCAGGGGGACGGCGAGTACCTGGACGTGCTCGAGGCGGAACGCTCGGACTACCTCAGCCGGCGCGCATTGAGCATCGCGCGCACCGAGCAGCGCCTTGCCGTCGTGGGTATCTACAAGGCGCTGGGGGGGGGCTGGGAAGCCTGCGCGGGGGCGCGGCGCTGTGGCGTGGCTACCGACGATACCTCTCCAGGCGTGGCACGGCAGCGCGACAGTCGCTCCTGATCAGCCGCCGGCGGTTTCCGCCGCCGGCCTTCGCTCGACTGCCTGGGTCGAGGGCCGTGCGGCGCGTCCTCCGGTTATTTGGCGAACCCCGGGAATACGGATTGCCTGGCGCGGATCGCTCGTCCCTGTCCGCCTTATCGATAAGTCGGTTCCGAACTCTTTTTCGGTAGTTCATTCAGATGGATGAGTGAAGAGGGCAGATGGAAAGTATCTGCTCGGGACTTCAATGTTCAGAAGAGTGGGGAAGTATTACTTTCTCATTGTTCTTCAGGTACGTTCCGGCTGCCCGCCGTTTATTATTGAACGAAGTCACTCCTGTGCCTCTGCGCTCGCGCCGCACGGAGACGTCGAATACATATCGTCGAGAGGTTATTCAATGGTGAGTGGAGCTGGCTGACGCGGTATCTCGGTTGTCTGGCGGAGTTGTTCTATATGTTCGAACTTGGCTTTGCCCGTTGTTTTAAGTTTGCGGAATAACCTCTGGAACTATTCATATGAATTTTTGAAAGTTTGGTTTACCTGAGAGATTTATGAGTTGACCTTGTCACGATGGCAGGACTCATGGTTCGCAGGAGTCAACAAACCAGGAGGTTGCGATGTTTTCTTTCCATATTCCGAACATGACCTGCGGCGGTTGTGCCAAGACTGTCACCCGTATCCTGCACGGCGTCGATCCCCAGGCGCGCGTAGAGACCGATCCCCCTCGGCGCGAGGCCAGGGTCGAGAGCACTCTGGACAAGCACGCATTCCTCGAGGCGTTGAGCGAGGCCGGTTATCCGGAGGGCCGTTGAGTGCATGGGCATGACGCAGGCGTAGGGTCGGATAGTAGCGTTTCGCCCAGTGCCGGCAATAGGAAAATGATTTTCATTGAAGTCTGCGCGCCATATGCCATCAATGGCGCTTGGCTATTGTGGAAAGAACGCTTTGGAATTTGTAAATCAATATTTCAGGCGGCCGCGAGGTGACAGTTATGTGAACGGAAAGAGGCGCTGAAAGGAAACCCTAAAAGTTATTCTCCGATGGATTCGCAGGCCTTTAGCTCGGGGTTTTTCGCAGCGCATCCAGTGTTATCGAAGAGCACCTTTCGGCGAACTCCGTTGTCCGCCGAGAAGGCCGCTGCATTGCTTGACCTTGCCACCGTGGCAAGCTTTACGGTCGCCCCGCACAACAACAAAAACAAGGGTGATCCAAATGACTTCAAATCCGTTACAGCAATGCTGCAGTTCTTCCTCCGATATGAATATCCGTTCCCAGCGGACAATGTCGGAACCTGCCCGAAATGCATCGGCTCTCCTGGCTGAAGCCTTGAAACCCGGTGCCTCCCTGGACCAGATCACGCTCGCGCTCGAGGCGATTCTCGCGGTCACGGCCAAAGGCCTGGGCGGCGATGCTTCGGCTTACGCGCAGTACCAGGCGTTGCTCCTGGAACTGCACGTAGGCAGCGATCCGCATACGGAGCCGACCCGCCGCTGGATGGCGAGCCAGGTCTACCTGGTCGAGGATCGTTTCGCTCCCGAGCCGGCCGGTTTCAGCGCCGTCCCGGTGGAGGAGTTCCGCAAGAAGGTCGACGCCGAGATCGAGGCGCGCAGCCGGGTGCGCCATCCCATGTCGGTCCACCTGTTCCAGGGCACGCCGCCGGTCGAGGACGTGCGCTTCTTCCTGGAACACCATTGGGTCCGTTCCTACAACTTCTACAGCCTCCTGGCGGAGCTGGCCTTCCGCTTCGAAAACATCGAGGACGCCTCGGTGTTCTACCGCAACCTCTACGGCGAGGCCGGGGCGGAGACGCCGGAGCGCTCGCACCCCGCGTTGCTGTCCCACCTGATGACCTACTTCGACATTCCGCTGCGCATCGATTTCCCGGCGCTGCATCCGCTGGAGAAGGCCTACCTCAACAACCGTATCCGTTGCGTGCGGCACACCGATGTCGCCTGGGGCCTTGCGCTCCTGTACGCGGTCGAGTCGGTGAGCTGCGTCAACCACCGGCGCATCTACGAACTCCTGCAGCGCCTGGGCGTGCCCGAGCAACCCAGCGAGTTCCATCGCCTGCACGGCACCCAGGACGAGATCGATACCGAGGAGATGTGGGCGCTGATCGCCAAGTTCGCGCCGAGCGAAGACTTCCAGCGCAAGTTCATGCAGTCGCTGGCGCGCCACTTCGAAATCAACCGGGCCTACTTCGACCTGCTCTGGGAGCAGATGCAGGCGAATTCCCTGGCCATGGCCTGATGCCTATCCAGAACAAGAACAAGGAGTACAGGATGAATACCCGCAATTTTTCCCTGCCGCAGTTGCAGAACCTGCCCATCGAAGAAGCACGCATCGTTGCCGATGCGCTGGCCGTCCACGCTACTTCCCGCCAGATCGATAGCGCCGCGAGCAAGCTGGCCGCGCTGGCCGAGGCAGGGCTCAAGGGCGACCGCCAGGCCTATGCCGCGTACCAGCAGTTGCTCTACGTCCTTTCGTTGAGCGACGACGTGGCGACCGCCCAGACCCGGCGCTGGCTGGCCCGGGCGATCTATCGCGTCGAAGAGCGTTTCATGCCCGCCGCCGATCTTTCCAGGGCGCTGTCCGAGGAGGATTTCCAGAAGCGTCTCGAACAGGAAATCGCCGCGCAGTCCCGCGAGCGGCACCCGATGTCGCAGTACGTGTTCTCCGGCTCGGCCTCCCGCGCGCAGCTCCAGGTGTTCCTCCGTCACCAGTGGTTCCGCACCTTCCGCCTGTACCGCGATGCGGCCGACCTGTTGGTCAACCTGACCGATGTGGACGAGGCCGCGGCGCTCGCGCGTTACCTCTATGGCGAGTTGGGCGAGGAAGACGAAAAGGGTTCGCATCCGCGCCTGCTGGCCAAGCTGCTCGAGGCCATCGGCCTTGAGGCGGACTTCCAGGCCGTGTCGACGATGCCCGAGGAAATCGCCTACCTGAACAATCGCGCCCGTGCCTTCCGGCATGCCGAGGTCGGTTGGGGGCTGGCGGTGTTCTACATCACCGAACTGGTCGTGCCGGGGAACCACGAAAAGCTCTATCGGGCCCTGCTCCAGGCCGGCCTGAGCGAGGACCAGGCGGAGTACTACAAGGTCCACATCAGCCTCGTACCGCCGCGGGCCAAGCGCGAATGGCAACTCATCGCGCGGCGGATTCCGGACGTGCAGTTCCAGAATGCGTTCCTGACCTCGCTATCGCAGCACTTCCGTGTGGAAAGGGCCTATTACGACGCGATCTGGGAAGAGATGCAGAGCGTCAAGTGACTTCCACCGGGACAAAGCGAGCACTCGAAAATGCCAAGTCACATTACGGAATCCCGTATACACGGGGGCGCCTACTCGTCCCCGGCATTCGCCGCGATCTTTTCCGATACCAACCAGGTGCGGAGGTGGCTGGATGTCGAGCGAGCCTTGGCGGCGACCCAGGGCGAGATGGGCATCATCCCCCACGAGGCGGCGCGGGAGATCGACCGCGCCGCCCAGGTGGAGCGCTTCGACCTCACCCAACTGGGCCGCGAAAGCCTGGAGACAGGGCACCTGCTGGTGCCTACCATCCGCGCCCTGGCGAGGTTGTGCGAGGGTAGCTGGGGGGAGTACGTGCACTATGGCGTGACCACCCAGGACATCCTCGACACCGGGCTGATGCTGCAGGTCAAGGAAGCCTGGGGCCATGCGCTCGGGCTCCTGCACTCGATCCGTGGCCATCTGCTGGCGCTCGCCCTGCGCCACCAGCACACGCCGATGGTTGCACGCACCCACGGGCAGCAGGCGCTGCCCACGACCTTCGGCTACAAGGTCGCCGTCTGGGTGGATGAAATCGACCGTCACCTGGCGCGCTTCGACGAGGCGCGCGAACGCGTCCTGGTCGGCAATCTGACCGGTGCCGTGGGAACCCTGGCGTCGTTCGGCGCCCAGGGCTTCGAGCTACAGCGGCGAACCCTGGCCAGGCTTGGCCTCGGCGCGCCGTCGACCAGTTGGCACAGCGCCCGGGACCGGGTGCTGGAGGTTGCCGGGTTGCTGGTCCAGATGTCGGTGACGCTGGGCCGGGTGGCGAACGAGATCTACCACCTGCAGCGCAGCGAAATCGACGAGGTACGCGAGGGCAGCCGGCCGGGACAGGTGGGCAGCAGCACCATGCCGCACAAGCGGAACCCGTCGTCGGTCGACCTGGTCAGCGCGCTGTCGCGGCTGGTGCGGGCACAGATGGTGGCGCTCACCGATGCCGCGTTCCAGTTGCACGAGCGCGACGGCACCGCCTGGCGCATCGAGTGGGCGGCGTTGCCGGAGCTGTTCGTCTACGCCGGCGCCTTGCTGACCCGCATGGAGGCGGTGCTGGCCGAGGGGCTCGAGGTGCGCGAGGAACGCATGCGCGCCAACCTCGACCTGCTGGGTGGGCTGATCCTGTCGGAGCGGGTCATGCTCGCGCTGGCGGGGCAGTTCGGCAAGCAGACCGCCCACGAACTGCTCCATGAGATAACCCAGGCCTCCCAGCGGCAGGGCGTTCCGTTCCGCGAGGCGCTGCTCGGGCAGCCAAGGTTGCGCGGCTGTTTCAGCGCCGAGGCGCTCGAAGAACTGCTCGACCCCGTCGGCTACGTCGGCCTCGCCGCCGAGATGGTCGACCTGGTCGCCGGCAAACCACGAACCGGCGCGTCGGGCGACAGGCCCGAAGGCGCCGCCTCTTCCCAAGGAAATCCCGGTCAGTCCCAGTACGTGATGGAGGATAGGTGATGGATGCTGAATCGCTGGAAATGCTTGCCCGTTCCTCGTGCACCGCGCATCCGCAGAGCTTCGGCGGCGCACCGGCCGAGTCGTCCTGCAAGCACGAACACAGTCACATCGTTGACTCTAAAACCCATGGCGGCGGCTACGCCGGCCCGGTGAGCCGCCGGATCTTCTGTAGCCACTGCCGCCTGCAACGCTGGCTCGACGTGGAGGCGGCGCTGGCGCTGGCGCAGGCCGATGTCGGCGTCATTCCGCCCGAGGCGGCGCTGGAGATCGCGAAGGCCGCCAGGCTTTCGGCCGTCGACCTGCAGCAGATCGCCGAGGGTGTGGCCAGCACCGGGCACTCGCTGATGCCCCTGCTGGGCGCGCTGCAAAGGAACTGCAGCCCCAGCGCGCGCGAGTACGTGCATTTCGGCGCGACCACGCAGGATATCCAGGACACCGCGCAGTCCCTGGAAATGCGCGATGTGCTGGATGAAACGGAGCGGGCGCTGGACATCCTCCTGGACCGGCTCTCGGTGCTGGCGAGCGGGACCCGCAATGCGCTGATGGTCGCCAGGACACACTCGATCCCGGCGTTGCCGACCACCTTCGGGCTGAAGGTGGCCGGCTGGATCGACGAGTTGCTGCGTCACCGCGAACGCCTGGGCGAGGCGCGCAAGCGGATCCTGGTGGTGCAACTGTTCGGCGGCGTGGGCACGATGGCCGCCTTCGGCGACGAGGCCATGCTCCTGCTCGAAAGCTTCGCGCGGCGGCTGTCGCTGGACGTGCCGCTGGCGGGTTGGCACGTGTCCCGCGACCGGGTTACCGAGTTCGTCAGCACCCTGGCCATGGTCACCGCGTCCCTGGCGCGGATCGCCGACGAGATCCGCACCCTGAACCGCTGGGAGATCGGCGAGCTGGAGGTGGGCTGGACGCAGCAGCAGATCGGTAGCAGCACCATGCCCCACAAGCGCAATCCGGAAGGCTGCGAGCAGGTCGTGGTGCTGGCCCGGCTGGCCAAGGCCCAGGTCCTGCTCGCGCTGGACGCCATGATCCTCGAGCACGAGCGGGACTACCGCGGCACGCGCCTGGAATGGTGTGCGGTGGCGGACGTTTCCCACTATGCGCTGATGGCGCTGTCGCTGCTGACCGACACCATCGACGGGCTCACGGTCCACGACGAGACCATGGCGCGGACGGCGAATGCATACAGCGATGCGATCTGTACCGAGGCGTTCGTCTTCGAGATGGCCAAGCAACTGGGCAAGAGCAGCGCTTACGAAATCATCTTCGAGATCACCCAGGCCTGCCAGCGCAAGCGGATTCCGATGCGCCAGGCGCTCGAGTCGGATCCGCGGGTGGGCGCCGTCATGCCGAAGGAAACCCTGGCCAGGCTGTTCGAGCCGCGGACCCATCTCGGCATGGCCGGGACCATCGTCGACAAGGTGCTGGACAAGGTCGCCAGCCACCACTGAATCACCCGCCGCCAGAGGCGGCGGTACTGCACATCAACGGAGAACAAGAATGACAAAGGCTAACGAGATCGAAACCGCGAAGGTCAAGCAGTTTTCAGCGCGGATCATGGAGGACTACGGCAATACCCTGCGCGGCGCGATGCTCTACATCGGCGACCGCCTGGGGCTGTTCAAGGCGCTCGCCCATGGCCAATGGGTGACCCTGGAGGAGCTGGCGCAGCAGACCGGCTACACCACCCGCTACCTGCGCGAATGGCTGGGCAGCATGGTCACCGGCAACTACCTGGCCTACGATCCGCAGAGCAGGAGCTATCGGTTGCCGGCCGAGTTCGTCCCGGTGCTCGCCGACGAGGACTCGCCTTATTTCGCCGGCGGGATCATCCAGTTGAGCGTGCCCTTCGTGAGCATGGCGCCGAAGATCATCGAGGCCTTCCGCTGCGGCGGCGGTTGCCCCGAGGAATCCTTCCCGCTGGAAACCTGGGAAGGCATGGAGCGCATGACCATGCCCTGGTACAAGCACTTCCTCGTGCAGCACTGGATTCCTTCGCTGGATGGCGTCAAGGAAAAGCTCCAGGCGGGTGGCAGCGTGCTCGATTTCGGCTGCGGCAGCGGGCTGGCCGCGATCATGATGGCCAAGGCGTTCCCCGAAGCCCAGGTCTATGGCTGTGACTTCCACGCGCCGTCCATCGAACGCGCGCGGGCGAACGCCGAGGCCGCGGGGGTCGGCGACCGGGTGCGCTTCGAGGTCAGCGATTCCGATGCGCTGGCGGGCAAGAAGTTCGACTTCGTCACGACCTTCGTGGTCATCCACGACGCGACCGACCCGCAGCAGATGATGAAGGACCTGCGCGAGTCGACCGCCGACGATGGGACCTACCTGATGGTGGAACTCAACCTGTCGCAGGAACTGCACGAGAACATGAACCTGTTCGGTCGCGTGATGTACCCGCAGAGCACGCTGTATTGCATGACCTGTTCGCTGTCCCACGGCGGCGAGGGCCTCGGCGCCTTCATGGGCGAGGACCGCGCGCGGCAGATGGCCGAGGCCGCCGGCTTCAGTCGCTTCCGCAAGGTGCCTTCGGAGTGGCCGCCGCTGCCGGCGCTGTTCGAACTGCGACCCTGACGGCGTTATCCGGGACGGCCGGGACGGCGACCGTCGGATAGCGGTTGCCGTGGCCGCCGCCCGGCGCGTGCCGGCTGGGCATGGCGGTCTCGGCTCGATCGCACCGGTGTTCAGGCCCGCTTCGGCGGGCTTTTCATGGCCCCCGGAAAAACGAAGCCCCGCCAATTGCGGGGCTTGCTTGCGGTGTGGGCGGCGCTCTCACAGGTCGAAGTCGTAGTCCGACAACTGGCGCTGCAGGCGGCGTTCTTCCAGCAGGTTGTCGATGATGCGACGCTTGGTCAGGTTGGTCTTGGCCACCTCGACGCTGGTTTCCTCGCCGTCATCCTCTTCAACGCCGGCTTCGTCGTCGATCTCGAGTTCTTCTTTGGCTTTTGCCATGACATTCACTCCAACTTATGGGGTGGTAATGGCGCACCTTATAGCGGCAAAGCCGTGGCTGGTAAAAAAGATTTTTTCAATCGTAAAGATAGGATTTCGAATAATTGATCAATCGTCTGAAGTCTTGTGCTTGTATTCGCACAGGTCCTCGATCCGGCAGCTTCCGCATTGCGGCTTGCGCGCCTTGCAGACGTAGCGGCCATGCAGGATCAGCCAGTGGTGGGCATCGAGCAGGTACTCGCGCGGCACGAACTTCAGCAGTTTCTTCTCCACCTCCAGAACGTTCTTTCCCGGTGCTATGCCGGTGCGGTTGGCGACGCGGAAGATATGCGTGTCCACCGCCATGGCCAGTTGCCGGAAGGCGGTGTTGAGCACCACGTTGGCGGTCTTGCGGCCAACCCCGGGCAGGGCTTCGAGGTCCTCGCGGTTGTCGGGGACCTGGCCGCCGTGCTTTTCGATGAGGATGCGGCAGGTTTCGATGACGTTCTTCGCCTTGCTGTTGTAGAGGCCGATGGTCTTGATGTACTCCGACAGCCCCTCGACGCCGAGGGCGTGGATCGCCTCGGGGGTGTTGGCCACCGGATAGAGGCGGGCGGTGGCCTTGTTCACCCCGACGTCGGTGGCCTGGGCGGAGAGGATCACCGCGATGAGCAGTTCGAAGGGGGTGGTGTAGGCCAGTTCGGTCCTTGGCTCGGGGTTGTCTTCGTGCAGTCGGCGGAAGATCTCCGCGCGCTTGGCGGCATTCATTCAATCACTCCGGTGACGCGGACGCGCTGGCGCTGGGTGGCGGGTACGTCGCCCGCCTGCACCTTGGCGCGTTCCGCCAGGCTTTCATCGATACGGTTCTTCAGGGCGATCAGCAGGCCGAGCATGATGAACGCGCCCGGCGGCACGATCGCCAGCAGGAAGCCCTGGTACTGCGGGAACGGCTGGATCTTCCAGTCCGCCGCCGCCGGGCCGAACAGCAAGTGCATGTCGGCCAGCAGGGTACCCTGGCCGAGCAGCTCGCGCAGGCCGCCGAGGACCAGCAGGACCAGGGCGAAGCCGAGGCCCATCAGCAGTCCGTCGAAGCTGGCGCGCAGCACGCCGTTCTTCGCCGCGAAGGCCTCGGCGCGACCGAGGATCACGCAGTTGGTGGTGATCAGCGGGATGAAGATGCCGAGGACCTGGTACAGCTCGTAGGTCCAGGCCTGCATCAGCAGTTCGATGCAGGTGGTCAGCACGGCGATGATCATGACGAACGCCGGTAGCCGGATCGCCTCGCTCACCGCGCCGCGCACCAACGATACCGCGGCATTGGAGCAGGCCAGCACGAGCATGGTGGCCAGGCCCAGGCCGAGGGCGTTGACCGTCGAGTTGCTGGTGCCCAGCAGCGGGCACAGGCCGAGCAACTGGACCAGGCCCGGGTTGTTGCGCCACAGGCCGTTGCGGGCGATCTCGCGGAAATCTTGTTCACTCATGTCCGGCAGCCTCTTCGGGGGCGAGCAGGCGTTCGCGGTTGGCGTCGAAGTAGCGCAGCGCCTTGTGCACGGCGCGGACCACGGCGCGCGGGGTGACGGTGGCGCCGGCGAACTGGTCGAACGTACCGCCGTCCTTCTTCACCGCCCAGCCGGCGTCCGCCGGATCGCCCAGGCCCTTGCCGTCGAAACCGTGCACCCAGGGACTCTTGGCCAGTTCGATGCGGTCGCCGAGGCCGGGGGTTTCCTTGTGCGCGACGACCCGCACGCCGAGCAGCCGGCCCTGGGCGGTGACCCCGACCAGTAGCTGGATGGCGCCGCTGTAGCCATCCGGCGCGCTGGCCTGGAGGATGACTGCGCTGGCCTGGCCGTGCAGGCGGGCGACATAGGCCGGACGCGGCGCATCCAGGCCGAGCAGCTTCGGCGCGAAGGTTGGCACCTGGCTGTCCAGCGGATGGTTGTCGTAGCTGCCCGGCGGCAGCAGTTCCAGCAGGGCGCGGCCGCGCGCCTCGCGCTGGGCTTCGGCGATGCGCGCTTCTGTGAATTGCTGCACCAGGGCCACCAGGCCCACCCCGACCAGGGCGAAGAGCCCGAGCAGGAGGGCGTTGCGCAGCATCGAGCGGCGAGTCGCGGCGTCCATCAGTCGCCTGCCTTGAAGCCGCGCTCGGCCTTGCGATGGCCGTAGGTGCGCGGCCGGGTGTAGTAGTCGATGGTCGGCGCCGCCAGGTTCATCAGCAGCACAGCGAACGCCACGCCATCGGGATAGCCGCCCCAGGCGCGGATGACGTAGGTGAGGACGCCGACGCCGAGGCCGAAGACCAGCCGCCCGCGATTGCTGGTGGCGCCGGACACCGGGTCGGTGACGATGAAGAAGGCGCCGAGCATGGTCGCCCCGCTGAACAGATGGAACAGTGGCGAGCCATGGGAATCGGAGCCGGAACCATTCCAGAACAGCAGGCTCATGGCGAACAGGCCGGCGAGCATGCCCAGCGGCGCGTGCCAGGTGAACAGCCGGCGCCAGAGCAGGAACAGGCCGCCGAGGAGGAACGCCAGGTTGACCCACTCGCTGCCGGCGCTACCGAGGTGGCCGAAGGCCGGGTTGCCGGCGAACAGCTCATCGACGGTCAGGCTGCGGTCGGTCTTCAGCACGTCGAGGGCGGTGGCGTGGGCCCAGGCGTCCGGCCGGGTAGCGAGGCCGAGGAATTCGCGGAGGCTGTCGGGCAGGCCGAGGGCGCTGTCCGGCGAGGGCCAGCGGGTCATTTCCAGGGGAAACGAGACCAGCGCCACGACGTAGCCGAGCATCGCCGGGTTGAACGGGTTCTGTCCGAGGCCGCCGTACAGGTGCTTGCCGAATACCAGGGCGAAGAAGGTCGCCACCAGGGTCAGCCACCAGGGGGCGTAGGGCGGCAGGGCGACGGCCAGCAACAGGGCGGTGACCAGCGCGCTGCCGTCCTTGAGGAACACCCCCGGCGGACGTTTGCGCAGGGCCAGCATGGCGGCTTCGCAGGCCAGCGCGACGAGGCTGGCCCAGGCCAGGTTGAGCAGGGTGCCCGGGCCGTACAGCCAGGTCAGCGTCAGCAGGCCGGGGACGCAGGCGCCGAGCACCAGGCGCATGATCGCCGGGGTACGGTTGGAGCCGCGGGCGTGGGGCGAGGTGGGGCGGGGCAGGGCCATGGTCACTCCGTGCCGTGTTCGGTCAGGGCGCGCTCGGCGGCGCTCAGGCGCGCGCGGGCGGCGGCGAGTGCGGCGGCGTCGGCGTTCGCCAGGCGTTCGAGCTTCTTCAGGGCGGCGCGGGCGTAGGCCAGCTCGGTCTTCAGCTCGCGGGTGCGCGGGTCGACCGGGCGCTTGTCGATCCGCACCAGCTCCGGCGCCGGCTTGCCGCAGGCGTCCTCGGCGGCATGCAGGTCGCGCTCGGCGGCTTGCAGCTCGCCGCGCAGGCGTTCCAGCTCGCTGTCCATCACCCCGGCCTGCTCGGCCTTCTTCAAGGCCGCGCGCTTGCCGACCAGGGCGATCTTCGCCCGCTTCAGCGCCGCCTGGCCGTCGTCGCCGGGCGCCGCGGGCTTCGGCGCGTGACGCTCGAGGCGGGCCAGGGTGGCTTCGCAACGCTCGACCTCGGCGCGCAGTTCGTCGAGGGTCGCCCGTTGCTCGGCGCCGGGCGCTTCGCCGAAGGCCTTTTCCGAGCGCTTGAGCTGGGCGCGGGCCATGGCGGCCTGGGCCTTGGCCTTCTTCAGTTCGGCTTCGTCGTCGAGCGCGGCAGGCGGTGCGCTGGGTAGGTCGCGCGGCAGGCTGGCTTCGGCATCGGCCAGGGCCTTGTCGGCGGCCTCGGCGGCGGCGCGCAGTTCCGCGACCAGGCCATGCTGTTCCGGGGTGTCGTGGCTGAGCAACTGTTTCTCGGCCTTCTTCAGGGCCACCCGCGCCATGCTCGCTTCGATCTTCAGCCGTTTCAGCCGTTCGCTGCCGCTACCGGCCTGCTTGCGCGCCCTGGCCCGCTCGATCGCCGCCTGCACCGGGTCGACCGCCGTGGCGGGGGCGGCTTCCTCGCGCTCGGCCTGGGCGGCGCGCGCCAGCGCGGCCTTCTCCGCGCGTTGGGCGCGTTCTGCGGCCCGGCGCTCCTCGTCGCGGCGCAGGCGAGCCTGGCGTTGCTCGAAACGCTCACGGGATTGTTCGGCCTTCAGCAGCTTCTGCCGCTGCTCGCGGATCTCCGCCTTGGACGCGCGGTAGTACTGCACCAGGGGAATGCTCGACGGGCAGACGTAGGCGCAGGCGCCGCATTCGATGCAATCGAACAGGTTGTGGGCGAGCAATTGCTCGTGCTCGTCGCCCAGGGCGAAGAAATGCAGTTGTTGTGGCAGCAGGCTGACGGGGCAGACCTGGGCGCAGTCGCCGCAGCGGATACAGGGCATGGCCGGCACTGGTTCCGGCAGCTCCGTGGCATCGCCGGCGAGCAGGCAGTTGCAGGTCTTGATCAGCGGCACAGAGAGATCGGGCAGGGCGAAGCCCATCATCGGCCCGCCCATCAGCACGCGTTGCAGGCGTCCCTCGGCGAGGCCGGCGAACGCCAGCAACTCGTGTACTGGCGTACCGATCAGCGCCTCGACGTTCATCGGCCGCTCCAGGGCGCCGCCGGCGAGGGTGGTGATCCGCGAGATCAGCGGCCGACCGAGGACGACGGCATCGTGCACGGCGGCCAGGGTGCCGACGTTCTGGCACAGGATGCCGATGTCCGCCGGCAGGCCGTCCGCCGGGACTTCCCTGCCGGTGAGCAACTGGATCAGCTGGCGCTCGCCGCCCGAGGGATAGCGGGTCGGCAGGGCGACGATGCGATAGGGCCGTTCACCGAGGGCGGCGCCGAGGGCGGCGATGGCTTCCGGTTTGTCGTCCTCGATGCCGACCAGCACCTCTTCGGGGCACAGGATCTGCACCAGGATATCGATGCCGCCCAGCACCTGCGTGGCGCGCTCGCGCATGAGCAGGTCGTCGGCGCTGATGTAGGGCTCGCATTCGGCGCCGTTCACCACCAGCGTATGGATCTTTTCCGCCGGGCGCGCGGCGAGCTTGGCCGCGGTGGGGAAGCCGGCGCCGCCGAGACCGCCGATGCCGGCCGCGCGGATGCGTTCGAGCAACGCCAGCGGACTTTCGGCGCGGAAGTCCGGGCAGGGATGCAGCTCGGTCCAGCGCTCCAGGCCGTCGCTGGCGATGACGATGGCCGGCGCGGGAAGACCGGAGGCATGCGGATAGGGGTGTGCGCCGATCGCCACCACGGTACCCGAGGTCGGGGCATGCAGCGCGGCGCTGACGGTGCCGTCCGGGAGGGCGATGGTCTGGCCCTTGAGTACGGCCTGGCCGACTTCCACGCAAGGTCGCGCCGGCGCGCCGATGTGCTGGCCGAGCGGCACGATGTAGCGCTGCGCCAGCGGCGCCTGCTGGATCGGCAGGGCGGTGGAGCGCTCCTTGTTGGCCGGCAGGCAGAGGCCGCCGGGGAAGGCGTGCAGGGCGCTCATGCCGCTCGCTCCCGGTCGCTGGCGATCAGTCGCGGCGACGGCTGGGGCCACTTCCAGTGGCGCACGTCGTCCGGTATCTCGCGCATCTCGATGCAGTCCACCGGACAGGGCTCCAGGCACAGGTCGCAACCGGTGCATTCGTCGGCGATCACCGTGTGCATCAACCGTGCGGCGCCGACGATGGCGTCCACCGGGCAGGCCTGGATGCACTTGGTGCAGCCGATGCATTCGGCCTCGCGGATGTAGGCTACCCGCGGCGGGGTTTCCTCGGCGGCGTCGAGCGGCTCGGGCTCCAGGTCGAGCAGGTCGGCGAGGGCGCGGATGGTCGCTTCGCCGCCCGGCGGGCACTTGTTGATCTTGTCGCCGGCGGCGATCGCCTCGGCGTAGGGCTTGCAGCCGGGGTAGCCACACTGGCCGCACTGGGTCTGCGGCAACAGGGCGTTGACCTGCTCGGCGACCGGATCGCCCTGGACGCGGAAGCGCACCGCCGCATAGCCGAGCAGCGCACCGCCGGCCAGGCAGATCGGCAGCAGCGCGCCGATCGCCAGGAACACGCCGTTCATGGCCGGACCAACCCACTGAAGCCCATGAACGCCAGCGACATCAGGCCGGCGGTGATCATGCCGATGGCCGCGCCGCGGAACGGCGCCGGCACGTCGGCGATGGCGATGCGCTCGCGCAGGGCGGCGAACAGCACCAGCACCAGGGAAAAGCCCAGCCCGGCGCCGAAGCCCTGGGTAGTGGCCTGGAGGAAGCCGTATTCAGCCTTGTTGGCGTTGAGCAGGGCGACGCCGAGGACGATGCAATTGGTGGTGATCAGCGGCAGGAAGATGCCGAGCACCCGGTACAGCAGCGGGCTGGTCTTCTTCACCAGCATCTCGGTGAACTGCACCACCACCGCGATCACCAGGATGAAGCCGATGGTGCGCAGGTACTCCAGGTCCAGCGGGCGCAGCACGTAGCGTTGCAGGATATGGCTGCACATCGCCGCCAGGGTCAGGACGAAGGTGGTGGCGAGGGACAGGCCGATGGCCGTCTCGATCTTCCGCGACACGCCCATGAACGGGCACAGGCCGAGGAACTGCACCAGGACAAAGTTGTTGACCAGGATGGCGCTGACCAGGATCAGGGCGAGTTCAGTCATACGCGAAGCATTCGTTGCAGGGCCGGGGCCGTCGGGGGAAATCCCTTATTATCGGGTGGGATTGCCCTGCAAGGCTAGCGCAAACACGTACGAAAGACCGGGAGACGGACTGCCGTTGCGTCTCCCGGGGTCGCGCTCACTGCAACCTGGCCCGCTCCAGCAGCGCCCAGGCCAGGGCGAAGGTCGGTTCGCCATCCTCGCTCTGCTCGCTGGCGCTGACCACGATCCACCGCGCGCCCGCCGGCTTGGCTGCCCACAGGCGGTATTCGCTGCCTGCGGAGCCGCCGTCGTCTTCCTCTACCTTGTAGCGCGCCTCGCCGTCGCCCAGGCGCCTGCTCGCCAGGTCGAGCGGGGGCGGCGCGTCCTGGCGCTGGACCTCCAGTTGGCGTGGGTTGCGCAGCTTGCCGCCTTCGTCGAAGCGGAAGCCCTCGGCGCTGCGCCGCGCGTCGAAGCCGACGGGGCGCTCCACCACCAGGCCGTTCGGGTGGGTCAGGGTCTTGTCGAAGTCCACCCCGGACTCCGCGGTGCAGGCCAGCAGGGCGAGGCTGGCGAGAATCAGGGCGACTGTCTTCATGGGAACCTCATTCCAGGGTCGAGGAAGGTGGCGTAAGCATCGTCGACGAACATCGGCCAGCCCGGCGACAGGTTGTCGTCCCAGGGCCGCGAGGTGTATTCCGAGGCCAGCGCGCGGACATTGTCCCGCGGCCAGTTGCGCGGATTGCCGGCGTAGGCGCGGAGATCGATGGAGGGAAATGCGCCGCGGGTCTTCGGCAACTTGCGCAGGTCCTGTTGCGACGCGAGGTTGGCGACGTAGCGGATGTAACGGGCGGTGGCGAAGATGTTGAATTCGTCGGAAGCCAGCAGGGTGGCGACCGCCTTGCGCGACAGGCCGCGGCGCACCGGCTGGCCGAGCAGGTCGGTGAACAGCTCGTACTTGATCGCGGTGGAGACCACCACCTGGCCGAGGCCGATGGAGGTGTTGGCGCTCTTGATGCTGACTGCCGCCTGATAGTCCTTGGCGTCTTCGTCGCGGGTCTGGTCACGCTGCTCGGCGAGGATGATCGCGCCGATCAGTTGCGGCGTCAGGTCGTACTTGCGCGCGGCCGCGGACATGACCTTGGCCCGCGACGGCGGGTTGCCCGGATAGGCGTCGGGGAACAGCGTGCTGATCGGCTGGCCGACCAGCGTCTGTGCCTGGTTCAGCTTGTCTTGCGGCGAAAGCTGGCTCAGGTAGGCGCCCAGGTCGCCGAGCGGGTTGCTGTACTTGGTGACGGTCGCCGGGTCCTTGTTGAGCAGCTTGAGCTGGTCGCCGAAGGCAATGGACGGCAGGTCGGTCGGATTGACGCCGGTGGCGCCGACCCCGCTGAACGGACCCTGGATCGCCTGGCTGGCCACCCCGGTGGCGCCGGCCGCGGCGAAGCCCAGGCGGCCAGCGGCGTCGGCGAGGTCGGCGCAGATGTCGAAGAAGGTGATGGTGGGGAAGTAGATCCAGTTGTCGGTCTGGGTGCCCAGGGGATTGTTGATCAGGCTGCGGATCAAGGCATTGCGTGCCTGGTAGCGCTGCATGGTGGTGCGCCCGGCGATGCTGGCGATCAGCGAGCGCGCCAGTTCCGGCGGGCCCACCCGCTGGAACAGCTTGATCAGCGAGCCGCTCTTGTCGAGTGCGGCGATGGTCGCATCGGGCACGTTGTCGTTGCGGATCGCGGCGATCACCCGGCGGGCTTCCTGGCGGGTCACCTGCCAGTCGTCCCAGCTATAGGAAATCAGTGACTCGATCAGGTCGCTGGTGGCGGTCATCGGTCTTCCTCCTTGTGAGTTGCCAGGCCCGTCAGGCGGTCCTGGGCGAAAGAGCGGACCCTCCCGGTCCGCCCGTATGCCTGGGCTCAGCGCGCCTCGTTCTTGCCGGGCCGCCGCAGCCAGCGCCACAGGCCGCGCAGCAACAGGCCCAGCGGCAGCAGCACGACGAGGAACGGCAGGCTGTAGGCGAAGAACTTCATTGCGGCGATGGTGCCATCGACAAGGTCGTCGAGCAGTTGCCCGGCGGCCGTGGCGAGCTGGCCGAGGCGGCTGTCCGGCTGCGCCTCGCTGCTGAAGCTCAGGGTCAGCAGGTTGGTAGCGATGCGCCGCTGCTGCTGGGCGCCGGCCTGGGCGTTGTCGGCCAGTTGGGCTTCCACCGCGGCGATTTCCTTGGCCAGGGCCAGCAGGTCGCCGACGCTCATGTCCTTGCGCCCCTGGTATTGCTGCAGGGTCTGGTACTCGCGTTGCAGGCGCTCGCGTTGCTGGCGGGTGTCGGCGACCGCCTGGGCCAGGTCCTCGGCGCGGGTCTGCCGGCTTTCCAGCGTGCCGCCCTCGGCAGCGGCCGCGACCAGCTTCTCCACGCCGTCCGGGACGATGCGCACGGTGAGTTCGGCGTAATGGCCGATACCGCCGCGTTGTTCGATGGCGAGCACGTCGCACTGGCCGAAGCGCTCGCTGTTGCAGGCGTCGCGGCTGGCGGCGAGTTGCGCGTCGATACGCGCGGCGGGAAGGCGGATGCCGACGCGGTGTTCGTAGGCGAGGGCGGTGCCGGGTTTGCCCGTCTCGCCCTGGAAACCGGCATTGCCGGAGACGCTTTCGGCGTGTTCGGCGGAGCATCCGTAGAGCGCCGCCAGCAGGACGCCGGCGGCAAGCTTCCATGCGTTCATTCTATCGAGCCCTCCGTGGCTTCGTGGTCTGCGTTACTTGACGCGCTGGCCCGGCTTGGCGCCGCTGTCCGGACTCAGCAGGTAGATCTCCTCGCCACCCGGGCCGGCGGCCAGGACCATGCCCTCGGACACCCCGAACTTCATCTTGCGCGGCGCCAGGTTGGCCACATAGAGCGTCAGGCGGCCTTCCAGGGCACTCGGGTCGGGATATGCGCTCTTGATCCCGGAGAACACGTTACGCTTCGCGTCGCCGATGTCCAGCGACAGGCGCAGCAGCTTGTCGGCGCCTTCGACGAATTCGCACTTCTCGATCAGGGCGATGCGCAGGTCGACCGCGGCGAAAGCGTCGAAGTCGATCTCCGCGGCGATGGGTTCCTTGACCAGCTCGCCATTGCCGGCGGGTTGGGATGCGGCGGCGAGGTCTTCCTTGGAGGCTTCGATCATGGCTTCTACTTTCGCGGGCTCGATACGGGTCATCAGGGGCTGGAACGGGTTCAACTGGTGGTTGGCCAGCAGGGTCTGGTGGTCGGCCCAGGTCAGCGGGGCGACGTTGAGGAAGGCTTCGGCGGCGGCGGCCAGCTTCGGCAGCACCGGCTTGAGGAAGATCACCAACTGGCGGAACAGGTTGATGCCCAGGCCGCAGACGGCCTGGACCTTGTCCTGCTGGCCTTCCTGCTTGGCCAGCGCCCAGGGCGCCTGTTCGGCGATCCAGGCGTTGGCGCGGTCGGCGAGGGCCATGATCTCGCGCATGGCGCGATTGAAGTCGCGGGCCTCATAGGCCTCGGCGATGCCCGGTGCGGCCTCGCGGAAGGCGGCGAGCAGCTCCGGCGCAGGATCGGCGCCGACCAGCACGCCGGCGTTGCCCTTGTGGATGAAGCCGGCGCAGCGGCTGGCGATGTTGACGACCTTGCCGACCAGGTCGGAGTTGACCTTCTGCACGAAGTCCTCGAGGTTCAGGTCGAGGTCCTCGACGCCGCGGCCGAGCTTGGAGGCGTAGTAGTAGCGCAGGTATTCCGGGTCCAGGTGGTCGAGGTAGGTGCGCGCCTTGACGAAGGTGCCGCGCGACTTGGACATCTTCTGGCCGTTCACGGTCAGGTAGCCGTGCACGTTCAGCGCGGTCGGCTTGCGGTAGCCGGCGCCTTCGAGCATGGCCGGCCAGAACAGCGCGTGGAAGTTGACGATGTCCTTGCCGATGAAGTGGTACAGCTCGGCGCTGGAGTCCTTGCCCCAGAACGCGTCGAAGTCCAGCTCGGGGCGCCGCGTGCAGAGGTTCTTGAAGCTGGCCATGTAGCCGATCGGCGCGTCCAGCCAGACGTAGAAGTACTTGCCGGGAGCGTCGGGAATCTCGAAGCCGAAGTACGGCGCGTCGCGCGAGATGTCCCACTGCTGGAGGCCGCTGTCCAGCCATTCGGCGAGCTTGTTGGCCACCGACTCCTGAAGGGCGCCGCTGCGGGTCCATTGCTTGAGCATGGCCTCGAAGTCCGGCAGCTTGAAGAAGTAGTGCAGCGATTCCTTGAGCACCGGGGTGGCGCCGGAGATCGCCGATTTCGGGTCCTTCAGTTCGGTCGGGGCGTAGGTCGCGCCGCAGGCCTCGCAGTTGTCGCCGTACTGGTCGGCGGTGCCGCACTTCGGGCAGGTGCCCTTGATGAAGCGGTCGGCGAGGAACATCTGCTTTTCCGGGTCGAAGTACTGGGTCACCGGGCGGGTGTCGATGTGCCCGGCGTCGCGCAGTTTCAGGTAGATCGCGCTGGACAGCTCGCGGTTCTCTTCCGAGTGGGTCGAGTGGTAGTTGTCGAAGTCCACCAGGAAGTCGGCGAAGTCGCCCATGTGCTCGGCGCGCACGGCGTCGATCAGTTGCTCGGAGGTGATGCCCTCGCGCTCGGCGCGGAGCATGATCGCCGAACCGTGGGCGTCGTCGGCGCAGACGTAGACGGCCTGGTTGCCACGCATCTTCTGGAAGCGCACCCACATGTCCGTCTGGATGTACTCCAGCATGTGTCCCAGGTGAATGGAACCGTTGGCGTAGGGGAGGGCGCTGGTAACGAGGATCTTGCGTGGTTCGGACATGGGTTCGGCTTATCGGCTGAGAGCTAAACGGATCGGTCACTATAAAGAAGCGGCGGTTTTTTTTCATCCGCGCGCCACTCGGGTAGGATGACCGGCATCGATTCCCCGCTTAACCCTCAGGAAATCCCCCATGTCCGCTATCACTCGCCAAACGGTGGAAGCCACCCTCCGCCAGTACCAGGACCCCTATCTGAACCAGGACCCCGTCAGCGCCGGCTGCCTGCGCGAGGTGGAGATCCAGGGCGACCGCGTGCGGGTGCGCCTGGAACTGGGGTACGCCGCCGGGCTGTTCAGAAACGGCCTGGCGCAAACCCTGCAAATGGCCCTGGAGGCGCTCGACGGCGTCGCTCGCGCCGAGGTCCGGGTCGACTGCGTGATCCAGCCGCACAAGGCACAGCCGCAGGTCGAGGTGATGGGCAACGTGAAGAACATCGTCGCGGTGGCTTCCGGCAAGGGCGGCGTCGGCAAGTCCACCACCGCCGCCAACCTGGCCCTGGCCTTGGCCCGCGAGGGTGCGCGGGTGGGCATCCTCGACGCGGACATCTACGGACCCAGCCAGGGCATCATGTTCGGCCTGCCGGAAGGCACCCGGCCGAAGGTCCGTGAGCAGAAGTGGTTCGAGCCCCTGGAGGCGCACGGGGTGCAGGTGATGTCGATGGCCTTCCTCACCGACGACAGCACGCCGGTGGTCTGGCGCGGGCCGATGGTCTCCGGTGCCCTGATCCAGCTGATCACCCAGACCGCCTGGGACAACCTCGACTACCTGGTGGTGGACATGCCGCCGGGCACCGGCGACATCCAGCTGACCCTGGCGCAGAAGGTGCCGGTGGCCGGCGCGGTGATCGTCACCACCCCGCAGGACCTGGCGCTGCTCGACGCGAAGAAGGGCGTGGAGATGTTCCGCAAGGTGAACATCCCGGTGCTCGGCGTGGTGGAGAACATGGCGGTGCATATCTGCTCCAACTGCGGCCATGCCGAGCACCTGTTCGGCGAGGGCGGCGGCGAGAAGCTGGCGGCGCAGTTCGGCGTCGAGCTGCTGGCGTCCATGCCGCTGTCGATCGCCATCCGCACCCAGGCCGACAGCGGCCGGCCGACGGTGATCGCCGATCCGGAAAGCCAACTGGCGATGCTCTACCAGGAAATCGCCCGCCATGTCGGCGCGCGCATCGTTCTCAGCGAGCGGGCCAGCGTCGGCCTGCCGAACATCAGCATCAGCGACGACTGAGGCGATCGGGCAGCCGTCGGCGACGGCTGCCTTTGCCCTGGGGCGGCGGCCCCGGTAAGATTCGCGATCATTTTTCGCAGCTTTCGACAGGACACCCTCCATGACCATCAAATCGGACAAGTGGATTCGCCGCATGGCTCAGGAGCACGGCATGATCGAGCCGTTCGTCGAGCGCCAGGTGCGCGGCGCGGACGACAGCCGGGTGATTTCCTACGGGGTGTCCAGCTACGGCTACGACGTGCGCTGCGCCGCCGAGTTCAAGGTGTTCACCAACATCCATTCGGCGGTGGTCGATCCGAAGAACTTCGACGAGAAAAGCTTCGTCGACATCAACAGCGACGTCTGCATCATCCCGCCGAACTCCTTCGCCCTGGCGCGCACCGTCGAGTACTTCCGCATCCCGCGCGACGTCCTGACCATCTGCCTGGGCAAGAGCACCTACGCGCGTTGCGGCATCATCGTCAACGTCACTCCGCTGGAGCCGGAGTGGGAAGGCCATGTGACCCTCGAGTTCTCCAATACCACCAACCTGCCGGCGAAGATCTACGCCAACGAAGGCGTGGCGCAGATGCTCTTCCTGCAATCCGACGAGGCCTGCGAAGTGTCCTATAAGGACCGTGGCGGCAAATACCAGGGCCAGCGCGGCGTGACCCTGCCAAAAGCCTGACGCCAGAGCGTTTCGACACCGGAAACCGGGCCTGGCGCCCGGTTTTTTCATGCCTTTTCCGCCAATCCCTCGCTGTCCCCCGCCGGCCGCTCTGGCACGCCTTATCGCGGGCGGGCAGGGGCTTATGCGCAGGCGACCCCCCGTCCTGTGAAATCTGGCAGTTACCGTTAGCTTTCGAATTGGCTAAAAAGTGTTCATCGGCTACGCGTGAACACGGACGCCAATCGTTTGCGCAGGCCGATCTGCAAGACCCACACAAGCCCCTCGCCTGAAGGGGTACGCATCCGCCGTGGCTGGTCCGCGCGGATGGCCGCTGAGTTACTTGTCTGCCGTTCGAACAACAAGAACGAACTCTACGTAATGCCGGGATACCCGTGGCAGCGATAGCTGTTTGCCTGTTCGAAAATTTTTGGGAGGTGTGAAATGCGGCGCGAAAGTCTGTTGGTATCGGTTTGCAAGGGCCTGCGGGTACATGTCGAGCGCGTTGGGCAGGATCCCGGGCGCAGCACGGTGATGCTGGTCAACGGCGCGATGGCGACCACCGCCTCGTTCGCCCGGACCTGCAAGTGCCTGGCCGAACATTTCAACGTGGTGCTGTTCGACCTGCCCTTCGCCGGGCAGTCGCGTCAGCACAACCCGCAGCGCGGGTTGATCACCAAGGACGACGAGGTGGAAATCCTCCTGGCGCTGATCGAGCGCTTCGAGGTCAATCACCTGGTCTCCGCGTCCTGGGGCGGTATCTCCACGCTGCTGGCGCTGTCGCGCAATCCGCGCGGCATCCGCAGCTCGGTGGTGATGGCATTCGCCCCTGGACTGAACCAGGCGATGCTCGACTACGTCGGGCGGGCGCAGGCGCTGATCGAGCTGGACGACAAGTCGGCGATCGGCCATCTGCTCAACGAGACCGTCGGCAAATACCTGCCGCCGCGCCTGAAAGCCAGCAACCATCAGCACATGGCTTCGCTGGCCACCGGCGAATACGAGCAGGCGCGCTTTCACATCGACCAGGTGCTGGCGCTCAACGATCGGGGCTACCTGGCTTGCCTGGAGCGGATCCAGAGCCACGTGCATTTCATCAACGGCAGCTGGGACGAATACACCACCGCCGAGGACGCCCGCCAGTTCCGCGACTACCTGCCGCACTGCAGTTTCTCGCGGGTGGAGGGCACCGGGCATTTCCTCGACCTGGAGTCCAAGCTGGCCGCGGTACGCGTGCACCGCGCCCTGCTCGAGCACCTGCTGAAGCAACCGGAGCCGCAGCGGGCGGAACGCGCGGCGGGATTCCACGAGATGGCCATCGGCTACGCCTGAACCCTTGACCTGCGAAGACCCGGCCTGGCCGGGCTTTGCGGTTGCATAACGCACGGAGTAGCCCCATGCACGCCATCCTCATCGCCATCGGCTCGGCCGGCGACGTATTTCCCTTCATCGGCCTGGCCCGGACCCTGAAATTGCGCGGGCACCGCGTGAGCCTCTGCACCATCCCGGTGTTTCGCGACGCGGTGGAGCAGCACGGCATCGCGTTCGTCCCGCTGAGCGACGAACTGACCTACCGCCGGACCATGGGCGATCCGCGCCTGTGGGACCCCAAGACGTCCTTCGGCGTGCTCTGGCAAGCCATCGCCGGGATGATCGAGCCGGTCTACGAGTACGTCTCGGCGCAGCGCCATGACGACATCGTGGTGGTCGGCTCGCTCTGGGCGCTGGGCGCACGCATCGCTCACGAGAAGTACGGGATTCCCTACCTGTCCGCGCAGGTCTCGCCATCGACCTTGTTGTCGGCGCACCTGCCGCCGGTACACCCCAAGTTCAACGTGCCCGAGCAGATGCCGCTGGCGATGCGCAAGCTGCTCTGGCGCTGCATCGAGCGCTTCAAGCTGGATCGCACCTGCGCGCCGGAGATCAACGCGGTGCGCCGCAAGGTCGGCCTGGAGACGCCGGTGAAGCGCATCTTCACCCAATGGATGCATTCGCCGCAGGGCGTGGTCTGCCTGTTCCCGGCCTGGTTCGCGCCGCCCCAGCAGGATTGGCCGCAACCCCTGCACATGACCGGCTTCCCGCTGTTCGACGGCAGTATCCCGGGAACCCCGCTCGACGACGAACTGCAACGCTTTCTCGATCAGGGCAGCCGGCCGCTGGTGTTCACCCAGGGCTCGACCGAACACCTGCAGGGCGACTTCTACGCCATGGCCCTGCGCGCGCTGGAACGCCTCGGCGCACGTGGGATCTTCCTCACCGGCGCCGGCCAGGAACCGCTGCGCGGCTTGCCGAACCATGTGCTGCAGCGCGCCTACGCGCCACTGGGAGCCTTGCTGCCATCGTGCGCCGGGCTGGTCCATCCGGGCGGTATCGGCGCCATGAGCCTGGCCTTGGCGGCGGGGGTGCCGCAGGTGCTGCTGCCCTGCGCCCACGACCAGTTCGACAATGCCGAACGGCTGGTCCGGCTCGGCTGCGGGATGCGCCTGGGCGTGCCGTTGCGCGAGCAGGAGTTGCGCGGGGCGCTGTGGCGCTTGCTCGAGGACCCGGCCATGGCGGCGGCCTGTCGGCGTTTCATGGAATTGTCACAACCGCACAGTATCGCTTGCGGTAAAGCGGCCCAGGTGGTCGAACGTTGTCATAGGGAGGGGGATGCGCGATGGCTGAAGGCTGCGTCCTGAACGGTGCTGGCATAACAGATAGGGTTGCCATGATTTTGCCGTATCGGCAAGGCTGCGCGCTTGACAGCGTCATACCCCGGGCCAATTCTGCTGTGATGCATTTTATCGATCAGGGCTTACTGCAATGAGGAATGACGGAGGCTTTTTGCTGTGGTGGGACGGTTTGCGTAGCGAGATGCAGCCGATCCACGACAGCCAGGGCGTGTTCGCCGTCCTGGAAAAGGAAGTGCGGCGCCTGGGCTTCGATTACTACGCCTATGGCGTGCGCCATACGATTCCCTTCACCCGGCCGAAGACCGAGGTCCATGGCACCTATCCCAAGGCCTGGCTGGAGCGATACCAGATGCAGAACTACGGGGCCGTGGATCCGGCGATCCTCAACGGCCTGCGCTCCTCGGAAATGGTGGTCTGGAGCGACAGCCTGTTCGACCAGAGCCGGATGCTCTGGAACGAGGCTCGCGATTGGGGCCTCTGTGTCGGCGCGACCTTGCCGATCCGCGCGCCGAACAATTTGCTCAGCGTGCTTTCCGTGGCGCGCGACCAGCAGAATATCTCCAGCTTCGAGCGCGAGGAAATCCGCCTGCGGCTGCGTTGCATGATCGAGTTGCTGACCCAGAAGCTGACCGACCTGGAGCATCCGATGCTGATGTCCAACCCGGTCTGCCTGAGCCATCGCGAACGCGAGATCCTGCAATGGACCGCCGACGGCAAGAGCTCCGGGGAAATCGCCATCATCCTGAGCATTTCCGAGAGCACGGTGAACTTCCACCACAAGAACATCCAGAAGAAGTTCGACGCGCCGAACAAGACGCTGGCTGCCGCCTACGCCGCGGCGCTGGGCCTCATCTGATGCGCAGGGCGCGCCGGCTGGCGCGCCCTACCAGATCTGGCAGGTTGCCTGCCGTTCATCCTCCTTTAGTCTTCCCCCTCATGTGTGTGCTGGTATGTCCTCCGACTGAGAGGGCCCAGGAGTATCAGGGTAGGGATGCCGCCTTTTTTTCTCGGCCGGCACGACACGGGGACTTGGTCATGATCGAATTGCTCTCTGAATCGCTGGAAGGGCTTTCCGCCGCCATGATCGCCGAGCTGGGACGCTACCGGCATCAGGTCTTCATCGAGAAGCTGGGCTGGGACGTGGTCTCCACCTCCAGGGTCCGCGACCAGGAGTTCGACCAGTTCGACCATCCGCAAACCCGCTACATCGTCGCCATGGGCCGCCAGGGTATCTGCGGTTGCGCCCGCCTGTTGCCGACGACCGACGCCTACCTGCTCAAGGAAGTCTTCGCCTACCTGTGCAGCGAAACCCCGCCCAGCGATCCGTCGGTCTGGGAGCTTTCGCGCTACGCCGCCAGCGCGGCGGACGATCCGCAACTGGCGATGAAGATATTCTGGTCCAGCCTGCAATGCGCCTGGTACCTGGGCGCCAGTTCGGTGGTGGCGGTGACCACCACGGCCATGGAGCGCTATTTCGTTCGCAACGGCGTGATCCTCCAGCGCCTCGGCCCGCCGCAGAAGGTCAAGGGCGAGACGCTGGTCGCGATCAGCTTCCCGGCCTACCAGGAGCGCGGCCTGGAGATGCTGCTGCGCTACCACCCGGAATGGCTGCAGGGCGTACCGCTGTCGATGGCGGTGTGAGGTCGTCAGCCGTTTCGCGCACTTTTTTCCGCTTCTCCTGCCGCATGCTCGGCCCGCGCCCCGGCGTCATCGGGCGTTCCCCTGCATTCCGGGATTTGGCCGCGGCTGCCGACTTGCGTAGTCTCTCTGCGGTCCGCCATCCCGAGGAGTCGCCATGCCGAAGTCATTCCGCCATCTCGTCCAGGCCCTGGCCTGCCTTGCGCTGCTGGCCAGCGCCAGCCTCCAGGCGCAGGAGAGCCGCCTCGACCGCATCCTCGAGAGCGGCGTGCTGCGCGTCGCCACCACTGGCGACTACAAGCCCTTCAGTTACCGCACGGAAGAGGGCGGCTATGCTGGCTTCGATGTGGACATGGCGCAGCGCCTGGCCGAGAGCCTGGGGACCAAGCTGGTAGTGGTGCCGACCAGTTGGCCGAACCTGATGCGCGATTTCGCCGACGACCGCTTCGACATCGCCATGAGCGGCATCTCGATCAACCTGGAGCGCCAGCGCCAGGCGTATTTCTCGATTCCCTACCTGCGCGACGGCAAGACGCCGATCACCCTCTGTAGCGAAGAAGCGCGTTTCCAGACCCTGGAGCAGATCGACCAGCCGGGCGTGACGGCCATCGTCAACCCCGGCGGCACCAACGAGAAGTTCGCCCGGGCGAACCTGAAGAAGGCCCGGATCCTGGTGCATCCGGACAACGTGACGATCTTCCAGCAGATCGTCGACGGCAAGGCCGACCTGATGATGACCGACGCCATCGAGGCCCGCCTGCAGTCGCGTCTGCACCCGGAACTCTGCGCCGTGCATCCGCAGCAACCCTTCGACTTCGCCGAGAAGGCCTACCTGCTGCCGCGCGACGAGGCCTTCAAGCGCTACGTCGACCAGTGGCTGCACATCGCCGAGCAGAGCGGTTTGTTGCGCCAGCGCATGGAGCACTGGCTCGAATACCGCTGGCCCACCGCGCACGGCAAGTAATACAGGGGCGGCGAGGGTGGCCGCGGGCCCGCGCGGCCTTCCTTGGCGGCGGCAAAAACGTTATGGTCGGCGCCCCATCCTGGTGCCTGGTCCATGCGTTATCTACTGTTCGTCACCGTCCTCTGGGCGTTCTCCTTCAACCTGATCGGCGAGTACCTCGCCGGCCAGGTCGACAGCTACTTCGCCGTGCTTACCCGGGTCCTTCTCGCTGGCCTGGTGTTTCTCCCGCTGACCCGCTGGCGCGGCGTCGAACCGCGTTTCGTCGGTGGGGTGATGCTGGTCGGCGCGCTGCAGTTCGGCATCACCTACGTCTGCCTGTACCTGAGCTTCAACGTGCTGACGGTGCCCGAGGTGCTGCTGTTCACCGTGCTGACGCCGGTCCACGTGGCCCTGTTCGACGACCTGCTCAACCGCCGCTTCAACTTCTGGGCCCTGGCCGCCGCGCTGGTGGCGGTGCTGGGCGCGGCGATCATCCGCTACGACGGGATCACTGGCGAGTTCCTCCAGGGCTTCCTGCTGCTGCAACTGGCCAACGCCACCTTCGCCGCCGGCCAGGTGCTGTACAAGCGCCTGGTGCGCAAGTACCCGTCCGAGCTGCCGCAGCGCCAGCGCTTCGGTTATTTCTTCGTTGGCGCGCTGCTGGTGGCGTTGCCTGCCTGGCTGCTGTTTGGCGATCCGCAGCGCCTGCCGGCCGGCGAGCTGCAATGGGGCGTACTGGTATGGATGGGGCTGCTGGCCACCGCCCTCGGCCAGTTCTGGTGGAACAAGGGCGCCACCGAGGTGGACGCCGGTACCCTGGCGGTGATGAACAACCTGCACGTGCCGGTCGGGTTGCTGCTCAACCTGCTGATCTGGAACCAGCACGCCGACCTGCCGCGCCTGGCCCTGGGCGGCGCGGTGATCGTCGCTTCGCTGTGGGTCAACCGGCTCGGCCGGCGCGAGGTGCGTGCATGAGGATTTCCGGACAGGGCGTGCTGCTGTCGCTGGCCGCCTCGGTGCTGTTCGTTACCCTGCCGGGCTACGTCCACCTGCTGGAGCCGCTGGACAGCCTGCAGGTGGTGGCGCATCGGGTGGTCTGGTCGATCCCGATGGTATTCCTGCTGGTCGTCGCCACCCGCCAGTGGCCGACCCTGCGCGCCGCCTGGCGCCGGCTGTTCGCCGAGCCCTGGCTGCTGGCCTGCTTCCCGCTGACCGCGGCGATGATGCTGCTGCAATGGGGCATCTTCATCTGGGCGCCGTTGGCCGGGAAAACCCTTGAACTGTCGCTGGGCTACTTCCTCCTGCCGCTGGCGATGGTGCTGGTGGGGCGGGTGTTCTACGGCGAGCGCCTGACGCCGCTGCAGGCTATCGCCGTGGCCTGCGCGCTGGCCGGGGTGCTCCACGAGTTCTGGCTGACCCGCGCGTTCTCCTGGGTCTCCCTGGTCACCGCGCTGGGCTATCCCCCGTACTTCATGCTGCGGCGCAGGATGGGCGTGGACGCGCTGTCCGGGTTCGTCTTCGAGATGCTCTTCCTGCTGCCGCTGGCGTTGGCCGCGCTGTACTGGCTGGGCGACGAGAGCCAGGCCTTCCGCGAGGCGCCGCGCCTGTGGCTGCTGCTGCCGATGCTGGGGCTGATCAGCGCGCTGGCCTTCGGCGCGATGATGGCTTCCAGCCGGCTGCTGCCGATGGGGCTGTTCGGGATTCTCAGCTACGTCGAACCGGTGCTGCTGTTCCTGGTGGCGGTACTGTTCCTCGGCGAGGCGTTCCGTCCCGAGCAGCTATGGACCTACGCGCCGATCTGGCTGGCGGTGCTGTTGACCGGCTGGGACAGCGCGCGCCTGCTGAGGAAACAGGCGCGGCGGGGCATCTGAGCGAGCCGCAGGCGCCGGAATCAGCGCTTGCGGGTGCTTTCGACCTGGGCGAGGGTGGTCGGCAGGATGCGCTTGCCGGCCAGGTAGTGGCGTTTCCAGTAGCTGCTGTTGAGGTCGGAGACGCGGACCTTCTTGCCGCGCCGCGGCGCATGCACGAAGCGGTCGTTGCCGACGTAGATGCCGACGTGGTCGACGCTGCGGCTGCGGATCCGGAAGAACACCAGGTCGCCCGGTTGCAGCTTGCCGCGGGAGACCTTGTTGTTGTCCATGTTGTAGATGGCGCGGGCGGTCCGCGGCAGGTCGACGTCGTCGACGTCCTGGAACACATAGTTGACCAGGCCGCTGCAATCGAAGCCTTTCTTCGGCGTGGTGCCGCCCCAGCGGTAGGGGGTGCCGATCATGCTGAAGGCGCGGTCGGTGACTTCGGAAGCGGCGGCCGCGACCACCGAGCGGTTGGCGGACTGGCGGGTGCTGACGACCCGGCTGGGCGACAGGGTGGAATTCTTCGACGGCTTGAAGGTGTGGGTGACCTGGTTGGAAGCCAGGCTGGGCGTCGAGAGGGCGGCCAGAAGGGCCGCGAAGCCTACAGACAGGCATGTCAAAAAGGGTGAACGCATTTCGGCATGTCTTCGCGTGCGTGAATAACGGTCCAGGCTTCCGCTGGTTCGTGGTTACTCTCTGTTCATCGGAGTGTCTTCTGGGTGACCGGAACGAGCCCTCCTGACTCTTCCGACCAGGCCGTCAAACGAAACGGCCAACTGCTTCCGGGCCTGGATGCATTCAGGTTGTCCCGGCGATAACGGGCTTCACGAAGGAAAATCGGGGACTCATCGGCGTTCCCAGCGTATTCCCCTACGAAAGCGGCGGCTATTGTGACCTATTTTGACGCCGGCCTTCTGACCATTCGTCGAATGATCGGTTCCGGATGTGACGCGCCGGTTTCGCCGTGCAAGTGGCGATACTTGCGGGTCCGGCAATGACCTGTTGTTCGCCGTGGCCTTGGAAAGCCTCTGCGCCGGGGGTATGTTCGTGGTCCCCGTACCCGAGTGAAGCCCGTAGAAGCGAGTCCAGATATGACCGAAACAGCCAAGCGTCCCTTGTACGTTCCCCATGCCGGCCCTTCGCTGCTGGAGATGCCGCTGCTGAACAAAGGCAGCGCGTTCAGTACCCAGGAACGCATCGATTTCAACCTGCAGGGCCTGCTGCCGCACAACATCGAGACCATCGAGGAGCAGACCGAGCGCGCCTACAGCCAGTACAACCTGTGCAACACCGATCTGGACCGCCACATCTTCCTGCGCTCGATCCAGGACAACAACGAGACCCTGTTCTTCCGCCTGCTCGAGGAGCACCTGGAAGAAATGATGCCGATCATCTACACCCCCACGGTCGGCCAGGCCTGCCAGGAGTTCTCGAAGATCTACCGGACCCACCGCGGCCTGTTCATCTCCTACCCGGACCGCGAGCGGATCGACGACATCCTGCGCAGCGCCACCAAGAACAACGTGAAGATCGTGGTGGTCACCGACAGCGAGCGGATCCTCGGCCTCGGCGACCAGGGCATCGGCGGGATGGGCATCCCGATCGGCAAGCTGTCGCTGTACACCGCCTGCGGCGGTATCAGCCCGGCCTACACCCTGCCGGTGGTGCTGGACGTCGGCACCAACAACCCGGACCTGCTCAACGACCCGATGTACATGGGCTGGCGCCACGAGCGGGTGAGCGGGGCGCAGTACGAGGAGTTCGTCGACCTGTTCATCCAGGCGATCAAGCGCCGCTGGCCCAACGTCCTGCTGCAATTCGAGGACTTCGCCCAGACCAATGCCATGCCGTTGCTGGAGCGCTACAAGGACGAGCTGTGCTGCTTCAACGACGACATCCAGGGCACCGCCGCGGTGGCCGTGGGCACCCTGCTGGCGGCTTGCAAGGCCAAGGGCGAGAAGCTCAGCGAGCAGACCGTGACCTTCGTCGGCGCCGGCTCCGCCGGTTGCGGCATCGCCGAACAGATCATCGCTGCCATGCAACTGGAGGGCCTGGACGAGGCCCAGGCGCGTCGGCGCATCTTCATGGTCGACCGCTGGGGCCTGCTCACCGACGACATGAGCAACCTGCTCGACTTCCAGCACCGCCTGGCGCAGAAGCGCGCCGATCTCGGTGCCTGGGGCGGCCAGCAGGGCGACGACCTGGCGTTGCTGGAAGTGATCCGCAATGCCCGGCCGACGGTGCTGATCGGCGTCTCCGGGCAGCGCGGGCTGTTTTCCGAAGAGGTCATCCGTGAGCTGCACAGCCATTGCAAGCAGCCGCTGGTGATGCCGCTGTCCAACCCGACCTCGCGGGTCGAGGCGACTCCGCAGGAAATCCTCAACTGGACCGACGGCCAGGCGCTGGTCGCCACCGGTAGCCCGTTCCAACCGGTGCAGGTGGGCGACAAGCGGATTCCCATCGCCCAGTGCAACAACGCCTATATCTTCCCCGGCATCGGCCTGGGGGTGATCGCCGCGCGGGCCAACCGGGTCACCGAAGGCATGCTGATGGCCGCGGCCAACGCCCTGGCCAACTGCTCGCCGATCGTTACCCAGGGCGAGGGCGCCGTGTTGCCGGCGCTGGGCGACATCCGCGAGGTCAGCAAGCGCATCGCCGTCGCCGTGGCCAAGCAGGCCCAGGCCGAGGGCAAGGCCCTGCATACCAGCGACGAGGTACTGAACGACGCCATCGAGGCGAACTTCTGGTTCCCGCGCTACCGTGCCTACCGCCGGACTTCGTTCTGAGGCTCTGCCGCAGGCTGCGCACGGGGGAGAGGCGTTAACCGCCGATATTCCGCGCGATCGGTGCGAGAACGCGAAAAGGCCACCCCGAGGTGGCCTTTTTCGTTGACGGTAGCGCTAGCGCTAGCGCACATGATCGGGGCGCGTCCGGTGTTCGGCCTGGGTTTCCGGGTTTTCCGCCGCGCGCCGCGCCAGGGCCGGCAGGACATGATCGCGCAGCAGCGGCGCGAGATTGTCCGGCTGCGCTTGGCCGGGGACCAGCCAGGCCAGTTCCTCCAGCTCCGCCTGCGCACAGACGGCGTGGGGCAAGCGGGCGACGTAGATATCGGCATCGACGCGGGTGTTCGCCTCGTTGGCCGCCGGCGCCTGGAAGCTGCCGAGGTGCTCGAAGGTCGAGGCGCCCATCGGCAGGCGCAGTTCCTCCAGCAGTTCGCGCTGTAGCGCGGCGAGGGGCGTTTCGCCCGGCTCGCGCTTGCCGCCCGGGAGCATGAAGGCCTGGGTGCCGCGCTTGCGCACCAGCAACAGGTTGCCCTGGTCGTCGAACAGGCAGGCGGCGGAAATGCTCAGCAGGTTGTCGGTCATTGCGGGTCGTCCTCGGCGATCACCTGGTAGCGCATCTGTACGATGCCGCTGTTGTAGCCATGTTGTTCCAGCAGTTGCAGGCGCCGCTCGCGGCCGCCGGCGAACAGCGGGATGCCGGCGCCGAGCAGCTGCGGAATGACGCTGACGATCACCTCGTCGAGCAGCCCGGCCGCCAGGCAACTACCGGCGAGGCTGCCGCCGCCGGCCAGCCAGACCCGCCGGCAGCCCTGTTCGCCGAGGCGTGCGAGGCCTTCCTGGGGCGTGTCATGGCGCAACTCGACGCCTTCCACCGCGCTCTCCCGGGGATTGCGGGTGAGCACCTGGCAGGGCTTGCCCGGATACGGCCAGTCGCCGAAGCCGCGCACGATATCGTAGGTGCCGCGGCCCATCAGCAGCCCGTCGATGCCCTGGTAGAAGCCGTTGTAGCCATGGTCGTTGCCGCCCTCGGCGAAACGGTCGAGCCAGTCGACGCTACCGTCGGGACGGGCGATGAAGCCGTCCAGGCTGGTGGCGACGTAGTAGATCAGGTGCGGTTTCATGGACGGCGCTCCCCTCGCTTCAGACAGTGGCTTCGTCGCTGCGGCTCGGTGCGGCCAACGCCTCGAACGAACGGGCCTCGGCGTCACGCCCTTCGAGCATGCCCTGCAGCCCCTGGCGCAGGTCCTGGCCGCTGGGCTGCTGGTAGGCGCCGAGGCCGAACTCCGGCATCACCGCCAGCAGGTAGTCGAACACGTCGCCCTGGATGCGCTCGTAGTCGACCCAGGCGGTGGTGCGGGTGAAGCAGTATATCTCCAGCGGGATGCCCTGGGCGGTCGGCTGCAACTGGCGGACCATGCAGGTCATGTGCGGATGGATGTCCGGATGGTTCTGCAGGTAGGCGAGGGCGTAGGCGCGGAACGTACCGATGTTGGTCAGCCGGCGGCGGTTGGCGGCCAGCGGGGCGACCCCGCCGTTGGCGGCATTCCACTCCTGCAACTCGGTCTGCTTGCGGGCCATGTATTCGGTGAGCAGGCGCACCTGGCTCAGGCGCCGCTCTTCCTTCTCGTCGAGGAAACGCACCTGGCTGGAGTCGACGTAGATCGCCCGCTTGATCCGCCGTCCGCCGGACTGCTGCATGCCGCGCCAGTTCTTGAACGACTCCGACATCAGGCGCCAGGTCGGCACCGAGACGATGGTCTTGTCGAAGTTCTGCACCTTCACGGTGTACAGGGTGATGTCCACCACGTCGCCGTCGGCGCCGACCTGCGGCATCTCGATCCAGTCGCCGACTCGCAGCATGTCGTTGCTGGTGAGCTGCACGCTGGCGACGAAGGACATCAGGGTGTCCTTGTAGACCAGCAGGAGGACCGCCGACATCGCGCCGAGGCCGGACAGCAGCAGGAGCGGCGAGCGGTCGATGATGATCGAGACGATGATGATCGCGCCGAACACGAACACGGCGATCTTCGCCAGTTGCACGTAGCCCTTGATCGAGCGGGTGCGGGCGTGCTCGGTACGCGCGTAGATGTCCAGCAGGGCATTCAGCAGCGCTGTGAGGGCGAGGATCAGGAACAGCACGGTGAAGGCCAGTGCCAGGTTGCCGAGGAAGTGCGCGGCCTTGTCCGGCATCTCCGGGATCCATGGCAGGCCGAATTGCACCAGCAGCGAGGGCGTGGTCTGCGCCAGGCGCTGGAACACCTTGTTGCGGATCAGGTCGCCGAGCCAGTGCAGCGCGGGCTGGCGGGCGAGCAGGTTGGCGGCGTAGAGGACGATGTAGCGGGCCACCCGGCCGAGGATCAGGGCGCCCACCAGCAGCAGGCCGAAGGCCAGGCCGGCGTGCAGGATAGGGTGTTGGTCGAGCGCCGACCAGTACCCGGAGAGCTGGTCGAGAAGGGATGTGGAGTCCATGGACAGGCGACTTCCTTTGTTGCGGGCGGGGGGGACGGGCCGGCCCCGCGGTTGAACGGACATCCCGACGCGGGGGCCGGGAACGCACAAAGGAACCAAGAGTGCCCCATCGGGCGCCGGATCGCATCCCCGACGTGTCTACAAAGGTTTTCCGCCGACGCGCGGGCTCAGCCGGCAAGCTCCTCCAGGGTGCGCCCGCGGGTCTCGATGCCGAAGGCCCAGACCACCAGGGCGGCGACGCCGAAACAGAGGGCGCCGAGGGTGAACACCCCGCCCTGGCCGGTGAGCGGCAGGACCAGCCCGGTGACCAGCGGGCCGAGCAGCGAGCCGATCCGCCCGACCGCCGAGGCGAAGCCCGAGCCGGTGGCGCGCGCGGAGGTCGGATAGAGTTCCGGGGTATAGGTGTAGAGCACCGCCCACATGCCGAACAGGAAGAACTGCATGGCCAGGCCGAAGCCGATCAGCAGTGCCAGGCTGCCGCCGAACACCGCGGTCTGGCCGTAGGCGTAGGCCATCGCGCCGCCGCCGAGGAGCATCAGCACGCAGCTCGGCTTGCGGCCCCAGCTTTCCACCAGCCAGGCCGCGCAGAGGAAGCCGGGTATCCCGGCCAGCGAAATCAGCACCGTGTAGTACACCGACTGGGTGACGGCGAAGCCGGATTGCTGGAGCAGCGCGCTGAGCCAGGAGGTCAGGCCGTAGAAACCGAGCAGGGCGAAGAACCACAGGCCCCAGACGGTCAGGGTGCGGCGCCGGTAGGCTGGCGACCAGAGCTCGGCGAAGGCGCTGAAGAAGCCCGGACGGCTGCGTTCCCGCTGCGGCTGGCGCAGCGGCGGCGGCAGTTCGGTCAGGCCCAGCGAACGCATCACCCGTGCTTCTATGTCGCGCAATACCCGGTCCGCCTGTTCGCGCCGGCCGGCCTGCTCCAGCCAGCGCGGCGACTCGGGAATCAGGAAGCGGATGGCGAGGACGAACACCGCCGGCAGCGCCAGCACCAGGAAAATGCTGCGCCAGCCGGTCAGCGGCAGCAGGAAGTAGGACAGGCAGCCGGCAGCGACGAAGCCCAGCGGCCAGAAGCCGTCCATCAGCGCAATGTACTTGCCGCGGCGGCTGGCCGGGATCATCTCCGACAGCAGCGACTGGGCGATGGGAAACTCCATCCCCATGCCGATCCCCAGCAATACCCGGTAGAAGGTCAGGCTGTCGAGGTCGCCGGCGGTGGAGCACAGGTAGCTGGCCAGGCCCCAGAGCACGATGCTGGCCTGGAATACCGGCTTGCGCCCGAAGCGGTCGGCGAGCATGCCCGACAGGGCCGCGCCGATCACCATGCCGAAGAAGCTCGAGCTGGCCAGCAGCCCGGCCTGCGCCGAGTCGAGCCCGAACTCGGCTTTGATCGAGCCGAGCAGGAAGGTCATCATCGCCAGGTCCATCGAGTCGAAGAAGAACGCCAGCGCGATGATCACGAAGACCAGTCGGTGATACGGACTCAGCGGCAGCCGTTCGAGGCGTTCGGCGGCGGATGCGGGCGCGTCGGGCATGACCTGGTTCCTCTGGGCGGCGGGCGTCGAACGAGTCTGCGATCGCCGCCCGCGCCGTGCTTGCCTGGCGGCGACCCGGCGTCGAGCCGATTGCGACGCCGGCGCTGGCCGTCGCGCCGCGCGAATAAAGCCTGCGCGCCGGCGCGGCAACCGTTAGGCTATGCACCTGTCCATTTTCACGTGCAATGCCGAGGTCTCCCTTGTTCAGCCAATTTCCCCTCCACGAACGCCTGCTGAAGGCACTGGAAAGCCTGTCCTTCAGCGAGCCGACGCCGGTCCAGGCCGCGGCCATTCCCAAGGCGCTGGAGGGGCACGACCTGCGGGTCACGGCGCAGACCGGCAGCGGCAAGACCGCGGCCTTCCTGCTGCCGCTGCTGCACCGCCTGCTGGCCGAGGACAAGCCGCGCTCCCTGGCGCGCGCGCTGATCCTCCTGCCGACCCGCGAGCTGGCCCAGCAGACCCTCAAGGAAGTCGAGCGCTTCGCCCAGTTCACCTTCATCAAGGCCTGCCTGATCACTGGCGGCGAGGACTTCAAGGTGCAGGGCGCGCGCCTGCGCAAGAACCCGGAGATCATCATCGGCACCCCCGGCCGCCTGCTCGAGCAGCGCAACGCCGGCAACCTGCCGTTGCAGGACATCGAGGTGCTGGTGCTGGACGAGGCCGACCGCATGCTCGACATGGGCTTCGCCGACGACGTGCTGGCCCTGGCCAATGCCTGCCCGGCCGAGCGCCAGACCCTGCTGTTCTCCGCCACCCACAGCGGCGCCGGGTTGAACAAGGTGATCGCCGAGGTGCTGCGCGAGCCGCAAGTGCTGCGCCTGAACCAGGTCGGCGAGCTGAACGAGAACGTCCGCCAGCAGGTCATCACCGCCGACGACGTGGCGCACAAGGAACAGTTGCTGCAATGGCTGCTGAGCAACGAGACCTACACCAAGGCCATCGTCTTCACCAATACCCGGGTCTCCGCCGATCGCCTGACCGGGCGGCTGATCGCCAACCAGCACAAGGTCTTCGTCCTGCATGGCGAGAAGGACCAGAAGGACCGCAAGCTGGCCATCGAACGCCTGAAGCAGGGCGCGGTGAAGATCCTCGTCGCCACCGACGTCGCCGCACGCGGCCTGGACGTCGAAGGCCTGGACCTGGTGATCAACTTCGACATGCCGCGCAGCGGCGACGAGTACGTGCACCGCATCGGCCGGACCGGTCGCGCCGGCGCCGAGGGCCTGGCGATCTCGCTGATCTGCCATGGCGACTGGAACCTGATGTCGAGCGTCGAACGCTACCTCAAGCAGAACTTCGAACGACGCAACATCAAGGAACTGAAGGCCGCCTACCAGGGGCCGAAGAAACTCAAGGCGTCGGGCAAGGCCGCCGGCAGCAAGAAGAAAAAGCAGGACAGGAAGGGCGCCGCCGCCAAGCCCGCGGCCAAGCGCAAGCCCGCCGCGCGGCCGAAGGCCGGGCCGTCGGCGGTGGTCAGCGCCGACGGCATGGCGCCGCTCAAGCGCAAGAAGCCGACGGCGGAGTGATCGCGCGCCGCCGACCGCTTCGGAGGGCGGATAACCGTTTGCTGTTATCCGCCGCGCCGGCGTTGGATGGCGGATAACGCCGCTGGCGCTGTCCGCCCCGGGGGACTGCCTGGCCCCGTTCTCAGCTCCCCGCCGTCGCGCCCGCCTCGTCGTTGGCCGGCGGCGTGGCGCTCTTCACCAGCGGCGTATCGTAGCTGCTCGCCTCGTAGCTCACGCAATGGCGGATCTGCGGCGGACCGTCGCCGGCATGCAGGGCGGTGACGTTGTCGATGACGATCTTGTCGGCCAGGGTCATGCGGTCGAGCATGCGCAGGTGCTGGATCCAGTTGTCCACCAGGAACAGTTCCTGCCAGACCTCCGGGTTGCTCACGTCGCGGAACAGCGACCAGCGCTCCGCGCCGTTGCGCAGGCGCAGGCGGCGCAGCGGCTGGGCGGCGCGAACGAAGTCGCGGGTGCGCTCGGCGGGAATCCGGTATTCGATGGAGACCAGCACCATGCCCCGCCGCGTGTTGAAGACGAAGCTCGGCTGCCCGGGCATGCTCGCCGGCGCGCGGGAAATACTGGCGGCGTCCATTTCCGGCAGGCGCGAGTTGTACAGGAGGATCACCGAGGCCAGCAGCAGGCAGCCGGCGGCCAGCAGCGCGCCGTGCACGGTCATGGTCTCGGCGAGATGGCCCCAGAGGAACGAACCCAGCGCCAGGCCACCGTACAGCGCGGTCTGGTACAGCGCCAGGGCGCGCGCCTTGATCCAGTCGGGGACGAGGATCTGCACCGCCGAGTTGTAGGTGGCGAGGGCGCCGATCCAGCAGCCGCCACCGAGGATCAGCACCGGGAACAGGACCCAGAGGTTGTCCACCAGGCCGAGGGTCAGCAGGATCAGCGCCAGGGTGAAGCCGGCCAGGCTGATCAGCCGGCTGCTGCCGATCCGCTGGCGCAGGCGCGAGACCTGGGTGCTGCCGAGGATCGCGCCGAGGCCGAGGGCGCCGAGCATGTAGCCGTAGATCGCCGCGTCGCCGTCCGGGTTGCGGTGCGCCAGCAGCGGCAGCAGGGCCCAGACCGCGCTGGCGGAGAGGCCGAAGGCGAAGGAGCGCATCATCACCAGGCGGGTGACGGTTGAGTACTGGGTGAAGCGCAGCGCCGCGGTGACGCCTTCGAGGATGCCTTCCGGCGGCAGGCTGCGCTTGGGCACGTCGCGCCGCCACTGCCAGATCGCCCAGATCAGGGCCATGTAGCAGAAGCTGTTGAACAGGAACACCCAGGCCGGTCCCACCGCGCTCAGCAGCAGGCCGCCGAGGGCCGGGCCGGCGGCGCGGGCGACGTTGTAGTTGACGCTGTTGAGCAGCACCGCGTCGCTGACCATGCGCGCCGGCACCTGCTCGTTGACCGCCGCCTGCCAGGCCGGGATGGTCACCGAGCCGCCGAGGGAGATCCAGAGGATGGAGATGATCAGCAGCACCGGGTCGAGGTAGCCGAGGAAGGCCAGCAGGGTGGCGAACATCGCTCCGGTCATCTCGAAGCTGAGCCCCCAGAGCATGATCTTGCGCCGGTCGTGGTTGTCGGCGATGACCCCGGAGAGGATCGACAGCAGCACCAGCGGCAGCGCCGCGGCGACCTGGATCATCGCCACCATCAGCGGGCTGGCGTGGGCGTCGGTGACCACCCAGGCGGCGGCCACCGACTGGGCCCAGGTGCCGAGGTTGGCGAACAGGTTGCAGATCCAGATGATGCGGAAGGCCTGGATCGAGAACGGCGCCCAGGTGCCGGTGCGTTCTGGCTTGGCCGCTTGGCCTTCGGGTTTGAGGGGCAGGTCGTGCTTGGGCGAAACGGACTGGAGCATCAGATGGGTGCCTTGTATCAGCGTGCCTGATGTCGGGAAAGTCTAGCCGCCTGGCGCCTGGGCGCCATTGATGGCGGTCATGGGGCCGGCCCGGCGTGGATAGACATTGGTCCGATGGCGCTATCGGAGAGTTCCGATGTCCAGGCAGGACAGTGCCCTGGGTGTCCCGCATTGGTAGGCTTGCCGGCACCGAGTCGAGACAAGAGCGAAAAGCCGATGAAGTTGCTGTTGCGTTGCCTGCTGCTGGGGGCGTGGGTCGTCTCGCCGAGCCTGTGGGCCTGGTCCAACCATACGGTGGGCAGCTACCTGGCATTGCGCGAGCTGGCGGCCATCCGCGAGGCGCCGGAAGTCGAGGTGGAGTCGCTGGAGGCGTTCCTCGCCGCCGAGCGCGGCGGACTGGCCGCCCTGCTGGACGAGCAGGAAGCCTACGCCCGCGCGCATATCGGCAACTACCCGGCGCGTCCGGACGCCCTGCGCTTCGCTGCCGAGGGCGAGGCCGGCGACTTGCGTCAGGCGTTCCTCGCGGCGCTGCGGGTCAACCCGGAGATCCGCCTGGCGCTGGCGCTCCAGCCGCTTCCCGGGCAGGACCAGCCGCAGCGTCCGCACCTCAAGCCACAGGAGGTGCTGGTGTTCCAGAACCTCTCGCCGTGGACCGCCTGGCGTTTCATCCGCCTGGAGCCCGGCGAGCGAGTCGCGCCTCTGGCAGTGCTGGCCACCGCCGCCGACGAACCGGACTACGGCCACGACATCAACCTGTTCAGCGACAACCCCGGCGAAGCCGGCCAGCGCTACGGCTTCGGCACCCAGCCATTCGGCGACCCGCGCTTCGAGTTCAGCTCCCAGGCGCCGTTCCACATGGGCTTCTATCACGAGGCGGCGGTGATCTACAGCGGCGCGCCGTTCCTCGCCCGGGCCTGGCCGGAATGGCGTGCCTACCAGTACTTCGGCCTGTCCCGCTTCGCCTTCGCCAACGGTCATCCCTACTGGGGCTACCGGTTCCTTGGCTGGGGCATGCACTACATCCAGGACATCACCCAGCCCTACCACTCCACGCCGCTGCCCGGTGCCAGCCTGGCGGCGATGCTACAAATGGAGGGCAAGGCATTGCTCGGCTACCCGGAGGAAAAGCAGGCGGCCATCGAGCGTGTCGCGAACCGCCATACCGCGGTGGAGAAATACCAGTTCGACTGGCTGCGCCAACTGCTCCGCGACGGCCGCCCGCAGCCGATGCTCGACGCCTACGCCGACACCCGCCGCGACGGTGCCTATCCGGCCTATTCGCCGACCTACTTGCGCGAGGTGGTGGCCGCCGAGTCGAACGCCCACGCCGCGGCCTTCGACGCCGCCATCGGCGAATGGCTGGCCGCCCGCCCGGCCTCCGCCGCGCAGGACTTCAGCGAGAGCAACCAGCCACGCCCCGAGGCCCACGACAATGCGGGGCTGAACGCGCAACTGATCGAGCTGATCGGGCATTTCGGCGCGCATAGCCGGAACATCGCCAGGGCGGCGTTGGAGACGGAGGAGGGTGGGGCGAAGGAGTGAGGGGGCGGCGGATGAGCGGCGGATAACCGCGAGCGGTTATTCGCCCTACGGAGCGGGGGCCCAGTCCGGCTTTTTCGGGGTGTGTAGGGCGGCGAACCCGCCCCCGCCAGGCGGGGCGATGCCGAGACTCAGTCGCGCAACAGCTCCGCAGGCACCTCGCTGCGCAACATCAACTGGCACTGCTGGCTCTCCGGGTCGAACAGGATCACCGCCTCGCCCCGCCGCAAGGCATGCCGGGCGCGTTCTACACGCACGTCCAGCGGGGTCTCGTCGCCATTGTCGGTGCCTTCGCGGGTGACGAAGTCTTCCAGCAGGTTGTTCAGGGTGTCGGCTTCGAGCAGGTCGTGGGGGATCAGCATGGCGGTACTCCGGTATGGCGGCGAATGCTAGCGCGACGCATCGCGTACTGTCATGCCTGTCGCGAAGGCTGGCCGAGCAGGCGTTCGAGGGTGGCATAGAGTTCCGCCCGGTCCACCGGCTTGCCGAGGTAGGCGTCCATGCCGGCCTCGATTCCGGCCCGGCGGTGTTCGTCGAGGATGTGCGCGGTCAGGGCGACGATCGGGACGCGCGGCCAGCCCTGGGCACGCTCCTCCCGGCGGATCAGGCGGGTCGCCTCGAAGCCGTCCATTTCCGGCATCTCGCCATCCATCAGGATCAACTGGATGCCGTTCGGGTCGCGCAGGTACTCGTCCAGCGCGAGCCGTCCGTTGCCGGCCAGGCGCACCGCGTAGCCGCGCTTGGCGAGGAAGCCGCGCACCACCAGCTGGTTCACCGGGTTGTCCTCGGCGACCAGGATGCATGGGGCGTCCAGGCGTTCGTCCGGGGCCGCCTCGCTGCTCCGCCCTGGCTGTCGGCGCCGCTCCCGGTACAGTTCCAGCAGGGCTTCGCGCAGGGCCTTCACCGCCACCGGCTGGGCCAGGGCCAGCAGGCGCAGGCCTTCGTGCGGCGGCAGGTCCTGGCAGTGCTGCGGCGGGCATAGCAGGAGGATGCGCTGGCCTTGCTCCAGTTGCGCATAGAGGGTGTCCAGCCAGATCGACGGCGGCCCCGGCCAGGGCGCCGCCAGGACCAGCAGGGGCGGTGCGCTGAAGTCCTCCAGGTAGGCGTTCAGCCGTCTCGGCTGCAGGCAGCGTTCGACCCGCAGCCCCCAACGCTCCAGCAATGCCTGCAGGCAGTCCAGGGTCAGGTTGTCCTCGCTGGCCAGCAGGGCCGGGCGGTGTTGCAGCAGTTGCGCCAGTTCATCCGCTTCGCCGGCGTCGAGGGCGGGGCTGAGCGGCAGGTCGACGCTGAACCGGGTGCCCTTGCCCGGCTCGCTGCTCACCTCGATGCGCCCGCCCATCATCTGCACCAGCTCCCGGCTGATCGCCAGGCCCAGGCCGCTGCCGCCGTAGCGGCGGGTGGTGCTGGAGTCGGCCTGGGAGAAGGATTCGAACAGGGTCTTCTGCGCCTGGGCGGATATCCCGATGCCGCTGTCGCTGACGCTGTACAGCAGGCGCTCGTGTCCGCCCTCGTCGAAGCGCCGCTGCACGCGCACGGCGACATGGCCTTCGGCGGTGAACTTGAGGGCATTGCTGAGCAGGTTCATCAGTACCTGGCGCAACCGCGTCGGGTCGCCGTTGAGGCGGCGCGGCACGCCCCTGTCCAGGCCGAGATGCAGGCGCAGGCGTTTTTCCACGGCCTGGGCGCTGAACAGCGCCAGGGTGTCGGAGAGCAGTTCCTCCAGGTCGAAGTCGATGCGCTCCAGGTGCAGCTTGCCGGACTCGATGCGAGCGTAGTCGAGGATATCGTTGATCACCGACATCAGCGCGCTGCCGGAGCTGGCGATGGTCTCCACGTAGGCCGCCTGGCCGCGGTCCAGCGGGGTGTCGCGGAGCAGTTGCAGCATGCCCAGCACGCCGTTCAGCGGGGTGCGAATCTCATGGCTCATCTTCGCCAGGAAGCGGCTCTTCGCCTCGTTCTCTACCCGCGCCTGCTCGGCCGCCTGGCGCGAGCGGAAGCCTTCCTCCTTGAGCGCATTGATGCGGTCGGCGAGGCCGATGGACAGGGTCACCAGTTCCACGGTCATGCCGATCTTGACCACGCTGCTGCCGAACAGGCCGAACAGTTCGAAGCCCAGCGAGGCGGCGGTGGTGACCAGGAACGACAGCAGCAGCGCGCCCCAGGCCAGGATGTAGTAGAGGCCGTAGCGCAGGCCCTGGCGCCAGACGTGGACGCCGGCCAGCAGCAGGCTGAGGGACACCAGCATCACCGTCAGGCTGGCGAGGACGTTCCAGGCGCGCAGCCCCACCAGCGGCTCGCTGGCCAACAGGACCACGCAGGCCAGCAGCAGGCCGCGGAGGAAGCGGTCGAGGCGCGGGAAGTCGCGGCGGGTGTAGAGGTAGCCGCGGCTGAACTGGATCGACACCAGGCAGCTCAGGTACATCAGCAGGTAGATGCCGGCCGACTCCAGCGCCACGTGTCCGGGCAGCAACTTGAACAGCAGGCCGTCGAAGCTGGCGGAAAACAGGCCGAGGCTGAGGTTGTACAGCAGGTACCAGGCATAGGTGGCCTCGCGTAGCGAGACGAAGAGGAACAGGTTGTAGCAGAACAACCCGAACAGCACCCCGTAGAAGGCCCCGTTGAAGCCCATCAGGGTTTCCTGGCTGGCCGCGCTGGCCGCGTAGGTGCTGAAGTACAGCGGCACGTAGACGGTGCTGGTGCTCTGCACGCGCAGCAGCAGGGTGCTCTCGCCGGGCGGCAGTCGCAGCGGGAACCAGAAGTTGCGCACTTGCACCGGGCGCTGGGAGAAGGCGAACAGGTCGCCGCTCTCCTGCTGTTCGATGCGCCCATCGGCGGTCAGCAGGTAGACCTTGAGGTCGTCCAGCAGCGGGTAGTTGATCTCCAGGAAACCGGCCAGGTCGGTGCCGTTGCGGTTGTCCAGGCGCACCCTGAACCACCAGGCCGCGGCGTTCTTGCCGAAGTTCGCGTGGTCGCCGCGCAGGGCGGCGAAGGCCTGCGCCGGCAAGGCGAGGATGTCGCCCAGGCGCGCCTTGCCGCCGGCGTCGCGGTAGTACTCGGCGTATGCGCCCAGGGACAGGCGCAGGTCCTCTCCGTCCAGCGGCGCGGGCGGCTGCGCCCGGGCCGGCAGCGCGCAGCAGAGCAACAGCAGGACCAGGCAGAGTCGGGACATGCAACTACTCCATGGACACGAGTCGGCACGCATGATGCTACGGAGGAAACGAGACAGGCGAGGGAACCTGCCATCAGCCTAGCAGTTGGCTGGAGAGGAGGGCGGCCTCCCCGGGGGCGGGGAGGCCGGCGCGGGTTCAGTCCTTGTCGCTGTTGTTGCTGCTGTCGAGCACTTCGTCCACCGGCGGGACGTGGGTGCAGCTTTCCATGTGCACCGGATGCTCGAGCTGCTTGTTGAAGCGTTCCAGCGAGGTTTCCCGGGGCTTGGCGTCGCTGGCGAAGACCGGCGGGCTGAGGATGTAGGCGGTGAGCAGCCGGCTCAGCGCGGCGAGGCTGTCGATGTGCGTGCGCTCGTAGCCGTGGGTGGCGTCGCAGCCGAACGCCAGCAGCGCGGCGCGGGTGTCGTGGCCGGCGGCGATCGCCGACTGCGCGTCGCTGTGGTAGTAGCGGAACAGGTCGCGGCGCAGGGCGATGTCGTGGCGCTCGCCGAGCCGCAGCAGGTGCCGCGACAGATGGAAGTCGTAGGGCCCGCCGGAGTCCTGCATGGCCACGCTGACGCTGTGCTCGTTGGAATTCTGGCCTTCGGCCACCGGGGCGATGTCGATGCCGACGAACTCGCTGACGTCCCAGGGCAGGGCGCCGGCGGCGCCGGAGCCGACTTCCTCGGTGATGGTGAACAGCGGGTGGCAGTCGATCGGCGGCTCCTGGCCGCTTTCCTTGACCGCCTTCAGCGCCGCCAGCAGCGCCGCGACCCCGGCCTTGTCGTCCAGGTGGCGGGCGCTGATATGGCCGCTCTCGGTGAACTCCGGCAGCGGATCGAAGGCCACGTAGTCACCCACCGAGATGCCCAGGCTCTCGCTGTCGGCGCGACTGGCGGTATAGGCGTCGAGACGCAGCTCGATGTTGTCCCAACTGATCTTCAGGTTGTCCACCTCGGTATTGAAGGCGTGGCCCGAAGCCAGCAGCGGCAGCACGCTGCCACGGAACACGCCCTGTTCGGTGAACACCGTGACCCGGCTACCCTCGGCGAAGCGGCTCGACCAGCAGCCTACCGGGGCCAGGCCGAGGCGGCCGTTGGGCTTGATCTCGCGGACCAGCGCGCCGATCGTGTCGAGGTGCGCGGAAACCGCACGGTCCGGGGTATTCAGGCGGCCCTGGAGGGTCGCCCGGATGGTTCCCCGGCGAGTCATCTCGAAGGGCACGCCAAGTTCGTCGAGCTGCTCGGCGACATAGCGCACGATGGTATCGGTGAAGCCGGTGGGGCTGGGGATGGCGAGCATCTCCAGCAGCACCCGTTGCAGGTAGTTGAGGTCCGGTTGTGGCAGAGGGGTCATGAAGGCACCTCGCGGCTGAGGGGGAAGAGAAGATCGACGAAGCGTTCGGCGGTCGGCTGCGGCTCGTGGTTGGCCAGGCCGGCGCGCTCGTTGGCTTCGATGATCACGTAGTCGGGCTGGTCGGCGGCCTCGACCAGGAAGTCCAGGCCCACCACCGGTATTTCCAGGGCCCGCGCGGCCTGGATCGCGGCCTCGCGGAGGGCCGGATGGAGGGCGTCGGTGACGTCCTCGAGGATGCCGCCGGTGTGCAGGTTGGCGGTGCGCCGCACGGCCAGGTGTTCGCCGCTGGGCAACACGTCGTCGTAGCCATAGCCGGCGGCCCGCAGGGTGCGCTCGGTCTCGTGGTCGAGCGGGATGCGGCTTTCCCCGCCGGTGGCGGCCTGGCGCCGGCGGCTCTGCGCCTCGATCAGCTCGCGGATGCTGTGCCGGCCGTCGCCGATCACCGCGGCGGGACGACGGATGGCGGCGGCCACCACCTCGTAGCCAATCACCAGCACGCGCAGGTCGTGGCCGGCGTGGTAGCTCTCCAGCAGCACGCGCGAATCGAAATGGCGGGCGGCCTCGATGGCCTCCTCGACCTCTTCCGCGGTGCGCAGGTCCACCGCCACGCCCTGGCCCTGCTCGCCGTCCACCGGCTTGACCACCAGCGAACCGTGCTCGGCGAGGAACGCGGCGTTTTCTTCCGCGCTGCCGGCCAGGCGCTGCTGTGGCTGGCGCAGGCCGGCGTGCTGCAGGGCGCGGTGGGTGAGGACCTTGTCCTGGCAGAGGGTCATGCTTACCGCCGTGGTCAGGTCGGAGAGCGATTCACGGCAGCGGATCTGCCGGCCGCCCTGGGTCAGGGTGAACAGGCCGCCCTCGGCGTCGTCGACGCGCACCTCGATGCCGCGCCGGTGGGCTTCGTTGACGATGATCCGGGCGTAGGGGTTGAGGTCTTCCTCCGGGCCGGGGCCGAGGAACAGCGACTGGTTGATGCCGTTCTTGCGCTTGATGGTGAAGGTCGCCAGTTCGCGGAAGCCGAGCTTGCGGTAGAGCGCCTTGGCCTGCTGGTTGTTGTGCAGCACCGAGAGGTCGAGGTAAGCCAGTTCGCGGCTCATGAAGTGCTCGACCAGGTGCCGTACCAGCGCCTCGCCGACGCCCGGCCGGCTGCATTGCGGGTCCACCGCCAGGCACCAGAGGCTGGAGCCGCCCTCCGGATCCTGGAACGCCTTGGCGTGGTTGAGGCCCATCACCGTGCCTACCGCGACGCCAGTGTCGGCGTCCTCGGCCAGCCAGTAGATCGGCCCGCCCTGGTGGCGCGGGCTGAGGCGCTCGGTCTGCACCGGAAGCATGCCGCGCGCCAGGTACAGGCGGTTGATCGCCGCCCAGTCCTCCTCGGTATGCACCCGGCGGATGCGGAAACCGCGTGGCGGACGGCGTGCCGGGCGGTAGTCGGTGAACCACAGGCGCAAGGTATCCGAGGGATCGAGGAAGAGCTGCTGCGGGGCGTGGGCCAGGACCTGCTGCGGCGCCGCCACGTAGAGCGCGATGTCGCGTTCGCCGGGGGCTTCCTGCAACAGGTCGCGGGCCAGTTCCTCGGCGTCCGGGTAGGTCTGCCCGATCAGCAGGCGGCCCCAGCCGCAGTGGATGCTCAGCGGTTTCTCGGTGGGCTCGCTGTGATCTTCGGCGAGACGCGCCTGGAGGCGTTCGTAGGTGGGCGCCTGGATACGTTGCAGGCGCTGGTTGTGCGGGTGAGGCAGATGCAAGTGGCCTTTCATGATCGCTCCTGGTTCGGGCCCCTGCGTTGGGGGCCCATTTTCAAAGTCCCTGTTCGCTGAGCCAGAGGTTGAGGGCGGCCAGCTGCCACAGCTTGGAGCCGCGCAGCGGTGTGAGGTCGCCGTCCGGATCGCTCAGCAGGCGATCGAATATCGCCGGCTGGAACAGGCCGCGGTCCTGGCTCGGGTCGAGCAGCAGTTCGCGTACCCATTCGCGGGTGCGGCCCTGCAAGTGCTTGAGGCCGGGCACCGGGAAGTAGCCCTTGGGCCGGTCGATGACTTCGCTGGGAATCACCTTGCGCGCGGCACCCTTGAGCACCTGCTTGCCGCCGTCGCCGAGCTTGAAGCGGGCGGGAATGCGCGCCGACAGCTCGGCCAGGCGGTAGTCGAGGAACGGCACGCGGGCTTCCAGGCCCCAGGCCATGGTCATGTTGTCGACCCGCTTGACCGGGTCGTCGACCAGCATGATCGTGCTATCCAGGCGCAGCGCCTTGTCCACCGCGGCCTCGGCGCCGGGGCTGGCGAAGTGGTCGCGGACGAAGCGCCCGGCGACGTCCTCGACGCGGAAGCGCTCGCCGACGGTGGCCAGGTATTCCTCGTGGTCGCGGTCGAAGAACGCCGCGCGGTACGCGGCGAAGGCGTCGTCGGCGCCATCCACCTTCGGATACCAGTGGTAGCCGGCGAACAGCTCGTCGGCGCCCTGGCCGCTCTGCACCACCTTGCAGTGCTTCGAGACTTCCCGCGCGAGCAGGTAGAAGGCGATGCAGTCGTGGCTGACCATCGGCTCGCTCATGGCGCGGAAGGCCGCCGGCAACTGCTCGATCACTTCGTGCTCGCCGATGCGCAGGCGATGGTGGCGGGTGTGATAGCGCTCGGCGATCAGGTCGGAATACTGGAACTCGTCGCCGCGCTCGCCGCCGGCATCCTCGAAGCCGATGGAGAAGGTCAGCAGGTTGTCCACCCCGGCTTCGTGCAGCAGGCCCACCAGCAGGCTCGAATCGACCCCGCCGGAGAGCAGCACGCCGACCTCGCGGGCGGCGCGCTGGCGGATCGCCACCGCTTCGCGGAGGCCGTCGAGGACGCGCTCCTGCCAGTCGTCGAGCGTCAGCTCGCGCTCGTCCGGGCGTGGGCCGTAGTCCAGCGTCCACCAGGTGCGCTGCTCGCAGCTGCCGTCGAGGTCGACGCTCATCCAGGTCGCCGGCGGCAGCTTCTTCACGCCCTCCAGCAAGGTGTGCGGGGCGGGAACCACGGCGTGGAAGTTGAGGTAGAAATTCAGCGCCTGCGGATCGAGGTCGCTGGCGATGTCGCCGCCCTTGAGCAGGGCCGGCAGGCTCGAGGCGAAGCGTAGGCGCGAGCGGTCGAGGCTGTAGTAGAGCGGCTTGATGCCGAGTCGGTCACGGGCCAGGAACAGCCGCTGGCGATCGCGCTCCCAGACGGCGAAGGCGAACATCCCATTGAGCCGGGGCAATAAATCGGCGCCCCAGGCATGGTACCCCTTCAAGAGAACTTCGGTGTCGCCGCCGGAGAAGAACCGATAGCCAAGGCTTTCCAGTTCGCCACGCAGTTCGGGGTAGTTGTAGATGGCGCCATTGAACACCATGGCCAGGCCGAGATCGGGATCGATCATCGGTTGGCCGGAAGCTTCCGCCAGGTCCATGATCTTCAGCCGTCGATGTCCGAGGGCGATCGGACCCTGGGCGTGGAAGCCCCAGGCGTCGGGGCCACGAGGGGCCAGGTGGTGGGTGATGCGTTCGACCGCTGCGAGGTCGGCTGCCTGGTTGTCGAAACGAAACTCTCCTGATATGCCGCACATATTCCTTACCGGTTCTCCGTTGGGGAAGTGGGTTGCGTACCCCTTCCGGGTACATGACTTACCTAACAGAGGACCGTTACAGTTGGAAGGAGTTCTATACGAATTTTCCGGGCCTATCAGGACCCTTAACGAAGAATTTATTATGGTTGAAAGTAATAAGACCGCTGCCGATACCTATTCGCTCGCTATTTTCCGCGCCATCCGCCGTCTCCAGCAGGCCGCCGAAATCCACTCCAAGCGTCTCAGCCGATACGGTGGCCTGACCCCGCTGCAATTGCTGATCCTGCATGTCCTGGCGGTGGAGGGAGAACTGACCGCGACGCAACTGGCCAAGCTGGTCAGCCTGTCCCAGGCATCGCTCTCCGGCGTGCTCGATCGCCTCGAAGGACGCGGCCTGCTCTATCGTCGGCGCGACGAACAGGACCGGCGCAAGTCCTGGCTGCACCTCGACCCGGCCGGCCACGAAGCCCTGGCGGAGGCGCCGCCGCTATTGCCGGAGTACGTGATCGAGCGCTTCGCCGCGTTGCCCGAGTGGGAGCGCCACGGCCTGCTGGCCGCGCTGCTGCGCGCGGCCGACCTGTTCGGCTTGCCGGAAGAGGACGTCGAAGAAGAGTGAGGGCGCCAGGTTCGCTACGAAAGACAGTCGCGTCGGCGGTCTTTACCTGGCGAACCTGCCGATGCCTGGTGGACAAGCGCGTTGTACGCCATGGCGTGACCTCCGCGTAGGGCGGATAACGCCGTCGGCGTTATCCGCCGACCCAGCGATATCCGCCAGACGACATGGCATGACCGTCGAGCAGGGCGCATAACGCCGCTTCCCCGGTGCCCCGGCCGCCGAGGAAAGCTACCCGCCGTAGAGCTTCTGCGCCGCCAGGGAGAAGCTCACCGCCACCAGCATCAGCGCGAACAGGCGTTGCAGGGTCGGGCCGCCGAGGCGCTGCGCCAGCAGGTTGCCGCCGAGCACGCCGACCGCGCCGCCGGCGGCGAGGCCGCCGAGCAGCGGCAGCGGCGGGTGGGCGCCGGTCAGGTAGATCAGGAAGCCGCCGCCGGAGACCAGCGCGATCACCGCCATCGAGGTGGCGGTGGCGGCCATCATCGACAGCGGGGTGAACCAGAGTAGCCCCGGCACCACCAGGAAGCCGCCGCCCACGCCCATCAATCCCGACAGCAAGCCGACCGCCAGGCCGATGCCGAGCAGCGGCAGGCTCCGTGCCTGGTCGCTGGCCTCGCGTTTCATCCCGGCGCCGCGCCACATGCGCCAGGCTGACCAGAGCACCAGCAGGCAGAAGGCGACGATCAGCACGCCTTCCGGGACGAAGCGGCCGAGCCATTGGCCGACGGCGTTGCTCGGCAGGCCGGCCAGCGCCAGGACCAGCACCGGCCGCCAGGCCACCTGGCCCTGGCGCGCGCGCGGAATGGCGCCAATCAGCGCCGACAGGGCGACCGCGCCGAGGCTCACGCCGATGGCGTCGCGCAGCGGCAGGTGCAGGCTGAGCAGCAGGGGCAGGGCGACCAGCGAGCCGCCGGCGCCGGTGAGGCCGAGCAGCAGGCCGAGTACGGCGCCGATGCCCAGGGATTCGAAGAGCAGTACATCCATCGTCGATCAACTATTTCCGCGGGTGAGCCAGCCGGTGGTCCGGTATGGCCTGCGCGTGCGGCAGGCCCGAAGGGTAGCGCAAATCGGTGCGCCCGGGGCTTCAGCCGCGCTGCCCGCGCACCAGGTCGCGGAGCAGGAAGCGGTTCGGGTGGCAGGCCTCGGCCACCGCGCGCGGCAGCGGCAGCGGCTCGCCGCAGATCCACGCCGCCAGCAGTTCGCCGGACAGCGGCGCGCTGATCAGCCCGCGCGAGCCGTGGCCGCTGTTCAGGTACAGGCCTGGCAGCCAGGGGCAGGCACGCTCCGGCACCTGGCGGGCGTCGCGGGCGAGCACCGCGTAGGCCTCGTCGAAGGCCGCGCGCTCGGCCAGCGGGCCTACCAGGGGCAGGTAGTCGGGGCTGGTGCAGCGGAATGCCGCGCGGCCTTCCAGGCGCTCCAGCGGCAGGTCGTCGGCGCCCAGGCGCTGCAACAGGTCGGGGGATATTTCCCGCAGCAGTTCGAGGTTGCCCTGGTGTTCGGCGAGGGTCGGCGCCAGGTCTTCGCTCTTGAAGTCGAAGCTGGCGCCGAGGGTGTGTTCGTCGCCACGCGGCGGTGCGACGTAGCCCTCGGCGCAGACCACGGTGCGCAGCGCCCGGCTTTGCGGGGTGGCCGGCAGGCGGGTGACCTGCCCGCGAATGCGCTTCAGCGGCAGCTCGGCGGCGGGCGGGAAGTCGCGGATGTCGGCGGCGGTGGCGAGGATCGCGAGTGGCGCGCGGGCCAGGCATTCGTCGCCGGCGTAGGCGCACCAGTCGTCGCCCTCGCGGCGCAAGCGTACTGCCCGGCCGCTCAGCAGGGTGATCCCGGGGGTGGCGGCCAGGGCCTGGCACAGCGCGGGCGGATGGACCCAGCCGGCTTCGGGATAGAACAGGCCGCCGGCGGGCAGGGCGACGCCGGCGAGGCGCTCGGCCTGCTCGCGCTCCAGGCCGTGCAGCAGGTCGGCGGGGAAGGCTGCGGCCAGTTGCGCCTGGCGTTGCGCTTCCTTGGCGTCGAAGGCCAGTTGCAGTACGCCGCAGGCGTCCCAGTCGTGGCCGCGCCGCAGGCGTTCGAGCAGCCGGCGGGTATGGCCGAAGCCGCTGAGCACCAGGCGCGACAGCGGCGTGCCGTGGGCCGAGAGTTTCAGGTAGAGCACGCCCTGGGGGTTGCCCGAGGCTTCCCGGGCGAGGCCGGGATGGCGTTCGAACAGGGTCACCTGCCAGCCGCGCGCGGCGAGGCTGGCGGCGCTGGCGCAGCCGGCCAAGCCGCCGCCGACCACCAGTGCCGCGCGGCGCCCGGCGTGGGGCGCGGGGCGTGCGTACCAGGGCTTGCCGGCGTTCGCCGGCGGCCCCTGGTAGGTGCCGCTGAGCATCTCGCGCTTCTGTCCGTAGCCCGGTACCCGTTGCATGGCGAAACCGGCCTCGACCAGCCCGCGGCGGACGAAACCGGCGCTGGTGAAGGTGCCCAGGGTCGCCTGCGGCGCCGACAGTCGCGCCAGTTCGGCGAACAGTACGGGCGACCACATGTCCGGGTTCTTCGCCGGGGCGAAGCCATCGAGGAACCAGGCGTCGACCCGCGCGTCGAGCTGCGGCAGGCACTCCAGGGCATCGCCCAGCAGCAGGGTCAGGCCGACCCTTCCGCCCGCGAACGCCAGGCGCTGGAAGCCCGGGTGCACGGCAAGGTACTGGCCCAGCAGGGCCTCGCTCCAGGGCGCCAGTTCCGGCCATAGCGCCAGGGCGCGGCGCAGGTCGGCGGCGGCGAGGGGGAATTTCTCCACGCTGACGAACTCCAGGCGCGCGCCGGCCGGCGCGACCCGCTCGAACAGCTGCCAGGCGCAGAGGAAGTTCAGTCCGGTGCCGAAGCCGGTCTCGCCGATGCACAGCACCTCGCCGTCGCCCAGCGCGGCGAAGCGCTCGGCCAGGCGGTTGGTGGCGAGGAACACATGGCGCGTCTCGTTGAGCCCGGAATGCCGGGAAAAATATACGTCGCCGAAGGCGCGGGATAGCGGCTGGCCGTTTTCGTCCCAGTCGAGCTGGGCATGCTGGAAGTCGGACATGGCAGAACCTGAAAAAGCGGATGGCGCATTTTACGGGGCTTTGCCGGCCAGCGGCGAGGCGCTGCGCGAACATGCCGCGGCGCCGCGCAGACAGCCGCACGCCGATCCGCTACCTTGAAGGACTCAGGTTAAGGGAGACCTCCATGTTCGAATCCGCGGAAGTTGGCCACAGCATCGACAAGGACACCTACGAGAAGGCCGTCATCGAGTTGCGCGAAGCGCTGCTCGAGGCGCAGTTCGAGCTCAAGCAGCAGGCGCGCTTCCCGGTGATCATCCTGATCAACGGCATCGAGGGCGCCGGCAAGGGGGAGACGGTCAAGCTCCTCAACGAGTGGATGGACCCGCGCCTGATCGAAGTGCAGAGCTTCCTCCGTCCCTCCGACGAGGAACTGGAGCGGCCGCCGCAGTGGCGCTTCTGGCGGCGCCTGCCGCCCAAGGGGCGGACCGGTATCTTCTTCGGCAACTGGTACAGCCAGATGCTCTACGCGCGGGTCGAGGGGCATATCAAGGAGGCCAAGCTGGATCAGGCCATCGATGCCGCCGAACGCTTCGAGCGCATGCTCTGCGACGAAGGCGCGCTGCTCTTCAAGTTCTGGTTCCACCTCTCCAAGAAACAGCTCAAGGAACGCCTCAAGGCGCTGGAAAAGGACCCGCAGCACAGCTGGAAGCTCAGTCCGCTGGACTGGAAGCAGAGCGAGGTCTACGACCGCTTCGTGCATTACGGCGAGCGCGTGCTGCGCCGCACCAGCCGGGACTACGCGCCCTGGTACGTGGTGGAAGGCGTGGACGAGCGCTACCGCGCCCTGACCGTCGGTCGCATCCTCCTCGAAGGGTTGCAGGCCGCGCTGGCCACCAAGGAGCGCGCCAAGCGCCAGCCGCACGCCGCGCCGCTGGTGTCGAGCCTGGACAACCGCGGCCTGCTGGACTCCCTGGACCTGGGCCAGTACCTGGACAAGGACGCCTACAAGGAGCAGCTCGCCGCCGAGCAGGCCCGCCTGGCCGGGCTGATCCGCGACAAGCGCTTCCGCCAGCATTCGCTGGTCGCGGTGTTCGAGGGCAACGACGCGGCCGGCAAGGGCGGCGCCATCCGCCGTGTCACCGACGCGCTGGACCCGCGCCAGTACCATATCGTGCCGATCGCCGCGCCGACCGAAGAGGAGCGTGCGCAGCCCTATCTCTGGCGCTTCTGGCGGCACATTCCGGCGCGTCGCCAGTTCACCATCTTCGACCGTTCCTGGTACGGCCGCGTGCTGGTGGAGCGCATCGAGGGCTTCTGCGCACCGGCCGACTGGCTACGCGCCTATGGCGAGATCAATGACTTCGAGGAGCAGCTCAGCGAGTACGGGATCATCGTGGTGAAGTTCTGGCTGGCGATCGACAAGCAGACCCAGATGGAGCGCTTCAAGGAACGCGAGAAAACCCCCTACAAGCGCTACAAGATCACCGAGGAAGACTGGCGCAACCGCGACAAGTGGGACCAGTACGTGGACGCGGTGGGCGATATGGTCGACCGTACCAGCACCGAGATCGCGCCCTGGACCCTGGTCGAAGCCAACGACAAGCGCTTCGCCCGGGTCAAGGTGCTGCGCACCATCAACGACGCCATCGAAGCGGCGTACAAGAAGGACAAGTGAGGCCCGCCGGAATGCGGCGCCGTCCTCTCCAGGGGATGGCGACGCATACGCCGGATGAATGATCGGTGCCTCGCGCGATTGCCTCGCCTTATCCTCGCTCGATCCGGCCGCTGCCCCGGCGGCCGACCGACAATAACAGCGAGGGTACCCCCATGCGTGAAGTGGTGATCGTCGACAGCGTCCGGACCGGCCTGGCCAAGTCCTTCCGCGGCAAGTTCAACCTGACCCGGCCGGACGACATGGCCGCCCACTGCGTCGACGCGCTGCTGGCGCGCAACGACCTCGACCCGCTGCTGGTGGATGACTGCATCGTTGGCGCCGGCTCCAACGAAGGCGCCCAGGGCCACAACATCGGGCGCAACGTGGCGGTGCTCTCCGGCCTCGGCATCCAGGTGCCGGGGATGACCCTCAACCGCTACTGTTCCTCCGGCCTGCAGGCGATCGCCATCGCCGCCAACCAGATCGCTTCCGGTTGCAGCGAGGTGATCGTCGCCGGCGGCGTCGAGTCGATCACCCTGACCCTGAAGAGCGTCAACACCGACCACCTGGTGAACCCGCTGCTGCAAAGGGAGGTGCCGGGCATCTACTACCCCATGGGGCAGACCGCCGAGATCGTCGCCCGTCGCTACGGCATCACCCGCGAGGCCCAGGACGCCTACGCCCTGCAGAGCCAGCAGCGGATGGCGCGAGCCCAGGCGGACGGGCTGTTCGCCGACGAGATCGTGCCGATGACCACCCGCTACGCGGTGGAGGACAAGGCCAGCGGCGAGAAGCAGGTGCTCGACGGAGTGGTCGACCGCGACGACTGCAACCGCCCGGACACCACCCTCGAAGGCCTGGCCTCGCTGAAGCCGGCGTTCGCCGAGGACGGTTCGGTCACCGCCGGCAACGCCTCGCAACTCTCCGACGGCGCCTCGATGACCCTGCTGATGAGCCTGGAGAAAGCGCTGGCGCTGGGCCTGGAGCCGAAGGCCTTCTTCCGTGGCTTCACCGTGGCCGGCTGCGAGCCGGACGAAATGGGCATCGGTCCGGTGTTCTCGGTGCCGAAGCTGCTCAAGGCGAAGGGGCTGAAGATCGCCGACGTCGATCTCTGGGAACTCAACGAAGCCTTCGCCTCGCAGTGCCTGTACTGTCGCGACCGGCTGGAGATCGACAACGAGAAGTACAACGTCAATGGCGGCTCCATCGCCATCGGCCACCCGTTCGGCATGACCGGCTCGCGCCAGGTCGGTCATCTGGTCCGCGAACTGCGCCGGCGCAACCTGCGCTACGGCGTGGTGACCATGTGCGTCGGCGGCGGCATGGGCGCCAGCGGGCTGTTCGAAGCCGTACGCTGAGCCCGTGCGCGACGGCGGGCCCCGCAGGTCGGGGCTCGCCTCATGGGTTTTATTTACATGACGCTCCGTGCCATCCCCGGCGACTCGCGCTAGGCTAGGCGCCTTTTTCCTTGCATAGGGATGTAGCGATGTCCACCGAGCCCAACTCGCCGTTCGTCGACGACCCGCTGAGCGCCGTCGATGCACGGATTCTCGGCAGCCTCGTCGAGAAGCAGGCGACCACCCCGGAAACCTATCCGCTGACCCTCAATGCCCTGGTCCTCGCCTGCAACCAGAAGACCAGCCGCGATCCGGTGATGAACCTCACGCCCGGCCAGGTCGGCCAGAGCCTGCGCCAGCTCGAGGGGCGCGGCCTGGTCAGGCTGGTGATGGGCAGCCGCGCCGACCGCTGGGAGCACACCCTGGGCAAGGGCCTGGAATTGGTGGCGCCACAGGTGGCGCTGCTCGGCCTGCTGTTCCTGCGTGGTCCGCAGACCCTCAACGAACTGCTCACCCGCAGCAACCGCCTGCACGATTTCGACGACGTCGAGCAGATCCGCCACCACCTGGAACGCCTCGCCGGCCGTGGCCTGGCCGTGCACCTGGAGCGTCGCGCCGGGCAGCGCGAGGAGCGCTACATGCACCTGCTCGGCAGCCAGGCCGACCTCGAGGCCGCCGTGGAGGCGATGGGCAGCGACCCGGAACGCGCCGCGCCGACCGCTCTGTCGGCCGATGCGGAAGCGCGGATCGCCGAGCTGGAGACGCGCCTGGCGGCGCTGGAGGAGCGCCTGGCCAGGCTCGAAGGAGGGGCGTGATATCGGGGGAGGGCGCAATCGGTGACATGCAGGTTCCGGCGGATAACCGCGAGCGGTTGTTCGCCCTACGGCCCACAGTGACTTTGTGGGTGGCGCTGCCTGTCGGGTAGGGCGGATAACGCCAGCGGCGTTATCCGCCGATGCGTCGCCCCGCAAGGCGAACGCCAACCCAAAAAAGCCCGGCTATTGCCGGGCTTTTTCATGCGCGCGCGTCGGTGGCCGATCAGGCCTCCGGCTGTACCGGCACGTGGATCAGTTGCAGGCGCTCGCTGCTCCAGGCACGGGTGCTGTTGGTCAGCTCGATGTCGTTGTTCAGCTTGCGCCCGTAAGACGGCACGATTTCCTTCAGGCGTGCCTGCCACTCGGGGGTAGCGACCTTGTCCTTGAAGGCCTTCTCCAGCACCGACAGCATGATCGGCGCGGCGGTCGAGGCGCCCGGCGAGGCGCCGAGCAGGGCGGCGACGGAGCCGTCGGCGGCGGTCACCACTTCGGTGCCGAATTGCAGTACGCCGCCTTTCTCGGCGTCCTTCTTGATGATCTGCACGCGCTGGCCGGCCTGCACCAGCTTCCAGTCCTCGTCGCGGGCTTCCGGGAAGTACTCGCGCAGCGAGGCCATGCGGTCGTCCTGGCTGAGCATCAGCTGGCCGATCAGGTACTGGCTGAGATCGAAGTTGTCGATGCCGGCGTTGAACATCGGGCCGATGTTGCCGCTGGTCACCGAGCCCGGCAGGTCCCACAGCGAGCCGTTCTTCAGGAACTTGGTGGAGAAGGTGGCGAACGGACCGAACAGCAGAACCGGCTTGCCGTCGATCATGCGGGTGTCGAGGTGCGGCACCGACATCGGCGGCGAACCCACCGAAGCCTTGCCGTAGACCTTGGCCAGGTGGCGCTTGACCACGTCCGGGTTGGTGGTGGCGAGGAACGAACCGCCCACCGGGAAGCCGGCGTAGCCTTCGGCCTCGGGGATGCCGGACATCTGCAGCAGCTTCAGCGCGCCGCCGCCGGCGCCGATGAAGACGAACCTGGCCTTGACGCTGGTTTCCTTGTCGCCATTGGCCAGGTCGGCCATGGTCACGGTCCAGGTGTTGTCGTCGTTGCGCTTGAGGTCGCGGACCTCATGTTGCAGGCGCAGCTTGAAGGTGTCCTTGGCCGACAGCGAGCCCACCAGTTGGCGAGTGATCTCGCCGAAGTTGACGTCGGTGCCGATCGACATGCGCGTGGCGGCGATCTTCTGCCCCGGCTCGCGGCCTTCCATCACCAGCGGCACCCACTGCTTGATCTGCTCGGGGTCTTCCGAGTACTCCATGCCGCGGAACAGCGAGCTGTGCTGCAGGGCGGCGTGGCGCTTCTTGAGGAAGGCGACGTTGTCGTCGCCCCAGACGAAGCTCATGTGCGGGACGTTGTTGATGAACGACTTCGGATCGTTCAGCACCTTGCGGTCGACCTGGTAGGCCCAGAACTGCTTGGAGATCTCGAAGTTCTCGTTGATCGCCACCGCCTTGCTGATATCCATCGAGCCGTCCGCGGCCTCGCTGGTGTAGTTCAGTTCGCAGAACGCCGAGTGACCGGTGCCCGCGTTGTTCCAGCCGTTGGAGCTTTCTTCGGCGACCTTGTCCAGGCGCTCGACCATCTCGATGGTCCAGCCCGGTTCCAGTTCGTTCAGATAGGTACCCAGGGTGGCGCTCATGATGCCGCCACCGATCAGGAGCACGTCGACCGGTTTTTCCGATTCGACGCTGTTTTTGGAGCAACCCAGCACGCTGACGCACAAAAGCATCAATAAGATTTTTTTCATGGATTTACCGCTAGAAAACGTGGAGAAGCGTGGATACGCACGACATGGCAGGTATTCACCAGGTGAATGATACTGGAACTCACCCCCGATGTGAGTGCGTTCACATGCGGTGACATTTGCCTCGGCGTTCCGCCGAGAATACCTGCCTTCCCTTTCTTGAACGTTTCAGCCGCCGGGAAATAAATTCAGCGCCTGTATCGTTTCAGCGGGAACCCGGCGCGTGGATTTCCGCCGATTGGCGCATCCTGCGGATATACGCGTCGATTTCCCGCTCCGCGTCGAAACGGGTGAAATAGGGACCTTCCAGGGTCCCTTCGCGGGTGGAGAAGAAGTACTGCCCATTCACCGAACTTATGCGATCGCTGCGAAAGCGGGTGGCCGGGGTGGGATCGGTGGAACGTTTCCCCAACATGACGGCGACTCCTGGATAGCGGGCCAAGGTGTTTTCAGTGTAGGCGGGGGTTGGCCGGGCGGCAGGCCGGCGGACGAAAGGAGACGGATTTCCAGGCGAAGGGTTGGGTATTCTATTTTTGGTTATAAGAAAATCTGAATTTATTCTTTTTAACGTCAGCCGGCCTTGGGCATAGTGGGCTCCAACACGAACAAGGAGTGACCCCATGAGCCTCAGACTCGGCGACATCGCCCCCGATTTCGAACAGGACTCCAGCGAAGGGCGCATCCGCCTCCACGAGTGGCTGGGCGACAGCTGGGGCGTGCTGTTCTCCCACCCGGCCGACTTCACCCCGGTGTGCACCACCGAGCTGGGTTTCACCGCCAAGCTCAAGGACCAGTTCGTCCAGCGCGGGGTCAAGGTCCTGGCGCTGTCGGTGGATCCGGTGGAGTCGCACCTGAAGTGGATCGACGATATCAACGAGACCCAGGACACCCGGGTCAATTTCCCGATCATCGCCGACGCCGACCGCAAGGTTTCCGAACTCTACGACCTGATCCACCCGAACGCCAACGACACGCTGACCGTGCGTTCGCTGTTCATCATCGACCCGAACAAGAAGGTGCGCCTGATCATCACCTACCCGGCGAGCACCGGGCGCAATTTCAACGAGATCCTCCGGGTGATCGATTCGCTGCAACTGACCGACGAGCACAAGGTCGCCACGCCAGCCAACTGGGAGGACGGCGACGAGGTGGTAATCGTGCCTTCGCTGAAGGACGAGGAAGAGATCAAGCGGCGTTTCCCCAAAGGCTACCGCGCGGTGAAGCCCTACCTGCGCCTGACGCCCCAGCCCAACCGCTGAGGCCGGATTCGTCCCGCCTGCATGGGCAGGCACGGCAGGCGGGACCTTTTATTCGACGGTGCGTGCCGTCATGCAACGCTGTTTAGCCACGAGCAGGGTTTTTGGCCGGTTTCGACCGGCCCTCTTTTTTATGTGCGCCAGCGCGTCGCCGCGACGCTTTTTATCCGCCATCCATTTCCGAAACCGGCTCTGACTTGCCCGCCAGACGGGGAGAAGGCTCGCTCATCCACCTCCTTCCAGGAGCAGACGCATGATCGCCGCTCTCCGTCGCTGCCGGGCCTGGCTGGCCCTGCTCGCCGTTCTTGCCGTGTTTCCCGCGGCAGAGGCCGCCGCCCCCGCTGAAATCCGTCTCGACTATGCCTACTACGCCCCCACCAGCCTGGCGCTCAGGAAGTTCGGCTGGCTGGAGAAAAGCCTGGACGGCAGCGGCACCCGGGTGCGCTGGGTGTTCAGCCAGGGCAGCAACCGTTCCCTGGAGTACCTCAACGCCGGCAGCGTCGATTTCGCCTCGACCGCCGGCCTCGCCGCGGTACTCGCGCGGGCCAACGGCAGCCCGGTACGTACCGTATACGTCGCCAGCCGCCCGGAGTGGACCGCGCTGCTGGTGCGCAAGGATTCGCCGATCCGCAGCCTCGCCGAGCTCAAGGGGCGCAAGGTGGCTGCCACCAAGGGCACCGATCCCTACCTGTTCCTGCTCCGCAGCCTGCACAGCGTGGGCCTGGACAAGAACGACCTGCGTATCGTCCACCTGCAGCATCCCGACGGCCGGGTAGCCCTGGAGAAGGGCCAGGTCGACGCCTGGGCCGGACTCGATCCGCACATGGCGGCCAGCGAGTTGCAGGCCGGCTCGCGGCTGCTCTACCGCAACCTCGGCTTCAACAGCTACGGCGTGCTCAATGTCCGCGAGGATTTCGCCGAACGCCATCCGCAACTGATCCGCCAGGTGCTGGCGGCCTACGAGCAGGCGCGCCACTGGGTGATCGGGCATCCCGACGAGGCCGCGCAACTGCTTGCCGAGGAAGCCGGCCTGCCGCTGGAAGTGGCTCGCCTGCAACTGTCGCGCACCGATTTCAGCCAGCCGCTGCCGGGCGCCGAACAGGTCGCCGCGCTCAAGGCCGCGGCGCCGATCCTGGCGGACGAGCGCCTGGTGCGGCCGGGCGTGGACGTGCAGAAGGTGGTCGACGAACTGATCGCGCCTCAGTGGGCCGCCGAGGTCATCGGCGGTGTCCCGTTGGCGCGCACGGAGCCCTGAGCCATGGTCAGCCAGAGCCTGCGACTGGCCCGGCGAGTCTCGCGCCGGGCGTGGCGACTGCGCGTGCCGGGCGCCTGGCGGGCCTGGGCCTTGCCGCTGCTGGCACTATCGTCGTGGGAGGCGCTGGTGCGCCTGGGCTGGCTGCCGGCCTACCAGATGCCGGCGCCGAGCGGCATCCTGCTGACCCTGGTGGAACTGGCTCGCGGCGAGCTGTGGGGGCATGTCGGCGCGAGCCTGGCGCGGGTCGCCGCCGGCTTCGCGATCGGCAGCGGCCTGGCCCTGGTGGTCGGTACCTGGGTCGGTCTCAGTCGTCGCGCCGAAGCCTACCTGGAGCCGAGCTTCCAGGCCCTGCGGGCGATCCCCAGCCTGGCCTGGGTGCCCCTGCTGCTGCTCTGGTTCGGCATCGACGAGACGCCGAAGATCGTCCTCATCGCCCTCGGCGCCTTCTTCCCGGTCTACCTCGCGCTGGTCGCCGGGGTACGCGGGGTCGATCGCAAGTGGGTGGAACTGGGGCGGCTCTACCGTTTGTCGCGCTTCGCCCTGGTCCGCCGCATCCTCCTTCCGGCGGCGCTGCCGAACCTGTTCACCGGCCTGCGCGGGGCGCTCAGCCTGAGCTGGATGTTCCTCGTCGCGGCGGAGCTGATCGCCGCCACCCAGGGCCTCGGCTACCTGCTCAGTGACGGTCGGGAAACCTCGCGTCCGGACCTGGTGATCGCCGCGATCCTGGTCCTGGCGGCCCTCGGCAAGCTCAGCGATGGCCTGCTCCGCTCGCTGGAGCGCCGGGCCCTGCGCTGGCGCGACAGCTTCGACGGGGAGGGCGGCGCATGAGCGGCCTGCTCGACCTGCTGGAGATTCGCAAGGCCTATGGCGATACGCGGGTGCTGGAGGGCGTGGCGCTGTCGCTGGCGCCCGGCGAGGTGGTCAGCCTGCTCGGCCCCAGTGGTTGCGGCAAGAGCACCCTGCTGCGGATCGCCGCCGGACTGGACGATGACTTCCAGGGCACTGTCGAACGCAACCCGATCCTCGGCTTCGGCCCGGACGGCGAGAACGGCCGCAGCGGCGGAATCGGCGTGGTGTTCCAGGAGCCGCGCCTGTTGCCCTGGCTGACGGTGGCGCAGAACGTCGGTTTCGCCGACGGCTGGCTGGAGGACGAGCACTGGGTCGAGCGCCTGCTCGCCGATGTCGGACTGGCCGGCTGCGGAGGATTGCTGCCCAAGCAACTGTCCGGCGGCATGGCGCAGCGCGCGGCGATCGCCCGCGGTCTCTACGGACGGCCGCAGGTGCTGTTGCTCGACGAGCCGTTCAGCGCGGTCGACGCCTTCACCCGCATGCGCCTCCAGGACCTGCTGCAGGACGTGGTGCAGAACTACGAGATCAGCGTCCTGCTGGTCACCCACGATCTCGACGAGGCGTTCTATCTCGCCGACCGCGTGCTGCTGATGGGCGGCCGTCCCGGACACATCCGCCGCGAGTTCCACGTACCGCTGGCGCGTCCCCGCGATCGCCGGGCGGTGGAGCTGGCCTACTTGCGCGGCGAGGCCCTGACCGAAATGCAGCGGGCGCACGTGCTCTGAGGCAAGACCCCGAACCGGGTTCTTATATGTTTTATGGAATAAATAAATGAATAAAAAACATTTATTGGAATATGAGGCCGCCTGTTAAGGTCTATGCAACTTGGTTAGCAAGCCAAACGAATATTCTGTTTTCCGGTTATAAGGAATCCCCCCATGCTCGTCGTTTCCATCGCCGGAAGTCCCAGCGTACGCTCCCGCTCCGGGGTGTTGCTGGAGCGTGCCAGGGACTGGCTGAGCCGTCGCGGCGTCGAGGTGGCCAGCCACCAGGTGCTGGATTTTCCCGCCGAGGACCTGCTGCGTGCCCGCCTCGACAGTCCGCCGGTACTGGCGCTGGCCGAGCAGATCGGCCGCGCCGACGGCCTGCTGGTCGCCACCCCGGTGTACAAGGCCTCGTTTTCCGGCGCGCTGAAGGTCCTGCTCGACCTGTTGCCCGAGCGCGCCCTGGAGCACAAGGTGGTGCTGCCGTTCGCTACCGGTGGCAGCAGCGCGCACATGCTGGCCGTGGACTATGCATTGAAGCCGGTCCTGGCCGCGCTCAAGGCCCAGGAGGTACTGCATGGCGTATTCGCCGTGGACAAGCAGATCGCCTACGCCACCGAGAGCGACCCGGCGCGCCTGGAACCGGTCCTCGAGCAGCGCCTGGAAAACGCCCTGGAAACCTTCCACCTGGCCCTCTCGCGACGGCCGCAGCCGATCGACCCGCAGTTGCTCAACGAGCGCCTGGTGAACGCCCGCTGGAGCATCTGATCCGTCCGCCGCCAGCGCACGCGCGCCGCGGCCCGATTGCACAACGCACACACGACGACCTCACTGTTCCGTCAACGGCGCGGCAGGTTCGGCACCCACAACGACAAAGGAGAGCGCCATGCGCACCATCGCTTTGCGTCGTGGACTGGCGGCCCTGCTGGTGGCGGCCCTGTCCTACGGCGTTCAGGCCGACGAGAAGTCGGCCAACACCCTGCGGATCGGCTACCAGAAATACGGCACCCTGGTCCTGCTCAAGGCCCGCGGCACCCTGGAGAAACGTCTCGCCGAAGACGGCGTGAAGGTGCAATGGACCGAGTTTCCCGGTGGCCCGCAACTGCTCGAGGGACTCAATGTCGGCAGCATCGACTTCGGCGTGACCGGCGAAACCCCGCCGGTATTCGCCCAGGCCGCCGGCGCCGACCTGCTCTACGTGGCCTACGAACCGCCGGCGCCGACCAGCGAGGCGATCCTCCTGCCGAAGGACTCGCCGATTCGGTCGGTGGCCGAGCTGAAGGGCAGGAAAGTCGCCCTGAACAAGGGCTCCAACGTGCATTACCTGTTGGTCCGCGCCCTCGAGCAGGCCGGCCTGAAGTACAGCGACATCCAACCCGTCTACCTGCCGCCGGCCGACGCCCGCGCCGCCTTCGAGCGTCACAGCGTCGACGCCTGGGTGATCTGGGACCCCTACCAGGCCGCCGCCGAGAAGCAGTTGTCCGCGCGGGTCCTGGTGGATGGTCGCGAGCTGGTCGACAACCACCAGTTCTACCTCGCCACCCGGACTTACGCGCAACGGCATCCGCAGGTGCTCGACAAGCTGGTGGACGAGATCCGCGAGGTCGGTGACTGGTCGCGGGCCAACCCGCAGCAGGTGACCGAGCAGGTCGCGCCGCTGCTCGGGCTGCCCGCCGACATCACCCTTACCGCGGTGAAGCGCCAGGGCTACGGCGCGCAGTTGATCACCCCGGCGGTGGTCGAGGCGCAGCAGAAGATCGCCGACACCTTCACCCAGCTGAAGCTGATTCCCAAACCGCTGAGCATCAAGGACGTGATCTGGACGCCACCGGCCGGCAAGGTCGCCAGCGCACCCTGAGCCCGTACCGCCCACATACCGACACGATCATCGCGCGGCTACGCCACGCCGGCGCGCTCACCCTGGAGTCAATTGCGATGAGCCTCGAGATTTTCTGGTTCCTTCCCACCCACGGCGACGGCCACTACCTGGGCACCACCCAGGGCGCCCGTGCCGTCGACCACGGCTACCTGCAGCAGATCGCCCAGGCCGCCGACCGCCTGGGCTTCGGCGGCGTACTGATCCCCACCGGACGTTCCTGCGAGGACTCCTGGCTGGTCGCCGCCTCGCTGATCCCGGTAACCCAGCGCCTGAAGTTCCTCGTCGCGCTGCGTCCCGGGATCATTTCGCCGACCGTCGCCGCGCGCCAGGCGGCGACCCTGGACCGGCTGTCCAACGGCCGCGCGCTGTTCAACCTGGTCACCGGCGGCGATCCCGACGAACTGGCTGGCGACGGCCTGCACCTGAGCCACGCCGAACGCTACGAGGCCTCGGTAGAATTCACCCGCATCTGGCGTCGCGTGCTGGAGGGCGAGACCGTCGACTACGCCGGCAAGCACATCCAGGTGAAGGGCGCCAAACTGCTCTATCCGCCGTTGCAGCAGCCGCGTCCGCCGCTGTACTTCGGCGGCTCCTCGGAGGCCGCCCAGGACCTCGCCGCCGAGCAGGTCGAGCTGTACCTGACCTGGGGCGAGCCGCCGGCGGCGGTTGCCGAGAAGATCGCCCAGGTACGCGAGAAGGCCGCCCGCCAGGGCCGCCAGGTGCGCTTCGGGATCCGCCTGCACGTGATCGTCCGCGAGACCAGCGAGGAAGCCTGGCAGGCCGCCGATCGCCTGATCGCGCACCTCGACGACGACACCATCGCCCGCGCCCAGGCCTCCCTGGCGCGCTTCGACTCGGTCGGCCAGCAACGCATGGCCGCGCTGCACGGCGGTTCGCGCGACAACCTGGAAGTCAGCCCCAATCTCTGGGCCGGCGTCGGCCTGGTGCGCGGCGGCGCCGGCACCGCGCTGGTCGGCGACGGGCCGACGGTGGCGGCGCGGGTCAGGGAGTACGCCGAGCTGGGCATCGATACCTTCATCTTCTCCGGCTATCCGCACCTGGAAGAGTCCTACCGGGTCGCCGAACTGCTGTTCCCGCACCTCGACGTGCAGCGCCCGGCGCAGCCCGAGGGACGCGGCTATGTCAGCCCGTTCGGCGAGATGGTGGCCAACGACATCCTGCCCCGGCAGGCCGCGCAGAGTTGAGAGCGGTCGGAGCGAACGACATGAGCATTTCCAAACGACTGGCCGAGCGCCTGGCGCCCTGGGCGCTGCCGCTGGTCCTGCTGGCGGTGTGGCAGGCGGCGGTTGAGTTCGGCTGGCTGTCCAGCCGCATCCTCCCCGCGCCCAGCGCCGTACTCGAGGCCGGCTGGGCGCTGCTGCGCAGCGGCGAGATCTGGCAGCACCTGGCGATCAGCGGCTGGCGCGCGGCGATCGGCTTTCTCATCGGCGGCGCCATCGGCCTGGTGCTTGGCTTCGTCACCGGCCTGTCGAAGTGGGGCGAACGCTTCCTCGACAGTTCGGTGCAGATGATCCGCAACGTGCCGCACCTGGCGCTGATCCCGCTGGTGATCCTGTGGTTCGGCATCGACGAGTCGGCGAAGATCTTCCTGGTCGCCCTCGGCACGCTGTTCCCGATCTACCTGAACACCTACCACGGCATCCGCGGCATCGACCCCGGCCTGCTGGAGATGGCGCGCAGCTACGGGTTGTCCGGCTTCGCCCTGTTCCGCCAGGTGATCCTGCCCGGCGCGCTGCCGTCGATCCTGGTCGGGGTGCGCTTCGCCCTCGGCTTCATGTGGTTGACCCTGATCGTCGCCGAGACCATTTCCGCCAGCTCCGGCATCGGTTACCTGGCGATGAACGCCCGCGAGTTCCTGCAGACCGACGTGGTGGTCCTGGCGATCCTGCTCTATGCCGTCCTCGGCAAGCTCGCCGACCTCGCCGCCCGCGGCCTGGAACGCGTCTGGCTACGCTGGCACCCGGCCTACCAGGTCAAGGGAGGTGGCGCATGAATGCCCACAACGCCGCCCTTGGCGGCACTCCGCAGCGCCTCAAGCGCGGTATCCCGCTGGCCCTGCGCGGAGTGGCGCGGCGCTTCGGCGAGCGCGAGGTGCTCAAGGACATCGACCTGCTGGTTCCGGCAGGGCAGTTCGTCGCTATCGTTGGCCGCAGCGGCTGCGGCAAGAGCACCTTGCTGCGCCTGCTGGCCGGCCTCGACCAGCCCAGCCGCGGCGAGTTGCTGGCCGGCTCGGCGGCGCTGGCCGAGGCCCGCGAGGACACCCGGCTGATGTTCCAGGACTCGCGCCTGCTGCCGTGGAAGCGGGTGATCGACAACGTCGGCCTCGGCCTGCGCGGCGACTGGCGGGCGAAGGCCCTGCAGGCGCTGCGGGCGGTCGGCCTGGCCGAGCGTGCCAACGAGTGGCCGGCGGCCCTGTCCGGCGGGCAGAAGCAACGCGTCGCGCTGGCTCGCGCGCTGATCCACGAGCCGCGCCTGCTGTTGCTCGACGAGCCGCTCGGCGCGCTCGATGCGCTGACCCGGATCGAGATGCAGCAACTGATCGAAGGACTCTGGCGCGAACACGGTTTCACCGTCCTGCTGGTCACCCACGACGTCAGCGAGGCGGTGGCGGTGGCCGACCGGGTGATCCTCATCGAGGACGGCGAGATCGGCCTCGACCTGCCGGTGGAACTGCCCCGGCCGCGCTCGCGTGGCTCGGCGCGACTGGCCGCGCTGGAAGCCGAAGTGCTCAACCGGGTGCTGGCGCAGCCGGAGCTGCCGCCGCAACCCGAACCCGTTTCACCCCTGCCCACGCAACTGCGCTGGGCGCTCTAAGCAACCATGCCTCGTTCCGAATCCCCCCAGGAGAAACGCCATGACCATCAAAGCCATCAACGTTCGTAACCAGTTCAAGGGCACCGTGAAGGAAATCATCGAAGGGCCGGTGCTCTCCGAGATCGACGTGCAGACCGCCGCCGGGATCGTCACTTCGGTGATCACCACGCGTTCGGTGAAGGAACTGGAGCTGGCCATCGGTAGCGAAGTGATCGCCTTCGTCAAGTCCACCGAGGTATCCATCGCCAAGCTGTGACGCTGGCTGCGCCGCGCTTGCGGTGGCGAGAAGGGCGGGGACCCCGATGGGGCCCCGCCTTTTTTCGTCGCGTATCGGCAAGGCCGGCCGGTGGCGACGGCTGGCGTGGGTCGCTATGGAGCGGTCGGTAGGGCGAATAACCGCTCGCGGTTATCCGCTGTGGGGGCGACCGGGACTTCTCAGCCCCGGCGCGACAGGGGCTGGCGCTCGAAATGCACGCCGGCCAGGCCGGTCTGTTGCAGGGCGCGGATGTTGGCGTGGTCGTCGCCTTCCGGGTTGTCGCGCACCGCACGGTAGTGCTCGCCGAAGGCCAGCAGGGTTTCCTCGAGGCTGAGGCCCTCGAGGATGGCGAAGCCCAGGGTCTTGCAGGAACCTTCGTTCTGCCCGGCCGGGTTGCTCACGCTGCCGTTGTCGAAGGCGCTCGGCGTGTAGCTGTAGTGCTCGGCGATGAACGCCAGGGTGTCGGTGAACAGGTGGTGTTCGCTGCGCAGACGCGCGCGGAAGTCGGTCAGGGTCATCGAAACAGGCTCATGGTGTCTGGGGCAGGGTTGGCAAGGGGCCCGGTGGCCTCAGGCGTTGCCCTGGCTCTTGGCGAAGGCGGCCTGTTGTTCCGGGCTCGCTTCTTTCTGGTACTTGGCTTTCCACTCGGCATAGGGCATGCCGTAGATCTCTTCGCGGGCCTGGTCATTGCTGACTTCCACCCCGAGGTCGTCGGCGGCGGCCTTGTACCACTTGGACAGGCAGTTGCGGCAGAAACCGGCGAGGTTCATCAGGTCGATGTTCTGCACGTCCTTGCGGGTCTGCAAATGATGGACCAGGGTGCGGAAGGCGGCGGCTTCGAGTTCCAGGCGTTGCTGTTCGGTGAGGTTGGCTGCGGTCATGGCGGTGTTTCTCGACGATGGCTCGGGGCAGGGTGAAGGCACAGGGCCAGGTCCGGCGATGATAAGAGTTGGCGCGGCCGGCGGGCAACGCTTGTGCGCGTCTTCGCGCGGTTCGCTCGTCGGCCGCCTCAGCGGTGGCCGGCGAGGGTGATCGAGACCGACTCGGCGAAGCGCAGCGCGTGCGGCTTGTCCACTTCCACCTCGGCGTAGCGCACCGCCGGGTTCTCCATCACCAGGTCGAGGATTTCCTGGGTCATCCGTTCGAGCAGGGCGAAGCGGTTCTCCTCGACGTGGCGGATGATCGCCTTGGTGATGGTGCGGTAGTTCAGCGCGTGCTCGATGTCGTTGACCTCCACGGCGTCCGCGGCCGGGTAGAGGATGGTCAGGTTGATCAGCACGTCCTGCTTGTTGAGGATTTCCTCCTCCTTGATCCCGATGAAGGTGCGCAGGCGCAGGTCCTTGACGCGGATTCGCGCCATTCCCGGTTCCAGTCGCGGCATGTCACTTGCTCCTTCCGATCAATTGCAGAAATTCCTGGCGGGTGGTGTTCGAGTCGCGGAACGCGCCGAGCATCACCGAGGTGAACATCTGCGAGTTCTGCTTCTCCACCCCGCGCATCATCATGCACATGTGCTGGGCCTCGATCACTACCGCCACGCCGGCGGCGCTGGTCACCTGGCGGACCGCCTCGGCGATCTGCCGGGTGAGGTTCTCCTGGATCTGCAGGCGGCGGGCGAACATGTCGACGATCCGCGCCACCTTCGACAGGCCGAGCACCTTGCCGGTGGGAATGTACGCCACATGAGCCTTGCCGATGAAGGGCAGGAGGTGGTGTTCGCACAGGGAGTACAGCTCGATGTCGCGGACGATGACCATTTCATCGTTGTCCGAGGCGAACAGCGCGCCGTTGACGATTTCCTCCAGGGTCTGGCCATAGCCGTGGCAGAGGTACTGCATGGCCTTGGCCGCGCGCTTCGGGGTGTCGAGCAGGCCTTCGCGCTGCGGGTCTTCGCCGAGACCGACGAGGATCTCCCGGTAATGCTGGGAAAGTGCTGGGTTCATAAGGGGTCCTTGGCGCCTCACTTGACGTGGCGGCCGCCGTTCACGGTCAGGGTGGTCCCGGTGACGTAGGGGTTGTCCAACAGGTAGCGAAGGCTCTGGTAGATGACTTCCGGCCCCGGCTCGATGCCGAGGGCGGATTTCGCCAGGGTGCGGGCGCGGTATTCGGCGTCGTCCCCGTCGTTGAACATCACCAGCGCCGGTGAAATGGCGTTGACCTTGATCCTCGGCGCGAAGCGCGCGGCGAACGACAGGGTCAGGTTGTCCAGCCCGGCCTTGCTCGCGCAGTAGGCGATGCGCCGGGCGCTGCCCTTGCGCGCCACGTCGTCGGTGAGGTGGACGATGTCGGCGGGCTGCGAGCGTTCCAGCAGCTCGGCGCAGTGCAGGTTGATCAGGTAGGGCGCGAGCATGTGCACGCTGAACAGTTGCTGGAACGCCTCGGCTTCGTGGCCGGGCGTCTCGGCGACCCAGTCCGAGGCGTTGTGGACGATCGCTCGCAGGCTGTCGGTATGCTGTCGGAGGGCCCCGATGAAGGCGAAGATGCCGGCCTCGCTGGCGAAGTCGGCGTGCAGGGTCAGCGCGCCGGCCTGGCGCAGTTCGTCCAGCGCCGGGCGTTCGCTGCGGTAGCTGACGATCACCGACTCGCCGTCGGCCAGCAGGCGGCGGGCGCAATGCAGGCCGACACGCTGGCTGGCGCCGGTGATCAGGATCGGGGCTGTCGCCATGGGACTCTCACAGCAGGCGAAGGGAATCGGATTGATGCAGGGTACCCGACTGAGCCAGTCGGGCAAAGCCTTGCGCTACGGCCCACCCCGCCGGGGTGGGCGGCAAGCCGTCAGTGCGCTTCCGGCAGGCTGGCGGCGCGCTGCGGGCGGCGGTGCAGCCAGGGGGCGAGCAGGCGGCTGGAGAGAGGGATGAACCAGTAGGTCATCAACGGGGTGAGGACCAGCGTGCTGAGCAGCACCCGCGCGGCCAGCGACAGCTCGCCGAGGTAGGGGCCGGCGCCGAGGTTGAAGGCCAGCGAGACCGGGAAGAACGCCAGCCAGATCGCCACGCTCTGCTTCCAGCGCGGCGGTTTGCGGTTGTCGTCGAACCAGGCGGCGAGGCCGTGGGCGCGGTGCTCGCGCGGTTCGTCGAAGAGTCCCTGGCCGCGTTCGAGCCAGGCCTGGCGCGAGGCGGAGTGGGCCCAGGCGGCGAGGGTGGCGTCGTCGGCGAAGCGAAAGATCATCTGGAATTCGTCTCCGCCGGCGGGCGGCGCCAGCGCCCCGGAGCCGAGGTAGCCGGGGAAGTCGGCGGCGAGGGCTTCGCCTTCGCGCTGCCAGGCGAGGAAGTCGCGGTAACGGCCGGCGGCGACGCGGCGGGCCACCAGCAGGGTAACGGGAGCGGTAGACATCGTGTATCTCCTGGAACGGTTGAGTGCGCTTCGTGGGCGCCCTCGGACAACGGCGCAGCGCCGGGGGTGGTGGGCTGCGTCGGAGGACAGGCAAGGATCGTTCCCGCCGTGGTGGCGAAGGTTCGCTGCCGTGTCTACGGCAGCGCGATGACATCCCGATGACAGGGTGCGCACCGAAATGGTGCTTTTGCAGCCTGTCTGCATTGATTCGGTGCGTCCCGCTCGGCGAACGCATGCGGCATAATGCCCGGCTTACCCCTGTTGGCTTACGGAGTGTTCATGAAAGTCGCCATTCTCTCCGGCTCGGTCTACGGCACCGCCGAAGAAGTCGCCCGGCACGCCCAGAAATTGCTGTCCGCGGCCGGCCTCGAGGCCTCCCATCTGCCCCGCGCCAGCCTCGACGAACTCAAGGCCTTCGCCCCCGAGGCATTCCTGGTGGTGACCTCGACCACCGGCATGGGCGAACTGCCGGACAACCTGCAACCGCTGTACTACGCGATCCGCGACCAACTGCCGGCCTGGCACGGCCTGCCGGGCGGGGTCATCGGCCTGGGCGATTCGAGCTACGGCGACACGTTCTGCGGTGGCGGCGAGCAGGTTCGCGAACTGTTCGGCGAACTGGGCGTGCGCGAAGTGCTGCCGATGCTGCGCCTGGATGCCAGCGAAACCGTTACCCCCGAGACCGACGCCGAGCCTTGGCTGGCCGAGTTCGCCGCCGCCCTCAAGGGCTGATCCCGGGCCTGCCCCGCCGAGGCGGCGGATAACCGCGAGGCGGTTATTCGCCCTGCACGGGGAGGGAGCAAGCGGTAGGGCGGATAACGCCTCCAGGCGTTATCCGCCTAGCTTCTGCCGAGCTGGCGGTTATTCATCTTACGCCGGGCTTTCCTCCAGCGGCTGCTCGCGCAGCAGCTCCAGCCAGGCCTGCGCCGCCCGCGACAGGTAGCCGCCACGGCGCCAGATGAAGGCGATGTCCCAGCGCAGGTCCGGCTCCCTGAGCAGGACCCGCACCACTCCCGGGCGTTCGATCTCGCGAGCGATCGCCCGTGGTAGCAGCACCACTCCCTGGTTGGCCGCCACCAGCGCGCCGAGGAAGTCGGCCTGGCCGCTGCGGCCGCCTTCGCGCGGGCTGAAGCCGGCCTCCAGGCAGGCGCGCAGCAGGCGGTCGTTGAGGGTGAAGCTCTGCTGGTAGAGCAGGAACGGGCTGTCCGCCAGTTCGCCGAGGGCGACGCTGGCGGCAGCGGCCTTGGGATGCCCGGCCGGCAGCAGCACGTCCAGCGGTTCGTTGCAGAACGGCTGGTAGTCGAAGCCGTCGTCCGCCGGGGTGAGGCTGCCGGCCAATTCCAGCTCGCCGGCCAGCACCGCCTGCTCCATGGTCTTGCTGCCGCCCTCCACCAGGTGCACGGCGATGTTCGGATAGCGCCGCCGGTATTCGGCGAAGCGTTGGGCGAACAGCGCGTCGGCACCGAGCAACGGCAGGCCCAGGCGCAGTTCGCCGCGGTTGAGCTGGCTGAGGTCGTCCAGTTCGCTGAGCAGGTCGCGGCGCAGCCGCAGCATCTCCTCGGCGCGGCGAAACACCACGGCGCCGGCGTCGGTCAGGCGCACGTGCGGCCCGTTGCGTTCCAATACCTGCACGCCAAGGCTCTGCTCCAGTTGGGCGACCTGCTTGCTGATAGTCGACTGGCTGGCGTGGCGGACCTGAGCCGCCTGGGTGAAGCTGCCCTGGCGGACCACTTCGACGAAGCTGCGGAGTTGACGGAATTCCATTCTGGAATGGCTCTCATGCGGACAATTCGCTTTGGGGATGATAGGCCGGGCCTTATCCTTTCTCCATCCCCGATTTCCCAGCCAAGGCCTTTCCCATGTTGCCCCCGCTCGTCCGCCGTCTGTCCCGCCTTGCCGCCGAACTGGCGGTACTCATCGCCTTCTGGTGGGCCGGCGGCTGGCTGGCGAAGGCCATCGGCCTGCCGCTGCCGGGCGGGGTGGTCGGCCTGGCGGCACTGTTGCTGCTGTTCGCCAGCGGCCTGCTGCGTCCGGCCTGGCTGCAGGCCGGCGCCGGCCTGTTGCTGGCGGAGATGTTGCTGTTCTTCATCCCGGCGCTGATGAGCCTGCTCGACTACGGCGCGCTGCTACGCAGCGAGGGCTGGCGCATCCTCCTGGTGATCATGCTCAGCACCCTGCTGGTGATGCTGGTCACCGCGGTGTCGGTGGAGTGGATGTGCCGCTGGAGGGCGCGCCATGAGTCTCGATAAGCAAGCCCTGTTCTGGTTGGCGGCGACCGTCGGCGGCTACCTCCTGAGCCGCCAGCTGTACCGCCGGGTGAAGTGGTACTGGCTGTCGCCCATCGTGTTCGTCCCGGTGCTGCTCTACGCCCTGGCGATTCCCACCCATACCCGCTACGCCGACTACGCCCGCGACACCAATTGGCTGGTGGCGCTGCTCGGTCCGGCGACGGTGGCCTTCGCCATCCCGATCTGGCAGCAGCGCGAGCTGCTGATGCGCCACTGGCCGGCGCTGCTGGCCGGGATGTTCGCCGGCACCGCGGTGGCCATCGGCAGCTCCTGGGCGCTGGCCCAGGCCCTGGCGCTGGACGGCCAGGTCACGCTGTCGTTGCTGCCGCGCTCGATCACCACGCCGTTCGCCATGGAGATGTCCCACGACCTGGGTGGCGTGCCGGAACTGACCGCCGCCTTCGTGATGATCACCGGGGTGTTCGGCGCGGTGATCGGCGGCACCCTGCTGCGCGTCCTGCGCTTGCGCACGCCGCTGGCCCGCGGCGCGCTGTTCGGCGTCGGCGCGCACGGCGCCGGCACCAGTCGGGCCTACGAGTTCGGCGGCGAGGAAGGTTCGGCGGCCGGTCTGCTGATGGTTCTCACCGGGCTGTTCAACCTGCTGGTCGCGCCCCTGGTCGCCCACTGCCTGTAGCCTGCGCGCATAGGCCGGCTGAATCCTCCGCCATTCAGCCGGCGCGCGAGTGTAAGCCCGGCGACAGTCGCCGGAGGAGGGCGGGGCTAGACTGCGGGCATCCGATAACGACAAAAGAGGATGCCGCCGTGACCGCCGTTCACTCCCTGCCCGCCGATGTGCAAGCCCAGGTCTCCGCCGCCGAATGGCAGACCCGCGTCGATCTCGCTGCCTGCTACCGGCTGGTCGCCCTGCACGGTTGGGACGACCTGATCTTCACCCACATCTCGGCCAAGGTGCCGGGCACCGAGGACTTCCTGATCAACCCGTTCGGCCTGATGTTCCACGAGATCACCGCCTCCAGCCTGGTGAAGGTGGATGCCAGCGGCAAGAAGCTGATGGACAGCCCCTACGAGATCAACCCGGCCGGCTACACCATCCATAGCGCGGTGCACGAGGTCCGCCACGACGTCGAGTGCGTGCTGCACACCCATACCGCCGCGGGGATCGCGGTGTCCTGCCAGAAGCAGGGCCTGTTGCCGCTGTCGCAGCAATCGTTGTTCGTGCTCTCCAGCCTGTCCTACCACGCCTACGAGGGCGTCGCCCTGAACCATGAGGAAAAGGCCCGCCTGCAGGCCGACCTGGGGGCCAGCAATTTCCTGATCCTGCCCAACCACGGCCTGCTCACCTGCGGCGGTTCCATCGCCGATACCTTCCTCATGATGTTCACCCTGCAACGCGCCTGCGAGGTACAGGTGATGGCGCAGAGCGGCGGCGCCGAGCTGATCCACATCCCGGGGCAGATCCTCGCCGGCGCGCGCGACATGATCGCCGGGGTGATGCGCAGCAAGACCGGCATGGGCGGCCAGCTCGCCTGGCCGGCGCTGCTGCGCAAGCTCGACCAGCAGAACCCGGGCTACCGCCAGTGACCGCGGCGCTGCCCGGCATTCCACTGGAGGCCTGGCGGAGGCGCGGCCGCACCCTGGATTTCAAGGGCTTCCCGATCCGCTACTGGGAAGCCGGGCAGGGTCGGCCGTTGCTGCTGATCCACGGTTTTCCCAGCGCCGCCTGGGACTGGCACTACCTCTGGGAGCCGCTGGCGCAGCGCTACCGCGTGCTGGTCTGCGACCTGCTCGGCTTCGGCGATTCGGCCAAGCCGCGCGCCCATCGCTACAGCCTGCTGGAGCAGGCCGACCTGCAACAGGCGCTGCTCGGCCGCCTGGGAATCGACGAGCCGCTGCACGTGCTGGCTCACGACTACGGCGACAGCGTCGCCCAGGAACTGCTCGCCCGCCATCACGAAGGCCGGCTGCGGCTCGCCTCCTGCGTGTTCCTCAATGGTGGGCTGTTCCCGGAAACGCACCGCCCGGTGCTCAGCCAGAAGCTGTTGCTGAGCCCGTTGGGCGGGCTGTTCGGCCGGCTGTTCGACCGCCGCGCCCTGGCGCGCAACTTCGCCAAGGTCTTCGGCCCGCGCAGCCAGCCCGGCGAGACCGAGCTGGATGCCTTCTGGAGCCTGATCGAAAGCAACCAGGGGCAGCGGGTGATGCATCGCCTGATCCGCTACATCGTCGACCGCCGCGAGCAGCGTGAGCGCTGGGTGGCGGCGTTGCAGCACGGCGGGGTGCCGTTGCGGGTGATCGACGGCGCCGTCGACCCGATCTCCGGGGCGCACATGGTCGAGCGCTACCGGCAACTGGTCGCCGATGCCGACTGCGTGCTGCTCGATGGCATCGGCCATTATCCGCAGATCGAAGCGCCGGCGGCGGTGCTCGAACATTACCTGGCGTTTCGCGCCCGACTGGATGATTCAGAGTTTTCTTAAGCGAGTTTGAGATTGCAGCAAGTGCCATCGCGCAAGGATCGGGGCTAGGGTGCTGGCGCCTCGCTGGACGAGGCGTTTCGTCACCCATGGAGGTCTCCATGCACGATCCCGTTTCTCCCTTGCGCGTGTTCGACGAGGGCTCTTGGTTGTTCCGCCAGATGGTGCAGGCGCAACCGTTCATCCGCCAGTCCGGGATGGTCCTCGCCGAACTCGGCCTGCTGCTGGCGCTCGGGCTCGGCTACCTGTGCTGGCAGGAAGGCAGTCGCTGGTACGCCGTCGGCGCCGGCCTCGCGTTGCTCGGCAGCCTGCTGCTGGTGGTGGTCCGGCACAACTACGACTGGTGGCTGTTCAAGCTCGGCCCGCGTGGCCGGCTGTACATTCCGTTCGACTGAAGCGGAACATCCCGCTGCCTTATCGGGCGCCATTCATGGCGGCGCGAAGCCTTGTCCCCGCCGGCGGGCTGGCCGACACTCGGGCAATCCTTCCTACTGCCCTGGAGTCCCGAACATGAGCGATGCCCTGCGTTTCGACGACCAAGTCGTGATCGTCACCGGAGCCGGCGGCGGCCTTGGCCGCGCCCACGCCCTGCTGTTCGCGAAGCATGGCGCCCGGGTGGTGGTCAACGACCTCGGCGGCAGCACCCATGGCGAAGGCGCCAGTGCCTCGGCGGCGGACAAGGTGGTGGCGGAGATCCGTGCCGCCGGCGGCACCGCGGTGGCCAACCACGACTCGGTCACGGACGGCGGCAGGATCGTGGAGAACGCGCTGGACGCCTTCGGTCGCGTCGACGTGGTGGTCAACAATGCCGGCATCCTGCGTGACAAGACCTTCCACAAGATGGAGGACGCCGACTGGGACCTGGTCTACCAGGTGCATGTCGAAGGCGCCTACAAGGTCACTCGCGCCGCCTGGCCGCACTTGCGCGAGCAGGCCTACGGGCGGGTGGTGTTCACCTCCTCGACCTCGGGCATCTACGGCAACTTCGGCCAGAGCAACTACGGCATGGCCAAGCTCGGCCTCTACGGCCTGACCCGCACCCTGGCCCTGGAAGGGCGCAAGAACAATATCCTGGTCAACGCCATCGCCCCCACCGGCGGTACGCGGATGACCGAGGGGCTGATCCCGCCGCAGGTCTTCGAGCAGCTCAAGCCGGAGCTGGTCAGCCCGCTGGTGGTCTACCTCGGCAGCTCGGCCTGCGAGGATACCTCGGGGCTCTATGAGGTCGGCGGTGGCTGGATCGGCAAGGTACGCTGGGAACGCAGCCTGGGCTTCGGCTTCGATCCGAAGGCCGGCTTCGACGCCGAGGACGTGGCCGCGCACTGGCAGCAGATCTGCGACTTCGAGAACGCCGCGCACCCGGCGGACAACGTCGAGGCGCTCCGTGAAATGATGGCCAACCTGCAGAAGCACGCGCTCTGAGACGCCCGGCGGATGCGGCGCGGCCGCGGGAAAAGGACTAAGGTGAAGACCGGCTGACGCCGGTCTTCTGCCATCCGGCCGGTGTCTTTTTTCGCTTTTTCCGCAGGGAGTCTGTCATGAGTGTCATCGTCGAACGCAACGGCCCGGTCACCACCCTGGTCATCGCTCGCCCGGAGCGGCGCAATGCGGTGGACCGGCCGACCGCCCAGGCCCTGGCCGACGCCCTGCGCGAGTTCGAAGCGGACGATACGGCGCGGGTCGCGGTACTCACCGGCAGCGGCGGCAATTTCTGCGCCGGCGCCGACCTGGCGGCGGTGGCCGAGGATGGCGAGCGGCGCAATCGCCTGGAGGCGGAGGGCGACGGACCGATGGGGCCGAGCCGCATGCAGCTCGGCAAGCCGCTGATCGCCGCCATCGAAGGTTATGCGGTGGCCGGCGGGCTGGAGCTGGCGCTGCTCGCCGACCTGCGGGTGATGGCCGAGGACGCTATCTGCGGAGTGTTCTGCCGGCGTTTCGGGGTGCCGCTGATCGATGGCGGCAGCGTGCGCCTGCCACGGATCGTCGGGCAGGGCCGGGCGCTCGACCTGATCCTCACCGGGCGTCCGGTGAAGGCCGACGAAGCGTTGCAGATCGGCCTGGCCAACCGGGTGGTGCCGAGCGGTTCGGCGCGAGCCGAGGCCGAGGAGCTGGCGGCGGAACTCGCCGCCTTCCCGCAGACCTGCATGCTCGCCGATCGCGCCAGCGTATACGCGCAGTGGGAACTGTCCTTCGACGTGGCCCTGGCCAACGAATTCCAGGGCGGGCTGGCGGTGATCGAGAGCGGCGAGACCCTGGAGGGCGCGCAGCGCTTCAAGGACGGCGAGGGGCGCCACGGGCGCTTCGAGTGACGCCGTCGCGCCGCCCGGGCTAGCGGTGGATGATCACGTAGCTCTTGCGCACGGTTTCCTGCACATCCCACACGCCGAGACTGTTCTCCGGCAGCAGCAGGGCATCGCCGGCCTCGATGCGGATGGTCTCGCCGCCGTCCGGGGTGAAGGTGCAGCGGCCTTGCAGGAAGTGGCAGAACTCCTGCTCGACGATCTGCCGCCGCCAGCGTCCGGGGGTGCATTCCCAGATGCCGGTTTCCACCTGGTCGGTGCGCTCCACGGCGTAGGCGCGGGTCTGCGCGACCGGCTCGCCAAGGGGCACCGCGACCGGGCTGGCGGCGCCAAGATCGGCGCCGGCGGTATTTTTCAGAAGGGTCAGGGCCATGCGGTTTTTCCTCTGTGGAAGGTGGAGGGGATTCTCAGCGCATCAGGCTTTCCATGCCGGCCGCGAGGGTTTGCGCCAGGCTGCGGCGCCAGGGCGCGCTGTGCGGGTCGGCAAGGACCCGGTCCTCATGGACGAAACTGCGGATGATCGCGTTGTAGCCGAGCCAGCGGCAGGGTTCCGGTTCCCAGCGGGCCAGGCTGTCCAGCGGACGCTCGCCCAGCACCCAGGGCTGCCGCAGCAGCTCGCTGTCCTCACCGAGGATCAGCGCGGCCAGGGTGCGGCCGCCGAGGTTGCTGGCGCCGACCCCTTCGCCGCCGTAGCCGCCGGAGAGGGCGATGCCACTGGCGCGGTCGAGCAACATGTGCGGGCGGAAGCGCCGGGCCATGCCGAGGTTGCCGCCCCAGGTGTGGCTGATCCTGGCGTCCTTGAGCAGCGGGAAGAGTTCGCCGAACAGGTAGCGACGCAGGCCGACTTCCTCGTCGTCGAGGCTGAAGTCGCTGCGCAGCTTGCCGCCGAAGCGGTAGCCGCCCCGCGCGCCGAAGGCCAGGCGGTCGTCGGCGGTGCGCTGGCCATAGGTGACCTGGCGGCTGAATTCGCTGAAGGCCTGGCCGCGCTCCAGGCCGATCTCCGCCCAGACCGACGACGGCAGCGGCTCGGTGGCCACCAGCAGACTCTGCACCGGCAACTGGTAGTGGCCCAGCGGCGGCAGGCTGGCGGCGTAGCCTTCCACTGCCGGTACGATCCATTCGGCGCGCAGTTCGCCGCGCTCGGTGCGCAGCAGGCCGCGTTGCCAGTGCAGCACCCGGCTCTTCTCGAACAGCCGCACGCCCAGGCGCTCCACCGCGCGGGCCAGGCCGCGCGCGAGCCTGGCCGGCTGGATGGTGGCGCAGTGCGGCGAATGGATCGCCCCGTAGCTGCCGGGGATGCGCAACTGCTGGTCGAGTTCCTGCGGCGTCAGCCAGCGGTAGTCGCTTTCGTCCAGGCCTTCGGCATAGAGATCATGCAGATAGGCGCGCAGGCGGCGTTCCTGTTCCGGGTAGCGCGCCGCGCAGTAGAGCACGCCGCCCTTGCGGTAGTCGCAGTCGATGCCTTCCTCTTGCAACACCCGCGCGACTTCGTCGGGAATCCCGTGCAGCAGGTCGTAGCCGGCCCGGCGCCGCTCCGGCGGCAAGCCGGCGAGCAGGCCGTCCTCGCCGAGCAGGTTGCCCATCAGCCAGCCGCCGTTGCGCCCCGAGGCGCCGAAGCCGGCGGTTTCTGCCTCGACGATGGCGACGCGCAACTGCGGCGCCCGGCGCTTCAGGTAATAGGCGGTCCAGAGGCCGGTGTAGCCGGCGCCGACGATGGCCACGTTGACCTCGAGGGATTCTTCCAGGGACGGGCGCGCTTCGAGCGGATCGTCCAGTTGATTCATCCACAGGCTGAGGTGGCGCCAGGCCGACATAGAGGGCTCCATAGCGAGAGGGAAGGGGGAATGCGGCGAGAGTAGGAAGATGCCGTGCGCCTGTCGTGCGCGCGGGTCCGCTGGGAAATCTCAGCGGCGCGACGACAGGCGCTTCAGGTATTCGCGCGGAGACTGGCCGGTGTGCTGGCGGAAGCAGCGGTAGAAGGCCGACAGCGAATTGAAGCCGGCGGCGAAGGCCAGTTCGTCGACCCGTCCGGGCAGCTCGCCGGAAAGCTGGCCGAGCAGGTGTTGCAGGCGGGTCTGGTTGACGTACTGGTAGAAGCTCAGGCCGAGCACCTGGTTGAGCAGGTAGGAAATCTGGTTGCGCGTATAGCCGGTGGCATTGGCCACCTGGGTCAGGTCCAGGTCCGGATCGAGATAGGGCTGGGCCTGCTGGAAGTAGTGCTCCAGGTCGCGTGCCAGCAGGCTCAGCTGCTTGGCCGAAAGCCCCAGGCGGCTGGCCGGCGGCCGGCCGTCGCCGCCGGCCTGGGCTCCGCCGCCGCTTTCGTGGACCAGCGAGGCGTATTCGTTGATGCGCCAGATCAGGCCGTCGCGCACGGTGATCGCCTCGCTGGCGCGGAACGAAGCCAGGCGGCCGCTGAGGGTCACCCGCAGGCGGTACTGGATGAAGGCGGTATCGCCGTCGAAGCGGATACGGTCGGTGTGCTCCAGCGACTCGTCGGGGCCCTTGGGCATGGTCGCCTCGACGTACTCGCGGAGATCGGCCAGGCGCATCCGGCGGTTCTGGAAGAAGTCGTTGTATTCGACCTCGGGATGATAGAGCGCCATCACCGCGTCGATGTCGCGGTGCTTCCAGCTGAGGTGATAACGCATGACCGTCTCGCGGGTGGCGTCGGCGAGATCGCGGTCGGCGGGAATGGTCTGTTCGGGCTGCATGCAGCGAAGGATGCCATCGCCGCCGCCGGCGGAACAGTGCCGCGCTGTCATCCATGCACTGGATGACGGCGTATCCATCCTGCATATGGCGTTCGCCGAGGCGCTTTCCAGGGCCCCTGTTCACTCTTTCGGGCGACAACCGGAATACCTCCTTGGTGCGCTTACCGCCGTTCGGGCCGCTGGGTAGGGTGTAGCCACCTCGACCCTGTCAGGAGAGCCGCATGACAACAACAAAAAGGCGCGGAATCTTCCCTCTGCACGCACTCGCTGCGGCCACAGCCCTGGGTTGCGCCACCCAGGCCTCGGCCGTGTCATTCAACATCGGGGAGATCGAAGGGCAATTCGACTCGTCGCTGTCGGTGGGGGCCAGCTGGTCCATGCGTTCCGCCGACAAGGACTACATCGGCACCCGCAACGGCGGCCACGCCTCGTCGCAGACCTCCGACGACGGCCGGCTGAACTTCAAGAAGGGCGAAACCTTCTCGAAGATCTTCAAGGGCATCCACGATCTCGAACTCAAGTACGGCGACACCGGCGCGTTCTTCCGTGGCAAGTACTGGTACGACTTCGAGCTGAAGGACGAACACCGCCTGCTCTACGACATCGACGACCACAATCGCAAGGAGGGCGCCAAGTCCTCCGGGGCGCAGCTGCTCGATGCCTTCCTCTACCACAACTACAGCATCGGCGACCTGCCCGGCAGCGTGCGGGTCGGCAAGCAGGTGGTGAGCTGGGGCGAGAGCACGTTCATCCAGAACTCGATCAACAGCATCAACCCGATGGACGTCGCCGCGTTCCGCCGGCCCGGCGCGGAGATCAAGGAAGGCCTGATCCCGGTGAACATGCTCTACCTGTCCCAGGGCATCAGCGACGCGCTGACCGTCGAAGGCTTCTACCAGTTGGAGTGGGACCAGACGGTGATCGACAACTGCGGCACCTTCTTCTCTACCACCGACGTGGTCGCCGATGGCTGCGAGCGGATGGTCTACGCCGGCAGCGACTTCGACCCGAACCCGGCCAACGGCTACCGCTACCTGCCGCGCGCCGGCGATCGCGATGCCCGCGACAGCGGCCAGTGGGGCCTGGCCCTGCGCTGGTACGCGGCGGAGCTGAACGACACCGAGTTCGGCCTGTACGCGATGAACTACCACAGTCGCAACCCGTACTACAGTGTGATCGCCGGCAACGGCCTGGCCACCTCCGACCCGGTCACCGGGCGCTCCACCGGCTATTACTTCATCGACTATCCCGAGGACATCCGCCTCTACGGCCTGAGCTTCCAGACCAACATCGGCAGCACCTCGGTGGCCGGCGAGCTGAGCTACCGGCCGAACATGCCGCTACAAATCAACAGCACCGACATGTCGATCGCCGCGATCTACCCGACCACCCTGTTCGGCAACCCGATCTACGACAGCGGCTTCGCCACCCCGCGCGCCGGCGAGGTGATCAACGGCTACGTGCGCAAGCCGGTGACCCAGGCACAGGTGACCGTCACCCAGTTCTTCGACCGGGTACTGGCGGCCGACCGCCTGACCGTGGTCGGCGAAGTCGGCTACAACCACCTCAGCGGGGTCGACGGCGACGACCTGCGCTACGGCCGCGACGCCATCTATGGCATCGGCGAACTGCCGAACAACGCCTTGTGCACCGGCGCGCTCAACGTGGCCAACCCGCAGGAGTGCAACAGCCACGGCTTCTACACCCGCAACTCGTGGGGCTATCGCCTGCGCGGGATCCTCGAATATCCCAACGTGTTCGCCGGGGTCAACCTGAAGCCGAACCTGGCCTGGTCGCACGACGTCGAGGGCTACGGGCCGAACTTCAGCGAGGGCGCCAAGGCCGTCAGCGTCGGCCTCGATGCCGACTACCAGAACACCTATACCGCCAGCATCAGCTACACCGACTTCTTCGGCGGCAACTACAACCCGATCAACGACCGCGACTTCCTCGCGGTGAGCTTCGGGGTGAACTTCTGAGGTCCGCCGCCCCTCGGGGCGGCCGCTTTCGCGGATACGAACAAGGATAACGACGCATGAAAACAGCACGACTCCTGTCCTCCGGGGCGCTGGCCCTCAGCCTGCTGGCCGGTTCGGTGACGGCGGCGGTTTCGCCCGACGAGGCCGCCAAGCTCGGCAGCAGCCTGACCCCCATCGGCGCGCAGAAGGAAGGCAACGCCGACGGCAGCATCCCGGCCTGGACCGGCGGCCTCGCGGCCAGCGCCGGCAAGGTCGATGGCAAGGGCTTCCTTTCCGATCCCTTTGCCGACGAGAAGCCGCTGTTCACCATCACCGCGCAGAACGTCGAGCAATACAAGGACAAGCTCTCCGACGGCCAGTTGGCGATGTTCAAGCGCTACCCGGAAACCTACCGGATCCCGGTGTACAAGACCCATCGCACGGTGGCCCTGCCGGCCGAGATCGACGAGGCGGTCAGGCAGAGCGCGCTGAACGTGCAGCCGATCAACGACGGCAACGGCCTGTCGAATTTCGAGAAGAGCCGCTACTACGCCTTCCCGATCCCGAAGAACGGTGTCGAAGTGCTCTGGAACCACATCACCCGCTACCGCGGCGGCAACCTCAAGCGCACCATCGTCCAGGCCACCCCGCAGACCAACGGCAGCTTCACGCCGATCCGCTTCGAGGAGTCGGTGGCATTCCCGCAGAACATGCCCGACCTCGACCAGAGCAAGGCGACCAACATCCTCACCTTCTTCAAGCAGCAGGTGACCGCGCCGGCGCGCCTGGCGGGCAACGTGCTGCTGGTCCACGAGACCCTCGACCAGGTCAAGGAGCCGCGCCTGGCCTGGGTCTACAACGCCGGCCAGCGCCGCGTGCGGCGCGCCCCGCAGGTGGCCTACGATGGCCCGGGCACCGCCGCCGACGGCCTGCGCACCTCGGATAACTTCGACATGTTCTCCGGCGCCCCGGACCGCTACGACTGGAAGCTGGTCGGCAAGCGCGAGATGTACATCCCCTACAACGCCTACAAGCTCAACGACCCGACCCTGAAGTACGGCGACATCATCAAGGCCGGGCACATCAACCAGGACCTGACCCGCTACGAGCTGCACCGGGTGTGGGAAGTGGTCGGCACGGTGAAGCCGGGCGAGCGGCACATCTACGCCAAGCGCCACATGTACATCGACGAGGACAGCTGGCAGATCGCCCTGGTCGACCACTACGACGGTCGCGGCCAGCTCTGGCGGGTCGGCGAGGGCCACGCGCAGTACCACTACGACCAGAAGGTCGCCGGCTACACCCTGGAGGCGCTCTACGACGTGATCGCCGGTCGCTACCTGGCGCTGGGCATGAACAACGAGGAGAAGCGCGGCTACGAGTTCGGCTTCAAGGCCTCGTCCGCCGACTACACGCCGGCCGCCCTGCGCAACGCCGGGGTACGCTGAGTCCCGGCCAGTCGCGACGAGCGTGGCGGCTTGTGCCGACGCGCTCGTTCGTTATGACGGCCCATCACCCGGCGCAATCATCGTTCAGCAGCGGGGCAGGCGCGGTCTAGGCTCCCGGCAAGGCGCTTCGACAGAACAAGAGCACTGCCATGACCGAGCCGACCGAGCTGCCCGCCGCCTTGCCGCGGCTGCCGCCGCAGCACCTGCCGCGGCCCCGTTTGCACCAGCCGCTGCTGCGCGGCGAATGCCGCCTGCGACTGCTCTGCGCGCCCGCCGGCAGCGGCAAGACCGTCCTCCTCGGAGAATGCGCGCGGCGGGCGCCGCCTGGCGTGCAGGTGGTCTGGCTGGCGCTGGGCGGGGAAGCGCTGGACCCCGCGACCTTCCGCCGCCGCCTGGCCGGCGCCCTCGGCTTGCCCGAGGACAGCGACGAAGCGCAGCTGTGCCGGCGGCTGCGCAACGCTTCCGCGCTGTGGCTGCTGCTCGACGATTACCCACGGCACCCCGACCCCGCCCTCGACGCCTGCCTCGATCGCCTGTTGAGCGCGGCCTCGCCACGGGTGGGCTGGTGGCTGGCGAGCCGGCGGCGGCCGCAGTGCAACCTGGCGCGGTTGCTGCTGGAAGGGGAGTTGCTGGAGGTCGACGGCGGCCTGCTGGCGTTCGATGCCGACGAGGTCGCCGAACTGCTCCGCCTGCACGGGCGCAGCGCCGATGCCGCTACGGCCGGGACACTGCTGGAACGCAGCGGCGGTTGGTGCGCCGCGTTGCGCTTGCGCCTGCTGGTCGGCGAAGAGACGGCCGGACCGTTGTTGCAGGAATACCTCCAGCACGAGTTGCTCGACGAGCTGCCGCCGCCGCTGGCCGACGCCGCGCGTGCCCTGGCCTGGCTGCCGCAAGTCGGTCCGGAGCTGTTCCGCCGGCTGTTCGAGGAGCTGCCCCACGGGCTGGACGACCTGTTGGCGCGGGGCTTCCCCCTGCTGGCCGATGCGAACCAGCGCTACAGCCTGCCACCGGCGATCCGCGAGGCCTGGCGCGAAGCGCCGCAGCGCCCGCAGCGGGACTTCCACCGGGAAGCCTGCGAATGGTTCGCCGAACACGGCGAGACCCGCGAGGCGGTCGACCAGGCGCTGGCCGCCGACGAACCGGAAACCGCCGCCGGATTGTTGCAGAAGCTCACCGAGGAGCAATTGCTGCACGGCCACAACATCGGCATGGTCCTGGCCCTGCGCGACGAACTGCCGGCGGCGCTGCTGGCCAGCACGCCGCGCCTGGTGATCCTGAATGCCTGGGCGCTGCTCTACGCCGGACGCCTGGCCGAAGCCGAGGACTGCATCGGCCAGTTGGCGCGCTTCCTGCCGATGCCCTCGGCGTCCCGCCAGCGGGTGCTGCTGGCGCAATGGCAGGGCTTGTTCGGGATCCTCCTGCACTGCCGCGGCGAGCGCGGCGCCGCCGACTACCTGCGCGAGGCGCTGGAGCAACTGCCGGAGGACGCCTGGTCGCAGGGACTGATCTGCCGCTCGGCGCTGATGCAACTGGCGATGATCGAGGGGCGGATGGACCAGGCGCGGTTGATCGGCCGCGATGCCTTGCGCCTGGCGCGCGAGCACGACAGCCTGATCTTCGAGGCGTTGATCGAACTGGAGCGGGCGCAGTGGCTGGAGCAGCGCGGCGAACTGCTGCGCGCGGAAGGCGTCCTCGATCGCGCCCAGCGCTACCTGGAGGACCTCGGCCAGCAGGGCAGCCCGATGCTCGGCCGGATCGCCCTGCGCCGCGCGCGCCTGTGCCTGCAGCAGGGCCGCGAGGTCGAGGCCGGGCACTGGTATCGGCTGGGGCTGGAGCAGGCACGGGAGAATCTCGATCCCTGGGCGCTCTACGGCTACCTGGGACTGGCCTTGCTGGAGGCCGGGCAGGGCGACCTGGACGCGGCGTTCAACCGCCTGCTGGAGGTCGAGCGGCTGATGCAGCAGCGCCATGTCCCCGATCCGCTGTATCGCGGCGCGCTGCTGCTGGTCAGCTCCGCCCTGACCCTGCAGCAGGGAAGGCCGGCGCAGGCGCGGGAGATCCTGCTGCGGGTCCGCGCCTACTTCCAGCCGGGACGGGCGCGCCTGTCGCCGCCCTCCGAACCGGAGCTGGAAGCGCGGGTAGAGCACCAATTGGCACTGGCCGAACTCTACAGCGGCGAGGCAGCCGCCGCCGAAGCGCGGCTGCGTGGGCTGCTCGCCATTCTCGAGGCGCAGGGGCGGCAGACGCTGCTTTGCGAAGTGCGCATGGGTATCGCCGAGTGCCAGTTCCTCTCCGGACAATTGCCCCAGGCCCAGCAGACCCTGCGCAGCGGCCTGGAGCTGGCGGAGCGGCTAGGCCTGCAACTGCCGCAGCGGCGACTGCGGGATCGCCAGCCGCAACTGTTCGCCGCCCTGCCGGGGGAAGAAGAGGAGGGGCTCAGTCCGCTCAGTTGTCGGGAGCTGGCGGTGCTCGGCCTGATCGCCCAGGGCTGCTCCAACCAGGAGATCGGCGAGCAACTGTTCATTTCCCTGCACACGGTGAAGACCCACGCCCGGCGGATCAACGGCAAGCTCGGGGTGGCCCGTCGGACCCAGGCGGTGGCGAGGGCCAAGGCCCTCGGCCTGCTCGCCTGAGCGGCCTCAGTGCAGGGCGCGGCCGGTCGGCGGGGCGAGTTCGCCCAGGCGCTGGCCGAGGCGCAGTTGCTCGGTGGGATCGTCGCTGAGCAAGAGCGCGCGCTCCAGGTCGTAGCGTTCCGCCTGCGGGCAATCCAGTTGCCGATAGAGGCCGGCGCGGGCCTCGTGGTCGGCGGCGCCCACCGGGCCGAGTTCGATCACCCGCTGGGCATCCTTCAGCGCGGCCAGCGGCTCGCCGGCGGCGCTGTGCAGTTGTCGCAGGTTGCGCGACAGACGCTGGAGGATTTCCCCGGGAGAGGCCTGCTTCAGGTAGGCGGCTTGCAGCTCGCTCTTCGGCCCTTGCAGGCGCAGCAGCAGTTCGCGGCAGTCGGGGGTATAGAGGCGTCGCCCGGTGGCCGGGTCGAGCAGATGGTCGGCCTGCGGCACGCGCAGCAGGAAGCGTCCCGGGAAGTTCACTCCGACCAGCGGAATGTCCAGCCGCCGCGCCAGTTCCATGGCCACCAGCGCCAGCGACAACGGCTGTCCCTGGCGCCGCTGCAGCACCAGCGGGAGCAGGGCCGAGCGCGGTTGCAGGGGGAAGTCGTCGTCCTCGCAGAAACCCTGTTCGCTCATTCGCCGCAGCAACCCCTGGGCGCGCTCGCTGGCCGAGGCGCGGTCGTCCAGGCTGGCGCCGATCTGCCGGACGAGTTCGTCGAGCTCGCGCAGGGCGTGGGCGGGCGAATACGCCGGGAGGTGCTCCGCGGCGATCCACAGGGCCGCCTCGAACAGCGCTGGCGGTTCCTGGGCGAGACAATCGAGGCAGGCTTGACGCGGGTCCATGGCTTTCCTCCTGGTGCGCCTGGATCGCTGCGGACGGGCCGTTCGGAGCACGCCGGGGCCGGTTTCGAGCGGGCGGACCCCAAGGTTGTAACCGTCCGCCGAAGCTTCGTCCAGTACCCGGCTCGGCGAGCGCCGCGGCCTGGTCGTCGGCCTTGCGGGCGTTTCGCCGACGCCTGCCTATACTGAAGGTGCCGGGCGGCAACGGCCCGGCCCGAACAACAAGCAGCAAGCAGGGGAGCCCCAGCATGTTCGACATGATGGACGCGGCCCGGCTCGAGGGTCTCCACCTCGCCCAAGACCCGGCCACGGGACTCAAGGCCATTATTGCCATCCACAGCACGCGACTCGGCCCGGCTCTGGGTGGTTGTCGCTACCTGCCTTACCCCAACGACGAAGCCGCCATCGGCGACGCCATCCGCCTGGCCCAGGGCATGAGCTACAAGGCGGCCCTGGCCGGGCTGGAGCAGGGCGGCGGCAAGGCGGTGATCATCCGCCCGCCGCACCTGGACAATCGCGGCGCGCTGTTCGAGGCCTTCGGGCGCTTCATCGAAAGCCTCGGCGGACGCTACATCACTGCGGTGGACAGCGGTACCTCCAGCGCCGACATGGACTGCATCGCCCAGCAGACCCGCCACGTCACCAGCACCACCCAGGCCGGCGACCCCTCGCCGCATACCGCCCTCGGCGTGTTCGCCGGGATTCGCGCCAGCGCCCAGGCGCGCCTCGGCAGCGACGACCTGGAAGGCCTGCGGGTCGCGGTGCAGGGGCTCGGCCACGTCGGCTACGCATTGGCCGAGCAACTGGCGGCGGTCGGCGCCGAGCTGCTGGTCTGCGACCTCGATCCCGGCCGGGTGCAACTGGCCGTCGAGCAGCTCGGTGCCCATCCGCTGGCGCCGGAGGCATTGCTCTCCACCCCTTGCGACATCCTCGCGCCCTGCGGCCTGGGCGGCGTGCTCACCAGCCAGAGCGTCAGCCAGTTGCGCTGCGCGGCGGTGGCCGGGGCGGCGAACAACCAGTTGGAGCGGCCGGAGGTCGCCGACGAGCTGGAGGCGCGCGGCATCCTCTATGCGCCGGACTACGTGATCAACTCCGGCGGCCTGATCTACGTCGCCCTCAAGCACCGCGGCGCCGACCCGCACAGCATCACCGCGCACCTGGCGCGGATTCCCGCGCGGCTCACCGAGATCTATGCCCATGCCCAGGCCGACCACCAGTCGCCGGCGCGGATCGCCGACCGTCTGGCGGAACGGATTCTCTACGGCCCGCAGTGACGGGCCGGCGTTTCCGGCGAGGCCGCCAGCGGGCCTCGCCAGCGGCAGTGCGGGCCACCCCCGCCGCGCCGCGCGTGCACGCCGCCACCCGCGGCGCGACCCTGAGCGGCACGCCTACCCGGCGTGCGGAGGAGGTTTGCGATGGTTCACAACCGGATCGACCCGCCTTTCACCCGCTACCTCGACAGCGACGGTCGGCCCCTCGGCGAGTTGCCCGCCTGGGCCGGCGACAGCGATGCGCTGGTCGGCCTCTACCGGCAGATGCTCCTGACCCGCCTGTTCGACCAGAAGGCGGTGGCCCTCCAGCGTACCGGGCGGATCGGCACCTATGCGCCAACCCTCGGCCAGGAAGCCATCGGAGTGGCCATCGGCAGCCAGATGCGCGCCGAGGACGTGCTGGTGCCGTATTACCGCGATACCGCCGTGCAATTGATGCGCGGCGTGCGCATGGAGGACATCCTCCTCTACTGGGGCGGCGACGAGCGCGGCAGCGACTACGCCGAACCGCTGGCGGCGCAGGACTTTCCCATTTGCGTGCCGATCGCCACCCAGGCCCTGCATGCCTGCGGGGTCGCCTCGGCGTTCCGCATCCGCGGCGAACACCGGGTGGCGGTGACCACCTGCGGCGACGGCGCCACCAGCAAGGGCGATTTCCTCGAGGCGCTGAACGTGGCGGGCGCCTGGCAGTTGCCGGTGCTCTTCGTGGTCAACAACAACCAGTGGGCGATCTCGGTGCCGCGGCGCATCCAGTGCGGCGCGCCGACCCTGGCGGAGAAGGCGGTGGGTGCCGGCTTCCCCGGCGAACAGGTGGACGGCAACGACGTGCTGGCGGTCGCCGAACGCGTCCGCGCGGCCCTGGAGCGCGCGCGCCAGGGCAAGGGGCCGACCCTGCTGGAGTGCATCAGCTATCGCCTCTGCGACCACACCACGGCCGACGACGCCAGCCGCTACCGTTCCGCCGAGGAGGTCAACCAGGCCTGGCGCGAGGAGCCGATCAAGCGCCTGCGCGCCTTCCTCGCCGGCCGCGGCCAGTGGGACGAGGAGCGCGAGCAGGCGCTGGTGGGCGAGTGCCAGGCGCGGGTGCAGGAGGCGGTGGAGCGTTTCGAGACGTTCGCCGCGCAGGCGCCGCAGGCACTGTTCGAGCATGTCTACGCGCGCTGGCCGGCGGTCCTGGAGGAGCAGCGCGAGCAATTGCTGGAGCGCGCCGCGCGGCGGCAGGGAGGGGCCGAACATGAATGAGCGCAACGGCGAAGCGAAACGCCTGGCCCTTCTGGAGGCGGTCAACCTGGCGTTGCACCGGGCCATGGCCGAGGACGAGACGGTGGTGGTGCTGGGCGAAGACGTCGGGGTCAACGGCGGGGTGTTTCGCGCCACCCTCGGCCTGCGCGAGCGCTTCGGCTTCAAGCGGGTGCTGGATACGCCGCTGGCGGAGAACATGATCGCCGGGCTGTCCATCGGCATGGCCGCCCAGGGCCTGAAGCCGGTGATGGAGATCCAGTTCATGGGCTTCATCTACGCCGCCATGGAGCAACTGGTGTCCCATGCCAGCCGCCTGCGCAATCGCACCCGCGGCCGCCTGGCCTGCCCGTTGGTGCTGCGCACGCCGATGGGCGCAGGGATCCGCGCGCCGGAGCACCACAGCGAGGCGACCGAGGCGATGTTCGCGCACATCCCCGGCGTCCGCGTGCTGGTGCCGTCGTCGCCGGCGCGGGCCTACGGCCTGCTCCTGGCGGCGATCGACGATCCCGATCCGGTGATCTTCCTCGAGCCGACCCGGCTCTACCGGATGAACCCGCAGCCGCTGGCGGACGACGCCCGGCGCCTGCCGCTGGACAGTTGCTTCACCCTTCGCGAAGGCGGCGACCTGACCCTGGTCAGCTGGGGCGCCAGCGTCCACGAGACCCAGCAGGCCGCCGAGCGCCTGGCGCAGCGCGGCATCGAGGCCGAAGTGATCGACGTCGCCTGCCTCAAGCCGCTCGACCTCGACACCCTCGAAGCCTCGGTGCGCAAGACCGGTCGCTGCGTGATCGTCCATGAGGCGCCGAAGAGTGGCGGCCTCGGCGGGGAAATCGCCGCGAGCCTCTACGAGCGTGTCCTGTTCGACCTGCGGGCGCCGATCCAGCGGGTCGCCGCGGCCGATATCCCGCCGCCGCTGTACCGCCTGGAAGCGCTGTACATGCCCGCCGTGGAGGACATCCTGGCGGCCTGCGACACCGTGCTCGGCTACGCCTGAGCCAAGGGGAGACGACCATGAAGCACTTCAAGCTGCCCGACCTGGGCGAGGGCCTGCAGGAAGCGGAAATCGTCGAATGGCACGTCAAGGCCGGCGACAGCGTGCGCGCCGACCAGCGCCTGGTCTCGGTGGAAACCGCCAAGGCGCTGGTGGACATCCCTGCGCCCTACGATGGGGTGGTGGGCAAGCTGTTCGGCGCCGAGGGCGACATCCTCCACGTCGGCGAACCGCTGGTGGGCTTCGAGGGCGAGGAGGCGGACGCCGGTACCGTGGTGGGGCGCCTGGAGGGCGGCGGTAGCGCCCTGGAGGACCGTTTCTTCATCGGCGCCGCACCGTCCACCCGCGAACACCTGGCACCGCGCGCGACCCCGGCGGTGCGCCAGTTCGCCCGCCAGCAGGGCGTCGAACTGGCCGGCCTGAGCGGCTCCGGCCCGGATGGCCTGATCACCCGCGCCGACGTCGAGGCCGCCGCCCAGGGCGCCCGCGAACGCTTCGGCGGCGAGCGCTTGCGCGGGGTACGGCGGAGCATGGCGCTGAACATGGCGCGCTCGCATGCCGAGGTGGTGCCGGTGACGATCTACGGCGACGCCGACCTGCATCGCTGGAAGACCGCACGCGACCCGTTGATCCGCCTGGCCCAGGCGCTGGCCGAGGCCTGTCGCGCCGAGCCGACCCTCAACGCCTGGTTCGATGGCGCCTCGTTGTCGCTGAAACTGCATGAGCGGCTCGACCTGGGGATCGCCGTGGACACCCCGGACGGCCTGTTCGTGCCGGTGCTGCGCGACGTCGGTGCGCGTTCGGCGGAGGACCTGCGCGCCGGTATGCGGCGCCTGCGCGAAGACGTCCAGGCACGCTCGATCCCGCCGGCGGAAATGCTCGGCGCGACCCTGACCCTATCCAACTTCGGCACCCTGTTCGGCCGCTACGCCAACCCCGTGGTGGTGCCGCCGCAGGTGGCCATCCTCGGCGCCGGCGGCATCCGCGACGAAGTAGTGGCCTGGCGCGGCGAGATGGCGATCCACCCGATCCTGCCGCTCTCGCTGAGCTTCGATCACCGCGCCGCCACCGGTGGCGAGGCGGCGCGTTTCCTCAAGGTACTGGTGAACGCCCTGGAGCAGCCCGACGGCTGATCAGCGCCGGCGCTCCAGCCACCATGCCAGCAGCGCGCCGAGGGCATAGGCGAGCAGGTCGAAGCCGTCGGCGGTGCTACCGAGAACGATGCGCAGCACGGGGCTGGAGAATTGCCAATGCAGTTGCGCCGCCAGGTACTGGCCCAGTTCCAGCAGCGCGCCGACGCCAAAGGCGGCGGATGCCAGCCAGGCGGCCGGCGCCCTGAGCGCGCTGCCCATCAGGTAGTAGAGCCAGACCACCGCCAGCAGGTCGCCGCCGAAGCTGCGTATCCAGCCCCAATGCCGGCCCAGGGTGGCGAGCAGGACCAGCAGGCCGAACAGCAGCAGTGCCAGCAGCAGGCTGCGCCGGTCCAGGCGCCAGCGTCGGGAGCGGACGGGGGAGGCGGGGAGAGCGGGCATGGGGCCTTCCTGGTCGATGGGGGTCGGACAAGCGCCGCGCGGACTCAGCGGCGTCGCAGGCTGGCGAGCAACTGCTCGACGAAGGCGTCGCTGCCGGAGCTGTCGAGGTAGTGCACCTGGGGACCGTCGAGCAGGTAGAGCGCGTGGTAGGGCTTGCCGGCCTGGCTGCCGCGCAGGCGATAGACCTCGGTGCCGGCCACGCGGTAGCGGCTGACGCTGGCGCGCCGGTCGCACAGGCCGAGGGCCTGGCGCTGCGCCTGGAGACGCTCGCGCTCGGCGTCGGGCAGGCCGTCCAGCGGCAGGGCTCCGAACAGCAGGCGAACCTGTCGCGGAAGGTCGAGCCGTTCGCCCTCGTCCGCGCCCATCTCGTTGCCTTCGAGCAGGCGGTGGGCGAGGTAGTGACCCTCGGCGTAGCGGGCGATCAGCAGGTCGCCGCTGTGCAGCAGGGTGGCGGGGGCCCGTTGCAGGTCGAGTTGCAGCCTGCCGGCGCCGCCCAGGGCCAGGACCTGCGCGGCGCCGGCAGAGACTGCCGGTGTCTCGGCGTCCGTGGCCCGGAACGGGCAGGCGAGGGCAGGGGCACCGGCGAGGCCGAGGAGGACGCACAGCAGGCCGGCAAGTTGTCGCGGCATGTTTCGGCTCCTTGCGCTTTGCTTGCAGCGGCGGCTCATTCGTCCGCGGCGTTTTCCTCGAACAGTTCGTTGAGGGCGTCCGGCTGGTTCTTGAAGGCGCGGGCGAAGGCGTCGCGGTTCTTTGCCATGAAGATGCCGAGTTCTTCCACCTGTTCCTCCTTCAGCGACGGCACCGCCTTCTGCAGCACCTCGGCCAGCGTTTCCGCCAGCTCCAGCATCTTGTCGTAACGATCGGCTTCAGCCTTGTCCATGAACAAACGCTCCTGATCCCGGCTGCTGCGGTACACCACTTCGACGGCCATTCATCACCTCTGTGCCTTCTGAGTCGCAAGGTTGCTTTGACTGGTTATCCATCCAGTATATGGCGTCTTGCCGTCCGTGGATAGCGCCAGGATTGCCGGCGCATTGCCGGGGCGGTCGTCGTCTGACAGAAATGTCACGCCGGGCTCATGAGCCTGACAGTCTCCGCAGCGTAGTTTCAGGCTGAACGTTCTACCAAGGAGACATCCTCATGAGAGTGATCCCGTTGGCACTTGTCGCGCTGCTCGGCCTGGCGCCGCTGGCCCAGGCGCAGCAGCAGCCCTACGGACCCAACCCGGACTCGAAATCGCTCCGCCAGCACTACGTGGAAGGGCGCCTGGACATCGCCCGGGTGATCTACAAGACCGACCTGTGGAGCGCCTGTGGGATCGTCCCGGCGCGCCTGGTCTACGAGGACTCGCAGGGCGAGCGGCATACCGTCGAGTACAAGGCCTGGGGCAGCGGCTGCAGCGGCAATTGAGCGAACCCGGCGCGGCACGGGCCGCGCCGGGTTTTCCTCGGCTCCCGCGCTTCTGCTAAGGTTGCGCGTCTGCCGCCCGTTGCGCGGCGCATACCTTCCGCCCCGCAAGGATGCCCGGCATGCAAGACTTCGGTTTCGCCCTTCTGCTCATCGGCTACGTCTGGTCCGTGGCCAGCGGCGGTCGCCGTTCGATCCCCTGCGCATTGCTCTGCCTGCTGCTGTTTCCGCTGGCGCAACTGGCCTTCGCCATCAACGACGCGCCGATGCGCCCGCCGCTGGCGCTGGCGGCCCTTGGCGCGGGCCTGGCCTACCTCGGCGGCGGCTCGGTGTTCGGCTGAGCCCGGCATCTCACAAGAATACGATTGAAAATCATTATCATAAAAAATATGCTGCTGTCCTTCTGAAAGGACGTGGGTGGATGCGCCGTTGGCGGAGCAGGATCTCAAGGCACTGTTTCTCAGGCATGCCCGGCAGTTGCAGTCGTATCTGTTGCGCAAGACCCGTGATCCACACCTGGCGGCGGACCTGGCGCAGGAAAGCTTCCTGCGCCTGGCCGAGCAGCGGCACAAGGAGCCGATCGAGCATGTCGACGCCTATCTCTACCGCACCGCGCACAACCTCACCATCGACCATTACCGGCAGGAACGGCGGCGCCGCACCGAGACCCGGCCCAACGATGACCTCGCCGGGTTCGTCGCCGACCAGCCCGGCCCCGAGGAGTCCGCGGTGGATGCCGATGCGCTTGCCCGCCTGCGCGAGATAGTCGCCGAACTGCCGCCGCGCACCCGTGAGATCTTCCGTCTCAACCGTCTGGAGGGGCTGACCCATGCCGAGGTGGCGAGACGCCTGGAAATCTCCGATAGCTCGGTGCAGAAGCACCTGGCCCGCGCCCTGGCCCATGTGATGCAGGCACTCGAGGATTCCCGCTGAATGGATTACCGAGTCTTGCCGGTTCGCGCGTCTGAACCTCTATAACGACCAACGAGAGCCGCACGTGAACAGCCCCCAGGAACAACAGCAGATCCGCCAGCAGGCCGCCGAATGGGCGATCCGCCTGGACGGCGGCGACCTCGACCGGACCCGGCGCGAAGCGCTGGACGGCTGGCTGGCGGCCGACCCCCGGCACCCGGCCGCGCTGGCGCTGGCGCAACGGACCTGGAAACAGCTGGGATCGCTGGCCGAACCGCGGACGATGGCTCCGACGCCGGTCGCCAGCGCGCCGCGCCGCGCCGGGGGGCGGCGCAAGGGCTGGCGCGGCTGGGCCGCGGCGGCGGCGGTGCTGCTGGCCCTGGGCAGCGCCTGGAGCGAACGCGACGCCGGCGTGACCTGGCTGGCCGACCACTCTACCGGCAAGGGCGAGGTACGCATCCTGCGGCTGGTGGATGGCAGCGAGGTCGAGCTGGACGCACAGAGTGCCATCGATGTCGCCTACGACAGCCGCGAGCGACGGGTGCGCCTGCTCGAAGGCAGCGCGATCTTCCGCGCCGCCCCCCGCGCGGGCCGGGAGACCCGGCCCTTTGTGGTGGAAAGCGCCGGCGGCAGCACTCGCGCGCTGGGCACTCGGTTCCTGGTCAGCCGCAACGAGGACGGCAGCGTCCAGGTCGGGGTGCTCGAACACCGCGTCGCGGTGGCCCTGGCGCATCCGCGCACGGGGACCGTCGGGCGCCGCGAGCTGGGCGAGGGCGAGAGCCTGCGCTACAGCGCGGAGGGCGGCGTCGAGGCGCCGCTGGGCGGTCGCCTCGACGACCTGACCAGTTGGCGGCGCGGCCTGCTGGTCTTCGACGAGCAGCCGCTGGGCGAGGTGGTGGCGCGCCTCAATCGCTACCGGCCGGGGCATTTGCTGGTGGCTCCCGGTGCGTTGGCGCAGCGGCGGGTCAGCGGCGTATTCCGGGTCGCCGACCTGGAGGCCTCGTTGCAGTCGATCAGCGATGAGCTGGGAGTGCGCAGCCTGGGCCTGGCGGGAGTGACGCTGCTGTACTGAGCGGCGCGATCGCTTCCGAGAGCCTCGACCACGGGCCGGGCAGTCGCCCCGCGCGCTTGTTCCGGCAGGGGCCGGGAAGCGCATTTTCGAGCCGTGGATCCCGCCGGCGAAAAATTTTCTCGATTTCCGTTACTGACTTTCCCTGCCTCCATCGTTCTCTTAACGAGACTGATTCTTATTACATAGAGCGATGGAGTGTAGGCGCTGTCATGAAACATCGTGGATGGAGTGCCGTGCGAGGCGGTCGCAAGGCGGCGCAACTGGCCCTGGGGCTGGGCCTGGTCCTGCTGGGAACGGCCGCGCTACCGCTGCATGCGCAAGACGGGGCGGACTCGGCGAGCCAGCAGCAGACCGCGTTGCGCCGGGTCCGGCTGGACATCCCGGCACAACCGCTGAACCGCGCCCTGCTGCGATTCGCCGAGCAGGCCGGGGTCCAGGTGTTCTTCGACAGCCAGCGTTTCGCCGGTCTCGGCAGCGCGGCGGTGCACGGCGAATACGTGCTGGCCGACGGCCTGAGCCAGATGCTCCAGGGCAGCCCGGTGGAATACCGCTTCTCCGGCAAGGACCAATTGAGCCTGATCCGCGTCAGCCAGGACGACCTGGTGCAGATGTCGCCCTCGGTGATCTCCGCCGCGCGTCCGGACGACTGGGTCTACCAGACGCCGCATTCGGTCAGCGTGATCGGCCGCGAGCAGATCGAGCGCAACCCGCCGCGGCATGCCGCCGACATGCTCGAGGAAACCCCCGGGGTGTACTCCTCGGTGAGCCAGCAGGACCCCGGCCTGTCGGTGAACATCCGTGGCATCCAGGACTACGGGCGGGTCAACATGTCGGTCGACGGCATGCGCCAGAACTACCAGCAGAGCGGCCACCAGCAGCGCAACGGGACGCTCTACGTCGATCCCGAGCTGCTCAGCGAGGTGGTCATCGACAAGGGCGCCAGCTCGGCCATGGGCGGCGCCGGGGTGATCGGCGGGATCGCCAACTTCCGCACCCTGGAGGCCCGCGACCTGGTCAGGCCGGGCAAGCAGGTCGGTGGCCGGGTGCGCCTCACCAGCGGCCTGGGCGGCGACGCCAATGGCACCCACTTCATCGGCAGCGCGGCCTTCGCCATCGGCACCGAGGTCTGGGACATGCTGGTCGCCGCCAGCGAGCGCCACCTGGGCGACTACGACCCGGGGACCAAGGGCAGCATTGGCGAGCTGCGCACCGGCGCCTGGTTCAATCCCGAGGCCGGGCAGCGGGTCAAGCATTCGCCGGTGGCCTACTCCGGCTATGTGATGCGCTCGCGACTGGCCAAGCTTGGCGTCGCCCTGCCGCAGGACCAGCGCCTGCAGTTCAGCTACCTGACCACCCAGGTGTCCTACGACGACGCCAACATGCTCAACACCGAGAACCAGGCGCTCTGGGAAAAGCTCGGCAGCAGCGACGTGCGTGCGCAGAACTTCGCCATCGACTACGGCTACGCGCCGGACAACCCGTTGGTGGACTTCAAGGCCAAGCTCTACTACGTCGACAACCGCAACCGCCAGCAGACCCTGCAACGCGGTATCACCCCCGGCTACTCGATCACCTACCAGACCGACACCTACGGCGCGCAGGCGCAGAACACCTCGACCTTCGCTCTCGACGATCTCTCCACGCTGCGCGCCAACTATGGCCTGGAGTTCTTCTACGACAAGGTGCGGCCGGACTCCAGCCAGCCGCGGGCGAGCACCTCGGCGGTCGGCTTCCCTGCGGCCGAAGGCATGACCCCCAAGGGCGACCGCGCCCTCGGTAGCCTGTTCGCCCGTCTCGACTACGACTACGACGACTGGCTCAACCTCAACGCCGGGCTGCGTTACGACCGCTACCGCCTGCGCGGCGACACCGGCTTCAACGCGCGCACCTTCATCCTTGGCACCACCCGGCAGACCGACATGCCGCTGCAATACGCCGTCGACCGCGAGGAGGGGCGCTTCTCGCCGACCTTCGGCCTGTCGGTCAAGCCCGGCGTCGACTGGTTGCAGTTGTTCGCCACCTACGGCAAGGGCTGGCGCCCGCCGGCGGTGACCGAGAGCCTGATCACCGGCCGCCCCCACGGCGGCGGCGCGGAAAACATGTACCCCAACCCGTTCCTCAGTCCGGAGCGCTCGAAGGCCTGGGAAGTCGGTTTCAACGTGCTGAAGGAGAACCTCTGGTTCAGCGACGACCGCCTGGGCCTGAAGGTCGCCTACTTCGACACCCGGGTCGACGACTTCATCTTCATGGGCATGGGCATGCAGCCGCCGGGCTACGGCATGGCCGGGATCGGCAACAGCGCCTACGTCAACAACCTCGACAGCACGCGCTTCCGTGGCGTCGAGTACCAGCTCGATTACGATGCCGGGCTGGCCTACGGGCAGCTCTCCTACACGCACATGATCGGCAGCAACGACTTCTGTTCGAAGACCGCCTGGCTCGGTGGCGTCACCCAGACGGTGAAGGGCAGCGGTCGCCGCCCGCCGGTGATCGACATGCGGCCGGACGAGCAGGCCAACGCCGCCACCCATTGCAGCGCGGTGCTCGGCTCCGCCGAACACATGCCGATGGATCGCGGCTCGCTGACCCTGGGCATGCGCTTCTTCGACCGCAGGCTGGACGTCGGCGCCCGTGCCCGCTACAGCGAAGGCTACTCGGTGGCTGGCGGCGCCACGGTGTCGCAGGCCGGCGTGTACCCGGCGGACTGGAAGGAATACACCGTCTACGACCTGTACGGCAGCTACCGGGTGAGCGATGAACTGACCCTGCGCCTGGCCATGGAGAACGTCACCGACCGCGCCTACCTGGTGCCGCTGGGCGACGTGCTGGCCTTCACCCTCGGTCGCGGGCGGACCCTGCAAGGCACCCTCGAATACCAGTTCTGACCCCCGTTTTGCCCAGTGAAGGGCAAAACCGGAGCGGGCATCCGTGCGCTCCGGCATTCACCACTCGTTGAATTGGAGTTTTGGCATGAGCATTTCGATTTCCTACAGCACCACCTACAGCGGCTGGACCGTAGCGGATTACCTGGCGGACTGGTCGGCCTACTTCGGCGACGTCAACCATCGTCCGGGCCAGGTGGTGGACGGCAGCAATACCGGCGGCTTCAACCCCGGTCCGTTCGACGGCAGCCAGTACGCGCTGAAGAGCACCGCCAGCGACGCGGCCTTCATCGCCGGCGGCGACCTCCACTACACCCTGTTCAGCAACCCCAGCCACACCCTGTGGGGCAAGCTGGACAGCATCGCCCTCGGCGACACCCTGACCGGCGGCGCCTCCAGCGGTGGCTACGCCCTGGACAGCCAGGAGGTGAGCTTCAGCAACCTGGGCCTGGATTCGCCGATCGCCCAGGGCCGCGACGGCACCGTGCACAAGGTGGTCTACGGCCTGATGAGCGGTGACAGCAGCGCCCTGCAGGGGCAGATCGACGCGTTGCTGAAAGCGGTCGACCCGAGCCTGTCGATCAACTCCACCTTCGACCAGTTGGCCGCGGCCGGCGTCGCCCATGCCACCCCGGCTGCGGCAGCGGCGGAAATCGGCGTGGTCGGCGTGCAGGAACTGCCGCACGACCTGGCCCTGGCGGCCTGAGCAACTGTCCACGATAGCGTTCGTGGACTGCTTGCGCTAAAGGCCGGAGAGGAGTTGGCGCTCCTCTCCGGCGCACGAACCGCCGTCGCTGCGCCTCGCACCCGTGGCGACGGCGGCCCCCGGATTGTTCCTCCGCCGGCCGTGCCCGGCAAGTGGAGACTGCCGCAATGTCCTCCGGGCCCGCTCGCGGCCCGGACACCCACAGGACCCGACTCCGATGAAGCTCCGGCCGGCCTCGCCGCGCAATGAAATCCTCGCCACCCTCGGCCGCTTCCGCCCGGCGCTGCGCAGCGTCGCGCTGTTCACCGCGGTGATCAACCTGCTGATGCTGGCGCCGTCGCTGTACATGCTGCAGGTCTACGACCGGGTGCTCGGCTCCGGCAACCACATGACCCTGCTGATGCTGACCCTCATGGTGCTCGGCCTCTACCTGCTGCTCGGCGCCCTGGAGTGGGTGCGCAGCCTGGTGGTGATCCGCCTCGGCGGCCAGCTCGACATGCAACTCAACCAGCGCATCTACGACGCCTCGTTCCGCGCCAGCCTGGAGCGCGGCGAGCAGGCCGTCGGGCAGGCGCTGAACGACCTGACCAGCCTGCGCCAGTTCCTCACCGGCAACGCCCTGTTCGCCTTCTTCGACGCGCCCTGGTTCCCGCTCTACCTGCTGGTGATCTTCCTCTTCAGTCCCTGGCTCGGCCTGCTCGCCCTGGTTGGGGCGCTGCTGCTGGTGCTGCTCGCCTGGGTCAACGAAAGCCGCTCGCGCGAACCGCTGGCCGAGGCCGGGCAACTGTCGATCCTCGCCACCCAGCAGGCCTCGGCCAACCTGCGCCAGGCGGAAACCCTGGCGGCAATGGGCATGTTGCCGGCCATGCGCGCGCGCTGGTTCGCCCAGCACCAGGCCTTCCTTGCCCGGCAGAACCTCGGCAGCGAGCGCAGCGCGGCGATCGGCGCGACCTCCAAGGGCGTGCGCCTGGCCCTGCAGTCGCTGGTGCTCGGCCTCGGCGCCTGGCTGGCGGTGGAAGGCCTGATCACCCCGGGGATGATGATCGCCGGCTCGATCCTGATGGGCCGCGTGCTCAGCCCCATCGACCAGTTGATCGCGGTCTGGCGCCAGTGGAGCGGCGCGCGGCAGGCCTACCAGCGACTGGCGCGGCTGCTCGAGGAGAATCCGCCGGCTGCCCTGGGCATGCCGCTGCCGGCGCCGCGCGGCGCGTTGCGCGTCGAGCGGCTCTGCGCAGCCGCGCCGGGACGCGAGCAGGCATTGTTGCAGGACCTCGGTTTCGCCCTGGAGCCTGGCGAAGCGCTCGGCGTGATCGGGCCGTCCGGTTCCGGCAAGTCGACCCTGGCGCGCTTGCTGGTGGGCGCCTGGCAGCCGCTGTCCGGCGCGGTGCGCCTGGACGGCGCCGACCTGCGGCAGTGGAGCGCGGCGGCACTGGGGCCGCACATCGGCTACCTGGCCCAGGACGTGCAACTGTTCGCCGGCAGCATCGCCGAGAACATCGCGCGCTTCGCCGAGGTGGATGCCGAGAAGGTGGTGGCGGCGGCGCGCCTGGCCGGCGTGCACGACCTGGTGCTGCGCCTGCCGCAGGGCTACGACACGCGCCTTGGCGACGGCGGCGCCGGACTCTCCGGCGGCCAGCGCCAGCGCATCGGCCTGGCCCGCGCGCTGTACGGGCGACCGGCGCTGATCGTGCTCGACGAACCCAATGCCAGCCTCGACGAGGCGGGTGAGGCGGCCCTGGCCGAGGCCATCGCGGCGATGCGCCGGCACGGCAGCAGCCTGGTGCTGGTCACCCACAAGCCGGCGGTGCTGGCGCTGACCGACAAGCTGTTGTTGCTGCATGGCGGGCGCCTGCAGCGTTTCGGCGCGACCGCCGAGGTGCTTGCCAGCGCCTCGCCGCCGGCCGCTGCGGCCCCGGCGCCGACACGGCCGACGCCGGCGTTCGGTTTCGGCTACCGGCCGGGACCGGGGATGCCGGTCGGCGGTGTGCCGGGAGGAGCGGCGCGATGAGCGGGCAGGCGCGGTTGCGCGAAGTCGGCGCCGGCGGCGCGGCGCTGGAACTGGACGAGAAGCGTTTTTCCCGGCTCGGCTGGGGGCTGGTGCTGCTCGGCTTCGTCGGCTTTCTCCTGTGGGCCGGGTTGGCCCCGCTGGACAAGGGTGTCGGGGTCTCCGGCACGGTGATGGTGGCCGGTAGCCGCAAGGCCGTGCAGCACCCTACCGGTGGCCTGGTCAGGCACATCCGCGTGCACGAAGGCGAGCGGGTGGAGGCAGGACAGGTGCTGCTGGAGATGGACGCTACCCAGGCCCGGGCCCAGGCCGATGGCCTGTTCGCCCAGTACCTGGCGGCGCTGGCGAGTCTGGCGCGGCTGAGCGCCGAGCGCGATGAAAAGGCGCGGATCGAGTTTCCCGCCGAGCTGCTGGCGCTGGACGACCCGCGCCTGCCGACCCTGCTGGAACAGCAGCGGCAGTTGCACGACAGCCGTCGGCGGGCGCTGCGCCTGGAACTCGATGGTCTCGCCGAGACGGTCGCCGGCAGCCAGGCGCAACTGGACGGCCTGCAAGCCGCGCTGCGCAGCAAGGAGCAGCAGCGCGCCGCCCTCGAGGAACAGTTGCGCGGCCTGCGCCAACTGGCCAGCGAGGGCTACGTGCCGCGCAACCGCCTGCTCGACAGCGAGCGCCTGCTGGCCCAGGTCAACGGCGAGATCGCCGGCGACCTCGGCAGCCTCGGCAGTACCCGCCGGCAGATCCTCGAACTGCGCCTGCGCATGGCCCAGCGGCGGGAGAAGTTCCAGGAAGAGGTGCGCGCCAGCCTGGCCGACGCCCAGGTGCGCGCCGAGGAGTTGCGCAATCGCCTGGCCAGCGCGCGCTTCGACCTGGCCAACAGCGAGGTACGGGCGCCGGTCGCCGGCCTGGTGGTCGGCCAGGAAGTGTTCACCGAGGGCGGCGTGATCGCGCCCGGCCAGCAACTGATGGAAATCCTCCCGGAGCGCCAGCCGCTGCTGGTGGACGCTCGGCTGCCGGTGGAGATGGTCGACAAGGTCCGCGTCGGCCTGCCGGTGGAGCTGATGTTCAGCGCCTTCAACCAGAGCACTACGCCGCGGGTGGAGGGCGAAGTGACCCTGGTCTCGGCCGACCGCCTGCTGGACGAGCGCAGCGAGGCGCCGTACTACCGGGTGCGCATCCGCGTAGGCGAGGAGGGCGTACGTCGCCTGGCCGGCCTGGAGATCCGCCCGGGGATGCCGGTGGAGGCCTTCGTTCGCAGCGGCGAGCGCTCGCTGTTGAACTACCTGTTCAAGCCGCTGGCCGACCGTACCCACCTGGCGCTGGGGGAAGAATGAATCGCCTGCGAGCCTGCCTGCTGTCCTCCGCGCTGCTTTCGGCCTCTTCGGCCCAGGCGCTGGGCCGGCTGGACGCCTACCAACTGGCGGTGCGCCACGACCCGACCTTCCAGGCGGCGCTCCACGAGCGCCGCGCCGGCAGCGAAAACCGCGCCATCGGCCGTGCCGGCCTGCTGCCGAGCCTGCGCTACGACTACAACAAGGCGCGCAACGACTCCACCGTCAGCCAGGGCGACGCCCGCGTCGAGCGCGACTATCGCAGCTACGCCTCGACCCTCAGCCTGGAGCAGCCGCTGTTCGACTACGAGGCCTACGCGCGCTACCGCCAGGGCGAGGCCCAGGCGCTGTTCGCCGACGAACAGTTCCGCGGGCGCAGCCAGGAACTGGCGGTGCGCCTGTTCGCCGCCTACAGCGAAACCCTGTTCGCCCGCGAGCAGGTGGTCCTGGCCGAAGCCCAGCGGCGCGCCCTGGAAACCCAGCTGGCGTTCAACCAGCGTGCCTTCGAGGAAGGCGAGGGCACCCGCACCGACCTGCTGGAGACCCGCGCCCGGCTGAGCCTGACCCGCGCCGAGGAGATCGCCGCCAGCGATCGCGCGGCGGCGGCGCGGCGTACGCTGGAGGCGATGCTCGGGCAGGCACTGGAGGATCGCGAACTGGCCGCGCCCATCGAGCGCTTCCCGGCGCTGCGCCTGCAACCGGCGACCTTCGAAGGCTGGCGCCAGGTGGCCCTGCAACGCAGCGCCGAGCTGGGCGCCCAGCGCCATGCGCTGGAGGCGGCAGCCTACGAGGTGGAGCGCAATCGTGCCGGCCACTTGCCCAGGCTCAGCCTCTACGCCAGCAGCAGCAAGACGCACTCGGCTTCGGAAAGCACCTACGAGCAGAAATACGACACCGACAGTGTCGGCCTGCGTCTCAGCCTGCCGCTGTTCGAGGGCGGGCGGGTGTCGGCAGCGACCCGCCAGGCCGGCGACAAGTACGCCCAGGCCCAGGCCGAGCTGGATGCCCAGGTGGCCAGTGTGATCAATGACCTGCACAGCCAGTTCGACCTGACCGCCAGCAGCCTGGCCAAGGTGCGTGCCTACGAGATGGCGGTGGCCGCGGCGCGCGAACAGGTGACAGCGACGCGGCGCAGCGTCGCCGGCGGGGAGCGGGTCAATCGCGACGTGCTGGACGCCGAACAGCAGTTCTACGGCGCCCGCCGCGACCTGGCGGAAGCGCGCTACGCCTACCTCAACGCCTGGCTGCGCCTGCGCCAGCTGGCGGGGGTGCTGGAAGACCGCGACCTGGCGGTGCTGGCTGCCTATTTCGGCGCCGGCGAAGGACGCGCGCAGGTCACCGCTGCCATCAGATAGCTATCGGCCAGCGTGCCTTGCCTTGGGTCATCGCCTGCAACAGTTGCGGCGCGCTGGTGCCGTTTTCGATGGCGATGCCGAAGCGGATGCTCTCGATCATCCGCTGCAACTGTTCCAGGTCATGCAGTTGCGCCGGTCGGATCAGGCGCTTGGCGGCGACCCCGCGTTCGTTGGAGAGGGTGAGGACGATGCTGCCGTCCGGCCGCTCCAGGCTGAGGTTGACCCGGTACTCGGCCTGGAAGGCCTCGGTGAGGAGCTGGAAAGGGCTGCTGTCGGTCATGGCGGACCACCTGAATGCTGTCGTGCTGGTTGGGACTGGGTACCGCCCGGAAAGTTCTTTGTCACCGCCGGGCTGTACCCTGCGCCGACGTGCGGACGTCTATCTGCGCACGTGCCTTGGCCTGGGCCTTGCACGCTTCGGGCCAGGTGGCCGTCGTCTTTGTCGGGAGAAGCTATGAAACAGAATTGGGCCGAGCGCCTGCGCGCAAGCATGCACCACCAGGCGGAGAGCCTCGGCAACCTGCTGGTGGAGGCCTTCCACTACCTGGCCCTGTTCGCCATCGGCGCCACGGTATTCTGGGCGGCGGGCGCGGCTTTCCTGGGGATGGTGAACAAGGGGCATGCGTCGATCGACGACATCCTCCTGCTGTTCATCTACCTCGAGTTGGGCGCGATGGTCGGTATCTACTTCAAGACCAACCACATGCCGGTACGCTTCCTGATCTATGTGGCGATGACCGCGCTGACCCGCCTGATGATCGCCGACATCCAGCACAACCATACGCCGGACGATGGCATCATCCTGGTCTCGGTGGCGTTGCTGCTGCTGGCGCTGGCGATCCTGGTGGTGCGCTTCGCCTCGGCGCGCTTCCCTTCGGCGAAGTCCGACGGCGCCGCCGCGCGGCGGGTGGCGAGCGAGGACGCCGAAGGGGAAGCCTGATTCGTCGCCGCGCCGGAGCCGGTCTCCGGCGCGCTTCCGCCCGGCGCGCCGGCCAGCGCAACGGCCTGGCAATGTACTACCATCGCCCGGTCGTGTTCAGGAAGCCTGCCCCATGAAGGGATGGAAACTCTTTACCCCGTTGCTGATCCTCGCGATCGTCGCCATCACCCTCTACCTGCGCCTGCACAATCCGCCCCTGCTGTTGCAGGGCGAGGCGGACGCCACCAACGTCATCGTTTCCTCCAAGGCCAAGGGCCGGGTCCAGGTGCTGCACGTGCGGCGCGGCGACGAGGTGAAGCAGGGCGACCTGCTGATCAGCCTCGACAGCCCCGAGCTGGAAGCCCAGCTCGATGCCCTGCACGCGGCGCGCAACCAGGCCCAGGCGCAGCTCGACGAGTCGCTCCACGGTACCCGCGAGGAGAGCATCCGCGCGCTCAAGGCCAGCCTGGCACAGGCCGAGGCCGAGTTGCGCAACGCCGAGTCGGATTTCCAGCGCAACCAGCAGATGGTCGAGCGCGGCTTCCTCTCGCGGACCCAGTTCGACCTCTCGCGGCGTGAGCGCGATGTCGCCCGCGACCGCGTCGCCGAGGCGCGGGCCAATCTCGACGAAGGTCTCAAGGGCGACCGCGAGGAGCGCCGCCAGGCGTTGCAGGCCGCGGTGCGCCGGGCCGACGCGCAGATCGCCGAGCTACAGGCGCAGATCGACGACCTGCAGGTGCGCGCGCCGGTCAACGGCGAGGTCGGGCCGATCCCCGCCGAACAGGGCGAACTGATCAACGCCTACAGTCCGCTGCTGACGCTGGTGCGGCTGGACGACAGCTACTTCGTCTTCAACCTGCGCGAGGACATCCTGGCCAAGGTGCGCAAGGGCGACCGCATCGTCATGCAGGTGCCCGGCCTGGGCGGCGCCGAGGTCGAGACCGAGCTGCGCTACATCGCCCCGCTGGGCGATTTCTCGACCAGGCGCGCGACCCGCGCCACCGGCGATTTCGACCTGAAGACCTTCGAGACCCGCTTCTACCCGTTGCAGCCGACACCCGGCCTGCGCCCGGGCATGAGCGCGCTGTGGCGCTGGACGAACTGAGCGATGGCGTGGGCCGCGCTGAAGCGCAACGCCAGCCGTTTCGTCCAGGCGTTCAACACCGAGACGCGGATCGCCTGCCGCAGCTGGACCATCCACTGGCTCGGCTGGTGCTGGCCGCTGCTGCTGTTCGGCGTGATCAGCGGCGTCTACCAGGCCGGTACCCTGCTGGACATGCCGCTGGCGGTGGTCGACAAGGACCATAGCCAGCTGTCGCGCAAGCTGATCCGCGACCTCGACGCGACCTCCCACGCCCAGGTGATCACCGTTCCCGCCGGCGTCCAGGAGGGGCTCGACGCGATCCGTCGGGCCGATGCCTACGCCTTGCTCTACATCCCGCCGGACTTCGAGGCCGACGTGCTCGGCGGGCGCGCGCCGAAGGCCGAGCTGTACTACAACGCGCTGCTGTATTCGGCCGGCTATGCCGCCACCCAGGACTTCTCGGCGCTGGTCGCCAGCCTCAACGGCGAATTGCGTCCGCGCCTGGCCGCCGGGATGCCGGCGGCGCTGCCGCACCTGGCGAGCATCAGCGTGTCCTACGACAGCCTGTTCAATGCCAGCGGCAACTACATCTATTACCAGCAGTTCGCCGCCATCGTGCACCTGCTACAGCTGTTCGTGATCGTCACCATGGTCCATGTGCTGGCCCGCGAGGCGCCGGAACTGCGCGCCTCCTCGCCGCACATCCTGCGGGCCAAGGCCCTCGGCGTACGCCTGGTGGGCAAACTGGCGCCCTACACACTGCTGTTCACCGCGCTGCTGATGCTGGAAATCTTCCTGCTGGTGGCGTTCTCCGGCGCGCGCATCAACGGCAGCCCGCTGGCGATGCTGATGATCACGCTGTTCTACGTGATTGCCGCGCAGAGCGTCGGGTTGGTGCTGTTCGTCTTCACCGCCAACCGCTTCACCGCCTATTCGCTGGTGGGCATGCTGATCGGCGTTGCCCAGACCTACTCGGGAGTGCTGATCCCGGAACTGGCGATGCCGACCCTGGCGCGGGTGATCGCCGAGGCCGAGCCGCTGACCCACACCCTGCACGGCCTGTTCGACCAGTTCCTGCGCCAGGCGCCGCCCAGTTCGGCGCTCTACACCTGCGCCAAGCTGGCGCTGTACCCGCTGATCGCCTACATGATCGCCAAGATGCGCCTGCGCAGCCGCCTGGACCTGAGCCCGATATGAAGAACTACCTGCAGATCCTCCGGGAAACCCTGAAGGCCATGCTGTCCAAGCCGATGTGGCTGATGGTCGTGGCCTCGGTGTGCATCACCTCGCTGCCGTACATGAACCACACCGCCCTCGACCTGCCGGTGGCGGTGGTCGACGAGGACCACAGCGACGTGTCGCGCGAGCTGGTCCGGCTGCTCGATTCGGCGCCGAAGGTCGCCGTGGTCGGCTACGACAGCCTGCCGCAGGCCAAGCGCGACCTGGCCTGGCGCGAGCTGTACGCGATCATTGTGATCCCGCTGAACTTCGAGAAGCGCCTGCTGCGCGGCGAGGCGCTGGTGATCCCGTACTTCGGCGATGCCACTAACCGTATGGCCAACGGCCAGATCCAGCAGGACATCTCGGCGGTCTACAGCGCGCTGACCAACCGCTACAACGCTGCCCTGCTGGAACGCGAAGGCTTCACCGCGACCCAGGCGCAGGTGGTGCTGAGCCCGCTGGTAGGGCAATTGACCGACCTGTTCAACCCCGGCATCAGCTTCGCCGCCATCGTCCTTCCGGGGTTGCTGTCGCTGATCCTGCAACACAGCCTGCTGCTCGGCTGCACCCGCGGCAACATCATGCTGCGCGGCGGCACCCCGCGCTACATGCGCCAGCCGCTGTCGACCCGCTTCGGCCGCTACAGCGCGCAACTGCTGATCTGGACCGTGCTGGCGATGCTCTTCTACGTGATCTGGCCGCACCTGCTGGGCTATCGCCAGTCGGCCTCGTTCTTCATGCTGCTGGGGATCGTCCTGCCGTTCCTGATCGCGGTGATCGCCCTCAGCGAGTTCATCGCCGAGCTGCTGCCCACCGAGGAATCGGTGTACCTGACCATGACCTTCATCACCCTGCCGCTGTTCTACATGGCCGGCTACAGCTGGCCGGAACAGGCCATGCCGGACTGGGTACGCTGGCTGGCCGACGCGATCCCCTCGACCTGGGCGATTCGCGCCATCGCCGAGATGAACCAGATGGACCTGCCGCTGCGCGAAGTCAGCGACCATGCCCTGGTGCTGCTGGGCATGGCCGCCACCTATGCGTTGCTGGGTACGCTGCTGTACCAGTACCGCAACTGGCGCTGGGACAACGTCAAGGGTTGGTGAAGCGGCGCAAGGCCGGCCATACTCGGCTGGCGTTCGCACAGGGAGATGAAGGAATGTTTCGTTCGGGGCTTTCTTTGCTGGTGCTTCTGGGGCTCGCCACGCTCGGCGGGTGCGGTTCCGTCAACACGCTGGTGCGCGACGACGCCAGCGCCGCCCACGACCTGCGCCTGAAGGCGACCGCCTGCACCAGCCTGCCGCGGGTGTACAGCGGGGTCAGCTACACCTTCTGCCGGCTCAACGTGAAGACCGGGTCGCCGGTGGCGCCGGCGCAAGCCGACGGCATCCTCGAGGTGCTGGCCCTCGACTTCGCGCTGTCCGGGGTGATCGACACCCTCGCGCTGCCCTATACCTCGTACCGCCAGTACCGCGACGGCAACCTGTCCCTGGCCAACTGAGTCAGGGAATCAGCGGCAGCACGATCTCGTCGCTGCGGCTGATCCCGGCGGTCTCGCTGCGGCACAGGTCGAGGAACTCGCGCATGGTCGCGGTCTGGTACTTCTGCTTGTGCCAGATGAAGTAGAACTGCCGGCGCAGGTCCAGGCCGGGCGTTTCCACCGGCACCAGGCTGCCGCGGCGGAAAGCGTCGCGCAGGGCCAGGCGGGAAATGCAGCCGATGCCCAGGCCGGACTCCACGGCACGCTTGATCGCCTCGGTGTGCTCCAGCTCCAGGCGGATGTTCAGCGGCCGCGGGTGATGACGCATGGCCTGATCGAAGGTCAGGCGGGTGCCGGAGCCCTGCTCGCGGAGGATCCAGGCCTCCCGCGTCAGCCGTTCCAGGTCGGCGCCGCCCCGCCGCGCCAGCGGATGCTGGGGGGCGCAGAACACCACCAGTTCGTCCTCCATCCAGGGTTGCACCTCGATGTCCGGATGCCGGCAGTCGCCCTCGATCAGGCCCAGGTCCAGCTCGTAGTGGGCGACCTGCTGCACCACCTGGGCGGTGTTGTGCACGTGCAGGCGCACCCGGCAGTCCGGCTGGCGCTGCATGAAGGCGCCGATCAGCAGCGTGGCCAGGTAGTTGCCGATGGTCAGGGTGGCACCGAGGTCGAGGGAGCCGAAGGCGGTCTTGCCGTTGAGCAGGTTCTCGATTTCCTCGCCGCGGTCGAGCAGCGCCACCGCCTGCGGCAGCAGTTGGCGGCCGAGGGCATTGAGGGTCAGGCGCTTGCCGGCGCGGTCGAACAGCTTGCAGTCGAACTGCCGCTCCAGCTCGCCGAGCGAGGTGCTGGTCGCCGACTGCGACAGCGACAGCCCCTCGGCGGCACGGGAGACGCTCTCCTGCTGGGCCACGGCGACGAACACCTCGAGCTGGCGGAGGGTGAATTTCATCCAGGCTTCCTCGTCTAGAGCGAAAGGCCCCGCGACATTTTGCCGTTCCGTCGGCGGGGTTGGCTCGGTTATCCTTGCGCCCCGTCCGCGGGAGCGATGGGAGCCCTCGGCGGCCGGCGGCCGACCGATATCGTGTTATCCCATATCCATATTCTGGATAAGCATTATCCAGACAATTCATTTTGCGGATATTTTGGCAACCGATAAAATGCCGCGCAACTGCGTCACGTCTGCTGCTGTTGGTGTGCGCCCGCGTTTTCCTAGGAGTCTTTGATGAGCAATCTGTACACCGAGCGCGTTCTCAGCGTGCACCACTGGAACGACACCCTGTTCAGCTTCAAGACCACCCGCAACCCGGGTCTGCGCTTCAAGACCGGCCAGTTCGTGATGATTGGCCTGGAAGTCGACGGTCGTCCGCTGATGCGCGCCTACAGCATTGCCAGCCCGAACTACGAAGAGCACCTGGAGTTCTTCAGCATCAAGGTCCCGGACGGCCCGCTGACCTCGCGCCTGCAGCACCTGAAGGAAGGCGACGAGCTGATGGTCAGCCGCAAGCCGACCGGCACCCTGGTGCACGACGACCTGCTGCCCGGCAAGCACCTCTACCTGCTCAGCACCGGCACCGGCATGGCGCCCTTCCTCAGCGTGATCCAGGACCCGGAAACCTACGAGCGCTACGAGAAGGTGATCCTGGTCCACGGCGTGCGCTGGGTCAGCGAACTGGCCTACGCCGACTTCATCACCAAGGTCCTGCCGGAACACGAGTACTTCGGCGACCAGGTGAAAGAGAAGCTGATCTACTACCCGCTGGTGACCCGCGAGCCGTTCCGCAACCAGGGCCGCCAGACCGACCTGATGCGCAGCGGCAAGCTGTTCGAGGACATCGGCCTGCCGCCGATGAACCCGCAGGACGACCGTGCGATGATCTGCGGCAGCCCGAGCATGCTGGAAGAGACCAGCGCCGTGCTCGATAGCTTCGGCCTGAAGATCTCGCCGCGCATGGGCGAGCCGGGCGACTACCTGATCGAGCGCGCCTTCGTCGAGAAGTAGGCCTCCGCCGCGCCTCGTCGCGCCAGGCGAAGAAAGCCCCTGCCGTATCCGCGGCAGGGGCTTTCTGCTTTCCGGCCCCCGCTCAGTGCGCCGGGTGCCGGTGCGGGTGGTCGCCGCCCACGCCTTGCAGCACCGCCTGGTCGATCTCGTCGAAGCGCAGTACCCGGCCGCCTTCCTCGGCCGCCAGGCGCGTCGCGGCCTCTTCGTCGGCGAACGAGGCGAGGGTGGCGCCCATGCCGCCCGGCCGCTGGATGCCGACCACGTAGTAGGCGCGGGTGGCGTCGATCAGGCGGGCATCGTCGGGGTGCCGCCAGTCGGCCTGGCTCATGTCGTGGACATACAGGCGCGCCTGGCCCTGGCGGTTTTCCGGTTGCAGCCACCAGCCGAACAGTTCGGCGGTGGAGCAGAACTTGCGCACCGCGCCGGGAAGCACCGCCTCGCCCTTGGGACCGGGCATTTCCTCGATGAGCATGCCGCAGACGTGGCATTCGTCGCCGCTGGCGATCGGCACCGGGCCGAGTGCCGTGGCGTCGTCCCGCGACGCATCGCAGCCGGCCAGCAGCAGGCCGAGCAGGAGCGTGCCGAGCAGAGGGCGCAGGGGGAGGGTATGACGTTGCATGGCGGAACCTCGTGAGTCAGATGGGGCGGCGGCGGAACCGGCCGTGGGCCAGCGCCAGGGCAGCGCAGGCCCAGAGGGCCAGGGCCAGCCAGAGGGCGCTGGCGGACACCGGCAGGTCGCTGGCCAGGGGAACCACCCCGCCGGCGGCGGCTGCGTCGAAGCCGGACAGGTTGATCAGCCGGTAGAGGTCGGTCGGGTTGAGCAGCAACAGCCAGGGCAGCAGCCGCGGGCTCAGGTGACCCTGGCTGAGGACCAGGATCGCCAGCAGGGCCAGGTCGAACAGCAGGACGAAGAAGAACCACAGGCCGAGCGCCTGCCCGGCGGCGCTGGATTTCTCGCTGGCGCGGCTGCTCAGGGCGTAGGCCAGGGCGAGGAACACGCAGCCGAGCAGCAGCGAGGAACCCATGAAGCGGCCGAAGGCGCCCAGCAGGATGGCCGCCTCGACCTCCGGCACCAGCGCGAGGATCGCCAGCGCCGCGCTGCCGAAGCCGATCAGGGTGGCCAGGGCGAGGATCAGGCCGTGACCGAGGAACTTGCCGAGCAGCAACTGGCCGCGCCCCAGCGGGTAGGTCAGGAGCAGCAGCAGGGTGCCGCCTTCCTCCTCGCCGACGATGGCGTCGTAGGCCAGCAGCAGGGCGATCAGCGGCATCAGGAAGGTGGCCAGGCTGGTCAGGCTGGCGACCGTCGCCGGCACCGAAGTGAAGCCGACCTGGCCGGCCGCGGCGGCGCCGAACCAGGCGATGCCCACCGAGAGCAGGGCGAACAGCAGGCTGATCGCCAGCAGCCAGCGATTGCGCAGGCCGTCGGCCAGTTCCTTGCGGGCGATGGTCCAGACTACGGGCATGGCGTGGCTCCGGCGGGGGCGGGGGACATGTGGTGGCGATAGAGGTCCTCCAGCGACGGCGGCAGGATTTCCAGGTCGAACTCGCGCGCGGCCAGCAGCGCTTCCAGCACGCCGTCGCGCTCGGCATCGTCCAGCAGTACCTCGATGCGCTGGTCGTCCAGTCTCCGCGCCGCCAGGCCGGCCCGGTGCCAGCGTTCGAGCCACTGCGGGTTATGCGGGCTGGCCAGGCGCACGCGGGTCGGCAGAGCCGCCTTGCGGCGCAATTCGGCGAGGCTGCCGGCCACTTGCAGGCGGCCGCCGGCGAGAATCGCGGCGCGGTCGATGTGCGTCTCGACGCCGGGCAGCACATGGGAGCAAAGGACGATCCCGATGCCCTGGCCGCGCAGGCGGTCGAGCAATTGGTAGAGCTCGACGGTGGCCAGCGGGTCGAGGCCCACCGTCGGTTCGTCGAGCAGCAGCAGGCGCGGTTCGCCGAGCAGCGCCTGGGCCAGGCCGAGGCGCTGGCGCATGCCCTTCGAGTAGGTTTTCAGGCGCCGCCTGGCGGCATGGCCGAGGCCGACCTGTTCCAGTAGGCGCGCGGCTTCGGCCGGCGCCACGCCCTTGAGGCGGGCGAAGTGGCGCAGGGTTTCCGCGCCGCTGAGCTGCGGGTAGAAGGTCACGTTCTCCGGCAGGTAGCCGAGCTGGCGGCGCGCCTCCAGGCTCCTCGCATCGTGGCCGAGGACCCGCACGCGGCCTTCGCTGGGGGCCAGCAGGCCGAGGACCAGCTTGATGGTGGTGGTCTTGCCGGCGCCGTTGTGGCCGAGCAGGCCGAGCACCTCGCCGGGCTCCAGGCGCAGGTCGAGCCCGCTCAGGGCGGTGAGGGCGCCGTAGCGCAGGGTCGCGCCGTCGATCTCGACCAGGCTCATGGCCTCGGCTCCGCGGCGGGCATCCGCATCAGCGGATGGCTGTCGCGCACGCCGGGCGAGCGCACCACCGGGAAGGCGCGCTGGACCCAGCGCAGCAGCTCGATGCTCGGGCTGTTCAACAGCAGGCGTACCTGCGGGTACAGCCAGATCAGCCGGTCGACGTTGTCGTTGGGCTCGTAGGCGACGTCGCCGAGACCGTCGTCGTCGCGGTCCCAGCCCAGGTAGTCGCTCCAGTAGTTGCCGCGGCCGTCGGCGGACCACTCCTGCTCGCGGCTGGCGACGTACTTGACCTGCTGGCGGTTGCCTATGAAGGCGTTGCCGGCGATGCGATTGTCCTCCGAGCCGGCGGTGAGGTGGATGCCCAGGGCGCTGTCGGCGAAGCTGTTGCCTTCGATGCGGTTGAACAGCGAGTTGTAGATGAACAGCGCCTTGCCCTCGGCGCCGGAAATCATCGCGTCGCCGGTGCTGCCGCTGCGCACGCCCTCGACGCGGTTGCCGGCCAGGGTCGAGTAGGTGATGTAGTTCATCAGGATGCCGTAGTTCTCGTCGTCGATGGAGCGGTTGCCGGTCACGGTCAGCTTGCGGCTCTGCATCAGCGCGTAGCCGGTGCGGGTGCGCCGGGTCAGGTTGTCGGTCACCCGGCTGTTGTGGGTGAACATGTAGTGCACGCCGTAGCGCAGCTCCTCGAAGCGGTTGGCTTCGATGCTGCTGTCGTTGGAAGTGTCGATGTAGACCCCGTCGCGGGTGTGGCTGACCCGGTTGCCGCGGACCAGGGCGTCCTTCACCGCATAGAGGTGGATACCGTTGCCGCGATCCTGGGAGCGCACGCTTTCGTCGCCCTCGATGCGGTTGTCGAGCACCTGCGCGCCCGCCGTGGCGTCAAGCCAGACGCCGAAGCCCGCGCCGCGCAGGTCGTTGCCGCGGATCACGGCGCCGCTGGCGGCCTTGCCGACGAAGATCGCGGCGTCGAGTTCGGTCAGGTTGCGCCCCCAGTTGCGCAGCCGGCAGCCCTCGACGGTGATCCCGGGGCTGGTCAGGGTCAGCAGGCTGCCGTGGCCGCCGCCGTCCAGTTCGGCGCCGGCCTCGCAGCGTAGGTGCAGCGGCCGGTCGATGACGAAGTTGCCGGCGTAGCGGCCCGCCGCCAGGCTCCAGCGGCCATCGCCGTCGGCCCGCAGCGGCAGGCCGTCGACCGGCTCCGCGCGGGCCGTGGCGAGGCCGAGCAGGAGCAGGGCGAGGAGCGGCCCCGCCCGGCGCCCGGCCAGCGACCGCGCTGCGTGGATCAAGCCTTTTCCACCAGCATCCGCCCGCACATTTCCATGTGCAGGGCGTGGCAGAACCAGCTGCAGTAGTACCAGTGCACCCCGGGCTTATCGGCGACGAAGGTGATCGACGAGGTCTGTTGCGGGCTGATCTCCATGCAGACGCCGTGGTTGACCATGACGAAGCCGTGGGTCACGTCCTCGATCTCGTCGAGGTTGGTGATGGTCACGGTGACTTCGTCGCCCTGCTTCACCTTGAACTCGGTGAGGCCGAAGGAGGGCGCCATCGAGACCATGTAGACGCGGACCTTGTTGCCCTCGCGGATGACCTTGTTGTCCTTCATCAGGTCGATGCCGTCCTTTTCCGCGCGCTTGACCGTCTCGGCGAAGAACGGGTCCTTGCGGTCCCAGATCTTGCGGGTCTTGATCTGGTCGCGGCGGGCGAGGATGCAATCGTGCGGTTCGGCGAAGGTCGGACCGTCGTGGACCAGCTTCATTTCCTCGCCGGAAATGTCGATCAACTGGTCGTTCTCCGGGTGCAGCGGACCGGTGGGCAGGAAGCGGTCCTTGGAGAACTTGCTGAGCACCACGATCCACTTGCCGTCGGCTTCGCTGGTCTCGCACAGGGTGGCGTGGTTGTGCCCCGGCTGGTACTGCACGTCGAGCTTCTGGCGGATGTAGTCGACCTTCTCGCCCTTGTAGGCGCGCACCGCGTCGGCCAGGTTCCACTTCACCAACTGGCTGTCGATGAACAGCGTGGTATAGGCGTTGCCTCGGCCATCGAAAGTGGTGTGCAGCGGGCCGAGGCCCAGTTCCGGCTCGCCCACCACCACGTCGCGCGGGTCGGCCAGCTTGCCGGCGAACAGGTCGCCGAGGCGCTCGATGGCGATCATGGTGCAGGTCGGCGAGAGCTTGCCGTTGGCGATGAAGTACTTGCCGTCCGGCGAGGTGTTCAGCCCGTGGGGGTTCTTCGGTACCGGGATGTAGCGGGTCACCGGGCTGTCCTTGCCGTCCTTGCGCCGGCCGTCGACCACCGGCACCTTCGAGTCGCCGAGGGTGACGAAGCGCTTCGCCTTGATCTCGGCCTCGATGCGCGGGATGTCGAACACCACCACCCAGTCGCGCTCGTTGCGCATCATGCCGCCGAGGTCGACGGCCTTTTCCGAGTTGTAGCAGGTGGAGGCGGCGAACCTGCCGCTGTAGTCCATGTCGGTGTTGTCGAGGTTGCCGTCGACGATCACCTGCCAGGCCACTTCCATGGTCTCGGCGTCGATGGCGTTGTACAGGGTGAAGGCGTTGTCGCCGGACAGGTCGAAGGTCGAGCCGTCGTTGGGATGGGGGATGATGAACTCGGCGTTGCAGAACACGTAGCGGGTATGCGGCACCTTTTGCAGGCGCAGGCCGTGGATCGCCTGGACGTTGGGAATGGTGACGATGCGGTCGCATTTCATGACGTCCAGGCGGATGCGCGCGACCCGGCTGTTGGCCTTGTCGTTGATGAACAGGTACTTGCCGTCGTACTTGCCGTCGGTCATCGAGATGTGCGGATGGTGGCAGTCGCCGTTGAGGAAGCGCGCGCTGTCGCCGAGGACCCGCTTGCTCTCGTTGGTCAGGCCCCAGCCGGTGGCCGAGTCGACGTTGAACACCGGTATGCGCATCAGCTCGCGCATCGACGGCACGCCGAGCACGCGTACTTCGCCGGAATGTCCGCCGCTCCAGAACCCGTAGTACTCATCCAGTTCGCCGGGGGCGACCTCGGCCTTGCTGCGCTCGCCCTTGCTCGCGGCCCGAGCCTCGCGGCCGACCACCGCGCTGCCCAGGGCGCTGGCGCCAACCAGGGCGGCGGCTCCGGTCAGCGCCGAGGCGCCGAGGAAGCCGCGGCGGTTCAGGCCGTGGGTTTCTTCGTGGGGGCTTTTCGTGTCGTCGCTCATCTCGTGTCGTCCTCAAGGGCAGTCAGGGGAAAGGGAGCCAGGTCAGAGGTTCTCCGCGGGTATCCGCGCGTTGTCCGCCGGCGCGCTCTTCGCGCGCTTCTTGCGCTTGTTCACCAGCGGCGGGCACTTGTCCTGGTCGTGGTAGGTCATCTGGCAGTCGAGGCAGTAGTGGCATTCGTTGGCCTCGATGCGGCCGTCGGGATGGATCGCCTGGATCTCGCATTCTCGGGCACAGAGCTGGCAGGGCCTGCCGCATTCCGCGCGGCGCTTGAGCCAGTCGAACAGGCGCGCCTTGGCCGGGATCGCCAGGGCCGCGCCCAGCGGGCAGAGGTAGCGGCAATAGACCTTGCGGGTGAACAGGTTGACCACCAGCAGCGCGACGGCGTAGGCGACGAACCACCACTGGCGGTCGAAGCCGAGGGTGATGGCGGTCTTGAACGGCTCCACCTCCGCGGCCTGCTCGGCCAGCGCCAGGGATTCCAGGGAGAGACCGAAGAGCACCAGCAGGATGATGTACTTGATCGCCCAGAGCCGCTCGTGCACGGCGAACGGCACCTGGAACTGCGGCACGCGGAGCTTGCGCGCGAGTTCGTTGAGCAGTTCCTGTAGCGCACCGAACGGGCACAGCCAGCCGCAGAACACGCCGCGGCCCCAGAGCAGCAGGCTGGCTGCGGTGAAGGTCCAGAGGATGAACAGCAGCGGGTCGCTGAGGAACAGCTCCCAGCGGAAGCCTTCGAACAGCGCGTGGACGAAGGTCAGCACGTTGACCACCGATAGCTGGCCGAGGCTGTACCAGCCCAGGTAGACCAGGGTGAACGCCAGGTAGCCGGTGCGCAGTCGCTGCATCAGGCGCGGCCGTCGCACCAGGCGGTCCTGGAGGAAGAGGATCGCCAGGAGCAGGACGAGGGCGGTACAGAGGACCCCGACCTGGAAGCTCTTCTGGTACCAGACCCGCAGCCACAGCGGCCGGGCAGCCTCTTCCAGGGCGGCCAGTTCCTCGGCCGTTGGCTGCGGCCGCTCCAGGTATTCCTCGGGCGTCTGGCAGGCCAGCTCGAAGCTGGTGAATACCCCCGCCACCGGGCCGGTCTGGCGCCGCACGAGCAACTCCAGGGTCCAGGGCGAGCCCGGATCGAAACGCTGGCTGGCGCGGGCGACGAAGATCGCCATCTCGCGGAACTCCGGCATGCCTTCGGCATAGACGTCCGACAGGCGCTGGTAGTCGAGGTCGCGGAAGCTGATGATGTCGCCGAACTGGCGCAGTTGGACCCGATCGAAGATGCCACCGCGCACGTAGCCGGAACCCTTGAAGGAATACTCGCCGTCGCCGAGCACGACGAAGGCGTATTCGCCTGGCTTCAGCGACGCCATCAGTTCGCGGTACTGGTTGTCGCCGAGCAGGCTGCGGCCCACCGCGGGAGGGTTGAGCAGGGCGCTGTAGAGATCGATGAACGGCTCGTCGCGGTGCGCCGCGTCGGCTTCGCCGATGCCTTCGGCCTCGCTGCCCTTGAAGGCGTCGTCGATCTGCCCGCGACTCAACTGCAGGCGGCGGATCGCGCCGTTGCCGAGCAATTCGCTCCAGCTCGCCGTCGCTGCCGGTTGCTGGCGCACCTGCGCCGGCTTGGGCCGCACATTGCCGCGGTCCTCGATCAGGCCGAGGGAAACCGCCACCGTATGTGCGGCGCGCATGACGATCTCGTTGACCACCATCACTGTCACCGTGGCGCCGCTCACCGCGTCGACGGTAACCGCCTGCGGGTCGCTGGAGCGGCCGACCACCACCCGCTGGTCGGCGCGCACGCCGTCGTACCTGGCGCTGAAGGCGTGCAGCTTCTCTTCCGGGATGCCGATCAGCAGGATCGGTTCGTGGTGTTCGAGGACGTAGGCGTCGCGGATAACCGCCTGCGGATCGAGGATCACCTGCAGGTTGATCGGCTTGCCGGAGTAGGCCGGGATGTCGGTGACGCTGAGGGTCTGGAAGGCGTAGCCGAGGGTTTCCTCGCCCTTGCTCAGGCGGCGTACGCCGTAGTCGCCTTCGGGGTCGCCGATCCGCTCGACCGCGGGGAATACCTGGGCGATGCGCAGGCGCTCCAAATCGCTGAGTTCGGCACCCTGGGCGGCGAGGCCGACCAGCAGGAGCATCCAGGCGAAGACACACCGCCACGATCCGGCGGAAAAACGAAGGGCGCGCATAGGTTCCATCTACTACTGGCTACCGGCGAAAAAAGGGACGCCGCGCTGTGGTGGGGTCTGCGCCTGGCGGTGGAATCGCTTCCGTTGCCGGATGCTAGGAGGAGCGGGGGCGGAACGCGCTTGATGAAAGTCAAGAAGTGGAGATGAGGAACAAGCGAGGTTGCTGGCACTCAGTGTACCGAGTCGCCCCTCTCCCTTCAGGGAGAGGGGAGAGGGCTGCCCGAGGCTCAGGCCAGGCGTTGCCCGGATACCGCTGGATGGTACAGCGGCTGCACCTTGTTGCCCGCCGGGTCGAGCAGGTGGAAGCTGCGCGCGCCGTCGCCGTGGTCGAAGGGTTGGTCGAGCAGGGTCACGCCCAGCGCCTTCAGGTAACGGTACCAGGCCTCCAGTTCCTCCACGCTGTCGACGACGAAGCCGTAGTGATCCATGGTCTGCAGGCCGTTGCTGGCAGCGTGGGCGCGGCCGAGGGAAAGGTTGTCGTTGCCGCAGGTGAGATACACCAGGTCTTCGTTGGCGCGGTTCAGCACTTCCATGCCCAGCACGTCGACATAGAAGCGCTCGCATTCTTCCAGGTTGGGCACCAGCAGGGCGAGGTGACGCAGGCCGTTGAGGCGGGAGGGGCGGGCAGGGCGGTCGGACATGGGTTTGCTTCCTTTTTTGTATACAATAATTTTGTAAATCTAAAACAAAAGGAAGTTTCCGTGTACTGCATCTTTATCAAGACCCGCCTCAGGCCCGGCTGCGCCGAGGCTTTCATCGATGCCATCCAGGTCAACGCCGCCGCTTCCGTGTCCACCGAGCCCGGCTGCCTGGTGTTCGACGTTTCCCGCGACCGACAGGACCCTGACCTGGTCTATCTCTACGAGGTCTATCGCGATGACGCAGCCTACGAGGCGCACACCCGCACCGCGCATTTCCGCGACAGCCGGCCGTTGGTCGAGCCGCTGATCCTCGAACAGGAAGTCTTCGAAAGCGACGCGCTGGCGCTCAATCCGCTGCGCTGAGAAGGCTCAATCGCCGCCGGCGACGTCCAGCACGCGGATCAGGTCCGGGCGCGGGTAGTGCCAATGCACGTCGAGGTCCCACAGGCGCACCCCGTAGCGGCGCCCGGGCTCCGGCTTCTGGTAGGCCGGGCGTGGGTCCTGGGCCAGGCATTGCTCGATCAGCTCGGCCACCGGCTGCCGCAACCGCTGGCCGTGCTCATGGGCCTGGCGCCGCGCCTGCTCGCTCCACTCCACGGCGATGCCCGGCGGCGGCGCGTCGGCGATGCCGTTGCGGGCGTCGGCCACGGCGTCGGCGTAGGGTACGTAGGGCTTGATATCGAGTACCGGGGTGCCGTCGAGCAGGTCGATTCCGGACAGCCACAGGCGCCCCGCTTCGAAGCCCTCCAGGCGCACCACCGACTGGCCGATGCCGTTCGGCCGATGGGTGGCGCGGGTGGCGAAGACTCCCAGCGAGCGGTTGCCGCCCAGGCGCGGCGGGCGCACCTTCAGTCGCGGCTTGTCTTCCAGGGCCTGGTGGAAGAGGAACAGCAGCCAGACATGGCTGACCTGCTCCAGGCCTTCCAGCGCTTCCACCTGGTCGAACGGCGGCAGCAGTTCCAGGGTCCCCCGCGCCGCCGGCGCGAGCAGCGGCTGGCGCGGGATGGCGAACTTCTCCATGAAGCAGGAGCGGATGTAGCCGATGGGAGAAACGCTGTGGGTCATGGCGGGACGAGGCGAGCGGTCGGGGGCGTCATGTTACCCGGATTGGCGGCGCTCAGAGATGAAAACCGCCGTCGATGGGGATCACGTTGCCGGTCATGTAGGCGCCGGCGGTGCCGGCCAGGCTGATCGCCAGCGCCGCCATCTCCTCCGGGCGACCCCAGCGGCCCATGGGAATCGACGCGCTGTCCGCCTCCAGTGCCTGCGGGTCATTGGCGATGTGACGGGTCATGCGGCTCGGAAAGCGTCCGGGAGCGATCACATTGACATTGATGTGCTCGCCGACCAGTTCCTTCGCCAGCATCCGCGACAGTTGATGCAGCGCGGCCTTGCTCGGCCCGTAGGCATAGGCTTGTTCGCCCATGGCGCTGATGCCCGCCACCGAGCCGATGTTGATCACCCGCGCCGGGTTCTCCGCGCTGGCCGAGCGGCGCAGCAGCGGCAGCAGTTGCTGGATGCAGGAAAACACCGAGGTGACATTGAGCTGCATGACCTTTTCCCAGCCGGACACCGGATAGCTTTCCAGCGCTGCGCCCCAACTGGTGCCGGCGTTGTTCACCAGGATATCCAGCCGCGCGCTGAGACCGCCGAGCGCCTGCGCCAGGCGCCGGGCACCGGCTTCGCTGGAAAGGTCGGCGGGGATCGCCTGGCAGTCGCCGTAGGCCGAGAGGCGTGTGGCGGTGTCGGCGCAGGCCTCTGCGTCACGTGCGCAGATGAAGACGCGGGCGCCGGCTTCGAGAAGACCCTGGGCGATCATCTGGCCGATGCCGCGGCTGCCGCCGGTGACCAGGGCGATGCGACCGGCGAGACTGAAATAGGGATGCATGGGAATGACTCCGGGCTGGGCAGGGGAGACCAGCCTACGATTCGCCTCGCTGCCGGCGCAGCATTATCCAGGTACGGAATGACGTGGCATCCGTGGCTCAGCGGCTACCGCGGCGATGCAACAGATACAGGTAGGCGATCAGGTTGAGCAGCAGAACGATGGCGCCAAGGATCCACTGCACCGCCGGGGTCAGGCCGGCGGGATAGATCAGCGGCAACAGGTAGTGCTCGACGAAGCCGCCGCTGTAGCCGGCGTCCCCGGCGGCCCGGCGCAGACGATTCTCCAGCGGGGTCAGCGGACAGGGCAGGCCGAGAAACTCCACCGCGCAGCCCCAGGCCACCGCCGGCAGGTGCAGCCAGGCCAGGCGTGGCCAGCGCAACGGCAGCAGGCCGCCGAACAGGACGAACAGGATGAAGCCCAGGTGCAGCCAGACCAGGGCATCGGCGGCCAGGCGATAGCTCATTCGGCTCTCCCTCGTGGCGTTGGAGGGATAACGCCACCGCTACAGGGGCCGGCGGATAACCGCCTTGCGGTTACTCGCCCATGGTTTGGCCATCCATAAAGAAAAAGCCGGCGAATGCCGGCCATTTCAAGCGCTACGCGTGGGCTTCGGCGCTCAGGCCTGGGCCAGCTCCGCATCGTGTGCGATCAGGGCGACCAGCGCGTTCTGCTGACGGTGGGTCAGCTGGCGGAAACGCTGCAGCAGCTCGCGCTCGTGCAGGCTGAGTTCCGGGCTGTCCAGGCGAACACCGAGATTGTCTTGCAGCGCCCCTTCCTGGAGCAGGCTCTGCTCGAGTCGGGCGATGATCTCGGAGTTCATGCTGCGGTGATGGCTGCGAGCGACTTCTGCGATCTGCTCACGCATGCCCTCGGGCAGACGAACGACGAATTTGTCAGCGGTACGGCTGGAGTAGGTAGGAGTTGCCTGTTTCAGTGGGCGCATACATTGAACCTGTAGAGTCAGGGAAAAGCGGTGCCGAGGAAGCGTTCATTGTTCTCGGGCCTATGACCACGATTTCCGCTAGCCGTTCAGTCTGTTATTTCGGAAACAACAATTAGTTGACGTCAATTGTGCGTTGCGTGCCGGCGTTTTGCCAGTACCAGCTATCTGAAATGCGAGCGATTCAGCAAAAGCCTAGTTTTTTACTGGGGGTTGGATGATGGCCTTCTGACCACCGGTCGTTCAAGGGATTGTCACTCGACTGTCATCGTCACTTCACCGGGCTGACACAGTCTCCTTCTATCTTGGTCTACACCAGATGGCGCCGCTGGCGTCTTCGTGCAACCGATTGGAGGGAGAACGATGAGCGCGGTGATCCGTGTCGACAGCCTGAACAAGACCTTTGCCCGCAAGCAGGCGCTTTTCAACCTGAGGCTGGAGATCCAGGCGGGCGAGATGGTGGCGTTGATCGGTGCATCCGGCTCCGGCAAATCCACGCTCCTGCGTCACGTCGCCGGGCTTGCCCGCTGCGACCGCGACAACGGCGGCAGCATCGACGTGCTGGGTCGCCGCCTGCAGGCGTCCGGCCGCCTGAGCGGCGAAGTGCGTCGCCTGCGCGCCGACATCGGCTATATCTTCCAGCAGTTCAACCTGGTCAACCGCCTCAGCGTGCTGGACAACGTCCTGCTCGGCTTCCTCGGTCGCATGCCGCGCTGGCGCGGTTCGCTGGGGCTGTTCAGCGCCGAGCAGAAGCGCCAGGCCCTGGAAGCGCTGGCACGGGTCGGCCTGGCCGATTTCGCCGGGCAGCGCGCCTCGACCCTTTCCGGCGGCCAGCAGCAGCGCGTGGCCATCGCCCGCGCCCTGACCCAGAAGGCCGAGGTGATTCTCGCCGACGAACCGATCGCCTCGCTCGACCCGGAGTCGGCGCGCAAGGTGATGGACATCCTCGCCGACATCAATCGCCACGACGGCAAGACCGTGGTGGTGACCCTGCATCAGGTCGACTACGCGTTGCGCTATTGCCCGCGCGCGGTGGCCCTGAAGGGCGGCCGGATCCTCTTCGACGGCAGCAGCGAGCACCTTTCCGAAGGCTTCCTCAACGAACTCTACGGCGCCGAAGGGGACACCCCGCTGCTGTTTTCCGACCGTGCCCGGCGAGGGGCGGAGAGCCAGCCGGAACTGACCCTCGCGCGCGCCTGACGTCATTCGAACCGCATAAAAACCCGCCAAACCCTGCCCAGGAGTTCTCTCCATGTTGAAACGCTTCAGTCGTGTGCTCGCGGCTTCCGCCCTGCTCGCCGGCTCCCTTGCCGGGATGGCGCACGCCGACCAGCCGGTGATCAATTTCGGGATCATCTCCACCGAGTCGTCGCAGAACCTCAAGAGCATCTGGGAACCCTTCCTCAAGGACATGAGCCAGCAGACCGGCTACCAGGTGAAGGCCTTCTTCGCCCCCGACTACGCCGGGATCATCCAGGGCATGCGTTTCGACAAGGTCGACATCGCCTGGTACGGCAACAAGGCCGCCATGGAAGCGGTGGATCGCGCCCACGGCGAGATCTTCGCCCAGACCGTCGCCGCCAGTGGCGCGCCGGGCTACTGGAGCCTGCTGATCGCCAACAAGGACAGCAAGATCGACAGCCTCGAGGACATGTTGGCGAACGCCAAGAGCCTGACCTTCGGCAACGGCGATCCGAACTCCACGTCCGGCTACCTGGTGCCCGGCTACTACGTGTTCGCCAAGAACAACGTCGACCCGGTCAAGGCCTTCAAGCGCACCCTCAATTCCAGCCATGAGGTCAACGCACTGGCGGTGGCCAACAAGCAGGTCGACGTCGCCACCTTCAATACCGAGGGCATGGAGCGCCTGGAATTGACCCAGCCGGAGAAGGCCAGGCAGCTCAAGGTGATCTGGAAGTCGCCGCTGATCCCGGGCGACCCGCTGGTGTGGCGCAACAACCTGAGCGACGAGCAGAAGAACAAGCTGCGCGACTTCTTCTTCAAGTACGGCGCCAACGCCGAGCAGAAGAAGGTCCTCGCCGACCTGCAATGGTCGAAGTTCCAGCCCTCCGACGACGACCAGTTGCTGCCGATCCGCCAGCTCGAGCTGTTCAAGCAGCGCACCGACGTGGCGAACAACGCCAACCTCGGCGCCGAAGAGAAGGCCGCCAAGCTGAAGGCCCTCGACGAGGAGCTGGCCAAGCTGGAGAAACGCATGGCCGAGCGCGAGCAGAAAACCGCCGCCAACGCCGGCTGATCCACCCCGGGCGCGGCCGGCGCCGCGCCCCACCCGATTCGCCAATACCGCTGTCGAGATTCCCGATATGAGCACTCTGAGCACCACTGCCGCGGCGGCCGCCACCGGCAAGCCATCCTGGGGACGCCTGGTCGGCTGGGGCCTGTTCCTCGCCATCCTCGCCTGGTCCTAGAAGGGCGCGGAAATGAACCCGGCCGTGCTGTTCCGCGACGCCGGCAACATGGCGACCTTCGCCGCCGACTTCTTCCCGCCGGACTTCGGCAACTGGAAGCTCTACCTCAGCGAGATGCTGGTCACCGTGCAGATCGCCCTCTGGGGCACGGTGCTGGCGATCGTCTGCGCCATCCCGCTGTCGATCCTGGCTTCCGAGAACATCGTGCCCTGGTGGGTCTACCAGCCGGTGCGGCGGGTGATGGATGCCTGCCGTTCGATCAACGAGATGGTCTTCGCCATGCTCTTCGTGGTCGCCGTCGGCCTGGGCCCGTTCGCCGGCGTGCTGGCGCTGTTCATCAGTACCACCGGGGTGCTCGCCAAGCTCTTCGCCGAGGCGGTCGAGGCGATCGACCCCGGTCCGGTCGAAGGCGTCCGCGCCACCGGTGCCAGCGCCCTGCAGGAGGTCATCTTCGGGGTCATCCCGCAGGTCCTGCCGCTGTGGATCTCCTATTCGCTGTACCGCTTCGAGTCCAACGTGCGTTCCGCCACCGTGGTCGGGATGGTCGGCGCCGGCGGCATCGGCGTGATCCTCTGGGAGGCCATCCGCGGCTTCCAGTTCGGCCAGACCTGCGCCGTGCTGATCGTGATCATCGTGGTGGTGAGCCTGATCGACGTTCTGTCACAACGCCTGCGCAAGCTGTTCATCTGACGACGCGAGGAGGGCGCCTGGTGCGCCCTTTCCAAACCATGCACTTGTCTAGACAAAGCGAACCGCTGTACCGCGAACTGGCCGAACGGCTGCGCCAGGAACTGCTGGCCTACCGCCCCGGCGACTACCTGCCCGGCGAGATCCAGCTGGCCCAGCGCTTCGCGGTGAACCGCCATACCCTGCGCCGGGCGCTCGACGAACTGGTGCTCGAAGGCCGCGTGCTGCGGCGCCAGGGCAAGGGCACCCAGGTCCTGGAGGCGCCGACGATCTACCCGATGGGCGCCGCCAACGCCTACACCGAGTCGCTCTCGGCCCAGGGCCACCGGGTCGAGGCCCGGCTGCTGGAGGCGCGCCAGCGTCCGGCCGGCGCCGCCGAGGCCACCCACCTGGGGATCGGCGAGGGCGGGCGGGTGCTGGAACTGACCACCCTGCGTTACCTCGACGGACAGCCAGTGAGCCTGATCCGCCATTGCTACGCCGTTTCCCGCAGCGAGCTGCTCGCCGACTACCAGGGCGGTTCGCTGCGTCGCTACCTGGCCGACAAAGGCCTGCCGCTGACCCGCACCTACAGCCTGATCGGTGCGCGCCTGCCCAATCGCGAGGAGGCGGCGCGCCTGCTGATGCCCCGCCATGCGCCGTTGCTCACCGTCCTCACCCTGTCCCGCGACCGTACCGGCCAACCGGTGGAACTGGCCCAGTCGATCAGCCGCGCCGATCGCTTCCAGTACCAGGTCGCCCCCTAGGAGAAGCCCATGACCGCCTTGCATTCCGATCCCACCATCGCCGCACGACAGCGCTGGATGGGCGTGCTCGCCCGCGCCCGTCGCGAGGAGCTGGACGCCCATGCGGACGCCCTGCGCGATGCCGACTATCACCTGCTGCGCGCCGCCGAGACCGGCATGACCCTGGTGCGCGGACGCATGGGCGGCACCGGCAGCCCGTTCAACCTCGGCGAGATGACCGTGACCCGCTGCGTGGTGCGGCTCGGTGACGGACGCACCGGCTACAGCTATGTCGCCGGGCGCGACAAGCGCCACGCCGAACTGGCCGCCCTGGCCGACGCGCACCTGCAGGGCGCCGACGCGGCGGCCTGGCAGGCGCGCCTGATCGAACCGCTGGCCCGCACCCAGGCCGAGCGCCGCGCCGCCCAGGAGGCGGAAATCGCCACTACCAAGGTGGAGTTCTTCACCCTGGTCCGAGGAGAAGATTGATGACCAGCGCTTCGCTTCCCAGCCCGGCGGATACCGCCGCGCTATTGCAACCGGCGTTCCAGGACCCGGTCCTGGATGCCCAGCGGAGTTTCCGCGCGGCGCTCAAGGCCCTCGCCGAACCGGGGCTGGTGCGCAACCTCGACCGCGCACCGGCGCTGGCCGCGTTGCAACCGGCCAGCTACGCGCTGTGCCTGAGCTTCCTCGACTCCGACACCCCGCTGTGGCTGGCGCCGGGTCTCGACAGCCCGACGTTGCGCGCCAACCTGGCCTTCCATTGCGGCTGCCCGATCGTCGCCGAGCGTGAGCAGGCGCTGTTCGCTTTGCTCGACGAAGGCGAGCTGGACGACCTGAGCGGCTTCGACAGCGGCAGCGACCGTTATCCGGACCAGTCCTGCACCCTGCTGATCCAGCTTGCCGGCCTCGATGGCGGCGCCTCGCTGGAGTGGCGCGGACCGGGCATCGCCGAAGTGCGCCAGGTGGCGTTGCCGGTGAGCGCCGGGTTCTGGGCACAGCGCGCCGCACGCACCGAATTCCCCAGGGGCCTGGATGCCTTCTTCGCCGCCGGCGAGCGCATCCTCGGCCTGCCACGCAGTACCCGGGTCAGCGAACCCGTCGAGGAGGTGGCCTGATGTACGTAGCCGTCAAGGGTGGCGAGAAGGCCATCGACAACGCCCATCGCCTGCTGGCGCGCAAGCGCCGCGGCGATACCGCGCTGCCGGAGCTGTCGGTGGAGCAGATCCGCCAGCAGATGCCGCTGGCCGTGTCGCGGGTGATGACCGAGGGTTCGCTGTACGACGAGCAACTGGCGGCACTGGCGATCAAGCAGGCGGCCGGCGACCTGATGGAAGCGATCTTCCTTCTCCGCGCCTACCGCACCACGCTGCCGCGCTTCGCCGCCAGCCTGCCGCTGGACACCGCCGGGATGCGTCTGCAACGACGTATCTCGGCGACCTACAAGGACCTGCCGGGCGGGCAACTGCTCGGTCCGACCTTCGACTATACCCATCGCCTGCTCGACTTCAGCCTGCTCGCCGAGGGCGACTACCCCGGCCCCGAAGTGGAGCGGGGCGCGTCCCTGGAGCCTTGTCCGCGCGTGCTCGGCCTGCTCGACCGGGAAGGCCTGATGACGCCGGAGTACGAGCTGCCCGGCGCGGTGCCGGATATCACCCGCGAGCCGCTCGACTTCCCCACCGGCCGCGCCCAGCGCCTGCAGGCCCTGGCCCGCGGCGACGAGGGCTTCCTTCTCGCCCTGGGCTATTCGACCCAGCGCGGCTACGGCCGCAACCATCCGTTCGCCGGGGAGATCCGCATCGGCGCCTGCGAGGTCTGGCTGGAGCCCGAGGAACTCGGCTTCGCGGTGCCGGTGGGCGAGATCGAGGTCACCGAGTGCGAGATGGTCAACCAGTTCGTCGGTTCCCGCGAGGAGCTGCCGCAATTCACCCGTGGCTACGGCCTGGCCTTCGGCTACGCCGAGCGCAAGGCGATGGGCATGGCCCTGGTCGACCGCGCCCTGCGCGCCGAGGAATACGGCGAGGAGGTGGTGTCGCCGGCGCAGCAGGAAGAGTTCGTCCTGATGCACTGCGACAACGTCGAGGCCGGTGGCTTCGTCTCGCACCTGAAGCTGCCGCACTACGTCGATTTCCAGTCCGAGCTGGAGCTGATTCGCAAGCTGCGTCGTCCCGGCGTCGCCGAATCCGCGCAACCCACTGTCCAGGAGAAGCGCGCATGAGCCTTTCCCCGCAAGCCAGCGCCGCGCCGGAGCAGGGCTACAACTTCGCCTACCTCGACGAGCAGACCAAGCGCATGATCCGCCGCGGCCTGCTCAAGGCGGTGGCGATCCCCGGCTACCAGGTGCCCTTCGGCGGCCGCGAGATGCCGCTGCCCTACGGCTGGGGCACCGGCGGCATGCAGGTGACCGCGGCCATCCTCGGTGCCGACGACGTGCTCAAGGTGATCGACCAGGGCGCCGACGACACCACCAACGCGGTATCCATCCGGCGTTTCTTCGCCCGCACCGCCGGGGTCGCCACCACCGAACGGACCCCGGAGGCGACGGTGATCCAGACCCGCCACCGGATACCGGAAACCGCCCTGAGCGGCGAGCAGATCATGGTCTACCAGGTGCCGATCCCCGAGCCGCTGCGCTTCATCGAGCCTTCCGAGGCGGAGACCCGGACCATGCATGCGCTCGACGACTACGGGGTGATGCACGTGAAGCTCTACGAGGACATCGCCACCTTCGGCCATATCGCCACCAGCTATGCCTACCCGGTTACGGTGGACGAGCGCTACGTGATGGATCCCTCGCCAATTCCCAAGTTCGACAACCCCAAGCTGGACATGAGCCCGGCGCTGATGCTGTTCGGCGCAGGTCGCGAGAAACGCCTGTACGCGGTGCCGCCGTTCACCCGGGTGGCGAGCCTGGACTTCGAGGACCACCCCTTCGAAGTCCAGCGCTGGGAAGAAAGCTGCGCCTTCTGCGGCAGCCACGAGTCCTACCTGGACGAACTGATCGTCGACGACCGTGGCGGCAAGCGCTTCGTCTGTTCCGACACCGATTACTGCACGCAGCGGCGTGCCTGCCAGGAAGAAGGGGAGGACGCGCAATGAACGCGGTCTGCGAATCCATCGATGCGAACCTCGACGCGCGCGACCGGCCGCTGCTCTCGGTGCGTGGCCTGACCCGCCTGTACGGGCCGGAAAAGGGCTGCCAGGAGGTCGACTTCGATCTCTACCCCGGCGAGGTGCTGGGCATCGTCGGTGAGTCCGGCTCGGGCAAGTCGACCCTGCTCTCGTTGCTCTCCGGGCGCTGTCCGCCGGACGCCGGCACGGTCGCCTACCGCGACGACGGCGACCGCTGGCTGGACCTCTACGCCGCCAGCGAAGCCGAGCGGCGCACCCTGCTGCGCACCGAGTGGGGCTTCGTCGAGCAGAACCCGCGCGACGGCCTGCGCATGGGCGTGTCCGCCGGCGCCAACATCGGCGAACGGCTGATGGCCCAGGGCGTGCGCCACTACGGTCGGCTGCGCCAGGCCGGGCTGGACTGGCTGGAACAGGTGGAGATCGATCCGCTGCGCATCGACGACCTGCCGCGAACCTTTTCCGGCGGCATGCAGCAGCGCCTGCAGATCGCCCGCAACCTGGTCTCGGCGCCACGCCTGGTGTTCATGGACGAACCCACCGGCGGCCTCGACGTGTCGGTGCAGGCGCGCCTGCTCGACCTGCTGCGCGGCCTGGTGCGCGAGCTGGACCTGGCGGTGGTGATCGTCACCCACGACCTGGCGGTGGCGCGCCTGCTCGCCGACCGCCTGATGGTCATGCGCCGTTCGCGGGTGGTGGAAGCCGGTCTCACCGACCAGATTCTCGACGACCCGCAGCATCCGTACACGCAATTGCTGGTGTCGTCGGTCCTGCAACCCTGAGCCGAAGCGTCGGCGCCGGTCCGCGCGACGGGCGCCCGGAGAAGTAGCGATGAACAACCTGATCGAGGTCCGCGACCTCAGCAAGACCTTCACCCTGCACCAGCAACAGGGCGTAGTGCTCAATGTGCTGCGCGGGCTCAACTTCAATGTCGCCGGCGGCGAATGCCTGGTGCTCCACGGACGCTCCGGCGCCGGCAAGAGCACCCTGCTGCGCACGCTCTACGGCAACTACCTGCCGGCCGGCGGCAGCATCCGCCTGCGCCACGCCGGCGACTGGCTGGAACTGGTCGGCGCCGAGCCTCGCGAGGTGCTCGCCGTGCGTCGCCAGACCCTCGGCTACGTCAGCCAGTTCCTGCGGGTGATCCCGCGGGTGGCGACCCTCGACGTGGTCATGGAGCCGGCCCTGGCCCGTGGCTGGAGCCGCGACAGCGCCGAACTGCGGGCGCGCAGCCTGCTGGCCCGGCTGAACATCCCGGAACGCCTCTGGCAACTGGCGCCGGGTACCTTTTCCGGCGGCGAGCAGCAACGCGTCAACATTGCCCGCGGCTTCATGGTCGAGTGGCCGATCCTGCTGCTCGACGAGCCGACCGCGTCCCTCGACGAAGCCAACCGCCAGGTAGTGCTGGAACTGATCGGCGAAGCCAAGGGCGCCGGCGCCGCGTTGATCGGCATCTTCCACGACCGCGCCGCCCGCGAGGTGGTGGCCAGCCGCTACCTGGACATGAGCCAGGAGCTTTCCCGCCAGGAGCAAGCCCATGTCGTCTGAACGCGTTCTCAGCAATGCCCGGGTAGTCAGCGCCGAGCGGGTCTTCGTCGGCAGCGTGCTGCTGCGCGACGGCCTGATCGCCGCGGTCGACGAAGGCCGCAGCCACCTGGCCGGGGCCGAGGACCTGGGGGGCGACTACCTGCTGCCCGGCCTGGTCGAGCTGCACACCGACAACCTGGAGAAGCACATGACCCCGCGTCCCGGCGTCGACTGGCCGTCGGCCTCGGCGGTGCTGGCGCACGACGCGCAGATCGTCGCCGCGGGGATCACCACGGTGTTCGACGCGCTGTCCATCGGCGACGTCAACCCCAAGGGCAAGCGCATGCAGCAGTTGCCGAAGATGCTCGAGGCCATCGGCGAGGCCGCCGCCAGCGGCGACGCGCGCGCCGACCATCGCCTGCACCTGCGTTGCGAGGTCAGCCATCCGCAGACGCTGGAGGTGTTCCGCGAACTGGTCGAGCATCCGCTGGTGCAACTGGTCTCGGTGATGGACCACGCCCCCGGCCAGCGCCAGTTCGCCAGGCTGGAGAAGTACCGCGAGTACTACCAGGGCAAGTACCACCTGAGCGATGCCGAGATGGACGCCTTCATCGTCGAGCAGGTAGCCAACTCCGAGCGCTACAGCGACGCCGCCCGTGCGGCCATCGTCGATGTCTGCCAGGGACGCGGCCTGTCGGTGGCCAGCCATGACGACGCGACCCTCGCGCATGTCCGCGAGTCGGCCGGCTACGGCATGGCCATCGCCGAGTTCCCGACCACCGTGGAGGCCGCCAGGGCCAGCCACGAGCACGGCCTGCAGGTGCTGATGGGCGCGCCCAACGTGGTCCGCGGCGGTTCCCACTCGGGCAACGTGGCGGCGGCGCAACTGGCGGGAATCGGCGTGCTGGATATCCTTTCCAGCGACTACTATCCGGCCAGCCTGCTGCATGCGGCCTTGCTGCTCGCCGGCGAGCACAGCGAGTATGATGCGATCCGCTACGACCTGCCGCGCGCGGTGGCGATGGTCAGCCGTACCCCGGCGCTGGCCGCCGGGCTGACCGATCGTGGCGAAATCCGCGTCGGCCTGCGCGCCGATCTGCTGCAGGCGCGGGCGCTCGGCAACAACCAGCCGGTGGTGCGTCAGGTCTGGCGCGGCGGGCAGAGAGTGTTCTGATGACAGGCAGACTGATTTATCTGATGGGGCCTTCCGGCTCGGGCAAGGACAGCCTGTTGCAGGCCGCGCGCGAGCCCCTGGCGCTGCGCGGCTGCCGTATCGTGCGGCGGGTGATCACGCGCTCCGCGGAAGCGGTGGGGGAGGACGCCCAGGCGGTGACTCCGGCGCAGTTCGACACCCTCGAGCGGGCCTCGGCGTTCGCCATGAGCTGGCGCGCCAACGGCCTTTGCTATGGCATTCCGGTGCAGATCGACGAGTGGCTGGCGCAGGGCTACGACGTGCTGGTGAACGGCTCGCGCGGCTACCTGGCGCAGGCCCGCCGGCGCTATCCGGATCTGCTCGCGGTCCTGCTCGGGGTGAAACCCGAGGTGCTGCGCCAGCGCCTGCTGGCGCGCGGCCGGGAAAGCCCCGAGGAAATCGAGGCGCGCCTGGCGCGTAACGCCGAGTTCGCCGCCGGCCTGGAGGGCCCGCTGTTCCAACTGGACAACTCCGGTGATCTCGACGACACGCTACGCACCCTCCTGGCCCGTCTCGGCAGCGACCGCGCATGCGCCTGACCCTGCTCGGCACCGGCGACGCCCGCCAGGTGCCGGTCTACGGTTGCGATTGCCCGGCCTGTCGCAACGCCCGCGCCGACGCCGGCCTGCGTCGCCGTCCCTGTAGCGCGCTGCTGGAGTGCGCCGGCCAGCGTTGGCTGATCGACAGCGGCCTGGTCGATCTCTGCGAGCGCTTCCCGCCCCATAGCCTCGATGGCATCCTCCAGACCCATTACCACGCCGACCACGCCCAGGGCCTGCTGCACCTGCGCTGGGGCCAGGGTCTGGTGATCCCGGTGCACGGCCCGGCCGACCCGGAGGGCCTCGCCGACCTCTACAAGCATCCGGGCATCCTCGATTTCAGCCAGCCCTTCGGCGCCTTCGAGCGGCGCCAGTGGGGCGCGCTGGCGGCGACCGCGTTGCCGCTGGTCCACTCGAAGCCAACCTTCGGCTACTTGCTGGAGGGGGCTTCCGAGGAGGGAACGATACGGCGCCTGGCCTACCTCACCGATACCGTCGGGCTGCCGGCGGACAGCGCCTCGCGATTGCTCGCGGCGCCGCTGGACCTGCTGGTGCTGGACTGCTCGATGCCGCCGCAGGAGCGGCCGCCGCGCAACCACAACGACCTCACGCGGGCATTGGAGTGCATCGACTCGCTGCGTCCCCGGCAGGCCGTGTTGACTCACGTCGGGCATACGCTGGACGCCTGGCTGCTGGACCACCCCGCTGCGTTGCCCGAAGGGGTGGAACTGGCGCGCGACGGCGTGTGCCTGCCGCTGTGAGCGACGCTGTAGCGCCCGGCAAAGCGCTGCGGGCGAAATCAGTCCAGGCTTGGATCGAAGCGGATTCGCCGACCTACCACCAGTGCAAACAGCAGCCATGCGCCGGAAATGCCCAGCAGACCCCAGGCGCACCAGGCGAGGAGGGTGGCCTCGGGCGGCAGGCTCAGCGCCAGGATCGCGCTGGCGATCACTACGAACAGAAGAATGACGGCGGATCGTGACATGGTTTCGCTCCCGGAGCCCTCTCCGTCGGGCTCGCTGTTCCTTGTGCCGGCTCAGTGGCGCCGAGGTTCCGTGGCGCCCTTGTCGCTCAGCGGAAGCTTCGCTGGATATTCGTCTCCTCCGCGCTCTATCAGCCAGAGCAGCCCGTAGACGCCGACCGAAAGGGCCAGGGCGGTCAGCGGCAAAGCCAGGATCCACATGTTCTTTCTCCCTTTCCGCCCGCCAGCATCCCGGGGACCTGTGCGGCGGTGTAGCGTCGTTGGATGCCGGTCTCCCGGCGCTTGCTTCGTCAGAATGTCCAGGCCTGTTCGTCGGCCGCGGTCACCAGCGCCGTGCCGCGCTCGTCCTCGCCTACGGTGACGATGCGCGGGGATTCGTCGGGCGCCTGGATCACCAGTTGTTGCGCAGCGGGTGCCCACTGCGGCGTTGCGTTGCTGTCCAGCACTACCGGCCTTTCGCCGTTGCGTTCCTGCGTCCTGTCCTCGTCGCCCAGTGCGCTGTTCTGGAAGACTACGAGAGCCAGCAGGGAAAGAAGTCCGGTGCCGACCAGGTTGCGTGAGCTGCTCATGTTCACCTCCATTTCGTAGCTTTGCCAGGCAGATGGCCAAGGTTTGATCCTGAGGGTCTTGTAGCAGCGGTTGTGCCAACTTTTTTCTATAAAAAATCCTTTTAAATCAATGAATTATATATGTGCCCGAGACTCTCTCACATGCACTTTGCACGGATGGGCATTTTACCGGTTGCAAAATGCATGATGATGTCAGCCCAGTTGCAGCGCCAGGCTTACGCCGTGGCTGGTGAACCCTAGCGCGGCATAGAAGCGCTGCGCGGTTTCCCGGTCCTGGTGGCTGGAAAGCGCCAGTTTGTAGCAGCCCCAACTGCGCGCGCGCTCCACGGCCCGGCCGATCAGTTCGCGGCCTACGCCCTGGCCGCGGGCGTGGCGGTCGACCACCATGTCTTCGAGAATCGCCGAGCGGGCGAAATCGTGCGCCAGGTGTTCGATCAGATGCAGGGTGCAGGTGCCGAGCAGGCGCTCGCCGCGCTCGGCCACCAGGGTGACCCGGTCGCCGTGCGGTCGTTGCAGCTGGATGGCCAGCAACGCCGGGTCCGGGCGCGGATCGGCGCTACCGAGTTGCTGTAGCAGCAACGACAGGCGCGGCGCGTCGTGCTCGCTGGCGATCCGCACATCGAAGCTGGCGAAGGGGGAGTCCGGTATCCGCGGCTGGCGCGGGGCGTCCGGCAGGTCCTGTGCGGCGGGAATGGCGACGGTCTGGTTCATGCTGCACCTCCAGGGTTGCGGAAAATTATGCGCAGCCTTGGTGGCAGTGGCATGACAAACGCTTTCTCTGCCGTTAACATGCCGCCCGGACGCGGCGCACCGCTCGCCATGTCCGGCGTGTCCCGGTAGCTCAATTGGATAGAGCATCCCCCTCCTAAGGGGAAGGTTGGAGGTTCGACCCCTCTCCGGGACGCCAAATATATCGGGCACTTACCGCAAATCGCTTCTCCCGGGCCAGTTCTTTGTCGGGGCATGGTGGGTGCAGTAAGCCTAAAAGAAAGCCCCGTCCTGAATCGCTCAGACGGGGCTTTTCCATGCCGGCCAGCTCAAATGTCTGTCGTCAGCGCCAGCAGGACAACCGGGTGGCCTGCGCCGCTCCCGGTAAGCTCGATCCTCGCTTTCCCTTCTCATCGCGACCTTCGCGCGCGTCTTAATCCTCCGAATACCCTACCAAGCGCATCGCTGGATGCAGCTTCGAGATCTTTCACCTTCATCGAGAGCACGTCCTCATTGTGGTTTTCCGGGCAGTTCTAGCCTAGTGCCATTACGTCGAGGTTTGGGCTCGATGTGATGGTGTGCCTAAGGGCGGTGCCGGCAGATCGCATCCAGGCGGATGAGGTGCTGGAGATAGGCGGAATTTTCCGCCGATCAGGAGGGGCCAGAAACTTTCCGGACTCTGGCCGGAGGGGGAGTGCGGAATCATTGCAGATCCTGGCTAAGCCATGCCGGAAAATTTTCCGGTATATGGCGGGAAAGTCTCCGGCACATGCGACGGGCACGCTTTTGTACCCGTATCGGGTGGGATCCCTCGGCGACGGGTCCGGCAAGGTAGGTTTTTCTCACTTTCCCCCATTAGTGGTCGTGATCTGCGGTGCCTGACTGTCTCCTCAAAATTGTGGGCACGGTCGCGCGACCCTCCCCTGAAAATTCAGGAATTTCGTTCCCAGCTCAAAAGAACGTTTTGCGTCCTTTAGCCAGTGCGAGATACCGGGAGTTTTCCTGCATTGCAGGAGATCCGAACTGGCGATTTTCCGGTTTGGCCGGGGTGTCGTTTCATCGTCCTTGGGCATAGCGGGACGGTATCCTCATTGGCCGTCCTCCGTTGGAGTTTTTGCCTCCCGACGGTGGCCGCAAGGCAGGCCGACTGCGCCACCTCGTCCGAGGTCGGTAGATTCCTGGCTTAATCACCTTGGCCGCGCGCTTGCTCCCGTCTGGATCACGGACAGAAATTTGCGTAACGCCGTCGGTTCTTAAGACTGGCTCACGGAATACAGTGAACATCTATACGAAACTCGACTGCCGGATATGATCGGCACTGGATTTGGGGCGAATAGTAAGCCGGGTAGATGATCGAGGGGGCTTCATTGCGAACAGGGATGTGGCAGGAAATGGAGGTTCTTTGTAGGTGCTCATCAAATTCCGCTCGACTTTCTAACAGCGAGACGCGAGGGAGAGGACTGGGCGCGCTAAGTACGTCCACGAATCACTCTGCACCATGTTTGTCCGGTTTTGCGATAGTGGGCCGGGCTTTTTATTGCCTGGAGAAAGGATACATGAGGATTAAGGCAAGTCTATTAACCCAGGGGAGGCTACTTTCTGTAGCGTGTTTAATGCTCGCGTTGTTCTTTTCTCAGGGCGCTAGGGCTGAATATTATTACTGGTACATGAGTTATTTTGGTAGGAAAGTTTCATCACCTACGGCTGGCTGTGATCTTTATTTCAGCAGTTTTTCCAAGGATCCTGGTCGGGTTTTTGTTATGGAACCTTCGTCAAATCCAAGTGAGGCGGGCAAGGTTTTCTATTGTGTGGTTCGTTCTGGTGATTGGATTCTTTTTAATACTAATGTTTATCTTAAGGGCGATAGCTGCCCGCTGGGCGCTGAGCTTAATGTTGAAACAGGGACTTGTGATTGTCGCCCCGGTTACGAAATGGATGACTCTGGCTGTAAGCTTCCAGATAAAAACGGCTCCGAAAAGGGACCGCCTCCACCAGAGGGCTGCGCAGGAAATCCGGTCAATATCGCCAATGGCAATAAATACCAAGTTGAACACGACTTAAGTATTCCGATCCCGTTGAGCCGGTACTACAACGGCCTGGACGGCTTGTGGCGACACTCGTATTCTGCGCGTATAACCCGCAAGGATGATAGCTTCCTACTCTACCGCGAAAACGGAAAAGTCTCGGAGTTCACAGGATCCGGAAAATATCTAACCTCCATCACAGACCTGGGCAGGCTTAGCCGGTTACCAGGAAAGTTTAGCTACACCTCCGAACTCAACGAAGTGATGGAGTTCGACCAGAATGGAATACTCACTAAACTCACCACCAAGGAGGGTCGCAAGTATCGTGTAGAGCGAGGCGCTAATCTTGTGATTAGCGACGAGCATGGCAACAAGCTCGTTCTCTCGGAGGGAACCAACCATCAACTCCTTCGCGCTCAGACAGGGGGTATATCCATTGAGTACACATACGACAAGGAACAGCGACTCACTTCGGTAACACGAACAGATGGGCAATACAGCACGAAAATACAGTACCTCTATGACGACCCGAGGAACATAAAACTACTTACAGGCATCCAGGATAACAATAATCGCCGGTTCGCCACCTGGGCCTACGACAACCAAGGCCGCGCCATCTCCAGCGAACACGCCAACGGCGCCGAAAAGGTCTCCCTCGCCTACAACGATGACGGCTCCACCACCGTCACCAACGAATACGGCAAGCAGGCCACCTACCGCTTCCAGGTGATCCAGGGCATCAAGCGCATCGTCGCCATCGAAGGCGAACCCTCTCCCAACTGCCCCAGCAGCAATTCCACCTTCACCTATGACGAACGCGGACTGCTCACCAGCAAACGCGACAACAACGGCAACCTGACCACCTACCAGTACAACGCCCGTGGCCTGGAGACCTCGCGCACCGAGGCCGCCGGCACTGCGCAGGCGCGCACCATCACAACCGACTGGCACCCGACCCTGTTCCTCCCGGTGCAGGTCAGCGAGCCCGGCCGGATCACCCGCTACCAGTACGACGCCGAGGGACGCAAGACCGGCGAGACCGTCACCACCCGCTGACAAGGACGACACCCATGCGCATCCCCCCATACTTCCCCCGTCTCGGCGCCCTCGCCCTGGCCTGCGCCCTGGCCCTGCCCGCGCAGGCGGCCGAGCGCGCCTGGAGCTACAGCTACAACGCCCTCGGCCTGATCGAGCGCGCCGACGGTCCGCGCACCGATGTGCAGGACGTCACCCTCTATGCCTACGACAGTCGCGGCAACCTGACCCAGGTGACCAACGCCCTCGGCCAGGTCACCCGCCTCGGCGACTATGACGAGCGCGGCAAGCCCGGCAGCATCACCGATGCCAACGGCGTCACCAGCAGCCTCGCCTACACCGGCGTCGACGGCTGGCTGGCCTCCGTCAGCACCGCCGGCAGCACCACCCGCTTCGACTATGACGCAGTCGGCCAGATCACCCGCGTCACCCGTGGCGACGGCAGTTGGCTGAGCTACGAATACGACGACGCACGGCGCCTGGTGGCGATCGGCAACAACCTCGGCGAACGCCTCGAATACGACGTCGACACCAAGGGCAATCGCACCGCCCAGCGCATCAAGGACGCCAGCGGCAGCCTGGTGCGCCAGCAGCAATGGGCCTACGACGAGCTTGGCCGGCTGCTCCGTGCGGTCGGCGCCGGCGGCCAGACACGCAGCTTCGCCTACGACCTCAACGACAATCCGGTCGGCGAAACCAACCCGCGCCAGTTCGCCCACAGCCAGGCCTTCGACGCCCTCGACCGGCTGGTCGGCCAGAGCGATCCCCTCGGCGGCAAGACCCGACTCGCCTACGACGCCCAGGACAACCTCACCGAGGTCAAGGACCCGCGCGGCGTCACCACCCGCTACGAATACGACGGCCTCGGCAACCTGACCCGACTGGTCAGCCCGGACAGCGGCACCACCACCTTCGAGCACGACGCCGCCGGCAACGTCATCCGCCGCACCGACGCTCGCGGTACGGTCACCGAGTATCGCTACGACGCCCTCAATCGCCTGATCGAGCGCCACTCGCCGAGCGACCCGAGCCTCGACGTACAGTACCGCTACGACCTCACCGCCGACGGCAACAAGAGCATCGGCCGCCTGGGCGCCATCGAAGGTGCCCGCGACAGCCTGGTGTACCGCTACGACGAGCGCGGCAACCTGGTCGAGCAGGTACGCAGCATCCGCCTCGACCAGCAGACCCTGCTCGACCGCGTGACCTACCGCTACGACGCGGCCAACCAACTGCTGGAGATCGGCTACCCCTCCGGCCTCGCCATCGGCTACCCGCGCAACGCCGGCGGCCAGGTCGCCAGCGTGACCCTGGCAGTGGGCGACAAGGCGCCGAGCACCCTGGTCGGGCAGATCGCCTACCTGCCCTTCGGCCCGCTGCAGCGCCTGACCTGGGGCAACGGCATCACTCTCAGCCGCGAGTACGACCAGGACTACCAACTGCTGCGGCAGAAGGTCGGCCCCTGGCAGAGCGACTACCAGCACGATGCCAATGGCAATATCCAGCAGCACCGCCACAGCCTCTGGGGCACCCTGGACTACCAGTACGACCCGCTGGACCGCCTGACCGAGGAACGCGGCGTCCAGGGCGGGCGCAGCTATGCCTACGACGCGGTCGGCAACCGCACCCAACGCAGCGACAACCCCGCCTCAGGCGGCACCGCCAGCAGCCAGGACTACCAGTACTCGCCCGACAGCAACCGATTGACCGCCATCGGCGCGCAAGCGGTGACCAGCGACGCCGCCGGCAACCTCACCCAGGACCGCGCCGCGCGCAAACTGGCCTACGACGCCCAGGGCCGCCTGCAAAGCGTCAGCCTCGACGGCCAGCAGGTCGCCGAATACCGCTACAACGCCCTCGGCCAGCGCATCATCAAGCTCACCCCCGAGAGCGTCACCACCTACCTCTACGGTCCCGACGGCCAGTTGCTCGGCGAAGCCGAACACGACGGCAGCGGCCGGAAACTGCGAGCCCAGTACTATCTGTGGCTGGACAGCCTGCCGCTGGCCACCATCGACGCCGACTACGACGCTCAGGGCAAGGTCGGCAACCCGACCCTGCTCTACCTCCATGGCGACCACCTCGACACCCCGCGCCTGGCCACCGACGCCAGCGGCCAGATCGCCTGGCAGTGGCAGTCCGACGCCTTCGGCCGCGGCGAAGCGCTGAGCCAGGGCAGCACCCGGGTCAACCTGCGCTTCCCCGGGCAGTACTACGATGCGGAGAGCGGGCTGCACTACAACTACTTCCGCGACTATGATCCGGAGACTGGGCGGTATGTGGAGAGTGATCCGATTGGACTAAGTGGGGGAGTGAACACATACGGATATGTACAGGGAGCCCCCCTCAACCGTATTGATCCTTTAGGTCTAGCAGCAATAGAGATTGATATTCCTAAATCAGCATACGATTGGATACCCGAAAATATTCGATTACCTGCGGGAAGACTGTTAGGGGGAGCATTGCTGGTGGCTAGTATTTCCGGAGCTACGCCACAAGCTGACAGCGATACAAAAGAGCAAAACTGCCCAAAAGACTGCCCGCCGTGCAAGACAATTAGCGGCAGGATCATTCCTGTTGGAACCTTGGGCTATAGACCATTAGACATTATTCCAGACGACGAAATGCAACACGGGGTTTATGGATCTCATCACAACATGTTTGTTGCCAATCAGAACCCCAACAATTGCCGATGCTTCTGGCAGAAGAAAAACTACGTATTAAAACCTGAGCAGCTTCCGAAAAACGCAGTTCCAGTAGAGCCGTTTATAAACTGAGGTTACTCATGAGATATTCAAATGGAAAAAAAGTAGAGCTGGGAGACAAAATTGATCTTGGTGACGGAGATACAGCTATAATTGTCGGAATCATTGATGAGAATCTCTACTCAGAAGAATACCCCAAAAGTGATTGGGAATACTTAAAATCAGGACTATTGATGCTCACAAGAGACTCAACACTACTCCACTACCCAAAAATAGAAGACGAGATAAAACTAATAAGCAGAAAAAATCAAGTAAATTGAAGGTCTCCAACCATCTTTAAGACCAACTTAAACCTTGTCGCATTCCAGATGGTGTCTTTGATGCTAATTACGGCGAGCTTGCAAGCATGCTGGCAGGCTTAGTTAAGTCAAACCTCGATATCGAACTGGGGGAGCTGTGGCGCCGGCCCGGTCCCCTTTATGGTCCGTAGCTCAATTGGTTAGAGCATCCCCCTCCTAAGGGGAAGGTTGGAGGTTCGACCCCTCTCCGGGACGCCATTTCATGCTCTGCTCCAGCTTCCCTCGCCGCTTCGACAGTCCGCTTGCCGTCACTTTCTCCGATAGCTTTTCTTGCCGCCCGGCGTCAGGCAGTACACCCCTCCGCGCGGGCCCGTGCAGAACGAGCCGCTGCCACAGGCACAGCCCTGCGTCGTGCCTTGCAGACGCTGTACGGCGGGTTGTCCGGTACCTCCGCCGGCGTTGCCGAAGTAGGCCGCGCAACTGCGCTTCGAGGCGCTGATGGAGCCGTCGTTGCAGAGGAAGATATCGCAGAGAAAAGGGGACAGATTTATTTTTACTACTCTAATTTCAGCGACTGCGCCCACGCTGAACTACTCAAAGCAAATAACTCGCTAAACCATGCGCCCTTGCCTAGGCATCGCGAAATTCCTTTACGGCATCTGAACTGGAGTCTCCATGCTAGAAAAATTAGAGTAGAGAAAATAAATCTGTCCCCTTTATGGTCGTATGAGGAATGTTCGGGTGGAAGCGTTAAGATCACTAGCGCCGGGGCAGAATCTCTGACAGTACCTATGCGACCTACACCAATACTGATGGCACAACCCTGAACCTAACCGCAGGACGGTACGCCGAGCTTTGAAGCAATGAACAGCTGGATCCTGAAGTGAATCGTAGCCACAGAGATGTGGCTATCGGCTACAATCGGCGCCTGTCAGTCTGGAGGATGCCATGTACGCGATGCTCACCGGTGCAACCCTGCTCATATTTGCAGTGGCTGCGAGGCTTCTAGCGCGTAGCGCCATACACCCCTCGGTCGCTATGCCTATCACCTGGGGGCTAGGTCTCATCGGTGTCAGTCTAGCATCGTTGATAGGGTTCTACCGTGTCGAGTCTGATGCACTGCTAATTTTTCTGTTTGGTGTGATGTCATTCTCCCTCTCCGCTGGGTGTTTCTCGTTTCTTTACAACGGTTACTTTCGTGCGCCGAGTTCAAATTTTCTGTTCGATAGCGAACTTCGGACCAGGGCGCTCGTAATCTTTTTCTGCTTGGCGCACATCGTATTTCTTACGGTAATTTATAGAGACTTGTCTTCTATAGCTCCAACACTGCGCGAGGCTGCGTATATGGCGCGCGCCCAGTCTGTATCCGGTGAGCCCGTTTTAAGCTCGCTCTCAATGAACTATTTACAGCTTGGACAGACCGTCATACCACTTGTGGTTTTACTATACTTGCGCGGTAAGTGTGGAGTCCTAGGCTTCTTGGCTATATCTGTTCCATGGATGGGGGTTATCTTGCTCGCAAGTGGTCGAGCATCACTTATGCAGATGCTTGTCGGGTTATTCTTTATCTACATACTTGTCAAGGGGAGTCCTTCTTTAAAAAGCCTTCTTGTAATAGGTTTGGCAATGTTTTTAGTTATTGCTGTTGGCGCTGTCGCTACATCCAAGATTCAATTTCATGAAGGTGATGGGATCTCGACTCTTTTCATAGAGCTCTATCGTCATGTGGCGGGATATGCTTTGCAAGGGCCTGTTCTCTTCGATAGGTACTATCAGGGCTCAATACATTTAGAGCCATATTGGTCGCCGCTAAATGGCTTTTGCAGCATATTGGCTACAGTTGGTCTCTGCCAGAAACCCCCTCTTCATCTTGACTTCTATGAGTATGCGCCTGGTGAACTCGGCAACGTTTACTCGATGTTCTTCTCAATGTATCCGCACTATGGCGCTTTGGGCGTAATAGGAGTGATGGCTCTGTATGGAATGCTTTGCTCTTATGCATACTGTAAAGCGAAGAAAGGTAGCCTATACTTTACAGTCCTTTCCTCGTACCTCTTTTCTGCCATTGTCTTTTCCCTGTTCAGTGACCAGATATCCACCTCCTGGTGGTTCTACGTCAAGATGACAATAATTCTTGGAATTCTGTGCTTCGTATTCAGGCGAGATCGAATGTTCGTGATCCGCCTTCCACAAGCTGGGTAATCATCAGTGGTTTGTATTGTGCTGTATATGGCTTTCGTTAGAAATCCCTCTCAAACTCCCTAGCATCTGCATCAATGGCGTCCCTCTTCGGGACGCTATGTGCCAAACTTCCGTCGTTCCGCGTTGCAGGAAAGAATATCTCCATACCATATCTCGTATGCATATGCGCCAACTCCATAAGGAGAGAAATTATTTGGCAATGAGCTAATATTCGAGTGAATTTCATGCTTCTTGCCGTTAATGTGTAGACAGTATTTATTACCTGGGCTCTACCTTGGGGACTCCCCGCATCGCTCCTGATGTCTCTGAGCTTGTTTTCACCTCTTGGGATTGCCTTGCCGCCTGTCTTCGTCACCATCGGGGCGCGGCAAGCGACTGTTTCCAGTGCCTGACTGTGTAGAATTCCCATAGAGGCTTGGTACGTCGCCCAGAAGGCTGGATGCTTCGGATGCCGTTTGCATACGCTTGTCACTTCCATGTTTTACATAACGATACATGAACCTTGACAGCTCCTTCCGACGGGGCTTATAAGTGGCGCCATCAGGTCGTGCGCATCAGCGTCGATGTCGCGGGACCGAACCTAACGCATACGCACAGAGCAAATGGGCTCTCCCGGGGTTACCCGGGAGGGCCTTTTTTCGTCCCGAAAAAATAACAACAAGAGGTGATACCCATGCGTCACGGCGATATTTCCAGCAGCAACGACACCGTCGGAGTGGCGGTGGTCAACTACAAGATGCCGCGCCTGCACACCGCGGCGGAGGTCCTGGACAACGCCCGGAAGATCGCCGACATGATCGTTGGCATGAAGCAGGGCCTGCCCGGCATGGACCTGGTGGTGTTCCCCGAGTACAGCCTGCAGGGCATCATGTACGATCCGGCGGAGATGATGGAAACCGCGGTGGCGATCCCCGGCGAGGAAACCGAGATATTCTCCCGCGCCTGCCGCAAGGCCAACGTCTGGGGCGTATTCTCCCTCACCGGCGAACGGCACGAGGAGCATCCGCGCAAGGCGCCGTACAACACCCTGGTGCTGATCGACAACAACGGCGAGATCGTCCAGAAGTACCGCAAGATCATTCCCTGGTGCCCCATCGAGGGCTGGTATCCCGGTGGCCAGACCTACGTCAGCGAAGGGCCGAAGGGCATGAAGATCAGCCTGATCATCTGCGACGACGGCAACTACCCGGAAATCTGGCGCGACTGCGCGATGAAGGGCGCCGAGCTGATCGTGCGCTGCCAGGGCTACATGTATCCGGCCAAGGACCAGCAGGTGATGATGGCCAAGGCCATGGCCTGGGCCAACAACTGCTATGTGGCGGTGGCCAACGCCGCCGGCTTCGACGGCGTGTATTCCTACTTCGGCCACTCGGCGATCATCGGCTTCGACGGTCGTACCCTCGGTGAGTGCGGCGAGGAGGAAATGGGTATCCAGTACGCCCAGCTGTCGCTTTCGCAGATCCGCGATGCGCGCGCCAACGATCAGTCGCAGAACCACCTGTTCAAGATCCTCCACCGCGGCTACAGCGGCTTGCAGGCGTCCGGCGATGGCGACCGGGGCCTGGCGGAGTGTCCGTTCGAGTTCTACCGCACCTGGGTCACCGACGCCGAGAAGGCGCGCGAGAATGTCGAGCGACTGACCCGCTCGACTACCGGTGTGGCGCAATGCCCGGTCGGCCGGCTGCCCTACGAGGGACTGGAGAAGGAGGCCTGACGGCAGACGCCGCCAGCCCGGCGTGCCGTCGTGCGGCACGCCGTCTCCGCCATTTCCCCCTGTGGCAGAAGGAGTTTCATCCATGCCTTTTCTGAGCGACATGCTCGACCAGTCCCGCCGGCAGCAGGACGAGGAACAGGCCCTGGCGCGGGAGAATCTTGCCGAGGCAAGTCTGCTCCAGGCCCACCTGAGTCACCGCAGCGCCCTGCACAGCCGTTTCCGTTTCGACCCGGCGGCGGTGATGGACTGCCTGCGCGCCGAGGTGCTCGGCCAGGAACCGGCGCTACAGGCCGTCGAGGACATGCTCAAGGTGGTTCGCGCGGACATCGCCGACCCGCGCCGTCCGCTGTTCAGCGCGCTGTTCCTCGGCCCCACCGGGGTCGGCAAGACCGAGATCGTGCGCGCCCTGGCCAGGGCCCTGCACGGCGACGCCGAGGGGTTCTGCCGGGTGGACATGAACACCCTGTCCCAGGAGCACTATGCCGCCGCCCTCACCGGTGCGCCGCCGGGCTACGTCGGGGCGAAGGAGGGCACCACCCTGTTGGAGCAGGACAAGCTGGACGGCAGTCCCGGGCGCCCCGGCATCGTTCTCTTCGACGAACTGGAAAAGGCCAGCCCGGAAGTGGTCCATGCGTTGCTCAACGTACTCGACAACGGCCTGCTGCGGGTCGCTTCCGGCGAACGCACCTACCATTTCCGCAATACCCTGGTGTTCATGACCAGCAATCTCTGCGCCCATGAGATCCAGCGCTACGACGAGCGCCGCCAGCGCCTGCCCTGGCGCCTGCTGCCGGTCGGCGGCGAGCGCCGGCGGCGGGACATCGACGGGATGGTCCGGGCCCGGCTGCTGAAGACTTTCTCGCCGGAGTTCGTCAATCGTCTCGATAGCGTGGTCACCTTCAACTGGATCGAACGCGACGTCGTCGCGCGCCTGGTCGAGCTGGAGGTGCAGCGGCTCAACCGGCGCCTGGAGAAGCATCGCTGCCGCCTGGAGGCGACCCCGGAGGTGCTGGCGAAGATCGCCCGCGCCGGCTTCGACCGGCAGTTCGGCGCCCGTGCGTTGCGCCGCAGCGTCCGTCATCATCTCGAGGTACCGCTGGCCGAGCATCTGCTCGACCACCACCAGCCGGGCGACGGGAACTGCACGACCTACCTGGCGAGCCTGGAGCACGAGCGGGTTCGCTTCGTGCGGCGCTGAGCGACAGTCACAGGAGAGGAAACGGATGGGATCGCACCAGGAGCGGCCGCTGATCGGCCTGCTGTTCTCCGAAACCGGCGTCACCGCCGATATCGAGCGCTCGCAGCGCTATGGCGCATTGCTTGCGGTCGAGCAACTGAACCGCGAGGGCGGCGTCGGCGGTCGCCCGATCGAAACGCTGTCCCAGGACCCTGGCGGCGACCCGGACCGCTATCGGCTGTGCGCCGAGGACTTCATTCGCAACCGGGGGGTACGGTTCCTCGTGGGCTGCTACATGTCGCACACGCGCAAGGCGGTGATGCCGGTGGTCGAGCGCGCCGACGCGCTGCTCTGCTACCCGACCCCCTACGAGGGCTTCGAGTATTCGCCGAACATCGTCTACGGCGGTCCGGCGCCGAACCAGAACAGTGCGCCGCTGGCGGCGTACCTGATTCGCCACTACGGCGAGCGGGTGGTGTTCATCGGCTCGGACTACATCTATCCGCGGGAAAGCAACCATGTGATGCGCCACCTGTACCGCCAGCACGGCGGCACGGTGCTCGAGGAAATCTACATTCCGCTGTATCCCTCCGACGACGACGTGCAGCGCGCCGTCGAGCGCATCTACCAGGCGCGCGCCGACGTGGTCTTCTCCACCGTGGTGGGCACCGGCACCGCCGAGCTGTATCGCGCCATCGCCCGTCGCTACGGCGATGGCAGGCGGCCGCCGATCGCCAGCCTGACCACCAGCGAGGCGGAGGTGGCGAAGATGGAGAGCGACGTGGCAGAGGGGCAGGTGGTGGTCGCGCCTTACTTCTCCAGCATCGATACGCCCGCCAGCCGAGCCTTCGTCCAGGCCTGCCATGGTTTCTTCCCGGAGAACGCGACCATCACCGCCTGGGCCGAGGCGGCCTACTGGCAGACCTTGTTGCTCGGCCGCGCCGCGCAGGCCGCAGGCAGCTGGCGGGTGGAAGACGTGCAGCGGCACCTGTACGACATCGACATCGACGCGCCCCAGGGGCCGGTCCGGGTGGAGCGCCAGAACAACCACAGCCGCCTGTCTTCGCGCATCGCGGAAATCGATGCGCGCGGCGTGTTCCAGGTCCGCTGGCAGTCGCCCGAACCGATTCGCCCCGATCCTTATGTCGTCGTGCATAACCTCGACGACTGGTCCGCCAGCATGGGCGGGGGAGCGCTCCCATGAGCGCCAACTCGCTGCTCGGCAGCCTGCGCGAGTTGCAGGTGCTGGTACTCAACCCGCCGGGAGAGGTCAGCGACGCCCTGGTCTTGCAGCTGATCCGCATCGGTTGTTCGGTGCGCCAGTGCTGGCCGCCGCCGGAAGCTTTCGACGTGCCGGTGGACGTGGTCTTCACCAGCATTTTCCAGAATCGCCACCACGACGAGATCGCTGCGCTGCTCGCCGCCGGAACTCCGCGCACTACCCTGGTGGCGCTGGTGGAGTACGAAAGCCCCGCGGTGCTCTCGCAGATCATCGAGCTGGAGTGCCACGGCGTGATCACCCAGCCGCTCGACGCCCACCGGGTGCTGCCTGTGCTGGTATCGGCGCGGCGCATCAGCGAGGAAATGGCGAAGCTGAAGCAGAAGACCGAGCAGCTCCAGGAACGCATCGCCGGCCAGGCCCGGATCAACCAGGCCAAGGCGTTGCTGATGCAGCGCCATGGCTGGAACGAGCGCGAGGCGCACCAGTACCTGTCGCGGGAAGCGATGAAGCGGCGCGAGCCGATCCTGAAGATCGCTCAGGAGTTGCTGGGAAACGAGCCGTCCGCCTGAGCGATCCGGGCCGACCAGAACAATAACAAGAGGGGTATCGTCATGATGCTGGGACTGGTTCTGCTGTACGTTGGCGCGGTGCTGTTTCTCAATGCCGTCTGGTTGCTGGGCAAGATCAGCGGTCGGGAGGTGGCGGTGATCAACTTCCTGGTCGGCGTGCTGAGCGCCTGCGTCGCGTTCTACCTGATCTTTTCCGCAGCAGCCGGGCAGGGCTCGCTGAAGGCCGGAGCGCTAACCCTGCTATTCGCTTTTACCTATCTGTGGGTGGCCGCCAACCAGTTCCTCGAGGTGGACGGCAAGGGCCTCGGCTGGTTCTGCCTGTTCGTCAGCCTCACCGCCTGCACCGTGGCGATCGAGTCGTTCGCCGGCGCCAGTGGTCCGTTCGGCCTGTGGAACGCGGTCAACTGGACAGTCTGGGCGTTGCTCTGGTTCTGTTTCTTCCTGCTACTGGGGCTGTCCCGCAGCATCCAGAAGCCGGTGGCCTACCTGACCCTGGCCAGCGCCATATTCACCGCCTGGTTGCCCGGCCTGCTGCTGCTCGGGCAGGTGCTCAAGGCATAGCAGGAAGTCGGAAAGGGATGGCGGCTTGCCGCCATCCCGTCCCTTCCGAACTCCTAGCCGAGCGGCCAGTTGATCACCACGACGGCGTCGTTGTAGTCGTTGTCGGTGCCGTCTTCAGAGCCGACCAGGGCGAAGTTCAGCTCGTTGGTCAGGATTACCTGTGCCGAGACCAGATCCGAGGGGCGGCCGTTGACGCTGACCTGGACCTGTACCTTGCCACTGCTGCCGGAGTTGAGCACCTGGGTGCCGATGACGGCGTTATTGGTGCTTTGCCCGCTGAAGGTCGCGGCCGTCTCGTTGTTGACCAGCACGTTCACCGTCTGGGTTCCGGACGAGTTGGCGAAGGCGGTGACGCCGAACCGGGTGTTGGCGGGAAGGGTGAACACTCCTTGTGTTGCCATGGTGTATCTCCACTGAATACCTGGCCTGCCTTTTCAGGCAGCCGTCTGGCGCGCGGTATGGCGTGTCGGGAGAAATCCGCAGTCCTTGGCGGCAGGCGATGCGCAGGCAGGAAGGACGCATCGTTCAGCCAATCTACGCCGTCGACCGGGCGCGACCACTGCTAGAGTTCGCAGGAGGGCTACAGGGGTGTCCTGGCACTGGCGATGCATGGCCCGGTGCCGGACTGCGGCAGCGGCCTGCCGTGCCGGCTCGTTCGATTGTTACGCTGTCTGTAACGATCTATTGCCGATGCCGGCAGGCCAGGGGCGATTGTCTCGAAATATACTGCGTCACCTGGTCGCCGCAGCGGCGACGGCTACCCACTGGCCGTCGTCCGGGTCGCCGGTTCCATCCCGGCCGCGCCAACCCCCGCATTCAGGCCCCGCTGCGGCGACTGCATTCCCGCTGGATTCGAGGCTCGTACCCTATGACTCCCGATCAACGATTTGCCCGTTGGGTTCAAGTCGCTATCGCGGTATTCGTGTTGCTGTTCGTCTACTTCCTGGTCGCCGACCTGTGGATGCCGCTCACCCCGCAGGCCCAGTTGACCCGGCCGGTGGTGCGCGTCGCGCCGCGTGTCAGCGGTCAGGTCGCCGAGGTGCTGGTGTCCAACAACGGCCACGTGCAGCCCGGCGAAGTATTGTTCCGCCTCGATCCCGAGCCTTTCCGACTGGCCGTGCGCCAGGCCGAACTGGCACTGGAGGAAGCCGAGCGCACCAACCGCGAGCTGGATGCCGCCATCGCCTCGGCCAAGGCCGACCTCCTGGCCGCGCGCAGCAGCGCCGGCGAGCTGGACAGCGAGGCGCGCCGCACCGCCCAACTGGTGCAGCGCCACCATGTGTCGCAGCAGATGCACGAGCAGGTCAGCGCCCAGGCCCAGGCCGCCCGTGCCCGGGTCGCCGCGGCCCAGGCGCGGATCGGCGAGCTGACCGCGCGACGCGGCACGGCCGGCGAGGACAACCTGCGCCTGCGCCAGGCGCGCAATGCCCTGGCCCAGGCTCGTCTGCAACTGCAATACAGCAGCGTCCGGGCCGACCGCGCCGGGACCCTGAGCAACCTGCAACTGATCCCGGGCACCTACGTTCCGGCCGGAACGCCGGTGGCGGCGCTGGTGGACGACCGTATCGACATCGTCGCCGACTTCCGCGAGAAATCGCTGCGCTACGTGCGCCCTGGCGACCGTGCGGCGGTGGTGTTCGACGCGCGTCCCGGCGAAGTGTTCGGCGCGCGGGTGGCGGCCATCGACGCCGGGGTCAAGGAGGGCCAGCTGGACGCCAACGGCGACCTCGCCGCGCCGGTCACCTCCGACCGCTGGGTTCGCGACGCCCAGCGCCAGCGCCTGCACGTGGTGCTCGACGAACTTCCCGAAGGCCTGCTGCCCACCGGTGCCAAGGCCACCGTGCAGCTCTATCCCGGCGACGGCCTGAGCCATCTGCTCGGTCGCGCGCAGATCGTCGCCATCAGCCTGCTGCACTACGTCTACTGACGCCATGCCGGCCAAGCTCGCGATGTCCGCCAACGACCTGCGTCAGTGCCTGCGCATCGCCGGCGGCGGCACCCTGGGGTTCTTCGTCTGCAAGCTGATGAACTGGGACTACGGCTCGTTCTTCGGCGTCTACCCGATGCTGCTGCTCGGCCTGACGCCGGTGATCAACCTGCACATCGTCCGCCAGTTCCTCGCCAACTCGGTGGTGATCAGCGTCGAGGTACTGGTGCTGTACGGGTTGTTCGGCGACCGGCCGCTGCTGATGACGCCTATCGTCTTCGGCCTCTTCGTCTACCGCTTCGCCCTGATGGCGCGCGGCCCGCTGTTCTTCTTCGGCGCACTGAGTTCGGTGTTCCTCTCGATGCTGCTGCACTTTGCCAGCTATCCGGACGTCGATCTGTTCGACATGCTCGCCAGCAACATGGTCGCCACCTGGCTGACGGTGGCCATCGCCGTGCTGATGTTCTACCTGTTCCCCGACGTCGAACCGCGGTCGCCGCGCCAGGCGCCGGCCAAGGACGCCCCCAGCCGGCGCCACGAGACGCTGCTCGGGGCCACGGTGGCGACCCTGTCCTTCGTGGTCTTCCAGACCTTCGACCTGAAGGACTCGCTGTCGGCGCAGATCGCCTCGATCCTGGTGTTGTTTCCCATGCACTGGAAGGGCGTGCACTTCGCCGGGCGCATCCGCGCCCTCGGTACGCTGCTCGGCTGTGCGCTGGCGGTGGGCTTGCAGGTGCTGCTCTACGATCACTACGACATCCTGCCCTTCGTCGCTCTGTTGCTGTGGATCTCGGCGATGTTCTGCGCGCGCATCCACATGCTGGAGAACGGCGTACCGGGGATCGGTTTCGGCGCGCTGACCACCCTGGCGATCGTCCTCGGCCAGTACCTGACGCCAACCCACGACATGATGTACAGCGTGCTCTACCGATTTACCTCGGTGTGCTTCGCGGTGCTGATCACACTGATGACGGTGCTGGTGATCCACCTGTTCCTCAACCGCTTCGCCGCCACCCGGCACTACAGCCACTGAGGCCTCAGGCGCGCCGGCCCGGCCAGTTGACCAGCGCGACGCCGAGCATCACCAGCAGCATGCCGCCGATCGCCGCCGGCGCCAGGCGCTCGTCGAACAGCAGCCAGGAGGCCAGCGCGGTCACTGGCGGCACCAGGTAGAACAGGCTCGCCACCTTCGACGCGGCGCCATGCCGGATCAGCGTGTAGAGCAGGCCGACGGCGCCGAACGAGAGTCCCAGCACCAGCCAGCCGAGGGTCAGCACGAACGGCGTGCTCCACTGCACCTCGCGGCTTTCGAAAAGCAGGGCGGCGAGGCCGAGCAGGGCGCCGCTGGCCAGGTACTGGACGACGCCGCCGGTGCGCAGGTCCATGCCGCCGCAGAAGCGCTTCTGGTACAGCGTGCCGCAGGTGATCGCCGCCAGTGCCACCAGCACCGCGGCCCAGGCCAGGCCGTCGGCGCCACCGTGGATGCGGCCGAGTACCACCAGGGCTACGCCAGCCAGGCCGAGCGCCAGTCCCAGCCATTGCCGGCGGCTGACCTGCTCGCCGAGCCAGATGCCGGCCAGGGCCGCGGTAGCCAGCGGTTGCAGGCCGACCAACAGGGAGGTCAGGCCGGCCGACATGCCGTGCTCGATGGCGAGGAACACCCCGCCCAGGTACAGGCCATGGACCAGCAGGCCGGCGACCGCGACATGCCCGGCCAGCCGTGCCGAGCCCGGCCAGGGTGCACCGCTGAGCAGGGCGAAGGCGGCCAGCAGGGCGGCCGCGAGGAGCAGGCGGATGGCCAGGAAGGTGAAGGGTTCGGCGTACGGCAGGCCGAACTTGGCGCCGAGGAATCCAGTGCTCCAGAGCAGCACGAAGAGCAGCGGCATGCCGCTGCCGAGCCAGGCGGGTGTGCGCATGCAAGGTCCTCGTCGGGAGGTGGCGGGACGGTCGTGGCGCCCCGTGCGTGTCGGTGTCAGTCCAGCAGCGAGCGGCCTCGCTCCAGGTAGGCGCGCATTTCCGTCTCGGGCACCATGCCGCCGCCGGTGGCCCAGACCAGGTGGGTAGCATTGGCCAGGCGCGCCGAGGTCAGCCCCATGCGTTCGCGATAGCCCTGCGGCTCACGGGTGACCCGGGCGATGCCCGGCGCGCCGGCCAGGGCCGAGGGTTCCAGGCGGATGCCCTGGCTGCGCTCGAGCAAGGCGAGCAGGCGGAACAGTTCGTCGTCGTCCACCGTGTAGTAGCCGTCGAGCAGGCGCTGCATGGCGCGGCCGACGAAGCCCGACGGACGCCCCACCGCCAGGCCATCGGCGGCGGTGCGGTTGTCGATGCCGAAGTCCTGCACCGAAACCTGCTCGTGGCGGCCGGTATAGACGCCGAGGAACATGCAGGGCGAATGGGTCGGCTCGGCGAACAGGCAGTGCACCGCGTCGCCGAACGCCAGCTTGAGGCCGAAGGCCACCCCGCCGGGACCGCCGCCGACCCCGCAGGGCAGATGGACGAACAGCGGGTGCTCGCTGTCGACGCGGATGCCGGCGGCGTCCAACTGGCCGCGCAGTCGCTCGGCGGCGACGGCGTAGCCGAGGAACAGGTCGCGGGAGTTTTCGTCGTCGACGAAATGGGTGTAGGGATCGCCGGCCGCTTCGCGGCGGCCCTGTTCCACCGCGACACTGTAGTCGGAGGCGTACTCCACCACCGTCACGCCGTGGGCGCGCAGCTTGTCCTTCTTCCACTGGCGGGCGTCGGCGGACATGTGCACGCTGGCCTGGAAGCCCAGCGCGGCGCCGATGATGCCGATGGAAAGGCCCAGGTTGCCGGTGGAGCCCACCGCTATCCGGTGGCGGGCGAAGAATGCCCGGCAATCCGCCTCGGCCAGCCGCGAGTAGTCGTCGTCGAGGCCGACCAGGCCGTGCTCCAGGGCCAGGCGCTCGGCATGGGCGAGCACTTCATAGATGCCGCCGCGGGCCTTGATCGAGCCGGAGATCGGCAGGTGGCTATCGCGTTTCAGCCAGAGCCGGCCGGGCAGTTCGGCGGCGTAATGCTGGCGCAGGGCATCGTGGAAGGTGGCGACCTCGACCAGGTCGGACTCGATGATGCCGCCGCTGGCGGCGGTTTCCGGAAACAGCCGGGCGATCAGCGGGGCGAAGCGCTGCAGGCGGGCGCTGGCGTCGGCCACGTCGGCGGCGCCGAGGCCGACGTCGGCCAGGGCTTCGGCGCTCGGCGCGATGGCCGGGTTGAACCACTCGCTCGGGCGCAGGGCGATGAGGTCGGCCAGGCGCGGGAATTCGGCGAGCCAGTCGGCCTTGGATGTTCCGAGAATCAACGGCAGTACTCCTGTGGCGGGTAGGGCGGCGAAGGCACAGAGGATATACGCCTGGCCGGCGTTTTTCCTCGTACCCGGCAGGCAAGGCAGAACGCCTCTGCGGCGAAAGGCTTTGCACACGCGAGAATGTGCCGCATGCTTGATATCTTGAACAAGCGATGCGTATTTTGTACGCGGCCGCCGCCCGGTGCGGCATCCGCGATACCAACAAGGATAAGAAGTCATGACTATCGAAGGCCAAGGCTCACTCGCCGAACGGCTGGCTGGAGTTGAAGAAATCGAATGCGTCACCCCCGACCTCAACGGGGTGCCGCGCGGCAAGGTGATGACCGGCGAGGGCTTCCTCAGCGGCCGGCGCCTGCAGCTCGCCCGTGGCGTGCTGCTGCAATGCATCATGGGCGGCTACCCGCCGGCGCGCTTCTATGGCAGCGACGATGGCGACCTGGCGCTGGTCGCCGAGCCGACCCAGGTCCATCGCCTGCCCTGGAGCAACACTCCGCGCGCCTTCGCCATCTGCGATGCGCAGGAACTGGATGGCACGCCGTCCGGGCTGTCCACCCGCGGCCTGCTCAAGCAGGTGGTGGCGCGCTACGCCGCCCACGGCTGGCAACCGGTGGTGGCCACCGAACTGGAGTTCTTCGTCTTCGCCCCGAACACCGATCCCAACGAGCCGTTCCAGGCCCCGCTGGGGCCGGATGGCCGGCGCGAGCTGGGCTATTCGGCCTTCAGCGTGTCTTCCAACAACGGCCTGCGGCCGTTCTTCGAGGATGTCTACCGCTGCATGGATGCGCTGGGCCTGGTGCGCGACACCTTCATGCACGAGATGGGCACCAGCCAGTTCGAGATCAACTTCCTGCATGGCGACCCGGTCCTGCTGGCCGACCAGACCTTCCTGTTCAAGCACCTGCTCAAGGAGGTCGCGCTCAAGCACGGCCTGATCGTGGTGTGCATGGCCAAGCCGCTGGCGAAGACGCCGGGCAGCTCGATGCACATCCACCAGAGCATCGTCGAACTGGACGGTGGGCGAAACATCTTCAGCGAAGCCGATGGCGAGCCTTCCGCCGCGTTCCGCCACTTCATCGGCGGCCAGCAGGCCTGCCTGGCGGACTTCACGCCCTTCTTCGCGCCGCATGTGAACTCCTTCCAGCGCCTCTGCCATCCCTACGCTTCGCCGAACAACGCCTGCTGGTCCCACGACAACCGCGCCGCCGGCCTGCGCATCCCGGCCAGCGGAGCCTCCGCGCGGCGCGTCGAGAATCGCCTGCCGGGCGCCGACGCCAACCCTTACCTGGCCATCGCCGCCAGCCTGGCCGCCGGTCTCTACGGCCTGGAGCACGAACTGGAGCCGAGCCCGGCGATCCAGGGTGAGTTCGAGGTACCGGAGGAGTTGACCCTGCCTTGCACCATGTACGACGCCCTGCGGCGCCTGAAAGGCAGCGCGCTGGCGCGCGAACTGTTCGGCAGCGAGTTCGTCGAAGGCTACGTGGCGACCAAGAGCATGGAGCTGACCAGCTTCTTCGACGAGATCAGCCCCTGGGAACGTCGCGTCCTGGCAGCCCAGGCCTGATCCACCGTGGTACTTTCCTAGCCCTGTGTCACCCCCTGCCGCCTCGCGGCGGCAGGGTCGTGGTGTCGGGTGCCGGCTTCGGCATCCCGCGTCCTGTCCCGGGGCCTCCCCGGGACTCCAACGCTGTGCGAGCCGGGCAGTCCGCGAGCGGCGCCGGCTCCCTTGTACGGGACCGGAGGTCCGATGCGGCGGATTTTCTTCTCTTTTCGCGCTCTCTATTTCGCTACCCTGCTGATGCTCACCGGCTCCGGCCTGCTCAGCACCTACCTGGCGCTGCGCCTGGCGGCGGACAAGGTCGACGGCCTGTGGGTCGGCGCGCTGATGGCAGCCAACTACTTCGGCCTGGTGCTGGGCGGCAAGGTCGGTCACCGGCTGATCGCCCGGGTCGGCCACATCCGCGCCTACGTCGCCTGCGCCGGGGTGGTCACCGCCGCGGTCCTCGGCCATGGCCTGCTGCCCTGGCTGCCGGCCTGGATCGCCTTGCGCATGGTGATGGGCCTGGGCCTGATGTGCCAGTACATGGTGATCGAGAGCTGGCTCAACGAGCAGGCCGATGCCAGCCAGCGCGGCGCGGTGTTCGGCGGCTACATGGCGGCTTCCTACCTGGGCCTGGTGCTCGGCCAGATGATCCTGGTGGCGCATCCGCAACTGGGGCCGGAATTGCTGATGCTGGTGGCCTTCTGCTTCGCCCTGTGCCTGGTGCCGCTGGCCCTGACCCACAAGATCCACCCCGCAGCGCTGCGCCCGGCGCCGCTCGAACCACGCTTCTTCATCCGCCGGGTGCCGCAGTCGCTGACCACCGTATTGGTCTCGGGGCTGGTGGTCGGCTCCTTCTATGGCCTGGCGCCGCTGTATGCCAACCAGTTGGGGTTGCCCAACGAGCAGGTCGGCCTGTACATGGGCGCCTGCATCTTCGCCGGGCTGCTGGTGCAGTGGCCGCTCGGCTGGCTGTCCGACCGTCGCGACCGCGCCTGGCTGATCCGCGCCTGCGCCATCCTGCTGTGCCTGTTCGCCTTGCCGCTGGCATTGTTGCAACAGATGCCGCTGGCGTTGCTGCTGGCCCTGGGAATCGCCGCGAGCATGTTGCAGTTCACCCTCTATCCGCTGGCAGTGGCCTTTTCCAACGACCATGTGGAGACCGAGCGACGGGTTTCGCTGACCGCCATGCTGCTGGTGACCTTCGGCGTCGGCGCCTGCATCGGGCCGCTGGCGGCCGGCGCGCTGATGCGGCTGTTTGGCGCTAACATGCTATATGCGTTCGTCAGCGCCTGCGCGCTGATCCTGGTCTGGCGGGTCCATCCGGAGAAGGTCAGCGGCCTGCACCGGGTCGACGACGCGCCGCTGCACCACGTGCCGACCCCGGACAACATGACCAGCTCCCCGCTGGTCGCGGCGCTCGATCCGCGGGTAGACGAACAGGCGGTGCAGGAGCAGATGGTCGATGGCGAGCCCGACGCGCCGCAGGCCGACGGTGCGACGCAGAACTGAACTCCGCTCGCCGCGGGAGCCGATAGGCAGGAGAGGTTGCGATGAGTCCGACGCTTTCCCTTCACCTGATGGTGCGCAACCTGCCGCCCGGGCAGCGGCGGCCGAAGATCGCCCAGGCCATCGGCGAGGAGAGCGCGGGACGCTTGCAGCGGGTATTGCTGGAACGCGCCCTGCGCCTGCCCGATCGCGGTTTCAGCGCCCGCATCCTCTGGTTCGACGACGATCTGGACAGCGATCTGCAGGCGCTGGCGGTGGCATTGGGCTGGAGCCTGATGAGCCAGCCGGCCGGCGACCCCGGCGAGCGCATGCGGCGTATCGCGGCGCTGGGGTTGGCGGAAAGCGAGGCGGTACTGCTGATTCGCCACGACTGCCCGGTGCTGGACGGCGACTACCTGGAAGCGGCCTGCACCGCCCTGGGCCGCCACCAGGCGGTGCTGGGGCCGGTGGAGCGGGGCGGCTACGCGCTGCTCGGCCTGACCCGGGTCGACCCGCTGTTGTTCGAGTCGATGCCCTGGGGCGGAGACCGCCTGCTGGCGCTGACCTGCGAGCGTCTCCGGCAACTGGGCTGGGAGCATCACCTGTTGCCGGCGCTCTGGGACGTCGACCGTCCCGAGGACCTGCCGCGCCTGGCGGCGCTGGGGCTGGTCCTGTGAAACTCAGAACAGTTCGTCTTTCTCGAAGCGCCGCGCTTCGCGCTGTAACTGGTAGACGAAGCGATCCACCTGACGCTGGGCGAGGCCGCTCATCTCGCTGAAGCGGACGCCGGCGAAGGTCGCGTCGAGCTTTTCGTCGAAGCGCACGTGACGCAGTTCGATCGCGCTACTGATCGCGCCCTGTGGCAGCTGGGCGCTGAAGTCTTCGTAGATCTCGCCGGGATGCAGGCGTTCGGCGACATTGCCGGCGAAGCGCAGCTTGGCGCCGGTGGCGGAGATATCCAGCAGTTGTCCGCTCAGCGGCGCGCGGAGTTTCTCCCCGGCGATTTCCGCGGCGATCGGCTGGCTCTGCTTGATGCTGGCGCGGTAGGCGTTGCGGCGCTGGTGGTAGAGCACTTCGGCGGGAAGGGCGGCCCAGTAGCAGGGAACGCCGTCGTGTTCGCCGAACTGCACCGGGCGCTCGCATTCCCAGGCGATACGCACGCCTTCGTGGAAGGCTTCGACGCGAAACGCCTCGCCATTCTGCAGGAAACGTTCGCCGGTGTTGGGGATGAGTTCGTCCAGCGCGACCATCCCGCGGTCGCGGTCGATGTCCACCAGGAAGCTCTGGAAGCGCTGGTTGCGATCGGCAAAGGTGATCAGCAGGGAGTCGCGGCTATCCTGCAGCAGGCGCAGGTTGGCCTGGATTTCCACGGGGGCCTTGAGCACCTTCGGGGGTTGCGGCCCCGCTTCTTCGACGAACGGGTTGGGCACCTTCAATGCTCTCCTGGGGCACGAATGCCTCAATGATAGCACTGTGCCTTGATACGTGTGCTGGTCGGGTTCAGGCCTGGCTGAGCGGGCGTTGCCGGCTGCTCGAGGCGGTGCCGCCGCGGCTGTCGTACAGGCTCGGGGCGTCCTGGCCGCGGAGGATGTTCAGCAGGCTGCCGGTGGAAGCCTGGTTGGCGCGGATGATCCGCCCGTTGCGCAGGTTGGCCTGCTGGCAACGCTCCAGCAGTTCGCCCAGTTCGTCGCCGCGCGCCAGCAGCTCGGCGCCATCCGCGCGCTCGCGGGCGTAGCGGGCAAGGCCTTCGCGGTCGAGGGAAACGCCGGCTTCGCGGAGGATTTCCGCGCGGGCCCGGCCATTTCGCTCCAGTTGCTGCATCAGTGGCTGCTTGGCCCCGAGAAGCTGTTGCAGGACCGGCAGCTCGCGCCGTTCCAGGGCCTGGAATTCTTCGTCGACCAACTGCAGGAGTTGGCTGGCGTGGCCGATATCCTCGGCGAACAGATCGAGCAGGGTAGGGGAGTCAGGCATCTCGGGCTCGGGAGTTCATTCGGCGTCCAATGTCCTCCAGCGCGTCCTTCGAGGTCAGCGCTGGGATTCGAAGTCGAGCAGCTTGCTGGCAACACGCTCGCTGTCGACCTGATAGGTGCCATCGGCGATCGCTTGCTTGATCCGGGCAACCTTATCGTTGTCGACCACCGGCAGGGTCTGCAGCTGGTCCGTGACTTTCTGCATGTTCTGGGCGGTTTCGCTGATCTGCACCGACTCGCCGCTCTTCGGAGCGGAAGTCGCAGCCTGGCCTGCCTTGTCGGCGCCAGTGGCGTCGGGGCGACCTGCGGCGGTGCTGCCGGTACGGCCGGTGGTGGCTGGCGTGCTGCCGGGATTCAGCCGGTTGAAGTCGATGACCATGGTTGTAAACCTCGAAGGTATTGGACGCTTGCCTAGCTTTTCGGCGAAGGCTTGAAAAACTTTAGGACTTATTTTCGTGCGTCGTTTCCCAGTTTAGAGAAACCCGCCGGGGTAGCGCCAGCGCTACCGGCCACGGCTTTCCCTCTACATATTCACCTCGACCGTGCCGGGTTCTATCACGCGGGCCTTGATTATCCGCTGCGAGCGCAGGTTGCGCACGCGGATCTGCTGGCCCGGGGCGCCATCGGACAGCGCCTCGCCGGGCATCTTGACGTTGATGGTGGCGGTGCGTGCGAGGATCACCACCTGGTCGCCCTTGCGCACGGCCTCGGCCTGCTCGAGGAAGACCGGCGCCAGCACCTGGTCGTTGACCACCGGTCGGCGCAGCTTCTGCCCGACGACGCGGGCCGGATCGGTCAGGTAGCCCTGGGTCAGCAGGCCGACGTCGCGCTCGACCAGGGCGATGTCGGCATCCTCCAGCACGTGCGCGCGCTTGAGTGGCTGCACCGCGACCACTACCTGGCGGAACAGTTTCACCTGCGCCGGCATGAAGATGGTCCAGGGCGCACTGCCTTCGCAACTGATGCGCACGGTGACCCTGCCGATCGGTTGTGCCGGACTTTCCTGGCTGAGCGTCAAGTCCCTGTCGCATTCGGCCAGGCGCAAGCGCGGGTCGACGCGATTGACCTGAATCTGGTAGCGCCCGTCGAGTCCGCTATTCTGCAGATATTCTTCTACCTTGAATTCAAGAAACCCCTGGGTGGAGCCGATAAGTACCTCGGGAGCGGTAAAACCCTGGGCCTGGCTGTTGTTAGCCGCGCACAGGTAGCCGAGCCCGAGCAAAACGGGTAAAAACCGTAGAGAAGTATGGCTACATGCCATTATTCGTCGAAAAACTGTCGTTGCCTGTTTCATGCAACGGGTTAAGCAATGGTCGTGCCGGAGTCCGGCACGACCGTCTGAGGGGAGCGCCAATGGCCGGTGTTTTGGATTCAGTCAACCAGCGTACGCAGTTGGTCGGACAGAACCGTCTGGAGCTGCTTCTGTTCCGCCTGGACGGCAACCAGCTCTACGGCATCAACGTGTTCAAGGTGAAAGAGGTGTTGCAGTGCCCGCGCCTGACGGTGATGCCCAAGTCCAGCCCGGTGGTGCGCGGGGTGGCGAACATCCGCGGAGGCACCATTCCGATCCTCGACCTGGCGCTGGCCACCGGCCGCCGCGGGTTGCAGGACCTGACCAACAGCTTCGCGATCATCACCGAGTACAACACCAAGGTGCAGGGCTTCCTGGTGCGCTCGGTGGAGCGCATCGTCAACATGAACTGGGAAGAGATCCATCCGCCACCCAAGGGCGCCGGCCGCGAGCATTACCTGACCGCGGTGACCCGGGTGGACAAGCAGTTGGTGGAAATCATCGACGTGGAAAAAGTGCTCGCGGAGGTCGCACCGACGTCCGAGGAAGTGTCCCACGGAGTGGTGGACGCCGAGACCCAGAGCCGCGCGGTGACCAAGCGGGTGCTGGTGGTGGACGATTCGTCGGTGGCGCGTAAGCAGGTAATCCGTTGCCTGGAGGCGGTCGGCGTGGAAATGACCGCGCTCAACGACGGGCGCCAGGCCCTGGAGTACCTGCAGAACATGCTCTCCGAGGGACGGCGTCCGGAAGACGAGCTGCTGATGCTGATCTCCGACATCGAAATGCCGGAAATGGACGGTTATACCCTGACGGCGGAAATCCGTAGCGATCCCCGCCTGCAGAAACTGCACATTCTCTTGCATACTTCGTTGTCCGGGGTCTTCAACCAGGCGATGGTGAAGAAGGTCGGTGCGGACGACTTCCTCGCCAAGTTCCGTCCGGACGATCTGGCGGCGCGGGTGGTGGAGCGGATCAAGGCGGTGGACGCGGGCTGAGCGATCGGCCCTCGACAACAATGTGAATACGGGCGACCGGCTGCGTTCCGGTCGCCCAGGGCGAAGAGGCTTATGCGTGTCGGCAGCTAATGCGGATTTCGAGTTGTTCAGGGTCTTCCTCGAGAAGACCTGCGGCATTGTGCTGGGCAGCAACAAGCAGTACCTGGTCTCGAGCCGGCTGAACAAGCTGATGGAGCAGCAGGGCATCAAGAGCCTGGGAGAGCTGGTGCAGCGCATCCAGACCCAGCGCGGCGGCCTGCGCGAGATGGTGGTGGACGCGATGACCACCAACGAGACCCTGTGGTTTCGCGATACCTACCCGTTCGAGGTGCTCAAGCAGCGGGTTCTTCCCGAACTGATCAAGGCCAACGGCGGGCAGCGCCTGCGGATCTGGTCGGCGGCCTGTTCGTCAGGCCAGGAGCCATACTCGCTGTCGATGGCCATCGACGAGTTCGAGAAGACCAACCTGGGGCAGTTGAAGGCGGGCGTGCAGATCGTCGCCACCGACCTGTCGGGGTCGATGCTCACCGCCGCCAAGGCCGGCGAATACGACACCCTGGCGATGGGCCGCGGTCTGTCCCCGGAGCGTCTGCAACGCTATTTCGACGCCAAGGGACCGGGGCGCTGGGCGGTCAAGCCGGCGATCCGCAGCCGCGTCGAGTTCCGTGCCCTGAACCTGCTGGACAGCTACGCCAGCCTCGGCAAGTTCGACATGGTGTTCTGCCGCAACGTGCTGATCTATTTCTCCGCCGAGGTGAAGCGCGACATCCTGCTGCGCATCCATGGCACGCTCAAGCCTGGCGGCTACCTGTTCCTCGGCGCCTCCGAGGCGTTGAACAACCTGCCCGACCACTACCAGATGGTGCAGTGCAGCCCGGGCATCATCTACCGGGCCAAGTAGCGCAAGGAAGCGGACCCGCGCCAGGTTGCGCCGGGGGTGACCTGGCAGCCTGGCGCGGGTCCGCTTGGGACGGGCAGGTGGGACGAGACTTTCGCTCACTGCCCAGGCTCCGAGCGCCACGCGCGGCGGCGCCGTCGCAGCCCGCTCGGCACAGGACGGCTGGCTCGGAGCGGGGCAGTTTAGGACTGCGCGATCTAGTTGTATTGACAGATATTTCTGATAGTCAGGTGATCTGGCAAGTTGCCGCTTTGCCGGGGAACTGCTTACATGATTCAAGCCTTCCCTCGATCCGCCACGCCTACCAGGAGACTTCCATGGCCATCACTGCGCTGCCCTCGGCCGATGGGCAAGAGTTGACCATCCAGATCCAGGGGCGCTTCGACTTCGGGGCCCATCAGGATTTCCGCGACGCCTACGAGCGCGTCGCGATCACTCCGCGACGCTATGTCGTCGACCTGCGCAACGCCACCTACCTGGACAGCTCGGCCCTCGGCATGCTCCTGCTGCTGCGCGACCACGCCGGCGGCGAGAACGCGCAGATCAGCCTGGCGAACTGCAGCCCGGAAGTGCGCAAGATCCTCGCCATCTCCAACTTCGAGCAGTTGTTCAAGATCAGCTGAGATGAATCCCCCGGCGGCGCGGATCGAGAGCCTGACGATTCTCATCGCCGAGGACAACGCGGCCGACCGCCTGCTGCTGTCGACCATCGTCAGCCGCCAGGGGCATCGCGTGCTGACCGCCGGCAACGGCCTGGAGGCGGTGGCGCTGTTCGAGACCGAGCGGCCGCAACTGGTCCTGATGGACGTGATGATGCCGGTGATGGATGGCTTCGAGGCTGCCCGGCGGATCAAGCAGCAGGCCGGCGAGGAGTTGGTGCCGATCATCTTCCTCACCTCCCTCAGCGAAACCGAGGCGCTGGTGCAGAGCCTGGAGGCGGGCGGCGACGACTTCCTCTCCAAGCCGTACAACCGGGTGATCCTCGAAGCCAAGATCAACGCCATGGGACGCCTGCACCTGCTGCAACGAACGGTGCTGGAGCAGCGCGACCTGATCGTCCGGCACAACGAGCACCTGCTCAACGAACAGCGGGTGGCCAAGGCGGTGTTCGACAAGGTGGCCCATTCCGGCTGCCTGAACGCCAGCAACGTGCGCTACCTGCAATCGCCCCTCGCGCTGTTCAACGGCGACCTGCTGCTGGCCGCCTACAAGCCGTCCGGCGGCATGCACGTGCTGCTCGGCGACTTCACCGGCCACGGCCTGCCGGCGGCGATCGGCGCGATGCCGCTGGCCGAGGTGTTCTACGGGATGACCGCCAAGGGCTATCCGATGGCCGACATCCTCCGCGAGATGAACGCCAAGCTGAAGCGCATCCTGCCGGTCGGCGTGTTCTGCTGCGCCACCTTGCTCAACCTGAGCTTCCAGCGCGAACTGGTGGAGGTCTGGAACGGCGGTTTGCCGGACGGCTACCTGCTGCGCGCCGCCAGCGGCGAGCGGGTCGCCCTGGTGTCCCGCCACCTGCCGCTGGGAATCCTCGAACCGGCGGCGTTCAGCGACCGTTGCGAAACCTATCCGCTGGATATCGAAGATCGGATATTCCTGTTTTCCGACGGGGTCCTCGAGGCCAGCAACAAGGCTGGCGAGATGTTCGGCGAGGCGCGGCTGCTCCAGCTGTTCGAGCGCAATCGCCAGCCGTCCGCGCTGTTCGACGAGATCCAGCGCAGCCTGGCGCAGTTCCGCGGCGCGGTGCAGGACGACGTGAGCATGCTCGAAGTGCGGCTGCAGCCGGATAGCGGCCTGCAATGCCCGCCGCTGGCGTTTTCCGATAGCGGCGTGAGCAGTCCGCTGGACTGGTCGGTGAGCTTCGAATTCCGCGCCGAAACCCTCAAGCATTTCAACCCGCTGCCCCATGTGCTGCAACTGCTGCTCGAGGTCCACGACCTGCGCGCGCGCGGCGGCGCGCTGTATACGGTGCTCGCCGAACTCTATTCGAACGCCCTGGAACATGGCGTCATCGGCCTCGATTCGACGATGAAGAGCGACGCGGCGGGATTCGCCCGCTATTACCAGGAGCGGGTCAGCCGCCTGCAGGCCTTGCGCGACGGCTACGTGCGGCTGCACCTGGACCTGGCGCCGCATGGCGCGGGGGGGCGTCTGCTGGTGCGGGTCGAGGACAGCGGCGAAGGTTTCGACGTGGAGCGCGCGCTGAATGCCGTGGAGCGTCAGGAACGCCTCTGCGGCAGGGGTTTGCGCCTGATCCGCGAATTGTCCGATCGTTGCCAGTGGTCGGCCGACGGAAAGGTGGTGTCCGTGGAGTTTTTCTGGTCGCCTCAGGCATAATCGCGCTTTCGTCGCGGTGCTCCTAATGGGTAGGGCATCGGAAGTCGACTTCAGGGAGCGATCGAATGTCCGCGCCGCATCTCGATGATCGTGTTCTGGCTTCGTTGCAGGAGGTCATGGAGGACGAATATCCGGTCCTGCTGGATACCTTCGTGCTCGACTCCGAGGAGCGCCTGCGCAGCCTGCATGCCGCCCTTCAGGCCGGCGATGCCCAGGCTTTGCGGCATACCGCACACAGCTTCAAGGGAGGCAGCAGCAACATGGGCGCGGTACTCCTCGCCGGCTACTGCAAGGAGCTGGAGGAAAGCGCCAGGCGCGGCGACCTGCAACGGGCGCCGGCGCTGATCGAACAGATGGAGCGCGAATTCGCCATCGTCCGCATCCTTTTCAAACAGGAACGTCAGCGCTATCGCTGAGGTTTTCGTCCTTTCCGGCGACAAGGTACCGGCCCGATCGAGCCTCCCTGGCGTATAATGCGCCGCTCGATTTGGAGTCCTTCATGCGCGAGCAAGCCCTACGCATCCTCAAAGACGTTTTCGGTTACGACGCCTTCCGTGGCAACCAGGCACGGATCATCGAGCGGGTAGCCGAGGGTGGCGATGCGCTGGTACTGATGCCCACCGGCGGTGGCAAGTCCCTGTGTTTCCAGGTCCCGGCGCTGCTGCGCGAAGGCCTGACGGTGGTGGTGTCGCCGCTGATCGCGCTGATGGAGGACCAGGTCGCCACCCTGGACGAACTCGGCGTGCCGGCGGTGGCGCTGAACTCCACCCTCAACCCCGAGCAGCAGCGGGACATCGCCGAGCGCCTGCAGCGTGGCGAGATCAAGCTGCTCTACCTGGCACCGGAGCGGTTGGTCCAGCCGCGCATGCTGGCCTTCCTTCAACGACTGCCGGTCGGCCTGTTCGCCATCGACGAAGCGCACTGCGTGTCGCAATGGGGCCATGACTTCCGTCCCGAATACCTGCAGCTCGGCCAGCTTGCCGAGCTGTTCCCGCAGGTGCCGCGGATCGCCCTGACCGCCACCGCGGACATGCGTACCCGCGAGGAGATGATCCAGCGCCTGCACCTGCAGAACGCCGAGCAGTTCCTCTCCAGCTTCGACCGGCCGAACATCTTCTACCGCATCGTGCCCAAGGAGCAGCCGCGCAAGCAGTTGCTCGGCTTCCTCTCCGAGCGGCGCGGCGATGCCGGCATCGTCTACTGCCTGTCGCGGAAGAAGGTCGAGGAGGTCGCGGAATTCCTTGGCAACCAGGGCTTCCCCGCGCTGCCGTATCACGCCGGACTGTCCAACGAACTGCGTGCCCACCACCAGAAGCGCTTCCTCAACGAGGAAGGCTTGATCATGGTGGCGACCATCGCCTTCGGCATGGGCATCGACAAGCCCAACGTGCGTTTCGTCGCCCACCTCGACCTGCCCAAGAGCCTCGAGGCCTATTACCAGGAAACCGGCCGCGCCGGCCGCGATGGCCTGCCGGCCGACGCCTGGATGGCCTACGGCCTGCAGGACGTCCTGCTGCTGCGGCAGATGATGCAGAGTTCCGAGGGCGACGAGCGGCACAAGCGCGTCGAGCGGCACAAGCTGGAAGCCATGCTGGCGCTCTGCGAGGAAACCCGTTGCCGGCGCCAGGCGCTGCTGGCCTATTTCGACGAGGAGATGCCGCAGCCCTGCGGGCATTGCGACAACTGCGTGGACGGCGTGGAAACCTGGGATGCCACCGAATCCGCGCGCCAGGCGCTGTCGGCGATCTACCGCAGCGGCCAGCGCTACGGCGTCGGCCATCTGGTGGATATCCTGCTCGGCCGCGAGACCGAGAAGATCCGCAGTCTCGGCCACCAGCACCTGGCGGTGTTCGGGATTGGCAAGGGGCGTGGCGAAGACGAATGGCGGACCCTGTTCCGCCAGTTGGTCGCGCGCGGCCTGGCCGACGTCGACCTGGACGGCTTCGGCGGCCTGCGCCTGACCGAGGCCTGTCGTCCGCTGCTGCGGGGCGAGGTGCGGCTGGAGCTGCGCCGCGACCTCAAGCCACAGCGCGCCAAGGGCTCCTCCAGCGGCGGCGCCAGCGCCGCCAGCCAATTGGTGCGCAGCGAAGAGCGGGAAATGTGGGAGGCCCTGCGCGCGCTGCGGCGCAAGCTGGCCGAAGAGCATTCGGTGCCGCCCTATGTGATCTTCCCCGACGCGACCCTGCTGGAAATGCTCCGCAGCCAGCCGCGCTCGCTATCCGACATGGCCCAGGTCAGCGGGGTCGGCGCGCGCAAGCTGGAGCGCTACGGCCAGGCCTTCCTCGATGTCCTCACCGACTCGCCGGCGGCGCCCGCCGCGCCGCCGCAGGACCTGCGCCACGAATTGGCCAGCCTGGCCTGTGCGGGGATGACCCCGGCGCAGATAGCCCGCCAGCTCAATTGCAGCGAGAAGAACGTCTACGCGATGCTCGCCGAGGCCATCGCCGGTCAGCAGGTGAGCCTGGAGCAGGCGCTGGATCTGCCCGAGGAACTCCTCGGCGAAATCCAGGACGCCTTCCTCGAGGAAGACGGCGAACTGCCGCCGGTGGCGGCGCTGGAGGAGCGTTTCGGCAAGCGGGTGCCGAGTGGCGTGCTGCACTGCGTGCGCGCCGCCCTGCAGGTGGAACTGGAGTCGTGATATGGCCATTTGCCGGTATTTTCTGACGCCAATCTTGTGACGTCCTTCGCAAGCGTCTACTGTGACGCCAAGCCCTCCAAGAGAAGAGGTGTGCGTGACACAGAAGGACCGGTTGGACGACTCCCGTTCCAACCTCTATGCCGACCAATTGAACCGCGGTTTCCGCGGTCTGCGTTTCCTTCCCGAACTGGAGCGTGACTACCGGCGCTACATGCTGGAGGACAGCTTCGCGCTGAAACGCATCGCCCTCAGCGTCGGCATGCTCGTCTGGCTGGCGTTCATCGGCATCGACCTGCTGATCCTCGCTGGTCCCCCGCTGTGGGGCGTACTGGCGGTGCGCCTTGGCGTGCTGGTCCTGCTGCTGGTCTGCGGCTGCCTGATCATGCTGCGCCGGCACATCCAGCTGATGGTGCCGCTGAGCATCGCCTGCGTCCTCGCCCTTGGCGTCGGTGCGGCGGCGGTGGTCGGCCTGGCGCACCGGGCGGATCCCGGCTATCCCTACGAAGGCCTGCTGCTGGTCAGTTTCGCCGCCTATTTCCTCGCCGGCCTGCGGTTGTCGCAGGCATTGAGCTGTGCGTTGGTCGTGCTGCTCGCCTACCTGGGTTTCGAGTGGTGGGCGGGTACCCAGGAGCCGCTGGGCAACAACCTGCTGTTCCTGCTGTTCGGTAACCTGATCGGCGCGGTCGGCTGCTACCTGCTGGAGTTCAAGTCGCGCGAGCATTTCCTCATCAGCCGCCTGTTGCGGGTGATGGCCGACCACGACAGCCTGACCGGCCTGCACAACCGGCGCAGCTTCAACCAGCACCTCGACCGCCTCTGGCGCCAGGCCCAGCGCGAACAGAAGACCCTGGCGCTGCTGCTTTGCGACGTCGACCATTTCAAGGCCTATAACGACCGCTACGGACACCAGGCTGGCGATGCGGTCCTGCAGCGCATCGGCGCGGTGTTCGAGGCGAATGCCAGGCGTCCGCTGGACATGGCGGTGCGCCTGGGCGGCGAAGAGTTCGCCCTGTTGCTGTACGGCGCCAACGAGCACGAGGCGAGGCTGCGCGCGGAAGCGCTGCGCGCACAGGTCCAGGCGCTGCGCATGGAGCACGAGGCGTCGGACACGGCGCGCGAAGTGACCCTGTCGGTCGGCGTGTCCTGCCTGTGGCCGACCCCGGGCAACGACCTGAAGCGTCTCTACGATCTCTACGAGCATGCCGATCGCGCGCTTTACGAAGCCAAGGCGTTCGGCCGTAACCAGGTGGTGGCCTGAGTCCATGGCCGATTTTGTCCCTGTGGCTGGCGCCGCCGGTGACTGCGGGACGAGGCGGCGAATGCTAGGTTCGACAGGAAAAAATGCCAGGCACGGCCGCTCTTCGCAGAGCTGCCGGCCCCACCGCGAGACGACTTCCGGACGGACCCCATGCAGCGCTTGATCCAGGCCAACGGCCAACCGCACTACGGCATCTTCCCGAGTGCCCCGCAGCACATCAATTACCGCGATTTCGACTTCCGTTCGCCGATGGGCCGGCGCGTGGGGGCCCTGGGAAAATGGCGACGCTTCCATCAGTTCCAGTACTTCGGCCTGATCAGCCCGGAGCTGATCGGCGGCTGCGCCCTGGCCCAGCTGAGCTTGCTTGGCGTCGGCTTCGTCTACCTCTACCAGCCTTCCAGCGGACGCATGCTGGAGCGGCGCTTCAAGCTGCCGCTGGGGTTCGGAACCCGGTTTTCCCAGACCCCGGACGACGGCGTCTGCGAACTGCGCCAGGGGCGCAACCTGCTACGCCTGGAGAACCGTATGGCTCACCGGGAGAAACGCCTGCTGGTGGAACTCGACGATGGCACCCGCATCGACGCCTGCTTCAGCGAGGAGGCGCCGAGCTTCCAGCCGATGTGCCTGTGTACGCCGACCGCGGTGAACGGCTGGGTCTACGCGCAGAAGGTGGCCGGCGTGCGCTGTCGCGGCGACGTGCGCAGCGCCCTCGGCGACCACGACCTGCAGGCGCTGGACGCCTTCGCCCATCACGACTGGTCGGCGGGCTACATGCGCCCGGAAACCTTCTGGAACTGGGCCTGCCTGTCCGGCGAGGCGGACGGCTTGCGGGTCGGCCTGAACCTGTCGTGCGGGGTCAACGAGACCAGCTTCACCGAGAACTGCTACTGGCTGGACGGCGAACTGCTGAAGGTCGACAGCGTGCGCTTCGACTTCGACCGCGACCAGCCGCTGCGGCCCTGGACCATCCGTTCATACGATGGCCAGGTGGAGCTGCGCTTCGAGGCTCACGGCATGCATCAGGAGCGGCTGAACCTCGGTCTGCTGGCGAGCAACTTCAAGCAGATATTCGGTTGTTTCAGCGGTGTGCTGCGTCCGCGAGGTCGTGCCGAGGTGAGGATCGAGCGGCTCTGGGGCTTCGTCGAGGACCAGTACGCGAAGTGGTAGACAGGGCCTGGCCTGGGCATATCGTGCGACAATTTGTCATTGTACGGGGGGAAATTGGACGGGCATTATTAGCCGACTAATAATTAGTCAAATGAAATATCGGACCTCCTTTTTCCTATGGCTCAGACAGACAAGCACTATTTCGGCACCTTGCTAGCCCAGACTTCCCGTGCTTGGCGCGCTGAACTCGACCGCCGCCTCAGTCACCTCGGCCTGTCCCAGGCGCGCTGGTTGGTGTTGTTGCATCTGGCGCGCCATCGCGATTCGCCCACCCAGCGCGAGTTGGCCCAATCGGTCGGGGTCGAAGGCCCGACCCTGGCGCGGCTGCTCGACGGCCTCGAGTCCCAGGGCCTGGTACGGCGCCTGGCGGTGGCGGAGGACCGGCGGGCCAAGCACATCGTGCTGACTCCCAAGGCCGATGTGCTGATCGCCGATATCGAGGCCATCGCCGCCAGCGTTCGCAACGACGTACTGACCGGCATCGACGAGTCCGAGCAGGCGCTGTGCCAGCAGGTGCTCTTGCGAATCCTGGCGAACCTGGAAAAGCGCTGAGCACTGCGTCACGAAATTCCGCTAGAATCGCCATTTTTATGGCATCACCTCCTGGGCTTTCGTCCGAAAGCCCTCTACAGAGGTTTTCGTCGGTTTTCTGACGAAAAATCTTGACCGTTTCCACGGCATTCCTCTATTCATTGATGGCAAAAAGCCATGTCTTGCGCCATGTGGTGCGTCCAGCCCTGTACGGGGCGAAATTCGGGCTAACGTGAAATAGATGTAGCAGTCGACCGCTGGCCGGCTGTGTGCTCGAAGTGCGGAGAAAAGAACGGAATGCCCGGTAAAGCCTTGCGTGTCATGTTGTGTGCCTGGTCGTGCCTGTTGGCCGGGCAGGCGAGCGCCCTGGGAGTGGGAGACATCACCCTGCATTCGGCGCTCAACCAGCCGCTGGATGCGGATATCGAACTGCTCGACGTCGGCGATCTCGGCGCGGACGAGATCGAGGTCCGCCTGGCGGGCGCCGACGTCTTCGCCGTGGCCGGGGTGGAACGCTTGCAGTTCCTCAACGAGCTGCGTTTCAGTCCGGTGCTCCAGGGGCGCGGTGGCAATCGCATCCATGTGTCCTCGATCCGACCGGTGCAGGAGCCCTACCTGAATTTCCTGGTGGAGGTGGCCCGCCCCAACGGCCGCATCGTCCGCGAATTCACCGTACTGCTCGATCCGCTCGGTTATACGCCGCGCATGCTTCCGGCCGCGCGCAGCGGGATCGAGCCGCAGCGGCAATCCTCGACGCCGGTGCCTGCGCCGCGTAGTGCCGCGGTCGTCGTAGACCCGGCACTGCTGGAGCCGGGCGACGAATACCTGGCTCGCCCCAACGACAACCTCTGGGCCATCAGCGGACGCCTGCGTGGTGCCGGCAACGCCGATCGCGCGCAACTCATGGAGGCCCTGTACCAGCTCAATCCGCAGGCCTTCGTCAATGCCGACCGGCACCGGCTCAAGGCCGGCGCGCGCCTGCGCCTGCCGGCCGGCTACCAGCCGGAGCGAGGCGCGCCCGGCGCCGTGAAGGAGGCGGCCGTGGAAGTCCTGCCGCCAGCCGATGCCGCCGTGGTGGAAAACGCTCCGGCGGCTCTCGTCGAGGCGCAGCGCCAGGCGGATGCCGAGGCCGAGGCGTTGGCCCGGCAACGGGAGGAACTGAGCCAGCGGATGGACGATCTGCAACGCCAGTTGCAGGCCTTGCAGGAACAACTGCAGCAGCGCGATCACCAGGTCGCCGAACTGCAACAGCAACTGGCCCGGCGCCAGGCGGTGCGGCCCGCGGCGCCGCCGCCCGCCGCGGCCGCGCCTTCGGTTGCGCAACCGGTTGAAACGCCGACGGACTCGCAGTACTGGCGCTGGATGATCGTCCTGCTGCTGGTCCTCGCTCTGCTCGGCGTGTTGCTGTTGCGTCGCCGCCGCGAAGAGGCTCCTGTCCCGGCGGTCGAACCGAAGCGCCGGGTCGCCCTGAACCTGCCGCTGCGGCGTGCGCCGCGCCCCCCGGCGGCCGCACCGGCGCCGGCAAAGGTCGAGGAACAGGCCAGGCCGCCGGTCGCCGCTCCCTCCAGCCCGCCGCCGTCTCCTCCGCCTGCTCCGGCCGCCGCTCCGCGCGCCGCCATGGCTGCGGCGGACAAGCTGGACGGCGCCGACATCTATATCGCCTACGGTCGCTACGGACAGGCCCGCGACCTGCTGCGTCAGGTACTCGCCGAGCAGCCGCAGCGCCTGAGCGCGCGGATGAAGCTGTTGCTGGTGCTGGCTGAGCTGGGCGATGCGGCCGGCTTCGACGCGCTGGCCGAGGAAACCCTGGCCAGTGGCGGCAACCCGGAGGCCATCGACGAGTTGCGCGGACGCTACCCGGCGCTGCTACAGATGCCGGCGACCGAGACGCCGGCGGCAACAACCAAGGACGACGACTGGAGCGACCTGCCGCTGGCCGAGTCGCCCGTTTTGCAGCAACCGGATGCGACCTCGGGCGCCGACGGCTTCGGCGACCTCAACCTCGATCTCGATCTCGACTGGGGCGCCCTGGAGAATCCCCTGGACAACCCCGACCTGCCGCGCCGCGCCGCTGCCGGCAAGGCGGAACCGGCGGAGGAGCCCCTGGCGTTCGAGAGCAATCTCCATGAACTGCCGGATGTCGCCGAGTACGAACACCTCGAACTCGACCAGCCAGAGCCGGCCACGGTGCCGCCGGAGGAGGCCTCGGCCAGCCTGGACCGGGCCCGCGCCTGCATCGACAGCGGCGATCTCGACCAGGCCAGCCGCATCCTGCGCCTGGTGGTGGCGCACGGCGACCCGTGGCAGAAGGCCGAGGCGCGCGAGTTGCTGGCGCTGATCGCCTGAACTCCGCTCAGAAGTTCTGCCCGAGGTTCAGGTAGAACGCCTTGAAGTTCTCGTCGTTGATCCCGTAGCTGAAGGTCAGCGGCCCCAGCGGCGTATCGAAGCCGATCATCAGGCTGGCGGCGTTGATGTAGCCGCTGTCGTATTCGTTGTCGTTGTTCCAGATGCGTCCGCGCTCGATGCTGCCGCCCAGGTACAGCGGGAAGTCCAGCGGCAGGAAGGAACGTTCGGTGAGGCGCCGGTAATAGACGATCCGTCCCAGGCTGTAGTTCTGCCCGGACAGCGCGTCGCGGCGGAAGCCCGACAGCTCGCGGGCGCCGCCGAGGGTGAAGCTGGAGGTGACCACCTCGGCGTCGTCCAGGGTGCGCCCGTAGCCGCCGCCGAACACCCAGGTGTCGGCGCCGAAGCTGAGCGCCTTGTTCAGCCGCAGGTCCCACTGCCGGTAGCTGTCGTCCGAGCCGAGGGACTTGTCGTAGCGGCGCATGGTCAGGCCGATCTCCTCGCCCTCGTGGGGGAAATTGACGTCGTCGACGGTATCGAACGAGTACTTCAGTTCGTAGTAGCCCTCGGTGAAGTCGATGTCCGGCAGGCTCGGGTCGCCGATGCGCACGTCGGCCTTGCCGTAGGCCTGCACCGCGCCCAGGCGGATTTCGCCGTTGTTGGCGATCTGCCGGCCGACGTTGAGGCCGTAGCCGTAGCGCTCCAGGCGATAGCGCAGCAGCGGGTCGTTGTCCTCGGTGACGTCGACGTTCTGTGCCTCGTGGAACAGGAAGGGCGCGACGAAGTAGCGCGAGCCGACGTCGAGCGGCTGGTAGAACTCGCTGTAGAGTTCCTGGCGGTCGCCGAGCTGGACCCGGGTCAGCCACTCGGCGCCGAGCCGGTTGAGGCCGTTCATGCGGTAGCTGCCGCCGAGGTTGAAGGTGCTTTCGCCGCGCATGTCGTCGGACAGGTTGAGGCCCAGGCGAAGGAAGTCGGTGCCGCCTTTCTTGCCGGTGGCGTGGATCACCAGGGTGTTGAGCTTCTTCTCCTTGACCACCCGGTACTGCACCTGGTCGAAGTAGTCGAGGCCGTAGAGGGTGCTCATGTCGTCCTGCAGGCGGCCGAGGTCGAGGCGCGTGCCGAGCGGCTGGCGGATGTAGTGGCGGATCACCTCGTCGCTGACCTTCGAGTTGTTCTCCACGCGGATCGCGTCGATCACCGGCTTGCGCTGGTTCGGCGTGCGCGCCACGTCGAGCGCTTCGCTGTTGAGGTCCTTCGGCTTGCGCAACTCGGCGAGGCGCGCGGCGAGCACCGTGGTGGCGCGGTAGCCGGCGTCGATCAGTTGCGGCACGCGGCCGAAGTCGGTGGTGCCGTAGCCGGACAGCGGCGGCTGGATCAGCACGTCGCCGGGCTTGAGCGTGGCCAGCTGGGCTTCGGAGTTCTTCCGGGTCATCAGGGTGATCGACTGGTTCATCACGTCGAGCACGGTGCTCAGGTCCTTGCGGTCGCGCAGCGGGTTGCCGATGTCGACCACGATCACCACGTCCACGCCCATGTCGCGCGCCACGTCCACCGGGATGTTGTCGACCATGCCACCATCCACCAGCAGCCTGCCGTCGATCTCCACCGGGGCGAACACGGCGGGGATCGACATGCTGGCGCGGATCGCCTGGGGCAGGTGGCCCTTGCGGAACACCACTTTCTCGCCGGTTGCGATATCGGTGGAGACGGCGCGGAAGGGGATCGCCAGCTTGTCGAAGTCGCGGTTGTCGCTGGTGTGCACCAGCAGGCTTTCCAGCACCATCGCCAGGTTCTGGCCCTGGATCACCCCCAGCGGCAGGCCGAGGGTGCCGTCGTCGCGGAAGCTGATCTTCTGCTTGACCAGGAAGTCGCGGTCGTCCTGCTTGCGCCGGAACGGCACGTCCTTGCGCGGCGGCGCGTCGGACAGCGCCTGCTGCCAGTCCATCTCCAGGGCGATGCGCTCCAGTTCGGCGGGGGTGTAGCCGGAGGCGTACAGGCCGCCGACCACCGCGCCCATGCTGGTGCCGGCGATGGCGTCGATCTGGATGCCCTGTTCGTCGAGGGCCTTGAGCACGCCGATATGGGCCAGGCCGCGGGCGGCACCGCCGGAGAGGACCAGACCGATCTTCGGCCGGGCCTCCGCGGCGAGGGCGGACAGGGGAAGCAGGAGCAGCAGTACGAGCAGCAGGCGGCGCATGAGAACGATCCGGAGCCGGGTGAAAAGGCGGCTATTATAGGCGCGACCGTTTCCCCTGAGCCGCCGACATGCCCACCGCCAAGCCCGAAATCGTCATCACCTATTGCACCCAGTGCCAGTGGCTGCTGCGTGCCGCCTGGCTGGCCCAGGAACTGCTCAGCACCTTCGCCGACGATCTCGGAAAAGTCTGCCTGGAGCCCGGAACCGGCGGCGTATTCCGCATCACCTGCGACGGCGTGCAGGTCTGGGAGCGCAAGGCCGACGGCGGCTTCCCCGAGGCCAAGGCGCTCAAGCAGCGGGTTCGCGACCGCATCGACCCGCAACGCGACCTCGGTCACAACGATCGTCCTTCCCGCTGAACCGCTGCCGTCCGCCCATGGCTTGTTGCAGGTCAACGGGCGGCACGGCGCATAGGCATAGCCTGGGGGCATTCATCCTGTCGAAGGGAGTGCCCATGAGCATCATCGTCACCGGCGCCGCCGGCTTCATCGGCAGCAATCTGCTGCAGGCGCTGAACCGGCGCGGCGAGACCGACATCATCGCGGTGGACGATCTCACCGACGGCGAGCAGTTCCGCAACCTGGCGGACGCCGATATCGCCGACTACCTGGACCAGAACGACTTCCTCGAGCGTTACGCCCGCGGCGACTTCGGCACGGTCCGCGCGCTGTTCCACCAGGGTGCCTGCGCCAGCACCCTGGAAAGCAATGGCCGCTACATGATGGAGAACAACTACCGCTACAGTTGCCGCCTGCTGGAAAGCAGCCTGGAACTCGGCGTGCCGTTCCTCTACGCCTCGTCGGCGGCGGTCTACGGAGCCGGCCGGACCTTCCGCGAGGCGCGCCAGTACGAGCGGCCGCTGAACGTCTACGGCTATTCCAAGTTCCTCTTCGACCAGCGTGTGCGGCGGGCGCTGCCGCAGGCGCGCAGCCAGGTGGTCGGCCTGCGTTACTTCAACGTCTACGGGCCGCGCGAGGAACACAAGGGGCGGATGGCCTCGGTGGCCTACCACTGCTACCAGCAATTGCGCCGCGATGGGCGGGTCGAACTGTTCGGCGAACACGGCGGCTTCCCGCCCGGCGGCCACCTGCGCGACTTCGTCGCGGTGGAGGACGTGGCGCGGGTAAACCTGCATTTCTTCGACCATCCGCAGCGTTCGGGAATCTTCAACCTCGGCAGCGGCCAGGCACGGACCTTCAACGAGGTCGCCCTGGCGGTGATCAATAGCGTCCGCGCCAACGCCGACCAGCCGCCCCTGTCGCTGCAACAGGCCGTGGAAAGCGGCCTGCTCGGCTACCGCGAGTTCCCCGAGTCGCTGCGGGCGCGCTACCAGAGCCATACCTGCGCCGACCTGGAGCTGCTGCGCGAGGCGGGCTACCGCGACGATTTCCAGAGCCTGGAAGAGGGCGTCGCCGGCTACTGCCGCTGGCTGGCGCGCAGCGCCTGAGGGATCCTGCTCAGCGGCCCAGTGCCCCGCCTACCGGGGCGCGGGCGAAGCGCAGCTCCGGCAGCAGGGTCAGCAGCGCCAGTACTCCGAGGGCCGCGCCGACCCAGAGCGCGCCCTGCAGGCCGAATCCGCCGGCGATGCCCAGGCCGCCGATCCAGGAACCGGCCATCACGCCGAGCATGATGCAGGCGGTGTGCACCGAGTTGACCAGCATGTTGTTATGGCCGACCCGTGCGCCGCGGGTCACCAGCGCCGGGTTCATCGACACCCCGGTCAGGCCGATCACCACCAGCGCCGCCACCGCCACCGCCGGAACCTGTCCGAACAGGGCGAAGGCCACCATCGCGGCGATGGCCGCCAGCAGGCCGAAGGCCAGGACCGCGATGGTATGGCGGTCGGCCAGGCGGCCGACGATGTTGTTGCCCACCAGCGTCGCCAGGCCGTAGACCACCAGCAGCAGCGGTACGGTCGAGGCGGAGAAGCCGCTGACCTCGGTGAGGATCGGCACGAAATAGGTGAAGCCGGCGAAGGTGGCGCCGATCAGCAGCAGGCTGGTGGCGTAGACCCACCATAGATGGGCGTTCCTGAACACCTTCAGTTCCTCGCGCAGCGAGCCGCTGCCCGCCGACCCCGGGATCGCCGGCATCAGCTGCAACACCAGCAGGCCGACCAGCACCGCCACCAGCGCCACCGCGAAGAAGCTCGCGCGCCAGCCGTACCATTCGCCCAGCCAGGTGGCGACGGGCAGGCCGAGCACGGTTCCGACCATCAGGCCACCGAGCACCAGCGACGACGCGCGGCCGAACTGGTTGCCTTCGACCAGTTCGGCGCAGGCGGTCAGCGCCACGCCGAAGAAGGCCGCGGCGGCGACCGCGGTGACCAGTCGCGCCGCGACCATCACCGCATAGCCCGGCGCCAGGGCGCCGATGACCTGGCCGACCACGAACAGCGCGATCAGGCCGAGCAGGGCGTTCTTGCGCGGCACCCGGAGCAGGGCGGTGGTCAACAGCGGGCCGCCGACGGCCATCGCACCGGCGTAGAAGGTGACCAGGTAGCCGATCGCGGCGAAGGACACGCCGAATTCGGCGGCCAGCGCCGGCATCAGCCCGGCGACCATGTATTCGCTGGTGGTCAGGGCGAAGATCGCGGCACCGAGCACGTAGACAATCAAAGGCATGTTTCCAGCTCCCGAGCGGTTCAGACGACGATGAAGCGAGCCACGGCGACCTGCCCGTGCCGTGGCCGCGCGATGAATGCACGACGGCGACTCATGCCGCCGACGAACCGAAGCCCTGGTCGGCGCCTTCGGGCAGCACCGTCACGCAGTGGGCGAACAGGTTCGAAGCGCTGCGCACCACGGTCAGCCCGCACTCGGCGAGCAGGGCGTGGAGGCAGGCGCGTGAATACGAGCGCGAGTAGAAGCCGTCGCTGCCGGTGAACACGGTGCCGTCGTCCCGCGTGTGCAACTCCAGGCCCTGCACCCCGCAACGGCGGTAGTAGCTCTGGCGGACGCTGGTGGCCTCGGCGCTGTCGCCGAACACCGAGACCACCGCCGCCACGCTGCGCTCGGCGAGGGAGTCGAGCAGCCGTTTCGGCTCGCGGAAGTTGCCCAGCAGGTTGAACGGCAGCAGGTACAGCGCGCGCGAGCCGACCGAGGCACCGCGCCTGGTGTGGTTGAGGATGTCGTCGACCACCGTGTCCGCGCGATCGCTCATGCCCTCGCGCTCGATCCGCGTGCGCAGCGTCTCGATCGCCCGCTGGTCGAGGTCGACGCCGAGATAGCGGGCATTGAGCAGGCGCGCGATTTCCAGCGCCCGGCCGTCGTAGCAGCCTAGCTCGACCAGTGCGTCGCAGCGCAGGTAGGCCATCGCCTCGAAGGTCATCAGGCTTTCCATTTGCAACAACGGCAGCACGTCGTCCGGAAAGTTGGCCAGGGTCATTATCGTCCTCGGTCCGAACTCCAGCTCGTAGAAAGCCGACTCCCGATGCGTCCCGATCGTGAGATCCATGTTCTGACTCACCTCTTCCTCCAGCGAATCTCGCTCTGGTGTTGGTTGATCGAAGGCGATGCGCGTTCCCATGTCCCGGCACCGCCTTCGCCTGGCAGAGAAGCGACGGAACGCCGGCGTTCGCTGGCCTCAGGCGGCGCGGTGCTTCTCGACCAGCTGGAACAGTTCGTCCACCGTTTCCAGCAGGTCGAGTTCGTCGTCGACCCCGGTGACGCCGAACTCCTTGCGCAGCTTCAGCGACAGCTCGCTGACCACCAGCGAATCGAAAGCCAGGTCTTCCATCCTGCTGTCCCGGCTGATTTCCTCCTTCGGCACGCCGCTGGCGACGCTGAGCACGGTGAGGAGATGGTCTTCCATGTCGTTGGGCATTGTTCTTCCCTCTTCAGTCCATTGTCGGAACGATCTTCGGCCAGCGCAGGGCGACCGAACCCCAGGTCAGTCCGGCACCGAAACCGGTGAGGACCATGTTGCCGCCGTCGCGCAGGATGCCTTGGCGCAGGCCGTGGGCCAGGGCCAGGGGAATCGAGGCGGCGACGGTATTGCCCACCTCGGCGATGTTGCTCACCACTCGCTCGACGGGAAGGTCGAGCTGGTCGGCGACCGCCGCGAGAATGCGTGTGTTGGCCTGGTGCGGGACCAGGTGATGGAGGTCCGAAGCTTGCCAGCCGACCCGGTCGAGCACCCGCCGCACCGAGTCGCTCATCTGCGTCACCGCCTGGCCGAACACTGCCTTGCCGTCCATCCGGAAGTAGTTGGAGGCCTGTCCGGAACTGCGTTCGGCGCGACTGACGGCGGGGGTCATCAGCAGGTCGAACTGGTGGCCGTCGCTGCCGAGGTCGAAGGCCAGCAGCGCGCCTTCTTCCTCGGCATCGCCGGCACGCAGCACCACCGCTCCGGCGCCGTCGCCGAACAGTGCGCGGGTCGAGCGATCGGCGGGGTCGAGGGTATGGCTGAAAGTGTCCACCCCGACCAGCAGCGCGCTGTCCGCCAGCCCGGCGCTGATCAGCGAGCCGACGCTGGCCAGGCCGTAGACGAAACCGGTGCAGGCGGCGGACAGGTCGAACGCGAGCGCGCCGACCAACCCCAGGCGCGCCGCGACCCTGGGCGCGGTGGCCGGGCAGCAGAAGTCGCCGGTGCTGGTTGCCAGCACCACCGCATCGACTCGCTCCAGCCCCGCCGAGGCGAGCGCGGCGGAGGCCGCCCGCAGGGCCAGGTCGCCGCTGCCGAGGTCGCCGGCGATATGCCGCTGGCGCACGCCGGTGCGGCTGCTGATCCAGGCGTCGGAAGTGTCCAGCTCGGCGGCGAGCATGTCGTTGCTGAGCACGGCCTCGGGCAGGTAGCTGCCCAGGCCGCAGACCACGGCGGCGCGCGGCATGGCTCAGGCTCCCTGGACGATCTTGGCGGCGGCCTCGACCCCGCCCAGGGCCTCGAGGTGCCGCAGCGGATTCCAGAAGTCGCGGTAGAGCAGGATCTGTCCGTCGCGGGTGCGCAGCACCGAGATGTAGTCCTGCGCCAGCTTGCCGCCGGAAACGGTGGCCACGCCGTCGCCATGGAATTCGCCGATGGCCAGGTCGGGGTCGGCGGTCTCGTAGAACTGCACGTCGGTGAAGCGCACGGTCAGGTGCTCGGGAAACAGGCGCATGTGCGCCCAGATGGTTTCGCGGCCCTCGAAGCGGGTCTTCCAGCCCGGCGGGGCGTAGGGGAATTCGAGTACGCCTTCCGGATGGAACAGGTCGCACCAGCCACGGGCATCGCCGTTTTCCAGGAGGCGCAGGCTGTGGACAAGAATTTCCTTGGCATTCATTGGGCGATCCTCTCGATCGGGTTGGCGTGGGAAGCGGTGTTCGCCGGGGCGCTGCATCCGGTGCGCACCGGCACGCTGATCAGGGCGCGGAGGAAGGTGATCGGCAGCCATTGCAGCTCCGCGTGGGGCACCGCCAACTGGAGGTCGGGGAAGCGCGCGAGCAGGCGCTGGATGGCGATCCGCCCCTCCAGCCGGGCCAGCGAGGCGCCGACGCAGTAGTGCACGCCGAAGCCGTAGCCGAGATGGCCATCGGTGTTGCGGGTGAGGTCGAGGCGGTCGGGATCGTCGAAGCGCTCGGCGTCGTGGTTGGCGGTCAGGTTGGAGACCAGGATGTATTCGCCGGCGGGAATGGTGACCCCGTCCAGTTCCACGTCTTCCACGGTGAAGCGCAACATCGAGGCGCGCACCGGACTGTCGTGGCGGACCAGTTCTTCCATGGCGTTGGGCAGGAGTTCCGGCTGCGCCCGCAGCAACGCCAGTTGCTCCGGGTTGACCAGCAGGGTGACCAGCGCGTTGCCGATCATGTTCATGGTGGTCTCGAAGCCGCTCATCATCAGCAGGTGGGCCATGGAGACGAGTTCCGCTTCGCTCAACTGGCCGCTCTCGTCGGCGGCCTGCACCAGCCCGCTGTAGACGTCGTCGGCCGGCTGCCGGCGCTTGGCCTCGAGCAGCACGCGCAGGTAGTCGACCTGCGCATCGGCCAGGGCCTGGGCCTCCTCCGGCGACAGCAGTTCCGCCTGGCGCTCCCAGGACTGGCGGGCGTGTTCGCGCTCAGCCTCGGGAATGCCCAGCAGCTCGAAGATCACCGCGATGGTCAGCGGGATCGCGAAGTCGGCCATCAGGTCGGCCTGTTCGCGGCCGGCCATGGCGTCCAGCAATGCCTCGGTGATCCGTTCTATATGCGGTTGCAGGCGCTCCACCTGGCGCGGGGTGAACGCGCGGCCAACCAGCGAGCGCAGGCGGGTATGGTCCGGCGGGTCGAGGTTGAGCATGTGGTGGCTGAGTCCCTCGCCGATCCCCGCGCGCGGGCTGCCGGTACGCTTCGCGTAGAGTTCGGCGGCCTGCCGGGCGTCGCGGCGGACGCCCGGATGGTTGAGGACCTTGCGCGCGTCGCGGTAGCGCGTCACCACCCACACCGGATGCTCGGCGGCGCGATGCGCGGGACGCGGCGCGCCGTCCACCTGCAGGCCGTCGTAGAGCGCGTGCAGTGGCGAGATCAGTTCCTCGCCCAGTCTCAGTTTGCGATCAGGCACGTTGCTCCTCCTTCGCCGCCGGGGCGGCGGTGACGATGGGGCGGAACATCCCGTCGATCACGCTATCGGGCAGCAGCCGCGCCAGCAGGGTACCGCGGCGCACGTCGGCGCCCACCCGGTAGCGGGTCCGCGGCTTGGCCGCGGTGAGCGCGGCATGCACCGCGGCGGCGACATCGGCGGGCTTGGTCGCGCTGTTGCGCGCGCCGTCCTCGTTGGCCTGGAGGAAGCGCAGGTAGGTATCGCGATAGAGGTCGGCGACGGCGTCGGGGGCGTCGGCCAGGGCGCGCTCGCCCTCGCTGGCGATCTTGCCCCAGATCGGCGTCCAGATCGCCCCGGGGCTGACCACCGAGACCTGGATGCCCATGGGTGCCAGCTCGCGGCGCAGGGCGTCGCTCACTCCCTCCTTGGCGAACTGCGCGGCGGAGTAGGCGCCCAGGTAGGGAATGGCGACCGAGCCGAGGCCCGAGGTGACGTTCACCAGGCGCGCCGCGCCGCCACGGCGCAGCAGCGGCAGGATCGCCCGGGTCACCGCGAGCTGGCCGATCAGGTTGACTTCCAGCTGGCGCCGCAGCAGGTCGCTGGAGACGCATTCCAGCGGCGCGGAAATGCAGATCCCGGCGTTGTTCACCAGGCCCCAGAGCCCGGTATCGCCGACTTTCTCCGCCACCTGCGCGGCGGCCCGGCCAATGGATTCCTCGTCGGTGACATCGATCAGCAGCGTGCTGATCCGGCCGGACGGGCAGGCGTTCGCCAGGCGCTCGCCATCCTCCTGGCGGCGCACCCCGGCGATCACCTGGAAACCCTGTTCGGCCAGGTGCAGCGCGGTTTCCCGGCCGAGGCCGCTGGAGGCGCCGGTGATCAGTACGTGGCGGCCCTGGGGCGAGAGAGGTTTGCTGGTGAATAACATGTCATTGCTCCTCGAGGGCGGATCGTTGGGGGGCGTGGATCGCCGACAGCAGGGTGCCCAGGCAATCTTCGGCCAGGCGTTCGGCGCGTTCGCCGGGGACCGCTTCGTCGATATAGGTAAAGTTCCAGAACAGCCGGCCATGGCTGGAGTTGATGGCGGCCACGAAGTAGCCGTTCACCGAGATGCCGGTGAGGAACTGCGCGTCGGAGAGGCGCAAGGCGCCGATCCGCTCGGGGAACGGATAGCGACCGATGTTGGAGGAGCACAGGTTGATCGGCCCTTCGGCTTCCATGAAGGCCATGAATGGCCGCGCGTCGGCCATGCAGCGCGGCGCAGCGCTGGCGACCAGGGTGACCAGGTTGAAATGATGGCCCTGGCGACGGCGTTCGCCGAGGTCGTCGGTGAGCGCGCGGGCGACCTCCCAGAACGGCCGGGCGATGTCCAGCACCACCGGTACCGTGGCGACGTAGGTGCCTACTTCGTCGGGGCGCACCGGCGGCTCCAGTTCGTCGCGGAAGTCGATCGGCGAGCCGATGGCGATGTGGCTAGGGCGGCGCTGGTGGTCGTGGCCGGCGGCGATGGCCAGCGCCGCGGTCAGCGCGCCGTGTACCGTGGTGCCGTGTTCGCGGGCGCGTCGTTGCAGCTGTTCCAGCTGCGCGCCGTCCAGCTCCCGGTGCAGCAGGCGGGTACGCCGCGCTTCCAGCGGCACCGGGTTGCTCGGCTCGATCCGGCCCGGGCGGTGGCGGCCGACCAGCGCTTCGTCCTGGGCGGTCTGCTCGGCCAGGCGCGCCGCGCCTTCGTCGCCGGTGAAGCGGCGCGGACGCAGATCCTCCGCCGGCGGCAGGGCGCTGGCGGTCCAGGGTTGCGCGGCGGGGTCGGCGGCCAGGGTCAGCCATTGTTCGGCGAGGGTCAGCACGGTAGTGCCGTCGGCGATGATGTGCGGTACCACGACCAGCAGGTCGTGGGCGCCGGCGTCGGTGGCGATCGCCACGGTACGGATCAGTGGCCCGCTGTCCGGATCGATGCGTTCCGGCAATTCGCGCTCGTTGATTTCCCGCAGCCATTGCTCCTCGCCGCCGCCGCGCACCTCGCGCAGCGGGATGGGCCGCTCGCAGGGCACCCAGCGCGGATCGAGCCCGGCATCGTGCTCGATCCGCGCGCGCAGCAGCGGATGCCGCGCCTGCAGCGCGTCGAGGCCGCGGCGCAGGTCGTCGATGGACAACCGGCCATGGACCCGCACCCGGGAAATCACGTTCAGCGCGGAGAACTGGTCGCTGAGCCAGTACCAGCGTTCCACCGCGGACAGCGGGCGTCGTATCTCGGCCATCATTCGACTCCTGGGAAGGTCAGTGCCAGTTCGTTCTGCCGGGCGAAGGTTCGCTCCGGAGCGAAGCGGAAGTAGAGATCGCGGGCGACGGTGCGCAGCGGATGCTCCAACTGCTCGATGCGGCTCAGCGCCCGCGAGGTCTCGACCATCGCCCTGGCGCGGTCGCGACGGCGGTTCTCGTAGGCGCGCAGGGCGGCTTGCGGGTCGTCGATGGTGGCCAGGCAGTGGGCCAGCACCGCGGCGTCTTCGATGGCGATGGCGGCGCCCTGGCCGAGGCTGGTCAGCATCGGATGCGCGGCATCGCCGAGCAGGGTCACCGGGCCGTCGCCCCAGCGCTCCAGGAACGGTCGGTCCTGGGCCGGCAGGCTGCTGATGTCGGCCTCCGGGGTCGCCTCGATGACCGCCTGCACTTCGTCGGCCCAGCCGGCGTAGAGGCGCTGGATGCCCGCCTTGCCGCCGCGCCAGTCCTTCGCCTGTTCGGCCGGCATGTTGCGGGTGCCCCACCAATAGACGTTGCCTTCGCCGATGTCGGCGAGACCGAAGCGCTGCCCACGGCCCCAGTAATGGGCGACGTAGCCCGGCGTCACCTTCGGATGGCGGAACGCCGGCGTGGCGCGCCAGATCACGTAGTGCCAGTCGGTGGGACGCTCCGGGCCGGTCATGGTGGCGCGGATCGCCGAGTTGAAGCCGTCGGCGCCGATCAGCACGTCGGCGTGCACTTCGCGGCCGTCGCTGCAGAGCACGGTGACGCCTTCGCCGTCGGCGTGGCGCAGGTAGCCGGTGGCGCTCACGCCCAGTTCGATGCGGCAGTCGCGGGCCTGTTCCAGCAGCGCCTGCTGCAGGCTCGCGCGGTGGATCGCCAGGCTCGGCTGGCCGAGCTGACGGGCCAGGCCGCCGAAGTCGATGGCGCGGATCGGTCGCCCGCGCCGGGTGAGGAACCGCAGCGAGTCGAAGGCCTGGGCGCGGGTAAGGTCAGGGCGCACGCCGACCCTCTCCAGGGCGGTCAGCGCGTTGGGCATCAGCGACAGCGCCGAGCCGACCGCGCGCAGCTCCCTGGCCCGCTCGTAGAGTTCGACCTCGAAGCCGGCGGCCTTCAGGCAGGCGGCCGCGGCGAGCCCGCCGATGCCGGCGCCGGCGATGACGATCTTCAGGGGGTGTCTGCTCATGGGCGGGTCCGTTCGCTGGAGGTGGAGGGTTCGAGCAACGCGGCGATCTCTGCCGCGACCGTCTCGACATAGGGTTCTTTCATCAGCACCAGGTGGTCGCCGGGGACGTCGATCACATCGAGGCGGCCACTGGTCCAGTGCTGCCAGCCGTTCTTCGGGTCGCCGTAGTGGGTGCCGGCGGCGTCGTGCATCGGCTTCAGCGCCAGCGGCAGCGGGCCGTCCGCGCGCAGCAGGGTCATGTCCTGGTCGCTGACTTCCGGGCGATAGCCGATGAGTGCCTGCCAGCTCGCCCGGAACAGCTCGTAGAGCCGCTGCACGGTGGCGCGCGGGGTGCCGGCGGGAAGTACGCCGGCCTCGATGGCGCGTTCGACGATGTGGTCGAGCTTCTGCTCCAGGCTCGCGCCTTCAGGCAGCGGCTCGACCTCCTCGTCGCTGCGCTCGAACCAGACCAGTTCCCAGTAGAAGAACAGCAGCAGGGCTTCGTCGCTGGCGCTGCCGGCGTGGTTGCGGTCGACGGTGATGGAGTCGAGCACGATCAGTTGGGCGACCGCCTGCGGGTCGAGCGCGCGCAGTTGCCGGGCCATCTCGTAGGCGACGAAGCCGCCGAACGACCAGCCGCCGAGGTAATAGGGGCCTTCCGGCTGCACCCGGCGGATCGCCGCGAGGTAACTGGCGGCGATGTCCTCGAGGACCGCCAGCGGCGTACTGCCCTGGCCGGTGCCGGCCGCCTGCAGGGCATATACCGGCTGGTCCGGCGGCAGTGCGCGGACCAGCGGCAGGTAGCAGAGCACGTGGCCGCCGAGCGGGTGGACGAGGAACAGTGGCGGGCGGCTGCCGCCGGCACGGATCGGTACCAGCGGGTCGAAGGCGCGCACCGCCGAGCGTTCCCGCAGGCGTTCGGCCAGGCCCTCCACGGTCGGCGTCTCGATCAGCGCGGCCATCGGCAAGTCGACGCCATAGCGCTTCTCGATCAGCAGCATGAAGCGCATCGCGCTGAGCGAGGTGCCGCCGAGGTCGAAGAAGCTGTCGCGGATGCCTACCCGGGGACGATCCAGCAACTCGCCGAGGAGTCCGGCCAGGGTGCGCTCGTAGTCGTCGCGCGGGGCCAGGTACTCGATGTTCGTCCCGTGCTCCAGCGGCAGTGCGCGCAGGGCGGCGTCGTCGCGCTTGCCGCTGGGGGTGAGGGCGAAGCCGTCGACCCAGGCGAAGTGTGCCGGCACCATGTGTTCCGGCAGTTCGCTGCGCAGTGCCTGCTTCAGTTCGGCGAGATCCACCGCCTCGGGCTCGCCGAGCAGGAAGGCAGCGAGGAATGCATCGTTGCCCTGGCGCTCGCGAGCCACCACCGCCGCGCCGCGCAGGCCCGGCTGGCGCTCGGCCTGGCGCATGATCGCCAGCTCGACCTCGGCCGGCTCGATGCGGAAGCCGCGGACCTTGACCTGGGTATCGGCGCGGCCGAGCCAGACGATCTCGCCGTTGCCGAGGATGCGCCCGAGGTCGCCGGTGCGGTAGAGCCTGGCGCCGGGGCGCCAGGGATGTTCGACGAAGCGCTCGGCGGTGAGTTCGGGGGCGCGGTGGTAGCCGCGCGCGAGGCAGTCGCCGCCGAAGTACAGCTCGCCGGTAACGCCGACCGGTACCGGGCGCAGCGCGGCGTCGAGCACCTGCACCTCGACCCCGTCCAGCGGCCGGCCGATCGGCGGCAGGTCCGGGTAGTGCGCCGGGTCGCCGCTCAGCGAGTGGTAGGTGACCTGGTGCGTCTCGGTGGGGCCGTACTGGTTCTCCAGCAGCAGCCCGGGCATCGCCGCGCAGAACGCGCGGACGTCTTCGGTGATGCGCAACTGCTCGCCGGAGGACACCACCACGCGCAGGGCGCCGGGGCGCACGCCCAGTGCGTTGGAGGCCTCGGCGAGGCGTTGCAGGGCGACGAAGGGCAACAGCACGCGCTGGACCTGGCGGCGTTCGAGGACATGCAGCAGCGCGGAGGGGTCCATCCGCTCGCGGTTGGAGATGAGTTGCAGCTCGCCGCCGCCGCACAGCGTGGAGAAGATCTCCTGGAAGGCCATGTCGAAGCTCAGCGGCGCGAACTGCAGGGTGCGCAGCCCCGGTACGCCGCTGGCGACGCGCAATTGCCACTGGGTGTAGTTGGCCCACATCCGATGGCTAAGCTCGACGCCCTTCGGCCGCCCGGTGGAACCGGAGGTGAACAGCAGCATGGCCAGCTCGTCGAGCTGCGGCGCGGCGAAGGTTTCGGGCTCGATGTCGGCGACCAGTTCCTCTACCGGCAGCACCCGTTCCGCCGCGGCGACATGGGCGTGCTCGGGATGCGCGACCACCCGGAACGGCTGTGCGGTCTCCAGGATCAGCGCCAGGCGCTGCGCGGGATAGCTGACGTCCAGCGGCACGCAGACCAGGCCGGCGCGCAGGATGCCCCAGATCGTCGCGATCATCTCCGGCGAACGGTTCAGCGCCACTCCGATCGCATCGCCGCGGCGCGCGCCGGCGCGGACCAGGCGGGTGGCCACGCAGCGCGCCACATGGTCGAGGTCGCGATAGGTCCAGCGTTGCTCCTCGAAGGCCAGCGCGGCGCTGCCCGGCAGCGCCTCGACCTGGCGTTCGAACAGGCTGACGACGTCGACCAGCGGCTCGGGCTGGGAAGCGGCGTCGCGGCGAGGGGCGAGGAAGGCGAAGTCGGCGGCTTCGTCGGGATGCTCGGCGAGGCGCCACAGGAGCTCGACGAAGGTCGCGCCGATCAGCGCGGCCTGGCTGCGGCTGATACCGCGGCCGTCGCTGTCGATGCGCAGGTACATGCCGTCGCTGGGCGTGGCGATCACGTTGACCAGCAGGGCGAAGTTGGTTTCTTCCCAGACGCGGAAGTCGCGCAGTTGCCACAGCGGTTCGAGGACATGCAGGTTGACGTAGTTGAAGGCGCTGCTCAGTTCGTCGCCGACGATCTGCTGGATGGCGCTGAGCGGATAGCGGCGATGGGCGTGTCCGTCGCGCTCCTGGCGGAACAGCGCATCGGCTACCTCGATCCAGCTATGCCCGGCAATCTCCGAGCGGACCGGCACGGTATTCAGGAACAGGCCGACCATGCGGTCGGCGTCGGGCAGTTCGGGGCGGCCGTTGCTGATCGCGCCGGTGACCACGCTGTCGCTGCGGGAGAACAGATGCAGGGTCAGGCAATGGGCGGCGAGCAGCAGCGATTTCAACGGCAGTCCGCGTTGCGCCGCAGTGGCCTTGAGTCGTTCGAGCAGCCCGTCCGGCAGCGCTTCGCGATGGCTGACCGGACCTTGCGCGGCTTGCGGCTCGTGGGCGCCGAAGCCGTCGAGGCGGGTCATCCTCGCGCCCTCCAGCAGCCCGGTCCAGTACCCCACGGCGGCCGGCGAAGCCAGCGCGGCCAGCTCCTCGCGGACATGGCAGGCCAGCGCCGGCGCGGGGCCCGGCAGCGGCTCGCCACGGTAGGCGGCGACCAGCGCGACGATCAGGTTGGCCACGCTCCAGCCGTCGAGGATCGCATGGTGGAAGCTGAACACCAGGTCCAGGCCGTCCTCGCGGACGAACGCGGCGAACAGGAACAGCCCGGGCTGTTGCAGCGAATAGCGATGGAAGCGGCGTTGGCGGATGTGCTCGTCGAGCACCGTCCCGGCCTCCGGGTTGCCGCGCAGGTCCAGGATCAGCGGTTCGCTGCGCGCCTGGGTATGCACCAGTTGCAGCGGTTCGGATGCACCGCTGAGGTCGAACGACGAACGCAGCGCGGGATAGGCGGCGACCACCCGGTCCAGCGCGTGGCGGAACGCGGCTTCGTCCCAGGCCAGGTCGAAGCGGTAGTGGAACACGTCGTGGTAGACCGACGAGTCGGGGCGCTGGCGGCTATGGAAGAGCAGGCCGAGACTCAGCCGGCTGGTCGGGAAGGCGTCCTCCAGCCCTTCCAGGCGCGGCTTGTCGACTTCGGAAACCAGTTCGAAGGGCTGGTAGCTTCGCTCCGCGAGCGGACGCACCAGGCGCTCGGCGAGGCCCGCCACCGTCGGGTTGCGCATCAGGTCGGCGAGTTCGAAGCCCAGGCCGCGCCGCTGTGCGGCGGCGCGGATGCGCAGCATCAGGATCGAGTCGCCGCCGAGGGCGTAGAAGTCGTCGTGCACGCCGACCTCCGCCACGCCGAGGACATCGGCCCACACCGCCGCCAGTTCGGCCTCGGTCGCCGTGCGCGGCGCAACCGCCGCCACCTGTTCCGGCGGTGCCGGCAGTTGCCGGCGGTCGAGCTTGCCGTTGGCGCTGAGCGGGAGGCTGTCGATGCGCACGAAGAAGGCTGGCAGCATGAAGTCCGGCAGCGTCGCCGAAAGTCCGGCGCGCAATTGACCGGGGTCGAGTTCCGCCGCAGCCACGTAGTAGCCGACCAGGTGCGTGCCGCGTACCGCCGAATCGCGTGCCACGACCGCGGCGTCGCGTACGCCGGGAAGCGCGGCGAGGCGGTCGCGTACTTCGTCGGGTTCGACCCGGTTGCCGCGGATCTTCACCTGGTCGTCGGCGCGGCCGAGGTATTCGAGGTTGCCGTCGGCCAGCCAGCGGGCCAGGTCGCCGGTACGGTAGAGACGGCCGCCGGCGACGAAGGGGTCGGCGAGGAAGCGCTCGGCGTTCAACTCCGGCCGGTTCAGGTAGCCGCGGGCGACGCCGACGCCTCCTATATATAGCTCGCCGACGGCGCCGAGGGGCTGCGGCCTGAGCGCGCGGTCGAGGACGTACAGGCGCAGGTTGTCGATCGGCCGGCCGATCGGGACCCGCGTGGGGTTGTCGCTGGCGCATTCATGGTCGGACACGTCGACGGTGGCCTCGGTCGGTCCGTACAGGTTGACCAGTCGCACGGCGTCGCCGAACAGCCGGCGGAAGCGCGTGACCTGCAACGGCGCGAGGGCTTCGCCGCTGCAGAACACCAGGCGCAGCGAGCTTGCCGCCGCGCGGGCGGTCGGGTCGCCGTCGAGCAGGTCGAGGAACGGCGTCAGCATCGACGGCACGAAGTGGATGACCGTGACCGCGTCGCGCTGGATGCTCCGCAGCATTTCCCGCGGGTCCTTCTCGGCGCCGGGCGGCAACAGCGACAGGCGGGCGCCGGTGAAGCTCCACCAGAACAGCTCCCAGACGGATACGTCGAACGTCACCGGAGTCTTTTGCAGAAGCACGTCGCGTTCGCCGATCGGATAACGACGCTGCATCCAGTTCAGGCGGTTGACCACCGAGCGGTGCTCGACCATGACGCCCTTGGGCATGCCGGTCGAACCGGAGGTATAGATGACATAGGCCAGGTCGCCGGGCGCCACGTTGGCCGCCGGCAGGTCGCCGGTGCTCTGCGGCAGGCGTTCGAGGTGCAGCACGCGCGTCTCGCCGAGGCTCTCGCCGAGTGTCGCTGCGCGCTCGTCCACCAGCACCACGCGGGCGCCGCAGTCTTCCAGCAGCAGGCGGACGCGCTCCAGGGGATGGTCGGGATTGATCGGCACATAGGCGCCGCCGGCGCGCTGCACGCCGAGGATCGCCGGCAGCAGGTGGGGACCGCGGGCGACCAGTAGCGCTACCCGCTCGTCGGCGCTAACACCCGCTGCGCGCAAGGCGTCGGCCACGGCCTGGACCTTGGCGTCCAGCTCGGCATAGCTGAGCGTGCCGCCGTCGGCTTCCAGCAGCGCGGTGCGTTGCGGGGTGCGCGCCACCTGCTCGGCGAACAGCGTGGGCAGGGTAGCCTGCTCGGGGAATGCCTGGTCGGTGGCGTTGCGGGTGTGGATCAGTTCCTCGCGCTCGGCGGCCGACAGCGGATCGAGTTCGCCGAGGCGGCGCTCGCCGCCCTCCACCAGGGCGCGCAGGAAGGTTTCGATATGCCGCGCCGCGGCGTCCATGGGGAAGTCGGCGTCGAACACATCGCAGGCGTATTCGAAATCCACCTGTGCGTCGCTGTGCCCGTCGAACTCGGAGACCCAGATGGCCAACGCGTCCGGGTCATGGGCGTGGGTCTGCGCCACGGTCTCGACGCTGGCGCTCGGGATCGCCTGGGCGGCGGGCCAGCGCATGTAGGAAAGGGTGGTGTCGAACAGTGGCGAGGCGCCGCGCAACAGGTCGCCGAGGGGCATCTTCTGGTGGCGCAGCAGCGTCCGGGTCGCCTCGCGCAACTGCGCCAGGAATTCGTCGACGGTCTGTTCCGGCGCGGTGCGGATGCGTAGCGGCAGGGTATTGGCGAAGTGCCCGACCACTTGCTTGGCCGCGCGGTCGGCGCGGTTCAGCACCGGTACGCCGAGGACCACGTCGTCGTTCTGGTGGATCCGCGCCAGGTACAGCGCCACGGCGGCGGAGAGGAACAGGAAGGGCGATTCGCCACGATCGCGGATCGCATCGAGCAGTGTGCGTTCCAGCGTCAGCCTGTGGCGCGCGGTGCGGCGCAGCCCGGCCGGGCGCCTGCGGGTGAAGAGGGCCGGCTCCAGGCCCTCCAGGGCCTCGGCGAAATAGGCGCGGTCGCCGCGGTACTGTTCCGAACCGGAGTAGTCGTCGGTCTCGAGCTGCGCCAGGAGGGAAGCCGTCGGCATCTGCGCCTGTGGCTCGCCTAGCTCGCCCAGGTAGCCGGCGCGCACCCGGCTGAGGAATAGCTGCAGGCCCCAGGCGTCGCTGACGATATGGTGGGTGCGCACGTAGACGTAGAGCGCCTGGTCGCTATGCAGCAGGGCCAGGTCCACCAGGCTGCGGCCGTCCAGCGGGTAGGCGTGGCGGAAGGCGTCGCGCAGCCAGGATCGCACGGCGGCCTCGGGGTCGCGGTCGGCGCGCAGGTCGACGTGGCGCGCCTCGAACTCGGCATCCGCGTCCAGCCACTGGTACGGCGTACCGTCCGTCTCGCCGAGGCGCAGGCGGAACGCCTCGGTGTCTCGCGCCGCCTGCAGCAGCGCCCGTTCCAGGGCCTGGGTATCGACCTCGCCGGTGAAGCGGTCGTAGCTGAAGATGGTGTACTGGTCGAGTTCCGGAAACTGCGCGGCGGCGACCCAGATGTCCCGTTGGTAGGGCGATAGCGGCAAGCGAGCGAAACGAACCATCCCTGCGTCCTCTTCAACAATCCATCGATTCGGCGAACACGGGCACCGCACGCCTCGCCGGACAGGTTCCACCCGTCGACGTTTCAGCGCGCCGTAGCCAGCGTGGTTGGCAGGGAAGCGGCGGCACCCGAAGCAAGAGCGGGGTGTACTATTACTTTTGGCAGGCTCGAAGAAATAGCTGTTAATTCTTGCAGGGTAATCGCGTTGTTAACTGTTAATTCTGGTAGGTATTTACGAGGCAACTTACAAATCTGTTAGGTTCCGGGAAACGTGCGTCGCGGCCCTGCATGGCTATGCTTCACGAGATTACCTTCGCCGGTCTTTTCGAAGTTGAAGCAAGCCTTTCGAAAGTGTCTGGCTGATGCATAATGGGCCGCTCGGAAGAGGCGCATTAACGGATATATATCCGCGCCCTGGCGAACAACGAACGCATGCCCTGAAAGGTTTGCCGGATGGATTACCAACAGTTCCAGGAGGTTGCATGAAAACCGATGACAAGGACCGCGAAGGCGGCGACTCCCACGGCGCCATCGGCGCCAAGCTGATGGAGTACGCGCTCAAGGTCAGGAAGGTGTTCGTCACCGGCGGGGTCGACGAGAAGATGGCCAAGGATGTCGTCCAGCAGCTGCACATCCTCGCCTCGATCAGCGACGATCCGATCTACATGTTCGTCAATTCCCCGGGTGGCCACGTCGAGTCCGGCGACATGATCTTCGACGCGATCCGCTTCATCACACCGAAGGTCATCATGATCGGTTCCGGCAGCGTTGCCAGCGCCGGCGCGCTGATCTATGCCGCGGCGGACAAGGAAAACCGCTATTCGCTGCCCAATACCCGCTTCCTCCTGCACCAGCCGTCGGGTGGCATCCAGGGGCCGGCGAGCAACATCGAGATCTACCGCCGCGAGATCGTGCGGATGAAGGAACGCCTCGACCGGATCTTCGCCGAAGCCACCGGGCAGACGCCGGAAAAGATCAGTGCCGACACCGAGCGCGACTTCTGGCTGAACGCGGAGGAGGCCGTGCAGTACGGCCTGGTCAACAAGATCATCGTTTCGGAACGGGAGATCACGCTGCCTGGCCAGTGAGTTTCCGCAGGCCGGATAAATACGAAGGCGGGCGCGAAGAGCGTATTTCCCGATTCTCTTCTCGCTCGCTTTTCTTTCTTTAATTTCCGATCGATAGGGTAACTTTTCTTACTTTTATTTTGCTTGTTCTCAAAATGCCATCAGCAAGAATGGCTGGCTTTTGCAAAGTCTCACGTCGCGCGCCCGTTATTTTCAATCATTCTATCGAACGACATTTTTCAGGCTTACGGAAATTACCTTCCGTCTGCCGGCCTTGTTTGACTCGACCTGACGTAACAATGGACAAGCGCCGGGAAAGTTCCAGCTTCCGCGGCGCTTGCCGGTATTTCCAGTGAATTGTTTTCAGGCGTTCGCCGCGCGCCGGGCCGCCGGCGAGTTGGCCAGGTATTCCAGGGCTTCCTGGGTATTCGCCTCGTGCTCGGGGTGGTACCAGGGATTGAAGTAACGGGCGACGTCGCGGAAGGTGCGCGCGAGGTTCGGCAGCAGGCCCTGCTTGCCGAGCCGCCACCAGGTTCGTAGGAATCCCTGGCGCTTGGCGCCGCGCAGGCTCGGGTCCTGGTCGAGGAGGGTGCGGGTGCCGTCGGCGAGCAGGTAGACCAGTATCGCGATGACCAACAGCATGGTCAGTTGCCGGGTGACGAAGCTGCCGCCCAGATGCACGTGCAGGTCGTGGGCGACGCTGCGGTGCTCGACTTCCTCGGCGCCGTGCCAGCGCAGCAGGTCGAGCATCACCGGGTCGCTGCCGCGGCGATCCAGCTCCCGGGCCTCCAGCACCCACTTGCCGAGCACGCAGGTGAAATGCTCCACCGCGGCGATGATCGCGCAGCGCTGGCGCAGCCACCAGCCGTCGAGGGCGCGGGTCAGGCGGTTCTGCCCCAGCGGGTAGTCGCAGAGCAGGCGTTCGAAAAGGAAATCCATCTTGTCGGTGAACGGCTTGGAGTCGATGTCGAACCTGCTCAGGTAGCGCTGGATCGCGCCGTCGTGGGCCCGCGAATGCATCGCTTCCTGGCGGATGAAACCCTGCACGTCGTCGCGCAGGCGGGCGTCGCTAACCAGCGGCAGGGCCTTGTTGTAGAGGCGGCAGAACCACAGTTCGCCGGAAGGCAGGAGCATGTGCAGGACGTTCATCACCTGGGACGCTTCCGCTTCGCCGGGAACCCAGTGCAGGGGGGTATCGCTGAAGTCGAAGCGGACCTTGCGCTGGACCAGCTTGTGGTGGAATTCGCTCATGGCAGGCTCTCAGGAAGTCAGGTCGAAGCGCGCGAGAAACCGCGTGGCCCAGGGCGCGAAGCGCCATTGCAGGGCGCCGAGGTGCACCTCGCTGCCCACCGAGACCACCGCCTTGTTGCGCTCCACGGCGCGCACCAGCTTTTCCCCGACGGTGTCCGGGCTGAGCCGGCGTCGCTTGTAGAAGCGCTGGATCTTCGCCTGGCGCCGCGCCTGGCGTTCGGCGTCCATGCCGACGAAGCGGGTGGCCTGGACAATGCCGGTATCGACGAAGCCCGGGCACACCGCGGTGACTCCGATCGAACGTCCGGCCAGTTCCGCCCGCAGGCATTCGCTGAGCATCAGTACCGCGGCCTTGCTGGTGGCGTAGGCGGGGTAGTTGCGCGACGGCGCGAAGGCCACGCCGGAGGCGACATTGACCAGGTGCCCCGGCTTGTTCGCCGCGATCATCTGCCGGCCGAACAGGCGGCAGCCGTCGATCACGCTCCACAGGTTGACCCGCAGCAGGCGCTCCCATTCCGCGGGCGAGGTGTCGAGCATCGGTCCGGCCATGCCGATGCCGGCATTGCTGACTACCACATCCGGGACTCCGAGGGTGTCGCGCACCCACTCGGCGAAGGTCTCCATGGCCTGGGTATCGCCGACGTCGACCTGGTAGACATGGGCCGTGGCGCCAAGGGCGCGGGCCAGTTCGGCGCTGCGTTCGGCGGCTTCCAGATCGAGATCGGCGGCGAGCAGGCTGGCGCCGCGCTCGGCGAAGCTGAGCAGGGTCGAACGGCCGATGCCGCCGCCGGCGCCGGTGACCACCACCAGCTTGCCGCTCATCGAGCGCGCGTCGGGCCGGACCTGGGCGCGTTGCAGGGCCGGCGGCGACTCGCCGGTTTCCTGGGCGTCGATGAACTCGCCGAGCCAGCCGGCCAGTTGCTCCGGCTCGGCCAGCAGTTGCCAATGGCCGACGCTCGCCTCGCGCCGCCACAGGCGTGGCGCCCACAGGCTGAGGTGCTGGAACAGCTGGGCGCCGACGTAACGGTCGCGGGTCGGTACGATCAGTTGCACCGGCACTTCGGTGTGGCGCTTGCGCGGACGGAACAGGCTGCGGATGAAGTTGCCGCGGTACAGCTTGACCCCGTGCCGGCCGTCGCTGGCCTGGGTCGGGTTGACCTGCGGATGGCGGACGCCTTCGGCGTGCTTCAGGAACTGCGGCCAGAGCCGGGCCAGGCCGGCGCTCCAGAGCAGCTCGGGTACGACGGGGGTATGGAAGAAGGCGATGTACCAGGAGTGGAGCAACTGGCCGAATACCGCTTTCAGGGCCTTCGGACTGCGCTGCCTGAGGTGTTCGCGCATCCAGAAACCGACATGGTCCAGGCAGGGCCCGGAGATCGAGGTATAGGACGCGATCAGCGGTCGGCACTGCGGATCGGTGACGCTTTCCCAGGTCTGGATCGAGCCCCAGTCATGGGCCAGCAGGTGCACCGGGCGATCCGGGCTGGTGGCGCGAATCACCGCCTGCAGGTCTTCGCTGAGCCGTTGCAGGTGGTAGTCGCGGCTCCAGCGTGGCTTGTCCGAAGCGCCGGCGCCACGCACGTCGTAGGCGACGATGCGGTAGCGCCCAGCCAGTTGGCGGATCAGCGGCAGCCAGGTCTCGTGGTTGTCCGGGTAGCCATGCACCATCAGCAGCGTCGGCTTGTCGTTGTCCGGCGCGCCCCAGCAATGAACCGCCAGGCGCACGTCGCCGGACTGCACGAACAGCCGTTCCGGCTGCAGGTCGGGGAGGGCGAGGAGCGCGTTCATGCGGCCTCCCGTGCTTGCGGCAGCAGGCCGCGCGCCTGCCAGCGGCGGACGTGCGGCAGGTCGTCGTCGAGCCAGTAGGCGTCGTCTTCGGTGACTACCAGCAGTTCCTCGAACTTGGCGCCCACCCCGCGTAGCCCCAGGTGCGGTTCCACCGCCCAGAGACCGGGCGTCGGCGGGTGCTCGGAGCGCTTGCCGCTGGACCACAGCGGCGACCAGCCTTCGCGCTTGCCGGTGACCAGCGCGTTGCGCGTCAGGGTGTACAGGTTGCGCACGCCGAAGCGCGCCACCGAGGGACCGCGGCGGTTGCCGAGCTTTTCCACGCGATGGGCGAGCACTTCGAAGGGATAGGCCTTGTGCCGTGGCAGGGTGCCCTGGATCACGCAGAGCCGGTCGACCGCCTGGCTGACTTCGGCCAGGGGGCGCCGTTCGCGGACCAGGTCGAGGATGGTGCGTCGGTGTATCAGCAGGTCGTCCATCAGCCGCTCCTGCAACAGGTTGTGGCCGAGCGCGCCGGAGTAGCCGACATCGGCGGTATAGGCGCCGAGGGTCGGCGCGCAGTCGAGGATGAACGGCATGCCTTCCTCCAGGCGCTGCTTGCCGGGGTAGAAGGCCAGGTTGAAGCCACCGAGATGACGCAGGCCGTCGAAGCCCTTGAACGAGGTGCGGCTGCCGAACCAGGCGAAGGGCTGGTGGAACCAGTCGTCGACGCCGTGATCCTGCAGCCAGGTCTTCATCAGCGCCGCGGCTTCCCTCTCGCTGATGCCGGCGCGCAGTTCGCCGTGGATGGTTTCGCAGCAGGTATAGGCCAGTCGCTGGACCTGGCGGAAGTGATCGAGATCGTCGGGAGTGGGTACCCAGGCGCCTTGGGACATGGCTCTCTCCAGGCTGGCTTGTCGTTATTGTGACATTGATTGATGTCATGGTTGATGCTGGCCCATAAGCAGGCGTTGCGCTAGCCCTGGGAAGTCTCTTCACGCCGGTGTTACGGCACTTGCTACCGGCGCCGGAAGGCCCGGGGCAGAAGGCTCGGGACGTTTCCCCCGGGTTGTGGCGGCGGTGCCGGAGGAGCGGCTGACCGACGAGTCCAGTCTTTGGTTGGCGCCCGCGCATCCCGACGCCGGCAAAGAGCGTTGCACCCCCGGAGGTTGTGGCCGTTCGGCGGGCCTCGTTATGATCCGCCTCCATGAGCACACCCCTGACCCTCCTGCAGCGCCTGCTGCAACGTGGCGAGCAGCCGTCCGCCGAGGATGCCCGCGAATACAGTGTCGACGAACTGGCGCGCGCGGCCGGCAGCAGCGTGCGCAACGTGCGTGCCTACCAGGACCGCGGCCTGCTGCCGCCGCCGGAGCGGCGCGGCCGGGTCGGCGTGTATTTCGACAGCCATCTCAAGCGCCTGCGGCTGATCAACCAGTTGCTCGAACGCGGCTATTCCAGCGCCAACATCAAGGAATTGCTGGAGGCCTGGGAACAGGGCCGCGACCTCGACCACGTGCTCGGCCTGGACCAGGCGATCATCGGCGAGTGGAACCTGGAGACGCCCGGCAGCATCGGCTTCGACGAACTCCAGGCGATCTTCGGCGACGAACTGAACGACCGGGTGATCGACAAGGCCCAGGCGCTGGGCCTGCTGCTGTTCGACGGCGAGTGCATGAAGATCCCCAGTCCGCGGCTGTTCCAGGCCGGGCTGGAGCTGTACCGCAGCGGCATCCCGCTGGAGGCGCTGCTCGATCACCTCGGCGAGTTGCGCAGCGACACCGAGCACCTGGCGGCGGGGATCGTCCGCCTGATCGTCACCCACCTGGTGGACGGCCGCGGCACCGACCTGCTGCCCGGGGCGCCGGACCTGCAGGAGCTGGCCAAGGTGTTCCTGCGCCTGCGCCCGCTGGCGGAACACGTGGTCCAGGTGGAACTGGCGCGCGGCCTCAAGCTGTCGGCCAACGAAATGCTCGGCGAGCGTGTCGGCGAGATGCTGCGCAAGCTGGAAAAGCCTTCCTGACTCTTCTTCAGATCTTCCGCGCCGCCGCCTGGATCTGTTCCCGCAGCCAGGCGCCGGCCGCTTCGCGCTCGGCGTCGCCGCGCCAGATCTGCACGTAGTCGAAGCGCGGGATCGCCAGCGGCGGCTCGCAGAGCGCCAGTTCCTCGGGTAACCGCAGGCGTTCGAGGATGCGCTCGGCGATGGTCAGTACCAGGTCGGTGCCGGCCAGCAGCGCCGGGGCCACGGTGAAGTGCGGCAGGGTCAGCGCTACCTGCCGGCGCAGGCCGCGTTTTTCCAGGGCGCTGTCGACTTCCTCGGCCGGGTTGTCCTGTAGCGAGACGCGCACGTGGCGGGCCGCCAGGTAGCGGTCGAGGGACAGGCCGTCGGGGCGGTCGAACAGGCTGCGCCGACAGACGCAGACGAAACGCTCCTCGAACAGGCGCCTGGCGCGCACGCCCTCCGGAAGCAGGGGGAATACCCCCAGCGCGCAGTCCAGTTGTCCTTCGGCGACCTGCCGGGCGGTTTCCAGGCGCGGTTCCTGGACTATCCCGAAGCTCACCCCGGGCGCCAGCGCCTGTTGCTGGCGCAGCAGCGCCGGCAGCACCACCCAGGCGCCGTAGTCGGACATGCCCAGGCGGAAGTGGCGCCGGCTGCGCACCGGCTCGAAGGCCGGCCCGCCGATCACCCCGCGCACCTGGTCGAGGCTGGCCTGGAGCTTCGGCGCCAGCTCCAGCGCCAGGCTGGTCAACTGCATGCGGCTTTTCACCCGCACCAGCAGCGGATCGCCGAACAGTTCGCGGAGACGCCCGAGGGCGTGGCTGACCGCCGGCTGCGACATGGCCAGGCGCTGCGCCGCGCGGGACACGTGGCGCTCGCTGAGGAGCGCGTCGAGCACCACCAGCAGGTTGAGGTCGATACGGCGTAGGTCATGAATCTGCTGCATGGAGGCTGTACCAACTATCGATTTCCATTCGCGAAGTGGATAGCAAAAACTCCGCTCCAGAGGCAAGGGCCGGAGGAGGAGAATCAGCATGCCCAATTATCTGATGGTACTGATGGCAGTTTCGGTGGGCGGCATGGTGGTGCTGCAGGCCGGCAGCAACGCCTTGCTCGGGCGCCTGCTCGGCCATCCGCTGAGCGCCAGCCTGACTTCGCTGGGCGTCAGCCTCGGGGCGGTCTGCCTGGGCCTGCTGCTGGTGCGGGTGCCGCTGCCGGCTACCGCCAGCCTCGGCGGCGCGCCCTGGTGGAGCTGGCTCGGCGGGCTGTTCGGCGCGGCCTACCTGACGGTGGCGATCCTGGTCGCGCCGCGCCTGGGCGCCGCCACTTTCATCGCGTGCGTGGTGGCCGGGCAGATGCTGGTCTCGGCGCTCTGCGACCAGTTCGGCTGGGCCGGTTTCCCGGTGCGCCGTTTGTCCTGGGAGGGCTATCTCGGCCTGGCGCTGGTGGTGGCGGGGGTATTGCTCCTGCAATGGCGGGGAAGAGTGTGAGGAGAGTGCCGGCGAGGGCTGTCAAGTGGAATCTGGCCTAGACCAAAATCTTGATCTGAAATTGTGACGAAGTTGGCATGAATAGTTGTTGCAAAGCGTGTTGAAACCAAAGCGTCTTTTTCCCTCACTAGCGTCGTCGGGGTTCGAACAGCTTGCTGCCGAGTGAGCCTGCGGGCGTCATGGATGCGCTCGGCAGCCCTGTGCCACACCCTGACCTGGTGAGTCCCCCCGATGATTTCGAAAAGCAGAAGAAGCTTCATCCGCCTGGCCGCCGGTACGGTCGGCGCCACCGTCGCCACCAGCATGCTGCCGTCGAGCATCCAGGCGGCCCTGGCGATTCCCGCGCACCGCCGGCATGGCAACCTCAAGGACGTCGAGCACGTGGTGATCCTGATGCAGGAGAACCGCTCCTTCGACCACTATTTCGGCACCCTCAAGGGCGTCCGCGGCTTCGGCGACCGCATGGCGATCCCGCTGCCCGACGGCCAGCGGGTCTGGCACCAGAAGGGCAGCAAGGGCGAGATCCTGCCCTACCACTTCGACACCAGCACCACCAGCGCCCAGCGCGTCGACGGCACCCCGCACACCTGGCCGGACGCCCAGCAGGCCTGGAACGAAGGGCGCATGGACAAGTGGCTGCCGGCCAAGACCGAGCGTTCCCTGGGCTACTACAAGGAGCAGGACATCGCCTTCCAGTTCGCGATGGCCAACGCCTTCACCATCTGCGACGCCTATCACTGCTCGTTCCAGGGCGGCACCAACCCCAACCGGCTGTTCCTCTGGACCGGCACCAACGACCCGCTCGGCCAGCACGGTGGTCCGGTAACCACCAACGACCACGACAGCAACGGCCCGGTGGAGCAGGGCTACACCTGGACCACCTATCCCGAGCGCCTGCAGGCTGCCGGCATCACCTGGCGGGTCTACCAGGACATGGCCGACAACTTCTCCGACAACCCGCTGATCGGCTTCCGCCAGTACCGCGCCGCGGCGCCTGACTCGCCGCTGATCGTCAACGGCCTGAGCACCTGGAAGCTCGATGCGCTGAAGCGCGACGTGCTGGCCAACAGCCTGCCGCAGGTGTCCTGGATCGTCGCCCCGGCCAAGTACTCCGAACACCCCGGCCCGTCCAGCCCGATCTGGGGGGCCGAGTACACTTCCTGGGTACTCGACGCGCTGACCGCCAACCCGGAGGTCTGGAGCAAGACCGCGCTGCTGGTGATGTTCGACGAGAACGACGGCTTCTTCGACCACGTCGCCCCGCCGGCCGCGCCGAGCCTGAACAAGGACGGCACGCTGCGCGGCAAGACCACCGCCGACGCCACCCTCGAATGGCACACCAAGGGCGATATCCGTTATCGCAACCAGCCCTACGGCCTCGGCCCGCGGGTGCCGATGTACGTGATCTCGCCGTGGAGCAAGGGCGGCTGGGTCAACTCCCAGGTGTTCGACCACACCTCGGTGATCCGCTTCCTGGAGCAGCGCTTCGGGGTCATGGAGCCGAATATCAGTCCCTGGCGTCGTGCCGTCTGCGGCGACCTGACCTCGGCGTTCAACTTCGCCAACCCGAACAACGAGCCGTTCCCCGAACTGCCCGACACCAGCCAGGCCGACGCCATCGTCGCCAGCCAGATCAAGCTGCCGAAGCCGAAGCCGCCGGCGGTGGCCGCCATGCCCAAGCAGGAAATGGGCATCCGTCCGGCCCGCGCCTTGCCCTACGAGCTGGGCGTGCATGCGCGCTACCGCAGCGGCGGAGATGCGCTGAGCCTGACCTTCGCCAACACCGGCAAGGCCGGCGCGGTGTTCCAGGTGTTCGACCTGCTCGACAGCGAGAACCCGCCGAAACGCTACACCGTCGGCGCGCGCAAGCGCCTGCACGACAGCTTCCAGGGCGACGCCAGCGGCGACTACCACCTGGAAGTGCACGGTCCGAACGGTTTCCTCCGGGTCTTCCGCGGCAACCTGCGGCGCGACCTGGCGGAGCGCAAGGCGCCGCTGCCGGAAGTGCGGATCGACTACGAGCCGCTGTTCGGCAACCTGCGCGTGCAACTGATCAACCGTGGCCGCCATCCGGTCAAGCTGACGGTCAAGGACAACGTCTATCGCCAGGGCGAGCGGCGTACCGTCAACGTGCCGCCGGGACAGCGTCGGGAAGTCCGCTATTCGCTGCGCAGCAGCGGCAACTGGTACGACTTCAGCGTCAGCGCGCAGGGGGCGGACAGCTTCCTGCGGCGTTTCAGTGGTCGTATGGAAGATGGTCGCTCCGGCTTCAGCGACCCGGGCATGGGCCTGGGCACGCTGACCTTCTGACCCGGACGGCCGCGCCGGCTCCCTGCAATGGGGCGGCCGGCGCGGACGGCCTGCGCCCTAGTCGAGGGGAACCGGGTAGAGGGTATTGAGGATCCACTTGCCGTCCTTCAGGACGAAACCGTACGAAATCTCCTTGGCCATGTACGTATCCCAGCGCGTGCAGGCGCCCTGGCCGTCGGCCTGCTTGCAGGAGTAGGCATCGATCTTGCCCATGTGCAGCTTCTCCAGGGAAACCACCTGGAACTTGCTGTTGCCGCTGCAGGCCACCGGATTGTCGATGTATCCGTACTGGCGCCAGGCCGCGTCGTAGTTGCCTCTCGACTTGAACAGGGTCTTGTCTTTCTGCGACGAGCCGGATGGCGGCGTCATCCCGTAGATGTGCTGGGTCACGTGGCCGCCCATCGAGGTATTGCGCGTGGCGTCGGCGCTTTGCTGCACGCTGGTGATGTCGCGGCAGGCGGCGGCGTTGGCCGAGGAGGCCAGCAGCAGAAGGGCGGAGAAACCCAGGCCGGCGACGCACTGGCGTGCGTCGGGGCGGGGCAGTGAAAAGCGGTTCATCGGCGGCTCCTGTGAGATGGATTGCTTATGAAGGAACGCCGCCGCGCAGTTTTCGTGAAGATGCCTCAGTCGCGATAGCGTGGTGGCGGCGCGTAGCCGCCGCCGTTCCGGGCGTCGGCGGGAAATGCCTGCGGTCCGTCGGCCGGCGCCTCGCGACCGCTGGCCGGAGCGTCCAGCTCGAACAGGGCCACGCCGATCACGCCGAGGTTGCGGCTGTCGCCGGCCGCGCTGTTGCTGGCGTAGGCATCGTCGGGGCTGGCGAAGCGGAACGCCGCGACTTCCCGTTCGTTCTTGCGGAAGCCCTCGATCACCAGGCTCTCGCCCGGTTCCAGCACATAGCCGCGGTTCTTCAGGCTGCCCGGCTGGCCGTTGAGCACGTCCAGGCCGTCTACCGTGGCGACCACCTCGTAGGTCGCGCTGCCGAGGTTGTTCAGCCACAGTCGGTAGCGCTGGCCTTCACGACCCTGCAATTGCAGGGTGCTGCGGTGCTGCACGAGGTCGAACTTGCCGCCATCCTCGTCGAGTACGGCGAAGCCCACCCTGCCCTTGGCCAGGGGCAGTTCCTTGATGGCACGTCCATCGAAGCGGCTCGCGCTGTAGAACACCTGGCGGCGATCGACCGGTTGCTCCGATAGACGTCGCAGGGCCACCGAGGTGACCGGCGAGGCGACGCCTTCGCCCCATTGGGTGCCGAGCCGCTGCTCGGTCGGCGCGCCGGCCTGCTGTTGGGGCAGGCTGCAGCCGCCGAGGGCCAGCAGGCCCAGCAGTAATGCGGATAGCAGTGGTTTGCGCATGGTTCCTTCCTCTCCCTGGACACCTGGAGGCGGGGTGCCTCCCTGATGGCTCCGAGCACCGATGATGCCCGATCTTCGGCGGGCTTCGTAAATTTCCTCGAACGGGCGCGGCGGCGCGTCTTCCTATTGGCTGACCCAGCGCTGCCGCGCCCAGGCGCTCAGGCTGTCGACCCCGAGCACCAGGACCAGCATGGCTAGGATCACCGTGGCGGCCTGGGCCTGCTGGAACAGGCTCAGGCTGAAATAGAGCATCTGCCCGAGCCCGCCGGCACCGACGAAGCCGAGCACGCTGGCCATGCGGATATTGTTCTCCCAGCGGTACAGGGTATAGGCCACCAGTTGCGGCCAGACCCCCGGCAGGGTGCCATAGGCGAATGCCGCGAGGCGTCCGCTGCCGGCCAGGCGCAAGGCCTCGGCGGGCTGCGCCGGGGTGTTCTCCAGGGCTTCGGCGAACAGCCGGCCGAGCACGCCGCCGGTGTGCAGCGCCAGGGCGAGGGTCCCGGCGTTCGGCCCGAGCCCGGCCGCCAGCACCATCAGCGCGCCCCAGACCAGCTCCGGCACCGCGCGCAGCGCATTGAGCAGGAGTCGCGCCAGGCTCTGCGCCGGCACGCCGAAGCGACCTGCCGCCGGCAGCGCGAAGAGCAGGCCGAGCAGCGCCGCCAGCAGGGTGCCGATGGCCGACATGGCCAGGGTTTCCAGCAGCCCCCGGCCAATCGCCCGCAGGTGCGGAGCGGACAGGTCGGGCGGGAAGAACTCGCTGGCGTAGGCGGCCATCTGGCCCAGTCCCTTGCCGCTGAAAAGACCTGCGGTGTCCATGTCCAGATAGGCGAACGAGGCGCCCACCGCGGCCACCACCAGCAGCGGCCAGAGCAGCAGGCGCCAGGTCCGGCTCATGCCAGCCTCCCGCGCAGGAAGCGGCTCAGCAGGTCGGCGAGGAGGACCAGCAGGAGGAAGGTCAGCAGGATGCTGGCAACCTCGCCGCCGGCGAACATCCGCAGCGACAGGTCGATCTGCTGGCCGAGGCCGCCGGCGCCGACGAAGCCCATCACCACCGAAGCACGGATCGCGCACTCCCAGCGATAGACAGTGTAGGAAATCATTTCCCCGGCGGCGTTCGGCAGCACCCCGTAGGCGAACGCCGCCAGCCGCGATCCGCCGCCCAGCAGCAGGGCGCGGGTGGGGCGCGGATCCACCGACTCGAAGATTTCCGCGTAGACCTTGCCGAGCATGCCGGCATAGGTGATGGCGATGGCCAACACCCCGGCGGTGGGCCCTAGGCCCACGGCGCGGACGAACAGCAGCGCCCAGACGATTTCCGGCACGCTGCGCAGGAGGATCAGCAGGCCGCGCACCGGCCAGCGCAGTGCCCGTGCCCACCAGGCCGGCAGGCCGCCGCGCGGCAGTGCCGAAAGCGACAGGGCGCGGGTCGCCAGCAGTGCGGCGGGAAACGCCAGGAGCCAGGCCAGGGCCATGCCGGCGGTGGCGATGGCGAGGGTTTCCAGGGTGGCGCGGCCGAGCAGGGCGAGGAACCCGGGATCGTGTGCCGGCGGCCAGAAGCCGGCGAGGAAACCGCCCATGGTGCGCGCGTTGTCGCCGCTGAACAGGCCGGGGATATCCAGTTCGCTGAGGCGCAGCCCCGGCCAGAGCAGCAGCAACGCGGCCAGGGTCAGCAGCAGGCGCGGCAGGGCGGCGGGGTCGCGCGGCGGAGAAGCGGCGTTCAGCATCGTGGGATGTGCACCACGGCGGGTTCGCCGGCCGGGCTGGCGCGCTCGGCCTGCAGTTGTTCGTTGGCGTAGAGGGCGTCCAGCGCGGCGCGGTCGACTTCGCCGGCGGGCAGGTCGAAGGCGATGCGTCCGGCGCGCAGCCCGATCACCCGGGGGAAGTGTTGCAGCGCCAGGTCCACCGCGTGCAGGCTGGCCAGCAGGGTGCTGCCGCGCGCGGCGGCCTCGCGGTTGAGCAGGGCCAGGGTATGGCCGGCGAGCACCGGGTCCATGGCCGAGACCGGTTCGTCGGCGAGGATCAGCTCGGCGCGCTGGTAGAGCACCCGGGCGATGCCGACCCGCTGCAACTGGCCGCCGGAAAGCTGGTCGCAGCGCTGGAACAGCTTGTCGCCGAGATCCAGGTGTTGCAGTGCGTCGTGGGCGCCGGCGCGGTCCAGCGGATAGACCAGGCTGACCAGGCTCTTCCATAGCGGCCACTGGCCGAGGCGCCCGGCCAGTACCGCGCTGACCACCCGCTGCCGTGGAGGCAGCGGTGGTGCCTGGTGGACCAGGCCGATGCGCGCGCGCAGGCGTTGGCGGGCGGCGGCGGATAGCGCCCAGGGCTCCTCGCCGAGCAGTTCGACACGGCCGACGCTGGGCCGCCATTGGCTGGCGAGCACCCGCAGCAGGCTGGTCTTGCCGGCGCCGGAAGGTCCGATCAGGGCCACCCGTTCGCCAGCGGCCAGGCGCAGGCGGATGTCGGCAAGGGCGCGTTGGCCGTCGGCGTGGACCAGGTCCACGCCGTCGAGGCTCAGGCTCACTTCAGCAGGCCGGCGGCGCGTGCGGACTCCTCGATGCCCTTGTAGTTGTCCGGATTGGTCTCGATGAAGCGGCTGGCGGCCTGCAGGTCGAGGATCTCCTTGTCGGCCGGTTTCGCCGGGTCGAGGGCGAGGAAGGCCTGCTTGATCTTCTCGGCCAGGGCCGGGTCGAGGTTGCCGCGCACGGTCCAGTTGTAGTCGTAGTAGGTCGGCGTGGTGGCGAAGACCTTGACCTTGGCGGTATCGACCTTGCCGCTGTCCACCAGCTTCTGCCAGACCGAGGCGTTCAGCACGCCGGCGTCGACCTTGCCGGCCTGGACCCAGGCTACGGTGGCGTCGTGGGCGCCGGAGTAGGCGACGCGGGAGAAGAACTGCTCGGGGACGATGCCGTCCTTCTGCATGAAGTAGCGCGGCATCAGGCTGCCCGAGGTGGAGGAGACCGAGCCGAAGGCGAAGGTCTTGCCCTTCAGGTCCTGCAGGGATTTCACCTGGGGATCGGCCGTGATGAATTTGCTGGTGAACTGCTGGTCCTGCTCGCGCTGCACCAGGGGAATGGCGTTGCCGGTCTTCAGCCGCGCCTGGACGAAGGTGAAGCCGCCCAGCCAGGCCATGTCCAGGCGGTCGGCGGCCAGCGCCTCGACCACCCCGGCGTAGTCGGCCACCGGGACGAACTTCACCGGCATGCCGAGTTGCTTCTCCAGATAGGCGCCGAGCGGCTTGAATTTGCGCAGTAGCTCGGTGGGCGCCTCGTCGGGGATCGCCGAGACCTTGAGTTCTTTCAGGGTTTCGGCGTGGGCGAGCGCGGCGGACAGGGACAGGGCGATGCCGGCGGCGAGCGCCAGGGAGCGTTTCAACATGGGAGAGTTCTCCGGTTCAATGGCGGAAAAAACCCGGGGAGTATAGTGGTGCGCGGCCCGCTTGGGCAGCCGTCGCGGCGTTGCTCGCCGGCGCCTCGCGGGTAATATGGCGCTCCCCGTGCCCATTCGCTGCGTATTGGAGTTCGCCATGTCCGCTTCCCTGCCTTCCCTTGCCTTCGCCGGTCTCGGCCTGATGGGCGTGCCCATGTGCCGCCGGCTGCTGGCCGCCGGCTATCCGCTGGCGGTGTGGAACCGTTCGCCGGGCAAACGCGAGTTGCTCGCGGCCGAGGGCGCGAAAGCCGTCGAGGTCCCGGCCGAACTGGCCGCCGACGCGGAAATCCTGATGCTTTGCCTGGCCGATACCGCGGCGGTGCGTGAAGTGGTGTTCGGCGCCGGCGGCATCGTCGAGAACGCCAGGCCCGGGCAGTTGCTGGTGGATTTCTCCAGCGCCGAGCCGGCCGCCACCCGCGAGATGGCCGCCGAGCTGGAGGCGCGCTGCGGCGTGCGCTGGGTCGACGCGCCGGTCTCCGGCGGCACGCCGGGCGCGGAAAGCGGCAGCCTGGCGATCATGGCCGGCGGACGCGCAGCGGATATCGAACGCCTGCGGCCGGTCCTCTCCCGGCTTGGCCAGCGCCTGACGCGCATGGGCGAGGTGGGCGCCGGGCAGGTGACCAAGGTCTGCAACCAGATGATCGTTGCCTGCAACGCCCTGGTGATCGCCGAAGTGGTGGCGCTGGCGGAGCGGGCCGGGGTCGACGCCAGCCTGGTCGCTCCGGCGCTGGCGGGCGGCTTCGCCGACTCGAAGCCGTTGCAGATCCTCGCCCCGCAAATGGCCGAGAGCCGTTACGAGCCGGTCAAGTGGCACGTACGGACCCTGCTCAAGGATCTCGATACCGCGGTGAAGCTGTCCCGCGAGCAAGGCGCGGCCACCCCGATGAGTGGGTTGGCCGCGCAGTTGATGCGTCTGCACGGCAGCCAGGGCTATCTCGAACGCGATCCGGCGACCCTGGTGGAGCAATACCGGACCGCCGTCGAGTGAACCTCAGGCCTGGTTCAGGCTGCGCAGCGGCGGCGCGGCGTCGAAGCGGTAGGCGCGGAGGAACTCTTCCAGGGCCGCCAGCGGCAGTGGCCGGCTGAACAGGTAGCCCTGTACCAGCTCGCAATGGTTCTCCCGCAGGAACGCCAGTTGCTGCGGGGTCTCCACGCCCTCGGCGACGACTTTCAGATGGAGCTTCTGGGCCATCGCGATGATCGCCTGGGCGATTTCCATGTCCCGCTGCGAGGCGGGGATGTCCATGATGAACGAGCGATCCACCTTCAGCGCGTCCAGCGGCAGGCGCCGCAGGTAGGCGAGCGACGAATAGCCGGTGCCGAAGTCGTCGATCGACAGGCTGACGCCCAGCTCGCGGAGGCGTTCGAGCAGCGGGATGGTCTGGTCGATGTTGTACATCAGCGCGTCCTCGGTCACCTCCAGTTCGAGGAAGCACGCCGCCAGCCCGGCCTGCTCCAGCGCATGACGGACTTCGTCGACCAGGCTGGCCCGGCCGAGATTGCTGGCGCAGCAGTTGACCGCCACCCGCAGCCGTTCGTGGCCGGCCAGGTGCAGGCTGCGCAGGTCGCGGCAGGCGCGTCGCAGCACCCAGTCGTCGAGCTGGTCGATCATGCCGTTGGCTTCGGCCAGGCCGATGAAGCGGTCCGGACCGAGCAGGCCCTGGGTCGGATGGCGCCAGCGCACCAATGCCTCCAACTGGTGTACCTCGCCGTCGGCGAGGGCGAGGATCGGCTGGTAGTGCAGCTCCAGTTGGTCGTCGCGCAGGGCCTGGCGCAGTTCCTCCTCCATCTGCAGTTCCTGGGTCGCCCGCACCAGCAGTTGCCGGCTGAAGAACTGCGCGTTGTTGCGCCCGCAGGCCTTGGACTGGTGCAGGGCCAGGCCGGCGTTCTTCAGCAGCTCCTCGCACTGCTCGCCGTCGTTCGGGTAGAGGCTGACGCCGACGCTGGCGGTCATCACCAGGGTGCGCCCGTCCAGGGCGATGGGTTCCTTCATCTTCTGCATCAGGCGTTGCGAGAGGATGTGCGCCTCGTGGTCCTGGGTGAGGTCGGCGAGCACGCAGAACTCGTCGCCGGCGAAGCGCGCCACCACGTCGCTATCGCGCAACACGCTGCGGATGCGTTCGGAGACGATCTTCAGCAGTTGGTCGCCAGAGTCGTGGCCGAGGGAATCGTTGATCCGCTTGAAGTGATCGAGGTCGAGGAACATCACCGCCAGGCCCTTGCCTCTCAGGCGACAATTCTCCAGGTGCTGGACGAACACTTCGTTGAATGCCGTGCGGTTCTGCAGGCCGGTCAGGCTGTCGTAGCGAGCCATCTGGCGCAGCGAGGCGTGGGCGTGGTCGAGCTGGTTGAGCAGGGCGTTGACCCGGCTGTTTTCGCTGAGCCGGCGCTCCCGTTGTTTCTCCGACCATGCGGCCCAGATGCCGCAGGCGGCGATGGCGCTGGCGAGCACTCCGGTGAGCCAGCCCAGGCGCAGCGAGTCGGCGCTGGCTTGCAGTTCCAGCGGCGTGCCGGCGGGTACGCTGAGCACCAGCGCGGCCATCCCGGTGAAATGCATGGCGGCGATGGCGCCGGCCAGCAGCAGGCTGGCGATCAGTTTCATGTAGCGGTAGCGCGCGCTGCGCCGGCCGCGCAGGTAGGGGACCGCGGCGAGGGCGGTGAAGGCGGCGCCGATGGCGATCAGTACCGAAAGGGCGAACAGCGATGGCTGGTAGTACTGGGTGGCCACCGAGCGCATCGCCGCCATCCCGGTGTAGTGCATGGCAGCGATGCCCAGGCCGATGCAGCAGGCGGCGAGCAGGCAGGGCAGCAGGCCGAAGCGCGGGCGGGCGGTCATGTACATCGCCAGGTACGAGGCGGCGACGGCGATCAGCAGCGACAGGCCGGTGATCGGCAGGTCGTAGCGCAGGGCGATCGGCGCGTGGAACGCGAGCATGGCGACGAAATGCGTGGCCCAGATGCCGCTGCCCAGGCAGAACGCCCCGATCCATTGCCAGAGGCGCGGGTGGCTCAGGCTGTTGCCGACCCGCTCGACCATGTCCAGTGCCGTGTACCCGGCGAGGCAGGCGACGAGGAAGGCGAGCGCCACCAGCGACGGCGAATAGGTGCAGTTCTGCAGCACGTAGCCGTCGACGGGAGACTCTCCGAGGAAGCGCAGGCCTTGCCAATCCATAGCGGTGTCTCCCTGGACACGGAAAACCCGCGGACGGCGCGGGTGCGGGCTGGGGGTGGCATTGTGCTTCCAGTATAGATAGCGGGAGCCACCTGCAAGGTCGGCATGGAAGGAAGTCGCTGGCCGCCGACATACGGCCGGTTTCGGCATTTTCCCGGGGAGAAAAGGCATAGCTGAGCTTGTTCCGGCTCCCTCGCCACGGGCATGATCGCTGCGCCCGCGAGGGCTCGCGAGGCTTCACGAAATTTTGACCAGGCGCCCGATAGAGTTCGGGCGCCCCGCCACGGGGGGTGGCGGCGGTCCGTTACGTTTCAGGAGTTGCTTCAATGGGTGGGGGTATCAAGCGTTTCTTGCCGGCTATCGGTTCGACCCGGCTGGTGATGCTGTTCGCGCTGGTTCTGGTGGTGTTTTACAACGCGGCGACCTGGAAGGCCCTGCATGGCCTGGTGCCGCTGCAAGGCTTGAAGGGCTTCGCGTTCTTCGCCTCGTTCGCGGCGTTCCTGTGGGCCGCCTTCACGCTCCTGCTGACCCTGGTTTCCTTCCGCCCGCTGCTCAAGCCGGCCTTGACCCTGGTCGCCCTGTGCTCGGCCGGCGCGACCTACTTCATGGGCAGCTACGGCATCAGCATCGACACGGTGATGGTGCAGAACGTCTTCGAGACCAACGCCACCGAGGCCGGCGACCTGGTCAACCCGACCCTGCTCGGCTATCTGCTGTTGCTCGGTGTCCTGCCTTCGCTGCTGATCTGGCTCTGGCCGGTACGCTACCGGCCGTTCTTCCGCGGCCTGCTGAACAAGATCCTGACGCTGCTCGGCTGCCTGCTGATCGTCGCGGTAATGGTAGGCAGCTTCTATTCCACCTACGCCCCGATCTTCCGCGAGGAAGACAAGCTGACCCACTTCATCAACCCGACCAACTACATCTACGCGGTGGGCAAGTACGCCAAGCAGCGCCTGGTGATCAAGGAACACCTGGTGGTCGAGCCGATCGGCCTGGACGCCCGCCAGGCGCCGGCTGCGCTGCAGCGACAGAAGAAATCGCTGCTGGTGTTCGTGGTCGGCGAGACCGCCCGTGCCGACCATTTCTCGCTGAACGGCTACGCCCGCGAGACCAACCCGGAGCTGAGCAAGCAGGACATCGTCAACTTCACCCAGGTCCGTTCCTGCGGCACTTCCACCGCGGTCTCGGTGCCCTGCATGTTCTCACAGTACCCGCGCGAGGACTACAGCGACAAGAAGGCCAAGACCCACGAAGGCCTGCTGGACATTCTCCAGCGTGCCGGCGTGCAGGTACTGTGGCTGGAGAACAACAGCGACTGCAAGGGCACCTGCCTGCGGGTGCCCAACCGGGACATCCCGAAGACCCAGCCGAGTCCGTTCTGCGACGGCAAGAACTGCCTGGACGAGTCGCTGCTGGTAGGCCTGCAGGAGTACATCGACGGGCTGCAGGACGACGCCATCATCGTCCTGCACTCCGATGGCAGCCACGGTCCCGAGTACTACGAGCGCTACCCGAAGGAGATGGAGCGCTTCCAGCCGGTATGCCGGACCAACCAGCTCGGCAGTTGCAGCAAGGAAGAGCTGGTGAACGTCTACGACAACACCATCCTCTATACCGACCACTTCCTGACGAAGGTGATCGAATTGCTCAAGCGGAATGCCGACAAGCGCGATACGGCGATGATCTACGTGTCCGACCACGGCGAGTCGCTGGGCGAGAATGGCGTCTACCTGCACGCGGCGCCCTATTCGATCGCGCCCCAGGCGCAGATCCACGTGCCGATGGTCATGTGGTTCGCCCCGCAGGCGCTGGGCAACTGGGGCATCCAGCGCAGTTGCCTGGACGGCAAGCGCGACGACAAGGACCTGAGCCACGACAACCTGTTCCACTCGGTGCTCGGCCTGCTGGACGTACAGACTTCGTTGTACCAGCCGGCGCTGGACATCTTCGCCAGTTGCCGCGCGCCCAGGGCAGCCCAGTGAGCGACGGGGGCTGAAAGAAAAAAGGCCGTGGAGGATTCCCCCCACGGCCTTTTTCGTCGGCTTTCGCCTTATTTGTCGCGGACCAGCAGGACCGGACGCGAAGCCACGCGGATCAGGCCTTCCGCCACGCTGCCGAGCATCAGGCGGCGCATGCCGCGACGACCATGGGTGCCCATGACCACCACGTCGGCATCGCTGGCCTGGGCCTCGAGCTCGATGCGCTCGGCGATTTCCTCGCTGGCGCGCTCCTGGCAGACGCGATCGAAGGTGGCGCCTTCGACGTTGCTCGCCTCGACCTTCTCGCGGGCCTTGGCCAGGACGTCATCGGCGGCTTTCAGCGCGGCTTCGCGCAGCGGCTCGGGGTTGTAGTACACCGCGTAGTCGGGAAGGTGGCGCAGCGGGCTGTCGACGATGGTGATGACGCGCAGCTTGCCGCCGCTGAGGCCGGCCAGCTTGATGGCCTCTTCCAGGGCGCGGTCGGAGACCGGGCTGCCGTCCACGGCTACCAGAATGCGATCGTACATAAGGTGTCCCTCCAGAGTGAGTGTCCGCCCGCCGGGCGTTCTTGAAACTTCAAGGACACTGTAGACCCTCGCGGCCGGCGGACCTTTGCCGGAGGTCAATAAGTCGCAGGGCGACCGTCGCGATTCCGCTGCGACGCCCGGCTCGCGGCCCGGCGGGGGCCGGGGAACGGGGCGAACGGTCGCCGCGCGGCCATCCGCCGTTGCGGCCTTCGCTGGAAATGAAATGAAAGAAGCCATGGGGGATGCCCATGGCTTCTCGTTTCGCGCAGCCGTTGCCGGGCGTCAGCCGGCGACCAGGATGCGGATCGCCTCGAGGCGCAGGGAGGCCTTGTCGAGCAGGGCCAGGCCTTCCTCGCGCTGGGTGCGCAGGCTGTCCAGCTCGCTGTCGCGGACGCTCGGGTTGACCGCCTTGAGCGCGGTCAGGCGCGCCAGTTCCTCGTCCATGGCGGCGGCGAACTGCTGCTTGGCCCTGGCCACGCGTTCCTCGTGGCGCGGGACGATCTTGCCCTCGGCCACGTCGAACTGCTTGGCCAGCACATCGCGCTGGGCCTGGACGAACTTGTTGGCGCTGACCCGTGGCACGCTTTCCAGCTGGTCGTTGAGGGTTTCCAGGGACACCCGGCCGGCCAGGTCGTTGCCGTTGGCGTCGAGCAGGCAGCGCAGGGCCTGCGGCGGCAGCCAGCGGCCGAGCTGGAGGGCGCGCGGTGCCACGGCTTCGCTGACGAACAGGAGTTCGAGCAGCACGGTGCCGGGCTTTAGCGCCTTGTTCTTGATCAGCGCCACCGAGGTGTTGCCCATCGAGCCGGACAGCACCAGGTCCATGCCGCCCTGAACCATCGGATGTTCCCAGGTGAGGAACTGCATGTCCTCGCGGGCCAGCGCCTGGGCACGGTCGTAGGTGATGGTCACGCCTTCGTCGTCGCCGAGGGGGAAGCCGGCGTCGAGCATCTTCTCGCTTGGCTTGAGGATCAGGGCATTTTCCGAATGGTCTTCGCTGTGGATGCCGTAGGCGTCGAACAGGCGCTCCATGTAGATCGGCAGGGCGAAGTCGTCGTCCTGTTCCTCGATGGCCTCCACCAGCGCCTCGCCTTCGCCGGCGCCGCCGGAGTTCAGCTCGAGCAGGCGGTCGCGACCGCTGTGCAGCTCCGCTTCGAGGGCTTCGCGACGGGCGCGGCCTTCGGCGAGCAGCGCGTCCCAGGCCTTGTCCTCGCCGCCGTCGAGCAGCGGCAGCAGGCGCGGGCCGAACTCGTGTTGCAGGGCGTTGCCGGTGGGGCAGGTATTGAGGAAGGCGTTCAGCGCCTGGTGGTACCACTGGAACAGGCGCTGCTGGGCGCTGTTCTCCAGGTGCGGTACGTGCAACTGGATGGTGTGTCGCTGGCCGATCCGGTCGAGGCGGCCGATGCGCTGCTCGAGCAGGTCCGGGTGGGCCGGCAGGTCGAACAGCACCAGATGGTGGGCGAACTGGAAGTTGCGGCCTTCGCTGCCGATTTCCGAGCAGATCAGCACCTGGGCGCCGAACTCTTCGTCGGCGAAGTAGGCGGCGGCGCGGTCGCGCTCGAGAATGCTCATGCCTTCGTGGAACACCGTGGCGGAGATGCCCGAACGCAGGCGCAGGGCGTCTTCCAGGTCGAGGGCCGTCTCGGCGTGGGCACAGATGACCAGGACCTTGAACTGCTTGAGCATCTTCAGGGTATCGATCAGCCACTCGACGCGCGGGTCGAAGCGCCACCAGCGGTTGTTGTCGTCGCCGTCTTCCCACTGCTGCTGGAAATTCACTTCCGGATACAGGTCCGGGTGTTCGCCGGCCGGCAATTCCTCGTACTGGCTCGGCATCGGCAACGGATAGGCGTGCAGTTCGCGCTGGGGGAAGCCCTGCACGGCGGCACGGGTGTTGCGGAACAGCACGCGACCGGTGCCGTGGCGGTCGAGCAGCTCGCGGACCAGGCGCGAGCGAGCTTCTTCATCGCCGCCCTCGACGCTGGCCAGCAGCTCGTCGCCCTCGCTGCCGAGGAAGCCGTGGATGGCCTTGCGCGCGCCGGCGGAAAGACTGCCGTGGTCGAGCAGTTCCTGCACCGCTTCGGCGACCGGGCGATATTGCTCGCTCTCCCGGCGGAACGCTTCGAGGTCGTGGAAACGATTCGGATCGAGCAGGCGCAGGCGCGCGAAGTGGCTGTCCTGGCCGAGTTGCTCCGGGGTCGCGGTGAGCAACAGGACGCCGGGAATGATCTCCGCCAGTTGCTCGACCAGCGCGTATTCGGCGCTGACCTGGTCCTGGTGCCAGACCAGGTGGTGGGCTTCGTCGACCACCAGCAGGTCCCAGCCGGCGGCGAACAGGGCGTCCTGGGCGCGTTCGTCTTCCTTCAGCCACTCCAGGGCGACCAGGGCCAACTGGGTGTCCTCGAAGGGATTGCTGGCATCGCTTTCGGCGAAGCGCTCCTTGTCGAACAGGGCCACCTGCAGGTTGAAGCGCCGGCGCATCTCCACCAACCACTGGTGCTGGAGGTTTTCCGGGACCAGGATCAGCACCCGCCCGGCGCGGCCGGAGAGCAACTGGCGATGGATGATCAGGCCGGCCTCGATGGTCTTGCCCAGGCCCACTTCGTCGGCCAGCAGGACGCGCGGCGCCATGCGGTCGGCGACTTCGCGGGCGATGTGCAACTGGTGGGCGATCGGCTGGGCGCGGGCGCCGCCGAGGCCCCAGAGCGAGGACTGGAGCAGTTGGCTGCGGCGTTCGAGAGTGTGGTAGCGCAGGGAGAACCAGGGCAGGGGATCGATCTGTCCGGCGAACAGACGGTCGCTGGCGAGGCGGAACTGGATGAAGTTGGAGAGCTGGGTTTCCGGCAGGGTGCGCTGCTCGTTCTGCGCGGTGAGGCCGTGGTACACCAATAGGCCTTCGCTTTCCTCGACCTCGCGGACGGTCATCTTCCAGCCTTCGAAGTGCGTCACTTCATCGCCGGGGGCGAAGCGCACGCGGGTCAGCGGCGCATTGCGCAAGGCGTACTGGCGGGTATCGCCGGTCGCCGGATAGAGCACGGTGAGCAGGCGGCCATCCTGGGCCAGGATGGTCCCCAGGCCCAATTCCGCTTCACTGTCGCTGATCCAGCGTTGCCCCGGTTGATACTGCGCCATGTCCACCTCCCAAAAAAGCCGGGTATGGTACCGCAACGCGTGGCGTTGAGCGACGCTTGGCGATGGATTGCGTGTTGCGCCAGGGCTTCGTCGGAGAGCCGTCCGTCGGTACGGGAGCGACCGCCTGGCGGCTGGTTCTCAAGTCGAGCGGCGGGTCGACCGATAACCCTTGTAGAAGAACGCCGCAAACCGGCACGCTGCGAGAACCCATGACGCGGCACTACCCAGAGAGGTTGCCTGCATGCTTCCGCCGATCCCCCAGGGCCTGATCCCGGTCACCGTCCAGCAGGACCCGCCCAAGCCCCGTCCGGCCACGCCGCCGGTCGCGCCGACCCAGGCTGGCGCGGGCAGCGATGGCGTCGCCTTGCGCCAGGAGCGCGACGAGGAAAGCTGGCTGGAAGAGGAATACCGCCGTCGCCAGCGCCGCCAGGGCGGCGAGGCGCACGCGCGGAGCGACGAGGGGGACGAGGCGCCGGCTGACGAGGCGGGGGAGAGCGCCCAGGCGGACGAGCTGCCGCGCAAGGGACAATTGATCGACATCGAAGTGTAACCCTGGTTTTCCAGGCTTCAGCAGCGGCCTTGCGGCGTAGTAACCTGCGGCCCATGGACCTGTTCGCCGACGCACCCCTGACCCTGCCGGACGCCGACCTGCGCTATCTCCCGCATTGGCTGGATGCGCCGCTGGCGAGCGCCTGGCTGTTGCGCCTGGAACAGGAAACGCCCTGGGAACAGCCGATCCTGCGCATCCATGGCGAGGAGCATCCGACCCCGCGCCTGGTGGCCTGGTACGGCGACCCTGACGCCGCCTACCGTTATTCCGGCCAGGTCCACCGGCCGCTGCCATGGACCGCGTTGCTCGGCGAGATCCGCGAGCGCGTGGAGCGCGAGGTCGGCCAGCGGGTCAACGGCGTGCTGCTGAACTACTACCGCGACGGCCAGGACTCCATGGGCTGGCACAGCGACGACGAGCCAGAGCTGCGCCGCGATCCGCTGGTCGCCTCGCTCAGTCTCGGCGGCAGCCGCCGCTTCGACCTGCGGCGCAAGGGCCAGACCCGCATCGCCCACTCTCTGGAACTGACCCATGGCAGCCTGCTGGTCATGCGCGGCGCAACCCAGCATCATTGGCAACATCAGGTGGCGAAGACCCGCCGCTCCTGCATGCCCCGTTTGAACCTGACCTTCCGCCTGGTGTACCCCCAGCCATGAACGACGACGACAAGGTGATCGACCTCAGCGCCGAGCGCGACAAGCGCATCCACGACGTGCACGAGAAGCGCCTGCAGGAGGTCCGCAAGGCCTTCGAACAGGTGTTGCCGCTGGGCAAGCCGCGGAAGAAGCCGAAAGGCAAGCCGAAGAAGCGCTGAAGCCTCCGCCGCCGCGTTCGCCGGCGGCGCATTCCTGCGGGCAACGTGCGGCGATCGGGCAGGTTTTTCCCGGTTATCTGCGGCGTCCGACCGCATTCTCCCTCCTGCGAAACTTGACCTGGGTCAGTGTCATGCACCTGGCCGAAAAAGCCCGTCCGGGCGATTGATCCAGGTCAATATTGCGCCGCCGCGCCTCGCTAATCTGAGCCCATCGAGCAACACCCAACCGGCAACTGGAGGCCATCAACATGTTCATCGACGAAGTGGTTCTCGCAGGGATTCTTACAGTAGGCCTCATGGTCGCTTTCTTCGGTGGGGTCGGTTACTTCATCTGGAAGGATTCCCATAGCCGCAAAGGCTGATCCTCCCGGATACACAGAGCACGCAAGGCACTTAGGGCGACTTCGGTCGCCCGTTTTTTTTGCGCCTGGAAAAACACCGGCGCAGCGATCGGGATACTACGAATGTCGCTGGACGATATTGTTAGCAGCCTAATAATATAGGCTGCACATATCGCCTCGGCGTTCGCCGGCTATCTATGCTGATGTAGACCCCGTTTCGGAAGACCCTGTGCCCATTCACTGGAAGCCGTTCCTGGCACCCTCGACGCTGGCGCTCAAGTTCGCCATCAAGACGCTCCTGGCCGGCGGCCTGGCGTTGTGGTGCGCCTTTCGCTTCGACCTGGAGCAGCCGCAATGGGCGCTGATGACCGTGCTGATCGTGTCCCAGCCGTTGTCCGGCATGGTGGTGGCGAAGGGCTTGTTCCGCCTGCTCGGCACCCTGGTCGGCACCGCGATGTCGGTGTTGATGATCGCGCTGTTCGCCCAGGCGCCCTGGTTGTTCCTGCTGGCCATCTCGCTCTGGCTGGGGCTCTGCACGGCGGCCTCGACCTCCCTGCGCAACCACGTTTCCTATGCCTTCGTACTTTCCGGCTATACGGTGGCGATCATTGGCCTGCCGGCGGTGGACCAGCCGCTGCTGGTCTTCGAGCAGGCGGTGGCGCGTTGTACCGAGATCTGCCTGGGGATCATCTGCGCCTCGGCGGTCAGTGCGATCCTCTGGCCCCAGCGGGTCGAGCAGAACCTCGACAAGCAGGCCCACGCCACCTGGCTGCTGGGCATGCAGGCCGCGCGCGGCGAGATCGACCCGCGCCAGCGGCAGCCGCAGGGGCTGCTCAACGCGCTAAGCAAGATCGTCGAGGTCGATGCGCAGCGCGACCATGCCTGGTTCGAAGGCGAGCGCGGGCGGCGCCGGGCCGGCGCCCTGGCGTTGCTCTCGCGCGACCTGCTCAGCCTGTTGCGCACCGCGCGCGGCGTGGCCCGGCAACGGGCGCGGCTGAGCGAAGAGGAAGAGCGCCGGGTGGAGCGCTGGCTGGCCGCGCTGGCCAGCGCCCTGGAAGGAACCGATCCGGCGTCGATGCAGGCGCTGCGCGAGGAGTTGGCGCAGGTCGCGGTCGAGCCGCAGTGGAGCAACGACCAGCGGTACCTGCTGACCCGCTGCTCGGTGCTGCTGCTCAAGGCGGTGAATGCCGAGAAGGGCATGCGCGCGGTGGCCAGCGGCGAGGTCGAGGGGCGGGTGGGCAGCGCCGGTACCCTGTCCTGGCACCGCGACCTGCAGATGGCGCTGTTCTACGGTGCGCGTAGCGCCCTGGCGTTGCTCGGGCTGTCGGTCTACTGGATCTATACCGCGTGGCCGGCGGCGTCCGGCGCGATGCTGCTGGCGGCGGTGGTGTGCAGCCTGTTCGCCAACCGCGACAACGCGGTGGCCATCGGCCTGAGCTTCCTGCGCGGCATCGTCTACGCGATCCCGGCGGCGATGCTGGTCAGCCAGTGGCTGCTGCCGCAGTGGAATGGCTTCCCGCTGCTCTGCCTGGCGATGGGCGTGCCGCTGTTCTTCGCCACCCTGGGCATGGCCGTACCGGTTACCGCCGGCACCGCCACCTCGTTCGCGATCCACTTCATCGTCCTGGTCGCGCCGCGCAACCAGATGGACTACAACCTCGCGACCCTGCTGAATTCCGCCCAGGGCGTGCTGATCGGAGTCGGCTTCGCGGTGGTGATCTTCCGCTTGCTGACCTTGCGTCCGGGCTGGCTGACCCGACGCCTGCTGGACGCCACCTGCGTCGATCTCGGCCGCCTCACCCGGCGCCCGCTGGCGCAGGCGGAGAACTGGTTCGGCGGGCGCATGGCCGACCGCCTGTTGCGCCTGGCGCGGCACGCCAACCTGTTGCCGGAGCAGGAGCGGCGGCGTTGGGACGATGGCCTCCTGGCGCTCGACCTGGGTAACGAACTGATCCACCTGCGGGCCTGCCTGGAAGGCGCCCGTGGCGTCCTGCGCAAGGCGCGCGACCGCTTCCTCGGGGAACTGGGCGAACTGCTTGAGGCCGGTCCCGCGGGTCCGCGCAGTGACCGCCTGGAGCGGATCAGCCTGCCGTTGCGCGAAGCCCTGGAGCGTGACGCTCGCCACGACGACGAAGCCAGCCGCCTGGCGCGCGCGGCCCTGGCGCAACTGCTGTTCACCTGGCAGCAGTGGTGCCATCAGGAGGAAAGCCATGAGTCTGCATGAATCGGCCTGGGGCGGCGTCTACCTCAGCCCGCTGTTCGTCTATGCCCTGCTGGCGCTGGCGGCCACCGCCGCGCTGCGGGTGCTGATCCAGAAAACGCCGTTGCGTCGCTGGGTTTGGCACGAGGCGCTGTTCGACTGCGCCCTGTTCATTTTGATGTTGAGTGGCATTACCTGGGCGGCTACGACCTGAATCGTCGCCCCGAGAAGGAGATTCGCATGCGTGCATCGCTTCGCGTCGTCGTCACCCTGCTGGTGGTCGCTGCCGCTGTCCTCGCCGGCATCTGGCTCTGGCGCTACTACATGCTCTCGCCCTGGACCCGCGATGCCCGGGTGCGGGCCGACGTGGTGGTGGTGGCGCCGGACGTGTCCGGCTGGGTGACCGACCTGGAGGTCAAGGACAACCAGGTGGTCAAGGTCGGCGACGTGCTGATGCGCATCGACCAGGAACGCTACCAGGCCAACCTGGAGCAGGCCCGCGCCGTCGCCGAGACCCGTCACCAGCAATACCTGTTGCGCCAGAACGAGGCGGCCCGGCGTAGCCGCCTGGGCATCGGCGCGATCAGCGCCGAGGACAAGGAAAACGCCCAGATCAATGCTGCCATCGCTCGCAGCGAGTACCAGGAGGCGCTGGCCCAGGTGAAGATCGCCGAACTCAACCTCAAGCGCAGCGAGCTGCGCGCCGCGCGCAACGGCCAGGTGACCAACCTGCGCCTGGCCCAGGGCAACTACGCCACGGCGGGCCAGGCGGTGATGGCGTTGGTCGACCAGCAGTCCTTCTATGTGGTCGCCTACTTCGAGGAAACCAAGCTGCCCGGCATCCGCGTCGGCATGCGCGCCCAGGTCCGCCTGATGAGCGGCGATCAGCCGATCGACGGCACGGTGGAGAGCATCAGCAGCGGTATCACCGACCGCAACTCGACGCCGGACGGCCAGTTGCTGGCCAATGTCGAGCCGACCTTCAACTGGGTGCGCCTGGCGCAGCGCATTCCGGTGCGCATCCGCCTCGACCAGGTGCCGGCGGATGTCCACCTGAGCGCCGGGATGACCGCCAGCGTCACCGTGCAGGGGGACTGAACGGCAGCGCTTGCGTGGCGCCATCCAGCGTGCTGGCGCCAAGCGCGCAGGCCAGCGCCGCCAGCACCAGGGCGAGGCCGACCCAGGGCGTCGCGGCGACTCCCAGTGCCGCCACCACCAGGCCGCCCAGCGCCGCGCCGAGGCCCACGCCCAGGTGCATGGCCGAGGTGTTCAGGGCGACGCCGGCGGAACCGCTGGCCGGATCGCTGCGCAGCAGGAAGCTCTGCACCACCGGCGAGATCATCCAGCTGATCGCGCTCCAGACCATCAGTACCGGCAGGAACCCGATGCTGCCCAGGCTCAGCGGCACCGCCGCCAGCGCCAGGGCGAAGGCCGCCGGTACCAGACGCAGGGCGCGCCGGTGGCCGAGGCGGTCGGCCAGCCAGCCGCCGATATAGCCGCCGCTCAGCGCTGCCAGGCCGATCAGCAGGAGGATCAGGCTGATCTCGCTGGGCGAGCGAATACCGGCCATGCTCGCCAGGTACGGGGTGAAATAGGCGAACAGGGTGAAGTGCCCGCCGAGCAACAGGATCGATACCAGTTGCGCGAGCCACAGCGCGGGCTGGCGCAACTGCCGCAGGTAGCCTTCGCGGCCGGGCAGGTCGCCGGCCTGGCGTTGCGGCAGGTAGCGCCAGAGCAGCAGGCACAAGGGCAGCGAATAGACCGCGATGCCGGCGAAGATCCAGCGCCAGCCGAACCAGTCGCTGATCTGTACGCCCAGTGGCACGCCGAACACCAGCGAACCGCTGATGCCCATGAAGATCAGGCCGATCGCCCGGCCGCGCTGGGCCGGGGCGGCCAGCTCGGCGGCGAGCAGGCTGGCGAGGACGATCAGCAGCCCGCAACAGGCCGACATTCCCAGGCGAGCCAGGAGCAGGCCGAGATAGCCCGGAGCGAGGGCGGCGAGCGCGTTGCTGAGGGCGAACAGCAGCAGGGTCGCCAGCAGCAGGCGGCGGCGTTCGATGCGCCGGGTCAGCCAGCCGAGCAGCGGTGCGGCGAGGGCGAAGCCGAGGGAGAACAGGGTGGTGAGCTGGCCGGCCAGGCTGATGGAGACCCGCAGGTCTTCGGCCAGGGGCGGCAGGATGCCGATCAGGATGCTTTCCGCCAGGCCGGCGGCGAAGGTGGTCAGGGATAGCAACAGCAAGCGAAGGTCCATGGCGGCTCCGATTCCCGGTAAGGGGTTTCGGGCGGTGGAGTGCCTTCGGTTATCCCTGATGATTGAGGTAAGACAGCGGACAGGGTAGAGCAGCGCGCGGCGGCCCGGCAAGTCCGCCGGGCCGGATGGCCCGACGGTAGGGAAAGCCGCTCAGCCGATGCTGATCGGCGGCAGTTCGGCCAGCTCGACGCTGAGCTTCTCTTCCGGCGCCATGATCTCCGCTTCGCCGTCGACCACCTGCTTGCCTGCCTGGTTGAACACCCGCGTGGCCATGCGCACGCGGTTCTTCGGCAGCTTCTCGAGGACTTCCAGTTCGACCTTCAGGTCGTCGCCGAGCTTGACCGGACGGGTGAAGCGCAGGGTCTGGCCGAGATAGATGGTGCCTGGGCCGGGCAGCACGGTGGCGATCGCCGCGCTGATCAGGGCGCCGCTGAGCATGCCGTGGGCGATGCGTTCCTTGAACTGGGTGGTGGCCGCGTAGGCGGCGTCCAGATGCACCGGGTTGCGGTCGCCGGAGACTGCGGCGAACAACTGCAGGTCGCGCTCGGCGATGCTGCTGGTGTACTCGGCCTTTTGCCCGACCTCTAGCTCGGCGTAGGGAATGTTCTGGACCTGGCTCATGTTCTCTCCTTTGTCGAATGATCCCGGCGGTGGCGCAGGGCCTGTTCCAGCCAGTCGATCAGGTCTTGGGTGACCGCGTCGCGGTTGCTCTCGTTGAACAGCTCGTGACGGGCCTCGGGATAGGTCTTCAGGGTCACCTGGCGCAGCCCGGCACCGCGCAGGGCGTCGGCCAGGTCGCCCAGGCGCTTGCCCTGGCTGACCGGGTCGCGTTCGCCGCCGATGATCAGCAGCGGCAGGTCGGCATCGATCTGCCGCAGGTGGGTGGGCGGGGTGATATCGGCCAGGCCGCCGAGCAGGTCCACCCACAACTGGTTGCTGCAGCGGAAGCCGCACAGCGGGTCGGCCACGTACCTGTCGACTTCCTGCGGATCGCGACTGAGCCAGTCGAAGGCCGTGCGATTGGGCTTGAACGCCTTGTTGAACGAGCCGAACGAGAGGAAGTCGATCAGCGCGCTCTTGCCCAGCGGCCCCTGGCGCCAGCGCTCGAAGCGGGCGATCAGGCGGGCGATCCGGTAGAGCGCTTGCGGCTGGTAGTTGGAACCGGAAAGGATCGCCCCTTGCAGGCTGCAGCTGTGGTGCAGCAGGTAGGCCATGGAGATGTAGCTGCCCATGCTGTGGCCCAGCAGGAAGATCGGCAGTTCCGGGTGCTGCTGGCGGATATGGTGGTTCAGGCTGGCCAGGTCGCCGACCACCTTGCCCCAGCCGCCCTGGTCGGCGAAGTGGCCCAGCTCGTCGGCTTCGGCGGTCCGGCCGTGGCCGCGCTGGTCGATCGCATAGAAGTGGTAGCCGGCAGCGTTCAGCGCGGCGGCGAGACGCTCGTAGCGACCGGCGTGCTCGGCCATGCCGTGGGACAGCATCACCGCGCCGACGGCCGTTGCGCTCGGCCAGTGGCGGGTGTACAGCGGGGTTTCGTCGCTGGCGGGGAGCCAGTAGGCAGCGGCGGGCATGTTCGTTCCTTGTGCCGGGCGGACGCGTTCCGGCGCATTCTAGCAGCGTACGCGGCTTCGTCCCGGAAAAGCGCCACCCTTGGGCACGGGCCGCTCTGGAATGGCGGGCGGCGAAGAGCGACAGGCTGGAGATTCACACTATCAATAAGGGCAGGAGGAGTATTTGCGCTGTCCGACGCAACTGCTAAGTTGCCCGATGCCCCGCACATGCGGGCCAGACCCGCTCAGGTAAGAGGACAAGAATAAATGCAACCTGAATTCTGGAACGACAAACGCCCGGCCGGCGTACCCGACAGTCTCGACTTCGCCGCCTACCGTTCCGTGGTCGAGGTCTTCGAGCGCTCCTGCAAGAAATTCGCCGACCGCCCGGCCTTCAGCAATCTCGGCGTGACGCTCAGCTATGCCGAACTCGATCGTCTGTCCGCCGCCTTCGCCGCCTACCTGCAGAAACAGACCGATCTCCAGCCCGGCGACCGCATCGCGGTGCAGATGCCCAATGTCCTGCAATATCCCATCGCGGTGTTCGGCGCCTTGCGCGCGGGGCTGGTGGTGGTCAACACCAATCCGCTGTACACCGCCCGCGAAATGCGCCACCAGTTCAAGGACGCCGGCGTGCGTGCGCTGGTCTATCTGAACGTGTTCGGCAAGCTGGTCGAGGAAGTGCTCCCGGATACGCGGATCGAGTACCTGATCGAGGCGCGCATGGGCGACCTGTTGCCGGCGCTGAAGGGCTGGCTGGTGAACAGCGTGGTGAAGTCGGTGAAGAAGATGGTCCCCGATTATCGCTTGCCCCAGGCGCTGCCGTTCAGGCAGGCCTTGAAGCAAGGCCAGGGCCATGCCCTGCAGCCGGTCAGGGTCGGCCTGGAGGATGTCGCCGTGTTGCAGTACACCGGCGGCACCACCGGGGTCTCGAAGGGGGCGATGCTCACCCACGGCAACCTGGTGGCGAACATGCTGCAGGTCCACGCCCAGCTTTCCCAGCTCGGCAAGGATGGCCTGCCGCTGATGAAGGAGGCGCAGGAGGTGATGATCGCGCCGCTGCCGCTCTACCACATCTATGCCTTCACCGCGAACTGCATGTGCATGATGGTCAGCGGCAACCATAACGTGCTGATCACCAACCCGCGCGACATCCCCGGTTTCGTCAAGGAACTGAAGAAGTGGCGTTTCTCCGCGCTGCTCGGCCTCAACACCCTGTTCGTCGCGCTGATGGAGCACCCCGGGTTCAAGGACGTCGATTTCTCCAACCTGAAGCTCACCAACTCCGGCGGCACCGCACTGGTCAGCGCCACCGCCGAGCGCTGGAAGGGCGTCACCGGCTGCACCGTGGTGGAAGGCTATGGCCTCACCGAATGCTCGCCGGTGGTGACCACCAACCCCTACGGCGAGCAGGCACGCCTGGGTACGGTGGGGATACCGGTCGTGGGCACGGCGCTCAAGGTGATCGACGAGCAGGGCAACGAGCTGCCTGTCGGCGAACGTGGCGAACTCTGTGTGAAAGGTCCGCAAGTGATGAAGGGGTACTGGCAGCGTCCCGAGGCCACCGAGGAGATTCTCGATGCCGAAGGCTGGCTGAAGACCGGCGACATCGCGGTGATCGACGAGGACGGCTTCGTGCGCATCGTCGATCGCAAGAAGGACCTGATCCTGGTCTCCGGCTTCAATGTCTACCCCAACGAGATCGAAGACGTGGTGATGGCCCATCCGAAGGTGGCCAGTTGCGCGGCAGTGGGCATTCCCGACGAGAAGTCCGGCGAGGCGGTGAAGCTGTTCGTGGTGGCCCGCGACCCCAGCCTGTCGGTCGAGGAACTCAAGGCCTACTGCAAGGAAAACCTCACCGGATACAAAATTCCGCGACAGATTGTGCTCAAGGATGCATTACCGATGACGCCTGTGGGTAAAATCCTCCGTCGTGAGCTGCGCGAAATCGCCTGATAGCCTTACAAGGCTCTGAAACGGGCATTTGCCGGGGACAGGAAAGACCGTGACCGAGACTAATGTCTCGGTCATTTTTTTGACCGAATAGGTCATGTTTGGTGCTGGTCTGCCTCTGGCAAAGCTGATAATCTCGGCGCGCCTAATAGCCCTGGGTCCAGGGTTAGCGAGCAGATCACAACAAGATGCCGCCATGAGCGGTGAAGATTAGCTGTTGCTTAGGAGTGGGCTTCCATGATCGAAAACTTCTGGAAGGACAAGTACCCAGCGGGTATTGCTGCCGAGATCAATCCCGACCAGTACCCGAACATCCTGTCGGTACTGAAGGAGTCCTGCCAACGTTTTGCCACCAAGCCCGCGTTCACCAACCTGGGCAAGACCCTGACCTACGGCGAGCTGTACAAGCTGTCCGGCGACTTCGCCGCCTACCTGCAGCAGCACACCGATCTCAAGCCCGGCGACCGCATCGCCGTCCAGTTGCCCAACGTCCTGCAATACCCGATCGTGGTCTTCGGCGCCATGCGCGCCGGCCTCATCGTGGTCAACACCAACCCGCTGTACACCGCGCGCGAACTGGAACACCAGTTCAACGACTCCGGCGCCAAGGCGGTGGTCTGCCTGGCCAACATGGCCCACCTGGTCGAGGGCGTACTGCCGAAGACCGGCGTCAAGCAGGTGATCGTCACCGAAGTCGGCGACATCCTGCCGCCGCTGAAGCGCTTCATCGTCAACTTCGTGGTCAAGCACATCAAGAAGATGGTGCCGGCCTACAGCCTGCCGCAAGCCACCAAGCTGACCGACGCGATGGCCAGGGGCGCCGGCAAGTCGTTCCAGGAAGCCGCGCCGCAGGCCGACGACGTCGCCGTGCTGCAATACACCGGCGGCACCACCGGGGTCGCCAAGGGCGCCATGCTGACCCACCGCAACCTGGTGGCCAACATGTTGCAGTGCAAGGCGCTGATGGGCGCCAACCTCAACGAGGGCTGCGAGATCCTCATCGCGCCGCTGCCGCTGTACCACATCTATGCCTTCACCTTCCATTGCATGGCGATGATGCTCACCGGCAACCACAACATCCTGATCACCAACCCGCGCGACCTGCCGTCGATGCTCAAGGACCTCGGCCAGTGGAAGTTCACCGGCTTCGTCGGCCTGAACACCCTGTTCGTCGCCCTGTGCAACAACGAAACCTTCCGCAAGCTGGACTTCTCCGCGCTGAAGCTGACCCTCTCCGGCGGCATGGCGCTGCAACTGGCCACCGCGGAGCGCTGGAAGGAAGTCACCGGCTGCGCCATCTGCGAAGGCTACGGCATGACCGAGACCGCGCCGGTGGTATCGGTCAACCCGTTCCAGAACATCCAGGTCGGCACCATCGGTATCCCGGTGCCCTCGACCCTGTGCAAGGTGATTGGCGACGACGGCCAGGAAGTGCCCCTGGGCGAGCGCGGCGAACTCTGCGTGAAGGGTCCGCAGGTGATGAAGGGCTACTGGCAGCGCCAGGAGGCCACCGACGAGATCCTCGACGCCGATGGTTGGCTGAAGACCGGCGATATCGCCATCATCCAGGAAGACGGCTACATGCGCATCGTCGACCGGAAGAAGGACATGATCCTGGTCTCCGGCTTCAATGTGTATCCGAACGAACTGGAAGACGTGCTGGCGACCCTGCCGGGCGTCCTGCAGTGCGCCGCGATCGGCATCCCCGACGAGAAGTCCGGCGAGTCGATCAAGGTCTTCGTGGTGGTCAAGCCGGGGGCGACCCTGACCAAGGAACAGGTCATGCAGCACATGCATGACAACCTGACCGGCTACAAGCGGCCGAAGGCCGTGGAGTTCCGCGACAGCCTGCCGACCACCAACGTCGGCAAGATCCTGCGCCGCGAACTGCGCGACGAAGAGCTGAAGAAAGCGGGCCAGAAGTAAGTCCGCCGTTGCCTGAAGAAGCCCCGCCGATGCGGGGCTTCTTCGTTGCAGGCAGTCGGTTGCGGGGTGAGCGGGCCTGTGCGGACGTGCCGGCAGCGCATCACCTGCCGGAGGAACCCCCCATGGCCCGCCTCGATCCTGCCCTGGCCGAAGAAATACGCCGTCTGCCGATCAGCCGGCGTCTGGAACTGACCCAGGCATTGCTGCATCGCGCCGGCCCCGAGGTGGAGCGCCAATGGCCGCCAGTGGCCGAGGATCGCCTCGCCGACTGCCGAGCGGGCACCGCCGATGCGCTGCCGCTGGCCGAGATGCTCAAGCGACTGGGGCGCTGAGAGGGCCATCGCCCACCAGCAGCGTCGGCCGTATCGCGGCAGCGAGCGTTAACCGGGATTCGTCCTCTTCCACTCAAATCTGCGACAATTCCGAATATTTTTCGCCTCGGCAGTGGCCGGAGCTTCTCCCGTCCTCCGCGACTGCGGCACGCTCACAGCATTCGAAAAGCCTAGATGACCGACCAGACTCCTTCCCTTGACCAACTCGTCCGGCGCCTCGACCAGGCCCAGATCAGCGACCGCCACCGCTTGCGCCGGCAGCTCCACGAACTGCGCAAGCAGCCCGACGACGCGCGCCTGGCGCAGTGGGTCGAGCGCCTCCAGACCTCCTGCGCCAAGGTCGAGGCGCGGCGCGCCAGCGTGCCGGCGATCCGCTACGACGACAGCCTGCCGATCGCCGCCAAGCGCGACGAGATCAAGGCCGCTATCGCCGCCCACCAGGTGGTGGTGATCGCCGGCGAGACCGGCTCGGGCAAGACCACCCAGTTGCCGAAGATCTGTCTGGAGCTGGGTCGCGGCATCCACGGCCTGATCGGCCATACCCAGCCGCGTCGGCTGGCGGCGCGCAGCGTGGCGACGCGGGTCGCGGAAGAGATCGGTACGCCGCTGGGCGCGCTGGTCGGCTACCAGGTGCGCTTCGAGGACCAGAGCGACGACAGCACCCTGGTCAAGCTGATGACCGACGGCATCCTCCTGGCCGAGACCCAGCATGACCGCTACCTGGAGCGCTACGACACGCTGATCGTCGACGAAGCCCACGAGCGCAGCCTGAACATCGACTTCCTCCTCGGCTACCTGAAGACCCTGTTGCACCGGCGTCCGGACCTGAAGCTGATCATCACCTCGGCGACCATCGACCTGGAGCGTTTCTCCCGGCATTTCGACGGCGCCCCGGTGATCGAGGTTTCCGGCCGCACCTATCCGGTGGAGACCTGGTACCGGCCGCTGGCGGCGGAAACCGACGAGGAGGGCAACCGGGTCGAGGACGACCTGTCGGTGGACCAGGGCATCCTCGCCGCCCTCGACGAGATCGCCGCCCACGAACGCGAGGTCGGCAAGCGGCCCGGCGACGTGCTGGTGTTCCTCCCCGGCGAGCGGGAGATCCGCGACGCCGCGGAGATGCTGCGCAAGGCCAACCTGCGCCACACCGAGGTGCTGCCGCTGTACGCGCGACTGACCCCGGCCGAGCAGCAGAAGATCTTCCAGCCGCGCCCGGGACGCAAGATCGTGCTGTCCACCAACGTCGCGGAAACCTCGCTGACGGTGCCGGGCATCCGTTACGTGATCGACAGCGGCACCGCGCGGATCAGCCGCTACAGCTACCGCGCCAAGGTCCAGCGGCTGCCCATCGAGGCGGTGTCGCAGGCCAGCGCCAACCAGCGCAAGGGCCGTTGCGGACGGGTCGAGCCGGGCATATGCGTGCGTCTCTACAGCGAGGAGGACTTCAACGCGCGTCCGGCCTTCACCGACCCGGAAATCCTCCGCACCAACCTGGCCGCGGTGATCCTGCAGATGCTGCACCTGCGCCTCGGCGACATCGAGGCGTTCCCCTTCATCGAGCCGCCGGACGGCAAGGCGATCAAGGACGGCTTCACCCTTCTGCAGGAACTGTCGGCGGTCAACCGCGAAGGCCAGCTGACCCCGCTGGGGCGCCAACTGGCGCGCCTGCCGATCGACCCGAGGCTGGGCCGCATGCTGCTGGAGGCGGCCCAGCAGGGTAGCCTGGAGGAAGTGTTGACGGTGGCCAGCGCGCTGTCCGTGCAGGACCCGCGCGAGCGTCCGGTGGAGCGGCAGCAGGCCGCCGACCAGGCGCACGCGCAATGGAAGGACCCGGATTCCGACTTCGCCGCGCTGATCAATCTCTGGCGTGGCTTCGAGGAGCAGCGCCAGGCGCTGGGTTCCAATGCCCTGCGCAGCTGGTGCCGGAAGAACTTCCTCAACTACCTGCGCCTGCGTGAGTGGCGCGACGCCCACCGCCAACTGACCCTGATCTGCCGCGAACTGAAGCTGCCGTTCGGGCGTCCGGCCAAGGCCGAGGCGCGCAAGCCGGAGGCGAAGAAAGGCGCGTCGGTCGACAACGAACGCGAGGTACCGGGGATCGATTACGCGGCGGTCCACAAAGCGATCCTGTCCGGCCTGCTCAGCCAGATCGGGCAGAAGGCCGAGGAAGGCGACTACCTCGGCGCTCGCCAGCGACGTTTCTGGATCCATCCGTCCAGCGGCATCGCTCGCAAGCGCCCGCAATGGATCATGGCCGCGGAACTGGTGGAGACCACCAAGCTGTTCGCCCGAATGGTCGCGAAGATCGAGCCGGACTGGCTGGAGCCGCTGGCTGGGCACCTGATCAAGACCAACCACTTCGAGCCGCACTGGGAGAAGCGTCGCGGCCAGGTGGTGGCGTTCGAGCAGGTCACCCTCTACGGCCTCATCGTCATCGGTCGACGTCCGGTGCACTACGGTCCGATCGACCCGCCGGTGGCGCGCGAGCTGTTCATCCGCGAAGGCCTGGTGCGCGGTGAGATCAACAGCCGCGCCAAGTGCCTGAGCGCCAACCGGCAGTTGCTGGAAAAGCTCGACGAGCTGGAAGCCAAGGCACGCCGGCGCGACATCCTGGCTGACGAGGAAACCCTGTTCGCCTATTACGACGCGCGCCTGCCGGCGGATATCTACCAGACCGCCAGTTTCGAGAAATGGTACGCCCGCGAGCGGCAGAATCAGCCGGACCTGCTGCTGATGCGTGAGGAAGACGTGCTGGCCCGCGAAGCCAGCGAAGTCACTGCGGCGCAGTACCCGGATCGCCTGCGCCTGGGCGACCTGCACCTGTCGCTGAGCTACCAGTTCGAGCCCGGCACCGCGCGCGACGGCGTCACCGTGCGGGTACCGGCGCCGCTGCTGCCGCAATTGCCGGCCGAACGCATCGACTGGCTGGTGCCCGGCCTGCTCTACGACAAGGCGGTGGCGCTGGTGCGCAACCTGCCGAAGGCGATCCGCAAGAGCTTCGTGCCGGTACCGGACTTCGTCCGCGCCGCCCTGGAGCGCATCACCTTCGGCGAAGGTTCGCTGCCGCAGGCGCTGGGCCGCGAGCTTCAGCGCATGACCGGCGTGCGGGTAGCCGACGAGGCCTGGGCCGAGGCGGCGACGCAGTTGGACGATCACCTGCGGATGAACATCGAGGTGGTCGACGCCCAGGGCAAGTTCCTCGGCGAGGGCCGCGACCTGGCCGAACTCACCGCGCGTTTCGCCGAAGCCAGCCAGGCGGCGCTGGCGATACCCCAGGCCGACAAGGAACAGCAGCGTCCGGTGGAGGCCAAGGCCTTCGCCAGCGTCGCCGAGAAGGCCCAGCAGAAGGTCGCCGGATTGTCGATGACGGTATACCCGGCGCTGGTGGAGGAGCAGGGCGAGGTCAAGGAAGGGCGCTTCCCGACCCAGGCCGAGGCCGACTACCAACACCGCCGCGCCCTGCAACGACTGCTGTTGCAGCAACTGGCCGAGCCGGCCAAGTACCTGCGCGCCAAGCTGCCGGGGCAGACCGAGATGGGCCTGCTGTACCGCGAGCTGGGACGGGTCGAGGCGCTGGTCGAGGACATCCTCCTGGCCAGTCTCGACAGTTGCGTGCTGCAGGGCGAAAGCCTGCCGCGCGACGGCGCCGCCCTGGCCGCGCTGGCCGAGCGCAAGCGCGCTGCCTGGAACGAGCACGCCGAGCGCCTGGCACGCCTGGTGCTGGATATCCTCAAGCTCTGGCACGGCCTGCAGAAGCGCTTCAAGGGCAAGGTCGAGCTGGCCATGACCGTGCCGCTGAACGACGTCAAGGGCCAACTGGCCAACCTGGTGTATCCGGGGTTCGTCCGCGCCACCCCGCTGGAGTGGTTGAAGGAGTATCCGCGTTACCTCAAGGCCATCGAGCAGCGCCTGGACAAGGTCGCCGGCCAGGTCCAGCGCGACCGGGTGTGGAGCGGCGAGCTGGGCGAACTCTGGGCGCAATACCAGGCGCGCCTCGCCAAGCACGCCCAGGAAGGCAAGCGCGACGCCGAGTTGCAGGTGTATCGCTGGATGCTGGAGGAGTACCGGGTCTCGCTGTTCGCCCAGCAACTGGGAACCCGGCTGCCGGTCTCGGACAAGCGCCTGGCCAAGCAGTGGAGCCAGGTCGAGGGCTAGTTCCAGGGATACCGCGCGAAATGAAAAAGGCGCCCCGGTCGAAACCGGCGCGCCTTTTTCGTTCTGGTCCGATCAGTCGCGCAGGTTCAGTGCGCGACGGATGGTGAAGAACAGGTCGGTCTGGTCGGTCAGGCCGGTGACATTGGCGGCCTGCGGGCCGTAGGCGGCGATGCGCAACTGGGTGCCGGTGTGCTCCTGGGAGCCTTCCTCGGAGTTGCCGTAGCTGATCGCCAGCGGCGCGCCGTCCTTGGTCGTGAGCAGTTGGGTCAGCCCCGGCGCGGCGGTTTCCGGCGGGATGATCTGGCTGGAGTGGGCGTGGTCGGCGGTGACGATCACCAGGGTCTCGCCATCGGCCTTGGCGAAGGCCAGGGCCTTCTGCACGGCTTCGTCGAGGTCGACGGTCTCGCCGATCTGGCCGCACGGATTCGCGGCGTGGTCCTGCTTGTCGATGGACGCGCCCTCGACCTGCAGGAAGAAGCCGTTCGGATTGTCCTTCAGCAGCTCGATGGCCTTGCTGGTCATTTGCGCCAGGGTCGGGATGTCGGCGGTGCGCTTCGGGTTCGCCTCGCAGCTCACCGCCGGCTGGTTCAGGTTGCCGTGGTAGGTGGCGGTCGGACCGAGCCAGCGCACTGGCATGTTGCCCGGCGCGAACAGGCCGATCAGCGGCTGCTTCTGGTTGGCGCGGCGCACGGCTTTCAGCTCGTCGAGGTTCTCGACGATCCGGTAGCCGCGGGCTTCGGCCTGGGCGCGGAGGGTCTTGCCGGCATAGCGGCCAGCCTTGGCGGTTTCCGCGAAGGTCGCGGCGCCGCCGCCGAGAACCACGTCAGGGCGGGTCTTCAGCCACTGCTCGGTGATCGAGCCGGCGCCGCCGTTCTCCAGGGCATTGCTCGGGCACTGCTTGCTGGTGGCCTCGGGACCGTAGCACTTGCGAGCGGTGACGTGGGCGAGCAGGGCGGCGGGGGTGGCGTCCTGCAGCTCGGCGGTGGAGACGTTGCCGGTGGCCTTGCCGTTGAGCTTGGCCAGCTCCAGCAGGTTGCGGTGCGGCTGTTCGTGGATATCCACGCCGATCGCGCCGTTGTACGACTTGACCCCGGTGGTCCAGGCGGTGGCGGAGGCGGCGGAATCGGTCACGTAGTCCGGCAGGCCGCTGTCCTTGTGCAGGGAGTAGTGGGTGTACTGGCCGGTCAGCGGCAGCGCATCGATACCCTTGAAGTAGCCGCCCGCGCCGCGCGCGTAGTTGCGCGCCACGGTGATCTCGGAGTCGCCCATGCCGTCGCCGATCAGCAGGATCACGTTCTTCGCCTTCTTCTTCGACAGCGACTGCTTCAGGGCCTGGGTCAGGTCCTGCTCGACGCGCCGTGCGCCGCCGTACTCGCTGAGTTCGCCACGGGCCTGGCGGTTGAACAGCGACGGATCGTCCTGGCGCGCCTGGGCCGGCAAGGCGCTGCCGAGCACGGCCATGGAGACGGCAAGAGAGAGGGCGAGGGGATAACCTGGGGTCATGACGCATTTCCCTATGTTGAGGAGGTGGCTGTGCGAGACGGCAGGGCCATCCGGCGAGTGCTACGAAAGTAGGGAAGGGTGATGACGGGCTTGTGACAATTTCTTTCGAAGTGTGTGGCGCGCGCGACGCATCACGTCGTGACGAGCGGGGAGCGAGCCGGTATGGTGCGCAGGTCTATTCCGGTTCGTTCAAGGAAAGCCTCCATGAGTCTGCACGGCGTTTACGATTCCCAGAACATCTTCGCCAAGATCATTCGCGGCGAAGCTCCCTGCTACAAGGTCTACGAAGACGAGGACGTGCTCGCCTTCCTCGATCTGTTCCCGCAGTCCTACGGGCATACCCTGGTGATTCCCAAGCACGCCGAGGCGCGCAACCTGCTCGAGATCGATGCGCAGAACCTGGCCAAGGTCATGGCCGTGGTCCAGCGCCTGACCCGCGCCCTGGTCGAGGAGGTGCAGCCGGACGGCGTGCAGATCGCCCAGTTCAACGGCGCCCCTGCCGGGCAGACGGTCTTCCACATCCATTTCCACGTCATCCCGCGCTTCAGCGGCGAGAATCTCGGCATCCATGCGGCGAAGCAGGGCGACCCGGAAGTGCTCGCACAACTTCAGGAGCGTTTGGCGCAGCGTCTGCAAGGCTGATTGCGCATGGGCCGGCCCGGTTCGGGGGCGGTCCTTCGCTCGTCGGATTTTTCTGAAATATTTTGTTACATACTGTCGAGGGTCAGGCGCGCCGCGGTTTTCCGGCGATGTGCGCAACAATTTGCACAGTTTTTTTGACGTAGCATCCGCGACATCCCGCTCTTCGGAGCGACCACGGCGAACAGGGACGCCAGCCGTGCAGGTTTTTCGAGAAACAGGGGACAGCGGATGTTCAACCCGGCCAACCAGACCCACTTCAGCCTCAGCCTCGACGGCCTCCGCCATGACCTGCAGGTCCTCGCCTTCAACGGCCACGAAGGCATCAGTCGCCCCTACCGTTTCGAACTCGAACTGGTCGGAGAGCGCGCCGGCCTCGACCTCGAAACGTTCCTCCACCGGCCCGCCTTCCTCGCCTTCACCCCGCAGGGCCAGGGTGTCCACGGCCTGGTCTACGGCGCTGCCCAGGGCGATGCCGGCAAGCGCCTGACCTGCTATCGCCTCACCCTCGTCCCGCACCTGGCCTACCTCGCCCAGCGCAACAACCAGCGGATCTTCCAGCACCTCACGGTGCCGCAGATCGTCGCCCTGATCCTCGAGGAGCACGGCATCCTCGCCGACGCCTACCGCTTCCAGCTCGGCACCCGGTATCCCGAGCGCGAATACTGCGTGCAGTACGACGAAAGCGACCTGCATTTCGTCCAGCGCCTCTGTGCCGAAGAGGGCATCCATTTCCATTTCCGGCACAGCGCCGAGGCGCACCTGCTGGTGTTCGGCGACGACCAGACGGTGTTCCCCCACCTGGGCCGTCCCACCGCCTACGTGCACGACAGCGGGCTGGTCGCCGACGAACCGGTGATCAAGCGCTTCAGCCTGCGCCTGGCCAGCCGCACCACGCGCACCACCCGCCGCGACTACGACTTCGAGAAGCCGCGGCTGCTGCTGGAGGCCGGCAATCGCCCCGCTGCCGACGCCCCGGCCGAGCCGGACCTGGAGGACTACGACTACCCCGGTCGCTTCGTCGATCGCCAGCGCGGCAAGCTGCTCAGCCAGCGCGCCCTGGAGCGCCACCGCGCCGACCGGCGCCTGGGCGAAGGGGTCAGCGACCAGCCGCTGCTGGTCAGCGGGCACTTCCTGGAGATCGCCGAGCACCCGCGCGCGGAGTGGAACGACCTGTGGCTGCTCAGCGAAGTCTTCCACGAAGGCAAGCAGCCGCAGGTGCTGGAAGAGAACGTTACCTCCGACACGTCGGCCAGCACGGACGACTTCCAGCAGGGCTACCGCAGCCGCTTCCTTGCGACGCCCTGGGAGGTGTTCTTCCGCCCGCCGCTGGAGCACCCGAAGCCGCGCGTGCTGGGCAGCCAGACCGCGGTGGTGACCGGCCCGCCAGGCGAGGAAATCCACTGCGACCGCTACGGCCGGGTCAGGGTGCAGTTCCACTGGGACCGCGAGGGCCAGGGCGACGACAAGAGCAGTTGCTGGCTGCGCGTAGCCAGCGGTTGGGCCGGCAACGGCTATGGCGGCATCGTCATTCCGCGGGTCGGCATGGAAGTGCTGGTGGACTTCCTCGAAGGCGATCCCGACCAGCCGCTGGTCAGCGGCTGCGTCTACCACGCCGCCCACCCGGTGCCCTACGAGTTGCCGGCGAACCAGACCCGCAGCGTCTTCAAGAGCCTCAGCAGCCCTGGCGGCGGTGGCTACAACGAGCTGCGCATCGAGGATCGCAAGGGCCAGGAACAGATCTTCGTCCATGCCCAGCGCGACTGGGACGAGAACATCGAGCATGACCAGAAGATCCGCGTCGGCCACGAACGCCACGACACCGTGGAGGCGAACAGCTACAGCGAGTTCAAGGCCGAGGAGCATCACACCGTGCACGGAGAGCGCAAGGTCGAGCTGAAGGCCGATGACCACCTGACGGTCGGCGACAGCCAGCACGTGAAGCTCGGTCGTGCCTACCTGGCCAGGGCCGGGCGCGAGATCCACCTGAAGGCCGGGCAGAAGATGGTGATCGAGGCTGACAGCGAACTGACGGTGAAGGCCGGCGGCAGCTTCATCCGGCTCGACGCAAGCGGCATCGCCATCAGCGGCCCGTTGGCACGGATCAATGCAGGCGGCGCGCCGGGAAGCGGCTCGGGGATCGCGATCAAGATGCCGCGGGTGCCGGGCATGGCCGACCAGGACAGCTCCGGCGCGCCACCCGAGGCGGTCGCGGCCAACCTGCCGCCGCGGCAACCGGTCTGCGAAGAGTGCCTGCTACAGGCGAAGAAAAGAGGCCAGGCGCTCGCCGAGCGCTGAGGAACCGCGATGACGCCGAACCCCCGCCATTGGGCCCGCGAGCTGTGGCAGCGCTCCCGCGATCGCGGCTTGCAGACCCACATCGATGTATTGGTCGATGCCACCGGGCTGGACGACTATCCCTTGCTCGCCGAGCATGCGCGGCAAAGCGATCCTCCGGCGCTGTTCAAATTGCTGGAGCAAACCCCGGAGGCCGCCCTGGCCGACGAGGGCCCGCTGCTGCTGCGCCTGGAAGACGGCCACGCGGCCTGGCTGGACGAACTGCTCGAACGCATCGACTGCCGCCGCCACCTGATGCTCCTGTTCAGCCCCTGGCCGTTGCCGCGCCTGGGCGAGCACCTGCGCAGCTGCACCCAGGCCGAGTGGAACCAGGGTCGTTCCAGCGGCGTACTGCGTTTCTACGAGCCGGGCCTGTTCATGGCGGTCAGCGACATGCTCGATCCCCGGCAGAGCCGTTACCTGCATGCCCCGGTTTCCAGCTGGCACTGGCTGGACCGCGACGGCCGGCCGAGGGCGCTGGCCGGTCATTACCAGGCCCACGAGACGCCGCCGCTGCAAGCGGCCCTCCGCCTGGAAGCGCACCAGGTCGCTGCCTTGCGCGCCTGGAGCGAGGCCGAAGCCTACCGCCGCGAATACTTCGTGCTGCCCCGCGAGCATGGCCTGGGCAGCCAGGAAAGCCTGCTCCAGCATCTGGTCCAGGCGCACCTGGCCGCCGACCGCCAGGGCTTGCAGGACTTCGACCAGCGCGATGCCTTCGTCGCCCAATGGCTACGCGAACAGACCCCCGGCCCCGGCTTTTCCCCGGCGGGAACGAGTCGCGCATGAACGGGCGCGGCATCGGCCTTCCCGCCCTGCTTCCGGGGCCCCTGCTGGCCACGGGCTGCCAGAGCGGGCCGGACATGCTGGCGGCGCCGGTGATGGGTTACAACCATACGTCCGCGGCGATCAATTGGTTTTCGGTGAATGGGGCGGGTGGACCGCGTTTAGGCCCTTATCAGGGGGATGGTAGCCAGGTTTGTTGCGGAGTGATTCCAAAGAAGTGGAATCCAAATTTGAAAGCTGTCGTGGAATGGGAGAAAGATCCCAAACCGCACGCCGCTATAAGGCGAGATAGATATGGACGGCTGGATAAAGATGATTACTTGAGACATGCCTCAAGCTACACCCGACACAAGATGATCGTGGATATACCTAGATATAGTGAAAAAATATGCCTGTTGCAGGAGCATTTCCTCCCGTGCGACCAGGTCGCGGTCTCAACAACCTATTACAGCCAGGGGCATCCAGAGTATCCAGATAGAAAGTATTTTCAGAAGAGAGAGCCTTCATGCAAAAGCTCTTGAATGCAAAGGGGTTAAGGACACCTGATTGGCTGATTGCTTTACTGATAGGTTTTTTGTTTTTACAAGCGTGCCAGGCAGGCCCTGATATGGTGTCTACTCCTATCGGAGGATACAACCATACTTCGGCGGCTATTAACAGATTCAGTGTAAATGGTGCTGGCGGATTAAACCTTGGTCCATTTCAGGGGGAGCAGGGCAGGTATGTTGTGGTGTCGTTCCTAGAGTTTGGAAGTCGGGCTTGAAGGCAACCGTAGAGTGGGAGGTGGTTCCTGAGCCAGGGGCTTATAAAGACTGGCCGGAAAGATATTTTCAGATGGCTGGAGAAAACGTATGAGAGAGCATGGGCTCTTGTATGTTCGTCATAAGGAAGCCGTCGATATACCTCCTTGTGATAGTAAGGAGGTTTGTTCGCTAAAAATACACTTTCTTCCATGTGATAAGGTTGCTACTTCAGCTGCCTGTTATACGCCGTTTCATCCTGAATATCCGAATAAAGGTTGCTTTGATATGAGGGGTATGTCATGCAGAAGTTGATGAGCTTGATCTGTGTGGGAAATAAAAATTCCATTGGGCTGGTGGTTTTTCTCAGCACCTTCTTTGGGCTGGTGGCATGCCAGGCTGGGCCTGAAGTGCTGTCTGCACCTATCATGGGTTACAACCATACTCCGGCGGCGATTAACGAATTTACGGTGAATGGTGCCGGGGGGCCAAACCTGGGCCCTCATCAGGGCGGAGGTGGGCAAGTATGTTGTGGCGTGATTCCAAAGTACTGGGTGCCGGGTTTGGAGGCGATTGTAGAGTGGGAAATTGATCCTAATCCTAAGGCTGAACTAAAGCGAGATCGGTACGGGAGTCTGGATATGCAGGACTATCGACGACATGCTAAAAATTACACGCATCACAAGGCGGTTGTTGAAATGCCTAGGTATGAAAGGCCTGGGCCGATAAGAGTTCACTTTCTGCCTTGCAATCAGGTTCGTGTAACTGCTGCGGCCACTTCTCCGGGGTACCCTGGATATCCTTATAACTATCCGATGGTTATGGAGAGAGTGGCAGAATGTCCGAAGAAATAAATGTCTTGCGAGAAGATATTCGTGTGACTGTCAGTGTTGCTCCTGAATTTCCGAAGGAAAGGCTTCTTCCGCTTGAGCCAAGTGTTCTCTCTAAGAATATAAGTCGGCAGGTAAAAGAAGAGCGGAAGTATAATGAGGAAAAAATCAAGCGGGATAGGGAGGGTGGCGGAGAAAGCAGTGGAATACCTTGTTGTAAAACTCTGCATGTGAGCATAGGCTATGATGGCACTAATAATAATGATCGGGCTGATGGTGCATCATTGCCGCCTTCTAGAAGTAATGTGGCAAAGCTATTTCATGCTTCTGTCGGAGAAGGCTCCGTGCAGGAAGGGTTGGGTTTCTTTCGATATTACTGCCCTGGGGTTGGTACGGTATTTCCAGATATTCGGGAATATACTCCGTCGAGTCTCGGTTTGATTGCGGCGGCAAGTGGGGAGAACAGAGTAAACTGGGGAATAACCCGCTTGGTTGATGTTTTGCAAGGAACGCTTACCCCAGAAAGTCCTCTTCTGCTAGATGAGTCTCAAACAATGATTAAGAACATGGCAACCAATGGAATTGCCAAGGTTCTAACCGGTGGGTTGTTGGAGAACGGCGAGAAAAAACGCCGAGCTGCCTTGGAGCCAAAACTCAAGGAACTGGAGGAAAAGCTTCGCCAGCGTCAGGACTCAGGGCAGAAACCGCATATCCTGGCCATGCGTTTGTATATCTATGGATTCTCCCGTGGGGCGGCGGAGGCACGAGCCTTCGCCAACTGGCTGCAGGAGCTGACTCGGGCCAGCGGTGCCGATGGCCGGGTGGAATATCGCTTCGCCGGCCTGCCGATCTCCATCGAGTTCCTCGGCCTTTTCGATACCGTGGCGGCAGTTGGACTGGCGGATAGCGCGCCGTTCGCCGCCGGACATATGGATTGGGCCGACGGCACCATGCGGCTGCCCGACGAAGCCCAGGTTCAGTGCCTACCGACCACATTGCCGGAAGACTGCGCTTTTCTGAAACGTTGCGTGCATTTGATCTCATGCCATGAGCAGCGTGCCAGTTTTCCGCTGGATTCGATCCGCCGTCGCGACCTGGATGCCAACGGACGTCGTACGGGGCCTTCCTGCTATCGGCAGGGTACGGTGGAATATGCATACCCTGGTGTTCACTCGGATGTTGGAGGGGGTTATGGCGTTGGCAACCAGGGTAAGGCGGTGGGAGGTTCGGAATTCCTGCTATCCCAGATAGCGCTGCAGCATATGTATGCGGAAGCTTTTGATGCCGGTGCTCCTTTGCAGGTTCCCAAATCAGCCGTTCATCCGGACTTTCATGAAGTCTGGCGGGAGATGACGCCTGAAACCGAAGCGGAGTTCAGCGTCTCCGAAGAACTTGCCACCCGTTTCAACGCCTGGCAGGCCCAGGCCAAGGCCGGCCCCCTGGAAGAGGTGATCCGTCGCGAGACCGCGTTGATCACCGCCTGGCGCATCGACCGCTATGCCGGCGGGCTGCGCAACAAGGCGTTCTTCGCCAATGTCCCGCCGGACATGCCGGAAGCCCAGCAGAAGGCCTGGGAGGCCCTGCACAAGCGGCGTAGCCGGGAGTACGCGGCCGCCCAGTAGGGCGAGCCGCTCCCGCCGATGAGCGCCGCCGAACAGGCGGAGTGGGATCGCAACGTGGCGCTGATCGGCGGCGAGGACAAACTGCGCGACCTGCGGGTGGAGAAGCAGTTCGATCCGCCGCTGGACCAGCGCCAACTACTCGGCGCCGCCGCCGAGTTCGCCCATGACTACAAGGGCGACTGGGGCGTGCTCGACGACGGCATGACGGTGGGCGGAGTGATCGACCTGCTGCTCGGCGGCACCGTATTCCTGATCAACGAGGAAGACGAAGCCGAGGAATACAGCCAGATCCACCGCGACGGCAGCGCGCGCTACCACCAGTTGTTCAGCGCTCCCGACCGGGTGGCGCCGGGCCAGGAAAAGCTGGTGGCGCTGTTCGATGAACAGGTGCACGACTCCCGCGCCTGGTTCATGAACACTTCGGCGATAGGCCCGCGAGAACCCTTCACCGACTACTTCCGCTATCGCCTGGTGCATTTCGACAACGAGTCGAACAAGCGGCTCTCGGTACTGGCCACCGCCGGGCGGGTGGTAGGCGTAGGGGTGATGCTGGCCAGCGTCGGCCTCAGCGTCAAGCGTCGCGATCCGCGGATGCTGCTCGGGCTGTTCCTGCCATCGCTGGCGCGTCCGCTGCTGAGCGGCAAGGTCGGCCTGCCGGAGATCAGCGCCTTCGACCCGCTGACCGGGATCGCCTTGCCGATGGTCGGCGGGGCGGCGCTGGACAACCTGCGGGCCTTCACCCGCGAGCCTGGCGACAAGGTCGAGCAGATCGGCCAGTTGCCGCCATCGCCGCCGCTGGCGGTCGCGGCGGTGCAATCGCCCGCATTGCAGCAGGTGCTGCTGGCTCAGCAGACCGTGGAGGCGCTCAAGGCGCGCGACCTGGGCAGCCTGGCCGGGCTGGTGGCCAAGGCCGAACTCACCCAGGCGCCCGCGGCGGCGACCCCGGCCTGGCTCGCCGAGGCGAAGCAGGCCTTGCAGGACATGGGTACGGAGCGGGCGCAACCGCCGGGCCCCGGCTCGGCGCCGGGCTGGCTGCAGCGCGGCAAGGACCTGATGGAATCGCTTTGAACCTCGACCGGCGAACGCGGCCGACCTGTCGCCCCGGATCATTCGGTGCGGATGTCGAACCCGCTGCTGGCCTCGCTGACGATACGGAAGCGCGCGTTGCCGTCCGCGGCGATCCGGGTTCTCAGCTCGCGGTTCAGCAGGCCCTTGCCGCAGAGAGTGTCGTCCTGGGTATCGATGCCGATACCGACCACATGCTCGCCCGCCGGCACCTGGAAGCTGGCTTCCTCGCCGACGCCGATGCGCGCGGCGACCTGGCGGTCGATAAGGAACGCCACGTAGCAGCCGCCGCCCAGGTAGCCATAGTCGCGGTGGACTTCCAGCCGGCCGCCACCGCTCACCGGTTGCTGGTAGCCGAGCAGGCGTTCGGCGGGGATCGCCCGGGTCTTCTCGGCGGGAACCGAGGAACAGCCGGCCAGGAGGAAAAGGATCGCTACGGCGTACATCGGGCGCATGAAGGCTCTCCGTCGAAAGGTTCCCTCAGGCTAGCCCAGTTTTGCTGGAGCGCGGAGCGACGGGGCGGAGTGGGCTAGAATGCCTGGCCTGTTGTTCCGGAGCCGACTACCGATGCGCCAGGCCCTGCTGATCGTCGACGTGCAACCCTGTTTCGCCCCGCCGGACTGGCTGCTGGAAGGCATCGGCCAACTGCTCGGGCGGATGCCCTCGGTGGCCAGCGTCGAGCGCCATGACGAATCCCGTACGCCGTTCCAGCGCCAGCTCGGCTGGCGACCGCCGCTCGACGATGCCTGCCTGGTGGCGGCCGACCGGGTCTTCGTCAAGCATGGCTACCTGCCGACGGCGGAACTCGTCGACCATCTGCGTGCGCTGCGAGCGGAACGGGTGCTGGTATGCGGCATCCAGGCCGACACCTGCGTGCTCGCCGCCGGCTTCGCCCTGTTCGACGCCGGCCTGCAACCGACCCTGATCGGCGACCTGGTGCTCGGCTCCTCGCTGGATCGCTCGGGGGAGCTGGGTGTGCGCCTGTGGAAGCATCATTTCGGCCAGGTCGTCAGCCTGGCCGAGGTGCTGGCGGATTGAGGCTCAGTGGGGCCGGCTGAGCAGCGCGACCGTGGCCTCGGCATTCATCATCCGCGCTGCCGCCAGCGGCGTCAGCCCGGCGGCGTCCTGGGCGTCACGACGGGCGCCGTGGGCCAGCAGGCTGGCGGCGACCTCGGCCTGGTTGAACATGGCCGCCATCATCAGTGCGGTCTTGCCGTCGGCCGAGGCGCCCTCGACGTCGGCGCCGCCGGCGAGGAGCAGTTCGACCATCGCCAGGTCGCCCTTGAACGCAGCGCCGGCCAGCGGTGTCTGCCCGGCCAGGTTGCGCAGGTCCGGGTCGGCCTTGTAGGCCAGCAGCAGGCGTACCGTGTCGGCGTGGCCATGGTAGCTGGCCAGCATCAGCAGGCTGTCGCCCTTGTGGTTGCGCAGGTTCGGCGGCAGGCCCTGTTGCAGCAGTTGCTCGAGGCGCTGGCTGTTGCCCTGGCGGGCCAGGTCGAACAACTGGTGGACGAACTCCTGGGTTTCCATATCCAGTTCTGGACGAGGGCTATCGGTCATGGGGCTGCTTCCTTGTGAATACCGGGTTTGCCGAATGATAGGCGGCCTTGCCGAGGTGGGCTGTTGAGCATTGCCTATTGGGCGGGTTGGCAAATTCAATCGATGGTTGGGGTGGGAAGGTGCCAGCCTGCTGTGACCGGAAGCCGGCCTGGTTGCGTCGTCTTTACAGTTCGATACGGATATCGGTGGCGAAAACGGGGAAAATAAACCGATCGTGCGCCTATCGGCTGTGCCCGGCGCGCACTCTGGAATATCCTTGGCGCCTTCGATACCACTGAGCGGTGCGCGCGCTTGCCGAAGCGAGGCGGTGGCACACTGCGCAATGGCCGACCTTGCCCGGGCCCTGTACGAAAGCGCGTCGCCAACGTCTTTTCGTAGAGCGCCCGGCATCGCCGCGAGCGAACCCGTTTCCGGTGCCGGCCCCAGGCGGGCACCGCTATGCCTAATCGGCCCCGTTCGACGGCGGCCCAGCGAGAGAAGAGGAACAACTGTGCATAAAGCCGTCATCAGCGGAACCGGTCTTTATACTCCGCCCTACAGCATCTCCAACGATGAGCTGGTGGAGAGCTTCAATACCTTCGTGCGCCAGTACAACGACCAGCACGCCGAGGCCATCGCCAAGGGCGAACTGGAGGCGCTGGCCGAGTCCAGCTCGGCGTTCATCGAGAAGGCGTCCGGCATCAAGAGCCGCTTCGTGATGAACAAGGAAGGCATCCTCGACCCGCAGCGCATGGTTCCGTACCTTCCCGAGCGCAGCAACGACGAGTGGTCGATCCTCTGCGAGATGGCCGTGGCCGCCGCCAGGGAGGCGCTGCAGCGTGCCGGCCGCAGCGCCGCCGACATCGACGGGGTGATCGTCGCCTGCTCCAACCTGCAGCGCGCCTACCCGGCGATCGCGGTGGAGGTGCAGGCCGCGCTGGGCATCCAGGGCTACGGCTACGACATGAACGTGGCCTGCTCCTCGGCCACCTTCGGTATCCAGGCCGCCACCACCGCGATCCAGACCGGCCAGGCGCGGGCGATCCTGATGGTCAACCCGGAGATCTGCACCGGCCACCTGAACTTCCGCGACCGCGACAGCCACTTCATCTTCGGCGACGCCTGCACCGCGGTGATCGTCGAGCGCGCCGACCTGGCCGTGTCGAAGCACCAGTTCGACATCGTCAGCACCAGGCTGCTGACCCAGTTCTCCAACAACATCCGCAACAACTTCGGCTTCCTCAACCGCGCCGACGAGAGCGGTATCGGCAAGCGCGACAAGCTGTTCGTCCAGGAAGGCCGCAAGGTGTTCAAGGATGTCTGCCCGATGGTCGCCGAGCTGATCGGCGAGCACCTGGCGGCCAATGAAATCCAGGTCGCCGAGGTCAAGCGCTTCTGGCTGCACCAGGCCAACCTGAACATGAACCTGCTGATCACCCGCAAGCTGCTCGGCCGCGACGCTGAGGCGCACGAGGCGCCGGTGATCCTCGACAGCTACGCGAATACCAGTTCCGCCGGCTCGGTGATCGCCCTGCACAAGCACCAGGACGACCTGCCCAGCGGCGCCATCGGGGTGCTCAGCTCGTTCGGCGCCGGTTACTCGATCGGTAGCGTGATCCTGCGTAAACACTGATCGTGGCGGCGCCTACCGACGCCGAGCTGCTGCCGCGCCTGCTGGCCGGCGAGCAGCGAGCCTTCCGCGAGCTGGTTGGCGCCTACCAGGGCGCCATGCGGGCCGTGGCCTGGGCGATCATCGGCAGATCGCATACCGAGGAAGTGGTGCAGGACGCCTGGCTCGCGGCGGTTCGCGGGCTGGACGGGTTCCAGGGGCGTTCGAGCCTGAAGACCTGGCTGCTGACCATTACCGCCAATACCGCCAAGAGCCGCTTGCGCCAGGTTCGCCGGGAAGTTTTCCTCGACGACCTGCCGGGGCCCCATGGTACGGTGGATGACCAGCGCTTTGCCGCCGACGGTCACTGGAGCCAGCCGCCGCACGCCTGGCACGAGGATTCGCCGGAAGCCCTGCTCGCCGAGGGCGAACTGCGCGATTGCCTGGACAAGACCCTCAACGGTCTGTCCGAGCTGCAGCGCAGCGTGCTGACCCTGCGCGAACGCCAGGGCTTGGAGCTGGAGGAAATCCGTGATCTCCTGGATATCACGCTTTCCAATGTCCGGGTGCTGCTGCATCGCGCCCGCCTGAAGGTCTTCGCCACCCTGGAGCATTTCGAGGAGACCGGCCAATGCTGAGTTGCAAGGAACTGGTCGCCCGGTCCAGCGACTTTCTCGATGGGCAACTGGACTTCCGCGGACAACTGGCGGTGCGCAGCCACCTGCTCATGTGCCGGCATTGCCGGCGCTTCATCCGCCAGATGCGCCTGACCCAGGCGACCGTGCGCCATCTGCCGGAAGGGCAGGGGCCGGAACTCGACCGCCTGGCCGCGCATCTCTCCGAATTGCGCAAGGACGCCGCGCGGCGCTGAGCCGGGGTACCCTCGACACCAAGCCGCCGCCCGCGATTCGTGGGCGGCGGCTTTTTCGTTTCCGCTATCCGGCGTGGGCGAACCGAACCCGGCCTGGCATGGGTGGCTCTCCCTTCCGCGTGACGAGGTCGAGGAGTGTGGCTGGGCTTGGCGGATATCGCTGCGCGATATGCACCCTACGGAGGGGCGGCAATCCGTTTCGCTGGGCGAGCATCCGAAGTTGAGGAGAACGCCTGGGACCTGGCGAATATCGCCGACCGATATTTCTCCAGCAGGGGCAATCCCTGAGTTCAGGCAAAGGGACGGGAAATTTTTTTCGACTCCGCTGTAACGCCGTCAGGGGTGCTCCGTCCATTGGAGCGAGGACGCCATACCGGCGCCCGCTACCAACTTCAGGAGTTACCCATGAAAAAGATTTCCCTCGCTTCTTCCGTCGTCGGCGCTGCTCTGCTCGGCGTAGCCAGTGTCGGCGCGCATGCCGCGCAGAATCCCTTCGCCGTGCAGGAGCTGAGCAGCGGCTACAGCGTGGCTGCCGCCGAGAAAGCCAAGGAAGGTTCCTGCGGCGAGGCCAAGTGCGGTGCCGACAAGGGCAAGCGCGAAGCCTCCAAGGCAGGTCATGAAGGCAGCTGCGGTGCGGATCGCAAGGCCAAGGAAGGTTCCTGCGGTGGCGAGAAGAAGGCCGGCGAAGGCAACTGCGGCGCCGACAAGAAGAAGTCGTAAGGCCTGAGGAGACGGACCATGCAACGGGAATTCGTCAGCGGCGCCGGGCTAGGCTTGCGTCGCGCGCTGCTGGAGCCGCTCGGCGCCGGCGATGAGGTCCGGGTCGACTTCCTCGAGGTCGCCCCGGAGAACTGGATCGGCATCGGCGGCCGTCTCGGCCGCCAGTTCCGCGAGCTGACCGAGCGCCTGCCGTTCCTCTGCCATGGTCTGTCTCTCAACCTCGGCGGCTACGCCCCGCTGGACATGTCGTTGCTGCGCGCGATCAAGGGTTTCATCGAGCAGCATGACATCCGTGCCTACAGCGAGCACCTGTCGGCCTGCGCCGACGACGGCCAGCTCTACGACCTGATGCCGCTACCGTTCAGCGACGAATCGGTGCGCCGGGTCGCCGAACGGGTCCGGGTGGTACAGGACGTCCTCGAGCGGCCGTTGATCGTCGAGAACGTCTCGGCGTATGCGCGCTTGCCGGGCGAGCTGGAAGAGGTCGATTTCGTCCGCGCGGTACTGGAGGAAGCCGATTGCCAATTGCTGCTGGACGTCAACAACGTCTACGTCAACGCCTGCAACTTCGGTTTCGACGCCCACGCCTACATCGCCGCGATGCCCAGCCGGAGGATCGCCTACCTGCACATGGCCGGGCACGACGAGCAGGGCGCCAGCCTGAAGATCGACACCCATGGCGCGCCGGTCTGCGATCCGGTCTGGGAACTGCTGGCACATGCCTATGCCTGCCATGGCGAACGCCCGACGCTGCTGGAGCGCGATTTCAACCTCCCGCCACTGAGCGAGCTGTATGCCGAAACCGATCGCATCCGCGAGCTGCAGCGGCGCAGCGGTGAAGCGCAACTGCGCAGCCTGGGGTACGGCACATGAACCACACGACCTTGCAACGGCGTTTCGCCGCACGTATCCGCGATCCGCAGCAGGCCTTGCCGCCCGGCATCGCGACGGAGCGCATGGCGATCTACGAGGAACTGTTCTTCAACAACCTGGACGGTTTCATCAGCAGCGGTTTCCCGGTCCTGCGCCAGTTGTTCGACGAGCCGCGCTGGCATCGCCTGGTGCGTGCCTTCATGCGCGAGCATCGCTGCCGCACACCGTACTTCAGCCAATTGGGCGAGGAGTTCATCGGCTGGCTGCAGGACGGCTACCGCGCGGAGGAGGGCGATCCGCCCTTCCTGCTGGAGCTGGCTCACTACGAGTGGGTCGAGCTGGCCCTGTCGCTGGCCGAGGCGCCTGTCGAGACGCTGCCGCAGGCCTGGTCGTGGTCGCCACTGGCCTGGCCGCTGGCCTATCGCTGGCCGGTCCATCGCCTGGGGCCGAGCCATCGGCCGATGGAGCCGCCGGCCGAGCCGACCTGCCTGCTGGTCTGGCGCGATCCGGCGGAGCGGGTGCGCTTCCTGCACCTGTCGCCATTCGCCTATCGCCTCGCGCAGCGCCTGAGCGAGGAGGGCGAGGCGCCGGTGGCGCTGCTGCCGTTGTTGCGCGAGTTGGCCGGAAGCTGCGGCCTGAGCGCCGACGTGGAGTATTTCGAAAATGCCTTCGCCTTGCTGGAGGACTGGCACGCCCAGGGCATCCTCATGGGCGAGGGCGCTCTGGAGTGATGATGAAGACTGTCTTCCTGCGTTTACAGCATGCCCTCGACGTCACCCGTCGAGCGGATTTCCTCGCCCCGCTGGCGCTACGCCTGTACCTGGCGCCGGTGTTCTGGATGGCCGGCTGCCAGAAGCTGGCGGACATGCCGGCCACCATCGAGTGGTTCGGCAATCCCGACTGGGGACTCGGCCTGCCGTTTCCCGAACTGCTGGCCTGGCTCGCCGCGCTGAGCGAGGCCGGTGGCGCCGTGTTGCTGTTGTGCGGCCTGGCCGTGCGCTGGATCAGCCTGCCGCTGATGGTGACCATGCTGGTAGCGATCTTCGCCGTGCACTGGCCGAACGGCTGGCAGGCGATCGCCGATCCGTCCGCGCCGTTCGCCAACGCCCAGGTGCTGGAGGCTGGCGAGAAGCTGGCGCGGGCCCGGGAAATCCTGCGCGAATACGGCAACTACGACTGGCTGACGTCGAGCGGAAGCTTCGCCATCGTCAACAACGGCATCGAGTTCGCCGCGACCTACCTGGTGATGTTGCTCGCGCTGTTCTTCGGCGGCGCCGGCAAGTGGCTTTCTGCTGACTTCTGGATTGCGCGAAAATTGCGCTGAGATTTCTACCCATATCGAATAACCAGAAAGGCCCGTAGTAGAGGGCTTTTCGCGTTATTCGCATTGGAGATAAAAAGTTCCTATGTAATGAAACATTTATCTCCATGCAATTTGGCTGCAATCTGCCATCGCCAAGATTCCCCCCAACACAAAGGGGCCGCCTTACGGCCAGCGCGGAACAAGGGGCGCGCTGTAGCCAGGCACTCGCGTGTTGCCAATGCACACACCATTAAGGGGAAATCTTCGATGATCCGTAAGCACTCGCTCGGCTTCGTTGCCAGCGCTCTGGCTCTGGCCGTATCTGCCCAGGCGTTCGCCGGCACCGTGACCACCGACGGCGCCGATATCGTGATCAAGACCAAGGGCGGCCTCGAAGTCGCCACCACCGACAAGGAATTCAGCTTCAAGCTGGGCGGTCGCCTGCAGGCCGACTACAGCCGTTTCGACGGTTTCTATACCAAGAATGGCAACACCGCCGACGCCGCCTACTTCCGCCGCGCCTTCATCGAACTCGGCGGAACCGCATACAAGGACTGGAAATACCAGATCAACTTCGACCTGTCGCACAACACCGGCAGCTCCGACAACGGCTATTTCGACGAAGCTTCGGTCACCTACACCGGCTTCAACCCGGTCAACCTGAAGTTCGGTCGCTTCGACCCCGACTTCGGCCTGGAAAAGGCCACCAGCTCCAAGTGGGTGACCGCTCCCGAGCGTAACGCCGCCTACGAACTGGCCGACTGGATCAACACCCACCAGGACGGCATGGGCGCCCAGGTCAACTCGACCCTCGCCGACATGGCCTACCTGTCCGCCGGCGTATCCGCCAAGGACGCCGACGACAGCGACGGCGACAGCGTCAAGCAGTTCAACTTCCGCGGCGTGTTCGCGCCGATGCACGAAGCCGGCAATGTTCTGCATGTCGGCGTGAACTATGCCTACCGCGACCTCGACGACACCGCCTTCGACTCGCGCATCCGTCCGCGCCTGGGCATGCGCGGCATCGCCACCAGCGGCGGCAACGACGCCGGTGACAACGGCAACCGCGCGACCTTCGGCGGTGTCTCCAACTCGCCGGCCGGTTCCTACAAGGACGATAGCGTCTGGGGCCTGGAAGGCGCCTGGGCAATGGGCCCGTTCTCGGCCCAGGCCGAATACCTGGCACGCAAGCTGAAGGCCGATGACAACGCCTACAAGGACATCAAGGCCAAGGGTTACTACGCGCAACTGGCCTACACCCTGACCGGCGAGTCCCGCCAGTACAAGCTGGAAGGTGCCAAGTTCGACTCCGTCAAGCCGGAAAACAAGGAAATCGGCGCCTGGGAAGTGTTCTACCGCTACGACAACATCAAGGTGGAAGACGACAACGTGGTCGCCGATACCGCCACTCGCGAAGTCGGCGACACCAAGGCCAAGGCCCACAACCTGGGCGTGAACTGGTACGTCAACGATGCGGTGAAGATCAGCGCGGCCTACGTCAAGGCGAAGACCGACAAGATCACCAACAACAATGGCGACGATGACGGCGACGGCTTCGTGACCCGTTTGCAGTACGTGTTCTAAGAAGCGACAACGATCTGCTCCTGTTTTCGGCCTCGCTCCGGCGAGGTCTTTTTAATCGCTTCCTTACCCGGTTGTGGCGATGTTGGCAGCCTGCAACCGGGTCTTTCTTTCGCTACAGGTCTACCCGCAGGTACTGGCAGGAATATCCGAAAGCCAGACGGTTATCGGCAGAAACTCTTGGTTTTCATTGCAGTCATGTAATCTTCGCAAGGTTGCCGCAATATATGAAACAAACTGTTACATCTGTCGCCCGGACCTGATGCCTCTAGGCCTGCGCCCTTATCCGACGGCCTCATCCAGGCGCTATCCGGCTGCCTGTCACAAAAGCTTTCGCGCTTTGCAGTCTCGCTGTCACAACCCATCCAGATGATCCCCCTCCAGCAGCGCCGGCCGGCGATAGAACCGGCCGTTTCCGCGCTGCTCAAGACCATTCGAAATCCGAACAGGGGACTTACCTGATGATTCGCAGACACTCGTGCAAAGGGGTGGGGAGCAGTGTTGCCTGGAGTTTGCTGGGCCTGGCGATTTCCGCGCAGAGCCTGGCCGGGACCGTGACCACCGACGGTGCCGACATCGTGATCAAGACCAAGGGCGGCCTCGAAGTCGCCACCACCGACAAGGAATTCAGCTTCAAGCTCGGCGGCCGCCTGCAGGCCGACTACGGCCGCTTCGACGGCTACTACACGAACAACGGCAATACCGCCGATGCCGCCTACTTCCGCCGCGCCTACCTGGAGTTCGGCGGCACCGCCTACCGGGACTGGAAGTACCAGATCAACTACGACCTGTCGCGCAACGTCGGCAACGACAGCGCCGGCTACTTCGACGAAGCCTCGGTCACCTATACCGGCTTCAACCCGGTCAACCTGAAGTTCGGCCGCTTCTACACCGACTTCGGCCTGGAAAAGGCCACCAGCTCCAAATGGGTCACCGCGCTGGAGCGCAACCTCACCTACGACATCGCCGACTGGGTCAACGACAACGTCGGTACCGGTATCCAGGCCAGCTCGGTGGTGGGCGGCATGGCTTTCCTCTCGGGCAGCGTGTTCAGCGAGAACAACAACGATACCGACGGCGACAGCGTCAAGCGCTACAACCTGCGCGGCGTGTTCGCGCCGCTGCACGAGCCGGGCAACGTGGTGCACCTGGGCCTGCAATACGCCTATCGCGACCTGGAGGACAGCGCGGTGGATACCCGGATCCGCCCGCGCATGGGCATGCGCGGCGTCTCCACCAATGGCGGCAACGATGCCGGCAGCAATGGCAACCGCGGTCTGTTCGGCGGCAGTTCGGCAGTCGAGGGGCTGTGGAAGGACGACTCGGTCTGGGGCCTGGAAGGCGCCTGGGCGCTGGGTGCCTTCTCGGCCCAGGCCGAGTACCTGCGGCGCACGGTCAAGGCCGAGCGCGACCGCGAGGATCTCAAGGCCTCCGGCTATTACGCGCAACTGGCCTACACCCTCACCGGCGAGCCGCGCCTCTACAAGCTGGACGGCGCCAAGTTCGACACCATCAAGCCGGAGAACAAGGAAATCGGCGCCTGGGAGCTGTTCTACCGCTACGACTCGATCAAGGTCGAGGATGACAACATCGTCGTCGACAGCGCCACCCGCGAGGTCGGCGACGCCAAGGGCAAGACCCATACCCTGGGCGTCAACTGGTACGCCAACGAGGCGGTGAAGGTTTCCGCCAACTACGTCAAGGCGAAGACCGACAAGATCAGCAATGCCAACGGCGACGATAGCGGCGATGGCCTGGTGATGCGCCTGCAGTACGTGTTCTGAGGCGCTCGGGCCCCGTCCGGCGGGCGGGGCTCGTTTCCGCAGGATGTTACCCGCGTCATGAAATTGCCTGGTGGATGTCCGGGCGGGCCGCCCAGCTTGACCCAGGGCACAGATCGCATGGCGGCATCTGGCTATGCTGGTCCCTCGGAAACGCTCTGGGAGGGACTGATGATCGGCTGGGGACGTGCCTGTATTGGCGTCGGGGGGCTGCTGTTGCTGGGCCAGTTGCTGGGGGGCGCCCTGCTGCTCGCGGACGACGGCGAAGCGACGCTGGCGGTCGAACACTTCTGGCAATTCGTCTTCCTGATCCCGGCGATCCTGGTGGCACTGGGAATGTTCGTCCTGCAGCATCACGTGGGTTCCTTCGCCCAGTTGTACCGCCGGCGTCTCGATGGCGCCTCCTACCTGCTGGTTTCCTGCGGCATCGCCCTGGTCCTGGGCAAGCTCTGCGTCCTGCTGCTCGCCTGAGCCCCTCGCGCGGCCCGGCATGTCCGGGTTTGCCCGAGGCATTCAGCTTCCTGATTTAGCCGGAGGGCGCTGAAACCCTTGGTTACACTGGCCTTCATCACACGAACAGGAAGGCAGGACCCCCTATGCAAAACCGCATGATGATCACCGGTGCCGGCTCCGGGCTGGGGCGCGAAATCGCCCTGCGCTGGGCGCGTGACGGCTGGCGCCTGGCGCTGGCCGACGTCAACGAGGCCGGCCTGGCGGAAAGCCTGAAACTGGTGCGCGAGGCGGGTGGCGATGGCTTCACCCAGCGTTGCGACGTACGCGACTACAGTCAACTGACCGCGCTGGCGCAGAGCTGCGAGGAGAAGTTCGGCGGCATCGACGTCATCGTCAACAACGCCGGGGTGGCCTCCGGCGGCTTCTTCGGCGAGTTGTCCCTGGAGGACTGGGACTGGCAGATCGCGATCAACCTGATGGGCGTGGTCAAGGGCTGCAAGGCCTTCCTGCCGTTGCTGGAGCGAAGCAAGGGCAAGATCGTCAACATCGCCTCGATGGCGGCGTTGATGCAGGGCCCGGCGATGAGCAACTACAACGTGGCCAAGGCCGGGGTGGTGGCGCTTTCGGAAAGCCTGCTGGTAGAGCTGGCGCTGGTCGAGGTCGGCGTCCATGTGGTCTGTCCTTCGTTCTTCCAGACCAACCTGCTGGACTCTTTCCGCGGCCCGAGCCCCGAGATGAAGCACCAGGTCGGCAAGTTGCTGGAGAGTTCGCCGATCAGCGCCGCCGACATCGCCGACTACATCCACGCCGAAGTGGCCAAGGGCAGTTTCCTGATCCTGCCCCACGAGCAGGCGCGGATGGCCTGGAGGATCAAGCAGCAGAATCCCCAGGCGATCTATGACGAGATGACCGCGATGGCCGGCAAGATGCAGGCCAAGCGTCAGCGCCAGGCCTGAGTGGAAATGGCTGCAGGCCAGCAGGGGCGCGGCTTTGCACCATTGCGGTGCGGCGCAGATAGTGCTTGCCCAAGGCGGTGCGATCGAGTAGCTTGAGTCACCGGCCTGCCTGCCGAAGTACGTTGGACCCCACAAGAAGCCTCGCTCATTTGCGAGGCTTTTTGCTTTTCCGCCCTCGCGCCCTGTGCTAGAAGGCTGCCTCTGCGAGTCCGTTCTGTTCTGGAGTACCCCTGTGGAGTCTGAATCCATCGTCTATGGCTGCATCCGCGACTGGCCGGGCGATTCGATGGAGCGGCGCATGCGTCGTGCCGCCAACCGCCGCGTGCTGGACAGCCTGCCGGGCGGCGAGGCCTGGCCGTTCCTCGGACGCGAGATGTTCAGCCGCTGCGAGCAGTCCGGGGCCGGGCTCTACCAGACCCAGATCATCCACTTCGGTGCCAGCTACCAGGCCATCGAATACGAGTGGAGCCTGTGGGTCGAGCAGTTCGAGGCGTTGCTCAGGCGCCTCTACTGGGCCAGCGCGGTGGTCCACCTGGAGACCGAAGTGAACGGCAGCCATACCTTTCGCTGGGAGTCCGAGCGTGGCTTCCATACCCCCCAGGAGAGCGACCTGCAGGTCCGCTGCGCCTGGGAGCGGGAGGGCGGGCGGCGGTGATCAACTACCTCTGGTTCGTCCTCGCGGCGTTCTGCGAGATCGCCGGCTGCTACGCTTTCTATCTCTGGCTGCGGCTGGGCAAGAGCGCCCTCTGGGTGCTGCCCGGCCTGCTCAGCCTGACCCTGTTCGCCTTGCTGCTGACCCGCGTGGAGGCCAGCTACGCCGGCCGCGCCTATGCCGCCTATGGCGGCATCTACGTCGCCGCGTCGCTGTTCTGGCTGGCTTTCGTCGAGCGCTCGCGGCCGCTATGGAGCGACTGGCTGGGCGTGGCCTTGTGCGTGGTCGGTGCCAGCGTCGTGCTGTTCGGCCCGCGCCTGTCTCAGTGACTCAGGCGGGGTAGGTGGCGCGCCCGTCACGGGCGCCGGACCCCGCCGTCCCGGGCCACCGCACCCCGAACCGGCGGATCACTGCGAAGTGTTGCGCTGTACGTCACCTTTTTCCTGATCCAGTTCCTTGAGCATCTGCGCGTAGGCATCGCAATCGCTCGGCCGGTTCTGTTCCGAGCGGGCTTCCTGGCGCTGGCGCAACTGCTCGTTGAGTTCCCTGGCCCGTTGCGGGTTCTTCTGGGTGATCGAGGCGACCTTGGTGGCGACTTCCTTGCCCATCTTTTCCGCCTCCGCTTCGGAACAGGCGAAGACCGGCGTGGCGACCAGCAAGGCGCAGGCGCTGGCGAGGGCGAAAAGCGGTTTCATGGCGTACTCCTGTGGGGTGGTCCTGAGCGGTGGAGCCCGGTCGAGCCGACAAAGTTCAGCCGCAACGCCGGACGGCGACCGATTCGAACCCTCGCGGCGGGTTGCGGGTCGCACGCATAGAGAGGGTGCTAAGGACCCTCGTTGCTTATGCCGCAGGAGGTATGCCATGACTCACGATTGGGATCTGGTCGAACGGTTGCTGCTGGAGGTCCGGCAGTCCGCCCATGAGAACTTCGCCCCGCGCGCCCATGCCGAACGCCTGGCCGAGGAACGCTCCCAGGCCGGGCAGCGGGTCGGCGACATGGATGCGTTGAAGCAGAAGGCCGCCGACTACGAGGCGATCCTGCTGGAGGGCGGCTTCATCGAGCCGCGTCCGGAAGAGCAGGGCGGCAATGGCGAGAACTTCGTCCTCACGCCGCGCGGCGAGCGCCTGCTCGGCCTGATCGGCGGCGAGACGCCGAAGGCCGCCGAGGCTCGCCGGCTGCTCGAGGAGAACGGCAGCGAAGCGCTGCACGCCGAGCGCTTCGACCGTTTCGTCGCCGGGCTCTGAAACTGCGCCCGACGGGCGATCGGCGGGGCTTGTGAGTCGCCCGCGGCGCCACCATAGTGCGGAGCATGATGCCTATTTCATCCTCTTCCGCCCGCCGCGCCGAGCCGGCTCCGCGGCCCCTGGCGGAGTTCCATCCCGCCGTCCGCCAGTGGTTCGAACGCCACTTCGCCGCGCCCACGCCGGCCCAGGTCGAGGCCTGGCCGGCGATCCGCGAGGGGCTTTCGACCCTGGTCGCCGCGCCCACCGGTTCGGGCAAGACCCTGACCGCCTTCCTCGCCGCCATCGATGCCCTGGTGGTGGAGGGGCTGGCCGCCGGCGGCGAGTTGGCGGATGCTACCCAGGTGGTCTATGTCTCGCCGCTGAAAGCGCTGTCCAACGACATCCGCATCAACCTGGAGCAACCGCTGGCTGGCATCCGCGAGGAACTGGCGCGTCTCGGCCTGCCCGACGTCGATATCCGTAGCGCGGTGCGCACCGGCGATACGCCGCAGGTCGAACGCGGAGCGATGCGCAAGCGCCCGCCGCACATCCTGGTCACCACGCCCGAATCGCTGTACATCCTGCTCGGCTCGGAGTCGGGCCGGCAGATGCTTGCCGGGGTGCGCAGCGTGATCGTCGACGAGATCCATGCCCTGGCCGGCAGCAAGCGCGGCAGCCACCTGGCGCTGTCGCTGGAGCGCCTGCAGGCGCTGTGTCCGCGACCGCTGCTGCGGATCGGGCTGTCCGCCACGCAGAAACCGATCGAGAAGGTCGCGCGCTTCCTCGTCGGCGCCAGCGGCAATCCGCGCGATCCGGCCTGCCGGATCGTCGACATCGGCTATACGCGCCCCCGCGACCTGGGCATCGAGGTACCGCCGGTGGCGCTGGAAGCGGTGATGTCCAACGACACCTGGGAGCTGGTCTACGACCGCCTGGCGCACCTGGCCGGCGAGCACCGCACCACCCTGGTGTTCGTCAACACCCGGCGCATGGCCGAGCGGGTCACCCGCTTCCTCGCCGAACGCCTCGGCAGCCGCCAGGTGGCGGCCCACCACGGCAGCCTGGCCAAAGAGCTGCGCCTGGATGCCGAGCAGCGCCTCAAGGCCGGGCAATTGAAGGTACTGGTGGCGACCGCCTCGCTGGAGCTGGGCATCGATATCGGCGACGTCGAGTTGGTCTGCCAGTTGTCGTCGCCGCGCTCCATCGCCGCCTTCCTGCAACGGGTCGGGCGTTCCGGGCACAGTGTCGGCGGCACCCCCAAGGGCCGGTTGTTCCCGACCTCCCGCGACGACCTGGTGGAATGCGCGGCGCTGCTCGACAGCGTGCGCCGTGGCGAGCTGGACAGCCTGGTGCTGCCACGCCAGCCGCTGGACGTGCTGGCGCAGCAGATCGTCGCCGAAGTGGCCTGCCAGGAGTGGCGCGAGGACGACCTCTATCGGCTGGTGATCCGCGCCGAACCCTACGCCGGGCTGGAGCGCGAGCGCTTCGACGAAGTCCTGCGGATGCTTGCCGAGGGCTACCACTCACGCCTCGGCGTGCGCGGCGCCTATCTCCATCGCGATGCGCTCAACGGCCTGCTCCGTGGCCGCCGTGGCGCGCGGCTGACCGCGCTGACCTCGGGCGGGACCATTCCCGATACCGGCGACTACAGCGTGCTGCTGGAGCCGCAGGGCCTGCTGGTGGGGACGGTCAACGAAGATTTCGCGGTGGAGAGCCTGGCCGGCGATGTGTTCCAGCTGGGCAACACCTCGTACCGGATCATCCGCATCGAGCCGGGACGGGTACGGGTCGAGGACGCCCAGGGCCAGCCGCCGAACATTCCGTTCTGGCTGGGTGAGGCGCCGGGGCGCAGCGACGAGCTGTCGGCCAGCGTGGCGCGCCTGCGCGACACCCTCGACGAGCTGCTCGGCGAAGGCCAGGCATTGCCGGAAGGGCAGCGGCTGGAGCCAGCCATCGCCTGGCTCGGCGCCACCCTCGGGCTGGACGATGGCGCCGCGCGGCAGATCGTCGAGTACCTGGCCCGCGCCCGCCAGGCCCTGGGTGGCCTGCCCGGGAGCCGGCGGCTGGTGATGGAACGCTTCTTCGACGAATCCGGCGGCATGCAACTGATCATCCACAGTCCCCACGGCAGCCGCCTCAACCGCGCCTGGGGCCTGGCGCTGCGCAAGCGTTTCTGCCGCAGCTTCAACTTCGAGCTGCAGGCGGCGGCCACCGAGGACGCGATCATCCTCTCGCTGTCCACCAGCCACAGCTTTCCCCTCGACGAGGTCTGGCGCTACCTGCATTCGGCGAGCGCCGAGCACCTGTTGGTACAGGCCGTGCTCGACGCGCCGCTGTTCGGCGTGCGCTGGCGCTGGAACCTGACCACCTCGCTCGGTTTGCCGCGCTATGCCGGCGGTCGCAAGGTGCCGCCGCAACTGCTGCGGATGAAGAGCGAGGATCTGCTGGCCAGCGTGTTCCCCGACCAGGTGGCGTGCCTGGAGAATATCGTCGGCGAGCGCGAGGTGCCCGATCACCCGCTGGTGGCGCAGACCCTCGACGACTGCCTGCACGAGGCGATGGATTGCGAGGGCTGGCTGGCCCTGCTGCGCGACATGGAGAGCGGCGCGGTGGACTTGCTGGCGCGCGACCTGCCGGCGCCTTCGGCGTTGGCGGCGGAGATACTCACCGCGCGTCCCTACGCCTATCTCGACGATGCGCCGCTGGAGGAGCGGCGTACCCAGGCGGTACAGAATCGCCGCTGGAGCGATCCCGAGTCCGCCGACGACCTCGGCGCCCTGGACCTTGAGGCGATCGAGGCGGTGCGTGGCGAGGCCTGGCCGGAAGCGCGCAACGCCGACGAGATGCATGAGGCGCTGAACAGCCTGGGCTTCCTCACCTCGGGCGAGGCCGAGGCCAATCCGGGCTGGGGGGAATGGCTTGCGCAACTGTCGGAGCAACGCCGCGCCGGACGCCTGGACTGCGCAGGCAGCACTCTCTGGCTGGCGGCGGAGCGCCTGCCGGCGATGCGCCTGGTGCATCCCGCGGCGAAGGTGCCCGACGCTTTCCAGGCGCCTCGCGGCTATCCGCCGCCGGACTCGGCGGAAGCGGCGACCGTGGAGCTGACCCGCGCCCGCCTGGGTGGCTTCGGGCCACGCACGGCCGGGCAGTTGGCGGCCGACCTGGGCATCGGCCTGGCCGACCAGCAGTACGCGTTGGCCGCCCTGGAGCGCGAAGGCTATGTGCTGCGTGGCCGCTTCAGTCCTGGCGCGACGGAAGAGGAGTGGTGCGAACGCCATCTGCTGGCGCGCATCCATCGCTATACGGTGAAGCGCCTGCGCCGGGAAATCGAGCCGGTGGAGCGCGCCGATTTCATGCGTTTCCTGTTCGACTGGCAGCGCCTGGCGCCGGGCACCCGTGGCCGGGGTGCGGAGTCCCTGGCTACGGTGGTCGAGCAGCTGGAAGGCTTCCAGGCCGCGGCGGCCGCCTGGGAAAGCGAACTGCTGGCAGCGCGGGTGGCCGACTACGCCAGCCATTGGCTGGACCAGCTGTGCCGTTCCGGACGCATCGTCTGGGCGCGCCTGGCCGGACGCAGCAAGGCCGCCGGCGGTCCGCTGCGCAGCGCGCCGATCGTGCTCCTGCCGCGCCGCGAGCTGGGGCTCTGGAGCGTCCTGCAGCGCGACGCGCCGGAGCCGGAACTGTCGCCGCGCGCGGCCAGGGTACTGGAGGTGCTGCGCGAGCAGGGTGCATCGTTCTTCGACGAACTGAGCCAGGATGCCCACCTGCTGCGCAGCGAGCTGGAGAACGCCCTCGGCGAGCTGGTCTCGGTCGGCCGGGTCAACGCCGACAGCTTCGCCGGGCTGCGCACCCTGCTGATGCCGGCGGACAAGCGCAGCCGCCAGGAGCGCCGCTCGCGCGGCCTGCCGGGCGGCATGCAGGACGCCGGGCGCTGGGCGCCGCTGCGCCGGGCGAAGGCGGAAGAGGCGGGGCAGCGTTTGCCGGCGGAGGTTCTCGAACATGTCGCCCGGACCTTGCTGCGGCGCTATGGGGTGGTCGCCTGGCGCCTGCTGGAGCGCGAAGCCGACTGGCTGCCGCCGTGGCGCGAGTTGCTGCGCGTCTACCATCGCCTGGAAGCGCGCGGCGAGATTCGCGGCGGGCGCTTCATCGCCGGCCTGGCCGGCGAGCAGTTCGCCTTGGCGGAAGCGGTCGGCCTGTTGCGCGAGGTGCGCAAGCGACCGCCGGATGGGGCGATGCTGGTGGTGTCGGCAGTCGATCCGTTGAACCTGGTCGGCGGCCTGCTACCCGGCGAACGGGTGCCGGCGGTGACCGGCAACCGCCTGCTCTATCGAGACGGAGCGCCGCTGGCGGCGCTGGTAGCCGGCAAGGTGCGGATGCTCGCGGAAGTCGACGGCGAGACCGCGCAGCAGATCCGTGCGCTGCTGATCCGCCGTCACTGAGGCCCGCTCAGCGCAGGCTCAGATGGCGGCTGAGCAGGGCCCGCAACGCGGCCGGCTTGACCGGCTTGGACAGGTAGTCGAGGCCGGCGGCGTGGATCTCCGCCACCAGTTCCGGCCGCGCGTCGGCGCTGATCACCACGCCCGGCACCGGCTCGCCCAGGCGCGTACGCAGCCAGGCCATCAATTGCGTACCGGTCTCGCCGTCGTCCAGGTGATAGTCGATCAACGCCAGTTGCGGGCGCATCTCGCTGTCCAGCAGCGTGGCGCATTCCTCGCGGCTGCGCGCGGTCCAGACCTGGCAGCCCCAGCGGCTGAGCAGGCTGTTCATGCCGGCGAGGATGCTGTCTTCGTTGTCCACGCAGAGCACCTGGGCGCCGTTCAGCGCTTGCGCCGGTTCGGCCTTGTGGCCGTTGGCCAGGGCCGGCGGCGCCTGCCGCGCCAGCGGTACGCGGACGCTGAAGACGCTGCCCTTGCCCGGCCAGGAACGTACCTCCAGCGGATGGCCGAGGACCTTGCAGAGCCGGTCGGCGATCGCCAGGCCGAGACCGAGGCCTTTCTCCGCGCGGGTCTGGTGGCTGTCCAGGCGCTTGAACTCTTCGAAGATGACTTTCTGCTTGTCCGGGGGGATGCCCGGCCCCTGATCCCAGACTTCCAGGCGCAGGTAGCCGTCCTCGCGGCGCACGCCGAGCAGCACGTGGCCCTTGGCGTAGCGGAAAGCGTTGGTCAGGAAGTTCTGCAGGATGCGCCGCAGCAGCTTGATGTCGCTGTCCACCCGCAGCTGGCTGCCGCGCAGGCGGAAATGCAGGCCCTGTTCCTGGGCCAGCGCCTTGAACTCGACGCCGAGGGCATCGTAGAGGTTGTTCAGCGGGAACGGGTTGCGTTCGGCGCTGACCCGGCCGCTTTCCAGGCGCGAGATGTCCAGCAGGTCGGTGATCAGGTCCTCGGCGGAACGCAGCGACGAGTCGAGGTGCTGCACCAGGTCGCGGACCTCGCCGGGCAGCGCGTCCTGGTGGGCGAGGGCGGCGGAGAACAGCCGCGCGGCGTTCAGCGGCTGCATCAGGTCGTGGCTGACGGCGGCGAGGAAGCGGGTCTTCGACTGGTTGGCGGCCTCGGCGTTGCTCTTCGCCTCGCTGAGTTCCTGGTTCAACTGCGAGAGTTCCTGGGTACGCTCCTGGACCCGCTGTTCCAGCGACTCGTTGGCGCCCTTGAGGCCCTGTTCGGCCTCGCGGTAGGCGGTGATATCGGTGAAGCTCATGACGAAGCCGCCGCCGGGCATCGGGTTGCCGATCAGCTCGATGACCCGGCCGTTGGGGAACAGCCGCTCGGAGGTGTGTGGAGTGCCCTGGCGCATCCAGTACAGGCGCTTGGCCACGTGCATGTCCGGATCGCCGGGCCCGCACAGGCCGCGATCGGCGTTGTAGCGGATGATGTCGGCGATCGGCCGGCCGACGTAGATCAGCCCGTCCGGGTACTCGAACAGCTCCAGGTAGCGGTGGTTCCAGGCCACCAGGCGCAGCGACTGGTCGACCACGCTGATGCCCTGGGTGATGTTCTCGATCGCGCCCTGCAGCAGGGCGCGGTTGAATTGCAGCACCTCGGAGGCTTCGTCGGCGATCCGCACCACGTCCTCCACCTGCATCTCGCGCCCTTCGATGGCGGCCTTCACCACCGCCCGCGCCGAGGACGCGCCGAGGACCCCGGCGAGCAGGCGCTCGGTGTGCGCGATCCACTCGTTGTTGGCGGTCTGGTTCGGGGTGAAGCCCTTGCCCTGGCGGTAGGCGAAGCGGATGAAGCTTTGCCGCGCGCGTTCCTCGCCGACGAAACGCGCGGCGAGCATCAGCAGGTCTTCCACCTGCACCGCGAGCATGAAGCGCGAGTTCTGCCGCTGGGAGATCTCCTGGCCGATGAAGCGGCTGGCCTGCCAGTGCTCGGACACGCGGGTGCGCGAGAGCACCGAGACCAGGCCGAACAGGGCGAAGTTGCCGACCAGCGAGATCAGCACGCCCTGGGTCAGCGGCTCGATCGGCAGGCCGAAGGGATTGCTTGCCAGCCAGGTCAGGCCGGGGATGCGCTCCAGCGGCCAGCCGAGGCCCTTGGCCACCACCGGCAGGACCAGCGTATAGGCCCACAGCAGCGAGCCGGCGGCGAGGCCGGCGAAGACCCCGCGGCGGTTGGCCTGTTTCCAGTACAGCGCGCCGATCATCGCCGGGCCGAGCTGGGCGATGGCGGCGAAGGCGATCTGGCCGATGGTCGCCAGGCTGGCGCTGGAGCCGAGCAGGCGGTAGGCCACGTAGGCGAGCAGCAGGATCACCGCGATGCTCACCCGGCGTACGGTCAGCAGCCAGTGACGGAAGGCCTCGAAGGGCCGTTCGGTGTCCTTTTCCCGGCGTCGCAGCAGCCACGGCAGGAGCATGTCGTTGGAGACCATGGTCGACAGCGCGACGCTGGCGACGATGACCATTCCGGTGGCGGCCGAGGCGCCGCCAATGAATGCCAGCAGGGCCAGCGCCGGGTGCGCCTCGGCCAGCGGCAGGCTGATGACGAAGGAGTCCGGCATTACCCCGGCGGGCAGGTGCAATTGGCCGGCGAGGGCGATCGGCACCACGAACAACGCGGCCAGCACCAGGTAGATGGGGAACACCCAGCGCGCCAGGTTGAGGTCGCGCGGCTCGATGTTCTCCACCACGGTGACGTGGAATTGCCGCGGCAGGCACATGATCGCGGTCATCGCCACGCCGGTCTGCAGCAGCATCGCCGGCCAGTGCACGGTCTCTTCCCAGTAGTCGGCCAACTGCGGCGCGGCGCGGGCCTGGGAGAAGAGATCGGCGAAGCCGTCGTAGAGGCCGAAGGTGACGAAGATGCCCACGGCGAGGAAGGCGGTGAGCTTGACCAGCGACTCGAAGGCGATGGCCAGGACCATGCCGCGGTGGTGTTCGGTGACATCCAGGCTGCGGGTACCGAAGACGATGGTGAACAGCGCCAGCACCAGCGACACGATCAGCGCCGTGTCCTGGGCGCGGGTACCGGTGGAGTCGGCGCCGGAGCCGATCAGCAGGTTCACCCCGAGGACGATGCCTTTCAGTTGCAGGGCGATATAGGGCAGCACGCCGACCATGCAGATCAGCGCCACCACCACCGCCAGCGCCTGCGACTTGCCGTAGCGGGCGGCGATGAAGTCGGCGATGGAGGTGATGTTCTCCTGCTTGCTGATCATGATCATCTTCTGCAGCACCCAGGGCGCGAACAGCATCAGCAACACCGGTCCGAGGTAGATCGGCAGGAACGACCAGAGCTGGTCGGTGGCCTGGCCGACCGCGCCGAAGAAGGTCCAGCTGGTGCAGTACACTGCCAGGGAGAGGCTGTAGACCCAGGCGCGCAGGCGGGGTGAGAGCGGGGTGCGGCGACGGTCGCCATAGAAGGCGATGGCGAACAGGATGGCCATGTAGACCAGGGCGACCACGGCGATCAGCCCGATGGACAGCGACATGCGAACTCCGATGATGTCCCCGCGTGAAGCTGGCGTGAGGCGGGGGTCTTGCTTTCGCGCCAGTTTCGCACTTGTCGGCCCGCGCGTCAGGCCGCCTGCGACCAAGGTCGCACGCATGCTTGAGCCGGACGCGCGGAGTTGGTAGCGTGCCGGGCTGCGTGAGCGCGGACGGCCCCGGCGGCCGGCTGTCCGTTCATCGTAGCCGGTTTCGGCTGCGGCACTAAACGCGGCCGCTACGCTCTGATGGGAGCGGAGTTTTGCGTCGATGTCGAGGAGGGCGCCCATGTTCAAGCCGCTACCGATCACCCTGCAGCGCGGAGCCTTGCGTCTCGAGCCGCTGGTGGAAGCGGACATTCCCGAGCTGGTGAGCCTCGCCGAAGCCAACCGCGAGGCGCTGCAGTACATGGACGGACCGACGCGGCCGGACTGGTACCGCCAGAGCCTCGCCGAGCAGCGCGAGGGCAGGGCGTTGCCGCTCGCCGTCCGCCTCGGTGTGCAACTGGTCGGGACCACGCGCTTCGCCGAGTTCCTTCCCGCCTTGCCGGCCTGCGAGATCGGCTGGACCTGGCTCGACCAGGCCCAGCACGGCAGCGGCCTGAACCGCATGATCAAGTACCTGATGCTCAAGCATGCCTTCGACAACCTGCGCATGGTCCGCGTGCAGCTCAGCACGGCGGCGAGCAACCTGCGCGCCCAGGGCGCCATCGACAAGCTCGGCGCGCAGCGCGAGGGCGTGCTGCGCAACCACCGGCGGCTGGCCGGCGGGCGGCTAGACGACACCTTCGTCTACAGCATCACCGACCACGAATGGCCGCAGGTCAAGGCGGCGCTGGAAGCCAGCTTCACCGGCTGAAGCCGGTTCCGTCGCTCCTGCGGTATGCTGGGCGGCCCGTCCGGACGGGCGAACGAGGAGACGGCAGTGCCGGACGAGACGAGCGGAGAACACACGCATTTCTGGCGCGCCGCCGAACTGGGCGGCGTCGAACTGCTGCACGCGCGCTATGTGGAGCAGCGCTTCGCGCCGCACGTGCACAGCAGCTTCGCCCTGGTCATCATCGAGCAGGGCGCGCAGCGCTTCCGCCATCGTGGCGGCGAGCACCTGGCCCCGCTGGGCAGCATGGTGCTGATCAACCCCGACGAAGTGCACACCGGCTCCAAGGCCCATGATGCCGGTTGGCTCTATCGCGGCTACTACCCGGAAATGGAACAGATCGACGGGATTCTCGACGAGCTGGAAATCCATCATGGCGGCGTGCCGCGCTTCGCCGACAGCGTGATCCACGACCAGCCCCTGGCACGCGCCTTCGTCCACTTGCACCGCCTGCTGGCCGAGCATGCCGACAGCCTGGAAACCCAGACCCGCTGGCGTGAGACGGTGCTCGCCCTGTTCCGTCGCCACGCCCGTCTGCCAGAAGCGCCGAAGGCCGGGCAGGAGCCGTTGGCGGTGGCCCGTGCCCGCGAACTGCTGGCGGCGCGGTTGCTCGATCCGCCTTCGCTGGAGGAACTGGCGGCGGCGGTCAATCTGTCCCCGTTCCATTTTGCCCGGGTCTTCCGTCGCGCCACCGGCATGCCGCCCCACGCCTGGCTCAGGCAGCGCCGCCTGGAGCAGGCCAGGGCACTGCTCAAGAGCGGCCGGGCGCCGCTGGAGGTGGCCCTGGAGCTGGGCTTCGCCGACCAGAGCCACCTCGGTCGCCAGTTCAAGCAGGCCTACGGCGTGGCACCGGGTGAATACCGCTCGGCCTGCGCGCGCTCATCCTTGACGATCTACGAATAAGTCAAGCTCACATTTGCAAATCATTTGTATTTACGTTCTTTACGATTTGCCGTAATTTTGCGCCCCACTTTTTCCTGCGTCCCTGGGGGAGCCTCGATGTCGTCCGTGAGTTCGTTGTCGCGCCTGGCCGTCGCCATCGCGCTGGGTGTGTCCATGCAGGCGGCGCAGGCCGAAGAGGAAGCCAAGGAGCTGGGCACGGTCACCGTGGTCGGCGACTGGCTGGGCGAAGCCGACCAGGCGGTGGTGCAGAACCATCCCGGTGCGCGCAGCGTGGTGCGTCGTCGGGAAATGCTCGAGAGCGGTGCGCAGAACGTCCGCGACGTGCTGCGCAAGGTGCCCGGCGTGCAAGTGCAGGACAACAACGGTACCGGCGGCAGCGACATCTCCCTGAACGTCGGGGTGCGTGGCCTGACTTCACGCCTGTCGCCGCGCTCGACGGTGATGATCGACGGCGTGCCGGCGGCGGTGGCGCCCTACGGCCAGCCGCAGCTGTCGATGATGCCGCTGTCCATCGGCAACCTGGAGAGCATCGACGTCGTGCGCGGCGCCGGCTCGGTGCGCTACGGCCCGCAGAACGTCGGCGGGGTGATCAACTTCGTGACCCGGGCGATTCCGGAGAAGTTCTCCGGCGAAATCGGCACCACCATCGAGCATGCCGGCCACGGCGGCTGGAAGAAGCTCAACCAGGCGTTCCTCGGCGGGACCGCCGACAACGGCCTGGGCGTGGCGCTGCTGTATTCCGGGGTGAAGGGCGCCGACTACCGCGACGGCAACAACGACAACGATATCGACGACGTGCTGCTCAAGACCCATTGGCAGCTCACCGACAGCGACCAGTTGGCGGCCAACTTCCACTACTACGACGCCTACGCCGATATGCCGGGCGGCCTGACCCAGGCGCAGTACGACGACGATCCCTTCCAGTCGGTACGCGACTGGGACAATTTCCGTGGTCGGCGCAAGGACTTCTCGCTGAAGTACACCCGCCAGGTCGACGACCTCACCCAGTTCGAGGTGCTCACCTACTACAGCGACAGTTTCCGCGGCAGCAGCATCGCCGCGCGCAACCTCAGGACCATCACCTCGTACCCGCGCGACTACCATGTGTTCGCGGTGGAGCCGCGGGTCTCGCGGATCTTCTTCGCCGGCCCGACCACCCAGGAGGTCGGCATCGGCTACCGCTACCTGAAGGAAGCGATGAACGAGCGCGCCAGCCAGCTGGCCCTGGTCGACAATGTGCCGACCGTGCGTCCCGGCTCGGACGGCCATACCTACCAGGACCGTACCGGCGGTACCGAGGCCAGCGCCTTCTACATCGACGACAAGATCGATGTCGGCAACTGGACCATCACCCCCGGCATCCGCTTCGAGAAGATCGACAGCGACTGGCGCGACCGCCCGGTGCTCGGCCTGAACGGCAAGCCGGTGCAGGAGAAGAAGCGCAGCAAGGACTACAACGAACCGCTGCCGGCGCTGAGCCTGATGTATCACTTGAGCGACGAGTGGAAGCTGTTCGCCAACTACTCCGAATCGTTCGGCAGCCTGCAGTACTTCCAGCTCGGCCAGGGCGGCAGCGGCAACGATACCGCCGCCGGCCTGGAGCCGGAGAAGGCCAAGACCTACGAACTGGGCACGCGCTACGACAACGGCAGCTGGGGCGGCGAGATCACGCTGTTCTACATCGACTTCGACGACGAGCTGCAGTACGTCAGCAACGACGTCGGCTGGACCAACCTCGGCGCCACCAAGCACCAGGGCATCGAGACTTCCGGCCACTATGACTTCGCCGCTCTCGATCCGCGCCTGGACGGCCTGTCGATCTACGGCAGCCTCACCTATACCCGTGCCACCTACGAAGGCGACATTCCCTCCTTCAAGGGGCGCGACCTGCCGCTCTACTCGCGCCAGGTGGCCACCGCCGGGGTGCGCTACGAGGTCGACCGCTGGACCTACAACCTCGACGCCTTCGCCCAGTCCATGCAGCGCGCGCCAGGGCTGAGCACCGACAGCCAGGGCAACTTCACCCACAACTACATCACCGAGCCCAGCGCCGACGGCCAGTACGGCGACATTCCCGGCTACGTGACCTGGAATGCCCGCGTCGGCTACGACTTCGGCCCGCAGGCGTCGAACCTGAAGCTCGGACTCGGGGTGAAGAACCTGTTCGACAAGCAGTATTTCACCCGCTCCAGCGACAACAATTCGGGAATCTACGTGGGTCAGCCGCGAACGCTGTTCATGCAGGCCAGCGTCGGTTTCTGAATATTCGGATGCGACTTGGCGCATCGTCCGACGACAGGCGTCCTGCGGTAACGCGGACGCCTGTTCTATGATGGGCGCGGAATTTCCATCGGAACGCTGTGGCCTGATCCGCGGTCCATGCAGTCCAATCGATGACGGGCTTCCTTTCGGCGGCCACGCAAGGTAACAAGGACGATGACCCAACATTCGCAATTCGCCCTGCTGGGCAAGCGGCGTTTCCTGCCGTTCTTCATCACCCAGCTGCTCGGCGCCTTCAACGACAACATCTTCAAGCAGTCGCTGATCCTCGCCATCCTCTATCACCTCAGCGTCAGCGGCGACCGCAGCCTGCTGGTCAACCTCTGCGCACTGCTGTTCATCCTGCCGTTCTTCCTGTTCTCGGCACTGGGCGGACAGTTCGGCGAGAAGTACAACAAGGACGCGCTGATGCGCGCGCTGAAGCTGGCCGAGGTAGGCATCATGCTGGTCGGCGCTGCCGGCTTCGTCTTCGGCAGCCTGCCGCTGATGTTCGTCGCGCTGTTCGCCATGGGCACCCACTCGGCGCTATTTGGCCCGGTCAAGTATTCGATCCTGCCCCAGCACCTGCACGAGGACGAACTGGTCGGCGGCAACGCGCTGGTGGAGATGGGCACCTTCCTGGCGATCCTGGCCGGCACCATCGGCGCCGGCGTGCTGATGTCCCATGCGCATTACGCGGCGGCGGTGGCCACCGCGGTGGTGCTGGTGGCCGCCTGCGGCTACCTGGCCAGCCGCGGCATTCCGCGAGCGGCGGCGGCGCTGCCGGGGTTGAAGCTCGACTGGAACATCTTCGCCCAGTCCTGGAGCATCCTCCGCCTGGGGCTCGGCCAGCGCCCGGCGGTCTCGCGCTCGCTGGTGGGCAACTCCTGGTTCTGGTTCCTCGGCGCGGTCTACCTGACGCAGATCCCGACCTTCGCCAAGGAATGGCTGCACGGCGACGAAAGCGTGGTGACCCTGATCCTCACCGTGTTCTCGGTGGGCATCGCGCTGGGCTCGATGCTGTGCGAGAAGCTTTCCGGTCGTAAGGTGGAGATCGGCCTGGTGCCGTTCGGCTCGATCGGCCTGACCGTCTTCGGCATCCTCCTCTGGTGGCACGCCGGCGGCATTCCCCCAGGCGAGGCGCCCTACGACTGTCTGGCGGTGCTGCGCCACCATGAGACCTGGGCGGTGCTGGCCGACATCCTGTTCATCGGCATTTTCGGCGGCTTCTATATCGTACCGCTGTACGCCCTGATCCAGGCGCGCACCGACGAGGACAAGCGGGCCCGGGTGATCGCCGCCAACAACATCCTCAACGCCCTGTTCATGGTCGCCGCTGCGCTGGTCTCGATCCTCTTCCTTAGCGTCGCCAAGCTGTCGATCCCGCAGCTGTTCCTCGCCCTGTCGCTGATGAACGTCGCGGTGAACGTGTACATCTTCAAGATCGTCCCGGAATTCACCATGCGCTTCCTGGTCTGGCTGCTCAGCCACACCATGTACCGGGTCCGGCATGTGAACCTGGAGGCGATCCCGGACGAGGGAGCGGCGGTGCTGGTGTGCAACCACGTCTCGTACGTGGACGCGCTGCTGATCGCCGGCTCGATCCGGCGGCCGGTGCGCTTCGTCATGTACTACAGGATCTTCTCGCTGCCGGTGCTCAACTTCGTCTTCCGCACCGCCGGCGCGGTGCCCATAGCGGCGCGCCACGAGGACGAAGGGATCTACGAACGCGCCTTCCAGCGCATCGCCGACTACCTGAGGGACGGGGAGCTGGTGTGCATCTTCCCTGAAGGCAAGCTGACCGCCGACGGCGAGATGAACGAGTTCCGCGCCGGGATCGAGCGGATCATCGAGGAAACCCCGGTTCCGGTGATCCCCATGGCGCTGCAGGGCCTGTGGGGCAGCTTCTTCAGCCGCGACCCGAACAAGGGCTTCTTCCGCCGCCTGTGGTCGCGGGTAAGCCTGGTGGCCGGCGAATCGGTGGCGCCGGAGGCGGTGGAGCGCCTCGACCTGCAGGCGCGGGTGACGAGCTTGCGCGGCGAAGCTCGCTGATCGATCCGCAGAAACGAAAAAGCCCCGGCGATGCCGGGGCTTTTTTTGGCGAACTACAAGTTAGACAACTTGTACTTCGTCGGCTTGCAGGCCTTTCTGGCCGTTGACGACCACGAAGGAAACCTTCTGGCCTTCCTGCAGGCTCTTGAAGCCGGTGCCCTGGATGGAACGGAAGTGAACGAACAGGTCGTTACCGCTTTCCGGGGTGATGAAACCGAAGCCTTTGGCGTCGTTGAACCATTTTACGGTGCCGTTCTGACGATTCGACATGGTGTAACTCCTGAAACAAAGTTGATTGCGGCGACGGAAATATCCGAGCCGGTAGGTACTGAGTTGCAAAGAGTACGAGGAGCCGAGGCGATGAGCGGACCGAGATCTACCACACCAGGTCACGATTCACTGTGACCCAAGCAAGCACAGTGGTCGCAGAGTACGCGATAAAACTGCGGAAAGCGATACCCCTCGGAGCATATTCGATGGATGTCTAATGGCTCAGCTTGAGGCCGACCAGTCCGCAGACGATCAGCGCGACGCTGGCCAGGCGCAGCAATGCCATGGATTCGCCGAACAGGACGATCCCGGCGATTACCGTGCCGACCGCGCCGACCCCGGTCCAGACGGCATAGGCGGTGCCCAGCGGCAGGTGCTTCATGGCCAGGCCGAGCAGGCCCAGGCTGACCAGCATGGCGAGCGCCGTGAGGACCGTGGGAAGCGGCTTGCTGAAGCCCTCGGTGTATTTCAGACCAACGGCCCAGCCCACTTCGAACAGGCCGGCGAAAAACAGGATGATCCAGGACATGGCGATCTCCAGGGCAACGGGTGGCGGGGCCGTCCCCATTCGATCACCGGCCGGAGGCGGGTGGTGAGGTCGTCCTCACTGCGTGCGGTATTTTGCATGGTTCATCGGTCGGGACAAGGCTTCCCGACCGGGACCCAGTTCAACGCGGCGTATCATCCAGGCGCCGGAACAGGGCGGCCAGCAGCGAACCGGAGAGATTGTGCCAGACGCTGAACAGCGCGCTGGGCACCGCTGCCAGGGGCGAGAAATGGGCGTTGGCCAGCGCCGCGCCGAGCCCCGAGTTCTGCATGCCGACTTCGATGGCCAGGGCCTTGCGCTGCGCCAGCGGCATGCCGGTCAGCTTGCCGGTGAGATAGCCGAGCAACAGGCCGAAGCCGTTGTGCAGCATCACCACGGCCATGATCAGCAGGCCGGACTCGGCGATCCGCGCCTGGCTGGCGGCCACCACCGCGGCGATGATCACCACGATGCTGAATACCGAGACCAGCGGCAGCACCTCCGCCACCTGCCGGGTGCGCTCGCCGAGCAGGCGCTGTGCCAGCAGGCCGAGGGCGATGGGCACCAGCACCACCTGGAGGATCGACAGGAACATTGCCGCGAACGACACCGGCAGCCAGGCCGAAGCCAGCAGCCAGACCAGCGCCGGCGTGACCAGCGGGGCGAGCAGGGTGGTCACCGAGGTGATCGCCACCGACAGGGCGACATCGCCACGGGACAGCCAGGTCATCACGTTGGAAGCGGTGCCGCCGGGGCAGCAGCCGACCAGGATCACGCCCACCGCGATCTCCGCCGGCAACTGCAACAGGCGGCAGAGCAGCCAGGCCAGGCCGGGCATGATGACGAACTGGGCCAGCACGCCGATCAGCACCCGTATGGGGTGCCGGGCGACCTCGCGGAAGTCTTCGCCCTTGAGCGTCAGGCCCATGCCGAACATCACCAGGCCGAGCAGCGGCGCGATGGCGACGGTGAGCGGGAGGAACCAGGCCGGCCGGAAGAAGGCGAGGATGGCGAACAGCAGGACCCAGAACGGGAAGCTGGCGCTGACGAAACGGCTCAGGGCGGTCAGGGCACGCATGGGCTTTCCTTGTTATTGGACGGCCGCCAGTCTGCCATGCCGGGCGCGACTCTCCCAGCGGCGGGCGCCGCCGGGAGAGCGGGGCGTCAGACGCCCTGGGGGATTTCTTCGCCGCCGAGGGCCTCGAAGAGCGCCGGAAGGAATTCGGCGAAGGTCAGCATCATCAGGGTGAAGCTGGCATCGAGCTGGCCGAGGGCGTCTTCGCCGCCGTCCTTTTCCGCCTGCTCCTGCAGCAGGTCTTCGAAGCGCAGGCGCTTGACCGCCAGCTTGTCGTCGAGGACGAAGGACAGCTTGTCCGACCAGGCCAGGGACAACTGGGTGACCAGCTTGCCGGCGGTGAGATGCAGCTGGATTTCCTCGCTGGTCAGGTCCTGGCGCTTGCAACGGACCACGCCGCCGTCCTCGTGGGTGTCGCGCAGCTCGCATTCGTCGAGCACGTGGAAGTCGCCGGCGGCTTCCTGGGTCTTGACCCAGTCGGTGAGGGTCGCGGTCGGCGCGACCTTCACGCTCAGCGGGCGTACCGGCAGGGAGCCGAGCGCTTCGCGCAGCGTTGAGAGCAGGTCTTCGGCCTTCTTCGCGCTGGCCGAGTCGACCAGGATCAGGCCGAGGCTTGGCGCGATCGCGGCGAAGGTGCTGGAGCGGCGGATGAAAGCGCGCGGCAGCAGGGTCTGGACGATCTCGTCCTTCAACTGGTCGCGTTCCTTCTTGTAGACCTTGCGCATCTGCTGGGCTTCGATCTCGTCGACCTTTTCCTTCAGTGCGTCACGCACGACGCTGCCCGGCAGGATGCGCTCTTCCTTGCGTGCCGAGATCAGGAAGAAGTCCTGGCTGACGTGTACCAGCGGTGCGTCCGGGCCTTTGCCGAACGGCGCGGTGAAGCCGTAGGTGGTCAGCTCCTGGCTGGCGCAGGGGCGGGCGGGTTTTTCGCCGAGGGCTTTCTCGAGGGAATCGGCATCCAGTTGCAGATCCTGGGTGAGGCGGTAGACGAGCAGATTGCGGAACCACATGGGGTCGTTCTCTCCGGGCACAAAGGACCCATTATTCCGCCGCTGGCGGCTCAGGCCAACCCCGGTCCGTCGCTAACTCCTTGGAACGGCAGAAAATTTTTTTCATCGAGGGGCTTGCCAGGGGCCGAATCGCTCCGTAGAATGCGCCCCACTTCGAGAGTGAAGGGTGATTAGCTCAGCTGGGAGAGCATCTGCCTTACAAGCAGAGGGTCGGCGGTTCGATCCCGTCATCACCCACCAATCTCGCAAGTTACGCGCAGCGGTAGTTCAGTCGGTTAGAATACCGGCCTGTCACGCCGGGGGTCGCGGGTTCGAGTCCCGTCCGCTGCGCCATTTCCTTCCTTCGCTGTATCTCTTGCGCTTCCTTCCCGCTTCATAATTCGACGTTTTTCGACGCTTCCTTTCCGCTGTTCTTCTGTCCTCGTTCCACGCGTTCGTTCTGCTATCTCCTTCATTTTTCGGAAAGTTCGGCCTTGAACTTATCCGCGCGCACCTGTTCCTATTGCCCATAGCCACTGGTCGCGACAGCCTGCTAAGCTCGCGGCTTCATCGAATATGCCCGAGCGGCGAACAGATTAAAGGACTCAGCATGAAACAACATCGGTTGGCAGCAGCGATCGCACTGGTCGGTCTGGTTCTCTCCGGCTGCGATTCGCAGACCAACGTTGAGTTGAAGACCCCGGCGCAGAAAGCTTCCTATGGTATCGGCCTGAACATGGGCAAGAGCCTGTCCCAGGAAGGCATGGACGACCTGGATTCGAAAGCCGTCGCCAAGGGCATCGAAGACGCCCTCGGCAAGAAGAAGCAGCAGCTCACCGATGAAGAGCTGACCGAAGCCTTCGCCTTCCTGCAGAAACGTGCCGAGGAGCGCATGGCCGCCATCGGCGACGAAAACGCCAAGGCCGGCAAGAAGTTCCTCGAGGAAAACGGCAAGCGCGACGGCGTGACCACCACCGCTTCCGGCCTCCAGTACGAAATCGTGAAGAAGGCCGATGGCCCGCAACCGAAGGCCACCGACGTGGTGACCGTCCACTACGAAGGCCGCCTGACCGATGGCACCGTCTTCGACAGCTCCATCGAGCGCGGCAGCCCGATCGACCTGCCGGTCAGCGGCGTGATCCCGGGTTGGGTCGAAGCCCTGCAACTGATGCATGTCGGCGAGAAGATCAAGCTGTACATCCCCAGCGAGCTGGCCTACGGCGCGCAGAGCCCGAGCCCGGCGATCCCGGCCAACTCGGTACTGGTCTTCGACATGGAACTGCTCGGCATCAAGGATCCGTCCAAGCCGGACGCGGAGCCCGAGACCGGTGCCGCAGCGCAGCCCGAAGCCAAGGCGGACGCGAAGAAGTAATTCTTCCGCCGCGATGCATGAAACGCCCCGTCCATGACGGGGCGTTTTCATTTGCGGATTCGGCTGAACCCAGGCGCTGCCGCGAGGGTCTGAAAACAGGTCGAGGGCACGGCCGGTGTTACCCTTATGCACACATTTGTCGCACGTCAACCCGACCTACGGTATTGACCTCGGGTTGTCCGTTGCGCTAGGTCAAACCCTTGATTTTCAATGCTTTTAGAGCATTGTCTAAAAAGTGTCCGATCTGTCGGAAAGCCTGTAGCGACGGGCTTCTCGCCGACGGAAGGGGGGGCTGTTCACAAGGTTATCCACAGTATGCGTGGATAACCCGGAGAGCCTCGGCGGCAAGCGCTTGAGCGAGGTGGAAGGATGGATGCACCACGAGGATTCAGTCGTTACCTGGGGATCGCGGAACGTTTCCTGGCCCGTGGCCGGGTGCCCGCCTTGTTGATTGCGGTAGCACGCAAGCGCTCGCGCCTGAAGCTGGTGAAGAGCGACCTGCGCCTGCTGCAGGAACTGCTGGTGGCCTGGGTTCGCGGCGAATACCGCGGACTCAGCCGCCAGGCGTTGCTCTCGGTGATCGCGGCGCTGGCCTATTTCCTTTCGCCGGTGGATATCGTCCCCGACTTCATCTTCGGTGTCGGCTTGCTCGACGATCTCGCCGTCCTGGCCTGGGTAGTGCGTCGCTGGCAGTCCGAGCTGGATGCCTTCAAGGTCTGGCGCGACGCCCAGGGCGTCGAGACGCAGCAGGCGCTGCGAGAGCTGCCGGCTCCCAGGGCGGAGCGCGTTCAGGGTTCCTGAGGCGCTTGCAGGCTGTTTTCCAGTAGGCGCCCGATGCTGCCGTCCCTGACCATCTCATCGAGCACCCGGTCCATACTTTCGACGGGGACCGGCAGTTGTCCGCCATAGATGCAGTGCATCCGATAGCTCTGCAGTACCAGCGGACTGACCCTCAGGCCCAGCTCGGGATGCTGGCGCGTCAGGTAGAGCAGCGGGCGGCGCATGTCCACCGCGGCGTCCAGGCGCGAACGCTTGAGCATCTGCACGCGACTGGCCAGGTCGCGGGTATCTTCGCGGCGAATTTCCCCGGCAGCGAAGGCCTGCATGAGATTGTCCGCGTAGACATAGCCTAGACTTGTACCCAGGGTCTTGCCGCGCAGCTCGGCGAAGTCGCGGATCGCCGGACGGTCGTCGCGCTGCAGGAGGACGTCCTGCTCTTCGAAGAGGGCAGGAGACCAATGGTAGCGTTCGGGTTTGCTATCCCATTCGGGGTTGGAGTTGCAGATCACGTGAATATGTCCGCTGGCCATGAAGCCGTCGATCCTTCGGTTCGGCGTTTCCACGAAACGCAGCGACAATCCCAGCCGCTGCGCGACCCGCTCCCCCAACTGGCGGGTGAAGCCGCCTTGCAGCTGGTGGTCGACGATGTCCACGTAGGGCATGCCGTCGGCGGGGCTGAAGCCCCAGCGCAGCTCGCCGGCGAAGGCCTGTCCGACTCCCAGCAGGATGCACAAACCAAGACTTCTCCGGCGCACCCGTGGGCTCCTCCACCAGGCAGACTGTGTGACCAGGGCAGCAGTATAGCCAGTCCGCAGCGGCGCGGTGCCTGATAAGATGGCGGCTTGCAAGGAGACCGACATGAATGTCCAAGTGATCACGCGAGACGGCGAGGCGGAATACGCGGTGTTGCCCTGGGCCGAATACCAGGCGTTGCTGGCCGCCGCCGGTCGCCCGGTCGCCAGTGTCGCGGTGGAGACGACCGCGCCGGCGGTGCCATCCGCGAGCCTGCTGGAGCGCCGCGAGGCGCGCGGCCTGAGCCTGGAACAGGTGGCCCGGGAGGTCGGTATCAGTCCTTCCTACATGGCGATGATCGAACGCGGCGAACGCGAGGCCAGCGAGGCCATCCTGTTCGCCCTGGAGCGTGTGCTGGGCAAAGCGACGGGGGCCTGACCTTGAGTGTGCTGATCAGCCGTAAACACTGGGATAGCCTGCTGCTGGAAATCGAGGATGCGCGTCGCCAGCGTCATCTGCTCACCTACCGGGCGCTGATCGAGCGCCTGCAACTGCCGACTCCGGCGATGACCACCCTCACAGCGGCTCTCGAGCACCTGGCATCGCTGGATGCGCGCTCGGGGCGTCCGTTGCGCAGTTCGCTGGTCATCAGCCAGGGCGCAAGCCGCTTGCCGCGCACCGGTTTCTTCGAGTGCGTGGAGCGCCTCGGGCGTTTTTCCGGTCCGCCGGACGGCCCGGCCGCGGCTGGCTGGCATGCGGCGGAAGTGGTCCGTGTCTTCGAATTCGAGTATCCCGATGAACTCTGAATGGATCTGGCGCCTGCGCGCCCGCCTCGGTTACGGCGTGGCCCGGCAGTTGCTGGGCTGGCCCTGGCTGGTCAAGCAGCCGCGAGCCTGGCAGTGGATGCAGGGGCAGTTCTCGCGCATGGCCAACCTCGGACACCGCGACGCCCAGGCGTTCTACGGTCACCTGCTGCTGTTCCGTGGACAGGGCTTCGGCGCGCGCGAGGAGGGCCTGCGCCTGCTGCGCCTGGCTGCCAGCGCGGGCGATGGGAAAGCGGCCTACCAGCTCGGCGTGCAGGCGCTCAAGGGCGACAGCCGGCAAGCGCCCGACGCGCTGGCAGCCAGCCGCCACTGGGCGCAAGCGGCAGAGGCGGGCCACCCGCTGGCGGCGCGCAAGCTGGCGGAACTCTACCGCGATGGAGGCCCGGGCCTGGCGCCGGACAGCGAGCGCGCCGAGCACTATGCGCAACGGGCGTCCGCGCTCGGTCTATAGCTGAACGAACGGTTCAGGCGGCCTCGATCAGGTGCAGGCTGTAGCCTGGCAGCGCCTTGGCCTGGCGCTTGGCCTCGGAGGCCAGCGTCGCCAGGTGCGCGGCATCCATTCCCTGGCAGGCTTCGGCCGGTAGATGCACCACGCCGACGGACAATGACAGCAGCGGGTACTCCTCGCGCTGGCCATGGCGATTGTGTGCAACGAAACAGCCGGCTTCCAGGTGCTCGCGGCTGTAGAAGCGTCGGCATTGGCTCTGGAAGGTTTCCAGCAATCGGTCGATCCGTGTGCGCCAGTCCTCGGGGCCGAGCACCAGCATGAAGTCGTCGCCGCCGATGTGGCCGACGAAGTCGCTGCCCGGGTCGATCCGTTCGCTCAGGCACTGTGCCAGGCACAGCAGGACCTCGTCGCCGCGGGCGTAGCCGTAGAGATCGTTGAAGGGTTTGAAGCTGTCGACGTCGATGTAGCAGATCACCGCCTCGCGCCTTTGTTGCAGCAGGCGTTCGAGGCATTGCTGGATCGGCACGTTGCCGGGAAGCAAGGTGAGCGGATTGGCGTGCCGCGCCTGCTGGAGCTTTTCCTCGGTGATCAGCCTGAGCACGTCGATCACCCGGCCCATGCCCGCATAGTGCCCGCCGCGGGTGACGATGAAATCTTCCTCGATACGCTGGCGTGCGCGGCTGGTCAGCAGGCGGCTGACCTGCTGCAGGGTCTGGCCGAGTTCCACGGCGAGAAAATCGTCGCTCATCAGGCGGCTGATCGGCTTGCGCAGGAACAGGTCGCAGGCGAAGGGCCGGAGCAAGGCGTCGGTGAGCGCGTGGCGATGGACGATGCCGATGGGACGCCCTTCTTCGTCGAGGATCGCCAGGGAGTTCAGGTTGGCCTGGTGACGGAAGATTTCCACCACTTCCTGGGTCGAGGTGCGAACGTCGACCGCGCGCTGTTCCAGCAGCAGCGCACGCAGGTCGCCGTGCTCGTCGCCGGATGACTGGCTGGGGGCGCCAGCGCTGGGCAGCATCTGTTGTACGTCGCTCGCCGGGTGTTCCTGCGGGCGGCCGAACAGATAGCCTTGCACCAGGTCGACCCCCATCTCGCTAAGCACCGCCAGTTCCTCGGGCAGTTCGATGCCTTCGGCGATGACCTGGGCGCGAGAGGCCCTGGCCATCTTCAGGATGGAGCCGACGAACTCGCGTTTCACGATGTCCAGGTGGATGCCGTCGACGAAGTGGCGGTCGATCTTCACGTAGTCCGGACGCAGTTCCGACCACAGGCGCAGGCTGGAGTAGCCAGCGCCGAGGTCGTCGAGGGCGATGGAGAAGCCCATGGCGCGATAGTGGTGCAGCGCGGTGTCGAGCAGGTCGAAGTCGTCGATGGGGGTCTGTTCGGTCAGTTCGATCACCACCCGGTTCGGCGAGATCCCCAGCTGTTGCAGCAATTGCAGGGTGCGGCCGGGCGGATGGCCGGCTTCGAGGAGGGACTCCGGGGAGACGTTGAGGAACAGCATGGCGTCGCCCTGGATGTCGCGGAAGCGGCTGAAGGCGCGTTGTCGGCAGAGTAGTTCCAGTTCGCTCAGCCGTCCGCATTGGCGGGCCACGGCGAACAACGCCAGGGGCGAGTGCAGCGGGCTGTTGGACGGACCGCGGGTCAGCGCTTCGTAGCCGACCAGGCGCCGTTCGGAAAGCGAGAGGATGGGCTGGAACAGGCAGTGCAGGTCGCCGTGGGCCAGGATGCTGTCCAGGGCGCTCAACTGCTCGGTGACGGTCATGGAACGCTCTCGTCGCAATGAAAAAGGGCCGGTTGTGCAACCGGCCCCGTATTTCACGACAGTCCCATGACTGTTTTATGACGCTCCCGCTGAACTCAGTGCTTGGCCACCGCCGAGTTGAGGTTCAGGTAGTCCAGCAGGATGTGCCCGGACTCGGTGAGGTAGGCGTCGTCCTGCGGCTTGGTCTTGTCGTCCTCTTCCGGCAGGGCGTTCTCGTCCTCACGCTTGAGTTCCTTCAGCGGCTCCTGGCCCTTGGACTTGCGCAGGGCGTTCTCCATGGCCAACTGGCGGTTCTCGATGCTGGTCTGCTGGGCGCGGCGCTTGGCCTCGTTCAGGCTGACGGTCTTCTCCTTCATCAGCTCCTGGGCCAGCGCCAGGCGCTCGCGGGCGTAGACGAAGTCGGCGTTGTTCTCGGTGCGCGCGTCGTGCTGGGCCTTGAGTTGCGCGAGGAACGGCTTGAACGGGTTGGCCTCGTCCTTCACCACCGGGCGGATGGTGTCCCAGGGCATCGAGTCGGGCAGGGCGCTTTCGCCGATTTCCTTGTCGTCGACGATGGACGGGTAGCTGATGTCCGGGATCACGCCCTGGTGCTGGGTGCTCTGACCGGAGACTCGGTAGAACTTCGCCAGGGTCAGCTTCAGTTCGCCGTGGTTGAGCGGCTGGATGGTCTGCACGGTGCCCTTGCCGAAGGTCTGTCCACCGAGGATCAGCGCGCGGTGGTAGTCCTGCATGGCGCCGGCGAAGATCTCCGAGGCGGAGGCCGAGAGACGGTTGACCAGCACCGCCAGCGGGCCGGTATAGAAGGCCTTGCCTTCGTCGTCGTTGAGCACGTCGACGCGGCCGTCGCTGTTGCGCACCAGTACGGTCGGGCCCTGGTCGATGAACAGGCCGGTCAGCTCGGTGGCTTCCTGCAGGGAGCCGCCGCCGTTGTTGCGCAGGTCGAGGACGATGCCATCGACCTTGTCCTTCTGCAACTCGGCGACCAGCTTCTTCACGTCGCGGGTGGTGCTCTTGTAGTTCGGGTCGCCGGCGCGGTAGGCCTTGAAGTCCAGGTAGAAGGCCGGCAGGTCGATCACGCCGAGCTTGTAGCTGCGGCCTTCGTGGTCGACCTTGATGATGGATTTCTTCGCCGCCTGGTCCTCCAGCTTCACCGCCTCGCGGGTGATGGCGACGATCTTGCTGGTCTGGTCGTTCGGCGCGTTGCTCGCCGGAATCACTTCCAGGCGTACCTGGGAACCTTTCGGCCCACGGATCAGCTTGACCACTTCATCCAGGCGCCAGCCGACCACGTCGACCATTTCGCCCTTGCCCTGGGCGACGCCGATGATCTTGTCGGAGGTGGCGATCTGCTTGCTCTTCGCCGCCGGGCCGGCCGGCACCAGGCGTACGACCTTGACGTAGTCGTTGTCGCTCTGCAGCACCGCGCCGATGCCTTCCAGCGAGAGGCTCATGTTGATGTCGAAGTTTTCCGCGTTGTCCGGCGACAGGTACTGGGTGTGCGGATCGTAGGACTGGGCGAAGGCGTTGATGTAGGCCTGGAAGATGTCTTCGCTGCGGGTCTGCTTCAGGCGCGACAGCTGGTTCTTGTAGCGCTTGGTGAGCTGTTCCTGGATCGCCTTGTCGTCCTTGCCGGTGATCTTCAGGCGCAGGACCTCGTCCTTCACCTTCTTGCGCCAGAGGTCGTCGAGCTCTGCGGTGTCCTTCGCCCAGGGGGCCTTTTCGCGGTCGATCAGCAGGCTCTCGTCGACGCTGAAGTCGATCTTGTCGACGCCCTTGTCGAGCATCGCCAGGGCATAGTCGAGCCGACCTTTCAGGCGGTCGAGGTGGCGCTTGTAGATGACGAAGCCGGGATCGAGGTCGCCGCTCTTGAGGAAGTCGTCGAACCTGTTGCGCCAGCGATCGAACTCGGCGATGTCGCCGGCGGTGAAGTACATCCGCGCCGGATCGAGCATCTTCAGGTAGCTGTCGTAGATCTTGGCCGAGCGTTCATCGTTCAGCGGCGGCTTGTTGTAGTGGTGCCGCTTGAGCAGTTCCACCACGTTGAGGCTGGCGATGACCTGCTCGCGGTCCGGCTGCAGGCTGTCCCAGGAATTCTGGGCGCTGCCGACGGAGACGGCGGTCGAGGCGAACAGCGGCAGCGAACTGGCGCCGAGGAGGAGCAACAGGGCGGTACGGGGCAGAAAACGCTTCATGCTGATTCGACTGATCGCGGAGTAATGACGCATATTAGGCCTTATTAGCCGGCGCCGGGTTCCCTTGGCGCAATGCAAAAAGCCCGACTCTGGGTGATCGGGCCGTGACAACCCCACTATGGAGGCAGCGTGAACGCATTGCAAGGTATCGAAGGTCGTGTCGAGTGGTCGGAAATCGCCGCCCCGTCCTGCGGTCAGGGCGAAATCCGCATCCGCGTGGCGGCCGCCGGACTCAACCGCGCCGACCTGTTGCAGAAGGCCGGGCTCTACCCGCCGCCACCCGGCGCCAGCCCGGCGCTGGGGCTCGAGTGTGCGGGTGTGGTCAGCGAGGTGGGCGCGGGCAGCACCTGGCAGGTCGGCGACCGGGTCTGCGCGCTGCTTGCCGGCGGCGGCATGGCCGAGGAAGTGGTGGTGGACGCGCGCCACGTACTGCCGGTCCCGGCAGGGCTGAGCCTGGCGGAGGCGGCGGGGATTCCGGAGGTCTACGCCACGGCCTGGCTGAACCTGTTCCAGTTGGCGGCGTTGCAGCCCGGCGAGAAAGTGCTGCTGCACGCCGGCGCCAGCGGCGTCGGTTCGGCCGGCATCCAATTGTGCAAGGCGTTCGGCAACCCCTGCTGGGTCAGCGTCGGTTCCGCCGAACGCCTGGCCTACTGCGAATCCCTGGGCGCCGCCGGCGGCGTGCTGCGCAAGCAGAGCCTGGAATCGCTGCGCGATTTCGCCCCGTTCGACGTGATCCTCGATCCGGTCGGCGCCCGCTATGCCGGGTTGAACCTGGAGTTGCTGCGGCGCGACGGGCGCTGGGTGATCATCGGCCTGATGGGCGGCCGCGAGGCGCAACTGGACCTGGCTCAACTGCTAGGCAAACGCATCCAGTTGACCGGCTCGACCCTGCGTACCCGTGATGCCGAGTTCAAGGCGCAGTTGATCGCCGAACTGGGGTTGAAGGTCTGGCCATTGTTCTCCGCCGGGAAACTCCGCGCGCAGCTGGAGCGAACCTTCCCGATCGGCGACGCCGAGGCGGCGTTCGAGGCGTTGGCGAGCAACCAGGTGCAGGGCAAGGTCGTGCTGGTGGTGGACCCGTCGCTGGCCTGAAGGGCCGCTTCGGCGACGCGATGGAAAGCGCGATCCGCTCGCGCTTTCGCAGCGAGCCTGTCAGCGCCAGGCGTTGACCGGCCAGCCCATTTCCTTGGCGTAGGCGAGCAGGGTCGGGTCCGGATTGACCGTATTCGGATGGCCGACCAGCTTCAGCAGCGGCAGGTCGTTGCGCGAATCCGAGTAGAACCAGGCGTCGGCCAGTTGGCGATCGTCTCCTTCCAGCAGGTCGAGCAGACGCAATACCTTGCCTTCGCGATAGGTGAGGGTGCCGAGGGTGCGGCCGGTGTAGTGTCCGTCGAGCACTTCGAGATCGATGGCGAGGACTTCGTCGACGCCGATCCGCGCCGCGATCGGCTTGACCAGGTGCACCCCGGATGCGGAGACGATCAGCACCCGGTCGTTGGCGCTGCGGTGGCGCGCCAGGCAGGCGCAGGCGTCGCTGTAGATCAGCGGCTCGATGACCTCCTCGACGTAGGCCTCCACTTCCCGCTCGACTTCCTCGACGCTGCGACCGATCAGCGGTTGCAGGGTGTAGTCCATGTACAGGTCCATGGACAGCTTGCCTTCGGCGTACTGCTCCATCAGTTCGGCGTCGCGGCGGACGAAGGATTCGTCGACCCAGCCGAGACTCGCCATGCGCTGGCTCCACAGGCTGGAGCAGTCGCCGTGGATCATGGTCTCGTCCAGGTCGAAGATCACCAGGCTCATCAAGCTACCTCTCGAATACTGTTGCGATCGATGACCAGCGTCAGCTGACTGCCGGCCGGATACAGGCGGTCTGCGCTGCGGTTGAGGACGTCGACGGTGAGTTCCACCCCGGCGGCCTCGACGCGGTAACGGATCACGTTGCCGAGCAGACTGTGCGAGCGTACCAGTGCCGGCACGCCTTCGCTCGGTTCGTTGCCCAGGCGCAGGGATTCCGGGCGGATCGCCACCTGGTGCGCGCAGGGCTGGCCGAGCAGGCGGCTGGCCTGTTCGGCGTCGAGCAGGTTGTAGTTGCCGATGAAGCCGGCGGCGAAGGCGTTTTCCGGCGCGGTGTAGAGGGTCTCCGCGTCGCCGCTCTGGACGATGCGTCCGGCGTTCATCAGGACGATGCGGTCGGACAGGGTCAGCGCTTCTTCCTGATCATGGGTGACGAACACCGTGGTCAGCCCCAGCTCCTGCTGGATGCGGCGGATCTGTTCGCGCAGGTGCTTGCGGATGCGCGCGTCGAGGGCCGACAGCGGCTCGTCGAGCAGCAGCAGGCGCGGGCGCGTCACCAGCGAGCGGGCCAGCGCCACGCGCTGGCACTGGCCGCCGGAGAGCTGGTGCGGGTAGCGTGCGGCGTACTCGCCCAGTTCCACCAGTTCGATGGCTTCGGCGACCCGCTGCTTCAGTTCCGCCGCCGGCACCTTCTGCATGCGCAGGCCGAAGGCGACGTTCTGTTGCACGGTCATGTTGGGGAACAGCGCGTAGCTCTGGAACACCATGGCGATCCCGCGCTTCTGCGGCGGCAAAGGCACCACATCCTCGCCGTCGATGAGGATGCGCCCGCTGTCGACCTCGGTCAGCCCGGCGATGCAGCGCAGCAGGGTGGACTTGCCGCAGCCGCTGGGGCCGAGCAGGGTGACGAACTCGCCGCGGGCGGCGGCGAAGTCGATATCGCGGAAGATGCTGGTGGCACCGTAGCTCTTGTCGAGCTGTTCGACGCTGACGAACGACATGATCAGGCCTTGTCCTTGTTCAGTCGGTTGGCCGCCCAGGTCAGGACCAGGACGAACACGAAGTAGGAGACCACCACTGCGCTGGTGTAGTGGCCGCTGCTGTTGCGCATGTTGTTGAGGAACACCTGCAGGGTCTCGTAGCGGGTACCGACCAGCAGGTTGGCGAAGACGAATTCGCCGATGAGGAAGGAGAACGACAGCAGCAGGGCCACCATCACGCCCTTGCGCAGGTTCGGCAGCACGACCAGCAGCGCCGCCTTCCAGGTGCTGGCGCCGAGCAGGTGGGCGGCGTCCATCAGGTCGCGCAGGTTGATCGCCTGCAGGTTGTTGGTGATCGCCCGGTACATGAACGGCAGGGCGATGGTGAAGTAGCAGCCGACCAGCACCCAGGGCGTGCCGATCATTTCCAGCGGCCCGCTGGCATAGAGTTGCAGCAGGCCCACCGAGGAGACGATCGGCGGCACCGCGAAGGGCAGCAGGATGAGCACGTTCATCACGCCGTCCAGGCGCGGGAAGTGGTAGTGGATGACGAACATCAGCGGCAGGATCAGCAACACGCTGAACGCCAGGGCGCCGAAGCAGACCAGCAGCGAGCGGGCGAAGGCCAGCAGGAAGCGCTGGTCGCTCCACAGCGTCAGGTACCACTTCAGGGTCAGGCCGTCCGGCAGCAGGGTCGCCGACCACTGGGTGGCCAGCGAGTAGAGCAGGGTCGCCGCCAGCGGCAGGACCAGGATCAGGAACAGCGCGCAGACCACCAGGCGATGGTAGAGCGCGGCAGGACGTCGATCAGCGCGCGACATGGTAGCTCCTGCGCAGCAGCCATTGGTGGACCAGGGTGATCAGGGTCATCAGGCCGACCAGCACCATGGCCAGGGCGCTGGCCATGTTCGGGTCGGGGAACACGTCGCCGGCGACCAGCGCGCCGATGCGGATCGGGATCACGTTGAAGTTGCCGGTGGTCAGCGAGTACACCGTGGCGTAGGCGCCGAGGGCGTTGGCCAGGAGGATGACGAAGGTACCCAGCAGCGCCGGGGTCAGCACCGGGATGCCGATGTGCCGCCAGTACTGCCAGCCGTTGGCGCCGAGCAGCGCGGCGGACTCGCGCCAGTCCTCGCGCAGGGCGTCGAAGGCCGGGTAGAGCAGCATCACTCCGAGGGGGATCTGGAAATAGGTGTAGAGGATTATCAGGCCGGTCTTCGAGTAGAGATTGAAGTCGTCGATCCAGCCGGCCTGCTTGAGCAACAGGGTCAGCGCGCCGTTGAAGCCGAGCAGGATGATGAAGGCGAACGCCAGCGGTACCCCGGCGAAGTTGCTGGTCATGTTGGAGAAGGCCATGACGAAGTCGCGCAGGCGGCTGTCGACGTGGCGCAGCGAATGGCTGCCGAGCACCGCGATGAGCAGGCCGAGCAGGCTCGACCAGCCGGCGATCTCCAGGCTGTGGCGGATCGCCTGGCGGTAGAAGGGCGAGCCGAACAGCTCGAGGTAGTTGGCCAGGCTCCAGGCGTCGCTGGCCTTCAGGCTGTTCAGCGCGACCCAGGCCAGCGGCGCTATCTGGAAAATCACGAAGAACGCCGCGAAGGGCAGCAGGAACAGCAGCGCCAGCCATTTGCCGGAGAGTCGTTTCATGGGGCGAGCAGCTCCCGGCAGACGGGTTTGTCGTGGGCGGCGCCGAGGATTTCGCAGAGCGTGCCGCAGAGGTCGGTCTGCAGCGGTTGCGCCAGGTCGTCGCGGCTGAAGGCGTCGCCGAAGACGAACAGCGGCACCTCGCGCTCCTCCTCGAGGATGCCGCCGTGGCTGCGGTCCTCGTTCATTCCGTGATCGGCGGTGATCGCCACCTGGTAGCCGGCCGCCAGCCACTGGTGCAGGTATTCCGACAGCAGTGCGTCGGCGCGCCGCGCGGCGTTGCGGTAGGCGGGGCTGGCGAGGCCGTGCCTGTGCCCGGCGTCGTCGATGTTCATCGAGTGGACCAGCATGAAGTTCGGTGCGTGCCGGCGGCGCAGGCTTTCCGCGTCGGCGAACAGGTGCGAGTCCGGATAGTGGTCGCTCCAGTAGAAGTGTCCGCGCTGGATCGGCAGTGCGCTGTCGTCGGTGTGGCGGTCGCGGGCCGGGTCGAACGGCGCGCGGTTGTACAGTTCGCTGACCCAGTGGTAGGCCGCTGCCGCGGTACTCAGGCCGGCCGCGCGGGCGTAGTGGAACAGGCTCTGTTCCTGGCTCAGGCGGACCACGTCGTTGTGCAGGATGCCGCTATCGATCGGCGGCACTCCGGTGAGGATGCATTCGTAGAGCGGCCGGGACAGCGAAGGCAACTCGCATTCCAGGCGGTACGACTGGCCGCGGCCGGCGCCGCAGAGGGCCTGGAGATGCCCCATGCAGTCGCGGGCGACGCTGTGGTTGAGGCCGTCCAGCAGGACGAGGATGACGTCGTGGCGCATTCGGGGTATCCGTCGATGCGGGGCGGCCGCCGGCGAGGGCGGCCGCGCTCCGCGTCACTGCATGTTGATGATCACCGCTTCCTGCCACTGCCGCGGCAGGCGCTTGGAGGTTTCCTCCCAGGCCTTGGCGTCCTTGATCGGCTGGGCCTTGGCGTACTGCTCGTTGGGCAGCAGTTGGGCCTTCACGTCGTCCGGCAGGGTCAGGCTCTCGGCGCGGATCGGTCGCGCGTTGCCCTTGGCCAGGTTGATCTGTCCGGCGTCGCTGAAGATGTACTCGCGGGCGAGCTTGGCGGCGTTCGGGTGCTTGGCGTACTTGTTGATGATGGTGGTGTAGCCGGAGATCACCGAGCCGTCCGAGGGGATCAGCACCTCGAAGCGCTCCGGGTCGATCTGCTGGCGGTAGCTGAGGCCGTTGAAGTCCCAGACGATGCCGACTTCGACCTCGCCCTTTTCCAGGGTGGCGATCACCGGGTTGGTCAGCGACAGGCGGCCCTGCTTGGCGATCTTGCCGAAGAACTCCAGGCCCGGCTTGATGTTCTTCTCGTCGCCGCCGTTGGCGATGGCCGCGGCGAGCACCCCATTGACCGCCTGGGCGGCAGCGCTGACGTCGCCGATGGTGACCTTGTACTTGCCCTGCAGCAGGTCGGCCCAGCTGTGCGGTACGTCCTTCACCAGTTGTTTGTTGACGATGAAGGCGATGGTCCCGGTGTAGGCGAGTGCCCAGTGGCCGTCCTGGTCCTTGGCCCAGGCCGGGATCTGTTCCCAGGTGCTCGGCTTGTACGGCTGGCTGACGCCCTGCTGCACGGCGATGGGGCCGAAGGCGGCGCCGACGTCGCCGATGTCGGCGCTGGCGTTGTCCTTCTCGGCCTTGAACTTGGCCAGCTCCTGGGCCGAACTCATGTCGGTATCCATGTGCTTGAGCCCATACTTGCTCTCAAGGTCCTTCCAGGTGTCCTTCCAGTTCGCCCAGCTGTCGGGCATGCCGACGCTGTTGACCTGGCCTTCCTTGCGCGCGGCCTGTTCCAGCGCCTGCAGGTCCGCTTCGGCGGCCAACGCCAGGCCGCTGCCGAGGGCGATGGCGGTTCCCAGCAATGAAGCAAGCATGCGTTTCATTCGGTGCTCCTTCGTTCGAGAGGTTCGGTCGGGCAGCCTCGGGAGTTCTCGACGCTCCTTCGGGCGGGACTGCCGCGGGTGTGGTCTAGATCAGCAAGACCCAGGCCAATCTAGAGCCGCTGGATGACGGTTTCATGTCAGCTAGCCGCGCCTGGCATCGCCGCGGCTTGCATCCGCAGAAGCGTAGACCATGCTTAAGCCCTCGATTCCATGGGCGCCGGGCGCCTCCGGGAAGACCGTTGTCTTGTACCTGTCACGTCCCGGTCATCTGGGTTTCCTAGCATCGGACGAGCCGGAGGCACAGGGCGGGCCGGCGGAAATGCCCCTTGTTGGGGCTGGACTAGACCAATAAGGAAGCTGTCGATGCGTGACGAAGCGCTACCCACCGTAACGGCGATCTGCCGGGCGCTCAGCGAGCAGATCGGCCATGGTCTGCTGCCGGCGGGTGGCAAGCTGCCGGCCGAGCGCAAGCTCAGCGAGCTGTTCGCGACGACCCGGATCACCCTGCGCGAGGCGCTGATCCAACTGGAGTCGCAGGGCCTGATCTACCGTGAGGAGCGCCGCGGCTGGTTCGTCTCCCCCGAGCGGCTGGCCTACAACCCGCTGGTCCGCAGTCACTTCCATGCGATGGTCAGCGAACAGGGCCGGGTGCCGGCGACCGAGGTTCTGTCGGCCCGGCAGATGCCGGCGAGCGCGGCGGTCTGCGAGCTGCTGGAGCTGCCGGCGCTGTCCAGCGTCTACCAGATCCGCCGGGCGCGGCGGGTGGACGGGCGGCTGGTGCTGTATGTCGAGCACTACCTGAACGCGCAGTACTTCCCCGGAATCCTCGGCCACGACCTGACCCGCTCGCTGACCGAACTCTATGCCAGCGAGTACGGCATCCACTATGGGCGGGTGCGTTTCGACATGGTGCCCACCGCACTGCATGCCGAGGCTGCGGCGCCGCTGAAGGTGGCGGTGGGCAGCCCGGCCCTGCGCATCAGCCGGATCAACCGCGACCAGCGTGGTCGGCTGATCGACTGCGACCTGGAGTTCTGGCGCCACGACGCCATCCATATCAGCGTCGAGGTACCGCAGTAACGCCACGCGTCGACGACCTGCGGCACCTTCTGCGAGGATGGGGCTCCGGGAAAAGGAGCCCTCGCATGTTCATACTGCCGATTTCGTCCGACCTGCACCTGGAGCTGCTCGACCAGCCGCGCGCGGAGGAACTGTTCCGCCTGGTACGTGCCAACAGCGAGCACCTGGCGCCCTGGATGCCGTGGGTGCCGCTGACGCAGAGCGTGGACGATACCCGCCGTTTCATTGGCGAAGGCCAGCGGTTGTGGGCGGAGCGCAGGAGCTGCCGCTGCGGGATCGTCGAATCCGGATGCCTGGTCGGCGTCATCGACCTGCACGACTTCACCGAGGACAGTCGCAGCGCCAGCATCGGCTACTGGCTGGCGGCGTCCGCGCAAGGGCGCGGGCTGCTCGCCAGGGCGCTGGGGAAGACGATCGAGCTGGGTTTCCTTGGCTACGACCTGCAGCGCCTGGTGATCCGCTGTTCCACCGAGAACCTGCGCAGCCAGCGCGCCGCCGAGCGCCAGGGCTTCCGGCGCGACGGAGTGATCCGGGCCAACGAGATCATCGCCGGGCGTGCCCACGACCATGCGATCTACACGCTGTTGCGCAGCGAATGGCACGCTGCGCACGCCTGAGTGGCCCCGGGCGAATGCCCGGGGCGTGAGCGCGGCTGGCGCTCAGGGCAGCTCGCTGCTGGCGTAGAAGGCGCCGAGCACCTTGACCAGGTGCGCCAGGTCATGGCTGCCGGCCAGCTCGCGAATCGAGTGCATGGCGAAGGTCGGCAGGCCTATGTCGACGGTGCGCACGCCGACCTGGCTGGCGGTGATCGGGCCGATGGTCGAGCCGCATCCCATGTCGCTGCGGGTCACGAAACTCTGCACCGGCACTTCGCTGTCCTGGCAGAGGTGGCGGAAGAAGCCGGCGGTTTCGCTGTTGGTGGCATAGCGCTGGTTGCTGTTGATCTTGATCACCGGACCGCCGTTCAGCGCCGGGCCATGATTGGCGTCGTGCTTGTCGGCGTAGTTCGGGTGTACGCCATGGGCGTTGTCGGCCGAGACCAGCAGCGAGCGCTGGATCGCCCGGCTGAAGGCGTCGCCTTCCGGCAGCAGGCGGCGCAGTACCTGTTCGAGGAACGGGCCGTCGGCGCCGCAATGCGAACAGGAACCGACTTCCTCGTGGTCGGTGCAGACCAGGATGCAGTTCTCGTCGCCTTCGGCGTTGAGCAGGGCTTCCAGGCCGGCGTGGCAGGACAGCAGGTTGTCCAGGCGCGCCCCGGCGATGAACTCGTCGTTGAGACCTACCACCGCGGCGGACTGGGTGTCGTAGAACGACAGCTCGTAGTCCAGTACCACGTCGGCGGTGATGCCGTGCTCGCGCAGCAGCTGTTCGTCGAGCAGCAGGCGGAAGTCGGCGGCCTCGCCCGGCGCCAGCTGGGCGATGATCGGCGGCAGTTCGTTCTGCGCGTTGATCGGCCAACCCTCGTTGGCGGCGCGGTTGAGATGGATGGCCAGGTTGGGGATTACCGCGATGGCCTTGCGGAAGTCGACCAGGCGGCTTTCCAGCTTGCCATTGGCGCGGAAGGTGACGCGCCCGGCCAGCGACAGGTCGCGGTCGAACCAGGGGGCGAAGAGGGCGCCGCCATAGACTTCGACGCCGAGCTGGAGGAAGCCGTTGCGAGCGATCTCCGGGTTCGGCTTGACCCGCAGGCAGGGGCTGTCGGTGTGCGCGCCGACCAGGCGGAAGCCGCTTTCCAGGGGCGAGCGACGGCCCAGGCGGATGGCGATCAGCGACGAGTCGTTACGGGTCACGTAGTAGCGGCCGCCGGTTTCGGTGTGCCAGGCGTCGCGCTCGTCGAGGCGGCGGTAGCCGGCGGCTTCCAGGCGGCGGGCGAGGCTGGCGGTGGCATGGAAAGGCGTGGGCGAGGCCTTGAGGAAATCGATCAGGCCCTGGTTGAGTTCTGCGCGCATAGTGGCTCCGGACGGCAATCCATGCAGTCTATCGTATTGTCCGACGGGGTTCAGGTCGTTGGCGGCGGGGCCGGCCAGAAAAAGCGGAAGCTGGTCGTTGTATGGCAAGACGGGGTACCGGAAATCGGCGGGCGGCGTCCCGGCGGGGAAGGCTCAGAACGGCGCCGGCGACTCGAAGCGCAGGCGTTCGCCGCTCTGCGGATGGGTCAGGCACAGCAGGCTGGCGTGCAGGCACAGGCGTTCGTGGGCGGCGAGGGCTTCGGGGTTGGCGTAGAGGCGGTCGCCGAGCAGCGGATGGCCGATGGAGAGCATGTGCACGCGCAACTGGTGCGAACGGCCGGTGATCGGCGTCAGCTCGACCCTGCTCCAGCGTTCATGACGCTCGATCACACGCCAGAAGGTCAGGGCGTGGCGGCCGTGCTCGAAGTCCACCACGTGACGCGGCTTGGTCGGCGGGTCGTAGCGCAGCGGCAGTTCGATGCGCCCGCTGTCCAGTTCCGGTAGGCCCCAGCAAAGGGCGGTATAGGCTTTCTCGGTCTCGCGGTCGTGGAACTGGCGGGACAGCTCGCGGTGGCTGTCGGCGTCGCGGGCGAGCACCATCAGGCCGGAGGTTTCCCAGTCCAGGCGGTGGACGATGCGGGCCTCGGGATAGCCGTTTTCCTGCAGGCGGGTGACCAGGCAGTCCTTGTTGTCATCGGCGCGACCGGGCACCGACAGCAGCAGGGTGGGCTTGTCGACCACCAGCAGGGCGTCATCCTGGTGAACGATTCGGATCTGGGACAGCGGCATAGCGAACGGGCTCATCGCCGGGAGGCGGCAGGGAGCCTGGCGGGCAGGCTCGGTGAAACGACTGCGGCGGCCAATGGCCGCCGCAGTATGGACCCTGGGCGAATCAACGATCCGGCAGGGTGATGTTGAGTTCCAGGATCGAGCAGTTGCCCTGGTTCTCCAGTTCCACCTGGATCTGCTCCTGGTCGATCGGTACGTACTTGCGGATCACTTCCAGCAGGTCTTTCTGCAACTGGGGCAGATAATCCGGCTGTGCGCGCTGGCCACGTTCGTGGGCAACGATGATCTGCAGTCGTTCTTTCGCGATGGAAGCGCTGTTCTGCGATTTCCGACTGCGAAAGAAGTCTAAAAGGCTCATTCACGTCCTCCGAACAGTCTTTGCAGGAATCCTTTCTTCTGCACATCGAGGAATCGATGCGGTATTTCCTTGCCGAGCAGGCGGTCGACCGCATCGCTGTACGCCTGGCCGGCGTCGCTCTGCTCGTCGAGGATCACCGGCACGCCCTGGTTCGACGCCTTGAGCACGGCCTGGGATTCCGGGATCACCCCGAGCAGGCGGATGGCGAGGATCTCCTCGACGTCGTCGACGCCGAGCATCTCGCCCTTGGTGACGCGCTCCGGGTTGTAGCGGGTCAGCAGCAGGTGTTCCTTGATCGGCTCCTCGCCTTTCTCGGCGCGCTGCGACTTGCTTGCCAGCAGGCCGAGCATGCGGTCGGAGTCGCGTACCGAGGAAACCTCGGGGTTGGTCACGACGATCGCTTCGTCGGCGAAGTACATGGCCAGGTGGGCGCCTTTCTCGATGCCCGCCGGGGAGTCGCAGATGATGTATTCGAAATCCTTGCGCAGTTCGGCCATGACTTTCTCGACGCCTTCCTTGGTCAGGGCGTCCTTGTCGCGGGTCTGGCTGGCGGCCAGGACATGCAGGTTTTCGAGGCGCTTGTCTTTGATCAGGGCCTGGGTGAGGGTGGCCTCGCCGTTGACGACGTTGACGAAGTCGTACACCACGCGGCGTTCGCAGCCCATGATAAGGTCGAGGTTACGCAGGCCGACGTCGAAGTCGACGATGACGGTCTTGAAACCGCGCAAGGCCAGGCCGGTGCCGATAGCTGCGCTGGTGGTGGTTTTACCGACGCCACCCTTACCGGAAGTGACTACGAGAATTTTGGCCAAGGTGATTCACCCCAATGAAAAACGTAAGAATTCTGGTCCCTGAAAGTGGCGGCAGTATCCGTTAAAGGCGGGTGATGTTCAACACGTCACCCGACAGGCTGACGTGCACTGCCTTGCCCCACTGCGGGCTGCGTCGCAGGTCCTCCGCGACCTTGTAGTTACCGGCGATGGAGACCAGTTCGGCGGCCAGCTGCTGGCAGAAGATTCGCGCCGTGGCGTCGCCTTTCACGCCGGCCAGTGCGCGTCCGCGCATCGGGCCGTACACATGGATGTTTCCGTCGGCGAGAAGTTCCGCGCCGGGACTGACCGCGGCCAGCACGATCAGGTCGCCGCCGGCGGCGTAGATCTGCATGCCGCCGCGCACCGGGGTCTTCACCACCTTGGTCGGGCGGCTGACGGGCTCGGCGGGCTTCTCTTCCGCCTTGGCCGGCTCGGGCCTGGCTTCACCGGCGCTCGGGCTGGGCTCTTCGGCAGGCTTGCGCGGGGCGCTGTCCTTGATGTCCAGCGGTCGTTCGCGGGCGCCCGAGGGTGGCAGCACCGGCAGGTCCAGGGCCTGGGCGGCGGCGATGTCCTCCTCGCGCCCGGCGCGGATCGCCAGGGTGCGCAGGCCGTGGCGGCGACAGACCTCGAGGAGCGCCGGCAGGTCGAGGCGGCCTTCGCCTTCGGGCAGCTTGTCGAGGGCCATGACCAGGGGGGTGTCGCGGAAGAAGTTGGGCGCTTGCGCCACCTTGTCGGCGAGTTGCCGTTCGAGCCTCGCCAGGTCGTTGTGCGCCAGTTCGAGGATGGTCACCGCGAGCATGCTGCCCTTGAGCTGGAATACGGGGTCTTGATCGAGGAGGTCGGCTTGGCTCATGGGGCTTGTCGGTCGTTGAATTGCAGGGACTTATAACGAGAACGCCGGATGCCCGCAAGCGTGGCAGATAGCCGGGGCGGCATCGATCGGCAACGCGGCGTCCCGCCGGGACGGCGGGCAGGGTAGAATGGCGGGCTTTGATCGTCGTCGGAACCGTCCATGGATCGCCCCCGTTTCTCCAGCGCTTTCCTCCATCCCCGCTACTGGCCGCTCTGGTTCGGCCTGGGGCTGCTCTGGCTGGTGGTGCAGTTGCCTTATCCCGTCCTGCTGATGCTCGGCCGTGGCCTGGGGGCGCTGATGTACCGCTTGGTCGGCTCGCGCCGCGAGATTGCCGCGCGCAACCTCGAACTGTGCTTTCCGGAAAAGTCGCCCGCCGAACGCGAGCGTCTGCTGAAGGAGAACTTCGCCTCCAGCGGCATCGCCTTCTTCGAGATGGCCATGAGCTGGTGGTGGCCGAAGGCGCGCCTGGCCCGTCTTGCCCATATAGAAGGCCTGGAGCATCTGCGCGAGGCCCAGGCGCAGGGCGAGGGGGTGATCCTCATGGCCCTGCATTTCACCACCCTGGAGATCGGCGCGGCGCTGCTCGGCCAGGTGCACACCATCGACGGCATGTACCGTGAGCACGACAATCCGGTGTTCGACTACGTCCAGCGCCGTGGCCGCGAGCGGCACAACCTCGATGCCACCGCCATCGAGCGCGAGGACGTGCGCTCGATGCTCAAGGTGCTGCGTGGCGGCCGCGCCATCTGGTACGCACCGGACCAGGACTACGGCGCCAAGCAGAGCCTGTTCGTGCCGCTGTTCGGCATCCCGGCGGCCACCGTCACCGCCACCACCAAGTTCGCCCGCCTGGGCCGGGCGCGGGTGTTGCCGTTCACCCAGAGCCGCCTGGCCGATGGCAGCGGTTATCGCCTGACCATCCACCCGCCGCTGGAGGACTTCCCCGGCGAGAGCGAGGAAGCCGATTGCCTGCGGATCAACCAGTGGGTCGAGCGCTGCGTGCGCCAGCAGCCCGAGCAGTACCTGTGGGCGCACCGGCGTTTCAAGACCCGCCCGCCAGGCGAAGCCAAGCTCTATCCGAAACGGCGCAAGCGCTGAGGACGGGCATTCCGGACGCGCGCGGGGTCTGGCTATACTCGCCGCAGTTCATGACGGAAGCCCCGCTGTGTCCGATCCCCTTGCCCCACGTCCGCCGCTCACCGGCCTGATCCTTTCCGGGGGCGGCGCCCGCGCGGCCTACCAGGTCGGGGTCCTGGCCGCCATCGCCGACCTGCTGCCGGACAGCGCCGGCAATCCTTTCCCGGTCATCGTCGGTACCTCCGCCGGCGCCATCAACGCCGTTGGCGTGGCTTGCGGCGCCCTGCAATTCCGCCAGGCGATCCAGCGCCTGACCGCGGTCTGGCAGGGATTCCGCACCGAACATGTCTATCGCAGCGACTGGCCGGGCGTGACCCGCCAGGCCTCGCGCTTCCTCGGCCATAGCCTGCTCGGCCTGGGGCGGCGGGTGCCGGTGGCGTTGCTGGACAACCGGCCGTTGCATGAGCTGCTGGCACGTGAGCTGGATTTTTCCGGGATTCATGCGGCGGTGCGCCAGCGCCAGTTGCGCGCGGTGGCGGTGACCGCGTTCGGCTACGAGTCGGGGCAGGCGGTGACCTTCTACCAGGGGCGCGCGACCATCGATCCCTGGGTACGCCATCGGCGCCTGGGCATTCCCACCCGCCTGGAGCTTCGGCACCTGCTGGCCAGCGCGGCGATCCCGCTGCTGTTCCCGCCGGTGCGGATCAACCGCGAATACTTCGGCGACGGCGCGGTGCGTTCCCAGGCGCCCATCAGCCCGGCGTTGCACCTGGGCGCCACGCGGGTGCTGGTGATCGGCGTCAGCGGCAACCCGGCCACCGGTGGCGACAGTGCCATGACCGGCCTGCCGCCGTCCGACCGACCGCCGAGCCTGGCGCAGATCGGCGCCCACCTGTTGAACAGCACCTTCATCGACAGCCTGGAAGGCGACATCGAGCAGTTGCAGCGGATGAACCAGATCGGCCAGTTGGTGGCGCCGGAGGTGCGCCGCCAGGCGGGTGGGCTGGAGCCGGTGGAGGTATTGCTGGTGTCGCCGAGCCGGCCGCTGGACGAGATCGCCGCGCGGCACTACCGGGAGCTGTCGCGGGTGCTGCGGCTTTTCCTGCGCGGTCCCGGAGCGACCCGCGCCAGCGGGGCGGGGGTATTGAGCTACCTGTTGTTCGAGCGCGGCTATTGCAGCGAACTGATCGAACTGGGCTACCACGATGCGATGGGCAAGCGGACGGAACTGGAGCGCTTCCTGCGGATCGAGCGGTAAACCTTATTCAGGACGGGACAGGCGGAAGGAAAAAACCGCCCCGAAGGGCGGCTCGCGCACGGCTCAGACGGCCAGGACACCGTCGCGATAGTCGCGTAGCGCCTGCTCGATTTCCTCGCGGCTGTTCATCACGAACGGACCGTACTGGACGATCGGCTCGTGCAACGGCTTGCCGGCGAGAACCAGTACCCGGGCGCCGGCTTCGCTGCGCAGGCTCAGTTCCCCTTCTTCGGACAGCCGAGCCAGGCGATTGGTGGCGATTTCCACCGGGCGTTCGCCTTCCACCGTCAGGCTGCCTTCGTAGACGTACAGCAGCACGCGATGGCCGTCCGGCAGGCGCGGGGCGATGCGGCCGCCGGCAGGCAGTTGCAGGTCGTAGTAGTGCGGCTCGGTGTCCGGCCTTTCCACGGCGCCGATCTGCTGCGCCTGGCCGTCGTCGAAGCGACCGGCGATCACCGTGACCTTCACGCCTCCGGCGGTTTCCAGGCGCGGCACGTCTTCCGGCTCGATATCGCGATAGCCGGCCGGGGCCAGCTTGTTCTTCGCCGGCAGGTTGACCCACAGCTGGAAGCCACGCATCGCGCCTTCCACCTGTTCCGGCATCTCGCTGTGGATGATGCCGTGGGCGGCGGTCATCCACTGTACGCCGCCGGGCTTGAGCAGGCCGCGATTGCCGAGGTGGTCTTCGTGGCGCATACGCCCTTCGAGCATGTAGGTCACGGTCTCGAAGCCGCGGTGCGGGTGCGAAGGGAAACCGGCGACATAGTCATCCGGGTTCTGGGTATCGAACTGGTCGAGCATCAGGAACGGGTCGAAGCGTTCCGGGGACGGGCCGCCGATCACGCGGGTCAGGCGGACGCCGGCGCCATCGGAGGCGGGGTGGCCGGTATGCAGTTCGAGGACATCACGGTAGCGGGTCATGGGAACCTCCTGGTTCGTGTATGGCTCGATGATAGTCCTCTACGATCGATATATGGATGCGAGTTTTATGTGATTCCTATCGATTTATTGAATCGTTCTGAGGAAAAGAAACCGCCGCACAGGGCGGCGGTTCTTCGTCTCACTCGGCGATCTGCAGCTTGCGCGCCTCGGTATAGATGTAGCGCAGTTTCTCGTACTCGAACGGCGAGTTCATCTGGCCGTAGCGGAAGCTGGTGTTGTAGCGCTTGTCCACCACGCGCAGGGCGGTGATCTCCGGGTGGTCGCCGCTGGCCTGGGGAACGTTGAGGTAGTTCACCTGGTATTCGCCGACGTAGTCCACCACCAGTCCGCCGGTGTCGCGCAGGTTGGACGGGCCGAGGATCGGCAGCACCAGGTAGGGGCCGCTGCCCACGCCGTAGAAGCCGAGGGTCTGGCCGAAATCCTCGCTGCGCTTGTGCAGGCCCATCCTGGTCGCAGGGTCCCACAGGCCGAGCACACCGAAGGTGGTGTTGAACAGCAGCCGCGCGGTGGTTTCCATCGCCGCCTTGCCCTTCAATTGGGCGAGGTTGTTCAGCAGATTGGGCACGTCGCCGAGGTTGTCGAAGAAATTGCTCACGCCGCTGCGGACGAAGTGCGGGGTGACGTATTCGTAGCCTCGTACCACGGGCAGGAACACCCACTCGTCGAAGCGATAGTTGAAGTGGTAGACCCGGCGGTTCCAGGATTCCCAGGGATCGTACATGTTCAGTGCGTCGAGGGTGGCGCGCTCGAATTCGCGTTGATCCAGGCCGGGATTGAACTTGAGTTGGTCCAGTGGACGGCTGAAACCGTCGCCGTCGAGCTGGCGTGGCGGCAGTTCGGCCGGCGCGGCGGCCTCGTCGGCCTGGGCGCTGGCGGCAGCGCTCAGCAGAAGGGCGAACATCCAGTGTGCGGTTCGGCTCATCGATCAGTTTCCTGCCTGCTGGGTGAGGGCCGCGCTGGCGACCTGGGTCTGTCCGGCAGCGGGCGTGGCGAAGAAGTCCAGCATGTCCTGCGCGTTGACCTTGTAGTTGAGGTTGCCGCAGTGACCGCCATAGGGATAGACGGTCAGGCGTTCGCCGAAGGTCCGGCGGAGGAAGCCGAGGTCGCCCGGGCCGAGGATGACGTCGTCGGCGTTGTGCATCACGGCGATCTTCGGGCTGTCGTGCAGATAGTCCTGCAGCTTGTAGAGGCTGACCTGGTTGACCAGTTGGGTCAGGCTGCCGCCGTCGTAACGGGCTCGCCACATCGGGATCAGTTGCTCGGTCATGTAGCACTCGAAGTCGCACTGTAGCGCGCGCTTGAAGAAGGGCTCCAGGCTGGTGCCTTCGTTGATCGGGTAGTTCGGCGGGGTGATCAGGCCGCGACGGTTGACCAGGTCCGAGGTGAAGGCGATGTCGGCGGCGGAGAAGCGGAACGAGGTGCCGATCAGCATGGCCATTTCTTCGTTGCTCAGGCGTTGCTTCGACTGCTGGAAGTCGTAGAGCATGGCGTCGTTGATGTCGACGTAGCCTTTCTGCCGGAAGTAGCGGGTCAGCTTGCTCAGCACCACCTCGTAGAAGGTGCGCGAGTCAGTGATGCCCTTGACCTGGGTTTCCACCAGTTTGTCGAGGTTGCTCACCGAGGTGTAGAGGTTCACCGGTGGGTTGAGCAGCAGCACTTTCTTGAAGTTGAAGCTCCGGCGGCTTTCGTCGAGGTGGCTGACGAACGCGGCGTTCAGCGCCCCCAGGCTATAGCCGGTGAGGTAATAGTCGGTCACCGGCAGGTCGCGCTGCTGCGCGCGCACCGCCTGCATCACCCGGTACAGGTCATCGGCGTCGTCGCTGGAAAAGCCCGGTGTGGCGAAGCGCGAGGCGCTGGCCATGAAGTCCCAACTGGTCGGCGAGGACAACTGCACCACGTGGTAGCCGGCCTGGTAGAAGAGCTTCTTCAGGTATTCCGGGAAGCTGCTGGCGTAGTGGGCGCCAGTCCCGGCAATGATGAAGATCAGCGGCGCCGCATGATCCTGGCGGGCCAGGCGGTAGCGCAGCTTCTTCACCGGCCAGAAGTTGTCCGGCAGGGCGAACTCGCGCTCCGGGCGCAATTTCAGGCTGTAGTCCTTCTGGTCGATGTCCTCGCTGTGCGGAAGCTCGGGACGCAGTTCCGGCGGCGTGGTGGCGATGGTCGCCTCGAACGGGTTGGTCAGTGGATAGCCGTAGCTCGCGGCGTCCACGTCCCGGGCCTGCGCCAGATTGGCACAACCGAGGGCGAGGCCGCCGAGCAGGGCAGCGAAACGGAGGAAGTGGGGCATCGGGGGAATCCCTTCGAGGGAAAAGTACTGAGTGAATATACTGCCGCTATGACAACTGCAAGCCTCAGTAGTGCAGTGGGTTATTGCAGCCAGCGTTCCAATCGGTCTTTCCCGCCTCTTGCCGTGCCTCGCGAATATCCCTTCAGGCGTGGCGGTGCAGCCAGCCATGGGCGCTAGCCGGGCGCGGCGCGCCGTCTTTCTCGAAGCGTTTCCAGATCTTCTCGTGGAAGTAGAAACCGACCGAGTTGCACAGCGGCTCGACCGCCGCCACCAGCCCGCCGACCGCTATGCTGCCGGTCAGCGCATAGGCCACGCTGAAGGCGATGATGAAGTGCATGACGGTGAAGGTCAGGGTCTTGAGCATGGCTGCTCTCCTTTGATCGAGAATCATTCCTCTTTGGCGAAAGCCTATCCAGGCGCTCGGCCAAGCGGAAATCGGCCTGTCCAATCGAGTGCATAGAGCGCTTCGATCGCACTGTCTCGGAGCACATCCGCAGCGTGCCGCAGCGCAGTTCGAGGCATGTCGTTATCGGGTGCGATGGGTGTCGTTCTCAGAGCAGTCCGCCGTCCGGGCGCGCCGATGATGGACGGCGGCACCGCAGAGTGCCGCGACCGCCGGGGAGCGTCCCCGTCGGCATAGAACAAGGGGTACGTCTGATGCGAATGATGCGACGACTGTTGTGCTGGAGTGCGGGCCTGGCAATGTCGGCGGCTGTGGGGATGGCGGCCGCGGCGGACAAGCCGGTGATCACCATCGGTTACGTGGACGGCTGGTCGGACAGCGTGGCGACCACCCATGTGGCCGCCGAGGTGATCCGCGAGAAGCTCGGCTACGAGGTGAAGCTGATGCCGGTGGCGGCGGGGATCATGTGGCAGGGCGTGGCGCGCGGCAAGCTCGATGCCATGCTCTCGGCCTGGCTGCCGGGCACCCACGGCGCCTACTACGAGAAGATGAAGGATAAGGTGGTCAACCTTGCCATCAACTACCCGGACGCACGCATCGGCCTGATCGTCCCCGAATACGTGAGCGCCAACAGCATCGCCGACCTCCAGGCGCAGAAGGACGCTTTCGGCGGCCGCGTGGTGGGTATCGATGCCGGCGCCGGGGTGATGATCAAGACCGACGAGGCGATCAAGCAATATGGCCTCGACTACAAGCTGGTGGCCAGTTCCGGCAGCGGCATGATCGCCGAGCTGACCCGTGCCGAGAACGAGAAGAAGCCGGTGGTGGTGACCGGCTGGATTCCGCACTGGATGTTCGCCAAGTGGAAGCTGAAGTTCCTCGACGATCCGAAGAAGGTCTATGGCGATACCGAGCATGTCGACACCGTCGCCAACCCGGCGCTGGAGGCCAAGGCCAAGCCGGTCTGGGAGTTCCTGAAGAAGTTCGGCTGGAGGGATGGCAACGAGGTCGGCCAGGTGATGCTGGCGATCCAGGAGGGCGCCAAACCCGAGGATGCGGCGAAGCAGTGGGTGGCGGCCAACCCGGGACGGGTCAAGGACTGGGTGCAGTAGCACGGCTGGTTCGATCGGGGAACGCCGTGCCCGGGCAACCGGGCACGGCGTTTTTCCTTGCCGAAGGCTGGCTCCGGAATCTGCCGGAAGGCCCGGGAATACCGGTCTAGAGCGGCTGGCGAAACGCTACGACTAAAGTCGTCTGGAGCGCTTGCACCAGCGTCCTACAGTGGATATCGACGACATTCCGCGTCACCCCGCTGTGAGGATAAAAACAATGAACGACAGCATCTACCAGCGGATTGATACCAATCCGCGCTTCAAGGAGTTGGTGGCCAAGCGAGAGCGTTTCGCCTGGATACTTTCTTCGATCATGCTTGGCCTCTACGTGATATTCATCCTGCTGATCGCTTTCCAGCCGCAGCTGCTGGGCGCGCGTATCAGTCCCGATTCGTCCGTGACCTGGGGCATCCCGATGGGTGTCGGACTGATCCTTGCCGCGTTCATCCTGACCGGCCTGTACGTGCGTCGCGCCAACGGCGAGTTCGACAGCCTGAACCAGGAAATCCTCAAGGAGGCGCAGCAATGATCGCTCGTCTCCTTGCCGCGCTCGGCCTTGCGGCCTTCGCTCCGGCCCTCTGGGCCGACGCGCTGACCGGCGACGTGCAGCGCCAGCCGCTGAACGTCTCGGCCATCGTCATGTTCGTCGCCTTCGTCGGCGCGACCCTCTGCATCACCTACTGGGCATCCAAGCGCAACCGCTCGGCGGCCGACTACTATGCCGCAGGCGGCCGCATCACCGGCTTCCAGAATGGCCTGGCGATCGCCGGCGACTACATGTCGGCGGCATCCTTCCTGGGTATTTCGGCGCTGGTCTTCACTTCCGGCTACGACGGCCTGATCTACTCGATCGGCTTCCTGGTCGGCTGGCCGATCATCCTCTTCCTCATCGCCGAGCGCCTGCGCAACCTGGGCAAGTACACCTTCGCCGACGTCGCCTCCTACCGCCTCAAGCAGAAGCAGATCCGCACCCTGTCGGCCTGCGGCTCGCTGGTGGTGGTGGCGTTCTACCTGATCGCGCAGATGGTCGGCGCCGGCAAGCTGATCGAGCTGCTGTTCGGCCTCAACTACCATGTCGCGGTGGTCCTGGTGGGCATCCTGATGGTGCTCTACGTGCTGTTCGGCGGCATGCTGGCGACCACCTGGGTGCAGATCATCAAGGCCGTGCTGTTGCTCTCCGGCGCCTCGTTCATGGCGATCATGGTGCTCAAGCACGTCAACTTCGACGTCAGCACGCTGTTCTCCGAAGCCATCAAGGTGCATCCGAAGGGCGAGGCGATCATGAGTCCGGGCGGCCTGGTCAAGGATCCGATCTCGGCATTCTCCCTGGGCTTCGCGCTGATGTTCGGCACCGCCGGGCTGCCGCACATCCTGATGCGCTTCTTCACCGTCAGCGACGCCAAGGAAGCGCGCAAGAGCGTGTTCTACGCCACCGGTTTCATCGGCTACTTCTACATCCTGACCTTCATCATCGGTTTCGGCGCGATCCTGCTGGTCAGCACCAACCCGGACTTCAAGGACGCCACCGGCGCCCTGATCGGCGGCAACAACATGGCGGCGGTGCACCTGGCCGACGCGGTGGGCGGCAGCCTGTTCCTCGGCTTCATCTCGGCGGTGGCCTTCGCCACCATCCTCGCGGTGGTCGCCGGGCTGACCCTGGCCGGGGCCTCGGCCGTCTCCCATGACCTGTACGCCAGCGTGTTCAAGGGCGGCAAGGCCAACGAGAAGGACGAGCTGCGGGTCTCGAAGATGACCACCGTGGCCCTGGGCGTGGTCGCCATCGTGCTCGGCATCCTCTTCGAGAAGCAGAACATCGCCTTCATGGTCGGCCTGGCCTTCTCCATCGCCGCCAGCTGCAACTTCCCGGTGCTGCTGCTCTCCATGTACTGGAAGAAGCTGACCACCCGCGGCGCCATGATCGGCGGCTGGATGGGCCTGATCACCGCGGTGGGCCTGATGGTCCTCGGCCCGACCATCTGGGTGCAGATCCTCGGCCACGAGAAAGCCATCTACCCGTACGAGTACCCGGCGCTGTTCTCGATGATCGTCGCCTTCGTCGGTATCTGGTTCTTCTCCATCACCGACAAGTCGGCGGCGGCCGACGAGGAGCGGGCGCGCTTCTTCCCGCAGTTCATCCGTTCCCAGACCGGCCTGGGCGCCTCTGGCGCGGTGGCCCACTAAGCGCTACGTGAAGACGTAGCCCGAGGCGGCGGCCGGATTTCCGGTCCGCCGCCTTTCGTTTCAGCGTCCCGGTTACAGCGAGATGAGCCATGCCTGACAGTTTCAACTTCGCCTCGCCGCCCTTCGACCAGTTGCGTCCCCATCAGCGCGAGACCCTCAAGCAGGCCCTCAGCGTAGGCTACTACGCGCCGGGGGAAACCTTGCTGGAGGCCGGTTCGGCGGTCCCCGGGCTGTTCGTCCTGCTCAAGGGCGTGGTCGAGGAGCGCGGCGACGACGGGCGAGTGTTCGCCCAGTACGCCGCGGACGACCTGTTCGACGTCCGCGGGCTGTTCTCCGGCAGCAGCAAGCATCGCTACCTGGCGATCGAGGAAAGCATCGTCTACGAACTGCCGGCCAGTTGCTTCCACCAGTTGTGCGGGGAGAACCCGGGTTTCGCCCGGTTCTTCCAGGCCGACCTGGCGGCCAAGCGCCAGTTGGCCCAGCGCGACGGGCAGAACCTTGCCGAGTTCATCCTTACCCGCATCGCCCGCGAGCACTTGCTGCCGGCGCTGGAGGTGGAGGCCTCGCTGTCCCTCGGCGACGCCGCGCGCCTGCAATTGAGCCACGGCGCCGATGCCCTGCTGGTGCGGCTGGAGAGGGACGGGCCCGAGCTCGGCATCGTCACCCGCACCGACCTCATGAGCGCGCACTTCCGCGACGGGCGCAGCGAGCTGGAGGCTATCGGGCCGTTGGCCCATGGTCCGCTGGCCAGCGTCGAACTGGGCGATTTCCTGTTCGACGCGATGATCCTCATGACGCGCCAGCGTATCGAGCGGGTCGCGGTCACGGAGGACGGTCAGGTGATCGGCCTGTTGCACCTGACCCAGGTGCTCAGCCTGTTCTCCACCCATTCCCACGTCCTGGCGCTGCGCATCGCCCGCGCCGACGACCTCGGCGACCTGCGCCGCTGCGCGGAAACCCTGGACACCCTGATCGCTACCCTGGCCGGCAACGGTATCCGCCTGCGCTTCATCATGCAGCTGGTCAGCGCGCTCAACGAGCAATTGCTCGAACGGCTTTTCGAATTGTTGCTGCCGCCAACCCTGCGCGGGCGCTGCTGCTTGCTGGTGATGGGCAGCGAAGGACGCGGCGAGCAGTTGCTGAAGACCGACCAGGACAATGCCCTGGTCCTGGCCGACGATCTGCCGCAGGAACAGGCCCTGGCGATGATGCAGCGCTTCAGCGCGGCCTTGCTGGAGTTCGGTTATCCGCCCTGTCCCGGAGGGGTAATGGCCAGTCGGCCGGAATGGTGCAAGCCGCTGGTGGCCTGGCAGGCGGAGCTGCGCGGGACGCTGCTGGAGGGCAAGCCGGAGCAGCTGTTGCGCCTGTCGATCCTGGCCGATGCCTGGCCGGTGGCCGGCAACCTGCAGCTGTTCGAGCCGTTGCGTCGGCAACTGCGCGGTTTCGCCGACGGCGGCGAGCGCTGGCTGGCGGATATCGCGGCGGCGGCCCTGCAATTCGATACGCCGCTGACCTTCCTCGGCCAGCTGAAAACCCAGGACGCCCGCCTCGATCTCAAGCGCGGCGGGATCTTCCCCATCGTCCACGGCATCCGCACCCTGGCCCTGCGCGAAGGCCTGGAGACCCGCGGGACCCTGGCACGGATCGAGGCGCTGAAGCGACACAAGGTCCTCGAAGCACGCCTGGCGGACGACCTGAGCGAGTCTTTCGAGCTGTTCCTGCAACTGCGCCTGACCCGCCAGTTGGCCGGCCAACGCGACGGTCGCCAGCAGGGCCTGGACGTCAGCGGCATGAGCCGCCACGATCGCGACATGCTGCGCTACGGCCTGCATGTGGTGAAGAAGTTCAAGCAGAGCGTGGCCCGTCAATTCCACCTGGAGACCCGATGAACACCATGGTCAAGTTGCCCGACAGCCGCTGGCCGGGCTGGCGCCGCCGGCTGTACTGGTGGATGCACGAGGCGGTCGAGGCGGAAGAAGTGATCTCCCTCGATCTCGAGACCACCAGCCTCGACCCGCGTCGTGCCGACATCCTCAGCATCGGCGCGGTGCTGGTGCGGCGCGGCAAACTGGTCATGGGCGAGCGCCTGGAACTCTACGTCGAGCCGCCGCCGAGCCTGGATGCGGAGTCGATCCGCATCCACAAGCTGCGCCGCGCCGACCTGGAGGGACAGTTGCAGCTGGAGCAGGCCCTGCGCCAGGTGCTGGCGTTCATCGGCGACCGACCGCTGCTGGGCTACTATCTGTCGTTCGATGTCGCCGTGCTGAACCGGCACCTGCGCCAGCTCCTCGACCGACAGTTGCACAACCCCTCCATCGAGATTTCGTCGCTGTACCACCGGAAGGTCAGCCGGCATTTTCCCGACGCACACATCGACCTGCGCTTCGACACCCTGGCGCGGGCCCTGGATGTGCCGGTCAGCGGTCGCCACACCGCCCTCGGCGACGCCCAGGCGGTGGCGCTGATGTTCATGCGTCTGCTCAAGGGGCCGGCGCCCAAGGTTATCCACTGAGGCTGGAGGTCGCGGATTTATTGAATCTTCGTTGCTCGGCGGGGGTCGAGAACTACAAGGGCGGAATCTCCCGCCCTTTGCCCCATGAGCCGAACAGGAGCGACGCCCATGAGTCTCGGTACGATTCTTCTGATCATCCTGATCCTGCTGCTGATCGGCGGCCTGCCGGTCTTTCCTCATTCGCGCAACTGGGGCTACGGGCCCTCGGGGATCATCGGCGCATTGCTGGTGGTGCTGTTGGTCCTGTTGCTGCTGGGCATGATCTAGGGCCCGATCGGGAATGCCGTCGCGGTTGTCCGCCGTCGCGGCGGGTATCGGCGGATAACGCCTCCGGCGTTATTCGCCCTACGCGGAGGGTTCCCAGCTTTCGCTCCGCCGTTGCGGCGGGGTATCGGCGGATAACGCCGTTGGCGTTATGCGCTCTACGTAGGATGGATCGAAGCCTTCGCTTGGAGAAGGGCGGTTTCATCGCGGGTCCGCCGGGCGCTTTTTTCCATCGACCGGCTTCACTTGCCTTGCGTCTCGCGCCAGACTGGCGCGCATGCCGATCCAGACGCTTGCCACCCTTGCCGATATCGACGCCGCCGAGTGGGACGCCTTGCTGCCTCCCGCCCAGCCATTCCTGCGTCATGCTTTCCTGTCCGCGCTGGAAGACAGCCACAGCGTGACGCCCGCTACCGGCTGGCGCCCGGCTCATCGCGTGCTGCGCGATCCGCAAGGGCGGCTGTGCGCGGCGCTGCCGGCCTATGTGAAGGCGCACTCGTACGGCGAATACGTGTTCGACTGGAGCTGGGCCGACGCCTGCCAGCGGGCCGGTATCCGCTACTACCCGAAGCTGCTGGTAGGGGTGCCCTTCACCCCGGTCGCCGGTGCGCGCCTGCTGGGCGAGGACGAAGGGTTGCAGGGGCTGCTCGCGTCCCTTGGCGAGGAGGCCGAGGCGAGCGGTCTGTCGAGCATCCATGTGAATTTCACCGACGCCCGGGCGGACACCTTGCTTGCCGCGCGTGACGGTTGGCTCGAACGCCTGGGTTGCCAGTACCACTGGCACAACCGCGGCTATCGGGACTTCCAGGACTTCCTCGAGGCCCTCAGTTCGCGCAAGCGCAAGCAACTGCGCAAGGAGCGCGAACAGGTCGGCGGACAGGGCATCGAGTTCGAATGGCGGGAAGGCGGCCAGTTGTCCGAACTGGAGTGGGATTTCGTCTATCTCTGCTACGCCAACACCTACCTGGTGCGCGACCGCGATCCCTACCTGAGCCGCGAGTTCTTCGGCCTGCTGGCCGAGCGCATGCCGGAGGCGATCCGTGTGGTCTTCGCCCACCAGCGTGGCAAGCCGGTGGCGATGGCGTTCAGCCTGGTCGCTGGAGATACCCTGTACGGGCGCTACTGGGGATGCCTGGCCGAGTTCGACCGGCTGCACTTCGAGACCTGCTTCTACCAGGGCCTGGAATTCGCCATCGGCGCCGGCCTGGCGCGCTTCGACGCCGGCGCCCAGGGCGAACACAAGCTGATCCGCGGTTTCGAGCCGGTGCTGACGCGCTCCTGGCACTACCTGGCGCATCCCGGTCTGCGCGATGCCGTGGCGCAGTTCCTCGAACAGGAGCGGGCGGGTGTGCGCGCCTACGCCGAGGAGGCCCACGGCCTGTTGCCCTACCGCCAGGCCTGAAGGGGGCCGGAACGATAGGGCGTGGCGTCCGCTCAGCCGTTGCTGGTGCTGCCGCCCCATTCGAGGAAGCGGATCTTGTGCAGCTCGCCGCTATGGTCCTCGTAGACCACGGTCACCGGCACTACGCCGGTCCTGGTCGAATTGTCGGTACGGTGCAGGACATTCTTCACGTCCAGTTGCATGCCGTAGTGGTATTCCTCGACCGGCAGGCCGCGGCCCGGGTCCTTGTCCACGTCCTGGGCGAAGGCCATGGGGGCGAGGCTGGTGATGACGGCGGACACGACAGAGGCAAGTTTCATTCTGTGATTCTCCGTAGCGATGGGGCGAAATCCCCGGTACCGAGCACTGGCATCCTTGGTCGTCCGCGGCCGACGCCAGGTGGACGGGGACGATGCGGCAGGCGTCGGGATCGAGCCGGGGCACGGGTTCGATAAGAACACCGTTTCGCTGGCGGAAAAAATCGAAGCGCGTGCTAGTCGAGATCGACGGCGGTGATGATTGCCGCGAAAAGGCCCGTTGCAGAGCCTTTGACAAGGTCACCCAGGCCGGGCGGCGCGAGCCGCCGCCCGGTGCCGAGGCTTCAGTCGACGCCGACGAAGCCGCCGGTCTGGTGTTGCCAGAGGCGCGCATAGAGGCCGCCATGGGCGAGCAACTCGGCATGCGTGCCGCTTTCGGCGATGTGGCCCTTGTCCAGCACCACCAGGCGGTCCATGCGCGCAATGGTCGACAGGCGGTGGGCGATGGCGATCACCGTCTTGCCCTGCATCAGGGTCTCCAGGCTTTCCTGGATCGCCGATTCGACTTCCGAGTCCAGCGCCGAGGTCGCTTCGTCGAGGATCAGGATCGGCGCGTCCTTGAGCAGCACCCGGGCGATGGCGATGCGCTGGCGCTGGCCGCCGGAGAGCTTCACTCCGCGTTCGCCGACATGGGCGTCGAAGCCGCGGCGGCCCTCGGCGTCGCTGAGCAGCGGGATGAACTCGTCGGCGCGGGCCTTGCGCACCGCTTCCATGAGTTCCGCGTCGCTGGCGCCGGGGCGGCCGTAGAGCAGGTTGTCGCGGATCGAGCGGTGCAACAGCGAGGTGTCCTGGGTGACCATGCCGATCTGCGCGCGCAGGCTTTCCTGGGTCACCCCGGCGATGTCCTGGCCATCGACCAGGATGCGTCCGCTCTCCAGGTCGTACAGGCGCAGCAGCAGGTTGACCAGGGTCGACTTGCCGGCGCCGGAAGGTCCGACCAGGCCGATCTTCTCGCCGGGCCGGACCTTCAGGTTGAGACCCTGGATCACGCCGCTGCCCTTGCCGTAGTGGAAGGCGATGTGCTCGAACTCCACCTCGCCGCGCTCTACCCGCAGCGGCTGGGCGTCCTCGCGGTCGACCACCTTGCGCGGCAGGGCGATGGTCTGCATGCCATCCTGGACCTGGCCGATGTTCTCGAAGATGCCGCCGACCACCCACATGATCCAGCCGGACATGTTGTTGATGCGGATCACCAGCCCGGTGGCCAGGGCGATGGCGCCCACCGAGATCAGCTCCTGGCTCCACAGCCACAGGGCCAGGCCGGTGGTGCCGGTGATCAGCACGCCGTTCATCACCGTGATGGTCACGTCCATGGAGGTCACTACGCGCCCGGCGCGTTGCGACTTGAGGGTCTGGTCGCCGATCGCTTCGCGGGCGTAGTCCTCTTCCTGGCGGGTGTGGGCGAACAGCTTCAGCGTGGTGATGTTGGTGTAGCCGTCGACGATCCGCCCCATCAGCTTCGAGCGCGAATCCGAGGCCTCCACCGAGCGGCGCTTGACCTGGGGAACGAAGTAGGCGAGGGCGCCGACGTAGGCGAACACCCACAGCACCAGAGGGATCATCAGGCGCCAGTCGGCCTCGGCGAACAGCACCAGGGCGCTGACGGTATAGATCAGCACGTGCCAGAGGGCGTCCACCACCTGCACCGCCGAATCGCGCAACGAGTTGCCGGTCTGCATGATGCGCTGGGCGATGCGCCCGGCGAAATCGTTCTGGAAGAAGCCGAGGCTCTGCTTGAGCACGTAGCGGTGGTTCTGCCAGCGGATCAGGTTGGTCATGCTCGGGTTGATGCTCTGGTGCACCAGCATGTCGTGCAGGGCGTTGAACAGCGGGCGCAGGACCAGCGCCACCACCGCCATCCAGATCAGTTCGTTGGCGTGCACGCGGAAGAACTCCGCGCTGGGCGTGCTCTGGGCGAGATCGACGATGCGGCCGAGGTAGCTGAACAGCGCCACCTCGATCAGCGCGACGATCAGGCCGACCACCAGCAGGGCCAGGAACACCGGCCAGACCTGGCGCAGGAAGTAGACATAGAAACGCAGCACTTCGCTGGGCGGCATGCGTTCGGAAGCACTGCGGAACGGGTCGATCAGACGTTCGAAACGACGATAAAGCATGATGGCTCTCTTCTGGAGCGGGCCCGTCCTGGGCCCGCCGGATCAAGCCCCTGCGGCTGGACTCAGAGGCGTTTGGCGGACAGGATCACCACGTCGTCGCTCGGCACGTCGGCGAAGCCGTTGCGGCGGGTGGTGGGAACCTTGGCGATCTGGTCGACCACGCCCATGCCACGCACCACCTTGCCGAACACGGCATAGCCGAAGTCGCGGGCACCATGGTTGAGGAAGTCGTTGTCGGTCAGGTTGATGAAGAACTGGCTGGTGGCCGAATCGACCACTCCGGTACGGGCCATGGCGAGGGTGCCGCGCTCGTTGAGCAGGCCGTTGTCGGCCTCGTTCTTGATCGGTGCACGGGTCTTCTTCTCCTGCATGCCGGCGCTGAAGCCGCCGGTCTGCACCATGAAGCCCGGGATCACGCGGTGGAACAGGGTGCCGTCGTAGTAGCCGCTGTCGACGTACTCGAGGAAGTTCTTCACGCTGATCGGCGCCTTGGCCGGATCGAGTTCTACCTCGATCTCGCCGAGGCTGGTGGCGATCAGGACGTGCGGCTTGGCGGCAGGCGTGGCGGCCAGCAGGGAACCGGCGAAGAGCAGGGTGCAGGCGGCGATCAGGAGACGTTTGAGCATGGTTGTTCCTTGGTTTTATCGATATCGGCGAGGAAGCCGAGCAGGGTGGTGTTGAAAATCTCGGGTTGGTCCATCGGCGTGGCGTGGCGGGAGTCCTCCACCACCACCAGGCGGGCGTCGGCGATCCGCTCGCAATAGGCCTGCTTCAGCGATACCGGCGTGTAGTCGCGATCCGCGCTGATCACCAGGGTCGGACAGGCGATCTCGGCCAATCGTTCCTGCACGCCCCAGCCGATGATCGCGTCGAGGCTGGCCAGGTAGGCGCGCTTGTCGTTCTCCGCCCAGCGCGCCTCGATCTTCTCTCGCAGCCCGGCCTGTTCCGCCTTGGGAAACAACAGCCGGCCGAGGGCGCGGCCGATGGTCCGCAGGCTGAGCAGGCGCGAGAGGAGCTTGCGCTTGGCCACCTCCAGATGTTCGCGAGGCTTGCGCGGGATGACTTCCGGAGTGCTGTTGACGATGGTCAGGCTGCGCAGCAGGTCGGGTCGGTCGCAGGCCAACTGGAAGCCGATCATCCCGCCCATGCTGATGCCGACCAGGTGTACCGGGCCGCAGCCGAGCCGGTCGAGCAGCGCCGCGCAGTCCTCGGCGAAGCCGGCCATGCTGTAGCCGCCGCGCGGCTTGCCGGAGCGGCCGTGGCCGCGCAGGTCCGGGACCAGCAGGCGGTAGCGGCCCAGCAGGGCCGGCAACTGGTATTCCCAGTCGCGGGCGCTCGAACCGAGACCGTGCAGCAGCAGGACCGGCGCGCGCTCGGTGGGACCGGGGTGGTCGTCGTAGACGAGGGTGCAGTCGCGGTGCTGGAAGTCAGGCATCTGCGTTCACTCGGCGGCCGGTTCGGGCGCCGCGAAGGGCGCGTTGAGCGGTACGTTGGCGAACGACTTGAGCATTTCCATGAGGATCTGGCTGGCCGGGCCGAGCGGCTTTTCCTTGTTGGTGTAGAGGTAGAAGCGGCTCTGCCGCACGCCGCCCTGGCTCAGCGGCAGCGGCTTGAGCTGGCCACTCTGCAGTTCGCGCTCGATGATGTGTCGCGGCAGCCAGGCGAAGCCCAGGCCGTTGCCGACGAAGGTCGCCGCGGTAGCCAGGCTGCCCACCGTCCAGCGCTGTTCGGCGCCCAGCCAGCCGTGGTCGCGCGGCTGTAGCCGGCCGCTGTCGCGGATCACCACCTGCATCTGGGTTTCCAGGTCCTGGTGGGTCAGTTCGCGTTGCAGGCGGTGCAGCGGATGGTCGGGGTGGGCCACGGCGACGAACTCGACCACGCTGAGGTCGGCGCCGAGGTGGCCGGGAATGATCAGGCCGCTGATCGCCAGGTCGGCGGCGCCCTGGATCAGCGCTTCCTCGACGCCGGAGAGCACTTCCTCGCGCAGCAGCACGCGACAGCCGCGGCTCTGCGGCATGAAGGCGGACAGCGAGCGGACGATCCGCGCGGTGGGGTAGGCGGCGTCCACCACCAGGCGCACCTCGGGTTCCCAGCCCTGTTCCATGTGGTGCGCCAGTTCCTCCAGTTGCCCGGCCTGCTTGACCAGTTGCCGCGAACGGCGCAGCAATACTTCGCCGGCCTCGGTCAGCACCGCCTTGCGTCCGTCGATGCGCAGCAGCGGCACGCCGAGCTGTTCCTGCATGCGCGCCACGGTATAGCTGATCGACGATTGCGAGCGGTGCAGGGCTTCCGCGGCCTGGGCGAAGCCGCCGTGGTCGACCACCGCCTGCAGGGTCCGCCATTGGTCCAGGGTTACGCGTGGCGCTTTCATTTCCGCCTCCTCGAATGCAGGGATGCCTCGCCGGCGTTTCCGCGGCCGGCAGGCGATGACGAGTGCGCCGGAGGGGCGACTTCGCTTATCGTGTCGTCGGCGTCCTGTACGGGGTAGCTGTCCATTCTCTTGACGTACGGGATGCCGTGGTTTTCAGGGTGTTGCCATTTTTCCATCTGTCGCTACCGGGAGTCCGGCCATGAAAAGGCTTTGCTGTTTCGCACTATCGCTGCTGCCCCTGTCCGCTTTCGCCTATCCGATCGAGGTCGACCCGCAACTCAACGGCACCGAGGTCTCCTACAGCACCCAGGACATCGGGCGCGACATGGGCGCGATCCTTCTCACCAACCTGGGAGGCCAGGCGGCAGAGTGCACGGCGGTGTTCCGCAACGGCCCGGAGACCCCGAAAGTGCGCAAGGGCGTGATCCAGCCCGGGCAGAACAGCAACTTCACCGCGCAGTTCGGCCGCGACATCATCAAGTTGCGGATCAAGCTGACCTGCAAGATCGCGAAATAGAGCGTTCTCTCACCGAAAGACTAGGTGGTGCCTGTTTATAAATCAACCTGGTCGATATTTAACAGCGGTTTTTTCAACTTTTTAATCGATTAATCATTCTCTACCCTCACCTCCATCGTTGTAGCGCAGTGGGTGGAGGTCGAGTCATGTCCCGTGTCCTGGTTATCGAGAGCAGTGCCCGCCAACGGGGCTCGGTTTCCCGCCTGCTGACGGCGGAATTCATCTCCCACTGGAAAATCGCGCATCCCGCTGATCGCTTCCAGGTCCGCGACCTGGCGCGCGAGCCGCTGCCGCACCTCGATGAATTATTGCTGGGAGCCTGGACCACCCCCTGTGATGGCCATAGCGCTGCGGAAAGGCGCGCCCTCGAGCGTTCCAATCGCCTGACCGAGGAGTTGCGGATGGCGGACGTGCTGGTGCTGGCGGCACCGATGTACAACTTCGCCATTCCCAGCAGCCTGAAGAGCTGGTTCGACCATGTGCTGCGCGCCGGCCTGACCTTCCGTTACGCCGAGCAGGGGCCGGAAGGCCTGCTACAGGGCAAGCGCGCCTTCGTTCTCACCGCCCGCGGCGGGATCTACGCCGGCGGTGGTCTCGATCACCAGGAACCCTATCTGCGCCAGGTGCTGGGCTTCGTCGGCATCCACGACGTCACCTTCATCCACGCGGAGGGCATGAACATGGGCCCGGAATTCCGTGAGAAAGGCCTGGCGCGAGCCCGTGAGCGGATGCGGCAGGCGCTGGAAACCGACACCTCCCTTTGCGTCCCTCTGCCAACGCTCCGGTGATTGGACGCAGCACCCGGTCGAACCCCTTCCCCCCGCGTGTTCGACCGGGTTTTTTTATTCCCTGCGGACTTTCGATGGTTGCCGGTGTGACGGTCGGGGCGGATTCAGGCGCGCTCGGGATCGCCTCGTTCGTCGCCGACTGCGGTTTTCCTGCCCCGTGCACCGAGGCGCGCCGACAGCACGATGGCGAGGATGATCAGGGCACCGCCGAGGAACATCCGCGGCCCCGGCGTCTCATGGAACAGCAGCCAGGCGAAGGCGATCCCGTAGACCGGCTCCAGGGCGAATACCAGTGCCGCGGTGCGGGCCTTGACCACCGCCAGGCTGGCCACGAACAGGCTGTGCGCCAGGCCGGTGCAGAAGACGCCCAGCAGGGCCAGCCAGAGCCAGTCGAGAGCGGGTAGCGCCGGTAGTTCGCCGACCGCGAATGGCAGCAGGCACAGGGCGACTACCAGGTTCTGCCAGAGCGCCGCCTGCACCGGGCCGACCTGCCCGCTGTTGCTACGGTTGGCCAGCGACAGCAGGGCGAACAGCAGGCCGGAAAGGATCGCCCAGAGCAGGCCGAGGGTGGCGCCGCTGGCGAGGTCGAAGTTCGGCGTGACCAGCACCAGGCCAAGGCTGACCAGGACCACCAGCAGTCCTTCCGCGAGATGAATGCGCTCGCGGAAGAGCAGCCCTTCGAGGATTACCGTGAAGGCCGGGAAGCTGGCGAAGCCGAGGGTGGCGATGGCCACGCCGGCGGTCTTCACGGCGATGAAGAAACTCACCCAGTGGCCGGCCAGGAGCAGGCCGCAGAGCGCCAGGCGCAGCCATTGCGCGGGTCCCAGGGCGCGCCAGGCCTGGCCCGCGAGGCGGGCGAAGAGGCCGAGGGCGAGCACCGCGAACAGCGCACGACCGAACACGATCACCCCGGGGGAGGCGCTGGCCAGCTTGCCGAACACCCCGGTCAGGCCGAAGAGGAGGGCGCCGCCGTGCAGGGCGGCGAGGGCGGAACGTCGATTCATGGGGATCCTTCAGGCCAGGCGCGCACCGTTGGGCAGGGGCTTGTCGAAGCCGGCCAGGACCACCTTGTCCTCGCTATCGTAGACCCCGGTGACCAGGACCTCCGAGCGCACCCCGGCGATCTGCTTCGGAGCGAAGTTGCAGACGCAGAGGACCTGGCGTCCGACCAGTTGCTCGGCCTGGTAGTGTGCGGTCAGTTGCGCGCTGGAGGTGCGCAGGCCGAGCGGTCCGAGGTCGACCTCGAGGACATAGGCGGGTTTGCGTGCCTTGGGGTTGGGAGCGGCGCTGAGGATGGTGCCGACGCGCAGTTCGACGCGTTCGAAATCCTGCCATTCGATGATGTCCATGCTGACTCCTGTTCTGTCGATGGGCAGAGAGTAAGGAGTCGTGACGGATTTGTCTGTCGTGCGGCTAGCCGGTTTTGTCGCGGGACTCGCGACGCAGTTGTCGCGGGGTGACGCCGAACTCGCGGACCAGCGCTGCGGTGAAGGCGCTCTGCGAGGCGTAGCCGACCCGGGCGGCGATCTCGCCCACCGCCAGGCTGCTCTCCAGCAACAGTTCGTGGGCCTGGTGCAGGCGTCGGCTGCGCGCGTAGTCCATGGGCGTCTGTCCGGTCTCGGCGAGGAACAGGCTGTGGAAGCGCGCCACCGAAAGACCGGCCAGCCGCGCCAGGTCGGCTACCTGTAGCGGATGGGCGGCATGGCGGTCGAGGTAGGCGTCGAGGCTGGCCAGTGGCAGGCGGGGCTGCTGGCGCGGCGGCTGGCGCTCGCTGGCCAGGCTGGCGAGGAGCAGGCCGGCGCCCTGGTGGGCGATCACCGGGTCGTTGATCGGGCCGCTGGCCAGCCAGTTCACCAGTTGGCCCTGGGCGGGCGTCAGCGACAGCGCCTGCGGTCGCTCGAACAGCCGCCTACCGGCTTCGGCGTGTTCGCCCAGGCCCAGCAGCAGGCTGCCGTCGCAGGGCAGGTCGAGGACCAGGCAGCGGCTGCCGGAGGGACTCGAGCAGGCATGCCGGGCTTGCGCCGGAACCACCGCGAAGGTCTGCCGCAACACGCGGCTGCCGCGCCCCTCGACCTCGAAGTCGAGGCAGCCGCTGAGGCCCAGGACCAATTGGGCATGGTCATGGCTGTGGACGATCTGGTCGTGGCTGTAGTGGCGCAGGGAAAGGATCGAACCCATGGCGAAGCTCCCGGAGGCAGGCGCCCAGTCTACCCGCTGGCGCCGGCGACAGACAGTCGCGCCCTGTCACGCAACGGTCGCCGGCCTGTCACAGTCGTTTCACCGGCGCCGTCCAAGATCGGAAAAACACCGTCGGAGACCCGCCGATGAGCACCGCGCAACGCTTCACCTCGAACCGCAAGCAGCGGGTCCGGACCCTGTGGATCTCGGATGTCCACCTGGGGACGCGGGATTGCCAGGCCGAACACCTGGCGGCGTTCCTCAAGCGCTACCACGCCGATCGCATCTACCTGGTGGGCGACATCATCGACGGCTGGAAGCTGCGCGGCGGCATCTACTGGCCGCAGGCGCACACCAACGTGATCCGCCGCCTGCTCACCCTGAGCAAGCGCGGCACCGAGGTGATCTACGTCACCGGCAACCATGACGAATTCCTGCGCCGCTATTCGAGCCTGATCCTCGGCAACATCCGCCTGGTCGACGAGGCGGTGCACAGTACCGCCGACGGCCGCAAGCTGCTGGTGATACACGGCGACCAGTTCGACGTGATCACCCGCTACCACCGCTGGCTGGCGTTCCTCGGCGATTCCGCCTACGAGTTCACCCTGCTCCTCAACCGTTGGCTGAACCACTGGCGGCGGCGCTGGGGCTACGGCTACTGGTCGCTGTCGGCGTACCTCAAGCACAAGGTCAAGACCGCGGTGAACTTCATCAGCGACTTCGAGGAAGCCATCGCCCACGAGTGCCACAAGCGCGGGCTCGACGGGGTGGTCTGCGGGCACATCCACCATGCCGAGATCCGCCGCATCGAGGGCGTCGATTACCTCAACTGCGGCGACTGGGTGGAGTCCTGCACGGCGCTGATCGAACACTGGGACGGCAGCATCCAGCTCTACCGCCTGGCCGAGGAGCAGGCGCGGCTGGCGGCGCAGGCCGCGGCGGTCGAGCCGGCGGCATGAGGCTATTGATCGTCAGCGACGCCTGGTTACCGCAAGTCAACGGAGTCGTCACCAGCCTGCTGGCCCTGCAGCGCGAGCTGGAACTGCTGGGCCACCAGGTACGGGTGCTGTCGCCCGCCGACTTCCGCTGCCTGCCCTGTCCCAGCTATCCGGAAATCCCCCTGGCCTGGAACCTCTGGCGCCTCGGCGGGTTGATCGAGGCCTTCGCCCCGGATGCCGTGCACCTGGCCACCGAGGGGCCGCTCGGCTGGGCCGCGCGGCGCTGGCTGGGCAAGCGCGGCCTGGACTTCACCTCGGCGATCCATACGCGCTTTCCCGAATACCTGCGTGACCGCTGTCCGTGGCTGCCGTTGTCCTGGGGCTATGCCTTCCTGCGCGCCTTCCATCGGCCGAGCCGGGCGGTGCTGGTGAGCACCCCGCGCCTGCGCGACGAGTTCTGCGCCTGGCGCTTCCAGCACCTGCGGCTGTGGCGCAAGGGCGTCGATACCGAACTGTTCCATCCCGCCGAGACACCTCCGGCGAAAGAGCGGCCGCCGGTGTTCCTGTATGTCGGGCGGCTGGCGACGGAAAAGAACCTGGAGGCGTTCCTCGATCTCGAACTGCCGGGCGAAAAATGGCTGGTGGGCGACGGCCCGCAGCGGGCGGCGCTGGAGCAGCGCTATCCACAGGCGCGTTTTCTCGGCTACCGCCATGGCCGCGCGCTGGCCGACGCCTACCGGGCGGCCTCGGTGCTGGTGTTCCCCTCGCTGACCGATACCTATGGCCTGGTGATGCTCGAAGCCCTGGCCTGTGGCGTGCCGGTGGCGGCCTTCGCCGTGCCGGGGCCGCTGGATGTATTGCAGCAGGGCGTGACCGGGGTCATGCACGAGGATCTTGGCGAAGCCTGCCGCCAGGCGCTGGCGCTGGATCGCCAGGCCTGCGGGCGCTGGGCGCGGGAGCAGTCCTGGCGGGTTTCGGCGGAGGAGTTCCTGGCGCTGCAGGCGAGCGGCCCACGGACTGCGCCGGAATGGCGCGACGAACTGCCGGCGGCGTTCGACGAACTTAGAGGATGACCTTGTCGCGCAGGCGTTCGGCGGCCTGTTGCAGGGCCTGGATGACCCGTTCCTTGTCGTAGTTCTGGATGTTGTTGGTGTCCAGGTACATGGAGAAGCCGGGCAATTCGTGCTCGACGTAGCTGGGCGCGGCGCCGAGGTCGCGGCGCGAGTCCACCACCTGGTAGATCTGCACCGGGCGGCTGAAGCCCTTGACCGCGATCTGGCCCTTGTCGCGGCACATGATCACGTCCTTGATCAGCGAGTAGGTCTCGTGGGAAATGAGGATTTCGCCGGCTTCCGAGGCGCTTTCCAGGCGGCTGGCGAGGTTCACTTCGCGGCCGATGATGGTGTAGTCCATGCGCGTGTCGGCGCCGAAGTTGCCCACCGTGCAATAGCCGGTGTTGATGCCCATGCGGATTTCCAGCGGCTTGGTGATGCCCTGGGCCCGCCACTGCTGGCGTAGCACCTTCATGTGCTTGCGCATGGCGATGCCCATCGATACCGCCGCCACCGCGTCCTTCTTCGCGCCCTGGGTGCTGGGGTCGCCGAAGAACACCATGACGCAGTCGCCGACGAACTTGTCGATGGTGCCGCCGTACTTGAGGGCGATCTTCGACATTTCGTTGAGGTAGTTGTTGAGCAGGTCGGTCAGGGCCTCGGCTTCCAGTTCCTCGGATAGCTCGGTGAAGCCGCGGATGTCGGAGAAGAACACGGTGAGCTTCTTGCGCTGGGTTTCCAGGCGCACGCTCTTCTTGCCGCTGAAGATCATTTCCCAGACCTGCGGCGACAGGTACTTGGCCAGGTTGCGCGCGAGCCGCGCGGCCTTTTCCTGCTCGCGGGCGATCTCCTGGCGCACCTGGGCCAGGCGCAGGCCCTGCTGGTGGCCGAAGAAGGCGGTGATGCAGATGTACAGTCCGCAGAACAGGATGCTGACCGCGGCCACCTCGACCGGGGTATTGCCCAGCAGCGGCGGGGCGACGAGCACGGCGACCAGCAGGGCGCTGCTGGCCGATACCAGCAAGGCCATGCCGAGCAGGCGCAGGCCGCCGATGACCAGCGCGGTGAAGCTCAGCACCAGCAGGAACATCAGGCTGGGCACCACGGAGAAGCCGAGCAGCGCCATGCCCAGGCCACAGTGCACGGCGTCGACCGCGAGCAGGGCGCGGGTCACCTTGCGCGGGTCGTGCTGGCGGAAGCGCTGGCCGAGGTGGTACGCCAGGTGCGGGTAGAGCAGCGCATAGGGCACCATCCAGAGGATGCCGTAGCTGAAATACTGGGTGTAGGTTCCCGCCGCGATGCTGGCGCCACAGGCGATATAGGCCAGCACGCGCGAATAGTATTCACGCATGGACGCGACGGACCGGCTCGTCGGCGAGCGGTCGGGGAGGGTAGGCTTCATGCGCTGGAGAGGATCCCTGTGTATTTTCGTCCCGGCTCGGCCTCGTGAGCTTTCCGCCTGGGGAATGGCGGGTGGCCAGGTTGCTGGCGGAATCTTAACCAAGCGTTTGCGCGGCGGCCAGTGACAGCTGATCGATAGTTCAGGAAAGCGCGCCGATCCGGGACCGACGGTCGTCCCGGGGGAGCGACCGGCCCGGGGGCCAGCCGCGCGGATGGGTCAGAAGCGGATGCGGCCGGTGAAAGCGTCCTTGAGCATCACCCAGTCGCCCATGAACGACCACAGCGGGTACTTGAAGGTGGCCGGGCGGTTCTTCTCGAAGACGAAGTGGCCGACCCAGGCGAAGCCGTAGCCCACCAGCGGCAGCGCCAGCAGCCATAGCCACTGCTGGCTGGCCACGGCGTGGAAGAGCACCGCCAGCACCAGCAGGCTGCCGACGTAGTGCAGGCGGCGGCACACCGCGTTGCTGTGTTCCTGCAGGTAGTAGGGGTAGAACTCGGCGAAACTGTGGAAACGCTCGTCGTCAGGGCTGCTCATGGAATGCCTCCTCTCGTTGTGTCCGCGCAGTGTAGTGCGGGCCGCACGATGTCGCGGATGACATACAGGGCCAGTTTAGTATCCTTGGGCCGCCAGGCCGGACGACGGTCGGCGTGCCTCCCGCCAGAACAAGAAGAGACCGATGCCGGAACGTACAACCTTGTCCAGCTGGGTCCAGGGCATCGTCCTCGCCCTGGAGCTGGAAGGCCTAGACGGACGCCAGCTGTTCGCCGAGCTGGGCCTCGACTACCAGGCCTTGCAGGACCCCGACGCGCGCTTCCCGCAGGACGCCATGAGCCGTCTGTGGCAGCGTGCGGTGGCGCTCAGCGGCAACCCGGCGATCGCCCTGAACATCGCCCGGGTCCGGCGCCCGGCTTTCCACGTCGTCGGCTATGCGCTGATGTCGAGCCGCAACCTGGCGGAAGGCTTCGCGCGCCTGGAGCGCTACCAGCGGATCATCGCGGAAGCGTCCGACCTGACTTTCCGCCGCACGCCGCAGGGCTATCGAATCGGCGTCACGGTGCATGGCGATCGCCTGCCGGCGCCACCGCAGAGTGCCGAATGCTCGCTGGCCTACCTGGTGGACATGGTCCGCTGGATCACCGGCCGGTCGCTGGACCCGCTGGCGGTGGAACTGCCCGGCGCGCCCCGCGAGCCGCTGGCACCCTATGTCGAGCTGTTCCGCGCGCCGCTGCGCTTTCACGCCGAGGAGTTCGCGCTGGTGTTTTCCCGCGTCGACCTCGAGACGCCGCTACCCTCGGCCAACGAGGCGCTGGCCCAGTTGCACGATCGCTTCGCCGGCGAATACCTGGCGCGTTTCAGTACCAGCCGCATTACCCATCTGACCCGGCAGACCTTGTGCCGGCTGCTGCCGCAGGGAGAACCCAAGCGCGAACGGGTGGCCCAGGCGCTGCACCTGTCGCAGCGCACCTTGCAACGGCGCCTCCAGGAAGAAGGCACCAGCTACCAGCAACTGCTCGACGACACGCGCCGGGATATGGCCGAACAGTATCTCCAGCAGCCCGGCCTGACCTTGCTGGAAGTCGCCTACCTGCTGGGTTTCGCCGATCCGAGCAATTTCTTCCGGGCATTCCGCCGCTGGTTCGGCTGCACGCCCAACGAATACCGGGCGCGCCGCCAGGAGCGCCCGGGCTAGTCGCCAGGCCAGGCGGGACGCTTCAGGGCTGCACGGCGGGTTGCGCCGAGGCCTGGCGTAGGGTCCAGTCGAGAACCTGGGCCGACAGCGTATCGCCGGCCTTGCCGAAGGCGCTGACCACCGCCGCGACCTTCTTGCCATCCACCGGCTGGCTGACCTCGAAACGCCGGCTGGCGACCACGCGCTTGTCGTCGGTACGCACCAGGCGCGCGTCGTAGCGGATCAGCGCGCTGGCCTGGCCGTTCGGGTACTCGGTCTGGAAGGCGCGAAGGTCGCCGCCCAGTTCGAAATCGGCCTGCAGGTTGCTGTCGTCGCTGCTCAGGCCGCGGACCCGGCCGTCGGCCTGGAACGCCTGCATCAGACGATCGCGCAGCAGCGACGGCGCCGGATCGCTCCAGCGCGCGCCCTGGTACACGCTGATTTCGTCGCCGTGCGGGCGCACCGCGATGCGCGGGCTCTCCAGCACCAGGCTGGTACGCGGCCGGGCGATCCGCAGCGACCAGTCGACCGGCCGCGCGGCGGCGCTGGCCGGAGGGTTGTGCACCGGTAGCAGGTAGACCTGGAGGACCTGCGCCTCCGGCAGGATCGAGCAGGCGCCGAGGGTGGCGAGCGCGGCCAGGCCGGCGGCCAGGGACAGGCGACGCAGCGGGCGAAGGGCGAGCCTCATGGGGTGAACTCCTTGGTTTTTTCCCGGCCCAGCAGGTAGTTCGCCGGGTTCTCTTCCAGGCGCCGGCTGATTCCGCGCAGTGCCGCCAGGGTATCGCGCAGTTCGCTGACCGCCGGGCCCAGCTCGGCGAGTCCCTGGATGCCGCCGTCCAGCGAGTGGCGATTCTCGCTGATCAACTGGTCGAGGGTGGCGCTGGTGCGCTCCAGCGAAGCCATGGTCTTGTTGGCGTTTTCCAGCATCCCCTTGCCTTGCTCGTTGAGCAGGCCGTTGGCGCTGCGCATCAACTCGCTGGCCTGGGCCAGGGCGGCGTTGGCCTGCCTGCTCGCCTGGGCCAACTGCTGCATCACCGCGCTGACGTTCTCGCGCTCGGCGGAGAGCGCGCCGGTGGCCTGGTCGAGATGGTCGAGGGTGCGGCTGATGCGCGCTGTGTTTTCCTCGGAGAGCAGGTTGCTGAAGCGCGCGATGAGCTGGTTGATGTTGCCCATCAGGTCTTCGCCGTTGCTCAGTAACTGGGTCAGCGGCGAGGGCGTGGCGACGATCACCGGGATCTTCCCGTCCTTGCCCTCCAGCATCGGGCTGGCGGGCGTGCCGCTGCTGAGCTGGATGATCGAGGTGCCGGTGATCCCGGTGAGCGCCAGCTTGGCGGTGGTGTCCTGCTTGATCGGCGCGCTGGCCACCACGCGGATGCGTGCCCAGACCTTGCGCGGGTCCTTCGGATCGAGGCGGAGGAAGGCCACGTCGCCGACCTTGATCCCGCTGTACTGCACCGAGCTGCCCTGGGAAAGGCCACTGACCGCTTCGTTGAAGACGATGTCGTAGTAGTTGAACTTGCCCTCCGAGCCGGACTTGGCCAGCCACAGGCCGAAGAGCAGGGCGGCGCCGATCACGATCACGCTGAACAGGCCGATCAACACATGGTGGGCTCGGGTTTCCATCTCAGTGATTCTCCGGCACGGCGGCGGCTTGGTGGGCGGCGCGCCCGCGCGGCCCGTGGAAGTATTCGCGGACCCAGGCGTCGTCGGTGGCGGCGACCCGTTCCAGGGTATCGACCACCAGGACCTTCTTCTGCGACAGCACGGCGACCCGGTCGCAGATGGTGTACAGGGTGTCCAGGTCATGGGTGACCAGGAACACGGTCAGGCCGAGGGCGTCGCGCAGGGTACGGATCAGGTTGTCGAAGGCCGCCGCGCCGATCGGGTCGAGGCCGGCGGTGGGCTCGTCGAGGAACAGGATGTCCGGGTCCAGCGCCAGGGCGCGGGCCAGGGCGGCGCGCTTGATCATGCCGCCGGAAAGCGAGGCCGGATACTTGTCGCCGGCGTTGGCCGGTAGCCCGGCCAGGGCCAGCTTGACCTGGGCCAGGTGCTCGGCGTCGGCGCGCGGCAGGCCGGCGTTCTCGATCAGCGGCAGGGCGACGTTCTCCACCACGGTAAGCGAGGAAAACAGCGCGCCCTGCTGGAACAGCACGCCGAAGCGCCGTTCGACCAGGGAGCGGCGCTCCTCCGGCAGTTGCAGCAGGTCTTCGCCGAACACCCGCACGCTGCCGGAGGTCGGCCGGCGCAGGCCGACGATACTGCGCAGCAGCACCGACTTGCCGGTGCCGGAGCCGCCGACCACGCCGAGGATCTCGCCGCGACGGACGTCGAGGTCGAGGTGCTCGTGGACCGCCTGGGCGCCGAAACGGTTACACAGGTCGCGGACCTGGATGATCGCCTGCGGGTTGTCCTGGCTCACCAGCCCATCTCCATGAAGAACAGCGCGGCGAGGGCGTCGAGCAGGATCACCACGAAGATCGAGTGGACCACGCTGGTGGTGGTGTGCTCGCCCACCGACTGGGCGCTGCCGCTGACCTTGAAGCCTTCCAGGCAGCCGATCACGGCGATCAGGAAGGCAAACAGCGGGGCCTTGCTGATACCGACCAGGAAATGCTGTACGCCGATTCCGTCCTCCATGATCGACAGGAACATCGCCGGCGGGATGTCCAGGGTCCAGGCGCAGACGGTCATGCCGCCGACGATGCCGCAGAGCATGCCGACGAAGGTCAGCATCGGCAGCGATACCAGCAGCGCCAGCACCCGCGGCAGCACCAGCAGCTCGATGGGGTTGAGGCCGAGGGCGCGGATCGCGTCGATCTCCTCGTTGGCCTTCATCGAACCGATCTGCGCGGTGAAGGCGCTGGCGGTACGGCCGGCCATGAGGATCGCGGTGAGCAGCACGGCGAACTCGCGGAGGAAGGAGAACACCACCAGGTTGACCGTGTAGATGGTCGCGCCGAAGTTGGCCAGCACCGTGGCGCCGAGGAAGGCGATCACCGCGCCGACCAGGAAGGTCAGCAGGGCGATGATCGGCACCGCGTCCAGGCCGCTCTTCTCGATGTTCGCCACCAGCGGCGTGACCCGCCAACTGGCCGGGCGGACCAGGCTGCGGAACAGGGTCTCCAGGGTCAGGCCGATGAAGCCGAGGAGTGCCTTGAGGTGCAGCCAGAAGGTCTCCATGGCACAACCGATGCGAGCCAGCAGTTCGATGGCGGTGGTCGGCGGCTTGGGTTTCTCCGGCTCGCAGAAGTCGTGCAGGGCGTGGCCGACGGTCTTCAGCAGGGCCTGGCGCTCGCGCGGCAGGCCGGGCTCCAGCTCGGCGAGGTCGGCCAGGCGCTCGGCGCCGAGCAATTCGGCGAGCAGGGCGGCGCCGGCGGTATCCAGGGCGCCCAGTTGGCTCAGGTCGAAGCTGGCGTTGCCCGCCACTTCGCTGCGCAGGCGCGTCACCTCGCGCTCCAGAGCCGTGTAGTGGGCGAGCGTCCAATCACCTATGGCTCTGACGCGGGCGGGCTGGGTGGAGCTATCCAGGCTCACGTGGCCGGGTTGCGGCTGTGTCGTCATGGTGCAGAAGCTTACACCGGCTTTTCAGTCCCTGAGTAGAGCCATTGCAGACAGGCCCGTGAGCGCTCAGTGGCGCCAGAACGCCGGGGTCAGCAGGACCAGCACGGTGATGATCTCCAGGCGGCCGAGCAGCATGCCGGCGGCCAGCAGCCACTTGGCGGCGTCCGGCAGGCTGGCGAAGTTGCCCGAGGGGCCGATGATGGGGCCCATCCCCGGGCCTACGCCGGCCACGGTGCTGGCGGCGCCGGTGAGGGCGGTCATCCAGTCCAGGCCGATCAGCGACAGGCAGAGGGCGAGCAGACAGACGACGATGGCGAAGAAGAACGAGAAGGTCAGGATCGAGCGGACGATTTCCTCGTCCAGGCGATGGCCGTTGTAGTTCTGCTTGAGCACCGCGCGCGGGTGGATCAACTGGTAGAGGTTGGCCTTGAGCAGGGTGTAGGCGACCTGGAAGCGGAAGATCTTGATGCCGCCGGCGGTAGAGCCGGAGCAACCGCCGATGAAGCCGAGGTAGAAGAACAGCATGATCGAGAAGTGCCCCCACATGCTGTAGTCGCCGAGGGCGAAGCCGGTGGTGGTGACCACCGAGGTGACGTTCACTGCGACGATGCGGAAAGCATCCATCCAAGGCAGCTTGGAGGTTACCGCGTACCAGGTGCCCATCAGCAGCCAGGTCACCAGCAGCAGGCCGAGCAGGCCGCGGACCTGCTGGTCCTTGATCAGCGCCTTGCGGTGTCCGCGCAGGGTGGCGACGTAGAGCGCGAACGGAAGGCTGCCGAGGATCATCACCACTACCGCGGTCCAGTGCACCGCTGGCTGCTTCCACTTGGCCAGGGATTGGTCGGAGGTGGAGAAACCGCCGGTGGAAATCGCCGACATGGCGTGGTTGACCGCGTCGAACGGGCTCATGCCCGCGCCCCAGAAGGCCAGGGTGCCGAGCAGGGTGATGCCGACATAGGTGGCGACGATGTACTTGGCGACCATGTGCGAGCGTGGCAGGACCTTTTCCGAGCGGTCCGAGGATTCGGTCTGGAACAGGCGCATGCCGCCGATCCGCAGCATCGGCAGGATCGCCACGGCCATGGCGATGAAGCCGATGCCGCCCAGCCAGTGCAGCAGAGAGCGCCAGATGAGGATGCCCGGGGACATGTCGTCCAGCCCGCTGAGCACGGTGGAGCCGGTGGCGGTGATTCCCGACATGCTTTCGAAGAAGGCATCGGTGTAGCTGATGTGCTGCTGCAGGACGAACGGCAGGGCGGCGAAGATGCATACCAGCACCCAGCTCGATACGGTGAGCATGTACATGTCCCGCGGGCGCAGGTGGACATGCTCGGGACGTCCCGGCAGGACCAGGCCGAGGCCGGTGACGAAGGTGGCGACGCTGGACCAGATGAATGCCTGGATGCCTTCGGTACGGTCGAAGGCGAGCATGGTCAGGATCGGGACCAGCATGCTGGCGGCCAGAGTGATCAGGAAGATGCCGATGATGAAACCGAGGATACGTAGGGTCGGCAAGGCCATGGATCGTGGGGCTCTGGGCTGTGGCGGACCGGCCATTCTACCAGCCGTCCGCGGAGAGTAAATCTGCCGCTGCACCCCTCTTCACAGCTGCCGCGAAATCGCTAGAATCTCGCTTCGCCCGCCGGCGCTCGCCGGTTTCTCTGGTGTTCTGCCAACCATGTCCACTGACAATCCGTGTCTTACCTGCGGCGCCTGCTGTGCGCATTTTCGTGTGTCTTTCTATTGGGGCGAGTGCCGTTCCGCAGGTGGCGTCGTACCCGACGAACTGACCGTCCGCATCAGCCCGCAGATGGTTGCCATGAGCGGTACCGAGAACAAGCCGGCACGCTGCGTCGGGCTGCTCGGTGAGGTCGGTTGCGGCGTTCGCTGCACCGTCTACGAGCAGCGCTCGAGTACCTGCCGCGAGTTCGAGGCGGCCTGGGCCAACGGCCAGCCCAACCCGGCCTGCGATGCCGCGCGCGCCGCCTACGGCCTGCCGCCGCTGACCCCGCCGCTGCAGCCGCACCTGGCGCCGGGACGGGTCGCCTGAGAGCGGGCGTGAGCCTGGCGATTGCGTCTACAATGGCGATTTCGTTTCTGACAGGAGTTCGCCCATGGAGGCTCTCGACGCCTTGCTCACTCGCGTTTCCCACGCCCGCCTGAGCGATCCCGCGCCCTCGCCGGAGCAGCTCGACCGGCTGTTCCGGGTCGCCTTGCGTGCCCCGGACCACGGGCAACTGCGGCCCTGGCGCTTCATCCTGGTAGAGGGCGAAGGCCGCCGGGCCCTGGGCGACCTCTACGCCCGCGCCCTGGCGAGCCGCCAGCCGGACGCCGCCGAGGAAGCGCTGGCCAAGGCCCGCAACATGCCGCTGCGCGCACCGCTGCTGGTCGTGGCGGTCGCTTGCCTGCAGGACCACCCGAAGGTGCCGCACGCTGAGCAACTGCTGGCTGCCGGCTGCGCCGCCCACGGCCTGGTGCTGGGCGCCTATGCCCAGGGACTGGGGGCGATGTGGCGGACCGGCGAGATGGCCACCGATCCGGTGGTGCACGCCGGCCTGGGGCTCGGCGAGCAGGAGCGGATCATCGGCTTCGTCTACCTGGGTACGCCGATGGGCGAGTTGCGCACGCCGGCGGAACTCGACCCGACGGCCTTCGTCAGCGCCTGGCCGGGCTGAGCGGCAACAGCAGGCGTACGCACCAATACGCGCCCTGGGCGTGCCAGAGCAGTCGTCCGCCCTGCCAGCCGGCCAGTCGTCGGGCGGCTTCCACGGCCGCCGGCAGCCAGCGCCGGCCTTCTTCCGCCTGGCCGAGGATGTCCAGGCGCAGCCGGCCGTGGCGTGCGTCCAGCGCCGGATTCAGTGTGATGCGCTGCCACGGGCGGGCCTGCGCGGCGCCGCCGAGCAGGCCGTAGAGCGCCTCGTGCAAGGCCGGGCGCCAGCTTTCCAGCGGCCAGGTGCCGCGTTCCGGCAGGTTCAGGTCGAGGCGCGCCCAGCGATGCCGCAGTTGCTGGGCGACCTGTCCCAGCTCGACCGCCAGGACCAGCGATTGCGGTTCGTCGCCGGGAGGTTCCGGCGGCGGCGCGATGGCCTGGGCGAGCGGGCGTTCATCGAGGAACAACGAAGCGGGAAGAGTCATGCCGGATGCTCCTGGGGAATTGTTCATCTGGGCGCGGCGTCATTCGGTCGCCTTGCGCCGTAGCGGCAGGCTGAGGGTGGCGATGAAGCCGCCGTCGGGATGGTTGCCCAGGCGCAGGTGCCCGCCGTGGCGCTCGATGGCGCGGCGGGCGATGGCCAGGCCCAGGCCGTGTCCCGGGCTGCTCTGGTTGGGTGCGCGGAAGAACGGCTCGCCCAACTGCTCCTGCAGTTCGACGGCGATGCCCGGCCCATGGTCGCGGACGCTCAGGCGCAGGTAGTCGCCGGCGCTGCTGGCACGCACCTCCAGGGGTTGGCCGACGGGGTTGAAGCGCACGGCGTTGCGCAGCAGGTTGTCTACCGCGCGTTCGAACATGTCCGGCCAGCCGTCGATGCTCAGGTCAGGCGCCACCTCCAGGCGGATATCCTGTTCCGGAGCCAGCAGCAGGGCGTCTTCGCGCAGCCGCTGGAGCAGCGGTAGCAGGGCGATCCGTTGGCTCGCGCCGGGTTCGGCGTCGAGCCGGGCGAGGGCGAGAATCTCGCCGATCAGCGCTTCCAGGCGGTCGCATTCCTGTTCCAGGCGCGGCCACATCTGCGCCCGCGCTTCCGGTTCGGCGCGTTCGGCCAGGGCCAGGGCGATGCGCAGGCGAGCCAGCGGCGAGCGCAGTTCGTGGGATACGTCGCGGAGCAACTGACGCTGGCTGCCGATCAGGCTTTGCAGGCGTTCGCCCATGCGGTTGAAATCGCGCGCCAGGGTGCCCAGTTCATCGCCGCGCCGCGCCAGGCGGGCCAGGCTGTCCTTCTGGTAGGCGGTCTGGCCGAGGTCGTGCACGGCGCGCCGCAGACGGTTCAGCGGACGGGTGATGGACAGCGTCAGCAGCAGGCTGAACAGGGTCAGCACCACCAGTGCGATGCCCAGCGCGCTGAGCGGCCAGAGCAGGCTGCCGCGGTGCCAGGCCTCCAGCTCCGGGTGCGGGATGCGGTAGATGAACAGATAGGTATGGTTGCTCTGCGGGCTGACGTATTCCTGGCTCAGCTGGCGCCAGGGGAAGCGCGGCAGGTTGCGGTCGCTGGTGCGCGGCGGGCGGTGGTGGGGGCGCGGCAGGTAGGTGCCGTCGACCAGGCGCTGGCCGCTTTCATCGAGCACCTGGATGGAAATCCCGTAGTCGCGACGGCGTTGCTCCAGCAAGCCCTGGGCCGCGTAGCTGCCCTGTTCTTCGTAGAGGGCGGTCCACTGCTCGGCGAGATCCTTCAGGCCAGGATGGCGGGCGATGATCCAGGTGTCCTGGTTCAGCGCACGACCCAGCAGGATGGACAGCCCGGCGACCAGCAGCAGGGCCAGCCAGAAGGCGGCGAGGATTCGCCAGAAGAGTGAACGCATGGTTTTCCTGTTGAATCGCATGTCGGGCCGGCCGCGAGGGTAAACCCCTAGGATATGCGATTCCGGCTGGTCGGAAGACCGCTACCGGAGGACCCGGTAGCGGTGGCTCGGACGTCAGTTGGACTTCTTGTCGGCCTTCCATTGCTGGAATTCGGCCCACTCTGCCTTGCGCTGCTCGCGCTTCTTCTGCAGTTCGTCGAACTTCTTCTGCTGCTCGGGGGTGAGCAGGGCGCGGATGTCCTTCTGGGTCTTCTCGTGGCTGGCCTTGAGTTCGTCCTTCAGGGCCTTCTGCTCGGCCGCCGGCAGCTTGGCCAGGTAGCGCTGGGTGATCTCGTGGCGGGCCTTCATTTGTTCGCCCATCAGTTTGCCCATCTGCTGGCGCTGTTCGCGGGTCAGGTCCAGTTCCTTCATCGGGCCGCCATGCCGGGGACCGTGCTGGCCCATCATGTGGCCGCCTTCCATCGGCGGGGGTGGCAGGTCGTTGGCGGCGGGCGCGGCCATGGCGAAGGTCGGCAGGGCGGCGGCGATGAACAGGGCGGTTAGCGTCTTGCGCATGGTGTTTCTCCTTTCTGGGTCCGGCCATTTACCGGATGAGCCCAGTCTAGGGAGGTCAAGGTCAAGCGCGGTCAGCCCTGGGTAAAGCTTGGGTAAAGACCTTGTGTCGGCGGGCTGACGAAACCCGCTCAGTGGCTGTAGTAGTAGCCGCGGCCGCGCAGGGCGAGGATGCGCGGGCTGCCGTCGGGGTGGCTGCCGAGCTTCTTGCGCAGGTTGCTGACGTGCATGTCCAGGCTGCGGTCGTAGAGGGTCAGCTTGCGGCCCAGCGCCAGTTGCGCCAGGGCCTGCTTGTCCAGCGGCTCGCCGGGCTGGCGCAGGAGCGCTTCGAGGATGCGGCTTTCGGAAAGGGTCAGGCTGATCTCCTGGCCGTCGATCTGCGCCACGCCGCGCGTCAGGTTCAGCGACAGGTCGCCCAGTTGCATCTGCGCGCTGGGTTGCGCCGGGTGGGTTCGCCGCAGCACGGCGCGCAGCCGTGCGGTGAGTTCGCGCGGGTCGCAGGGCTTGGCCAGGTAGTCGTCGGCGCCCAGTTCCAGACCGAGGATGCGGTCCAGCGGCTCGCCGCGGGCGGACAGCATCAGCACCGGCAGGTCGGGATGGTCGCCGCGCAGTTGCTTGAGCAGTTCCAGGCCGCTACCGTCCGGCAGCATCACGTCGAGCACCACGGCATCCGGTGTCTGCTCGGCGAGGGCGCGACGGGCCTGGGCGCCGTCGTGGCTGGCACGCACGGAGAAACCTTCCTGGACCAGCCAGGTACCGAGCAGCTCGCAGAGCTCCCGGTCATCGTCGATCAACAGCAGTTCGCTCATCGAGTGTCGCTCAATTGATCCATTCGCGTCGCTGTCGCCGGCGGCCGCGGCTCAGGGCACCGAGGACGAACGCGAGCAGGGCCGTGGCGGCGCCGGCGACATACCAGGTCTGCTCTTCCGTGAGCAGCGGCGGTTGCCGCTGCGCCTGGGCCGCCTGCAGCTGCTCGCGCAACTGGCGGTTCTCCTGGCGCATACGACTGACCAGTTCGTCGCGCTGGCGTTCCGTTTCCACCAGGCGGCGCTCCAGTTCGGCGGTAGCCTGCGTAATGGAAGGTTGCGCGGCTGGAATCGGTGCCGGCGCGGGTTCCTCGGCCAGGGCCAGGGAAGCTCCCAGGCTCAGCAGCAGGCAATGGGCAGCGGATGGACGCATCATGACTCCTTGTACCGATGAAGCGACGGATTGCACTGTCTTCCGGTTCGCCCTTCCGGCTTGGCGAAAGCGCCGGGCCGGCCTGGTTGCGCTGCGGCGGGCACCGGAAAGCGGCGTCCGGTGCGAAAACGTTTGCCGGGAGGGCGACCGGGCCGGCCGCCGGTACCCGGCGACTGCCTCAGGGCAGGACTTTCTTGAACGGCTTGACCACCACCTCGGCGTACACCCCGGCGGCCCGGTAGGGATCGGCCTCGGCCCAGCTCTGCGCCGCGGCCAGCGAATCGAATTCGGCGACGATCAGGCTGCCGGTGAAGCCGGCGGCGCCCGGGTCGTTGCTGTCGATCGCCGGGTGCGGGCCGGCGAGTACCAGGCGGCCTTCTTCCTTCAGCTGTTCGAGACGGGCCAGGTGGGCCGGGCGGCTGGCCAGGCGGCGTTCCTGGGAAGCGGGGATGTCACGGGCGATGATCGCGTAGAGCATGTCAGTCCTTGGGCTTTTCGCCGGTATCGGCGTCGTGCAGGTGGCGAGCCAGGAACAGGCCCTGGCCGATCAGGAACAGCAAGGTCATGCCGAGGCTGCCGAACACCTTGAAGTCCACCCAGAAGTTCGGATAGGTGAAGACCACGTACAGGTTGGCGAAGCCGCACACCAGGAAGAACACCACCCAGGCGATGTTCAGGCGCACCCAGAGGCCCTGCGGCAACTGGATGGCATGGCCCATGATGCGCTGGATCATCGGCTTGTCGCCGATGAAGTGACTGCCGGCGAAGGCCAGGGCGAACAGCCAGTTGACCAGCGGCGCCTTCCATTTGAGGAAGGTGTCCTCGTGGAAGGCCAGGGTCAGGCCGCCGAGGACCAGGCAGGCGCCGAGGGTGAACCACTGGCTCTTTTCCAGGTGGCGGTGCTTGAGCCAGAGGGCGCCGTAGACGATCACCGAGGCGAGGATCAGGGTCGCGGTCGCGCCGTAGATGCCACTCAGATTGAACCCGGCGAACTCGACGTTCTGAGGGTCTATCTTGTAGACGATGAAGAACAGGATCAGTGGGATGAAATCGATGAATTGCTTCATGGTGGCAGTCAGGACACGGTTGAAACGGCATAATAGCAACCTCTGGATGTTCTGAAACAGTCATCCTGTCTTTCCGAATGCGTCAGGCCTGTGCCGCAGGCGCATTCGCCAGGTGGAGCAGGCTCCCCGGACCCATGAACGGTACGTCTCGATACCGCGAGGCAGCGAATCGGCGTTGCTTCATCACCATTCTTCACTGGAATCAGGATTCAGCCATGCGTGTCGATCTGCATTGCCACAGTACCGCCTCCGATGGCGTGCTCGCGCCCGCCGCCCTGGTGCAGCGGGCCCACGAGAAAGGCGTCGGGCTGCTGGCGCTGACCGACCACGACACCCTGGAAGGCCTGCCGGAAGCCCACCAGGCGGCCGCTCGACTCGGTATCGAACTGGTCAACGGTATCGAGCTGTCCTGCACCTGGGGCGGTGCCACCATTCATGTGCTGGGCTACGGTTTCGACCTCGACGCCGCTCCCCTGCGCCAGGCGACCGAAGCCCTGCACCGGGGCCGCTGGGCGCGCGCCGAGGAAATCGACCGGCGGCTTGCGGCCAAGGGTATGCCCGGTGCGCTGGAGGGCGCGCGGGCGATCCAGCGGGCCCTGGGCGACAGCGGCAACGCGCCGGCGCGGCCGCATTTCGCCGAGTTCCTGGTCCAGGGCGGCTGGGTCAAGGATCGCGCCGACGCGTTCCGCAAGTGGCTGGGGGCCGGCAAGCTGGGAGACGTCAAGCAGCACTGGCCGACCCTGGAGGAAGTGGTCGGCTGCCTGCGCGAGGCGCGCGCCTGGATCAGCCTGGCGCACCCGTATCATTATGATTTCACCCGGACCAAGCGCCGGCGCCTGGTCGCCGACTTTCTCCAGGCCGGCGGACACGCCATCGAGGTGGTCAATGGCGTGCAGCCGGCCGAACAGGTCGGTACCCTGTCGATCCTGGCCCGCGAGTTCGGCCTGATGGTCACCGCCGGCAGCGATTTCCACGCGCCGGGCGACTGGTCCGAACTGGGCATGTACCGTGCGGTTCCAGAGGACCTTCCGGCCATGTGGCCGCGTTTCGCCAGGCATTTTCGCGATACCGAACGTCATTCCGAAGCCAAGGGGGCCGAATGAGCCAGTTCTTCCAGATCCATCCGGAAAATCCCCAGCCGCGGCTGGTCAAGCAGGCGGTGGAAATTGTCCGCCAGGGTGGGGTGATCGTCTATCCCACCGACTCGTCCTATGCCCTGGGCTGCCGCATCGGCGAAAAGACCGCGGTGGATCGCATCCGCCGCATCCGCCAACTGGACGACAAGCACAACTTCACCCTGGTCTGCCGCGACCTTTCCGAGCTGGGCGTCTATGCCAAGGTCGACACCGGCCTGTTCCGCCTGCTCAAGGCGCACACCCCCGGTCCCTACACCTTCATCCTCAGCGCCACCCGCGAGGTGCCGCGCATGCTCCTGCACCCCAAGCGCCGCACCATCGGCCTGCGCGTGCCGAACTGTCCGATCGCCCGGGCGCTGCTGGAGGAACTGGGCGAACCGCTGATGAGCGTGAGCCTGATCATGCCCGGCAGAGGCGAGCCACTGAACGATCCCTATGAAATGCGCCAGGTACTGGAACACCAGGTCGACCTGATCGTGGACGGGGGCTATGGCGGCGGCGAGGCCTCCACCGTGATCAGCCTGACCGACACCGATCCCGAAGTGATCCGCGTGGGTTGCGGCGATCCGGCGCCGTTCATGCAGCCGGCCTGAGCGCCGCCCGAATCCGCCCACCACGAGCCTAGCGATGCAGGACGATAACCCGGCCAACGCCGACACCCCTCCAGCCGAACCCGCCGCCGAGCGGGTGCCGCTGCAACTGGCGCTGGTCTACGGCGAGGCGGTCACCGAGCTGCCGCAGGACCTCTATATCCCGCCGGACGCGCTGGAGGTCTTCCTCGAGGCCTTCGAGGGCCCGCTCGACCTGCTGCTATACCTGATCCGCAAGCAGAACATCGACATCCTGGATATCCCGGTGGCGGAAATCACCCGCCAGTACATGGGCTATGTCGAGCTGATGAAGGCGGTGCGCCTGGAGCTGGCCGCCGAGTACCTGGTGATGGCGGCGATGCTGGCGGAGATCAAGTCGCGCATGTTGCTGCCGCGCTCGGCGGAAGCCGAGGAGGAAGAGGAAGATCCACGGGCCGAGCTGATCCGCCGCCTGCAGGAGTACGAACGGTTCAAGAAGGCCGCCGAAGACCTCGACGAACTGCCCCGGGTCGGCCGCGACGTGCTGGTGCCGGCGGTGGCTGCTCCCGAGGCGCGGGCGCGCAAGCTGCTGCCGGAGCTGGCGCTGCAGGAGCTGATGCTGGTGATGGGCGAGATGCTGCGCCGCGCCGACCTGTTCGAGAGCCACCAGGTGACCCGCGAGGTACTGTCCACCCGCGAACGCATGAGCGAAGTGCTGGAGCGCCTGAAAGGCGGCGCCTTCGTGCCCTTCATCCAGTTGTTCACCCTGGAGGAGGGCAAGCTCGGCGTGGTGGTCACCTTCATGGCGATCCTCGAACTGGTCAAGGAGCAGATGGTGGAACTGGTGCAGAACGAGGCTTTCGGCGCCATCCATGTGCGCCTGCGGATAGCCCGCGAAGCGGAGGAAGGCGAAACCCTGGAGGAAGCCCTGGAAGACGATTTCGAGTGAGCGCGCCGCGCCGCTGGCCGTTCGTCCCCCTGCGGACGGTCGCCTTTTCCGAGCTTCCGGCTTCGCTCCCTGCCGTGGCCTGTTAAGCTGCATGCCCGATTCCGCTATCTTTCCCTCTTCCTGGCTCCGGTATCCGTTGCGACGATGAACCTGTCCGATCCCCACGAACTCGCCACTCTGCTCGAAGGCATCCTCCTCGCGGCCGGCAAGCCGCTGTCGCTGGAACGCCTGGCCGAGCTGTTCGACGAGGCAGAGCGGCCGGAGCCGGGGCAGTTCCGCGACGCCCTGGCGATCCTGGCACTGTCCTGCGCAGGGCGCTCCTTCGAGCTGAAGGAAGTCGCGTCCGGGTATCGCCTGCAGATTCGCGAGCGTTTCTCGCCGTGGGTCGGCCGCCTCTGGGAGGAGCGTCCGCAGCGCTATTCGCGCGCGCTGCTGGAAACCCTGGTGCTGATCGCCTACCGCCAGCCGATCACCCGTGGCGAGATCGAGGAGATCCGCGGCGTGGCGGTGAACACCCAGATCGTCAAGACGCTGATGGAGCGGGAGTGGATCCGCATCGTTGGCTACCGCGAGGTGCCGGGGCGCCCGGCGATGCTGGCGACTACCAAGGCGTTCCTCGATTATTTCAACCTGAAGAGCCTCGACGAGCTGCCGCCGCTGTCGGCGCTGCGCGAGATGGAGCCCGAGCCGGAACCGCCGGTCGAAGTGGCGCCCGCGGCGCAGCCGCCGCGCGACGATCTCGACGAGGATGCGATTCCTGCCTCGATCCAGGCCCTGGCCGATCGCGCCATCGCCGAGGCCGGGGAAAGCCTCGAGGAGATCGAGGGGGAGGCCGGCGAGCCGGAGAAGCCGCGCGAGGAAACCAGCTTCCGCAGCCTGCTGCTGGAACTGGACGAGATGGAGCAGGGCCTGAAGACCGACTTCGACGACCTGCTCGACCCTCCGGAGCCCTCGGAGCAGGGCGACGAGTCCGCCGAGCCAGCGGCTGGGCCGATTCCCGTGGTCGCGGAGCAAGCCGTCGAGCCTGCCGTCGCGGAGGCTGTCGCGGGCGCCGATCCCGATGACGAGGAGCGCGCTCTGGCGGAGGCCATGCGCGAGGAGCGCGAGGCACTGGACGCCGACGACGACTGGCCGCGCCGCTGACCGTCGTTCCACCCTGTAGAATTCATCCGGCCGCGCCGGCGAGGCCGGCCCGCTCCGTTTCATCGACCCTGGAACCCGCCCATGAAAGAGACCCTGAACGAACTGATCACCCTCATCAGCACCGGCTGCATGGGCGCCGAGGAGATCCGGCGGATCGCCGACGAGGCGGCCCAGGCCTATGCCGATCCGGCAGGGTTCCTCGCCGCCAACCCGGATATCAACTACGACGACAGCTTCCCGATCCCGCTCGGCGAGTGGGTGGTGGTCGGTAGCCTGCCGGATATCGTGCTGTTCCAGGCCGACACCTATGCCGAGCTGTTCGCCCGGATCGTCGCCTCCTTCGGCAAGGACGTGGCGTTCAACATCAAGCCGAAGCAGTTGCTCAAGACCGAGCCGCTGGTCGCCCTCAACCGTATCCAGGTGCAACTGAGCAGCATGTATCCGGAAAAGGGCGGCTACGTGCTGGTGGATTTCAGCGAGCCGCTGGACGACGAGTTGCAGGCGGTGCTGGTCTATACCCAGGACCTGCCGCGGGTCATGGCGCTCTGCGTCGAGGCCGGCATCTATGCCGCGCCTGCCTACGAAAGCCTGCGCGACGCCGAGGCCGAGTGACCGCGGGCCGCTCGATCGGCCCGATAGTCATTCCCTCCTGGACGCCGGCCCGCCGCCTGTCGTGAAGTGACGGGCGAGGTCCGGTTGCGGTCCGCGCCAAAAAAGGGGGAACGCTTGAAAAGTCCTTGCATCAATATCTGTGAGTTCGATGCCGACGTGTGCCGTGGCTGCGGGCGTACGCGCCAGGAAATCCGTGCCTGGAAGCGCGCGGACAAGGCCGAGCAGCGACTGATCCTCGCCGAGGCCGACCTGCGCCTGCTGGCGTTGCAGGCGCGCGGTCGGCGCAAGTTCCGCTGAGGCGCGTCAGTCGCGGGCGGCGGCCAGCGCCAGGGCGCTGTCCAGCATGCGGTTGGAGAAGCCCCACTCGTTGTCGTACCAGGCCATCGCCTTGACCAGCCGGCCGCTGACCTTGGTGTGGTTGGCGTCGAAGATCGACGAGCGCGGGTCGTGATTGAAATCCACCGACACCAGCGGCTGGGTGTTGTAGCCGAGCACCGGAGAGCCCTCGCTGGCTTCGCGCAGCAGGCGGTTGACCTCGTCTACGCTGGTATCCCGGGCCACCTGCACGGTGAGATCGACCAGCGACACGTTGATCACCGGCACCCGCACCGCCAGCCCGGTAAGCTTGCCGGCGAGTTCCGGCAGGACCAGGCCGACCGCCTCGGCGGCGCCGGTCTTGGTGGGGATCATCGACTGGGTCGCCGAACGTGCGCGGTACAGGTCCGGGTGGTACACGTCGGAGAGGTTCTGGTCGTTGGTGTAGGCATGGATGGTGGTCATCAGGCCGTGCTCGATGCCCAGCTCGCGATGCAGCACCTGGGCCACCGGTGCCAGGCAGTTGGTGGTGCAGGAGGCGTTCGAGACGATCCGATGGGAGGCGCGCAGCACCTCGTGGTTGACGCCGTAGACCACGGTGGCGTCGACGTCCTTGCCGGGCGCCGAGATCAGCACCTTGCCGGCGCCAGCCTGCAGGTGGGCAGCGGCTTTGTCGCGGCTGGTGAAGAGCCCCGTGCACTCGAGCACGATGTCCACGCCGAGGCTCTTCCAGGGCAGTTCCGCCGGGTTGCGGATGGCACTGACGGCGATGCGGTCGCCCATCACCCGCAGGCTTTCGGCATCGTGCTCGACCTCGCCGGGAAAGCGTCCATGGACGCTGTCGTACTGGAACAGGTGGGCGTTGACCGCGGCGTCGCCGAGGTCATTGATCGCCACTACCTGCAACTGTTCGCGGTAGTGGCCGGTATACAGGGCGCGAAGAACGTTTCGGCCGATGCGACCGAAGCCGTTGATGGCCAGGCGGATAGTCATAATGAGGTCGTCTCTTTTCTATTGTTGTGGTAAAAACCATTACATTTCGTCCAGAAAGAAAAGTAAACATCCTTCAACCGATGATTATGTTGTAAAAACAACAATTGATAGTCTGTAGGAGAATCTGCCATGCACCCTCGTGTGCTCGAAGTCACCCGCCGCATCCAGGCCCGTAGCGCGGCCACTCGCCAGCGCTACCTCGAGATGGTCCGGGCTGCGGCCAGCAAGGGGCCGCACCGCGGCACCCTGCCGTGCGGCAACCTCGCCCACGGGGTCGCGGCCTGTGGCGAAAGCGACAAGCAGACCCTGCGGCTGATGAACCAGGCCAACGTGGCCATCGTTTCCGCCTACAACGACATGCTCTCGGCGCACCAGCCGTTCGAGCGCTTTCCGGGGCTGATCAAGCAGGCGCTGCACGAGATCGGTTCGGTCGGCCAGTTCGCCGGCGGCGTGCCGGCCATGTGCGACGGGGTGACCCAGGGCGAGCCGGGCATGGAACTGTCGCTGGCCAGCCGCGACGTGATCGCCATGTCCACCGCCATCGCGCTGTCTCACAACATGTTCGATGCAGCGCTGTGCCTGGGTGTTTGCGACAAGATCGTGCCGGGCCTGCTGATCGGCTCGCTGCGCTTCGGCCACCTGCCCACCGTGTTCGTCCCGGCCGGGCCGATGCCGACCGGCATCTCCAACAAGGAAAAGGCCGCGGTGCGCCAACTGTTCGCCGAGGGCAAGGCCACTCGCGAAGAGCTGCTGGCCTCGGAAATGGCCTCCTACCATGCACCCGGCACCTGCACCTTCTATGGCACCGCCAATACCAACCAGTTGCTGGTGGAGGTGATGGGCCTGCACTTGCCCGGTGCCTCCTTCGTCAACCCGAACACCCCGCTGCGCGACGAACTCACCCGCGAAGCGGCACGCCAGGCCAGCCGGCTGACCCCCGAGAACGGCAACTACGTGCCGATGGCGGAGATCGTCGACGAGAAGGCCATCGTCAACTCGGTGGTGGCGCTGCTCGCCACCGGCGGCTCGACCAACCACACCCTGCACCTGCTGGCGATCGCCCAGGCGGCGGGCATCCAGTTGACCTGGCAGGACATGTCCGAGCTGTCCCATGTGGTGCCGACCCTGGCGCGCATCTATCCGAACGGCCAGGCCGACATCAACCACTTCCAGGCGGCCGGCGGCATGTCCTTCCTGATCCGCCAACTGCTCGACGGCGGGCTGCTTCACGAGGACGTACAGACCGTCGCCGGCCCCGGCCTGCGCCGCTACACCCGCGAGCCGTTCCTCGAGGATGGCCGGCTGGTCTGGCGCGAAGGGCCGGAACGGAGTCTCGACGAAGCCATCCTGCGTCCGCTGGACAAGCCGTTCTCCGCCGAAGGCGGCTTGCGCCTGATGGAGGGCAACCTCGGTCGCGGCGTGATGAAGGTCTCGGCGGTGGCTCCGGAACACCAGGTGGTCGAGGCGCCGGTACGGATCTTCCACGACCAGGCCAGCCTGGCCGCAGCCTTCAAGGCCGGCGAGCTGGAGCGCGACCTGGTCGCCGTGGTGCGTTTCCAGGGCCCGCGGGCGAACGGCATGCCGGAGCTGCACAAGCTCACGCCGTTCCTCGGGGTCCTGCAGGATCGTGGCTTCAAGGTGGCGCTGGTCACCGACGGGCGCATGTCCGGGGCGTCGGGCAAGGTGCCCGCGGCCATCCATGTGAGTCCGGAGGCCATCGCCGGCGGTCCGCTGGCGCGCCTGCGCGACGGCGACCGGGTGCGGGTGGATGGGGTGAACGGCGAGTTGCGGGTGCTGGTCGACGACGCCGAATGGCAGGCGCGCAGCCTGGAGCCGGCGCCGCAGGACGGCAATCTCGGTTGCGGCCGCGAGCTGTTCGCCTTCATGCGCAACGCCATGAGCAGCGCGGAAGAGGGCGCCTGCAGCTTTACCGAGAGCCTCAACGGCTGGCGCTGATTCTGATAGGTCGATATCCGCCGGCGCTTGGCTGGCGGCTGTCTCTCCGGCAACATCTGCCGACCGTCCCGCCCTGGCGCGGGGCATTGCGGTTCAACGACGATGAATAACGACAACAAGAGAAGCGCCGGCGGCCTCGGCCTGGTCGGCGATATCGGCGGCACCAATGCGCGTTTCGCGCTCTGGCGCGGGCAGCGCCTGGAATCCATCGAGGTGCTCGCCTGCGCCGACTACCCGCGGCCTGAACTGGCCGTGCGCGACTACCTGGCGCGGATCGGCGAATCGGTGGCGAACATCGACTCGGTCTGCCTGGCCTGCGCCGGTCCGGTCGGGGCGGCCGATTTCCGTTTCACCAACAACCACTGGGTGATCAATCGTGCCGCGTTCCGCGAGGAGCTGGGGCTGGATCACCTGCTGCTGGTCAACGACTTCAGCACCATGGCCTGGGCCGCCTCGCGGCTAGGTGCGGACGAGCTGGTGCAGGTCCGCGCCGGCAGTGCCCAGGCGGATCGCGCCCGGCTGATCATCGGTCCCGGCACCGGCCTTGGCGTCGGCAGCCTGCTGCCGCTGGGCGGGGGACGTTGGGAAGTGCTGCCCTGCGAGGGCGGGCACGTCGACCTGCCGGTCACTTCGCCGCGCGACTTCGCGCTCTGGCAGGGCCTGCAGGCGCGCTACGGACATGTCTCCGCCGAGCGCGCACTGTCCGGCAACGGCCTGCTCGCCCTCTATGAAATCAGCTGTGCCCTGGACGGGGTCGCCGTACGCGCGAGCAGTGCGGCGGAAGTCGGTGCCCTGGCCATGGCCGGCGACGCCCAGGCGGACGCCGTGCTGGAGCACTTCTTCCTGTGGCTGGCGCGGGTCGCCGGCAACGCGGTGCTCACCGTCGGCGCGCTCGGTGGCGTCTACATTACCGGCGGCATCGTCCCGCGTTTCCTCGAGCGTTTCATCGCCAGCGGCTTCGCCGAGGCCTTCGCCAGCCGTGGCAAGACTAGCGGCGCTTACCTGCAGGACGTACCGGTGTGGGTCATGACCGCCGAACATCCGGGCCTGCTCGGCGCCGGGGTCGCCCTGCAGCAGGCCCTGGACGCCGAGGGCTGAGTCGGCGTCGAGCAACCGCATAAGGAGGAGCCTCGTGAGCGCGAACGGACGATCGATCCTGCTGGTAGACGATGACCAGGAAATCCGCGAATTGCTGGAGACCTACCTGAGCCGCGCCGGCTTCCAGGTCCGCAGCGTCTCGCGGGGCGCCGACTTCCGCCAGGCGCTGTGCGAGGAGGAGGCGAGCCTGGCGATCCTCGACGTGATGCTGCCGGACGAGGACGGCTTCAGCCTCTGTCGCTGGATTCGCTCCCACCAGCGCCTGGCCTGCATGCCGATCATCATGCTCACCGCCAGTTCCGACGAGGCCGACCGGGTGATCGGCCTGGAACTGGGTGCCGACGACTACCTGGGCAAGCCGTTCAGCCCGCGCGAGCTGCTGGCGCGGATCAAGGCCCTGCTGCGCCGCGCGCAGTTCACCCAGGTGCGCGGTGGCGACGTACTGGCTTTCGAGGACTGGCGGCTGGACACGGTCAGCCACCGACTGTTCCACGAGGACGGCGAGGAGTTCTTCCTCAGCGGCGCAGATTTCGCCCTGCTCAAGCTGTTCCTCGACCATCCGCAGCAGATCCTCGACCGCGACACCATCGCCAACGCCACCCGCGGCCGCGAGGTGCTGCCGCTGGAGCGCATCGTCGACATGGCGGTCAGCCGCCTGCGCCAGCGCCTGCGCGACACCGGCAAGGCGCCGCGGCTGATCCAGACCGTGCGCGGCAGTGGCTACCTGCTGGCGGCGCAGGTGCGGCCGCACCTGCAGCCATGAGCGAACGGCGGCGCTGGTCGCCGGTGCCGCGCTCGCTGCTCGGGCGCATGCTGCTCCTGACCCTGCTCGCGGTGCTGGTCGCGCAAGGGCTTTCCAGCCTGTTCTGGCTGTCGCACCTGCGCTCCAGCCAGCGCGAGGGCCTGCTCACCAGCTCGCGCAGCCTGGCCTACTCGATGGCGGCCAGCGTCAGCTACTTCCGTTCCCTGCCGCTCGGCTACCGTCCGCTGGTGCTCGACCAGTTGCGCAGCATGGGCGGTACGCGCTTCTTCGTCTCGCTGAACGACCGGCCGCTGGAGATGCGTGCCCTGCCGGACACGCCGAACAAGCAGGCGGTGCTGGAGATCGTCCAGGACGTGTTGCACCAACGCCTGGGCAAGGAGGTCGAGCTGCAGGTCGAATTCGTCAGTCCCGACGAGCTGCGCCTGTTCAACGGCGCGCTGAAGCTCGACGAGCTGCCGCGTTCCTGGGCGCACTACGCGCTGACCCTGGAGCCGGTGAACCCGCCGGTGCTGGTGACCCAGATCCGCATCGGCGACAGCGAGTGGCTGTACATCGCCAGCCTGATGCCGGCGCCGTACGTCAGCCTGGAACCCGAGGGACTGCAACCGCAGCAGGTGCTCTCGATCGTTTTCACCAGCCTGTTGCTGCTGCTTTTCACCGGTTTGCTGATGCATTGGCAGAGCCGTCCGCTCAAGCGCCTGGCGCGCGCCGCCCGCGACCTGGCCCTGGGCAGTCCGTCGGCAGCGCTGGAGGAACGCGGCGCCAGCGAACTGGTGGAGGTGGCGCGCGCCTTCAACACCATGCACGAGCGCATCGACCGCTACCTGAACGAGCGCGGACAGTTGTTCAGCGCCATCTCCCACGACCTGCGCACGCCGATCACCCGCCTGCGCCTGCGGGTAGAACTCCTCGAGGACGAGCGCTTGCAGGAGAAGTTCGGGCGCGACCTGGACGAGCTGGAACTGCTGGTGAAGGGCGCGCTGCAATGCGTGAAGGACACCGATATCCACGAGAACGTCGAGCCGGTCGACCTCAACCTGTTGCTCCAGCACATCGCCGAGCCCTACCTGGCCGATGGCCGGGTGGAGGTCGTCGGTCGCGCCGCGGAGCCTTATCCGGGCAAGCCCCTGGCGCTCAAGCGCTGTATCGGCAACCTGCTGGACAATGCGCTGAAATACGGCGAACGCGCCCACCTGAGCCTGGAGGACGGGCCGGAAGCGGTGGTGCTGCACGTCGACGACGACGGCCCCGGCGTGCCCGAGCAGCGCCTGGAACAGATCTTCGAGCCGCGCTTCCGCCTGTCTCCGCGAGGGCAGGGTTACGGGCTGGGCCTGGGCATCGCGCGCAACATCGCGCACACCCATGGCGGCGAAGTCAGTTTGCAGAACCGTCGCGAGGGCGGCCTGCGGGTCAGCCTGCGCTTGCCGCGCCTGGGGCTGGAGTGATGGGCTGGCCTGCCGGGCCCTTGAACGAGGCGGGCAGGCACGAGGTTCTCCCGTGTTCTGCGGCAGCCGCAGACAGAGGCGGAGCGGGCGCTATGGCAGTGTTTGCGCGGGCATCGATTGCTCGGGCTGAAGTTTCGTCGGCAGAAGGTTCTCGGGCCGTACATCGTCGATTTCGTCTGCCATGAGCGGATGCTGGTGATCGAACTGGATGGCGGGCAGCATGTGGGTTCGCCGGCCGATGCCTGGCTGGAGAGCCGGGGTCCAGGGTACTGCGGTTCTGGAACGACAAGGTGCTGGCGCGCAGGGAGGTGCTGCTGGAGGTCATTCTCGTGTTGTAGGAGGTTTCTGTCGCGAAACCGCCTTGCCGAGTTCGAGTCCAGATTTTCCTGCTCTGCCTCAATCCCAATGTAACCACTCCGTGACAAACCCGGATCGCTTCGTTACCCGCGACGCGGAACGCTTGAATAGACTCGAAGCATTGCAAGCGCAGACTTGCTCCGAATAACAAGAAGAAGGTTTTCCTCATGAATGCGATCCGTCGCCTCTCTGCCGTCATCTGTCTTTCCTCCCTCTGCCTCTCCCCACTGCTGGCCCAGGCCGGCGAAGTCGAAGTGCTGCACTGGTGGACCTCCGCCGGCGAGAAGCGCGCCGCCGAAACCCTGAAGAAGCTGGTCGAAGCCAAGGGCCACACCTGGAAGGACTTCGCCGTGGCCGGCGGTGGCGGCGAGGCTGCGATGACCGTGCTGAAGACCCGCGCGGTGTCCGGCAATCCGCCGGCCGCGGCGCAGATCAAGGGGCCGGATATCCAGGAGTGGGGCGAACTGGGCCTGCTCGCCGACCTCAACGCGGTGGCCGCCGAAGGCAAGTGGGACAGCCTGCTGCCGAAGCAGGTGGCGCAGATCATGAAGTACGACGGCGACTACGTAGCAGTGCCGATCAACGTACACCGGGTGAACTGGCTCTACATCAACCCGGAAGTGTTCAAGAAGGCCGGCGCCACCCCGCCGACCACCCTCGACGAACTGTTCGTCGCCGCCGACAAGCTCAAGGCCGCCGGTTTCACGCCGCTGGCCCATGGCAGCCAACCGTGGCAGGACGGCACCGTGTTCGAGAACCTGGTGCTGAGCAAGATGGGTCCGGAAGGCTATCGCAAGGCCTTCGTCGAACAGGACAAGGCGACCCTCACCGGAGCGCAGATGGTCGAGGTGTTCGCCGCGCTGAAGAAGCTCCGCGGCTATGTCGATGCCGACGCCGCCGGTCGCGAATGGAGCGCCGCCACGGCGATGGTGATCAACGGCAAGGCCGGGATGCAGATCATGGGCGACTGGGCGAAGAGCGAGTTCACCGCCGCCGGCAAGGTGCCGGGCAAGGACTACCAGTGCCTGCCGTTCCCCGGCACGCAGAAAGCCTTCGACTACAACATCGACTCGCTGGTGATGTTCAAGCTGAGCAACGCGGAGAACCGCAAGGCCCAGGAAGACCTGGCGCGCAGCGTGCTCGACCCGTCCTTCCAGAAGGACTTCAACCTCAACAAGGGCTCCATCCCGGTTCGCCTGGACGCCGACATGGCGCCGTTCGACAGTTGCGCCCAGCAGTCGATGAAGGACTTCAAGCAGGCTTCCCAGGACGGCAACCTGGTGCCGAGCATGGCCCACAGCATGGCCGCTTCCAGCTACGTGCAGGGGGCGATCTTCGACGTGGTGACCAACTTCTTCAACGACCCCGCCGCGGATCCGCAGAAGGCCGCCCAGCAACTGGCGGCCGCCATCGAGGCGGCGGCGCAGTAAGTCCCTGGCGCGGAGCCCGGCCTGGGCTCCGCTCGATCCTCCCGACTGGCTCCGTGCCGCCGAGCGGCACGGGTGGGTTCCTTCGCACGCGAGAAAACGCATGGCGACCAATTCCCCTGTCTATCCCACGGCTCCGGTAGCGCCTCGTCGCGTCTCGCCACTCGATCGCCTGCAAGGCTGGCTGCCGAAGCTGGTGCTGGCGCCAAGCGTGGTCGTGGTGCTGTTCTGCATGTATGGCTACATCGGCTGGACGCTGCTGCTGTCCTTCACCAACTCGCGCTTCATGCCCAGCTACAAGTGGGCCGGGCTGAGCCAGTACCAGCGCCTGTGGGACAACGACCGCTGGTGGGTGGCGAGCAAGAACCTGCTGCTCTTCGGCGGCTCGTTCATCGCCATCTGCCTGGTACTCGGAGTGTTCCTCGCAGTGCTGCTGGACCAGCGCATTCGCCGCGAAGGCTTCATCCGCACCCTCTACCTGTATCCCATGGCGTTGTCGATGATCGTCACCGGCACCGCCTGGAAGTGGCTGCTCAATCCGGGCCTGGGCCTGGACAAGCTGCTCCGCGACTGGGGCTGGGAAGGTTTCCGCTTCGACTGGCTGGTGGACCCGGAGCGGGTCGTCTACTGCCTGGTGATCGCCGCCGTGTGGCAGGCCTCCGGCTTCGTCATGGCGCTGTTCCTCGCCGGCCTGCGCGGGGTCGACCCGGCCATCGTGCGCGCCGCCCAGGTCGACGGTGCGAGCCTGCCGACCATCTACCTGCGCATCGTCCTGCCGAGCCTGCGCCCGGTGTTCTTCAGCGCGCTGATGATCCTCGCCCATATCGCGATCAAGAGCTTCGACCTGGTGGCGGCGATGACCGCCGGCGGCCCGGGTTATTCCTCCGACCTGCCGGCAATGTTCATGTATGCGCATACCTTCACCCGTGGCCAGATGGGGCTCGGCGCGGCGAGCGCGATGCTGATGCTCGGCGCTGTACTGGCGATCGTGGTGCCTTACCTGTATTCCGAACTGCGAGGCAAGCGCCATGCGTGACGCGTCCCTGAACCCGAGCTTCAGCGTCAGCCGCCTGGCCGTGCACCTGACCCTCTGGGGCGCCTGCGCGCTTTACCTGGTGCCGCTGCTGGTGATGCTGCTGACCAGCTTCAAGACGCCGGACGACATCCGCACCGGCAACCTGCTGTCGCTGCCCGACACCTTCACCGTCATCGGCTGGCTCAAGGCCTGGGACAGCGTCGGCGCGTTCTTCTGGAACTCGGTGCTGATCACCGTGCCCGGCGTGCTGATCTCCACCTTCATCGGCGCGTTGAACGGCTACGTGCTGTCGATGTGGCGCTTCCGCGGTTCCCAGCTGTTCTTCGGCGCGCTGTTGTTCGGCTGCTTCCTGCCGTTCCAGGTGATCCTCCTGCCGATGTCCTTCACCCTCGGCAAGCTCGGCCTGGCCAATACCACCAGTGGCCTGGTGCTGGTCCACGTGATCTACGGCCTGGCCTTCACCACGCTGTTCTTCCGCAACTATTTCGTGGCGATCCCGGATGCCCTGGTCAAGGCCGCGCGCCTGGACGGCGCCGGCTTCTTCACCATCTTCCTGCGCATCCTGCTGCCGATGTCCACGCCCATCGTGATGGTCTGCCTGATCTGGCAGTTCACCCAGATCTGGAACGACTTCCTGTTCGGCGTGGTGTTCGCCAGCGGCGATTCGCAACCGATCACCGTGGCCCTGAACAACCTGGTGAACATCACCACCGGGGTCAAGGAATACAACGTCGACATGGCCGCGGCGATGATCGCCGCGCTGCCCACGCTGGTGGTCTACGTACTGGCCGGCAAGTACTTCGTGCGCGGCCTCACCGCCGGCGCCGTGAAAGGCTGAGACGGGTCGCTGACCCCGGAGACGAACGAAACATGGCAACCCTCGAACTGCGCAACCTGCACAAGAGCTACGGCAGCGGCCTGGCGGATACCCTCAGGGACATCCGGCTGAAGATCGACTCCGGCGAATTCCTGATCCTCGTCGGGCCCTCGGGTTGCGGCAAGTCGACCCTGATGAACTGCATCGCCGGGCTGGAGAGCATCACCGGCGGTGCGATCCTGGTGGACGGCCAGGACATCAGCGGCATGAGCCCCAAGGACCGCGACATCGCCATGGTCTTCCAGTCCTACGCCCTGTACCCGACCATGAGCGTGCGCGAGAACATCGCCTTCGGCCTGAAGATCCGCAAGATGCCCCAGGCCGCCATCGACGAGGAGGTGGCGCGGGTGGCCAGGCTGTTGCAGATCGAGCACCTGCTCGAACGCAAGCCCTCGCAGCTCTCCGGCGGCCAGCAGCAGCGGGTGGCCATGGGCCGGGCGCTGGCGCGGCGGCCCAAGGTCTACCTGTTCGACGAGCCGCTGTCCAACCTCGATGCCAAGCTGCGGGTGGAAATGCGCACCGAGCTGAAGCTGATGCACCAGCGGCTGAAGACCACGACCGTGTATGTCACCCACGACCAGATCGAGGCCATGACCCTCGGCGACAAGGTGGCGGTGATGAAGGACGGCGTCATCCAGCAGTTCGGCACGCCGCAGCAGATCTACAACGACCCGGCCAACCTGTTCGTCGCCAGCTTCATCGGTTCGCCGCCGATGAATTTCATTCCGTTGCGCCTGCAGCGCCGGGACGGACGCTGGACCGGCCTGCTCGATAGCGGCCAGGACCGTATCGAGCTGCCGCTGAGCCTGGAGCCCGGCCTGGAGGAGGGGCGCGAGCTGATCCTCGGCGTACGACCGGAGCAGATCGCCCTGGGCGATGGCAGCGCTGCCCATGACCTGCGTACCGAGGTCGAGGTGCTCGAACCGACCGGGCCGGACACCCTGGTCTTCGTCACCGTCAACCAGGTCAAGGTCTGTTGCCGCCTGGCGCCGGACGTCGCGCCGGCCGCGGGCAGCGGCATGAGCCTGCGCTTCGATCCCGCGCGGGTCCTGCTGTTCGACGCGCAGAGCGGCGAGCGCGTGGCCGTGCGCACGGCGGGCGTGGCGGCGGAGAAGGTCACCGCCTTGAACGGCAATCGCCAGAAGAACTCCTGAATCCTTTCGTACTGCCTAGACCACAACCACGAGGACGCTGGAAATGTACAAGAACAAGAAAACCAGACCGGCCGCCAGGACCGTTGGCTGCCTGTTTGCCCTTGGAGCGCTGGGCTTGGGGAGCGCGGCGCACGCCGCCGAGGCGTTCTCCCCGAACTCGAAATGGATGCTCGGCGACTGGGGCGGCAAGCGCACCGAGCTGCTGG